>Ga0209273_10000013_pt1 | contig 782096 bp, 758 predicted proteins | sample tdAd471_FD_187126 | JGI IMG/M metagenome (GOLD analysis project Ga0209273, IMG submission 187126) | Marine sediment microbial communities from the Atlantic coast under amendment with organic carbon and nitrate - tdAd47.1 (SPAdes)... | ecosystem: Environmental > Aquatic > Marine > Coastal >... | reverse complement strand
CGCTGGGTGCCGAGATCGGAGCCCAGCCCTTCGTACCATTCCTCGCGATAGGCGAGGCCGAGTTCGAGCGCGATAGGCCCGGTCCAGCTTTCCTTGAAAAAGCGCACGGTGTTGGATGTCAGGTCCATGGAAACATCGATGTAAGAGTTCGACGCCAAGTTCCAGCGCGCGTCGGTCAGGCCATAGGCGATTGTTGCGTCCACGGTCCAGGCATCGGTGAAGGGTTCAATGATGGCGCCGAAGCCTGCTTCCCAAGTGTCGGAATCAAGAAATCTCAGTTTATGAAAGTCCGTCGTTTGCCACAGGGAATAGGCCGACGGCCGCACGCGGATGCCCATGGGGTCATAGTCCATCCAGGGCAGGCCTGCGCGGAACCGGAGTTGACTGCTTTCGATGTAGCCCGCATCGCCTTCCGGCTGACTGACGCGATACCGGTAACGGGCGCTCCAGTCGATATTCCACAGGGCATTGACTGTCGCCTCGGCGATGGCGTCGTGGCGACGGCGATGGAACAGGTCAAAGTCGTCATAGGTGCGTTGATCGAATGTGTAGCTGGTGCGAAAGCGATAGCGGCCGACCGCAAAGTTTGCAGCGGCCGAAAGCTCATATGTGTAACGGAAATCTTTGGTGCGCTGAGGCGGCGTCTCAAAATCGAGATCATGATCGAAGCGTAGGCCCGAGGCGTACTCGACACCTGTCTCACCCGAGAAATTAAAATTCCATTCGCCCGCGGCGGCGTTTTGCAATGCCATGCCGATGAGCGCTGCGGCAAGAACCACACGCAACATACCCCACTCCCCCCATTGGTTTTTAGGGTAGAGGGGATTGGCACGACGGGCGATATGTCTTGAAGGTTGGCGGGTCCATTTATTGAGGGCCATGCGAATTCGGTGCAAATTTGCACCAATTCGCGCCTCTAGGTTTCAATCGCGCGAGCGCTTTACTCGCAAACAGGCAGCGGTGGGCGCGTCGCGGCAATGATCAGGACGGCCGTATCAAACCTTGCGCGCCACAACGAAATGATTGGGCTTGCCGCGCGGGATGGCCTCGGCTTCGATGATTTCGAAACCTGCGGCGCGGAACTCATCCTCCAGTTCCGAGACTTTCAAGAAACGCACGTAAGGCGCTTTGCCGATCGCCCGCATGATGGGCACGACCAGAGGCCAGATGCTGAAGCTTTGCCCAATGCAGGGGGTCTTTGAGATAAAGAGCCCGCCTGGCTTGAGCAGGGCATGCAGGTGGCGCACTGCTGCGGGCACATCTTCCACAAGGTGCAGAAGGTTGAAGGCGAGCGCCGCGTCATACGGCGCGTCCTCTTCCAGCGCCGCATCCATCGGCGTTGCTTGCACAAAGCGCACGTTGTGAACGCCCTCGTCCGCCGCTTTGGCTTTGGCGATGTCCATCATGTTTGCGGAGATGTCGGAGGAGGTGATGCGCGCCACGTCGCCAGCAAGTTTAAGTGCTGTGGTGCCCGTGCCCGCACCAACTTCCAGCACATTGTCGCTGGGCTTCAGCAGGGCTCGCGTGCGGGCAAGCGTTTCCTCATAGGCTTCGGGATTGGCGATCGGCTGGGCGGCGTATTTCTCGGCGAGATTGTCCCAGAACGATGCGGCGGTGGGCATTGGCTTTCCCTTTCTGATCACTGCGGGTGGCCGGGGATCGGCCGCCCCTGCTATAGTCCCCCGGCACGAGAAGAGGAAAGCAAAGATGGCGCGAAGATTTGCCACTCTTTTGATTTTGATGGCGGCCCTGGCGATGTCCGGGTGCTCCGCGGTTGGCGTTGCCACGACAGCGGTAGGCGTGGGTGTCGGGGCAGCCACCACCGGGGTACGCGTGGGGGTGGGGACCACCATGCGCGCGGCAGACCTCATCATCCCCGATGGCGAGACCTGCGAGGAGCGTGACGAGGCAGATCGCGACGCATCGGAAGATGCCGATGACTGTGCCGAGGCGGATTGACCCACCTCTGGTCCGCGCGCGGAATCCGACTACACTCTCTTCAAACTCATTAGAGGGAGACCGCCATGTCCAACGAAGGCTATCACGAACCGATTTCCGAACTCACCGACGAGACGCGCGACATGCATCGCGCCATCGTCTCGCTGATGGAGGAGCTTGAAGCCGTCGACTGGTACAATCAGCGGGTGGACGCCTGTAAGGATGCGGAGCTGAAAGCGATCCTCGAGCACAATCGTGATGAGGAAAAAGAGCACGCCGCCATGGTGCTTGAATGGATCCGCCGCAAGGACCCGACCTTCGACAAGGAACTGAAGGACTATCTCTTCACCACCAAGTCGCTCAGCCACGACTAGAGGCAGAGTGGGGGACGACTCACCTCATACTCAGAACCCCGGGCCGGGCCCGGGGGACGCCTAGCCTTAGAACAAGAAAAGAACATGTTGGGGATTTCCTAAGCGAATCAACCACATAATGGGGCTTCTCAATTGAGAACAAATGGGGTACATTGTTCTCAATTGAATGCCACTGATGGCTGTGAAATAAGGAGGGTCCCCCATGGCTGGGAATGTCGTTCGTCTTTCGGAAAAGGACAATATGGACAAGCAAAAAGCATTGGACGCGGCGCTCGGCCAGATTGACCGTGCCTTTGGCAAGGGCTCGGTGATGAAGCTGGGCCAGCGCGAGGTGATGGAGGTGGAGGCGATCCCGACAGGGTCTCTCAGCCTTGACATCGCCCTCGGCATCGGCGGCCTGCCCAAGGGCCGCGTCATTGAAATTTACGGGCCGGAAAGCTCGGGCAAGACGACGCTCGCCTTGCATGTGGCGGCGGAAATGCAAAAACGCGGCGGCATCGTCGCCTTTGTGGATGCTGAACACGCCCTTGATCCGGCCTATGCGCACAAGCTGGGCGTCGATATTGACGAACTGCTGATCTCTCAGCCCGATACGGGCGAACAGGCGCTGGAAATCACCGATACGTTGGTGCGCTCCGGTGCGGTGGATGTACTGATTATCGACTCCGTGGCGGCACTGACCCCGCGCGCGGAACTCGAAGGGGAAATGGGCGACAGCCTTCCCGGTTTGCAGGCCCGCCTGATGAGCCAGGCCTTGCGCAAGCTCACGGGGTCCATCTCCAAATCCAATTGCATGGTTATTTTCATCAACCAGATCCGGATGAAAATTGGTGTCATGTTCGGCAACCCCGAAACCACCACGGGCGGGAATGCGCTCAAGTTCTATTCCTCCGTTCGGCTCGATATCCGCCGCATCGGCGCGATCAAGGACCGGGACGAGGTCGTGGGTAACCAGACCCGTGTGAAAGTGGTCAAGAACAAGGTGGCCCCGCCGTTCAAGCAGGTGGAATTCGACATCATGTATGGCGAGGGGATTTCCAAAACCGGCGAAATTCTTGACCTTGGCGTGAAGGCCGGCGTCGTTGAAAAATCCGGCTCCTGGTTCTCCTACGAGGATCAACGCGTGGGCCAGGGCCGTGAAAACGCCAAGAATTTCCTTAAGGAGAATCCCGAGATCATGGACAAGATTGAGCAAGCGATCCGCGCCAATGCGGGCCTGATTGCCGAGGAAATGCTTGTCGGACCGGGTGACCAGGATGGGGCCGCGGTCGATGACGCCGACGGTGACGAGAAGGCGGCAGGCTAGATTCGGACCGATTGGGCGGAGTTCCGGGGCGCTGCGCCCCTTACTTCCCCTGGAAAATGCGTTACATCTATTGGGCTTCGCGGGTGAATCACCGCTCGCGGGGCCCGATTTGTATGAGTTAAGACCGGTAAGCCGCCAAAATGAAGACGCTGAAAGATATCCGAAGCCAGTTCCTTGGCTATTTCGAGGGCAAGGGGCACTCCATTGTGCCCTCCAGTTCCCTTGTGCCACACAACGACCCGACGCTTCTGTTCACGAACGCCGGGATGAACCAGTTCAAGAACGTCTTCACGGGCGCGGAGCATCGCCCCTACACCCGTGCAACGTCGAGCCAAAAATGTGTGCGCGCAGGCGGCAAGCATAATGACCTCGACAATGTGGGCTACACGGCGCGCCACCACACCTTCTTTGAAATGCTCGGCAATTTTTCCTTCGGTGATTACTTCAAGGAAGAAGCGATCTCCTATGCCTGGGAGTTTGTGACCAAGGATCTGGGCCTCTCCAAGGATCGGCTGATGGTCACGGTTCACATCACCGATGATGAGGCGCATGGGCTCTGGAAAAAGATCGCGGGCTTCGGCGACGACCGCATCGTGCGCCTCGACGAGGATAATTTCTGGTCCATGGGCGACACGGGGCCGTGCGGCCCCTGTTCGGAAATCTTTTACGACCACGGTGAAGATGTGCCTGGCGGCCCGCCCGGCAGCCCCGATGAGGATGGCGACCGGTTTGTCGAATTCTGGAACCTCGTCTTCATGCAGTATGAGCAGGTGGATTCGGATACGCGGAACAAACTGCCCAAGCCGTCCGTGGATACGGGCATGGGTCTTGAGCGCATGTCCGCCATCCTGCAGGGGGTTCACAACAACTATGACATTGACCTGTTCCGCATCCTGATCGGTTCCTCCGAAGGTCTGACGGGGGTCAAGGCCGAAGGGGGCGCCAAGTTCTCTCACCGCGTGATCGCGGACCACTTGCGCTCCAGCTCGTTCTTGCTTGCCGATGGCGTAATGCCCTCGAACGAGGGGCGCGGATATGTGCTGCGGCGGATCATGCGCCGCGCCATGCGTCACGCGCATCTTTTGGGTGCGAAAGACCCGCTCATGTTCCGCATGGTGCCGGTACTGGTGGCGGAGATGGGGCAGGCTTTTCCTGAGCTTGGCCGCGCCGAAGCGCTGATCACTGAGACATTGCGACTCGAGGAAGTACGGTTCCGCGAGACCCTCGCGCGCGGCATCAAGCTGCTGGATGAGGAAACTGTGACGCTTTCTGAAGGCGACACCCTTGCGGGCGATCTCGCGTTCAAGCTTTACGACACGTTCGGTTTTCCGCTCGACCTCACCGAAGACGCACTGAAAGCGCGCGGCATTGGCGTCGACCACAAAGGATTCGAAGCGGCGATGGAAAAACAGCGCGCCGCGGCGCGCGCGGCCTGGGTCGGTTCAGGCGAAGCCGCGACCGATGCGGTCTGGTTTGACATTCGCGAAAAAGTCGGGTCCACGGAATTTGTCGGCTATACGAGTTCCACCGCTGAGGCCAAGGTAACGGCTCTAATCAAGGACGGTCAGTCCACGGATGAATTGAAATCCGGCGAGGAAGGTTTTGCCATCCTGTCGCAAACGCCCTTTTATGGCGAAAGCGGTGGGCAGGTCGGCGATATGGGCATGCTGACGGGGCCTGAGGGGCTCACGGTTGTCATCTCCGACACGCAGAAACAATTGGGCGACATGCATGTGCACAAGGTGGCCGTGCGCGATGGAGTGCTGAAGGTTGGCGGCATCGTGCAGGCGAGTATCGACACGGGCCGCCGCGCCGCGATCCGCGCAAACCACTCCGCCACACACCTCATGCATGCCGCCTTGCGCGACGTGCTGGGCGATCATGTGACGCAGAAGGGCAGCCTGGTCGATGGCAACCGCCTGCGCTTTGACTTCAGCCACCCCAAAGCCGTGACGGCGGATGAGATGGCGGAAATCGAGCGCCAGGTGAATATGGCGATCCAGCAGAACGCCGAGGTTCAAACCAAACTTATGACCCCCGACGCGGCCATTGAAGCGGGCGCGCTCGCGCTCTTTGGTGAAAAGTATGGCGACGAAGTGCGCGTGCTGACCATGGGTCATGACTTCAAGGACCCGGCAAAACCCTATTCCGTGGAACTTTGCGGCGGCACCCACGTCGCGCGCACCGGTGATATCGCACTCTTCAAGATCTTGTCCGAAAGCGCCGTTTCGGCGGGTGTGCGCCGGATCGAGGCGGTGACGCGCGAAGGCGCGCGGCTTTGGCTTCTGGAACAGGCCGGGCTTTTGCAAGGCATGGCTGATGCGTTGAAGATCGCTCCCTCTGAATTGCCTGATCGCGTCACCCAATTGACTGCCGACCGGAAGCGGCTCGAGCGGGAACTCGCCGAAGTAAAGAAGCAACTTGCCTTGGGCGGCGGGGGCGGGTCATCCGCTGCCGATGCCGAGGCGCGGGACGTAGGCGGCGTGAAAGTTATCGCGCGCGCGCTCGATGGTGTCGCGCCCAAGGATCTGCGTGGGCTCGTGGACGATGCGAAGAAGCAGCTGGGTTCTGGCGTTGTAGCCTATATCGGCGTCAATGAAGGTAAAGCCGCGCTCGTGATCGGCGTGACCGATGATCTGAAGGAAAAAATCAGCGCCGTGGACCTCGTGCGTGTGGGCGCCGAGGCTGTTGGCGGCAAGGGCGGTGGCGGTCGCGCCGACATGGCGCAGGCGGGCGGACCGGACGGTGCGAAGGCGGCCGATGCCATCAAGGCAATTACGGATTCGATCAGTGCTCTAGCGGGCGCGGCCTAAGGCCGATGACGGCGGAGGCCCCCCGCATAGGACCCCTCGACCGGCTCAAGCGGCGGCTCTATGTTATTCTTGAGGCCGGTAAGACTGGCGACGTAGCCAGCGCAATTTTTGACTGGTTCATGGTGACGCTGATTGTGGCGAATGTCATTGCCTTTACGGCGGAGACGGTGCCAGCGGTCAGTGCGGACTGGGGCCGCGAGCTGCACCTGTTCAATGCGTTCTCAATTGCAATTTTCACCATCGAGTATTTTTTGCGGCTCTGGGTGTGTACGGAACATCCACCCCTTCGTCATCGCAATCCGATAACGGCGCGGCTGGGCTTTGCGCTCAACCCGGCGATGATTATCGATCTTCTGGTGATCCTGCCGTTCTATCTGAATGTTCTCATCGGCGTGGACCTGCGGGTGCTGCGCGTTGTTCGGCTATTGCGGTTTCTCAAACTGGTGCGGTTTTCACCCGCGCTGACAACACTTTTCAATGTCATGGTGGCGGAACGCCGTGCGCTTTTGGGTGCGCTGATCATCATGTTCGGCCTGCTGGTCCTTTCGGCGAGCGCGATCCATTTCGTCGAAGGGCCGGTGCAGCCCGAAGTTTTTGGCACGATCCCCGATTCCATGTGGTGGGCCGTGGCGACGCTAACCACCGTGGGCTACGGCGACGTGGTGCCGATTACTATGGTGGGCCGCATCATCGGCGGGGTGGTGATGATCTTCGGTCTTGGCATGTTTGCACTGCCTATCGGCATTATCGCAACGGGCTTTTCCCAGGAAATTCACCGGCGTGAGTTTGTGGTGAACTGGGGTCTGGTCGCGCGGGTGCCGTTGTTCTCAGATTTAACAGCTGCTGAGATCGCCGAGGTAATGGAGCTTCTGCAAACTCAAGTGGTGCCCAAAGACACGCTGATTGTGCGGGCAGGGGACCCCGCGGACGCCATGTATTTTATCTCGCTTGGTCACGTGGAAGCGCAGCTGGTTGATGGGCCCGTTACGCTCAACGAAGGCGATCATTTTGGTGAGATCGCGCTTCTGCGCCACGTCAATCACGTAGCAACCATTAAAGCGATGAGCCAGGTCCATTTGCTTGCGCTTGATGCGGCCGACTTGCGCGGTCTGATGGCGCGGAACCCGAAGCTGGGCGAACGCATTCGCGCCCATGCCGAGGATCGTCTGAAACACGCTTGGGGTAAATCTTCCGGAGAGTTGCTCGCCGAAGAGCTGCGCAAGAAAGAAAAGTCAGACCCTGAAACAGAAGAAGGGGCCGAAGCCCCTTCAAACTGATTTCGATCTGGCGAGTGAGCCTTAGCCCATCGCCTTTTGGAAATTGGTGTCCACCGCGTCCAGGAACCCTTCGGTGGTGAGCCAGCTTTGCTGATCGCCAATGAGGATCGCCAGATCCTTGGTCATCTGGCCGGCTTCGACCGTTTTGACGACCGTGTCTTCCAGCGTGGTGGCGAACTTGATCAACGCCTCGTTGCCGTCGAGCTTGCCGCGATGGGCGAGGCCCCGCGTCCAGGCGTAAATTGACGCAATGGAATTTGTCGAGGTCGGCTTGCCTTGCTGGTGCAGGCGATAATGGCGCGTCACCGTGCCGTGGGCGGCTTCGGCTTCGACCGTCTTGCCGTCGGGCGACATGAGGACCGAGGTCATGAGGCCGAGCGAGCCGAACCCTTGGGCCAGCGTGTCGGATTGCACGTCGCCGTCATAATTCTTACAGGCCCAGATGTAACCGCCTTCCCACTTCATGGCGGCGGCCACCATGTCGTCGATCAGGCGGTGCTCATAGGTGATGCCCTTTTTGTCGAACTCGGCTTTGAATTCGGCGTCGAAGACTTCCTGGAACAGATCCTTGAAGCGCCCGTCATAGGCCTTGAGGATCGTGTTCTTGGTGGATAAGTACACCGGCCAGCCGCGCCCCAGGCCATAGTTGAAGCTGGCGCGCGCGAAATCCTTGATCGACTGGTCGAGGTTGTACATGCCCATGGCGATGCCGGCATCGGGGAAATCGAAGACCTCGTATTCGGTCGGCTCGCCGCCATCGGCGGGGGTGAAGGTCATGGTCAGCTTGCCCGCGCCCGGTACTTTGAAGTCCGTCGCGCGATATTGGTCGCCAAAGGCATGGCGGCCGATGACCACCGGCTTGGTCCAGCCCGGCACCAGCCGCGGCACGTTGGAAATCACGATGGGTTCGCGGAACACGACGCCGCCCAGAATGTTACGGATCGTCCCGTTGGGCGACCGCCACATCTTTTTCAGGCCAAACTCCTCGACCCGCGCTTCATCCGGCGTAATGGTGGCGCACTTGACACCCACGCCGTATTTCTTGATGGCTTCAGCGGCGTCGATGGTGATCTGGTCGTTGGTTTCGTCCCGCGCCTCGATCCCCAGGTCATAGTATTTGAGATCGATATCGAGATAAGGATGGATGAGTTTGTCTTTGATGAGTTGCCAGATAATGCGCGTCATCTCATCGCCGTCGAGTTCGACGACCGGATTTTCAACCTTGATCTTTGACATGGGTACCGCCGGATTTGGTGTGACTGGATGGGGTGAGAGGGCGGCGGAAAGCCGCGCCCGTATTCCGGCGTGGGGGTACCCGATCCCGGGGCCAATTGCAAATCCCGTTACGGCAGGGGAGGTCGCCTGATGGCCGGTACCGACAAGCGGCAGGACCCGTGGGAAGGCGGCCCGGCGGTGATTCTGGTCAAACCCCAGATGGGGGAAAATATAGGGGCGGCGGCCCGGGCCATGTTCAATTTTGGCCTGACCGATCTGCGCCTGACCGCGCCGCGCGACGGCTGGCCCAATGAGGCCGCCTTTGCCATGGCCGCGGGGGCAGAAGAGGTGGCGCGGGCCGCCACGGTCCATGACAGCCTGGGCGGGGCCATTGCCGATCTGACCTATGTGGTGGCGACCACGGCCCGTGGCAGGGATATGGCCAAGCCCGTTCTGGCCCCCCATGAGGCGGCAGAGGAGCTGCGGCGGCGCCATGAGGCGGGGGAAAAAGTCGGTTTGCTCTTTGGGGGGGAGCGGTCGGGTCTTTCCAACGACGACATAGCTGTGGCGGACGCGGCGGTCACCATCCCCGCCAATCCAGCCTTCTCATCCCTCAATCTGGGGCAGGCGGTGCTTTTGCTCTCCTACGAATGGATGCGGTCGGGGCAGGCGCCAGAGCTGCCTTCCTCGGGCCGGGGCGATGCGCAACCCGCGACAAAGGCCGAGCTTCTGGGCCTTTTTGAGCATCTGGAGGAGGCACTCGTGCGATCTGGCTTTCTGGGGATTGAGGAAAAACGCCCCGGAATGGTGCGGAACCTGCGGGCCATGCTGACCCGGGCTGAACTGACCGATCAGGAGGTCCGCACCCTGCGGGGCATCATCGTCAGTCTGGAACGGGCCGAACCCCCCGGAAAATAAGCCGGTTTTCGGGTTTGACAGGGGCGGCGCGATCCCTATATTGCGCGGCTTCCCCAAGGCACCCTCCACAGAAAGGGGCCCAGGGACACACGGGAGATGCGACACCCGCCGTTGAGATCGCAATCGCCATAGGGGCGGTTGCCGGGCCGCGTCAGTAAATGAGAGATCGATGAGCAAACGTACAACTTCGAAATACAAACTCGACCGCCGGATGGGCGAAAACATCTGGGGTCGGCCCAAGAGCCCCGTCAACAAGCGTGACTACGGTCCGGGCCAGCACGGTCAGCGCCGCAAGGGCAAGACCTCTGACTTCGGCCTGCAACTGATGGCCAAGCAGAAGCTCAAGGGCTACTACGGCGACGTCACCGAAAAACAATTTCGCCGCGTCTATGAAGATGCGAGCCGCCGCAAGGGCAACACCGCCGAGCACCTGATCGGCATTCTCGAACAACGCCTCGATGCGGTGGTTTACCGCGCCAAGTTCGTGCCGACCGTGTTTGCCGCGCGTCAGTTCGTGAACCATGGCCATGTGAAGGTGAACGGCCAGCGCGTCAACATTCCGTCCTATCGCGTGAAAGAAGGCGATGTGGTCGAAGTGCGCGACAAGTCAAAGCAACTGGCCATGGTGCTGGAAGCCGCCGACAGCCCGGAACGGGATGTGCCCGATTACATCGAGGCGGATCACTCCAAGATGTCGGCGAAGTTCCTGCGCGTGCCCACGCTCAGCGACGTGCCTTATCCGGTGAAGATGGAACCGAACCTCGTGGTGGAATTTTACTCCAAGGCGTAAGACGCCTCACCACAGCAGAAATGCGAAGGGCCGCTCAATTCGGGCGGCCCTTTTTCTTTGTCTATTCTGCTGCGTCTTGTTTGCCTTTGTCGAAGCGTTGCCGCGCCGTGAGGGTTTGCCCCTTGACCACGGGAACGTGGGCTGTTGCCCCGGCGAGCCCCCATTTGGGCATATTGCCGTAGACGCATTCCCAGCGATTGACCTCATAGGTCTCATGCCAAATGCCCACGTCGCCGTTCAGACCCACCTTGTTCATGAACATGCCCCACGCGGGCAGGTGATTTGCCTGTTTGTCGCGGGCGTAGGTTTCCAGCGCATCAAAACCCGTCCAGTACTGGATCAGGATGGGGGATAGGGGGCTGGCGAACACATTCTCTGCGCCCAGGAACCCATGGGCGTTGTCGGCCTCAAGCTCGGCAATCATTTTTGGCATGGCGGTCGCCACGGGCCACCACTTATGGATTTTCCATGGCTTGTTGATGCGCATGCCGATCAGAAAGACCGCAAGCGGCCCGTCATGTTCGGCGGTAAATCGTCCGGGATAAATCTTGGCCATGAGCGCACTCCCTTGCTGGTTCGGGAGCGGGCGGGGGCTTTATACTGCTGCGCCTTAAGCCGCTGCGACTGGCACGCCTTTCTCTTCGAAAAGCTCGCGCAACTCGCCCGCTTCGAACATCTCGCGCAGGATATCACATCCGCCGACGAACTCGCCCTTCACATAGAGCTGGGGGATGGTCGGCCAGTTGGAATAGCCCTTGATGCCGTTCCTGAGGTCGTCACTTTCCAGCACGTTGTGGCTGGCATAGGGCACCTGGAGATAGTCGAGGATCTGCACCACGACAGAGGAAAAGCCGCATTGGGGAAACTGGGGCGACCCCTTCATGAACAGCACCACATCGTTTGCGGTGACTTCGCTTTTGATCCAGTCGTTGATGTCGCTCATGGGTCTCTCCTTCGGGCTCTGGGGCCCCATTGTTGGCTTATGAGGTAGTCCCGAGCGGGGGCGGGGTCAAGATGGGGCCGTGTCAGGCGGCCGGGGCGCGGGTCGTCAGCTGCAGGGCATGGAGTGCCCCGCCCATACGGCCCTCCAGCGCGGCATAGACCAACTGGTGCTGGGCGACCCGGGATTTGCCGGCAAAGCCGTCCCATACCACCTCGGCGGCGTAATGATCTCCATCACCCGCGAGGTCTGTGATCGTGACTTCCGCGCCGGGTAGGCCGGTGCGAATCAGGCGTTCGATTTCAGCGGATTCCATGGCCATGGTTTGCAACTCCTAAAGGAAATCCCGATACCCTGTTCGGCCAAGACAGTACCACAGCCGAATCTGAATCGGTTCAGTGGTTGAGGGGATTATCGTGTCAAAGATTGATGTGCAAATCATCGACGAATTGAGCACCCGTATTGTGCGGGTGAACGAGGCCGTGAATTTTGAAGAAATTGTGCAATTCTTCGAACGTGAGCTTGAACCGCGCATTGTATTGAACACCATTTGGGATCTGCAGCCAGGGACACTCCAGCAACTTAATCTTGATGAGCTTAAGCGGTTCGTGGCGATACGGCGCACCAACATTGAGCGCCGCCGGGGCGGCAACACAGTGTTTGTTGTGTCTGAAGTAGCAGAGCGGATGTTGATTAAGTGGTATACGACCTTTGCCGAAGGCCTTGAATTTCACGACGTGAAGTTTCACATGGCGCGGAGTTTGGAAGAGGCAAAAGCGATTATTCGAGTGTCTCTGACACGAGGAGACTGTGCGTTCGTTTCAGACAATATTGGCTGAAGAGGGCTTGGTGCGTGAACGGTGACGGGTATTTGCAACAAGCGCTTGAGGCAGATATTTGCACGTCTTATGTAGGGGAGAAGAGCACTCCCATCTCATGTAGGATAAGAATTGGAAAAATTCGAAATACAAAGAAATGAGGCTCTAGACCTCAGTGTTGTTCGTGTGCTGAAGGCTGTGACTGTGACGGATATCGTCGAGATGTTAGGTGAGCGCTTCGACCCCCACATGACAAAAAACATTATCTGGGAGTTCCTTCCCGGCACACTGCAGTTGCTCAACGTTAACGACCTGAAGTCACTGATGGAGAACCGTCGCAAAACACTCAGGTCGCGGCGTGGCGGGCACACCATTTTTGTAACGCATGACCCAGGCGAACATCTTCTCATGAAATGGTACAGCACAATCGGCGAGCCATTGGCTGAACATCAGATCACGCTCCATCTTGCTGACGATGTAGATGAAGCGATTGAGTTGATCATCCGCGATGCCAAATAAATTTCATCCGAAAGATTCGCCTCCCCTCAAGCTTGAATAGTAACAGCATGCTTCCTAATGTCCCGATGGGTCATTGGGACCACCTGCGTATGAGGGGTAGTGTGCAAAATTTTGATGTTGAGATTGTTGAGGACCTGGACCTCAGAGTTGTCCGGGTCCTTTCGCCGGTAACGAGTGACGACATTCTAAGTCTTATGGACAGCGAGTTTAACAAGAGACAGATGCTGAATCTGGTCTGGGATTTTGCCCCAGGTTCGTTTCAGTTGCTTTCGACAGATGATCTCAAACATCTTCTGACGGCGCGACTGGATCGGGTCCGGAAACGGGTTGGGGGGCACACGGTTATGATTGCCCATGAGATGACTGAAGTCACGCTCATGAAATGGTACAAGGAGTTCGCCGAAACATTGGGCGTTTCGGAAGTTCAGTTTCACATCGCCCCCTCGATGGAGGAGGCATTGACACTGATAAGAGGTGACCAGCGCTGAACCCAAAGCTGGGGCCACAACACCATTGCGGCCTAGTTGATTACGCCCATCAGGTTTTCGAAAAAGCTCTGATGCGAGCCTTTCAGATCCGCCACTGAAACTGAGCCCGCACCGCCCAAGATCAGGCTGTCGCCGCCCGTCTTGCCAATTTGCGAGATGGGTACGCCCGCGTCTTTCGCATCCGCCACGATCTTGTCCACATGGGCGGGATCGCAGGTGATGACGTAGCGCGCTTGGTCCTCGCCAAACAGAAAGGCGTGGGGCGGTAGGGTGCCGCCCGGTTCAACCGCGGCGCCCACGCCGCCGGCCATGGCCATCTCGGCCAATGCGATCGCCAGCCCACCATCGGAACAATCATGCACGGCTGTCACGCGGCCACCCTCGATCAGGCGGCGTACAAAGTCACCGTTGCGCTTCTCGTCAGCCAAATTCACGGGCGGGGGTGTGCCGTCTTCACGGCCTTCAATCTCGCGCAAGAAAATGCTCTGCCCGAGGTGGCCCTTTGTTTCACCGACCAGAAGGATGACGTCACCGTCTTCCCTGAACGCCACGGTCGCCATGACATCGAGATTTTTCATCAGCCCCACGCCGCCGATCGCGGGGGTGGGCTGAATGCCAACGCCGTTGGTCTCGTTATAGAACGACACATTGCCAGAAACGACCGGGTAGGCGAGCACGTTGCTCGCTTCCACCATGCCTTCGATGCAGCCCACAAACTGCCCCATGATCTCGGCGCGCTCAGGCGAGCCAAAGTTCAGGCAGTCCGTATAGGCGAGCGGGTGGGCGCCCACGGCCGTAAGATTCCGCCAAGTTTCGGCCACGGCCTGCTTGCCGCCCTCGAAAGGATCGGCCTGGCAATAACGGGGCGTGACGTCCGTTGAGATGGCGAGCGCCTTGTTGGTGCCGTGAACGCGCACAACGGCGCTGTCGCCGCCGGGCAGCTGGATCGTATCGCCCATAACCGTGTGGTCGTATTGCTCCCAAATCCAGCGGCGGGAGGAAAGGTCGGCGGCCCCGACAAGTTTCAGCAAAACCTCGCCCAGGTCATTGGGGGTGGGAACATCGTCGGGGTTGATGATGGCGTGCGCCGGGGTCGGCTTGTGGGGGCGCTCATACTTCGGTGCGAACTCGTCCAGCGGCCCGAGCGGAATGTCGCAAACCACTTCGCCTTGGTGGCGAAGCGTCAGGTGGCCCGTGTCGGTGGTGATGCCGATGACGGAAAAATCGAGCCCCCATTTGTCGAAGATCGCGCGGGCCATGTCTTCCTTGCCCGGTTGGAGCACCATGAGCATGCGTTCCTGACTCTCGGACAGCATCATCTCATAAGCGGTCATGTTTTCTTCGCGCTGGGGCACCTGGTCGAGATCAAGTTCAAGGCCCGAGCCGCCCTTCGACGCCATCTCAACGGAAGAGGAGGTCAGCCCCGCCGCGCCCATGTCCTGAATGGCGATGATCGCGTCGAGCTGCATTAGCTCAAGGCAGGCTTCCAGCAGCAGCTTTTCGGTGAAGGGGTCGCCCACCTGCACCGTGGGGCGCTTCTCGTCACTGTCGTCGTCAAATTCGGCCGACGCCATGGTCGCGCCGTGAATGCCGTCGCGGCCCGTTTTGGAGCCTACATAGACGACAGGGTTTCCGATGCCCTTGGCAGCGGAATAGAAAATCTTGTCCTGATCGGCGAGGCCGACGCACATGGCGTTGACCAGGATGTTGCCGTTGTAGCTTTTGTGAAAGTTCGTTTCGCCGCCAACCGTGGGCACGCCCATGCAGTTGCCATAGCCGCCGATGCCTTCCACAACGCCGGCAACGAGGTGGCGCGTCTTTGGATGATCGGGTTCGCCAAAGCGCAGTGCGTTCATCATCGCCACGGGCCGCGCGCCCATGGTGAAGACATCGCGCATGATGCCGCCCACGCCGGTCGCCGCGCCCTGGTAGGGCTCGATGAAGGACGGGTGGTTGTGGCTTTCCATCTTGAAGATGCAGGCCTGCCCATCGCCGATGTCCACAATGCCCGCGTTCTCGCCAGGTCCGCAAATGACTTGCGGGCCCGTCGTGGGCAGTTTCGCCAGATGCACACGAGAGGATTTGTAGGAGCAATGCTCCGACCACATCACTGAGAAGATGCCGAGCTCCGTTAGGTTCGGCTCCCGGTTCAGGCTGCGGACGATGATCTTATATTCTTCTTCGCTCAGCCCGTGCTCAGCGACGACTTCGGGAGTGATTTGGTTCACGAGAGCGCCTCCGTCAGCGCTTGGAAGAGCGGCGCGCCGTCCATGCCGCCCAGCTTGGGGTCGGCGACGCGTTCGGGGTGGGGCATGAGGCCGAGCACATTGCCCGCCTCGTTCACGATCCCGGCGATGTCGTTCAGTGAGCCGTTGGGATTGTCATTGGCATAGCGAAAGGCGACGCGGCCTTCGCCTTCGAGGCGGCTGAGCGTCTGAGTGTCCGCGAAATAATTGCCGTCGTGGTGAGCCACCGGCACGTTGATCGTCTGGCCCGCGCCATATTTGCGCGTGAAGACCGTATCGGCGTTTTCCACTTTCAGCGGAACCGTGCGGCACACGAAGTGCAGCCCCGCATTGCGCATCAGAACGCCGGGCAGGAGCCCGCTTTCGGCGAGGATCTGAAAGCCGTTGCAGATGCCCAGCGTCGGTGTTCCGGCCTTGGCGCGTTTCACAACGTCTTTCATGATGGGCGACTGGTTCGCCATGGCGCCGCAGCGCAAGTAGTCGCCGTAGGAAAAACCGCCTGGCAGGACGATCAGGTCCACGTCGGGAAGCTCGGTGTCCTTGTGCCAGACCATATGGGGCTTGGTGCCGCTGATCTTTTCAATCGCGACCGCCACATCCCGGTCGCAGTTGGAAGCGGGAAATACGATTACGGCGGACCGCATGGGATCAAGCCTCCAGTTTAATGTCGTAGTCTTCGATGACCGTATTGGCGAGCAGCTTTTCGCACATCTGGGTCACTTCGCTCAGCGCCTTGTCCTGATTAGTCTCGTCAAGGTCGAGGGTGATGTACTTGCCCTTGCGCACATTATCGACGCCGCCAAAGCCCAAAGACCCCAGCGCGTTGTTGATGGCTTTGCCTTCGGGGTCCAGCACGCCCTTTTTCAGCGTGATGTGGATATGCGCCTTCATTCCTCGTCCTTCGCCTTTCCCTTGCTGATGTCCACCACGTTATCGGGGGTCTCGCCGATGTCCTGCAGAATGCCGAGTCGCCGGGCCACTTCGTGATAAGCCTCGCTAACCCCACCCAGGTCGCGGCGGAAGCGATCCTTGTCCAGCTTCTCATTTGTCTTCATGTCCCACAGGCGGCAGCTGTCAGGACTGATCTCGTCGGCCAGCAGGATGCGCAGAATGTCGTTTTCCCAGACGCGGCCAAACTCGATCTTGAAGTCGATCAGTTTGATGCCGATGGCGGCGAACATGCCCGACATATAATCGTTGATGCGGATGGTGAGCGCGATCATCTCGTCAAGCTCCGGCGGGGAGGCCCAGCCGAAAGCCGTGACGTGTTCTTCAGCGACCAGCGGGTCGCCCAGCGCGTCGTTCTTGTAGCAGAACTCGATAATGGACCGGGGAAGGGCGGTGCCTTCTTCCAGCCCCAGCCGCTTGCAGATGGACCCGGCCGCAACGTTCCGCACGATCACTTCGAGGGGGATGATCTCCACCTCGCGGATCAACTGCTCCCGCATATTGAGACGGCGGATAAAGTGGTTCGGAATCCCCACCGAGCCAAGCTGGGTGAAAATGAATTCCGAGATGCGGTTGTTGATCACACCCTTGCCTTCAATCGTGCCGCGTTTTTCCGCATTGAAGGCGGTCGCGTCATCCTTGAAGTGCTGAATAATGGTGCCAGGCTCAGGCCCTTCGTAGAGAATTTTGGCCTTGCCTTCATAGATCTGCCGTCGGCGGTTCATGGGTCTCCAATCTGGCGGATCGGGCGGTGGGGGCGAGCGCCCGTTTTGCCCGTGCCCTTTGCCGAATCTAGCCCCCGAACGGGGGTCTCACGGCGCCCCTATAGGGGCCCGAATCCGGGACGTCAAGCTAGCCCATCGGGGGCGCGCGCACAATTCAGGTGGAGCGCGGCAGATATGCGTCACGAAGCCCGTCACAAAGGGGTTAGAGGGTTCTTGCGCTTGTCACTTGGGCCGGGTATTCGTTGGGCCAAGGAGCCCCGCCAAGGGGCGGTTTCAAGCCACGGAGCGCACTCAATATGTCGTCTTTCAATGACCGCGAAAAAGCCTTTGAGAGCAAATTCGCCCACGATCAGGAACTGAAGTTCAAGGCCACCGCGCGCCGGAACAAGCTGCTGGGCGCATGGGCCGCGGAGCAGATGAACCTCTCGGGTGACGAGGCCAAGGCCTATGTGAGCGAAGTGATTCGCTCCGATCTGGAGGAGCCGGGCGACGAGGACGTGTTCCGCAAGGTCTGGGGCGACCTTCAGGCCAAAAACGTGGACCTGTCCGAACACCAGGTCCGCCGCCAGCTCGTGGACCTGATGGAAGAAGCCATCCGTCAGATCGAAGGCAAGTAAGCCTTTAAATCAAATGTCATCCCGGGGCGGCCCAAAGTGCGCCATGGCGCATAGGGGCGAACCCGGGATCTCGAAAGGCGAGGCAGAGAGATTCCGGGTTCCTCGCTATCGCTTGGCCCCGGAATGACTATTTTTGTTTCCGTTTCGGCCGTTTGACCAACTCGCCGCCGCAGTTGGGGCAGGCGCCTTTGTGCGTGCCCTCCGTGCAGGGGCCGCAGAAAGTGCACTCAAAGGAACAGATAAAGGCCTCGCCGTCCGGCGGCAGGTCACGCCCGCAGGTCTCGCACTTGGGCTTCATCTCAAGCATGGCCGAAGACCCGGGTGAAGATCGTGTCCACATGTTTGGTGTGATAGCCGAGGTCGAAGAGCGACTCGAGCGCGGCATCATCCAGCTTGGCGGAAACGTCCTTGTCGGCTTTCAGAAGATCGAGAAAGTTGCCCTCGCCGCGCCATACGGGCATCGCATTCCGCTGAACAAGTCGATAGGCGTCTTCCCGCGCGACACCGGCTTGCGTGAGCGCGAGCAGCACGCGCTGCGAATGAACGAGGCCGCCGAGCGAATCCATATTCTTCTGCATCCGCTCGGGATAGACGAGCAGCTTGTCGATGACGCCGGAGAGGCGCATCAGCGCGAAGTCGAGGGTGACGGTGGCATCAGGGCCGATGTTGCGCTCGACGGAGGAGTGCGAAATGTCCCGCTCGTGCCACAGGGCGACGTTTTCCATCGCCGGGATCGAATAGGCGCGCACCATCCGCGCAAGACCGGTCAGGTTTTCGGTCAGGATCGGGTTCCGCTTGTGCGGCATAGCGGATGAGCCCTTTTGCCCTTCGGAAAAATACTCCTCGGCTTCCAGAACTTCGGACCGTTGCAGATGGCGGATCTCCGTGGCCAGCCGTTCAACGCAGGAGGCGATCACCCCCAGGGTGGCAAAGAACATTGCGTGGCGATCGCGGGGGATCACCTGTGTCGAGGTCGTCTCCGCCTTCAGGCCCAGCGCCTTTGCCACGTGTTCTTCGACGCGCGGGTCAACGTTCGCATAGGTGCCGATGGCGCCGGAGATGGCGGCGATGGCGATTTCCTCGCGCGCGGCCAGCATGCGCTTTTTGCAGCGCTCAAACTCGGCATAGGCCTGCGCCATCTTTACACCAAAGGTGGTGGGTTCGGCATGAATGCCGTGGCTGCGACCGATGCAGACATCCATCTTGTGCTCAAAGGCGCGGCGCTTGAGGTTTTCCAGCAGCACGTCGAGGTCGGCCAGCAATATGTCCGATGCTTTCGTCAGCTGAACATCGAAGCAGGTGTCGAGCACGTCCGACGACGTCATGCCCTGGTGCACGAAGCGCGCCTCGGGGCCCACTTGTTCCGACAGCCATGTCAGGAAAGCGATGACGTCGTGTTTGACCTCGCGCTCGATCTCGTCGATCCGTGCCACGTCCACACGCTCCATGGCGGGCTTGCCCTTTTCCCAGATGACCTTGGCGGCCTCCTTGGGGATCACGCCCAGCTCGGCCAGCGCATCGGCCGCGTGGGCCTCGATGTCGAACCAGATACGGAACTTGGATTCGGGGGACCAGATATCCGCCATTTCGGGGCGGGAATAGCGCGGGATCATCGGCGCCTCATGATTTGGATTTGAAAGAGGGCCTTCACATGGCACGGGGGGGCCACGGATTCAATGGGGCCGGGCCGTTTCCGCTCACATCACCGGCATGTCGAGGTGCCGGGCGGCGGTAAATTCCGCCAGAAGGGCCCAGATCATCTCATCGGCCGCTCGCGCCCAGGCGGCGTCGCTTTCTTCTGCCAGCACGTGAAGCTCGATCAGCAGGTCCTTGAGTGCCGCATTGGAGGCGTTGAGGGCCGAGACGCGGAGTGATTCGTCTGCCTCCCGTGATGCCTTCTCCAGCCGCGTGCGCAGGTCCGGGTCGGGCACCGCGCTCGCCACGTCCGCGAAGAGCGCGCGCATGGACCGGTTCTCCGCCACGCGCACATCGGCGGCACGGTCGTATTCTTGCGAGGCGAAGATCATCAACAGCGCGATGATGCTCATGGACCCTTGCGCATAGCCCTCGGGCAGATGCGGGGCGATGTCGGTCAGCACCGCACCCAGAAGGCCCGTGAGGATTTCACTGACCTCGGGTCTCATGTGCGGCCTCGCGCTTGCTTCATCAATTCGATCAGCACTTCGGAATGGGCCTGCGCCGGGTACCACGCGGAAAAGGCAATGACCGGATCCATATTGCGCGCATCGGCGAATTCCCGCGCGGAAGAAATCCAGATTGCCATGCCTTTGACGGCGGCAAAGATTTTCCACCACAACATGGCGTCGGGGTCAGCTTCGAGCCCTGAGACTTCTGACCAGATGGCGAGGCCTTCCTCGGCGGGGATCATGCCGCCGGGATGGTCTCCCGGCGCGGCCCAGATGGTGTCGAGCGCCCAGCCCACATCCTCCATGGGATCGCCCAGATGGCACATTTCCCAATCGAGGATCGCCGTGATGTCGCCCGCGTCGTTCACCAGGAAATTGCCGTGGCGATAGTCCCCATGCACAACGGTGAGGCGTTCGGGCGGCGGGGGCGGGTTGTTCTTCAGCCAGCGGATCGCCGCGCGCACCAGCGGGTTGGGTTCCAGCTCATCCTCGTTGATCACGTCTTCCCAGTACGTCAGCGCCTCGAGCCAGGGCTCCTCGGGTTCGTCGAACCCGTCGCCGAGATCAATCTCGCTCAATAGTGTGCCGTGAATGTTGCCGAGAATTTCCCAGAACTGTTCGCCAACTTCTTGCCGGTGGGGGCCGTAAGGGTCGGGCTGAAACACGCGGCCCGGCGCGCTCGCCTGAATTTCCTCCATGACGAAAAAGGGGCGGTCGAGCCATTTGGGATTGGTCTCAAGAAAGTCGATGCGCGGCACCGGCACATCCGAATCCTGAAACGCGAGCAGGGCGCCCACCTCCGTGGACCGTTCGGTTTCAATCAGGCTGCTTTCGGGGTCGCGCCGCAGGATCAACCGCTCCGTGCGCGGGCGGCCGTTGATGATGTAGGTCGCGCGCAGGCGATAGGTCTGCCGGCTTGCCCCGCCATGAATGCGCACAATGTCGGTGATGGTGACGTTCTCGCATTCGGGCCGCTCCTTCTCGAAATAGGCGGCAAAGCGTGTGGCGATATCGTCGGTCATGGCGCGAGAGAGAACAGATCGTTGAAGCCGGAAGGTTCATGCCGCCCGATAATGAGCTGCTCAAGGATGCCGCGTCCCTTGCGCGTACCCAGTGGCCCCGTCATTTCCGCATCGACGATGGCCTGAATATGGGTCGAATGAAAATCGCCTTCGTTGAGTGTCGCGAGATCCAGCACTTCGCTCGTCACCGAATGGGCGCCGTGATAGCTGCCGTGGTTCCGCTCAGGATGCATGTAGCCGATGCCGCGCATGAAAAATTTGTAGCGCGGGGTCAGCTTTACTGTTGTCTCGCCGTGCTCATCAAACAGGAAAAGCTCCGCCGTTTTGGCGTGACGCGTGCCGGACTGGAATGTCAGCGCCGCGCGCCCGTCCTTGAGCTCGCAGGCCGTGTCGGGCACCAGCGGCACCCATTGGGCGGAGCGGGCCCAGGCCGCGCCTGTCGCGTTTTCGTTCACATGAAACAAGGAACCGCCATCGTCGAACTGAAGCGGCGCCCACAGCCAGTAAAATTGTGGCTCAGGTGGCGGGGCAACGGGCTGCGGGTCCGCCGCGCCCACGGGGCGTATGCCCCACGACCGGTCGCGCGTGCCGCGAAAGGTGGTGGGCGTCACGTCGATGCGTTTGCCGCCCACGCTGATCCATCCGCTCCATTCGCCAAATTGGGTCAGCCGCGTGTAGTCGAGAATGATCCGCGTGCCGAGGCGATAGGTGAAGCGCGGTTCCTCAACCGGAACCGTCCGCAGGCGGAAGGTCAGGTCTGCCTCAACGCCGGCTTCGTTATCGCTCACCCGGATGCGGTGTTCCACATGGGGCTCGATAATGTCGATTTCAATGGGCGCGACCGCCGTGCTCATGCGCTCATGTCCAAGCTCACGAGAGGCGAAGACCGAATGCTGCTTACCGTCTTTGATAAGGCAGAAGGCCGCGTCCATGACGTTCAGCGCAGGGTATTGGCCCATGGCGCAGGCGAAGAAGATGTTCTCATCGCCGAGATGGAAGCCATTGTAAAAATAGCGGTCGTAAAAGTTCCGGTCGCTGCCCGTATAGGCGATGGGTTCGGGCGTTTGGTGGATTGGAAAATCGTCGGCGCGTGTGAGCATGGATCAGGCAGGTTCCAGTGAGGGGTCACTCCATGTGGGTAGTCTAGCCTCATCCACCCCGTGGCATGCAACTGCCGTATCGCCACTTGCCTTTAGGGAAGGATCCTCGGCCTTGCAGCGGTCATTCGCGAAGGGGCAGCGCGGGTGATAATGACAGCCCTTGGGCCGGTCGAGCGGGTTCGCCACTTCGCCCACAACCGCTTCCTGGTGGCGGTCCTTCAAATCAAGCCGCGGAATGGCCTCCAGCAGCATGCGCGTGTAGGGGTGCTGCGGGTTCTCGAACAATTTGTCCTTGGGCGCGATCTCGACGAGCCGCCCCAAATACATCACGCCCACGACGTCTGAGACGTGACTGACCACAGCCAAATCGTGGCTGATGAAAAGATACGTCAGACCCAGTTCGGTCTGCAGCTCTTTCATCAAGTTCAGGATTTGCGCCTGCACCGACACATCAAGCGCAGAAGTGGGTTCATCGCAAACCAGGAACTCCGGCTCGCTGGCGAGCGCGCGGGCGATGGAGATGCGTTGACGCTGGCCGCCGGAAAATTCGTGCGGAAATTTTTCCCCGTCGGCGGCGGTCAGACCCACTTGTTCCAGCAGGGCGCCCACGCGCGCGATCTGGTCCCGGGCCGAAAGATTCTTAGTGCGCATGGCTTCGCGGATGATGTCCACGACGCGCCAGCGCGGGTTCACCGATGCAAACGGGTCTTGAAAGATCATCTGCAATCGTCCGCGCCCGATGCCGCGTCCGCCTCCAGGCGCGGTGACAGGAGTGCCCGCGAACTTGATGGCACCGGAGGACGGCTGTAGCAGCCCCACACACATGCGGGCGACGGTGGACTTGCCCGAGCCGCTTTCACCGACAAGGCCGAAGGTCTTGCCCTTGGGAATCTCGAACGTCACCCCGTCAACGGCGGGCAAGTGGATGCGCTTGCCCCCGGTTAGCGAAGTCAGCCAGGGGTTCTGCGTCAGGTCAAAGACTTTGCTGAGGTTCGTCACCTGGAGAAGGGGCTGATCAGACATTCGCCTTCTCCTTTTCCTGAGCGAGGAGCCAGCACGCCGCGCTGCTGCCCGCGCCGTCCATCAGTTCGGGGCGGTCAACATGGCACAGGGCAAAGGCGTGCGGGCAACGCGGGTGGAACGCGCAACCCGTCGGGATCGCGTTGGGGCGGGGCATGGAGCCCTTGATGTGCGCAAGCTTTTCGTCGTGGGCGCCAAGGCGCGGGATCGCGGCCATCAACCCTTGCGTATAGGGGTGGTTGGGCCGTTCCACCACATTGTGCACGTCGCCCACCTCGACAATGCGGCCCGCATACATCACGGCGACGCGGTCGCAGGTTTCCGCAATCACGCCCATGTCGTGACTGACCAGCATGACCGCTGCGCCATGTTCCCCGGCGAGGCGCTTCAGCAGCTTGATGATTTGCGCCTGCACCGACACATCGAGCGCGGTGGTGGGTTCGTCCGCGATGATGAGCTTTGGGTTGTTGGCCAGCGCAAGGGCGATTACAACGCGCTGGCGCATGCCGCCCGAAAACTGATGCGGATACTGGTTGATGCGCTCGGCGGCGGCCGGAATGCCAACCTCGCGGAGAAGGTCGATGGCGCGCGCCTGCGCCGCTTTTTGGTTCAGGTCCTGATGGGTCTGCAGCGTCTCAACCAATTGTCGCCCGATGGTATAGACGGGATTGAGGCTTGTAAGCGGGTCCTGAAAAATCATGCCGATCTCGGCCCCACGGATCTTGCGCATATCGCGATAGGGCAGGTTGTCGATGCGCCGGTCGCGCAGATAGATCTCGCCGCCCGCAATCCGCCCCGGCGGCTCCAGTAGGCCGATCACCGCGGACCCGGTCAGCGACTTGCCCGCGCCGCTTTCCCCCACAACGCCCAGAATTTCGCCGGGCGCAATCTCGAAAGAGACATCGTCCACGGGAACCAGCAGTTCGCGGCGCGTGGGAATTTCCACGCGAAGGTTCTTGACCGTTAGAAGGGCGCCTTGTTCCGTCATCTCAACCCTCACCTCAGCTTTGGATTGAGCGCGTCGCGCAGCCAGTCACCCAGAAGGTTCACAGCGAGCACGAGGATAACCAGCGCGGCGGAGGGGAAGAGAGTGATCCACCATTCGCCACTGAACAGAAAGTCGTTACCAATGCGAATGAGTGTGCCCAGCGATGGCGTCGTTGGCGGCACGCCCACGCCGAGGAACGACAGCGTCGCTTCAGACGTGATGGCGAGCGCGAGCCCGATGGTGCCGAGCACCAGAACGGGGCCGAGGATGTTGGGCAGCACGTGGCGCAACAGGATGATCCACGACGGCGTGCCAATAATGCGGGCGGAGGCGACGTAGTCTTTTACTTTTTCCGACATGGCACCGGAACGGGCGACGCGCGCGTATTGCGGCCAGGCGGAAATGCCGATGGCAAAGATGACCACATAGATCGCAATCTCTTCCCGCGCGCCGGGCGGCAAAACCGTACGCGCAATGCCGTCAACCAAAAGCGCAATCAGAAGTCCCGGAATGGTGAGCTGAATGTCGGCAACGCGCATCAGCACGGCGTCAAGCCATCCGCCCACGAAACCACTGAGCAGTCCGACCAGAACACCCAGCACAATGGAAAAGACCACAGCGGCAAAGCCGACAATCAGCGAGATACGCGAGCCATAGATAATGGTCGACAGGATATCGCGGCCCTGATTGTCGGTGCCGAGAAGAAAGCTCTCATTACCTCCCTCGACCCACGCAGGCGGGTAGAAAGCATCCATCAGATTGAGCGTCGAAGGATCGAAGGGGTTATGGGGCGCCACCCAATGGGCGAGGGTGGCGGCCAGCACAAAGGTTAGCGTGATAAGGAACGCAAGCACGATCACCGGTTGGCGTAAAAAGCTGTACAGAAGGTCGCTGCGCAGAGATCGCACTACGGCCTCGCGCAGACGGCGGCCCATGGAAACGCGAGGAAGACTTTGATCGCTCATGCGGTCATGCCCCTCGCGTGACGCGGCGCTCGGTGCGCAGGCGCGGATCGACAACGACATAGAGAATGTCGACGATCAGGTTGACGGTGACAAAGATCAGACTTGCCAGCACCAGATAGGCGCTCATCACCGGCACGTCTGCGAACTGCACCGCTTGAATGAACAACAGCCCCATGCCCGGCCACTGGAACACGGTTTCGGTAACAATGGAAAAGGCGATCAGGCCGCCGATGTTCAGTCCGGTGATGGTGATGACGGGGATCAGCGTGTTCTTCAGTGCATGGCCAAAGTTGATGGCGCGGTTGGTCAGCCCCCGCGCGCGGGCGAACTTGATGTAGTCTGTGCGCAGGACCTCAAGCATTTCGGCGCGCACGAGCCGCAGGATCAAGGTCAGTTGATAAAGCCCCAGCGTTACCGCGGGCATGACAACGGCGCGCCAGCCGTCAATGCTCAGCAGCCCCGTCGTCCACCAGCCTAGCTGGACTGTGGGCCCGCGCCCGAAGCTGGGCATCCATTGCAGGGTGACCGAGAAAACGTAGATGAGCAAAATACCGAGCACGAAGGTGGGCAGCGACACACCGGCCAGCGAAATGGTGAGGATGAAACGACTGACCCAGGAATTGCGGTAAAGAGCGGTGAAGATGCCGAGCGGAATGCCAAAGGCGAGGGCGAAGAGGGCGCTGACGGCAACGAGTTCCAAAGTGGCGGGCAGCCGCTCGGCGATCAGGTCCTGCACGGGTCGTTGCAAGCGGTAGGAAATGCCAAAGTCCCCTTGGGCCGCGTTCCCGAGAAACCGGAAAAATTGAAGGGGCACGGGGTCATTAAGACCGAGCTGCTCGCGCAACTGGGCGCGGTCTTCCAACGTCGCTTCCTGGCCCACCATGTTGGAAATAGGGTCGCCCACGAAGGTTGAGAGCGTGAACGCCACCAACGCCACGACAAGCATGACCAGTGCCGCCTGAAACAGGCGATTGAGAATCAGAAAGCCCAAGTGATTCTGCCCCTTGAAGAATCCTCGCGTGACGTTCGGAGAGTCTTAGTCGGTAAATGCGCCCATGTAAAACTGCGGGGTATTATTGGCCACGATGGGTTGCGTGAAGCCCTCGCGGGTCGCCCAGACGATGACCTGATTATGGAGGGGGATGAAGGCAATGTTGTCGCGCGCAATCTGCCAGGCCTCGGCGATATAGGCGTTGCGCTGCTCCTCATTCAATTCCTGACTCATGAGCTCGGTCAGCTCGTCAAGGCGCGGGCTGGAAAAGCCGGTTCCGTTGCTGCGCCGCCCGGTTACATAGAGGAACTGAAACACATACTCGCTGTCGAGCGTCGGCACGCCCCAGCCTTGCATATAGAAGTCGGTCGTCCGGTCATCGATTTTTGGAAAATGGAGCGACTTGGGCTGGGCGTCGAGCGTGACGTCGATGCCGATGCGCGCGAGCATGGCGACGGTCGCCTGACAAATCGCCTCGTCATTCACATAACGGTTGTTGGGGCAATCGAGCGTAACGGAAAACCCGTCTGGATACCCCGCGTCAGCCAGCAGTGCGCGGGCGGCATCCGGGTCAAAGGGCAGGCGCTCGTCGAGTTCCGGGGTCCAGCCATTCACCTGGGGCGGCGTGATGATGCCCGCAGGCTCGGAAAGGCCGCGCATGATCCGGGTGCGGATCGCCTCGATGTCGATGGCCTCATAGATCGCCTGGCGCACGCGGATATCAGCAAAGGGGTTGCGGCCTTCGATGTTCGACGATCGCAATTCCGGCGAGGCCTGATCGAGCCCGAAATAGATTGTGCGCACCTGGGCGGTCTGTTGCAGCGTCAGGCCGGGTGCGGCCTCAATGCGGCGCAGGTCCTGCAAGGGCGGATCGATCAGAAAATCAATCTCGCCGGAGAGGAGCGCTGCCACGCGGGTCGCGTCATTGGAGATCGGTGTGTAAACGATGCGGTCGATGTTGTGGGGCGGAAAAACATCAAGCCCCCACCAATTATCATTGCGCACCATGATGGTGCGAATGTCCGGCTCGCGCAGCTCCAACATGAAAGGGCCCGTGCCGTTGGCGTGACGCACGGCGTAGTTTTCGTCGTGACCAAAGTCTTGCGCGACAACCACGTCGTTCGCTTCCGACCAGGCGCGATTCATCATGAAGACATCGGTCAGGTTCGCGGGCAAAAGCGGCGAGGGCGCATTTGTGTGAATGCGTACGGTGAGCGGGCCCACCGCCTCGACGCTTTCAACACTGGTCAGCAGGCTCTTGAAGTCGGACGTCGTGCCCATGGCCCGGGTAAGGGAGAACACCACATCGTCGGCGGTGAAGGGCGCGCCGTCATGGAAGGTGACGCCCTCGCGCAAATGAAACTCCCAAGTGGTGGGGGCAACGATTTCCCACGAGGTCGCGAGGCGCGGGATCAGGTTCAGTTCGGCGTCCCGGCTGACCAGCGCTTCATAGACCTGGCTTTGGGCCTGAATGGTCGGCGTTTCGTTCTGGCCGTGGGGATCAAAGGTCAGGGCATCGCCCCGGCTGGCCCAGCGCAATGTATTTTCCGCGTGGGCCACGGGGACAAGTGTCACAAGCGCGCCGAGAAGCGCCGCCAAAAATCTCAATCGCATGAAATGCCTCGTGCTCTAAATCAGTCCCGCCTGACGGAAGCTAACATGGGCGCCGCGGCCAATCACCAAATGATCGATCAATTGTATTTTAAGACCACGCCCCGCGTCTTCGATCTCTTTGGTCATGTCGATGTCGGCGCGGGAGGGGGTGGGGTCGCCGGACGGGTGATTATGCACCAGCACAATCCCGCTTGCGCCGAGGTCGAGCGCGCGTTTGACCACCTCGCGCGGATAGACCGGCGTGTGATTGACCGTGCCTTTTTGCTGCACTTCGTCGGCGACCAGCGTGTGTTTGTGATCGAGAAAGAGCACGCGAAATTGTTCGGTATCGCCATAGGCCATGGAGGCGGTGCAGTACTCCACCACCTTCGCCCAGGACCGCAGCACGGGGCGATTGAGCACGCGCGCCTGACTGAGCTTCAGCGCGGCGGCCTGCACGACTTTCAATTCGACAACTGCCGCTTCGCCCAGGCCTTCGACCTCGCGCAGGCGTTCCACCGGCGCGCTGATGACTTCGGCAAAGCTGCCGAAGGTTTCGATCAGGTGTTTGGCGAGGGGTTTGACGTCCCGGCGCGGGATGGCGCGGAACAAAACCAATTCAAGAAGCTCATAGTCCTGCAGGCCGTCATTGCCCGACCGCAAGAACCGTTCGCGCAGGCGCTGGCGATGTCCCGTGTAGTGCGGTTGATCGCCCACCAGATTGTCCTCTAGGCAGAATAGGGCGGGCGGTCGAGGCCCTTGGGTGACTTGGTGAAAACTTCATAGCCATCCGCCGTCACGCCGATGGAATGTTCGAACTGCGCCGACAGGGACCGGTCTTTCGTCACCGCCGTCCAACCATCGTTCAGCATCTTCACCTGCCATTTGCCCAGATTGATCATGGGTTCGATGGTGAAGAACATGCCTTCTTTCAGGACGTGCCCTTCGCCCGGCTCACCATAGTGAAGAATGTTCGGCGGCTCATGAAAGATGCGCCCCAGGCCGTGGCCGCAAAAATCGCGCACGACAGAGCAGCGCTCAGCCTCGGCAAAGGTCTGAATGGCATGACCGATGTCGCCCACGGTCGCGCCGGGGCGGACAACCTCGATGCCTTTCCACATGGCTTCGAACGTAATGTCAGTCAGGCGCTTGGCTTTAATCTTTGGCTCGCCCGCCCAAAACATGCGGCTCGTGTCGCCGTGCCAGCCTTCAAGGATGACTGTCACGTCGATGTTCACAGTGTCGCCGTCCTTCAGCACGCGGTCACCCGGGATGCCGTGGCACACCACGTGATTGATGGACGTGCAGATGGATTTGGGAAAGCCGCGATAGAAAAGCGGGGCGGGCACCGAGCCATGATCGCAAATGTATTCATGCGCGAGCGTGTTGAGATGATCGGTCGTGACGCCCGGCTGCACTTCGGGCACGAGCATGTCGAGCGTTTCAGCCGCGAGCCGCCCGGCCGCCCGCATGCCGGCGAAATCTTCCGCCATGTGCACCCGCACTTGGCCGGGGGTGAGCTTGTCGACCTCAAAGTCTTCGGCGAGGTTCATTACGTATCAAATCCGTCTTGTTTGGCGCGGCGCCTCCCGTCCCACATTCGGGGACTAGAGATCAAGTTTCAGAGCCTGCGCCACATTTATTGCGCTGGGGCTAATGGTACATCCATAGGCCAGGACTTCCACCCCCCTTTTCCGCGCCAAATCCAGGCTTTCCGCGTATTTCGGGTCGATATCGCGGGCGAGGGCAAAGCGGTCACAGTCCGTTCGCTGGATGAGATAAAGCATCACGGCCCGGTGCCCGGCCTCTACCATGTCCCCCAGTTCCACAAGGTGCTTGGCCCCGCGTGCGGTCACGCTATCGGGAAACTCGGCCAAAGGCGGGCGGCGGGAAAGATGGACGTTCTTGACCTCTACATACGCCGGGCGACCGTCGGGCCCGTCCTCGAGCAGGATGTCGATGCGGGAGGACTTGCCGTACTTCACTTCCCTGCGGAGCGTGCCGTAGCCTGCGAGTTCTTTTATCGCGCCGCTCACAATGCCTTCGGCTGTGATCTTGTTGGGGTGCATGGTGTTGATCCCCACCAGCGCGCCGGTCACCTCCAGCAGTTCCCAGGAATAGGCGAGCTTGCGTTTGGGATTGTCGGACTTGGACAGCCACACTTTGCTGCCGGGCGTATCGAGCCCCATCATCGAGCCCGGATTCGCGACATGGGCGGTCAGCACCTCACCGCTGTCGAGTTCGACGTCGGCGAGAAACCGTTTGTAGCGCTTGATCAGGGTTCCGGTAACGAGTGGGGGCAGGTCCATGGGCGGGAAGGTAGGGGCGCCCTCCGCCAAAGGCAAGCTGGACACCCGATGCGCGCGGGACTATCTCAATGCCATGAGCACGAACCCAACAGCCGCTGTGATTGTGATCGGCGATGAAATTCTTTCCGGCCGCACGAAGGACGCCAACCTTTCGGGCCTGGCGCTGAAGCTCGGCACCATCGGTATCGAGATCGGCGAGGCGCGCTTCATCCCCGATGACGAAGACCTGATCGTTGCGACCGTGAATGAACTGCGCGCCAAGCACACTTATGTTTTCACGACGGGGGGCATCGGCCCGACCCATGATGACATCACGGCGGACTCGATCGCAAAGGCCTTCGGCGTGACCATTGATATTCGCGAGGACGCGCGCGCGATTTTGGAAGCGCACTATCCCACCAATGCGCTGAATGAATCGCGCCTACGCATGGCCCGCATTCCCGATGGGGCCGAACTCATTCCCAATCCTATTTCAAAGGCGCCGGGCTTTCGGCTCGACAACGTTTACGTGCTGCCCGGCATTCCTATGCTGGTAGATGTGATGGCGGACGGGCTCTTGGAAAAGCTTCAGGGCGGGGCGGTGGTGCTGACCCACTCCATCGCGTCATTCGCCGCGGAAAGTCTGATCGCGCCGGGGCTTGGCCAAATTCAGACGGACCTGCCGCAGGTGCGTATCGGCTCCTATCCCTTCCTGCGGGACGGGAAGGCGGGGGCAAATCTTGTCTGCCGCTCCACCGACGAGGCTGCCCTGGACGAGGCGGCGGCCCGCATCCGCGCCTTGCTCGCCTCGCTTGACGTTAGGGTAGAGGCGGAGGAACGGGGTTAATTTCCGCGGGTGCTCTGTGTCGCGCGGGCCACAAGCCTCGCGGGAATTTGATCGTCAGACCTCGTGACGCGCCCAATTTCGCCCCAATCTGCTAGTCTTCTGAGACTTGAGCGCGCATCATCCCTTGCGAATGGGGCCGTTCATGGTAAGAATCGTGCGGATTCTGCGCTGGGGACGAAACCAGTCAGATCCTTTTGCTTTAGGCGGGAGCGCGGTTTGCGGCACATCCGATCTGCCGCGGGGAGGCCGTCTAATTTAGCCGGAGGGTCGGGCCGGAACGTGAGTGAGGAGAGTTTAATGTCAAAGACAATGACCACTTTGTTGGGGCTTGCCGTCGGGGCCGGAATGCTGGCCGCCGCAGGAACAGCCTATGCGCTGGATTCCAGCGTCGAAGCTATGGAACAGGGTGGTACGCACCAGTTCTATGTTTGGTGCACGGGAGCCGACGATTATGAAGCCAGCTCTGATGGCAGCGATTGGCGCGATGCGCAGCTTTCGCTGTGGAATCAGCTGGAAGGCGAAGGCCGCAACAATTGCTGGCCTGTCTGGCAAGGCTTAGTCGACTAACGACACCGCCTGAACCGGATCAGACAACTTAGGTTTACAAAGGCGCGGGGTGCCGAAAGGCTCCTCGCGTCTTTTTTTGTTTGTTGCATGGAAATGCGTTCGCCCCCTTGGCGGAACTGGTAGACGCACGGGACTTAAAATCCCGAGTTCGAAAGGACGTCCCGGTTCGAGTCCGGGAGGGGGCACCATTCTCGTTCAAAACTGGGAACCGGCCCGTCTGGGCGTTCCTCGGCCATGGCGGCACCCGCAAGAGCCGCATTAGGGCCGGTAATCCTGATCTCTTCGCCTCCGACCTCAACGCTGGCAATCATCTGGCGGAGATAAGCCCTGCGGAAGCCGGGATCGTCAGGGTGCATTAGGCGCTGCCTGATCTTCTGAGCAATGACCTCTTGGCGCTCTTTGGAAAGCTTGCGGACCGGCAAGTCCCTCTGTCGCTCCAACCCTGCAATCTGCTTGATCAGCTGCTCACGGCGATCCTGAAGGCTCTTGATGTGTGACCTAAGCGAGCCGTCCATCTCAATGCCGCTGCCTGCGAGGTCGTAGAGATTCTTAAGTTGCTTTTCGACTTCACGCTTCTCTTTCGAGAGCGCCTTTATCCGGCCTGCGAGGTCCTTGGTCCTGATCTCTGAGCGGGCAATCAGCATCTCGATGGCGGCCCCCATGCGCTCAGGCGTAATCACATGCTTGCAAAGGCTTTCGAGGACGATTTCATCGAGTTTCGCTTCGGGGATCGTTACGCCCTTGCAGACCGCTTTGCCCTTGTCCATGCAAGAGCGGCACTTGTAATAGCGGTACCTGCCCGACTTGCCTGTCAGAATCTTCATCGACCCGCCGCAATGGCTGCATTGGGCAACGCCCGTTAAAAGCACGTTGCTGCTTGTAATGCGCGGCGCGGTTTTCCGGGGGCATGCCTCGCTGAGGCGCTCCTGAGCCGCATAGAAGGTATCTTCATCCACAATGGGCGGCATCGCGAAGGGCACCCATTCCTCGCGCGGGCGCTCCTTCTTGGTCCGGCTATCGGTCTTGTTGAAGTAGTGCTGCCCGATATAGGCCGCATTCCGCAGGATCATGCCGATGGTACTTACAGCGAAGTCTTTGCCCTTCGGATTACGGAATTCGCGCTTGTTCAAATAGGATGTGATCTTCTTGATGCCTATGGGGCCGGACTTGCCATCCCCGCGCACATAGAGCTTGAAGATCAGCCGCACCAGTTCCGCGCCCTGCGGTTCGATCTCAATGCGTTTCTTTTCTTTCTTTCCGCGCACTTCGGCAACATAAGTGCGATAGCCAAGCGGCGGTATCGCACCATTCCAAAATCCTTCTTTCGCATTCTCGATCATTGACCGGCTGACGTGCTTGGCGGTTTCCTTGCTCGCATATTCATCATACGCCCCAAGCATGGTGCGCATCATCTGCGCTTCATTTCCGTCTCCAAAGTCCTGGGTGATCGAGACAAAGCTGACGTCCGCTTTGTCGAGGCGCTTTTCGTAGTGAAGGAGGTCCAGCGTATTGCGGGCAAAGCGGGATTGGCTGTGAACGAGCACAACGTCAAAGGGTTTTAAGGGTGAACAAGCCTCGGCAATCATGACCTGGAACTCGGGCCGATTGTCGGTGGTGGCGCTTTTGCCTGCATCGACAAATTGCTTTGCGACCGCCCAGCCTTTAGAGGCGGCAAAGGCTTCGCACGCATTTATCTGATCGGGGATCGAGAGGTCGCTCTCGGCCTGTTTCGTCGTAGAGACCCGCGCATAAATCGCCGCCCGTAAAGTCATACCCCGATACCTCCAGTTTGATGGTCCCTGGAGTCTAGCCATGCCGGGACTCGCGTCAAAGGGTCCCTAGGGGCGTTCTTCGCTAGGGACAGACCGAACGCTAGCGGCCCCGGTACGTTCCCTAAGGAACTAGGGCCCTGGCGATTTTCCCTAACTAGGTAGGAGGGCCTAAGCTGGTTCATTGTCATTTGCCGCCTCTTCCAGAATGAAGTCCCCTAGGTAAAGTTCGAGAAGGTCCAATTCTTCACAAGTGATGGGCAAGGCCTCGGGCCACGTCTCAGACACCTTGGGGGCCTTGCGTCGCGCCTTGGGCTGGTTGTCATTGGCCGCTCGTAGCGTTCTGGGAGGCTTCTCAGTCACTTGCCTGCCTCCACAGCCTTGATCCTTCGTTCAAGCTCCAGGGGCCATTCTGTCGGGTTGTGGATATCTTTAAAGAGCCTAGGTAGCTGCTTGATTAGGTCCTCAAGGCTCAAACTTGCCCCGCGACCGTTCTGCATACCCTCCAAGGCTCCGAGCTGCTTGAAATAGCCATAGATGCCTTGTGAGACCTTTTGCTTTCGGAACTCAAGTTCAGCTGCCGGGTCGTAGGCCGCAACAAGACCGGTCTGGGGCTCTTGATCGATAACCCTTAAGAGGTTTTGCCATAAAGGCGAGAAGGGCCAACGGGACCGGTTGGAGTCCCCAGAGGGCGTGCGCAGGCTCGTATGACCCCTAAGGGTTTCCCGTAAGAGATCGGCGGAAAGGTCATGTAAATCCCTAAAGGTGTTTATCCCGCCAAGCCTTAGCCGTTCCCGGCGCACCTGGACCTCGATCCGCCACACATCGGTTTTGAGGCCCCAGAGCTGATGAAACCAACTTTTGTCGCTTTGCTGTTCAATCTCAGCGACTTTGTTATAGACACGGACCACCGTGTCACCCTTGCCGAAGGTCAGGGTTTCAACCTTGCCGTCATTGCGCCAGGTGGAATCCTTGCTCGCCTTGGAGACGAAGTTCTCAATCCGGAAGTCTGGTTTGGGAAGGTGATAATCGAACGCCCAATCGGCGCGGGAAACGCCTTCTTTCCTAAGGGGTTTCAGGTTTAGCGATTCAAAAATGTCCTTAAGGTCATTTTCGAGTTGCGCCACTCCCTTGAGCCAAAGGCCCTTACTTAAGAACCGCACATAAAAGTTGGGTTGCATTCGCTCAGTAAAGCGAATCTCGAAGTCTTCGTCATAGATGACAAACTTGTAGGGATGCCCGCCGTGCGGCCTTAAGAGAAACTCCCTTGAGCCAAGCCTGATTGGCTCGAACGCGAGCGCTCGGTCCTCTTGCCTTAAGGCTTGCTGGAAGGCGAGATCATCGAAATCCAGCTTGCTGCCCACAGGGTCCAGGTAATAGCCCACAAAAAGGCTATCAAGACCGCTCAAGAGCAAGCGGATATCCGGCTTGTCGCCCTTTCTCGTTGCTGAGTTGGTTGTTGGCTCGTCCATAGGGATTCCTCCTTTAAAGAAAAAGAAATCCGCGTAAGGACAAACAATGGCTGGGGATGTCAGACCGGTTCGTCAACCCCTACCAACCACAAAACCGACTTTCCCTAACTAGCTAGGGAGACGATTTTTCTTGAATCGCGCTACGAGGCGATTCGATGGCGTAAGAGTCCATTCAGAGATGCTTAGGTGGGTGATTCGCGGCTGGCGCCTGCAACCGCGGCAACCGCAGAAGAGGTGCCAGGGCCGTCGCGCGCCTCAAGGCCCCGCCGCTTGCGCGGCTGGCGGCTGCGCCGCCTGCCTTGACCCGGTGCTCTGTCCCTGGCGAAGGCTTGGGAAGCCCTTTGCTGGCGCAAAGGGCCTCAAAGGAGACCCATTTGAGGGAAAAGGGGGAGAGGCATGTATTTGTAGCCCCCCGTGTTACTGATCACGGGGGGAGGTTGAAGTATCTTCGCTAAGTCAGATTCTGTTTTGCCTTTTGCAGATTATCGATCATTCGTTCCAAGTCCTCGGTGGAGATATCTGCAAAGGCGGTCTCATACAGCTTTTCCGCAGCGAGGAGCAGATCGTCCTTGTGCGGCTCGAACTTATTGGTGAGCTGAACACGATTGACGCGGCGGTCCTTTGGGTCGGCTGTCCTCGTGATCCAGTTATGTTCCTCCAGCCGATCAATGATGCGCCCAAGCGGCGCGCGTTCCATTTCCAATTCAGTGGCCAATTCAGACTGCGTCTGCCCGTCTTGGCGGAACAGGTGAGCAAGTACGAGCCATTGGGTCCGGGTGAGGCCGAGGTCCTTCACACGGCGATCAAAATCGCGGCGCAGAAGACGCGCAACATCACTGATCAGAAATCCAATACTCCGGTCAAAATCCAGTCTTTTAGCCACCTGGGACCCCAAAGGTTCTTGTTGTTCATTTTATAACTTAGGATATAGTATCCTAGGCTACATTTAAAAAGGCAAGCGCAGCATGCAGCAGACAACATCGCCCTCAAGTGACCCGGTCACAAGGCGGCTTCAGCAATATTTTTCAACAGGAAGCCCTTTATTCGCATACCTCGGGCTAACGATCGACACGGCGTCATCGAACGGTATCGACGCCCGCTTTACGCCCAAACCAGAACTGGCTGGAGCGTTTGCAGAAGCATCCCCATTTGGCGGTGTAATAACGACGGTTCTGGATTCGCTTTTTGGTCTCGCAATAATGTTGAAACTGGGCGCACCCACACCGATCGCGACAATTAATCTTCGCACCGACTTTCTTGGATCATCGCCAACAGTTGGCGAGCTGAAATTCACGGCTCGGTGCGTAGGCATTGACAGTGACATCGCGCGGGCGGAAGGAACATGCGTCGAGCCTTTGTCCGGCGCGATCATCGCTCACAGCTATGCAGCATTTGCCATTGGCACCAAGGGTCCCGCCTTTGACGAAACCATGATCGAGGAGACCCCCGGTGATGGATAGGCCCAGTTCTAACCAGATGATGAGTGCGCAGCAATTGATTGCAGACACACCCTTTGCGCAATGGCTTGGTGTGCAAGTGACGAAGGACGGATCGGAAGTTCTTGTCCGCGTTCCATTTAATGAGATGCTTGTTGGCAACTCTCGCATTCGCGCAATCCATGGCGGCATCATGGCGAGTATTCTGGAGATTACTGCTGCGGCTACTCTTGCGGCACACGATCCAGCCGCCGCTCGTTTGCGGCCTATCAGTATGCAGACGAACTATCTCAAGTCCACCAAGGACACTGACACTTGGGCCCGAGGCATCATCCGCAAGATCGGCCGCCGCATTGATACGATTGAGGCAATTGCCTGGCAGCTCGACCCAGAAAAACCTGTCGCAATTGCTGTGTGTGACTTTGCCCGAACGGAACTGAAAGAAAAATCATAGTGAATACGTTGTTACGCCTCGCACTTATCATACCGCTGACCGGCCTGGCCATTTCTTGCGGCCCAGCGGATGCACCGAATGAGGATGCGGCCATGGATATGTCTATCGCCATGGGCATCATCAACCCAGAGCCGCGTCAGATTGTTCGACCGATCTATGGGACGGGGACAATCGCTGCGGCACAAACCAGTGATATTGGACCTTCTGTTTCGGGGATTATCGAGGAAATTTATGTGCGGGTTGGAGCCCGCGTTGATGAAGGTGAGACACTATTCAGAACCGAAATTGAGAACTATGAGCTGGCCGTTACCGTTGCTCAAGCGGCATTGGAATTGGCCTCTGCGCGGGCCGATCTTGCACAAAGCGAACTCGAACGGGCGACAACGCTCACGGCACGAGGCGTAACTTCGGAGGCGCGACTGGAGGAGCGCCAAAGCCAGCTACGCGTTGCCAATGCCGAGCGCGCTTCCGCTGCCGCAGCCCTTCAACAAGCCAACAAGAACCTTGAAGACACAACAATCGGTGCCCCATTTCGCGGGGTTGTCACGGCCCGCTATGTGGATGAAGGGGTTTATATGTCAACACGGATCGGCGGCGGCCTGGGTGGAGGCTCGGCGGTCGTTCGTCTTCAACAGATCGATGTCGTAGCTGCGATCGTTCAAGTTCCTGAGATTTATCTTTCGCAGCTGCGTGTGGGTATGCCGGGGCGTCTTTACATTGATGGATTGGATCAAGAGTTTGAATCAGAAATTCATATCCTGAATGATCGGATTGATCCTCTCACGCGCACTGTAGAAATTCGATTAGGTATTGCGAACGAAGACTATGTTGTTCGGCCCGGGCTCTTTGTTCGCGCCGAAGTTTTCCCAGATGCCCGCAGCGCCCTTTTGCTACCGCGCCGCGCGGTGGCGGGCCCTTCGAACGCGCCTTATGTTTATCTGTTGAGTGACGGTGTGGCACGCCGCCGGTCCATCACTCTCCGGGAGCATGACGCTGAATTCATTGAGGTGCTCTCCGGGCTTGACCCCGATGATCCCGTTCTTATCGGGCCCAACCTGCCGCGCCTGCGTGATGGATCAGCCGTGCAGGTGGAAGGCTGACATGTGGATTTCAGATTTCTCCATTCGGCGCCCTGTCTTTGCGGTCATGCTGGTTTTGGCGCTTGTCGCCCTTGGATTTATTTCTCTTGGTCGATTGGGTGTCGATCTTTTTCCCAATGTTGAATTCCCATACATTGTTGTGACGTCTGTTCTGGAGGGCGCTGATCCTGAGACCATGGAAAGTGAGGTCTCCGATATTCTGGAAGAGAATATCAACACTATTTCCGGCATTGAATCTCTTCGCTCCATAAACACCGCAGGTGTCTCTCAAGTGCTCATTGAGTTTGCGCTAAGTGAAGATGTGGATGTGAAAGCCCAGGATGTCCGTGATCGTGTATCGCTGGCGATGGCTGATCTGCCGGACGATTTAAACCCTCCCGTTGTTGAAAAAGTTGACCCCGATGGGGCGCCGATCATGTCGGTGATGATTTCTGGAGATCTACCGATCGCAGAGCTGACCCGGTTTGCCGACGATACCGTGAAAGAAGCTCTTGAGCGATTACCCGGAGTGGGTTCCGTATCGCTAATCGGGAGCCGGGAGCGGGAAATTCGGATTTGGCTTGACGCCAACCGCCTACGCAGTTTGGGGCTTACAGCCAATGACGTCGTGCGTGCAATCCGGCGGGAGAACGCGCAAATCCCTGGGGGACGTTTGGAAACCGGCGGTGCCACACAGGAATTTGGCATTACCACTGAAGGTGAAGTGGGATCGGTTCAAGAATTTGAAAACCTTGTGGTTGCGTTCCGTGAGAATGGTGGACCCACATTTCTGCGCGATGTTGCCCGCATCGAAGATGGGCTGGAAGACGAACGATCTTACGCTGAACTCAACGGGCGACTCGGGGTCTCCCTTGAAGTACGACGTCAGTCGGGGCGCAACACGGTGGAAGTGGCGCGCGCTGTACGAGAAGTTGTAGCCAACCTATCGGAATCAGCGCCAGCCGGTATGGAGATGGTGATCGCGCGAGATGTCTCGCGGTTTATTGAATCCTCCGCCCGTGACGTTGCCAAAGATATGATGGTGGGCATTGTTCTTGTGGTGATTGTAACACTCATCTTTTTGATGAATTTTCGCGCAACAGCAATCGTCGCCGTCGCAATACCGACCTCAGTAATCTCGACCTTCTTTGCCTTTTACATTTTCGATTTCACTATTAATACGCTGACGCTTCTGGCCTTGTCCGTTGCAGTGGGCCTTCTGGTGGATGATGCCATTGTGGTTCTGGAAAGCATCCAACGTCAGATTGACGAGGGATTAAAACCGCTTGAGGCAGCCTCTGCGGGCATCAAAAAGGTTGGTAGCGCGGTTTTAGCAGGGTCCATTTCGGTTTTGGCGGTGTTTATACCCATTGCCTTTATGGAAGGCATTGTCGGGCGTTTCTTCCTGCAATATGGCCTGACAATTGTTTTCTCTGTCATCGTATCCTTGACTGTTGCACTTACTCTTACGCCGATGCTGTGCTCGCGCATCTTGAGTGCTTCGAGTTCCAACCTGGCTTTATTCGGTGGATTGGAGCGGGGGTACCAAAAACTGGAGGCGGGATACAAGGCTCTTCTTGGCTGGGCGATCGGTTGGCGGTATGCGGTGTTGGCCCTTGCCGTGGCAAGCGTGTTCGGAGGCGGCATCTTTGCTGGTGCAGTGCCCATGGGCTTTACTTCCAAGGCAGACCGAAGCGAGTTTTTGGCCTCTATTGATCTTCCCCTCGGCACTGGAATTTCGGGTTCGCGGGAGGTCGGAAACCGTGTGGCACTGGCCCTTCTCGAGAACCCCGAAATCAATGATGTTTTTTTCACCGTTGGTGGTGGTTCTGAATCGCGAGTGGATCAAATATCATTCTATGTGGCGTTAACGCCAAAGCAGAGCCGAGAGATTGACCAAGCCATCATTATGGATCAGGCGCGGCAGATCATGCGAGAAGGTGCACCCACAGCTCGCGAAATTGTTGTTGCCGAAGTGCCCTGGGTTTCGGGCGGAGGATTGGCTTCTTCTGATATTGAACTGGTTCTTCAGGGCTCTGACCTTGTCGTGCTCGAAGACCTCTCTTTTCAGATCATGGACCAAATGCGAGGGGAGATAGACTTTGTCGATCTGCGATCCAGCTATGAGTTTGGCCGCCCCGAGGTTCAAGTGGATATCCAACGGCAACGAGCAGCCGACCTGGGCGTTCCAGTAACAGAGCTGGCCTCCGTCGTTCGCACTCTGTTTGGCGGCGTTGTGGCTACAACGTTCGAGGAAACGGGGAGCCGCTATGATGTTCGGGTTCAGCTTGAGCCCGACCAACGGACAGGCATCAATGATTTCCGTCGCACTCAGGTGCGCTCGGACCGGGGCATGTTGATCGATCTGGAGAATGTCGCGAATATTTCTGTTGGGTCTGCTGCCGCTCGCATCGAGCGTCAGAATCGAACCCGGAAAATTTCGGTAAGCGCGAACACCTCCCCGGGCGTGGCGCTTGGGACAGCCACTGAAACACTTGAGAGTATCCTTGAAGAGGTGGAGTTCCCAACGGGCTACACCATCCGGTTTGAAGGAATGGCCCGCCGAATGAAAGAATCCGCTGCCGCTATCGGTTTTGCGTTTCTACTTGCCTTAATCGCGCTCTATATGATCCTCGCCAGCCAATTCAATAGCTTTTCCCAACCCATTCTAATTATGCTCACGGCACCGCTCTCTTTTGTGGGGGCTTTTGCCGCCATTTATTTTGCGGGCTTGGAAATGTCTCTCTTCGCACAAATCGGTCTGATCGCATTGATGGGGCTGGTGATGAAGAACGGCATTCTTCTCATCGACCTTGCCAACCAGAACCGAATGACGGGAATGGCCCCCCGTGAAGCCATGAAAAGTGCTGGCCCCGAACGCCTCCGCCCCGTCCTCATGACGGCGCTTTCAACCATCTTCGGAATGATCCCCGTGGCACTTTCCGTTTCCGATGGCGCCGAGTGGCGCAATGCCATGGGCTTTCTGGTGATCGGGGGCCTGACGTCATCAACTTTCCTGACGCTTCTGGTAATCCCCGCGGCTTACACTGTGGCCGGGGATATCAGTTGGTTCTTCGGGGCGGTTTGGAAACGAATGGTGAGTTTCGTGGGTGCAACGTGATTATCTAAATAAACGGGGCTTTTTGTGGTACGCAAAGGCCCATTGCCACTACGATTATCCAGTTCTCATTTTTATCCGGTCCGGTGCACCATTCTCTTTCAGATAAGCAACTCAACCGGTCTGTTGCATCCCGAAAGCTCTAGAGCATTTCCGGGTCTCGCCTCACCTGTTTGACCAGGGGGGCGATTGTGAGCCCCTGCACGATGATCGAGAACAGCACGACAATGAATGTCGCCGTGAGGATCAGGGGCTTCCAGTCGCTGTCGGGAAGGCTGAGCGCGAGGGCAACCGAGATGCCGCCCTTGAGCCCGCCCCAGGTCATGATTGGTACGACCCCGCGCGAATATTCCCGAAACGGTTTCATCAGGAAGACCGGAAACGCAACGGCGACAAGGCGTCCGATCAGAGACAGGCCAATCGCGGCGGCGCCGGCGGCAATTGTTTCGAGGTTTAACGTTACGACGAAGACCTCGACACCGATAAGAAGAAAGAGGACAGCATTGAGAACCTCGTCGACGGCCGTCCAAAACCCCTTCAGATAGGTTTGGGTTTCTTTTGACATGGCATGCTTGACCCCGATGTCGCCGATGAAGAGGCCGGCAACCACGGCCATGATCGGGCCTGACACATCAAGCGCCACCGCAAGCTGGTATCCCCCAAGGACGAGGCCGAGCGAAAGTAGAATTTCCAGAGGATAATCGTCGATCCGGCGCATAATCTGAAACACGATCCACCCAAGTGCCCCGCCGAGCAGCGCACCACCGAACACTTCCCTTACGAAGAAGAGCGCGATCCCTCCGGCATTTGTGGTCAGATGCCCACTGGACGTATGAAACGCAAGACCAGCCAGCACCAGAAAGACCACATAGCCAACGCCATCGTTAAACAGGGATTCCCCAACAATCTTGGTGCGGAGTGATTTTGGAAGGTGTGCCTGATCAAGAATGCCGAGCACGGCAACCGGGTCGGTTGGTGAGATCAGCGCACCAAAAACCAAAGCAACCAGCAAGGGCACGCCCGTGACCCAATGAAAGCCGAGCCCCACGACCGCGACGGAAAGCGCCACACCAACGGTCGCCATGACCGCAATCGTCCAGGCCTGCGCGCGTAGATCCTCAATGCGGACGTGCAAGGCCCCAGCGAAAAGGAGGAGGCCGAGCATGCCTTCCAAGAGGGTTCTTGAGAATTCAGTGTTTGAAACGAAGCGCTGCATCTCACTTGCGATGCCGAGGCCGGGATAAAGCGTATCCAGACCGAGGAAGCCAAGTGAGGTAACGAACGCAACGATCAAGATGCCGATGACAGAGGGCAATCGAAAGAAGATATGATTGACGGCTCCAAATGCTCCGGCGAAGACGATCAGAAGTGTACCGATCTGAAGGGCATTCATTGGGGCCAACGCTTTGTAATTAGAAGTTTTCGGTGTGCAAAACGCGTGATGCGGCACTTTGTACGAAATGCCGATTGGCTGCAACGTTCAGCCAATAGATCCAGTCCTGTGCACCAATTTTCACTCGCGCTCGCGGGGGTCTTCAATCTCACCACTTTCCAGGATGGGGGAGGCATCAAGATCTTCGGCGTCCATCAACTCCGCGATGCGTTGCAACGATGCGATCAACATATTCTGCTCCCAAACTTGAAGTGTTCGAAAGCGACCCAGAAATTCAGATTGTAGCAACTCGGGTGCATTGTCTGCGGCTGCCGCGCCTTTGGCTGTCAGATCGGCCACCAGAATGCGTTTGTCTTTTGAGTTGCGCGTGCGCTCAACAAGTGCGGCCCGCTGCAAACGGTCGAGGATCGACGTGATCGTGCCCTGGCTCAACGAAACGGACCTGGCAATCATGCTAGGCGCCATGGGGCCGTTCCGGCGCAGGGTATGAAGCACCACGAGCTGCGGCGCGGTGAGGCCGGTAGCCTTCATGAGGCGCTTGGATTGAAGGTCAATGGCGCGTGTGATGCGGCGCAGGGCCACCAGAATGTCGTCGTGGTCGGTCATGGTTCACTGAAATTGAATGCGCTCGGCGAATTGCCCTGCGGCCCGGCTCACTTTTCCGGCTTCTTTCGAAGCGGTCAATCGCTTTCGCTTCAAAGCTTTGGGCCAGAGCCAAACTAATTTGAACTGAAATTGTATCTCGCCTTACCTATGGGAAACTTTGGCGATCGCAACTGATAATATGATGTGGCAAATCAACAACATAATGTCATATCAGTTTGAAAATACTAATCTTTTCACAGCCCCTCTTTTCAAAGGGTAAAGGGGGTTGGGGGCGGTAAAGTGATTTCAGTTCAAAGCAGCTGTGGCCATGGCGAGTTTGATCGCCTACACCCCCAACATCACAGGATTAGCGACACTCCGAGGGGGCAGACAGACGAGCTATGCTCAAAAACCAATTTCTATCCAGCACGATCTTCACCGCGGCGGCACTGACGCTCGCCAGCCCCGTTTTGGCGCAGGACGACACGACTGATGGCCAGACGGGAAGCGAAGAGCGCCGCCAGGTTGATACGGTAACGATCACCGCGACCAAGACTGAAGAAAACCAGCAGGATGTTCCTGTCGCCGTGAATGCGATCACCGGCGAGGACATGCGTGAGCAGGAAATCGGAAACTTCGATGATTACATTCGTTATCTTGCCAATGTGAATTTCGGTGGTCGGGGTCCGGGTCAGTCCACCCCCTACATCCGCGGCATGGCCGTGCAGCCGATCACGGTTCTTCTGTCCGGCGCGCAAGGCACGACGCCGAACGTGGCGCTCTATCTTGATGAGCAGCCTGTTACAGCGCCGGGCCGGAACCTGGACGTCTATGCCACCGACCTGAACCGCATCGAAGTGTTGGCGGGACCGCAAGGTACACTCTTTGGAGCGAGCAGCCAGGCCGGCACGATCCGCCTCATCACCAATCAGCCGGACTTTTCCGGCGTCTATGGCGGCTTCAGCGCTTCGATGGGCATGACCGCTCACAGCGATGACTTCAGCCACAGCACCGAGGCCTATGTGAACGTGCCGGTGTCGGATCACCTCGCGTTCCGCGGCGCTTTCTACAATGTGTTCGAGGCAGGCTATATCGATAACGTGCACGGCACGTTTACGACCGACCCGTCGATCAACCCGCTCAGCCAAGTGGGGGGCGGTTATGCCAGCTACGAAGCTGCGGACAATGCACAGCTTGTCGAAGAGGACTTCAACGACAGCACCTATCGCGGCTTCCGCCTTAGCGGCACCTATCTGATCAACGACATGTGGGACTTCACGGTTCAGCATACGCAACAGACCATCGAAGCTGACGGCGTGTTCGACTATGACCCCACGGTTGGCGACCTCGAAGTGACGCGCTTCTTCCCCGACTCGCTGGAAGACACGTTCGGTCAAACGACGTGGACGCTCAACGGCCGTCTCGCCATGCTCGACATGGTCTATACCGGCGGGTATCTCGATCGCGAGATTGATCAGTCGGTCGATTACACCGGGTACAACAACACCGGCGCGTTCATCGACTACTACACCTGCACCTACACGAACCCTGCCTACATCGTGAATTATGGGATTGACGCCCAGTACATCACGCCGGGCGGGCGCGAGTGTTTGAACCCGGTGAAGGGCGCGACGATCCACCAGGATCAAAGCCGCCAGAACCACGAGCTGCGCTTCTCGACCCCGGCGGAATATCGCATCCGGGCGACATTCGGTGCGTTCTACGAAAATTTCGAAATCGAAACGCAGGACGATTACTGGTACCTGGCAACGCCTGACCTGGGATTTGCGCCCAATGCGCCGATCTCGACGGCGGTGCAGGTCAACCCGGCCACGCGCCCCTCTGGCGTTGCGTTCTTTAACGACATTCGCCGCACGGACGAAGAACTCGCCTTCTTTGGTGAATTTGAATTCGACATCACTGATCAACTGACGTTGATCGCCGGTGCGCGGCAATATCACCGCGAGGTGGACTTCGAAGGTTCGTCCAATTTCGCCGACGGTATTTTCCAAGGTTCGGTGAACACGGACCGGGGTCGCGATTACGACGTGAATGGTGGTCATACGCCGAACCCGCTGGAAATGGATGACGTGATTACCAAGTTCACCGCGCAATACTGGGTGAACGACGACATCATGATCTATGCCACGCGGTCCGAAGGGTACCGGCCCGGCGGCTGGAACCGGGGCGGCGGCATTCCGTCGGTTAACCCGATGTTCCCCACCGTCACGGCGACCTATGACACCGATGACGTGGTGAACTATGAGTTCGGGTGGAAAACGACGCTGGCCGACGGTCTCGTGCAGTTCAACGGGAACGTCTACTACATTGAATGGAGCGACATGCAGGTTTCGCGCTTTGACCCGCAGAACGTGTCGATCCTGACGTTCATCGAAAATGCCGCCGACTCCGAGATCTTTGGTGTGGAGGGCGATGCCGTCTGGCTCGCCACCGACAACCTCACGCTCTTTGGCGGGTTCTCGTACAACAATACGGAACTGACGAGCGTCCAAGCCCAGATCGCGGAAATCGCACCGGTGGGCAGCGAGCTGCCGCAGACGCCGGAGCTTCAGCTGACGGGTCGTGCGCGGTACGAGTGGATGGTTGGCCAGTACGATGCCTTCGCACAGGCCGGGTTCCAGTACGCCAGCGAGAGCTATAACTCGTTGATCCTTGCGGACCGTGAGCGTCAGGACAGCTATGTAACGGCTGATTTCTCTGTTGGCGTCGCGCGTGACAATTGGTCAGCGGGTATCTTCGTTGAAAACGCGTTCGACGAACGCGCGGAGTTGTTCATCAATAACCAGGATGACATCCGTCGCATCAATACCAATCGTCCGCGGACGATTACGTTCCGCGTGTCGGCCGACTTTTAGGGCGGCAAGCGAGCATACATCTTGGGGGTGCTGAAGGGGGTGGCGCGTGGCGCTGCCCCTTTTGGCCTTGCGTTTGAGAGAGCATGTGACTGACACTGCGCAAATGGATGCTTTGACCCACGCAAAAAGCTTGCTTCAGGCGGGGGACTACAACGCTGCGGCGCGCGCGGCAAAGCAGGCGCTCGCCCAATCACCCGACAACACCGATGCGCTGTACCTCCTCGCGGTTATCCAACGCTACCAGGGACAGTACGAACGCGCGTTCGAAACCATTGCGAAGCTGATAGACCAGCGTCCCAACTATGGTCGAGCGTTTCAGGAGGAAGGGCACTTGCGCCGCGCGCGCGCCGATGTGCCCCGGGCGATTATTGCTTATGCCGCCGCGGTAAAGGCCAATCCGGGATTGCCGGCAAGCTGGAAAGCCCTTGCCGACCTTTATGCGCATACTGAAAACAAGGCGGCAGCTGACCACGCCAGCAAGCAAGTTGAACGTCTGGCCAAACTGCCGCGTGAGCTGGTGTCTGCGACCAGTTTCCTGGCCGAAGGACAAATCTATAAGGCCGAACAGATTGTCCGCGCCTTTCTGCAATCCCATCCTCACCATGTGGAAGCGATGCGCCTTTTGGCGCAGGTGGGGCTTAAGCTCAACGTGCTTGATGACGCGGAGTTTCTGCTCGAGAGCTGTCTTGAGTTTGAACCGGATAACCTGCTTGCGCGGATCGATTATTTTCAGGTCCTGAACCGACGTCAAAAATATGAAAAGGCGCTGGAGCAGGCAAACCTAATTAAACAGAAGGACCCGGACAATCCTGCCGTTCTTCTCATGTATGCCAATGCCCTGATGGCGGTGGGGCGGTATGAGGATGCCCTTGCGGTTTTCGACGCCATAGGCGACGGCGCACCGGACATGACCCAGCTGCACATGGCCCGTGGGCACGCCTTGAAGACAATTGGCAAGCAAGAAGGGGCCGTGGCCGCTTATCACGCGGCCTATGACGTGCGGCCCGACTTTGGGGACGCGTACTGGAGCCTCGCCAATCTGAAGACCTATGAGTTTTCCGATGATGAGTTGCGGCAGATGGCTGAACAGCAGCAGCTTTCAGCAACGAGTGCCGAAGACCGCATTCATCTGTGTTTTGCTTTGGGCAAAGCCTATGAGGACCGCAGCGATGCGACCCGCGCCTTTGCGTACTATGAGCGTGGCAACATGCTGAAGAAAAAGACCACGCGCTACTCCGCCGATCGTATGGAAGCCGATTTTGAACGGCAGAAACAGGTTTGCACAGCTGAATTGTTTGACGCGAAGCAAGGCATGGGGTGCAAGGCGCCTGATCCGATTTTCATTGTCGGCTTGCCGCGCGCGGGCTCAACCCTGGTGGAACAGATCCTCGCGTCTCACAGTCAGGTGGATGGCACACTCGAGTTGCCGCACATCCTTGCGACGGCGCATCGGTTGGGGGGCAGGACAAAGCGGAACGAAGAGAGCCGCTATCCCGCCATCCTGAGCGAATTGGCCGAAGACAAGCTGGAGGCACTAGGCCGCGCCTATATTGATGACACGCAGGTCTATCGTTCTGGCGCACCGTTCTTTACCGACAAGATGCCGAACAATTTTCGCCACATCGGCCTCATCAAGCGGATCCTGCCCAATGCCAAGATTATCGATGCGCGGCGCGATGCGATGGCGTGCTGCTTTTCAGGATTCAAACAGCTTTTCGCCGAGGGGCAGGAGTTCACCTACGACCTCGACGATATCGGCCGTTATTACCGCGGCTATGTGGACCTGATGGATCATTGGGACCACGTGCTGCCGGGCCAAGTATTGCGCGTGCAGTACGAAGACACGGTCGCTGATCTGGAAACACAGGTGCGGCGGCTTCTCGACTTTTGCGGACTGCCCTTTGAGCAGGCTTGCGTTGATTTTCACAAGACCGAACGCGCCGTTCGCACGGCCAGCTCCGAACAGGTGCGCCAACCCATCTTCAAAAGCGGTGTCGAACAATGGCGCTACTTCGAAAAGCACCTCGAACCGCTCAAGCAGGCGCTGGGGCCAGATCTTATTCCCGATGAACAAGGCAGAAATTGATGACCAAGCGTCCCTACAATACTGATCATACGATTGGTGAGAACAATATCGAGTTTTTGGGGCTTGACGTCCACAACCCGGTTTTCTTCATCGCGGCCGCGCTGGTGCTCACATTTATCGGGTTGACCCTTGCCTATCCTGATGTTGCTGCGGCGGGGTTGTTCGCAACGCGGGATTGGGTGCTTGGCACTTTCGACTGGCTGTTTGTGGCGAGTGTCAACGTGATGCTGCTCTTCTGCGCCTTTCTTGTGCTCACCCCGCTTGGCGGCCTCAGAATCGGCGGCCAAAGCGCCAAGCCCGAGTTTTCCCGCTGGTCGTGGTTCGCGATGTTGTTTTCGGCAGGGGTGGGGATCGGCCTCATGTTCTGGGGCGCGGCGGAACCGCTCGCCTATTACACCGGCTGGTTCGGCACCCCGCTGAACGTCACTGCGGAAACGCCCGAGGCCCGCGCGCTTGCCATTAGCGCTACCATGTTTCACTGGGGACTGAACGCCTGGGCAATCTATGCGGTGATTGGGCTCGCGCTGGCCTACTTCACGTTTTCCAAGGGCCTGCCGCTGACCGTTCGCTCGATCTTCTATCCCTTGCTCGGCGACCGCATTTGGGGGTGGCCGGGACACATCATCGATTTGATCGCCGTTGTGGCGACGCTGTTCGGATTGGCGACCTCGCTCGGCCTTGGCGCGCAACAGGTGGCAAGCGGTCTTCATTTCCTGTTCGGGATTGAGCCTGGGCTTTTGCTACAGGTGGTGATCATCGCACTGGTGACTTCCGTCGCCATTGGGTCGGTGGTGCGTGGTCTGGAAGGCGGGGTCAAAGTTCTGTCCAACATCAACATGGTGATGGCGGGCGTCTTTCTGGCCTTCGTGTTCTTCGTGGGCCCCACGCTGCTTATTGCCAATGGCATGGTTGAGAATTCACTCAATTACCTGCGTGATTTCATTCCCCTGTCGAACTGGATCGGTCGCGACGACACTGAATGGTTCCATGGCTGGACGGTTTTCTATTGGGCGTGGTGGATTTCCTGGTCGCCCTTCGTGGGCATGTTTATCGCCCGCATTTCAAAAGGGCGAACCGTGCGCGAGTTCATGCTGGCAGTGATTTTTGTACCGCTCGTGGTGACCGTCCTGTGGTTTTCCACTTTCGGTGAAACAGCGTTGTTCCAGGCGCAGAACGGTATTGGCGCACTGCCGGAGGGGATCAGCGAGGTTTCGCTTGTGCTCTTTCAAATGCTCGATAATTTGCCGCTGTCGATGATTGTATCCAGCGTCGCAATTGTCCTGGTACTCGTCTTCTTTGTGACGTCATCGGATTCGGGCTCATTGGTGATCGACAGCATTACCGCGGGGGGCAAGCTGCACGCGCCTACGCCCCAACGTATTTTCTGGGCCAGTATCGAAGGGGTTATTGCTGCGGCGCTGCTCTATGGCGGCGGGCAGCAGGCGCTTCAGGCTTTGCAAGCGGGCGCGATTTCCGTGGGTCTGCCGTTCACGATTGTTTTGCTGGCCTGCTGCGCCAGCCTATGGAAGGCGTTATGGGCTGACTACAGGGCGCTTAAGCAGGCTAAGCGCGCCGGATAGGCAAAGCTAGTTCGTCGCCATCGCAAAGATCACGAGTCCAATAAACCCGAGGCTGAGCGCGAGAAGGACGTAGCGGCCGATGCGCGTCGCGGCGAGAAAACCGCCGAGGGCCGCGCCGACGCAGAATCCGATAATGCCGGAGACGAACCAGTTGAGTCCAAAGATCGGCACATTGGCGAGCACAAGCGCAAAGAAGATACCGAAGATCCACATCGCGGCCGTCGACAGGCCACCGGCGAAATCAATGCCGCCGCCACCGCCGCTTTCGCCGCCCGGGCCATCGGCGGCATAGATGGTTCCCCTGCCGCCACATTGATTGCATCGCACGGTGCCCATGCCGCGCGGGGTGCCCACGGTGTTGGGTTGAAGGTGGCCAGGAACATCTCCGTTTCCGTGGCATTTGGGGCAGTTCACTCTTGCCATTGCCGCATTCCCTCTAATCGATGCGACAATTTATAGTGGTGTTCCAAATTTTGCAATTGTCGATTGAGCTGGCGACTCTGCTACTCAATTATTTGGATGGATCGGCCAAAGCGTGGAGGGAAGCGGCGTGGTGGAGACAAATCATATTGGGCTTGCGGTGATACTCTTGCGCGATGCGGCGGGATTCTTCCGCAATGTCGGCGAACAAAACGCCGAGCTGAAAGAGCAGATGTTCGACAACGCCGATGTTTATGAAGAGGTGGCTCAATTGCTGGAGGATGACCCGGAAGGGCTGATCGAACTCGAGGAAGACGAAGACTAGTGGTGCGCTCCCAATCCCTGTTTGAGTTGATCCTGTGGGCGTAGAAAGTCTTCGCATCGCGATTATCGGTTGCGGGCCTGGCGGGCTGGCGGCGGCATTGTTGCTCAAGCGCGCGGGGCACGACGTCACTTTGTATGAACGGTTCTCGGAGGCAAAGCCGCTAGGGTCGGGTCTCGTGATCCAGCCAACAGGCCTTGCCGTGCTGGCCCATTGTGGTTTGCGCGAGGCCTTTGACAAACTGACCGCGCCGATCACGCGGCTGGAAGGCTACGCGGTGGATAGCCGCCGCCGCGCGCTCGATGTCTTTTACGTTCGCAAAGGCAAAGGAATGCCCGCACGCGCCACACACCGCGCGAGCCTGTTTGAAGTTTTGATCGAAGGTGTTCGTGCGGCCGGTATTCCGATCCTTGGGGGCCACACGTTCACAGGCGCGAAAGAGCTGATGCATACAATTGCGCCGATGTTTGAGGCGCAGGGTCGGGGCCCCGACTTCGACATTTTGATCGACGCCAGCGGGTCTCGTAGTCCTCTTGCGGAAGGCAAAGGGACCGAGCTGCCCTTTGGCGCCTTGTGGGCGACCGTCGATATGCCGACAGACCACCGGCTTCCAACTCAATCGCTAAATCGGCGTTATTGGCAGGCAAGCCAAATGGCGGGGATCATGCCCGTGGGTCTCAACCCCGCGACGGGTAATCAGGGCGCCGCTGTCTTTTGGTCGGTCAAGCGGGAGGCGGCGGAACAAGTCATGGCGGGCGGTGCGGGCCCGGTCGCTGATGCTTTCTGCAAGCTATGGCCGGAAGCCGAACCTTTCGTGGCCCAAATTCGCACGATGGATGACTGGACGCTCGCCACCTATCACCATCGCACGGGTAAACCGGTGCGTGGGCCCCGGCACATCGCGCTTGGGGACAGTTGGCATTGCACCAGCCCACAGCTGGGGCAGGGGGCGAATATGGCGCTGCTTGACGCGATGGCGGTGGCGCAAGCCTTTGCCGACGTGGACAGGGCTGAAGAGATCGGCCCGCGCTTCGCAGCACTGCGCGGGTTCCATGTAGCGCTCTACCAGAACCTGAGTTGGGTCTTCACGCCATTCTTCCAGTCGGACGACCGGGTGCGCCCCGTACTCAGGGATATTCTGATGCAATACTTCGGCGGCCTGCCGCTGATGCGCGACTTCGTATCCCTAACCGTCTCGGGGCGGTTGGGGCTAAGCTCTTTGCGGGATCTTTAAGGCGCGGAGTTATTTGTCCTTCTGCGTTGTCAGTCCCATGCGTGTGGCGTGCCAGGAAGCTTCGGCGCGGGAGGAGATGCCGAGCTTGCGATAGATCGATTTGATATGGCTCGCGATGGTGCTTTCCGCGAGGCCCAAATCCTGTGCCACGTCTGCATTGCGCAAGCCCCGCCCGATAAGGGCGAGCACTTCGCGCTCGCGGTCTGTCAGCTCGCCCTCGGGTGGAGCGGCGGGCCCGGTCAGACGAAAATGTTCCATGATGCGCCGGGCGATGGAGGGCGACAGGGCAGGTGTGCCCTCCGTATGTTGAATGAGTTGACGGGCAAAAATGTCGTCTGGCGTTTCCTTGAGAAGATAACCCTGCGCGCCGGCCGAAAGCGCGGCGACGACGGTGGCGTCATCCCCCATGACCGTTGTTACGATGGGCATGGTCGCCGACGCGGTGGAATTGAGCTGGCGGATAAGATCAAGGCCGGACCCGTCGGGCAGACCCAGATCTATGAGCGCCAGATCAAAACGATCGCTCGCAATGGCATCGAGCCCCGCGCGCAGATTGGCAGCTTCAGTAATCTCGCAAGCGGGGAAGGCCGCGCGGACAATCTGGGCTAGCCATTTGCGCGTTGCGGGCACATCTTCGGTGATCAGAATTTTTTTCATGTGGACGCTCCCAATGCCGTGAGGGGGAACCGGGCGGTGAGGGTGGTGCCTTGCGCCCCCGCGTCGATAGTCAGCGCGCCGCCCAGGGCCACCACGCGGTTTTCCATATTGGCAAGGCCGTTGCCCGCTTCGACCGTGGCGAGGTCAAAGCCCGCGCCATTGTCGCGCAATGTAAGCGTTGCGTTGCCGCCCTCTCGGGTGAGCGACACATCGAACTGCGTTGCGGCTGCGTGCTTGATTACGTTGCTCACCGCCTCGCGCACCAGGGCGCGAATGGCGTTGGCAGTGGCTTGCGACGGGGTCGCCTGCAGGTCTTGCCCGATGGACCAGTTCAGGGTCGCGCCGACGGCACCCAAGCGCTCCGCCGTTTCGGCCCGCAGGTCCGCCAGGGTTTCATCAAGCGAGAGCAGGGGGCCCGACGCATTGTTGATGATGTTGCGCAAGTCGGTCAGGGTCTCGCGGATCATGGAGTCCTTGCGATCCGCTTCGGGGCTGTGCAGGGCACCGAGCAGTTGCGCGCCGATGTTGTCGTGCATGTCGCGCGCGATGCGGCTGCGTTCGGTGGCAACGCCCCGGTCATAGGCGCTGCGGCTTTCTTCGGCATGTGCCAGCAAGTCCAGCAATTGTTCGGCAGTGCGCACGTGCCGGGGGCTGAAAAGACCACGCCCACTCCATGGATAGCGCAGCGCCAGCCCCGGCAGATCGGAAACTGGCGGCAGGGCGAGGGCAATGCCGTCGTCACGCACCTCCACCGCGCTCGCTGGGGCGGGGTCTTCCTTGCATTCCAGCAAGTCAAAGAGTCGTGTCAGCAGCGATTTCCAGGCGTCGGCGCGTTCGGCTCGCGACTGCTCGAACGCCACATCGATCACGGCGCGAAACAATTCGTCATCGGAGAGCCGCTTGCGCCGGAGGACGCGCCGTGCAAACGCATCGCGCAAGGGCAAGTAGATAAAGGCCACCGCGAGCAGGGAGAGGCCGAAGGCAGGCGTCGGATCGACAGAGATAAAGAGGATCAATGCCGTATCGATGGCAATGAGCAAAAGCGCCCCAAACATGTAAAAGAGAATGCGAAACGCCCAGTCGCCAAGTTCGAACAGGCGATACCGGCGCAGCCCTGCCGCCATGCCAATGTAGATGAGCAAGAAGGATGAGAAGGCAAAACCTTCTTCAAAGCTGCTGCCCAGGCCCAGCGCTTTGGGTGCGGCCACCAGCGTAATGAAGGTACCAGCGCCGATCAGGACAGACAGTCCAAGCCAGATCAGGACGGCGCGCGCGGCGGGTTTGTTCCGCGTCGCCACATATTGCGCGGCGATGCCAATGCAGATGCCCACCATCTCAAGCGTGGTAACGAGATCGCCATTGGCCCAGTCCGGAATGTCCGCAAAAACATATAGCAAGGTCCAGATGCCGAAGAACGCTGTCGAGATCGCAGCGATGGGCAACCAATGGGGCAGGCGCACGGGATAAACGATAAAGAGCGCGATCATCACCATCCCAAAACCTGATGCGCCGAACCAATTGATCAAACCGAAAAGGTTTTGCATGTCCGGCGTTACTTCGACGGCCGGTGTGAACCCCAACGCGCCGGCATAAGTGAAGGCGAGCGTGGCAAGCCCGCTGGCGGCAAACAGGATTGGCGCCAGATCACGCGGGCGCAGTGCCCAGACCCAGCCGGAAATGGTCAGCGCTCCCAATCCGGTCACTATCTGCACCCAGAAGATCAGCGGCAGACCCGCGACCGACTGCGACTTGGTGTGATCCGCGCCGATATATATGGCAATCGCGGTCAGCGTCAGGGCAAGCGCCAACACCCCGGCGAGCCGCAGCCCCGGCGTTGTGAAACTCGATTGCGCTCTTGCCTGCGCTATCTCCCCGCCCGTCACGCTACTGTTTCCCTCCTCGCTTGCCCTGACATGTAGCCGGTTTTGCCCCGTGCTGGGTGTCCCCCAAACCGGGGATACCATGTTCCCGGGCAAATCCGTAAATCCGATACACTTTCGGGGCGCATCCCGACGACCAGAATTCGAAGGGGAATAGCCATGTTGCGTTCGATGAAAGTCTTGTGTGCGGGAGTTGGCCTATTGGCGGTGGCGGCGTGCGGCAGCCTGGATGGGGGGCCGCTGGTGCGGCCGGGCGAGCCTACGGGCGGTATCGAAGTAATTAACCAGTCCAGCCTGACCATGACCGCTATCCTGATTTCCGACTGCAGCGCTTCGACTTATGGCTTCAACCGCTTGCCAAGCGGGACAACCGTGCCGCCGGGATACAGCTATACATTTACCGTATCGTCCGGGTGCTGGGATGTGGATGCGGGTCTCGCCTATCATGAAGCGCGCCATCGCCTCACGGTATCCCCGGGGCGAGTGACGCGCTATACCGTTACGGACTAAGGCTCCGCTTGCGGCGCGCGGGTCAGCCCCGGAAGGCGGCGACCTGCGCGGCGATGGTGTCGGACCAGTAATAGGGCCACAACACCGCATTGCCCGCATTGGGCGGCACCTTCATCATCACGGTTTCAGATGCATACGCGGGCTTTACTTCCAACTGCGCCGCATAGGCAATGTCTGTATACGTCAGATAGCCGAAGGTGCCGACCAGCGCGGTGAGATAAAGCCCCGCCACGGTGCCGAAGGCCCATTGGGAGGTGCCGCGTACGGAAAAGCGCGGCAGACCCAAGGCAAAATGCAAAAGGTGCTGTTTGACTTGATCGATGGGGGTGGGTCGGCCAATCCAGGGTTCAAGGCAGCGGGCAACGGTCCCGCGGTCGAGCGGCACATCTACATCCGCGCCGTCGATGCCTCGGCAGTTCTTGTCTTCAAAGCGGGCGGGGTAAGCGGAGGCGACTTTCAGCCAGCGGCGCTCCTCCGATGCCACGCGATGGACCTCGTCCACCACTTCGCGAAAATCCTGGTCCTGGCTGAAGATCAGCGCGATATCGAACTCGCCGGTTTGCATGTGGCGGGCGACATCCAGCGCGATGCGCACGTCGATGCCTTTTTCGCGATTGTCGCACGCAAGGTCGCGCGTATAGACCGTCACGCCCTCGTTCTTCCACAGGGCCGCGCGGTCGAGCCAGTCCTGCCGCGTTTCGCCCGCGACCTTTCGGCCCTTGCCCGGTACACCGATATAGAAATTGACGCCCTCAAGCTGCCAGCCCTGACGGGCGCAGATGAGCCGCGCGATCTTGAGAGGGTGAATGTTCTCGTATTCCCGGTCGCCGAATGCCGACCGGGCTGATTTCCGCAAGTTTCGGCCGTCGAAATACGCCACAACGCGTTTGACGGCAGGCTCGGGCGCACCCGTTGCCTTCATGGCCAAATCCCTGCATCCCCCGCGGGTTGATCAATATGCCCCTAAGGCAAGAGGCTACGCCCGGGCCCCCGGGTCCCGCAATCGAATGGTGAGCGCGCAGGCGCCTTAACCCCTTGTTTACCAAGGGGGTGTGGCAGGGATGCCATAAAAAACGGCGCGGGCGGGCGTGCCTAGCGGTTGGTCGCCATAGGGTCGAGATGCAGGCCGGCGTCCACCAGCATGGTTTCACCCGATACAAAGGAGCTGGCGTCCGAGGCGAGGAAGCAAATGACCTCCGCCACGCTTTCGGGGGTCCCGGCTTTTTTCAGCGGCACCGCCGCACTGATGCGGTCGACGATGGTTTTGTACATCTCGTCGCCAAAGGTTTTTTGGAACCAGGGCGTGCCAACAAAGCCGGGGCAGACGGCATTGACGCGCACCTCGGGGGCAAGGGCCCGCGCGAGCGACACGGTCATATTGTTCAGCGCACCTTTGGAGGCGGCATAGGCGACAGAGGAACCTATCGCCTTCACGCCCGCGATGGACGACACATTCACCACTGCGCCGTTGTGTTCTTTCAGCGAGGGAAGACACGCGCGGATCATTTGATAAGGGCCGACCACATTCAGCTTGTAGATGCCGAGAAAATCTTCGGCGTCGAGTGCATCAAGATCGGCGTGGTTTGCAAACTTTGTTCGGCCTGCGTTGTTGACAAGGATGTCAATCCGGCCCCAGGCGTCAATGGCTGCCTGCGCCAGCTTGCGGCATTCCGCATCGTCGGACACATCGGCTTGTACGCACAGCACATCCGCGCCCGCGTCTTTTGCCTTGGCTTCAACCGCGCGGGCTTCGTCCTCGCTCTTGGAATAATTGATGACGACCTTCGCGCCGCCGCGGGCGAGCTGCAATGCGGTCGCCTCGCCAATGCCGCTTGATGACCCCGTAACAATGGCGACTTTGCCTTCAAAGCTCATGTTCGGCTCTCCTGCCTTCTCTCTTGATACTCAGTGTCCGGTGAATTGAGGTTTGCGCTTCTCGGCAAAGGCCGTGCGCCCCTCTGTCGCGTCCTTGCTGGAAAAGCAAGTGGCGACGGCGCGGTCCGCGTCCGTGAGCGCGCTTGAGGATTTATGTTCGGTCAGCGCGGCAACGGCGACCTTTGCCGCACGCATGGTCAGCGGCGCGTGTTCAGCAACATCACTTGCAATGTCGAGGGCGCCATCTTCGAAGTCGCTCGCGGCAAAGACCTTGTGCACCAGCCCCATGGTTTCGGCCTCGGCGGCATCATAACGGCGCGCGGCAATCAGCATCTCTTTTGCGCGGGCGGGGCCCACGACTTTCATCAGGTCGTCGACCAAGTGCACCGCATACCCGAACCCCAGCTTCGCGGCGGGGATAGAAAATTTCGCATCGTCACGCGCATAACGCAGGTCGCAAGCCGTGGCGATGGCGACGCCCGCTCCGAAACAGAACCCGTGGATCAGCGCGATGGTGGGCTTGGTTGAGATGCGGATGGCGTCGAGCGCATGTTTTGTCGCGCCTTCATAGGATTGATCTGCGTGATTGCCGTGCAGGGCAGGGTCGAGCGCCGATATATCGGCGCCAGAGACAAAGGCATCGGGCCCTGCGCCGCGCAGGACAATGGCGCGCACGCCGTCCTCGAATTCCAGCGCGCGGACGGCCTGGCCCAGCCGCTGCCACATGGCCAACGTCATGGCGTTGCGCTTGGCCTGATGGTCGATGGTGATTTGCGCCACGGCGCCCGCGCGGGTCACGTGAACGCTGCCCGCATTCTCCTGGCCGGTCATCTCGCATTCCCTCTAGAGATGGACTATAGAAGCACCAACCCTAACGGCTGAAATGGGCGAGAGCTATGGCAAATAAGGACGGCGAAGGATTGACGCAACTGGGCGGCGCGAACGCTATCCCAACGTCACCTGATGATGCGGTACTGGAACGGATCGACAATCCGCACGCCGATTCGGACTATGTCGCGCGGTTTACGTGCCCCGAGTTCACGTCGCTCTGCCCCGTGACGGGCCAGCCGGATTTTGCGCATCTCGTCATCGACTATGTGCCCGGCCCCTATCTGGTCGAAAGCAAGTCGCTGAAGCTCTATTTCCAGAGTTTTCGCAACCACGGCGCGTTTCACGAAGACTGCACGGTGGGAATCGCCAAGCGCCTCATCCAAGCGCTGAAACCAAAGTGGTTGCGCGTCGCAGGCTATTGGTACCCGCGAGGCGGCATTCCTATTGACGTATTCTATCAGACAGGCGAGGCGCCCAAGGGCGTCTATGTGCCGGACCCCGGCGTCGCGCCTTATCGCGGGCGAGGCTAATTGGTCGGGCGAACGGTTTGGGCCCGTCGGTCATGCGCGCGCTGAATCTGTTCACGAGCATTTTCACGGTCCTGATCGATTTCGGCCTGCGTTCGGCAAACGCGCACGCGGATGCGAGATCCTGTTTGCGGCTCCATCGTACAGATCAGCTCGTCACGGCCCCGTTCCACTTCCGCGGTTTGTTCCTCTTCGGCTTGCGCAAAAGACAAGGTGGGCAGGGCAAATGCCATTGCCCCGGCAAAGATTGCGGATCCCAGGAAAACGCGCTTTTTCATTGTGGCCCCCTTTAGCAGCTATTGATCAGTCTGAACTTAGTGCGCCCAACCTTCAATGGCTCTCACTCGCCCGTCACCAAGTGGTGATCAGTCCCACCGGGTGATCAGTGTCGGTACGTCCGGCCGCACCCGTTCGCGTGGGGCCTCGCTGGCGGTGCCAATGTATATATAGCCCGCGATCCGCTCGCCGGATTTGAGGCCCAGCGCATCCTTCACATTCTGGTCGAAGGCATACCATTCGGTCAGCCATTGGGCGGCGAACCCCATGGCGCTCGCGGCAATCAGCAAGGTTTGACACACGGCGCCCGCGGAAAGGATCTGTTCCCACTCGGGAATTTTGTGTTTTTCCGTAACGCGACTGATGACGGCGATCATCACCGGCGCGCGGATCGGGCGGCTTTGTTCAAACTCGAGCAATTCCTCCGTCGCGTCCGGATTGGCGGCGGCAAAACATTTGCGCAGCAAGTTGCCAAAACGGTCCCGTGCTTCGCCTTCGAAAACGATAAAGCGCCAGGGCGCGAGCTTGCCGTGATCGGGTACGCGCGTCGCTATGTGCAACAGGTCGTCCAGCTGCGCGGCGCTGGGCCCCGGCGCCGTCATGTTTCCCGCCGCGGTGGAGCGCCGCCGCGCGAGCAGAGTCAGCGTGTCATTGCACGGATGACAGGATTTGAGTTCCTCACCGAAGTCAGGTTTGGAGGGCAATGGGTCGCGGGTCATATCTTAGTCCGTTCAGGGTCATTTGCCCGTGGAGGCGAGGAAGGCGACGGCTTTGGCATTCATTTCCGTTGTCAGCTCGCACGGGAAGGCGTTGAACCCATGTATGCCGCCGGGCGCGATATCCAATAGCGCCTCGTTTCCTGCGGCTGTCCAACGCCCGTACATGAACAGGCTGTCGTCGAGTAGCGGGTCCAATGTGCCGACCTGAAAATGGGCGGGCGGCATGCCGGATAGGTCCGCATATAGCGGGGAGACGTCGGGGTTGGTGCGCGCCTCGGCGTCATAGGTGGCGGGGGGCAGAAAATTGTTGCAGAACCAGGTGACGAGCGGTGTTGTCAGGATCAGCGGCCGGTCGCCCCAATTGCGCATCGACGGCGTCATGTTGAGGTCATAACAGCCATAAGAAAGGCTCGCGCCGCAGAAGGGCTGAACCCCATGTTTGTCGCGCATGCGCAGCAGCGTGACAGCCGCGAGATGCGCGCCCGCCGACGCGCCGCCGATAAGCAGGCGCTCGGTGCCCCATTCCGCCTTCGCATTTTTCGCAAGCCACAGGGCCGCCGCCTCACAATCGTCGGGACCGGCGGGATAGGGATCTTCCGGCGCGAGACGGTAGTCGACCGAAATGCAGGCGAGGTTCGCGTGTTTCGCCACGGCCTCAAGCAACGGGTCTTGCCCGTCCGCGCTGCCTAGCGTCCAGCCCCCGCCGTGGAGATAGAGAAAACAGCCATCGGGATTGTCCGGCGCGATCACGCGCAAGGGGATGTCGCCGCCTGGCCCGGGGATTGAGTGCACGACGGCCTGGTCCGAAAGGGGCGGCAGGGGCAGAGAGCCGCCGCCCTTGCGACGCTCCTCGCGCAATTCGGCGGGATCACGCGTTTCGGTCGGCGGCAGGGCGCCCATGACCTTTTCCACCGCATCAATCACCGCGCGTGTGTCGGCGGCTATGGAATTCTCGCTAAACAGAGCGGGGTCGAGATGGGTCCAGTTGGTCATGAAATCCTCCGATTTGAGGGCCCATTTGGGGGTTTTGCGCGCTGCAACGCAAGGGTTTCTGCCCGATTTTGCATGGCAGACCTGTAACGCCGGACCTTGCACCGCATCTTAACGCCGGGTAGGTGAGATGCTTGCCAAGGGGCCCTCGCGCTGGAAGACTCAAGACCCGGGGAGCCGCAGAGGTTGAAGAAAGGCTGATCCATGACCGACATGGCTCAAAACAAGTCCGCGCAGAAGCTGGCAACGCTTGACCCAATCTGGGCGCGCACCCGCGAACAGGCGGCGGCCCAGGCCGAGCGCGAGCCCATGCTCGCGAGCTTTTTGCATGCGACGGTGCTGAACCACGAGAAGCTGGAAGGCGCGCTCAGCTATCACCTTTCTCACAAGATTGGCGGAAATGACCTGACGCCCATGTCCGTGCGGCAGTTGATCGACGAGGCCTTTGCGGATGCGCCCTCGATCGGCGAGGCGGTGCGCGCCGATATGGCGGCGGTTTATGACCGCGATCCGGCCTGCACCAGCTATGTTCAGGTCCTGCTTTACTTCAAAGGCTTTCACGCCCTGCAAACCTATCGCGTTGCCCATTGGCTGTGGCAAAAGGGTCGCGAGGGCATGGCGCTCTATTTCCAAAGCCTGAGTTCGGAAAAATTTACCGTCGACATCCATCCGGCCGCCAAGATCGGTCGGGGTATCATGATCGACCACGCGACGGGCGTGGTGATCGGCGAGACGGCGGTCGTGGAAGATGATGTCTCAATCCTCCACGGCGTCACGCTGGGCGGCACGGGCAAGGAAGATGAAGACCGTCACCCAAAGGTGCGGCGCGGCGTTTTGATCGGCGCGGGCGCGAAAGTGCTCGGCAATATCGAGATTGGCGAATCCGCGCGCATCGCGGCGGGCAGTGTTGTGCTGAAAGCCGTGCCCGCGCGCTGCACGGTGGCAGGCGTTCCCGCGCGCACCGTGTCGTGCGAGGAATGCGACCTGCCGGCCCGCACCATGAATCAGCTGATCGATTCAGACGGTATGGAATTCCTGGGCGACGGGATCTAAGCCCGCCTAGTGCATGTCCAGCATGTCTTCGCGTGAACGAACCGGCGCCTCTACGGTCACGTCACCCGCATCCAGAAACTGCAGCGTGAGCGACACCGTCTGACCTTCGGTCAGCGGCTCTGTCAGGCCCATCAGCATGAGATGCAATCCGCCCGGCGCGAAGGTCACTTCGCCGCGGGCGGGGATGATGACAGCATTGACGCTTTCCATGCGCGAGACGTTGTCTTCCACCACCGTGCGGTGCAGATGCGACATGGCGGCGGCGGGGGTGGACACGCCAACCAGGCGTTCGTCCGTACCGCCGTCATTGCGGATGGTGATGTAGCCCGCGGTGCGGGGCTGATCGCCCACGGGAGCGGCGATCCAGGCATCGGTAAGGGCGATCTCGCCCACGGTCACGGCGCCATTGGCGACCTGCGGCGCGGGGGCGGAGGGAACACCTACAAACTTGGCGATCAAGAGCCCGGCCACCACCAGAAGGGCCAGCGCCACAAATCCGATATGTTCCTGTTTCATCTGATTTCCTGTTCCTCATTTCCGGGTTCGGGGGGCAAAAGCCCCTTCCACGCCTTGCGCGCGGCGCGCACGGGCGTTAATCAAAGCCCCTCATAGCACACCCGCGACGGGCGAAGGAGACTGATGTGACGCGACAAGAAATCGCAAAGCTGGAAAAATATCTGCGTGGCCTCTTCCGGCTCGACACCATCAAGCTTTTGGCTCGGGCCCAGAAGGACGACTCGGTCGAAGTGCTCGTGGGCGATGAATTCATTGGTCTTTGTTACAAGGACGAAGACGAGGGCGAGCTGTCCTATCACTTCCAGATGACGATCCTCGACATCGACCTGCCGGAAGACTGATCCTTGGTGCGCCTTATGGCGTGCGGCCCTTACGGTGTCCGGAACGAATCCACCAGATTGTTCAGGCCTTCGTTGATCTCGCGCCAACGTTCCAGATGCGCGCGCTTGAAGCGATAACTGAGGCGCAGCCCGTCTGACAGTTCCATGTCGCGGCGGCAGTTGGGGCTCGGCACCACACTGCTGATCTTGGTGCAGATAATCGCGACCGCGTTACCATCATCACCTTCACCCAGGAACAGGTCTTCGTCGGAATAGGATGAATCCGACGCGAACTCGTATTGCGTGAGGCCATAGCCGAGCTCTTCACCGGGGCTTTCATCCAGCCGTTCCGTGTAGATCTGATCAATGCGTTCCTGTTCCGTCAGGGGCAGGCGCGCGAGGTGGATTTCGAAATAGACAATCGGGTTGTCGGGCTCGTTTTCATAAAACAGCCGGTCATGGCGAACGGAGTAGGGCTCAAAGGTCGGGAAAACCGCGTAGAGCGAAACGCTGTCGCGCGGGCCGCCGCGGCGCGCGCGCGGGTACTGGGTATAATTTTCCGGGATCACAAAGCGCGAGTCGCCAATCTCCATATGGATGGGGGTTTCCCGGGCCGACGCCTCCGGCGTGTCACCGCGCAGGTCGCGCAAGGAGGGGCCGAAATAGGAATAAGCCACGATCCCTGACAGGGCGAGCGTGACGACGACGATGATCAAAGGATAGCGCCACGGCGATTCTTCGGTGACGTCCTCGCCGCCTGACCCTCTGTCGCTCATTGGATTTCCTCGAATTTGATGCCGAAACGGCCCGGCACGCCTTGCTGGGCCGGGGCAGACGCTAGGGAACTCCGCTGGCGCTCGCAAGGGCCCGGAGGGCGCAAAGGCCCCCGAAACCGGCCGGGCGGCAAATCACGCACGATCTTTTGAACTTGACGGAAGCGTCACCTTTACTATCTATATATTTGTGCGGTGCAATATGTCTTTAAACCGCAGTTTTTGAGGAGTTTTTCGCATGAGCCCCCGGGTTATCCACATTGCCGCCGCCGCCCTGATGGTGATTCTGGTCGCCGCCTTCGAGCTGGGCGGCCTGAGCCCCCGTGACGCCTTCTTCGGCGTCCTCGCTGTGCTGGTGGCCTTCACCGCCTACAAGTTCCTGCGCCTGGATGGCGAGCCGGTGGACGAGGCCGTGCGCACCGTCTTCACCCGGCCCAAGGGCCATGGCGAGCGGGTGCTCGGCTATTTCACCTATGTGGGTGTGGCGGTCATCGGCCTTCTGGTCGCGGTGCAGGCGCTGACATCGGTATAAGCTGCCGCGCGCGACGACATTCAAAGGGCGCTCCCTCGGCCTCGGGGGAACGCCCTTTTCTTTTCCGCAAAGACTGTCGAGACTGCGCCCCGGAAAAGGGAGCCCCTTCATGACCTACGTCTTCGGCGCCATATCGCTTTTGTTTCTGTTCCTCTGGTGGCGTACGCCCGACCACATCAAGGCCTTGCGCGTTCTTTATATGTTGGGCGCGTGCACAGCCGCCTTTGCCATGGCGATGTGGGTCGTCTCGTCGATCTATCTCTTTCCGCCCATCGATGCCGCCATCAACGCCGCGCAGCAGCCTTGATCCGAACCCTCAGAGCACGGTCAGCATTTGCGCGACCAAAGGGTGGCGCACGATATCACTGTCGGTGAGCCGCACCACGGCCACGTCGTCGAGCGTATCGAGCCGCGTTGCGACTTCCTTCAGGCCCGACAGTTCCGGCAACAGATCGCTCTGGTCCGGGTCGCCCGTCATCACCATGGTGGAGTTCCACCCCAGCCGCGTCAGCAGCATCTTGAGCTGCCCATAGGTGCAGTTCTGCGCCTCGTCGATCACGATGAAGGCGTTGTTGAGCGTGCGCCCGCGCATAAAGCCGATGGGCGCGATCTCAATCGTGCCGTCCTGCATCAACGCTTTCAGCCGTTTGCCGCCCAATCGTTCGTTCAGCGCGTCGTAAAGCGGGCGCAGGTACGGCGCGAGCTTGTCTTCCATGGCGCCAGGCAGAAAGCCGATGTTCTCGCCGGCCTCCACCGCGGGGCGGGAAAGCACGACGCGCGCAACGCGCCCTTCTTCCAACGCCTCAACGGCTTGCGCGACGGCCAGATAAGTCTTGCCCGTGCCGGCGGGGCCCACCGTCAGCACCAGGTGATGGTTTTCCATGGCTTCGAAAAGAACGCGTTGTCCTTCGCTTGCGGGGCGCACATGCCGGACAAAGCTTTTGTCACGCCCTGTTTCATCGACGGGATCCCATCCCATCAGCGCGGGGTTTACCGCGTGTAAATTTCCTCTTCTGTCATTGTTGCTGTCTGCTTGAGCATCACGGCCTCTACGCCGGGCAACTCGCTTTCCCATAGGGTGCGCGTCCTTTGCTGGAAGGAGGAACATGGCATTGGGTTTTGGAGCGAAGGTGTTGGCAGTGCGTGCAGGGTGCAGAACGGGGTCCGGGGACCCCGGGTTTCGGATCTATGCGGGTTACGCGAACCGGTCACACACCCCTCCGACCTGAAGCGGTCTTCGAATCAAACGCCTTCACCCAAAGGGTACTGCGTTTTCGGCAAACCGCCAATTTATTTGCCGACGGACTCAGCGTGGGCTGCATCGGTGAATGAAACGTTAACTGGAGTGTTAATCAGTGTGCGGATGAACGTATCAACCGGCGCGCAAAGCGTGTGGCAAAAAGCGTAAAGATAGAGCCGAGCCATGACAGAAATGCGATGATATTGCGAAGGATCCATTCCGTGATGCGCAACGTCGTGCGGAAAGCGCGTAAGGATGTTTTGCCGGTAATTTCAATCACGCCGCGTGTCTTGCGCCCCAGGCGCTGGCTCATGTTTGCGACATCGGCAAGCTCGTCAGTGGACCGAACGTAACGCATCAGGCGCACACTTTCCGATGCGCCCGCGCTACCCCGGATGTCATTCATGCGCGCGAGCACGGGGCCAAGCTCCGCCGTATTGATGGTGCGGGTATAGGCGGTGATCGCTTCGCGCGTTGCGGCGCTGTCGGCCAGGTTCACTTCGCGTAAGGTCTGACGCAAGCCGGGCAGGTTAACCGCGTCGCCAACCATGCGGGTGAGCACGCGGGAAAACTCAACGGTCAAGGAACCCGTCTTCGACGCTACTTTTAAAAGCGTCACGCCGATGCGACCGGGCAGGCCGCCGCCGCCTGTCGCGACCGTTGCCCCGGTGACGCCCACGCCCACAACCGAAAGGCCGAGGATCAATTCGCTGTAAGGTTCGCCCGCAACCATCTTGGGTCCTTCGCGGGAAATGTCGCGCACATCGCCGATTACGGTCAGGTCAGAAACGACCGCGCCGGACAACCCTGCAAGGCTTGTTGCCTCGCCTGTGAAAAAGCCGCTGGCGAGTTGAGAACCCGTGCGGCCAATCGTGGCGGTAATGCCGCCCGCCTGATACAGCGCGTCGGCGGCTTCCTTGGGCAGGTGGAAGCCCGCGAAGTCAGCGATTTCGGAATACATAACCGCGCTGTCATAGTCGCCGTCTTCCAGCGCCTCGTTTACGCGATTGCCCAGGTCTTCGGAATTCGTGGTTTGCTGCAGCTCATAGCGCACAGCCTCTTCCTCGCTGAGCTGTAGCTCAGGCTGAAGATAGGCGCCGCCCACAAGGATCAGCCCTAGAAAGACAAACCAGAAACTAAAAGCGCGCATCGGTCCCTTCCCATAGCGCGTGCACCCCACCTATGCCCCAGTTTGCGGTCTCAGGGTGCAACAGTTCAAGCGGCAAACTGAGACAGTCTAAATGGGCCGGGCGTGCCAGAGGGCGAGGCCGACATCCGCGATGTCCATGATCCGCCCAACGTATTGATCCGCCACCACAAATGGCGCGCGATCGCCGGAAAGAAAGGCTTCTTCCATAAGGTCCAGCACCTGGTGCAATCGCCTTTGATGCACGCCCAATCGGTGCTGAATGGGGTCGGTCACGACGCCGGAAACGGCGCTAAGCACCGATGCGGCGGCGACCAGCGCCGCCGTGCCGCCCGCCGCAATGGCCGTCGCTGGCGGGATCACACCGAAAAGCGCGCCGCCGGAAAAGCCTTTCGCGGCCAACGTCGCTTCGGCCACGCGCGCGACAGCGGGGCCCAGCGAGATGAGCCCAGGCGTCATCTGATGGGCGAGCGCGCCACCGGTCGTAAGACACATGGTGAGTGTTGTGAGCTCCGTCGTCGCGGCGCGGGTGCCGAGATAGGCGGTGAGCGTTTCCTCGAGCCATGCCCGCCCGCCCGGTTGAGCGGCTTGCCGTGCCGCGGCAAGCACCATGGGCTCCAACTGCGCGATCAGGCGCGGGTCGGACAAAATTTCACGGGCCAGCGCATCACCGGAGGAACGCCGCCAGTTTTCGCCTTCGTGCATGTAGGGAAGTTCGAAGAACTCCGTATAGAGAAGCCACTCTAGTTCCTTCGACACATCGGTCTTGAGAAACAGATCCTTGCTCGTCAGCTTGCGCGAAATGTCGGGGCGGTTCGCCTTGCGCGCCACATAGGCCGCGCCTTCAAGGGCAAGGGTGGGGGCGACAAGTATGGTGTTAAGGGGTGCCTTCACAATATCGCCGCCCATGCCGCGTTTGTTCAGTGACCACGCGCCAGCCCGCGAAAAATGCTTTTCCGCAAAGGCGTCTACTTTCGCGCGCCGGCTCGCGATATAGCGGCGGATACTGTCTTCGACAATTTCCCGGGCGAGGGTGGTGTCGAGCACCGCCGTCACCGCGGCTGAGCCCGAACCGTTCGCACTAAAAGAGGCGGAATGACCGTCCATCGGTTTGAATTCCCCTGAATTTCCTGTCAGATGGAGATAGGAACTCATTGTGGCGGGTTCGAGGCCACAAAATGAATGCCGCGTTTTGCAATCGATAGGAGTACACCCGGTGGCGCTATATGAATTCGAGGGAATCTGCCCGCAGGTACCCGAAAATGACGATTATTGGGTGGCCCCCGACGCGCAAGTGATGGGCCGTGTGGAACTGAAACCCGGCGCGAGCGTGTGGTTCGGCTCCGTCCTGCGCGGCGATAACGACCCCATCGTGATCGGCGAGAACTCGAACATTCAGGATTGCTCGGTTCTGCACACGGATCTGGGCAAGCCGCTGACCATCGGCAAGGGCGTGACCGTGGGCCACAAGGTCATGCTGCATGGCTGTACCATCGGGGACAACAGTCTGATTGGCATCGGCAGCATCATCCTTAACAACACGGTGATCGGGAAAAATTGCCTGATCGGTGCGAACACGTTGATTACCGAGAACAAGGAAATTCCCGACGGGTCCATGGTCATGGGCGCACCGGGGCGGGTGATCCGCCAGCTCACCGAAGAACAGATCGAAATGATCCGCCTGTCGGCCGAGATGTATTCCCACAACTGGAAGCGGTTCAAACAGTCCCTCAAACGCATCGATTAGGCGGAAATCAGCCCCCAATCGGGTGAGTGGACGGGGCCGCCCCCGGACGCTAGGTTTTGGGTTTCGGGGGGAGTATCCGGGACCACATGAATCGCGCGTATTTGCTCATCGCTTGCTGTTGCCTGCCGCTGGCCGCCGGGCCCGCGCCCGCGCGCGACCTGTGGGGGCTCAACGGCGTGATCCTGACCGATGAGGCAACGCCCGTGCTGTCGCGCACCGAACGGCGCAGCCTCGCTGACCCCGGTCGTACCGCGACCCAGCCCCGGAATGATGAGTTTGCATACGGCCCGCCAGCGCCTCCGACCCCTGTGCCGGGGGGCGGGCAGATCATAACCGCGCCGCCCATTCCCGGACCTGGCGCAGGCGAGGGCACGGCAGATGTCGAGCCGACGTACATAGAACCCGATACTGCCGTGGAAGATGGCGAGCTGGCATATGGCCCGCCCGCGGACGGGCTTCCTGAGCCCGCGTTGCGTGACACCTACGCCGAGCCGTTGATTGATCCGCAGACGGATGAAGTAGTTGCAACGACTGAGCCTGAGCCCGCGAGCGATGATCCGTTCAGCCTTCCCGCGTCGGCGTATGATGCGCCGGGGCCGGACATATCTGGTGTTGAGATATTTGTACCGGGCGATCTTGCCGTGACACCGGAACCCGAAACAGACTCCGTGGAGTTGGTTCAAACCGCGCCCGCCGAGGAAACCGTTGCACCTGACGATGAAGTTGAGATGGCAAGCGCCGCGGAACCGCGCGTCGCGTTTCCGCCCGTCGCATCTGTTGAGGAGCCGGAAGAACCAAGCGCGCCGCCGCAGCAATTCGATTCAACCGCCTACACCGGATATTTCACCGGCGTCGGCATCGCAGACGGCATGCAATTGCAGATCTATTTGTCGGGGCAGGCGCTCAGTGGATCCTTCGTTGACCGGCGCGGACAGACGTTCCGCATTGATGGCCAGCTGACAGAGGAAGAAGGCCGTGCACAAGCCATGGTCATTTCCTCCGGCGCGCCCATTGGCTACATGAACCTGCAGCTCACCAATCTTGGGCTCACATCGCTCTTTGTGCCGCTGGATGAAAACCTCACGCCGCAATCAGCATCCGCCCGGCAATACGAGTTTCTGCGCACGCTTAGCCCCGCGGCACGCTCACGGCTCGAGGCCGAACGTGCCGCAAGGGAAGCGACCATGGGCGATGGCCGCACGCCGGAATATCGCCGCCCCACGTTTCCTGAAAACGAAGAAGAAGGCTTGCAGGAAGTGTTTCCCGGTGATGAAGATAGGGGCGAGTAGTCCTTTCTTCTGACGTGGGAAAATTTCCAATGAGCGATTATGAATTTTGCACGGCCGAGGTCGATGGCCATTTGTTGATCGTTACGATCAACCGCCCCGATGTGATGAACTCTCTGCATCCCCCGGCGAATTTTGAACTCGCCAAAGTGTTCGATGATTTTGCCGCGAACCCCGACCTGTGGGTGGCAATCATCACCGGCGCGGGCGATCGCGCGTTCAGCGCGGGCAATGACCTCAAGTTCCAGGCGACGGGCGGCAAATTGGAAATTCCGCCCAGCGGCTTTGCGGGGCTCACCTCACGCTATGACTGCGACAAGCCTGTCATCGCGGCGGTAAACGGCGTTGCCATGGGGGGCGGGTTTGAAATCGCACTCGCTTGCGACCTCATCATTGCATCGGACAATGCGACGTTTGCACTGCCGGAACCTAAGGTGGGGCTCGCCGCGCTTGCGGGCGGGCTGCATCGCCTGCCGCGTCAGATCCCGGTGAAACACGCGCTCGGCATGATACTCACGGGACGCCGCGTGGGCGCGGAGGAAGGCAAGGCGCTCGGCTTTGTAAATGACGTGGCGCCGCAAGCCGATCTGATGGCGACAGCGCGCAAATGGGCGGCGATGATCCTTGAATGTTCGCCCATGTCGATCCGCGCATCGAAACAGGCGGTCTATGCAGGGCTGAATGAAGCCGATCTTGAAAAAGCGATCGGCGGCAAATACGACGCGGTCTATGCGATGCTGAAAAGCGAAGATTTTGTGGAAGGGCCCATGGCCTTCATGCAAAAGCGCAAGCCCGACTGGAAGGGCCGCTAGGCCTTTCGCAGCACCATCAGATTGATGGACTGAAAGGCGCGGTAGATCTGTTCCGCCCCGCGCAGAAACTCGTCAAAGGCGGGTGGGTTCGCCATCAACTTGTGCATGTCGTCAAAGCTGCGCTTGCCGTCGCAAAGCTTCACCAGCTCGGCAGCAAAGGGCGGCACGGGCAGGGTGACTTTCAGTCCCTCGCGGCGCGCCGAAAAGGTGCCCGGTTTTTCGACGAGCGGCAGAAGCTGCTCCATTGTGGCGTGATGCAGCACGGGGGTCATGTCCGGCGCAAGGCGCGCGATGCGGACCGGCCCGCCTTCGTCCTTCTTCGTGCAATAGAACATGTGACGTTTGATATTGCCGGTCAGCAGTTCCGCGAACGCTTCGCGCATCGGGCGGTCCAGCCGCGCAAGCCGGCCTTTCAGTTTCGCATCAGAAATCAGAATATCCGGGTCGTAATTCGCGGGCGCGACAAAGCCCACCATGTCGAGCCCCGCGGCACCAAGCGCGTCATAGACTTCGGGCACCTTATAGGCGCGGTCCTGCGCGTGCAGCAGCAGGTCAAACACGCCCGCGTCGCCCGCCTGATAGTCCTTGATAAAGGGATTGCGGCGAAGGCGGTTTGTATCGGGCAGTGATGACAACAGCCGCTTGGCGATTTCCACGCGCGCGCTGCCGCTCTCGCCCTCTTTGGTCAACTCGCGCAGCATCTCCTGCGCGTCGTAAACACCCGTGCGCCCCAGTTCGCCATAGAGCATGATCCCCATGCCGCCATCGGGCTTGAGGGCGCCTGCCAATGCTGCGAACCCTTCAACCGGGTTCGGCAGGTGATGCAGGACCCCGCAGCAGTCGATGTAGTCAAACGGCCCATGCGTACTTGCATCAAGCAGCGATCCGGTAACGAAGGTGATGGACGTCAGGCCACGCTTCGCCGCACGCGCCTCGGCAATAGTGCGGCTGGCCGTTGAAAGATCGATGTAGACAATTTCGGCCGGGCAGCCCGCATCGGCGAGCTCCTGCGCCAGCATGATCACCGCATCGCCCGTGCCGCCGCCCGCGACAAGTGCCTTGAAGGGCTGTGACCAGTCCCGTGCGCCGCCATAGAGAAAGTGATTGATTTCATCCCGCCCACTGGGGGAGCCGGTGACAAGGCGCTTCGCCTCGTCATTGGGATCGCGGTGGGGATAGGGAAAGTTTTCGTACTGGTCCTGGACGGGGTCCATGGGCGCGCGTTCCTGTGCCTTGCTCAAGGCCGAGATCTAGCACAGGTGAGCAGGAATTACAGTCAGGCGGTTTTGGCGACGTCGCTGGTGCCGGTAAATTCAATGCCCACGCCGCCCGGCATGTGGTGCGTGACCGTGCCGCGCATGCGGCCCAGCACGACCTCGGACCCAATGGACGGTCGCGGCGCCACTTGTACCGACGCGCCGTTCAGCGACAGGCCGACAATATGGCAATCCATGGTCACGCCACTGGAAAGGATCAAGTCCGCGTGTTCGCCCGAGGTACCTTCCAGCGTCAGGGCATCGTCGGCAAGCCCCAGGCGCGAGCGGTTGGCAAGCCAGGTTAGCTTGTCGGCGATTTTGTCCCGGCGGGACTTGGAACAGTAAAAGTCGACGGCGAAACCGTGTGGGTGCTCGCGAACCACCGAACATTCCAGGCGACCGACGTCGCGGATGTAAAGGATGACGCGGCTACCGTTTGGCGGCTTGTTTTCGCTGAGGATCGAGGCGCCCCCTGCGGAAATGTCCCGCACAATGGCTTCTTCTTCCGTGCCGTCATCCATAAGCATTTTGACGACCAAGGGCACGGCAATGCGGCGGTGCTTGCGGTTTTCCTGCAGCACACTCGAAACGGCCCTGAGCCGCCCCGAGAGGCGCTGCGACAATTTTCCCACCGATTCTGGCGTCTGCTCCGGCATGACGACCTCACCCTCTAATTCTTTGGAATAGAAGGTAACCCGGGACCGGTAAACATGAGGTTGCGGGGAATGGTTAAGGTTTTCCCATTGCCAACTGACAGTTTATCACTAGAGTTGGCGCGGTTTTCGCGACGTCCATCCAGCTTTCAGGGGAACCCTATGTCTCAATATGACTACATTATCGTCGGCGCGGGCAGCGCGGGCTGCGTGCTCGCCAATCGGCTCAGCGAAGACAAGAGCAACCGCGTCTTGCTGATCGAAGCAGGCCCTGAAGACAAAAGTAACATGATCCACATGCCCGCGGGCGTGGGGCAGATGATCTCCAAAGTCGGCAAACACAATTGGGGATATGAGACCGAGGGTGAAAAAGAACTCGGCGGACGGCGCATGTACTGGCCGCGCGGGAAGGGCCTGGGTGGTTCGTCTTCCATCAACGGGATGATCTACATCCGTGGTCATGCGCGCGACTATGACCATTGGGGCCAGCTGGGCATGACGGGCTGGAGCTATTCGGACGTGCTGCCCTATTTCAAGCGCTCCGAGACCCGCAAAAAAGGTGGCGATGAGTTTCATGGCGACGAAGGCCCGCTTGTGGTCTCGCCCGGTGAAAGCAGCATCCCCCTGTTCCGCGCCTTTATCGAGGCGGGCCGTGAGGCGGGCTTTCCCTACACCGAGGATTTCAACGGCTATCAGCAAGAAGGCTTTGGCCCCTACGAGATGACCATCAACGATGGTCAGCGCTGGTCCGCGGCGTCGGCCTATTTGAAGCCTGTACGTTCCCGCGAAAACCTGACTGTTGTGACCGAGGCCATGACCACGCGTATTCTGTTTGAGAAAAAGCGCGCGGCGGGTGTCGAATACATGCGCAAGAACGAGAAGGTGCAGAGCTGGGCCGCAAAGGAAGTGATCCTTTCCGGCGGCGCAATCAATTCACCGCAAATTCTGATGCTTTCCGGGATTGGCGATGCGGAGTATCTCAAGCGCTTCAATATTCCGGTCGTGGCGGACGTGAAGGGCGTGGGTCATAACCTGCAGGATCACCTGGACGCCATCGTCTATACCGAATGCACCCAGCCCATTACGCTCTATTCGCAGACCAAGCTGCTCAACATGCTGAAGACCGGCATGGAATACACGTTCTTCAAAAAGGGCGTCGCGCGCGGGCAGGGGCTGGAAGCGGGCGCGTTCGTCAAATCGCGGCCCGACCTGGAAGTGCCTGATCTGCAAATGCACTTTATTTCGGCCATTATGTATGACCACGCGCGGGTGAACGCGGACCGGCACGGCTATTCCTGCCACGTCTGCTTGCTGCGGCCTGAAAGCAAGGGCTTTGTCGGTCTCAAATCAAACGATCCCTTCGAGCACGCCTTCATTCAGGCGAATTATCTGAAAGAAGAAAACGACCTCCACGCCATGCGCGAAGGGGTCAAGATCGTGCGCAAGGTTCTGGCGCAAAAGGCGATGGAACCCTATCGCGGGCCGGAACTGCAGCCGGGCGCCTATGTGCAATCGGATGAAGACATCGAAGAGTGGGTGCGCAAAAACTCGGAAACGATCTATCACCCGGTCGGCACCTGCAAGATGGGCACGGCGAATGACGAGATGGCCGTGGTCGATGGCGAGCTGAAGGTGCGCGGTGTCGAAGGCCTGCGCGTGATCGACGCTTCGGTCATGCCGACGCTAGTGGGCGGGAACACCAATGCGCCGACAATCATGATTGCGGAAAAGGCTTCGGACATGATTTTGGGCAAACCCGCGATGGAGCCCATTCACATCAAGGTTGCTGAAGACGAGGTTTCCACCAGCGCCGCCTGATCAGCTGCGGTGTCAGACCATTTGGCCGTTTGAGACCACGAGCCGCAGCCCATAGGGCACTTGCTCGGGAGGAGTGAGGTCGTCGGGGACAATTTCCCGGTCATCGTGATCGATGATGCGAATGTTGTCGATCCGCTGACGCAGCAGCGGCTTTTCCAGCATGGGATCGTGGGTCACCAGCGGAAACCATCCGCCGAGCAATTGATGCACGTCGCCGTCACCGGCAACGAGCGGCAGCAAAAGTATCTCGCCGCTCAGGGTGCGCTCATTTATGGCCCAGGCTTCAAAGTCGATAACCCCCGGCGTGGGCATCATCACCACATTGTCGATCAGGGATCGCGCGGTGCGGCGGCAATCGCCCTGCCAGAACGACAGAAAGTTCGCGGCTTTCAGTTCTCGTCCGTAAAACTCGCAAAGGCCGGTTCCGGCCAAACGGAAGGGGGACATCTCCCGGTCCACACGATCCAGGATGAAGACCCAGGGCAGAACCTCCTTGAGGGCGCGGGGCGTTATCATGCCCCGTTCCGGCGCAATCCCGCCGCCTTTTGCCTCGCGCCAATAGCTGTAAAGCCTGCGCGCCCCACGCGTTCGCATCTGTTGTCCCGATTTCCGCCCCACCATGGGCCGTTAACGTTTCAGATTGGGGCGGCTTCTGGCGGCCGTCCCTTGGTTTGGGGGGAACAAGGCAGATTGCGTGCCAGAGGCAGGTGTCGATACGGGAATGGCGCTGGCACTGGCGTGCGGTAGTTAATCGTCGGCACAGCGCGGGGGCACGGCCCGGACGCCTCACCCGAAATGGGATCAGCTACCGGCATGCTTGAGTGTTGATGCGCAGGCTCTCGTCGGGGTTGCTTAGTCTTCGCTCGCCGGACACCGCACCAGACGCACGGGTGCGCTGCCCATGGCACGCATCAGCCGGTCGCCATAGGACGTGGCGGAGGCTTCCTGCAGGGTGTCATCATCGATGATGTCAAAGGTCACCTCACCCCAGCTCGCGAAGGGCAGAAGGTTCGCGTGTTTGACGTCCAGCTGAACTTGCGATCCGCCATTCATCATGTTGAGGCGATCCCGCACGCTGACGCGATAATCCCGTTCACCATTTTCCATGACGGTGGCGAGCCGATTGCGCTGCGGCACGTTCTGCGAGCTGTTGAAAGGGAAGGAGACGTTGCCGTCCCGATCGCGTTTGTAGTCGTAGGTGAAGCTTATGCTGTTCACCCCGTCGCAATTGGCGGCGCTGTCATAGGCCCATTCGCCTTCAATGCTGCTCCAGGGGTCTTGCGTGTCGAAACCCATCAAGGCGGCAGCGGTCAAAACGATGGCGGCAAGTTTCACGGTGCGGTTCATGACGTCCCTCTTTTTGCGGCCAATGCTGATGCCGGGCCTTGCTCGGAATACTATCAGGTGGGTCGGGGCTCAATCAACTATGGCGAGAAGGCAAAAAAATGGTGGGAAGCCGCTTGGCCTCCCCCCGGGGGTTCCCGAATGATCTACCCCTAAGGTGGTGGTGCTGGTCGCGCGGTTTCGTGAGCGCGCGCCTGAGTCCCCTGTTCTTTTGCAATGGCTGTGCCAGCGCGCGCAATGGCTGTGCCAGCGCGGTGGCCCCTGCCGCCACGGCAGTAAGGGGGCGTGATATGGTTCCGACTGGACAGAAATCCTGAGGGAGCCCGCCCGTGGCCAAGCTTGAATTCTTCTTCGATTGCTCCAGCCCCTGGACCTATCTCGCCTTCAGCCAGATCGAGGCTGTCGCGAAACGAACCGAGGCCACCATCGTATGGCGTCCCATTTTGGTGGGCGGGGTGTTCAACACGGTTAACCAATCCGTATACGAACAAAGGGCCAATCCGGTTCCGGCCAAGGCGGCATATCACGTGAAGGATCTGCAAGACTGGGCGCGGCACTACGGCATTGCCATCAACTGGCCGAGCATCTTTCCCGTCAAATCGGTGGACGCCATGCGAGGCGCCATTGTTGCGGACCTCCAGGGCATGCTGCCCGCCTATGCGGCGAGGGTGTTTGAGGCCTATTGGGGGGAGGGGCAGGACATCTCGCAAGAAGACGTGCTGAAGACAATCGCGAAGGAGGCGGGCCTTGACCCCAATGCCTTCTGGTCCCAGGTAAAGAGCGACAGCATTAAAGCGCGACTCAAGGAAAACACCGAAGATCTGATCGCGCGGGGCGGCTTTGGATCGCCCACCATGTTCGTGGAAGGGACTGACATGTACTTCGGCAATGACCGGCTCGAGCTTGTTGAGGCAGCGTGCCTCCGGGCGCGCACATGAATTCATCCTGGGACGGCTCTCCTGAGGGCGCGCGCCGCCGCCGCGAACGGTTTTTCAATCTGCCGCCGATTGTGACCTGGGCGGCCATCGGTTTGTTGGCGCTCTATTTTGTTTTCATCATCTTGCCGCCGGATGTGCAGCGGCAAATGATCTGGGACTTTGCCTTTATACCCGCCCGCTTTGGCGCGCTGCCCCCTGAATATGCCGGCGTGCCGCACAGCTCCGCCCTATGGGGCGTGCTGACCACGGTCACCCACACAGGGCTTCATGGCGGGTTGATGCATGTGGGCTTCAACGTGGCCTGGTTGATGGCTTTCGGCACCGTCGTCGCGCGGGTTGGTGGTGCGCGCGGCTTTGTGGCGATCTATGTGATCGGCGCGATTGCGGGTGCGCTTTTGTTCTGGGCCATGCACCCGGCAGAGCTCATTCCCGTCGTGGGAGCCTCGGGTGCGATTTCAGCATTAATGGGCGGGGCGGTCCGGTTCCTTTATGGCCCGGGGCTCGCCCGGCTCACCGATCCGCGGGTGCTGACCTTCACGGCCATCTGGCTTGCCGTGAACCTGGTCTTTGGTCTCGGCGGCTTTCAGATCGGCGGCCAGACAGGGCAAATTGCCTGGGAAGCCCATATGGGGGGCTATTTTGCCGGGCTCCTCACAATCCCTTATTTCATTCGTTACCGCCGCCCCGCTTGAACGGGGGCTCAGAATCCCTACATTTCCCTGTGAGCCTGGGCACCGCCTGGGCCCTTGAGGAGAGGATTGAAAGCCATGTCAGACGCAGGACCTGCGAGCCCTTCGGACAACGGCGCGAGCGATACGAATTATACCGGCACCCATGACGACACCGGCGCGGGTGCGGGCGACGGCGCGATGCCCCTTTGGCAGCGCGGGTTCTATATGCTCGGCTATGGCATTCTTGCCTATTTTACCTTCTGGGTACTGATCGTTATGGCGATCGTTCAATTGATCGTCGTCGCCATTGATGGCAAGCCCAATACGGATTTGCGGCGCTTTGCCCGCAATACGGTCCAGTACCTTTGGGAGCTGCTGGCGTTCTTGGTATTCGCTAGCGACGAACGGCCATTTCCCTTTGGTCCGTTCCCGAATATCCCGGACTAATTCACAATAAAATCCGTACACGTATCACGCTTGTTGCATCGCAACAGGCGTGAATACCGTTTGTTTACTGCGATTTCTGAGTGTCTTGCCGATTGGGCCTTCAAGCGTCACAATATAGGTGTGAGTGCCTCATTACCCGTGAGGCATTCGCCCTCGCGCCAAAAGAACGCGCAAGGGCGAGGGGAGGGCGAGTACCGGCGGCGCCGGGATATCCCCGGGGCCACCAATAAATTTGGAGGCGCCCATGAATGTAGCCATGATCCTGAAAGACAAGGGATCGAAGGTCCATACGATCTCGAGTGAAGTTTCTGTCGAGGAAGCGACGCGCCGTATGCGCGAGCTTCACGTCGGCGCGCTTGTCGCCATGAGCGGTGATGGACGAATTTCGGGCGTGTTTTCCGAACGCGATCTCGTTCGCGCTGTCCACCATGAAGGCGGCGGTGCGCTCGGCAAACCCATCAGCACCTTCATGACGAAAAACGTCGTCACCGCGAAATGCGAGGACACGCTGGAGGAACTCATGAGCCGCATGACCAGCCGTCGGATCCGGCATTTGCCGGTCATCAAAGAAGGTGAGCTGGTGGGCATTGTGTCGATCGGCGATCTCGTCAAAGCGCGTATTGCCGCGAGTGAGCACGAAGCCGAAGCGCTCAAAAACTATATCGCCGCGGGCTAGTCCCCATCGCCCGCAAAAGGCTAGGGCCGCAATCCCCGGGAGGCCCCTGTGGGATTGCGGCCCTAAAACGCGCGAGGGAACGATAGCCGCGCGTTAGAAGGTCTTGGACACCGTGAAGGCGAAGCTGTCGTCATCGCCGCCAGAGATGCCGGTTGTGTCGAAGTACCGGATGTCGAAATCCAAACCCAGGAAGCTGGCGGTTATGCCAATGTTCCAGTCGTCATAGTCGTCGGCCAGCATATCGTCATCGAAACGACTGAATCCGTATCCACCATCAATGCCAAAGCCTTCGATCCCGGTCTGTTCGCTCAGGTCGATACCGGCGGTGAGTTGGTAATAGAACGCATCGCCGACTTCGCCATAAAAGTCAGGCGAATAGGCAATGCTTGCCCCCACGGTCAGGATATTGATCGGCACACTGGCGCCGCCATAAACCTCGAGGAAGTTTTGCGTGCCCGTCGGTAGTTCCGGGGAGTCCGGGTAGGCGTAATAGATAACGCCCACGTCGAGATCGATGCCGTTGATCGTCGGCGCCAGACCCGCATAGATATCAAGCTCCATATTGGTGTCGTCGCCAAAGTCGACGCTCGACCCCCAGGTGCCGATGTAGAACATATCCTGGCTGTAATCGAAGCCGCCCGAGATTGCCGCGCCATTGTCGCTCTGCGTGATGCCGCGGAAGACGTAGTTGGTGGACAGCGCGATGTTCGCACTCAACTCCCCCGGTAACTCTTGGGCCGAGGCCGCCGCCGGCAGGAGCATGCCCGCCGCGAGGAGCCCCGCCATGATCATCTTGTTCCCCATTTTGGTAGTCCCTTTGTTGGTTCTTCGGTTTCGTTCCGTAGAACCAGTGGCAAGGGGTGGGCCAGACGGGCCAGATCCATGACAATTTGTCGGGCGGCCGCGTCGCGTGCGAATAACCTATTGAAATAACAAGATAAAAAATCGCCCTTGGGATAGGGCCAGGGGCCGGTCAGCGGGGCGGGCCTGCGAATGAAAAAGCCGGGACGCATAATTTTCATGCGCCCCGGCGATCGTTTGCACAAGTTTTGTGCGGCCGCTTAGAGCACCGCTTCACCCCGGGCCTGGGCCTTATAAAGCCGGGCATAGGGCCCGTTGGCGCTGGCCAGCACCCGCGGGGCGCCCTGTTCGACGACCTTGCCTTCAGAGAAGACCAGCACCCGGTCCACCCCCTGAATGGTGGAGAGCCGGTGCGCGATCAGGATCGTCGTGCGCCCCTCCATCAGATGGGTGACCGCGTCCTGGATCTTCGCCTCGGTGATCGAGTCGAGGCTTGAGGTGGCCTCGTCAAGGATCAACAAGGGCGCGTCGGCCAGGAAGGCGCGTGCGAGCGCGATACGCTGGCGTTCCCCGCCCGACAGCTTCACGCCTCGTTCGCCCACCAGCGTCGCATACCCATCGTTCAGCTGATGGATAAACTCGTCGGCATGCGCCTGGGCCGCAGCCTTTTCCACCTCGGCGCGCGTGGCACCGGGCTTGGCATAGGCAATGTTGTCCGCAAGCGAGCGGTGGAACAACACAGGTTCCTGCGGAACGATGGCGATGGCCTGACGCAAAGACTCCTGCGTCACGTCTGCGATGTCCTGACCATCGATCAGGATGCGCCCGCCGTCGATATCGTAAAGCCGCTGGATCAGCTTCACGAAGGTGCTCTTGCCTGAGCCGGACCGTCCCACCAGCGCGATCCGTTCACCCGCGGCGATGTCCAGCGTAAAGTCGCTGTAGATCGGTTCGGGCTGGTTGTCATATGCAAAGGTCACATTCTCGAGACGGATCTCGCCATCGTCGGCTTGCAATTCGACCGCGTCCGATTTGTCCGCTACACCGAATGGCAAGTCGGCAAAGATTACGAGGTCTTCGATCTCGTTCACCGACTTTTGCAGATGCCGGATGTGCATGCCGATCTCTCGCAAGTATCCATCGAGCACGAGATAGGACGTGATCACCAGCACCACCTCGCCGGGCGTGGCGATGCCCTGGCCCCAGGTCCACACGGCGACCGACAACATGGTCGCCTGCATGATGTAACGCATGGTCGCCTGAATGCCGCCGACCGTAATCATGCGGCCCCAAGCGAGCCGTGCGCGCCGTTCCCATTCGGCCAAAACGCCGCCCACAAGGGCATCCTCGCGCCGCTCTGCGCCAAAGGCCTTGACCACAGCGTTACAGGTCACCGAGTCCGCAAGGCTTGCGCCCAATGTGGAGTCCTGCGTGTTGAATACGCGGTTGGCCGGGGCGACGTAATTCGCCGCCAGCACAACAACGACAGCGATATAGATCATCGTTGCCACCAACAGAACCAATGCCACCACAGGCGCCTGCAGAGACAGCACGAGCGTGATCACGATGATGATCATCGCCGCGGGAAAGAGCCCGAGCAGAAGCGTGTCACCGAGCAGATCAAACGCCCATACACCCCGGGTAATTTTGCGTACCGTCGCGCCCGCAAAATTATTGGCGTGCCAGTCTGTGCTGAACCGCTGCACCCGTTCAAAGGCTTCGCGGCACACATGGGCCAGCACCTTCGCGGCAAGGCGAATCCAGATCTGCAGGCTGATTTGCAGCGCCACATATGAGAGCGCGGCGAAGATCAAAAAGCCGAACAGAGGCAGATAGGCATCGGGCATCGCCGCGCCGTCTTGCGTCAGCGCGTCGATCAACTGTCCCGAAAAGAGCGGCAGCATGGCATTGGCGGCCACATAGGCGGCCACGAACGCCAGAACGCCGATGGTCTGGAGCGGGTACTGTTTCCAATATTGCCAAGCAAACGCGAGAACGCGTCCATAAGGTCCCTTAAACATAGTCTCTGCGCCGGGGTGATGGCGCCTCCCGATTTTTTTGACGAACGATCCACGGAAAAGGTCCGGCGCGAATAGGCGACGGGTCCCGTGCAGTACAGGCGTCCGCTGAAGACAGTTCAGGTGAGGATGGAATACGAATCGCGAGTGCGATGCGCACATGATCTCAAAATGGGTTGAGAATACCTCGCCCGGGGTCCTGCCTTGGCGGCCCGGAGCGCGAGGTTGCTAACCTAGGTCCCGGGAGTTACGGCCAATAGCAGACAGCGGCGTATGATTTCGATACTTGCCGTGTCATCGGTCGTCCTTCTGTCGTTGGCCCTCTGGCGAGGGCAGCTTGGGTTGAGGGCGGAATTGCCCGGGGTGGTCGTCGACTCATCGGAGGTGTCTCCGAAGAGGGCGCGGAAACTTGCATGAGGGCGAAGGACGCGCCAGCCAAAAGTTGCACTCCCTTGCAACTTCGCGGGAACTGTTGCGATTATACAGCAAGAATGCGAATTAATAGCACCTGATGCCGGGCCGGCAATGTAGGGCTCGCAACGCGAGAATTAAGCTGTACTAATTCCCCTCATATGGGGAAGATTGGCGCTTTATGTCCACAGATTCCCTGTGGCAATTGGGCGGCTGGTATTCTGGCCGCCAAGCGTCAACTCTATGGGCGGCACGGCTCCGCTGGTGGTCGAAAGGATTGATGAGGTCATGGACTCAACACGGTCGACAGAAGCAGGCACCCAACCTGTCACCCGGTCGGGGCAGGTTGCCGAAACGCGCCGCCGTCTAGCGGAGGCCGCGCATCGCATCTTTGTGGCGCGGGGCTTCGACGCCGTCACCATTGATGACATTGCGGCCGAGGCGGGAACGTCCCGGCGGACTTTCTTTCGGCACTTCGCAACCAAAGAAGCCGTTGTCTTTCCCGACGACCATATTACCCAGCACGCATTCCGGCAGGCCCTGATCCACGAAACGGGCGGGAAGCCCGCGACCATGACCAATCTGAAGGCCCTGTTGACTGCTATGGTACCCATTTACCTGGCCAATGCAGAATTGATGGTCGAACGCCGCGCCTTCATTGATCAGTCCGCCGCGCTTATCGCCCATGAACAGGCAATCTTTCTTGGGTGGCGGCATATAATCGCCGAAGCGATCAGTGGAACGCTAGTGGGCCCCGCAGCGGACGAGGGCGCGTTGTCGACCGCGGACGCGCATATCGCCGCCGGCGCCATTGTGGGCGCCTTCGTGGCGACATTCTGGGCCTGGTACGAAAGCGGTTGGGAGGGGGATCTTGGCGAGATGATCTTGTCGTCCCTTGAGCGACTCGAGAGGGGCCTGGGATCGGGAATGCTAATAAATGATCGCGATACGCCAGCGCGGCCACAATCTTGAATTGTTCGCGCAGGACCTTTGGCATGCATGTTCCTCGTGTAATGGTAGTGGGGCGATTCGGACGTAGTATTGTATTAGGTGCGGGCTAGGGCATATGGCTGACGGACGGCGGGAAGAAACCAGACAACGTCTGGTAGATGCAGCTTTTTCGCTGTTTGAAGAGCACGGGTTCGACAACGTGACTGTCGACCAGATCGCGACCGCTGCCGGCGTGTCACGCCGCACGTTCTTTCGTCATTTCAAGTCCAAGGAAAAGGTTGTCTTTCCGCACACGGAATCCCGCCTCGACCTGTTCCGTGGGGTCATTCGCGCGCGAACGGGCGGCGCGCCCGCCACCTTTGCAGTCTTACGCGATGTTTTCGAGGAAGTCGTTCAAAGCTGGCTCGATAGCGAGGACCACATGATGCGCAGTCGGCGCATTGTCACAGGGTCTTCTGTGCTGCAATCGGTCGATTATGACGTGAACTCCAAGTGGGAAAAGGCCATCGGTCTCGAGATTGACGGCGTCGGTTTGGGCGGCCCTCAGGATGAGCAATTGCCCACGCTGCGATCGCGCGTCATTGCTGGCGTTCTGGTCGGGGCCATGCGCCCGGTGTTTGAACGGTGGTATGAATGCGGCGGTGACTTTGACATTGTCGGCAATGGCAAGCGCGCCTTGCAAGTCGCCGAGTTTGGACTGAAAACGATTGATGATCATTTCGAAGGCCGCAAACCTTCGAACTAGGAAGACTGCAAGAAAAAGGCGAAAACCGTTGGCAAAGAGTAAGAGCGAAGAGACCAGAGCGCGCTTGATCGACGCTGCCTTCGCACTGTTTCACGCCGACGGATATAATCAGGTCACCATCGACCAGATTGCGGCAGCGGCGGGCGTTTCACGGCGGACATTCTTTCGTCATTTCGAATGCAAGGAAGAAGTTATCTTTCCCTATACGAGGCAGCGACGTGCGGCCTTTCATCAGGCAGTTCGCGCCCGTACCGGCGGTGCGGCGGCGGGTATCGACACGCTCGTCGACGTCTATCGCGAGATTGCCAAGGTCTGGATGAATGACCGGGAGGGCATGCTCTGCAACCAATCGATTGTGGCCCAATCAGAAGCATTGCTCGCTTATGATTACGATATCGACACGCATTGGAAACATGCCGTCGCCATTGAAATTGATGGCAAGGATCCGGCGCAAAGTGAGTCGCTCGCGGACTGTTCCTTGCGTGCGCGTATCATTGCGGATGTGATTGTCAGCGCCGTACGACCCGTATTCACACAGTGGTACGAACTTAACGGCGAATTCGATCTTGTCGAAGCTGGCGACTATGCGCTCGCCGCCGCCGTAGACGGTGTCGGCGATCTTGGCCACGACCTTTCACGGGTCGTAGGGGACGCCTAGTCCAGATCTTGCGCCAGAAGGGCGTCGAGTTCTTCCTGCGTTTCGATCATCTCAACGGAGAGGATGCCGCATTCGCGGCGTCCGAAACGGACCCGGTCAGTTGTCCGCATGCAGTTGTCTTCGCCGTTGCCTTCGATGGTCAGGTCATTGTTGTGGTCGCCGCGAAAACAGCGCGGCTCGACCGCTATGTGATAGAGCGTCAAACCGCCATCAACCTCCAGCACAATGTCCTCTTCGCCCAACTGGTGGATGGCGTCGACTTGGTCATATCGCAGGCATTGGCTGTTATCTTGCGCCAGCGCGGTGGTCGTACTTAACAGGCCGAGCGCCAAAATGGCTGCCGGGCGTGCGAAAAGCCCCCCAAAAGGCATATCGCTGTTCCTTCCTTTTCCGTCCCCCAAGACAAGTCGTAGCCTGAGAGGCGGGGGCCGGAAGTCCAATACACAAAAATGTTATCGCGCCGCCGGGGCCTTATTGCCCGGCGCGCTCTGCCACAAGGGATTCTGCGGCGTCGAGGCTCGGCACAGCCTCCAGGGTGCGGATGTAGCATCGCTCATCGCCGACCATCAGCGTGGCGGTCTGCCCCTCACACATGGAAATCGGCATGGCTTCAATGGATATGGCCGCCGATCTTTGAATATCCCAACATCCCGGCCGCATGGTCCCGAGCAGGAATGCATCATCCCCGCGTTCGACAATGACCACGTGGTTCCGATCGATAGGATGGTAGGTGTCGATATTGCGCACCAGGATGCAGCGGCGCGTCTCGTCTGTCGCAACCGCAGTATCATCGGAACTGTCCTGCGCGGCGGCGCAAGACCCCAGCGCGCTCGCGAGCAGGGCGGCGGAAAGAATGACGGGGATCTGCTTCATCATAGCCTCCTTGGATTGACCAATGGGCCCCTCAGCACCTCCATTATGGCGCAAATCGGGGTATCAAGAAACTGAGGCCGCCTGTCGCGGCAAAGGAAGTGAGTTCAAACATGCTCGACGCCGCGCTCCGGCCCCTGATCGACCCGCCGCTCAATGCCGTGGCAAGGGGCCTTGTGCGGCTGAAGGTGCCCGCGAATGGTGTGACCTGGGCGGGATTTGTTATCGGCATGGGGGCGGTGCCCGCGCTTGCGCTGCACATGTATGGGCTGGCGCTTGTGCTGATCGCTCTGCGCAGTGTTGCGGACGGGCTCGATGGCGCCGTCGCCCGCGCAACTCACACGACACACTATGGCGGCTATCTCGACATTGTCCTTGATTTCATTTTCTACGCGGGCGTCGTCTTCGGTATGGCGCTCGCACAGCCCGAACACGCGACCTATGCCGCGTTTCTGATCTGGACCTTCATGGGTACCGCGTCGTCGTTTCTTGCCTATGCCGTGCTGGCGGAAAAACACGGGCTGGCCACCGCCATTCGCGGGGACAAGTCGCTTTTTTATCTGGGCGGTTTGGCGGAGGGAACGGAAACTTTGATCGCGCTCGCGCTCTTCTGCCTTTTCCCCGCATGGTTTCCAGTTGTGGCCGTTGCCTTTGGCGTCATGTGTTTGTTGACGACCACAGGGCGGGTGCTCGCGGCACGAAAGGCGTTCCACCACGGCAAGGGGGCGGGCCCGCGACCATAGGCGTCTTGACAGAGCCCGCCGTTCAGCGCGACGAGGGGGCATGAGTTCTTCCGCACCCACCATCGCCATTGTCGGCGCGGGCGTTATGGGCCTCGCCATGGGGCGCGCCCTTGCGCGCGCAGGATGGGGCGTGCGCGTTTTTGACAGGCGCGAAGCCGGGCGTGAGGCGAGCTGGGCCGCAGCCGGGATGCTTGCCGCCGCCGCGGAAACTGTACCCGGGAATGAAACCTTTTTTGCGCTGGCGCTTGCCTCGCGCGAACGGTGGGGCGCCTACGCGGCGGAGCTGGAAACCGAAACAGGAATTGATCTCCATTACCGCGCCGGGGCAACGCTGGTTGTCGCGCAAAGCGACGCGGAAGAAGAGCACCTGCGCGCAACGGTCCGCTATTTGCGCACGTTGGATGAGCCGGCAAAACTCGTGAAGGCGCCGCGCGAACTTGAGCCCGAACTTGCGAGCAATGCCCAGCTTGGTCTTTTCAGTCCGAACGACGGGCAAGTGGACCCGCGCGTGCTTTGTCGCGCATTGCATGCCTCGCTTACACGAGCAGGCGGTAGCGTGCATGAACACGCGGCGGTGGACGACATCATTGTCGAGAAGGGGCGGGCGGTTGGCGTTCGCGTGAACGGCGATGATGTGCGCGCCGATCATGTGTTGCTTGCTTCGGGCGCGTGGTGTGACTTTCCATCCGTGCGCGGTGCCATTCCGGCGATGCGTCCGGTGAAGGGGCAGCTTCTGTCTTTTCAGGCAGAGCCCGGCCGCGTGAAGCACATCGTCTGGGGGCAGGGGGTCTACATCGTGCCGCGCGCCGATGGTCACATCATTATCGGCGCGACCATGGAGGATGCGGGCTTTGACACCGCCACGGACGAGGCCACGATCGCGGAACAGAAAGCAAAGGCCGCGCGGGTGTTGCCGTTTCTGGGGGCACTCGATGTCACCGACCGGTGGGCGGGGCTCAGGCCCGCCTCGGCGGATGGCTTGCCGATGTTGGGGCCAAGCGAAATCGGGAACCTCACCCTGGCCATGGGGCATTTCCGCAACGGCATTTTGCTAACTCCGGTCACCGTTCAGCTTGTGATGGATTTTCTGTTGAGTGGTGATATTCCGCCGCCCATGGTGCCGTTTTTGCCGGAACGGCTGTCGGGTCGCTCTTCCGCGCCAATGCCGGATCAAATCCAAGTGTGACGGCTGTCATAACAAAACGCAGCGGTTGCTTTGATTGGGGCGAGTTCCCACATCTTAATCAACCCATGCTAGTCTTGAGCACGCAGAAATGCGGGGGGAGAAATGGAAGAATACTGGTACCTGGCCGGCGGTTTGGCCCTCCTTTTCTTTGGGGGTGAGCTTGTCGTGCGGGGCTCGGTAGGGCTCGCGAAGACGCTTGGCGTCTCGCCGCTGCTCATCGGCCTCGTGGTCATCGCCTTTGGTACGTCTTCCCCGGAACTCGTTGTCGCCATTAGTGCCCTTCACAATGGCACCCCCTCCATTGCGGTGGGGAACGTGGTGGGCAGCAATATCGCCAATATTCTGCTCGTGCTTGGCGTTGGCGCACTGATCCGGCGCATCCCCTCGCGCAGCGCCGTGCTCTATCGCGACGGCTCGGTCTTGCTCGGGGTCACGGGCTTTTTCATCTATCTCGCCATGCGCGGTCAGATTCACCACTCCGAGGCATTGGTGCTTGCCGGACTGTTGGCGCTCTATCTGATCTTTTCTTATTTCCAGGAACGCATCGTCCTGCCCGCCGAGGCGCGGGAAGAGGTTGAGCGCAACCGCAATCTGATTGAGCGCATGCGCGTCAACGGAACTTTCCGCTATATGCTGTTTGCCGTGATCGGCATTGCCATGTTGATCTTTGGCGCCCGAATTCTTGTGGCGGGCGCGATTCAGATCGCGACCCAATGGGGCGTCTCCGAAGGGGTGATCGCGGTCAGCCTTGTGGCCGTGGGGACATCCATTCCCGAACTTGCCGCCGTGATTGTCGCCTCGATCCGCAAGCACTCGGACCTGGTGCTGGGCGGCATTCTGGGCAGCAATATTTTCAACATCCTCATCGTCCTGGGCCTGCCGGGGCTTTATTGGCCCATCGACATCGCGCCGGAGTTCCTCTCTCGCGATTTGTGGGTCATGGGCGGGGCGGTGCTGGTGTTGCTGCCGTTTCTTGTGTCGAGCCGCGGGATCGGCCGGGGGGAGGCCCTGGTGCTGCTTGCGATCTATGGCGCATACATTTATGTCCTCTTCTCAGGGCTGCCGCCGATTTTCCAAGCCTAGGCCGCCCGGGACAAAAGGGACCGATCCATGGATTTCGCTCTTTCGGAAGAGCATCAGGCCATCGCCGAGGCGGTGGGCCGCATCTGCTCCAAATATGATGATGAATACTGGGCCGCGCGGGACGTGGACGGGGTCTTCCCAGAGGAATTTGTGGCTGACATGGCCGCGCAGGGCTGGATGGGCATCGCCATGCCCGAGGATGTGGGCGGGTCGGGCCTCGGCGTCACCGAAGCCGCGGTGATGATGAAAACCGTGGCCGAAAGCGGCGGCGCCTTTCAGGCGGCAAGTTCCATCCACGTCAATCTGTTCGGTCCCATGCCGCTCGCGCTCTTCGGCAACGAGGAACAGCGCAAGACGCTGTTGCCGCGCATCATTTCGGGTGACGACCGGCTTTGCTTTGGTGTGACGGAGCCCAACTCGGGGCTCGATACCTCAAGCCTTGAAACCAAGGCCGAAAAGAATGGCAACGGCTATACCATCAGTGGGCGGAAGATCTGGACCACCACGGCCCAGACCGCGAACAAGATCCTGCTGATCGCGCGCACCACGCCGCGCGAGCAATGCAAAAAACCGACGGATGGCCTCAGCCTTTTCTATACGGACATGGACCGCAATTTTGTCGATGCGCAGGTGATCCCCAAAATGGGGCGCAAGTCGGTGGAATGTAACACCGTCTTTATTGACGGGCTTCAGGTGCCTGCGGGCGATCTGGTGGGGGAAGAGGGCAAGGGCTTCAAATACCTGCTGCACGGCCTCAACCCGGAACGCATTTTGTTTGGCATCGAGGCAGTGGGCATCGGCAAGGCCGCGTTGAAAAAAGCCGCGCAGTATGCAAACGAGCGCGTCGTCTTCGGCCGCCCCATCGGGCAGAACCAGGGCGTTCAGCATCCGCTGGCGCGCTCCTGGACGGAGCTCGAAGCCGCCGAGCTGATGGCCATGAAGGCCGCGTGGTTGTTTGATAACGGCAAGCCCTGCGGCGCGGAAGCCAATGCCGCGAAGCTGTTGGGGTCGGAGGCTGGCTATCACGCCTGCGAACGCTCGATCCTTGCTCATGGCGGCATGGGTTATGCCAAGGAATATCATGTAGAGCGCTATTTCCGCGAAGTGATGATCTCGCGCATCGCGCCGGTCAGCGCAGAAATGATTTTGAATTTTATCGGCCAGACGGTGCTCGGCCTGCCCAAATCCTACTGAGCAATGAAAAAAGAATTTGAGCTTGATCCGCGCCTTGCCGCCAACCACCACGTGGTGGACTGGCCGCTTTGTTCCATCTTTCTGGAAGATGACGCGCGTTACCCCTGGTTGATCCTTGTGCCGCGCCGCGCCAACATTCGTGAGATCTTTCAGCTTTCGGGCGAAGATCGCGATGCCTTTTGGTTAGAGCTCAACACGGCGGCGCAGCGTGTCGCTACTTCGTTGCATCCCTCGAAAATGAACGTCGCTATGCTCGGCAATATGGTGCCGCAGCTTCATGGCCATGTGATCGCGCGTTTTGCCACCGACCCGGCGTGGCCTGCGCCGGTGTGGGGCATTGGCACCCGTCATGCCTATGATGATGAGGAAGCCGCGCTCGCCGTCGCCAAAATGCGTGAGCGTCTGGGCCCGCGCCCCTAAGCGGATTTGTAGCCGATCACTTCGCTTGATGTCAGTGCCGCGATCTCATCGGCGCTGTAGCCCGCCTCGGCGAGCACTTCATCCGTATGCTGACCGGGCAGGGGCGAGGGGCCCTTCGGCCCGTCATCCGCGCCGTGAAACCGCACGGGGGAGGCGGGCGTTTGCTGTGTGCCGCCGCTGTGGTTCGGCATCGTTGTGAAGGCGCCCGCCGCGTGGGCCTGCGCATCTTCCACCACTTGCTTGGGTGTTTGCACCGGCGCCCACACGATGTCGGCGGCATCCAGCCTTGCGTGCCAGTCCTCAAGTGTGTGCTCGGCAAAGGCCGCGTCCATCAGGTGCACCAACTCCGCGCCGTTCTCGCGCCGCGATTTGGAGGAACCAAAACGCGGATCCTCAAGCCATTCAGGGCGGCCTAGCGCTTCGCAGATGTCGGGCCAGTCCTTTGAACCCTGACGTGGGACGAGGCAGATCCAGAACCCATCGCTCGTTTTGAAAAAGTTGTTCACGGGGTTGATGGCTTGCTCGCGCGGCTTGGTCGAGGCGACGCGCCCAAAGTGAAGTTGGATCGCCATGTCGCAACCCATGGAGTAGATGCCGGTGCGGAGGAGGGAGGTTTCCACAAGCCGCCCCTCGCCCGTGCGCCCGCGCTCAACAAGGGCCGCGCAAATGCCCGCGACAGTCGCTTGACCCGTCACGTGATCGCCAAAGGCAGTGCGCAAAGGGACGGGTTCGGTGTTCTTGGGCGCGAACAATTGGCCCACCCCTGCGCGCGACCAAAAGGCGGCGATGTCAAAGCCGGGACGGTCGGCCTCCGGCCCTTCGATGCCATAGCCTGTGACCGTCGCATAAACGAGTTTCGGAAACTGTTTGTGCAGGGTTTCCCAATCGAGGCCCGCGCGTTTCAGGCTGCCGGGCCGCAGGTTGGTCAAAAACACATCGGCATTTTCGAGCAGCCTGTGCACCGCCTCGGCGCCTTCGGGTTTTGAAAAATCCAGCGCGACGGATTTTTTGCCCCGGTTGTCGAGATCGAACACGGGGTTGGCGTCCATGTCGCGACCGATGTTGGAAAAGAAATGCCGGATCGGGTCGCCGTCGCGCCCTTCGATCTTGATCACGTCCGCGCCCCAATCGGCCATCATCCCGCCTGCCGAGGGCGCGGCGATATAGGTTGCCATTTCAACGACGCGAATGCCTTCCAGCATGATGTGCTTCCCTTTGGGTAACGGAATTGAACCGTCACCTTAGGGGCCACGCGTCGCGGATTAAAGATGCGAATGCGTTTGGATGACTTGACCTTAGGGAAGCGCGGCGTAGGACGAAGGCGCTTCGGGCTGCGGCTGTTGCGACGCCCAATAGAGAAGATCTTCGAGGGGCATGGGCTTTGCGAAGGCGTAACCGGTCGCGCTGTCAAAGCCGAGCTCACGCGCCATCTCCACATGGCGTTCGGTCTCAAGGGCGATGGCGGTGGTCTCCCGCCCCAGGCGTTTTGCCGCGCGCAAAAGCCCCAGCACGCGGCCCGCTTGCGCCTCCGACAGGGACGACGCGAGGCCCAGAAGCGCGGTACCGCGCAGCTGAAATTCAGCCACCGGAACATCGTCGCTGTCGCGATAGGGTTTTTCCGACGGCCCCTGAAGGGCGAGGGTCACGCCAAAGGACGTAAGGTCCTTGAGGTTGCTCAGTGCCGCACGATCCATGGCGGAAACCTCCGCCTCGCGCAGCTCCAGACGCAGTACCGAAGGGGCCAGCCCGTGATGCCGCAGGCGCATTTCGATAAAATCCTTAAGCCCGTCGAGGTCGAGATCGCCGGGACAAAGATTGACATGAACCGGCCAGCGATAGCCCTCCGCATGCCAGGCGGCGGCGGCTTCGATCCCCCGCGTCAACGCAAAGCGGGTCAGCTCAACGAGGCGGCCCTGCCGTTCAAGGAATGAGACAAAGAGACCTGGGGGCAGCTCGCCCAGTTGGTGGTGATACCAACGGGCGAGCGCCTCCGCACCACGGATCTCGCCCGTGGCCAGATCCACCTTGGGCTGAAAAGCCAGAGCAAACTCTTCCCGGGCGAACCCCAGGTCCACATCAGCATTGGTAAGTTCGTTGCCCAGTCCCGCCATTGTGGTCCTCTTGCATTTGCCCATTGCACTGATGGGGTTCACTATGGCTCATGATCTTTAAATCGCGATTTCTTATCGCGGCGAAGATTGAAACGCTTTTGAACAAACTTGCGAGAACCTCATGAACACGACCCCCACCACCATTGATGCGTCCACCGTGCTATTGCTGCGGGACGATCCGATGGTGGGGCTCGAGGTCTTTATGGTTGTGCGCCATCACCAGATCGACTTCGCCTCCGGCGCGCTGGTTTTTCCCGGCGGCAAGACCGCGCCGGGGGATGCCGACCCGCGTCTGCGCGAACGCTCCCACGGCGCGGAGGATCTGACCGACCGGCAGATCGCGCTGCGGGCATGCGCCATACGCGAGTCGTTTGAGGAATGCGGCGTCCTGCTGGCGCGCAAGGCCGGAGAGAAAGCGCTCGTCGGGCCAGAGTTGATTGCCAAGTACGACGATTGGCGGCCGCGTCTCGACAAGGGCGAAGCGCAATTGATGGAGTTATTGGAAGAGGCTGATCTTTATCTCGCCCTTGATGTACTGGTGCCCTACGCGCGCTGGATCACGCCGGACTTCATGCCCAAACGGTTCGACACATATTTCTATTTGGCCGTTGCGCCGTCTGATCAACTGGCCCTTCACGACGGGCGTGAACATGTGGACAGCGCCTGGCTCAATCCGGTGAATGCGCTGAAGGAAATGGAAGAGGGCAAGTGGACCATCATCTTTCCGACGCGGCTCAATCTGGAAAAACTGACGCCGGGCAGGACCGCGGCGGAGGCGATTGCCCGCGCCGAGGCCTATGACATCAAAACCGTTCAGCCTGAGGTGGTCAAAACCGATAAGGGCACGATCCTGCGCATTCGCGATGACGCGGGTTACGTCACTACGGAAGAGAACATGGAACGCGCGGTGAAGGGCAAATAGGGATTATCCCCGCCGGGCGCTCCGGTTTTCCCAAAGCTTGAACGCAATGGGCGCGACGCCAATGACAAAGGCGATGCGCAGAATGTGCATGGTGGAAACAAAGGCCGTATCCACCCCCAGCGACAGCGCGATCAATGCCATCTCGGCCAGTCCCCCGGGGACGAGCGCGAGGAACATGGCCGCGCTGCTGACCCCGGCTAGCTCCGCCGCAAGGGGCGCGATCAGCGCAACGAGCCCGATCATGACAAGCGCTGAGCCAGCGGCGGACAGCGCGGTCTTCCAGATCTCGCCGAATGTAACGCCCGCAAAGCGCGAGCCGATGGCCGCGCCGATGACCACCTGCGCCAGCGCGATGAACTCAACCGGCGGCGGGACATGGCTAAGCCCTGTCATATGCGCGGCGGCGCTGACGATGGTGGGGCCGAGCAGTGAGGGGGTGGGGAGGCGCAACAATTTGCCAAGCGGAAACCCGATTACGCCGCAACCGATCAGGATCAGGGCCTCCAGACCGCCGTAGCCGATAACGCTCGCTGCGCCCGCGGGCTGTGCGGGGACATGAATGCCCTGCGCGACGCGGAAGTAAAATGGCACCACCGACACGACAATCAGAATGCGTACCGCATGGGTCAGCGAAATGGTGCGCACGTTGCCGCCTGCTTCTTCGCCCACGATGACCATGGAATTCACCCCACCCGGGGTGGAGGAAAAATAGGCTGTGATCGGGTCGTGACGGCCCACAAGCCGAAGAAAGCCAAAGGCGATGACGGTCATCACCACAAGGACGAGCAGAGTCAGTATCGTGGCGACGCCCCAGCCGGGGATCTGATGGACCAGCTCGGGCCGAAAAGTCGACCCCAGCATCACGCCCAGCACAATGATCATCACCGTGCGCAGGCGGTCATGCACGCGCACGTTCACACCGCCGATGGCCGCAACGGTGGTGAAGGTCATGGCACCCAGAAGCCAGGCGAGCGGCGCGCCGAACCAGGCGAACAGGCCGCCGCCAATCAGCCCCAGTGCGATGGCATAGGTATAGGGAGAAAAAATGTAGCTCTTGAACCGCCGCCGCAACGGATGAGGTTGGCCGCGTTCGGGATCATCGGCCATTAGTGGACGAATTGTTCGCTGATGATGCGCTCGTCCAGACTGTGTCCTTCGTCGAACAGCAGCTTGAGCTTGATCTTGCGGTTTTCCTGAATGTCCACCTGCGCCACGTTGCGCACTTCGATGTGGTCGGCCACGGCGCTGACCGGGCGCTTGCCCGCCTCGATCACGTCAAAGCGAACCTTGGCATTGTGGGAAAGAAGCGCCCCGCGCCAGCGCCGGGGGCGGAAGGCGCTGATCGGCGTCAGCGCTAGCAGGCGCGCGTCGATGGGCAGGATCGGCCCATGGGCAGACAGATTATAAGCAGTGCTGCCAGCAGGTGTGGCCACCAGCGCGCCGTCGCAGAGAAGTTCCTCGAGCCGCACCTTGCCGTCGATGGAAATGCGCAGCTTCGCTGTCTGCCGCGTTTCCCGCAGCAGCGAAACCTCGTTGATGGCGAGGCCCTTGTGCGTATTGCCGTTCACGTCCAGCGCCTTCATGGCGAGAGGATGTATGACGGCGGTTTCCGCCTTGGCGAGCCGCGCGGGCAGGTCGTTTTCTTCGAGGATGTTCATCAGAAAGCCAACCGTGCCCCGATTGATGCCATAGATGGGCAGGTTCACGTCCAGCGTTTCGTGCAGGGTCTGCAGCATGAAACCGTCACCGCCGATGGCGACGATGACATCCGCCGCGGCGAGGTCGCAGTCTCCATAGCGGGCGGTGAGATCCTTCAGCGTGGTTTGGGCTTCAGGGGTCTCGCTCGCGCGGAAGGCAATCTTTTCAAACGCCATGGGGCATCCTCTAGGGAATCGTATGGGGCGGCACGCGGGGGTCGCGGGCTTTGGCTACAGTATAATTCGCATTTCCCCCAGCGCCACCCGCGCTTGTTCTTTCGTTCCCGCAAGGTCAATATGGCCGACAACGGAAATGCGAGGGGGTTCACTATGCGCAAACAGATTCTGACAGTGGTTCTGGGCACGATGATGATGGCGGGCGCTGCCGCGGCGGAAGATCGGCACGAGGGCTACTATTACCCGGAAGTCCAGACCCGCGAGACCTATGTCGCCCGGGCGCAGACCTTGCCCGCCGCCGACCGCGAGGCGCGGCTGGCCTTTGTTACGCAATTGACGATCTCCCAGTCGACTTCGCCTTATCCGCCGCAATACGCGATTTTCGCCAAGGGCTCCGATGCCCAGAAGCTGATCATCACCGCCCTCGACGACGATGTCTTCGCGACGCTCTATCGCGCGCGGGGTGTCATGGCGCAGATGTCGGCATACGCCCGCACCACCGAGTTCTTTCAGGAACACGGGGTGGACGATCTTTTCACCTTCTATGATCTCTTGAAGCTGCTCGGCTTTACTCAGATCACCATCACCGACGGCGAAAGCTGGGCGCACCAGATCACTATTGAATAGGTGAGGCGGGTCTAACCGCCCGTATGGGACATGTGGCGGGCCAGGGTGCCCGTCATTTCACCATCCTTGACCGCAAAATCATGACCGCGCGGCTTGCGCGCGATGGCATCGTCGATGGCGTAATGCAGCGCGTCGTCACTTTCCGACGCGCGCAAGGGCCCGCGCAGGTCAGCTGAGCCTTCTTGGCCCAGGCACGTATAGATCTCGCCGGTGCAGGTCACCCGCACCCGGTTGCACCCTTCGCAGAAATTATGCGTGAGCGGCGTGATGAAGCCGAGCCGTCCGCCGGTCTCTCCCACCCGAACGTATCGCGCCGGCCCGCCCGTGCGGTCGGGCAGATCCGCCAGTGTCCACCGCCGTTCCAGCGTCTCGCGCACTTCTGACAGGGGCAAGTAACTGTCCATGCGGTTCTCGCCCGTCTCGCCCATGGGCATGACCTCGATGAGGGTGAAATCCATGCCAAGCCCATGCGCCCATTCGATCATCGAGGGGAGCTCCGCGTCGTTGATGCCTTTGAGGGCGACCGTATTGATTTTCACGTGAAGCCCCGCGTTGCGTGCGGCCTCCATCCCCGCCAGGACCTGGGGCAGGGCGCCGCGCCGCGTCACGGCAGCAAAGTTTTCTTCGTCCAGCGTATCGAGCGACACATTGATGCGCTTGATCCCGGCGTCCGCGAGGGCCCTGGCATATTTCGCAAGCTGGCTACCATTTGTGGTGAGCGTGAGCTCCTCAAGCGTGCCCTCGTGCACATGCGCGCCCAGGGCCTCGATCAATTGCATGATCCCGCGCCGCACCAGCGGCTCACCGCCGGTCAGGCGAATTTTGCGCACCCCGCGCGCGATAAAGGCATCGCTCAGCCGCGCAAGTTCTTCCAGCGTCAACAGTTCCTTCTTGGGCAGAAAGGTCATCTGCTCCGCCATGCAATAGGTGCAGCGGAAATCGCAGCGATCCGTCACCGACAGACGCAAGTAGGTGATTGTCCGCCCGAAAGGGTCAGTCAAAGCCGGCGTCGATGTCGTGGTCGTCAGAGTCATGTACATATCCTAACGCCTAAGGGGCGGTGCATCCACAATTGCGCAGCGACATTAGAGCCCCTAGGGTTTGAAGGGTTACGTCACCTTCGGGGAATATCATGAGCGCCACTCATCTTCTTGCCATTGATCAAGGCACTACCAGCTCCCGCGCAATTGTGTTCGATGCCGAAGGCCGCCCAAAGGCTACACATCAGATCGAAATCGGGCAGCATTATCCCGCAGACGGCTGGGTTGAGCATGACCCGATGGAAATTTACGAGACGACGGCGACCTGCATTCGCCGAGCGGTAAACGACGTTGGTCTGATGGGTGGGGACATCCGTGCGGCGGGAATCACCAATCAGCGGGAAACCATCGTCCTGTGGGACCGGAAAACCGGCGAACCGCTTCACCGTGCCATCGTCTGGCAGGACCGGCGTACCGCCGACATGTGCGCACAGCTGAAACATGATGGGCGCGAGAAAGTAGTGCAGGCCAAGACCGGGCTTTTGCTTGATCCTTATTTCTCGGGCACCAAACTGGCGTGGCTGCTCGACCACGTAGAGGGCGCCCGCGCCCGTGCGGAAAAGGGCGAGCTTGCCGCCGGGACGATCGATTGCTGGCTGCTCTGGAAACTGACCGACGGTGAGGTGCACGCGACCGACGCGACCAATGCCTCGCGCACCATGCTGTTCAATATTCATGAGCAGGATTGGGATGATGAGATTCTCAGTTGGTTCCGCATTCCGCGCTCGCTTCTGCCAAAGGTAAAGGATTGCGACGCACACTTCGGTTCGCTGAGGAAGGATATTCTGGGTACGGAGGTTCCGCTTATTGGTGCGGCGGGGGATCAGCAAGCCGCCTCCATCGGGCAAGCCTGTTTTGAACCGGGCATGCTTAAATCTACTTACGGGACGGGTTGTTTCGCCTTGCTGAATACGGGCGAAACATGCGCGACCTCCAAGAACAAATTGCTGTCCACTATTGCCTATCGGCTGGGTGGGGAAACCTCATACGCCGTCGAAGGCAGTATTTTCGTTGCGGGTTCCGCGGTGAAATGGTTGCGCGACAAGGCGGACCTCGTGGGCTCAGCCGCTGAGACCGAAGCGCTAGCCTCAACCGCGCAGGACAAGGATCAGGTCTATATGGTCACGGCCTTTACGGGGCTCGGCGCGCCCTATTGGGACCCGCACGCGCGCGGCGCGATTATCGGCATGACGCTCGATACGGGGAAGCCGGAACTGGTGCGCGCGGCGCTGGATGCCGTTTGCTACCAGACGCGCGATCTCATGAATGCCATGACCGCCGATGGCGGCGAAGCGCCAACGGCCTTGCGGGTCGATGGGGGCATGGTCGCCAACAATTGGTTCTTGCAGCGCCTGGCTGATCTTACGGGCTTGCGCGTGGACCGGCCCGAGGTGACGGAAACGACAGCGCTTGGCGCGGCTTATCTCGCGGGGCTCGGGGCAGGGCTTTACAAAAGCACCGACGATCTTGCCGCCAAGTGGGCGCTTGATGCGGCGTTCGAGCCGCGCATGTCAGGCGATGATCGCGATCGCCGCTATGAGGGCTGGTGTCAGGCGGTCGCGCGCATTCGCACCGCGGGCTAGGAGAAAGTGCGGAGTTCGCCTACGCATTGGTCCGCGCTTTTTCCTTGCCATTCCGTGGGGGTAGGGGCAACCTCTGACGAATTGTCAGCAAAGAACAGACAACGAGGGAACGAACCATCTGAATGGCCCACGCTTGTTATAGGGCCCGCGTACGAGGTGATATGACCAACGAACCTGAGATCTCCGCCGACACCCCCGTTCGGGGGAGCCGCCGCAAGGAAGAAAGCCGCCGCCGCTTGCTCGACGCTGCGCGGGAGCTTTTCGTGCAGAAGGGCTATCACGACACCCGCCCGCAGGACATTGCCAAGCTTGCCGGCGTGGGGCATGGGACGTTCTATCTCCACTTCGCTGACAAAAAGGCCTGCTTCCTCGCCTTCGTGGACGAGGCGCGGGACGAAGTAACCGAAGCGGCTATGACCCGCACCGAAGGGGTCACTGATCTTGAAGGCCAGGTGCGCGGCATTATCGAAGCGGTGTTCGATTATGGCGAAGCCCACCCGGGCATCTTCGAGGCGGCCATGACCGATCCGGGCCTTCTGACCTCGAATGACACAGATGGCCGCGAAGCCAATGTGCTGGAACAATGGGGGGACTTCTGGGGCGAAATCATTGCCGCCCATAAGGAGAAAGGCACCATCCCGGCCGATATCGATGCCGAGCTTGCGGGCCAGGCCGTGGTGGGCATGTTGCGTCAGACGGGGATCGTCGCCCGGCGGCGGGATATGGCCCGCGACCGGTTAACGGATGCACTGGTGAGATTACTTTTGCAGGGGCTTGGCGCGCGCTGACCCTTGCCCGCCCGCACCGGTCAGGCGACTACAGAGCCTGATTGCGCCGCGTGAGACGGCCCAAGAAATACAGCAAAAAGAACCCAGCGGCGATTGCGCCCCACGGGTCCCAAAAGGGGATCCATCCCAAAAGTATAAGCCACGCGTGCCAAAGCCCGCTCATAGCTTCATAGAAGTCCATCGTCCGCCAACTCCCAGGGTTCAAGCATCACAACTCGTGTGCTTTTCACCTAATGCGGTGCAAAGTTTGCGCCTATTCCCCTAACGGTTGGTAACGGGCGGGGGGTGACTTTTCTCTATTTGGTTAAAAATTGGTCCAAACCTGAGCGAATCGGTCGGGTATAGGGGATCGCCTGCCGTAAATAATGTTTCGAGACAAGAATTGACCGCGCTCGGGGATTAATAGATTATTAACGAAACGCCAGAAGTGGCGGATTTATGCCGTTAATCGACGGGCACCGGGGGTTGTGGACGCCGCCGCGATTGCTGGTGTCGTGGTTGGTTGCGCAACAGTAGGGAGTATCGGGCGGTTTTCGCGTGCCGTCCGCCATCAGGGGTTATTCGCGCGGGGCTGCGCTCGGCAATGACCGAGGGCAAGAAATGAGGGGGAAGGTGACGAAAGCAGGCAAGCCCATTCTGGCTGGACCTCTTCGTACAGGGCGCGCCGTGTCTGGCGCGCTTAAGGTATTCGTGCTGCCGAATCTGGTGGCCGCTGCCGCGACGTTGGTCTTTTTGTCCACGCTCCACACAATTCCGGCGCAAGCCCAGGTCCCCGACGATGTGCGCAGCACGATCGAGGGCATGGGCAACGTGCCGCGCTGGGTTCCGCCTCAGCGTGAGGGGGAGCTGCCAGCCATCGAAGTGCCGACGACCCGCACCACTGTTCCTCCGGGGGCGGAAGAAATTCTGTTTACGCCGTCTCGCATCGTCGTGACCGGGGCGACCGCGTTCAGCGATGCCGACCTTGCCGCGCTGACCGCGCCCTATACCTCCCGCGAAGTGGCCCTGTCGGAACTCTATGGCCTTGCCGCAGAAATTCAGACCACCTATCGCCAGCGAGGGTTTCTGCTGACCCGTGCGCTTGTTCCTGCGCAACGTGTTGAAGGCGGCGAGTTCCGCATCGAAGTGATCGAGGGCTTTTTTGAAGATGTTTTCGTTGTGGGCGACATTGGCCCCTCGAAATGGCAGGTCGAACAATACGTCGAGAACCTGATCGACATGCGCCCCGTGCGCACGCAAGACATCGAACGCTATCTTCTGTTGTCGAATGATCTGCCCGGCATTCAGGCCGTGGCCGTGATCCGCCCGGGCACAAGCAGCCCCGGCGCCGCGCAATTGGTGGTCGAGGTCGAACGCGACCCCTTCGAGGGTTATGTGTCGGCCAACAATCGGGGCTCGCCCTATGCCGGTCCCTGGGCCGGCGCCCTGGGTCTTAGCGCCAGCGGCTTTGCCCCTTATGGTGACCGGACGGAGATCCTTTACTACCGCACGTTTGACGGGCGCGATGAGGTGCTGGACAACAACAACAACATTCTCATCAACCAATTGCCGATGGAGCAATGGTACGGGCGCATCTCCTATGAGGCGCATCTGTTTGACGAAGGCATGAACCTTCTGCTCAGCGCGACTCAAACGCTCAGCCATCCCGGTTACACATTGGCGCCGCTTGATTTGAAGACGCGGGTCGATCGTTATACCGCCGAAGTCAGCTATCCCTTCCTGCGCACACGTGCCCGGTCGATCTATGGCCATGCGTCGCTGATGCACTCCATGGAGCGGTCCACGGCGGCGGGAACACCCATTGGACGGGATCGTTTGACGGTGCTCGAGTTGGGCGTCAGCGCCGACATTGATGGCGTTCTGCCAGGGTGGCTCATGCCCTTTGACGGGGTGGGGGACGCACAGACCCACGGCGAAATAAGTATTCGTCAAGGTCTGCCGCTTTTTGGCGCGACGAGCGATGACTATGAATTCAAGTCACGGCTGGAAGGCACGGCGCAGTTCACCACCGTTCAGGCACGGCTGGAGCGGACGCAAAGTGTGGCCAACCGCATCGATCTCTACGTGGCGGCGAAGGGGCAATATGCCTTTGACACGCTGTTGAGCCCCGAGGAGTTCCGCCTCGGCGGTGATGAGTTTGGTCGCGGCTATAATCCGTCGGAGATCTCCGGGGAACATGGCGTCGGTGCGACGGTCGAGCTGCGCTACAACGACCGGCCGGGTTGGGGCTTTCTGGAAGCATATGAAGCGTATGCCTTCTATGACTACGGCATGGTGTGGAACGAAGACGAAGGTTTTCCTGTGCGATCCGATCTTGCTTCGGCGGGTATCGGCCTCCGCGCGGAAGTGGGCGACAACACCTATGTCGATATGGAACTTGCTCGCACGCTGACCAGGATTGTCGGCAGTCGCAACACACCGGAAGACACGACACGTCTTTTGGTGCGCGCGACGTTGCAGTTCTAGCGTGATGGCCATGGAAAAACAGGCGAAAGATCAGGGCAACAGCATGATCAACAAAGCAACGGCAGACAAAGCGGAAACCTGGGCGGCGCGCCCGGTGCCTGCCTTGCGCGGGCGGCTTTTGCGCGGCACGGCGCTGGGCGCCACACTGCTGGTATTCGCCGCGGCTCAGGTGCCGCAACCGGTTCACGCGAACCCCGAAGGGGGCACCGTCGTTTCGGGTGACGCGACGATCAATCCCATCGACGGGGGCACCCTCGATATCGATCAGAACTCGGGCCGCATCATTATTGATTGGGACAGTTTTTCCATCGGTGCGGATGAAACCGTCAGTTTCAATCAGCCCGATTCCGGCGCCATTGCCCTGAACCGCGTAACGGGTCTGGATACGTCTTTCATTGACGGGGCATTGAATGCTGACGGCTATGTTTTCATCGTCAACGGGAACGGCATCATCTTTGGCGCCAGCGCCATGGTGGACGTGGGCGGGCTTGTTGCCACGACCGCGGACATCACCAATGAAAATTTCCTGGCCGGCAATTTCAACTTTGATATTGCCAGCGCCAATCCGTCGGCGATGGTTGCCAACTACGGCTCCATCACCGTGGCGGACGCGGGGCTTGCCGCGCTTGTGGCGCCGACCGTGCGCAACAGCGGTGTCATTGCCGCGCGTCTTGGGACCGTGGGCCTTGCCGGTGCGCAGACCTTCACGCTGGACTTCTATGGCGACGGGCTTTTCTCCTTCGATACCGGCGCGACCGTTAACACGGCCGCTGCCGACGGCGGGGCGTTGGTTGAAAACTCCGGCCTGATATCGGCCGGCGGCGGGCATATTCTTCTCACCGCGCGGGGCGCCGAGGACATTATCAACAACGCCATCAATATGGACGGCGTGATCGAGGCCCGCACGGTTGGCCTCGACGGCGGCACAATTGTTCTTTCGGGCGGCGATGCGGGGCTGGTTTCCGTCGCCGGGACCATGGACGTTAGCGGCGACGACGCGGGCGAAAGCGGCGGCTCGATCGACATCACGGGCGCTGACATCGTTATCGCGTCGGGTTCGACCCTTGATGCCAGTGCTGACATCAGCGGCGACGGTGGATCTGTAGTTCTCTTTGCCGAAGGCAGCACGGATTACCAAGGCGCGATTGTTGGGCGCGGCGGCGCGGAAAGTGGTGATGGCGGCTTTGCCGAAGTGTCCGGCAGGGACACGGTCAATCTGGGTGCGGGCGTCGACCTCGGCGCGTCGAATGGCCAGGCCGGTACACTCCTCATCGACCCCACTGATCTCGTCATCAACGATGGTAGCGGTTATGAGGCGACACTCGATACCGGTACCGGAATTGAAATCTTCGTCGACAATGACATTACGATCAATGACAGCATCGACGGCTCCACCGCGACCACATCGGGCGGCGGCATTGCGATCTCTTCCGGCCGGTCGACCAGCATCAGCGGCGGCGTGACCATTGCCACCAATGATGGTGACATCAACATTCTGGTGAATGACGACAGTTATGGGCAGCTGATCGCTGACCGCGATGTCGGAACGGCGACCTTCACGAACAACGGAATTATCGATTCCAACGGTGGCACCGTCGGCATCGGTAACGGCAACTTCAGCGCAACGGCCACGGTCGACATGGCGCTCGGTTCGGTCTCTTCGGGTGGCGGCGCGATCAATGTGAACAACACCGCAGGCGATGTGGTGATCAACACCGGCACGCTCAATGGCGAAGGCGGCAACATCACGGTCACCTCGACAGGCGACATCACCGTGGGTGACAGCGCAGCAACCGCCATTGATGCGAGCGCGGGCGGCGATGTCTGGCTCGACGCGGGCGGTGACCTCATCAGCGGGGACGGCGTGATCCATATGGGCGGTGGTACGCTGACGCTGGATGCCGATGGGGAAGTGGGCCTCGGAGTTGCTGCCATTCAAACTTCCGGTACCTTCACGATTGAAGGCACGGCAGGTACTGGCCATTGGTATGTGTCGAATGGCGGCGGCGGTACGCTGACGGTTGGCGATATCTCCGCGACCTCGGGCTACATCGATCTCTTTAATATCGGGGATGACGTCATCTCCGGTACGCTGACGGCTGATACGCTGGTCTATCTTGTTGGGATCGGCGGCACGATAACGGGTGACATTTCCGCGGATGAAGTGAACCTGACGTTTGGCGCGCTGGATGTGCAATCGACCGTTACGGCAACAGACATCTATATTCTTTCCCCGTTTGCAAACAACAGCATTAGCCTGAACGGGACCGCCTCGCTCGACCTGACCAATGCCGAGCTCGCGCTTTTGAACGCGACGGGCACGCTCACCATCGGCAATTTGGATACCGATGATGTGTTTGTCGGTGCGGGAACCGATATCAGCGGCGAAGCCTATGACCTCTTTTTGACGACAGGTGTCAGCATCACGTTCGATGACGCCGGGACCGCCCTGACCGCAGACAGCGGACAGAACATCGAGCTTGCGAGCGGCAGCATCGTCGGCGGTGGCACAAATGCGGACATTGCTTTTACGGGCGCTGGGACCGGCACCTTGGTCGGCACGGCGACCAGCAGCGACGTAGTTCTGTTGACCAGCGAGGTCGATGATGTCGACCTCGGCGCGGACGGCGCGATTACCCTGACAAATTCGACCAGCGGCACGCTGACGGTCAGCCAGATGGTTGCGACGAACGGCGCGATCAATGTGGACAATACGGGCGACCTCGTCATTCATACCGGCACCATCAATGGTGGCGGGTCGGGCATTACGGTCACCTCCACCGGCGACATCACCGTGGGTGACGGCGCCGGCATGGCAATTGACGCCCTGGACGGCGATGACGTCTGGCTGGACGCGGGCGCAGACATCGTCGACGGCGGTGGTGTGATCGCCATGAACGGCGGCACGCTGACGCTGGATGCGCAAACCAGTGTGGGCGGAAGCGGCGCGGCAATTGAGACATCCGGCACTTTCACTCTGATGGGTTCCAACAGCGATGGCGACTTTTATGTCGACAGCTCCGGCGGCACACTGACCGTTGGCAATGTGACGGCGGCGGGGGTTGGCAGCGTCGGCAATCTGGGTATCACCAATGCAGACGGTGATATTGATGTCACCGGAACCGTCATCGCCGACCGGGATGCGACATTCGACGCGGGCTCCGGCACCTTCTCCAACTCCGGCACGATCACAGCGAATGTAGGTGGGGGCGCCACGGACAGTGGTGATTTTACGCTCATCGCCGACGCCGTCGACATCGGCGCGACCATCATGGCTGAAAACATTGACCTGCGGCCCTCTACTGCGGGGACCAGCATTGGTCTGGGGTCGGCAAGCGGTGACTTCAATCTCACGGACGCCGAAATCCAGAATTTGGCTTTCGACAATGTTGTGACGGGCCAGCTCCACATAGGGTCCACGTCCTCGGGTAACATCACCGTTGGCGATACGGAAACCATTTTCTTCGCCTCGGTCATCAATGACGTGACCGTCGAAGGCGCGACGCTAACGTTCTCGGACTCAAATGTTGGTTTCAACAACGGCACCGGTTCGACCATGACGTTGAACTTGACCGACTCGATTGATGGCGGCGGTTCGACGGCAGATATTCTGCACGGTGCCGGTGGAGGCACTGCTGGCGGGGAACTGAACATCGACGCGGGCGGATCGGTAATGCTTGCGACCGATGCGGATCTCGCGCTTGCGGGCACCTCTACCGGTGACTTCACGCTCAACAACACCGGCACGCTCAACGTTGATGAGCTGGATGCGGCGGCGATTGATCTGAACGCGACTGACGATATTACGATCGAAACCGGCACCATCGTCGCCGGCGGCGATGTGGCGATCACATCGTCGGCTACCATTACTGTGGGCGATGGCGCGGGCACCGCGATTGACGCGAGCGGCGGCGTTTATGATGTGGCGCTTGATGCGGGTGAAGACATCGTGGATGGCGGCGGTGTGATTGCCATGAATGGCGGCACGCTGAACCTCGATGCGGACGGGACCGTTGGCAGCAGCGGCGCGGCCATTGAAACCTCCGGTAGCTACTTTTTGACCGGCAGCGTTGATGACGGTGATTTCTATGTTGAGAACACCGGGTCCACGCTAACTGTGGGTAACATTACGGTTGCCGGCGCGGGCAGCCTCGGCAATCTCGAAATTGCCAGCAATGGCGACATCGATGTGACGGGAACGGTGCTTGCTGACAACGATGCCTATATTGATGCAGGAACCGCTACAGTGACGGTATCGGGCACAGTGTCGGCTAATGTGGGCGGTGTGGCGACTACGAATGGTGATCTTGCTTTCCGCGCGGGGTTACTGGAAACGACCGGCGAACTTTCGGGCCGGGATGTCACGCTGATTGTTGATGATGTCGACATCGGTGCTACGATTTCGGCATCGTCGGACATCTATTTCGAACAACTCAGCGATGGCCGGGACATTGCGTTGAATGATCCGACCGGTTCGACGCTCAATGTCACGAATACCGAACTCAATTATCTGTCGACCACTGGCACCGTCTCCTTTGGCCGTGTCAACGGTGGGGACATTTATGCGGGTGGTGACGGCGCAGTTGACGTGACCGGCGCGTCATGGGGAACGGCCTCGCTCTTTACCGACGGCACGATCTATCTCACCGGCGGGGTCGAGACGCAGGACACGAACCTCACGTTGGACGGCGATGTCGTCCTGACCGGCAGCTCGGTGATCGACACTGAAAATGCCGGGAACGGCGGCAATGTGCTTGTGACCGGTACCATCGAAGGCACGACCACTGGGACCGAAGCGCTTACCATCGCGGCGGGCACCGGCAACGTTACCTTCGATGATATGGCCGGCCAGTCGGTGGAACTCGGCAATCTCGGCCTTTCGGGGAACAACATTACCGTCACCGATATCGCCACCGATGGTTCGCAAACCTATACGGCCACGGGCGAGGTGACCTTTGGCTCCAGCTACTACACCAACGGCAATACGTTTGATCTCTCCGGCGGGCTCACGCTCGCCGATGACGTGCTGGTGGACACTACCAATGGCGCAACCGGTGCGAACATCACCATCGATGATGTGACAGGCGACGGCCACACGCTCACGCTTAACGCGGGCAACAATGGCAATATCGCCGTCGGCACCTGGATCAACTCCGGCGCCTATGACGGCATGGGTACGCTGAATATTACCGACTCTGGGATGACCACGTTCTCCGGCACGGTCAGCGGCGACACCTTCCATGTTTCAGACTCAACGACGTCAGTCTCGCTGCTTGGCGATGTGGATCTGCAATCGCTTCTGTTCGATACAGGTCCCTATGACGTGATCATCACCGGGTCCAGCGTCTTCCTCGTGGATGAGGTTGTTTTCAACAACACCGGCGATGTGACGCTGGGCGATAACACCGGCGACGTCTTCGTCTTTACGGGCGGGGTGGACGCGCAAAACGGCGGCGTCATTGTTTCAGGAAACTTCTCCTTCAGCGGCACGGGGCTTGTAGCCTCGTCGCTCTCGCTGATGGGCGATACGACGCTCACAACCGACGCGACCATGTTGCTGGGCGATGTTTTCGGCAATGGCTATACGCTTAATCTTGATGGGGAGACGACGGGCGACATTACGCTGGCCACGTTCCAGAACACGGTTGGGACGGGGCAGCTTCACCTGATCAACTCCGACGAATTCTTGGCAACGGGCGCGGTCACGGCTGACACAGTGGATATCGACACGGCGCAGACAAGCGTGATCTTCCAAGGGTTGGTAACAGCGAACAACCTGATCGTCGGCGCGGGCAATTACCTGATGTCGCTGGTGGGCGGCACGGACATCACGAATTTTGTCACCTTCCTGAATACGGGTGGGGTGCAGATCGGTGATGAAGATACCGATGTCAGCCTCTTTAGTGGCGGCTTCCAGTCCACGGCGTCGGAAACAACGCTTGCTGGCGTGGTCCGTACCGAAGGCGGCGCAGTCACGCTCGACGATGTAATCCTTGCCGACAACACGACCCTTCAAACAAGTTACAACACGCCAGCGGGCGCCAATGTAATGATCCTCGGCACCGTGGATAGCGCGCCCCTGTCGAACTATGACTTCGATATTTTGAGCGGGACGGCGGGAAGCACCACTATTGTCGGCAATGTGGGCGACACGGACGAGCTCGGGGCGTTCTATGTCTATGGCAGCGACATCAATCTGCATGACGTCTCGACGGCCGGCGAGCAGAGCTATGAAACCGCCGGCGGGTCGGGCGATATTCAGTTCAACAGCACGTATCAGACCCAGGGCGCGGATATCACGACGCTGGGCAATCTGATCGTTGCTGACAATGCGACCATGGATACAACGTGGGGCGGGGCTTACCAGACCGGCAACATCTGGCTGCGCAATACCTCAAACGACATCACGTTCAATCAGGCGAACGGCACGCTGACCTTGATCAGTGGCGGGTCGACCATTGTCGAGGCAACGATTGCGGGCCTGATCAACGAATTCAATTCTCTGACGGTCTGGGCGCGGGAAAACGTGACGTTATTCGGCGGCACTCTGGGCGAGGATCTTGAGGTTCATGCTGGCGCCTTCGATGGCGATCTTGAGCATACGCCAAATGGCAACATCACCTTCAACAACACGACGACGGTCATTGATACGGCAACCATGACGGCGACGGGCGACATCGAATTCCTGGGTGAATTCAATGTTTACTCGTTGATCATGCAGCTCAACGGACATGCGCAATCCTATGTCTTCTCACCGGTGAACATTGGCGACAATTTCTCCATCGGTGGCTTGACCATCGGCATGGGGACGATTGACCTCGTGGGCTCGATCCGGGGCGTGGACTCCGACCAGGCGGCCTCCTTTGGCCTGCAATTGGAACAGGAACGGCGAGACGACCTCTTGTTCAACTCATGTATTGTCGAGGTGGGCTGTCTAAACTTTGACCCCTCGGCGATCATCATTCCGGTGTTTGACCCGGTGATCTATCTGTATGAGCGCGAAGGCACCGATTCGGAGCTGCGCTATTCCGATCTTCCCAATACGGAAATCTGGTACCGCCTCGGTGGCGCGCCCGACATCTGGGAAGAACGTCTTGGGGAAAGCGAGGAACGGCGTCGTAACCGCGAGGGCGGGGACGACGAGGGTTCGCAAGAGGAGAACGGGCAATGAGTAATTTCCGATCTCTGAAAGCCTTTGCGGCGCTGACAGGTTTTGTCGCGCTTGCCGCTTGCGGCGCGCCCGCGGGCATGTTGGGCGTTAATCCGGGCGCCGGTGTCGTCACCCAAAGCAATGTTTTTCCCGTTGGCGAAAACGCCGTGGGCGAGAGCTGCCGGGCGCAGGAAGACGGGCGCCTGGATGAAAGCGGTCTTGGCGAACGGACGGTTGCTGTTTACTGCGGCGAATGGCGCTCGCCGTCGGGCCGTGTCATCGAATTGAGTGCCGAGGAAGCAGGCGGTGGTCTCGACACCGTTGCGCAGTCGGGCGCCTGGCGCACCGAATTGGGCCGCACCATGCGCTGTAATGCGCCCACAACAGGCCGCATGTTCGGCGGCAGTCATGACGCCCGCTACATGTCGTGTCAGCTTGCGCAAGGGGGCTGGCCCGCCGTGGCCATCGCCACCGAAGTGGACGGCCGTTATTTTGTTATGGACGGTATCCCCGCGGCGACCGGCGTGATGGAACAGGCCGCCGCCGTAATGGCCGGGCTCGAGGCACGCGGCAGCGTGGCCTCCAGCGGGTCTTCGGTCAGCTCCCAGGAAGTCGAAGCCATGATGGGCGGACAGCTTTTCGGTGCTGATGACCGTTTCCGCGATGAACGGCTGTTGCGCGTTGCGCAGTACTACAACGCCGTGCGGGACTATCCGACCTCGGAACAAAAATACCGTGACCTGCTTGAGCTGCGCCAGCAGTTCCTAGCGCCAGATCATCCGGGGCTGGCTGAACCCATGTTGGGTATCGGGCTACAGCTTTCCAACCAGCAGCGCTTTGTGGAATCCGCCACCATGTTCGATGCGGCCCAACCTCTTGCGGCGGCAAGTTATGACGCATTGGTGGAGCCACGTTATTATCTTTATCGCGGCATGGACCGCGGCAACCGCGGGGATTGCACGGGCGGGCTCGACTACATTCGCCTTGCGGGCGAAAGCCTGACCGAGATCGCCGATGAAGGCGGTTGGAGCGGTGAGGACGCCGTTCTGGTGGGGGCGGGGTCTGGCGCGCCGATTGAACTCGCACTCTCAAAGCTTCTCGAAGCGCGCCTCTTGTTCTGCCTTAGCCGTATTCGCGAAGGCGAAGCGGCGCTCAACGACGGCTACTCCCTGTTGCGGGTGAATGAGCTTGCGCCCGCCCATTGGCGCAGCTTCTTTGAATCCGAACGGGCCAGCATGATGGCCGACCTCCGCCGCGAAGGGGCGGGCGAGTCCGGCTATCAAACCGCCATTACGGAACGCCAGGAAATCTTTACCGCCTCGCGGCCCGAAGCCATCGACCTTCTGCACTTGGGCGATCTTCAGGTTGAACGTGGCGATGTGACCCGCGCTTTGGTGCTCTATCGTCAAGCGGTTGAGATACTGCTCGACCAGGGCAATGGCGTGCGCGCGCCGCAAATCTGGACCTATCTGCAGGTGCTTCAACAGATGGGCGAAGAACGCCCCGCGCAGCGGAGTGAGCTCTATTCGGAAATGTTCGCTGCCGGGCAGCTCATCCAGACGCCGCTGACGGCGCAGACCATTCAATCCACCGCCGTCCGGCTTGCCTCGGGTGATCAGGAAGTCAGTGGCCTGATCCGCGAGCTGCAGGACGTGGAAGCGGATATTTTTGAGGTTGGCCAGCGGCTCGATATCGAAACCACGCGCCCCGAGGGCTATCGCGACAGTCGCCTGATCCAGCAACTCAATGCCGAACGCGAGGACCTGCAGGCGCAGCACGCGGACCTCGAACGTGCTGTGCAGTCCGCTGCGCCGACCTATAACCAGCTGCTGCAGCGGCCGGTGGGGATCGACCGGGTGGAAGACGCGCTGCGACCGGGCGAGGCCATTGTGCAGGTTCTGCCGGGCTTTTCGCAGAGCATCATTTTCTTCATTACGTCCGAGGGTATTCGCCCCGTCACCATTGAGGTGGGCGAGGAAGAATTCCAGCGTGCGGTGACGGAGCTGCGGCTTGGCCTTGTGCCGAACGATGACGGCCGCCTGAACCGCTATGACACGCGGCTGGCCCATGCCATCTACCGCACGGTGCTGGGCGAATTCGATAGTGAGCTGAACGGCGTGACGCACCTCGTGACCGTGCCGGGTGGTTCGCTGACCAGCTTGCCCTTCGGCATTCTGGTGCGGCAGCCGAGCGCCCCCGTGGCGGACTTTGACTACCGCGACGTCGCCTTTCTGGCGCGGGACATGAGCGTCAGCTTGCTTCCCTCCGTGCGGTCCTTTGCCGACATGCGCGAGCTTGTGGGCGAAAGCCGCGCGCCGCGACCCTTCATCGGCTTTGCGGATTTTCAGCCGCACCAGGATGATGGGCGGACGATTGCAGACAGCTGTCAGGCACAACAATTGGCGCTTCAGCAAAGCGCCGCGCCGCTTCCTGAATCCGCTCACGAGATTTCCGTGGCCGCGCAGTCCTTTGGCGCGCGCAATGCGCCGCTGATCACGGGCAATGCCTTTACTGAAACGGCGGTGGAAACGGCGGACCTTTCGGACTACCGCGTAGTCTATTTCGCGACCCACGGCCTTCTGCCGACGGACCTGGAATGCGAGCTGCAACCGGCGCTGCTGACCTCGGTCGGCACAGGCGACAATCCCGGGGACGGCTTCCTGACGGCAAGCGAGATCTTGAACCTGCGACTCGATGCGGACCTGATTGTCCTGTCAGCCTGTAATACGGGCGGCGGCGACGGGCAGGGCGGTGAAAGCCTTTCGGGCCTTGCGCGGAGCTTCTTCTATGCCGGTGCGCGGGCGATGCTCGTTTCCCACTGGTTCGTGGAATCGGACGCCACCGTGCGCACCATGACCGGCATGTTTGATGAGCTTGGGCGGCAGCAAGGTATAGGAACCGCCGAGGCCCTCCAGCGCGCGCAGATGGAAATCCTCAACGACGCGGGCGGCGAGCTGCCGATCTATTGGTCTCACCCGCTCTATTGGGGGGCCTTCTCGCTGGTGGGCGATGGGGAACGGACCATCCTGCCGGGTGCTTCCGCCTAAACGCGTTTCCGCGTGAGTATTACTTGGATGTCAGCACGATGCGTGTGCCGGTTTCGCCGGACTGCAGGCGCTCGAAATGATAGCGGGCCAAGGGGTCGTCCGGGTACTGATCGGCGAATGCTTTGAAGCCATCCAGCGCCTTGGGACTGCCCTCGCGGATCATCTCATAGAGCTCGCAATATTTCTGGATACGTTTGCTGCCTACGTCATCGGCATGTAGCGGTTCAAAACAGGGGATGGCTTCGTCCTTGCCCACCAGCACAATGTCGCCCACGGGGCGGAAGTGGGCGTTGTGGGTCAGTTTGCGCGTCTCATCGCTCACCAGAATATGCGTGCCGAACTGTTTGTTCGCGCCTTCCATGCGGGAAGCCGCATTCACCACATCGCCCAACGCCGTATAATCAAAGCGTTGCCGCCCGCCAAAGTTCCCCACAATGGCCTGACCCGTATGGACGCCGATGCGGGTGATGCCCACCGGCACGTCTTTGGCGCGCCATTCTTCGCTGAATTTGTTTGAAAACTCGTCGAACTCCAGCGCGCAGGCAACGGTGCGGTCCGGGTCGTCATCGTGGGCTTCGGGCGCGCCGAAAAAGCTCATGATGCCGTCGCCAATGAATTTGTCGATGGTGCCGCCGTGTTTCAGGATGATGTCCCCCGCGCCGTCCAGATAGGCGTTGATGACATCGGCAAGTTCCGACGGCGTCAGTTTTTCCGACATGGAGGTAAAACCGGCGAGGTCGGAGAACATGAACGTCACTTCCCGCCGTTCGCCGCCCAGCACTAGTGCGTCGGGGTTCTTGTCGAGGCGCGCCACGACGGCGGGGGCGATATAGCGGGAGAAGGCGCTGCGGATATAGGCGCGTTTTGCCCTTTCCTGGCGCCCCACGAAGACATTTCCCAATGAAGCCGCGAGCAGCAGAGAAAAGCCGGGCATGAGTGCTGGCAGCATGATCAAATGGGCATAATAGGCCCACACCACCAATGCCAGATAGCCGCCAACGATCCCGATGCCGATGGTAACTTTCGTCCAAAGGGGCCATTGCGGAATGGCGATGGTCACGCCAATGCCAGCCAGAATGAGCAATATCACGGCACGCGCGATGTCGGGTGTCTCGATAATACGCCGCCCGTCAAGCAATTGGCTGAGGACGTGCGCGTGCACCAGGATCCCCGGGATGCGTCCGCTGCCAGCGATGATCGCGCCAGGCGTTCTGTGGCGGTCGATATCCACCAGGTCGACGCCGATCAGCGCGATCTTGCCTTCAAACCATTCGGCAGGCAGGGCGGCCACGTGTTCGGCAGGGTATTGACGAAAAATGGGTGAGCCGTCTGGCGGGTTTCCGCGCCACGCAATGGGGTGCGTTTCGGTGGGGATGTCATCGACACCAACGGCCTCGGCAATGGCGGCGGGAAGGCTATAGCGGATGCGGGCGTCGGGCGCCCACACAGGTCGGTGGTTACGTACGGTCCCGTCGGACCGATCGTGCAAAAGCAGCCCGAAACCGGAGGGTCCATCACCAACCACTTCTTCGAGTATTTCGAGCCGTCTGCCAACGACGCCGATGTTTTCATCGCCCCAGATGGGCAGCACCGGAATCTCCGCCTCGCGCAGAGCTGAAATGAAGTCAGCGTCCTTTTCTGGTTCGGTCCAGCGGTCGAACAATACGTCGATCCCGATGGCGCGCACGCCCTTGTCTTCGAGTGTGCGGACAAGATCGGCCATGAAGCTGCGGTCGACGGGCAGGCGGTAGGGAAACTGAGGCAAGTCGAGGGTTTCGTCGGTCAGGGCGATGAAAACAATGTCTTCGCTTTGAGGTTCTGGAGGAGTCGCGGCGGCGATACGGATGTCCCGGGACCACTCTTCGACAGTGGCCGAGACAGGCAAAAGGCTCGGCAGGACGGCCAGAAACGCGGTTGTGACGATCACAATTGCGCCAATCCAAAAGCCCTCGATTGAGAAGATCGTGCCTAATAGCTTGTAAAAACGGCTCTGGCTTTGTTGTTCGTCTGTCACATAAACCCCCGGTGGACCTTACGAATCGCCTGTCTTAACCGCATATGCCCCTCACGGCATTTGCCGGGGAGCCCAGAAAAATCGTATCATAGGACTCGGAAATATACCGCAAAGGTTTGGGCGGGGCGCCTGAGCTGAGACGGAAGAAAGGCGAAAAGACAATGTCTGCGAAGACGAAGCGTGCTTGGAACGCCATTATGGCAGCGGGAGTAGGTGCCGCATTGACGGTCGGCGTCGCGAGCTCTGCGTTGGCCGAACAAGGAACAGTTATCTCCTCCACCTCGGATGCCTATCCGGTGGGGACGTCGCTGGCGGATGGCGCGACCATCTCGCTGGGTGATGGGGCGGGGATTTCGATCCTCACGATCTCGAGCCGTATGGTCGAGCTTGCCGGTCCCTTCGAAGGGCCGATCCCGAGCGGCGACCGGGTCAGCGGCTCCTTTGCCGAAAACCTCGCCTCTGCGGTCTTCCAGACCGACGAAGGTTCGCCGGAAATCGGTGGGGTGCGCGGTATTCAGGATCTGAAGCCGAACATGATCGTGCCAGGGACCGTTGTGGACACGGCGGTGGGTGGCGACACCTGCCTGCGCGAAGGGGCGGACTTCGGCCTCTATCGTGAAGCCTCCATGGATGGTCTGGGTGACTGGACCGTGGGCGAACTGACCTCTGAATCCGGTGAGACGGTTCAGGTCCGCTGGGCCTCGCTGGAATACAGCACGGCATGGCCTGCAGATCTGGCCTATGCGGATGGCGAGGAGTTCAACATCTTCATGGCGAACACACCGCGTCCGGTCAGCTTCACAGTTCACGTGTTGCCGGAAACGGATGATGCGGGCCAGCTGATCAACTGGATGGCCGAACAGGGCTGCGCAGCGCAGATCCAATCCGTGGCAGCTCAGCTGCAAGCCAGCTAAGCCAGGGCACCAAATCTGACAGGAAGGGCGGCTCCCCCCGGGGCCGCCCTTTTTCTATGGGCGGGAGGGCACACAGGGACAAAAGGCCATTAACGATTCTGCCTCTGATTTGGACAGATAGGCACTTGCCCCTGCGGCACTTGGAAATTGAGGCGCACAATTTCCCCGTAATTTCAGCCGGTTAATCAATATTTTTCATCCGATTGGACAAGAGCCCCCTCAAGGGAGGATATTAACAATTCGTGACGAGCGGCAGCTCGGGAACGACACGGCAGCCTCGGTAAAAGGGGCGCCACTTGGGGAAATTGGGGGGCTTTTTCGCTCGATGAGCACCGACACCCATTTTGGGCATTGGGATGAGGAACCCGCGCCGCGGCAGGGGCCGGGCGTGGCCTGGCTTGCTGTCTTCATCCTCAGCTTCATCGTCTTCAGTCTTCTGACCCGGCAGCTCCTGATGAGCGGCTATTTCAGTGCCGGGGCGGGGCGCATTCTTGAACAGCTTTATGGCCCGCCGGGCAGCGCGGACAGCCTCGCCGGGGTCTATCCGGTTCTGCCGTATCTGCTCAGCCGAGGAATCTCTCTCGTGCCATTCTTCGCCGACGCGGCGCCTTACTACGCGGACTGTCTTGCCGCGGCCGTGCTCATGGGGCTCGGTTTTGCCCGCATGCGCCGGGCCGGGATCGGCTTCTGGCTCGCCACCGCGATGATCGTGGCGATTGCCGCGAACCCGATTTTTCTCTTTGTCGCGACCAGCGGCAGCGGCCTCGCGCTCGCACTGCTCTTTGCCTACATCTTCGCAATGGGCGTGATGGCGCTGGCCCAAGCGCGGTTCCTGGTGGGGGGCCTGCTTGTGGGCGTTGCCTCCACAGGCCTGCTGCTCTCGACACCGCTCGGGTTATATCTGCTGCTCATCGCCGCGCCGTTTCTCGTGCTCGCCTCGCGCCAGCACCTGATGGCGGTCATGCCGTCGTCGGTCTATGTGGGCCTTGCCGTCCTGCCACTTGTGGTGCTGGTGGCCCTTCTGGGGTCGAACCTTGCGCTGACAGGTGACTTTAGCTCTTTTCTGCAAAGCCTTGCTGGAACACCACATTTTGTCCGCAGTGGTGCGAGCCTCGAGCCCTGGCCCTACATCATGGGCGGCTCCCCCATGGCGGTGACCATCGTCATGCTGGCGGGGCTCTTGCTGGCCTTTCCGGCCCTCGTTTTCACCCTCAGCGGCATTTTCGCAGGCACCAATATGTTGCGTGCGACGCTGCTGATCGCTGCCGTCATCATGGTTACCGGGGTAGTAACCACTTATTTGGGAGTTCTCAGCCATCCTGCCCTTCTGTGGGCTTTTGCGGTGCCGCCAACCTTGGTGGCGCTGGGGGAGCTACGGTACGGGATGGGGGGACGCATCTTTGCCACCATCGCGCTGGTTGCCGGTATCGCCGGGGGCTGGTGGCTGATGGGGCTGCATCCCAATCTCAATCTCACGGTCTGGCGCTCGGAAATGGGCGCGACCTTCGCGCAAGCCGCGCAAGGGTTCCCAAGACCGGCCGAGGCTGCCCCTTCAGAACGTTAGAGCGTTAACGCACCTCGCCCACGGCACAGGACTTGCGTGGCCTTTCCGAAGGTCTCGCAATGAAACGAGGGCGCGATATGCGTGGGAAAATAGGAACAGGTTTGGCAGCGCTGGCGCTGGCGGGGGTTTGGCCCGCCGCGACGGCCATGGCCGACCCGTGGACCTTGCCCGCGGCCGAGCTGCGCCTCACCACCACCTATACCTATTCCGATGCGCCGGACGCGCTGGACCATGACGGCGAACGCGACCTCAGCGCGGATTTTTACATGCACGAGCTTGCGATCCTGCTCGAATATGGCGCGACGGATTATCTGACCTTGATTGCCCAGCCGCATTTGCGCTGGGTCGAAGAGGCAGGCATCGAGGAAGACGGGCACAGCCATTCCGACCTCGGCGTCCGTCTGCGCCTCGGCGGCGGGGACACCGACATCATCTCTGTCCAGGCGACGGTCACGCTGCCGGGGGATATCGACACCTTCGATAATGTCATGCTGAACCAGGGCGAGATCGAATACGAAGTGCGTGGGCTCTATGGCGCGCGGTTCGACCTCCACGGCATCCCGGCCTTCATGAATCTTGAAGGGGCCTATCGCTGGCGCGACGGGGGCCCGGCGGATGAATGGCATGCGGACTTCGCCTTTGGCTGGCAGCCGCGCCGAGACCTCGATGTCATTGTGGAGAGCCTGAACGTCTGGGGCGAGGGGCAGGGCGATGACCCGCTGGTCTATCCCTACTTCCGCCAGCACCAGGCGCGGGGCTCGTTCCTGATTCATCTCAGCCCTGACTTCGCCTTGCAGATCGGCGGCTATTACACCTGGGACGGCCAGAACGTGATCGCCGAGGACGGCGGTTTCGTCAGCGGGCGCTACACCTTCTAGGGCCTGCGCGGCCCCCGGCAGCCCCTTCCATTTCCTGCCAAATCAGCTAGGTTCCCCCTCGAAATCCAATCTCGAGGGCGCGACCGATGGCCGAGGCATCAACCACCTATCCGAAGTTCCACAACGAAGCGGGCAAGAAGAACGTTCGCATCGGCGCGAAGGAATTCGAATGCATTGGTGCGCTGCCGCCGCATGACCACCCGCACGTCTATCTCGACATGGGCGACGGGGTGCAGATCATCTGCCCCTATTGTTCGACGGCTTACGTCTATGACGAAACGCTCGGCAAGACCGACAGTGTTCCGCCCGGCCTCCTTTATGCGGGCGGCAAGCTGACCGAGCGTTGATCCCGTGACGCTGCGCTGGGCTCTAATAGGCGCGGGCAATATCGCGGGCGCCTTCGCCGCTGCGCTGAAACTTTCAGACCATCATGTGATTGCCGCCGTCGCGTCCTCTGACAAGGCGCGGGCCGAAGCCTTCATCGCCAAACATGAGTGCGAGGGCGCGAGGGCGCATGGGTCTTACGCAGATGCTTTCGCTGACCCGAATGTGGATGTGGTCTACATCGCAACCCCTCACGACAGCCACGCACGCCTTTCCATTGAAGCCTCGGAGGCGGGCCAGCATGTGCTCGTCGAAAAACCTGCCGGGGTGAACGCGGCGGAAGTGATGGCCATGCAGGAAGCCGCGCATGAGGCGGGCGCCTTTTGGATGGAAGCCTTCATGTACCGCTGCAATCCGCAGACGGCGCGCATTGTTGAGATCGTAAAGTCGGGCGAGATCGGCGACGTGCGCCTGGTGGACGCAAGCTTTGGCTTTCCCGCGCCGAACCAACCGGAACGACGTTTGCTCAATCCCGCGCTGGCGGGCGGCGGCATCATGGATGTGGGGCTCTATCCCGTCTCATTCGCGCGGCTGATTGCAGGTGCGGCGAGCGGCAAACCCTTCGCGGATCCGATGAAGATCTCAGCGCTCGGGGCTTTGGGGGAAACCGGCGTCGATGAAGTGACGGGCGCAACGCTCCAGTTCGAAGGCGGCATGATTGCGCAGGTGAAAACCTCGCTCTCTGTCTTTCCCATGAACGACGCGTATGTGTACGGCACGCTCGGGCGCATTCACGTGCCCCAGCCCTGGCAACCCGGCGTACAAACAGACGGCAAGGCGCGTATCACGGTGAAGCCCTATCTTGGTGAGGAATGCGAAGAGATTATTGAAACCGGTGCGCTCTATCTCAATGAGGCGGAAGCGGTTCGCATGGCGATTGAATCGGGCGCGCAAGAAGCAACGGCCATGAGCTGGGCCGACAGTCTCGGCAATGGCCGCGTGCTCGATGAGTGGCGTCAGCGCATAAGACTCACCTATCCCTTCGAGAAAGAAGGCGCGAGTTTCCGCGCGCCCAACGGCCGCGCGCAACTCTCAACAGCGCGGGGGCAGGACGCGCGCGATATGCGCATCCCCGGCGTGGGCAAGCCGCTGTCGAAGCTCGTCATGGGGTGCGACAACCAAACGACGCTGCCGCATGCCTTTGCCATGTTCGACGATTATTTCGAGCGCGGCGGGAATGTATTCGACACGGCGCATTTGTACGGCGGCGGCATCATGGAGCGCTTGCTCGGCCAATGGATGCGCCTGCGCAATATCCGCGACGAGGTCGTGGTGATCGCCAAGGGCGCGCATACGCCCGACTGCCGGCCTGAGATGGTCCGTCCGCAACTGGAAGAAAGCCTCGACCGTCTTGGTACGGATCATACGGAGATTTATTTCCTTCATCGTGACGACACGTCCATTCCCATTGGCGAATGGGTCGATGCGCTGAATGAAGTGCATGACGCGGGGATTATCGGCATCTTCGGCGGATCGAACTGGACGCTGGATCGTGTAAAGGCCGCGAATGCGGATGCGGCCGCACGGGGCAAGCAAGGCTTCGGCGCGATCTCCAATAACTTCTCTCTGGCGGAAATGGTGAACCCTGTATGGCCCGGCGTGCTTGGTGCGAACACACCGGACTGGCGCGCGTGGCTGGAAGAGACGCAGACACCACTCTTTCCATGGTCGTCTCAGGCGCGAGGGTTTTTCACAGAGCTTTCGGGCCCCGATAAGCTCGATAACCCTGAGCTTTCAAACGCCTGGTACTCGGAGGCTAATTTCGCGCGCAAGGCACGGGCGCAGGAGCTTGCGGCGCGCAAGGGCGTCGATCCGGTCACCATCGCGGCGGCCTTTGTGCTGCACCAGCGATTCCCCTGTTTTCCGCTGATCGGCCCGCGTTCGATCGCGGAAACCCGCGGCAGCTTTGGCGCATTGGCGGTTTCCCTCTCCCCTGAAGAGGTGACTTGGCTCGACGCCGGGTAATATGCGAAGTTCCCCGTAGCCGGGGGGCTGAAGAGGGCCGACCAAAAGGAGTTTTGAGCAATGGGTATCTGTAGCGTTCTGGCCATCGTTCCGTTCCTGTGCTCCGCGCCGGCTGAAGAGCCCGCCGAGCCGGAAGAACAAGCCATCGAATCCGCCCCCGCGCCCGCCGTTGAAATGGGTACGCTCATTGCCCCCGACGGCGGCGTCTATGAGCCTGAGTTCGCGCCCACTCCATCGGTGCGGCATGTTTCCGAGTATGAGGTTCTGCCCCCCAGCGGCAGCGGAGAAGTAGCCTACACGCCGCAAACCGCATCCGCGCCCAATCCCGAAGCCAACAGCTTCAGCGAATGGGTAAACCAGAACTGGGGCGATGAGACGGACACGGCTCCCGAAGCGTCGGGCGAGTAACCTGCCTGCCTACCACAGCCGCCGTTTTGCGAAGGCGTGCCCGGAACCAGACTTCAAGTAACGCTCAAAGGCACGCGCTTTGCTTTCATCTTGGAAGGCAATGTAGGTTTCTAGCTGCCAAGGCAGAAATTTTGACGTATGTGGCGAGCGTCCGGCGTTGTGCTCTTCCAGCCGTGATTTCAGATTGGTCGTACACCCAACATACTTCTTGTTGGGATCAGATATGCTTCTCAACAAAAAGACGTAGTGCAATGTTCGCCCTTCTTCGCCAAGGCTCCGAAGGGCATCCTGCTTCGCGTGGAGATGTCCGGCAATCGTTTTGTTACTTGCTGAGGGAGGGACCTGTCCTGCGAAGCGCCGAAGGTGCGAAGCAGGATGGTGCCGGATGAGGGAATCGAACCCCCGACCTTCGGTTTACAAAACCGCTGCTCTACCAGCTGAGCTAATCCGGCGTGCCTGAGTGAGGGGCGTCATAGCCCAAATCAGGCGGGGCCCGCAACTGGGTCCGTGCCCACAGGCGTGAGTTCCGCGCGTTCGGCCAGCGCTTCGCAAGTCTTGATCACTTCTTCGACTGTTATGCCGTCCATGCCGGAGGGCTTGTCATTCACGTCAAAGGCCGGGTTGCGGCGATGGACATAGGCCGTTTGCGCGCCCCAGGGGCGATAGACCTGCGGCACCCCGTGTTCACCGAACAGGCCCACGGTCGGCACGCCCATGGCGGCGGCGGCATGCATCAATCCGGAATCAACGCCCAGGAAAAAGGTGCAGCGCCCGATGGCGGCGGCAGCTTCCAGCGGGTCCGTCGCGCCGATCAGGTCAAGGGTGTGACCGGCGGGCAAAAGCTTCACGAGCTCCTCGGCGCTGGGCCGTTCATTCGGTGCGGCGAAGATGGCAACGCGCGCATGGGGGAAGGGGCCTGCGGCAGTGGTCAGCGCATCGATCACCGCGGCGTAGCGTTCGGGCCGCCACAGCTTGCGCTTGGGGCCGGTGACAGGGGCGACGGCAATTACCGGTCCGCCCTCGGGAATCAGCTCCGCCGCTTTTTCTTTCGCTGCTTCATCGAGCCACATGTGCGGCGCGGGTGCCCGGTCCGGCGTGCCGAGCATGTCGGCATAGTCCTGCAGGCGGTGGCGCTTGCCGCTGACGGGCGGGCCCATAAAGCGTTGCCGCGCGGGCAACAGCTTCATGATCCCCACATTGCGCAGGTCCACCAGCACGTCCCAATGGGTGCCGAAAAGCCGCGTATAAGGTTTCAGCCAATGAAGCGCGAAGGGTTCTTTTTCCACGGGGATGATTTGTTTGATCCCCGGCACGGCTCGGAACAGCGGCGCGGGTATGCGCCCACAAACGACGGTGACCTCCGCACCCGGATACATCCTGATGAAATGCGCAAGCACCCCTGTTGAGAGGATCGCATCCCCAAGCCGGTTGGATGTAATGAAGAGGAGCCGCATGGACCTTCCGCCGTTGTTCGCGTGGGCCCCTGCGTTGTGCGGCAGGCAAGGCGAGGCGTCAAGCGCCGCCGCGCAGGATCCCCTGCACCATGCGGGTGAGCTTTGAAAGGGGGCGGCCGGTCGTCTCGGGCTTGACCACATGGGGTAGGGGCCGGTGGGGTGCGGGCTTTTCAAGAAATCCGCAAAGGTCATCCCACGTCCAGCGATCAAGATTGAGCACCAGCAGGTCACCCGGCCGCTGTGCGAAAAACCCGAGCACATCATCCACGTGCCGTTGGTAGCGGCAAAGGTATTCGGTCTCGTGCCCCGCCGGCGCGCCCTGGCCATAGATGAAGCTGCGGACAGGGTCGGTTTCTTCCCCGTAGTGGCGGACCATGGAATCGATCCAGCTCGCCGGGTCGCGCCGGGTCAGAATGAATTTGGAACCGGGAAAGGCCGCGTCCATTTCGCGGAAGACGACGGGCCAGGGATTGTCCGCGAAGGCATCGGCGCGCAAGGCAAAGGACCGTGCGGCGCTGGCGAGTTTTTCCTGGCTAAGGGGAAGCTGAAGCGGCGACCCGCTGCCGAAGGATCCGCCCAGATGGTAGCCAAGGGTTTCCAGCGCCGCCCCCACCGAGGTGGTGCCGGTTCGTTGAAATCCAATGACAAAGACCTTTTCGGTCACGAAATTCCTGCCTCTCTCGTTCCCAATTGAGCTCAGCTACCCTTTATAGGTAGGGACTCTCGCATTCACCTTCCAGCCCGCACAAGCTTGCGTATCGCCGCACTCTCGGCCACAAAGATGGCATGCGTGTGCTCCAAGTCGACAATATGCAGATCCGCCGGTATGGCCGCGTCCGGGTGAGCCCGGAACGGACCATCTTTAACGGACTCATTCGTGCCAATTATAAGGCCGAAGTGTTCTCGGATCGTGACATCGCCCAGTTCGCGGCGCCGTTCCATATCAAGCCGCTCGGGGTCGGGGCGGCGAACCGGCGGCTCATTGAAATGTGCGACAATTTTCGCCCCGATGTGATCCTGGTTGGCCATGCGGACATCATCACCAATCACACCCTGTCGCGCATTCGCGACATGCTGCCCGCCGTGCGTATCGGCTTGCGCAATGTGGACCCGCTATTTGATGACGCCAATGTCGAAGCGATCAAGAATCGCATGGGCGTGGTGGACGGCATTTTCGTCACCACCAGCGGCGACCCGCTGAAAGAGTTCATCTCGCCATCTAATTTTGTCGCCTATATCCCCAACGCCACTGATGCGGCGGTGGAGGATCAGGACAATTCAAGAAAAGATCAGTTTGACTGGGACCTCATCTTCTGCGGCGTCGGAAACACCACCGACACGCGCTACACGCTGGTCAAGGATCTGCACGAGGCGCTCAGCGGCGCGGACATCCGCTTCGGCTCCTTCGGCATGCATGGGTTTCCCTCCGTCTGGGGACGGGGCTATGAAGACCTGCTTGAGGCCTCAAAAATGGGCCTGTCGCTCAACCGGTTCGAGGGCTGGCCGCTCTATTCCTCCGACCGCATTGCGCAGCTCATGGGCAACGGCATTCTTGCCTTTGTGAGTGCGGGGAGCGGCCTGCAAAAATTTTTCGAAGACGACATGCTCGCGTTCTTTACGGATAGAGATGATCTCGCCGCCAAGGTGCTCGCCTTTCATGCGGATGATGCCTGGCGCAAGGCCGTGGCGGCTAAGGGAAGAGCGTTCTATCGCGAGCATTTTTCTGCGGAGCGCATCGGCAAGTTCATGGTGGAAACGCTTCTGGGTGAAACCTACAGCCACGACTTCATCTGGGCCGATCAGGTCTTTCGTCCCTAAAAGCCCATGTAGCGGCGGCGCAAGTAAGCGCCCGCATGCAACCACAGTTTCACCTGCTTGCTGGCGGCTTTGATGGCGGAAAGATGTTCGGGCGTTAGTGACGGTGTTTCATCCCGCTCGATGTAGTGCAGATCTTCCATCCAGCCGGAGTTTTTCTCATAGGAAAAATCGATCAGGTTCTGATCCATGCTGCCGTGGATTTTGATCTGCTGTTTGACGCGGCCCATGTGGTCGCGCCACGAGCCGAGCCGGGAGGGCTCCACCGCCCGTGCGCCATTAAGCGCATCGACTTCCACTTGGTCTTCCGCTTCCTTGCCTTCGTAAGTGGAGAAGGGGCGGGTGCGCACAAGGAAACTCATCTCGCGGGAAAGCCGCGCCTGCACCTCGTCCGGTTTGGTCACAAGGTCTTCGTAACGCACGATGTGAAACTGCGGGTGATCGCGCAAGCCTCGCGCCACGCGCGCCTGCTCGCGCCAGATGCGCAAGTTGGTGAAATAAAGATCCGGCGCGGAATAATGCCGGCTGACGATCACATCGCGCGGGTCTCGCACCACAAAAATAAAATGCAGGCTTGGGTCCAGCGGGATGAGCATCGGCGCGAGAAATGTGTCATTCGGATTCTTGGTACAGATGGTGCCTTCGCGCGGCACATGGGACCACAGGCGAACTTCCCCCTTGGGCGCGTTGATGTTGGCGAAACATGCCGCCATCAGCGCCTGCATAAGGGTAGTGCCCGACCGGGGCGCGCCTGTGATGTGGATGCGGATCATACGTTGCCGTTTGTGGGGTTGCTAAGGTCCGGGCTTTCTTCGTGCGGTGAAGGTTCTTTTGTGTAGTGCATGGCGTCAGGGCCCACCGCGCCGCCGGAGATAATGAAGTTCATGGCGTCATCCATCTCCCAATTGGTGCGGGTCAGTTTACTCATAGGCACGATTTCCAGATAGCCGTTTGTCGGGTTCGGCGTCGTGGGTACGAAAACGGCGGCCAGTTCCTCGCCCGTGTCAGCGTCTTTCATGGTGCGTGTAACGATGCCCAGGGTTTTCATTTCAGGTGAGGGAAAATCGATCAGCACGATCTGCTGGCCCTCCGGCGTCTGGGTCAGGGCATCCACCAGTTTGCGGATTGAGCCATAGAGCGTTGCGACCAGCGGGATGCGCTCGATGATGCTTTCCGCCCACTTGAGCAGGCGGCGCCCCGCCACGTTCCGCGTAATGGCGCCGAGGAAAAAGATGCCGGCAATCACCACGATAATCGCGATGATGCCTTGCAGCGCGCTGTTTTGAATGAGGTCCGCGGCGAGGGGAAACTCGGGCCGGATGGCGCGTGCCAGCCCTCGGGCAAAGGGCGTGCCCGCATCGATCAGCAGCCCTACCAGGAAGGCCATGATCCACCAGGTGACGGCGATGGGAATGACGGCCAGCACCCCGGCGATCATATTGTCGCGAAAGTGCGATTTCTTCGGGTTGGTCTTGTCGGATTGGGGCACGGGGCCTCCCTTGCTTTCCAGCTGAACCAGTAGCGGGGCCAAGACTTGCGGGTCAGGCGCCGCCGGTTCACTTTATGGCAGGAAAAGGCAGCCTGAGCCAACGGATTGGGTTGCTATTTGACCAGCAAAGTCCGAAGAACGATTACCAAAACATCTGCGGGGAATGGAGCGATCTTGGCTCATTATTTTGAAAAACTGATTTCAAAGCTGACAGGCGGGCGGAAACGCCTACTGCGCCTGTTGCCGGAAGACTCCGTCGGTGCGGAAATTGGGGTCTGGAAAGGTGATTTTTCCGAGCAAATCCTCGAAATCGCGCGGCCCAAATTGCTGCATCTTGTCGACCCCTGGTCCTTCCAGCCGGACTTTTCGGACCGGATGTTCGGGGGGACCGTGGCCAAGAGCCAGGCCGACATGGACGCCATTTTCGAAGGAACCAAAGCCCGGCTCGCCGATCACGCCAATGTCCAGTACTGGCGGATGACGTCGGACGACTTTTTCGAGCAATTTCCCGAACAGCTCGACTGGGTCTATATCGATGGCAATCACTTCTATGACTGGGTCAAGCGCGACATCGAAAATGCGCTGAAGGTGGTCAAGCCCGGCGGCTATGTCTGCGGGGATGATTATTACTGGCACGTGGATGGCCGGTACCAGGTCAAGGAAGCGGTGCGCGACGTGCTGGCAGGCACCGATTTCCGCCTGAAAGTGGTCAACGAGCAGTTTATGATCCGGGTCTAAGCCCGCCGCGCGGGTCTTGCGCGAGGCCCTCTGACCGATTAGGTCTCAGCCCCTTGAAATCATTGGAACCAACCGACCTTTGGGGGAAGACGAGGCCCTGACGTAATGGCGCGCATTCTGATCACATCGGCTCTGCCTTATATCAACGACATCAAGCACCTGGGCACCCTGGTGGGCTCGATGTTGCCGGCGGATGTGCATGCGCGGTTCCATCGGGCCTTGGGCAATGAGGTTCTGTGCATCTGCGCAACGGACGAGCATGGCACCCCGGCGGAGCTTTCCGCCGCTGCGGCTGGCAAGGATGTGCGGACCTTTTGCGACGAACAATACGAGATACAAAAGGATCTGGGTGAACGGTTTGGTCTCTCTTGGGACCACTTCGGGCGGACCAGCCGCGCGCCCACCCACGAGCTGACCCAGCACCTCGCCGACAAGCTGGACGAGGCGGGGCTGATTGACGAGCGCACCATCAGCCAGGTCTATTCCATCTACGACGGGCGCTATCTGCCGGACCGTTACATCATCGGCACCTGCCCGCACTGCGGATACGACAAGGCGCGTGGTGATCAGTGCGAAAATTGTACGCGCGTGCTCGACCCGACCGACTTACTCGACGCGCGGTCGGCGGTGTCAGGGTCGACCAATCTGGAAGTGCGCGAAACCAAACACCTTTATCTGAAACAATCGCAACTCGTGCCCGAATTGCGCAAATGGATTGCGAGCAAGGAAGGCACCTGGCCGCATCTCGTTACCTCCATTGCTAACAAGTGGCTGGATGAAGGCCTGCGTGACCGGGGCATCACCCGTGATCTCGACTGGGGCATTCCGGTCAAGCACGACGGCAAATGGCCGGACTATGACGGCAAGGTCTTTTACGTCTGGTTCGACGCGCCCATCGGTTACATCGGTGCAACGCGCGAGTGGGGCGAGGCAACCGGCGGCGATTGGGAAAGCTGGTGGCGCACGGACAACGGCGCGGACGACGTCACCTATTTTCAGTTCATGGGCAAGGACAACGTGCCGTTCCACACGGTCGGCTTTCCGGTCACGCTGATCGGGTCGGGCGAAGACTGGAAGCTGGTGGATCAGCTGAAAGGTTTCAACTGGCTCAACTACTATGGCGGCAAGTTCTCAACCAGCCAGAAGCGCGGCGTCTTCATGAACCACGCACTGGACCTGTTGCCCGCCGATTACTGGCGCTACTACCTGATGGCCAATGCGCCGGAAGGATCGGACAGCTCCTTCACCTGGGAACATTTTGCAGGGACCGTGAACAAGGACCTGGCCGATGTGCTGGGCAACTTTGTGAACCGCATTATGAAGTTCACCGCCTCGAAATTTGGCGAGACCGTTCCCGAGGGCGGCGCATGGGGGCCGGACGAAGATGCGCTGGTGGCGGAGCTTGAGCCCCGCATGGCGGCCTACAAGTCCCTGATGGAAGGGCTGGAGTATCGCAAAGGGCTGGCGGAACTGCGTGCCATTTGGGTGCTGGGCAATGAATACCTGACGAAAGTCGCGCCCTGGGCCGCCTTCAAGGAAGCCCCGGCCAAGGCGGCGCTCGGCTGTCGCATGGGGCTGAACCTGGTGCACCTCTTTGCGCATCTGAGCGAGCCGATTATTCCGGAAACCGCGCGGAAGATGCATGAAAGCTTGCTTCCCGCGCCGCCGGTCTTGCCATGGCCGGGCGGTAACCTTAAAGACACCTTGCAACGGATCGAGGCGGGGCAGTCCTTTAAGGTGCCCGACGTCTTGTTCCAGAAGATCACGGACGACCAGATTGCCGAGTGGCGGGACCGCTTTGGCGCCGAAGAAGAATAAGAGACGACGGGAGACAGGTACATGGAACTCGAATGCAGAATGCTGAAGCCGCAGGACGCTGAACTCTTTCGCCCTGTGCGAATGGCGGCCTTGCAAGAAGCACCGCTGGATTTTGAGTCTGTCTATGAGTTCGAATCCCGGATGCTCCTTCCCGAACTGCAAAAGCTGATGCAGCAACACGCGATTGTCGGTGCCTTCTCGGCGGGCCAGCTCAAAGGTTTTGCGATCATCGACGGCGTGCGGATGCCGCGTATTGCTCACCGCGCGCGCATCAGTTCGGTCTATGTCACGCCGGATGTGCGTGGCACGGGCGCGGCAGAATCCATGCTGCGTTGGATGCTGAAAGAGTTCGGTCGCTTCTTCACGCTTTATCGGCTTGGGGTACGCGCCGACAATGAACGCGCCATCGGCTTTTTCAAAAAAGTTGGATTCCAGGAGATCGGCGTCGAACCCCACGCCATGTTCATCGGTGAAGAAGAAGGCGGTCAAAAAGTCTGGGTCGATGAGCTCCAGATGTACTGGATGCCGAAGGACTAGCCTTCGTCACCGGCAAAAGTACTGAAGGCGGGAAGGTCCGGCTCCAGCACCACCCATTCCAATTTTTCTTTTGTGTAGGCATTGCCCTGCGGCGCGAATTTATTTGCGTCGTCGAGTGCCCCTGTGTGGATGTGAAGCTCGCCCGCCCATTTCGTTGAGCGGAAGGTGAGGCGTGATCCGCACGTCGCGCAGAACCCGCGATAGGTTCCGGGCGAGCTTTCGTATTCCTTGAAAGCGTCGCCGCTGATCGTCACTTTTCCTGCATCGAATCCGGCGAATGCCGCCATAGCCGCGCCCGTCGCGCGGCGGCAGTCCGTACAATGGCAGGTGCCGGTCCAGTTGGGCGGTCCCGCCGCCTCGATGGTCACCGCGCCGCACTGGCAATGGCCCTTATGGATCTCGTTGCTCATCAGGGTGTTCCACCTTTGTTTCAAAAACTCTGCCACGATTGCCAAGTTGTGCAAAGGGCGGACGCGCCTTAGGCTTTTGCCAGAGGGAGTCGGCGGGCCGCGAAACGAGCCCAATGCCGCTTGCAAAGGTCGAGGGGGCCCTGCGCCATGCTGGAAAGTTTCAATTCATTCGTTGGAGTGATCAACGGCTACGTCTGGGGCTGGCCCATGATCATCCTTCTGCTGGGAACGGGCCTGTTCCTGTCAATCGGCCTGCGCTTCTATACGCTTCTCAACATTCCCTATGCCTTCAGCCTTCTTCGCCCCGGTCACAAGGAACAAGGCGAAGGGGACATCACCCCCTTTCAGGCGCTGACAACGGCCCTGTCGGCCACCATCGGGAACGGCAACATCGTCGGGGTTGCCGCCGCCATTCTGGTGGGCGGGCCCGGTGCTGTTTTCTGGATGTGGATTGTCGCGCTGGTGGGCATGGCGACCAAATACGGCGAGGCGGTGCTCGCCGTCACCTATCGCGAGGTCGATGCCCGTGGCCGCCAGCAGGGCGGGCCGATGTATTACATCAAGAACGGCATGGGCAAAGGCTGGGGCTGGCTGGGCTGGCTCTTTGCCTTCTTTGCCATGATCGCGGCCTTTGGCATCGGCAATATGTTCCAGGCGAACGCGGTGGCCGAGGCCGTGGCCGGTCCGGTCTTGGGGCTTGCGCAAGGCAGCGAAGCGCATTCCGTGGCGCTGCTTAGCGTGGGCGTGGTGCTCGCGGTTCTGACCTTTGCCGTCATCATTGGCGGTGTCACGCGCATCGGCGCGGTCGCGCAATACCTGATGCCTTTCATGGCGGCGGTCTATGTGATCGCGGGCCTTGCCGTCGTCGGGATCAACGCGGAGCACGTGCCGCAAGCCTTCAGTTGGATTTTTTCTTATGCCTTTACAGGCACGGCCGCGGGCGGCGGGTTCGTTGGCGGGGTGATCCTGCTCGCCATGCGCTACGGCTTCGCGCGCGGCATCTTTTCCAATGAAGCGGGCCTTGGGTCCGCTGCCATCGCACACGCGGCGGCGAAGACGGACGACCCCGTGCGCCAGGGCACCATCGCCATGCTGGGCACCTTCATCGATACGATCATTGTCTGCACGATCACCGCGATTGCCATTCTGACGGTCTATGTGCCGGGTCCGGCAGACATCATGATGCCGATCTGGCAGATGGAAGGGGCCGAAGGCGCGGTGCTGACCGCCAACGCCTTTGGTGCGACCATTCCCATGGGACAGCTGATCGTTTCCATGGGCACGGTATTGTTTGCCTATTCGACGTTGTTGGGGTGGAGCTACTACGGCGAGCGTTCAGCCGAGTTTATCTTCGGTGAGCGTGTGATCATGCCGTATCGTCTGCTTTGGGTCGTCGTGATTGTCATCGGCGCGAGCCCCTATTTCAATCTGGGTGACATCATCAACTTCGCTGACACGATGAACGGGCTCATGGCTGTGCCTAACCTGATTGCGCTTCTTGCACTCTCCGGCGTAATCTTTGCCGCAACAAAGGAAGCGCAGGCGAAACGCAAACAAAAATAATTTGTCTGCCTAAACTGTAGGGAACGAGGACCCATGACGGACCAGACCAGCGGCGGTGACGCCGACAACGATCCGATGCGCCCGGTAAAATTCGCGGGTGGCTTTCTGGTCGAGTACCGCTATTACGTTCTCGCGATTCTGACGCTCATCTATATGGTCAACTGGATTGACCGCTATGTCTTCGCGATCCTGCTGCAACCCATCAAAGAAGAGCTCGGTGTCAGTGACACCGTGATGGGCCTGCTGACCGGGACGGCCTTCGGGCTGTTCTATGCCACCATGGGCGTGCCGCTCGCGCTCATGGCGGATCGAACGACGCGGATGAAGTTGATCGCGTGGTGTCTGGGCATCTTCTCGGTGATGACCGCGCTTTGCGGTGTCGCCATGAATGCGTTTCAGTTCGCAATCCTCCGTATCGGTGTTGGTGTGGGCGAGGCGGGTACCAGCCCGGCAAGCCATTCCATCATCGCTGATCTGTTCCCGCCGAAAGAGCGCGCCACTGCCATGGCGATTTTTGCGGCGGGGTTGAACCTCGGGATCTTCATCGCCTTTTTTGCCGGGGGGTGGATCCTGGAGCTCTTTGGCTGGCGCTGGGCATTTGTGCTCGCCGGCGCGCCGGGGATTGTTCTGGTGTTCATCGTATGGGCAATGCGCGAGCCGCCGCGAGGACACGCCGACGGCTATAAGGCCGAGGCTCAACACGAAGAGACGCAGGGCTTCGTCGAGTTTTTGGTCTCATTGCGCAATACCGTTGGCGACTACCTCAGCGAAGTCTTCTCTCATCTGCTGGGCCTTCGCACATTCCGCCATCTCGCTATTGCGGCGGCGCTCAACTCTTTCGTGGGCTATGGCGCACTGCAATGGGTCCCGGCCTATCTCGTGCGCTCGCACGATCTTGGCTATGGCCAGATCGGGACCATCCTTGCCTTTATCATTGGCATTGCGGGCGGCATTGGCACATTCGCTGGCGGGTTGCTTGTGGACAGATTGTCCAAGGGAGATGCGCGCTGGAACATGTGGTTGCCGGCGGGCGCGGTTTTGGTGGGGACACCTCTTGCCATCGGCTTCTATCTCGCGGGGTCGAGCATTTTCCCGGTTTCTACCGCCACGGGTCTTTGGCTTTGGGTTATTCCGGTCGCGGCAAGTGCACTTTACCTCGGCCCGGCGCTTTCAGTGACGCAAGGATTGGCACCCTTGAAAATGCGCGCCATGGCATCTGCCATCTTGCTCTTTATCATCAACATCATTGGCTTGGGGCTTGGGCCACTTGCCGTGGGCGTTCTCGCCGACCTCTTTACCGCGTCGGCGGGCGCAGACGCTCTTCGCTGGGCGCTGGTGGTCGGTGGCCTGGTGAATTTGTGGGCGGTGTTTCACTTTATGGCCGCGAGCCGGTCGGTGCGCGATGACCTTACCAAGGTCGCGGAAATGGAACGGCAAGCCGCTTCATAAGTCGAGGCGAAAGCCGTCGAGCTTGATGTCCTCCACCTCGAAATCGATTTCGGGGTGGCGGGCAAACCCCATTGCACTGTAAATGTCGCGCGCCTTGGTCATCGTGTGCCGCGAATGGATCAACACCGCGTGGGCGCCAGCGCCCCGGGCGCGGGTGATGCAATGGTCCGCCAGCAGCTTGCCCACGCCCTTGCCTTGGGCCTCCGGCGCCACGGCGAGCATCCGAAAACTCACAGTGCCCGGCTCGTCATACTCGGCGAGAGGGGAGTTCGCATCCATCACGAGCGTCACCGCGCCCAGCACGAGGCCCGTCTCGTCGACCGCGACCAGAACATCCGCCGCCTCGGCGCGTGACCTCACATCGCGCAGCACATCCATGTAGTCGTCGACCACCTGATTGTCGCTGATTTCGATCGCCCTATAGGCCGCCACGGTAATGTCTCCGATCCGGGTGAATTCCTCGGGGCGGGCAGGGCGGATGAAGATTTGGCTCATGCGCGGATGATCTCGTAGAGCGCGACGGCAGCGGCGTTCGAAACGTTCAAGCTGCCGATGGGCGGCTGCGTCGGCAGTTTGGCCAGCACGTCGCAGGTGTTGCGCGTCTTTTGCCTGAGGCCCGGCCCTTCGGCGCCGAGCACGATGGCGACGGGCCCAAAGGGGGCGAGGGCCGAAAGAGTGGTTTGTCCTTCTTCGGCCAGGCCGACCACCTGATATCCCAACTCCTGCAATTGGGTCAGGGCTTCTGACAGATTCCCGATGCGCACGTAAGGCACATGCTCCACCGCCCCTGAGGCGACCTTGGCGAGTGTGCCGGTGACTTCCGGGCTATGGCGGCGGGTGGTCACCACGGCGCGCGCGCCAAAGGCGGCGGCAGTGCGCAGAATCGCGCCCACGTTGTGGGGATCGGTCACCTGGTCCAGAACCATAACGGGGCGGCCGGCCTCGGCGGGGCCGCAGGCGTCTTCCAAGTCCGGGTCGGGCAGGGGCTCCACCAGCAATCCGAGCCCCTGGTGCACCGCGCCTTCGGGCAAAATGCGGGAGATTTGCTTGGGATCGAGGATTTCCGCCTCGATGGGCAAGTCCCGGGGCAGATCCCGTGCGGCATTTCGGGTCGCGATCAGGCGATTCGCCTGCCTTTGCGGGTTCCGGAGTGCCTCGGTTACCGCGTGCACGCCAAAAAACCAAACGGGACCAAGGGGTTCCGCGTGTCTGGGAGGTTTTTTGAAGGAGCGCTTGCCGGACTGCATGGCCGCGCTTATATTCCCCACCTTCATGAACGGCAATACGCATCCTCCAGTCCAGCCCCGCCGGGCGCGGGGCGGGGGGATGTTTCACGCATTTTAAGGGGTTTGCCTATTGACAGCGGGCGTTCGGTAGCGTTTATCGGCGCCCCTGAGACATAGGTAGGAAATTGAGGGTTTGTGCGGATTTCAGCGCGGACCCTTTTTGACATGAGGTTTATCGAGACAACGGGGTTTTGAGGGACGGGAGGAGTGTCCGAGTGGTTAAAGGAGACGGACTGTAAATCCGTTGGCTATGCCTACGCTGGTTCGAATCCAGCCTCCTCCACCATCCTTTGGCTTTGGCGCGGGAGGTTCGCAAGCCGAGGCAGCCCGGCGGGTGTAGCTCAATGGTAGAGCAGCAGCCTTCCAAGCTGACGATGAGGGTTCGATTCCCTTCACCCGCTCCAGGTCGCGTGAGGTCGTTCAATAGAAGTGAAGCTTTGGTGCGTTCCCAATATGGTTCGCACACTGATTAACGAAGGTAGGAAACGGAATGGGCAAAGAAAAGTTTGATCGCTCGAAGCCGCACTGCAACATCGGCACGATTGGTCACGTTGACCACGGTAAGACGACGTTGACAGCTGCGATCACGAAGTATTACGGCGATTTCCAGGCGTATGATCAGATCGACAAAGCGCCGGAAGAAAAAGCGCGCGGTATCACGATCTCGACGGCGCACGTTGAATATGAAACGCCGAACCGGCACTACGCGCACGTCGACTGCCCGGGCCACGCTGACTATGTGAAGAACATGATCACGGGCGCGGCGCAGATGGATGGCGCGATCCTGGTGGTGAACGCTGCTGACGGGCCCATGCCGCAAACGCGCGAGCACATTCTGCTGGCCCGTCAGGTGGGCGTGCCCGCCATCGTGGTGTACCTGAACAAGGTCGACCAGGTGGATGACGAAGAGCTTCTGGAACTGGTTGAGATGGAAGTGCGCGAGCTGCTCTCCTCTTACGATTTCCCGGGCGACGATATCCCCATCATCAAGGGCTCGGCGCTTGCCGCTCTTGAGGGCCGCGACGAAGCGATCGGCGAAAACTCCATCAAGGAATTGATGGAAGCGGTCGACAGCTACATCCCGCAGCCCGAGCGCGCTGTGGACCAGCCGTTCCTGATGCCGGTGGAAGACGTGTTCTCGATCTCTGGTCGGGGCACGGTGGCCACGGGCCGGATCGAGCGCGGCGTGGTCAACGTTGGTGAAGAAGTCGAAATCGTGGGTATCAAGGACACGACGAAGACGACCATCACGGGTGTTGAAATGTTCCGCAAGCTTCTGGACCGCGGCGAGGCGGGCGACAACGTTGGTTGCCTTCTGCGTGGTGTTGAGCGTGAAGGGATTGAGCGCGGTCAGGTTCTGGCCAAGCCCGGTTCGGTGACGCCGCACACGAAGTTCGTTGCCGAAGCCTACATCCTGACGAAGGATGAAGGCGGTCGTCACACGCCGTTCTTCACGAACTACCGTCCGCAGTTCTACTTCCGCACGACGGATGTGACGGGCGTGGTGACGCTGAAAGAGGGCACCGAAATGGTGATGCCCGGCGACAACGTCGAAATGAATGTCGAGCTGATCGTGCCGATCGCGATGGAAGAGAAGCTGCGCTTCGCCATCCGCGAAGGTGGCCGCACCGTTGGTGCCGGCGTCGTCTCGAAAATTATTGAGTAAAGCGTTTGCAGGGCCGAGGGTCATGGGACCCCCGGCCCGGTTTTAGGAGTGTAGCTCAGTTGGTAGAGCATCGGTCTCCAAAACCGAGGGCCGCGGGTTCGAATCCTGCCACTCCTGCCAGTTATTGATCTCCGGTGCTCGGAGATCCGTCGAGGACGAAAAAGAAGATGGCGCGACAGGAAACGACAACGACGAACGACGCTCCTGTAAAGAAGCGCACCAGCCCGGCTCAGTTCTTCCGGGAAGTGGGCGTGGAAATGCGGAAGGTGACGTGGCCGTCGCGTCGCGAAACCATGGTCAGCACGATGATGGTTTTTGTGATGATCGGGATTCTGACGGTCTTCTTCCTCACGGTCGATACGGTCCTGCGTTTCGGGATTGAAATGCTTTTGCAGCTCGGTTCGTAAGCGGCAAAGCGGCAGGAACAGGAAACGAAAAAGCCTATGGCGCACCAATGGTACATCGTCCACGCCTATTCGAACTTCGAAAAGAAGGTGGCGGAGTCGATCAAGGAACAGGCTGAACAACAGGGCCTCACCGATCTTTTCGAAGAGATCCTGGTTCCTACCGAGGAAGTGGTGGAACTCCGCCGCGGCCAGCGCGTGAATGCGGAACGCAAATTCTTCCCTGGCTATGTGCTGGTGAAGATGGAGATGACCGACGACACATATCACCTGATCAAGAACACGCCGAAAGTGACGGGGTTCTTGGGGACGGCGAACAAGCCCCTGCCGGTGCCGCAGCGGGAAATCGATCGCATCGTCCAGCAGGTGCAAGAAGGGGTGGAGCGGCCCAAGCCCTCCATCACGTTTGAAATTGGCGAGGCGGTGCGTGTCACCGACGGACCCTTTGCTTCCTTCAACGGTACGGTTGAGGAAGTCGATGAAGATGCGGCGCGGGTCAAAGTGGCCGTGTCGATCTTTGGCCGGGCAACCCCGGTCGAACTGGAGTACGGCCAGGTCGAAAAGGCTTGAGGCCGCTTGCGGGAGGGGGCGCGCGTCGCCCCTGCTGACCGCTAACCCGTGAACGACCCGGAAATGGTTCCGGGCCAGGGCCTGGATGGGCCCGCGGAGATGAGGAAAGAAGTAGATGGCTAAGAAAATCGATGGCTACCTGAAACTTCAGGTACCGGCAGGGGCCGCGAACCCCTCGCCGCCGATCGGTCCGGCGCTGGGTCAGCGCGGGCTGAACATCATGGAATTCTGCAAGGCGTTCAACGCCAAGACGCAGGACATGGAAAAGAACATGCCGATCCCGACCATTATCACGGTCTTTTCGGACAAGTCTTTTACGTTTGAATGCAAGACGCCCCCGGCGAGCTACTACCTGAAAAAGGCTGCGAAGCTCCAAAAGGGTGGCAAGACCCCGGGCAAGGACGTTGCCGGTTCGGTGACGCGCGCCCAGGTCAAAGAGATTGCCGAAGCGAAAATGGTCGACCTCAATGCGAACGACATTGATCAGGCGATGAAAATTATCGAGGGCTCCGCGCGCTCGATGGGCCTGGAGGTGCGTTGATCATGGCGAAGCTCGGAAAAAGAACCAAAACGGCACGTGAAGGCGTGGATCCCAAGCAGCTTTATGCGCTTGAGGATGCCGTAAAGATGATCAAGGACCGCGCCAAGGCGAAGTTCGATGAGACGGTTGAGATTGCCATGAACCTGGGCGTTGATCCCCGGCACGCGGACCAGATGGTGCGCGGTGTTGTGGCGCTGCCCAATGGCACGGGCCGGACCATGCGCGTCGCGGTGTTTGCGAAAGGCGACAAGGCCGAAGAAGCCAAGAAGGCTGGTGCGGACATCGTTGGTGATGACGACCTGGCGGAACTGATCCAGAAGGGCGAGATCAACTTCGATCGTTGCATCGCGACCCCGGACATGATGCCGCTCGTCGGTCGCCTGGGTAAGGTGCTTGGCCCCCGCGGCCTGATGCCGAACCCGCGCGTCGGCACGGTGACGCCGGATGTGACGAAAGCGGTTCAGGACGCCAAGGGCGGCGCGGTCGAGTTCCGCGTGGAAAAAGCCGGCATCATTCATGCCGGCGTGGGCAAGGCTTCGTTCACCGAAGCTCAGCTCACCGAGAACATCAAAGCCTTCGCCGATGCGGTGTTGAAGGCAAAGCCGACGGGCGCGAAGGGCACCTTTGTGAAGAAGCTGGCGATCAGCTCCACCATGGGCCCCGGCGTGCGCCTGGATGTTTCAAGCGTATTGAGCGTCGACGCTTAATACGCCTACGAGATTTCGTGCCGTGTGGGGCTGGCCCCACGCGGTGCGGATGTTTGACCGGACCTCGCGTATTGAGACCGGTCATCCTGTCCGAGACTGCAGGTGTCTCCAATCTGGGGGACATAAGTCCTGCATAGACAGGGAAGGAACGGCAGTTTGGATGGCTCCGTCTGTTGGCGGCGTCTCCATTCAGGTCGGTTCGACCCCTGGGACAGGTTTTGAGCGTCGTCGCTCATCTGGCAGGGGCAACCTTGCCAGCGGTGCGGCGGCAAGGATCGGAATGGTCCCGGCATCATTTGGTGCAAGGACCTGAACCGGAGGTATGACGTGAATAGAGCCCAAAAAGCCGAAGTGGTCGACAGCCTGTCAGGCATGTTTTCCAACGCCGGCGTCGTCGTGGTGACTCACTATTCGGGCCTGACGGTTGCGGAGATGACAAAACTCCGTACCCAGATGGGCGAGGTGGGCGCCAGTTTCAAAGTGACGAAGAACAGGCTCGCGAAACGCGCCCTGACTGACACTGACAAAGCCCCGCTGACTGACTATTTCACGGGGCCGACGGCAATTGCGTATTCGGATGATCCGATCGCAGCGCCGAAGATTGCAGTGAAGTTCGCCAAGGATAACGAAAAGCTCGTGATCCTGGGCGGTATGATGGGTGAAACCTTGCTCGATGTGAACGGTGTGAAGGCCTTGGCCGAACTGCCGTCGCTGGATGAGTTGAGGGCCAAGCTTGTGGGCATGATTTCAACGCCTGCCACGCGGATCGCCATGGTGACAAGTGCACCGGCGGCCCAATTGGCGCGCGTTCTGAATGCCTATGCGCAAAAAGGCGAAGCAGCCTGAATCTCACGTTAATCGAACTGACTTGTAAAAATAGGAAACGAAAAAATGGCTGATCTTGATAAGATTGCTGACGAACTTTCGAACCTGACCGTCCTCGAGGCGGCGGAACTTTCCAAACTGCTCGAAGAAAAGTGGGGCGTGTCTGCTGCTGCTCCTGTTGCGGTTGCGGCCGCTGCGGGTGGCGACGCGGGCGGCGCTGCTGAAGAGCAAACCGAGTTCGCTGTTGTTCTGGCGTCTGCGGGCGACAAGAAGATCAACGTGATCAAGGAAGTGCGGGCCATCACCGGCCTTGGCCTGAAAGAAGCCAAGGACCTGGTCGAAGGCGCGCCGAAAGAAGTCAAGACCGACGTATCGAAGGCTGAAGCCGAAGAGCTCAAGAAGAAGCTCGAGGAAGCCGGCGCGACCGTCGAGCTTAAGTAACTTTTGCGTATCCGCTTTCGGGGGCGGCCCTTGCGGCTGTCCCCGAAAGCAATTCCCTGAAGACGCTCCTGCCGCACACCGTCAGCGCGGAGCCGAAGGGAAGGGCAGTTTGCCCCACTTTAGACGGTAGAGATTTTTGAGAGGTTGAGGACAACACATGGCGCTCTCCTTCACTGGCCGGAAACGTGTTCGTAAATCCTTTGGGCGAATTCGCGAAGTCGCGGAAATGCCCAACCTCATCGAGGTGCAGAAGCTTTCCTATGACCACTTCCTGCAAGAGGATGTGGCTGCGGATGCGCGCGACCCCGATGTTGGTATCGAAGCGGTTTTTCGGTCTGTCTTCCCGATTACGGATTTTTCCGAAACCTCTGTGCTCGAATACGTGCGCTACGAATTCGAAGACCCGAAGTACGACGTTGAAGAATGCATGCAGCGCGGCATGACCTTTGCCGCGCCGCTGAAGGTGACCCTCCGCCTCATCGTGTTTGATGTGGACGAAGAAACCGGCGTGAAGTCGGTCAAGGACATCAAGGAACAAGACGTCTATATGGGCGATATGCCGTTCATGACCAAGAACGGCACCTTTGTCGTCAATGGTACCGAGCGCGTGATTGTTTCCCAGATGCACCGTTCGCCGGGCGTCTTCTTTGACCATGACAAGGGCAAGACCCACTCGTCGGGCAAACTGCTGTTTGCCGCGCGCGTCATTCCTTACCGCGGCTCCTGGCTCGACTTTGAGTTTGACGCCAAGGACATCGTGCATGTGCGCATCGACCGTCGCCGCAAGCTGCCGGCGACGACGCTGCTGCTCGCGCTGGGTATGGAACAAGAAGAAATCCTGAACTACTTCTACGACGCGACGGTTTACAAGAAATCGAAAGACGGTTGGAAAACGCCGTTCGCCCCCGAAACCATGCGGGGCCAAAAGTTCGGCTTTGACATCATCAATGCCAAGACCGGTGAAGTTGCCATCGAGGCGGGCCGCAAGATCACTCCGCGCCTTGCCCGCAAGGCAGCAGAGGATGGCCTTAAAGATGTGCTGATGCAGGACGAGAACCTGATCGGTCGCTTTGCCGCCAATGATATGGTCAATGAAAAGACCGGCGAGATCTACGTCGAAGCCGGTGAAGAACTGACCCCCGAACTTCTCGAAGTTCTGGAAGAAGCCAAAATCAAGGAAGTCGCGGTGCTCGACATCGACGACGTCCATGTGGGCGGTTACATCCGCAACACCATGATGGTGGACAAGGCGGACAACCGCGACCAAGCTCTGATCGACATCTACCGCGTTATGCGCCCGGGCGAGCCGCCGACGCTTGAAACGGCGGAAGGGCTCTTCTCTGGCCTCTTCTTCGATGGCGAGCGTTATGACCTTTCGTCGGTGGGCCGCGTGAAAATGAACATGCGTCTCGACCTGGACGCGGAAGACAATGTTCGCGTGCTGCGGAAAGAAGACATCCTCGCCGTCATCAAGACGTTGACCGACCTGCGCGACGGGCGCGGCGAAGTCGACGACATCGATCACCTGGGCAATCGCCGGGTGCGTTCGGTGGGCGAGCTGATGGAAAACCAGTATCGCGTCGGCCTTCTGCGCATGGAACGCGCCATCAAGGAGCGCATGTCCTCGGTGGAGATCGACACGGTCATGCCGCATGACCTGATCAACGCGAAACCGGCCGCCGCCGCGGTGCGTGAATTCTTTGGCTCCTCGCAGCTGTCGCAGTTCATGGACCAGACGAACCCGCTTTCGGAAATCACCCACAAGCGTCGTCTCTCGGCGCTTGGCCCGGGTGGTCTGACGCGGGAGCGGGCAGGGTTTGAAGTGCGCGACGTGCACCCAACCCACTATGGCCGCATTTGCCCGATTGAAACGCCGGAAGGCCCGAATATTGGTCTGATCAACTCGCTGGCGACCTATGCGCGGATCAACAAGTACGGCTTCATCGAAGCTCCGTACCGCCGCGTGCACAACAACAAGCTGACGGACGAGGTGGTCTATCTCTCGGCCATGGAAGAGGCGAAGTACACCATCGCCCAGGCCAACGTGACCATCACGGACAAGGGCACCTTCGCCGACGATCTGGTGGCTTGCCGGAAGGCCGGTGAAGCCATCCTGTCGCCGCCGGATGATGTGGACTTCATGGACGTGTCGCCGAAACAGCTGGTTTCGGTCGCCGCGGCCCTGATCCCGTTCCTGGAAAACGATGACGCGAACCGCGCCCTCATGGGTTCGAACATGCAGCGTCAGGCCGTGCCGCTTATCCGCACCGACGCTCCCTTCGTGGGCACGGGCATGGAAAGCGTCGTGGCACACGATTCCGGGGCCGCCATTTCGGCGCGCCGCACCGGTGTCGTTGACCAGATCGACGCCATGCGGATCGTTATTCGCGCGACGGAAGAAACCAACCCCAACAAGCCGGGCGTTGACATCTACCGTCTGTCGAAGTTCCAACGCTCGAACCAATCCACATGCGTCAACCAGCGTCCGCTGGTGAACGTGGGCGACCGCGTGCATGCCGGTGACATCATTGCCGACGGCCCCTCGACGGATCTGGGTGAACTGGCGCTCGGCCGGAACGTGCTCGTCGCGTTCATGCCGTGGAACGGTTACAACTTCGAAGACTCGATCCTGATCTCCGAACGCATCGTGCGGGACGACGTTTTCACGTCGATCCACATCGAAGAGTTCGAAGTGATGGCGCGGGACACCAAGCTCGGCCCTGAAGAAATCACGCGCGATATTCCGAACGTGGGTGAAGAGGCGCTGAAGAACCTCGATGAAGCCGGGATCGTCTACATCGGTGCCGAGGTCGGCCCGCAAGACATTCTGGTGGGCAAGATCACGCCGAAGGGCGAGAGCCCGATGACGCCGGAAGAAAAGCTTCTCCGCGCGATCTTTGGCGAGAAAGCCTCCGACGTTCGCGATACCTCGCTCCGCATGCCTCCGGGCGCTACGGGCACGATCGTGGAAGTGCGCGTCTTTAACCGCCATGGCGTGGAAAAAGATGAACGCGCGATCCAGATCGAGCGTGAGGAAATCGAAAGCCTCAGCCAGGACCGCGACGATGAAGTAGGCATTCTGGACCGCAATACCTTTGCGCGTCTCGAAGATCTGCTGATCGGCAAGGAAGCGGTGTCGGGCCCGAAAGACTTTGATACTTCTGGCCGCATTACGCAGGACAAGCTGGATCAGCTGTCCAAGGGTCAGTGGTGGCAGATTGCACTCTCGAACGAGAAAGCGCAGTCCGAATTCGAAGCCATGAAGAAGCAATACGACAGCGCCAAGGATATTCTTGAAGCGCGCTTCCAGGACAAGGTCGACAAGCTGCAACGCGGCGACGAACTTGCCCCGGGCGTGATGAAGATGGTCAAGGTGTTTGTTGCGGTGAAGCGCAAGCTGCAGCCGGGCGACAAAATGGCCGGTCGTCACGGGAACAAGGGTGTCATCAGCCGCATCGTGCCGCAGGAAGACATGCCTTACCTGGATGACGGCACGCCCGTTGACATCGTGCTGAACCCGCTAGGGGTGCCGAGCCGGATGAACGTGGGTCAGATTCTTGAGACCCACCTGGGCTGGGCCTGCCGTGGTCTTGGCACGCAAATCGGCGACGCGTTGACGGCGTTCAAGATCGGCGGGCCGATCAAGGATCTGAAGGCCAAGCTGCTGGACGTCTATGACGGCGATAAGGATGTGGCCGCGCTCAGTGACGACGAAGTGGTCGAACTCGCGGGCAATTTGCTCCGAGGTGTGCCGATCGCGACGCCGGTGTTTGATGGGGCGCACGAAGCGGACATTCACGACCACCTGGAACGGGCGGGTCTTGAAAGCTCGGGTCAGGTGACGCTTTTCGATGGCCGTACGGGGGAAACCTTCGCCCGTCCGGTGACCGTGGGTTACATCTATATCCTCAAGTTGCACCATCTGGTGGATGACAAGATCCACGCGCGGTCCATTGGCCCCTACAGCCTCGTCACGCAGCAACCGCTGGGTGGCAAGGCCCAGTTCGGCGGCCAGCGCTTCGGCGAAATGGAAGTGTGGGCGCTGGAGGCCTATGGCGCGGCTTACACGCTGCAGGAAATGTTGACCGTGAAGTCGGATGACGTTGCCGGCCGGACGAAGGTCTATGAGGCCATCGTGCGCGGTGACGACACCTTCGAGGCGGGCATTCCGGAGAGCTTTAACGTGCTCGTGAAGGAAATGCGCTCGCTCGGTCTGAACGTGGAGCTTCTGGACGATTGATGATCGGCGTATTCGCATCCGTCCAACAACAAACTCAGTGTGGGGGTATCGTCCCCCACGCCGTAACGCTTAGCCCTCGCGGCTAAGGAAGGAGACGTAACGGCATGTCCCAACATGAGGTGATGAACCTTTTCAATCCGCAGGCTGCGCCGCAGACCTTTGACAAGATCCGGATCTCGCTCGCGAGCCCCGAACGGATCCTGTCGTGGTCGTTCGGTGAGATCAAAAAGCCTGAGACGATCAACTACCGCACGTTCAAGCCTGAACGTGACGGGCTGTTCTGCGCCCGTATTTTCGGTCCGATCAAGGATTACGAATGCTTGTGCGGTAAGTACAAGCGCATGAAATACAAGGGCGTCGTCTGTGAAAAATGCGGCGTGGAAGTGACCTTGTCCAAGGTCCGCCGCGAACGCATGGGTCACATCGAACTGGCCGCCCCTGTGGCGCACATCTGGTTCCTGAAGTCGCTTCCGTCCCGCATCGGCCTGATGCTGGACATGACGCTGAAGGATCTGGAGCGTGTTCTGTATTTCGAACAATATATCGTTCTGGAGCCGGGCCTGACGCCGCTCCAGTCGCGCCAGCTTCTGACCGAAGAAGAATACATGGCCGCGCAGGACGAATATGGCGAAGACAGCTTCACCGCCGGGATTGGCGCCGAAGCCCTTCGCGAGATGCTGTCCGCCGTCGATCTTGACGGAGAAATGGACAAGATCCGCGTTGAGCTGGCCGAGACCACGTCGGAACTCAAGCCCAAGAAACTGATCAAACGCCTCAAGCTCCTCGAAGCGTTTCAGAAGTCGGGCAACCGCCCTGAATGGATGATCCTGACGGTCATTCCGGTCATTCCGCCGGAACTGCGTCCGCTGGTGCCGCTTGATGGTGGCCGCTTTGCGACGTCCGACCTCAACGATCTCTATCGCCGGGTGATCAACCGGAACAACCGTCTGAAGCGGCTGATTGAGCTGCGCGCGCCGGACATCATCATCCGCAACGAAAAGCGGATGCTGCAGGAATCCGTCGACGCTCTGTTCGACAACGGCCGTCGGGGCCGCGTCATCACCGGCGCCAACAAGCGTCCGCTGAAGTCGCTCTCCGATATGCTGAAGGGCAAGCAAGGCCGCTTCCGGCAGAACCTCCTCGGGAAACGGGTCGACTACTCCGGTCGTTCCGTGATCGTGGTGGGTCCCGAACTGATGCTCCATCAGTGCGGTTTGCCGAAGAAGATGGCGCTCGAGCTGTTCAAGCCGTTCATCTACTCGCGTCTCGATGCCAAGGGCCTCGCCGCGACCGTGAAGCAGGCGAAAAAGCTCGTTGAAAAGGAACGCCCCGAAGTTTGGGACATCCTGGAAGAAGTGATCCGCGAGCATCCGGTTCTTCTGAACCGCGCGCCCACGCTTCACCGCCTCGGCATTCAGGCCTTCGAACCCGTGCTGATCGAAGGCAAGGCCATTCAGCTTCACCCGCTCGTTTGCGCGGCCTTTAATGCCGACTTCGACGGTGACCAGATGGCGGTCCACGTGCCGCTTTCGCTGGAAGCTCAGCTCGAAGCGCGCGTCTTGATGATGTCGACCAACAACATCCTCAGCCCCGCAAACGGCAAGCCGATCATCGTGCCGTCGCAGGACATCATTCTCGGCCTCTACTATCTGTCGCTTGAGATGGATAACGAGCCGGGCGAGGGGATGGCCTTCGGCAGCTTGGCTGAGTTGGAGCACGCGCTCCACAATGACGTCATCACGCTGCACTCGAAGATCAAGATGCGGCATGAAACCGTGGACAGTGAAGGCAACGATGTTGTCGTTCGTCTTGAAACCACTGCCGGGCGTTACTTGATCGGCTCGCTTCTGCCGAAGAACAAGAATATTCCTTACGACTTGGTCACCAAGCTGATGACCAAGAAGGAAATCTCCAACATGATCGACCAGGTGTATCGTCACTGTGGTCAGAAGGAGACGGTCATCTTCTGTGACCGCATCATGGGCCTGGGCTTCCGCGAAGCCTGCCGCGCCGGCATTTCCTTCGGTAAGGATGACATGGTCATCCCCGCCTCGAAGGAAGGCCTCGTGGGCGAAACCCGTGACCTCGTGAAGGAATACGAGCAGCAGTACCAGGATGGTCTCATCACCCAGGGCGAAAAGTACAACAAGGTTGTCGACGCCTGGGCCAAGTGCACCGACAAGGTTGCCGATGAGATGATGAAAGAAATTCAGACCATCAAGACCGACCCCGAATCTGGCCGGGTGACCGACATCAACTCGATCTACATGATGTCCCACTCGGGCGCGCGGGGTTCTCCTGCTCAGATGAAACAGCTGGCCGGTATGCGCGGCCTGATGGCCAAACCGTCGGGCGAGATTATCGAAACGCCGATTATCTCGAACTTCAAGGAAGGTCTGACCGTGCAGGAGTACTTCAACTCCACTCACGGCGCGCGGAAGGGTCTGGCCGATACGGCGCTGAAGACCGCGAACTCGGGTTACCTGACCCGTCGTCTCGTGGACGTGGCGCAGGACTGCATCATCACGCACCACGACTGCGGCACCAAGGTCGGCTTCACCGTTTCGGCGGTGGTTGATGGTGGTGAAGTGGTTGAGCCGCTGGAAGACCGCATCCTGGGCCGTACGGCGCTTGAGGACATCACGGACCCGGTGACGGGCGACGTGATTGTCAAGGCCGGCGTGACCATGACCGAGCCGGAAGTCGAATTGATCGTGAACGCGAACATTCAATCTGTTCGCATTCGCTCGCCGCTGACCTGTGAAGTGCCCATCGGCATTTGCGCGACCTGCTATGGCCGTGACCTTGCCCGTGGGACGCCGGTGAACCGCGGCGAAGCGGTCGGCGTCATCGCGGCGCAATCGATTGGCGAGCCGGGCACGCAGCTGACCATGCGGACCTTCCACATTGGCGGTACGGCGCAGGTGTCCGAACAGTCGTTCACGGAGTCGAGCTACGACGGTGTCGTGAAGCTGGTGAACCGCAACGCGGTGAAGGACTCGGGCGGCAAACTGGTCGCCATGGGCCGGAACATGCAGCTGGTGGTCGTCGACAGCGACGGCAACGAGCGGGCCACGCACAAGGTCGTCTATGGCGCGCGTCTGCGTGTCGACGAAGGCGACAAGGTGACCCGTGGCCAGCGTCTGGTGGAATGGGACCCCTATACCCGCCCGATCCTGACGGAAGTCAGCGGGACGGTGAAATACGAAGACGTGGTCGACGGCGTTTCCATCAAGGAAGTGGCGGATGAGGCGACGGGTATTTCCCAGCGGGTGGTGATCGACTGGCGCGCGTCCTCGCGTGGCGGCGATCTGCGCCCCGCTTTCGTCATCCTCGACAAGAAGGGCGAAGTGCTGAAGCTGCCGAACGGCAACGACGCGCGCTACCTCCTGTCGGTGGAAGCCATTCTCTCGGTCAATGACGGGGACGAAATCAAGGCGGGTGACGCCTTGGCCCGGATCCCGACCGAGGGCGCCAAGACGCGAGACATCACCGGCGGTCTGCCGCGGGTGGCCGAACTCTTTGAGGCCCGGAAGCCGAAGGATCACGCTGTGATCGCCGCGGTCTCCGGTACGGTTGAGTTCACCCGTGACTACAAAAACAAGCGTCGTATCGTGATCCGCGCGGAGAACGAGAACGAGGAAGACGCCGAATACCTGATCCAGAAGGGCAAGCACCTGGCGGTTCAGGAAGGCGACTACATTGAGAAGGGCGAGTACCTGATCGATGGCAACCCGGCGCCGCACGACATTCTGGAAGTGAAGGGGATCGAGGAGCTCGCCGCTTATCTCATCCACGAAATCCAGGAGGTTTATCGGCTCCAGGGCGTGAAGATCAACGACAAGCACATCGAGGTGATCGTTCGCCAGATGCTGCAAAAGATCGAGATCGAAGACGGCGGCGACACCACCTTCCTGAAGGGCGAACAGCTCGACAAGGTGGAAGTCGACGAAGTCAACGCCCAGGTCGTGGCCGATGGCGGCAAACCCGCCACGGGCCGTCCGGTGCTGCTGGGCATCACCAAGGCCTCGCTCCAGACCCGCTCATTCATCTCGGCGGCGTCGTTCCAGGAAACCACCCGCGTGCTGACCGAAGCGTCGGTAAACGGTAAAGTTGATTACCTGGAAGGCCTCAAGGAAAACGTGATTGTGGGTCGGCTCATCCCGGCCGGGACGGGCAGCGCGATCCGCCGGTTCCGGGGCATTGCCACCACCCGCGACGCGGAAGTCCTTGAAGAGCGGGAAGCTGAAGCCGCCATCGCGGCAGCGGCGGCCCTGCCGGAGCCGAGTGCAGAGAGCCCGGAGCCGGTCGAAGAGGCCAGTGATTCGGCAGATTCCAGCGTCGCTTAAGGCGTTCAGGGTCAAAAATCAGGGATAAAATCCCATTTGAGCCGGGGCGGCAGAGCTGCTCCGGCTCTTCTTTTCGGTCCCCACGCTGTGCCCGGTCGAAATTCGTTAAAAAAGCGACAAAATGGCAGTTTACAGGGGTTGACCGGGTAGGGGGGCGTGAGTATGTTCCGCGCCTCATTTGGCGGCAGGCCGTAGGGGGATCGCCCGCAAGGGCTAACCCTAGACGCTGCCACGGGTTTTAAAAGCTGAGTACGAGACGCATGACCGCCCATATAAGCGGTCCTCTGCCACACCGGGCGCCCATCGCCATTAAGATCGGGCGCCGCTCGTTTATGGCGAACACCCCGTGTGCACTTTGGCCCTCCGACAAACGTAAAGAAGTTTCGAAAGCGACGGCAGACGTGCCGTCTCGCTGATTAAAAAGCAGGGCCCTAAATGCCTACGATACAACAGCTTATCCGCAAGCCGCGGAAACCGAAGGTGAAGCGGAACAAAGTGGTTCACCTTCAGCAAAGCCCGCAGAAGCGGGGCGTGTGCACGCGCGTCTATACGACGACGCCGAAGAAGCCGAACTCCGCGTTGCGGAAAGTGGCGAAGATCCGTCTCACCAACGGCTTTGAAGTGATCGGTTACATCCCGGGCGAAGGCCACAATCTTCAGGAACACTCTGTGGTTCTGATCCGTGGCGGCCGGGTGAAGGACCTTCCGGGCGTGCGCTACCACGTGCTTCGCGGCGTGCTCGACACGCAAGGTGTGAAGGACCGCAAGCAACGCCGTTCGAAATACGGCGCGAAGCGTCCCAAGTAAGGCTGAGGGAAGAAGAATATGTCTCGTCGTCACCGCGCAGAAAAACGCGAAATCATCCCCGATCCGAAGTTCGGAGATTTCGTACTGTCGAAGTTCATGAATTCGCTGATGCTCCACGGCAAAAAGTCGACCGCCGAAAGCATCGTCTACGGCGCGTTCGATCGCATTCAGGAAAAGACCAGCCAGGATCCGCTGCAGGTTTTCCACGAAGCACTCGACAACGTGAAGCCGTCGGTCGAAGTCCGCAGCCGCCGGGTTGGTGGCGCGACCTATCAGGTGCCGGTTGAAGTGCGCCCCGATCGCCGTCAGGCGCTGGCCATTCGCTGGCTGATCGACGCCTCGCGCAAGCGCAATGAGACCACGATGGTCGAACGCCTGTCGGGCGAACTTCTGGATGCCGCGCAGAACCGCGGCTCGTCGGTGAAGAAGCGGGAAGACACGCACAAGATGGCGGAAGCCAACCGCGCGTTCTCGCACTACCGCTGGTAACAAGGGTCTGGCCCGAAGGGGCCATGAGTTAAAAGGTTTAAGGTAATGTCTCGTCAAACACCGCTTTCTGATTATCGCAACATCGGCATCATGGCCCACATTGATGCCGGTAAGACGACGACGACCGAGCGCGTGCTCTATTACACCGGCCGCAGCCACAAGATCGGCGAAGTGCACGACGGTGCCGCGACCATGGACTGGATGGAGCAGGAACAAGAGCGCGGGATTACGATCACGTCCGCTGCCACCACCGCGTTCTGGAACGACAAGCGCATCAACATCATCGACACCCCGGGCCACGTGGACTTCACCATTGAGGTGGAGCGGTCCCTGCGCGTGCTCGACGGCGCGGTTGCCGTGCTCGACGCCAACGCCGGCGTGGAGCCGCAAACCGAAACCGTGTGGCGCCAGGCCGACAAGTACAAAGTTCCGCGCATGATCTTCGTCAACAAGATGGATAAGATCGGCGCCGACTTCTACAATTCCGTCGACATGGTGAAAAAGCGTCTCGGTGCGACCCCGCTGGTGATCCAGCTTCCGGTTGGTGCGGAAAACGACTTTGCCGGTGTGGTTGACCTCATCAAGATGAAGGCGATCATCTGGAAAGACGAAAGCCTGGGCGCCGAATTCGAATATGTCGACATTCCGGCTGACCTTGCCGATCGTGCCGCGGAATACCGCGAGCAAATGATCGAAACCGCCGTCGAAATGGACGAAGCGGTGATGGAAGCCTATCTGGAAGGCAACGAGCCGGACGAAGAAACGCTGAAGCGCTGCATCCGCAAGGGTACTTGCGATCTTTCCTTCGTGCCGATCATTTGCGGTTCCGCGTTCAAGAACAAGGGCGTTCAGCCCATGCTCGACGCGGTTGTCGACTACCTGCCGTCCCCGACCGAAGTGCCGGCGATCAAGGGCATCGACCCCAAGACTGACGAAGAAGTCGTGCGCAAGTCGAACGATGAAGAGCCGTTCTCCGCACTGGCGTTCAAGGTCATGAACGACCCCTTCGTGGGCTCGCTGACCTTTATCCGCATCTACTCGGGCAAGCTTGCCAGCGGTGACGCACTCGTCAACACGGTGAAAGAGGGCAAGGAACGCGTGGGACGGATGCTGCAAATGCACTCCAATCACCGCGAAGAAATCAAGGAAGCTTTTGCGGGCGACATCGTGGCCTTGGCGGGCATGAAGAATGTCACCACGGGCGACACGCTTTGCGACCCCAACCACCCGGTGATCCTGGAACGGATGGAATTCCCCGATCCGGTCATCGAGCTCTCCGTTGAGCCGAAGTCCAAAGCCGACCAGGAAAAGCTGGGTATCGCTCTCAACCGTTTGGCACAGGAAGATCCGTCTTTCCGTGTGAAGACGGACGAAGAAAGCGGCCAGACGATCATCGCCGGCATGGGCGAGCTTCACCTCGACATTCTGGTCGACCGTATGAAGCGCGAGTTCAAGGTTGAAGCCAACGTTGGCGCGCCGCAGGTGGCCTATCGTGAAACCATCACCAAGCCCGCGCAGATCGACTACACCCACAAGAAACAAACCGGTGGTTCGGGCCAGTTCGCCCGCATCAAGCTTGAGTTTGAACCGGGTGAAGTGGGTTCAGGTTTTGTTTTTGAAAGCAAGATTGTCGGCGGGAACGTTCCGAAGGAATACATTCCGGGCGTGGAAAAGGGCCTTGGGTCGGTCGCCGAAGGCGGCATCCTGGCCGGCTTCCCGGTCATCGACTTCAAGGTGACGCTGGTGGACGGCGCCTACCACGACGTCGACTCCTCGGTCATGGCGTTTGAGATCGCCTCTCGCGCGGCCTTCCGCGAAGTGTCCGGCCAAGCCGGTATCAAGCTGCTGGAACCCATCATGCGGGTCGAAGTGGTGACGCCGGAAGATTACATGGGCGATGTCATCGGTGACTTGAACAGCCGCCGCGGTCAGATCCAGGGCACCGAAGCGCGGGGCGTTGCCACCGTGATCAATGCCATGGTGCCGCTCGCCAATATGTTCGGGTATGTGAACACGCTGCGCTCCATGAGCCAGGGTCGTGCTCAATACACAATGTTCTTTGATCACTACGAGCAGGTGCCCCAACAGGTCGCCGACGAAGTGGTCGCCAAGTACGCGTAATTGCCAGAAGGCTACGGAGAAGAAAATGGGCAAAGAAAAGTTTGATCGCTCGAAGCCGCACTGCAACATCGGCACGATTGGTCACGTTGACCACGGTAAGACGACGTTGACAGCTGCGATCACGAAGTATTACGGCGATTTCCAGGCGTATGATCAGATCGACAAAGCGCCGGAAGAAAAAGCGCGCGGTATCACGATCTCGACGGCGCACGTTGAATATGAAACGCCGAACCGGCACTACGCGCACGTCGACTGCCCGGGCCACGCTGACTATGTGAAGAACATGATCACGGGCGCGGCGCAGATGGATGGCGCGATCCTGGTGGTGAACGCTGCTGACGGGCCCATGCCGCAAACGCGCGAGCACATTCTGCTGGCCCGTCAGGTGGGCGTGCCCGCCATCGTGGTGTACCTGAACAAGGTCGACCAGGTGGATGACGAAGAGCTTCTGGAACTGGTTGAGATGGAAGTGCGCGAGCTGCTCTCCTCTTACGATTTCCCGGGCGACGATATCCCCATCATCAAGGGCTCGGCGCTTGCCGCTCTTGAGGGCCGCGACGAAGCGATCGGCGAAAACTCCATCAAGGAATTGATGGAAGCGGTCGACAGCTACATCCCGCAGCCCGAGCGCGCTGTGGACCAGCCGTTCCTGATGCCGGTGGAAGACGTGTTCTCGATCTCTGGTCGGGGCACGGTGGCCACGGGCCGGATCGAGCGCGGCGTGGTCAACGTTGGTGAAGAAGTCGAAATCGTGGGTATCAAGGACACGACGAAGACGACCATCACGGGTGTTGAAATGTTCCGCAAGCTTCTGGACCGCGGCGAGGCGGGCGACAACGTTGGTTGCCTTCTGCGTGGTGTTGAGCGTGAAGGGATTGAGCGCGGTCAGGTTCTGGCCAAGCCCGGTTCGGTGACGCCGCACACGAAGTTCGTTGCCGAAGCCTACATCCTGACGAAGGATGAAGGCGGTCGTCACACGCCGTTCTTCACGAACTACCGTCCGCAGTTCTACTTCCGCACGACGGATGTGACGGGCGTGGTGACGCTGAAAGAGGGCACCGAAATGGTGATGCCCGGCGACAACGTCGAAATGAATGTCGAGCTGATCGTGCCGATCGCGATGGAAGAGAAGCTGCGCTTCGCCATCCGCGAAGGTGGCCGCACCGTCGGTGCCGGCGTCGTCTCGAAAATTATTGAGTAATGAATAGAACCCGGATCGGAATTTCTTCGGTCCGGGTCTTCAATTGGAATTGGGTTAGGCAGGAAAACTAAAATGGCCGCGCAAGGACAAAACATTCGCATCCGGCTTAAGGCGTTCGATCACCGCGTGCTCGACAATTCGACGCGCGAGATCGTCAACACGGCGAAGCGGACCGGCGCACAGGTGCGCGGGCCCATCCCGCTGCCGACCCGGCTTGAAAAATTCACGGTTCTTCGGAGCCCGCACATCGACAAGAAAAGCCGCGAGCAGTTCGAGATTCGGACTCACAAGCGCGTCTTGGACATTGTCGACCCCACGCCGCAAACGGTGGACGCGCTGATGAAGCTCGACCTTGCCGCCGGTGTGGACGTTCAGATCAAGCTCTAAGCGGGCTTAAGGGAAAGTAGGAGGCGATCCGCGCTATGCGCTCAGGAGTTATCGCACAGAAGGTGGGCATGACCCGCGTGTTCAATGAGGATGGTCGTCACGTGCCCGTGACGGTCCTCAAGCTGGACAAGTGTCAGGTTGTGGCTCAACGCACGAATGAACGGGACGGCTATACCGCGCTTCAGCTCGGTTCTGGTCTCGCGAAAACGAAAAACACGACCCGTGCCATGCGCGGCCACTTTGCCGTGGCGAAGGTCGAGCCCAAGCGGAAGGTTGCTGAGTTCCGCGTGAGCCAGGACAACCTCATCGACGTGGGCGCGGAGATTACCGCCGACCATTTCGTGGCGGGTCAAAAGGTTGACGTGTCGGGCAGCTCGATCGGTAAGGGTTTTGCCGGCGCTATGAAGCGGCATAACTTCGGCGGCCTGCGCGCGACACACGGTGTGTCGATCTCGCACCGTAGCCATGGCTCGACGGGCCAGTGCCAGGATCCGGGCAAGGTCTTCAAGGGCAAGAAGATGGCCGGTCACATGGGTGCCGCCAACGTCACGACCCAGAACCTGGAAGTCGTGCGTATCGATATCGACCGGGGTCTGATCCTCGTGAAGGGTGCGGTGCCGGGCTCCAAGGGTGGCTGGGTCATGATCCGCGATGCGATCAAGAAAGGCCTGCCTGAAGGGGCGCCGCTGCCGGGTGCGTTCCGCACCGCCGACGACGCGGGCGCTGTGAAGGAAGAAACCAAGGCGGAAACGCCGGCCGAAGAAGAAGTCGATGCGGATGCCGCGGCCGACGCTCCGGCGGCTGAGGAAGCGCCCGCGCAAGATGCCGGCGCTGACGAAGCCACTGATGACAAGAAGGATGACGCGTAATGAAACTCGACGTCCTCAAACTCGACGCGAGCAAGGCGGGCGACATCGAACTCGATGACACCATCTATGGCCTTGAGCCGCGCGCCGACATCCTGCACCGGGTTGTGACCTGGCAGGCGAACAAGGCGCGCTCTGGCACGCGCAAGATTAAAACGCGCAGCGAGATTGCGCGCACGGGTCAAAAGTTCGGTCGCCAGAAGGGCGGCGGCGGTGCGCGTCACGGCGATCGCAAGTCGAACATCTTCCGTGGCGGTGCCAAGGCCCACGGGCCGGTGGTGCGCAGCCACGATACGGACCTGCCGAAAAAGATTCGCAAGCTGGGCCTGCGCCATGCGCTGTCGTCCAAGGCGGGTGCGAAGACACTGATCGTTCTGGACGACGCCAAACTGGGCGCGCCCAAGACGAAAGACCTGAAGGCCGTTTTCGAAAAGCTGGGCGTGAAAAGCGCGCTGGTAATCGATGGGGCCGAAGTGGACAACAATTTCTTCCTCGCGGCGATGAACATTCCTCATGTGGATGTTCTTCCGGCGCAGGGCGCCAATGTGCGGGACATCCTGGGTCATGAGACCCTGGTGCTGACCCGTCAGGCGGTTGAGCAGCTGGAGGCGCGCCTGAAATGACCGACCTCAAGTCGTACGACATCATTCGCAAGCCGATCATCACCGAAAAGTCGACCATGGCGTCGGAGCATAATCAGGTGATCTTCGAGGTTGCGACCAATGCCACCAAGCCCGAGATCAAGAGCGCGATTGAAGAGCTCTTCAAGGTCAAGGTGAAGGCGGTGAACACCATTCTGACGAAAGGCAAGTCCAAGAAATTCCGTGGACGGCCCTATCGTCGGAGTGACACGAAAAAAGCGATTGTGACGCTGGTGGAAGGTCATTCCATCGACGTGACATCCGGCCTTTAAGAGTTAGCGAGACGGTTTAGTTATGGCACTGAAGCACTACAAACCGAGCACGGCGGCCCAACGCGGCCTCGTCCAGGTGGATCGGTCGGCCCTCTACAAGGGCAAGCCGGAAAAGAGCCTGTCCGAAGGTCTGACGAAGAATGGCGGTCGGAACAATACGGGCCGGATCACGGCGCGTCGGATCGGCGGCGGTCACAAGCGCACCTACCGCAAGGTGGATTTCAAGCGCAACAAGATGGAAATGTCCGCGACGGTCGAGCGTCTGGAATACGATCCCAACCGGACCGCGTTCATTGCGCTGATCAAGTACGAAGATGGCGAGAAGAGCTATATCCTCGCGCCGCAACGTCTGGCCGAAGGCGACAAGGTTATCGCCGGCGCGAAAGTGGATGTGAAGCCGGGCAACGCGATGCCGCTGTCGGCCATTCCCGTCGGCACCATTGTGCACAACGTGGAAATGAAGCCGGGGAAGGGTGGTCAGATCGCCCGTTCGGCTGGCACCTATGTCCAGCTCGTGGGCCGCGACATGAACTACGCCATCCTGCGCCTCAACTCTGGTGAGCAGCGCAAGGTACTGGGCGCCTGTATGGCGACCGTCGGCGCGGTGTCGAACCCGGACCATTCCAACACCAAACTGGCGAAGGCCGGCCGCAAGCGCTGGCTGGGTAAAAAGCCGTCGGTGCGTGGTGTGGCCATGAACCCGGTTGATCACCCGCACGGTGGTGGTGAAGGCCGGACCTCGGGCGGGCGCCATCCGGTGTCGCCTTGGGGCAAGCCGACCAAAGGCAAGAGAACCCGCAGCAACAAGGCCACGGACAAGTACATCGTCCGCAGCCGGCATGCGCGCAAGGGACGATAGGAGCAGAAACAGTGGCACGTTCCATTTGGAAAGGTCCGTTCGTCGACGGATATTTGTTGAAGAAGGCCGAAACGTCGGCGGCGTCGGGACGCAAAGAGGTCATCAAGACCTGGTCGCGTCGTTCGACGGTCCTGCCGCACTTTGTTGGGCTCACCTTTGGTGTGCACAACGGCCAGAAGTTTATTCCCGTGTCGATTAATGAAGACATGGTTGGCCATAAGCTGGGTGAGTTTGCGCCCACGCGGACCTACTACGGTCATGGTGCAGACAAGAAAGCAAAGAGGAAGTAATGGGCAAGCCGTCGAGAGAACGCAGCCTTGGTGAGACCGAGGCCATGGCCAAAGGCCGCCTCATCCGCACCAGCCCGCAGAAGCTGAATCTGGTGGCGCAGCAGATCCGGGGTCTTCCCGTTGAGCGCGCCCTGAACCAGCTGGCGTTTTCGCCGAAGCGGGTGTCGGGCCTAGTGCGCAAGGTGCTGCAATCCGCCATCGCGAATGCGGAAAACAATCATGACCTCGACGTGGATAGCCTCGTCGTGGCTGAGGCCTGGGTTGGCAAGAACCTGGTGATGAAGCGTTTCCGTCCGCGGGCGCGGGGCCGGGTTGGCCGCATCGAAAAGCCGTTCAGCGAAATCACAATCGTCGTCCGCGAAGCGGAAGGAAGTTAAGATGGGTCAGAAAGTCAATCCGATCGGCCTTCGTTTGGGCATCAACCGGACCTGGGATTCGCGTTGGTTCGCGAAGACCGGTGAATACGGGATGCTGCTGCAGGAAGACATCAAGATCCGCAACTATTTGCAGGATCGCCTGAAGCAAGCCGGCATCAGCCGCGTCGTGATCGAACGCCCGCACAAAAAGTGCCGCGTGACGCTTCATTCCGCGCGTCCGGGTCTGATCATCGGCAAGAAGGGCGCGGACATCGAAGCCCTGCGCCGTAAGTTGGGTGAGTTCACCGACAGCGAAGTTCACCTGAACATCGTGGAAGTGCGCAAGCCGGAAATTGACGCCAAGCTGGTCGCCGAAAACATCGCCCAGCAGCTAGAGCGCCGCATTGCATTCCGTCGCGCCATGAAGCGTGCGGTGCAAAATGCCGAACGCCTGGGCGCCGAAGGTATCCGGATCAATTGTGGTGGCCGTCTGGGTGGCGCGGAAATCGCGCGGACCGAATGGTACCGCGAAGGGCGTGTGCCGCTTCATACGCTGCGCGCGCACATCGACTACGGCACGGCCGAAGCGAAGACCGCCTACGGCATCATCGGCATCAAGGTCTGGATCTTTAAAGGCGAGATCCTGGAACACGATCCGATGGCTCAGGAAAAACGCAGCGCCGAAGCGGGCGGCCCCGATGGCGGCCGTGGCGGACGCGGTGACCGGCGCGACGATCGTCGCGACCGTCGCGGCTAAGGCAAGAGTTAGAGAGAAGGCAGACGAGTTATGCTGCAACCGAAGCGAACTAAATTCCGCAAGGCGCACAAAGGCCGTATCCACGGCAATGCCAAGGGCGGCACGGCGCTGAACTTTGGGGCCTTTGGTCTCAAGGCCCAGGAGCCCGCGCGTGTGACCGCGCGTCAGATCGAGGCGGCCCGCCGCGCGATCACGCGTCACATGAAGCGGCAAGGCCGGGTGTGGATCCGTATTTTTCCGGATGTGCCTGTGTCAAAGAAGCCGACCGAAGTGCGGATGGGTAAGGGTAAGGGGACGCCTGAGTTTTGGGCGGCCCGCGTGAAGCCCGGTCGTGTGGTGTTCGAGATCGACGGTGTCGACGAGGCGACGGCGCGGGAAGCGCTGGCGCTCGGGGCCTCCAAGCTGCCGATTTCTTGCAAGTTCATTCAGCGCCTCGAAGCGCACTAAGCGACGACGCGAAGAAGGAAGAAGGCGATGAAAGCCGAAGAAGTAAGAGACCTGACGGTTGATCAGCTGCGCGACAAGCTCGCTGGCCTAAAGAAAGAGCAGTTTAACCTGCGCTTTCAGAAAGCCTCCGGTCAGCTGGAAAATACCACTCGTATGCGCGACGTGCGCCGCGATGTGGCTCGCGTACAAACCATCCTGCGCCAGAAGCTGGCCGCCGAGAGCGCCGCTTAAGGCCGATAGGGGAATAAAGAGATGCCGAAAAGAATTCTTACCGGCCGCGTGGTGAGCAACAAGGGCGATAAGACCGCCGTTGTTCTGGTGGAACGCCGCATTACGCACCCGGTTCTGAAAAAGACCATGCGCCGGTCGAAAAAGTACCACGCGCATGATGAGAACAACGTGGCTCAAGTTGGCGAGCTGGTGCGCATTCAGGAATGCAAACCCGTTTCAAAGCTGAAGAGCTGGGAAATTATTGCGGACGCTTCCTAAGGAAGCGGTTCCGTCTGAACGATTGAAAGGTTTGGACCGATGATCCAGATGCAAACCAACTTGGAAGTGGCCGACAATTCCGGCGCACGCCGTGTGCAGTGCATCAAGGTCTTGGGCGGCTCAAAGCGGAAGTACGCTTCTGTTGGTGACATCATTGTCGTCAGCGTGAAGGAAGCCATTCCGCGCGGCCGCGTGAAGAAGGGCGATGTGATGAAGGCCATCGTGGTGCGGACGGCGAAGGAAATCCGCCGCGCTGACGGGAGCGCCATTCGTTTCGACACCAACGCCGCGGTGCTGGTGAACAACAACATGGAGCCTATCGGCACCCGGATTTTTGGCCCCGTGACCCGCGAGCTTCGGGCGAAGAACTTCATGAAGATCGTCTCGCTCGCGCCGGAGGTGATCTAACCATGGCGACTGAAATGGACAATGTGAGCAAGAAATTCCGCAAGGGCGATCAAGTGATCGTTCTGACTGGCCGCGACAAGGGCAAGAAGGGCACCATCCTGAAGATGATCCCGACTGAAGCCCGCGCGCTGGTGCAAGGTGTCAACGTGGTCAAGCGCCATCAGCGCCAAAGCCAGACCCAAGCTGGCGGGATCATTGAAAAGGAAGCGTCGATTCACATTTCGAACATCGCGCTTGTGGACCCCAAGACGGGCGAAGCGACGCGCGTCGGAATCAAAACCCTCGAAGACGGACGCCGCGTCCGCTTTGCTAAGGACTCGGGAGAAGTGATTGATGCCTGAGGTAAAGGATTATACACCGCGCCTTAAGACGCATTACGACGATGTGGTGCGCAGCGCGCTGATTGAAAAGTTTGCCTATGCGAACCCCATGATGGCGCCGCGGCTTGAAAAGGTCGTGCTCAACATGGGTGTGGGCGAGGCCGTCGGCGACACCAAGAAGGTGAAAAGCGCCGTCGAGGCGATGACCCTGATTTCCGGTCAGCAGCCGGTCGTGACTAAAGCCAAGAAGTCCATCGCGGGCTTCAAGGTGCGGGACGGCATGCCGCTGGGTTGCAAGGTTACGCTGCGCCGCGAACGCATGTACGAATTCCTGGATCGTCTGATCACCGTGGCACTGCCGCGCGTGCGTGACTTCCGGGGCGTGAATGGCAAGAGCTTTGATGGCCGTGGCAACTTCGCCATGGGCCTGAAGGAACACATCGTGTTCCCCGAAATCGACTATGACAAGGTCGATACCATTTGGGGCATGGACATCATTGTCTGTACCTCTGCCGAAACCGACGAAGAAGCAAAGGAGCTGCTGCGTCACTTCAATTTCCCGTTCCAGGAATAACTGGCCAAGACCAACGGGCATTGAGGCGAAACGAGCAGACCGGAGAGAACCATGGCGAAAAAGAGTGCCATCGAGAAGAACAACCGCCGCGCCAAGCTTGCGAAAAAATTCGCGGGCAAGCGTGAGCGTCTCAAGGCAATTGCAAACAATCAAGAACTGCCGGTGGAAGAACGCTTCGCCGCGCGGCTGAAGCTGGCGGAATTGCCGCGCAATTCGAACCCGACCCGCATCCGTAATCGGTGCGAAGTGACGGGCCGTCCGCGCGCTTTTTACCGCAAGCTGAAAATGTCACGTATTTCGCTCAGAAAACTGGCCTCCGAGGGACAAGTCCCCGGCATGGTCAAGTCGAGCTGGTAGGGGGAACGTCAGATGTCATTCAGTGATCCGATCGGCGATCTCCTGACCCGTATCCGCAATGCGCAAATGCGCAAGCGGGATTTGGTCAGCTCACCGTCTTCCAAGCTGCGTCTTGCGGTGCTCGAAGTGCTCAAGGACGAAGGCTATATCCGCGGCTATCGGGTGGTCGAAAAGGCCGGCGAGCATCCGCAGGTGGAAGTCGAACTGAAATATTTCGATGGCACGCCGGTGATCTCCGAGATCAAGCGTGTGTCCAAGCCGGGCCGCCGCGTCTATTCCGCGGTGAGGGATCTGCCGCTGGTGCAGAACGGCCTTGGTATTTCGATTGTCTCCACGCCCAAGGGCGTCATGTCGGACGAGAAAGCCCGCGCCGAAAACGTCGGCGGCGAAGTTCTCGCCCGCGTGTACTAGGCCGGGGAAGGGAAGAACGATGTCGCGAATTGGTAAAGCACCGATCACGCTCCCCGACGGCGTCACCGTGACGATCGACGGGCAAGCGGTAAAGGTCAAAGGCAAGAAGGGTGAGCTTGAAGCCACTCTTGTTGAAGATGTCACCATCGCCCAGGGCGATGAGGGCCTGACGGTTAAGCCGCGGGAAGAAACCCAACGCGGGCGTGCGATGTGGGGCATGAGCCGCACAATCGTCGCCAATATGGTGCAGGGCGTTTCTGAGGGCTTTCAGAAGAACCTTGAGATCAATGGGGTTGGGTATCGTGCCCAGGCGCAAGGCAAAGAGTTGAAGATGCAGCTCGGCTTCAGCCACGAAGTGGTGTTCCCGATTCCGGAAGGGATTGAGGTGACGACGCCGAAGCCGACCGAGATTGAGGTCAAGGGCATCGACAAGCAACAGGTAGGTCAGGTCGCGGCGAAGATCCGTGGCTACCGCCCGCCGGAGCCCTATAAGGGCAAAGGCGTGAAATACGCGGATGAATTCATCTACCGCAAAGAAGGCAAGAAGAAGTAAGGCCATGAGCAAAGGTAAGACCCTATTTGAGCGCCGCCGCGACCGCGTCCGGACGTCTCTTCGCAAAGTCAGCAAAGGCAAGCTTCGGCTTTCCGTGCACCGCTCGGCCAACAACATCTATGCCCAGGTGATTGATGACGCGGCGGGCAAGACGCTCGTTGCCGCCTCGACGCTGGAAAAAGATCTGCGCGCCAAAACGGGCGGCAACACCGAGGCGGCAGCCGCGGTGGGCAAGCTGCTTGGGGAGCGGGCGAAAAAGGCCGGCATCGAAGAAGTTGTCTTCGATCGTGGCGGTTTTCTCTATCACGGCCGGGTGAAGGCGCTCGCCGATGGCGCGCGTGAAGCTGGTTTGAAATTCTAAGGACAAGCACTATGGCAAGACCGCAGCATAATAACCGGGACGAACGCGACAGCGAGTTTGTCGATCGCCTGGTGCACATCAACCGCGTCGCCAAAGTGGTGAAGGGCGGCCGTCGTTTTGGCTTCGCCGCGCTCGTCGTGGTGGGTGACCAAAAAGGCCGTGTGGGCTTTGGTAAGGGCAAGGCCCGTGAAGTGCCTGAAGCGATCCGCAAGGCAACGGAAGCAGCCAAGCGCGACATGATCCGCGTGCCGCTTCGCGAAGGCCGGACGCTTCATCACGATGTGAAGGGCCGTCATGGCGCGGGCCGCGTGGTCCTGCGTGCGGCGCCTCCGGGAACGGGCATCATCGCCGGTGGCCCGATGCGCGCCGTGTTCGAAACCCTCGGCATTCACGACGTGGTCGCGAAGTCCGTTGGCACCTCGAACCCCTACAACATGGTGCGTGCCACGTTCGATGCACTGAAGCGCGAGACCTCGCCTCGTCAGGTTGCTGCCAAGCGCGGCAAGAAGGTGGGCGATATCGTTGGGCGCCGTAATGACGGGGTCTCCGATCCCATGGCCGCGACCGAGTAAGTCCGGCAGCAAGGAATAAGTGACGATGGCTGAAGAAGAAAAGAAAGCGGCGAAAAAGCCTGCGGCGAAAAAGGCCGCGGCAAAGAAAACCGCGACGAAAAAGACCGCTGCGAAAAAGACGACGGCCAAAAAAGCCGCCGCCAAAACCGCTGCGCCGAAGACGGCTGCTAAAAAGCCTGCTGCCAAAAAGGCCGCGACGAAAAAGGCTGCGCCCAAGAAGGCTGAGAAGAAGGCCCCCACCGGCAAGACCGTTACGGTTGAGCAAACGGGAAGCCCCATTCGCCAGCCGCAAGACCAACGTGCGACGCTTATCGGCCTTGGCCTGCGCCGCCGTCATCAGCGCCGGACGTTGGAAGATACGCCGTCGGTGCGCGGCATGATCAACAAGGTGAGCCACCTTGTGCGCGTCGTCGAAGACGCCGAGTAAGGGATAGAGACAATGAAGCTGAACGAGCTTTCCGATAACAATGGCGCCCGCAAGGGCCGCACGCGCATCGGCCGCGGGATCGGCTCGGGCAAGGGCAAAACCGGCGGGCGCGGCGTGAAGGGTCAAACCTCGCGCTCTGGCGTCGCCATCAAGGGTTTTGAAGGCGGTCAGATGCCGCTTCACATGCGCATGCCGAAGCGGGGCTTTAACAGCCGCGTGGACAACGACTATGCCGAAGTGAACCTGGGTCGCCTGCAAACCGCGATTGACGCGGGCAAGCTGGATGCCTCCAAGACCGTTGATGCGAAAGCGCTGATTGCTGCGGGCCTTATCCGGCGTGAGAAAGACGGCGTGCGCGTTCTGGCCAAGGGCGAGCTGAAGTCCAAGGTGACGATCGAAGTGGCGGGCGGCTCCAAAGGCGCCATCGAAGCCATCGAAAAGGCTGGCGGTAAAGTGGTCATCAAGGCCGCCAAGCCCAAAGCCGACCCCTCAGCCGAGTAAGCGAACCAAGGAACCCTGATCCATGGCATCAGCCGCCGAACAACTTGCCGCGAATATCAACTTTTCCTCCTTCATGAAGGCGGAAGAGCTGAAGAAGCGTTTGTTGTTCACCCTTGGCGCGCTGATCATTTATCGCCTGGGGACCTATATTCCGCTGCCGGGCATCAACATTGATCAATATGCGCAAGCCTTCCAGGCCGGGTTCGGCCAAGGGATTGGCGGACTGATCAATATGTTCGCCGGTGGTGCGGTGGAACGGATGGCCATCTTTGCGCTGTCCATCATGCCGTACATTTCGGCGTCGATTATCATGCAGCTAATGACCACCGTCAGCCCAAATCTTGAAAAGCTCAAGAAAGAAGGCGAAGCAGGCCGTAAGCAGATCAACCAGTACACGCGCTATCTGACCGTGCTGCTGGCAACGGTGCAGGCCTATGCCATCGCTAACGGGATCCAGGGCTTTGCCATTCATCCCGGACCGTTCTTTGTGGCGTCGGTTGTGATCACCCTTGTTGGCGGAACCATGTTCCTGCTCTGGCTGGGGGAACAGATCACGTCGCGCGGTGTGGGGCAGGGTGTGTCGCTGATCATCATGGCCGGTATCGTCGCGGAAATTCCGCGCACCATCGCACAGTTCTTTGAGCTGGGCCGTGTGGGCGCGCTGCCGGGCTTTATTATCTTCGCCATTGCTTTGCTGCTGCTTGGCACGCTGGCCTTCATCGTTTTCATGGAACGCGCGCAGCGCCGCCTGATCGTGCAATACCCCAAGCGTCAGTCCGGCAACCGGATGATGGGCGGTGAAACTTCTCACCTGCCGCTGAAGATCAACACGGCTGGCGTGATCCCGCCGATCTTTGCCTCGTCCTTGCTGCTAATGCCATTGACGGTGATCAGTTTTATGGGGCAGGGCTCGGGCCCCGAATGGCTTTCCAATATCGCGACCTTCCTGGGGCGCGGGCAACCGCTCTACATGGGGCTCTATGCCGCCATGATTATTTTCTTTGCTTTCTTCTATACGGCCATTGTTTTCAACCCCGAAGACACGGCCGATAACCTGAAGAAGTATGGCGGCTTCATTCCCGGCATTCGCCCGGGTAAGCGGACCGCGGAATATATCGACTTTGTCCTGACCCGGATCACGGTGATCGGTGGCCTCTATCTGGTGGGCGTGTGCTTGATCCCTGAATTCCTGTACGGCGCTTACAACATCAGCCTCGCCTTTGGCGGCACGTCGCTGCTGATTGTGGTGACCGTGACCATGGACACAGTGGCGCAGATCCAAAGCCACCTGCTGGCGCACCAATACGAAGGCCTGATCAAAAAGTCTCGCCTGCGGGGAGCGCGGCGATGAATATCATTCTGTTCGGCCCTCCCGCCGCGGGGAAGGGCACCCAGGCCAAACGCCTGGTGGACACCTATAAGATGATCCAGCTTTCGACCGGTGACATGCTGCGCGCGGCGCGCGCCTCCGGAACCGAACTGGGTAACAAAGTTGCGGGGATCATGGACCGTGGCGACCTCGTGTCCGACGAGATCGTCATTGCCCTGATCGAGGAGCAAATTGAAAAGAACGGTGCGGACAAGAGCTACATCTTTGATGGCTTTCCGCGCACCGTGGCCCAGGCCGAAGCGCTGGACGCGCTGATGAAACGGCATGGAGTGGCGATCAATGCGGTGATCCGTCTCGAGGTTGACGAGGCCAAGCTCATCGCGCGGGTCGAAAAACGGTTCAAGGAAGAAGGCCGGGCGGACGACAATCCGGAGAGCTTCAAAGTGCGGCTGGGCCGCTACAATCAGGATACGGCACCTTTGCTGCCCTATTATGAGGCGCAAGGGAAGCTGAAAGCGGTGGACGGTATGGCCACCATCGAAGACGTAGGCGCTGGAATCGATAAGGTTCTCAGCGGGTTAGAAGAGTAAGAAAAGGCAATCCGTGCGGGTTGACCGGGCGCGAAAGGGGGGTATATTCCGCCCCTCTCGTGACAACCCGGGACTTAAGTTCCCCGCGCGGCGGACATGAAGGAGTTCGTGCCCATGGCACGTATTGCAGGCGTAAATATCCCGACGAACAAGCGCGTCCTTGTGGCGCTGACTTACATTCATGGGATCGGCCAAGCCAAGGCCAAGGAAATTTGCGAGACCGTTGGGATCGCCTCGGAACGCCGCGTTCAGGAACTGACCGACGCGGAAGTGATCCAGATTCGCGAAACCATCGACGCGAATTATCAGGTGGAAGGTGATCTGCGCCGTGATACGGCGATGAACATCAAACGCCTGATGGATCTGGGTTGCTATCGTGGTCTGCGGCATCGTCGCGGCCTGCCTGTGCGCGGTCAGCGGACGCACACCAATGCACGCACGCGTAAGGGCCCGGCGAAGCCCATCGCAGGCAAGAAGAAGTAAGGCGAGGATTTAGGTATGGCTAAAGCACCGGCGCGTCCCCGCCGCAAAGAGCGTAAAAACATTTCGTCCGGCGTGGCGCATGTGAACGCGAGCTTCAACAACACCATGGTGACCATCACCGACGCGCAAGGGAATGCGATTTCCTGGTCGTCCTCGGGCACCATGGGGTTCAAGGGGTCGCGGAAGTCGACCCCCTATGCCGCACAGATGGCGGCGGAAGATGCGGCGAAGAAAGCTGCCGAACACGGCATGAAGACGCTCGAAGTAAACGTCTCCGGCCCTGGTTCGGGACGTGAAAGCGCCCTTCGCGCGCTGCAGGCTGCCGGGTTCACCATCACGTCGATCCGCGACGTGACGCCGATCCCGCACAACGGTTGCCGCCCGCCCAAGCGTCGCCGCGTTTAGTGGATTTTGCAGGGGCGGCTGACCGCCCCGGCATTTTGAACTTGGCGCGCCCCCAAATGCCGCGCCACAACCAGTGAGGACTTGGACGTGATCCAAAAAAACTGGCAGGAACTGATTAAGCCGACGAAGCTCGAAACGAAGCCGGGCCACGACCCCGCGCGTCTCGGTACCGTTGTTGCTGAACCGCTTGAGCGGGGCTTTGGCCTGACGCTCGGCAACGCGCTGCGGCGCGTGCTGCTGTCCAGCCTGCAAGGCTCGGCGGTGACGAGCGTTCAGATCGACGGCGTGCTGCACGAGTTCTCCTCGATTGCTGGTGTGCGTGAAGACGTGACCGACATCGTGCTGAATATCAAACAGATTGCGCTGAACCTTCATGCGGAAGGCCCCAAGCGCATTACGCTGTCGGCCACTGGCCCCGGCGAAGTGACGGCGGGTCAAATCGGCGAGACGGCGGATGTCGAAATCCTGAACAAGGATCTCGTGCTCTGCACCTTGGACGAGGGCGCCTCGATCCACATGGAATTCACCGTTGCGAACGGCAAGGGCTATGTTCCCGCCGACCGTAACCGGCCCGAAGATGCACCCATCGGCCTGATCCCGGTGGACTCGCTCTATAGCCCGGTGAAGCGCGTGAGCTACAAGGTCGAGAACACCCGCGAAGGGCAGATCCTCGACTATGACAAGCTGACCCTCGACATCGAAACCGACGGCACGGTGACGCCTGATGATTCCGTGGCCTTTGCCGCGCGCATCCTTCAGGACCAGCTGCAGATCTTCGTGAACTTCGAAGAGCCGAAAGAGCGCGTCGAAGAAGAAGTGCAGCCGGAGCTGGAATTCAATCCGGCCCTGCTCAAGAAGGTGGACGAGCTCGAACTCAGCGTGCGTTCGGCGAACTGCCTGAAGAACGACAACATCGTCTACATCGGCGACCTGATCCAGAAGACCGAGGCGGAAATGCTCCGTACCCCGAACTTCGGCCGCAAGTCGCTGAACGAAATCAAGGAAGTGCTCGCCTCCATGGGCCTGCACCTCGGTATGGAAGTTCCCAATTGGCCGCCGGAAAATATCGAAGAGCTGGCCAAGCGGTTTGAGGATCATTACTGATCGGCGGTCCGAGAAGGACACCCGATAAAGGGAGAGTATAATGCGGCACGGACTTTCAGGCCGTAAGCTGAACAGAACGCACTCGCACCGGAAGGCCATGCTTTCCAATATGGCGAATGCGCTGATCAAGCACGAGCAAATCAAGACGACCTTGCCCAAGGCGAAAGAGCTGAAGCCCTATGTGGAAAAGCTCATCACTCTGGGCAAGCGCGGGGACCTTCATGCCCGCCGTCAGGCCGCGACCACGCTGCAAGACGACGCCATGGTGTCCAAACTGTTTGACACGCTGGCCGGTCGCTACGGCGAGCGCTCGGGCGGGTACACGCGGGTGCTGAAAGCGGGCTTCCGCTATGGCGACGCGGCGCCCATGGCCGTGATCGAGCTTGTCGATCGCGACGAGGATGCCAAGGGCCAGGATTCCGGTCCAGTTGAAGTGGCGGACCACGAAGACGAAGATTGATCCTCAGGGCCAAAAGGCTCAGGACAATGAAGGGGTGGCCAATGGCCGCCCCTTTTTCTTTGTGGGGGCTGAAGGAGCTTTGTACTTAACCCCTTACCGCTTGTTCATTTTGCGGCCAAAATCAGCGTGCTAAAGTGGCGATCATGCGTGGGGCATGTTGGCGAAATGGATTTGGTGTTGGACATGACGAGAGAGTATTCCGGCCTGGCGTTCTGGCTCGGCCTGGTGGCGATTTGTATCTGGGCCGTCGTGACCTCCTTGCCCACCCCGGCAAGAGCGCAATCTGGCATTCGGGAATTGCCCGAAGATCATGCAGAGGTGCAGCTGTCCTATGCGCCCGTGGTGCGAGAGGTCTCACCGGCAGTGGTGAACGTCTATTCCACCCGCGTGGTGCAGCAGTTCCGCAGCCCCTTTGCGGCTGACCCGTTCTTTGACCGCTTCTTTGGCGGAGGTGGCGCGCGGGAGCAGGAGCAGCATTCGCTCGGTTCCGGCGTCATCGTTAGTGCGGACGGCATCATTGTCACCAACAACCATGTGATTGAAGGCAGCGAGGAAGTCACCGTCGCGCTCGCCGACCGCCGCGAGTTCCGCGCGGAGGTGATCCTTGCCGATGAACGCACGGACCTCGCTGTCCTCCGCATCGACCCAGGCAGCGAAGAGCTGCCCACCGTCGCCTTCCGCAATTCAGATGATCTTCAGGTGGGTGATCTCGTCCTCGCCCTTGGTAATCCCTTCGGCGTGGGACAGACGGTGACGAGCGGCATCGTATCCGCATTGGCTCGGACTCAGATCGGCGTTTCCGATTATCAGTTCTTTATTCAGACCGACGCGGCAGTGAACCCCGGTAATTCCGGTGGTGCGCTTGTTACGCTGGACGGCGGGCTCGTCGGCATTAACACAGCGATCTTTTCCCGCTCCGGCGGCAGCATCGGCATTGGCTTTGCCATCCCCTCGAATATGGTGCGCCGCGTGGTGGAAAGCGCCATTGAAGGCACGCCCATCACGCGCGCCTGGTTGGGCCTTGGCACACAAGAAATCACCAATGACATCGCTGAGACCATGAGCCTCAGCCGCCTGTCTGGTGCGCTGGTGAACAATGTCTATGACGGCGGCCCCGCGGATCGGGCGGGTCTGAAGTCCGGCGATATCATCACCTCCCTTGGTGGCCATGACATCAGTGACCCCAGCGCCCTGCGGTATCGCGTGGGCGTCGGTCGCCCCGGCGATGAGATGGCGGTGGAATATACCCGCGACGGTCAGCGCCGCACGACATCGATCGCGCTCGAGGTGCCGCCGGAAACCCCGGCCCGCAATCAAACCGCCATCGACGGCCCAAACCCCTTCAGTGGCGCGACGGTGGCCAACCTTTCACCGGCCTTCAACAACGAGAACGGGCTCGACCCCTTCCAGCAGGGCGTGGTGGTGATGGGCATCCAGCGCGGTTCCACCGCCTGGCGCATGCGGCTGCAGGCGGGCGATATCATCCGCGAGATCAATGGCGACTCCATTGATAGTGTCGAGGACCTCACCCGCGTAACCACGGGTCGCCAGGGCCGCTGGGACATTGTTTTTGAACGGGCGGGGCGGCAGTACACATTCTCCGTACGGGGATAGGACAGGAGCGACATGACCTCACTCTTCGAGGCGGCCGGCATGGACGAGGGCGCACCGCGCCCGCTGGCCGACAAGTTGCGCCCGGCAAAGCTCGAAGACGTGGTAGGGCAGGATCACATTATCGGTCCTGACGCGCCGCTGGGCCGCATGATCGCCAAGGGGCGGCTGTCGTCGATCATTCTTTGGGGGCCACCCGGCACGGGCAAGACCACTATCGCGCGGCTTCTGGCCGGTCATGCGGGACTGCACTTTGAGCAGATCTCGGCAATCTTTTCCGGCGTCGCGGATTTGCGCAAAGTGTTTGAAGCGGCAAAGGCGCGACGGCTCGCCGGGCAGGGCACCTTGTTGTTCGTCGACGAGATCCACCGTTTCAACCGCGCGCAGCAAGACAGTTTTCTGCCGCACATGGAAGACGGAACCATCATCCTTGTGGGGGCGACAACCGAGAACCCGTCGTTCGAGCTGAACGCTGCTGTCCTTTCCCGCGCGCAAGTCCTGGTGCTGCACCGGCTGGACGAGGGGGCGCTTGAAAAGCTCCTTACCCGTGCGGAGGAGCACGAGGGCAAACACCTTCCGCTGACGGATGATTCACGTGAAACGCTGAAGGCCATGGCCGATGGCGACGGGCGCTTTTTGCTTTCACTGACCGAAGAGCTGTTTGAGCTGGAAGTGGACTCGCCTCTCGACCCCAAAGCGCTCGTTGAAACCGTTCAGCGCCGCGCGCCGGTCTATGACAAGGCGCAAGAGGGGCACTACAATCTCATCAGTGCGCTGCATAAATCCGTGCGCGGGTCCGATCCAGACGCCGCGCTCTATTATCTCGCGCGCATGTTGGCGGGGGGCGAGGACCCGCTCTTTATCGCCCGCCGTCTGGTGCGCATGGCGTATGAGGATATCGGCCTCGCCGACCCCCAGGCCGCCACCCAGGCTCTTGCTGCCAAAGACGCTTACGACTTTATGGGATCGCCCGAGGGTGAATTGGCTCTGGCGCAAGCGACGATCTATCTCGCCACCGCGCCCAAATCGAACGCTGCCTATGCGGCTATGAAGAGCGCACAGAAGGCGGCGCGGGAGACGGGCTCGCTCCTGCCGCCCAAGCATATCCTGAATGCCCCCACCAAGCTCATGGGCGAGCAAGGCTATGGCAAAGGCTATGTCTACGACCCCGACACGGCGGAGGGTTTTTCGGGGCAGGACTATTTCCCCGAGGAAATGGGTGGACGGCAGACCTATTACCGCCCCGTTGAGCGCGGTTTCGAGCGCGAGATCCAGAAGCGTCTCGCCTATTGGGCCCGGCTGCGGGCGGGTCCCGCGGGGCTTGAACCGGGCAGTGAAGGCCCCTAGGTTCCGGCGATGCATTCCTCCCTCACCATGTGGCTTTCAGTGGCCCTCGGCGGCGCCTTTGGCGCCTCGGCCCGTTATGGCATTGCCGCGCTCATGCTGCGCCTCTTGGGCCCCGGGTTTCCCTGGGGGACGCTGACGGTGAATGTGGTCGGATCCCTCGCCATGGGCCTTTTGGTGGAGGGGCTTGCGCTCAAGTTCTCCGTCTCGCCCGAAGTGCGGGTCATGCTGGTCACCGGATTTCTGGGCGGCTTTACCACCTTCAGCGCCTTTTCCCTCGACACCGCGAACCTTATGGAACGGGGCGCCATGGGGACCGCCATGACCTATGTGCTGGTGTCTGTCATCCTGTCGGTTGCCGCCCTGTTTGCCGGGTTGACCATCGGCCGCACGGTCTGGGGATAGGTCAATCAAATGAGCAATGTTCAAAACATCGAAGTCGCGGAAGCCGACGACGGCATTCGCCTCGACCGCTGGTTCAAGCGGCATTATCCGGCGCTGAAGCACGGGCGGCTGGAAAAGCTGTTGCGAAAAGGGCAGATCCGCGTCGACGGGGGCCGCGTGAAAGCCAATGCGCGGCTGGAGGCGGGCCAGTCGGTGCGCGTGCCGCCCCTCGATGATGAGGATACGCAGGCGCGCCGACCCCAGTCGCTGATCTCTGATGAGGATCGCGACTTTATCCAGTCACTGGTTCTGTTTCAGAACAAGGAGATCATTGCCCTTAACAAGCCGCCGGGCCTCGCCGTGCAGGGCGGCACCAAGACGACGCGTCATATCGACGGCATGCTCGAAGGGCTGCGCGAAAAGGATGGAGAACGGCCCAAGCTGGTCCACCGCCTGGACAAGGACACAAGCGGCGTTCTGGTGCTGGCGAAATCCGCCAAGTCAGCGGCGAAGCTCGCCAAGGCCTTTCAGGGCCGTGATATTGAAAAGATTTACTGGTGCCTGACCGCCGGGGTGCCGCATCCCTTGCAAGGCACCATCGACCTGCCACTGGCCAAGCGCGACGCGGGGCAGGGCGGCGAACAGATGGTGCCCGCCAAACGGGGCGATGACGATGCGCAAAAGGCGATCACCCATTATGCGGTGGTCGAAAGCATGGGTACCAAGGTTGCATGGCTCGCCGTGATGCCGGTCACCGGGCGCACGCACCAGATCCGCGCGCACCTTGCCGCCATTGGCACGCCCGTCGTGGGCGACGGCAAATACGGCGGCGAACGCGCCTTCATCGGCGGCAATGTATCGAAGAAATTGCACCTCCATGCGCGGCGGCTAATCCTGCCTGGCGGCATGATGATCACCGCGCCCCTGACCGGGCATATGAAAAAGGGATGGGACTTTTTCGGCTTTGATCTCGACAACGACGGGGACCCCTTCGCGGAGCTGCCGCGATGAGCGACCCGCGATCCGAGCCTTTGCGCCTTGTCATCTTTGATTTGGACGGAACTCTCGTGGACAGTGCCGGCGGCATTCACCGCTGCATTTCAAAATCCCTCGCCCATCATGATCTTCCCCCGGTGACGTACGAGTTCGTGCTTGGCGGCATTGGCCTGGGGCTTGCCGCCGCGTGGCAAAGGCTTGTGCCCGACGCCGACGAGGCAATGATCCAAAAACTGACCGAGACCTATCGCGACTATTTTCTCGCCAGTCGCGCGGCGGGGGAAGAGCAAGACCCGCTCTTTCCCGGAACGAAAGAGGCTCTGAAGGCGCTCGACGATGCGGGGCATCTGCTGGGGATCGCCACCAACAAGGGCCGCCCGGGCGTCGAACATGTTCTGAAGTTGCACGACATCGGCGGGCATTTCGTGGCGATCCGCTCGGCCCACGATGGCCCGGCAAAGCCCCATCCGGACGCGATCCTTGATGTTCTCGCCAAAACCGGCGCCGAGGCGCGGCACACGGTCTTTGTGGGGGACACGGAGACCGATATGATAACCGCCGCGAACGCAGGGGTGGCGGCGCTGGGCGTCGGCTGGGGCTATCACGCGCCGGAGCTGCTTTTGCAAACGGGGGCGAAGGCGGTGGCGCAGGACTTTACTGAGCTGCCAAGGCTGATTGACGAGCTGATTGGGTCGTAGCGGATGATCAAACGGAAAGCGACGCTCGGCGTGCTGGCGCGCCGCATTCTGTCGGTCTTCATTTTTGGCTTTTTCATTGCCGTGCTGGTGGTCAGCTGGGCGCAGGGCCGTGATTTTTCCTGGGCCTTGAAGGACCCCATCGAGACACGCCTGTCGGCGGAGATCGGCCACCCTGTTTCGGTCGAAGGGCGCGTGGGATTCTTCGTCAATTGGGATGAGGTGCAGGTCTTTGCCGACAGCATCACAACCAACTTGGGCGAAGAGACAAGCGCGCTGGAAGCATCTGTCTTTGCCGAACGCGCCGGTGTGGCGCTCGACCTTCGTGCGCTTCTGAGCGGGCGGGCGGAATTACGCGGGCTCTTGCTGCGCGAAGCGCGGATCACACTGCCGGTTCCCGATGAAGCGGCGCTGGCGGCGCAGCCCTCGGATCGTGATCCTGAATACATTTTCCGCACCCTCAATCGCCTGCATCGGGTTACGCTCGATAATCTGACGCTGATCCGTATGCGGAATAATGCGGAACCCCAAACGGCGGAGATCGACAGCCTGATCATCGCGCCCGAGGGCGAGGGGCTTCACGCCGCCTTCGTGGGCGATATCGAAGGCACGCCCTATGACGTGGACGGGGTGATCGCCGACCTTGAAGGCTTTCTCAATTTTCAGGGCAGCCCCGCGACCATCCGGGCGAGCATTGGCGCCAATCAGGTGGAGGGGCAGGGAACCCTTACCAAGGTCTGGCCTTTTGAGGCGGACCTCGACCTGACGGGCGAGGCGCAAAACGTGGCGCGGCTGGCCGAGCTTCTGGGTGGCGAGGTGCCCGGGGCTGGGGCGGCACGCATGACAGGGCATCTGCGGCTGGTGGAACGGCGCGCGGAGCTGACTCTTTCCCGACTTGAGATTGACCACAATGGCGCGAATGGGGAGGCACCGGCGCTCGCCTTTGGCCCCGCGAGCGGCGAGGTGACCGTGGTTCGGGATGAGGGTAATCGCTTCACGGTGACGGGCAATATTGCGTCGGACCTGGTGCTTGTGGATCCACTGCTCGCCGCGCCGGAAGGGCTTATCCGCCGCACCGTGGCGCGCGTAATCGAAACCCCCATGGGCACAGGATTGCCCTTTGCCGAATGGCGCATTCCGTATCATGACCTTCAACGTTTTGGCGGCAGTTTCCACCTGCAGGTGAGCCGGTTTCGGTTTCGCGAGGCGACCTATGAAGATGTCGTCCTGCCCCTGTCCGATCAACAAGGGATCTTTCGCGTTGAGGGGGCAACGGCCTCCTATGGCGGGCGGCCCTTGAGGCTGAACCTGACGGTCGACGCGGGCGATCAGTCCGTGGAGCTCAATGGCGATGCGGATGACGTTCAGCTTGGCACACTGATCGAGGAACTGGGCGGCGAGTCCTTCATTTATGGGCCGGCGCAAGTTGCCGTGCAGGGGCGCGGCCATGGCGCGACCGTGGGCGAGGTAATGCAGAGCTTTACCGGCCAGTCGAACCTGATGCTGGGGCGGGGTCGCGTGGAACGGGGCGGCATTGATTTTCTCGCCGCCGATCTGCTGCGCGCGTTTTTTTCCGAAACCGGGCAAAGCACCACGCCGCTTGTTTGCCTCATCAACCGGATCGATTTTGAAGACGGTAGGGGCACCAGCCGCGCCTTCCTGATGGATACAAACCTGATCACCATTACCGGGCAAGGGCATGTGGACCTGGCGCAGAACAACGTCAATTTCCGCCTCGCGCCGCGCCCGAAGGACCCGACGCTGCTGAGCCTCGCCGCCGACTACCGGGTTGAGGGGCCGATCATGAATCCGACCTTCACGCCAGAGGCGGGCGGGCTGATCCGCGGGGTGGCAACGACTCTGGGCAGTCTGGCGCTGACCGGCGGGGCGGCGGCGCTTTTGCCCTTGCTGGGCGTTGGGGGCGATGATGAGAGCGCCAACCCTTGCATTGCAGCGCTGACGGGCGAGGACGTGCCGCCAGCGGACGAAGGAGCGGGCGAATGAAGCGCTTCTATAAGGATGTGACTCTTGAGGCGGGTGAGGGCGGAACGCGCCTTTTGCTCGACGGGCGGCCGGTCAAAACGCCGGGCAAAAAGCTCTTGCTGCTGCCGGACGGTGCCTTTGCCGAGGCCGTTGCCGACGAGTGGCGCGCGCAAGAAGAAGAGATCGACCCCCGCACCATGCCGCTCACCCGCCTCGCCAATACGGTGATCGAAGGCGTCGTGACTAATGCGGAAGAGGTGCGCGCGAACCTTTGCGCCTATGGGGAAACGGACCATCTTTGCCATTGGGCGGCGGCGCCTGAAAAACTTGTGGCGCGACAGGCGGAACAGTGGCAACCGGTGCTCGATTGGTGGGCGCGGGAACGTTATGCCCGCTTCAAGATCGCTCAGGGCATCGTGGCGGTTGAGCAGGACGAGGCGGCCCTCGCGCGCCTGAAAGAAGAGATTGCTGCCTTCGACCCTTTCGCGCTTGCGGCCCTTCATGAGATGACGTCCCTCACCGGGTCGGTGGTCCTGGCGGTTGCGACCGCGAGGGGCGCCGTTGACCCGGCCACGGCCTGGGATGCGGCCCATGTGGACGAAGCCTTTCAGATCGAGGAGTGGGGTGAGGATGAAGAGGCGCGCGCCCGGCATGAGATGCGTCGCGCCGCGTTCCTTGATGCTGTCCACGCTCTGCGGCTGTTGGGTGTGCTAGACTAGGAACCGCAACCATTCAAAGGGCTTGCTGACATGGAAGATGCGGGAAAGTTTTTCGTTGCCCTAACGATCGGAATTCTGACTGGCGCGATCCTAGGTGTGTGGGTCTTTGCCGTGATCGGGCAATTGATCCTCGCCTGGGGGGCGGGTCTTGGCGCGGGCGGCGTGGTGACCGCGCTCATCTGGCGATTCAAGGACGCACCGGCCCTTAAGGCCGTCCTGTCTCTCTTTACCCTTTGGCCTTGAATGCACCCTCTTAACCCCTTGATTTTGCTTCCCTAACGGCACCAATCACGCGTGTGCACCGCATTGCGCGGGGCTTGGCCTAATGCTATGCACGTTTGTTCGTATTGGACGTGTCTGGTCCGCAAAATCTTCGGGGAAGCCTAAATGAAAGAAATTCTCGAGCAGCTGGAAGAGCGCCGCGCGCGCGCCCGCCTGGGCGGCGGTGAGAAGCGCATCGAGTCGCAACACGCTCGCGGCAAACTGACCGCGCGGGAACGCATTGAAATCTTGCTCGACGAAGGCAGCTTCGAGGAGTTCGACATGTTCGTCGAGCACCGCAACACCGAATTCGGCATGGCCGACCAGAAGGTGCCCGGCGACGGTGTCGTCACTGGCTGGGGCACGATCAACGGGCGCAAGGTTTTTCTGTTCAGCCAGGACTTCACAGTCTTTGGCGGCTCGCTTTCCGAAACTCATGCGGAAAAAATCGCCAAGATCATGGACATGGCCATGAAGGTGGGCGCGCCCGTGATCGGCATCAACGATTCCGGCGGCGCGCGCATTCAGGAAGGCGTCGACAGCCTCGCCGGTTACGCGGAAGTCTTTACCCGGAACGTCTTGGCTTCCGGCGTGATTCCGCAGATCAGCGTCATCATGGGCCCTTGCGCGGGTGGGGCGGTCTACTCCCCCGCCATGACGGACTTCATCTTCATGGTGAAGGACACGTCGTATATGTTCGTTACCGGCCCGGACGTGGTGAAAACCGTGACCGGCGAACAGGTGACGCAGGAACAATTGGGCGGGGCGAAAACGCACACGTCAAAAAGCTCCGTTGCCGATGGCAGCTTCGAGAACGACGTGGAAACCCTGCTCCAGATGCGGCGGCTCTATGACTTTCTGCCGCTTAACAACAAGGAAGCCCCGCCCATGCGGCCGAGCTTCGATGATCCGGATCGGGTGGAACCTTCTCTCGATACGCTGGTGCCGGACAATCCTAACAAGCCCTATGACATGCATGAAGCGATTGAAAAGATCGCGGATGAGGGCGATTTTTTCGAAATCCAAAAGGACTTTGCCAAGAACATCATCACAGGGTTTGCGCGGGTCGAAGGGTCCACCGTGGGCATTGTCGCGAACCAGCCCATGGTGCTGGCTGGCTGTCTCGACATTGACGCGAGCCGCAAGGGCGCGCGCTTTGTGCGCTTCTGCGACTGCTTCAACATTCCCATCGTGACGCTGGTGGATGTGCCCGGGTTTCTTCCCGGCACGGCGCAGGAATATGGCGGGCTGATCAAACAGGGCGCGAAGCTGCTGTTCGCCTATACGGAGGCGACGGTGCCGAAGGTCACTGTCATTACGCGCAAGGCCTATGGCGGCGCCTATGATGTCATGGCGTCGAAACACATCCGCGGCGACATCAACTACGCCTGGCCGCGCGCGGAGATTGCCGTGATGGGCGCGAAAGGCGCGGTGGAAATTATCTTCCGTTCCGAAATCGGCGATGCGGACAAAATCGCCGCCCGAACCAAGGAATATGAGAGCCGTTTCGCGAACCCCTTTATCGCGGCCCAGCGCGGCTTTATCGACGAGGTGATCATGCCGCGCTCGACCCGCGTGCGTGTCGCAAAAGCTTTACGAATGCTGCGTGACAAGGCGGTCGAAAATCCGTGGAAAAAGCACGATAATATTCCGCTGTAGAGACCTCTGGCGGGGCCAAACGGAGAGTCAAATGACAAAGGCAATTGCGGCGTTCTTCTCGGTTCTGTTCGGCGTCACGTTGATGGCCGCGCTCGCCTTGTTTGGAACCGCGCATGCCGAAACCACAACTATGGCAGACCTCATACGGACAGGGTTTTTGTCAACGGGTGAAACAGTCACCTATTTTCCGCCAATGATGAGATCTAACCGGGCCGGCGCATATTGGGAGATGGTGGTTCTTTTGCCTGATGAGGTGGAAGGGGACGAAGCGGTTATTCGCTTTGCCGACAGCATCTTTGAGGAAAAGCTAGGGCCGCAAAAAGAGTCGCCGGATGGGGGGCGGCTGGTGATTGCTTTCATGCGCGAGACTGCGGATGGCAACTGGGATGAAACCGGCAATCAAGTTACATACAATCGGCGAAGAAATGGCGTCTGGCGTCGCGTTACAGCTCGCGGCATTGAGCCTTCAGAAAGCCCGCTCGCATGGCTTGATGCGGTAGAGGAGGTCACTCTCTCGAATGGTGTGGCGGTCAGGCTTCATCCCTCGCGTGAGTTTGTCCCCATTGGCGCGCGAAACCCAATCGTAGAGGTTCGATACGAGGCCGAGACTGATGAGCAGAACCACCGACAACAAATCGACAATAGTCTGATGTTGTGGCGTGAAGTTGTGAGCCAATTGCCGGAAGTAGAAGAGGTCAATCGCGTTCGCATTTATGCGCGCACGTCTCCACGTCAGGATCGTTTCGAGTTCCCTTGTGGTGTGCGTGTTGAAGTCAACCGAGATGCCACCGGTGTGTGGCCCGTAACAAGCGACGTTCCGATTGAATTGGAGATTGGGCATTTTACCGGAAATCTGCATTATGCAGACACACCGCTCGGTGATGCTCTTCAGATCGAACAAAGATGTAGGTATTAGCTAGAAATTTGTCCTAGGCGGGGCTCGCCGGAGAAGAAAATGAAACAGTTAGTAGTCGCGTTTCTGACGACCGTTCTTATGCTCACCGCCGCGCAGGCGCGCGATTGGGAGAGTGCGAACGGTAGTACCTATGACGTCTATATGATGCAGCCCGTGCGCAATGCGGATGACCAGTTCGCGATCATGGGCCTCTTTTACGATACCGAAGGCCAGACCCTGAACGATGTGGTCAATCTCGCCGATATCTTTTTTGAAGAGCAGTTGATCCACTTTGCGGCGGAAAATGACCTTAACGCCGCCGTAGCGCGTTTCAGCCCGCCCGGCGCGCCTGAAGATGGACAGCTGCCCGAGGTTACAGCCGACGTGCGGTATGAGACCTATGACGGGGAACAGTGGGAGCGCGTCAATTTCACCGAAGTGCCGGTGCTGGAAAGCCCGCTCTTTCCGCCCATGCCGACGGCGGCCGTGACTTTATCAAGCGGGGAAGAGCTTGAAATCGAGCCGGTGACGATCCTGTTTGAGAACGATCCGGCGCGGCGCGAAATGAACTTTCGCGCGGTCTATCCTTTCTTTGTGGTCGACGACATCAACGGCCCCCGGGTCATGGAAATGCTGTGGGACGAAGTTGTGCGGTCCCTGGCGCAACAGGAAAACGTGAACAACGTTTCCATTGCGATCTATTCCGCGCCGGCGACGGCACGCTTTAGCTATCGGCAGGCCTATGGCGGCGTGTTCACCAAAACGCGTTCTGAGCGCTGGCCCACCTATGCCCGCATGAGCGAAGCAAGCGAAAACTAGAATGTGCCGCGCAGGCGGCCACAAGAGTAAGAGGCGGTTCACGTGTTCAAAAAAGTTCTGATTGCCAATCGGGGTGAGATTGCCGTGCGGGTGATGAAGACCTGCCAACGGCTCGGCATCAAAACGGTGGCGGTTTATTCCGACGCTGACGCGGATGCGGTTTTTTCCCTGATGGCGGATGAGCGCGTGCACATCGGCCCGGCGCCCGCGTCGGAAAGCTATCTGATTGCCGACAAGATCATCGCGGCGGCGAAACAGACAGGGGCGGAGGCAATCCACCCCGGCTACGGCTTCCTGTCGGAGAACGCAGGCTTCGCGCAGCGACTTGAAAAGGAAGGCATCGCCTTCGTGGGTCCGAACCCTCACGCCATCGAGGCGATGGGCGACAAGATCACCTCGAAAAAACTCGCCGCCGAGGCGGGCGTTTCCACGGTGCCCGGCTATATGGGCATTATCGAGGATCCCAAGGCGGCGGTAAAAATTGCCAAGGACATCGGCTTTCCGGTGATGCTGAAGGCCTCCGCCGGCGGGGGCGGGAAGGGTATGCGCATCGCCCATTCCGAAGATGAGGTGGAGCAGGGCATCATCAGCGCGCAAAACGAGGCGCGCTCCAGTTTTGGCGATGACCGGGTCTTTATCGAAAAATTTGTCGAAGAGCCGCGGCATATTGAGATACAGGTGCTGGGGGACAAGCACGGCAACGTCATCTATCTGGGTGAACGGGAATGTTCGATCCAACGGCGCCATCAGAAGGTGATTGAAGAAGCGCCGAGCCCCTTTGTGGATCAGAAAATGCGCGATGCCATGGGGGCGCAGGCGGTCGCGCTGGCCAAGGCCGTGAACTATGACAGCGCGGGGACGGTGGAATTCATCGTCGACGCCAACCGCAATTTCTATTTCCTTGAGATGAACACCCGCCTTCAGGTGGAACACCCGGTGACCGAACTTGTCACGGGTATCGACCTTGTGGAGCAAATGTTGCTCTCAGCCGCTGGCGAAAAGCTCAAGATCGGCCAAAAGGATGTGAAGCTGAACGGTTGGGCCATTGAATCCCGCATCTATGCGGAAGATCCCTACCGCAACTTTCTGCCCTCGATCGGCCGCCTGAAACGCTATCAGCCGCCCGAAGAGATGGAAGCCGATGACGGCACCTTGGTGCGCAACGATACGGGCGTGACCGAGGGATCGGAAATTTCACTCTACTACGATCCGATGATCGCCAAGCTCTGTACCTTCGGGCCGTCGCGGGACCTTGCCATCGGGCGCATGGCCGAGGCGCTGGATGAATTTCACGTGGCGGGCATTCAGCACAATGTGCCGTTCCTGCAGGCGGTGATCCGTCACGAACGGTTCCGGTCGGGCAACATCACCACCAACTTTATTGCCGAGGAATATCCTGACGGGTTCCATGGGGCGGAGCTGGCACCTGAAGATTTCACGGCGTTCGTGGCGGTGGCCGCCTTGGCCCACGCGCGGGTGACCGAACGCAATCGGCTTATTGATGGGCAGCTGTCTTATGACATGCAGCCCGTGGATGGCGAATGGACCTTCATGTTGGGTCTGACGCCGGTGCCCATAATCATCACCGACGAAGGCGATGAGGTGGTGGTCAGCGTTTGCGCGGGTGACCACCCTGTGCCGACGGGCCCCATCGATTTCCAGGGCGACTGGATGCCGGGGGAACAAGTGTTTCGCGGGGAAGTGAACGGCCGGATTGTTAGCGCGCAGCTGCAGAGCTTTGGTATCGGCTGGAACATTACCCACGCGGGCAAGACCTTGCCCATCCACGTGGTCCATCCGCGCACGGCGGAACTGCTCAAGCACATGCCGCGTAAGGAAAAGGTCGCCGACGACAAGGAACTGAAATGCCCCATGCCGGGCGTCGTCATTTCCATCAACGTTGAAGAGGGCGAGGAGGTTCAGCTCGGTCAGAACCTCGCCGTGGTCGAAGCCATGAAGATGGAAAACGTCCTGACGTCCGAGGTGAAGGGCGTTGTCAAAAAGATCCTCGCCAAGGCGGGCGATTCTCTCGCCGTGGACGACGTGATTATCGAGTTTGCCTGATTACTCTTCGGTAGTGCTCGCGCCCTTCTTGTGGTGACGCGAAAAGGGCAGGATGCCGAAGATCGAACCGATGACCGCCAGGGCAAACGATCCGCCCAACATATAGACACCATAGGTCATGCCGAATTCTTCGCCTGCGATGCGGCCTGCCTCGACGGCGTTTTCAGGGTCGTTGGCGCCAGCGATGCCGCCGACAATGCCGCCGCCGATAAGAGACACAATGAGATAAAGCACAATGAACCAGCCGATACTGGCGAGAAATTTGCGAACGACGATCATAAAAAATCCCCCCGGAAATCAAATCCGGGGGGATGATGCGCCAAAATGCACCTGGCCTCAAGACATGGTGAAAACGTTCAGCTTGTTGCCGTCGAGATCGCGGAAGTACCCGGCATAGAAGTTGTCGCCGCGCGCACCAACGGGGCCTTCATCCTTGCCGCCCAGCTCCAGCGCCTTTTTGTGAAGCGCGTCGACCTTGTCCTTTGCGTCCACCTGAATGGCGACCATGGTGCCGTTGCCCGCGGTGGCGGCTTTGCCGTCAAAGGGTTTGCAGACCGAGAACATGCCCCCTTCGGTTCCCGTCGCCCAAACCATGGCGCTCGGGAACTCCATGGCACGCTTGCCGCCGATGGTGGAAAAAAGATCGTCATAGAATTTAACGGCACCATCGTAGTCGTTGGTGCCAACCATTACGTATCCAATCATGAGAACATCCTTTGTGGAGATGAAAATTCGGAAGCGGATGGGACCACCAAATGCGCGCGCGCGCAACGGGAACGTAGTCCTATGACTGTTCCGTGACCGTCGGCCCAAAAATCTTTTCAAAGGCAGCGCGCAGGGCCATGTCCGCATCGGGCAAGGTGACCGGCAGGCCGAGATCGGTGAGGGAGGTGACCCCGTGGGCCGTGATGCCGCAAGGCACGATCCCTTCGTAGTGGGAAAGGTCCGGGTCCACGTTCAGGCTGATGCCGTGATAGCTGACGCCGCGCGAGACCCGAATGCCAAGCGCGGCGATCTTGTCTTCCTTCAGGCCCCGTTGCACCCATACGCCGACGCGCCCCTCGCGCCGTTCGCCCTTCACATTGAAGGCGTCGAGGGTGTCGATGACCCAGCGTTCAAGCCCGCGCACAAAACAGCGCACATCCGCGCCGCGATCCTTCACGCTCAACATGACATAGGCCACGCGCTGGCCGGGGCCGTGATAGGTGTATTGACCGCCGCGTCCGGTCTTGTAGACGGGAAAGCGGTCTGGCTGAGTCAGGTCGGCGGCATCGGCGCTTGTGCCCGCTGTATAGAGGGGCGGGTGCTCCAAGAGCCAAACGAGCTCCGGCGCCTCGCCTGCCACGATGGCCGCCGCGCGGGCCTGCATTTCGGCAACTGCCTCCTCATAGGGAACCGGCCGGTCGCTGATGCGCCATTCCACGGGGCCGGTGGCAGGGGCCTCAAGGCGCAGTTTTTCAATGGTTGCGGGCATGGATCGTCCTGGTTTCCTGAGGGGGCAAAGGTAAGGCTGCCGGGCCCCACCGCAAGGGGGAAAAATGGGTCTTTCCGCGGGGCACAGAAGGGCTTCACAAGCCCCGGGGCTTCTGCTACACCCGCGCCCCTCTACCTAAGCCCTTGGGAACACCCATGGGCGGCCCTGACAGGCAATAGTGCGGCCGTGGCGGAACTGGTAGACGCGCAGCGTTGAGGTCGCTGTGGGGTAAAACCCGTGGAAGTTCGAGTCTTCTCGGCCGCACCATTCTTTCTCCCGAATATCCCTGACTTTCCCCCCGAATCCGGCGAAAATCGCCGCAATTGGGCCTTGCGCGCGGGTTATCCCTGTGCGCGAGACCCATTTCGCGCATCCCAAGCCCACAGACCTCAGGAGCCGCCCCCTTTGAGTGAGACCGTCACAGAGCCCGAAATCGATCCCACCGAGGGCACCGACGCCCTAGACGAGGATTTTGTGCTCTCGCCGAGCTTCATTCAGCGGGTGCTGGACGCGCTTGATCTGGGCCATGCCGAGGAGGTGAAGGAGCTTCTGAAGCCCCTCCACGCCGCTGACGTGGCCGACCTTGTGGGGCTTGTCTCGCCGCGCGAACGGCGCGAGCTGATCGACATGATGGGCGAAAGCCTCGACCCCGAGGTGCTGTCCGAGCTTGAACCCGACGTGCGGGGGCAGGTGCTGGAATATCTCGATCCCATCGTGCTTGCCCAGGCCATTGAAAGCCTCGACAGCGATGACGCGGTCTTCGTGCTCGAAGATCTTCCCGAGGCGCAACAGCGCGAGATTCTGAACCAGCTGCCCGAGGCTGACCGGACGGCGGTCGAGATGGGTCTTCTGTACCCGGAAGAAACTGCCGGTCGCTTGATGACGCGCGGTTTCGTGGCGCTGCCGCCCTATTGGACGGTGGGCGAGGCGATCGACTTCATGCGCGAGTCCGACGACTTGCCGGATGATTTCTTCGAAATCTATGTAGTGGACCCGAGCTATCACCCCGTGGGCGCGGTGCACTTGAGCCGTGTGCTGCGGACCAAGCGCGGCGTGCGCATCGAAGACTTGATGGAGGAAGACCTCCACATCATTCCTGCCGACCTGGAGCAGGAAGAAGCGGCCTACGCGTTCGAACAATACGACCTTGTCTCCGCTCCGGTGGTGGACGAAGGCGGGCGGCTCGTCGGCATGATCACCATCGATGATATTCTCGACGTTATTCAGGAAGAAGCCGAGGAAGACATTCTCGCCCTGGGTGGTGTGGGGGACGAGGGCCTCTCTGACACCGTCATGACCACCACGACGCGTCGCTTTTCCTGGCTCTTTGTCAATTTGCTGACGGCGATCATCGCATCGCTCGTCATTGCGGTTTTCCAGACCTCCATTGAGCAGGTGGTCGCTCTAGCCGTGCTGATGCCCATCGTGGCGAGCATGGGCGGCAATGCGGGCACGCAAACGCTGACCATTGCTGTGCGCGCCCTGGCAACGAAAGACCTGACCCCCACCAACGCCGGCCGGATCATTTTGCGCGAGGCGCTGGTGGGCTGGATCAATGGTTTACTCTTCGCCCTTGTGATGGGGTTGATTGCCGTCTTTTGGTTCCACAGTGTTGGTCTTGCGGCCGTGATTGGCGCCGCAATGGTGCTCACGTTGCTCGCAGGGGGGCTTGCGGGCATCCTGATCCCCCTGTGGCTGCAAAGGGTGGGGGCGGACCCGGCGGTCTCTTCTGCCGTATTTGTGACCACGGTGACCGATGTCGTCGGCTTTTCCTCCATCTTGGGGCTTGCCACCTGGCTCCTGCTCGGCTGAAAATCCCTACCATGACAAAAACTTCTCTTGTTTGCGCGTTTCTTGCGGCCTTCGTCCTGCCCCTTCCGGTATGGGCGGGGGAGTGGAGCTCTCTTGCGTCGATGGAGCGGGGGCGGTCGCACCTCGCCGCGGCTGCAGTGGGCAATGACATTCTCGTTGCCGGGGGTAGCGGCTTGCTCGCGCCGCTCAGCACTTTCGAGGTCTACGATTCCAATTACGACTACTGGCGGCCCTTGCCCAACATGCCCGAAGCGCGGGAGCAATTCACGCTGACGGCGCTCGGCGGTGAAGCCTATGTCATCGGCGGCTTTGGTGAGGAAGGGCGCGCCGCACCGCAAAGCGGTGTTTGGATCTATACCCATTCGGTTTCAAGCTGGCGCGAAGGGCCCGACATGCCCATCGCACTGGCCCGCCACGCCGCGGTTGGTGTGAATGGGTCGATCTATGTCTTCGGCGGCGTTGAAGAAGGCGGCACGGCAAGCGACCGCATCTTTGTACTCAGCGGCGCGGGCGCGGGCTGGCGCGAGCTTTCATCCCGCATGCCTGAACCGCTCGCCGACATGGCGATCGCGGCAATGGACGGCAAGATCTATATCCTCGGCGGGCGGCGTGAAAGCGGAGAGGTTACCTCCCGCGTCGACGTCTTTGACCCGGCAACGGGGGAGTGGTCTCGCGCCTCCGCCATGCCCGGCGCGCGGGCCGAACATACCGCCGATGTCGTCGATGGTTTGATCCATGTGGCGGGCGGCATCGCCGGGAACGTTTTTCAGACCTATGCCGACCATTTCACTTATGACCCGGCTTCGGACCGCTGGCATACGGTCGAGGCGCTGCGCAGCCCGCGTCACAGCCTTGCCTCCGCGGCAGTGGGGGATAAATGGTACGTGGTGGGCGGCGGCGCTGGCGCGGGGCTTTTCACCGAGTTTACGGAGGCCGATTCCCTCGAGGTTTACGACCCGTCGGGAAGCGAGTAAGACGCCTCAAAAGAATATTTCCTGAGGAGTGCCATCATGATCCCCAACGACCTGCCGGGGCTCGATTTCCATTTGGGCGAAACCGCGGACATGATCCGCGACACGGTGCGCAGCTTTACCGCCGACAAGATCGCGCCGCGCGCCGCCGAGATCGACGAGAAGAATGAGTTTCCTCGTGACCTCTGGCCACAGCTGGGGGAACTGGGCCTGCTCGGCATTACGGTCGAGGAAGAACTGGGCGGCTCGGGCCTTGGGTATCTTGAGCATTGCATCGCCATGGAAGAGATCAGCCGCGGTTCCGCTTCGGTGGGACTTTCCTACGGCGCGCATTCAAATTTGTGCGTCAATCAGATCCGCCGCCACGGCAATGACGATCAAAAGGCGCGCTATCTCGACAAGCTCATGACCGGCGAACATGTGGGCGCGCTTGCCATGTCCGAACCGGGCGCGGGCTCCGACGTTGTCTCGATGAAGTTGAAGGCCGAGAAAAAGGGCGACCGCTACATCCTCAACGGCAACAAGATGTGGATCACCAATGGTCCGCATGCGGATGTTCTGGTGGTCTATGCCAAGACCGACCCCGCCGCCGGATCAAAGGGCATCACGGCCTTTCTCATTGAGAGAGGAATGAAAGGTTTTTCCACCGCGCAAAAGCTCGACAAGATGGGCATGCGCGGGTCGGACACGTGCGAGCTGGTGTTTCAGGATTGCGAAGTGCCGGAAGAAAACGTCATGGGCGGCATCGGCAACGGCGTGCGCGTACTGATGAGCGGCCTTGATTATGAGCGTGCCGTTCTGGCGGCAGGGCCGCTCGGCATTATGCAGGCCTGCATGGACCTTGTGGTGCCTTACGTGCATGAGCGCAAACAGTTCGGCCAGCCCATCGGGACCTTCCAGCTGATTCAGGGCAAGCTGGCCGATATGTACACGCGCATGAATGCAAGCCGCGCTTATGTCTATGCGGTGGCGCAAGCTTGCGACGCAGGCAAGACCACGCGCAAGGATGCGGCGGGCGCGATCCTTTATGCCGGAGAATCGGCAACGCAACTGGCGCTCGACGCCATCCAGATTTTGGGCGGCAATGGCTACATCAATGAATACCCGGCGGCGCGTCTGCTGCGGGACGCAAAGCTTTACGAGATCGGCGCGGGGACATCGGAAATCCGCCGCATGTTGATCGGCCGCGAACTGTTCGAAGAAACAAAATGAATCCGGAGATACCATCATGAGCACGGACCCCATCGTAATTGTTGGCGCATCGCGCACGGCCCTTGGCGGCTTTCAGGGCGAGCTTGCCGGCCTCACGGCGCCGGAGCTCGGCTCCATTGCGGTGAAGGCCGCGCTCGAAGGGGCAGGGGTTTCCGGTGACGATGTGGATGAGGCGCTGATGGGCAACGTGCTCCCTGCCGGGCTGGGTCAGGCGCCCGCACGGCAAGCGGCACTGGGCGCGGGGCTTCCCAAGTCCGTGCCCTGCACGACCATCAGCAAGGTTTGCGGGTCGGGCATGAAGGCCGTGATGTTGGGCCACGATCAGATTGCGCTGGGCGGTGCGAACATCATCGTCGCGGGCGGCATGGAAAGCATGACGAATTCACCGTACCTGCTGCCCAAGGCGCGGGGCGGCATGCGCCTCGGCCACGGCGAGGTGAAGGACCATATGTTCCTCGACGGCCTGGAAGACGCCTATGAGCACCGTCTGATGGGCACCTATGCGGAGGCCACGGCGCAGCATTACCAGTTCACGCGTGAGGCGCAGGACGCCTATGCCATCGCTTCGACTGAGCGGGCGCAAGCGGCGCAGGCCTCCGATGCTTTCGCCGATGAAATCACGCCGGTGACGGTCAAGACGCGCAAGGGCGAAAACGTCGTCGTCGCGGACGAACAACCGCGCAGCGCCAATACGGCGAAGATCCCCACCTTGCGCCCGGCCTTCGCGGTGGATGGCACAGTGACAGCGGCGAACTCATCCTCCATTTCCGACGGTGCGGCAGCGCTGGTTCTGATGCGCGCGTCCGAAGCGGAAAAGCGCGGGCTTACGCCGCGTGCCCGCATCGTGGGGCACACGTCCCATGCGCAGGAGCCCGCGTGGTTCACCACGGCCCCCGTGGGCGCGATGGAAAAACTGTTTGAGAAAACCGGTTGGTCAAAGTCTGATATCGATCTCTTCGAAATCAACGAAGCCTTCGCTGTCGTTACCATGGCGGCGATGAAAGACCTCAGCCTCGACCACGCGCAGGTCAATGTGAACGGCGGTGCCTGCGCCATTGGTCACCCCATCGGCGCGTCCGGTGCACGCATTATCGTGACGTTGCTCAACGCGCTGGAAAAGCGTGGCGGCAGCAAGGGTGTCGCGAGCCTTTGCATTGGCGGCGGCGAAGCCACCGCCATCGCTATTGAGCGCATGTCCTGATCAAATTGTGGCCCCTTCAGTCGAAGGGCAGGTCGTCCATCCCGCTGGAGCTTTCCGAAGCGATGGCGACCACCACGATGCCGCCGATGAACAGGACGAGCATTAAAAGCAGAATCCACATATCTGCGACTCCCTGTGTGTAACAGCCGGCACCTTAGATATGGGGCCGCAATGATGTCTTTTCTGTGCCGCCCGTGGGTGACATGAGACAAAACCGGCGGGACATCTTGTCCTTGCCCATTGCCTTGGGGCGGGCGAATTGATTGAATTCCGCCCGAACTGACCCACCCCCCGCGAAAGGACATGCGTGTGAGCAACGGACCGGAACGGCACTTTTCAGCCACCTATGGCGAGGCACGGAAAAAGTTTCTCGATGCGGCGCGCGAGGCGGGCGCGGAGATTGAAAGTCTTCAGAACACCGATGCCAACGGCCCGCGCGGTGAGCCGCTCTATACCGATGTGGCGCGGCTTGGCCCGGCGCCGGGGAAGGCGCGCGCGGTTTTGTTCCTCAACTCCGCCACCCATGGCATCGAAGGCTATTGCGGTTCGGGTTGCCAGATTGGCGCGCTGCGCGAGGACAAGTTGGCGGAGTTGCCCAACGGGCTCGCTGTCGTCTTAACGCACGCGGTGAACCCTTATGGTTTTTGCTGGGGCCGCCGAGTGAACGAAAACAACATCGACCTCAACCGCAATTGTGTGGATCACGACGGCGCGCGCCCGGACGATTCCAAATATGAAAAAGTCCATGCCGTCGTTTGTCCGCCCGACCTGATGACCAACAAGGAGGCGGCGGACGCGAAAGTATTCGCGCTGCTTGAGGAGATGGGCCTGCCCGCGATGCAGGAGGCGATTTCCTCCGGTCAGTACTCCCACCCGGACGGCCTGTTCTATGGCGGCACGGCGCCCGCATGGTCGAATAAAATGTGGAAGGGCGTTCTCGCCAAACACGGGGAAGGGGCGGACAAGGCAATCTTCATCGACTTTCACACGGGGCTCGGCCCGTCGGGCTATGGCGAGATGATCGGCCTGGGCGGCAAGGACGGCATTGCGCGCGGGCGGTCCGTCTGGGGAGATGACAATGTCACCGACATGACGGACGGCAGCTCCACCTCGGCGCTGGTGCGCGGCGACATGGGCGAACACTTTCTGGGTCAGTTCGAAGGCAAGTGGAACACCGGCATCGCGCTGGAATACGGCACGCTCGATGTGATCACGGTGCTCGATGGCCTGCGTCAGGACAACTGGCTCTACATCCACGGCGACCGGGATAGCGAGTTGGGGCAGCAGATCGTCGCCAACACCCGCGCCTGCTTTTATACGGAAACCGACGAGTGGAAATCTGCCGTATTTGACCGCGCCACGTTTGCCATTGACCGGGCGCTTAAGGCCCTGGCGAGTTAACGCGCGGCGGGGAATGCTCGCGACACAAGAATTTCATGGTTAATTCAAGGGCTTAGCGGGCACGCCCTGCCGATCCTGCTTGATTGTGGCAAGTCCAACCGTCATCCTGCCCCTCTGAAACTTGGGGGGGCAGGTTCGGACATGCGGCATTTTCTGTGGCCGACCATCATCTATCTGCTGATTTGGGGCGGGGCGTTGGCCTATGCCGTCGGCGTGGCGGAGATGGACCCGAGGGGTCCGCTGTTGGCGCTCGGCATTTTCGGCATCGGCCTGCCGCTTGTGGTCCATGTTCTGATGATCGGCACCACACCGTTCCCCACGACGGAAGAAGTCAGCTGGCTTGAGCCCATCGCGCTCGCACTGCTCGTTCTCTTCGCCGCCGTATTTTTTGTCATCGGCAGCGAACTGCCCCGCACCCTGGCCGAGGCCGTGGCGCCGGGGTCGGAAAGTGCGCGGCTGGTCTTCGCGGCACTTGTGAACATTGTCTTCTATGTGGTTCTGCCCTTTGTCTTTATGAGCCTTCTGATCCGGCACCCGATCAGTTCCTTTGGTTGGCAGTCGCCGTTCTGGCGCATGTTCAACCCACGGCACATTGTGGTGCTGTTGGTGCTGGGTGGCGGCATGGCGGCGGTGCAGTTTTCTGGAACGCCGATCGGCATGAACCTGCGTGTCGGCAACTACAGCCAAGAGCAGCTGCTTGTCGCACTGCCACTGGTTTATGTCTGGCTCGTGCTTGCGGGCGGGCTGGCCCACGCCTTCTTTTTCCGGGGTGTGCTCCAGGAACGCATCGCCATGCTCACGGGTAACGCCTGGGCGGGCATGTTCCTCGCCGCGGCTGTAGGCGCGCTCATCCAGGTTCCGGCCCAGATCATCCATCAAAGTGGTGGGGCGCTGACCCCCGGCCACATCATCGCCACTGCCATTCTGACCGGGTCGGTGACGGGCATTACCTTCGGCTATGTCTGGATGCGGACGCGGAACCTTCTGCTTCTCATGCTGCTCTATGGCGCGGTCAGCCTGATCGCGAGTTTTGAGGGCGTGGCGGGGGCCTTCGGCCTCATCTGAGCCCGCTTGGGCGGTGCCCCGAACCGTGCTATTCCGCCCCTCAAAAGAACCTCGGGGGAAAGCGTCCATGTCCGTCATCCAATCCGCCGTCAACACCCGCTCGGAAAGCTTCAAGGCCAATAAAGAGGCCATGGAGGCCCTGAACGCCGAGCTGAAGGACCGCCTCGCCACGGCGGCCCTGGGCGGCAACGAGAAGTCTCGCGAGCGCCACGTGGGGCGCGGCAAGCTGCTTCCCCGTGAAAGGGTCCAGCGCTTGCTCGACCCGGGCACACCGTTTCTGGAGCTCTCGCCGCTCGCCGCCTTCGGCATGCATGGGGGTGAAATCAACGGCGCGGGCATCATCACCGGCATTGGCCGGGTCTCGGGCACCGAATGTGTGGTGGTCTGCAACGACGCCACCATCAAGGGGGGCACCTACTATCCCGAGACGGTGAAAAAACACCTGCGCGCGCAAGAGGTCGCCCGCGAAAACAATCTGCCCTGCGTTTATCTCGTCGATAGCGGCGGGGCGAACCTGCCCAACCAAGCGGATATTTTTCCCGACCGCGACCATTTTGGCCGCATCTTTTTCAATCAGGCGAACATGTCCGCCGCGGGCATTCCGCAAATCGCCGCCGTGATGGGCAGTTGCACCGCGGGCGGCGCCTATGTGCCCGCCATGTCGGATGAGACCGTGATCGTGCGGAACCAAGGCACGATCTTTCTTGGCGGCCCGCCGCTGGTCAAAGCAGCAACAGGGGAGGTGGTCAGCGCCGAGGATCTCGGCGGGGGTGATGTGCACGCGAAAATTTCGGGCGTCGCCGATCACCTGGCGCAGGATGATCCGCATGCGCTCGCGCTGGTGCGGCAGATCGTATCGAACCTCAATCGCGAAAAATTTGCGCAAGTCAAAATGGCGGAACCGGAAGACCCGCTCTACGACCCGGAGGAACTGAGCGGCGTCGTGCCGCCGTCGCTCTCCACTCAATACGACGTGCGCGAGGTGATCGCGCGGCTGGTGGATGGCTCGCGCCTCGACGAGTTCAAAAAGAATTATGGCACCACTGTCGTCACGGGCTTTGCGCACATCTGGGGCTATCCCGTGGGCATTGTCGCGAACAACGGCATCTTGTTTTCGGAAAGCGCGCTCAAGGTCGCGCATTTTGTGGAGCTGTGTTCCCAGCGCGGCATTCCGCTGCTCTTCCTGCAAAACATTTCCGGCTTCATGGTCGGTCGCAAATACGAAAGCGGCGGCATCGCCAAGGACGGCGCGAAAATGGTCACCGCCGTCGCCTGCGCCAAGGTGCCCAAGCTGACGGTTCTCATCGGCGGGTCCTTCGGGGCCGGGAACTATGGTATGTGCGGGCGGGCGTATTCCCCGCGCTTCCTTTTCTCTTGGCCCAATTCTCGCATCTCCGTCATGGGTGGGGAGCAGGCGGCATCAGTGCTCGCCACGGTAAAGCGCGAAGGCATGGAAGCGCGCGGCGAAAAATGGTCCGCCAAGGACGAAGAAGCCTTCAAGGCCCCCGTGCGTGAGGCTTACGATAAAGAGGGCTCGCCATACTTCGCCACCGCGCGGCTCTGGGATGACGGCATCATCACCCCCGCCGACACGCGGCGCGTCCTCGCGCTCTCACTTTCCGCCGCCCTCAACGCGCCGGTCGAAGAAACCAAATTCGGCGTCTTCAGGATGTGAGTGAACAATGAAAGCTCGCCTCTCCAGGGCCCAACTTTACTGGGTCGCTCAACTTGGCTTGTTGGTGGTCGAGCTAGGCGTGTTGTTTGGAGGTTGGTTTCTCGCAGCGATGAGAGTGGGTGGTCTCGAATTCGCGCAAGAGCAATTCGGCGCCATGTACATCTCATTTGTCCGGGCTTGGCAATGCGATGTTCCGCCCGATGTTTTGCCGATACCGGCTGGTCTAGTGACCACCTTTCAATTTTCAATGCTCTCTGCGCTTGTTTGGGCAGCTGTTGCTGCGTTCTCATCTACGCGTGTACGAGAGCTCAAGTGGACTTTGTATGTCTTTTCTTCCTGTCTAGGCTTGGGAATTCTATATTCCCTTCTGATGCCAAATGTAAACATTGCACTCGGGTGTGGTGTGGCGAGTGGCGAATTTGCAGTTGCGCTGTTGTCTGTAAACCTACCCGCACTTCTCATTGCGACAGTCGCGTTTCCGATCTTGCGGTTGGCTCTGGCCATTCCGAAGGGGTTTGAGGATCGTATTCTCGATGTTTTGCTTTGGCCGATTACGTCGGTCTACCGATTGTTGAGTGGGCTCTGGAAGTGACCACCCTCGACTACTACGACAAGCACGCGCCGGAATACGCTGCAAAGGGCATGAGCGAGAAGCAGATCGCGGTGCTCGAAAATTTCGCCGCGCTGCTGCCCACCGGCGGCAAGGTGCTCGACCTTGGAAGTGGGGGCGGGCACGCCTCCAAGTGGCTCATCGACCACGGGTATGACGTCACCATGGTTGACGGCTCGGCGGGGCTTGCCGCCGAAGCGGAAAAGCTGACAAGCCAGCCGGTCGGCGTCTTGAGTTTCGACGAGCTCGACTATGAAGAGGCGTTCGACGGCATTTGGGCGTCGGCCTCGCTCCTCCACGTACCGCAAAAGGAATTGCCGTCGATCTGGCCGAAGGTGCATCGCGCGCTCGAGAAAGGCGGCGTTCTCCACGCAAGCTTCAAGGAACTCGAAGCCGATATGGTGGATGGATTGGGCCGCTTCTACGGGGGCATGAATGCGGACCTGTTGAAATCTCAACTCACTGAAAACGGATTCGAGATCCTGGAATTCGCCCGCAAGCCCGGACGCGGGCGAGATGGCGTCGAGGTCCATTTTCTCATCGCCAACGCCAGGCGGAACGCCTAAACCCCCATTTGCCCGCCGCGCGCGGGGCCTGTAGTCTCCCCCCAAATCCGTCCATCCTCAGGAGCCCCGCCTATGTCTGACGAAACCCCGGTTCTATTCGACGCCACCCGTGCAGGGGTGGGGGTCATCACCCTAAACCGCCCGGAGCTGCACAACGCCTTCAACCCGGAGGTGATTGAGCATCTCAACACGCTGCTCGAGGAGCTGCGCGGGCAGGAGCATATCCGCGTCGTGCTGCTGAAAGGCGCAGGGAAAAGCTTTTCCGCCGGGGCGGACCTCAAATGGATGCGCTCCGCCGGGGACTGGACCCACGACGATAACGAACAAGACGCGGGCGGCATGGCGGAGATGCTGAGCCGCATCCGCAATCTGCCTCAGCCGACCATCGCGCTTGTGCATGGCCCCGCCATCGCGGGCGGCATGGGCCTGGTCGCCGCGTGTGACATTGTGGTCGCGACCAAGAAGGCCATGTTCGGCCTTTCCGAAGTGCACCTGGGGCTGACGCCCGCGACCATCTCGCCTTATGTGATCGAGGCCGTTGGCCCGCGCATGGCGCGCGCGCTGTTTGTGACCGGCGAACGATTTGATGCGTCTTATGGCGAAAAGATGGGGCTGGTGCATTACACGGTGGAGGATCAGGACGAGCTGGCCGAGATGGAAGAACATCTGGTCAAGCTCATCTTCAAGGGCGCGCCGGGGGCGATCCATGCCGCCAAGCAGCTGGTTGAGGATGTGAAGTTCCGCGAGATCGACAAGCACATGCAGCATCTCACCTCGAAACGCATTGCCGACCGCCGCTCCTCCGCCGAAGGCAAAGAGGGCCTCGACGCCTTCCTCAACAAGCGCAAGCCAAGCTGGCAGGAATAACGCGCACCATGGACTGGATCACGCGCATCCCGCCGGACGTCTTTCAAAGGACGATGACGAACAACGTCATGCTGACGGAGAAGTATGGCGCGCAGTACGGGCAGCTTCTGCGCGTCGGCGGAATGCTCGACCAGAAATCATCGTCCATGCTTACCTATCTCGCCATTCTGCTCGCGGGCGTTTCCATTCTGATCGTCGGGGGCGGAGAGGCGAGCGTCGGACGCGGCATCTTCGGCGTGCTCGTGGCGCTGGAGTTCTTCATTGTCTTCATCGCCGCGTTCCTGTTCCTGTCTTGCGTCCGCACAATTTCCTTTGCCCCGCTTCAACTGGACGACCCGGAGGAGATGATGGAACTGGGCTATGCCATGATCAGCGGCCGGTTCGCGCGTTTTGGCGTCGCCTATTGGCTCACCGTCGCCGCCTCGATCATCTTTGCGGTTCTGATCTCCGCGCGGATGCTTGGCCAGTATTTCCTTTAAGGCAGGGGTAGGGTAAAAGGCGCCCCATGTTCAGATCTGTCCTTATTGCCAATCGGGGCGAAATTGCCCGCCGCGTGATGCAGACCGCGAAAGCGCTCGGCATGCGCACCATTGCCGTTTATTCCGAAGCGGACGCGGACGCGCTGCATGTGGCCGAAGCCGACCAGGCTTTTCTGCTCGGCCCCGCGCCCGCGAATGAAAGCTATCTCAAGGGCGACAAGATCCTCGAGATCGCGAAACAGGCAGGCGCTGAGTGCATCCACCCGGGCTATGGCTTCCTGTCGGAAAACGCGGGCTTTGCCGAAGCCTGCGAGAAGGCGGGCATCACCTTCGTCGGCCCCTCCGCCGCGTCGATCCGTGCAATGGGGCTCAAGGACGCCGCCAAGCGCCTGATGGAAGAGGCGGGCGTGCCTGTCGTGCCCGGCTATCACGGCGACAATCAGGATGCGGAGTTCCTTGGCAAAGAAGCAGTCAAGATCGGCTACCCGGTTTTGATCAAGGCGGTCGCGGGCGGCGGCGGCAAGGGCATGCGCCGCGTGGATGATGCGAAGGACTTTCAGTCCGCGCTCGAAGGCGCCATGCGCGAAGGCGACAAGAGCTTTGGCGATGCGCGCGTTCTCATTGAGAAATACATCGAAAAGCCGCGCCATATCGAAATTCAGGTTTTTGCAGATAGTCACGGCAATGCGGTGCATCTGTTCGAACGGGATTGTTCGCTACAGCGCCGTCACCAGAAAGTGGTGGAAGAAGCGCCCGCACCGGATATGCCGGAGGAGGTGCGCGCCGCCATGGGCGCGGCGGCGGTGGCGGCGGCAAAGGCCGTCGACTATCGCGGCGCGGGGACGGTGGAATTCATTGCCGATGGATCGAAAGGGCTGTGCACGGACGGCTTCTGGTTCATGGAAATGAACACACGACTGCAGGTGGAACACCCTGTCACGGAAGAAATCACCGGGCAGGACCTGGTGGAATGGCAGTTCAAGGTGGCTGCGGGAGAGGAGCTTCCGCTTGAGCAACATGAGCTCTTCATCGAAGGCCACGCCATCGAGGTTCGTCTCTATGCGGAAAATCCGGCGAAAAAGTTTCTGCCTTCGACCGGCACCCTGAACCGGCTGTTATTTCCGTCCGAAGACGGTCACATCCGGATTGAGACAGGCGTTGCCGAAGGCGATGCCATCTCCATCTACTATGACCCGATGATTGCGAAAGTGATTGCGTGGGACCAAACGCGGACCCGCGCCATCAATCGGATGGAAAGCGCGCTTAGAAAACTTCAGGTCGCGGGCGTCACCACCAATGCCGCGTTTCTTGCCGAATGTGTGGATCATGCATCTTTCCGCGCGGGCGATGTGGACACGGGCTTTATCGAAAAGCACATGAGCGATCTCGTGCCGCAAGACGCGGCGCCGGGCGCAATCGATCAGGCGCTTGCTGCCATCGCCGTTCTATGTCGTCGGCAGGGCGAAGCCGAAGATCGCGCGCTTGCCAGCACCGAACCTGCCTGCCCCTGGGACGCGCTCGACGGGTTCCGTGTGGGCGGGGTCAGTGCGGAACGCATCGCCTTTGCCGGCGATCATGGGTTCGAAGTGGGCGTCACTTATGCGGAGGGGGACGTAGTCCTGACCGTGGGCGACCAAACCTTGGACGTAGAAGGCGAGCTTTCAGACGAGGGGCTTTCTGCCGTGATCGACGGCACGCATCACAGCGCAGGCATCCTATGGATGGCGGACCGGCTGGTGCTGATGCACGCAGGAAAAACCTTCGAGCTGCCTTATGAGGACCCGCTCGCGGCGGAGTTTGCCGAGGACACGGGCGCGGGCGGGCTCGCCGCACCTATGCCGGGAAAAATTATCTCGGTGCTCGCGAAAGCAGGGGAAAAGGTCAAGCGCGGCCAAGCCCTCATTGTGCTCGAAGCCATGAAAATGGAACACACGCTGGCGGCCCCCGCCGATTCCGAGATCGAGGCCGTGAACGTCGCCGCGGGGGATCAGGTGACCGAGGGCACTGCCGTGGTCACTTTCGTATCAGCCTGATTTCCTGATCCGGCTTTCCCCTTGGCAAGCCGTGCGATCCGCCCTAAATCCGCCTTAGGCGGGAACGATCATATTTGGACATTTGTTAGAGGTGAGGATCCCCATGACCCTCTTGCGTCATCTTGTTGTGTGCTCAACCGCGTGTTTCATCTCCGTTGCGGCTCATGCCACGGAGCTTCCCCCCTTGCTGGAATCGGCCGTCGCCAAGGGCGAGGCGGCGGACGCCGTGCGCTGGAGCTTTACCCAGCGCGTTACCAACCGGAACGTGGATCTGACGTTGCGGTTTGAGCCGCAGGGCGCCTCAGGTATCTGGCAGTTGCTCAGCCCCAGCGAGTCCGATCTTGACGAGAACGGCACGGAAGCCCTTCAGCATTTCACGAATGTGGAAGGGGACCCCGATCCCGATGGTGACCTGACCTATGAGCAGGCGCGCAGCGCCCTGGGCGATCAAGTGCCCGAAGTGATCGAGGAAACTGACACGCATGTCGTCTATGCCTTCGCGCCCCAGCCCTGGGATGACATCGAGGAAGACGAAGCGCCGATCCTGGAACACATGCGCGCCGAAGTGACGGTTGAAAAGGATGGCGAATACATCTCGCGCATCCGGCTTTACGCGCCCGAACGGTTCCACCACATGGTGGTCGCGCGCATCGACCGATTCGAGCAGGAAATGAATTTCGCGCCGGAACCGATGACGGGGCTGCCCCTCATGACCTCGTTCAGTCAGGAAATCGAAGGCCGCGCGCTCTTTCGAAGCTTCAATCAAGGGCGGCAGGAAGTCTTTAGCGACTTTGTCCCTATGACCGATGATGGCATTGCCATATCCTGCGGCCCAAGCACCTGTCCGGGATATTTTTCAGAGAGCCAATGACCCTCAACCTCCTCAAGCTTTGCGTCGGCGTCGAAAAGGTCGACGAGCTTGCCGCCTGGCAAGACGGCTGGCGCAAAAAGGGGGGAATGGATGGCAAGGGCCGGGTCTGGCACACCACGCGCATGACGCCCAGGCGGCGGGACGAACTGCTGAAGGGCGGCTCGCTCTATTGGGTGATCAAGGGACATATCCTGGTGCGTCAGGCGCTCGAGGACGTCGAACAATTTACCGATGATGAAGGAATCTCCCGTTGTCATCTGGTGCTCCACAAACAACTCATGTTAGTGGAGCCGCGCCGTCACCGGGCCTTTCAGGGCTGGCGCTACCTCAAGGGTGAGGAAGCGCCGGTTGATATCGGCAAATACGGCGCCAAGCGCGCGAAGGGCGAATTGCCGCCTCATTTACGTGCTGAACTCAGGGAACTGGGGCTTTTGTAATTTTCGGGCTGGGCCATTGCACACTTTTGGCCAGCCCATTTGAGGGGTACAGCGTGAGCACTGAAAGCGTAACTGCCGCCGCCGACAAGCGCGACATGGATCAGTTCATGGCCGGTTGGGTGGGGCTTCTGGTCTGCGGTCTTGTCGCCGCTATCATCTGGTTCTTCGGCATTCGGTCCGTCATGACGGATGAGGGGCTTCAGACCAGCGCGCTTGCTTGTGCCCCCACCTATGGCGTCGCGCAGGCCGAAGGCTGTACCGCACCGGAAGAAGTGCTTCCCTAAATTTCCAACGCAATATTGTCGATCAATCGCGTGGTGCCGAGCTTCGCCGCCGCGAGAATGCGTGCGGGCGCTGTGACAGCGTTGATCGGCGCAAGGGATGTTGCATCCCGCACTTCCAGATAATCAATGGGACCAAAGCCCGCTTCGCGCAAGATAGCGAGACCGGCCTCGCGCGCCGCGTCGATGGCTGTGCCGCCCTTCACTTGATGCGCCACTTCATTGAGCGCGGCATAGAGCTGGCTTGCGCGCTTGCGCTCGTCTTCGCTGAGATAGGCATTGCGCGAGGACATGGCGAGCCCGTCCCATTCGCGGCCTGTCGCGCCGGGTACGATCTCAATGGGCAGCCCCATGTCGCGCACCAGTTTTTTGATCACCTGAAGCTGCTGATAGTCCTTTTCCCCAAAGACGGCGATGTCGGGCGCGACGGCGACAAAGAGTTTCGTCACCACGGTCGCGACGCCGCCGAAAAAATGCGGACGCGCATCACTCTCGAGCCCCTCCGACGGCCCACCCACGTGGACGGCGAGGTCATAGCCCTCCGGGTACAGTTCCTTTGCATTGGGCGCAAAGATCAAATGCGTCGGATGCTGGGCCAGCTTTTCCGCGTCGGCGCCTTCGGTACGGGGATAGGCGTCCAAATCCTCGTGCGGGGCGAACTGGGTCGGGTTCACGAAGATCGAAACCACCACCTTGTCGGCGTGATTTGCGGCGAGGTCCACCAGGCTCAAATGCCCCTCGTGGAGCGCGCCCATTGTGGGCACATAGCCGATACGCCGGCCCTCAGCCCGCCAGGCGGCGACCTGTTCCCGCAGGTCCGTAATGGTGCGGGCGACGGGTAGGGCATAGGAGGTGGTGTCGAGCGGCATCGGCGGGGCTCCAATCAATTTCGGCGGGGAGCTTACTCACGCACAAATTATGCGGCAACAGGGCCCTTTTGACGCGGATATTTCAGCTTTTCCCAGCCCGCCAAATCCGCTTGCCAGCCCCGCGCGGTTTGAGCAAAGTCCCGCCCATGACCATCGCACCTGATACCGCCCTGACCGCCCGCGCAGCCCGTGCCGCGCTTTATCTCGAAGACGAGACCAGCATCGTTGAACGGCTGATCGAGGCCGCTCGCCTTTCTCCGCAGGAGAAAGACAAGACGGACCGCTTGGCGCGCCGCCTGACCGAGGCCTTGCGTTCGGGGCGGACAAAGGAAGGCACCATCGATGCCTTCCTTCAGGAGTACTCGCTTTCCAGCGAAGAGGGCGTAGTGCTTATGTGCCTGGCCGAGGCGCTCTTGCGTATCCCCGATGCCGCCACCGCCGACAAGCTGATCCGCGACAAGATCGGGTCCGCCGATTGGAAGAAGCACGTGGGTCAGTCGGACTCGCTTTTTGTGAACGCGTCCACCTGGGGGCTGATGCTCACGGGGCGTGTGGTCAAGCTCCGCAAGGAAGCGATCCAGAACGTTGTCGGCTATCTCGAAAATCTCGTGAACCGTTCGGGCGAGCCGGTGATCCGCCGCTCGATGGTCCAGGGCATGCGCATCATGGGCAAGCAGTTCGTGCTGGGCCGCACCATGAAGGAAGCGCTCAAGGAAGGCCGCGAAGAAGAAACGCGCGGCGTGCGTTTTTCCTTCGACATGCTGGGCGAGGGCGCGCATACGGAAGCGGACGCGCAACGCTACTTCGAAGCCTATCGCAAAGCCGTGGCGGAACTCGGCACGGCGCGTCCCGGTACATCGGATGACAATATATTCGCGCGGCCGTCGATCTCGGTAAAGCTCTCGGCCATTCACCCGCGCTATGAGGAGGCCAAACGCGAACGGGTCATGGAAGAGCTCGTGCCGCGTCTTGCACAATTGGCCGTCGAGGCGCGGGAGCAGAACCTCGGCCTCACCGTCGATGCGGAAGAAACTGAGCGGCTTGAAATCTCACTTGAGATTATCGAGGCGGTGCTGAATGACGAACGCCTTGCGGGTTGGAATGGGTTCGGCCTGGCGGTGCAGGCCTATCAAAAGCGCGCGACCGGGGTGATCGATGCGCTGGCCGCGATGGCGCGAAGTGCGGGCAAGCGCATTCCCGTGCGGCTTGTTAAAGGGGCCTATTGGGATACGGAGATTAAACACGCCCAGCTCGGCGGGCTGGAGGGCTATCCCGTCTTTACGCGCAAGGCGATGACGGATGTCTCGTACATTGCCTGTGCGCGGCAGTTGCTCGCCGCCGCCGATTGCTTCTATCCCCAGTTCGCGACGCATAATGCCCATACGGTGGCGGCGGTGCGGGCCATTGCGGCCCCCGGCGCTGAGTACGAGATGCAACGGCTCCACGGCATGGGCGAGGCGCTCTATGACGAAGTGCTGGAGAACGGCCTCAACCCCGATGGGCCCAAGAATAATGCGGCCATGCCCCTGCGCATTTATGCGCCGGTGGGCACCCACGAAGACTTGCTTGCTTATCTGGTGCGGCGCTTGTTGGAGAATGGCGCGAATACATCATTTGTGAACCGCCTTGCCGATGACGATGCACCGATTGAAGACATCATCGCCGATCCTATGGACAGGATGGCTGGCCTCGCGTCCAAGCCGCATCCGCGCATTCCCTTGCCGCGTAACTTGTTCACCACGCGCGAGAACTCGATGGGTGTTGTGCTGACGGAAAAGACCGTGCGCGATCCTCTCATTGAGGCGGGCCTTGTGGCGGTGAAGGACACGATTACCGAAAGCGCCATCATCGGCGGCGCGGCGGAAACGTCGGGGCCCGAACGCCTGCTGAAAAATCCGGCCGACAACAGCCACACCGTGGGCCGGGTCAACGAAGCAACACCCGAGATGGTGACGCGCGCATTGGAGCTCTCTGCGCCCGCGCAAATTCAGTGGGACCGGCAGGGCGGCGCGGCGCGCGCTGACGTTCTTGATCGGGCGGCGGACCTATATGAGCAAGAGCTGCCGCGCCTTGTGGCGCTGTGCGTTAAAGAAGCGGGCAAGACCTGGGCCAATGGCCTTGCCGATGTCCGCGAAGCGATCGACTTCCTGCGCTACTACGCGGAACGCGCGCGCATGGAATTCGCCGCACCGCAGGTCATGCCCGGACCGACCGGGGAACGGAACGACTATGTGCTGCGCGGGCGGGGCACCTTTGCCTGTATTGCGCCATGGAACTTTCCCATTGCGATTTTCACGGGCCAGGTGGGCGCGGCGCTCGCCGCCGGGAACGCAGTTGTCGCGAAGCCAGCGGAACAAACACCGCTGACCGCCGCCGCCGCCGTTAAGCTGTTGCATCAGGCGGGTGTGCCGGGCGACGTGCTCCATTTTGCGCCGGGTGATGGGGCAACCATTGGCGGTGCGCTGATGGGCTCGCCGCGACTTGGCGGTGTCGTTTTCACGGGCTCAACGGAAGTTGCGAAGATCCTTCAGCGCGGCCTTGCTGCGCGGGACGGCGCTATCCTGCCGCTTATCGCCGAAACAGGCGGGCAGAACTGCATGGTGGTGGATTCAACCGCCCTTGCCGAACAAGTGACCGTTGATGTGCTCGCCTCCGCCTTTGACAGCGCGGGGCAGCGCTGTTCCGCCTTGCGCGTTCTCTATGTGCAGGATGATGTGGCGGACCGCATCGTTCGGATGATTACAGGCGCCATGGATGAGTTGACCGTTGGCGACCCCGCAGACTTTGCCACTGACATTGGCCCCGTCATTGATGCGGAAGCAAAAGCGGGGCTCGACGCCCACATCGCGCGTATGACCCAGGAAGCAAAGCTGCTGCGCGCGGTCGAGCTTTCCAAGGATTGCGAGAAGGGCACCTTCGTTGCCCCCCATGCCTTCGAGATCGAAAGCATCCACGCCCTCAAGCGTGAGGTCTTCGGGCCCGTGCTCCATGTGGTGCGCTACAAGGCCGACAAGCTGGATGCCGTGTGCGACGCCATCAACTCGACGGGCTATGGCCTGACCGTCGGGGTGCACAGCCGTATCCGCGAAACAACGCAGTACATTCGCGAGCGCATTCATGCGGGCAACGTCTATGTGAACCGCAACCAGATTGGTGCGGTGGTGGGCGTGCAGCCCTTTGGCGGCGAGGGGCTCTCGGGCACCGGCCCCAAGGCGGGCGGCCCGCACTATCTCCACCGCATGGCGCGGGAAGTTTCCATTAGCGAGGACACCACGGCCTCGGGCGGCAATACCTCGCTCATGACCATGGAGGATGATGAGATTGTCGGTCCGGGCGACGTGATCTAGAAATTGCCTATATGACCGACGCGATCAAACAATTGGAAGAAAGCCTCTGGGCTTTTTGGGCGCACTTCGGCAAGCCGGAGGGTGGCAAGCTGACCAATACGCCGGAAGAAATGTGGTTCGAAACGCCCATCGCCGCGCTTCCCTATAATGGCGTTCTGCGCATGCGGGCGACGGACGACATCGAAGCTGTGCTCGACCGGCACTTCAATCACTTTGCGGAAAAGAAGAAACCGTTCTTCTGGCTCCTCCATCCCACCGCGACGCCCGCTGAATTGGACGTCCGTCTGCGCACGCGGGGTTTCGACGAGATCGAACGGATTGAGGGCATGGTCGCGCCGCTAAATGAGATCGCGCCAGATGGAGAAGACCCCGCCGGCACTGAGATTCGTGAGGTGAAGGATCACGACGACGTGGATGGGTTGATTGATTTTGTCATGTGGCGCTGGCAAGTGCCGGAGTACGGCAATGCCTATGTGCGGGGAATGCGCGATGCGTTCCGCCTGGGTGACGCGGGCACACCTGTGCGCTGCTGGATGGCGTGGAAGGATGGCAAGCCCGTGGCGAAAGCCTTTACAATGGAGACGGATGGCGCCATCGGCCTTTACGCAGTGGCGACGCGGCCCGAGGCGCGGGGGATGGGGCTTGGGCGTGCGGTCTGTTTGCGCGCGTTGCGCGAAACCGATCGCGGACGAGGGATGCTCGGTGTTTTGCATTCAACGCCCATGGCCATTGGTCTTTACCAGAAGATGGGGTTCAAACACGTCGTGCCATTCCGGCTCTTCGCCAAGCCCGACGGCTTCCAATTTTAGTCAAGCTGGTCCGCGACGTAGTCCGCGATGGCGAGGCACGAGGTGAGCGCCGGGCTTTCCATGCCAAAGAGATGCACGTGGTTTGCGATGCCGTGCACCTCCGGCCCAAAAATTTTCCAATCCTGCGGCGGGTCGTCGGGCCCTTGGGTCTTGCAGCGAATGCCTGCGTAGTCGGCGTGCAAGGTGCCATCCTTCAGCCCCGGATAGTAGCGCCGGACCACGTCGTAGATCTGCGCGACGTCATCAGGATTCACGTCATAGTTTTCATCTTCAACCCATTGATGGTCCGGGCCGAAGCGCGCCTGGCCCGCAAGGTCCAGCGTCAGGTGAATGCCAAGCGCCGCCGAATGGGGCGTAGGATAGATCAGTGTCTTGAAGGGCGACTTGCCGGTCATGGCAAAGTATTGCCCCTTGGACATAAAGCGCTGGGGCACATGCGCGGCGGGGAACCCTTCAATGGCCAGCGCCGCCTCCTGCGCGCCGAGCCCCGCTGAGTTGATCACCTGTCGGGTGATGATGCGCACCGTCTCGCCGCCCTGATTGAAGCGCAGCTCCGTTGTGCCATCGGGCAAAAGCGTGCCGCCGGTGAGGGGTGAATGACAGACCAACTGCGCCCCGGCGGCTTCGGCTTCCCCAAGGATCGAAAGCATCAACCCGTGGCTGTCGATGATCCCCGTGGAGGGCGACCAGATGGCGGCCACGGCTTTCAGCTCCGGCTCAAGCCGCATGGCTTCCGCGCCATCGATGAGGTCGAGATCATCGACGCCGTTCGTCGCGCCACGCTCCAAAATGGGGGAAAGCGCCTCCACCTCGCTGTCGTCGCTCGCCACGATCAGCTTGCCAATGCGCCTGTGCCCGACGCCGCGCGCGGCGCAATAGTCATAGAGCTGATGCTTGCCGCGCACACAGAGCCGCGCCCGGAGTGAGCCGGGTGTGTAGTACATGCCAGCGTGGATAACCTCGCTGTTCCGCGCCGACGACATTTCGCCAAAGGCACCGCGTGCTTCAAAGATCATCACCTCGCGGCCTTTGAGGCTAAGCGCCCGCGCAATGGCAAGCCCCACGACGCCTGCGCCAATGACGGCGGTATCGATACGGAATGTTTCCACTAGCGGCGGATGGCCATTTCCCAGTCGACGGAATCGACCGGCTGGCAATCGATGCCTTGCTGGGCAAGCGACGAACAAATGGCGACGGCTTGCGTCTCGGTCATCGGCCCGAAGCCTGCGTCAAAGGTACGGCCCTCGTCACCCTCGGAGGGGAACAGGGCGGCCATGCCCCAGGTCAGCTGTGTGGGGATGGACGCGGCCACACTTTGCAAGCGACGGTCGGCAAGTTCGGGCTGAAGGAATTCGCCCAGGTCGATGCCCCATCCCGCGGCGGTGGAAATGCCGGAAGGGTAGGCGTTAGGGCCCGCGGTCGGATCGCTGTCGCCCGACGGAACGGTCGCATCGTTCGAGGCAAGTTCTATGCGTGCTTCGGGGTCGCCGATGCGTTGGCGATCACCGCCCGGCATCAGCGTGGGGTCGAGATCGGTGCTATCGGCAATCAGCGCGGCAATGTCGTTGGTCCGTGCACGGGTGCCGCTGCGGGGATCAGGCACAGGGTCCGGCATGTTCGCCGCCAATTCAGCCGGTCGTAGTTCCGGTGCGGCCTCCGGCGCAAGAGCCATCATGAGGGCCTCGGGGTCGGGCTCGGTGCCCGGGCGAGGTTCAGGCCGTATGTTGGAGGTCATGATCCGGCTGCCAAAGAACGGGTTGGTCCGCAGGCGGCCAAAGTTGAGATCGAGAATGCGTTCCATTTCCGCATCGCGCCGCGCCGCCGTGCGCCCGCCCATGACAATGCCGATCAGGCTGATGTCGCCGCGTTCGACGGTCGCGATGAGGTTAAAGCCCGAAGCGCGCGTATAACCGGTCTTGAGGCCTGTGGTGCCTTCGTAATCTTCCAGTAGATGATTGTGCGCGTTCCAGGTACGCCCATTGTAGGTGAAGCTGGGCTGGCTGAAGAAATGCATGTGCTCGGGAAAATCATTCACGACGCGCAGGGCGAGGATCGAAAGATCCCGCGCCGTGGTTTGTTGGCGCTGATGGGGCAGGCCCGAGGCATTTTCAAATCGTGTGTTGTCCATGCCCATTTCATGCGCGCGAGCCGTCATGGCGCGCGCAAATTCCCATTCGGAATCAGCCAACGCTTCGGCCACCACGACGGCCACATCGTTGGCTGAGCGGACGACGAGGGCCTGAATGGCGTCCTCAACGCTAATGGTGGAGCCGGCTTCGACCCCCAGCTTCGAAGGGGGCTGGCCCGCGGCCCGGGTGGAGACGGCAAGCTCGTCATCCATCTCAAGGCGGCCATCCTCGATGGCCTCGAACAGCAAGTAGAGGGTCATCAGTTTCGTCAGGGAGGCGGGGTAGCGTCGCTGGTCCGCGCTGCGCGAATAGATCACGTCGCCGCTGTCGGCATTCATGACCAGGGCGGCATAGCGGGGATTGGAAGACGCTGTGGCCGGTGTCGTGAGGGCGAGCATAAGGATCGTGGCGGCCAGCAAGCTCGCCAACGCCTGAAAATGTCTGGTTGTTGCTGCCCCAAGCAAGGTCAAGGCTCGCGACGCCATCTCTTTCCCCACAAATAGCTACCGGTGCGGCCCGAAAGGGGCTGGGCCGCCGAGTCACCGTAGCTGGAATATCCTACAGCTTTCTTCTCCGGACGAAAGCTGGGTCAGGATTGAATTCTGCGTGTAAAGGTTTGGTTAAGAAAGCGTCACGGGGGCGCAATTTCCTTGAGGTATCAGAGGGGTGGCCAGGGGTGCGGCACCCGGCGTCCGGTCAAAATGGTGCAGCGCACAAAATATCCTCTTGACATATTGCACCTGCGAACGTATCTCTACCCCTGCGTAAGGATGCTGCACCGCACCATAGTAGCGACGATGAGTAGAGCAGCGTCAATTACACTAGAATTTACAAAGACTTAGAAAGAGGGCAGACCCCCATGGCTACCAAAGCAAAGACCAACGGCGCGACGGAAACGGTCGAAGAAGCGATCACCGCCAGCACCGAAGCAATGAAAGACGGCTTCGACAAGGCTCTGAAAGGCTATGACGAACTGGCCGCCGCCTCCCAAGAAAACGTCGACGCCTTCGTCGAAGCGATGACCGCTTCGCAAAAGGGCCTCGAAGCGATCAACACCGAAGCGCTGACCTATTCCAAGGCCGCGATGGAAGAAAGCGTCACCGCCGCGAAAGCCGCGTTTGCCGCCAAAACCATGCAAGAGCTGATCGAGCTGAACACCGCCTACACGAAGTCGGCGTTTGACGCCTACCTCGGCGCCGCCACGAAAATTGGCGAGCTCTGGACCTCTGCCGCGAAAGACGCCTCCGCGCCGCTTAGCGCCCGCGTCAACGCCACGGTGGAAGCCGCTCAGAAGGCCTCCGCGGCTCAGTAACTTCCTCCTCACCTCACCCCCCTGAGGTGAACGCATAAGGGCTCCGGCATCCCTCCCGCCGGAGCCCTTTTTCTTTTGGAAATTTCTTTTTTCCTCTGAGCCTTCCAATCGGCTCCCGATTTCATATTTAATTAGTCTGGAAGCGCGACAGTTAACCCTGTTGGGGGGTGAACGCGCGCTGGTCAGGTCAGGTGGTCAATGTCGGATAAAACGCCGAAGACGCCGGATGACGAGTTCGAGTCAGGTATCGTCACGAAGACGAAGCCAAAGACGAAACGTCCGCCGCTCTACAAAGTGTTGTTGTTGAACGACGATTACACGCCGATGGAATTCGTCGTTCACGTTCTTGAGCGGTTCTTTAACCGGAGCCGGGAGGAAGCGACTAAAGTCATGTTGCACGTGCACCGAAACGGAGTGGGTCTGTGTGGCGTCTACACGTATGAGGTAGCGGAAACAAAGGTTGCCGCCGTCACCGAATTCGCGCAACGTCATCAACACCCGCTCAAGTGCACGATGGAAAGGGAGTAAGCCCAGGTGCCAACCTTCTCGGAAAGTTTTGAACAGGCGTTTCATCGCTCGCTGCAGTACGCGGCCGAGCGCAATCATGAACACGCCACGCTTGAGCACCTTCTGTTGGCCCTGACCGAAGATGAAGACGCGCTGGGCGTCATGGATGCCTGCGATCTCGATGTGGATATGCTGCGTCAGGAACTCATTCAATACATCGACAATGATCTTTCGAACCTTGTGGTGCCGGGCCTGCAAGAGCCATCGCCCACCATCGGGTTCCAGCGCGTGATCAAACGCGCCGCCATACATGTGCAATCGTCGGGACGCGACCAGGTTACGGGCGCGAACGTTCTTGTGGCGCTGATGAGCGAGCGCGAGAGCCCGGCCTATGCCATGCTCGAAGAACAAGACATGACCCGCTTCGACGCGGTTAACTTCATCAGCCACGGCGTTGCGAAGTCAGCGGGCCGTTCGGAAAGCCGGCCCATCCGCGGCGCGGAAGAAGAAGAGACCGGCGAAGAGGTGGTCAAAAAGGGCAACGACGCGCTCGAAGCCTATTGCGTGAACCTCAATGAAAAAGCGAAATCGGGCAAGATCGATCCGCTGATTGGCCGCGACGCGGAGATCGAGCGCGCCATTCAGATCCTTTGTCGCCGGCAAAAGAACAACCCGCTCTTTGTGGGCGACCCGGGTGTGGGCAAGACCGCGATTGCCGAGGGCCTTGCGCGCCTCATCGTCAATGGCGAGGTGCCGGACGTCCTGAAAGATTCGACTATCTTCTCCCTCGACATGGGGACGCTGCTCGCGGGCACGCGCTATCGCGGTGACTTCGAGGAACGGCTCAAGGCCGTGATCAAGGAACTTGAGGATTACGACGGCGCCATCATGTTCATCGATGAGATTCATACGGTGATCGGCGCGGGCGCAACCTCCGGCGGGGCTATGGATGCCTCGAACTTGCTTAAGCCCGCTCTGCAGTCCGGCGCGATCCGCTGCATGGGCTCGACGACCTACAAGGAATATCGCCAGCACTTTGAAAAGGACCGCGCGCTGGTGCGCCGGTTCCAGAAGATCGACGTGTCGGAGCCGACCATCGACGATGCGATCAAGATCCTTCAGGGGCTGAAGCCCTATTTCGAAGAGCACCACAAGGTGCGCTACACCAATGACGCCATCAAAGCGGCGGTGGAGCTCAGCGAAAAATATCTCAACGATCGCAAGTTGCCGGACAAGGCAATTGATGTAATTGACGAAGTGGGCGCCAGCCAGATGCTGCTGCCCGAATCCAAACGCAAAAAGACCGTCGGCGTGAAAGACGTGGAAGTGGTGCTGTCCAAGATGGCCCGCATCCCGCCGAAGACCGTGTCCAAAACCGATACCGAAGCGCTGAAGGATCTCGATACCAATCTCAAGCGGATGGTGTTTGGTCAGGACGACGCCATTGAGCGCCTGTCCTCCGCCATGAAGCTCAGCCGCGCGGGGCTCCGCGAGGCGGAAAAGCCCATCGGCTCTTTCCTCTTCTCTGGCCCCACGGGCGTTGGCAAAACGGAAGTCGCGCGCCAACTCGCCGATATCATGGGCATCGAGCTGCTGCGCTTCGATATGTCCGAATATATGGAACGTCACACGGTCAGCCGCCTGATCGGCGCGCCTCCGGGCTATGTGGGTTTTGATCAGGGCGGGCTTCTGACCGACGGAGTGGACCAGCATCCGCACTGCGTGTTGCTGCTCGACGAAATCGAGAAGGCGCACCCGGATCTGTTCAACATCCTTCTGCAGGTGATGGACCACGGCAAGCTGACCGACCACAACGGCAAAAAGATCGATTTCCGCAATGTCATCCTGATCATGACCACGAATGCGGGCGCGCAGGACCTGGCCAAGTCGGCCATCGGCTTTGGCCGCGCCAAGCGGGAAGGGGACGACAAGGAAGCGATCAACAAGCTGTTCAGCCCCGAATTCCGCAACCGGCTGGATGGGATTATTCCTTTCGCCAACCTGCCCGAAGATGTGGTGCACAAGGTCGTCGAAAAGTTCGTCATGCAGCTTGAGGCGCAACTCGCCGACCGCAACATCACGTTCGAGCTTTCCGATGATGCGACCGCGTGGCTCGCCAAAAAGGGCTATGACGAAACCATGGGGGCGCGGCCATTGGCCCGCGTCATCGAGGAAAACGTCAAACGGCCCCTTGCCGAGGAAATCCTGTTTGGCGATCTCGCCAAGGGCGGCAATGTGCGCGTGATCGTTCAAAAGGACGATGAGGGCGCGGACAAGATCGGTTTTGATATCGAGCCAACGCCCGAACGCCGTCCCCGCAAAAAGGGCGGGCGCAAGAAAAAGGCCGAGCCCGTTCAATAGAAGACTGCCACCTAGCCGCGTCTTGTACGAAAGATCGGAAGAATTTCGCGCAGGGCCGACAAGGTGACCTCTTCGCCTGCGTTGCCGACGATATAGAAGAAAGTATCGGTCGTGGGGTCCGCCCAGAAATACGAGAAGAATACGCCGTCTGATCCAGAGTGGGCGATCTCGAATAGTGTTCCTTCATCGTCTTGCCGGAGATACCAGCCATAGCCGACCCATTGGGTGCTATCCGATTGAATGCGGGGTGTGAGAAGCGCCTCCCTTACCGACAGAGGCAGGTTTCCATCCCCCATAAGGACCTCGTACCAGCGCCGCATGTCCGAGGCAGGTGATTGAATGCCGCCGTTCCCCTTGAGGTTCCAGTAATCCGGCGCGATTTCGGCGATGCGGTCCGAAATGACCCCGCGGTTTTCGTCATTGAGATAGCCAACCGCAAGCGCTTGTCCTTCGTCGAAAAGGTAATCAGTGTGCATCATTCCGTTGGGGCGGAAGATACGTTCACTCAAGACGTCTTCGAGCGTTTGGCCGGTTACGCGTTCGATGACTGCCGCAACAACGGAATACCCCATGTTCGAGTATTCGGACATGGAACCTGGTTCAAAGGCGAGAGGGCGAGCCAGGCAATCCCCAATTAGACCGGTGATCCGCATCACCTCGAAGTCACCCGTGCCGCAGTAAGGCGCCAGGCCGGAGGAGTGCGTCATTAGCTGGTGAAGTGTAGCGTTTCCACCCGGGAGCGGCGCTTCAGGAATGTATTCGGAAATAGGCGTATTGAGATCTAAAACGCCATCGTCAACGAGCAGCAAGGCAGCTGTCGCCGTGAATTGTTTGGTGATCGACCCGATTTGGGCCACGGTTTCCAACGTGAAGGGGACTTGTTGTTCTCGGTCTGCCAAGCCATAGCTGGCTACGAGAAGGGCTCGCCCTTGGCGCTGATAGATCACTGCGCCGCTGAAGCCGCTCTCTTCCATATGCGAAAGCAAAACCTCGTGCATGGCTTCGCCGGACGCGCCATCGATAATCGGCGCATGTTCTTCTGCGGTGTTGGGGGGGGAGCATGCTGAGAGCGCAATCACACAACACAACAAGGCTGCGCGACCGGAGGCGCGCATTTTCTGTGGTCTCATTGATTTGATTTCTCACCTCAAGGTAGCAATCTGACGCACCCGATCGCTCGACTAGAGGCAAGATATCATAAAGACAGAGCAGGGCTAGCCCGCCTTACGAACTTGTAACGTGGAAGCCAAACTCACTGCGCCACGACCTCATTTTTCATGCTCATGAAGGTGAAGACGACCTCTTCCCGTTCGCGCTGACCGAGCTTGTTCATCTCCAGCGCCTTCATCACATCGTCCATGACGGCCATGAATTCATCGTTCGAGATGTTCATGCCCCGGTGCGTGGCGACCATATCCTTGCCCTTGTAGACATTCGGCCCGCCGGTGCCGGTGATGAAAAACGTCGCCGCGCCGTTCTTGGCCTCGTCGGCATCGGTATCGAGATAGCGATGGCTGATGGCGGGATTGGCCATATGCAGGTCAACGAGATCGCTCGCGAGCTGGCGAATGCCGTCTTCGCCGCCAAGCCGTTCGAATAGTGACTGCGTCATGTAAGCCCCTCCCAAATTTTGCGTTGGGGGACCCTAGGGGGCGGGGCTGGAAAGCACAATGCACGCAAGCATTTATAGCTTGGCCTTGATCGCTTCTGCGAGTTTCGCCAGTTCCGCATCATCCGCGCGGCCGGTGTGGCCATGACCAGGAAGCGTATCGTCTTCCCAGCGCGGTATGATGTGATAGTGGATGTGAAACACGGTTTGGCCCGCGGGTGCACCGTTGAATTGAGCTATCAGCATCCCGTCGGGTTCGATGGCCGCTTTCACCGCATGGGCCACCATCTGCGTCTTCTGTATCAGCTTCGCGGCCCATTCGGGGGGCAGATCGAAAAAATTTTCCGCCGCATATTTGGGGATGACCAATGTGTGCCCATGGGCCTGAGGGAAAATGTCCATGAAGGAAAAGACGTCCGCGTCTTCATACACCTTATGGGCGGGCAGCTCGCCGCGCAGGATCTTCGCAAAAATGTTTTCCGGATCATAGGCCATGTGCGTCACTCCTCCGGTGGGAGAGTCTCGCGAGAGGCTTCAGACGTCAAGCAGCGAGGCGTGCGGGCAGGGCGAGACGCCCGTTCACCAGCGGCTGGAACCCTTCGAAGATGATGTTGTCCGTGTGACGGGCGATTTGAGAGGCGATATGGGGGCTGTCCACGGTCCAGGCGATCACCGGCAGGCCGAACATGCGGACGCGCTTGGCGGCCCAGCTCGGCAGCGCGCCCCATTCATAGGACACGAAGTTGGGTTTCGAGATGTAATTGAGCAGCATGTGCCGCAGGCAGATCTTTGCCATGGCGGGCACCCGGCGCGGGGTCAGCTTGGCGAGCTTTCGGTAGTCGAGCGCCAATTGCCCGCGTGCGATATGGGGCGCGTGCTCCACGAACCAGCCCATGGAATAGGGGTTGAAGGATTGCACCGCCGCTTCGCCTGCGTAGCTATCCAAAAGACTGGCGACGCGCGATTCGAGTTTGCCGACGCGGCGCTGGCGGCTTTTGATTTCGATAAGCAGGGGGACGCGCCCTGCCACCTGGTCCAGCACATCGCCCAGGGTAGGGATGGTCTCGTGGCCGCCGAGCAGGTTGAGCCCGGTCAGCTCCTTCGCCGTGCGGCCCGCGACGCGCCCGCGCGTGCCGGTGAGCCGTTCCAGCGTGCGGTCGTGAAAGACAATGGCTTCCCCGTCGCTGGAGCTGTGTACGTCCAGCTCAATGGCATAGCCCGCCCGGGCCGCCGCTTCGAAAGCGGAGGGGGCGTTTTCAATCTTTCCGCCCGCGGCGTTGTGGAGGCCACGGTGGGCGATCGGGACTGTGCGCAACCATTCCATGCCGCGCTGTGTAATTGATTCATGTGACAGTTTTTTGCGGCGCAACCGGTGCGCAAATTAACCCTTTTTGAAAGGCGTGTGGCGGCGCATGGCTTCCATGTCCTCGGCCACATATTCCCGCTCGCGGGTCAGATACTCCTCCACCGCCGCGCGGAAGCCCGGGTCGGTAATCCAATGGGCGGAATAGGTGGTCACGGGCGCGTAGCCGCGCACCAGCTTGTGGCCCCCTTGCGCGCCGGCCTCGACGCGGGCAAGGCCGCGCTCAATCGCGAAGTCGATGGCCTGGTAGTAGGAGAGCTCAAAGTGCAGGAACTTGTGAAATTCGGTGCAGCCCCAGTAGCGCCCGAAGAGGGTGTCGCCGCCGATGAAGTTGAGTGCGCCTGCGATCGGGTGCCCGTCGCGCTTGGCAAAGATCAGTAGAATGTCATCGCCCATTCTCTCGCCCACGAGGGAGAAGAACTCTCGGGTCAGGTAGGGCCGCCCCCATTTGCGAGAACCTGTGTCCTGATAAAAAACCCAGAAGGCATCCCAGTGGGCTTCGGTGATCTCACTGCCCGTCAGCCATTCCACCTCAAGCCCAGCCTCAAGCGCGCGTGCGCGTTCCTTGCGCAGGTTCTTGCGTTTGGCGGAAGACAGCTCACCCAGAAAATCATCAAAGGTGCGGTAGCCCTTGTTTAGCCAATGAAATTGTTGGTCCGTGCGTTGCAGAAATCCGATCTCGCCGAGCGCTTTCCAGTCCGCTTCAGGCAGGAACGTGATGTGGAGCGATGACAGGTTATGCTGCTCCAGCATCTGCACCAGAGCCGAGGCTAGCGCCGTGCGATGCAGGCTCGCGTCTTCGCTGGGCGCGATTAGCAGGCGGGGTCCGGTGGCAGGGGTGAAGGGCACGGCGCATTGCAGCTTGGGAAAGTAATGCCCGCCCGCGCGCTCAAAGGCATCGGCCCAGCCGTGGTCAAAAACATATTCGCCCTGGCTGTGGGATTTAAGGTAGGCCGGCGCGGCGCCCACCAGCTTGCCGTTCTGTTCCAGCAACATGTGCGCGGGCGCCCAGCCGGTTTCAGGCGTGGCGGAACCGCTTTCTTCGAGGGCGTTCAGGAATGCGTGGCTGACAAAAGGATTGTAAGGCTGGCCCCCATCGCTTTCTGGCGGATTGGCGAGCGCGTCCCATTCCGCAGGCGGCACACCGGCGAGGGACGAGAGGGTGCGGGCCGTAAAACTCGTCTCAGCCATTGCTCTCGGGGGCCGGGGTCAGCTCGGGCCGGAACCCTTCGAAGATGATGTTGTCCACATAGGGTTTGACGCGATCCCATATCTCGGCACTGCGCACGGTCCAGCTGAGGACGGGTAGACCCATTGCCTTGGCGACGCTCACGCCCGGTGCGGGCAGGGCGTTGCAATCATAGGCGACAAAGTTCGGGCGGCTGATCGGCGTGAGCAAAAGGTGGCGCAGGGCGAAACGTTCATGGGGTGACAGGCGCACTTCCTTGGCATCGCGATAGCCTTCGGAGATTTGCCCCCGCAGGATCTGTGGTGCGTGTTTCGCAAACCAGCCCATGGAATAGGGATTAAACGATTGCACCGCCGCCGCGCCGTTGTAGGTGGCAAGCAGCTCCGCAACGCGGCTTTCAAGCCCGCCCACCATGCGTCCCGTGTTCTTGATCTCGATGAGCAGCGGCACGCGCCCCCCGACCTGGCCCAAGACATCGCGCAGGGTGGGGATCGTGTCGGCGCTACCGTCGAGCAGGATCTGCGTCAGCTCATGGGCTGTACGTTCCTTGACGAGGCCGCTCTCTCGCGTCACGCGGTCCAGATCCTTGTCGTGGAAGACGATCACCTCACCATCGGAGGAACAGTGCACGTCGAGCTCAATGGCATAGCCCGCCCGCGCCGCCGCCTCAAAGGCGCTGGGCGAGTTCTCGATAACACCCTTGGCGGCATCATGCAGGCCGCGATGGGCAACAGGTTGGGTGCGGAGCCAGTCCATGGGGGGAGTATAGGGCCTTAGGCGATTTCGAACACCGCGTCGATTTCCACCGCGACATTAAAGGGCAGGTTCGACGCGCCCACCGCAAAACGGGCGTGGCGGCCCTTTTCACCGAGCACGGCGACCATCATGTCCGAGGCGCCGTTGATCACTGCCGGGTGCTGGTCGAACTTTTTTGTGCAGTTCACAAAGCCACCGAGCTTTACACAGCGCACCACACGGTCGAGGTCGCCATCACAGGCGGCTTTGGCTTGGGCGAGGATGTTGAGGGCGCAGAGGGCGGCGGCTTCTTGCCCTTCCTCGACGGAGAACTTTTTCCCCACCTTGCCCTGAAAGTGCAGCTTGCCGTCAGATCCGACGGGAACCTGGCCAGACACAAACACCTGCCCGCGTGACACCACATAGGGCACATAGTTGGCGGCGGGCGGCGCGGCGGCGGGCAGTTCGATACCAAGGTCTTTCAGGCGCGCGTCGATGGCTCCGGTCATCAGGGGTACTCCTTTACTGGGGTGGGAGGGCGACTGTATCAGGCGGCGTCTCCCCCCGGAAGAAGGTATCGAGATTGTCGAGGGCCTTCATCCCCATGGCCGTACGGGCCTCGACGGTGGCGCTGCCCAGGTGAGGCAAAAGAAACGCATTGGGAAGGGTGAGGTAGCGCGGGTCGAGCCTGGGCTCCCCGCGAAAGACATCAAGCCCCGCCGCCGACAGGCGCCCTTCGGTTAAGGCGGCAATTGCTGCATCGTCTTCCACCACATCTCCGCGCGCCGCATTGATGAGTACGGCCTCTTTGGGAAGGGCGGCGAGAGCCGCCGCATCGATCAGGCCGCGCGTCTCAGCGGTTGCGGCGCAATGGAGCGAAAGAACATCGGAAACAGCAAGCAGGCCTTCCAACGTGTCATGATAGGTCGCGCCGCCTTCGCAAGTTTGTTCCAGCTGGCGGCGGTTGTGATAATGCACCTCCATGCCAAAGGCCCGCGCCCGTGTGGCAACCGCCTGGCCGATGCGGCCCATGCCGACAATGCCGAGCCGTTTGCCCTGGAGGCTTTGGCCGAGCAGGTGCATCGGGCTCCACCCCGGCCAGGTCCCTTCGCGCAGTTGGGCCATGCCCTCTGCCGCGCGGCGCACGGCCCCGAGGATGAGGAGCAGGGTGAGGTCCGCCGTCGCGTCCGTCAGTACGCCGGGGGTGTTGGTGACGACCATGCCTTGCGCCGCGGCAGCGGAAAGGTCGATGTGGTCTGTCCCCACACCGAAGTTCGCGATGATGCGGATGCTTTCCGGCAGGGCCTTGATTAAATCAGCTCCCAGCGGGTCCGCGACGCAAGGCAGAAACGCATCGGCGCCCGCGCAGAGTTTAACCATGTCGTCCGGCGAGAGGGGCCGGTCATCGGCGTTCAGTACCGCATCATAGGTGTCCCGGGCGCGGGCCTCGACCTGCGGAGGCAGGCGGCGGGAGATCACAAGGCGCTGAACCATCGCGTGAATGCCTTAATCTGGTGACGGACTTCGGCTAAGCTACCCTCATGAAACGGATATTCCCATATGTTCTGGGCGTCTTGGCGCTTCTGCCGACCATCGCCTTCAGCACCGCCGCCTCGGCCCAGGCCCTACAGCCCCATCGCGCGCTCTATCGCGTGGAGCTGGCGAACCCCGGCGATTCTACCGCCATTGCGGATGCCAGCGGCCTGATCGGGTTTGAATGGCGCGCCTCCTGCCAGAGCTATGTGACCAGTCAGCGCTTTTTCACGCGCTTCATCACGTCCGACGGCATTGCCTCTGAGTCCGACGTGGTCTTTGCCGCTGAGGAAGCCATTGACGGCTCCAGTTTCACCTTCGATCTCGCCGATAGCGTAAACGGGCAGGAGGTCGACCATGTGGTCGGCACGGCAGGCGAGGGCGAGGTGCATTTTACCCAGCCGACCTATCAGCGCGTAGACCTGCCCGAAGGCACGATCTTTCCCACTCAGCAATCAGCGCGGCTGGTTTCCAGCGCCATTGCCGGCCAACAATTCCTCGAAAGTCGCGTCTTTGATGGCGGGGACGAGACAGAGATCTACGACACAGTGGCGCGCATAGACGCGACCGATAGTCTCTACCTGCCGCATCCGGAATCCGAGGGGGCGAACCGCCTGTCGCCCTTGCAGTCGTGGTTTGTCTCGCTCAGCTATTATGATCTTGGGGACGAGCTTGGTGCGCCGACCTATGAAGTGTCCTACCGCATGTTCTCCAACGGTATCATTGACGAGCTTCACATGGACTATGGCGACTATGCCTTCGATGCGCGGCTGGTGCAGCTTGAGTTCCTTGATCAGCCGTCCTGCTGACGCTTAAGGCCCCGGCCTTTGCCAATCACATCTTTTCCGTATTTGCCACGCACCTGATCCATGGCGCGTTCCGCCGCCGCGCGGCGCGCGCGGTCCGTATCGATAAGGTCCGGCGGGTCGGCACGCGCGGCATCGTCCAGCGCGCTGATCCCGATGCCGATCAGGCGGAAGGGTGTGCCGTCCACCTCGGGGGTGAGCAATTCACGCCCCACGGAAAAAATCACATCCGCCAGCATGGTCGGGTCTTCCAGCGTGCGGCTGCGGGTTCTGATCTTGAAATCGCTGGTGCGCAGTTTCAGCGTGACGGTGCGTCCGCTGGTTTCCGTTTTCTTTGCTGTGGCCGCGACGCTTTCCGATAGCCGCCACAGAATGCGTTCCAGTTCCGCGCCATCTGAAATGTCGTCGAAAAAGGTCGTCTCGTTCGAGATGCTCTTGCGTTCGGCTCCCATGTGCACGCGGCGGCTGTCCTGCGCGCGGGCAAGGCGCCAGATGTGCTGCCCCATCTGGCCATAGCGGCGGATGAGGTCCGCTTCCTCCATCTTCTGCAATTGGCTCACGCGGGTAATGCCGTCGCGCTTGAGCTTTTGCTCGAACGCTTTGCCCACGCCCCAAATGACGTTGACAGATTGCGCGGCGAGAAACGTCAATGCCTCGGCCCGACCGATGACGGAAAATCCGCGCGGCTTGTCGAGGTCGGAAGCGATCTTGGCAAGGAACTTGTTGTAGCTGAAACCTACCGACACCGTAATGCCAAGATCATTCTCAACACGCGCGGCGAGACGCGCCATCTGTTCGGCCGGGGGCATTTTGTGCAGACGTTCGGTGCCGGTGAGGTCAAGAAAAGCTTCGTCCAGCGATAGTGGCTCAACAAGCGGTGTGAGCGCCCGCATCCGCTCTTTAATCTCGCGAGAGACGGCCACGTATTTTTCCATATTGGGTTTGATGACCACCGCATTGGGGCAGGCCTTCAGCGCCTTGAACATGGGCATGGCGGAATGCACGCCGGACAGGCGCGCGATGTAGCACGCGGCGGAAACAACGCCGCGCTTGCCGCCACCGACAATGACAGGCTTGTCGCGGATCGATGGGTCGTCGCGTTTTTCAACGGAGGCGTAAAACGCGTCGCAGTCCATATGCGCAATGGTCAGGTCGCGGAGTTCGGGATGGCTTAGCACGCGATGACTGCCGCACTTGGGACAAGTGGTGGCAGGCGCATCGAGCCAGGCAAAACAGTCGCGGCAGAGGGTGGTGGTCATCCATCAATCCCCGGCCACAGCCATGCCGCCCCGCGCACGCCGCTGGAATCCCCATGTACATTAGGAACCACATTGACCCGGAGGTGGTCGGAGAACACATATTCCGGCAGGACGGCGGGCAGAAGGTCATAGAGCGCCGTGATGTTAGAAACGCCCCCGCCCAGAACGATGACGTCGGGATCAATCACATTGATTACCGTAGCGAGACTCCGCGCCATGCGGTCGGTCAAACGGCCAAGGGTGGCGCGCGCTTTCTTATCCCCGTTCGCGGCGGCTTCGGCGATTTCTTCGGTGCTCAAGGTCTTGCCTGTCTCGCGCTTGTGGTCGGCGGCGATGGCGGGACCGGAGATCCAGGTTTCGATGCAGCCGCGCTTGCCGCAATAGCACTTGGGCGCGGCCTTGATTTCTTCCTTATCGGGCCAGGGGAGCGGGTTGTGGCCCCATTCGCCCGCGATGGCATGGCCGCCGGTCAGAACGTTTCCGTCAATCACGATGCCGCTGCCGCAGCCGGTGCCCACGATCACACCAAAGACCACGCGGTGGCCCGCGCCCGCGCCGTCCACTGCTTCGGACAGGGCAAAGCAATTGGCGTCATTGGCAAGGCGTACCTCGCGGTCCAGGACGAGACTCAGGTCCTTATCGAGGGGTTGGCCGTTTAGCCAGGTGGAGTTGGCGTTCTTGATGAGCCCCGTGGCGGGGGAAAGGGCGCCGGGCATGGCGACCCCGACGGTGCAGGGCACCGCGACCTCTGCTTCCAGTTCGCGCACGATCTCCGCCACGCAATCCACCGTGTCCTGATAATCGCCGCGCGGGGTCTTGAGCCGCCGCCGCGCAAGTTCTTGCCCGCCGGGGCCTAGGACCACGCCTTCGATTTTCGTACCGCCCAGATCAATGCCAATGCGCATGGCCCCATCCTATCCCAGAAGCGCCGCGCGGATGAGGGGTTCGGCCTCGGGCCATTCATCCACCCGGTGAAGCGCCTTGGGCGCTTTGGGAATCAGGGGGCGCAAGCGCTCGTCTGCCACGAAATGGATGCCTTGCGCATGGGCAATCGCTTCAAGCACCGAATCGATGTTGTGCGGAATGTCGTCGACAAAGACGACCGGCGCCTTATGGGCCCCGGCGAGGGCACCTGCCGCCGCGCCCTTGGGCCCTTCGTTGGCGATGACGGGATAGGGCATGCCGCCCGCCTTGAGGGCCGCCGCGCGGGCCGCCCGTTGCGGTGGGGGCGTGTTGGTCAGCACCACGATCTGCGCGTCGCGGGACAGGCTGGCCAGCGCCTCCGCCGCGCCTGGCACAGGATCGAGTTCATGCAGACGGTTCGCGAAAAATCCTTTGAGCAATTCGGCCACTTGCTCGCGCGCCGCGGCCTCACCTGTCTCGGTATGTTTGATATTGCCGAATAGGGAAAAGCTCACGAGATCGAGATGATAGCCTTCATCCTCGATGTGTCGCTCAAGCCCGCGCAGAAATTGAAACAACACTTCGTCGGCGTCGCAGAGCAACAGCGGCTTGGCCGAATCGAGTCGCAGAGAATCGATCTGTGTGCGAATCGAATCGCTGAGTTCGGTCATCGATTCGATTCCCTTTCATCTTCGCTTAACCTTCGCAGGCCGCGCGCGGGCAAGGCGGGGTCGATTCCTTCCGATTCGCAAAAGGAAATCAGCACATCCTCGTGACGTGTCAAAAAGTCCAGTACACCGGCCTGAAACGCGCGAGTTCCTGCGGCGGCGCGCATTTCCTCGGCGGTCAAACCGGTTTGCGTCAGAAAGGTGCGCAATGCCTTTTCGTCCGCCACCACAAAGGCGAGGGCATTGAGCGCAAGAATCTCAGCGGTTTCCAAATTCATAACAGAGGGTCCAAAAAAAGGGGCGTTTTCATCATCCTATCCGCAACAATTGATTAAGGATATTGCGGTCAGAATAGCAGGCTAGTGGAGGGAATAACCCCCCGTGGATTTTGTGTCGGGAAGGGAGATCTGCGTGCTCGCAGAAAAAAAGGCCAACATGCCCAAGACAGTCCTGATTGTGGAGGATAACGAGCTCAATATGAAGCTCTTCCGCGATCTTCTTGAGGCCCATGGCTATGCGACTGTGCAGACCCGCGAGGGGCTTCAGGCGCTCGACCTGGCGCGTGAGCATCGCCCCGACCTGATCCTGATGGATATTCAATTGCCGGAGGTTTCCGGCCTCGAGATCACCAAATGGCTGAAAGACGACGAGGAGCTGAAAAGCATCCCGGTCATCGCCGTTACCGCTTTCGCCATGAAGGGCGATGAGCAGAAAATTCGTGAAGGTGGATGTGAAGCCTATATCGCAAAGCCGATTTCCGTCGCGCACTTCGTTGAAATGGTGCAGCGCTTTATCGGACGCGCAGCGGCGGAGGCTTGATCAATGAGCGCTAGAATTCTTGTCGTCGACGACATCAAAGCCAACGTCAAACTGCTGGAAGCAAAACTGAAGGCCGAATACTACGAAGTGCTTACCGCCATGGACGGCGAGGAAGCGCTGAAGGTCATCCATGAGTCCTCGCCAGACATTGTGCTGCTGGATGTGATGATGCCCGGCATGGATGGGTTCGAGGTGTGCCGCCGTATTCGCAGCGACAAACAAACCGCGCATATTCCGGTCGTCATGGTCACCGCGCTCGATCAGACCGAAGATCGGGTGACGGGTCTTGAAGCAGGGGCCGACGACTTTCTGACAAAGCCTGTAAACGACACGGCGCTTTATGCGCGGGTCAAAAGCCTTGTGCGTCTGAAAATGATGACGGACGAGCTGATGATGCGTCAGTCCACGGGCGAAAAGATGGGCCTCGTTCAGGACGAAAACATGGGCCTGCCGCAAGATGTGTCAGGCCGCATCCTGGTGATCGAGGATCGCCAGCTTGCCGCGCAGCAGATTGCCCATACCTTGGCCGATGGCAATACGGTGGAGACCGAACTCAACCCCGAGGAAGCGCTGATCCGCGTGCGGAGTGATGACTTCGACCTGATCATCGTTAGCCTTGATCTTCAGGGCGCCGACGGGCTGCGCCTGTGTTCCCAGCTGCGCGCCATCGACGCGACGCGGCAAACGCCAATCCTTGCGGTGTCAGACGATAGCGAAATGAAGCGCCTGTTGCGGGCGCTGGAGCTGGGCGTGAATGACTATGTCTCGCGCCCCGTGGATCAGCATGAACTGAATGCGCGCGTCAAAACGCTGCTCAAACGCAAAAAGTATCAGGACAAGCTGAAGGCAAACATCCAGCTTTCGTTCGAGATGGCCATCACCGATCAGCTGACGGGGCTTTATAACCGCCGCTATATGCAGACCCACCTTGATGGGCTCGTCCTGCGGGCGCAGCGGCAGTCCAAGTGCCTGTCGCTTCTGATGATGGACATGGACCACTTCAAGCGCGTGAACGACACCCACGGCCACGTGGTGGGCGATCAGGTGTTGATTGAGTTTGCGCGCCGCCTGCAGCGCAATGTGCGCGGGCTCGACCTTGCGTGCCGCTATGGCGGGGAAGAATTTGTGGTGGTGATGCCGGAGACCGATCCGGAGTCTGCTCTGTTTGTGGCTGAGCGTCTGCGCGAGGATGTGGCATTGCATCCTTTTGAGACCGATGCGGGGCCGCTGGACGTGACAATCTCTATCGGCATTGCCTCCAGCAAGACGGATACGAAAGAAGCCGAAGGTTTGCTAAAGCAAGCCGATGAGGCGCTCTATCGGGCCAAGAATGGGGGCCGCAACCGGGTGGAAGCCTGGGAGACCGAGAAAGCCGCATAAGAACTGACAGCGAGGGAACCGGCGACACCTGAGGGGATTTCGGGCGTTGCTCGGGGGGGCAAAGAAAAGGGCCGGGCTCACATGGAGCGCCGGCCCTTTTTGAATCTCGGGTGGGGCAGATTTACTTGATTTTGCCTTCCACGAATTCCACGTGGCGGCGGACGACCGGGTCGTACTTCCGCACTTTCATCTTTTCGGTGATGTTCCGGGTGTTCTTCTTGGTCACATAAAAGAAGCCGGATTCGGTGGAATTCAGCCGAATTTTGATCGTTGTCGGTTTTGCCATGGCCCTCGGGGCTCCTCAGTACTGGCGCTCACCGGACCCTGGGAGCAGCCTTCAAATCGCGTCAGAGCGGCGCAATCTACTCATGCCGCGCCCCCTGTCAAGCTTGTGGATTTCCGGATGCGGGCAAAGACCATCAGCCCGTAGCCCGCGCAGAGGCCAAAGAACACCACCATCAGGCCGTTGGGGTCCCAGATATCCATGGCGACCCCGCCCAGGAAGGGGCCGGCGAGGGCCCCGATCCCGTACATGGTGATGAAAGCGGCATTGGCGCCGGCGAGGTCGTGCCCCTTGAATTTTTCCCCGATCCGGGTGAGCCCCACGGTGTAGAGGCCCACAACAATGCCCCCGTTGATGAACAGAAACAAGTGTAAGAACAACAGGTTATGAATGTTCGCGGGGATCAGGAGTGCGCTCGCGGCCCCCACGGCGGCGCAGCCCGCCAACAGGACCCGGCGGTCCATGCGGTCGGCCAGAATGCCCACGATGACCGGCCCCACCAGGTTCCCGGCAGAGGTGGAAAGCAGCATCAGGGTCGCCCCCTGTTCCGGCAGCCCTGACCGGAGCCCATAGATATTGAGAAGGTTCAGGATGCCCATTTCCACCGCGCCAAAGACCATGGCGGCGAGCAGGGCCGAGGGCGCGGCCTTGAGGAAGGGTAGAATCGGTCCCCGCTGCTCCGTTGAGGGGTCTGGGGGCGCAAGGTGCCGGGCAATGAAGATGGGCAGGCCCGCAAGGGCGAAAAGGGCGGCGGTGATCCAAACCGGCTCCCACCCCGTGCTGCCCACCACATAAAGAATGGCGATCCCCGCCGCGAACCCTCCGGACAGGAAGACCGTATAGATGCCTAGCACGCGGCCCCGGGCGTTTTCATGGGCGATCAGGTTGATCCAGATCTCTGTCGCCACAAACAGCGCAGTCATGGCGAGCCCCATGACAAAGCGAACCGCAAACCACATGACCACGTTGTCCGTCAGGCGAAAGAGCAGGAGGCAGATGACTGCGGTGAATTGCGCGATCCACAGAACATTTGTGGTGCCGATGCGGCGCATCAGGCTGGGCACCACCGGCGCGAAGATCACGATGGCGAGGGCGAAGACCGCAAAGTTGAGCCCCGTAAGCGTGCGGGAATAACCGCCTGCATCGAAGGCATAGGAAAAGAGGGGGCCCGTCAGCCCCATTCCCATGCCGGCAACGCCGATCGCCGTCATGATGGCGGCGAGGCTTTTCATCCGGTCGGACGGGCTCAGGGTTTCGGGGTCGCGCAAGGGACCGGCTCCTTTGAAAGAACCAGATAGCTATAAAGGCCCGCGCCGGGATTGGCGAGCTTAGTGCGTGCCGAACATGGGCTTGCCGTGGGTAAAGCGCACAAAGGGAACGGGGCGGGCGGGGTCCGGGTCTTTGACGCGGGCGCGCACTTCCTCCAGCACCGCCTCGGTGATCGACGGCAGGTCATAGTCGCCCGTGCAGGAAAGGGGGATCCAGGCGAGTTCCGTCAGCTCGCCCGAACCCAGAAATTGTTCCGGCGTCAGGGCTTTGGTTTCGTCCTCGAACATCATGAAAAAGCGCGTGTCGAACCGGCGCGTGCGCGCGGGCGGGGTGATGGCACGAAAGACGTAACGCAAGGGGCCAAGCTCGGGCAGGTGACCTGTCTCGAAAAAGGGCTTCCAATGGGGCGACTTTGAGCGGGGCGGGGTTGCAGTGGGCTTGCCAATGATCACGCCTGCTTCCTCGAAGGTTTCGCGCACCGCCGCCATGGCGAGGCCCTTCGCGCGCGAGATGCTGATCCTGCCCTTGAGCAGTTTTTCCATGGCAAGGGGGGCGAGCTCATCCGCCGCCACAATGCGCGCATCGCCGGGGTCAACACGGCCGCCGGGAAACACGAACTTGTTGGGCATGAACGCGTGACCGCCATGGCGCTTGCCCATCAACACGCGCACCTCGCCCTGGTCGCGACGTAGCAGGACAAGGCTCGACGCATCGCGCGGCCGGACGCTGGGTCCCGGCACAATGGTTTCGCCGTCTTCGCGCGCCACAACTTTCATCGTCTGCCTTTACCCTTCTTGCCGGACTTGCCTTTCTTGCTGCGAGGGCCTTTGGCAGCTTTGCCGCCCCTGCGCCGCCCCGCGCTTTCATGGGCGCGATGTTTTTTGGAGGACGCACCCTTTTGCGTATTCGACGTGGGAACCTTAGCGGGTTCGGTCATCATTTCGAAACGCAGGCCGCCGGTGATGGGCGCGGCCTCCATCACGCGGACGCGGACAACGTCCCCCAGGCGATAGCCGAGCTTTGTGCGTTCCCCCACAAGGGCGTGGGCGGCTTCGTCATGAAAATAGTACTCATTACCGAGCGAGGAGATGGGCACCAGCCCGTCGGCGCCACTTCCGGCAAGGCTGACGAAAAGCCCAAAGCGCGTGACGCCGGAAATACGGCCTTCGAATTCCGCGCCCAGCCGTTCCTGCATGTAGGAAGCAAGATAGCGGTCGACGCTGTCACGTTCCGCCGCCATGGCGCGGCGCTCATAGTTGGAGATTTGCTCGGCAATCTCGTCGAGATTTTTGATCTGCCCATCGGTGAGGCCATCGTCCCCCCAACCATGCGCGCGGATCAACGCGCGGTGCACGATCAGGTCCGCATAACGCCGGATGGGGGAGGTGAAGTGGGCATAGCGGCGCAAGTTCAGGCCGAAGTGGCCAAGGTTCTCGGGGCTGTAAACGGCCTGGCTTTGACTGCGCAGCACAACATCATTGATGAGGTTCACATACTCGGTGCCTTTTGCCCCGTGCAGTATCTGATTGAACTGCATGGGCTTTAGGGTCTGGCCGCGCGCGAAACTGATATCGAGGGTTTTGAGAAACTCCGTCAGGCCGTCGATCTTTTCTTCCGACGGCGCGTCGTGCACGCGATAGATCAACGGCGTGTGCTTGTTCTCCAGCGTTTCCGCCGCGCAGACATTCGCCAGGATCATGCATTCCTCAATCAGGCGGTGGGCCTCCAGCCGCACGCGTTGAGTAATGCCTTTCACCTTGCCGTCTTCGGATATCTCGACGCGCCGTTCGGGCAGGTCGAGGTCCAGGGGGGCGCGCGCATCCCGTGCCTTGGCGAGTGCGGCATAGGCCTCATACAGCGGCTTGATCACCTCATCCATAAAGGGCTCAACGCGCGGGGTGGGGGTGCCATCAGCTGCGGCTTGCGCTTCCTCATAGGATAGCTTCGCGGCGGAGCGCATGAGCCCCCGCACAAACTTGTGCTTTTTCTTGCGGCCCTGCCGGTCAAAGGTCATCTCAACGGCGAGGCAGGCGCGGTCTTCTTTCTCGCGCAGGGAACACAGATCGTTCGAAATGCGTTCCGGTAACATCGGCACGACGCGGTCAGGAAAATAGACAGAGTTGCCGCGCCGCAGCGCCTCGGTATCCATGGCATTGCCCGTGCGCACATAGTGGGCAACGTCGGCGATGGCGACCCGCACGATGAAGCCGCCCTGATTATCTTCACTGGTGTCCCGTTCCGCATGTACCGCATCGTCGTGGTCGCGCGCATCCGCCGGGTCGATGGTGACAAAGGGGATAGCGCGCAGGTCCGTGCGATTGCCGAGCTGTGCGGGCTTTGCCTGTTCCGCGGCCTCAATGGTGCCGGTGGGAAAATCGAGCGGAATGTCGTGGGCGTGAATCGCGATCAGGCTGACCGCGCGCGGCTCGTCCACATTGCACAGGCGTTCCACGATGCGGCCCACGCGCGGGCCATAGCCCTTGGACGGCAACAACTCGGCGAGCACAAGCTCGTTCTCCTTGGCGCCGTTCACTTCGCCCTTGGAGATGAGCAGGTCGCGTTTGACGCGCCGATCCACCGGGTGAACGCGGATGCCGCCGCCTTCCATTTTCACAACGCCCAGAATTTTGTGGATGCTCGCGCCGACGCGCTTCATCACACTGGCCTCGAAGGTGCCGTCTTTTTGGCGGTAGACGCGCGCCAACACCCGGTCGCCAACGCCAATGGCGGGGCCGGCGAACTTTTTCTTGCGGTCGGGGGCGAGAGTGATCGGCGGCGGGGGCTCATCCCCGTCCCAGTTCACGGGGCGGGCAATCAGCTCGCCGTCCGTGTCGCGGTCAAAGACGTCGAGGATCGTGACATTGGGAAAAGGGGAGCGCCGGGCCACCGCCTATTCCGCCGCCTGATCCGGGGAGGCGTCCTCTTTATCCTTGGTGGCTTTCTTGGCGGCCTTCTTTGCCGTCTTCTTCGCCGCCTTTTTCTTCGTGGTCTTTTTGGCGGTTTTTTTCGCAGCTTTCTTTTTCGCGGCTTTCTTCTTGGTCGCTTTTTTCTTTGCTGCTTTCTTCTTGGAAGGGCCCTTGGCGGCCTTGGCGTCGATCAGCTCGACCGCCTGTTCCACGGTCACTTCTTCGGGTTTTACGCCGCGGGGAAGGGTCGCATTGATCTTGTTGCAAGTCACATAAGGCCCATAGCGCCCGTCCATCACCTGCATGGGCGCTTCAAGACCCGGGTGATTGCCGAGCTCTTTCAAAACCGTCTTGCCGCCGCGCGCGCGGGTCTTCTTTTCCGCCAGCACCGTTACCGCGCGATTGAGACCGACCGTGAAAACCTCTTCGGGGCTTTCCAGGTTCGCGTATTTTCCGTTGTGCAGAACGAAGGGGCCGTACCGGCCGATGCCCGCGCGAATTTCTTCGCCGTCTTCGGGGTGATGACCCACCAGCCGGGGCAGGGACAGAAGCTTCAATGCAAGCTCAAGGTCCACATCCTCAATCGCATAGGTGCGCGGGATGGAGCTGCGCTTGGGCTTGTCGCTGCCTTCCTCTTCGGTGGCTTCGCGTTCCACGTAAGGGCCGAAGCGACCGGATTTGAGAAAGACTTCTTTGTCTGTTTCCGGATCAATCCCAAGCAGCTTGTCGCCGCTGGCTTGGGCGTCCTCGTCGCTTTGCGCAAGTTGGCGCGTGAAGTTGCAATCGGGATAGTTCGAGCAGCCCACAAAGGCACCGAACTTGCCGACTTTCAACGACAGCTGGCCGTTGTCGCAAGACGGGCAGGCGCGTGCGTCGCTGCCGTCTTCTTTGGGCGGAAAGACATGGGGCCCGAGCAGTTCGTTCAGCGCATCCAGTACTGCGGTAATGCGCAGGTCTTTGATTTCCTCGACCTTGCCGGTGAAGTGGGTCCAGAAATCACGCAGGAACACCTTCCATTCCAGCTTGCCTGCCGAAATCTCATCCAGCTGTTCTTCCAGCTTGGCGGTAAAATCGTATTGGACGTAACGATTGAAAAAGCTTTCAAGGAACGCGGTGACCAGCCGGCCTTTATCCTCCGGCACGAACCGGTTGCGGTCCATCTGCACATACTGGCGGTCGCGCAGGACCGAAAGGGTTGAGGCATAGGTCGACGGACGCCCGATGCCGAGCTCCTCAAGTTTTTTGACCAGCGACGCCTCGGTATAGCGGGGCGGGGGCTGGGTGAAGTGCTGGTTCGGCGTGACTTTTTCGAGGTTCAGCGCATCGCCATTGGCAAGCTTGGGAAGGCGGTTGCCGCCGTCTTCGTCTTCTTCGTCGTCGCGGCCTTCCTGATAAAGTTTCAGAAAGCCGTCAAACAAGATGACCTGACCGGACGCGCGCAAGGTGGCGCGGCCATCGGCGGTTTTCATGTCGACGGTGGTTTGTTCCAGACGCGCGCTTTCCATCTGGCTCGCCACTGTGCGTTTCCAGATCAGCTCATAGAGTTTCGCCTGATCTTCGGAAAGATAGCGCGCCACATCCTTGGGCAGGCGCGAAGGGTCCGTCGGGCGTATGGCTTCGTGCGCTTCTTGCGCATTCTTTGCCTTGGTCTGATAGGCGCGCGGGGAGCCCGGCACATAGGACTTGCCGTGCTCGCTGCCGATCACATTGCGGATGTCGCTGATGGCTTCGGGAATAATGTCGACGCCATCGGTCCGCATGTAAGTGATGAGCCCGCCGGAATCGCCGCCCGTATCCACACCTTCATAAAGCCGCTGCGCGGTCGCCATGGTGTTCTTGGCGGTAAAGCCCAGCTTGCGCGCGGCTTCCTGTTGCAGCGTGGAGGTCGTGAATGGTGGGGGCGGATTGCGGCGCGTCGGCTTGCTTTCAACAGTCGCGACCTTGATGCCGCCGGTCTCGATGGCCGCAACGGCGGCCTTGGCATCTGCCTCATTGGCAAGCGCGAATTTGTCGAGCTTTTTGCCATCCAAGGCAAAGAGCCGCGCATTGACGACGTCGGCGCCTGCGTTTTTCAGCACCGCTTCAACGGACCAGTATTCCTGCGCGACGAATTTTTCGATTTCGAGTTCGCGGTCGCAGATAATGCGCAAGGCAACGGATTGTACGCGGCCCGCGGAGCGCGAGCCCGGTAGCTTGCGCCACAGTACGGGCGACAGTGTAAAGCCCACGAGATAATCAAGTGCGCGGCGGGCGAGATAGGCGTCGATCAGTTCCTCATCCAGCCCGCGCGGATGATCCATCGCCTCGAGCACATTCTTTTTGGTGATCGCATTGAAGACCACGCGCTCTACCGGAATGCCCTTCAGGGCTTTCTTTTTCTTCAGGACCTCAAGCACGTGCCAGGAAATGGCTTCCCCTTCGCGGTCGGGGTCAGTGGCGAGGATCAGTTTGTCGGCGGTTTTCACGGCGGCGGCGATCTCGTTCAGCCGCTTGGCGGATTTGGCGTCCGCCTCCCAGGTCATGGCGAAGTCATGGTCCGGGTCGACCGAGCCGTCCTTGGAGGGCAGATCGCGCACGTGGCCATAGCTCGCCAGAACCTTGAACCCCGGGCCCAGGTACTTGTTGATGGACTTGGCCTTTGCCGGAGATTCTACGATGACTAGATGCATGCGGTTACCTGACGCCTTTGCTCGGGACCGGCCCCTAGGGCAGGGCGGTTCGGGGCGCAACAATTGGGAAAAAGCCGGGCAAGTGTCAATGGGAAGCGGAAAAGCCACAGTTTCCGGGCTTAAGAGCGCCCAATATTCGCGTTATGCGATGTTTGGGTAGCAAATTACAATTCATTCTAGAATTGCACGTTGCGATTTGTTTCGCTGCATACGGGAAACGGATAAACACCTGTCCGGTTGAAGCTCCCCGATGGCACAGATTCTGCGCGAATCGTGATCTCCGAGGCGGATGCGGCTGCTCAAGAAGTTCGACAGTAGATTCGTCAGGAACATCGTACGTGGAAAAACCAACGCCGCCGCCTCAAGACCGCGACCAGGCCATAGCCTATATTTTTGACATGAGCACCGGTTTGGCCGAACTGGCGCGGTCGCAGAACCTGCGGTTTCTTGCCTATCTTTTGGAAATGGTGGCGCTTTCCTGCGCCAGCGGCCATGCCGATCACCCCAGGGTTCGGGTGGGCGAGAAGCTTAAGTGATCCGCCGATAGGTGGCGCCGGTTTCTCGCGTCACGGTGCCCGCCAATTCCAGCTCAAGCAGAATTCCTGCGATGACCCCGGCGGGCTCGCCCGTCTCCCGCACCAGATCATCCAACGCGATGGGCGCCCCGCCCAAAAGGTCCGCCACATTGGTGCGCAGGTCGTCGGGAATGTCGTCCGGCTCCTCGAAGGTGAAGCTCGGCGTGTCGGTAAATTGTGGCACGGCGCGGAGGGGAAATTGGGCCAGGTGATCGACAATGTCGTCGGCGCCAAGCACCAGCCGCGCGCCATCCTGGATTAAGCGGTTGGAGCCTTCGCTGCGCGGATCGAGGGGGGAGCCCGGCACGGCAAAGACGTCGCGGTTCTGCTCCGCTGCATAGCGCGCGGTAATCAGCGATCCTGATCGCGCGGCGGCTTCCACCACCACGACCCCCGCGGAAAGGCCGGAGACGATCCGGTTTCGGCGCGGGAAATGTCGCGCCTGGGGTGAGACACCCCACGGCATTTCGGAAATGACGCAGCCGCTCTCACAGATCCGGGCATAGAGCCCTTCGTTCTGCGGCGGATATACATGATCGGCGCCCCCGGCCATGACGGCGATGGTGCCGGTCGCCAATGCCCCTTCGTGAGCGGCGGTGTCGATGCCGCGCGCAAGGCCGGAGACAATGACGTGACCACGCGTCCCAAGTTCCGCGCCCAGTTCCCGCGCGATCTTGCGCCCGGCGGCGGAGGCATTGCGCGCGCCCACCATGGCGATACAGGACTGGGTCAGGAGCTCGCCGCGCCCCCGTATCGTGAGGAAAGGTGGCGCTTGCTCTGTTGCGGCGAGGAGCGGGGAGTAGGTGCCGTCACCGCGAAAAATGAATTGCGCGCCTGCTTTGGTCGCGGCCTCAAATTCCTTTTCGGCGGTGGCTTCTGGCGCGAGCTTGATCTGCCGCTTCATGCCGCCTCGCTTGGCGAGATCAGGCAGCGCGCGCAAGGCAGCCTCGGGGGACGAAAAGCGCGCCATCAGGGTGCCAAAGGTCGCGGGCCCCACATTCTCGCTGCGGAACAGGCGCAGCCAGGCCAGCTTTTCCTTAACAGTTTTCGGGGCGCTCCACTCTCTCATAGGGGGCATTTTGCCATCTCAACCCGCAAAAAGATACTTATCGCTGATTGGTAGAGCCCGCCAATTGATCCAGCGCAATGAGGGCGCCCGCACCCCTCAGCACGATGCCGCCATTGGAATCGATTGAGGGAGACACGTTCATGGATATGGAATGGTACTATCTGATTGGCGCGACGACCATTATGGGTGCTTTTGCGGTCGTGCTTTTCATCATGTCGATCTACGCGCCGGGCCCCAAAAAATAGGCCCCGCCAGTTAATCCTGACATTCAGTCTTTCTTCGCGCCGATCTGGGGTTCCTCGCCCCGGATCAGGCGGCGGATGTTCGCGCGATGCGCCCACCAGATAAGGACGGTCAGGAAAGCCGTGACCTCGGCGAACTGATACCAGGACTGCCACCACAGAAAGATCACCGTGACGAAACTCGCGACCAGCGCCGCGAGTGACGAAATGCGGCTGATCACGGCGGTGAAAAGCCAGACGGCGGCAAAGATGATCCCGGCGGGCCAATGAAGCGCGAGGGTGATGCCCCAGAAGGTGGCGACGCCCTTGCCGCCCTTGAACCCGAGCCATATTGGAAAGACGTGACCCAGGAAGGCTGCCGCGCCCGCGACCACCGCGTGATCAACGCCCCAGAAATGCCAGAACAGAAGGACCGCAAGCCCGCCCTTCGCGCCGTCAGTAATCAGCGTGGCGGCGGCCAGTCCTTTGTTCCCGGTCCGGAGCACATTGGTCGCGCCGATGTTGCCCGATCCGATGTTGCGCACATCCCCCAGGCCCGCGAGCCGCGTGAAGATTACGCCAAAGGGGATTGAGCCCATGAGATAGCCGACGATCAGGCTGACCGCGAAGTAGGGCAGCTGCTCCCACGAAATCACATCGGGCATTAAACGTCCTCCGCCTCGAACACCATGTGACCGGCAACCATGGTGCGCAGCACGCGGCCCTGAAGGGTGCGCCCTTCAAAGACCGTGTTGCGCGACCGTGATCGCAAGGTCGCTGGGTCAACCTTGAAGGGAAAGCCCAGATCGATCAAGGCGAGGTCGGCGGGGGCGCCCACCTGAAGGCGGCCGCTGTCAAACCCCAGGATTTGCGCTGGGTTCGATGTCATGGTCGCGAGGACCTTGTGCAAGGGAACCTGATCTTCGTGCACCAGTTGCAAGGCGGCGGGAAGCAGGGTTTCCAGCCCGACGGACCCTTCCTTCGCTTCGGCAAAGGGCAGGCGTTTGTCTTCGGGCGCTTCGGGGCGATGGCTTGAAACAATCACGTCGATCAGGCCGCTCGCCACCGCTTCGATGAGCGCAAGCCGCGTTTCCTCGTTGCGCAACGGCGGGTTCAGGCGCGCGAAGGTGCGATAGTCCGCGACATCCATTTCATTGAGAACAAGATGATGCACGGAGGCGGCGCAGGTGACCTTCAGCCCCGCGGCCTTGGCGCGATGAAGCGCCTCGAGTGATTTTTTCGCGCTCACTTGGGCGAGGTGATAGCGCCCGCCCGTAAGAGCCACGAGTTGGAGGTCGCGCTCGACCATTATGCTTTCGGCTTCTTCCGGCACCCCTTGCAGGCCGAGGCGCAGGGCGTATTCGCCTTCGTTCATGACGCCGGAACCGGTAAGGGCGCGGTCTTCCGCGTGCTGAACAATCAGCGCATCGAAGTTTTTGGCATAACCGAGGACGCGGCGCATGACGAGGCTGTCGCTCACCGGCCGGTCGCCGTCGGTAAAGGCCACGGCACCGGCTTCGCTAAGAAGCCCGATCTCCGTCATGTGTTTGCCGTCAAAGCCCTTGGTGATCGCCGCCATGGGGCGAATGTGTACTTGCGCCGTGTCGCGTGCGCGGCGGTTCAGAAAGTCCACCAGCGCCACATCGTCGATGACGGGGTTGGTGTTGGGCATCATCACGATGGTGGTGACGCCGCCCGCCGCCGCCGCGTCGCTGGCCGACCCAAGTGTTTCTTTGTGTTCCGCGCCGGGCTCGCCGGTAAAGACGCGCATGTCGATCAGGCCGGGGCTGAGCACATGCCCGCTGCAGTCGATCACTTGCGCATGCTCGCCGATGCCATCCGCGCCGGCGCCCGGTTCCACGGCGGCGATACGGCCGCCCTCGGTGATCAGGCGCCCGATTTCATCCAGCCCCGTTGCCGGGTCGATGAGGCGGGCATTGATGAAGGCCGTGACGGTCATTGGCTGCGCCCCCCGTCGTTGCGGCGATAGCGGCTGACCGCATCGAGGATCGCCATGCGCATGGCAACACCCATTTCAACCTGTTCGTGGATCAGGCTCACGTCCGGGTCATCGGCGACGCGGCTGTCGATCTCAACGCCCCGGTTCATGGGACCGGGGTGCATCACCAGCGCGCCGGGCTTGGCGTGCGCCAGCTTTTCATGGTCGAGGCCATAGAAGCGAAAGTATTCGCGGGTGGAGGGGAGCAGGGTGCCGCTCATGCGTTCCTGCTGGAGCCGCAGCATCATCACCACGTCCGCGCCTGCAAGGCCCGCTTCCATGTTGTGAAAAATTTCGACGCCCAACCGGTCGGCGGCAGGGGGCAGAAGCGTTGGCGGCGCGATCAGGCGCACCCGCGCGCCCATCATACTGAGCAGATAGATATTTGACATGGCAACGCGGCTGTGGGCGATGTCGCCACAAATCGCCACTGTCAGGCCTTCGAAGTTCTTGAGATGCCGCCGGATGGTCAGCGCATCGAGCAGGGCCTGGCTCGGGTGCTCGTTCGTGCCGTCGCCCGCGTTGATGACGGAGCAGTCCACCTTCTGCGCCAGCAGTTGCGGCGCGCCGGAGGCGGAGTGCCGCACCACCAGCATATCGGGGCGCATGGCGTTCAGCGTCGTGGCCGTATCGAGTAGGGTCTCGCCCTTGCTGACCGAGGACGTGCGCACGGACATGTTCACCGTGTCCGCGCCCAGGCGCTTGCCCGCGAGCTCGAAGGAGCTTTGCGTCCGGGTGGAGGGCTCGAAAAACAGATTGATCAGCGTCCGCCCGCGAAGGAGCGACGACTTCTTGTCCACCTGCCGGTTTTGGGCGACGTATTCCTCCGCGAGATCCAATAGGAACGTCACGTCGGCGGGCGTCAGATCCCGTATCTTCAGAAGGTGGCGGTGCGCGAAAGCGCCAGAGGGATGTTCAGTGCTCATGCTGAAGCGCACTCTATAGGGAGTTCGCCCTTTTGCCGCAAGTCCGTGCCGTGCGTCTTAGCTAACAAGGGCCAGCCAGATGGGCATGGTCAGGATGGCAAGGAGGCTGGTGGAGGTCACGAGGCCCGCCATAAGCGGCGCATCCCCCCCGAGCTGCCGGGCGAGGACGTAGCCGGAGGTGGCCGTGGGCACCGTGGCGATGAGCATCACCACCTGGAGCGGTAGCCCCTCAAGACCGATCAGTACGGCAAAGATCAGCACCAGCGCGGGCATGACCAGCAGTTTGAGCCCTGTGCCGAGGGCTACCGTCCCCTTGGCGCTGCGGGCGAGGGAAAGGTCGAGCCCCGCGCCCACGGACAGGAGGCCGAGCGCCAGGGCGGCGCGGCCCAGAATCTGGGCAAAGTCGGCGGTGGGGCCGGGCAGGCCAATCCCCGTCACATTCAGAAAGATACCGACGGCGCAGGCAATGATCAGCGGGTTGGTGCCGAGCAGGCGGCCGATCCGCCGCACGCTCGTCAATGTGCCGCTCGAATGGGTGAGTACGAGAACCGAAAGGACGTTCACTGTAGGGACCACCACCGCCATGCCGATGGCGACGAGAGAGAGCCCCTCCGGCCCGAACAGGGTGAGCGAGGCGGCGAGCGCCACAAATCCGTTCCAGCGGATTGAGCATTGAAAGAGCGAGGTGAAGGCCGGTGCGGCAATGCGCAAAGTGGGGCGGAAGAAAAGAAGCCCGCCCGCGACCACGGCGATGGCGGCCAGCAGGACGCCCCCCATGCGCAGAACCATCGCGCCTTCAAAACTCGCTGTACCGATGGCGTGAATGATCAGCGCGGGGAAGAAGATGAAATAATTGACCCGATCGAATGCCGCCCAGCCCTCGTCCGGCAGGAATGAAAGCCGCCGCAGCACATTGCCGAGCGCGATAGCGCCGAAGACGGGAACAAGAGCGAAGATGACTTGGGTCATGTACTTTCTTTAGTCGTCATCCTCTGGCTTGACCAGAGGATCTACTCTTCGTTCGCCCGCGTTGAACGCAAAGAATCGAAATTAAAGAAGTATCCGCCAATCATCAGGACATAACCTGCAACGTTGAACCATTCTGTCCCCACCGCCATTGTAACAGCGCCAGCCACCACAAGCGCCGTTCCTATGCGTGAGACTTTGAATAGCATCAAGCTCGGCAAGACGAGCGCGGTTACAAAAAACTCATTAGGCCCCAGGCGCATGAAGGGCTGCCAAATGGAAGGCTCCGTGCGGAGGACCTGAAAGACATCGCCGTCGAGACCCGCCGGTAGCGCCCAGAAGACAAAGTCGAGGATGTTCATCCCGATGGTTGCAACGATGCCAAGCAGCAAAACTGGACCGACGATCCGGTTAAATCCTTCGCGCGGCAGGCGAGCCGCATAGGGGATTAGCAGCAGGACACCAATGAGCAACAGCCAGTGGGTGACATCGAAGGGCATCGCGCTCCGCGCGGCGGAGTCAAAAAAGCGCAACATGACCTGGCCCGCCGTGAACACGCCTAGCCCTAGCAAGAATAGTGATTTGTCAATTCGGTCCGGCATGTACCCCTCCCACAAAACTGCCTGTTGTTACAGGTAGGAAGGTGGGAACATGTCTACAAGACTGGAAGGGGCGGGATCTGTCGCCGACTATCCAAGAAGCCCTGCAGAAATTAGGTCGCCGTGCCTTTGTCAATCACTCGATGGGGATGAAGAACTCGATCACCTGACCCTTGCCGGGGCGAAAATCAGCGCCGTAGCGCTCGAAGTCCGGTGCATTGGCGATTGTGTGGCCCGATGTCTCCGCCCAGGAGCCCCAGATGTATTGCACCGTGGGCTGGATTTCCTCGTGAATGTTTTCCGAACCGAGCGTGTGAGTGAAGACCGCATATTTTCGTTCGGGGATCTCCCAACCCTCCATGCCGTCCGGCACATCGTCGAGGCTCGTGACTTCGACCCCGGCCATATAGGTGAAGGAGCCTTCTCCATCCGTGCCCTTGCACAGGCCATAGGTGGTGCCGTCGGTCATGTTGGGCACCGCGCCCATTTGCGGGATGAGCTTGTCCCACAGGGCCGGAATGCCGTGGCGGGTGTCCTGGTCAAAGGTTTGCGCAAAGCCGATGGCCTTGATCGCGGGATAGGTTTTGATGATGGGGTCCATGCGCGTGATGTCCTTCAGTTGCGCGAGCGTGTCGCCGGTGATGGCCGGGCGGTAGCGCACCCAATCCGCTTTCTGCTTCTCGCGGAAGGCGGCGGGCGTGATGCCGAACTGCCGTTTGAAGGCACGGGTGAAGGCTTCCTGACTGTCAAAGCCTGCGTCGAAGGCGATATCGATAATGGCGCCTTCGTTGCGGGCCAGCCGCTCCGCGGCGATCGAAATCCGCCGCTTGCGCACATAGCCCATGACGGTATCGCCCGAGGTGGCGCGAAAGCTGCGCGCGAAGTGGTGGGGCGACAGATGCGCCGCCGCCGCGATCTGGTCGAGGGTCAACGCCTCGCCCAGGCGCGCTTCGATGTAGGAAATGCCTTTGAGAAGCCTTTGCATACCCGTTCCTTTCGAGAGGCAAAGTAGGCGCGGCGGTGCGGGGCCGTCTTGATCGAGATTGCTGAATTACCGGCGGCTGTCGAGAAACCCTTGCAGGATATAGGTCGCGGCCATTTTGTCGATGACCTCCCCGCGCCGTTTGCGGGTGGCGTCGGCCTCGATCAGCATGCGGTCGACGGCGGCGGTGCTGAGCCGCTCGTCCCAGAAGGTGATGGGCGCGTCCGTCAGGGCTTCCACGTTCTTGGCAAAGGCGCGGGTCGACTGGCAGCGCGGCCCCTCGCTACCGTCCATGTTGCGGGGCAGGCCCAGCACGATACCGACCACATTGTATTCCGCGATCAGGGCGAGCAGGCGTTCGGCATCCAGTTTGAATTTTTTCCGCGCGATGGTCTCGACAGGGCTCGCGATCATCTGCGTGCCGTCACTGATCGCTACACCAATGGTCTTGGTGCCGAGGTCGAGGCCGATGAGCGCGCCGGTGGTGGGGAGGGTGGTCAATTGCTTTGCCCTCAGGATGTAGAGAAAACGAATGATGATTTGATTTGATGAACGAACCCGTTGTCATCGATCAGAATGAAGTAGTCCATCCACCTGTTACGTATCTGTCGCCGCCCCGGATAGGACCCATACACGTGGTAGATTGTGTGATCGTCGGAATCCCAATTTTCATCGCAGATTTCGTGGATGACCGTTTCTTCCTGTTCGAAATAGATGCCGAGTCCGCGCAAGGTGGCGCGCATTTCATCTTCAGTCCATGTGAGCCTGTCGCCCATGCCGAGGAAGTTTCGGGCCCGCACTTCATCCCTGACAGGGCAGAACTGGAAACTGTCGCCTTCAACGGGCTCCGACACGGGCGGCACACTCAGCGCGGCGCATCCGGTGAGTGCGGGAGCAAGCAGACAAAGGAGTGCGGCTCTCATCGCGCGCCGATCTCCACCCGGGTGCCCGCGGGGTCACGCACGAAAAAACGGCGGAGGCCAAAGGCGTCGATGGGTTGGGGCTCAATCTCGTAGCCTGCGCCCGCTAGGGCCTGTTCGGCGGCGGCGAGGTTATCCACGAGGAAGCAGACATGGCGCTTCGATTTGGGTGTCTCTTGTTCAGGGTCCACCCCGAGGTGAAGCTGGAGCGTGCCCACCTGGAACCAGGCGCCGCCGTTCTTCTTGAGGTCTTCCGGCTTTTCGATCTCGGGCAGGGCCAGCACATCCCTATAAAAGGCGATGCAATCTGCCTCTTTTGAAGGCGGGCAGGTGACCTGAATATGGTCAATGGCGTGGACGGTGAAGCTCATGGGGGCGGTTATATACTGGTTGTGGCCAGGGTTCACCCCCACTTTAGTGGTCGTCCCGGGGCAGCGCTTTGCGCGAAAGCGCATTTGGGGCTGAACCCGGGACCTCTCGGAGATAGCCAGAGATCCCGGGTTCGGATTGTCTATCCGCCCCGGGATGACGGATACAGGGACCCGCTTGCGCCTTGGCCCCGGGATTGCTACGTCTCCCCCGGAATCCGGACACTTGATCCAAGGAAATCGGAATGTCGGTCGATCAGAAGACGGTCCGGCGAATTGCGCACCTGTCGCGCATCGCCATCCGTGACGAACAGGTAGAGCCCATGATGGGCGAGCTCAATGGCATCCTCGCCTGGGTGGAACAGCTGAGTGAGGTGGACACCGACGGTGTGCCGCCCATGACCTCCGTGGTCGATGCGAAGCTGCCCTTGCGCGAGGACAAGGTCACCGACGGCGGCTATCCCAAGGACATTGTGAAAAACGCTCCTGGCACGGAGGACAATTTTTTCGTCGTGCCAAAGGTCGTGGAATAGGGGTGGCTGAGCAATGAGCAAACTGACCGATCTCACCATCGCACAAATGCGCGACGGCCTACGCGCCAAAGATTTCAGCGCCAAGGAACTGACCCAGGCGCATATCGACGCCATCGAAGGCGCGCGCATGCTGAATGCCTTCGTCGTGGAAACGCCCGACAAGGCGCTGGGCATGGCGGAAGAAAGCGACAAGCATCTTGCCGCCGGGACCGCACGCCCGCTCGAAGGCATTCCCCTCGGCATCAAGGACCTGTTTTGCACCAAGGGCGTTCAGGCGACCGCGGGCAGTCACATCCTCGAAGGGTTCGAGCCGGTCTATGAGAGCACCGTCACCCATAATCTGTGGCACGACGGCGCCATCATGATGGGCAAGCTCAACATGGACGAGTTCGCTATGGGCTCGTCGAATGAGACGAGCTTTTTCGGCCCGGTGAAAAATCCCTGGCGGCGTCCCGGCTCCAATGCCGACCTCGTGCCGGGCGGCTCAAGCGGCGGGTCCGCTGCGTCCGTTGCGGCGAAGCTCGTGCCTGGGGCGACCGGTACCGATACGGGCGGCTCCATCCGTCAGCCCGCCGCCGTGACCGGCATTGTCGGCATCAAGCCCACCTATGGGCGTTGCTCGCGCTGGGGCGTTGTGGCCTTTGCCTCAAGCCTTGATCAGGCCGGGCCGATGACGCGCACGGTGCGCGACGCTGCCATCATGCTGCAAAGCATGGCGGGCCATGACCCGAAAGACTCAACCTCGCTGAATGTGGAGCTGCCCGACTTTGAGGCGGCGCTGACCGGCGACGTGAAGGGCCTGCGCATCGGCGTGCCTAAGGAATACCGCGTGGACGGTATGCCTGAAGCGATCGAAAAGCTGTGGCAGCAGGGGATCGAATGGCTCAAGGCGGCTGGCGCGGAGATTGTAGAGATCAGCCTGCCGCACACGAAATATGCCTTGCCGGCCTATTACATCGTCGCGCCGGCGGAGGCATCTTCCAACCTCGCGCGCTATGACGGTGTGCGCTTTGGCCAACGTGTCGAGGGCAAAGACATTCAGGAAATGTATGAAAGCACTCGTTCCGCCGGTTTCGGGGCCGAGGTGCAGCGCCGCGTGATGATTGGCACCTATGTGCTGTCGGCGGGCTATTACGACGCCTATTACCTGAAGGCGCAGAAGGTCCGCACGCTTATCAAGCGCGACTTCGAACAAGCCTGGGAAAAGGTCGATGCGATCCTGACGCCCACGACGCCCGGTCCGGCGTTTGCGATTGGTGAAAAGTCCGCCGACCCGCTGGAAATGTATTTGAACGACATCTTTACGGTGACCGCGAACATGGCGGGGCTTCCCGGCATTTCGGTTCCTGCGGGGCTCAGCGAAGATGGCTTGCCGCTCGGCCTGCAAGTGATTGGCAAGGCGCTGGACGAAGAAACCGTGCTCCGCGTTGGCGGGGTGATTGAAAACGCGGCGAGCTTTACGGCCCAGCCTGACGTCTGGTGGAGGTAAGCGTGATGACCACCAAAGCTCCCGAACAAGCCAAAGGGCAAAAGATCATTCAGGGCGCCACGGGCCCCTGGGAAATGGTGATCGGCCTCGAGGTCCATGCGCAGGTCACATCCAACGCCAAACTGTTTTCCGGCGCCTCGACGGAATTTGGGTCCGAGCCCAACTCCAACGTCAGTCTGGTTGATGCGGCCATGCCCGGCATGCTGCCCGTGATTAACAAGTATTGCGTGGAACAGGCGATCCGCACCGGCCTCGGCCTCAATGCGCAGATCAATCTCTATTCCGTCTTTGACCGGAAAAACTATTTCTATCCCGATCTGCCGCAGGGCTACCAAATCTCGCAGTTCAAACAACCCATTGTGGGTGAGGGCATTGTGGAAGTGGACATGCCCGACGGCTCCACTGTCGAAGTGGGCGTTGAACGGCTTCACCTGGAACAGGACGCGGGTAAGTCTATCCACGACCTGCACCCTAAAATGTCATACGTGGACCTGAACCGCTCAGGCGTCGCGCTGATGGAAATTGTCTCCAAGCCCGATATGCGGTCGAGCGAGGAAGCCGGTCTTTATGTGACCAAGCTGCGCTCGATCCTGCGCTATCTCGGCACCTGCGACGGCAATATGGAGCAGGGCTCCATGCGCGCGGATGTGAACGTTTCCGTGCGCCGTCCCGGTGAGCCGCTGGGCACGCGCTGCGAGATCAAGAACATGAACTCGGTCCGCTTCATTCGCGCCGCCATCGAATACGAAGCCCGCCGTCAAATTGACCTGCTCGAAGAAGGCGGCACCATCGATCAGGAAACCTTGCTGTTCGATACGGTCAATGGCGTGACGCGTTCCATGCGGTCCAAGGAAGAAGCGCACGACTATCGCTATTTTCCCGACCCGGATCTGCTGCCTCTGGAATTCGAGCAGTCCTGGGTGGACGAGATCAAGGCGACGCTGCCGGAACTGCCGGACGACAAGAAAAAGCGTTTCATCAATGACTTCGGTCTGTCGCCCTATGACGCCTCCGTTCTGGTGGCCGACCGTGACCGCGCGGCCTATTTCGAGGGCGTGGCGGAAGGCCGGGACGCGAAATTGGCGTCCAACTGGGTGACGTCGGAACTGTTTGGGGCGCTCAACAAGATGGGCCTCGATATTTCCGAAAGCCCGGTGAAGGCGGAGGAACTGGGGCAGCTCATTGACCTCATCACCGACGACACGATCTCAGGCAAGATCGCCAAGCAAGTCTTTGAGATCATGCTGGAGACAGGGCAGGCCCCGGCGAAAATCGTCGAGGAGAAGGGCCTGAAGCAGGTTACCGACACCGGCGCGATTGAAGCGATCGTTGACGAGATCATCGCCGGGAACCCCGACAAGGCCGAAGAGGTGAAAACCAAGCCAAAGGCGCTGGGCTGGTTCGTCGGTCAGGTCATGCAGGCGACGCAGGGGAAAGCTAACCCGAAAGTCGTCAACGAGCTGCTCAAGAAAAAACTCGACGCGTAACGTCGCCGCGCTATCCTTCATCTCAGTCAGAGATGAAGGAGCAGGCCAATGATTGACTTTTATTCCTGGTGGACGCCGAACGGTTGGAAGATCGGCATCATGCTGGAGGAGTGCGGGCTGGAATACGCCGCGCACGGGGTCAACATCGGCAAGGGCGAGCAGTTCAAGGAAGAGTTTCTCAAGATCAGCCCCAACAACCGTATCCCCGCGATCATCGATCAGGACGGGCCGGGCGGCAAACCGCTGTCCCTGTTCGAAAGCGGGGCCATCCTGCAATACCTCGGCCGCAAGACCGGTAAGTTCTATTCGGCCGATGAGCGCAAGCGGGCAAAGACCGATGAATGGCTCATGTGGCAGATGGCAAACTTTGGCCCCATGCTCGGCCAGACGCACCACTTTCTGCTCTATGCCCCCACCATCGAAAAACGCGAAGGTGCGCTGGACTATGGGCAGAACCGTTATCGCACTGAAGCGCGGCGGCTCTATGGCGTGCTTGATGATCAATTGAGCGACTATGAATTTGTCGCGGGCGATGATTTGTCCATTGCCGACTTTGCGATTTATCCCTGGGCCATTCCGCACAAGCTGCAAGATATCGACTTCGCCGAATTTCCGAATGTGAACCGTTGGTTCGAAACCTTGCGTGCCCGCCCGAAGGTGCAGGCAGGGTATGAGGCGCTGAAGGCCGAACGGGACGCTGCCAAAGTAGACGCGGAAGAGAGCGCAAAGAATCTGTTTGGGCAAAAACAGAAAGAGCGCCACCACCACGTCAAGGAAGAGCAGTAGGTCGCAAAAGCCGCCGAAACACTCCGTATACAGAGTAAACGCGCCGTAATCAGTCTTAACGCGCGTTTACGAAAAACCTGTTTGCCATTAACTCCGCGTTTAGCATGGGCTGGCCATGCTCGCCTTGTTGGTGATGGGGATCACCAGCGGGGCTGACGCAAATAAGGTGAAGTCAGCCTCTGGGGATAAAGCCTTTGGAGGTCAGAAAATGGCGTGTCTCGATATGGGGGAACCTGAACTGCGGCGTCTCGCCCGCGAAGACCGGGTGGCGGATGCGATGTACAGTCTGGGGATCATGTATTCCACGGGGCAGGGCGTGCCGCTGGATTACGTTCAGGCGCACAAGTGGTTCAACCTTGCGGCCATGATGGGCAATGGCGAGGCGCGTCAGTGGCGCGGCCAGCTGGCGGCGGAAATGAACCAGACAGAAGTGGCCGAAGCGCAGAAACAGGCTCGCGCCTGGCTCCACACGGATAAAGCGCCGTCAAACGACGACGTGGCCTGACGTCTTACGATTGCGGTACGGCCTGCGGGGATTGCTGTTGCTGTTCCCGGGCACGGGCCGCTTTCTTTTCTTGTTCCAGGCCGGCCGTGTCGGTGAAGAACGTGAACATGCCGAAGCGTTCGCCCTTGGTCACGGGCAGGGCTTCGTGCAGCAGCGAGCATGAAAAAATTGCGGCGCTGCCCGCAGCGGGGGCATAGACCTTCCGCCCGAACTCGGGGAAGCGCAGCTCACCCCCTTCATACTCACTCGTATTCAGATTGAGCGTCATGGCAAGCCGGCGATGCGCCGTGTGCTGGGTCGTGTTATCCCGGTGGCGGCCAAAGGCCCCTTCATTCTCGGCGGAATATTGCCCGATGCGCGGCGCTTCCATAGAGGCGACCTGCATGCGGAAGGCGCGGTCGATCATGGGCAGAACGCGCCGGGTGATGCGGCGGCGAAGGTTCGAAAACAGATCCCCATCGTGAACGACCGCGTCGGTGCGGCGTTTGATGGAAGAGTAAGCGGCGGCATTGCCCTGATGCTCGCTGGCGACCTGGTCGGTCTGTTTTTCGGCCGAGCGCCAGAAATCGATAACCTGCTTGCACAACTCGGGTTCTAGAACATGGGGAATGATCAGAACCGGCGCGGCGATGGAAAGGGTGCCGGGCTCGTCTGCGGCAAAGGCGCTTTCGCAAAAGGCGACAGCCTGATCCAGCTCATCGGCGCTGAAGGTCGCGGCCAGTTGCCCGTCGGGGGCGATGATGGCGATGCCCGGCTTTTGGTCACCGAGCAAAAAGCCCGCGCCGCCCTTGGATTGATCGAACAGATCCACGCCCACAACGGTGGGGTTGGGCTCGCTGAACAGCACCGTATAGAGCGCGCTCTCGGATTTTTCGAGGCGGACCCGCGCCGCCGCAAGGGCGTCGCTCTGGGCAGCCAACATGTCGGGCTCGAGGAATGACAGCACCAGCCAGCGCCCCGCACGGGTCTGCTGGGCCATGCCCACGCCATTGCCGTTCGCGTCGGGCAGGATGATGTTGGGCAGGACATCCCCCACCAGTGCGGGTTCCTGGGCTTGCTGTTGATCTGACATGATATGGGTCCCTCGGTGCTCTCGGAGGCCGCTCCTCCGGCGCGCGGTATAGGCGGTTCGCGTTAACCTCGCAAGCCCGGACAAATCGGACAAGAGCCGGGTTGCATTTGGCCCCCGCTTTGCCGTAAACCCGGCGGCGGAGAGGTGGCCGAGTGGTCGAAGGCGCTCCCCTGCTAAGGGAGTATACGTCAAAAGCGTATCGAGGGTTCGAATCCCTTCCTCTCCGCCATTACAACGGGCCCCGCATGGGGCCTTTTTTGCATGGCAAAGGCGGCCCCGGCGAATTCCCTATTGGTTGGCCATGAATGCTATAGGGTGGCGTGGAACCGGCACGGGTGGATCCATATTACAATTGCGCCGGTCTTCCAGGGGTAGCCCCGCGGGTTCGCGGCGCAAGAAAGAGGTCGCTTATTATGAATCGCAACACGCTCTATTTGGTGGTTGGTCTGTTGGCCGCCGCCCTCATTATTGTCGGCTACCTTTACTATCAGGACAGCCAGAAGACCCGCATTGGCATCGAAGTCAATGACGACGGGATTACCATCGAAGGTAACTGACGGTTCCCTATTACGGTGCTGTGCCAGGCTCTGGCAAAATCAGTTCAGAGCGACGTGAGGGTAGTGGGCTTCACGTTTCTGAAACGACAGGATCGTCGGTTTCACAACGGTACCTTCGTCGATGTTCAGTGCGCGGCGAATGGTTTCGTTCCGTTGCCAGGATTCGCGACCGTCCACCACGGTCGGCAGATGCACGACAAGCGCCGCGGAGATAGAGCGTGTCGCGCTTTCCCAAAGATAACTGGGTGTGTGATCGACAGCGTAATAGTCGGTTTTCTCCACCCGGAACATCGGTGCTTTGAAGGACGTCGGCTTCGCGAAGTAAAACCCCATGCCTTCGTCGCAGCTGACGTCTATGATCAGGCTCCCCGGTTTCAGGCATGACTTTTCCGCTTCGGTTACAAAGTCAAAGGGATGATCTGGGTCTTGCAGCGTTCCGTTGATGATAATGTCGGATCCCGCGATGAGGTCCGACAAGGGGCTTTCGCTGCCGTCATGTTGGATCACGATCATGCGTGGCTCGCCGGGCTCGCCCATGCGAATGCGGACATAGTGACAATCAAGAACTTCTTCACGCACTTCGTGGTCGGGTCGTTGAATGCAAATGGTTACGTCCCGGAACCCGTGGGCCTTCAACGCATAGATCGCTCCGCGACTGACCGCCCCAAAGCCAAGGATGATGGTCTTGCGCTGGTTGCCATAGTGTCCATCGATGCCCTTCAGGCGTAACGCGTGGATGACGGCGCAATAACCTGCCATTTCATTGTTTTTGTAGAATGTGTGGCGCCCCATCTGCCCTGATGGCCCCCAGACAAACATGTCCTCAAAAGCGATCAGGGTTTGCTTGCGGTCAATGGCGGCCTGGGTGATGGCGCGCTGTTGGGCGCAATGGGGGTAACCCCACAGGATGCCGCCTTCGCGAAGTTCTTCTAGATCTGCAAGCGTTGGTTTTGTCAAAATCACATTGCCAAGGCCGGCGAGGAGTTCGTGCCGTGGGGCAACGCCGCCGCTTTGTGCCACCATTTCCGCATCGGAAATGTCGAACGGGGCGCCATAGCCTTCCTCAAAGATCAACTGCTTGCGATACTCTTCGGGCAAGCGGTTCAGGTGATCGGGGTGAAGGGGAACGCGCTGCTCGCTCTCTTTCCTGGAGGTCCCAATGACCCCCAAGGTTAGCTTGGTCATGAATTTTCCTTGTCCGGGCTCTGTGAGCTATGGCTCGTGCTTGAACGGATGACCTGCCCCCGGCTGTGCAGATTTGGCTAACCTACGCTCTTGGGCCTCAAATAGGTGAGAATTCGCGAATTGTGATAGAAACCCGCCAATGAGTGGGAATATCTGGGACGTGATCATTATCGGTGCAGGCGGGGCGGGCCTGATGTGTGCGGGTGTGGCGGCTCAGCGCGGGCGGCGCGTGCTGGTTCTGGATCATGCCAAGGCGCCAGGGGAAAAGATCCGCATCTCCGGCGGTGGGCGCTGCAATTTCACCAACCTGCACTGCGGCCCTGGGAACTTTCTGTCCGATAACCCGCGCTTCTGTATTTCGGCGCTGCGCGGCTATACGCAAAATGATTTCATCGCCATGGTGGAACGGTACGGCATTGCCTTCCATGAAAAGACGCTGGGCCAGCTATTTTGCGACGAGAGCGCCAATCAGATCACGCAGATGCTGCTCGACGAATGCCGTGCGGCGGAAATTCGCCTCGGCACACAAATCAAGGGCATTGAAAAGACGGACGATGAGTTTCGCGTATCATCGGATAAGGGCACATTCACTTGTGCATCGCTGGTCATCGCCACGGGCGGCAAGTCCATCCCCAAGATGGGAGCGACCGGGTTTGGCTATGAGATCGCGAAACAGTTTGGGCTCGGCATCATCGAGCCGCGCCCGGGGCTCGTGCCGCTTGTCTTTGCCGATGACTTGCGCGCGCGGTTCAAACCGCTGGCCGGGGTGTCGGTGGATGCGATTGTTTCCTGTGGCAAGGCGCAGTTCCGCGAGGGGCTGCTCTTCACCCACAAGGGGCTGAGCGGGCCCTCGATCCTGCAAATCTCATCCTATTGGCGGGAGGGGCAGGAGATTGAAGTCAATCTCGCGCCGGATGCCGATGCGCTTGACGTGTTGAAGAACGCCCGCCGCGACCATCCCAAACAGGGGCTCGCGACGCCGCTGGCAACGATCCTGCCCAAACGGCTTGCCGACACATTGGTCGAGACGGTGGATTGGAAAACGCTCAAGCCCGTCGTGCGGCTCGCCGACGCATCGGACAAACATCTTGGTCTGCTCGCCGATGCGGTGAACCGCTGGCGCGTCAAACCCATCGGCACCGAGGGCTATCGCATTGCTGAAGTTACGCTCGGCGGTGTCGACACCAAGGAGCTGTCGTCAAAAACGATGGAGGCTGTAAAGGTGCCGGGTCTCTATTTCATTGGCGAGGCTGTCGATGTGACGGGCTATCTGGGCGGCCATAATTTCCAATGGGCGTGGTCGTCAGGGTTTGCCGCGGGGCAGGCGGTCTAGGCGCGCCTCCCCTGAACCGGGGAACCTTTGTCGTGGGGTTTGTGCTAAGGTTGCCCCATTACGACGTGAGGGGGACAAATTATGGATCCAATGCTATTTATCGGCCTCTTTTTCGGGGGCGGTATTCTGTTCATCGGTCTGTTCGTGGTGGTGATGCTGGTCACCGGCCATGGCAAGGACCGCAAGCCGAGTAAGCATCACGACCCGCACCGAAACCTGCCGAACCAGAACGATATGGGCGGCTTCTGACCTCAGGCGGCGGGGGCGCCGCCGTCGCTGGCGTTGCCATTGCCCCGCAAGTTGCGCCACACCTTTCCGCGCGCGGCATGTGAGGCCTTGCGTCGGGAGTCGATTGCATCAAGTGTTTTGACGAACTGATCGGTAAGGGCGGCCCATGCATCTCGCATGGCCTTCGTGATGTTTGTGCCCTCATGATAGTTCGACATGAACTCTTCGAGTTGAAGCTCAAAAACAGTCACTTCCTTGTCGGCTCGTTTTGAGAGGATTTGCTGCGCCTTGGCATCGCCAAAATCCCGGCGGAGTTTTGAGACCGCGTCTTCGCGAATGGACTGACGATGTAGCGGGTCGGCATCCCCGAAACGGCGCAATTCCTGAAAACTGAATTCCAGGTCGCGAGCGAGGAACCGGCGAAGCAGGCGCTTGTTGTTTGCGAGCTGCGCCAGGAAGCCGATGGCAAATGCGATCAACGTGCCGACGATCAACGCAATCAGCTCGAGCAGCACATCATCCGAGATGCCAGACAGAGCATTGCCGTCTACAAAAATGCCGACAATCTGGCTGTAGAGATTGCCGATCCATTGAAGTGCCTGTGGCATTGCGCACCCCCCTCGCTGGTTGGGCGGGCAGCCCGTCACTGCCCTCCGCAACAGAAAACTAGCGTCGATATGTGGCAGTCAGGAGACAAGTGGACGGACGGATTGGGGCGTCGGGGCCCTTCATAGCGGGGCTCCAGGGTGCTAAACGGGTTAAGCCTTTGATTTGCCCCGCCTGAGGACCTGCCCATGTACATCGCGCTTTTCATCATTGCCGCCATAATCATTGCCGGGCTCCTCGCCTGGTTCGTCTTTCCGCATCTGTTTGTTTCCGTGATGCAGGGCATGCTGCGCCGGTCGAGCGGTGTGGCGCTGAAGTCTGCAACGGTTGACAGCATCGAATGGCCCTATCTCGAAGGCGGGCCGAGCGATGGCGACACGGTGGTGCTGGTCCATGGCTTTGGCGGGGAAAAGGATCAGTGGACGCAGATGGCGGGTCACCTGACCAAAACTCATCATGTGATCATTCCCGACCTGCCGGGGTTTGGCGAAAGCGGCGCGAAGGGCAGGGAGATGTCCTACCACACGGCAAAGCAGGCTGAGCGCCTGCACGCCTTCCTGCATGCCATCGGCGTTGAAAAGTTTCACATCGCCGGCAATTCCATGGGTGGCATGATCGCGCTGCGTTACGCCGAAGCCTTTCCGGACGACCTTCTTTCGATGACGCTTTTGAACAACGCAGGGATCGTGACCGAAGCCAAGACCGAACTTCAGATTGGCCTTGAGGAAGGCAAGAACCTCCTTTCGGTCTCTGTGCCGGACGATATTGATCGGTTGCTCACCTTTCTGGCGCACGAACCGCTCGCCGTGCCAGCGCCCTTCAAGAAGGTGATGTTCGAGAAAGCAAAGGCCCACGAGGATCTGCACAACCAGATATTTTTCGAGGAACTGGCGGTCGAGGCCCTGGAAGACTCCTACAACGACAAGCTTCACCTCATCCACACGCCGACCCTGATCATCTGGGGCACCCATGACCGGCTCTTGCATGTGACCTGCGCCGACGTCCTGCGCGAGGGGCTGCCGCGCGCCCATTGTGTGATTTTCGAGGAGACCGGCCACGTCCCCATGATGGAAAAGCCCAAGGAAACCGCCGATGAGGTGCTGGGCTTTATGGACAAGGTCCATTCGGGCGCTTTTGCGTAGAAATGCCGGGACCGGCCCGCGCGGCGCGGCGGAATGCCTCAAAATTGGGGGGTGATTTTCGCTCCGCTTTGCTCTAAATCTCCAACCCGATTTGTTGAGAATAATTGTCATCTGCAGCAGGCGCCCTCTCCGGTGGGCGCGAGGAACGACGTCACATGACCCTCGATGAGCTAAAGCGCCACCAGGTGGGCAGGGTGCTGGGATTTGCCTCTGGCAACGACCAGCTGGTTAATCTGCTGCGCGAGATCGGCTTTGCCGAATCCGACGAAGTGGAGCTGATGCATACCGGCCCCTTCGGCGCGGGCCCGCTTTGCTATCGCCTCAACCGCACGCTGATCGCCTTGCGCCGGGTCGAAGCCGCTCACATTCTGGTGGAACCTCATGGTGCATAATCTCCGTCTAGCGCTGGTGGGCGCCCCCAACTGCGGCAAGTCCACGCTCTTTAACGGGCTGACCGGCGGTCGCGCAAAAGTGGCGAATTATCCCGGTGTGACCGTGGAAACGCGGGAGGGGCGCTTTTCGACGCCCGCTGGCCATGAAGTGGATCTAGTGGACCTTCCCGGCATCTATGGTCTCAACGCGCGTTCCACCGATGAGCGGGTCGCGCTTTCGGTCATGCGCGGCGAAGTGGATCAGGAAGGAACGCCCGATGGGTTGATCGTTCTGATCGACGCCGCGCACCTGCGCACGCACCTTCATACGGTTCTTCAAATCCGTTCTCTGGGTCTGCCCATGATCGTGGCGCTGAACATGATCGATCTCGCCGAACGGGATGGGCTGAAGATCGATGTGCCGAAGCTTGAAGAACGGCTCGGTATTCCCGTGGTCGGAACCTGCGCGCCGCGCAAGGCGGGCCGCGCCGGGCTGCTTGAACGGCTCGACGCGCAAGTGGACGCCTGGGTCAATCACCCGCGCACGCGCGCGCCAGAGCTTGACCTCAAAGGTATTCAGCAAACGGCGCGCGAAATGGCGAATGAAGTCATTACGGCGGAGCCCGTGATGAACCGCGCCACGCGCGCGGTCGACAGCGTGGTCCTTCACCCGGTGATTGGGCCGTTTGTCCTTGCTGCGGTTCTGTTTCTGATTTTCCAGGCGGTCTATTCCTGGGCGGGTCCCTTCATGGATTTGATCGAAGGGGGCGTAGCGTTGCTCGGCGCGGGCGTTGGCGCCGTTGTGCCGCCGGGCTGGTTCCATGATCTGCTGGTGGACGGCATCATTGCCGGGGTCGGCAGCGTGATCGTGTTCCTGCCGCAGATCATTATTCTGTTCATCTTTATCCTGCTGCTCGAGGCCACGGGGTATATGGCGCGCGCGGCGGTCCTTATGGACGAGCTGATGCTGCGCGTGGGGCTGAACGGCCGCGCCTTCATTCCGCTTCTGTCGAGTTTTGCCTGCGCGATCCCCGGCATGATGTCCGCGCGCACCATCGCTAATGAGCGGGACCGCCTCACAACAATCCTGGTTGCGCCGCTGATGACCTGTTCCGCGCGCCTGCCGGTCTATACGCTGATCATCGCGGCCTTCATTCCGCCGACGCGGGTGGGCGGGATCTTTAATCTTCAGGGCCTCGTCATGTTCGGGCTCTATATTGCAGGTGTTGTCAGCGCGGTGATCATCGCCTTTGTGCTCAAGCGCACCCTGATGCAGGGTAAGACCCAATCGCTGATCCTGGAGTTGCCGACCTACAAGCTGCCCAACGCTCAGGATTTTCTCCTCAGCCTTTGGATGCGTGTCGTGGCGTTCCTGAAGCGTGCAGGGACGATCATTCTCGGCACCTCCATCGTGCTCTGGTTCCTGACCAGCTATCCCGCCTCCGCCACCACCTTGCGGGAAAGTTTCGCGGGGCAAATCGGCTCGGTGCTGCAAAAGCTGCTTGCGCCCATCGGGTTCAATCTTGAGATTGCTATTGCCCTCGTGCCCGGCATGGCGGCGCGCGAAGTGGCGGTGGGCGCGCTCGGCACCGTTTATGCCGTGCAAGGCGGGGAAGAAAATGTTGAAGGCCTAGCCGCGACCTTACAGAACGCCTGGTCTCTGCCGACCGCGCTGGCATTTCTCGCTTGGTACGTCTTCGCGCCCCAATGTTTTGCGACGCTGGCGACGGCGCGGCGGGAGCTGAACTCCTGGGGCTGGACCACGTTCATGTTTGTCTATCTCTTTGCCCTTGCCTATGTGGCGGCGGGGGCGACGTTCCACTTAGCGACCTGGGCGGGGCTGTAGGCGTTAAGGCTCACCGCTTGCCAGCGCTGCCCCGAAAATGCTCAAACGATGCGATGACAGCAGCATTCCTCTCTGAAGTGGCCAAATGACGAACCGCACTCCTGACCCCATGGCGCTGGCGCGGTCGATCATCCAATTCGTTCGGCAGGACGAGTTGTCGCGTGCACTCGAGGCGGCGAAGGGTGCACTGGCGGCATCTCCCAATCATCCCCTAATCCTGCGCGCGGCGAGCGAAGCCTATTCCGCTAGCGGAGATCATGAGCGGGCGCTAGAACTGGCTGAGCAAGCGGTCCGGGCCGTGCCCCACGATGCAGGCGGCTATTTGCACCTGTCTGTCTGTCAGGCGCGCGCCGATCATGAGGATGATGCGGTGGTGAGTGCCAAGCGCGCCGCGGAGCTGATGCCCGACAATCCCATGGTGCTGAGCCATGTGGCGACCATGCTGTCACGGCTCGATGAAAACGAAACGGCGCGGGACCTTTTTGAGAAGGCGCTGCAGCTCAATCCCAATAATGCACAGGACCATTACAATCTCGCCGCTGTGCAGCAGTTTCTTGGCGACCTGGAAGGGGCCGAACAAAGCTGCGACGGAGCGCTGAAGTTGGACTCCAAGCTTTTTGAAGCCCAGCTCGTGCGATCGCGCCTGCGCAAACAGACGGCGGACCGCAATCATGTTGAGGAGTTGGAACGGGTGCGTGCCGCGCCGGGCAAATTGCCGATTGAGCAAGCGGCCATCTGTTCCGCCTTGGCCAAGGAATACGAGGATCTGGGCGAGTTTGCCAAATCCTTCGCCGCCCTGAAGGAAGGCAACGACACCTATCGCAAGACGATCGGGTATGACGTCAGCTCCGACACCGATCAAATGGCATCGCTGGTCGAACGGTTCACGCAGGACGTCTGTGCTGATGTGAAGCGGGGCGCGGATACGAACGCGCCGATTTTTGTGCTCGGTTTGCCGCGCACAGGGACCACGCTGGTTGAGCGCATTTTTGCCAGCCACAGTGATGTTGTAAGCGCGGGCGAGCTGCCTAATTTTCTGGCCCAGATGAAGCGTCTTGTTCGCGCGGCAAATCCGGGTGCACCGGACAGTAAATTCATCGAACTCGCCGTGGCGCTGGACCCCAAGGAGCTGGGCGAGGCTTACCTGCGCAGCATTCCTGGTCGTTACAAGCAGGTGCCGCATTTCGTCGACAAGCTGCCGGCGAACTTTCTCTATGTCGGGTTCATTCGTCGCGCGTTGCCCAACGCCGCGATTGTCGAGCTGAAGCGCCATCCCATGGATGCTTGCTATGCCATGTACAAGACCTTGTTCAATCGTATCTATCCCGCGTCCTACGATCTCGAAGATCTGGCCGCCTATTACATTGCCTATCGCAAGCTGATGGATCATTGGCACGCCATGTTCCCTGGGCAAATCACAACGGTACATTACGAGGACTTGGTGGCGGATCAGGAGGCGCAGTCCCGGCGCTTGCTCGATGCGGCGGGCCTGCCTTGGCAGGACGCGGTTCTGGAGTTCCACAAGACCAAGTCCGCATCCGCAACGGCCAGTGCCGCGCAGGTGCGCGAGCCGGTCTATTCGAGCTCGGTTCAGCTGTGGCGACGCTATGAACAGGAGTTGGCGCCCCTCTCTGAGCGGCTGAGCGCGGCCGTGATCGATATCTCCTGACGGGCCGGAATGCCAGCATTTTGGCCGCATTTGGCCCCGCGCGCAGTTTGTGTTAGCCCTTCGCCGAATAAAAATACCCGATATCTGGAAGGACATCTTATGACTCAGGCAAAGACCGGAGATACGGTCACCATTGGCTTTACCGTGAAACTCGGTGATGGGCAGACCGTTGCGGCAACGCACGAGGGGCAAGGCGAAACCCTCGTCATCGGCGCGGGCACAATGTTCCCGGCTCTGGAAGAACAAATCGTCGGCATGGCCGTCGGTGAAACCAAGACCGCGGAAGTGCCCTCGGACAAAGCCTTTGGTCCGCGCAATCCGGAAGCGCAGTTCGACATCGACCGCGCGCAACTGCCTCAGGGTCAGGAACCCGCCGTCGGCATGCAGCTGCAAAGCCAGAATCAGCAGGGCCAGCCCATGTTGCTCACCATCATCGAAGTGAGCGATGCCAGCGTGAAGGTTGACGCCAATCATCCGCTCGCGGGCCAGGACCTGACCTTCGAAATCGAAGTGCTGGACCTTCAAGCCGCCTAGTTGCGGACGCAGTGCGGCATGACCTAGAGTCCCGGCTTAGGCGGCCGGGGCTTTATTCCTTTCGGGGAGGCAGGATGTCATGCGGCAGGGTTTCAGACTTTTTATCTTGAGCATCGCGGTGGCCCTTGGGGCCGGCGCGGCTTTGGCACAATCGGCACGGGATACGTCTGCGCCGCGCGTACAATTGCGCGCGCAATCGGCAAGCGAGCCCACCTTGCAGGACGCCTTGGGCGATGAGGCAGTACAGGCGGCCCTGAGGGAGTATGTGCACGGGATCGATACCTCACGCGCCTTTCCTGAATATGACGCGACCAGTGGCAACCAACCGCCGCGCGCAAGCCGGGACGCTGATGCGCTCGCGCCCTTGCGAGCATTGTCCGAGGGCACTTTGCGATCCTACAGCGCACGTGGCGCACGTCCCGCGCCGCGTCGCGCCGCGCCGGACAGCCCGGAGGAGCAACCTTCGCGCGCCATAGAGCCCTTGCGTGCCGAACGGGTGGAGGCCGATGCTCCGGACCGTCCCCACTTTGATGTGGAACTTTTCGGTTCCACCCTGCACGAGCTCTTCAACAATAACGTCAATGGATATGTGCTGCGGATCCGCCAGCACGGCCAGACGATCTACACCCTGCAATACAATTGGGCGCAACGTCCCGAGGACGCGGGGCTTGGTTGGAACCCGCAGCGACGGCAACATGTGGCGAGCATTTCCAAATTCATTACCGCCATGGGCCTTGCGCATATGCTGGACGCGCAAGGCATCAACTTTGACACGCCGATCGTCGGTTATTTGCCGGATTATTGGGCGACGGGCCCGAATATCGAGGACATCACCTTTGCCGATCTGATGAACCACATCTCAGGTTTTCATGGGGACGGGTCAGGCTCGTCGAACTTCATCTCCATGCGCGCACGGGTGGGGCAAGGGGTTCCCGCAAATGACGTGGGCAATTGGGCGACGGCCGATTATGAGAACATGAACTTCGGCCTGTGCCGTGTCCTGATGGCGACCCTGGGCGGCTACATCGACACGGACGCAACCTTCGGCGCCTATACGGATGTAATCTGGGACTGGATCGCCATCGCCGCCTATGCCGACTACATCGATGAGAATGTATTCGCGCCGGCGGGGGTGACGGGCGCGGTGCTGGCGAATGCGCCGGACGGCGCGCGGGCCTATGCCTGGAACGATACGGGGCAGGGTTGGGATTCCGGGCTTCTGTTGAGCGAATCCGGCGGCGCGGGCTGGCACCTGTCGGCCGATGAGATTCTGGATGTGGTGGGGGAATTTCGTCGCGGCGGCGGGATTGTTTCGCCCCAGCGCGCACGGGAACTGATGAACGCGTCCTATGGGCTGAACAGCCCGCCCGATGGTTTTCCCGCTGCCACAGGGCGCTTCTATTACAAGATGGGCCATTGGTGGAATGGGCCCGCGGACAATCAGGCTGAACAGGCCTTTGTGATGGTCCTGCCCGAGGACATGGAGCTGGTGGTTCTGGTCAATTCGCCTCTGGGGCCGGATGACCTGCTGCTGCAAGACTTCATCGGTTCTCTCTATCTGCTCAGTATTACAGGCGGTTAGGCGGAATTGCCCGAAGGCGCGACGCGCTATAGGCTCCGCGCCCGATGAGCCAAACAAAACAGTATTTTCTGAGCGGGATCGGGGGCAGCGGCATGTTGTCCCTCGCGATCCTGTTGCGCGAGCAGGGCTGCGTCGTTGCGGGGTCTGACCGCGCGCGGGATCAGGGGCGCACGCCGGACAAATTCGCCTGGCTTGAGGGGCAGGGCATCACGCTCTTTCCGCAAGACGGCAGCGGGATCACAAGCGCTGATCAGATCGTCGTCGCCTCCGCAGCGGTGGAAGACACCGTTCCCGACATGGCAAAGACGCGCGAGGTGGGCGCGACCCGCCTGACCCGCGCACAATTGCTCGCCGAGCTGTTCAACGCCGCGCCGCGCAGCATCGCCATCGGCGGAACATCGGGCAAATCCACCACCACCGGCATGGCAGGGTGGATAGCGACACACGCGGGGCTCGCGCCCACCATCATGAACGGCGCGGTGATGAACAATTTCGCGCGGCCCGACGCGCCCTACTTGAGCGCGGTGGGCGGCAAGGGCGATGTGTTCATCTCCGAAGTGGACGAAAGTGACGGCTCCATCGTCGATTTCCACGCCACGATCGCGGTCATTAACAACATCGCCTTTGATCACAAGACCATGGAAGAGTTGCGCGAGATCTTCGCTACCTTTTTGGGGCAGGCGAAACGCTGCGTGTTGAATGCGGATGACGCGGAAACCATGGCGCTCGCGAAACGCGTAGGGCCAGATCAAGCCATGACTTTCAGCCTGTCCGATCGCGGCGCTGATGTCTTTGCCGATCGCATTCGCCCCCGGCCCGATGGCATTTCCTTTGTCGCGGGCGTAAAGGCGGACGGCAATATTTTACCTGTCGATCTCAAGGTGCCGGGCCGCCACAATGTGGCGAATGCGCTGGCGGCCATGGCGGCCTGCATTGCAGTAGGCGTTGACCCTGAACAGGCGGCGGAAGCGCTAGGCACGTTCTCGGGCGTCAAACGGCGCATGGAACTGGTGGGCAAGGCGAACGAGATCACCGTCATTGATGACTTTGCCCATAACCCGGACAAGATCACGGCGACCCTTTCAACCTTGCACGAGTTTCCAGGGCGCCTGCTCGTGATGTTCCAGCCCCACGGATTCGGCCCGCTGCGCCTGATGCGCGGTCAGTTCATTGACTGCTTTGCAGAAAACCTTGGCGAAGAAGACGTGCTGTTGATGCCCGAACCCGTTTACTACGGCGGTACCACGGACAAATCGGTATCGAGTGACGACATTGCTTTGGGGATCACGGCCAAGGGACGTAATGCGACCGCACTGGCCACGCGAGACGAATGCGGCGCATGGCTTCACGATCTCGCGCGCCCCGGCGACCGCATTGTCATCATGGGCGCACGGGACGATACGTTGTCAGAGTTTGCTGCTGACGTGCTCGCGAAGCTCGCTTAGTCGCCCAGCAGTTTCAGTTGCAGCCGGTTCATGCCGCCGATCCAGCGGTCATAGTCGTTCGCCTTCCGCCGCATGTAATCGAGCACTTCGGGATGGGGAAGGATGAGAAAGCTTTCCTTCGCGAGGCCCTCCATCACCGCATCGGCGAGGGTTTCAGGCTCCATCATGCCGTCCACCGCGGCGGCTTGCGTTGAGGCATTGCCTTGCGCCGTCATCGCTGTGCGCACTGCTTGCGGGCACAGCATGGAAACCTTGATGCCCTTGTGCGCGTAGGTGAGCGCCAGCCATTCGCCAAAGCCGACCGCCGCATGTTTGGTCACGCCATAGGCCGCGCCCGCGATCTGGTTCAGAAGCCCGGCCGCCGATGCCGTGTTCATGAAATAACCGCCGCCGCGTTTCACATAGAGCGGGACCAGATGGCGCGCGGCATAGACATGGGCCATGACATTCACGTCCCAGCTTTTTTGCCATTCTTCGTTGGGAGCGGAGAGGTCGCGTCCCATGCCGATCCCAGCGTTGGAACAGAAAAGATCGATGGGTCCTGCGTGTTCTTCCACATGGTCGATAAGGGCCTTGATGTCGTCTTCGTTTGAGACGTCCGTGCGCATGGCGGCACAGCCATATTCGGTGGCCGTCGCCTCCGCGCCGTCAAGGTTCAGGTCGGCGGCCATCACATATTTTGCGCCCTCGGCGAGAAAGCGAGCGACGAGTGCGCGGCCAATGCCGCTGCCCGCGCCAGTGACGACGATTGTTTTACCTTTGATGTCCATGGGGTCCCTCCGATGTTTGGAGGGGATCATAGGGGGGATTTCCCGCGCCCGCTACACAGGACGGCAAAGCTGGGGTATGGGTTCTGAAGAACAGATGAGGCTTTCCATGAACGACTATCCCTTTACGCCCCTGATTCAGAAGCTGCCTGCGACCGTGCCCTTTGTGGGGCCCGAGGCGCAGGAGCGCGCGCGGGGGCGGGCCTTCAAGGCGCGGCTCGGGGCCAATGAGAATGTCTTCGGCCCATCGCCCAAGGCCATCGCGGCCATGGAGCAGGCAGCGTCCGATGTTTGGATGTATGGCGATCCTGAAAACCATGACCTTCGCGCCGCGCTGGCGGCCCATCACGATACCACGCCGGAAAACATTTGCGTGGGCGAGGGGATAGACGGCCTCTTTCATACGGTCGCGCAGATGTTCATTGAGGAGGGAACCCCCGTGGTCACCTCCCTGGGCGGCTATCCCACATTCAACTATCAGATCGCGGGACAGGGCGGCACGCTGCACACGGTGCCCTTTGCCGATGATCAGGAGGACTTGCAGGGTCTTGCGGCAAAGGCGCGCGAGGTGGGTGCACGGCTTGTCTATGTGGCGAACCCCGACAATCCCATGGGCACATGGTGGGATGCCGCCGCGGTTCAAAACATGATCGACGCGCTGCCAGAGGGCTGTGTGCTCTGTCTCGATGAGGCCTATATCGACTTTGCGCCGGAAGGTACGGCGCCCGCTCTCGATCTCGCAAACCGCCAGGTGCTTCGCTTCCGCACATTCTCAAAAGCCTATGGCATGGCCGGTGCGCGCATCGGTTTTGTGATTGGCGAGGCGGGCCTCATCAAAGCTTTCGACAAAGTGCGGAACCATTTCGGGATCAATCGCATTGCGCAGGCTGGGGCGCTCGCCGCGCTGGGGGATCAAGACTATCTCCGCAATGTGGTGCGGCAAGTGGCAGAGGCGCGCCAACGCATAGCGACCATTGCGGTTGAAAACGGCCTGACATCGCTCCCCTCGGCCACAAACTTTGTTGCCCTCGACTGCGGCGGGGAGGAGGCCCGGGCGAAGGCCGTGCTTGCGGGGCTGCTCGAACGCGACATTTTTGTGCGCATGCCTTGGGTTGCGCCCCAGACCCGCTGTATCCGGGTGAGCGTTGGGACCCCGGCCGATCTGGACCTGCTTGAAGCCGCATTAAGCGACGCCCTTGCGACAATTTAGCCCCGGATAACTGCGTTTTTGTCACATTGAGGCCATAGGCTGAGAGGTATAAATCCACAGTGATCGCTAGGTAAATGACTCGGGGCAAGTCCCCGGGCAAATGGGGCGGCACAGAGGAGATACGTCATGAAAATCAGCAAAATTCTGCGTGGCGCAGGGGTTGCCGCCGCGCTGGTTCTGTTCAGCATTGGGTTTGGTGCGCCGGTCCTGGCGGATGAGCTTGAAGACGCCGTGGCGACGGCCGATGCGACCGCGGGCGCCCAACAGTTCCGCCAATGCATGGCCTGTCACACTTCAGAAGAAGGCGCCGCCAATCGCGTGGGCCCGAACCTTTATGGTGTTGTGGGTCGGCAAATCGGGTCGGTCGATGGGTATCGTTATTCCCGCGCGCTTGCCGGATCGGATGAATTCTGGACTCTTGAGAATCTGAACGCGTATCTGGAAAACCCGCGCGCTGCGCGCCCGGGCAACGCTATGAGCTTTGCCGGATTGCGCAACGAAGCGCAGCGCATGAATGTGCTTGCCTTTCTGGCAGGCCTTGGTGGGCATGTCGATGAAGACGACGACGATGAAGGTCACGGCGAGCATCACGAAGGCGGCGAATAATCGCGACCTTCCGTGTTTGGCATTCACGCCCGCCTGAGGCATCCTCGGGCGGGCGTTTTTTTTGGAGGATCCTATGAGTGCGATTGAAGAATGGCACCGGATTGTTGAGGCGCAGGACCTTGCCGCGCTTCCGGCGTTGCTGGCCGATGATGCGGTTTTCTGTTCCCCCATCGTGCATACGCCGCAACAGGGGCGCGATCTGGTGATGATGTATCTCACCGGCGCGAGCCATCTTCTGTTCAACGGGACTTTCGAGTATCTGAAGGAAACGCGCGGCGACCATTGCGCGATCCTAGAATTTCAAGCGGTGGTGGACGGGCTCACGGTGAACGGTGTTGATATCATCTCCTGGAATGACGATGAAAAGATCACCGAGTTCAAAGTCATGGTCCGCCCGCTCAAGGCGCTCAATATGATGCATGGCAAGATGAAGGAACTCATTGAGGCCTTCATGGCGAATTCCGCGTGATTGGGGCGGGGCGTCTCACGGGAATGTGAGAGGGTCCATCGTAATTTCTGAACATGCGCCGTAACGGCGGCATCAGAGGCGCATCGTAAGGGGCGAAGGCGGAAAGAATACGCCTTTGCTGTACGGAACCCTTACGAGGAGCACTCATTATGAAATCGACGAAAATCGCCGCCACCGGCCTTGCCGCCGCGGTTGCCATAGCCATCAGTGCCGGCGCCCAAGCCGGCCCGCACGCGGGTCTCTCCCTTGCGGAAGGCGCGTCTGCCGATGCGCAAGCCGCCTACACCGCCTGGACTGGCGGCAGCTACGATGGCGAGTTCGAACAATGCTACGGCGTATCGCTGGCCGGTCACAACGACTGCGCGGCGGGCGCGGGCACCTCGTGCCAAGGCACCTCCACCAGTGACTATCAAGGCAATGCCTGGATGCTGGTCCCCGCTGGCACGTGCGAAAGCATCGAAACGCCGGAAGGCAACGGCACCCTGGAAGCCATGTAAGCGGCTTTCAATTTCGGTTTGACCTCGATCCAAAGGCTCTTCCCACATGACGACCCACGCTCTTCCCTCCAGCGCCGGTGTCGGGCTAAAGCCCGAACACTACCGGGACGTCATGAATACCCCCGATGGGGCGGGCCTGTGGGTCGAGGTTCATCCGGAAAACTATATGACTGACGGTGGCCCGCGTCGCGCCTGGCTCGACGCCATTCGCGGGAAACATGCGGTGTCGCTGCATGGAGTGGGGCTGTCGCTTGCGGGCGGCGAGGCGCTGGACACAGATCACCTCGCGCGTTGGCGGGAACTCATTGCGCGCTTTGAGCCTGCGCAGATCTCTGAACACGTGGCGTGGTCAGTGGGCGAGGGGATCTACTTCGCCGACCTTCTGCCAACGCCCGCAACGCATGAAGCGCTCAGCCGCCTGACCGCGAACATCGATCGCATGCAGAATGCGTTGGGCCGTACAATCCTGATTGAAAATCCCTCGCTTTACGTGGCGCTGAAAGGTGACATGGGTGAGCCGGAGTTTCTAACCGAAGCGTGCCAACGTACGGGCTGCGGGCTTCTGCTCGACGTGAACAATGTCTTCGTCAGTGCCAACAATATTGGCCTCAGCGCCGAAGACTATATTGACGCGATCCCCGGCGACTTGATCGGCGAGGTACATCTTGCCGGACACGCGCCCGACGCGGTGATGGGCAAGACGCTTTTGATCGATGATCACGGCGCCCCAGTCGCGCCCGAGGTTTGGGCGCTTTATGAGCGCCTTATCGCGCGGGTGGGGGCCAAGCCCACGCTGATTGAACGCGACACAAACATTCCGACCTTTGCGGAACTCGCCGCCGAAGTGCGATCCGCAAACACAATTATGGAGCGCATGGCGGCGCGAGCTGCGGAGTTGGCCGATGCTTGACCGCAGCTCCTACCACGAACGATTTTTGCAGATGCTGGGCGGTGACGATGACGCGGTGACGCCTTGGTTGGCCGATTCTGCCCATGCCGATCGCCTGCGTGTCTATCGCAACAACATGGTCACGGCCTGGGCGGACGCGGTTTTGAAAAACTATCCCACCGTGGAGCGGTTGGTGGGCGCAGAGTTCATGCGCGGTATGGCAGCGGATTTTGTTCGCGCGCACCCGCCGCAGAGCCCGGTACTGTCGCTCTATGGGAACGCGTTCCCCACCTTCATTGAAGGCTTTTCATCCGCCGCGCGCCTGCCGTATCTCGCCGACGTGGCTCGGTTCGACCGCGCCTGGACGGAAAGTTATTTCGCGGCGAACGCGTCGGCGCTTGGCCCGGGCGATCTTTCGGGCCGTGGCGATGATGAAATGGCGGAGCTGGTTCTTCAGCTTCATCCGTCATTGCGGATCGTGGCCGCGAGCTGCAACGCTTTTGAAATCTGGAAGGCGAACCGAACGGAGGGGAAAAGCCCCAACGTGGCGTATCGCCCAATGCCGAGCGCCGCCATGGTGTGGTGGTCACCAAACGGGATGCAGGACCGGCACCTGACGGCAAATGAGCAAAAGTTTCTTGAGCTGATCGGCAAGGGTGCGCCGCTGGGCGAGGCGCTTGCCAGTGCCGCCCCGGAACAGAACGAGCCTGCCGTACTCGCCTTCTTTTCCGAAGCGCTGACGCGCGGCATCTTCATCAAGTAGAGGATTTCAAATCATGACCGCTGCTGTTGCGCGCGCAAAATCGATCTATCAGTCGGCAGGCTCTCTGTTGAGCCATCTCGAACCGCTTGCACTGTTGCTCGCGCGTCTGTTGGTCGCCCGCGTGTTTTGGCTCTCGGGTCTGGGCAAGGTGCAAACCATCGAGGTGCTGGGCCTGCGCCTGCCGACGCCGATGATGGACAACGGCACGTTCTTTCTGTTTGGAAATGTCTTTTTCCCCGGTAAGCCAGAGTGGTTCACCGACACGGCGGCGGTTCTTTCGGCAATTGGCGAGCTGACCCTGCCAATCCTGCTGACCTTTGGATTGCTCACGCGCTTTGGCGCGCTCGGGCTTCTTGCCATGACGGCGGTCATTCAGATCTTTGTCTTTCAGGATGCCTGGTGGCCGACACATGCTTGGTGGATGGCCGTGCTCTTTATCCTGATCGCCCGAGGCCCCGGGGCCTGGTCGCTTGATCGCGCGCTGGGACTCGAGAAATAGAAAAAGGGCCGGCGAGAAAAATCGCCGACCCTTTGTTCCCTCTTGCGAGGGTCCCCCGTGGTGTGGGTGGGGTCAGTTGACCAATCGGATGGAGCCGATCGCGGCAAGGCCGATGCGGCCAAGGTCGTCATAGCGCCCTTCAACCACCGTGCAGCGGCCCCGGTAGTGAGATTGGTCGCACGCCTCCCAGCGGCCGCCGAGCACCTCCAGGCTGCCGTTGTAACCGGCGGCGTAAAGTTGAAAGTCCTCGATATCGACACCGACTTCAAAATAGTCGCCGCTATAGCCTGAGCTCGCATAGACGCCCACGCCGTAACCGGACTCGCGATAGTGCTCGTCGTAATAGCCCGACGAATAGTATCCGTCGCGATAGCGATAGCTGTCCGGTACGCGCCTGACAGACGAGATCTGGTTGTTGAAGCCATAATCTCGCAGATCCCAGATGTCCCGATCAGCGATGATGCAGTAGCCGCCAAAGCCCGCGTGCTCGCACAGCTCCCAGGTGCCGCGGTCAATCCGAACCGACGTTGCCCGGTCATTGAAGCCGTAGCTGTGGAAGTTGCGGATCACATCGTGCACGCCGAAGGAATAACCAATAAAGCCGGCATGATCGAAGAAAACGATGTCCGCACGTTCATACCGATTGTAGTTGCTCGGCCAGCGACCGCCAAAGTGACAGTGGCTGCTATACCAGTTCCAGCCACACCATGATTCATGGGAGAAGTAGAGGTGAATGTGGTGATGGTCGTGCCGGTTATAGTTCCACCGATGCCGGTCATAGCCACACTCGCTGGTGCGAGAGTTGCTGCGACAGCGCCGGTCCCGGTCATGCCAACGGGTATAGTCTTGCTGGTGGCGGTCATTGTGGGTGTAGTGACGGCCGTGGCGGTTATGATCGCGGTCACGATCCCTGTCGTGGGTTCCGTCGCGGTTATGATCCCGATCACGGTCGTGGCGACCATCCCGGTCATGGCGTCCGTCGCGATCATGACGTCCGTCGCGATCGTGGCGTCCGTCGCGATCGTTCCAGTCTGCATGATCGCGGTCGCCATCACGTCCATTGCGTCCATCACGACGGTCGCCATCGCGGGTATGGCTCTGATCACGGTCCCGGTCACGATCACGGTTCCGCCAGGTCGTCGAATCGGTCCGCTGCGTCCGCGTATCCCCGGGGCGGGTGCGGTTTGTATCTGTCCGCTCAACCCGTTCAGTCCGCGTGGTAGTGCGTTCGTTACTGTCGTCTCGGCGCGCATCGCGCTGATCGCGGTCGCGACCGTTGCGATCCGTCCGTGCATCGCGTCCGCCGCCACGCCGGCCTTCATCCCGCGTTTCCGTTCGGCGCGTGGCTTGCGGTTGGGGCTGATTGGAGGCGCCGTCTCGGCTTTCGCGCCGCTCCGACCGTCGCTCCGCGCGCCGTTCTTCGCGTTCACGCTCGCGGGCCTCGCGGCGTTCTTCCCGCGTGGTGACTTGAATCAGATTGGCGTCCGCGCCGCTGTCAACAACTGGAGCTGAAGTTTGAAGGGGTGAGGCCTGTGCCGCGCCAGTGAAGGTAAGGCCAAATGAGATAAAGCCCGCGGCCAGGACCACTGTCCCAAGGCCGACCCGCGGGTGGGTCTTACGAGAATGCATATCGTTCTCCCTTGCTCCGGTCCCTCGCACTGGGCCGAAGAGCTTGGTTCACACATCTCGCGCTGACCCCGCCTACATCGCAGCGCATTCGTACCTGACCCTAGAAATCTGAATCTGAACCGTGCCTGAACGCGGCCCTGAAGTCCGAAAAGCGAGGCCCGCCCTTGCGTCTTTTGGCGCGGGTGACAGGGGGAAGGGGGTTTGCTATCTCCTTAGGACCTCTTAGGGAGGGACGATCCGTCCATGACAAAACCGAGACCCGAATCAACCCGGGCCGCCTTGATTGCCGCCGCCGAGCAGCTGTTCGGCACAAAGGGCATCGACCGTGTTGCAACGCGGGAGATTCTTGAGCTCGCGGGGCAGAAAAATCAGTCGGCGTTGCAATATCATTTCAAGGACCGTGCGGGCCTCGTCTGGGCCGTGCTGGATGCGCGGCTTGTGAAGATCGAGGCGCGCCGGGCCGCCATGCTGGCCAAGCTGCCGCCAGCGGGGGAAGAAAGCGTTGAGGATCTGATGGAGGCCTTCATCCGCCCCCTGACGGAAGTGGTGCTCGAAGACGAACAGGGCTCGGCCTATGTGCAATTCGTCGCGCAATCGGTGCATCGCCCGCAGAACGATCTTCTCGAGACGCTCGAAAGCGGGCGATACCCCGCGATGAGTGATCTGTCCAAACGGATGGACCGGAAGCTTGCCCATCTGGAGACCGAAGAAGTGCCCTTGCGCAAGCGCATGATTATCAGCGCAGCGGTCAGCGCCGTATCGCTTTGGGATGCGACGGAACAGGACGCCCTCGCTCTTGAGCCCTTCATTCGGACGGCTGTCGCCGCCACGTCAGCTTTGGTCGCCATGCCCAGCGTCCTTGCCAAGCGCGCGGCGGAGTAGTCAGACTGGACGCTCATTCTTTTGAAGGGAGCGCCCATGTCCTACGTCAATCCGACCGGCGAACAACTGAAACACTTCATGGATAAGGGACCCGATGGTCCCATCGTGATGCTCAACTTGCTCAAGTTCCGGGACAAGGCCTCCTATGACGCCGATGCGGGAGAGCCCGAGCGCACGGGCGCGGAGGCCTATGGTGTCTATTCCGAAACGGCCATGCGCAAGGTGCAGGAAGTGGGGGGAGGGCTGTTTTTCATGAGCCCGGCCCATGCCGCCCTCATCGGTCCTGAAGGGGAATGGGATGTGGTGGCGCTGATCCGCTATCCCAGCCGACAAGCCTTTCTCGGCATGGTCGCCGACCCCGATTATCAGGCCTGCACCCATCATCGGACGGCGGCTCTGGCGGACAGCCGGTTGATCCCAATGAACGCCCCCGCCTAAAAATTAATGAAAGGCATTAGACAGGGCAAACGGATCATAGTAGTTTGACCTGATAACTCATTCGCGGAGGGGCTGAAATGGGATCGATTCTGCGTGGCTTGCTAGGCGTTGTGGTGCTGCTCGTTGTTGTGGTGGGCGGTTATCTTGTCGGCTTTCATATGAACCTTTTTGGCAATCCCGGTGGACCGGGAACCATTGAGGGGGCGGCCATTCCGGCGGAGGTGATCCTTGGCCGGCGCGATGCGCAGACGGCGGCAGCGGAAAATCTCGGCTTCCAACCCAGCGACGAGATTCTGTTCGGCGATCTCCACGTTCACACCACTTATTCGACGGATGCCTTCCTCTGGTCGCTACCCATGCTGGGCGGCACGGGCATGCATCCCATTGGCGAGGCGTGCGATTTCGCGCGCTATTGCTCAGGGCTCGACTTCTGGGCGTCGACCGATCACGCCGAGGCGATCAGCCCGCGCATCTGGCGCGAGATCCGCGACTCCGTGAACCAGTGTCAGGCGGTTTCAGGCGATCCGGAAAATCCCGATCTTGTTTCATTCGTGGGCTTTGAGTGGACGCAAGTGGGCCGTACGCCGGAAGACCACTATGGGCACAAGAACGTCATCTTCCGCGATCTCAACGACGAAGCCATTACGCCGCGCCCCATTGCGGCGGCGGGCGTGACGTCCGACGTGCTGCGTTATCAAATGCCAGCCTGGCCCGCGACAATCGTGCTGCGTGAAGGGCTGCAAACCGGCCCCTACATGGATTTCAATGCCTTCCTGGCTGAGGCGCGCGCGGTTCCTGAATGTGATGCGGACACGCCGTCGAGTGAGCTTCCCGAAAACTGTTTCGAAAGCGCGGCAACGCCCGCGGACCTGTTTGCGCGGCTTGAGGATCAGGGGCTCGACCCCCTCGTTATTCCTCACGGCACCAGCTGGGGTTTTTACACCCCGCCCGGAACCACCTGGGACAAACAGCTTGTTCCGGAAATGCGCCCCGAAGAATTCAGCCTGATTGAGGTTTACTCGGGTCACGGCAACTCCGAGGAGTATCGCCCCTGGCGCGCGGTCAATTACGACCCCGCGACGCAAACGGCGACGTGCCCGGAGCCGAGTGAAGACTATCTGCCGAGCTGCTGGCAGGCGGGCAACATCATCATGGAACGGTGCATCGAAGCCGGGATGGAACAGGCAGAATGCGATGCGGCCGCCGCGCAGGCGCGGTCTGACTACGCCAACATGGGCGTTGCCGGCCATTTGGCCGTGTGGGGGGAGGCGACAGAAGACTGGTTGATCTCCGGCCAGTGCCAGGATTGTTTCCAACCGGCCTTCAATCACCGGCCCGGAACATCTGTGCAATACGCCATGGCGATCTCGAATTTCGACAATGGCATGGACGATCCCACGCGCTTCCAGTGGGGCTTCATTGGCAGTTCCGACAATCACCGGGCGCGTCCCGGTACGGGCTACAAGGAAGTGGATCGTCTGCTGAACACCGAGGCTGGTGGTCCAGTGAACGAACATTGGCGCCGTACCTTCGTGCCGATGGAAGAAGCTTCGCCCGTCTCGCATCTTATCCCGCGGGATGAAATGATCCGCGTCGCGGGTTTCCAGCTCACGGAAATGGAGCGGCAGGGCTCGTTCTGGCTTACGGGCGGGCTTGCCGCGGTTCATACCGAAGGCCGCAGCCGCGCCGAGATTTGGGACGCGCTGGAACGGCGCGAAACCTATGCGACATCCGGCCCGCGTATTCTCATGTGGTTTGATCTCATCAATGCCAATGACGGCGAGGGCGAGTATCCCATGGGCGCCGCGCTCGACATGGACCACGATCCCATGTTCCGCGTACGGGCGGTGGGTTCGTTCAAACAGAACGAAGGCTGCCCGGAATTCGAAGAAGCGGGCATGGATGCTGACCGGATTGAGCGCATCTGTTCGGGCGAGTGCTACAACCCGTCGGACGAGCGCCACAAGATCACGCGCATCGAAATCATCCGCATTCGGCCTCAGGTGACCGAAGGCGAAGAGGTCGAGATGCTGATTGAAGATCCCTTCCTGGTGCTGGACTGCCCCGATGACGAAGCCGGTTGTGCGGTGGAATTCACCGACCCTGACTATGTCGCGGGCCGTCGCGATACGCTCTACTACGCGCGGGCCATTCAGGAACCCACTCTGGCGATCAACGCGGAGAACTTGCGGTGCGAATATGACTCCGAAGGCAATTGCATCGAGGTCATGCCGTGCTGGGGTGATTATCGTGTGAGCCGCGATGACAATTGTCTCGCCGCCACCGAACACCGTGCCTGGGCCTCGCCGATCTATCTGTCCTATGTGACGCCTGCGACGCTCGATTTGACCGGCGGCGGCAGCATCCCGGCGGACGACATGATCGAGAACGATCTGCCGCAAGAAGAGGCCGTGCCGGAAGAGGATGAATGATCCGTCATCCGGTGAGCCCCGTCACTGGGGTCTCTGGGTTTTTTCCGCGACAGGGCTTATTGGTCTCGTCGCGGCCCTTTGGGTAACGCTGGCGCCCCATGAGGCGATGCAAGCGTACCTGCCCGGGGACGGGGGCGTGGCCGCCCGGGTGAACGGCGTTCCCATCACCATGCTTGAATTTGAACGCGCCGCGCAGGCGGTGCAGAACGACCGGCGCAATGTCTTGGGCCCGGACGAGGCCGCCCGTGTTCTGGGCACACTGATTGACGAAGAATTGCTCGCGCAGGAAGCCGTGCGCCTCGATCTCGTCAGCACGGACCGCGAAGTGCGTTCCGCCGCTGTGCGTGGCGTGATGCGGCTGATCCTTTCCGACCTCACGTCGACGGAGCCGACAGACGAAGAAATGCGTCAGTTCTATGACGACAATCCTGCGCTCTTTACTTATCCCTCGCGCATCTGGGTGCGGCATCTGGAAATCGATGCAACGCATGAGGATGACATCGCCGCCATTGCCCAGGCCCTGCGAGATGACGCGAGCTTTGGCGATATCCATATGCGCTTTCCAGATGTGAGCAGCCGTCCCGTGCCGGACCGCATGATCCGGGCCGAGGACCTGAGCCAATATCTTGGCGGCGGCCTGACCGATCTTGCCCTTGCTGCGGGGGAGGGCACGGTCATGGGGCCGCTGATGAGCGGCGACACAGCGAATTTTATCTGGGTGGTGCAACGGGAGGATACCGAGCGTGCCACTTTCGAAGAGTTGCGCGACCAGCTTGAGGACGAATGGCGCCGCCGGGCGGAGGATCGCGCCGTCAGTGACTATGTGGCGCGGCTCCGCGCGCGGTCATCCATCGAAATAGAGGCGCTTCAGGAATGATGCGGGCGCTGATCGTCTTGGCGATGAGTGTCTTCCTTGCGGGAAGCGCCGCCGCGCATACGCGCAGCCAGTCAGCTTCGGACTGGACGGTCGAGGGCGCGCATCTTTCCGGGTCTTTTTCCATCGACGCGCGCCGGGCGACCTTGCTCTATGGCTTGAACGATGAAGAGGGCGTCGATCTCGAAGCCGCGCTTGTCGATCACCTCAGCCAATCCGTCGAGATTTCCCAAGAAGGCGCCACTTGTGCGCCCGACGGCGCGCCCGTGCCACAAGCGGCGGCGGCGGGCTATCTGCGTGTCCATCTCGCCTTCACCTGCCCGGGGGATATTCTGGAGGGTGGCGCGGATATGAACATGGGCGCATTCTTCGACCTGTCGGCGGCGCACCTGCACATCATCCGTGTGCGGAGTGGTGAGGGCCTGATCCTCGAACAGGTCTTGAGCGGTGTTGGCCATCAAATTCACCTTGGCGGGGCGGAGGTTTTGGTCAGCGGCGGGCAGCGGCTTTACAGCTTTGTGCGCACTGGGGTCATTCACGTTCTGTCGGGGTGGGATCATCTCGCCTTTCTTGCCGCGCTGCTTCTTCTTGCCGGGCGTTTAAAGCCCATCATTGTCACGATCACCGGGTTCACGGTGGGCCACAGTCTGACCATGGCGCTGGTGGCGCTGGGGGTGCTGCGGCCCTATGGCATCGCGGTGGAAGTCCTGATCGGCTTTTCCATCGCCTATGCGGCGATGGAAGCGGGCGCGCGCGGGCTCTTCCATCGCGACAGGATCTATCTTTGGGTGGGGGTCGCCCTCTTTGGTGCTTGTGCGGCGTTGCTCGCCTTGTGTCTGGGGCAGATCTGGCCGCCGGTTCTGGCCGTTCTTGCAGCCAGTTGGTTCGTGGCCAGTCAGGCCCCTATGCGCGGCGCTGGCGGCGGACAAGGCTGGTCCTGGCGGGCGCCGGCGCTTGCCGGTCTTTTTGGTCTTGCCCACGGGGCGGGGTTTGCCGGGGCCTTGCTCGAATACGACCTGCACGGCCCGGGGCTGCTCTGGTCGCTCTTCGGGTTCAACGTCGGGGTCGAGCTTGGGCAGCTTTTTGCGGTTGTGGTGATTCTCCTGGGCGTCACGGCGTTTGGCCGCCTGATGACAGGGGACGTCGGGTCCTACCGCGTTCCGATTGCGGCCGGGCTCTTTGGACTTGGGGTCTTCTGGACCATTTCCCGGCTGGTGCTGGTGGGCTGACGCCCTGCGGGGTCAAAGCATTGCGCCCTGCAAAAAATCCGCAAAACCCGTGGCAGATTGCCGGAAATCAAAGCGTCACAAGGGCTGACTAGTCTATTCAGCCAAGGTTCAAAGTCGCCACCATAGGTTTGACATGGCATAGTCCGAATGACACGCCGGAATGCCACCGGCACCAGAAATGGGGAAATGAGATGACGGCAACTAAGAAGATTTCAGCGCAACTGGGTTTCGGTGCGCTTTTGATGATGGCTGGTCTCGCCACGCCGGTAACGGCGCAGGCGGCCGAAATCATCGTTTATGCCGATGCGTATTATTCCGGCGCGAGCCGCCACTTCACTGGCGATGTGCGCGACCTCGCGAACGAAGGCTTTAACGACCGCATTTCGTCCATCCGCGTTGTGAGCGGGATATGGACTGTGTGTACGGACGCCTCCTACTACGGTCGTTGTCAGGACGTCAGTGGCGACATTTCCAATCTGGATTCGACGGGCCTCAACGACCGCATTTCCTCGATCCGCCTTGAAGGCGGCGGTGGGGGATGGGGCCAAGGGTCTTACGGCAACGGTATTACGCTTTATGAGGACTCCAACTATCGGGGCCGCCAGCTTGAGATCGATCAGGACGTTTCCAATCTCGGCCAATACAACTTCAATGACCGCGCCTCCAGCGTGCGGATTGATGGTGGCACGTGGGAAATCTGCCAGGATGGTGGTTACAACGGTCGCTGCATCATCGTTGACGGGGACGTTACGAGCCTCGCGCAGCTCAATATGAACGACACGGTCTCTTCCGTGCGCCGGATCGGCGGCGGAAATGCGCCGGGCGGCTGGGACGACTGGTGGTCGCATGATCGTGACGACCGCTGGGACCGTTGGGACAATGACTCGCAAAGCCGCGCCACCGTCTATGAACATGTGGACTACCGTGGCCAAAGTCGTGACTTCAACGGCGCGGTACCCGACATGACCCGCATGGGCTTCAACGATCGTATTTCGTCGTTCCGGTTGGAAGGGCGTTGGCAGGTCTGCGAGCACGTCAACTTCGGTGGTGAATGTGAAATCTTCCGCTTCGACGAGGACAACCTCGTGCCGACAGGCTGGAACGATCGCATCTCGTCCATGCGTCCGATTGCGGCGAATACGGGCGACTCGGCCTTGATCCTGTTTGAGGACGTGAATTTCCGCGGTGACCGGGAACGCATTCGCGAGGACGTGCCGGACTTGCGGGCCCGCGGCTTCAACGATGTTGCGTCCAGCATGCGCGTACGCCGCGGCAGCTGGCAGGTTTGTGAAGACATCAACTATCGTGGCCGGTGCCGGATCTTTGATGCCAATGAGTCAAATCTCGCGCCCTTGGGATTCAATGATCGGATTTCATCGGTGCGCCGGGCGGACAATCTGCCGGGTGGTCCCGGTGGGCACGGCGGTCCGCACGCGGATCGTGGCATCACGATCTATGAGCACACCAACTTTGGTGGCCGTAGCCTCGACTTTGACAATGATGTTCCCAATCTCACGCAGTTCAACTTCAACGACGCTCTGTCGAGCTTCCGGGTCGACCAGGGTCGGTGGGAACTTTGTGAACATGCCAATTACCAAGGCCGCTGCTGGACCTTCAATGATGATGTTAGCAACGTTGTGCCGCTGGGCCTGAACGATCGTATTACCTCGATGCGTCGCATTGGTGGTGGTTGGCCGGGCGGTGGCGGTCAATGGCCGACGGCTGAAATCGAAGTGTTCGAGCATACGAACTACGGTGGCCGCAGCCGGACCTACGCCAGCACCGTATCGAACCTTGGACCCGATGGTTGGAACGATGCGATTTCAAGTTTTCGCATCTCCGGCCCGGGCCGCTGGGAGATTTGCGAGCACGCGTCATTTGGCGGTCGCTGTCAGATATTCACGACGGATGAGCCGACGCTGGTGCCGCTGAATTGGAACGATCGCATCTCGTCGATCCGTTATCTGCCGTAAGGCACCTGACACAGAATGCGAAAGGGCCGGTGCATGCGCTGGCCCTTTTCATTTGGGCGAAGGGATTATTCGGTGATGGGGTTGCCGCGCAGCTGCCGGTCTTCGCAGCTGCCTTCCGCATCCCCCTGGGATTGCGGGGCAAGGGCGGAACAGTTTTCCTGCGGCGCCCAGACACGCACTTCCGGCGCCCGCAAGGTTTCACGCGGGATCAGGGGCGGGGCGAGCGGTGTGGCCTCATTGCCCTCTATGGCGATGACAACGCGTTCCCCTTCTTGAGGATAATCATTGGCGTTGGACATATCGTTCGCGGGTTTCAGTTCTGGAACGATGGCGTTATCCACGGCGATTTCTTCGGTGGGTTGGCTGCCGCGATAGGTTTCCGCGTCCAGCCCAAAAGGCCCATCGAGCATGGACGGCGGCAGGGAGGCGAACATCACCGGCAGTTGCCCATCGCCGCGCGCTAGGTCCTGTTCCAGCGTGACCTCCAGGTCCGCCCCGGTCAGCCGGTTGCGATAGACGGTCATGTTTTCCAGAACGCGCTGCACATAGTTTCGCGTCTCGCGGAAGGGGATCAGCTCGACCCAGTCGATGGGATCGACTTCATCGGTACGCGGGTCGCCATAGGACTGAATCCAGCGGTCAACGCGATGGGGCCCAGCGTTATAGGCGGCAATCGCCATGATGTAGGAACCATCGAAGCGTTGCAGCATTTCGCCCAAGTGATAGCGCCCAAGCTGGGTGTTGTAGGTGGGCCGTTCAGTCAGCCAATTGGAGTCATAGGAAATGCCCAGATGCCGCGCGGTGGTGCGTGCCGTCGCGGGCATCAGCTGCATCAACCCGCGCGCGCCTGCGCTTGACCGGGCGGCGGGGTTGAACTCGCTTTCCTGCCGCGACAGGCCCAGTACCAATGCCATCTCGGGCAAGGGGATGTCGGAATGAAAATCTTCGTAGTTCACCAGCGGATAGGTCGTTTCCGTCAGATAGATGTGCTGGAACATGGCGAGCTTGCCCACGCGCACGGCCATGTGCCACTGGTCAATCTCCCGCGCGAGGTTGGCGATAATCTGCATATCCTGTGGATTGGAATAGACCTCACCCAAATGCAGGAACCATGAAAACTGCAAGCGCTCGGTGGCGAGGTCGCTCAGCAGTTCCGCGGCATGGACAAGGGGTTCCTGCCGCAGCTGCGTCTGACGGGTGGAGTTGACCTCCGGCGGACGGGGCAGATGAAGGCGGTCAAAGCCTTCGCCCAACCGTTCCATGGCGAGCTGGCCGTAATATGTGGTGGGGTTGGCCGCGGCGGCCACATAATCCTGATGGGCCTCACCATCGTTCCCCAGAACTTCGTTCGCACGGCCCATCCAATACCACGCGCGCGCCAGACTGATGGGATAGGACACCCCGTCGCGAAGGCGCGTGAAGTGATCGAGCGCCGTTTGCGGCTCATCCAGATACCGCAAGGCGATCCAACCGGCGAGCCATTCGGCCTCGGCAAAATCACCGCCCTCGCTCATGCCGTGACCAGCAACCATGTCATAGGCCGCCTGATGTTCGCCCTCGCGAATGGCGTTGCGCGCCTGAATGTGGCGCTCGGTCCACCAACGTTCGGGATTGCCCAGCTCCTCCGCCGTTGTCGGCGCGGCGGCAATCATGGGCCAGGTTTCTTCGTCGCGGTTTTGGCGGCGGCGCCAGCGGACGCGTTCGTACAGCAGACCGGGATGGTTCTGATATTCCTCCGGCACGCCCGCGACCCGCGCACTGGCATTGCTGTCGAGCGCAATCAGCGCCATCCAGGCATCCATCAATAGGCGGAAATTATAGGGCACGCGCGACCGCATCCGGTCAGCAGCGTTGTAATCATGTTCCCAAAGAAGGCGTTCCGCGCGCGCGATTTGATCTTCCTCGCGCAGGTAATCGCCATAGCGTGCGGTCAGGCGCACTTCATCGCTGCGGGAAAAATCATCGTTCACCCAGGCATCGCGCACCCAATGGGCGGCAAAACTTTCATTGCCTTGCGCCATATAGGCATCAGCGAGGCGAAGCTTGCCATCGCTCGTGACCGGCGCATTGCCTGCGAACCAGGCGATGACCTGCGCGGGCGGCATATCATCGGGCAGGGCTTCCTCGGCGCGGCGGAGCAGCGTGCCCTGGCGCGGCCAATCGGGATGTTCATTGAGAAACTGGACGACCGCTTCAAAGGGTGCATCCGCGTCGCGGTCCTGCACCCAGAGCCAACGGACCAGGTCGCGGCCGACAATATCACTTGATTGGTTGGCGAGATCGAGGGCCCGCTGCCAATTGTTTGCGCGCACAGCCTCGAAGGCGTCGTTGAGGGTCGCATAGTCCTCTTCGGACATATAAGGCGAAGGCGGTGGGGGCGGCGGGCGAAGAATGGGATGGGTGCTACCGAGTTCGATGCTCGCATGGGCAGGCAGTGCCGCGGCTCCAAGAGCCAGCGCGCCGAAAACCCAGCCCCGCCACTTGAACTTTTGGCGTCCTGCCGCCATTTTCGATCCTTTGCCCCACCCCGTAGGTTCCGGGAGCGTTCCCGGGACATCCTCCTGACGCCAAAGCCTAAATGGCAAATGTTAAGGACGCTACCCTCGGCGCGCGGAATTGGGTAAGGATGGTCTCAACATCGCCAAATTGGTAATCAATTCTTTAAGTCATGCCGAACCTTGGACCTGAACATATTCGTGGCTCGATCTGCGCCCTCGTCACCCCGTTTACCGATGGGGCGGTGGACACGCGTGCCTTTGCGGACCTTGTGGAATGGCATATTGCCGAAGGGACCCACGGGCTTGTGCCTTGCGGCACCACGGGGGAGGCGCCGACCCTCAGCCTCGACGAGCATGACGAAGTGATCCGGACCTGCATCGAAACGGCCGGGGGCAGGGTTCCTGTCATCGCCGGAACTGGCAGCAATTCAACCGCCGCCGCCATTGAGCGGACCCGCAAGGCCGAAAAGGCTGGCGCGGATGCGGCACTACTCGTCGCGCCCTATTACAACAAGCCGACGCAAGAAGGGCTCTATCAGCACTTCAAGGCCATTGCCGGGTCTACGGGCCTGCCGATCATTCTCTACAATGTACCGGGCCGTACAGTGACCGACATTTCGGTTGAGACAGTCGCACGGCTCTCTGAAATCCCCAACATCGTTGGAATTAAAGATGCCACCGCCGACCTTGCCCGGGTGACACACCACCGTGCAGCTTGCAGCGAAGATTTCATTCAGCTTTCGGGCGAAGATGCGACTGCGCTGGCCTTCAACGGAGCAGGCGGCGTGGGGTGCATTTCAGTGACCGCCAATGTGGCGCCCAAGCTGTGCGCCAAATTGCAGGAAGCGACCTTGCGCGGGGATAAGGCCGAGGCGCTGGCGTTGCAGGATAAATTGATCGACCTGCATGTGGCGCTGTTTCTGGAAACGAGCCCCTCGCCAACGAAGTACGCCATGTCCGTTCTGGGCAAATGCGATGAACAATTGCGCTTGCCCTTGGTTCCAGCCACAGAGATGACGCGGGTGCGTGTGCGCAAGGCGATGCAAGCCGCCGGCCTGATTGAGGGTTAGGGCCATGGCAAAGTCAGATCCCAAGCGGAAAGTCCTCGCCGATAACCGCCGCGCGAGATTCAATTTTGAAATCACCGACACGGTCGAGGCGGGCATCATGCTTGCCGGCACCGAGGTTAAAGGGCTGCGCGAAGGCAAGGCTAGTATTCAGGATAGCTATGCCTCGCCTGAGGAAGGCGCGATTTATCTCGTAAATGCCTATATCCCGGAATATCAGGCGGCCAATCGGTATAATCACGAAGCGCGTCGCAAGCGGAAGCTCCTTTTGCACAAGCGTGAGATGATGCGGCTGGCGCAAGCGGTGCAGACCAAGGGCGTTACGCTGGTGCCGCTCAAGCTTTATTTCAATGAAAAGGGCATCGTGAAAGTCGAGCTCGGCATCGGCAAGGGCAAAAAAATGCATGACAAGCGTGAGACCCAAAAGAACCGCGATTGGGAACGTCGCAAAGCCCAGCTGTTACGCGACGGGTAGGGCATGTCCATTTCCGCACTCTGGGTTCTTTTTGCTGTCGCCGTCGGTGTCTTGTTGGGGCTGATTTTTCAGAAACCTCTGCTGCGATTGTGGGATCGGCTGACACGAGATTTTCGCGCCGAGCAAGACCTGCAACGCTTTGCTCAGACCTCGCAACAGGGGCACTTTTATCTGACCATCGCCAAGTATGATCAGGAAATGCCGCCAATTGATTGCTTTCGCGAGAAGGACGGCAGTCACACCTATGTCTGGGACGGCAAGGAGTTCACCAACGAAGAAGCGGCAAACTTCGCCCGGCGGCAGGCGGTACTGGCCGCTGCGCGCGCTTACTATGGCGATATTGATATGTGGCAAAAATCGTTGCCGCCACCACCTCGGCCGCGGTTCAGGGATCGCAAATAACCCGGATCAGGCGCGGCCCAATTGCTGGTCGATCAGGCTAAAAACGTTTTCGAACATTTCTGTCGTCAGCCGCCCTGTGTTCGTGTTGTAGCGGGAGCAGTGGTAGCTCGAAATAAGTGCGACATCATCGAACTCGTAGTGTGAGCCGTGGCCGAACTTGTAGGCACTCAATTTGCCGCCCAGTGCCCGCACGGTTGAATCATGGGCGATCTTTCCCAGCGCAAGGATAACGCGCAGGCGGGGCAATGCGTCGATACGGGAAACGAGAAACTTGCGGCACTCGTTGATCTCAGCTCCCACCGGTTTGTTTTCTGGTGGCACGCAGCGCACGGCATTGGTGATCATGGCGCGGGTGAGCTTTAATCCGTCGTGCGGATCAGCGTCATAGGTGCCGCTGGCCCAACCAAACTTCAGCAAAGTCCCATAGAGGAGATCGCCCGCATAATCGCCGGTAAAGGGGCGGCCCGTGCGGTTGGCTCCGGTCACGCCCGGGGCAAGGCCGACGATCAGGAGCTCTGCATCCTCGGAGCCGAAAGACGGCACTGGGCCATTGAACCATTTGGGCTCGCGCCCCCGTACCTCGTCGATATAGGCGGCAAGGCGCGGGCAATCGCGGCAATCAAAGGGTGGTTCTGGCGGAACGGTGCTCGGTGGGCTCACGAAACAGCTTCAATGTCGTCTTCATCTTCGAAGTCGTCATCATAGCTGTCATTGGTCGAAGTGTCAGGTGCCGGGCGTTCCCGCTGCGGGCGGCCAATGATTTTCGCAAGCTCGGCAAGTTCCACGAACGTGTCGGCCTGGCGGCGCAACTCATCGGCCAGCATGGGGGGCTGAGATTTGATGGTGGAGACAACGCTCACCCGCACGCCCTTGCGCTGAACCGATTCAATCAGGCGGCGGAAATCGCCATCGCCGGAAAAGAGCAGGATGTGATCAACGTGGTTCGCCATTTCCATCACGTCCACGGCGATCTCGATATCCATATTGCCTTTAATGCGGCGGCGACCGCTCGCATCGGTGAATTCCTTGGTGGGTTTGGTGATGATCGTGTAGCCATTGTAGTCGAGCCAATCGACCAGGGGCCGGAGGGGTGAATATTCCTGGTCCTCAACAATGGCGGTGTAATAGACAGCGCGGATGAGCGTGCCTTGATCCTTAAGGAACTCAAGCAGGCGCTTGTAATCCACGTCGAATTCCAGCGCCTTGGTCGCGCCATAGAGATTGGCGCCGTCAATGAAAACCGCAAATTTGTCTTCGGGGTAGAACCCCAGATCAATGGTACTCACGAGCTACTATCCTTATATTCAACACTGACAATCGCATTCGCCTGAGAGAGACATGATCCTCATCGCCCTCGGGGCAAATCTTCAAAGTAAAATCGGCGGCCCCCGCGATACGCTGGAGGCGGCGGTCCGCCGTATGGGCGAGCAGGGGATCGAGGTGGTGGCGCGGTCCCACTGGTATCGCACCAGCCCTGTTCCCGCGTCAGACCAGCCCGACTTCGTGAACGGGGTCATCGCGGTCCGAACGGGGCTCGGGCCTCATGACCTCCTGGCGGCGCTTCACCAAATTGAAGCGGTGCTGGGCCGGACCCGGGCCCAGAAATGGGAGGCGCGGGTCCTCGATCTCGATCTGCTCGCCTATAACGACAAACTAATATTAGAAGAACTCCAAAAAGACGGGCAGTCCATTCAAATCCCACACCCACGGTTGCATCAGCGACGATTTGTCCTTGTTCCGCTAGCTGAGATTGCGCCGGATTGGGTCCATCCCGCGCTGGGGGAGCGGGCGAGGGACCTGCTAGCTGGGTTGAACGACGCCGATGTGGTGGAAATGCTCGACTGATCTGGCCCTTAAGCCTTGCAAATCCCTCGATTCCCCTATATCTACCCTCGCTCTCATTCATTAGGAGGACGCACATGGCGCGTGTCACAGTTGAAGACTGCGTAGAAGTCGTCACGAACAGATTTGATCTGGTCCTGCTTGCCGCCCAACGGGCGCGCGGGATCTCTGCGGGTGAACCCCTTACGGTGGAACGCGACCGGGATAAAAACCCCGTCGTCTCGCTGCGGGAAATTGCCGAAAAATCCGTCGGGTCCGAGGACCTGACCGAGCAGCTCATCGCCAGCATGCAGCGGCATGTGGAAGTTGATGAGCCCGAAGTGGATGCGCCTCAGCTGACTGGCCCTTCCGAGGATCAGCCGGTAACGCTGACCGAGGAAGATCTGCTTCGCGCGCTGCGCACGGAAAATGAAGCCCAGGCGGAAGGTTACGACCGCTTCTAGGAGTTTTATGATAGAATTCGCTTCGGCAGAATTGAGCCGGGTGGGGCAAAGGGTGCCGCACCCGGCTTTTTTGTCTCTGGGGCCCGGAAGGCCGGGCCGGGAATGAATTTGAGGTTATGAGCGCAACGATCGAGGGCACACGCCTGATGGCGGACCTCCTGGCGGAGGTGGAGAGCCACGGGAACCATGCGGACCCGGCAGCGCTCGCTCGTGCCTATGAAATGGCCGATGCCGCGCACCATGGCCAGACCCGCAAGAGCGGCGAGCCCTACATCACTCATCCAATGGCGGTGGCGACCATCCTTGCCGACCTGGGGCTCGATACGGCGAGTCTGGTGACGGCCATCCTCCATGACACTGTGGAAGACACTACCCTAACGCTGGACGAGGTAAGCAAGGCTTTCGGGCGCGAGATCGCTGACCTTGTGGACGGCGTTACCAAACTGACCCAGCTTGAGCTTTCGTCCGAAGACACCAAGCAGGCGGAAAACTTTCGCAAACTGCTGCTGGCGATTTCCAAAGACATTCGTGTGCTGCTCGTCAAGCTCGCCGACCGCATGCATAACATGCGCACGCTTGGGTCGTTGCATGATGAAAAGCGCCGCCGCATCGCGCTGGAGACAATGGAGATCTACGCACCGCTCGCGGGCCTCATCGGCATGCAGCATATCCGTGAAGAACTGGACGATCTCTCTTTCGATATTCTCAATCCCGATGCGCGGGCCTCGGTCATCGCGCGGCTCAGAAACCTTGACTACAATCAGGGCGACCTGATTGAGCGCATTAGTACGCAGGTGACAAAGTCGCTTGAGGACAACGGTGTTCACGCGCGGGTCTATGGCCGGGAAAAGCGGCCCTATTCCATCTGGCGGAAAATGGAACGCAAGGCGATTTCCTTTGAACAGCTTTCAGATGTCTACGGCTTCCGCGTCATCGTGGAAACAACGGACGATTGCTACAAGGCGCTGGGGATTATCCATCGGCGCTGGTCGGTGGTGCCCGAACGGTTCAAGGATTACATCTCGACGCCCAAGCGTAACGACTATCGTTCGATCCATACAACGGTGGTGGGTCCGCAAGGACAACGCGTGGAGCTTCAAATCCGCACCCGCGAAATGGATGAAGTGGCCGAAGAAGGGATCGCCGCGCATTGGAAATACAAGACCGGAACGGGCGGCGATTTTGACTGGCGCCCAGACCTTGAAGAAAGCAAGGCGACGCGCCGCCTGCGCGAGATGACGGACTTGCTGGAACAGGGCGCGACGCCGGAAGAATTTCTCGATAACACCAAGCTTGAGCTCTTTCAGGATCAGGTCTTTTGCTTCACGCCCAAGGGACACCTCATCGCCCTGCCGCGCGGGGCGACGCCGGTGGATTTTGCCTATGCGGTGCACTCCAACATCGGCAACCGCTGCGTGGGCGCGAAAATTCATGGGCGCATCCGCCCCCTGAAATCGGAACTCAAGAACGGCGACATCGTGGAAATTCTGACATCCACTGTGGAACGCCCCAACCCCGAATGGGAAAACTTCGTCGTCACGGGCAAGGCGCGCTACACCATCCGCAAATTCATTCGCGCCTCGGAGGTTGAGGAGTTCGTGCAGCTCGGTCAAAGCCTTGCCGAACGCGCTTTCGCTGAACACGGACAAAAGTTCACCAAGAAGGCGATCAAGCAGGCGTTGAAACGTCTTGAACTCAGTTCCGATGATGAAGTTTACGAGGCCTTGGGGCGGGGCGAGCTTCGTCCGCGCCGGGTGCTGGAAGCCGCATTCCCGGGGCTCGACTTCGATGCCGAAGCCGAAGGCATGCCCAAGTCGAAAAAGAAGGCGCCGAAGAAACAACGCGGGAATGAGAAAAAGCCGATCCCTATTCGCGGCCTCACGCCCGGCATTGCGGTGCATCTGGGCCAGTGTTGCCATCCCATTCCGGGCGACCGCATCGTCGGCATTGTGGAACCTGGCCACGGGGTGAAGGTTCACACTATCGATTGCGAAACCCTTCAGCGGGTGCAGGATGACCCAGATGGTTGGCTCGATCTTTCCTGGGACGAACGCAAAAAGAGCAACATTGTCCCGGTGGGCCGTATCAAGCTGTCGGTGCTGAACCAGCGCGGTACGTTGGGTACGATTACGACTGTGATTGCAGACAATGGCGGCAATATCTCGAACTTCAAGATTGAGGATCGAGGGGCGCTGCTCTTTGAGATTATTGTGGATGTAGAGGTGGAGGACTTGAAACACCTCACACAAATTATTGCGGCCCTGCGCGCCGCCTTGCCGGTTCAGTCGGCAGAGCGGGCGCGCGGTTGGGTCTCGGAAGACGAAACGGAGGAATGATGGATACCGAAGCGGTCTTGAACGAGTTTCGCGGGGCAGGGGCCCTGCTCGAAGGGCATTTCATTCTTTCCTCTGGCCTGCACAGCCCGGTCTTTCTGCAGAAGGCGAAGGTCTTTCAATTTGCGGACCGCACGGAACGCCTTTGCAAAGCGCTTGCGGAAAAAGTGAAGGCCGAACTTGATCAGCTGCCGGACGTCATTATCTCCCCCGCCGTTGGCGGCATTATTCCGGGATATGAGACCTCGCGCTGGCTCGGCGTGCCGGCCATGTTCACCGAACGCGAAGATGGCGAGTTCCGCCTGCGGCGTGGGTTTGAACTTGCGCCCGGCACAAAGGTGCTGGTGGTTGAGGACATCGTGACGACGGGTCTGTCGAGCCGCGAATGTATCGACGCGATCAAGGCACAAGGCGGCAACGTGATTGCGGAGGCTTGCATCGTCGACCGCTCCGGCGGGCGTGCGGATCTCGGCGTTCCGCTCATCTCTCTCGCGCAAGTGGATTTTCCCGCGTTCAAGGAAAGCGAACTTCCGGCGGAACTTGCAAAACTTCCCGCGATCAAGCCCGGCAGCCGGGACCTGTCAAAGAAGGCGAGCTGACTTTGGGCAACGGCACGAAAGACTTTCTCGGGCGCTTGCGGCTCGGCGTGAATATCGATCACGTGGCGACGATCCGCAATGCGCGGGGCGGCGATCATCCCGATCCTTTGCGCGCGGCACGCATCGCGGCGGATGCGGGGGCGGACGGGATTACGGCGCACTTGCGCGAAGACCGCCGTCATATATCCGATGCCGATGTTGATCGCTTGATGGAAGAGATTGACCTGCCGCTTAATCTTGAAATGGCGGCAACGGATGAGATGCTTGCCATTGCCTTGCGGCACAAACCGCACGCCTGCTGCATCGTTCCTGAGAAGCGTGAAGAGCGTACGACGGAGGGCGGCCTTGATGTGGCAGCCCAGCACAATCACCTTACAAAGTATGTTGGCAGCCTGTCGGACAAGGGCATTCGCGTGTCGCTATTTATTGAGGCGAACCCCGTGCAAATCGCGGTCGCCCATGCTCTCGGCTCCGATATTGTTGAGTTTCACACCGGCGCCTATGCCGATGCCCACCACGCGGGGGAGGCCACCACGCGCGATCGGGAGCTTGCGAAACTGGTGGAGGGTGGCCGCATCGCCCACGAGATGGGGCTTGAGGTGCACTACGGCCACGGCCTCACCTTTGACACGGTCAAACCCGTTGCCGCCATTCGTGAAGCGGTGGAACTCAACATCGGCCATTTTCTGATTGGCGAGGCGATTTTTATCGGCCTCGAGGGCGCGATCACGCGTATGCGTGAGTTGATGGATGAGGCGCGCCTATGATCATCGGCATCGGCAACGACATCATCGATATCCGCCGTATCGAGAAGACGCTCGACCGGTATGGCGACCGCTTTGTGCAGCGTTGCTTTACCGAGATCGAACAGAAAAAATCCGACCGCCGCCGTCTGCGCGCCGCCTCCTACGCCAAACGGTTCGCTGCAAAGGAAGCTTGTTCCAAGGCGCTCGGCACCGGTTTTCGGCGCGGCACCTATTGGCGTGATCTTGGGGTCGTAAACCTGCCATCGGGCAAGCCAACCATGGCGCTGACCGGCGGGGCGGCCGATCACCTCGCGCGGCTTACACCTGCGGGGTTCGTTGCCAAGATTGACCTCACCATCACGGATGATTTTCCCCAAGCCCAAGCCTTTGTCATTATCACCGCGGTGACCCCGGAAATGGCCGAAAAGCTGCAATAACCCCGATGTGATGGGGCTGGCGGGCAGGGCCACTTGGTGCCTGCGTCCGGCGTGTCGTAGATTGGGCCATGATCGAACGGGTGGGTGCAATCATGGGCTTGGCAGGGCGCGGCGCGGTGAGCGGCGTGATCCGCTTTTTCCGTCCCCACGGCATGATCACCATCTGGGAACACTTCAAGTTCCTGGCGCTCTTGTTGATCGTCGCCGTCCTGTTCCGGTCCTTTGTCGTGCTTCCTTACCGAGTTGTCTCCGGTTCCATGATGGGGACGCTGCTGGTTGGCGATTACTACTACGTTTCCAAATTCTCCTATGGCTTCAGCCGCTTTTCCTCTCCGGTCCATTGGTGGCCGGAGGAAGGGCGCATCTTCGGCGCCATGCCCGAACGCGGCGAAGTCGTGGTCTTCAAGCTGCCCAGCGATAACGAAACCGACTACATTAAGCGGGTTATTGGGTTGCCCGGCGACCGTATTCAGGTCCGCGATGGCGTTCTCTATCTCAACAGCGCGGCGATCCCGCGCGTTCGGGAAGGGACCTTCGATATCGAGGTCCGCCCCGGCGATGTTCGCCATGTGCCCCAGTTCCGGGAAACCTTGCCCAACGGGATCAGCTATCTGACCCTGGACATGACCCCCTTTGGCCCGGGGGACAACACCCAGGAATATGTGGTCCCCGAGGGCCATTTCTTCATGATGGGCGATAATCGGGACAATTCCCTCGATAGCCGCTTCCTGGCCGATGTGGGGTTTGTGCCTTATGAGAACCTCGTGGGCCGAGCGGAAGTGCGGTTTTTCTCCACCGACGGCAGCGCCGCCCTGTGGCAGGTCTGGCGTTGGCCGGGGGCCATCCGCTGGGGCAGGGTCTTCGGGACCCCCTGAGCGGAACCCTCGTGATCCGTTCATATTGGGTTCGTCTGGGGCTGGCATAATGGGGCCGGCCCCCTTACATTCTGGGCGAATCAGCCCCCAGTAGCAGGCGAGCGGACAGAAAGCATGAGTATGGCGTCGAGCGCAAAATCGGGAACCGGCGAAGCAATTTGGGACAATGCCAAGACCATTGGCATCGCCCTGTTGATCGCCTTGGTGATCCGCTCCTTCCTCTTCCAGCCCTTCAACATCCCGTCGGGGTCGATGATGGGGACGCTGCTTGTGGGCGACTATCTGTTCGTATCCAAGTTCACCTATGGCTACAGCAGATACTCCTTACCCTTTGGAATCATTCCTTTTAATGGCCGCATCATGGGCCGCGCGCCGGAACGCGGCGACGTGGTGGTGTTCAAGCTGCCGAGCGACAACCGCACCGACTACATCAAACGCGTGATCGGCCTTCCCGGTGACCGCATTCAGGTGACGGACGGCGTGCTCTACATCAACGATCAGATGGTGCCCCGCGACCGGGTGGAGGACTTTGAGTACCGCCTGCCCGATGGCCGCGTGGTCTATGTGCCGCAGTATCGCGAGACCCTGCCAAACGGGGTGCAGTATCTGACCCTCGATTCCATGCCTGAGGGCCCGGAAGACAACACGGGCGTCTATACGGTGCCCGAGGGCCATCTGTTCATGATGGGCGATAACCGCGACAACTCCGCCGACAGCCGCGAGCCAAGCGCCGTGGGCTTTGTCCCTATCGAAAACGTCGTGGGCCGGGCAGAGATCAAATTCTTCTCCACCGACGGCAGTGCCGCGATTTGGGAATTCTGGCGCTGGCCGAGCGCGACCCGTTGGGGCCGCATGCTGCAAGGCATTGAGTAGGCGCGGGCAAGGCGGGGCTTCCCGGCAAAGGAAGCGCCCGCAGGTTCCCGCCGCCGCCCACAAGGCGTTGCAGAAGAGGCTCGCCTATACTTTCAAAGATAACAGCATCCTGACCGCCGCGATGACCCACGCGAGCGCGGAGACCCGCGCCGTGGGCCTGCCCGACAACGAGCGGCTCGAATTTCTTGGCGACCGCATTCTGGGCCTGCTCACCGCTGATGCCCTGACCAAGCTCTATCCGGACGCAAACGAAGGCGATCTCGCCACACGGCTTAATGCGCTCGTGCGGCGGGAGACTTTGGCCGAAGTCGCGCTGGAAATCGGTTTGGGCAAATGCCTTGTCCTGGGTCCGGGGGAAGATCAAGCCGGGGGGCGTGACAAGCCTGCACTGCTTGCCGATGCCTGCGAAGCTCTGTTTGCCGCACTCTATCGCGATGGCGGCATGCGCGCGGCGAAGCGGTTTTTCGATGCCAATTGGAAAGAACGACTGAGCACGGTCACCGAGGTGCCGCGCGACGCAAAGACCCGGCTGCAGGAATGGGCGCAAGGGGCTGGGCACGGCACGCCCACCTATGCGCAGGTGTCGCGCGCGGGGCCTGACCACGCGCCGACCTTCACCATCGAAGTGCGCGTCGAGGGGCTCAAGTCGCGCCGCGCCAAGGGCGCGTCCAAGCGCGAGGCGGAACAAGCGGCGGCAGAGACCATGCTGAAAGCGGAAGGCGCGAATGACTGATCAGGAAAACCGGCGCTGCGGCGTTGTTGCGGTGGTGGGCGCCCCTAATGCGGGCAAATCCACGCTCACCAATCAGATGGTGGGAACGAAGGTCGCCATCGTGACGCACAAGGTGCAAACCACGCGGGCACGCCTGCGCGGCATTTTCCAGGTGGGCGATAGCCAGATCGTGCTGGTGGATACGCCCGGCATTTTCGCGCCGCGCCGCAAGTTGGACGAAGCCATGGTGGAAGCCGCCTGGGGCGGTGCCGATGACGCCGACGAGGTCTTGCTTCTGGTGGACGCGCCCCGTCATGCGGAAAAGGACGGCGGCGGCAAGGCCGGCAAGGATACGGATCGCATCATCGAAGGGCTGAAGGCCCGTGGGCGGCAGGCGGTGCTCGTGCTGAACAAGATCGACGAGATGAAGCGCGAAGACCTGCTGGAGATGATCGCCACATTCAACGACACGGGCGTCTTCAAGGAAACTTTTCTGATCTCTGCCCTAACCGGCGAGGGGGTGGAAGAGCTGGAAACCTGGCTCGCGGCAAAGATGCCGGATGGCCCTTGGCTCTATCCCGAGGACCAGCCCGCGGATGTCACACAGCGGGCGCTCGCATCCGAGGTGACCCGCGAAAAGCTGATCCTGCGGCTTCATGACGAGCTGCCCTATGCGACCACGGTTGAGACCGAAACCTGGAAGGATCTGCGCGACGGCAGCGTCCGGATCGAGCAAGTCATCTTCGTCGAACGGGACAGTCAAAAGCCCATCGTGCTCGGCAAAGGTGGCAAAACAATCAAAGAGATAGGCAAGGACGCTCGTGAAGAACTTGAACAGATGATGGACCGCAAGGTGCACCTGTTCCTGTTCGTCAAAGTGCGCGAACGCTGGGCGGAAGACCCCGAACGCTTCCGCCTGATGGGGCTGGAGCTCCCCAAACGGTGAGCCTAGGCTGAGCCATGGACTGGACCGATCAAGCCATCACGCTGGGTGCCCGCGCCCACGGGGAAAACAGCGCCATTGTCACGCTGCTGACCAAGACCCATGGGCGGCATCTGGGGCTCGTCCGCGGGGCGCGGTCAAAGTCCCGTGCGCCGTCGCTTCAGCCCGGCAGCCTCGTTGAAGCCAAATGGCGGGCGCGGCTGAACGAACATCTCGGCACCTACACGATTGAGGCGAAAAAAATCCACGTTCACACAGTGCTCAACGAGCCGCTGGAACTTGCCGCCCTGTCGAGCATTTGCGCCCTTGCCGAAACGGTCCTGCCGGAACGGGAGGCACACTCCGCGCTCTATGAGGGATTGCTTGTTTTCCTGGACAGTCTCGATGACCGCGAGGTCTGGCCCATGGTGCTGGTGAAATGGGAAGTGGGTCTGCTCAAGGAACTCGGCTATGGGCTCGAAATCGAATCCTGCGCCGTGTCGGGGGAGACGGAGGGCCTGACCCATGTGTCGCCAAAATCGGGCCGGGCAGTCACGGCGGCGGAGGCCGCGCCCTATGCGGGCAAATTGCTGCCCTTGCCGGGGTTTTTGACGGATGATCGCCGCGCCACACCGACACTCGCCGATGTGGTGGATGGGCTCGCCCTGACCGGGCATTTCATCGAGCGACGCCTGCTTCGGCCCCATGAACGGCAAATGCCCGACGCGCGGGAGCGGCTGATCGCGCGGCTCAATCGTTTTGCGGCCCGTGGCGGCAGTTTAGACACAGACTGAGCGCCGCCGAATCGTCTAACCAAAGCCCATGAGTAAAAAGGTCACGCCGCCCCACGACGATATTCTGCCCGCGCCGCTCGCCGAAGCCCTTTCGGAGCGGTATCTGGCCTATGCGCTGTCGACCATTATGGACCGGGCCCTGCCGGATGTGCGTGACGGGCTGAAGCCGGTGCACCGCCGTCTCATGTTCGCCATGCGGCAGCTGAAGCTTGATCCCAGCCAGGGCTTCAAAAAATCCGCCCGCGTTGTAGGTGAGGTTATCGGCCGTTTTCACCCGCACGGGGACCAGGCGATCTATGACGCGCTGGTGCGCCTTGCCCAGGATTTTGCCGTGCGCTATCCGCTCATCGACGGGCAGGGCAACTTCGGCAATGTGGACGGCGATAACGCCGCCGCCATGCGCTATACCGAAAGCCGCCTGACGGAAGTCGCGCAGGCGCTGCTCGACGGCATTGACGAAGATACAGTCGATTTCCGCGCCACCTATGATGGCGAGGATCAGGAACCGATCGTTCTGCCCGCCGCCTTCCCGAACCTTCTGGCCAATGGGTCGACGGGCATCGCCGTCGGCATGGCGACCTCAATCCCCCCGCACAATGCGGGCGAGCTGTGCGATGCGGCGCTGCATCTGATCAAGACGCCGAACGCCACCGCCAAAGGGCTGATGAAATATGTGAAGGGCCCGGACTTTCCCACCGGCGGTGTTGTGGTCGACACGGCCGAGGAAATGGCCGAGGCCTACAAAACCGGGCGAGGGGGTTTTCGCGTGCGCGCCCGTTGGCATCGCGAAGACGGCGCGCGCGGCACCTATGTCGTGGTCGTGACCGAAGTTCCCTATCAGGTTCAGAAATCGAAACTGATCGAAAAACTCGCGGAACTTATCCACGCGAAAAAACTGCCGCTGCTCGCCGACGTGCGCGATGAAAGCGCAGAGGACATTCGCCTGGTGCTTGAGCCCCGCTCCGGCAAGGTCGACGAGACCATGCTGATGGAATCGCTTTTCAAGATGACCGAACTTGAAAACCGCATTTCTCTCAACATGAATGTGCTCGACCGCGGCGTCGTGCCTCGGGTCATGAGCCTGCCCGAAGTGCTGCGCGCCTTTCTTGATCACCAGCAAGATGTGCTGGTGCGGCGCTCAAAGCATCGCCTGGCGAAGATCGAGCACCGCCTCGAAATCCTCGAAGGCTATCTCGTTGTCTATCTCAATCTTGATGAGGTGATCCGCATCGTCCGGGAAGAAGACGAGCCGCGCCCTGTCTTGATGAAAACCTTCAAGCTGACCGAGGTTCAGGCCGATGCCATCCTGAACATGCGCCTGCGCTCCTTGCGAAAGCTTGAAGAGATGGAAATCCGTACCGAGCACAAATCCCTCACCGCCGAGGCAAAGGGCCTCCGCGCCTTGCTGAAATCCAAAGACAAGCAATGGAAAGCCATTGCGGACGAGATCAAGGCGACGAAGGATAAGTTCGGGCAAAAGACCGCACTCGGCAAACGCCGCACGACATTTTCCGAAGCGCCCGATATCGACCTCGAGCTGGAAGAAATTCTGGTCGAGCGCGAACCCGTTACCGTTGTCTGTTCCGACAAGGGCTGGATCCGCGCCATGAAGGGGCACCTGGAACCCGGCGCCGACATCAAATATCGCGAGGGGGATAAGCCGCGCTTTGTCTTCCATGCGCAAACAACTGACAAGCTGATCGCCTTTGGCACCAATGGCCGGTTCTACATGATCGGCTGTGACAAGCTGCCCGGTGGGCGCGGCCATGGTGAGCCGATCCGGCTGATGATTGATCTGGGCAATGACGAGGATCTGGTGCAACTGATGGTGCACGATCCGGAGCGGACGTTGCTGGTCGCGTCGACCACCGGTCACGGGTTCATCGTTCCTGAGGCGGAAGTCGTCGCTTCCACCAAGGGCGGCAAGCGCGTGCTGAACGTGAAGCCCCCCGCCGAGGCGCAAGTCTGTGTCCCTGTGGATGGCGATCATGTGGCGGTGCTGGGCGAGAACCGCAAGCTCCTGATCTTTTCTCTCGATCAAATTCCGCAAATGGCGCGCGGCAAAGGGGTCCTTTTGCAACGCTACAAGGATGGCGGCCTGCAGGATGCCAAGGTCTTTACCCTCAAAGAGGGTCTTGCGGTGGATGACAAATCAAACCGCACTCACACCTTCACGGACCTGCGGGACTGGATGGGCAACCGCGCCAACGCTGGCCGCCTGCCGCCCAAGGGGTTTCCCCGCACCCAGAAGCTCTGATATAGGGCGCTGAGGCGGCTTGCCGCCCGGATCTGGATAACGAAGGTGCTCCTTGAAAAAGCCGAAGGGCAAAAAACCCATATCGCCTGAAAAAGTGATTGGCTGGCGCGAGACAGTGTCCCTACCAGACTTGGGGATATCCGCGATCAGGGCCAAGATCGATTCCGGCGCACGCACCTCCGCCCTTCATGCGCTCAAACAGCAGATTATTGAGCGGGACGGTGTATCGTGGGTTTCATTTCATGTTCCCATTCCCGGAACACCGCATAAGGCGCGCTGCGAGGCGCCCATCGCCGACCGTCGCAAGATCAAGAATACCAGTGGTGTCCCGGAAGAGCGTTTGATCATCAAGACGCGCCTGCACCTGGGGCAAAAGGAATGGGAAATCGAAGTGTCATTGGCCGACCGGGAAAAGATGGAATTCGATCTGATCCTCGGGCGTACGGCCATTCGGCGGCGCGGGTATCTGATCGATCCGCGACGCTCTTATCTCACTTCACCAGTGAACGAACCCGACGAGGAAAAAGCGGGCAGGGACTAGAAACCGATTTAAGGATGCGCGCCCCCGGGGCCCCCGGGTTGTTTGCGTCGCGTCGATTGTCAGGAGACACACATGAAATTTGTAATGATGGCGCGCAATGAAAACCTTTACTCGCACAAGCGATTGAAGGAAGCGGCCGAACAGCGCGGCCACACGCTGCAGATCATCAACACCCTGCGCTGTTACATGAACATCGCCTCGCGGCGGCCGGAGGTTTACTACAACGGCGAAAGCCTCCAAGGCTTTGATGCGGTCATTCCGCGCATTGGCGCGTCGGTGACCTTTTACGGCCTCGCCGTGTTGCGCCAGTTTGAGATGATGGGCGTCTATCCCTTGAATGAATCCGTTGCCATTGGCCGGTCGCGCGACAAACTGCGGTCCATGCAGCTTCTGGCGCGCGCGGGGATTGGTCTTCCGGTCACGACCTTTGCCCATGACCCCAAACAAACCGAGGAAGTATTGCGCTTGGCGGGCGGGGCGCCGCTGGTGATCAAACTGCTGGAAGGCACCCAAGGCATCGGGGTTGTTCTTGCCGACACCGACCGGTCCGCCAAGTCTGTGATCGAGGCGTTCCGCGGCGCGGGCGTCAATATCATGGTGCAGGAATTCATCAAGGAAGCGGGCGGGTCCGACATCCGCGCCTTTGTCATCGGCGGCAAAGTGGTTGCCGCCATGCAGCGCACGGGGGCGAAGGGGGAGTTCCGCTCGAACCTTCACCGGGGCGGCAGTTCGGAAACTGTCAAAATTTCACCTGAGGAACGCTCCACCGCCATTCGCGCGGCCAAAATTCTGGGGCTGAATGTCTGCGGCGTGGATATGTTGCGCTCGAACCACGGGCCGGTGGTAATGGAGGTCAATTCCTCCCCGGGGCTCGAAGGCATTGAAGGCGCAACGGGCAAGGATATTGCCGGCATGGTGATCGAATTCCTGGAGAAGGAAGCGGTCCCCGGTAAAACCAAAACCAAGGGCAAAGGCTAATGACGGGCGTGCCGCCGTTTGAAATTGGCGGTCAGACGATTGCCCCGGGGTCGCGCCAGACGATCCGTTTTCCGGTCAGCGTTCTCTCCGATCACACCCCCGTCGCGATGCCGGTGCATGTGGTGCATGGGCGGCGGCCGGGGCCGACCCTGTTTGTCAGCGCGGCGGTTCACGGGGACGAGATTATCGGCGTTGAGATCGTCCGGCGGCTCTTGAAGCGGGCGAGCCTTTCCGGTTTGCGCGGCACCTTGCTCGCCGTTCCCATTGTGAACTCCTACGGTTTTGTGAATCACTCGCGCTATCTGCCGGATCGGCGCGACCTCAACCGCAGCTTTCCGGGCAGTCCCGAAGGGTCGCTGGCCTCGCGGCTCGCCGACCTGTTTCTGCAGGAAGTGGTACTGCGATCGGATGTTGGAGTTGACCTCCATTCGGCGGCGGTGCATCGCACGAACTTGCCGCAAATCCGCGTGTCGCCTTCACGGGAAGACACAATGGAGTTGGCCGAGGCCTTTGGTGCGCCGTTAATCCTGACGTCCAAGATACGGCCGGGGTCCTTGCGCGAGGCAGCGCGGGACAACGGCATTGATGTGTTGATCTTCGAAGGCGGCGAAAGCCTGCGCTTTGACGAATTTGCCGCGCGCGTGGGTGTCTCCGGTATTTTGCGCGTGATGCACAAGCTTGAGATGATCACGGGGCGTGGTGTGGGGCGCGCGCGTGTGCCCTCAATCAAGTCAACTACCAGCGCCTGGATGCGCGCCCCGGCGGGCGGGCTGTTGCGCACCTTCCGGTCCATTGGCGACGAAGTGCAGGCGGGTGAAACCCTGGGCATTATCTCTGACCCCTTTGGTGAGGTGGAGCATGAGATCAACGCGGAGCAGGCGGGGTTACTGATAAGCCGCACGAACCTGCCGGTGGTGAACGAGGGCGACGCGCTCTTCCATATTGCCAAGATCAAGCAGAGCGAGGATGCGGGCGCGACGATCGATCACCTGACCGCGCAGCTCGATGCCGACCCGCTGTTTGATGAAGACGAGATTATCTAGAGCCTAGTCCGCCTCGCGTGCGCGAAATCGCACCACGGACTGGTATCCCCAGAACTCTACCGCCAGACGATACCGTTGGCCCGGGTCGAGACGGCTTGTGTCGAGAGCGATCGTTGTTGTGCGCACCAAGGTGCCGCGCCCACGCAGGACTTCCGCCACGGCATTCTCGCCGCAGGCGTCCTGGTATTGCGCCTGAATGAAGCTGCCGGCGTTGTCGAGCAGGAACCAGCGAAAAATCTGACAGTCATTTTCGACAATCAGGTCGATATTATCGCGCCGACGGTTTTCCAGATTGAGCGTGATCTCGACCAGCGCCATGGGCTCATTGGGGTCAATTTCAACGACCGCCGGAAAATCGATGGTGAAAGCGACAGGGCGGCTCTGTTCGCGCACGCGCAGAACCAGCGCGACGCCGACGATCAGGATCAACGGCAGGACGAACATAAAGGTGGGGCGCAGGCGCTGGAGCAATTCTTGGCGGGTCATCATGGGGGAATTTAGCTCACAGGTTTGGCGCTATCGCAAGGCATTGGGCAGGGCCGTCGCGAGCAGCGGCAGGGCGGCCACCAGCGCTAGGCCAATGAGTTGCAACAGCACAAAGGGGATGGCCCCGCGATAGATCGCGCCTGTTGTCACTTCAGGCGGGGCAACGCCGCGGAGGTAAAAGAGCGCAAACCCGAAAGGCGGGGTGAGGAAAGAGGTCTGAAGGTTGATTGCCATCATGACGCCGAGCCACACCGGATCAACTCCCATGACCAGCAGGATGGGCGCGACGATGGGCACCACCACAAAAGTGATCTCGATAAAATCGAGAAAAAAGCCGAGCACGAACATGGTCAGCATGACTGCGATAAGGGCGCCGGTCGCACCGCCCGGCACAGCGGTCAGCAGGTTCTCCACCGTCTCGTCGCCACCAAGCCCCCGGAAGACGAGGGAAAAGAGCGCCGCGCCCAAGAGGATGAGAAAGACCATGGCGGTGATTTGTGTCGTTTGCCGCGCGGTATAGGTCAGGATGCCTTCGCGCCAAACCCGCCACAGGGCGGCGAGGGTGCCCCAGGCGATGAGGCCGCAAAGGACAATGGCGACCTTGATGGCGAGTTGATCGGTCGCGGGAATTTCGGCGCGGGTCAGGCGTAAGTCGAACTGCGCGGTCAGGGCAAAGAGCCCCAGAATGGCAAAGCCCGCGGCAGCAATGGGGATCGCGCCGGTGAGAAGGGCGGAAACGAAATTCTCACGCCGATGCCGCCGCATGCGATAGCCCGCGAGCAAGGTCGCACCCACCGCGCCGACGGCCGAGGCCTCTGTTGCGGTCGCAATACCGGTGAGGATTGAGCCAAGGACAGCAACGATCAGAATGATGGGCGGCAACAGCACGCGCAGCACGCGGCTGAGCAATCCGGCAATGTCTTTCGCGCGATCCTCGGGGGGAATGGCGGGCAAGCTGGCCGGGCGCAGGATCGCCATGACGATCAGGTAGAGGATGTAGAGCGCCACCAGCATCAACCCGGGGATCAGCGCGCCCGCAAACAGGTCCCCTACGGAAAGGGGGATATAGTCCGCCACTTGAAACTGAACGTTCTGGTACTCGGAGGAAATCACGTCCCCCAGAAGGATGAGCACGATGGAGGGCGGAATGATCTGCCCCAGCGTGCCCGAGGCGGCGATGGTGCCCGTGGCGATCTCAGGCGAGTAGCCGCGCTTGAGCATGGTCGGCAGGGATAAGAGCCCCATAGTCACGACCGTCGCGCCGACGATACCCGTTGAGGCGGCAAGCAAGGCGCCCACAATGACAACGGAAATGCCGAGCCCGCCGCGCAGGGAGCCGAACAACTGCCCCATGGTGTCGAGCAAGTCCTCGGCGACTTTGGAGCGCTCCAGCATCACCCCCATAAACACAAAGAGCGGGACGGCGATCAGCGTCTCGTTCGTCATGGTCCCGTAAATGCGGCTCGGGAAAAGGGCAAGGAAACTGAGGTCAAAGACGTCGAAGGCCTGGCCGATGACGGCAAAGATCAGTGCGCTGCCCGCAAGGGCGAAGGCGACTTGATAGCCCGAAAGAAGCGCGCCCACGACAAAGAGAAAAAGGAGGATGTCGAGCATCTCGGCGATGTTCATGGCACCTCCTGCGGGGTCACGGTGCTTTCATGGCCGGACAGAACTAACGCCGCGCGGCCCGCGACCGCGATGCCTTGCGCGAGCAGGAGCCCCGCGAAACCAATCATCACCGACTTGAGGAGATAGACGTAAGGCAGGCCGCTCGATTCACGGCTGCCTTCATGAATGCGCCAGGCGTTCTCAACATATGGCCAGGTGAAGTTCAGGATCAGCAGCATCACAGGGATGAGCAGCAGAACGGTGCCGGCAAGATCTACCCGTGCTTTCATGCGCTCGGACATATTGTGATAAAAAATATCGACGCGCACATGTCCGCCCACGAGCAGCGTGTAAGCCGACGCCAGCATGAACATGATGCCATGGGCATAGATCACGCTTTCCTGGAGCGCGATGGAATTGAAACCAAAGACATAGCGCATCACCACCACGGAAAACTGCGCCAGCACCATGAAGAGCGTGCCCCAGGCGACGGTGATGCCCACTGTATGGCTGATCCAGGAAATGACGCGGCTCTGGACCCGCACCCATCCGGCAAACGCGCCCGCCCGTGCGCCCACAAGCCCCAACGCCAGAACAGGCAGGGTCAGGAGCGCGGTAAGGCCAAGGAGCGGGTACCAGAGTGTTGCGGGCACGGGTGCGCCTATTCGAACTGAAAATCGAGACGGCGATAGGCGGCATATCCTTCGTCGGACCATTCGCCCCAGGCCATGCCGTTGCGCCGCGCTTCGATAAAGCTCTCGTAGATGCGGCGGCTTAGGTGATCAGTCTCCGCAACCTCGCGCACGACCTCGCCGGAAACGCGGCCAATCTCGCGCATCACGTCATCGGGGAACTTGCGCATTTGCACGCCGTGCTCGTCCACAAGCTCGCGCATTGCGCCTGCATTGCGCGCGTTGAATTCAGCGAGGCTGCGCTCATTTGCCGTGGTGCAGGCCATGGAAACGATGCGCTGCTGCGCCGGTGTAAGGCTCTCCCAAACTTCAAGGTTCATGCCCAGGGCGAGCTGTGCGCCAGGTTCGTGAAAGCCGGGGCCGTAGTAATATTGCGCCACGCGATAAAAGCCGAAGGCGAGGTCGTTCCAGGGGCCCACCCATTCGGTGGCGTCGATGGCGCCGGTCTGGAGGGATTGGAAAATCTCGCCGCCGGGAAGCGCTACGGCTGCCGCCCCCAGCCGCCGCATGACTTCGCCGCCAAGGCCCGGCATGCGAATACGCAGGCCCGAAAAATCATCGACGCTGTTGATTTCGCGATTGAACCAGCCGCCCATCTGAACGCCGGTATTGCCGCAAGGAAACGGCTTCACATTGAAGCTGGCGGCAAGTTCGTCCCACAGCTCCTGACCGCCCTGATAGTAGATCCAGGCTGTTGTCTCCGCGGCATTCAAGCCAAAGGGCACCGCAGTGAAAAAGGCAAAGGCGGGGTGCTTGCCCTGCCAGTAATAATCGGCGCCGTGATACATGTCCGCCGCGCCGGTGGAGACAGCATCGAAGCTTTCAAAGGCGGGGACCAACTCGCCCGCCGCATAGACGCGTACTTCCAGCTGGCCGTCGGTGGCTTCGGTGATGAATTGGGCCGCATTGTTGGCGGCGGTGCCAAGCCCTGGAAAATTCGGCGGCCAGGTGGTGACCATCTTGAGCCGCCGCCGCCCCTGGGCAATCGCGGGTGATGAAAGGGTTGATGCGGCCGCGGCCGCGCCAACAGCTGCGCCCCCGGTAATTACGCTCCGACGGTCCATGGGTTTTGCCTCCCGAAATGTGCCCTCGCCAACAGAGGGGGAGTATAGGGGGGCGGGGCAGCCACGCAAGAATTAGCCCCGGAAATAGGGGGTTTATTGTGCGCTGATGTCTTCAAAAGGACGCCATCCGTCCTTGGAAAGGGCCTCAAGGGGCTGGAACCGCGCCTTGTAGGACATCTTGCGGCAACCGCCGATCCAATAGCCCAGATAGACATAAGGCAGGTCCCGGGCCTTGGCCTCACGAATGTGGTCGAGAATCAAATAGGTGCCAAGGCTCCGCGTGCGCTGGGTCACGTCGTAGAACGTATAAACCATGGAGAGCCCATCGGTGAGCACATCGGTCAGCGCAACGGCGGTGAGGGCTCCCCGCGCGGCCTCGCCCGGGTCGGCGCGATATTCCACCACTTCTGTCTGGACGGTGGTGTCTTCGGTCATGGAAACATAATCGAGAGCGGTCATGTCGGCCATGCCGCCTTCGTCGTGCCGCGCGTCGAGATAGGCGCGCAGCAGGCTGAACTGTTCCCGTGTCGCCTTGCCGTTTGTGACCTCGCGGTGCAGGTCTTCATTCTGTGCAATGACCCGGCGAAAATTGCGCGAGGGCTCGAAGTCCGTCACCCGAATGCGGACGGAGACACAGGCGTTGCAATCCTCACAGGCGGGGCGATAGGCGATGGTCTGACTGCGGCGAAAGCCCGCTTCGCTGAGGGCATCGTTCAAGGGGACCGCGTCTTCGCCCAGCAAGTGGGTGAAGACCTTGCGCTCACGCCGACCGGGCAGATAGGGGCAGGGCCCCGGCGCGGTCAGGTAAAGCGTTGGTATGCGTCGTCCCGGGTGTTCGGTCATAGCCCTTCACGTTCAACGGCAAGCCTAAACATCGCCCTAAAGGCCGAAGTAAATCGGCGCGACAATTGTAAAGGCAATCCACAGGATGATGACCAATGGTGTTCCGGAACGCAAATAATCTGAGAAGTTGTATTGCCCCGGGCCCATGACAAGCAGGTTCGTCTGATAGCCCATGGGCGTGGCGAAGGAACAGTTGGCGCCAAAAATCACAGCAAAGATAAAGGGCGTGGGGTCGACGCCCACGCTATTGGCGAGGCTGACGGCAATGGGCGTGAACAGAACCGCCGTCGCGTTGTTGCTGAGCAGGTTGGTCATCACGGCGACCAGAAGGAAGAAGGCGCTCAGCAGCATCCAGGCAGGTTGCCCGGCAAGGAGGGTCGCGATCATCTGGGCCAGCAGTTCGGCCCCGCCGGTCGCCTGTAGCGAGAGGCCGAGAGCAAGCGCCGTGCCCACAAGAATGAAAATGCGCCGGTCGATGGCGCGCGCGGCCTGCCGCACATTCAGGCAGCCCGCTGCGATCATGCCGACCGCGCCCAGCGTTGCCGCGGTAACGATGGGCAGAATCCCTGTCGCTGCCAAAACAATCATCGCACCGAAAATCAAACGCCCGCGCCCTGCATGCTGCAGGTTCGGCACGTCAATGCTTTCCCCTTCGAACAGGATGAGGTCGCGGTTCGAGCGCAGTGCCTTCTTGTCCGCGCGGCTGCCAAAGAGCAGCAGCACATCACCGGCTTCAAGGCGTATGTCTTCCATGTGAGAGCGGATCATGCGGTTCCGCCGCTGGATGCCGAGCAGGATCGTGTTCGTGCGGTGGCGAAAACCGATCTGTTCCGAGGTGTAGCCGATCATGCGTGAACCCGGCGGCACGATCGCTTCGGTGAGCATCAGGTCAGAGGGCTGACGCCCCGCCTGCGGCCCGGATTGGACAGGGCCCAGGCCCGTTTCACCGATAAAGCCCTTGAAAAAATCGGGCTGGCTTTTCAGTAGGTCGGAAAATTCATCCCGCAGGGCAGCGATGATGATGACGTCCCCGCTGCGCACGGCAATATCCTTGAAGGGCGGCAGCAAAGGGTGTTCGCCCCGCTGGATCATGCGGATGGTCATGCCCGTCGTGCCGGGCAGGGTGGTCCCCTCGATGGTTTCGCCGACGATGGGGTGATCAGGGCTCACGTAAAGCTGGGCGATGAATTTTTCACCGCTGCCCGCAACCGTCCCGGCAAGGGAGCGGTGCCCCGGCAACAGCCGCGGCATGATGAACAGCACATAGATCGCGCCGATGGCGGCAAACAGGATCCCCAGGGCGGTGATGTCGAAAAAGCCGATGTGAAGACTGCCCATTTGCCGCGCGGATTCCGCAACCAGCAGGTTGGTCGAGGTCCCGATCAGGGTGGTCGTGCCGCCCAGAATGCTCATGAAGCTGATCGGGATCATCACCTTGCTGACAGGGATATTGGTCTTGGCCGCAACCGCCGCGACGATGGGGATGAACAGAACCGTCACCGGCGTGTTGTTCATGACCGCGCTGATCAGCATCACGGCGATGAAGGCGACAATCAGAATCAGCTTGGGGCGGTTCTGTCCCAACTCGATCAAGCGCGTTGTCGTGGTGTCAAAGGCGCCGGAGTGCAAAAGCCCTTGCCCCACCACCAGTAGCGCGATGATTGACAGAAGCGCCGGGTTGGCAAAGCCTTCGAGCAGCACGGCCGCATTGAGGATCGAATGGCCGGCGTTGTCGACCACGGGGAAAAAATTGAAAAAGACGAGGAGCCCGGAAAGGGCGAAGAGCGAAGTGAGCTCAATCGAAAAGCGTTCAGTCGCATAGAGCGCGACGATCACCGCAATGCCGATCAGCACGACCCAGGTTTGCCAGGTGGTCGCTACCTCGATTGCCGCAAAATCCATAAATGCGCGCCCTCCCGGTGAGGCGTCTTTGTTCAGGGACGGCAATTCTCGCTGTATTGGTGCGGCCAAACAAGATTGAAAATTTCCGTACAATCTGCCTTGGAAAGACCATTTGGCGAGATGGGTTTTCTTTCCCCGAAACCCATGTCTATTTTAGGCAAAATGGCTTTGACGGGTCCCCATGAGTGAAATTGAGGCAATGGCAGAATTCAATCCGGCACAATTCCGCGAGGCGCTGGGGCGCTTTGCCACCGGCGTTGCCATTGTGACCTGTCCGGGGGGCGAGGGCGGCCCCGTCGGGGTGACGGTCAATTCCTTCTCCTCCCTGTCGCTGGAGCCGCCGTTGATTCTTTGGTGCCTCGACAACAAATCCTATCGCGGCGAAACCTTCCAAAGCTGCGGCGTCTTTGCGGTGAATGTTCTCGCCCGGGCGCAACAGGCCCTTTCGGTGCGGTTTTCCGAATCTGGACAACATGATTTTACGGGCATCCGCTATCAGGACGGCGGCAATGGCGCGCCGGTCCTGCCCGATGCCCTGGCGGTCTTTGAATGTGATGTGGCCGCCCGGCACGAAGGCGGTGATCACACCATCTTTGTGGGCCGGGTGACGGGCATGCGCTCCCGCGATGGGGAGCCCCTGCTTTACTATCGCGGGCGGTATCGTGGTATAGGTCCTCACCACTAAGTTGACGCCGTCAAGACTCCTCTGAGGACGCGCGGCGTCCTTTTCTACGAGGAGGTCCCGCCCCATGAGTGAGAAGCTTGCCTTTATCGGTTTGGGGGTCATGGGCTTTCCCATGGCGGGGCACCTGCAGCGCGCCGGCCATGACGTCACCGTTTACAATCGCACCACATCCCGCGCTGTCGATTGGGTTGAGACCTACGGCGGGGCGCTTGCCAAAACGCCTGCCGAGGCCGCCAAGGGCGCTTCTATTGTCTTTGCCTGTGTCGGCAACGATCAGGACGTGCGCGCCATTGCGACCGGCGAGGGCGGCGCGTTTGAGGGCATGGACAAAGGCGCTATCTTCGTTGACCACACCACCGCTTCGGCGGATCTGGCGCGGGATCTCGACACGCAAGCCAAGGCGCGGGGGTTCGGCTTTCTCGATGCGCCCGTGTCCGGCGGACAGGCGGGGGCGGAAAATGGCGCGCTGACCGTGATGGTGGGCGGCGACCAGGCGAGTTTTGACCGCGCCGCGCCGGTGATCGATGCCTACGCCAAGATGTGCAAGTTGCTGGGCCCCGCGGGCGCCGGGCAGCTCACGAAAATGGTCAATCAGATTTGTATCGCGGGTGTCGTGCAGGGCCTTTCCGAAGGGCTCGCCTTTGCGGAGGCGGCGGGTCTCGACGGGCGCGCGGTGGTGGATGTGATTTCCAAGGGTGCGGCGCAAAGCTGGCAAATGGAAAACCGCTTTGAGACCATGATCGACGGCAAGTTTGATTATGGTTTCGCGGTGGACTGGATGCGCAAAGACCTTGGCATCTGTCTTGATGAGGCGCGGCGCAACGGATCGCACCTTCCTGTCGCGGCATTGGTCGATCAATTCTATTCCGAAGTGCAAGCCATGGGCGGCGCGCGGTGGGACACATCTTCCCTGATCGCACGGCTCCGGAATGCCAAGAACGGGGCGCGGGACTGATGCCCCAGGCCAAGGTGATCAAGTTCCCGGGGCGTCCGGGAAAAGCGCCGCCCAAGAAGGCGGCGAAAAAATCGACGAAAAAGACCGCCAAGAAGGCTGCAAAAAAGGTCACCAAAAAAACCGTCAAGAAAACGGTGAAATCCGCGGCACCGAAAAAGGTATCGAAGTCAAAGGGCTCAGCAAAGCGGGCCGCGCCCAAGCCCAAAGCCGCTGCCCAAAAAACCGCAGCGCCCAAGGTACCCGCGCTCAAAAAACCCAAGGGGCAATATCACCATGGGAACCTGCGTGCGGCGCTAATTGACGGCGCGCTGATCGTTTTGGAAAACCACTGCGTTGAAGCGCTGTCGCTGCGGGAGGCGGCGCGCCGGGCCGGGGTGTCGCAGACCGCGCCCTATCGGCACTTCAAGGACAAGCAGGCGTTGCTGGCGGCGGTCGCGGGCGACGGGTTCCAGATGTTGCTGGAAGACATCAAGTCCGCGTCAGTGCCCTATGAGGATGATCCGGCGGAGGCCATCACCGCCATGGGGGCGGCCTATATTCATTTTGCCACGGACCAGCCCGCGCGTTTTCGGCTGATGTTTGGGCGGGACATTCTTGATCGCCACAAATACGAAGCCCTCGACAACGTGACCGAAGAGTTGAGCAACGCCATCGGGCGGATGTTGCCCAATCCGGCCCTGGGCTTGGGCCTCTGGTCCGCCATGCATGGGCTCGCCTGGCTTTTGATTGAGGGCGTCGTCGACATGGGGGGCGGCAAAGGCGCGATCACCTCCCGCGCAGAGATCGTGTTGCGGTCGCTGGTGCGTGAACTAGAAGGGGTAAACCTCTAACCGGCCTTGAGTTTTTTTGCCGCTTCAATCGCGAAGTAGGTGAGCACGCCATCGACGCCCGCGCGCTTGAAGCAAAGCAGGCTTTCCATCATCACCTTGTCGCCATCGAGCCAACCGTTTTGCGCGGCGGCTTTCAGCATCGCGTATTCACCCGACACCTGATAGACGAACGTCGGCACACGGAAGGTTTCTTTCACGCGCGTGACGATGTCGAGATAGGGCATGCCGGGCTTGACCATCACGCTATCCGCCCCCTCAGCAATATCAAGGGCCACTTCGCGCAAGGCTTCATCGCCGTTTGCCGGGTCCATCTGATAGGTTTTTTTGTCGCCGATCAAAGTGGTGCTGGACCCCACCGCATCGCGGAACGGGCCATAGAAGCCAGAGGCATATTTCGCCGCATAAGACATGATCTGCACATTGGGCAGGCGGGATTGTTCGAGCACGTCACGGATGACGCCGATGCGTCCGTCCATCATGTCTGATGGGGCGATGATATCGCAGCCCGCTTGAGCCTGGATCAGCGCTTGCTTGGCGAGGGTTTTGACCGTCGCGTCATTGAGCACATAGCCGCTGTCATCGATCAGTCCGTCATGGCCGTGCGTGGTGTAAGGGTCGAGCGCGACATCGCACAACACGCCGATATCCGGCGCCATCTCTTTAATCAGCCGCGTCGCGGTGCAGACGAGATTTTCGGGGTTCATGGCCTCCGCGCCATTGTCGCTGCGCCTGGCGGGGTCGGTATAGGGAAAGAGCGCCACCACGGGGATGCCGAGGTCACGGGCTTCCAGCGCCGCCGCTGCCGCTTCGTCCACCGACATGCGCTCAACACCGGGCATGCTCGGAACGGGTTCGCGGTGGCGTTTGCCGTCCATGATAAAAATTGGCCAGATCAGATCGTTCACCGTCAGCACGTTTTCGGCCATCAGGCGGCGCGACCAACCGGCGCTACGGCCCCGGCGCATGCGGGTGGCGGGAAACTTGGCGGGCGGAAAGGTGGGCATTCTCAACTCCTGAAGGCATTGGCGGGAATGTGAACCCGGCGCCCGCGCAAATTGGCCTTTTCCGGGTAAGATCGCAAGTTCCGGCAATATTGGCGCGGGAAGGGGCATCGGTGACCTGTATGCGAGATCTTCTGCTTTTCTTGGTGATTGGGTTTGGACTTTTGGTTGGTCCTGCCGCCGCTCTTGCCCAAGATCTTGAGCCAGCGAGCTGCGAGTTTGGAAGTACAGTCCAGGCGTGGCAGGGGCAGGTGAATTGTTATCGGATGCAGGTTCCAGAAAATCGGAGTGATCCGGGGACGGCTCATCTCGACCTTGCGGTCTATGAGCTTATAGGCCGGAACGGAGCAGACGGCGAACCAGTGGTTTATCTTGCCGGCGGTCCCGGCGTGGGCGGGGCATATTATGTTGATCTGCTGCTGCGCCATCCCGTGCGCGATGACCGCCCCATCATCATTCTCGAACAGCGCGGGGTAGGGGCGTCGGGGGAACTATGTCCTTCGGTACGGCGTAACTACTATCGCCGTGTGGCCTCAACCCGGGGCAACGATCGCCGCCGCCGCCAGTTTGTCGGCCTTATCCGTAGCTGCTTTGATGATGTGCGACGGCAAGGTCGTGATATTGATGCTTACACGACCGAAGAGAATGCCGCCGATGTTGCTGATTTGCGCGCGGCTTTTGGCTTTGAGCGAATGAATCTTTGGGCCGTGTCTTATGGCACCATCCTGGCGCAAGCTTACATGCGATTGGAAGCGGAGCACATTGGCGCGCTGGTTTTCGATGCGACAGTTCCCATTGACCATCCTCTCGAGCGCGATTTTGCCGCAAACTTTCGTCGCGTCCTTAGCGAGCGGTGGCAAGAATGTATTGCCGATCGCGTATGCGATGCCACGGGTGCGAGTTTTATGGATCGTCTGGAAGAGATCGTTCCAGCATACAATCATCGACCGCTCAGAATGCTCGGGTTCTCCCCTGAGCCTTCTATAGTAGTGAACTTTGTTTATGTTACTGGCGTGGATGCTGCCGGCATTGTGTACTCGTTACTCTATGAGCAGGCTTCCTATGCGGCCATTGATAGGGTCCTGAGTTTACTCGAACGGGAATCATCATCATTTCTGCGGGCTCACTATCAGCGACTGGCGGTCCCGGGGTTTAGTTTCGGAATGCATTACGCCGTCAATTGCCGGGGACCTTCGTTAGACGGTGAATCGATAGAGCTTCTTCGCGATGAGGCTGCATTTCTGTTTGATGCCATGCAGATGGGGCTTCAGCATGAACTCTGTAATGCCAGCGAGCTCGGCCCCGGCTCACCAGGGGCAAATGATCCCGTCAGCTTCAACGGACGGGCTTTGGTCCTTTCCGGTGAGTTTGATCCGATCACACCGCTAGCGCTTGCCGACCCGCTCCGCGAACGATTCCCCAATGCCGGATTTTTGGAGATTGAGGGGGGCGGGCATGGCCCGAGCCGCTTTATGGCGTGCGCGCAAGAGATCGTAAGGCAGTATTTTGCTGACCCCACCGGGCCCGTTTACGACATTTGCAGTACGCCGGAGGGGCCTTGAGCTGCCGATTCGATCAGGGGCGCACTCGTCCCGCAACAATATCCCTTCGATTGACAGTGCCCGGGCCCCGGCCTATCACGCCCGAAAAGACCTGCTTGAGGGAACGACCCATGGATTTCGAACTCAACGAAGACCAGCGCGCCATTCAGGACATGGCCCAGCGCTTTGCCGAGGAACACCTTGCCCCCTTCGCGGCAGAGTGGGACGAGACGGAAGAGTTTCCGCTTGAGACCATGAAAAAGGCGGCGGAGCTCGGGTTTGCCGCAATCTACATCCGCGACGATATGGGTGGCTCGGGCCTTGGCCGCATGGAAGCCGCGCTGATTTTTGAGGCGCTCTCTGCCGGGGACGTGTCCGTTGCCTCCATGCTCTCGATCCACAATATGGCGACCTGGATGATCGACCGCTTTGGTAGCGAGGAACAACGCGCCGAATGGTTGCCCAAGCTCGTGACCATGGAAAAGATTGCCAGTTATTGCCTGACCGAACCGGGGTCGGGCTCGGATGCGGCGGCGCTCGCCACCAAGGCGGTGCGTGACGGCGACGAGTATGTGCTGAACGGCGCGAAGCAGTTCATCTCCGGCGCGGGCATGTCCGATGTCTATGTCACCATGGTGCGCACGGGCGACGATTCACCCAACGGCATTTCCTGCCTCATCATCCCAAAAGACGCGCCTGGCGTCTCCTTCGGCAAATTGGAAAAGAAGATGGGCTGGAAGTCCCAACCCACGGGCCAGGTGATCTTCGACAATGCCCGCGTGCCAGTGGCGAACCGTATCGGCGCGGAGGGGGACGGTTTCAAGATCGCCATGCAGGGCCTCGACGGTGGCCGTATCAATATCGGCGCCTGTTCGCTCGGCCCCTCGGGCAAATCCATTGAACTCACCCGCGAATATTTGAAAGAGCGCAAACAGTTCGGCAAGCCCCTCGCCGCGTTCCAGGGATTGCAATTCATGCTGGCCGATATGGCGACCGAACACGAAGCCGCGCAATTGATGATCTATCGCGCGGCCCATGCGCTCGATAACAAGCTGCCGGGAACCTCGTCCAAATCCGCCATGGCGAAACGCTTTGCGACCGATACCTGTTTCAAGGTGGTCAACGACGCGCTGCAACTGCATGGCGGCTATGGCTATACGAAAGACCTGCCGTTTGAACGCTGGGTACGTGATTTGCGCGTGCACCAAATCCTTGAAGGCACCAACCAGATTATGCGGGTCATCATCTCCCGCGATCTCCTGCGGCAGTAGGAGCCCAGTATGAGTGAGGAAGCGGAAGTCGTTTTTGAGCGGCGCGGATCGCTCGGGCATATCCTGCTCAACCGCCGCAAGGCGTTGAACGCCCTGACCCTTGAGATGGTCTTGGAAATGACGCGCCAGCTTCAGGCCTGGGCGACCGACGACGCGGTGAAGGCCGTGGTGATCGAGGGCGCGGGCGAAAAGGGATTTTGCGCTGGGGGCGATATTCGTGCGCTTTATGAAAGCGGCAAGGCGGGCACGGACTATTGGTACGAGTTCTATTCCAATGAGTATCGCCTCAACACGTTGATCAAGGAATTTCCCAAGCCCTACATCGCGATCATGAACGGCATCACCATGGGCGGCGGTGTGGGCGTATCGGTTAACGGCAGTCATCGCGTGGTGAGCGACCGCACGGTCTTTGCCATGCCGGAAACGGGCATCGGCCTCATCCCCGACGTGGGGGGCTCTTATTTTCTGCCGCGCCTGAAAGGCGAAGCAGGAATGTACCTGGGGCTCACCGGCGAACGCATGAAGGGTGCCGATAGCTTGCATGTGGGTGTGGGCACGCATTTCGTTTCCGAGGGCAAACTGCCTGAGCTGATCGCCGCATTGGCGGATGCGGGTGATGATGTGGATGCGGTACTGAGCCGTTTCGCGGAACATCCGGCGGAGGCACCCTATACCGCCATTGAAGCGGATGTTGATCGGCTATTCGCGGGCGACAGCGTTGCGGGCATCCTTGGCGGCCTCGATGCCGATGGCGGGGAGTGGGCCACCAAGATGGCCAAAACTATCCGCGCCAAATCGCCGACCTCGGTTCTGGTCACGTTCGAACAGTTGCGCCGCGGCAAGGCCCTCGAATTTCGCGACGGCATGCGGCAGGAGCTGCGCTGCGTGATGCACATTCGTGATGGTCTCGATTTTTATGAAGGTGTGCGGGCGGTCATCGTCGACAAAGACAACGCGCCGCAATGGAATCCTGCGGCGCTGGCGGACATTTCAAATGAAGACGTTCAGGTGCATTTTGCGGATATCAAAGAGATGGAGTTGGAATTTTTGTAGGTGCGACAATCCCAGGGTGTCATCACCCGGTTTATCCGGGTGAGCCCTGTTTCGGCCCGAGAGTGCGTTGAGAGAGGGATTGCACGGACGAGCCGGGCAATGACACCAACTAATGTGGGAGAGCAGGAACGGCTGTGAAAGCGCCCGGCCAGTACTATGTTTACATCCTAACAAGCGAGCTGCGCGGGACCCTGTATGTGGGCGTGACAAACGATCTGGTACGCCGTGTCTATGAACATCGGGAGAAGCACACCCCCGGGTTCACAAAGCGTTACGGGGTCGTGCGTTTAGTGCACTTTGAGATATTTGGGGATGTGGAACCGGCAATTCACCGCGAGAAGCGCCTCAAATAATGGAAACGCGAGTGGAAAATCAACTTGATAGAACGCGAAAACCCGGAATGGCGCGATCTCTATCCACAGATAACAGCATAGGTCAGCGGGAGGAATGAAAATGGCAAAGATCGGATTTATCGGCCTTGGCAACATGGGTGGGCCGATGGCCCAGAACCTTTTGAAGGCGGGCCACGAGGTCAAAGCCTTTGATCTGTCGAAGGACGCCTTGGCCAAGGCGCAAGGTGCGGGCGCGACTATCGCTACGAGCGCTGCCGATGCGGCGAAGGGCGTTGAGGTCGTGGTGTCCATGCTGCCTGCTGGCGCCCATGTGCGCGCTGTCTATCTGGATGGTGACAAGATACTCGATGTGGCTGACGCGGGAACGCTGTTTATCGACTCCTCCACCATCGACGTTGATACGGCGCGCGCCGTGGGTGAAGCCGCCGTGGCCAAGGGGCTGACCATGGTCGACGCGCCGGTCTCGGGCGGCGTCATGGCGGCCGAGGCGGGCACGCTGACCTTCATGGTGGGCGGCTCGGACCGGGGGTTTGCCGCGGCGAAACCCATCCTCGACAACATGGGCAAGAATATTTTCCACGCTGGCGGCGCGGGGAACGGTCAGGCGGCAAAGATCTGCAACAATATGCTGCTTGCCATCTCGATGATCGGGACTTGCGAGGCTTTTGTGCTCGCTGAGAAGCTGGGGCTCGACGCACAAAAGCTGTTTGAGATTTCCTCGACGGCCTCGGGCCAATGCTGGTCGCTTACGTCCTATTGTCCGGTGCCGGGCCCGGTGCCCGCGGCGCCGTCCAACCGCGACTACAAGCCGGGCTTTGCCGCAGCCATGATGCTGAAGGACCTGCGCCTGTCCCAGGAAGCCGCGCAAAGCGTGAAGGCGGCGACGCCCCTGGGCGCGGAAGCCGCGCAGCTTTACAGCCTGATGGAGTCGGGCGGCCACGAGGGCCTCGATTTCTCGGGTATCATCAAGTTGATCCGGGGTGATCTTTAGGCAGCCCGCGCGCACTGGACCCGCGCGGGCCCGCCGTGCAAGGTTCCGCTGAAGGATGTCGGCGGAGGACCCGGGTTTATGCAGCGTAATCTGATCATCGGCGGCGTTGCCGCGCTCGTTGTCGCATTCTTGGCCTTTGGCGCCTATTTCGGGCTCCGGGCGGGCGGTGACGATTTTGCGCTGGCGCAGTTCGACCGCGTTGTGAATGCTTATGACGGCACCTATGAAAGCGCCACCTTCGACACAGAAGATGGGCGCCTCGTCGTCGATGGGCTGGTGCTCCACAACTATCTGACCGACCCGGAAGCTGAACCCCTCGACCTCGTTGAAATTGATCATCTGGATGCAAGCGGCCTCGCGCGCTTTAACCTGAGCGACGTACTTTCCGGCGGACGGACGCAAACCATATTTTCAACACTTACCGCCACCGGCATCACCCTGACCGAAAGCGGGCAGGCCATCACGATCGAGCGCTTCACCGCGGACGACGTGTCTTTGGTCAGCGCCGACGCCTTTGAGCCCGAAGCGGAGGGCACACAACTGACACGGCGAGAGGAGGTCGCGCGGCTCGCGCTTCTACTTCATGCGGGGGAGGTGCGCCTCAGCGGGTTCTCATCGCCGTCCGAAGGGCCGACGGGCATGCGCCTTGCGGAACTTTTCATCGATGACATGCAAGCCGGAACCATCGGGGGCATTCGAGCGTCCGGCCTGTCGCTTTGGGACAACGGGCAAATGGGAACCGTTGGCGACACAGTGCGCCTCGACATGGGGCACATGACACTTGAGGGGCTTGATGCCCGTGTGCCGCTTGGCCGTATCGCGCGAGGCGAAGACGTGGGCTTTGACCGACAAAGCAACGTGCCGCTCTATGATGCTTTCACGGCGGACAATATTTCCATGCAGCCGGAACGCGGTGATCCGTTGGTCATCGGGGCGGTGTCGATCACCAATAATGAGTTCCAGGCCGCCATGCCCACCGACACGGCGCTGTCCGTTTCGGCTCTGCGCCTTCCGCTCGTGGGCGACTTCATGGGGCCCGAGGAAACCGCGAGCCTCAGGAACCTCGGCTATGACGAACTGGTTCTCAATTTCGATTATCGCGCGGTCTTTGATTTTGACACGCAAGAGTTTGATCTTTCCGGCATGGCCGTCGGTATCGAGGACATGGGCGAGTTGCACTTGCAGTTCCGGGTGGGCGGCGTGCCCTTTACCGAGGAGATGGTGGACCGCAGCTCCGAGGCGCTTTTGCAGGATGATTTCATCACGGCCCTGTTGGAACAGGCCGCCCTGGAGGCGGGCACCTTGTCCTTCACCGATTTTGGTCTTTACGACCGCTTAGTAGTCTCCAATGCGGGACAGGCGGGTCAAACCCGTGAGGAATATGTGCAAACAGCCATCGAAGGGTTGCGCGCGCGGCGCGCTGAAGTCGCCTCATCGGAGACGGCGGTTCAGACCATTGATGCGTTGATCACCTTTTTTGAGACACCCGGGACGCTAACCATGACCATTGCGCCGGACGATCCGGTGCCGGTGCAGCAGTTGGTGCTTGCCACGCAAATCAACCCGCTGATCCTCGTGGAACTCCTGAAGTTGCAGGTTACGGCGAGCAATTAGCCTTTGTCGCTCGTGCGGCGCATGTCAGGGTGCAAGCTCTTACCCAGGATATGATCATTGCGACTGATCACATGGTTGCCAGCGCCGACAATAAGCGGATCGGGTCCACGGACCACATGGGTGTTTTTGTCGGGATAGGGCAGTGAGGCGAGAAAGTGCTGCATGCAGTTGAGCCGCGCGCGCTTTTTGTCGTCTGACTTGATGACCGTCCAGGGCGCATCTGCCGTGTCCGTATAAAAGAACATGGCTTCTTTCGCTTCGGTATAATCATCCCAGCGATCAAGAGACGCCATGTCGATGGGCGAAAGCTTCCATTGTTTCAACGGATCAGATTTGCGCGCTTCGAAGCGGCGATGTTGTTCTTCCTGAGTGACAGAGAACCAGTACTTGTAGAGCCGGATACTGCTTTGCACGAACATGCGTTCGAGCTCAGGGGTCTGGCGCATGAAGTCGAGGTATTCGTTCGGTGTGCAAAAGCCCATGACGCGCTCGACGCCCGCGCGGTTGTACCAGGACCGGTCGAAGTGAACGATCTCGCCCTTTGTGGGCAGGTGTTCGATGTAGCGTTGGAAGAACCATTCACCGCGTTGCCGCTCGCCAGGTTTGGGCAGGGCGACCACGCGTGCGGTGCGTGGATTCAGGTGCTCCATAAAGCGCTTGATGGTGCCGCCCTTGCCGGCGGCGTCGCGACCTTCGTAAAGGATCACGATCTTCTGGCCCGTGTCTTCCACCCAGCGTTGAACCTTCAAAAGCTCTACCTGCAGTTCCGCTTTATGTGCTTCATAGGCCGCGCGGCGGATTTTGGATTTGTAGGGATATGCGCCTGTTTCAAAGGCTTGCCGGATCGCCTCGGGGTCGTGGCGCATCTTCGCCAGCTCGTGCAGGCGCTCTTGCGCGCGCGGTTTCCCTTTTCCGTTCACTTTTTCGACGGTTGTACGGTCATCCATGTTCTTCTTCCCCACGACAGTTTTTTGTCAGTTTTAAGTAAGTATATGCCGCTTGAGAGGGTTTAGGGCCTTGATTGACATCAAATTTGCGGCGTTCTGGGCGCGTGGTTAATCAAACCTTGCCTTGATCTCACACAAAATCTTTTCATGGACGCTCAAATTAACTGGGTTGAAAGCCCCGCGTCCTATGCTGCGCTCCACGTGTTGGGCAAACTTGCGAGGACATGAGTATGGGATCCGTTGGACAAACGGTGCCGCTCGGCGTCGAAGAAGAAGCAGGCGATCTGCAAACTGAATATTTGCGGGCGCTGACGCTGGTGGAGCGTCTTCACCGTCAGCTGTTGGACGTGATCAAGGACGAACTTGATCGCCGCGGCCAGAGCGACATCAATTCGGTGCAGGCGCTTCTTATCTTCAATATTGGGGATCAGGAATTGACGGCGGGCGAGTTGCGCTCGCGGGGGCACTATCTGGGCTCGAACGTGTCGTACAATCTGAAGAAGCTGGTGGAAGCGGGCTACATTCACCACGAACGGTCCGATGTGGACCGTCGTTCGGTGCGTGTGAGCCTGACGCAAACCGGTCGCGAAATTCGCGATACGATTTCGGCGCTCTATGAGCATCACCTTGAATCGATCGAACCGGTCGGTGGGGTGACGGCTAATGATTTTGCTCAGATGAACTTGGTGCTGCAGCGTCTGGAACGTTTTTGGGGCGACCAGATCCGCTACCGCCTGTAAGTCTGGGATTGCACTGTGGGGTGTGCTAGAACCGGGGTCCCGTAAAGAGGCCCCGGTTTTTCTATGCATCCTTTTCTTGAAGACGCCTCCTTCGCTGCCTTTGCTCATCGCGGCGGTGCGTTGGAAGCTGCCGAGAATACGATGGAAGCCTTCGCCCATGCGGCGGGGCTCGGGTATCGCTACATCGAGACAGATGTTCAGCTGACGTCCGACGGCGTGGTGGTCATTTTTCACGACGATGTGCTGGACCGGCTGACGGACCTGGCGGGCCGGGTGGCGGACCGTACCTGGGCTGAGCTTTCGCAAACGAGCGTCCACGGGGCGGGAAAGATTCCCCGGCTGGAAGATGCGCTCCGCGCCTGGCCGGAGATGCGCTTCAATATAGACGCCAAGACAGACGATGTGGCCGCGCCGCTTTGCGCGATTGCCCGGGGCGATAATCTCGATCGTCTGTGTCTGGCGTCCGACAATGACAAACGTATTGCTTTTATCCGGGCGGAGATGGGGGCGGGGCTCTGCACTCCGGCGGCCACGGGCGAGACGGTCCGGTTTTTCCTTGCCGCACTGGTGGGGCTCAAACCCGGTCCTACGGCTGCTGATTGCTTTCAGGTTCCCCCACGGTCTCATGGCTTGCCTTTTTTGACCCAGCGCCAGCGGGATCGCGCGCAAGAGGCGGGCAAACCGATCCATGTCTGGACCATCGATGAGCCGGGCGAGATGGAATATCTGCTCGACCAGAACGTTCAAGGAATCATGACGGATCGGCCGACCCAGTTGATAGACGTTCTCAAAGGGCGGAATCTCTGGGGAAATCAGCCGGATTCGAATTGATTTGCGACAATTTGGGTGTGGTAATTGTTTGCTATTTCCCGATATGTATTAGGAAATTCGAGCTTTCCTGCGAGTCTTGCAGGATAGCAGACAGGAGTTTGCCAGATGGGCGAGAGTACGAAGGGCGAGGCCGTGGGCTGTCCGGTGGATCATGAGGACGCGAAAGCCGTCCCCCCGCGTGACCACAATATGGTGCCCTTCAAGGCGCTTTATGAAGACGCCATCGTTGATGCTCTGAGGGAAGTCAAAGACGAGGGCCGTTATCGCGTCTTCGCCGACATCGCCCGCAAGAAGGGCGATTTCCCCAATGCCTGCCGCTATGCCGATGGGAAAGTGCAGGACATCAAGGTCTGGTGTTCGAACGATTATCTTTGCATGGGGCAGCACCCGGTGGTGATCGAAGCCATGCACAATGCCCTCGATCAGGTTGGCGCGGGCTCGGGCGGCACGCGCAACATTTCCGGCACGACGCACTACCATGTGGAATTGGAAGCAGAGCTTGCCTCGCTCCACCACAAGGAATCGGCGCTGCTGTTCACTTCGGGCTTTATCTCGAACGACGCGACGATTTCGACGCTCGCGAAGGTCATGCCCGACATCGTGATGTTTTCGGATTCCATGAACCACGCGTCGATGATCGACGGCATCCGCCGCGGCGGCAGCAAAAAAGAAATATTCCGCCACAACGATCTCGACCACCTGGATGAATTGCTCGCCAAGTATCCGCTGGAACAACCCAAGCTGATCTTGTTCGAGAGTGTCTATTCCATGGACGGTGACTTCGCGCCGATTGCGGAGATTTGCGATCTTGCCGAACGGCATAACGCGCTCACCTATATGGACGAAGTGCACGGCGTGGGTCTTTATGGGCCCCACGGCGGCGGGCTTGGCGAACGCGATGGCATGATGCAGCGCGTGGATATTATCGAAGGCACGCTTGCCAAAGCCTTCGGCGTTATGGGCGGCTACATCGCCTCCAGCAAAAACCTTGTGGACGTGATCCGGTCCTATGCCTCGGGCTTTATCTTCACCACCTCCCTGTCACCGGTTCTGGCTGCCGGTATTCTGGCGAGTGTGCGCCATCTTAAGGAGCACGGCGAAGACCGGGATAAGATCCAGGAACGAGCCCAGGCCCTTAAACAGGCCTTGGAAGATGCGCATCTGCCGGTGATGACCTCACCCAGCCACATTGTGCCGGTCCTCGTGGGCGACCCTGTGCTCTGCAAGGAAGTCACCGACCGCTTGCTCGAGGACTTTGGCATCTACGTTCAGCCGATCAACTATCCGACCGTGCCGAAGGGAACGGAGCGCTTGCGCCTCACCCCCGGACCGCACCATTCGGACGAGATGATTGCCGAACTCGTCGATGCGCTGAACACGATCTGGGACGATCTGAAACTCGGCCGCGCCTAAGCTTTCTTTTTCGGACCGCGCTTGCCCCGCTTGTCGGGGGTTTCGCCCAGCCCCATATCCTTTGCCACTTGAGACCGCATGGCCGCGTAATTGGGCGCGACCATGGGATAGTCGTCGGGCAGGTCCCATCGTTCGCGATATTCCTCGGGCGACAGGTCATAGTGCGTGCGCAAATAGCGCTTGAGCATTTTCAGCTCCTTGCCGTCCTCCAGGCAGATGATGAAATCACCGGTAACCGAGTCCTCGATGGGTACGGCAGGTTCGCCCGCGGGGGGCAGGGCGCGGTCGGGCACAGCCCCCAATTCCGTGACGGTCTCATGCACCAGCCGGATCAGCTCCGGCAGGTCCTCCTGCGCGACCTCGTGGCCGGAGGTATAGCCCGCCACGATGATGGCCGTATGGTGCAGCATGTCGCTGGACGAGGGGCGGGAAGAGGGTGGTTTTTCAGTCAAGATCAGCCTCATTAACTAGTTTGACTGAATGAATACCTGATTTGCGCCAGAATCACCTTCAAATTCGAGCGTGGTCGGCGGCGGTCAATTGGCCTCAGGGCGGAACCCCTTGGGGGCGCTTGTTGGCGGGCCGCCAAATATGGTAGGACGCCGCTTCACGAGTAACCCGCCGTTGGGGCCCCAATAGGGCACGGGGGCGGCGCCTTTTACACTTCTAGATCGGGGGAAATGGACGGATGACCGCCACCCATGCCACCGGGCAAGTCGCGCCCGGCAGTGAATTTTTTACCGGCTCAGTGGGTGCTTCTGACCCCGATCTTGCGAAAGCGCTTGCCGAAGAACTTGAGCGGCAGCAAAACCAGCTCGAGCTCATCGCGTCGGAAAACATCGTCAGTCAGGCGGTGCTCGAGGCGCAAGGCTCGGTCCTTACCAACAAATATGCGGAAGGGTATCCGCACCGGCGCTATTACGGCGGCTGTGAATTTGTGGACAAGGCCGAAGAGCTCGCCATCGCGCGCGCGAAGAAATTGTTCGATTGCGCCTATGTGAATGTGCAGCCCCACTCGGGCAGCCAGGCGAACCAGGGTGCGATGCTCGCACTGATCAAGCCGGGTGACACGATCCTCGGCATGAGCCTTGCCGCCGGCGGTCACCTGACCCACGGCGCGCCGCCGAACATGTCCGGCAAGTGGTTCAACGCCGTGCAATACGGTGTGCGCAAGGATGATGACCAGATCGACTTTGATGAAGTTGAAGCGCTGGCGTTGGAACACAAGCCGGCGATGATTATCGCGGGCGGGTCTGCCTATCCGCGTGTGATCGACTTTGCGAAGTTCCGCGCAATTGCGGACAAGGTTGGTGCCTACCTGATGGTCGACATGGCGCACTTTGCGGGCCTTGTTGCGGGTGGGGTGCACCCCAGTCCTTTGCCTCATGCCCATGTGGTGACGACCACGACGCACAAAACCCTGCGCGGGCCCCGCGGCGGGATGATCCTTTCGAATGACGAAGCGCTGGGTAAGAAGATCAATTCCGCCATGTTCCCCGGCCTTCAGGGCGGCCCGCTGATGCATGTCATCGCGGCGAAGGCGGTTGCCTTTGGTGAGGCGCTGAAACCCGAATTCAAACTCTATGCGAAGGCCGTGGCCGACAACGCCCGTGTGCTTGCTTCAACGCTGCAGGACGGCGGCCTCAACATCGTTTCGGGCGGCACCGATACGCATTTGATGCTGGTTGATCTGCGGCCCAAGGGCCTGACCGGCAATGTGGTGGAACACGCGCTGGAACGCGCCAACATCACCTGCAACAAGAACGGCATTCCGTTTGACCCTGAAAAACCGATGGTGACGTCCGGCATTCGGCTTGGATCGCCGGCGCTCACAACGCGCGGCCTGGGCGGCGCGGAGTTTGCCGAGGTTGGCCGCCTGATCGTCGAAGTGCTCGACGGACTTGTCGCCAACGGCCCTGACAACAACGGGGAAGTGGAAGCTGCGGTGAAGACGAAAGTCACCGCGCTCTGCAAACGGTTCCCGATTTATCCGAACACGGAATACTGATGCGCTGTCCCTTCTGTCAAAACGACGATACGCAAGTTAAAGACTCGCGCCCTGCCGAGGATGGCGCGGCCATCCGCCGCCGCCGCTATTGCACCGCATGCGGGGCCCGCTACACGACCTATGAGCGGGTGCAGCTGCGTGAGCTGACGGTGGTCAAGAAGAACGGCCGCCGCGCGCCCTTCGATCGGGACAAGCTGATGCGTTCGGTGCAAATTGCCCTGCGCAAGCGGCCTGTGGAGCCCGAACGGATTGAACGCATGGTGAGCGGTATCGTGCGGCGGCTGGAATCCACCGGCGAAAGCGAAATTCCTTCGGATGTTATCGGTCAGATGGTGATGGAAGGGCTCGCCTCACTGGATGCGGTGGCCTATGTTCGATTTGCGTCGGTCTATAAGAATTTTCGCGAGGCGAGCGATTTCGAGCAAGTGCTGGGCGAGCTGCGCGGAGACGAAGCCGACGAATAGGACGGCTCCGTGACCCATTCGGCAAACGACATTCAATTCATGAAAATCGCGCTGGGCCTTGCCCGGCGAAACCTCGGTGCGACCGCGCCGAACCCGACCGTGGGCTGTGTGCTCGTGGACGGCAATTCGGGCCGCATCATCGCGCGCGGCTGGACGCAAGTCGGCGGGCGCCCTCATGCAGAGATGGATGCGCTTGCCCGTGCCGGCAATGCGGCCAAAGGCGCCACAGCCTATGTGACGCTGGAGCCCTGTGCGCACGAAGGGGAAACCCCGTCCTGCGCGAAAGAGCTTGCCAAAGCTGGCATCGCCCGCGCCGTCATCGCCATTCGTGACCCTGACCCGCGTACGGCCGGGAAGGGCGTGCAAGCGCTGCAAGACGAAAACATCAGCGTGACCGAAGGTGTCTGCCAGGAAGAGGCCTTGGAACTCAATCTCGGGTTCTTTTCAAAGGTCATCCGCAAGCGGCCCACGGTGACGCTGAAGCTCGCCACGTCCCTCGACGGGCGTATGGCGACCCACAATGGTAACAGCCAGTGGATTACGGGGCCGGAGGCGCGGGAGGGGGCGCACCTCCTGCGCGCCGAACATGACGCCATCATGGTCGGGTCCAATACCGCGCTCATCGACAATCCGGAACTCACGTGCCGCCTTACGGGGCTCGAGGATCGCAGCCCGGTACGCATCGTTGCCGATGGGCGCTTGCGTCTGCCGCTGACCTCACACCTCGTGGCGACGGCGAGGGAGACGCCCACCTGGGTCGTGACCAACGCCCGCGCTGCCAAGGACCGCCACAAGGCCTTCGCCGATGTGGGGGTTACGCTGATCGATGTGCCTGAATCGCCTGAGGCGGGGCTCGACCTGGCGAAAGCCATGGAGGCCTTCGCCGCGCGGGGCATTACGCGCCTGCTGGTCGAGGGGGGCTCGCACCTTGCCGCCTCGCTTCTGCGCGCCAGATTGGTGGACAGGATCGTTTGGTTCCGCGCGCCCGTGGTGCTGGGCGGCGATGGGTTGCCCGCGCTCCAGGCCCTCGGCATCGATACCGTTGCGGAAGGGGTGAAGTTAAAATTGCTGGGGACGGAAGACTACGGCAAGGACGTTGCGGAAACATATGCAATTGAGACCGCGACCTTCGATCAAAATGCGCTAAGGTGAACCCATGTTTACAGGCATCGTGACGGACAAGGGCCGCATCCGGTCCATCGAAAAAAAAGGCGACACGCGCGTCGTGATCGAGACCGCTTTCCCGGCGGACAAGATCGACGTGGGCGCGTCCATTGCTTGTTCGGGGTGTTGCCTGACCGTGGTCGAAAAGGGCCATGACGACAAAGGCAATTGGTTCGCCGCGGACGTGTCTGAAGAAACGCTCAACAAGACCTGCCTCGGCGATTGGCAAGTCGGCGGCCCAGTGAACCTCGAACGTTCGCTCCGGCTTGGGGACGAGCTCGGCGGGCATCTTGTCCTCGGCCATGTGGACGGCGTCGCCATCATCGAAGGCATGACACCGGAAAAAGGCTCTGTGCGTTTTACTTTCAAGGCGCCGAGCGAGCTTGCCAAATTTATCGCGCCCAAGGGCTCAATTACCTTGAATGGCGTCTCGCTCACCGTGAACGAAGTGAAGGGTGACACCTTCGGCGTAAACCTCATCCCCCATACACAAGAGGTCACCACCTTCGGCACCGCCAAGGTGGGGCAAAAAATCAATCTCGAAATCGACGTGTTGGCGCGCTATGTGGCGCGCTTGCAGGAGGCAGCGGCATGACCACCTATCGCGATTTTCTCGCGACCCCCGAGGAAATTATCGAAGACGCGCGCAACGGGCGCATGTTCATTCTTGTTGATGCGGAAGACCGCGAAAACGAGGGCGACCTCATTATCCCCGCGCAAATGGCAACACCGGAGGCCGTGAACTTCATGGCGCGTTACGGGCGCGGGCTCATCTGCCTAGCCGTGAGCCAGGATCGCGCCAAGGCGCTGAACCTTGAGCTTATGTCGCGCAATAACCAGACGCGGCACGAAACGGCCTTCACGGTTTCCATCGAAGCCAAGGAAGGTGTCTCCACCGGCATTTCCGCTCATGACCGGGCGTTGACCATAGCCACGGCCATCGACCCGACCAAGGATGCGGCGGATATTGTGACGCCCGGACACGTCTTTCCATTGGTGGCGCGCGACGGTGGTGTGCTGGTGCGCACCGGCCACACAGAAGCGGCGGTGGATGTGGCGCGGCTCGCGGGGCTCAATCCGTCTGGTGTGATCTGCGAGATCATGAATGACGACGGCACCATGGCGCGGCTGCCGGACCTCGTGAAATTCGCGCAACTGCATGGCCTCAAGGTCGGCACGATTGCCGACCTGATTGCCTATCGCCGCAAGCACGACCACTTTCTGCATCGCGCCATAGAGACCGCCTTTGATACAGCGGACGCGGGCACCTTCGACATGAAGGTTTACATCAACAAGATCGAGTACGCCGAGCACATCGCGCTCGTGAAGGGCGACATCTCAACTGACGAACCTGTTCTGGTCCGCATGCATGCCATGAATGTTTTTGAGGATGTGCTGGGCAAAAAGGGCGACCGCAGCCATCAATTGCGTGATGCCATGCGCCAGATTGATCAGGAAGGGCGCGGTGTGATCGTGCTGATCCGCGACACGCGCTCGACCGTGGTCTCCGACATGTTGCGCGGGCAGGGCGCGGCCCCAAATGACGAGCCGCGCCGCCTGCGCGAGTTTGGCGTGGGCGCGCAAATTCTGCTCGACCTCGGGATCACCAAGATGGAGCTTCTGTCCAATACCCCCACCCAAATCGTGGGGCTTGAGGGCTATGGCCTTTCCGTCGTAGGACACCGGCCGATTAAAGCTTAGTAAGAGAGTATCGAGATGGCCAATGGCCCCCACATTCTAATCGTCGAAGCGCGCTTCTATGACGACATCGCCGACGAGCTTTTCGAGGGCGCGAAGGCGACGCTCGACGCCGCGAACGCGACCTTTGAGCGCGTGCAGGTGCCGGGGGTCTATGAGATCCCTGCTGCCATTGAAATGGGCCGCAAGCGCAAAGACAAGGGCGGCAAATCCTTTGACGGCTTCGTGGCGCTCGGTTGTGTCATCCGGGGCGAAACCTCCCACTACGATGTAGTGGCGGGGGAATCGGGCCGCGCACTCATGGACCTCACTGTCGAGCACCGCATTGCGGCAGGGAACGGCATCCTGACCACTGACAAACGTGCGCAGGCCGAAGTGCGTGCCGCCCGTACCGGCAAGAACAAGGGTCGCGATGCGGCGGCCGCCTGCCTCACCATGATCGACGTTCAGCGCAAGTTCGGCCTCGCGGGCGGCAAATGACCGGCAAAACCCGATACGAACCCGAGAGCCGCAGCGCCGCGCGGCTCGGCGCCGTGCAGGCGCTTTACCAGATGGAGGCGGCTTCGACACCCGTGGACGCGGTGATCGAGGAATTTGTGCACCATCGTTTCGGCACCGAAGTTGAGGGTGTCAACTTGCCCCTGGGAGATGAGGCGTTCTTTGCTGATCTCCTGCGCGGCATCGTGGATCACCAAGACCAGATCGACCCGGCGGTCAAAGACATTCTGGCCGAGGGCTGGAAGCTGACCCGCCTCGACGCCACCGTGCGCGCCATCCTGCGCGCCGGCGCCTACGAGATCATCTACCGCACCGACGTGCCGCCCAAGGTGACCATCGCCGAATATGTGCGCATGGCCGAAAGCTTTTTCGAAGGGGACGAAGTGGGCTTCGTCAACGGGGTGCTCGACAAGCTGGCGCATGTGCATCGTGCGGCGGAACTGAGCGGGTAGGGCGCTAAGGGAGACGGATGATGGGCGAGTTTGAGCTGATCCATGAGCTGTTCGCCCCGCTTGCTACCGACCCCGGCGCGCTGGGCCTCACCGATGATGCTAGCGTTTTTTCCCTTCCCAAGGGCGTCGAGGCCGTTATCACCAAGGATGTGATGGTTGAGGGCGTGCACTTTCTGCCTGAAACCGATCCGGCCCGCGTCGCGCAAAAACTTCTCCGCGTGAACCTGTCAGACCTCGCCGCCATGGGCGCTGACCCAAAGGGCTATTGGCTGGGTGTGCAGCTGCGCAAAGAAGGCGCCCACGATTGGCTGGCGACATTCGTGGAGGGTCTCAAGGCGGACCAGGCCACTTTCGGTGTTTCCCTGATGGGCGGGGATACGGTCGCGACCCCCGGGCCCATCGCCCTGTCGCTCACCGCCCTGGGCACGGTGCCTATGGGCGCGGCTCTCAAACGCAGCGGGGCTAGGCCGGGAGACAAGATCTATGTCAGTGGTGCCATCGGAGACGGCGTTCTCGGCCTGCGCGCGGCCAAGGGTGATTTGCCGGACCTTGATGGGGTGGACCGGAACTATCTCTTGGGCCGTCTTGAATGTCCTACACCGCGCCTCGCCCTGGGCCGGGCTTTGCGCGGGTTCGCCTCGGCGGCCATCGACATTTCCGACGGGCTCGCGGCCGACGGGGCCCACGTGGCGGAGGCTTCTAGCGCCTGCCTCATGATCGAGGCGGAGGCCGTTCCGCTCTCGGACGCTGCGCGAAGAGTGCTTGCCAAGGGTCTGACCACACTGGAAGAACTGCTGTCCGGTGGAGACGACTATGAGCTTCTGTTCACGGCTCCTGTTGCCCGGGCTGGAGAGGTAGAAAAACTTACCGCTGACGTGCCTGTCACCGCGATCGGCGAGGTGACGGCGGGCGCGGGGGTTCGGGTCAGCCGGAACGGCGCGCCCTTGAGCTTCCCTAAAGGTAGGGCTGGCGGGGGCTTCAGCCACTTCTGAGCGGCCCAAACCCTTGATTCGGCTTATTGCCTCCACCTGTTGCTATTGAGGGGGACATTTGGCATGTTCCCGCCGCTTTCGTTCCGGATTCTACTGAGGGCGGGCCGGGAACGAGCCACGTCAATTTTCGCCTTCCAAACAAGATAAAAGGACTACGCAATGAACCCGGTTCTATTGCTTGCAATCCTGTCGGGGATCGCGGCCATTCTTTACGGGCTTTTCACCGCGCGCAGCATTCTCGCCGCCAGCCCTGGCAACGAGCGCATGCAGGAAATCGCCGGCGCGATTCAAGAGGGGGCAGGCGCCTACCTCAATCGGCAGTATACGACGATTGCCCTGGTGGGCGCGGTCGTCTTTGCCATCGTGTGTTGGCAGCTCGGCTTTTACGAAGGCTTCGGCTTCCTGATCGGTGCCGTTCTTTCGGGCGCGGCCGGTTATATCGGCATGCTGGTTTCTGTGCGCGCGAATGTGCGCACGACCGAAGCAGCGCGCACGAGCCTTGCCGCGGGCCTTTCCATTGCGTTCCGTTCGGGCGCGGTGACGGGCATGCTGGTGGCGGGCCTCGCGCTTCTGGGCGTTGCCGGGTACTACGCGTTCCTGACCGGCGTCATGGGCATTCAACAGGGTGAACGTACCCTGGTGGACGCGCTCGTCGCTCTGGGCTTTGGCGCCTCGCTCATCTCCATCTTCGCGCGTCTTGGCGGCGGCATCTTTACCAAGGGTGCTGACGTGGGCGGCGACATGGTGGGCAAGATTGAAGCCGGTCTGCCGGAAGATGATCCCCGCAACCCTGCTGCCATCGCCGACAACGTGGGCGACAACGTGGGTGACTGCGCCGGGATGGCCGCTGACCTCTTTGAGACCTATGCCGTGACCATCGTCGCGACCATGGTGCTCGCGTCCATCTTCTTCAGCGGGTCTTCGCTGATGCTTCTGCCTCTCGCCATTGGCGGGGTCTGCATCCTGACCTCGATCATCGGCACGTTCTTCGTCCGTCTGGGCAAGAGCCAGAACATCATGATGGCGCTCTACAAGGGTTTCATCGCAAGTGCGGTTCTGTCGCTGCTGGCGCTCTATCCGGTCATGAGCTGGGTTGTCGGTATGGACTCCGAGTTCCCGATGGCGAATGGCGGCACCTTCACCGGCATGAGCCTTTACATCTGCGGCATTGTCGGTCTCGCTGTGACGGGCCTCATCATCTGGATCACCGAGTACTACACGGGCACGAACTTCCGCCCGGTGAAGTCAATTGCCGAAGCGTCGGTTTCCGGCCACGGCACGAACGTGATTCAGGGCCTTGCCATTTCCATGGAAGCGACCGCCATGCCGGCGATCGTGATCGTGGTCGGCATCATCGTGACCCACAGCCTCGCGGGCCTCTTTGGTATTGCGATTGCCGTGACCACGATGCTGGCACTGGCGGGCATGGTTGTGGCGCTTGATGCGTTCGGTCCGGTGACGGACAACGCAGGCGGCATCGCCGAAGGCGCGAACCTCGACGAGTCAGTGCGCAAAACCACCGACGCGCTCGACGCCGTGGGCAACACGACCAAAGCCGTGACCAAGGGCTATGCCATTGGCTCCGCCGGTCTTGGTGCCCTGGTGCTCTTCGCGGCCTTCACCGAAGACCTCAGCCACTTTGCGGGTCACGCCTCGGCGGATCAGTTCAGCTACTTCCTCGGCGTTGTGCCGAACTTCTCGCTGACCAATCCCTGGGTTGTCGTGGGCCTCTTCATTGGCGGCCTTCTGCCGTACCTCTTCAGCGCCATGAGCATGCAGTCCGTGGGCCGCGCCGCTCAAGCAGTGGTCGTTGAAGTGCGTCGTCAGTTCAAGGAAAAGCCGGGCATCATGGAAGGCACCGACCGTCCTGACTATGCCCGCGCTGTGGACATGCTGACCAAAGCAGCGATCAAGGAAATGGTCGTGCCGTCCATGCTTCCGGTGCTGTCGCCGATCGTTCTCTTCTTCGTCGTGCAAGCGGTGGCCGACAAGTCGGCTGCGGTGTCCGCTCTTGGCGCCATGCTGCTGGGTGTGATCGTGACGGGTCTGTTCGTCGCGATCTCCATGACCGCTGGTGGCGGTGCATGGGATAACGCCAAGAAGTACATCGAAGATGGCAACTTCGGCGGCAAGGGCTCCGAAGCTCACAAGGCCGCGGTGACCGGTGATACGGTTGGCGATCCCTACAAGGATACTGCTGGCCCGGCCGTGAACCCGATGATCAAGATCACGAACATCGTGGCGCTGCTGCTGCTGGCGGTTCTCGCCGGTCAGTAAGCGGCCTCTTAAAAATGCAAAGGCCGCGGAGATTGCTCTCCGCGGCCTTTTTGATTCCGAAGGTATGAAAGCTTAGTTCGGTGTCGGGATGGACGCGCGACCCACGTTGCCGAGCAGCTGTTCCAGGATCGTCATCTCGCGGCCCCGGGTCGGCGTCTTGCGGCTGGAGTAGCTGACCACTTCACCGTCTTCGAGGCCGTAGTGACCGATGTCTTCAACGCGGTCTTCGTCGTCGAAATAGATGGCGACCACTTCGCGGCCCACCACTTCTTCGGCAAAGAAGGCCATGCGCTCGTGACGGGAACGGATGTAGTACCAGGCGTCGTCATCGAAGGTGCCGACCGTGGAGGGCGAGCCCAGGCTTTCCTGAACGCTTAGCTTGTTATCGGTACCAATGGCGATCTCGGCCAGATCGGAGGCATCAGGCACATATCCCCGGCTGCGCTCGATAGTGGAGCAACCCGCCAACCCCATCGTGCCCGCGAGCACGGCGGCCAGCGCCAGATTAATCCCCTTTTGCGACCAGTTCCGCATGCCATCTACTCCATTTGAAAACTCAAGGGCGTTGACGTAGCGCGGCTTCCCGCCTAGTTCAAGCGCGCTAATTGCCCATCCCGAGTGGAGATGTGTCAAGCCCATGGCTGGATTCTTGCGGATTTTCTCAAAAAGTCACCGCGCAGCGCGGAAGAGCGGCGACCGTATCCTGAAGGCGGTCATCGCCCAGGCGCGTCAGCCCGTCTTCTATGAACGGGGCGGGGTGGCCGATACGGTCACCGGTCGCTTCGACCTGTTGGCGGTGCATGCCTTCCTCGTGATGCGCGCGGCACGGCATGACAAAGGACTTGCCGACATCAACCAGGCCTTTCTCGACGGGCTGTTTGCGTTGATTGATTCTTCCTACCGCGAGGCAGGTATCAGCGACCCGGGCATCCCGCGCAAGATGAAGCAGGCCGCCGAGGCTTTTTATGGCCGCCTCAGCGCTTATGAGAAGGCGCTGAGCGAGGGGGGCCTCCAGGGGCTTGAAGAGGCGCTGACGCGGAACCTCTATCGCGGTGAGGCAGGGGGCGAGGGCACGGCAACGGCCATGGCGCGCTATCTGATCGGCAGCCTGGGCACTCTGGCGCTGATGGACCATGGGGATTGGGAAAAGGGTGCGCTGCGCTTTGCCGCGCCCGCGTTTGGGGCGGTCCAGTGACTGACCCCCTCCCCAAACCCGAACTGTCCCGGCCCATTCGCGCCAACGAGATCAGCAAGGCCGGGCTAGAGCTGACCATTGAGGCCGATGAGGCCGAACGGGCCGCGATTGCCAAACGTCTGGGCGTTCTCGGCATTAAGGCGCTGAAAGCCGAGGTCACGGTCAAACGCTGGCGCCGCACCGGCGCACGGCTGATCGCCGCCGTGACCGGGTCCATGACCCGGCGCTGTGTGGTCACGCTGGAGGACTTCGTGGTTCCCATCGAGGAGCATTTCGAGGTCCGCTTCGCCGATCCTTCCGACAATATCGCCATGTTCCCCACCGAAGGGGAGATGGTCTTGGACCCCGAGGGGGAGGAGCCGCCGGAGATTCTCGATCGCGGGGCCCTGGATGCCGGGGAGGCGGTGGTCCAGCAGCTGGTTCTGGGGCTCGACCCTTACCCGCGCAAGCCCGGGGCCGCATTTGACGAGGTAAAGGAAACCCCTGAGAAAACCTCGCCTTTTGCCGTACTTTCGAGCCTGAAAGAGGGCCCTAAAGACCCGGAAAACAAGGGATAATGGCTCTGTCGCGCTCAGGTGTTGTAATCGGCGGCAAAAACTGTATGTTCCGCGGCCTGTACCGCCCGGGGGGCGCCGACGCTGCTTCAGTGTCCCGGCCGGGCTAAGGAATTCTGTGAGATAGATCGATGGCTGTACCTAAAAGAAAAACCACGCCCTCCAAGCGGAACATGCGTCGTTCGCACGACTCGCTGAAGGCGAATGCGGTGAACGAATGCCCGAACTGCGGCGAGATCAAACGCCCGCATCACATTTGCGCCTCATGCGGTTATTATGACGGCCGTGAAGTGATTGAGGCCGAAGGCTCCGTTTAAGGGGCTTTAGGCTCGCTCGGGGCAATACGTGAGCCAAACCGTCAACATTGCTGTAGATGCCATGGGGGGTGATCATGCCCCCGGTATCGTTATTGACGGCTGCGCTCTCTCGCTCGAGCGGCATCCCGACACGCGTTTTCTGCTCTTTGGCGATGAAGCCAAGATTGCGCCGCTGCTGGCAAAGCACGCGGCCCTTGCTGCTGCCTCCGAGGTTCACCACACCCCCGATGCCGTTCCCATGGACGCCAAGCCCGCGCAGGCCGTGCGCCAGGGCCGCAAGTCCTCTATGGCCATGGCGATCACTGCCGTCAAAGTAAAGCGCGCCCAGGCCGTCATCTCTGCCGGTAGCACGGGTGCGCTGATGGCCATGTCAAAGATCCAACTGCGCACGTTCCCTGGGGTGGGGCGCCCGGCGATTGCCGCCATCTGGCCCACCATTCGCGGCGAGACGCTGGTGCTCGACGTGGGTGCCAATGTGGACAGCGATATCAAACAGCTTACCGACTTTGCCATTCTGGGTGAGGCCTTTGCGCGTACGGTGCTGCATCAGTCTCGACCCAAAGTGGGGCTGCTTAACATTGGCTCCGAAGATGTGAAGGGCAACGAGGTCGTGAAAGCCGTCGATGCACTGCTGCGCGCGGCTGACTTGCCCATGGACTATGTGGGTTACGTCGAAGGCGATGACATCTCGCAAGGCGCAGTCGACGTTGTCGTGACCGATGGGTTCACCGGTAACATCGCGCTGAAGACCGCTGAAGGCACCGCCAAGCTGGTTGCGCATTATCTGCGCGCCGCACTGACAAGCTCGCCCTTGTCCAAGTTCGGTGCACTGCTCGCATCGGGCGGCCTCAAGGCGCTGAAAGAAAAAATGGATCCGCGCTCTGCCAATGGCGGCGTGTTCCTTGGCCTCAACGGCCTCGTCGTCAAAAGCCATGGCGGCACTGATGCGCTGGGCTTTGCAAGTGCGCTCGACCTTGCCATCGATCTCGCAGGCAGCGACTTTGGCGATCACATCACAAGCGCCCTTGAGAAGGTGCAGGATAAAGTCACGGCAGCCGACGAAGCCCTGAAGGGCGAGAAGGCGGCCAAGAAGGAAGCGGCGGCACAGTGAGCGTAACAAGATCTGTACTGATCGGGGCGGGTGCGTATCTGCCCGAACACATCATGTCCAACGCCGATCTGGCGAAGATGGTCGATACCTCCGACGAATGGATCACCGCGCGCACGGGCATCAAGCAGCGCCATATCGCGGCGGAAGGCGAGATGACTTCCGACCTTGCCATCAAGGCATCGGAGATCGCCCTGGCCGAGGCGGGCCTCACCGGCAACGACCTCGACATGATTGTGCTTGCGACCGCAACACCGGATCAAACCTTTCCGGCGACGGCAACGCGTGTGCAAGCCGCTTTGGGCATGATGCACGGCGCCGCGTTTGATTTGCAGGCCGTCTGCAGCGGTTTCATCTATGCCCTCGCGACCGCGGACAACTTTATCAAGGCCGGGCAGGCGAAACGCGTGCTCGTCATCGGCGCGGAAGTTTTTTCTCGCATTCTTGATTGGGAAGACCGGGGGACCTGCGTCCTGTTCGGCGACGGGGCGGGCGCCATGGTGCTCGAAGCGCGCGAAGGCACCGGCACGTCGGATGACAAGGGCATCCTGACCAGCAAGCTCCATTCCGACGGGCGCTATGGCGATTTGCTCTATGTGGATGGGGGCCCGTCCTCGACCCAGACCGTTGGCAAGCTGCGCATGAACGGCAAGGAAGTGTTTCGCCATGCCGTGGTGAACATCGCCGAGGCGATCCAGGATGCGCTGACCCAGGCGGGCCTGACGGCGGACGACATCGACTGGTTCGTGCCGCACCAGGCGAATCAGCGAATCCTCGACGGCACCGCCAAGCGGCTCCACATCGGCAACGAGCGGGTGATCAGCACCGTTGCGAGCCACGGCAATACCTCAGCGGCCTCCGTTCCGCTAGCCTTTGACGTTGCCCGCAAGGACGGCCGGATCAAGGCCGGGGACCTTGTTTTGATGGAAGCCATGGGCGGCGGCTTCACCTGGGGTTCAGCCCTGTTGCGGGTTTGACCCACATCTCATTGATTTAAAACGACTATTGACCTCCACGCGGGGCGCTTTTAACGTGAGCGCCAAGAAAACAACGCCTGAGGGGGCCAAAATCCATGTCTGACCGCACTTTGACCCGTGCCGACCTGTCCGAAGCCGTCTATCAGGAGGTCGGACTCTCACGTAGTGAGTCGTCACAACTGGTGGAATCAGTGCTCAATGAGATTGCCGATACGTTGGTGAAAGGTGAGACCGTAAAGCTCTCTTCCTTCGGGTCTTTTCAGGTTCGGGAAAAGGGTGGTCGCGTGGGCCGGAACCCCAAAACGGGGGAAGAAGTTCCCATCGCGCCGCGGCGTGTGCTGGTGTTCCGCGCCAGCCACGTGCTCAAGGACCGGATCAACAACGCCCAATCGGCCGGCGCGGCGGAGTAGCCCGCGACCGAGTGTAACGCCGATAGGGGGCCTGAAGAGTGCGGACCGCATCGAAATCGCCGGAAGCCTTTCGAACCATCAGTGAAGTCGCGATCGAGCTCGACGTGCCCCAGCACGTGCTCCGCTTCTGGGAAACCAAGTTCAGCCAGATCAAACCCATGAAGCGTGCCGGGGGGCGGCGTTATTACCGCCCCGACGATGTGAACCTTCTGCTGGGCATCAAGACGCTGCTCTATACGGACGGGTTCACCATCAAGGGTGTGAAAAAGGTGCTGCGGGAGCGGGGCCTGCGCTATGTGATTGAGACGGGCCGCATGGTGGGCCAGGACGATCGCGCGCTTCCGGTCAAACGCGCCGAGCCCGAAATCGCCCCTGAAACAACCTCAGTGGTCGCGGAGGATCTGTTCGAGGCCCAAGAGGTCGAGATTTCTGAACAGCCCATTGTCACGAAGGCCGCACCATCAATCTCTGAGGATCAGCGCGCGGGGCTGGAGCTAATCCTCGAAGAGCTGCTGGAAATGAAATTCAGCCTGGATGGCGCCCGCGCGGGGCTCATCAAGGCCGCCGAATCCAGCATCGAAACCGAGGCTCGGCACGAGCCGCTGCTCAAGCGCGCCTGACCATCTCGCAAACGACCAAAGGGCCGCAGTTTCACGAATTTATTGGCCTTGTACCGCAGGGGGGCCGCCTATATAGTCCGCCGCCTTGTGAAAGGTCCGGAGCGTAGCGCAGCCTGGTAGCGCACTTGTCTGGGGGACAAGGGGTCGTCGGTTCGAATCCGGCCGCTCCGACCAATCACACGGGGGAATGGCATTGGCTCCGCCACGCCGCAATGTCTTGTCGCGTCGACCCAATCAAGCGTCTGGCCACAAGCACACCTCAAGTACCAAGTACCGCAGTGACTTGTGACCAGCTCATTTCAATGATTTCAGTGCCGCGGTAATGGCAGGCGGCAAACGGTGTCGCGCTTTAAAGTGCGAGATACCCGAGGTACCAAAGCCCGCCAACGGTAACTGCCGCACCAACGACCAACCCAAAAATAAACCCACGCATAACATCACCCCCGTAAATTGAACGGCCTTCAGTATAACTGCCCAGGGCGTTTCGCGCAAAGCTGGCCGAAATCCTGGCGTCTTTATCTGGTTAATGGACCGACGACGAGAATTCCCATGAAACGCATCGCCATTATGGGCTGTTCAGGTTCTGGCAAGTCGACTCTCGCGCGCAAGCTGGGGGAACGGCTCGGGCTGCCGGTCCATCACCTCGACGCGCTCTATTGGCAACCGGGTTGGGTCGAGGGTGACTACGTTACTTTCGCCCCGCAGGTGCAGCAGATCCTTGCGGGCGAGAGCTGGATCGTCGACGGCGGCTATAGCAAGGCCGACCCGGAGGAGCTGCGCTACACCCGCGTTGATGCGCTGATCCTGTTCGACCGCTCCCACTGGCTCTGCCTGTGGCGGGTCATCAAGCGGGTGGTCATGCATCACGGGCGCACACGCCCCGACATGGGCGAGGGATGCCCCGAAAAAGTCGATTGGGGGTTTTTGCGCTACATCTGGAATTATCGCCGCAACGCCTGGCCGCATATTCTGGAGCGCGCCGCGCGGCATCAAACGCCGGTCGTCTTTGTGCGGAACGATCCTGATGTGGATGAGTTGGTCGCGGAACTTACTTCTTTGGCTTCCGCGCAAACATCACGCGCCAATCCTTGAACCGCAGGCGGAAGAACATCAGGCCGACCCCCATGAGCACTGTGAACAACGCAAAACTGGCTGCCGTGATCACCAGCGGATTGTTGAAATTCTCGCGGTCCTCGTAATCCATGATGTGCAGCATCCAGAAAAAGTCATAGAGCCGCCAGGTCTCGTTACGCCGCGCAACCAGCCGCCCTGTTTCAGGCAGAAAGTAAAGCCGCGTGTCTTCATCGTCGGAGAATTGCACGCGCCACACCGGAACGGGACCGCGATACTCAAGATTGGTCTCACTGATCAGTCCGATCTCGGCGATAGGCGCGTCGCCAGCAAAATCAGCGCGGGCAAGGGCACGGACCACGCCTTCGTCGATGGTGAGTTCATCACCGGTCGCCGCGTCAATCAGCCGATGCCCTCCGGTTGCGCGCTCAAGATCCAGAACCGGGCGCCCGAGGATTGTTTTCGCTGTCACGTTGCGCACGCCGTCTGGCGCGTGTTCCGCAATGATTGTCTGAAGCGAGACGGGAAAGTTCTCCGCCATCAGCGTCACCGGGGCCTGCTCGCGGATATTGTGTTCGCCGCGGACGTGCTCGATGGGAAAGACGCTCATGACGAGCCCGCCCGTCATCCACAGTACAATCTGGATGCCTATGATGACGCCGATCCATTTGTGCAGAAAGGCAAGCCAAGGTGCGATGCGCATGGTGGTTCCCCCTTTTGAGAAAAAACAGGGGTAAGGGGGTCAGGCCGCTTGCGCAAGGCCGAGGGATAATTCGTCGATTTCCCGTCCCCGCACGGTCAGGGGCAGGGCAAGGGCCCAGCTCCCTTCGTCCATCAGCTGCTGGAATGCTTCCATGCGATAGACCGTGGGGTGCAGCACCGGGTTGGGGTGCCCGGCAAGCCAGCGGCGGCGGTGGTCCACATAGGCGCGCATCCAGGACCGCTCGCCTATGTCCGCCAGCCGCCCATGCGCCGCGACCACCTCGTCCCGCTTGCGATGCCATGATCCATGAATGCGGCTGTCATAGACGATAGCGACGCCGAGCGCTGTTTCCGCGCCGATGTAGGCGGCGCTTCGCAATGCGGGTTGCCAATAGCGCTGATCGAAAAATGCGTCCTGCACGGCGCGCATCACCAGATCATTCCCGGCGGCGCGTAAGTGAACGCGCAGACCTGCGTCGTGATCGAGGGACGTATCGCAGGCCTCAAGGCGCGGCAGGAAGGCGCGCAAGGCAGAGCCGTGCGCTGCGCCGGGCGTATCGCAATAGTCGCGAATGAGGTGGAACAGATTGCCTGAGGCAAGGGTGGTTTGCGCCTTGCCATAGGTCAGGTGCCCTGTGTCGCCGGAAAGCACTGTGACCGCGCCATAGTCCCCTAACACGGATCCCGTTTCGAAGATCTGGACGATGGCTTGGGCAGCAGTCTTTTGGAGCGCGGTCAGAGCCAGGGGCAGCGCCGCATGATCGGCAGCTTAGTCGAGGCGACCATTGTCGAGCAGGTTGAACAGCCCGAACAGGAAGACGACAGCGCCGATGGCATAAAGTGCAGACATGGGAAACTCCTTGGGTTGGTCCGTGTTATGGCGCAAGCCTAAGGCCGTTTCAAGAGGCGGGGATGTCGCGGGGATTACTCTTCGTCGCTCTGGTTCATCCAGGCCATGAAGGGCTTCAGAGGGATCGCCCAGGCAACCCCGGCAACGGCGTAAAAGGCCAGTTGCACGGCCCAGTGACCGGGCAGCCAGCTCGTCGCCACCGTCACGACCAGCGCGATATAGGCGAACAGCCCGAGGATAAGTACAAGCATCCCGACCAGTTTGCGGCCTCGTCCTGTCATCTTTTGCGACCTCTTGTGCTCTTGCCCGGGGCGGGGCGCCCCGCTAAGTCATCCCCCCATGACTGGGACCCCTAGCACAGCTGCGACGAAATCACACCGCGCCATCGCGATCTGGCTATTGGTGGTGGCGGGGCTCGTCTTCGCCATGGTGATCGTGGGCGGGGCGACGCGGCTCACCGATTCGGGGCTTTCCATCACCGAATGGAAACCGGTGACGGGCGCGATCCCGCCCCTGAGCCAGGAAGCCTGGGAAGCGGAACTCGACAAGTATCGCCAGATCCCTGAGTACCAACTGCAGAACCGAGGCATGAGCCTCGAGGAATTCAAGGCCATCTATTATTGGGAGTGGGGGCACCGCTTGCTCGGGCGGCTCATCGGCATTGCCTTCTTTGTGCCCTTCCTCTTTTTCCTCCTTACACGGAAGGTCGAACGGACCCGCGTGCCGCGTCTGCTCGGCCTCTTTGTGCTGGGCGGCATGCAGGGCGCGCTCGGCTGGTTCATGGTGATGAGCGGGCTGACCGAACGGCTCGACGTGAGTCAGTACCGTCTTGCCGCGCACTTGGGCGTGGCGTTCATCATCTATGCGGCGCTGTTATGGACTGCGCTTGATTACCTGCGCGGCACATGGGGAGTGACCGCGCCCGCGCAACGCGGCTTCGGGCGCTGGGCGATCGCGCTAACGGCGCTGATTTATCTGCAGATTATCCTCGGCGCATTTGTTGCCGGGCTCGACGCCGGCTTCATCTACAACACTTGGCCGCTGATGGACGGCTCTCTCATTCCGGCGGGGCTGTTTCATGAGACGCCCTGGATTTCGAATTTCTTCGAAAACCGCCTGACCGTGCAATTCCAGCACAGGGTGGTGGCCTATCTTGTGGTGATCGCAACCGCCGCGCTCTGGCTCGTTGGGCGGCGCGTGCATGTAGGTACGCGCGTGGCGAGAGCATCGAACATGTTGCTGGCCATGGTGCTGCTGCAAGTGGCGCTCGGCATCTGGACGCTGCTCGCTGTCGTGCCATTGCCGCTTGGGCTGATCCACCAGGGCGGGGCAGTGCTGACGCTTTCAGCGGCGATCTATCTGCTGCACCGGCTCTACGCGAAACCTGTTTAGTGGTCAGTCCAATTGGGATCGCGCTTTTCCATGAAGGCGCCAATGCCTTCCTTCGCGTCCGCTTCCATCATGTTCTGAGTCATCACCTCCGCCGTGTAGCGGTAAGCATCAGACACGCCCATTTCGAGCTGGCGGTAGAAGGCCTCTTTCCCTATGCGCAAAATGCGTCCCGGCTTTGAGGCAATCTTCTCAGCGAGCACGCTCACCGCGCCGTCCAACTCCTCCGACGCAACCACGCGGTTGATGAGCCCGATCCGGTGTGCCTCCTCGGCGGAAATGGCCTCGCCGGTAAGCAGCATCTCCATCGCCTGCTTGCGCGCGATGTTCCGGCTGAGCGCCACCATGGGCGTTGAACAGAAAAGGCCGATATTGACCCCCGGCGTCGCAAACCGTGCTTCGGTCGACGCCACGGCTAAATCGCAGGTGGCGACAAGCTGGCACCCCGCCGCGGTGGCCATGCCATGAACCCTGGCAATGACAGGGACGGGGCAGGTCATGATGGCTGTCATGAGGGAGACGCACCCCGCGAAGGTTTCTCGGTAGGCGGCCTCACCCCCGTCAGGGCCGTCGCGCAAGGCTGCCATTTCCCGCAAATCGTGGCCGGCGCAGAAGGCGGGTCCCTCGGCGGCGAGGATGATCACCCGCACCCCCTCGGCGCTGTCTATGGCCCTCACAGCTTCTTCCAGGGCCTGCATAAGGCCCAGGGAGAGGGCATTCCGCGCCCCGGGCCGGTTGAGCCTGAGGGTGCGGACGGGGGCACCACCATCGTCCAGAACAAGGGAATCCGCGCTCATCGGGCGGCCCCCCGGGCAGGGCCCCAATTTAGCGGTAACTGAATACCGCAAAGATAGGGTATTGGTTTTTCTCGGTTTTTCAGCTTCATTCCGGTTGACAGAGTCATTTCACCCCTCTACATAGCGCGCCTTCGAACACTAATCTGAACATCAGGTCAAAGACAGATGAAAACCTATTCGGCCAAGCCCTCCGACGTGGAGAAAAAATGGCTGCTGATCGACGCCGAGGGCCTCGTCCTCGGTCGTCTCGCGACCGTCGTCGCGACGCGCCTGCGCGGTAAGCACAAGCCCATGTACACCCCGCACATTGATACCGGCGACAACGTCGTGATCATCAATGCGGACAAGGTGCTTCTCAAAGGCAACGAGAAGTCCTCCAAGAAGATCTATTACTGGCACACCGGTTATCCGGGCGGCATCAAGCAACGCACCGCCGATCAACTGCTCGAAGGCAAGTATCCCGAGCGCGTGATCGAAGCCGCCGTGCGCCGCATGATGCCCGACGGACCGCTGGCCCGTGAGCAACTGTCCAATCTGCGTGTCTATGCTGGCGCTCAGCATCCGCATGAGGCGCAAAAGCCTGAAGTGCTCGATGTTGCGAGCATGAACGTCAAAAACACCGCGAGGGATCAATAATGTCCGACGAAACTACCCTCAACGACCTGAGCGAACTGAAGGGCACGGAAGCCGCGGGCGGCGCGGAAGCGCGCGCCACCGATGTGGTGCCGCAAACCGAAGCCCCGCGTGAGCCGATCAAGGACGCCCTTGGCCGTTCCTACGCCACGGGCAAGCGGAAGAACGCCATTGCGCGCGTCTGGATCAAGCCGGGCACCGGCGTTATCACCGTGAACGGCAAGGACTATTCGCAGTTCTTCGCACGCCCGGTGCTGCAAATGATCATCCGTCAGCCGCTGGATGCGACCAATCGCCTGAACGAATTCGACGTGGTTTGCACGGTGAAGGGCGGCGGTCTTTCCGGTCAAGCTGGTGCGGTGCGCCACGGCGTGTCCAAGGCGCTGACGTATTTCGAACCCGAACTGCGCGGCGTACTGAAAGCCGGCGGCTTCCTCACACGCGACAGCCGCGTTGTGGAACGTAAGAAATATGGCCGGGCGAAAGCTCGCCGCAGCTTCCAGTTCTCGAAGCGCTAAATCTTCGGGGACATTGGGTCAGACCAGCGGCGGGCTTCTATCTGGAAGCCCGCCGTTTTCTTTTGGGAGCTGAATGTTGAGCACCGTTACCTTTCGTATTGCCAGACGCGAAGACTTGCCCGCCGTCGTCGCCATGCTGGCCGATGATGTGCTGGGCCAAGGGCGCGAATCTGGCCTTGTCGATGACGTCTACCTGGCGGCTTTTGACGCGATTGCGGCGCAACCGGGCAATGACGTCTATGTGGGCGAAGCGGACGGGGCGGTGGTTGCAACCGCGCAGCTGACGCTGATCCCGAACCTGTCGATCAGCGGGACCTTGCGCGCACAAATCGAGGGGGTGCGCGTCGCCTCCAGCCAGCGCGGGCAGGGCACGGGCGAGGCGCTGATCCATTTTCTGATCGACTGCGCGCGTGACGCGGGCGCGGGGATGGTGCAACTCACCACAAACAAGGCGCGCGCCGATGCGCTAAGGTTTTACGAACGGCTCGGCTTTGAAGCGAGCCACGAAGGCATGAAGCTTTATCTGGAGACTGCGGAATGAGCACGAAGGCGAAGGTCTTTATCGACGGCGAGGCGGGCACGACGGGGCTTGAGATCCTAGGTCGCCTTCAGCCGCGCGATGACGTCGAACTCGTCCAGTTGGATGATGCCGTGCGCAAGGATGAGGGTGCGCGGCGCGATGCCTTTGCCGCGGCGGACGTGGGTATTCTTTGTTTGCCGGACGATGCGGCGCGTGAAGCAGCCGCTTGGGCGGCGGAGGCGAACTGCCGTGTGATTGACGCCAGCACCGCGCACCGGGTGGCGGAGGGTTGGACCTATGGCTTTCCGGAATGGGACAAGGATCAGCGCGCAAAGATCGCCAAGGCCGACAAGGTGACGAACCCCGGCTGCTATGCGGTTTCCTCCGTGGCGCTGCTCCATCCGCTGACCTCAGTGGGTCTGCTGCCCGCCGATTATCCGGTCAGCATCTTTGGTGTATCGGGCTATTCCGGTGGCGGGAAGGGGCTGATCGCCCGGTTCGAGGATCAATCCCGCGATGATGCCATCACCGACGCGGTACAGCTTTACGCGCTCGGCCTTGGTCACAAGCACTTGCCGGAGATCACCAAATACGGCGGCCTTGCGCATGCTCCTGTCTTTGCCCCCCATCGCGCGAATTACTATCGCGGCATGATGGTCGAGATCGGACTTGATCTTGAGACCATTGGCACGAGCGCGGACAAGCTGCGCGATTGCCTGAAGATGCACTATGCGGGCGAACGCTTTATAACGGTGTCGGACGCCAGCGCCCCGGAAGCCATCGGCCCCGAGGCGCTGAATGAGACGAATGGTCTTGCGCTTTCCGTTTTCGGTGACGCGAAGCACGCGTTGCTCGTCGCGCAGCTCGACAATCTTGGCAAAGGTGCAAGTGGCCAAGCCGTCCAATGCCTCAATCTGATGCTGGGGCGGGACGAAGCGACGGGGCTGAACTAGGTCCCGCGTTCCATTTTAGTCCAAACACGGGCCGCAGGATCTGAACTCGCCGCACGATTTCAAATCCCAGCGTGCAGCCGATGATCGTTGCCGTGATAATGATCCAGAACTCGGGCCAGGCGCCGATCCGCATCGGCGCGAGATAGAACCCGACCATGACGATGATCGTTTGGTGCAGGATGTAGAAGGGAAAGATCGCTTCGGTCAGATAGCGCCGCACGGGCCCATCGTGGGTCAGGAACCGCCGCGCCAGACCAAAGAGCGTCAGGATCGCCGCCCAGGCATAGACAATGCGTCCCAATCGGAAAGCCCAAAGCAGGGCGTCTTGTCCGGCCCAATCTTCCACGGGTCGCGCGATCGCCCAACCGTACGCCCAACCATAGAAGACAGCGAACAAGAGTGCGAGCGGCAAGGCACGGTCAATAACGCGCCAAAAGCTGGGCGATTTTGCCACCATGTAGCCATAGAGCAGGATGGTGAGACGGTGCGCATGGTTCGCCCAGTCCCAGACCAGATTGTGCGTGGTGGGAAAATGCGGGTCGACCCAGATGCGGTATGCAAAGAAGGGAATCGCCGGCACCAGCAACAGCACGGGCAGGGCGAGGGGCCCGAGCCGTTCCATCCGCTGCATCAGGCGATCAAACGGCCCGTCGGCGATCCAGCGCAAGAGCGGCAGGAATGGCGCGAGCAATAGGCAATAGACCAGCAGATAGACCACGTACCAAAGGTGGTTCCAGGTCGGCACAATGACCTCGTTGATGGAGCCCGACGTCATATACTGGGGCCAGAACTGAAGGATGTTGCTGTCGATGATCCCCGTTTGACGCAGCTGTGCCCAGGTTTGGGGCATCACCACGACGATCATGCCGAAGACGATGACGGGCAGCAGGCGCACCACCCGGTCGCCCATGAATCGGCGCGTGCCCAGTTTGTCCGCCAGAAAACGGATGGCGACCCCGGAAATGAAAAAGAGGAGCGCGAGCCGCCAGGGGCTCAGCAGCGACATGGCGTATTCGGGGCCAGTGTTGGCGTGGGGGCTTTTGACGTGCCAATCCCACGTCACGAAGAACATGCCCGTGTGGTAGAGGATCAGGAGGCCGAAGGCGATGATCCGCAGCCAGTCGAGGTCATAGCGGCGGGGAAATGCCGCGTTCGGGTTCACTTCGGGTCCACTGGCGCTCATTGTCGTCTCCTGTCGTTGGCAGACTGAAGATGGCGAGGGGCGGGCGGCCTTGCCAGCGGAAAGGGCCGATTTCCGGGCATTTGGGACGATTGGCGGCCCCCTTGGGACGAGCGGCGGTGTGCCGGGATGAATGCCGCTGGAGGCACGCCGGGCTCTTCAGGCATACTCGCGGCATGTCGAGCACCGAATCTTCTCCAAACCCCGCCGCGCCCTCTGGCGATGATCAGGCCCGCGCCGATGAGCTGAGGGCCGAGCGCACGGCCTTGCGCAATACGGCGCTCGCCTGCGCCGGGTTGATCCTGACGTTCTACGTGGTGAATTCTCTCTCGGTCTCAACCGAGTACCGGTGGTCAGGCTACGACTATCCGGTGAGCCTGCCTTGGGTACTCGAAGGGACTGCCATCCTCGCCATGTTTATCGGATTGCCCTTTGCCCTGTGGTTGGGCCACCGGGTCCCGCCGGAGCTGGGCCGTTGGCGCATTGCCTTGCCTGTCCACATTGTTGGCGGGCTCCTCTTCGCAGCCATACAGATTTCTCTCATGGCGCTCTTTCGGCACGAGGTCTGGCCGGCACTTTACGGTCGGGATTACGGCTTTACCGGAACTTGGGTAGAAGTTGCCATTTATGAAGGGCGGAAGCAGTTGCTTAGCTACGCCGGCTTCCAAGTCATCCTGGCGACAACCCGGGCGCTTGAATACTTACGACTTGAGAACCGCGCCGCGCGGCGTGAGGCCCGGTCACGCCATCGCATTACGCTTCATAGCGGGGGGCGGACGCTCTTTCCCGACGCCGAGGCATTCCGCGCGGCTCAGGCGGCGGGCAATTACGTGGAAGCCCGTTTCGGCGATCACGAACATCTCGCCCGTACCACACTGACGGGATTGGAGGGGCTGTTACGTGAAGCCGGTGTCGATGCGGTGCGTGTGCATCGATCGTGGCTCGTCAATCGCGCCGCCATTGCGGAGATCGCGCCAACGGGCGAGGGCGATGTGACGCTAAAGCTCAAAACGGGCGAAACCGTGCCGGGCAGCCGCCGCTATCGCGAACGGTTGGAGGAGGGGTAGGCGATGCAAAGCCTCAACTCGATGCTGGGGCTGGATGAAGGGGGGGAGTTGTTTTAGTTGAGGTCGTCCTAGAACTGTGTTTTTTCAAACTCCATATCGGACTCAATTTCTAGAACCTCTTCACGAAAGCTAATAACGATGTGCGACCTGCATTCCTGCAGCGGTTTTAGAAAGTACTCGACTTCGATCGGGTAGCAAAAGTCGCTTCCTTCGGCAACAAGGCCATGCAGTTGCCACCAGTGTTCGAATTCGTCAGCTCCCGGATTACATCCCTCGGCATGAACAACTAGGCTGTGTGCGGCTTTGTCGGACTTTCCTTCAACCAATAGTCCAGAATCGCCAAGCTTTGGCACACCGTTACTCATGAGGTAGATGCCAGAATCGCCGACGAGCATAAGAGAGGGAGCGGGCTCCTCGTCGAGGTACCGCCAATGTTTCTTCATATTTCTCGCGTGGTCGACGAGTCGCCACACTGTTGTTTTGTCGAACTTCAATGAAGGAAGTCCAATCTCATTTAATCGATGTTTTTGGTAGACAAAGATGTCCAAATGTCGAAGCAAATAGAGAGAAACAGCCGTCGCAAGCGCCACAACAAGCTCGGCTTGTGTTCGGAGGGAACTGTCAATATCAGGCTGTAGGCGTGCATGTGCATCACCATATACATTTCGTTTGGTTGCGACGGTGTTGATTATGCTAAATAGGCTCCGCGCCACTGCCTTATCCGCCTGAACCTGCTTGTTGTCCGAATCGAGGACCAGTGCAGTCAAAGCCAACCCAAACAACTTGGGCAGATCCTCGGTTCCGTCGATTGGGTGGTCAGCGGTGTGCGCAATTTTCTTACACACTTGTTCGACGAATGTCTTAGCAGAGGTAATTGCACCATTTGGGTCTTCTGACAGCCGCTTGAGCGACTTGTTCCAGAGTTCAAGAAGATCGGAATTCGAAGTTCTCCTGAGAACGCGCTCGAGCTCCATCTCCGGCCCATCATAGGCCTCTATTTCTGGCTCGTTTGTATTTTCAATCGCCATTCCGACCCATTTGATCAGTGACCGCCACTCGCTAACTCTTCACCGTGACATAAGTCCCCGGCGCGTCGCCGAGCACTTTCAGTTTGCCGTCACCGGGGGTGCGTGCCGGAACCTTTTTGCCTGACTTTTTCGACAGCCACTTGTCCCAATCGGGCCACCAGGAGCCGGGGTGCTCCGTCGCGCCGGCGATCCAGTCGTCCACGTCGTCGGGTTGGGCAGAATTGGTCCAGTATTGATATTTGTGTGCGTCAGGGTGGTTGATCACGCCGGCAATATGGCCCGAACCGGCCATCATGAACTTGACCTTGCCGCCGAGCAGCTTCGTTGTTTTATAGACCGACTGATAAGGCGCGATGTGATCGTCGCGCGAGCTTTGCAGATAGACGGGGATCTTGATCTGTTTGGGGTCGAGCTTCACACCGCCAAATTCCATGCGGCCCTCGGCAAAATCGTTCTTGCGATAAAACTCCCGCAAGTAAAACAGATGCGTCGCGCGGGGCATGCGGGTCGTGTCCGCATTCCAATACAGAAGGTCGAAGGGAAAGGGGTCCTTCCCCAGCATGTAATTGTTGATCACGAAGGACCAGATGAGATCGTTCGCGCGCAGCATATTGAAGGTCGTCGCCATCTTGGAGCCTTCGAGCACGCCGCCCGCCGCCTCCATCTGGTGGTCCAGCGCTTCGAGCTGATGGTCATCGACAAAGACTTGCAGGTCGCCCGCTTCGGTGAAATCGGCTTGCGCCGCAAAAAATGTGGCGGACTTGATGCGCTCATCCCCGGTCGCCGCCATATAGGCGAGCGAGGCGGTGAGCAGCGTCCCCCCGATGCAATAGCCGATGGCGTTCACCTCGGCGACGCCGGTGGCCGCTTCCACGGCGTCCAGCGCACCGATGACGCCTTCGCGCATGTAATCTTCAAAGGTCTTGCGTGCGAGCTTGGGGTCCGGATTGACCCAGGACACGACAAAGACGGTGTAGCCCTGTTCCGTCGCCCATTTGATAAAGGAGTTCTCGGCCTTCAGGTCGAGAATATAAAACTTGTTGATCCACGGCGGGAAGATCAGCAGCGGGCGCTCATAAACTTCCGTGGTCGTGGGCGTGTATTGCAGCAGCTCGATCAGGTCGTTGCGAAACACCACCTTGCCCGGGGTCGTCGCGATATTTTCCCCGATGGTGAACTTGGACATATCTGTTTGAGAGATATTCAGCTGACCCTTGCCGCGTTCCAGATCGCGCAGCAGGTTGTCGAGCCCCTTCACCAGGTTCTCGCCGTTCGAGTTGAACGTAGCGCGCAGGACCTCCGGGTTGGTCATCACGAAGTTGGTGGGCGAAATCGCATCGGCCAGCTGCTTGGTATAAAACCTCACCTTGCGCTTGGCGTCTTCATCCAGGCCTTCGGTCTCCGCCGCGGTCTCCTGCATCCAGTTGGCGGTGAGGAGATAGGACTGCTTGATAAAGTCAAAGACGGTATTTTCGGCCCAGGCCGTATCGCGGAACCTTTTGTCGCCGCGTTCGGGCGCGATGACGGGGTCAACATCCTCACCCAGAAAACGCCGCCAGGTGGTCATGGCGAGATTGGCCTGCGCCTTCCACAGCTCAAACTGGGCGTCGATCAGCTTGGCCGGGTCGCTGGTCCAATAGCGCAGCACCTCGTTAAAGGCGGACCCCAGGTTCAGGGGGTCGGGGACGGCATTGGGATCGTCCTGGCTGTGCTCCAGAAACTCGGCGAGGATCTTTTGGCTTTCGGCCGCCACGCGCACCATGTTCCGCCCGAACTCCACCGGATCGGGGATGTGTTCGTGGTCGGTTTCGTTCTGAGGGTCTTTTGTCGTCATGGGTCCTATTAGCCGCCGGGCATTGCGCTTCTATGACGATCTATACACGATAGGCCCCGGATGAGGCCAGTAGCAGGGAGATTGTCCAGTGAAACCAACCGCTTTGCTGATCGTGCCAGCGCTGCTTTTGTGCGTGTCCTGCGGGGGCAAGGACACGGAGACCTATCCCGACGTCACGGCGGTGCCCGAACGGCCCGAGGCGGATCTGTCGGCGGAACGGCGCGAGGCGCTGGAGGAGGAGTTGCGCCAGGTGCGGGAAGATGCGGTTCGCTATGCGACCGAAGGCCGCCCGGCGGACCCGGCAAGCGACGAAGACGCCTCCGATGTGGTAGGCGATGAGGCAGGGAACGAGGACACAGGAACGGTAGGGGATAGTCAGAGTGAGTAATCCATTGCGCATCGGTATCGCGGGCCTGGGCACCGTGGGCGGCGGCGTTGTCAAATTAATCGACACGGCGGGCCCGGCGCTTGCCGTGCGCTGCGGACGCGAGGTCGAGGTGCGGGCCGTCAGCGCGCGCGACAAATCCAAGGATCGCGGTTTCGATGCCTCGCGCTTTGTCTGGGCGGATGATCCGCTTGAGCTTGCACGGCTCGACGAGATTGATCTGGTGGTGGAGCTCATCGGCGGATCGGACGGGGTGGCCCTCGATCTGGTGAACGAGGCTATCGCCAACGGCAAGCATGTTGTCACTGCTAACAAGGCGCTGATCGCCCATCACGGCCCCGCTATTGCGAAAGCGGCGGAGGCCAAGGGCGTCACCGTCGCCTATGAGGCCGCGGTCGCGGGAGGCATCCCGATCGTCAAGGCTTTGCGCGAAGGGCTGATCGCGAACGAGATCACGCGGCTCTATGGCATACTGAACGGCACCTGTAATTACATCCTGACGGATATGGAACAGTCGGGCCGCGCCTTTGCCGATGTGCTGAAAGAAGCGCAAGACCTCGGCTATGCGGAAGCCGACCCTGCCTTCGACATCGGCGGCACGGACACAGCCCACAAGCTCACAATCCTCGCCTGCCTCGCCTTTGGCGCGGCGGTGCCGTTCGACGATGTCTTTGTCGAAGGGATTGAGCACATCACGGCGGAAGACATTCAATACGCCTCCGAGCTCGGCTATCGCATCAAACTGTTGGGCCTTGCTTCGCGAGAAGCGGGCGGTGTCGCGGCGCGGGTGCACCCCTGCCTCGTGCCTCATGAGGCGCCTATTGCCGAGGTCTCGGGCGTGATGAACGGGGTCACGGTGGAAGGCGTGCCCGTCGGCACCACGGTCTTTGAAGGCCCCGGCGCGGGCGAGGGCCCCACAGCCTCCGCCGTCGTCGCCGATATCGCCGACATCGCCCGGGGACTAAATCAGAACGTCTATCTGACGCCCGCCAGGGACCTGGATCAGGGCGGCCTTGTGCCCTTTGCCGAGCTCTCCGGCACCTACTATCTGCGGCTCACGGTCATCGACCGGCCCGGGGTGATTGCCGCCATTTCCAAGATCATGGGGGATGCCGGGGTTTCCATCGAAAGTTTGCTGCAGCGCGGCAGACATCCAGGCGAGCCCGTTACCGTGGTCATTCAGAGCCACGAAGTGCGAGAATCCGTCATGGGAAAGGTGATTCGGCAGATTGAGGCCCTGGACGCCGTGGTGGAAAGGCCTTGCCTCATCCGCATCGAAGCTGTTTAAAGCGCCCCCGAACCTCAAGAATCAAAAAGACATCGGTGGGAGACATCCATGAGCAATGACAACGGCGTGCTGGACGGCCTGGGCCTCGGCTTTGTGCGGGCGACCGAGGCGGCGGCCTATGCGGCGTCCAAGATGGCCGGAAGGGGCGACCAGAAGGGCGCCGATCAGGTCGCCGTGGATGCCATGCGCACCGCCATGAACGCCATGGATATGGCGGGCGAGATCGTCATCGGCGAAGGCGAACGCGACGAAGCGCCCATGCTCTACATCGGTGAAAAGGTCGGCACGGGCAAAGGCCCCGCCGTGGACATTGCGCTCGATCCGCTGGAAGGCACGACCCTGACCGCCAAGGGCGCCGCAAACGCCCTGGCCGTGATCGCGGTCGCGGAAAAGGGCGGGCTCCTGAACGCCCCTGATACCTATATGGAAAAGATCGCCATCGGCGGCGGCTATCCGGCGGGGATCGTCGATCTCGACGCCGACGCGGGCGACAACATCCGCGCGCTTGCTAAGGCGAAAGGTGTCGATACATCAGAGATTTGCGCCTGTATCCTCGACCGTCCTCGTCACGAGGAAGCCATCGGCAAGGTGCGCGCCACCGGCGCGCGGGTGATGCTGATCAGTGACGGCGACGTGGCGGGTGTGATCAATACCACGGACCGCTCAACGGGCGTCGACATCTATATGGGTGTGGGCGGCGCGCCCGAAGGGGTGCTGGCCGCGGCGGCCCTGCGCGCCATCGGTGGTCAGATGCAGGCCCGGCTCGTTTTCCGCAATGACGATGAGCGCGGCCGGGCGAGCCGGATCGGCATTACCGACTTCGACAAGAAATACGAGCTGCATGAGCTTGCCAAAAGCGACGTCCTGTTCATCGCCAGCGGCGTGACCGATGGCTCGCTGCTGGGCGGTGTGCATGTGAAGGGCGGGCAGGCGCATATCGATACGTTGCTGCTGTCGTCCAAGTATCATGACATGCGCTGGATCCGCGGCCGTCACCCGCTTTCAACCTTCGGAGACTAGTCACCGCTCATGGCATTGCCCTTTGAGGTTCAACAATCGGTTCTGGGGCAGGCTTGGCGCGCGCGCGCCGTTGATGAAGTGGAAGTCAAAAAGATCTCCCAGCGCCTTCGCGCGCCAGAAATCGTGGGCCGCATCCTTTCGGGGCGCGGCGTTGATGACGCAGGCGTTGAAGATTATCTCGACACCACATTGCGGCGGCATTTGCCTGATCCATCCACTCTCGCGGGCTGCGACAAGGCGGCGAAGCGGCTCGCCAATGCGGTGGGCGCAGGCGAGGCCGTCGGAATCTTCGGTGACTATGACGTGGACGGCGGCACCGGCAGTGCGATCCTGACCAAATATCTGCGCGGGCTTGGCGGAACGGTTGTCACTCACATTCCCGATCGCCGGACCGAGGGCTATGGCCCGAGCGTTGATGCCTTCAAGAAATTAGCGGATGCGGGTGCAAAACTGATTGTGACGATCGATTGCGGGACCACGTCCTATGAGCCACTGGAATGGGCGGGGGGCGCGGGGCTCGATACGATCGTGGTGGATCACCATATGCCGGGGGAGGCAACCAACCCCGCCTTTGCGCTGATCAATCCCAAGAACATCAACGACCAAAGCGGGCTCGATTATTTGAGCGCCGCGGGCGTTTCCTTTCTGCTGACGGTTGCGCTGAACCGCACGCTGCGGGACGCGGGGTTTTTCGAGACGCGGGAGGAGCCTGACCTCCGGCAGATGCTTGATCTCGTGGCGCTGGGCACCGTTTGCGATGTGGTGCCGCTGAAGGGTGTCAACCGCGCCTTCGTCAATCAAGGTCTGCGCGTTCTCGAAGGTCGCGGCAATCCCGGCCTCGCCGCGCTCGCCGATGTTGCGAAAGTGAATGGCGCGGCAAGCACCTATCATCTCGGTTTCATGTTCGGCCCGCGCATCAACGCGGGCGGGCGGCTTGGCCCCCCGGGGCTCGCGCTGAAGCTTCTCACTTGCGATGACCCAGTCGCCGCACAACGTATGGCGCGGGAACTTGATGCGCTCAACGCCCAACGCCGCGATGTTGAACGGGATGTGCTCGACGCCGCAATCCTTGAGGCTGAAAAATGTGTCGCCACGGGCGCCCGCGTTGTCGTTGTCGCGGGGCGGAACTGGCACGAAGGCGTCGTGGGCATTGTGGCCGGGCGCCTGAAAGACCGCTTCGGCCGCCCGGCGGTGGTTCTGTCCATCGGCGAGAACGGCCTGGCCAAGGGTTCAGGCCGGTCTCTAAGTGGGGTCGATCTGGGCGGCGCGATCCTCAAGGCCGTGGACGCCGGGCTCCTGATCAAGGGGGGCGGGCATGGCATGGCGGCGGGCATGACCATTGCGGAAAGCGAGATTGGCTCCTTTGGCGCCTGGCTCGACCGCACCTTGCGAGACGATATCGAGGTGGCCATCGCCGCCGCGGCACTGGAAGTGGACGGCATGGTGGGGCTTGGTTCCATCGATGAGGCCCTGTCGGACGCCATTGGCCTCGCCGGGCCCTACGGCGCGGGCAACCCCGAGCCCATGGTGGTGGTGCCCCAGGTGACGATTGCCTTTGCCGACCGGGTGGGGGCCGACCACGTGCGGGCTCAAATCTGTGATTCCAGCGGACGGCGGCTCAAGGGCATCGCCTTCCGGGTCGCCGATAACCCCCTGGGGGCGGCACTTATGGAGGGCGAGGGGCGCCCTCTGCACCTTGCGGGTAGAATCAAGGATGACACCTGGAACGGGCGGCGGCAGGTCCAGCTCCAGATCGAGGATGCTTCCCCCGCCTAGGGCCCAGCCAGAGAGCCGAAAAATTGACAAAAGCAGGGGGCTTGCACTCCAGGCTGAGCTTAGCTATAGAACGCCGCTCTGGACCTGAAGGGCCCAGTCTGCGCTCCCTTCGTCTATCGGTTAGGACGCAAGGTTTTCAACCTTGAAAGAGGGGTTCGATTCCCCTAGGGAGCGCCATTTCTTGTCTCACGCGAATTCGCTACGCTCACCGCTCCGACAGGCGGGCTGACCGCCCGGCGCGCCGTCGCGCGCTGACAGGTGCTTGATACATCGTTTCGAGGCCCCGAATGACCAGTTCCCCTCTCACATTCGAAACCGCCGCCGCGCAAGTGGTGGACATGGCGCGCTTCGCTGGGGCGCGGGGCTGGGTGCCGGCGACGGCTGGAAACTTTTCCGTGCGCATGGACGAAACCCGCGCCGCGCTCACGGCCAGTGGCGGCGACAAGGGCCAGCTCGACGTGTCTGGCGTCATTGAGGTTGAGATCGAAGGGCCGAAGCACCCTCGCGCCTCCGCCGAGGGGCCGCTTCATCTACATCGCTACGGCGCTGCGCCAGAGATCGGCGCCATCGCCCATTGCCACCCGCTGGCGGCGGTTGTTCTGTCGCGTCGGTATGAGAAGGCGGGAAAGATCATCCTGGAAGGGTGGGAGTTGCAAAAGGCCTTCGCGGGCGAAACCACCCACGATCGCGCGCTCGAGGTGCTTGTCGTGCCGAACGATCAGGACACCGAGCGCCTCGCCAATCTAGTCGAGGAGCGCCTGCCCAAGACGGCGAGCGCCCCGGGCTACCTCATTGCCGGCCATGGCCTATATACTTGGGGCCGCAATCTGGCCGCGGTGAAGCGCCACATGGAAGCCTTTGACCATCTGCTGACCGCCAAGCTTTATGAGGAGAGCCTCAAATGACGCAGCTGACCATTTATTCTGACGTGGATGCGAGCAAGGTTTTTCTCGACACGCGCGACGGAGACGAGATTATCCGCGCTCTCGGCGACATCGGTGTGGACTTTGAACGTTGGGACGCGAGCGCGGAACTTGCCGATGAGGCGGGACAGGACGAAGTGCTGGCCGCCTATGACACCGACATCAAGCGGTTGATGGCGGACGGCGGCTATCAGAGCTGCGACGTCATCCGCGTGATGCCGGGCAATCCCAACGCGGCGGAGCTGCGCGCCAAGTTTCTCAGCGAACACACCCACAGTGAAGACGAAGTGCGTTTCTTTGTGGAAGGGGCGGGCGCCTTCTATATTCGTGAACGCGGCAAGGTCTATCGCGTGGTCTGCGAACGCAATGACCTAATCAGTGTGCCCGCCAATACCACTCATTGGTTCGACTGCGGCCCGGACCCGCATTTTTGTGCCATCCGCATCTTTACTTCCGCCGACGGTTGGGTGGGGCATTTTACCGGCGATGACATCGCCACGCGTTTTCCCGGCTTTGAAGGAAAAGTCGCATGAGCGCCATCAAAGCCGTGGTGGTGGATATAGAAGGCACCACGACCCCCATCAGTTTTGTGCATGAAAAATTGGTTCCCTTTGCCGCCGAACGGTTGCGCGGCTTCGTCGACGCCCATGGGCGCGACCCTGAAGTGGCTGCCGCGCTGGCTGAGGCGCGCGCAATGGCGGGGCGTGAGGATGCGTCCAATGCTGACACCGCAAACATTTTGTTGGAGTGGATTGCCGAGGACCGCAAAGCCGGCCCCCTGAAATTTCTGCAAGGGCTGATCTGGCGCGAAGGCTATGAGGCGGGAACGCTCAACGGCCCGGTCTACGCGGACGTGGCGGAGCTACTTCGTACATGGGCGGCGCGGGGGCTGCGCCTGTTCGTCTATTCCTCCGGATCGGAAGAGGCGCAACGGTTGATCTTCGGTTACTCGGATCAAGGTGATCTTACGCCGCTCTTTGAGGGATACTTCGATACGCGCGTCGGCGCGAAGGTGGAGACGGGCTCTTACACCGCGATTGCCGATGCAACCGGGCTCCCCGCAAATGAAATCCTGTTCCTCACCGACAACCCCAGGGAAGTCGAAGCGGCATTGGCGGCGGGGATGGCGTGCGTGCGCATTGATCGCGATGTCGCGCCGGACTTTTGGGACGCAAGTGGTGATGCAGCCGTTGCGGGCTCATTCGTGCCGGTCGATCGTGAACTGCTGAGCTAAAGGAGAAAGTTCCCATGGAATGGCTGAACTACATCGGTGCCTTTGGAACCCTGGCGCTGGGCCTTACGGGCCTCATCTCGCCGGGAACGGCGGCAAAGATTGTCGGCCTCAAGGCTGAAACCACGTCGGGCCGGTCCGAGTTTCGGGCAAGCTTTGGCGGGCTTTGGGTGGCTCTGGGCGCGGTGCCGTTCCTGACCATGGAACCGCTTGCCTTTGCTTTTGTCGGGATGGTCTGGCTCGGCACGGCCTTGGGCCGGCTCGTCTCCTTTGCCCTCGACAAGACCGTTGACCGGCAGAACCTGTTCAACGTCTGCTTCGAACTTGTGTTCGGCGGGCTTTGTCTCGTCGGCGCGCCATGGGCGGCGTTGATGGCGGCGCTCTAGACCTACGACTTCGAGATCGAAATCACGAAACACTTTTCACCCACGCCTTCAATGGTCCGGGGTTCAACGGTGCGCGGATCTGTGCCGAAGTCCCAGGCGATGCGACTGTAGAGCGCGAACTCATGCGGCCCTTCCGTTTCGAAGGTCGCGCAAAGACGATAGCTCGCGTCGGAAAGAATGTCATAGCGATAGGGCGTGCCGGTGCGGGGGTCCGTGCTGAACCGTTCGTAGTTGGCATCGCTGTCAAAAACAGCGGTACTATCGGGCAACGTCTCATGAGTATTGTAGTGACCATCAATCAACTGGGCCAATGAGTTGAGATTGTCCAGGCGCTCCCGATCGAACCGTTCGGCGCGCGCGGTGCCGGGCCCTTCGGTCAGAACAACTCCGGCGATGACGGCGGCAACAATCACGACTGTTGCGGCAATGGCGAGCAGACGTTCAGTGGACATTATTCGCCCTCCGTGCTGCGTTCTTCGCGATTAAGCCCGAGGAAGTAATAGCCAAAGATGCCGCCCGCAATCATGCCAACCGTGAGGCTCTTGAGCACGAAGCGCGTGGAAAGATCGCCTTCGAGAAAACGAAAGATCAGGCTGATGAGATCGCCCATCAGGATCGTCGCCGCAACGAACAGCGCAATATAGGTCAGCCAGCGCCGCACGCCCGAGAGCCGCATGGCGGGGTTGCGCTTGATCTCGCGCCCCACGGCGTTGCTGAGAAACAGGAAGAGCGGAAAAGCAACCACCAGCGAGGCAACGGCCCAACGGATGGCGGACTGCCGCCCACTGAAGGCGTACTGGTTATCGAGTGGATCGCTAAAGCCGATGTCGATGAGCTGGAATAAAAGGTTCCCTAGTTGCACGGCGACCACCAGCAGCACACTGAATAGAAGCAAATAGACAAAGGCATGCCGCGCAGAGAGCTGCGTGTGCGGCCGCGGTACGGGAATGGCAAACCCCGTATCTGCATAGGACCCCAGAGCGCGTTTTACTTGTGCGGGGGGCCATCCGGCATCAAGCAGAGCCTTTTCAATGGACTCGCGCGACTGGCCTTTTGCCAGGGAATCACGAACAAAATCGCGGGCTTCTTCAATTGCGCTTGCCATGGGTTTGCTCCTTATTTGCCGGGTACCTTGCTGTCACTGTCGGGGACGGGCATGCCCGCCGGGGGCGTTGCGCCCATGACCGTGCAGTCCCATTCATTCAATTCGGAATCGCGCCAGAGCGCCGACATGAAAATGAAAAGTTGATCGGGATTGTCCGCATCAAGGGTGACGCCTGTGTAGCTTTCGTTGTCGGCGCGCACGTCGTGAGACGGCGCGCGGGCGATGATGTCCTCTTCATCCCAATTCAGATGGATGCAAAAATTGTAACGCCGGTCGTCGTCTTGCCCTTCGATATCGAGAATGCCGAGCCAATACTCATCTTGCGCCGTGCTGTATTCGATAACGTATTCGCCGCGGCGAATGCGGCGCGGGCTGACGATCATGTCGTCTTCTTCCTCGGCGGCCTGTTCGATGAAGTAACTGCCATTGAGCGCGCGGCGAATGTGCCAGGTGCTAGCGTCGCCGGGATTGGGGGGCATGACCCCTTCACCTTCGGAGGGGCTGATCCTGCCCACGGTGTAGAGCGTCGTGTCAAAGCCGGGTACTTCATCGCCTCCGGCAAAGGCGGGACCGTTTTCGACCTGGAAGCAGGCGGAAAGAGCGACAGCGGCCGAAATGAGAACGGCAAGGTTCAAGGCGGTGCGGATTATCGGGCGCGGCATGGGTCCCCCTTCGGGTACGGTTTGCAGTGGACACACTCTAGGCCACGAATTCCGGCGCAAAAAGGGCGTTGATGGGGCAGGGTTCTGCCGCTTTGTCATTTTGCGGCGTCCTCATTTATGGCATGTCTGAAGGAAATGAAGGGGAGGACGGCATGGAGCCTTGGTGGAAAGGGGCGGTGATCTATCAGATCTATCCGCGCAGCTATCTCGATACGAATGGAGACGGGATCGGCGATCTCGCCGGCATTCGCGCCAAGCTCGACTACATTCAATCCCTCGGGGTCGATGCCATTTGGCTCTCGCCCATCTATCCCACGCCCGACCGTGACTTTGGTTATGACGTCGCTGATTACTGCGACGTGGACCCGCGGTTTGGGACACTGGAAGAATTTGACGCGCTGCTCGCCGATGTCCATGGACGGGGCATGAAGCTGATCCTCGATCAGGTGCTCAGCCATACATCGGACGAACACCCCTGGTTCATCGACTCCATGTTGGGGGGCGAGAAGAAAGACTGGTACGTCTGGGCCGAGCCTCGGGAAGACGGCACGGCGCCCAACAATTGGCTCAGCGCCTTTGGTGGTCCGGCCTGGGCCTATCACCCTGCGCGGCGGCAGCACTATCACCACAAATTCTATCGCGAGCAGCCCAAACTCAATCTGCACAATCCCGACACGCGCAAGGCGGCGCTTGATGTGCTGCGGTTCTGGCTTGATCGGGGCGTGGATGGCTTCCGCCTCGATGTGGCGAATACCTATCTTCATGACGCGACCCTCAGCGACAATCCGGCAATCCCGCCGGCTGAGCGCACAGGCTTTGAATGGTCTCACCCGCCGCGCATGCAGCACCACATCAACGATGCCAATCGCGAAGAGAATGCCGACGTGCTGCGCGAGATCCGCGTGATCGCGAATGACTATCCGGGCGCTTTTGTCTTTGGGGAGTTTTCCGAGGAACCGGATCTGCTGCCCAAATTCGTTGGGGAGGATGTCCTCCATTCGGGCTATACGTTCGATTTTCTGGACGACAAGACCTTCTCGCCGGAGGTCTTCAAATGCTACTTCGATTTTCTCGCTCAGCACCCCCACATTTGGCCCTGCGTAACATTCTCGAACCACGACAGCGTCCGCACCGTAACCCGCTATGGCGGTGTGCCTGCGGGGGCAGGTGGCAACCCGGCCCTCGCCAAGCTCGCGATCAGCCTGCTGCTTTGCCTCAAGGGGACGGTGCTGTTCTATCAGGGCGAGGAACTGGGCCTTGATGAGGGGGATGTCGCCACACGGGCCGAAATAAAGGACCCCATGGGCGATCTCTATTTTCCCTTCTTCAAGGGCCGCGACGGGGCGCGCACCCCCATGCCCTGGACGGCGGAAGGCGCAACGTTTGGTTTCTCAAGCGGAACGCCCTGGCTGAAGGCGAGCCCGGCTCACGGACCTCTTGCGGTGAGTGTCCAGGAGGGTGCCGCGGATAGTGTTCTCGCTTTCGCCAAATCAGCCCTTGAGGCACGACATGCGTTTCCACCGCTAACTCTCGGTTCTATTGAAGAGATTGAGTGCATTGGAACTATTCTCAGGTTCAAGCGGCGGCTTGGCAATGAATGCCTTGATTGTGCATTCAATCTTGCTTTGACGGGGGATGGATCGGACGTGCCCCACGCGGAGGGCGAATTGATCGCTGAACTGTCGCCGGGGTTCGGCAAAGGCGGTTCAGAGTTTGCCCCCTTGTCCGCAAGGGTTGTGAAGCTGTTTTGAGGCCACTGTAGCCCCGTCCGGGAAAACACAATTGGGCCTTCGCCCTTGACGGGAATCCCTTCGTCGCAATACCTTTAAAATATGGTTAATCTGCGTGACCTCAGAGCACCATGAAGCTCAGAACACGCCAGCCGACCGAATGGTTAATCGCGAGCGGCGGCGGGCTGTGTTAATTTGAGTACCCTTGCCAGAGACGGGGCGAGATTTGATGAGTGAAAGCGTAAGCGAGGCCCCTGCGGGCCTGGAAGAAAATGCTCGCAAAGTTGCGGGTACGGTGAAGTGGTTCGACCCCAAGAAGGGGTTCGGGTTCATTGTCCCCGATGACGGGTCGGGGGACATCCTTGTCCATCAGACCCATTTGCGCGAGGCCGGGCACGAAACCGCCCCCGAAGGCGCCACTATCGTCTGTGAGGCGGTGGAGCGGCCCAAGGGCCTTCAGGCGATCAAGGTGCTTGAGCTCGACTTGAGCACGGCTGTCGTCCACGCCGACAATCCCACCACTGCTGCCAAAAACGTCCGCAATCAGGTCGAAGCCGAAGAAGAAAGCGCTGACGTCGAGGTCAAATGGTTCAACCGGGCCAAGGGCTTTGGCTTTGTCACTCGCGGCGTGGGCACGCCGGACATCTTCATTCATATGGAGACCCTGCGTGAAAAGGGGCTGAAGGAACTGATGCCGGGCGCGAAGCTCAAGGTCTCCTATGGTCCGGGCCCCAAAGGGCTGATGGTCATCGCCATCAACGAAATTTTGACCCTCGGCTGAGCTTGCCCATCGGCGGCGCAAACGCCAATCTGGTTTCCATGCGTATTCTACCTGCCTTCATTGCCCTTCTGTTTCTGGCCGCCTGTGCGCCTTCATCCAATGGCGCTGAGGGGAGCGCGGACTGGTTTCATGTTGACGTTGTGACCGCCAGCGGCACCCACGGCTTCACCGTCGAAATCGCCGATACGCCGGAGGAACAGCGCCGCGGGCTGATGTTCCGCCGCGAGATGGCCGAGGATGCGGGGATGCTCTTTCTCTATGAGGAGGAAGAGCCGCAGAGCTACTGGATGCGAAATACCTACATCCCCCTCGACATCATCTACATCAATGCGGAAGGGCGGATCGTGTCGATCCAGCGCGATGCCAATCCGCTTGATGACACGTCACTGCCGTCCTATGCCCCGGCCATCGCCGTGCTGGAAATTAATGGCGGGCTGAGCGACCGGCTGGGTATTCGTGACGGAGACGAAGTGATCCATCCTTTCTTTGCCGACCTGGCGGGGCGCTAGATGGCGCGGGAATGGAAAGGCGACGGCGAGGGCCGGGCGCCCGATGAAACGGACAATCCGCCGGAGGGCTATGTCTTTTCCGATGCGCGCGGGCCTTTCACCTCACACAACGGCCCCTTTTTTCACAAGGTCACGGACGAGGGGTTCTGGCACGGCTTTCGTGCTCACAAGCATCATCTGAACGGCCACGGGATTGTCCATGGTGGGCTTTTGATGGCCTTTGCCGACGGGCTCATGGGCACGGCCGTATGGCGCGAGACCAAGACCCGCGCCGTGACCATGCGCATGACCTCCGACCTGCTCGACATGGTGCGGCCCGGGGAGTGGGTCGAGGGGACCGCCCGCGTGGTACGCGCCGCCCGGTCGGTGGCTTTTGTGGAGGCGGAGGTTTTTTCCGGCCGCCGCAAGGTGCTGGCCGCCACCGGGGTTTTCAAGCTGCAGGGCGGGTTTCGCTAAGCCCTTGCGAGAGCGGGGCACTTGGGGTTTAGTGCGCCGCCTGTCGGGGCGTGGCGCAGTCTGGTAGCGCACCTGCTTTGGGAGCAGGGGGTCGCAGGTTCGAATCCTGCCGCCCCGACCATCTTGAAAGGCACAACCGGGAGGACGGCCCCCCATGCCCGAAACGCGTGATCTCGCCAATCGGGCTCTTGCCGCCGCCCTTGAAGGCCAATTGGCCGAAGCCGCGCGCTTGGCGCGAGATGCACTCAGCACCGACCCTCAAGACCCAGCGGCCATGGCGGCGCTCGGTCTCGTCCAAGCGCGGCAGAACAAACCTCGTGAGGCTACACCGCTTCTTGCCGGTGCCATCGCAGGGGGCGTCGCCGAGCCCCATGTCATTCGCGCCTATGGGCAGGTCTATGCGCGCATGAACGGCCTGGAACAAGTGTTTGAACACCTGGGCGATTTGTTGGCCGCGCAACCGGACAATGGGGCCTTGCGTCTCGCGCTCGCTGAAGCGCGTTTTGAACACGGTGATGCGGTGCATGCCATCGCGCTTTGTGAAGCCGGGATAGCAAGCGGTGATGAGACCCCCGCATTGCTGCTGATCTATGGCACGGCACTACGTGCGTGCGATCGATTGGACGACGCGATCGCCGCTCTCAGCCGCTATGTGGAATTGGCCCCCCATGACCCGGACGGTCACTACATGCGCGGGATATCGTTGCTCGCGGCAGGGCAGGTGCCCGAAGCGCGGCAGGCGTTTCAGAACGCCATGGCAGAGCAACCGTTTCATCCCTGGTCGTTCTATTCCTATATGCGGAGCGGCCGCGTGACGGACGATGAACCGCTTGTGGCAAAGTTCGATCAGCTGGAAATCTTGCTGCGCACTGCCGATGATCAAGTGGCGAGTTTTTGGCAATTCGGAATGGGCAAGGCGTTTGAAGACCTTGGGCGCTATGACGACGCCTGGGCGGCTTATGTCAAAGGTGGCGCAAGGCAGGCAAAGGCAGAGCGCTATCGCCGCATTGAAACCGAACAAAAACTCGCACGACTGAAAGCGCTCTTTTCAAGAGAGAATCTCGCGAAGCTTTCGGGGCTCGGTGACCCCGACGCGCGCCCCGTCTTCATTGTCGGCATGCCGCGGTCGGGCTCGACCCTGACGGAGCAGGTGCTGGCCGGTCACCCTCAAGTGACCGCCTTGGGCGAACTGCTCGAACTCGCAAAGCTCTGCGATCCTTGGGTTGAGCGTAGCCTGCCCATCGAGGCGATCCCCTGGCAGGACATAGGCCAACGCTATCTGGCTCTCACGGCGGCGCGAACCGAAGATGCCGCGACGCGCATTGTCGACAAGGGGCTGCATAATTTCATGCACATTGGATTTATCCATGTGCTGTTTCCCAATGCGACGATCCTGCATACGGTGCGCGACCCTCTCGACACCTGTGTGTCTTGTCTTTCTTTGCGGTTCGCAGGGGGGCATGCATGGGCCAATCGGACCAGCGATATGGCCCATTACTACCGCCAGTATCGGGAGCTGATGGCCCATTGGGATGACGTGCTTCCAGGACGAGTGATCGAGGCGCGATACGAGGATCTGGCACATGATTTCGAGCCCCAGGCCCGGCGGCTGATTGAAGCCTGCGGACTGCCCTGGGACCCAGCGTGCCTTGCCTTTCAGTACCGGGATCGCGCGGTTCGGACCGCCAGCGCCGCGCAAGTGCGCAAGGGCATTGGCACCTCGTCTATCGGGCGCTGGAAAAGGTTTGAAACTCACCTCGGCGATCTCAAAGAAAACCTCGCCGACTACCTTTAGGTGGCGCGCCGCCGTTCCAACCGGGCATAGGCAAAGGACCCCACCATTAGCGCAACGTATAGCCCGGCCATGAAAAGAATCTGTTCGGGCTGGAATGAGAACTCATAAGCAGCGATTAGGACGCCGCCGCCCGCGAGAAAGATGAGGGCGAGCACCGTTGCCGCCGTTGATGACTTTGTTTTGTCGCGGATACGAAAGTTTGCGACTGCCATCAGAAACGACACGAGCATGAAGGTCATGCTGCCGAATTCCAGGATCACGCGTAGGTTCCCCACGGCGATAAGCAACATGGCCGTGACAGACATGGCGATAATGGCGGCGACAGGTATGTGATTGCGCCTCATGGCGAGCGGGGTGGGTAAATATCCGTCTGTTGCGATCACAGCCATCAAGCGTGACGCGCCAAACAGAGTGCCGCTGATGGCGCTACAGGTCGCAAGCACGGCGCCCAGGATCACGAGATCCGTTCCCCAATGACCGAGGATGTTTCCCGCACCTGAAGCAAGGGCGTACTCCTGGTTCTCGATGATGTCGCCAAAGGGAATGGCGAGCAGGGCGCCGAAGGCAATGATCACATAGATCGCAATGGCGAGACCGATAGCAATGTAAATGGCGCGCGGAATGTTTTTCTGCGGATCTTCCATTTCGTTGGTGGCATGGATAACGAGCTGAAAGCCTTCGTAAGCCACAAACGTCAAAGAGGCCGCAATCAGAATTGCGTATATGGAAACAGGTCCCGTGTCTGAAATCAGCGTGGGTATTGTCGTGCCGCTGTTATTGATCAGCACGAATGAAATCACCACGAGGATGACGAGTTTTGTGTAGACCATCAGGTCTTCGATCTTTCCCATGCCGATAACGCTCCAGATATTGATGAGCGCAAAAACCGTAATGATCCCGCATGCAACAAGTTTGCGAACCAGAACGTCATCGGCATAGGCCGAGCCGCTGATGGCATAGGACGCAAAAGTGTAGGCATAAAGGGCGATCGTGGTGATGTACCCAAAGGTGATGCACCACCCGATTAGGGACGCGGCGAAATGGGATTTTGGAAAGGTCTTTTTGAAAAAGGAATAAGTCGCCCCCTCGTCTTCGTAATAGCGCGCTAGCTGAATATAGGAATAGGCGGCCAGCGCCGCGATGAACCCGCCGATGGCGATTGCCACGGGCGTATAGACGCCGATGAGCGATACGGAAATGCCGAGGATCGTGAATATCCCGCCGCCCACCATGCCGCCCAGGGCAATGGCGACCAGTTCGAGCAGGCCCAGGGGCTTACCCCGCTTGCGGGCGAGAGAGCGGTGGTTTTTTGTCTTACGGCCAAGCATAGGGGAAGTGTGGGTGAGTCAGCCCCGTGCTGTCCAGCGGCGCACCCTGGGGCAAAACGCGCGCCCATCTTTGCAGATGACGGGGAGGGTGCTACTCACGAGGCCATGACACAGCCCTGGTTTCAACAGCTTCTGGACTTTGGCCTCCGCCCCTATGTGGCGACGGCGCGGCATCAGCTGCCTGCGCTCGATTTGGGCGCGGCGGGGCCGGACCCGCTTGTGGTCTGTCTGGAGGACAAAGGGGCCAAGCCCTTCCACCGTGCCTATAACGTGGCGAACGCGCTCGCATTTGGCGCGCGCGATCTCACCATGCCGGGGTGGGTCTATATCGACTGCGTGCTGATGCAGACCGCGGTGGTGGGCTTTGCCGCACCAAAGGACATGGTGCCCGCGAGCCTCCTTAAAGAATTCAGCCCCCATGCCGAAGCGCTCGATTGGTTGCCCATCTCGGGGCAGACAGCATCCCCCGCCATCGACGGAAAAACGCTGGTCGGGTTTTCGCTCTTTTCCTTGCGCAGCTATTGGCCGGAACTGCCGGCCCTGGGTCTCGCCACCAAGGCGATGGCACTTGAGGTCTATAAGGCGCGGAGCTTTGATCGTTTCCTTGGGATCACCCAATACGACAATCCTGCACTCGCCATGCATGGGCGCTTTGGCAAATCGGTCGAGGTCGTCTCGGCGCGCGTGCCGCTCCATGCCCAAGGGGACGTGTCGCTTGTCTATGGCATGCACATTGAATTCGATCCCGCCGATCTGAATGCGGCCCCTGCCACGGACAAGACACCTGACTTTTGGGTTGATGCCGCCGATGCCGGCTCCATCACGCGCCTGGAAGATGGAATTGCCGCAGGGCAGCGGTATTTCATCCTGCCGCCCTTTCAGGTTAGACAGGGACAATCCGTCAAACTTCCCATCGCCGAGGAGACATCCACGTGAAGACCGGCCTGATCGCCTTTTCTGGAGGGCTTGATACCTCGTTCCTCGTGCCCTTCGCGCGCAAAGAATATGGCATGGATCGCATCGTCACTTGCGCGGTCGACACGGGCGGCTTTGACGATGCGGAAAAGGCGCGCATCGCGGCGCGGTCAAAAGAAGTGGGCGCGGACGATCATGTGTTGATCGAAGCCGCGCCGGATTACTACGACCAGATCATCAAGTTTCTGACCTACGGCAATGTCAGCCGCGACGGTTACCCGCTTTGCGTGGGTGCGGAGCGGTTAGTGCAGGCGCAAAAATGCCTTGAGGTCGCGCGTGCAAAGAACGCCGACGCTTTTTTCCACGGCTCGACCGGTGCGGGGAACGACCAATATCGGTTTGACGTCGCCGCGCAGGTCCTGGGGCAGGGCAGCGGCGATGGCCGCAACAAGGCGATTGAATGCATCGCGCCCGTGCGGGAACACGGCATCACGCGGGAATTCTCGACCAAGTTCCTGAAGGACCATGGCATTGAGGTCCACGCCAAGAACACGAACTATTCCTACAATGTCGGCCTCTGGGGCGTTTCTATTGGCGGCAAGGAAACACTCACCTCCGAGGGGTTGATCCCCGATGAGGTGTGGTACAGCCAGCCGGATGCGGCCGCGACGCCCACGACCATAGAGATTTCATTTGCGCAAGGTGAGCTGACGGGGCTCAAGGTTGGCGGTGAGACACTCAGCGATCCCGTTGCGATCATCCGTAGGCTGACAGAAATCGGGAACGCTCACGGCCTCGGCCGACACTATCATGTGGGTACCTCTATCCCGGGCAAGAAGGGGCGGCTCGCCTATGAAAGCCCCGCGGCGGATCTGATCTACGAGGCGCACCGCACTCTTGAAAAGCATGTCCTGACCCAAGCCCAGATTGGCGCGAAAAAACCTCTGGCGGAGGAGATGGGCCGGTTGATCCACGAGGCGAAAGTCTTTGAGCCCCTGCTCAAAGACATCAAGGCGTTTCTCAAGAGCTCCCAAGCCCGGGTCACCGGCACGGCCACGGTCCATGTGACCCCTGGCCGAATCGCGGCGGTGACCATCCAAAGCCCCTTCGATCTTCTGGGGGCCGCCGGGGCCACCTATGGGGAAATGGCCGATGCCTATACGGGCGAGGACGCGGCGGGGGCCGCCAAACTCCACGGGTTTGAGCAGACGCTCTATGCCTCGCTGGACAAGGGCAGCAAATAGCGGGCTTGCATTCCGGGGCGGAGGCGCTAGGAATTGCGGGTCAAATCTGAGGGAAGAGGCAAATGCTTGCGCGTATCTATAAGCCCGCCAAGACCGCCATGCAGTCCGGCGAGGCCAAAACCAAACGCTGGGTGCTGGAATTCGCGCCCGAACTCGCGCGCGATATCGACCCCCTCATGGGCTGGACGTCCTCTGCGGATATGAACAGCCAGGTCCGCATGTTCTTTGAAAGCAAGGAACGGGCGGTGGCCTTTGCCAACAAGCACAAGATCCCCCACGAGGTGGAAGAGGCCGAAGAGGCCGCCCCCCGGACAGGCAAGACCTATACCGACAACTTCAGATTCGACCGTATCGAAACCTGGACGCATTAACGTCCCGGCCCCGAGTCGTTTGATATAAGCGGGGCCGCAAGATGGTCCCGTAGCTCAACTGGATAGAGCAGCTGCCTTCTAAGCAGCCGGTTGCAGGTTCGAGTCCTGCCGGGATCGCCAGTTTTCCTGATCAGTTTTGCCACACGTGACAACGCGGACATCCGTGTAGAATGGGCGAAAGATGGGAAAGGACCCGAACGTTTGTTTCGACTTTTGTTTCTTCAGGTCTGGCTTGTGGCCGCCACGGTTGGGCTCGCCGCCTGCGCGAGCGCGGAGGTGCCTTACGCACAGGGTTTGACGGCGGACATCGCGGTGGAGACGATCCATCACCCCAATGAGGTTGCCGCATTCTATGCAGCGAACGGCAACACAGTGGTCTGGACCGGCGCGAGCAACGCAGAAAACCTGCGGCAACTCATTCGCGCCGTGCGCCTGTCGGAACGCGACGGGCTGACGCCCCAGCACTATCACTTGTGGATATTGGAACGGGCGCGGGGCGGGCCGGCTGACCTCTATGCGGATTGGTTCATCAGCGATGTCTATCTGACGCTTGCGGCCCATCTCGCCCATGGCAAGGTTGATCCCAATACCATCGAAACCACCTGGAATTTTGAACCAGACGGTTTGCACGGGCCGGATTATATGGCCGCTGCGCTGGCCGAGGGGCGCGTGGCTGAGAGCCTTGCCGATCTTTCGCCCCATCACGAGGAATACCAAAGACTGCGCGAAGGGCTCGCGCTTTATCGCGCCATCGCAAGCGAAGGGGGCTGGCCTTCTATCGGTGCCGGTGAAACGCTCCACCCCGGCGATCGCGCCCCACGTGTCGCCCAACTGCGCGCCCGGCTGGAGGCGACGGGTGATCTGCCCATCGTGGACCTGGACCGCGAGTTCCTTTCCCCAACACTGGCGGCGGCGGTTGAACGGTTCCAGCGCCGTGTAGGACTAAATGCAGATGGCGTGGTGGGGGCTGAAACTTTGGCTCAGCTCAATCGCAGCCCGGAAGACCGTATCGACCAGCTCCGCGTGACGCTGGAACGCTGGCGCTGGTTGCCGCGCGATCTGGGGACGCGGCACCTGCGGGTGAATATTGCGGGGTTTCAGTTGGAGGCATGGGAGGGCGGTCAAAGAGTTCAGGTGCACGACACCATCGTGGGGCGGACCTATCGGCAGACGCCGGTGTTTTCCGCAAATATGCGTTACCTGATCGTCAATCCCTGGTGGGAGGTGCCCCCCAGCATCGCGGTGCAGGACAAGCTGCCTCAGTTCCGTCGCGACCCGGGCGTCATTGCCGAGCGGGGCTATGTGATCCTCGACCGCAATGACGAGATGGTCGATCCCGCTACCATCAATTGGAATGGGGTTTCGGCATCGCGTTTCCCTTACCGTATTCGACAGCGGCCGGGGCCGGAGAATGCCCTGGGGCGGATCAAGTTCATGTTTCCCAATGTGCACAATGTTTACATTCACGACACGCCCAGCCGCGAGCTGTTTGAAAGCGGCCAGCGGGATTTTTCTTCCGGTTGTATTCGGGTGGCGCAACCATTCGAACTGGCGAAATGGGTGCTGGCAGGCCGCGAGGATTGGCCCGCGGAAACCCTGGGAAACACTGTCGAAAGTGGGACAGAAACGCGCATCGACTTGAATAGTCTAATTCCCGTCCACATCTTGTACTTTACGGTAGTGGCCGATGAGGACGTCGGCTTCCGCTTCCTGCACGATATCTACGGGCGGGATGCGGCGGTTCTTGCGGCACTGAATGTGCCCCCGGGCGAAACGACAGGCGAGGCAGAAGGCAGCGAATGATACGAGTCGCACGATTTGCGGTTCTTGCGGCGGCATGGGCGGGAATGGCCTGGGCCGATGACACGCCGTCGCCCCTTTATCGCACTGAGCCTGCCTCGGCGGTGAACCCCCATCCGGGGTTCGATAATGGCCGGTCGCACCTCTACCTGACGACAGGTGAGGGGTTGCGCGTCGACTACGATGTCTTTGCCCTTTTTTCGCTTCCCGGCCAGCTCATGACCGTTGAGGCGTCGGAACGCGTCACCCCACGCGCGGAGGCGGACATTGCGTTCCGCACCAGCGGCAATGACGTCGAATGGCAGGCGCCCGACGCGCCCGGGCTTTATCCCATCGACCTTACCACGCCCAATGGCACGCGGATGCGGATCAATCTGTTCGTTATGCGCCCGGCGAGTGAGATCGAAGACGAACATCTTGATGACTATCGCATCGGCGCATACCCCGAAGAACCCCTGCGCGGGCTTGATGTCTATCGCGCGCCGGAAGGTTTTGTGGAAGTGACCGCGGACATGCGCGACGTGCATATCTCTCCGCACTTCACCATTGGACAATTCCTCTGCAAGCAGGAATCGGAATGGCCCAAATTCGTGCGCGTGCGCGAACAATTGGTCATCAAGCTCGAGCGCGTTCTGGAAGCCGTGAATAACGCAGGCATCGAAACCGACAGCTTTGTCGTGATGAGTGGCTACCGCACGCCGCACTACAACCACGCCATCGGCAATGTGCCGCACTCGCGCCATGTCTATGGCGGGGCGGCGGACATCTATATCGACGTGGCGCCCCGGGACGGGATCATGGATGACCTGAACGACGATGGTCGTCTTGATGAAGGCGATGCCGCTTGGCTCTATGGTTTCATCGACGATCTGTCGAACCAACCTGAGTGGCAGAATATGCAAGGCGGCATCGGTCAATACGGCTCAACCGCCGCGCACGGTCCCTTTGTCCATGTGGACGAACGCGGCTACCCCGCGCGCTGGGGCAGTTAGCCGCCGCCGCGCGTGACCGGCGAGGGCCGTTGAAACATCCTTCATAACTGGCATAGTGCTTCCTCGATCCAAGGGCCGGGGAACCAACGCCATGAGAACTGTCATCCGCAACGGCAATCTGCTCGATACGGGCGCCATGAGCATTGTGGGCGAACAGACTGTGGTGATCGAAGACGGCGTGGTGGCAAGCCTGGGGGAGGAGCCTGCGGGGGACGCGGATGTAAGCATTGATGCGGGCGGCGCATTTGTGTTGCCTGGCTTTATCGACGCCCATGTCCACTTTCGCCTCGCCACCATGGATTTTCGCCGCATCGCGCAATGGACCGAAGTGGAGTTCGGCATTGTCATGGCCCGGCTCGCGCGGGAGACCTTGGCAAGAGGCTTTACCACGGTGCGGGATCTCGGCGGTGAAGTCTCGGGCCTCATGCGCGGCATCAAGGCGGGACAGGCGCAGGGGCCGCGCATCTTTCATGCGGGCCGGATGCTGACCCAGACCGGCGGCCACGGCGATGCGGATGGTGCTGACCGTCCGGTCCCCGATTGCGCTTGCCAGATGCCGCACACGGCCTTCAGCATCATCGCCGATGGGGCCGATGCGGTGCGCAAGGCCGCGCGGCACAATTTGCGCGACGGTTCTGATTTTCTGAAGATTCATGTCTCCGGTGGCGTGGCAAGCCCCTCGGACCCGCTCGACTCGGTTCAATACACGGTGGACGAAGTGCGCGCCGCCACCCAGGAAGCGGCGAACCGGCATACTTATGTGGCCGCGCATGCCTACACGCCGGAAGCCATCAGGCTGGCCGTGGAAAACGGCGTGAAGACCATCGAGCACGGCAATCTGCTCGACAAAGACGTGGCGAAGCTGATGGCCAAGCGCGACGCGATACTGGTGCCCACGCTATCCACCTACGAGGCGATGCACGACGTGGGACAGAAGCTCGGCCTGCCCGAAGCGAATTTGCGCAAGAACACGGTGGTCTATGAAGCGGGCCTTGCCTCACTGGAACTCGCCAAGGGGGCGGGCGTGACCTTGGGGTATGGCACGGATCTGATTGGCGAAACGCAAGGGCGGCAAAACCGCGAGTTTGCCATCCGCGCCGAAGTGGAAAGCGCAAAAGAGATTTTGCACGCCATGTACCGGGTGAACGCCGATCTGTGCCGCATGGGCGGGAAGGCGGGCGTTTTGGCGCCGGGGGCCTTCGGTGATGTGGTGGTCGCCAAAACCAATCCGCTGGATGATATCACGGCACTGGCTGCGCCCAAGCAAACCATAACCCATGTGCTCATGGGCGGCGTACCCGTTGCCCGCGAGGTCGCCTGATGCCGCACAGTATTATCCGCCTTGAAATCCAGCCGGGCGCGAACGAAGCGTTTGAAAAGGCCTTCGTTGACTCCGGGATGTTGTCCCGGCCCAAGGCCATCGATCCCGCCTTTGAGGGCAAGCTACTGCGCTCTACTTCAGAGCCGTCGGTCTATTACGTTGTGGCCACGTGGTCCGCGCCGGAGCGCTACGACGATTGGCAACAGCGCAGCCGGGAAGGCGCCGACCCTGCGGCCCTTGCGATCATCGACGACCTTTTGGTTGATCCGATCCCGGGCCGGTTTTTTGACGTTGCTGCCTCAAGCTGAGGTATCGCGATCTGCGGGCGCGGGCTTCAGGGCTTCGCGCAATTCCTTGCGCCGCTGGCTATAGCTATCTGCATCGCCATATTCGAAAAAGTCCATGTAGCGGGCGTGGGTGCTGTAGATGCGCCGCGCGTGTTTGATGGGGCACCAATATTGTTCCGTCTGTGAGGTGACTTCCTGGGTATAGGCGACGACCCCCGTCGCATAGGCGCAATAGGCACAGTTCAGTTTTTCAATCCAATTGAGATAGGCGAGATACCGGCGGTCAAAGATCATGTATTCGCTGCGCTTGACCTTCTCAATACCGTAAACAGGGAAGCAGATGGATTGATAGATGCTGACAAAAAGGTCGAGCAGAGCGAAGGGGATCACCACCGAATATATCACCGGCGCGGTGATCAGCACCAGAAAGCGCGCTTTTACAATTTGGAGCCAGGCACTGCGCCGATGGGCCAGGTGGAGCGCCTTAAATTTTTCCTCAAAAACGATGCGGCGGTTCTGGATCGTGAAATGGGCCTTGTCGCGGATCCCTTCCAGCGTCTCTTCCATTTCGTCCTGGAGTTTTTTCATTTCCTCGGCAAGTTCGTGGACGGTGCGGGGCATGGGCGTTCCTTGGGTTGCGGCGGACCTGGGGCCACCCTAACACAGGGAAAGGGCTTTTAACCCGTGGGGCAGTCCTGATAGCCTCTGGTCAGTCTATTCGTTCCCGCAGGAGAGAGTTCCGCATGGCTTCCGACACTGTCGTTCCGATCGACCGCCTTCGCGTTCCGTGCGACCCCGCGCAATTCAAATTCAAGACCACCAACGATTTGCCTGACCTGACCGATATGGTGGGCCAAGCCCGGGCCATTGATGCGGTTGAGTTCGGCATTGGCATGAACCAGCCCGGCTACAATCTTTTCGTGCTCGGCCCGCCCGGCACCGGTCGGCACAGTTTTGTCAAACGTTACCTGTCAGCAAAGGCGAAAGATGAATCGGCGCCGACCGACTGGTGCTACGTCAACAATTTTGACAAGCCGCGTGAGCCTATCGCCCTTGAGCTTCCGGCGGGGCGGGGGCGGCAGTTTTGTTCTGATCTAGAGCGGCTGGTGGATGAGGCCTATACGGCAATTCCTTCGGCTTTTGAGAGCGAAGATTATCGCGACCGGCGGCAGGTCATTGAGAGAGAGTTTGGCGCCGAACAGGCCAAGCGCTTTCAGGAGATGCAAAAGCGCGCGGCGGAACGCGGCATTGCCATCATCCGGACAGAGCAAGGCATAGCCTTCGCACCGCTCAAGGATGGCCGGCCCATGCCGCCAAAAGAAATTCAGGCCTTGCCGCAGGACGAGAAAGAAAAGCTCGCCAAGACCAGCGAGGAACTGGGCGCGGAAGTCGCCGAAGCCATGCAGGAAATGCCAACCTTGGTGCGCGAGGTCCGTGAACGCATTCACGAGCTTGACCGGCAGGTGGCAATGCTGTCGGGCGGCAGCCTGATTGACGAGATGCTGGCCTGCTACAAGGACCTGCCGAAGGTCGCCGAGTTTCTACGCCGCATGCAGACGGACCTCATTGAAAACTTCATGCTCTTCCTCATGACACCCGAAATGCAGGGGGAGATGGGCGAGGGCGGGCCGCGCCAGCTTTTGATTCAGCAGCCCAAGGAAGCGCCGGCCAAACGGCGGTATTGCGCAAACCTGATCGTGGACCACAGCGGCAATCACGGCCGCCCTGTGGTGGCTGAGAACCATCCCAGCTATCCCAATCTGGTGGGGGAGGTGGAATACCTCGCCAACATGGGCGCGCTGGAAACCAACTTCACGCTGATCCATGCGGGCGCCTTGCACCAGGCGAACGGAGGCTATCTCATTCTCGACGCCCTGAAGGTGCTGTCCGAGCCCTACGCCTGGCAAGGATTGAAACAAGCCCTGCGCGCGGGCGAGGTGCGGATTGAATCTCTCGGCAAGTCGATGGGGATGATGCCTACGGCGTCGCTGGAGCCCGAACCCATTCCGCTCGAGCTCAAGGTCATTCTGATCGGTGACCGTTCCACCTATTATCAGCTTGAAGCGCTTGATCCCGAGTTCGGTGAACACTTCAAGGTCGCCGCCGATTTCGATGACCGCATGACGCGGGACGAGGCGAACAACCTGATGTTCGCACAGCTTCTTGGCACCATCGCGCGCAGCGAAGGCTTGCTGCCGCTCGACCCGTCCGGTGCCGCGCGACTGGTGGAGGAAAGCTCTCGGCACGCCGAACATTCCGGCAAATTGTCGGCCCAGGTTCGCCGCGCCGCTGACATCATGCGCGAGGCAAATTTCTGGGCGGAAAAAGACGCCGACGGGAAAGTTGACGCCCATGACATTCAGCGCGCCATCGACAAACGCATCCACCGCGCGAGCCGTATCCGGGACCGCATGCAGGAAGCGGTGCTGGATGAGACCATCCTGATCGCCACGAGCGGCGAAGCGGTGGGGCAGATCAATGGCCTTGCCGTCATGCAAGTGGGCGATTTTGCCTTTGCGCGCCCCAGCCGCATCACGGCGCGCGTTGCCATGGGCGCAGGTAAAGTTTTGGACATCGAGCGGGAGACCGATCTCGGCGGTCCGTTGCATTCCAAGGGCGTGCTCATTATCTCAGGCTATCTCGCCGCGAAATATGCCACCGACTTGCCGCTGGCCCTCTCGGCCAGCATCGTGATGGAACAAAGCTATGCCGGGGTTGATGGGGACAGCGCCTCGACTGCGGAACTCGTCACGCTCCTCTCAGCCTTGGCGGATGTGCCCATCAAGCAATCCTTTGCGATCACCGGGTCGATCAATCAGCTCGGCCAGGTGCAGGCCATTGGCGGGGTCAACCACAAGATCGAAGGCTTTTTCGATATCTGCAATACGCGCGGGCTCACTGGCGGACAGGGGGTCCTGATCCCCGCGTCGAATGTCCAGCACCTCATGCTGCGGCAGGATGTGGTCGATGCGGTGAAAGCAGGCACGTTCCACATTCATGCGATCAGCACGATTGAAGAAGCGCTTTCCCTGTTGACCGGACTTGACGCCGCCGAGATCGAAACGCGGGTCCGCGCGCGGGTTCAGTCCTTTGCGGAAAAACGCCGCGACTTTGCAAAGACAAACGGGAACAACAAGGACAATGGGAGCTAGGGAACGATGAACATCGGTGAACTGGCGACCAAGGCGGGCGTGCCCGCCAAGACCATCCGCTATTACGAGGAAAGCGGGCTCATCCCGCCGGCCAGGCGCGATACCAACGGTTATCGAATTTATGGGCCATCGGATATCGAGCGGCTGCGGTTCCTGCGCCGAGCGCGGGCGTTTGATTTTTCCATCGAGGAATGCCGCGACCTGCTCGGGCTGCTCGGCAATCCGCGTCGCAAGAGCGCCGATGTTAAGAGCCTCACCGAACGCCACATCGCCGATCTCGATCAGAAACTGAAAGAGCTTCGCGCGCTCAGGAAACAGCTTGCCGAGCTGTCGGATGCCTGCTCCGGTGATGAAAGCGCGGACTGCGCCATTCTCGATGCACTGGTATCGGGCAGTTAGACCTTTGTGCCGCGCAGGCGCAGGGCATTGGTAATCACCGAGACGGAACTGAAGCTCATGGCGGCGGCGGCGATCATGGGGGAGAGCAATATCCCGAAGACGGGATAGAGCACCCCGGCGGCGACCGGCACGCCCAGCGCGTTATAGCCAAAGGCAAAGACAAGGTTCTGGCGGATGTTGCGCATGGTTGCGCGGCTGAGGGTGATGGCGCGCGCCACACCGCGCAAATCGCCCTTCACCAAAGTCACTCCAGCGCTTTCGATGGCGACATCGGTGCCCGTGCCCATGGCGATGCCGACGTCGGCGGCGGCGAGGGCGGGGGCATCATTCACCCCATCGCCCGCCATGGCAACGATGTACCCTTCGTCCTGCAGCCGCTTCACGATAGCAAGTTTCTGATCGGGCAGGACATCCGCGTGCACCTCGTCGATGCCGAGCTGTGAGGCGACTGCTTTTGCCGTGCGTTCATTGTCACCCGTCAGCATGACGACTTTCAGACCGGCTTGGTGCAAGTCCTTCACCGCCTGCGGGGTCGAGCCCTTGATGGGGTCCGCAACGGCGATGAGGCCTGCCGCCGCTCCATCGATCCCCACAAAGACCACGGTCGCACCGGTGCCGCGCAATTCATCGGCGCGCGAGGAGAGAGTGTGGACACCGTCAACAAAGGCGGCGCTGCCCACACGAACCGCGCGCGCCTCGACATGCCCCGCGACGCCCTGGCCGGTTGTGGATTGGAAATCGCTTGGGGAGGTGAGCGTGAGCCCGCGGTCCTCGGCGCCCTTGGCAATGGCCTCACCCAAGGGGTGTTCGCTTGCCCGTTCAAGGCTCGCGGCAAGGCGCAGCACATCGTCTTCCTTCCAGTCGCCGATGGCCTCCACCGCTGTGAGTTTGGGTTTGCCTTCGGTGAGGGTGCCGGTCTTGTCCACAACAATGGCAGTGACTTTCTCAAGCCGCTCCAGGGCCTCCGCGGATTTGATGAGCACGCCCACGCTCGCGCCGCGCCCGACGCCCACCATGATGGACATGGGCGTGGCAAGTCCTAGCGCGCATGGGCAGGCGATGATCAGCACCGACACCGCTGCGACCAGGCCATAGGCAAGCGCGGGCGAGGGACCAAAGACCGACCACGCGATGAAGGCCGCAACAGCGGTCAGCACTACGGCGGGAACGAAAATGCCAGCCACTTTGTCGGCGAGACCCTGAATGGGCGCGCGGCTACGCTGCGCCTCCGCCACCATCTGCGCGATGCGGGCGAGCATGGTGTCGCTGCCCACCTTGTCCGCCGTCATGAGTAAGGATCCGGTGCCGTTGATGGTGCCGCCGATGAGCGCGTCGCCTTCACCTTTCTCGATAGGGACGGGTTCGCCCGTGACCATGGATTCGTCGACGGTGCTGTGACCCTCCGCCACTGTGCCGTCGACGGGAATGCTTTCGCCGGGGCGAATGCGAACTTTGTCGCCCACCTTCAGGAGTTCCACGGGAACTTCTTTCTCCTCCCCGTGGCAGGTCACCTTGCGGGCCGTGGCGGGGGCGAGGTCGAGCAGGGCGCGCAAGGCATTGCCCGTCCGCTCCCGCGCGCGGAGCTCCAGCACCTGTCCCATCAGCACGAGGGTGATGATGACGGCGGCGGCTTCGAAATAGAGCCCGACGGAGCCGTCCATCATGCGGAAGCCCGCGGGGAAAACGCCGGGGGCGAGCACCGCCACCAGACTATAGAGATAGGCCGCACCTGTGCCGATGGCGATCAACGTGAACATGTTGAGGTTCCAGGTCAGAATGGACTGCCAACCCCTTTGGAAAAAAGGAAGACCCGCCCAAAGCACGACAGGGCTTGCGAGCGCCAGTTCGGTCCATGGCTTCCACGTGCCGTGCAGGATTGAGCCAAGACCCGGCACCATCGCCCCCATGGCTAGCACCAGAAGGGGCAGGCTGAAGACGAGCGAGATCCAGAACCGCCGGGTCATGTCCTTGAGTTCCGGGTTTTCCTGGGGCTCGAGGCTGATGGTCATGGGCTCCAACGCCATGCCGCAAATGGGGCAGGCCCCAGGCTCATCGCGAATGATTTCCGGGTGCATGGGGCAGGTGTATTTGACGGCGCGCGTGGGCTGAGGCGCATTGGCTTCCAGCGCCATACCGCATTTGGGGCAGGCGGCGGGCACGTCGCTCTCGACGCCCGGGCACATGGGGCAAATAAAGGCGGCGTTGCTGGCCGGTCGGGGGCCGCCAGCCGCGTCGTCGTGGCAATGGATGCAATGGCTTGAGTCTTGGGTCATGCCGTCTTTCTAGACCTTCCAGTGAGGGGAAGGTCAAATGGGGCTGGCCGACCCTGATTTTGCCCCAAATCCTGCGGCATCATGCGATTTGCAATTGGCCGTCAGCAGCTTATCTTGGCGCTGCCGCACACTTCGTCTCAGGAGGTTTCCATGCGTTTTCCCGTTTCCGCCCGTCTGCTCACTGCGTCTGTTTTGTCGCTCGGCCTTGTGGGCCTTACCGCCTGCGGCCCCGGTGACGAGGACCAGACGAGCGAGGATCAAGTCGCCGCGGCCCTGTTCGACGATGTCGTTGAAGACGGCGGCGCGGACGAGATAGCCGATATCGCTGCTGAAGAATCCGAAATGGCGACCCAAGACGCCGACGAAGACACGGTCCAAGAGACGGTGGTGCAAAGCCCCACGTCTGCCATGAGCCATGACGGCGAAGACACCGGCGAGGACCTTTATCAGCGCGGATTTTATCCCGAAGCCATTGATCAGTGGCAGGCGGACGCCGAAGCCGGAGACGCCTATGCCGCCTACCGCTTGGGCGTGGAATATCGCGACGGGCAGATCGTGCCGCAGGACCTGGAAATGGCTGCCCGCTATCAACAACTCGCCGCCGACCTTGGCAGCGCCGCGGGCATGTTCGATCTCGCCACATATTATGAAGATGGAATTGGGGTTGAGCCGAACGTCGCCGAAGCCGCGAGATGGTATCTCGCGTCAGCCGAGCGCGGCTATCCACCGTCGCAGCATAATGTCGCGACCATGTACGAGGATGGCGTGGGCCTGCCACAGGACCTGATCCAGGCCTATGTCTATTATTCTCTCGCGATTGAGCAGGGATTCCGCGTGAATTTCGTGCAGGACGAGGAAAGCGGGGAAGCCACATTCAGCGACCCGCGCGACCGCTTGCGGGGGATCATGACCGACGAGCAAATCGCCGGGGCGGAAGCCATTTTGGCCGATTGGACGCCCGTCGAGTAACTGCCCTTTACGCCTGCGTAAACCTCTGCGGCCTTCTGTCCAGTGGGCCCTTTTTGTCGTGACATGGTCACAATGTTTGGGTCAATTGGGGTCCATACGCGGGGAGCGATTTACACGACCATAGGAGAGCTTAATGGCCCTAAGAACAGCCATTGCCGCAAATGCATTCATCTTTACACTGAGTATCTCAGCCAGTGCTTTTGCGGGTGTAACAGCCGAAGAGGCCGCGCGTCTCGACGGCGACCTGACGCCCATGGGCGCGGAACGCGCGGGCAACGCGGATGGGTCCATCCCCGAATGGACCGGCGGCCTGCAAGGCCCGCCCGAAGGCATCACTGTTGGCGAGGATTTGGTGCGACCCAATCCGTATGCCGACGACGAGGTGCTTCTCACCATTACGTCCGAAAACTATCAGGATCACATCGACGACTTGATGCCGAGCAGCGTGGCGCTGTTCGAGCGGCATCCGTCCTATTTCATGAACATCTATCAGTCGCGGCGGTCCTGCGCGCTTCCGCAATTCGTTTATGACGACATTCGCGCCAATGCCACGAACGCGAACCTCGTGTCCGACGGCAACGGCGTGAGCGGGGCTACCATGGCAACGCCGTTCCCGTTCCCGGTTGAGGGCCAAGAGTTGGTGTGGAACCACACTCTTCGCTATCGCGGGTTCCGCACCGTGCGGCAGTTCGCATCCCTGGCGCCGTCCAATGGTGGCGATTTTACGCCGGTGATCGTACAGGATCAGGCGATCTTCCTTTATTCCAATCCCAATCTGGAATCCCAGGATGATCTCAACAACATCTCGCTCAAGTATTTGCAGACGGTCATCGCGCCGCCGCGTCGGTCGGGAGATATCATTTTGGTGCACGAGACCATCAACCAAGGCGCAGGGCCACGTCAGGCCTGGACCTACAATCCCGGCATGCGCCGCGTGCGCCGGGCCCCGACCATCGCCTATGACAACCCGCAAAGTTATTCCGACGGTCTGTCCACCGCTGACCAGCTCGACATGTATAACGGCGCGCCGGACCGCTATGACTGGGTGAACCTGGGCAAAGAGGAATACTACATTCCGTACAACGACTATGAGTTGGCGAGCCCCGAGCACCAATACACCGACATCGCGCAAACGGGTCACTTGAACCAGGATCTGATCCGGTATGAACGCCACCGGGTGTGGGTGTCGGAAGGGCGGTTAAATGCCGACGCGCGGCATATCTACAGCCGCCGTGTGAACTACCACGACGAAGACACCTATCAGATCGTCGGCGAGATGCTTTACGACAGCCGGGGTGAGCTGTGGCGGGTCATGGAAGCCTACATGATCAACTTCTATGATGTGCCGCTCTGTTTCACCATTGGCGAGGTGAGCTATGACCTGCAGAACGGTCGCTACTCGGTGCAGGGCCTGACCAATCAGGAACCGCAAATCGACTTCGAAGGCACGTTTGACGAATCGGACTTCAACCCCGACGCCCTGCGGCGCGGCGGTATCCGCTAAGCCAATCAAACGGCATCGCATTGGAAGGGCCCCGGTTAACGCCGGGGCCTTTTCTTATGGGGCAACCCTTGCCATGCTGACGGGGAGGAGGGGCCACACGCATGCCCGAATGGAAGAACTGGTCCGGCTGGGTGAAGGCCGCGCCCGCGACAATCGCCAAGCCCAAAACCGAGGACGAACTTGCCGCGGTGATGCGCAACGCGCCGGGCGAGATCCGCGTCGTGGGCACGGGCCATTCCTTCACGGCGCTCGCACAGACCGACGGCACGCTGATCGAGATTGGCAATCTTTCAGGTGTGATTTCGGTCAGTGACGACAAGACCGAGGCCCTCGTCTGGGCGGGCACACCCATCCACCAATTGGGCCGGGAGCTGTTCGAGGCAGGCGCGGCGCTCATCAATCAAGGCGACATCGATCGGCAAACCATTGCGGGCGCAATTTCCACGGGCACCCACGGCACGGGCCCGACCCTTGGCGCCTTTCCGACCATGGTGAAGGCATTGCGGCTCATCACCCCGTCCGGTGACATGATCGACGCAAACCGCGATGAGAACCCTGAGGTCTTTGAAGCCGGTCGGCTTTCCCTCGGTGCGCTGGGAGTCATCACGCAGGTCCTGCTTGAGGTGCGGCCCGCCTACAAGCTCAAGGAAAAGGGCTGGACCGCGCCCGCGGAGGATTGCCTCAGGTCCCTCAATATCCAGTCGGTGGCGACGCGGCACTTTGAATTTTTCTGGTTTCCCTTTGCCGACCACGTGATCTGCAAGTCCTTAGACGAAACGGACGAGGAAGCCTTGGTGCCGCGCGGGGAAGGGCAGTCGTCGCGCGCGCTTGCCGAAGAAGCGCAGGTGCGCCGCATCTTCAATCTCACCGCCGCCTTGCCGTATCTTTCCGCGCCGGTGACGCGCTACATGACTCGCGCAGCACGCAAGGGCTCAATGCAGCGCCATGCCGGGACCGGAGAGAAAGTGCGGTGGAGCCATGATGCCTTCCCATCACCGCGCAATATTCAGTTCAACGAGATGGAATGGGCGCTACCGGCCGAGGCGGGGCCCGATGCCTTGCGCGAGATCGTCGCCTTCATGCGGCAAAAGGGGGTGCGTGTCGCTTTCCCGATCGAATACCGCTTTGTGGCAGGGGATGATGTGTGGCTGAGCCCCTTCAATTGCCGTGATAGCGTGACCATTGCCGTGCACCAGTATCACAAGCAGCCCTACAAAGAATTTTTCGACTGTTGCGAGACTGTCTTCCGCGCGTATGAGGGACGGCCCCACTGGGGCAAGCTGCACCGTGCGGCGGAACCCGACTTTGCGGAGTGGTACCCCAACTGGACTGATTTTCAGGAAGTGCGGCGGCGGCTGGACCCGGAGGGCAAGATGCTCAACACGCACTTGCGTACGATTTTCGGAGGCTAGGCCTCAATCACGGCGACGGGCTGGCCCTCGTCCACCGGGTCGCCTTCGGCAACCAGCAACTCCACCAGCTTGCCCGCCTGTTCAGTTTCCACGGGGATTTCCATCTTCATGGATTCCAGGATCATGATCGTGTCTTCGGCGGCGAGGGCGTCGCCCACTTTGGTCTCGATCTTCCAGACCTTGCCTGCCACGTCGGAGACCACTTCGATCCTGTTTGCCATTCCCGTTTCTCCGCGTATTTTCAGTCTGTTAGCGCTGCTGATTTAATCATCGCATGAACTGCCATGCCGGGCGCGAGTTTGAGGTTCGCCGCGGAGTATGACGTGATCCGCGCGGTCAGGAAAACCCCTGACCCAAGGTCAAGGCGCGCATCCACAAAGCCGCCCCGGGCGGTGAGATCCGCAATCGTCCCGGGCAGGACATTCAGCACGCTGGTTTCGCCGGGCGGGCTGAGGGCAAGGCTCACATCGGCCCCGCGAATGCGGATATAGCTGGCGCCCGTCGGCGCGCCGTCGCCTGCGAGCAGTAGGTGCCGCCCATTCTTGAGCTGCCAGATCTCGATGTCCTCAAAGGAGGAGCTTTTGGCCCGCGCGGCCTTGAGGATGGTGACCGGACCAGCGGGGGCGGTTTCGTCCGCCGCGCCGATAAGGCGCTGCCCCGCGTCGGACCCGAAGGCATCTTCCGGCGGGCCGAAGCCTGCCAGCTTACCATCTTCGATCAGGGCCACTTCATCGGCATGGGCGAGCACGTCCTCGAGGTGGTGGCTGACAATGATGTGGGGGACATCGAGTTCCGTCAGGAGCGCGCGCAGGTCACGGCGCAGGCGGTTCGCGGTAGCGCGATCAAGGCCCACGTAGGGCTCATCAAGAAGGAGGAGCTTGGGCGCAGCCGCGAGTGCGCGGGCGATGGCGACGCGCTTGCGCTCGCCTCCGGAAAGCGTGTGAACCGACCGATCAAGCAAGGCATCAATGCCCGTCAACTCAATGAGGCGGGACAAGGCAGCCGCCCGGCCTTCGCCTGCGCCGAAGTTCAGGTTGCCTTCGACGGACAAGTGCGGAAACAGGCGGTCATCTTGGAAAACCAGTCCGGCACCACGAAGATGGGCCGGGACGCGCTTCTCAGTGCTATCCCATTCTTCGCCGCGTAGGGTGATGGCGGATGTGTCGGCGCGCACGAGCCCCGCAATGATCTTGAGAATAGTCGTCTTGCCCGCGCCCGAAGGGCCGAAGAGGGCGAGCCGTCCCGTGCTTGATTCAAACTGAGTGTCGATCGTCAGGCGCGGCAGTTGATGGGTGATGGATACGGAAAGGAGCGGCTGGGTCATGAGGAACGCTCCCGCCGCCGGGGCGCGGTGCGTCGCGCGAGGCCCTCACCGATCAGGACCGCCGCGAGCGCGATGATCACTGAAAGGATTGCCAGCCGCGCAACGGCAACATCGCCGCCTGGTGTTTGAAGCAATGTATAGATGGCGAGGGGGACGGTGCGTGTTGCGCCGGGGATATTGCCCGCGAATGTGATAGTCGCGCCGAATTCTCCGAGCGCCCGCGCAAAAGCCAGAAGCGCGCCGGTGATCAGCCCCGGCGCGGCGAGCGGCAGCGTGACCGTGAGCAAGCGGCGCAGGGGAGAGGCCCCCAAGGTCGCGGCGGCTTCTTCGTATTCAGGTGAGACATTCTCAAGCGAAAGCCGCATGGCACGTACCATGAGCGGAAAGCCCATGATCGCGGCGGCCAGCACCGCGCCGCCCCAGGTGAACGGCAGCCGCAAGCCGACGGCAGCGAGCGCTTCACCGAAGACCCCATTGCGACCGAAGAGGATCAGAAGGCCGTAGCCCACCACCACAGGCGGAATGACAAGAGGAAGGGTGACGATAGCGCTGAGGAGCGCCTTGCCGGGAAAACTCCAGCGGGCGAGGGCCCATGCGGTCAGTAGCCCAAAAGGAAACGCTCCCGCCGTTGCGGCCAAGCCCACCTGCAGGGAGAGAAGGACCGCGGACCATTCCGCGGGGCTTGGCGCGTCGAACATTAAACCTCGTTGGTCATCATTCGTCTGCTAGACCGAAGCCGTAGGCCTCGAAAATCTCTGCCGCCTCCGGCCCGCGCAAGTATTCATAGAAGGCCAGAACGGCGGGGCGGTCTTCGCTGCCCGCGATCATGCCCATGGGATAGACGATAGGCGAATGGCTTTCCGCCGGGAACGTCGCGACACGCGAAACGCTCATGGTGGAATAGGTGTCGCTGCCATAGACGATGGCGGCACGCACTTCGGCGCGGGCTGCCCACGTCAATGCTGTGCGCACAGAGTCGCCGGGGATGAGATTGTCGGACAGCGCATCCCATTCGCCAAGATTGGTCAGCGCTTCGCGCGCATAGATGCCAGCGGGAACGGTGTCCGGATCGCCAATGGCGAGGAGGCCGTCGTCCAAAACTTCAGCGAGGGAGCGCTCACTCCCCGGCGTATAATCAAGTGGCAGCATGCGCGGCGCGACGAGGACAAGGTCATTTGTCAGGAGGTCCACCCGGCTGCCCGCCGCGATGCGTTCGCGAGAGGCGAGGTCGTCCATCCAGGCTTCATTGGCGGAGAGATAGATATCGGCCGGGGCGCCCGCCTCGATCTGCTGGGCGAGGGTGGAGCTTGCCGCATAGATACCGCCAACGCTTGTGCCGATGGGGGGCGTATAGGCGTCGATGATTTCCTCGATCGCGTCAGAGGTGCTCGCCGCCGCATAGATGTTGACAGTGTCAGCTAGAGATTGGCCGGCAAGCCCGAGGCTGAGACCGATCACACTCAATACAATTGAGAGACGCATCACTTTGGTCCTTGTTGTTCGGGCGGCAGATGGACGAGCCCCTCATCCGTCACCGCCTGGAAAAAGCAGGTCCGCTCCCCCGTATGGCAGGCGGGCCCTTGCTGCTCCACTTCCAGGAGCAGGGTATCGCCATCGCAGTCGATCCGAAAGGCGATCATTTTCTGAAGGTTACCCGATGTCGCGCCCTTGCGCCAAAGCTCGCCCCGGGAGCGGGACCAATAGGTCACATCCCCGGTTTCGAGGGTCATGCGGACCGCATCGGCGTTCATCCACGCCATCATCAGGACCGCGCCGGTCTTAACTTCTTGCGCAATGGCGGGGACGAGGCCTTGATCGTTGAATTTGATTTGCGCGATGGCGTCGTTAACAATTTCAGGGGTCATGATCCGCCTGCCTTGTGATAGGCGGCAAAACCGCGTTCCAAATCGGAGATCAAATCTTCCGGCGCTTCGAGCCCCACGTGAATGCGGAACAGTGGCCCCCTGGGCAGATCCTTCGTTGCCGTGCGCGAGGTTGAAAGGTCTGCGGGAACGATCAGGCTTTCATAGCCGCCCCAGGAAAATCCCATGCCGAACAGTTCAAGCGCGTTGCAGAAGGCGGCGAGCTGCGCCTCTGTCCCTTCCTTGAACTCAATGCCGAACAATCCGTTCGCGCCGGCAAAGTCGCGCTTCCACAGCGCGTGACCCGGATCATCCGGCAGAGCGGGGTTCAGAACACGCGCAATCTCGTCGCGCCTTTGCAGCCATTTGGAGACCTCAAGTCCTGCGGCTTCATGTTGTTTGAGCCGCACTGACATTGTGCGCAGACCGCGTTGGGTGAGGTAGGCATCGTCGGGACCTACACAGATGCCCATGCTGCGATAGGTTTTCTCGATACGCGGGGCGACCTCTTTTGTGTAGTTGATCGCCCCCATCATGCAGTCGGCGTGACCGCCCACATATTTCGTCATGGCGTGGATCGATACATCCACCCCGTGGTCGAAGGCGCGAAAGTGCAGCGGTGTCCCCCAGGTGTTGTCGAAGAGGACAAGGGCCCCGCGCCGATGCGCCACCTCGGCAATGGCGGGAATATCCATGACCTCGAAGGTCAGGCTGCCGGGGGATTCGGCAAAGACGACGGTAGTCTTGTCCGTCATCAAATCTTCGATACCGGCGCCAATGGTGGGGTCATAATAGGCGATATCGACCCCCAGCCGCTTGAGGGTTGAATTGGCGAACATCCGCACGGGCTCATAGACGCTATCGACGATCAGCAGGTGGTCACCCGGCGCAAGAACTGACAGAAGGGCGATAGCGATTGCCGCCTGGCCGGAGGGGCAGAGCTTGCAGCTATGCGCGCCTTCCAATTCGCTGAATGCGGCTTCCAGCGCCAATGTGCTGGGGGTGCCCATGCGCCCATAGGGGGTCGCCGGGTAGTCGTAGGCCTTCAAGGATTCGTAGGTGGGATAGAGAATCGTGGAGGCGTGATAGACGGGCGGATTGACCACGCCGAAATTGGCATCCGGATCCCGCCCAAGGGTGGTAACCCGCGTTTCGTCCCGGAAATTTGCCGTTTTCTTCGCCATGGGCGCAACATTGTGCCAGCGCGGCGGATGGTGCAAGCTTTGGCTTAAGGCGGGCCCCCGGAGCCGAAAGGCGGCACGGGGGTCCTTTTTGGGGCTGACGCGAAACGACACGAGGATCTCAATCCGATGCGAGCATTCGGTGCAGTACTCATTGCGACTATTCTTATGACAGGGGCCGCGACCGCGCAGACCCTCGATGAAGTGCGGGAACGGGGATACGTCAACTGCGGAGTGAATACGGGGCTGGCGGGCTTTGCCACCCCGAATGAGGCCGGTGACTGGGAAGGCTTTGACGTGGATTATTGCCGCGCTCTCGCCGCTGCCATTTTCGATGACCCCGCCGCCGTGCGCTTCCGTGCGCTGACCAGCCAGGAACGGTTCACCGCGCTTCAGTCAGGCGAGATTGACGTCCTGTCGCGCAATACCACCTGGACCTTCACCCGCGATGTTTCCGTGGGCGTGGATTTCATTGGTGTGAATTACTACGATGGTCAGGGCTTTATGGTGCCCGCCGCCCTTGGTGTTGAAAGCGCGCTTGATCTTGATGGCGCACGTATTTGCGTGCAGACCGGTACGACCACCGAGCTGAACCTCGCTGACTATTTCCGCACCAACGACATGACGTTCGACACCATCGTCATCCAGACGGCGGAAGAGGCGCGGCGCAATTATCTCGCCGAGGCGTGTGACGCCTACACGACCGACATTTCCGGCCTTGCCGCCGTGCGTGCCACACTGCCGGACCCAAGCGGCAATATCATCCTGCCGGAAGTGATTTCAAAAGAACCGCTCGGCCCCGTGGTGCGTCAAGGCGACCAGCAATGGACCGACCTTGGCCGCTGGGTACTCAACGCCATGATCACGGCTGAGGAGTTGGGTGTAACGTCTGACAATGTGGACGAGTACCGCGCGAGTACCGACAATCCGAATATTGCGCGCCTGCTCGGCACCGAGGGCGATCTCGGCAGCCAGCTCGGGCTGGAGGCCGATTGGGCCTACCGGATCATCCACAATGTGGGCAATTACGGCGAAAGCTTTGACCGCAATATCGGTGCGGGGTCGTCCCTCGACCTGGAACGCGGGCTCAATGCGCAGTGGTACGACGGGGGTATCCTCTACGCCCCGCCTTTGCGATAAGACGCACTAACACTTCAGTTTAACCGCCGGGAGGCCGATGAGCGGCGCACCCCAAACGATTGCTGTTGACCAAGCCACGGGGCTCGCCGCGCGTCTGCGCGAGCCGCGCGTGCGGGGTATTCTGTTTCAGATCCTCGCTGCGTTCGCCTTTGCCGCGCTCGTTTGGTTCATCGGATCGAATGCCGTCTCCAACCTGCGCGAGCTAGGCGTCAATACGGGCTTTCAGTTCCTGAACCAGCCTGCGGGCTTTGATATCTCTTTCAGCCTGATCCCGTTCGAACCCACCGACACCCACATGCGGGTCTTTGTGGTGGGGATGCTCAACACGTTGTTCGTCGCGGCGCTGGGCATCCCGGCGGCGATGGTGCTGGGTCTTGTGATGGGGATCTTGCGGCTCTCGGACAACTGGCTCGTGACGCGGCTCATCGGCGTTTATATCGAGATCGTGCGCAATGTGCCTTTGCTCCTTCAGATTTTTTTCTGGCAAGCGGTGATCTGGACCCTGCCGCCGGTGCGCGACTCCATCGCCATCGGCAACGCCATCTTTCTTAACAAGCGCGCGCTCTATCTGCCCAAGCCCATCTTTGAAAGCGGGATTGGGATCGTAGTGGTGGCGCTTCTCATTGGCATCATCGCGGCTTATCTCGTTCACCGCTGGCGCAAGGTGCGGCACACGGTTACGGGCAGGGCGCCCTTTGCCTGGCTGGGGCCGCTTGTCCTTATCGGCGTGCCCCTCGCTGCGATCTTTGCCACGGGCATTCCATGGACCTTCGATATCCCAGAGGCGGGCCGATTTAATTTTTCTGGGGGCATGCAGATCCCCGACACGCTGGTCGCGCTTTGGCTTGGGCTTGTTGTTTATACGGGCGCCTTCATTGCAGAGATTGTGCGCGCCGGTATTCAGTCGGTCTCAAAAGGACAGCGCGAAGCGGCCCTTGCCGTGGGGCTGACCGCCAACCAGACTATGAACCTGATCATCCTGCCGCAGGCGGTGCGCGTGATCATTCCGCCGACGACGAGCCAGTTCCTGAACCTTACTAAGAACTCATCCCTCGCGGTCTTCATCGGCTATCCCGATATCGTCGCGGTCTTTGCAGGGACATCGCTCAATCAGACGGGGCAGGCGATTGAGATTATCGCGCTTTCGATGCTCTTCTATCTCGTGGTGAGCCTTTCCATCTCGCTTTTGATGAACTGGTACAACCGCGCAACCAAACTGGTGGAGCGCTAAGCGATGACCGACACCAGCTACACGCCGGGACAACATCCCGATCTGCCGCCGCCCTCAGGGCTCGTGGGGCCCGTCGCATGGGTGCGGCAAAACCTCTTCAGTTCCTGGATCAATGCCGCACTGACGATAGCGAGCATCGCGCTGCTTGCCATGGTCATCCCGCCGCTCTTCAACTGGGCATTTTTCGATGCGGTCTTTTCAGGCGACAGTCGTCAGGCCTGCGCCGAGGCGACAGGGGCCTGCTGGGCCGTCGTGACCGCGCGCCTGCCGCAGTTTTTCTATGGCCTTTATCCCACAGCAGAAACCTGGCGGCTTAACATCGCATTCGTGGGGCTGCTGATTGCCGCGACGCCATGGCTTGTTCCGAACATGCCGTTCCGGCGCGCGACTGTTTGGTTCTCGCTTGCCTATCCTTTCATCGCGTGGTGGCTGCTTGCGGGCGGTATGGGTCTCACACCGGTCTACACGGGGCAGTGGGGCGGCTTCACTTTGACATTGGTGATTGGCGTGACGGGGATCGTCGCGTCCCTGCCGCTCGGCATTCTGCTCGCGCTCGGGCGGCAGTCGACTTTGCCCGTGATCAGCATGCTCTGCGTCGGCTTTATCGAGACCGTGCGCGGCGTGCCCCTGATTATGTTCCTCTTCATGGCGTCGAACATGCTTAACCTGTTCCTGCCAAACGGGGTGACGTTTGACCTCCTTATGCGCGCGCTGATCGCCGTGACGCTGTTTTCCAGCGCCTATATGGCGGAGGTGGTGCGGGGCGGGCTGCAAGCGATCCCGAAAGGCCAATACGAGGCGGCGCAGGCCATGGGCCTCACTTATTGGCAGAGCATGCGCTTCATCATTCTGCCGCAGGCGCTGCGCACCGTGATCCCGGGGATCGTCAACAACTTCATCGCGCTCTTCAAAGACACATCGCTTGTCGCGATCATTGGGCTCTTTGATTTGTTGAACATGGCGAAGGCCATTGTGACAGACCCGGACTGGCAGGGGCTTTCCATCGAGGTTTATGTCTTTGCCGCGCTGGTTTATTGGGTAGTGTGTTTTTCCATGTCCCGTTACTCGCTGTGGCTGGAGGGGCGCCTGGGCGCCGGCACGGGACAATCGAGATGAGTATGACCGAGCAGACGAACAAACAGGCTTCAACCGTTCCCGCCGTCAAGATGGAAGGCATGCACAAGTGGTACGGCCAGTTCCATGTCCTGAAGGACATCAATCTTGAGGTTGAACCGGCGGAGCGCATCGTGATTTGCGGCCCCTCCGGGTCGGGCAAGTCAACGCTCATCCGCTGCATCAACCGGCTTGAGACGCACCAGCAGGGCCACATCTTCGTCGAAGGTGTGGAGCTGACCGAAGACGTGAAGCGCATCAACGCCATTCGCCGCGAAGTAGGCATGGTGTTTCAGCACTTCAATCTGTTTCCGCATCTGACGGTGTTGGAAAACTGCACGCTTGCGCTGACCCGCGTGCGCAAGATGCCCAAAGCCGAGGCCGACCGCATCGGCATGGAGTATCTTGAAAAGGTGCGTATTCCCGAACAGGCGAACAAATATCCCGGGCAACTTTCCGGCGGTCAGCAGCAGCGCGTTGCCATTGCTCGCGCCCTCGCCATGCAGCCGCGGCTAATGTTGTTCGATGAGCCTACATCCGCGCTCGACCCGGAAATGATTGCCGAGGTGCTCGACGCTATGGTGGATTTGGCGGAGAGCGGCATGACCATGCTGGTCGTCACGCACGAAATGGGCTTTGCGAAACAGGTGGCCGACCGCATCATCTTCATGGATGGCGGCGAGATTATCGAGCAGGCGCCGCCGTCAGAATTTTTCGAGAACCCCAAGAGCGAGCGGACGAAGCTCTTTCTCAGCCAGATCCTGAATCACCACTAGGCAGCGCCGGTGGCAACATCCACGTCCGGGCAGCAACCCCATTCCGACCACGACCCGTCGTAGACGGCGACGTCCGTCTTGCCGATGGTCTCTAGCGCCAGCGTCAGGATGCACGCCGTCACGCCCGACCCGCAGGACGTGATGACCGGCTTGTCGAGATCGAGGCCCGCATTCACGAAGATCTCGCGCACCTCGTCTTGCGGTTTCATGGTGCCGTCTTCATTGAGCAGCGAGGGGAAGGGCACGTTCTTCGCGCCGGGAATATGACCTGAGCGCATGCCTTCGCGTGGTTCGGGCTCTTCACCTTTGAACCGACCGGGGCCGCGGGCGTCAAAAATCTGTTCCTGATCGCCTTTGCAAGCCAGCTTCACCTGATCCATATCGCGCACGAGCTCGCGATTGACCCGGGCAATGAAGTGCCGTTCGCGCGGCCGGGGTGGTAGGTCTTCGATGGAATAGCCTTCGGCGCGCCACTTGGGCAGGCCGCCGTCGAGCACACAGACATCCTGATGGCCCATCACGCGAAACATCCACCACACCCGCGCGGCGGAAAACAGTCCCTTTGAATCATAGACAACGATCTTGTTGCCCGAGCCGAGGCCGAGTTTGCGCGCGCGCGAGGAAAACATCGTCGGGCTGGGCAGCATGTGCGGCAGGCCGCATTCGGTGTCGCAGATCTCTTCGATGGGGAAAAAGACCGCACCCGGAATATGGGCGGATCGATATTCTTCAAAAGGGTCGCGGTTCTCGGCGGGCATGTGCCAGCTCGCATCAACGACGCGCACATCGGGCGCATCAAGGTGATCGGCTAGCCATTTGACGGATACGAGGGGAAAAGCCTCACTCAAAGACATTCGGTATTACTCGCTTGCTTGCTGTCGGTTCATCGAGCCAGCGCGGGACCGGCAGTCCTTTTTCGCGCAAAAATGCCGGATTGAACAGCTTGCTTTGGTAGCGAGTGCCATAATCACAAAGAACCGTGACGATCGTGTGCCCGGGCCCGAGATCGCGCGCCATGCGCACCGCACCCGCAATGTTGATGCCGGAGGACGTGCCAAGGCAAAGGCCCTCGTGTTCAATGAGATCATAGAGGTAGGGAAGGGCTTCGGCGTCCGGGATCTGGTAGGGCATATCGACGCTGAGCCCCTCTAGATTAGCGGTGATGCGGCCCTGGCCGATGCCTTCCGTAATGGAAGAGCCTTCCGATTTCAGCTCCCCATGGGCGTAGTAGTTGTAAAGCGCCGCCCCTTCGGGGTCGGCAAGGCCGATCTTCACATCCGGCTTGCGGGCTCTGAGCGCCTCGGCAATGCCGCCCAGCGTGCCACCCGAGCCCACGGCGCAGATGAAGCCGTCAATCTCGCCGCCGGTCTGATGCCAGATCTCTGGGCCCGTGGTTTCCGCATGCGCCCGCTTGTTCGCCACATTGTCGAACTGGTTTGCCCAGAGGACGCCCGAGGGGGTCACGGCCCTGAGCTCCGCGGCCAGGCGGCCCGAATATTTCACGTAGTTGTTGGGGTTTTTGTAGGGGACGGCGGGCACTTCGATCAGCTCTGCGCCAGCGATGCGCACCATGTCTTTCTTTTCCTGGCTCTGGGTGTCCGGCATGACAATGACGGTCTTGAAGCCCATGGCGCTGCCTACGAGGGCGAGGCCAATGCCGGTGTTCCCGGCCGTCCCTTCGACAATGGTGCCGCCGGGGCGCAATTCGCCGCGGTCGATGGCATCTTGAACGATGAAGAGGGCAGCGCGGTCTTTCACGGACTGGCCGGGGTTCATGAACTCCGCCTTCCCAAAGATCTCGCAACCCGTGGCGTCGGACACCCGGTTCAGACGGATCAGGGGCGTATTGCCGATAGCGTGGGTAACATCGCGCTCAACGAATTGTTTTACATCGGAGCATTGTAGATACATGGATCGTCCTCCATTTGAGTGTTAATCTAAGAGGACACAACGTTCTTTGCAATCTTTCTAATTTATCCCCATTTCTTCTGTAGAACTTCCCGGTTCATGGCGAGCCACTGAATCAGCACAAAACTGGGGGCGGAGCGCAGGCGACCGTCGCTGAGCGCCTCAATGGCCTCGTCGAGGGAACAGACCATGGCCTTGATGTCTTCATGCTCATGATCGACGCCGTGGAACCCGCCCGCGCCTGTCAGGTCTGCCTGCCCCACATAGAGATAGACGTATTCGGAAAATATGCCGGGGGAGTTGTACATCTCTGCCACCTTGATGAGCTCGCCTACGGTCACGCCGGCTTCCTCAACGCATTCGCGGCGGGCAACTTCCTCCGGTGTTTCGTCCGTGTCGATACGGCCCGCGACCGCTTCGATGACCCAGGGGTTGTCGCCTCGGGGAAGGGGGCCGGGGCGAAATTGTTCGGTCAGAAGGATCTCGTCGCGCTTGGCATCATAAAGCAGAACCACCACCGCATCGCCGGAACTGAAGACCTCCCGCGTCATCTGTTCCGAGGTCGCACCGTCATAGCGCTGATGGGTCAGGTGATACTCATGTACCTTCGCGTAACCGCGATAGGCCTCGCGATCCTCGATCACGTTATAAGGTGTGGTCGCGGGGGTGACGGTCAAACGCTTCGTCATGACAAACCTTTCAAAGAATCCAAATGAAAAGGGGCCCCGCATAGGACCCCTTTGTCAAATCGGTATGGGCGCGGCTCTATGGGCGCCGCAGGGCCACTTGCGTGACGTCGATCGTCCCTGCGTTGAACCCCGCCTCGCAGTAACCGAGATAAAGGTTCCACATGCGGCGGAAACGTTCATCAAACCCCAGCGGCTGAATCGTCGGCCAGGCTTCAATGAAGCGGTCGCGCCAGATGTGCAGCGTATGCGCATAGTCCCTGCCGAACGTAATGTTATGTTTCCACTCAAGGCTTGCGTTCTTCACCTGATCGGCCAGGACGCTGGGTGAGGGCAACATGCCGCCCGGAAAGATATAGCGCTGGATGAAATCGGCGCTCTTGCGATAGTCGTCGAATAACTCATCGGCGATCGTGATGATCTGCAAACCCGCTTGCCCGCCGGTTTTCAGCACATCGCGCACCTTGCCAAAGAATGACGGCCAATATTCTTCGCCCACCGCTTCAAACATTTCGATAGAGGCAACGCGGTCGTATTGACCTTCCACATCGCGGTAGTCCACGTAGCGAATATCAACCTTGTCATTGAGGCCGTTCTCGAACATGCGCTTTTGCGCGAATTCCAATTGTTCCTTGGAGATGGTGATGCCCGTGATCTTGCAACCGATCTCCTTTGCGGCATATTCCGCAAACCCGCCCCAGCCGCAGCCGATCTCGAGCACCGAATGTTCGGGGCGAATTTCGGCTTCCTGAATCAGCGAGAGGTACTTGTTCCCCTGCGCTTCGGAAAGCGGTTGGTTGGGATCGGTAAAGCGCGCCGACGAATAGGTCATCGTCGGGTCGAGCCATTGTTTGTAGAAGGCGTTCCCCAGATCGTAATGATATTCGATGTTCTTCTTCGAACCGGTTTTCGAATTGCGGTTGAGCAAATGCATCGCGCGGCTGACCCAGCGCGCCCAGCCCTTGCCATGAAAATATTGCCGCATGTGTTCGGAATTGGTGGCGACGACCTCAAGGAAAGTGGCGAGGTCGGGGGAATCCCACATGCCGTCCATATAGGCCTCGCCCATGCCCGTCGCGCCGGCGGTCAACAGGCGTTTGGCAAAGGCATAATCGTTGATGACCAGTGTGCCGGACTTGCCCGGCTCTGCGCCCTTGAAGAGCAGAGCCTGGCCGTCGGGCATGACGACTTTGATCTCGCCGGAGTGAATGCGCAGGGCAATGCGCAGCACGGCTTTCACCAGCGCGGGGACGCCGGAAAGGTGAGAGATGGACTCGACAGTCGCGAGGGTCGTCTCTTCAGGTCTTGGTGCCACGTCGGACATGGGGGTCTCCCGTTCGGTGAGGGGCTCGACATACGCCAAGGGTCGTACCAATCGTTCAATTCATAGTGATTTTGGCCAATTTCCGGGCCGCATGCAATCATGTCCGTGAGGTTTATTCCCTCCGCTCAGGTCAGGAATTCGTTTCAGAATCAACAGGTTGGGGGCGGTACTTCGCGCCTTTGAGAAGCAACCTCAACGCCTGCCAATGAATGCCCACGACAACTTTGAGGGTCATTAGAGGGTAGCGGAAGAACGCTTTGAGGAGATTTCCGTCGGTGAAGGCCTTCGCCTTTCCGAACCATCCGGCCCAAAGGACAGGTCCATTCGCGTCGGTTTCGTCAATGGTTAGACTGAGCCGCGTCCCCGGCAAGCTGGTGGTGAAGGCGTATTGCGCTTCCATATCCATGAAAGGGGAAACATAGAAAGCCTTGTCCGCTCCATGTGGTGCGGCGCGCTCATCCGCGCCCGGGTTGTTGGCCGCGTCACCTACATAGGTGTGTTGGCCGCCGAACGTGTTCTTCACCTCATAGACAATGGCGAAGAGGGCGCCCGCGGCATCGATACAGAAATAGACGGACAGGGGGTTGAACACGAACCCCAGGATGCGCGGAAAACACAAGACCTCGATACGTTCCGGGTGCTGATTAATTCCTGCCTTCGCGAGTTCCTCTTCGACCCAAGGGCGTAGGGGCGAGCCATCGCGGCTCCCGTGGTCCTTTGCGAAAAAACTAAAAAGATTGAACCGCCCGGAGGAAAAAAGCCTCAAGCCGCGCGCCAGTTCATCAACGCGGTCTATGTCGAGCACCATCGAAAACGCTGAATAGCGAAAGGCATGTTCAAAAGGCTGAAGGCGTCGGTGCGCGATGTGCCCGAAGTACAGCCGCCCCGGCGCTATCATGTGCCGTCTCCAGGCAAATCATGATGCTCTTCGGCAATGGGCTTGCGTGCCCAGGGACGGACCTTGCCGCTGAGGCGTTCGGCAACATCGAGGCCGCTGCGCAATCCGTCTTCGTGAAAGCCGAAACCGGAGTAAGCGCCGCAATACCAGCTGCGGTTCTTTCCATGAAGGGTTGGCAGGGCGCGTTGCGCGGCGAGTGCCCCGCTGTCGAACTGCGGGTGGTCATAAACGAAGTGCGAGAAGGTCAGCTCCGGCGCGGGCGGCTCCGTCGGGTTCAGAGTGACATAGAGCTGATAGGCCATGTCGATGCCCTGCAAACGGTTCATCCAATAGGTGATCGTAGCATTGGGCAGATCGGGGTCTTCATAGTCGCCACAGATATAATTCCAGCTCGACCACACTTTGCGGCGTCGCGGCATGAGCGAAAGATCCCGGTGCAGATAGGCCTGATTGGGTGTGTACTTCAGATCGCCCAGTACGCGGACTTCCTCCGCCGTGGGGCAGGACAAGAGCGGCAACACCTGATCGCTATGACAGGCAAAGATCACCTGATCATAGGCCTCGGTTTCCCCGTCGGCGCCGGTAACGAGGACGCGGTCCGCCTCGCGCTTCACATGTGTGACGCCGCACCCCAGTCGAATGGAGTCGCGAAATGGTGCGACGAGACGGTTCACATATTCGCGGCTGCCGCCTTCGACGGTGCGCCAATGGTGGCGGTCAAAAGACAGTAGGCCGTGGTTGTTGAAAAACCGGATGAAGCTCGCGGCGGGAAAATCGAAAATCTTTGATCGCGGCGCGGACCAGATCGCGGCGCCCATGGGCTCAAGATAGTCCCGCGCGAAGGATTCACTGAAGCCGCGCAGATACAAGTAATCGCCAATGGTGACGTTGCTGAGCGCGCCGGCATCGAGATCGGCAATCGCTTGCCGGTTAAAGCGCATGATGTCACGCAGCATTTCCAGAAACGCGGGGCGCATTAGATTGCGCTTTTGCGCAAAGACAGCGCCCAGGCTGCCACCCGACCATTCCAACTCACCGCCGCGAGAGCTGACGCCAAATGACATGTCGCTCACGCGCGTCGGAACTTTCAGCCGGTCAAACAGGCGGGTGAGGTTGGGATAGTTTCTGTCGTTATAGACGATGAACCCCGTGTCCACGGGAATCGGTGTGCCGTCATAGTCCGCATCCACCGTGTGGGCGTGGCCACCAATGCGGTCACGCTTTTCATAGATGGTGATCTCATAATCCGAATGGAGAAGGTAGGCCGCACCGAGCCCCGATACCCCCGTTCCAATAATCGCGATGCGCATTCCTGATGCTTCCCTGAATCCCGACGTGCCACGCGCGCCTATAGCCTAGCCAGATAGGCGGCGCAGGGAAGGCTTCAATACCTGATCTTCAGGTGGAGAGAATCAGAGGATTCAACGACTTGTGCGAGTGGCTCCCCGGGCCGGACTCGAACCAGCGACCGAACGGTTAACAGCCGTTTGCTCTACCAACTGAGCTACCGGGGAATAAGGCCCTCGCAAGAGGAGGGCTGCCTATAGCAAAGACGTTTGCGGGTTTCCAGTCCTTTTCGCGGGAGAATGCGCCGAAGAGCGCTTCGCCCAAAAAAATGGGCCGCTTGGGTAAGCGGCCCAGGAGGTGTTGGGTAAATGGTGGGGTGTCTTCAAGGGAAGACATGTAAAGGATCATTCACCCGACTTAATGAAAGGTTAACGCGGGCTCTGCTTTTGCCGCAGGGGGCCCCCGGAAGGGGGAAAGACCGCTGAATCTTGGGGATAAATGGGAAAATGGAGGCCACGGCCGGAATCGAACCGGCGTTCACGGCTTTGCAGGCCGCTGCGTAACCACTCCGCCACGTGGCCGGGGAGAAGGGCGCTTCCTATAGCAGAGGGCCCCCGGCACCACAATGCGCTGATTTGCGGCTTCGAAAGGTTTGTCAGCGCGGGCGCGCCGCCTTATAAGCGCGGGGTCATTTCAACCGAATCCGAACACGAGCCTGCACCTGCCATGGACGACCTCTCCGAAGCCCGCATCAACATGGTCGAGAATCAAATCCGGCCCAGCGACGTCACCGATCTCCGTATCCAGAAGGCGATGATGACGATCCCGCGCGAGCTCTTTTTGCCCAAGACCGTGAAATTGCTGGCCTATTCCGAGGAACGGCTGGAGGTGATTCCCGGCCGCCGGGTGATGGAACCGCGCACCTTGGCCAAGATGATCCAGGCCGCCGACATCAAGTCGACGGACCTGGTTTTGCTCGTGGGTTGCGCCACCGGCTATGCCGCGGCGCTGGTCTCTCAACTCGCTGCTGCTGTCGTGGCGCTCGATTCCGATCAATCGCTCGCCGAATCAGCGGCTGCCAATTTCACCCACCTCGGCATCGATACGGTCGCCGTGGTCACGGGACCCTTGGCCGAGGGCCACGGCGCCCAGGCTCCATATGACGTGATCCTGATCGACGGGGCGGTCGAAGAGGTTCCCGCCGCGCTGACGGATCAGCTGGCCGCTGGGGGCCGCCTTATTGCGCCGCAGGGGGCAGGGTCCACCGGCGCCGTCCGCCTTTATGAGCGGACCGGGGACAGCGTTTCCTCGCGATATCTGTTCGATGCCGCCGCGCCGGTCCTGCCGGGCTTCCAAAAACCGCGGGAATTCGCGCTTTAGGACCTCTCAAAGCCTTGGAAACCCCCGAATCAAGGGCGTATGGTCACATTGCCGCCTTTTGATAGGGGGAGCGTATGCCTACATGGTACCTGTTCGCGGGGATCGCGGCGGATACGGGCAAGCTACGCGTTGGACTTCCTTACAAAAGTTTCACGCCGTTTTGTCTCGTGTCCTGCGGTACGGTGTGGCATTGAAACGTCTTGGGACGTGCGTCCGGCGGGGCGCCCAAATGCATCTAGTGCATGGCGTTTGTTCAGAGCGGGGAATTAAGTGATGCGTGTTATGGGACTTCGACATCTTCTGGCAGGGGCGGCGATCGCCGCGCTGATGGGGGGCTTTGCGGCTTCTCCGGCAGCGGCAACCACCCTTGAGGAAGCACTGGTTCAGACCTATCAGACCAACCCCACGATACTGGCCCAGCGGGCTGAGTTGCGGGCGGTTGATGAAGGCGTGTCACAGGCCGCCTCGAATTGGCGCCCGACCGTGACTGTTACCGGCACCATTTCTGACTCCGAAGGCCGCGTTGACCAAGGCATAGGATTTTCGCCCATGTCCACCGATGCGACCAACTACGGCGGTACGGTCACCGCATCGCAAAGCCTGTTCCGCGGTTTCCGCAGCATCAACGAGTTTCGCCGGGCGCAAGCCAATGTGCGCGCGGGCCGTGCCGGGCTGCATTCAGTGGAGCAGGGCGTGATGCTGGATGCCATCTCCGCCTATCACGACGTCATCCGCGATATCGCTGTTGTGGATTTGCGGAATAACAACGTGGCGGTGTTGCTGCGCCAGCTTGAAGCCTCGCAAGACCGTTTCGATCTTGGCGATTCAACGCGCACCGATGTGGCGCAATCCGAAGCTCGCCTCAGCTTGGCGCGGGCAAACCTCACCGTCGCCGAGGCCCAACGCACGGCCAGCGAAGCGGCCTATGAGCGTGTGGTCGGTGTTACGCCGATGGCGCTCGAAGCGCCGAACAGTCTGCCGACACTTCCCGCGACCGAGGAAGACGCGATGAACCAGGCGCTCGCCAATAATCCGGCATTGCGCGCGGCCATCGAAGCCGAGGTCGCTTCTCGCCGCGCAGTGGATATCGCCGTCGGCACGCTGCTGCCGAGCGCCAGCGTGACCGCGACCCTGCGCCACGAAGAAGATGACGATGACCTGGAAACCCAATCCGACAGCCAGACCATTGCTGGCACGGTGACGATCCCGCTGTATCAGTCGGGCGCCGAATATTCCGCCATCCGCGCGGCACGGCAAACGAACAACGCCGATCGGATCCGCATTGCGGAAACCGAACGGCAAATCCGCGAGGCCGTCGCTGTCGCCTGGGATGCGCTCGTTTCGACTCAATCTGTCATCACATCCAGTCAGGAACAGGTTCGCGCCAACGAAATCGCCTTTGAAGGCGTGCAACAGGAGGCACAAGTGGGGTCCCGCACGACTTTGGATGTGCTCGACGCCGAACAGGAACTGCTGGATTCGCGCGTGTCCCTGGTGCGGGCGCAGCGCGACGAGCAGGTCGCGGCCTATAGCCTGCTTTCGGCCATGGGTGAATTGACGGCGGAAGACCTGGGTCTACCTGTTGAGTACTACGATCCCGCGCGCCATTATCGGAATACCTGGTGGCTGCCTATTGGCTGGGGCGCTGGCGAATAAAGTGTTGCAATAAACCTTTAAGGTCCGCGTCGTAGGCTGGGATCAGGAATATGAGACCTGTAAAGTTTTAGGTTTCTTGTGCTGCCCAATTGAAGATCGAGGACCCCCATGGCTGGACCATCTGAAGCCGCTAAAGAACCCACAATGGAAGAGATACTGGCGTCCATCCGCCGGATCATTTCCGAAGACGATGGCGCGCGCGAACAACCCGACGAAGTGACCGCCGCAGCGGACGAGCCTGAACAGGTCGAAGAAATCGTGGAGGAACCGGTTGAGGAGGTCGTTGCCGAAGCAACGCCGTTCACCGAACCCGAACCCGAACCCGAAGCCGATACTGAAGCGCCCGAAGCGACACAAGCTACTTCGGAAGAGCGGGAAACCTCCAACCCCGATGATGAGCGCTACGCTTCCATTGCGAGCGTCTTTGCCGGCCGCCGCCCCGTCAGCGTCGATGACGAAGACGACGACGAGTATTTTGAGGAAGTCGACGAGGACGATGACTTTGAGATGGAAGCCGAGGCCGCGCCGGTCTCTGCCTTCCAGCCGGAGGTCGTCAGCGACAACACCGGTTTCCGCAATGACGAAGAAGACGAAGCCGCTCTTGATGAGCCCGTGGCCTTTGGCAGCGAAGTGCCGTCGGAGCCCGAATGGTCGCAATCAGACTATGAGCCCGAAGTCTCGCCGGTAACGTCCTTCACCCAGGACGCGGATTTCGAGGAAGCTGTCGATGACGAACTTGAGACTTTGGTTGAGGATGAGCTTCTAAGCCCCTCAACCCAAAACCAGGTTGCCAATATGCTGGGCCAGCTGAGCCAAGGGGTCGCCCGCGAGGAGACACCCCGCGAGCCGGAGACAGGCGGCAGCACCTCGGTAGAAGGGATGGTCCGGGAAATGCTGCGGCCGATGCTCCAGCAATGGCTCGATCAGAACCTGCCGGGCATGGTGGAACGCATGGTGGAACGCGAGATTCGCCGCGTAACCCGGGGCCGATAGGGACCCCCGAACACCGACCAATTCTGGGCCGGGCTCCTTCGGGGACCCGGCCTTTTTCTTTTGCCCGCTTGCCTGTGGCACACGCCCGCGCTAGGGGAACGGGAAACCTAGCCAAAGACTGCTGAAATCAATGCTCGAAAAGACCTTTAAACCCTCTGACGTGGAACCGCGCCTCTATCAGGCGTGGGAGGAAAGCGGCGCCTTCAAGCCCGGCGCGAAACCGGCCGCCGACCCTTATTGCATCGTCATCCCGCCGCCGAATGTGACGGGCAGCCTTCACATGGGTCACGCCCTCAACAACACCTTGCAGGACGTTCTGGTGCGGTTCGAGCGTATGCGGGGCAAGGATGTGCTCTGGCAGGTCGGCATGGATCATGCCGGGATCGCCACGCAGATGGTGGTGGAACGCCAGCTCGCTGCTGACGGCGCCAACATTTCCCGCCGCGACATGGGCCGCGAGGCCTTTGTGGAACGGGTCTGGGAATGGAAGGCCGAGAGCGGCGGCACAATCTTTAATCAGTTGCGCCGCCTGGGTGCGTCCTGCGACTGGAGCCGCGAGCGCTTCACCATGGATGAGGGGCTTTCCGCCGCAGTGCTGAAGGTCTTTGTACAGCTCTATCGCGAGGGGCTGATCTACAAGGACAAGCGCCTCGTCAACTGGGACCCGAAACTTCAGACCGCCATCTCCGACCTTGAGGTGGTGAACACGGAAATCAAGGGCCACCTCTGGCACTTCAAATATCCCATCGAGGGTGAACAGGACCGCTTCATTACGGTGGCGACGACGCGGCCGGAAACCATGCTGGGCGACAGCGGCATTGCCGTGCACCCCGATGACGACCGCTACAAGGACCTGATCGGCAAATTCGCCGTGCTGCCCATCGTGGGCCGTCTTCTGCCCATCGTCGCCGATGAATACGCGGACCCGGAGCAGGGGACGGGCGCGGTGAAAATAACTCCGGCCCATGACTTCAACGACTTTGAAGTCGGCCGCCGCCATGACCTTGAGATGATCAACATCTTCGATTCTGAGGCGAAGACGAACGAGAACGCACCCGAAGGCTGGCGTGGGATTGAACGTTTCGAAGCGCGCAAAAAGATCGTCGCGAAAATGGAAGAACTCGGCTTCCTCGCCGAAATAGAAGATCACGTCCATCAGGTGCCCTATGGCGACCGGTCCGATGTGGCGATCGAGCCCTGGCTGACCGACCAATGGTATGTGGATGCCAAGACACTTGCCCAGCCTGCGCTCGAAGCGGTGCGCCGGGGCGAGACCGTCTTCGTGCCGCGCAATTGGGAAAAGACCTATTTCGAGTGGCTGGAAAACATTCAGCCCTGGTGCGTGTCGCGCCAGCTTTGGTGGGGGCACCAGATCCCGGCGTGGTACGCGCCTGATGGTGAGGTCTTTGTCGCCGAAAGCGCCGAAGAGGCGATGAACGCGGCGGAAAAACACTTTGGTCATACGGTGGAACTGCAGCGCGACGAAGACGTGCTCGACACATGGTTCTCCTCCGCGCTCTGGCCGTTCTCGACGCTGGGCTGGCCGGATGAAACTCCCGAGCTGAAACGGTTTTACAAAACCGATGTGCTCGTCACCGGTTTTGACATTATCTTCTTCTGGGTTGCCCGCATGATGATGATGGGGCTGCACTTCATGAACGAAGTGCCGTTCCACACGGCCTATATCCATGCGCTGGTGCGGGATGAGAAGGGCGCGAAGATGTCCAAGTCCAAGGGCAACATTGTTGACCCTCTGGAGCTGATGGACGAGTTCGGCGCGGACGCGCTGCGTTTCACCCTTGCCGCCATGGCCGCGCAAGGAAGAGACATCAAGCTCGCTAAATCACGCATCGAAGGCTATCGCAACTTCGGCACCAAGCTGTGGAACGCGACCCGCTTCTGTGAAATGAACGAGTGTGCCTACACAACAGACTTTGACCCCTCAAAGCTCAATAGCACCGTCAACAAGTGGATCGTGGGCGAAACCTCGCGCACCGTGGCGGCGATCAGCGAAGCCATTGAAGCTTACAAGTTCAATGAGGCGGCGGGCGCGGCCTACCGTTTCGTCTGGAACATCTTTTGCGATTGGTTCCTGGAATTTTCAAAACCGGCGCTTACCGGCGATGACGTTGCCGCGAAGGAAGAGACGCGCGCCACGGCCGCGTGGGTGCGCGACCAGGCGCTCAAGATGCTGCACCCCTTTATGCCCTTCATCACGGAGGAGCTTTGGGGTCGGTCCGCGCAACGCAGCGGCATGCTCATCAATGAAAGCTGGCCCGCACGCGGCGAGGCTCTATTCGACGCCGCCGCGCATGAGGAAATGGATTGGGTGATCAACCTTATTTCCGAGATCCGTTCGGTGCGGTCAGAAATGAATGTGCCCGCCAGCGCGAAGGTGCCGCTGCTGATCAAAGGCGCGGACGCGACCTTGCGCGCACGGCTTGAGGCGCACGAGGACCTGATCCGGATGCTGGCGCGTACGGCCTCGATTACCGAGACGGATAGCATTCCCGACAAGGCCGTGCAGATTGTGCTTGGGGATGTGATTGCCATCCTGCCGCTCGCCGACGTGATCGACCTGGATCAGGAAATTGCGCGGCTCGACAAGGAACTTGGCAAGACCAAGGGCGAGATCAAAAAGCTCAGCGGAAAACTCTCGAATGAGCAATTCCTGTCCAAGGCTCCCGAAGACGTGATCGAAGAGCAACGCACCCGCCTTGCCGACGCTGAGGAACTGGCGGCCAAGCTGAACGATGCGCTTTCCCGCCTCAAAGGCTAGGCGTGACCTTTCCGGTCTGATCGTCTAATCTCTTGTTTCCAGTTTGGCGGGTGGGGCGTCAGGGAGATGGTTTCCATGCGTATTTTCATTAGCGCGATTTTCGCGGGGCTACTGCTTGCCGCCGCCGTGCCTGCCCATGCGGACATGGCCGCCGCGCAGCAAGCCTATGCCGAAGGCGACTTCACGCGCGCACTTGAGCTCTGGCAGGAAGAAGCCAATGCCGGCGATGCGGATGCCGCCTGGTATGTCGGTAACATGTATATCGACGGCCTCGGCATCGACTATCCCGATCCCGAACTCGCCGTGATCTACTATCAAATGGCGGTGGACGCCGGGCAGATCGAGGCGAAGGTCAGCCTCGGTCTTCTCTACGCGCAAGGGCGCGGCGTCGATCAGGACTATCGCCACGCGTTCCAGCTTCTCTATGAAGCCGCTCTCGAAGAACATCCCGTGGCAATGGTGGAAATCGCCAACTACTTTTTCGATGGCGTTCCGGGGCAGGTCGAACAAAGCCGCGGGCATTCCGCGCAGTGGTATTATCTTGCCTCACTCGACGGGGTTGTCTTCGCGCAGATGCGCTATGGCCAAATGCAGTTCCTCGGCACCGGCGCGCCGGTCAATCAGGAAGAGGGCCTCATGTGGATTGGCGTTGCGCGCGAGGTTGCCCGCAGCCAGCACAATGAGCCCTATTGGTCCTATCGGGTCTTTCCGCTCGATGATGTGATCGGGCTTGATGAAAATGACGAGCCGCAAACTTTGCGTCAGGCGGTCATTGCGCTTTACGATGAATACGCAGCGCAGGTTGATCCGGAAACGGAAAACGCCGCGCGGCAGGCGGCACTCGCCTGGATCGCGGATCGCGCCAACTAGGCCCTAGAGATCAAGCTCAATCCAAACCGGCACGTGATCGGAGGGGCGTTCCCATCCGCGTGTGTGCTTGTCGATATCGCAAGCGGTCAGGTGATCGGCGGCCTGCGGCGACAAGAGCAAGTGATCGATGCGGATGCCGTGATCCTTTTGCCAAGCGCCGCGCTGATAATCCCAAAACGTATAGAGATGCGGTTCGGCATGGGTCGCGCGCAGGGCGTCAGTAAAGCCTAGATAGACAATCTCTTGAAAGGCCGCGCGGGTCTCCGGCAGAAAGAGAGCATCCTTCTCCCATGCCTTGGGGTCGTGCACATCATCGGCGGTGGGGATGACGTTGTAGTCGCCACACAGCACGAGCGGCTCTTCCAGCGCGAGCAGCTTCTCGGCGTGTTTTTTGAGCCGCTTCATCCATTTCAGCTTGTAGTCGTATTTGTCCCCCGGGGTAGGGTTGCCGTTGGGCAGATAGATCGAGCCGACGCGGATGACGCCCGTGTCCGTTGAGATCACGGCTTCCAGATAACGCGCTTGTTCGTCCGATGTGTCACCGGGCAGGCGTTCGGAAACATCCTCGAGAGGGAGGCGGGAAAGGATCGCCACCCCATTGTATGTCTTTTGCCCATGGGTCGCGACGTTGTAGCCAAGGTCCTCGAAGAGATCGCGCGGAAAGTTTTCGTCCACGCATTTGAGTTCCTGAAGGCACAGCACATCGGGCTCGGCCTCCTTCAGATAGCGTTCCACATGCTCGGCGCGAGCCTTGATGGAATTGACGTTCCAGGTAGCAATCTTCAACAGCTTCGGTCCTTCCTAAAGAGGGTCGAGGCCTAGCATGATTTCGCGAGGAGATTAAACGGCGAAAGAGGTGCCGCAACCGCAGGCGCTTTGCGCATTGGGGTTTTTGATCTGGAACGAAGCGCCGATCAACTCGTCCACATAATCGATCTCGGACCCTTCCATGAAGGGCAGCGACATGGCATCGATCAGAACCATTGCGCCATCCCGTTCCAGCACCAGGTCATCCTCGGCGGGCGCGCCGTCATCGAGATTGAAGGTGTACTGGAACCCCGAGCAGCCCCCGCCGATCACAGCAATGCGCAGCACGGTGCCGGGGGCTTCACCGCTCAGCACCTTGTTGATCTGTTTGGCCGCGCTTGCGCTCAGCGTTACTGGTTTTTCGAGGGTTTCGGTCATTCACGCCTTCCTTCACTCAGCTCTAAGATAGGCGAGGGTGCGTTAATTTCAAACCTCCCCGCTGGGATATTCGGCGGAAAATGGTAGAAGAGCGCCATGGATTCGCGCGGAAAAGACCTTGAGACGCCATATGCCGCCTTCGCCTGCCGGCCGGAGGAGAGCCGGGGCCGTCTCCACAGTGAGGACGAGAGCCCCACGCGCAGCTGTTTCCAGCGCGACCGCGACCGGATCATCCACTCGTCTGTCTTTCGCCGCCTGATGCACAAGACGCAGGTTTTTGTCTACCACGAGGGCGACTACTTCCGGACGCGGCTGACCCATTCACTGGAGGTCGCCCAGATTGCCCGCACGCTCGCGCGGTCCCTTGGTCTGGATGAGGATCTGGCCGAGGCCCTTGCCCTCGCCCACGACCTGGGGCACCCCCCATTTGGGCACGCGGGGGAGGAAGTGCTTCAGGACTGTATGGCGGATTTCGGGGGCTTTGATCACAACGCCTATTCCCTGCGCCACATCACGGAGCTTGAACAACGCTACGCCGACTTCGACGGGCTGAACCTCACCTGGGAGACCCTTGAGGGCATCGTGAAGCACAACGGCCCCCTCATCACGGCAGAGACGGCCTTGGCTGATTTGCCCGAAGCCATCACCGGCTTCAATGCCAAGTGGGACCTAGAGCTAAAGCACTACGCGAGCGCAGAGGCCCAAGTCGCTGCTTTGGCTGATGATATTGCTTATAACAACCACGACCTGGATGACGGGTTGAGGGCAGGGCTTTTCACTTTTGAGGCCATCGAAAGCCTGTCGATCCTCGAACCCTTCGCTCGGGAGGTGAAGGGCAAGTACCCCGGCCTCACGGGCAAGCGCCTGCGGCATGAGACGATCCGGCGGCTGTTTTCCTACATGGTGGGGGACCTTTTGGCTGAAACCCGCGAGCGGATTGAAAAAATCCAACCGGACTCGGCCGCCGCCGTGCGGGCGCTTGATGGGCCGCTGGTGGCCTTTTCCGCCGATTTCAAGAAGGCCGACCGGGAACTGCGTGATTTCCTCTTCCATAACATGTACCGGCATTTCCGGGTGAACCGCTCGATCAGCAAGGCAAAGCGGGTGGTGAGCGATCTCTTTCAGCTCTTCCTTGCTGAACCGGGTGTTCTGCCCAGCGATTGGCAGGCGAGCTGTGAGGGCCCGGGAACCGAAGTCACCGCCCGGGTCGTTTGCGACTACATTGCCGGCATGACGGACCGCTATGCCTTGCTTGAACACAGGCGATTATTTCAAGTCGATCCGCTGGTCTGATGCTAGGCTTTGCCTTGCCATTTATTTGCCCCTAAGAAGGGTGAGACTGTAGATTCGACCGTCCACACACCGAGTCGGCCCCCGCTGCGTACGTGGCACCCCCGGGCCGGGAGAGATGCATGAGCAATTCTGACCACGACATCGAACGGGGCGTTTATCAGACCCCGTCCAATGACGACGACCTGTACGACGAATACGACGACGAGGAAGGCTTCGGGCGCGGGCCCGTCTTTGCCATTTTCGCGGTCATCGTTCTGGCCGCTTTTGTTGGCATTGTGTGGCTCGCCTATCAACAGGGCGTGCGCCATGGACAGGCCTCCGCGCCGCCCATCATCCAGGCCTCGAACGAACCGTTCCGCGTGGCCCCCGATGACCCCGAGGGCATGGCCGAACCCCAAGAATCGCTGACCGATGAGGTGCTGGCGGGCGAAGGCATTGGCCAGGAAACCGCGACCATCATGCCGTCGGCGGAAGAGCCCATTGTGACCTCGCGCACCGAAACACCTCAGGAAGAAGAAGTGGCCTCCGCCGCGCCGTCGTCCACGGGCCTTGCCGTGCCGCCGCCGTCGTCTCGGGTGCGGGACGCGGGCGCCAATGACAATCTGAGCGCCGCCGAAGAAGCCGCTGAGCAGGCCGCGGCGGAAATTGCAACCCGTGAAGCTGAATTGGCCGCCGCCGAAGCGGAAGTCATTGCCGAGCCCGAACCGGAACTCGTGCGCGAGCCCGAACTGCGGACGCAGACGGTCACCGTCGACCCGGAAATCGAAGGGCCATTGCCGCCGGAAGCGGTGTCGCTGTTCCGCGCGGGAGGGACTTATGTGGTGCAGATCGCTAGTGTTCCCAACGCCGCCGATGCGGACGGGGTCTGGAACCGCCTGCAGTCGCGCCATGAGCCCATCGTTGGCAGCTACGTTCAGGACGTCCAGTCCGTGGACCTCGGCGAACGGGGCACATGGTATCGATTGCGCGTCGGGTACTTCGCCACAAGCGATGACGCCAACACCGTTTGTAATCAGTTGAAAGACGCGGGTCAGGACTGTCTGGTCGCTTCTCGGTAGGTCGAGAGCTCCGCATCAAGGGCCCTGCGTAAAAGGGAGGACCAGCACCCATGCGTGCTGCGATATTCGGTTGTGAAGGGCTGACGCTCACCGATGATGAGCGCATGTTCTTTCGCGAGGTGGAGCCCTGGGGCTTTATCGTTTTTGCCCGCAATATCGAAAGTCCCGATCAACTGCGAGCGCTTACAAATGAAATGCGCGAATGCGTGGGGCGGGAAAACGCACCCATCCTGATCGATCAGGAAGGCGGGCGTGTTGCCCGCATGCGGCCGCCTCATTGGCGCAAATATCCGGCGGGCGAAGCCTTCGCCAAACTCGCCGCCACCGATCTCGACAAGGCAAAAGATGCCGCTCGCACCACGATGCAATTGATTGCGGAGGAGCTCGTCTCCGTCGGGGTGACTGTGGACTGCCTTCCCATCCTCGATGTGCGGGAGGAGGGCACGCACGACGTCATCGGCGATCGGGCCTATGGCAATGACCCCGATACCGTGGCCGCCCTTGGCGCGGCGGTGGCGGAGGGCCTGATGGCCGGCGGGGTACTGCCCATCATAAAACACATCCCCGGCCATGGCCGCGCCAGGGTCGATAGCCACCTGGAATTGCCGGTCGCGGATGTGGACTTTGAGACACTCCGGACGGTTGATTTTGCCCCCTTCAAGGCGCTCAGCCATCTACCCATGGCCATGACCGCCCATTTGCTCTATCCCGCCATCGATCCCGACCATCCGGCAACGACCTCGGCCAAGATCATTTCCGAGGTTATCCGCGGGGAAATCGGGTTTGACGGGCTCCTGATGACGGACGATCTCTCCATGGAAGCGCTTGGCGGATCGATGGAAGACCGTGCGCGCGAATCGCTTCAGGCTGGCTGTGACATGATCCTCCACTGCAACGGGAATCTGGAGGAAATGACATCCGTCGCCTATGAGGCCCCGAAACTGCGGGAACAGGCGCTGGAACGGGCAAAGGCCGCCGAGGACTATCTAAAAGAGCGGCCCCGGGAAAAGTTGGACTCTGCCGCCGCGATTGGACGGCTGGCGGGTTTGGGGATTACGGTGGAGACAGCATGAGTGAGGATTTTGACGCGCCGGTCAGGACCGCGCCGACGGAAGTCGATGCCGGGGGCCTGATCATCAACATCGAGGGCTTTGAAGGCCCTCTTGATGTGCTGTTGGCGCTCGCCCAATCGCAAAAGGTCGACCTCACCAAGATTTCCATCCTGCAACTCGTCGAGCAGTATCTCGTGTTCGTCATGGAGGCGCGGCGGCTGAAGCTCGAGCTTGCTGCTGACTATCTCGTCATGGCGGCCTGGCTGACCTATCTGAAATCGAAGCTTCTGCTTCCCGTCGAGGAAGAAGAGGAAGACGGCCTGTCAGCGGAAGAGATGGCGGCGCGGCTTGCCTTTCAACTGCAACGGCTCGAAGGCATTCGCAATGTGGCGGCGCGCCTGATGGCGCGGGACCGTCTCGACCGCGACATCTTCCGCCGCGGGCAACCGCAACAGCTGAAGGTGATCAAGACGCCGGCTTATGAGGACAATCTGGTCGATCTCTTGAAGGCCTATTCGACCCAGCGGGTGCGCACCATGCCGCGCGATTTCAAACTGAAGCGCGCGCAGGTCTGGGCCCTCGAAGATGCGCGCCACCGCATTGAAAGCATGTTGGGCAAGATTCCCGATTGGAGCAGTCTTGATCTGTTCCTGCCCCCGCCGGGCCAAACGGGGCGCCGCACGGGGATGGCCAGCACGTTCGCCGCAACACTGGAACTTGTGCGCGACGGCCTTTTGGAGGTCCGCCAAATGGACCATTTCGGACCAATTTTTGTAAAGAAGCGGGAAATGACACCCGCCAATGATCAGGGGAACTAGGCGATGGACGCCGAAGCGAGCAACGTAAGCACGATGAACGACGAACCGGACGAAACGGTTGAAGCTGAAGTGACAAGCGAAGAAGCAAACAACGTCACGCAACTTCCCCAAAGCGGCATGCAGCACCTGCGTATGCTTGAGGCAATGCTGTTTGCTTCTGTTCGTCCCTTGTCTGAAAAGGAACTCAGCGAACGCCTGCCCAAAGGCGTTGATGTGGCGGCGCTACTGGCTGACTTGAAAGAAGTTTATGAGAAGCGCGGCGTGGTGCTCGACAAGGTCGCCGACAAATGGGTGATGCGCACGGCGTCTGATCTGAACTACATGTTCCAGAAGGAAGCGATTGAACCCAAGAAACTTTCGAAGGCGGCTATCGAAACGCTCGCCATCATCGCCTACCACCAGCCGGTAACACGCGCCGAAATCGAAGAAATTCGCGGCGTCACCGTGAGCAAGGGCACAATCGACCTGCTGCTCGATATCGGTTGGATCCGTCTTCGTGGCCGCCGCCGGACCCCGGGCCGCCCGATCACCTATGGCACGTCGGAGGCGTTCCTTGAGCACTTTGGTCTTGAGAACGTGGGTGACCTGCCGGGTCTTGATGATCTGAAGGCCGCCGGCCTTCTCGAAGCGAACCTGCCGCCGGACTTTTCCGTGCCGGGACCGAGCGACGAGCTGGCCGAGGATGAAGACGCCTATGAGGAAGAGGAAGACCGTCCTGACCTGCTGACCGAGATTGAGGCGGAAACCGCCGCCGCCCTAGAAGAGGGCGCGAGCGAGGAAACCGGGGACGAAGAGACCGTAGAGACCGACGAGGACAAATAGGGGTTAACGCGCGCCCTGTTTTTCCTTGCATTTGGCCCGAAAGCGCCGTTCGTTGCGCCAACCGCGCCGGTCTGCCAGACTCCGGATGTCTGAGGGGCCGGGGCCACAAACGCAGACAAGAACGCAGAAAGGGTACCCATATGTTTCCAGGATGGCTGCAGATCCTGCTGGTCGTACTGCTGGCCGTGCTTCTGTTCGGTGGGCGAGGCAAGATTTCCGAGCTCATGGGCGACGTGGCGAAGGGCATTCGCAGCTTCCGCGACGGACTGAAGACCGATGACGAAGACGGTGACGCCTCATCCCCGCACGAAATCGACGCCGACGGCACGAGCGAAAGCGAAGCCCGCCGCGACGAAACGCGGACGTCCTAGGCGCGCGCGCCGGGATAACCTATGCCCACTATCGGTTCCGTAGAACTTCTGATCGTTATTCTCGTGGCCTTCCTTGTGGTTGGTCCGCGCGATCTGCCGCGCCTGATGCGCCGGGCAGGGGAATGGGTGCGCCGCATCCGGATCATGGCCAATGAGTTTCAACACAATCTCGATGTGGTGGTGAAAGAGGCCGATCTGGAAGACCTCAAGAATGACGTTGTCGCCATTCGCAATGAAGCGCGCGACATCAAAAACTCAATTCAAAAACCTCTCGACGAGGCGCTGAAAGACGACACGGCACCAAAGCCCGGCACGATTGAGCAAAAACCCTCCGGCAAGACCGAAGGGACGAACGAATGAGCGACCCCCGGATTGAGCCTCACATGGAAGAAAGCCGCGCGCCTTTACTCGATCACCTGATCGAGTTGCGCATGCGGCTTTTCCGGTCGGTCATCGCCTTCGCGGTGACTTTTGTCCTCTGCTACATATTTGCCGAGCACATCTATGAGTTTCTGGTGCATCCGCTGGCACAGGCTTTTGGGGACGACACCAATCGCCGCCTGATCGCCACCGCGCCGCAGGAAACTTTCATCACCTATTTGCGTGTCGCAGCATTCGGTGGCTTGTGCCTCGCGTTCCCTTGGGTCGCGGGGGAGCTTTGGGCCTTCGTCGCGCCAGGGCTCTACAAGAACGAAAAGCGCGCCTTCCTGCCGTTCATGCTGGCAACGCCAGTGCTCTTCATCGCCGGCGCCTCGCTTGTCTATTACGTCATCATGCCGCTCGCGTTCCGCTTCTTCATCGGGTTCGAGAACCCGGGCGGCGAGGGCGGTCTGCCCATACAGCTTGAAACGCGGGTGAGCGAATATCTATCCCTCGTCATGACGCTCATGTTCGCCTTCGGCCTTTGCTTCCAACTGCCTGTGCTGCTGACGCTTTTGGCCCGCGTGGGGATTATCACCGCCGATATGCTCCGCAAGGGGCGCAAATACGCCATCGTCGGGGTCTTTCTGGTCGCGGCCTTTCTGACGCCGCCCGATGTGATCAGCCAGATCGGCCTCGCGCTGCCGGTTCTGTTGCTCTATGAGCTTTCAATCTTCACTGTCACGCTGATCGAAAAGCGTCGCGCCGAAGATGACGCGGATTCCTCTGCTGGACCCTGATCCGCCCCTCGTTTATAGAGAGCGAAACCTGCCAACCCATGAGTCGAAGGACCTCTGGTGATGTTTGACATCAAGGCCATCCGGGACAATCCCGAGCTGTTCGATCGCGGCCTTGCCAAGCGAGGCGTGGAGCCTCAATCGAAAAAGCTGCTCGCGCTGGACGAAGAACGCCGCGCGGTCGTCGGGCGCGTGCAGGAAGCGCAGACCAAGCGCAACGAGGCTTCGAAGCGCATCGGCAAGGCAAAGGCGAGCGGTGACGACGCGGCGGCGCAGAAGCTCATTGATGAAGTGGCCGCGCTGAAGGATGAATTGCAGAAGGGAGAGGAACGCGAGCGCTGGCTCGATCAGGAACTCACCGACATGCTCGCCGCGATTCCGAACATTCCGCTCGACGATGTGCCCATCGGCGAGGATGAAGAAGCCAACGTTCTGCACCATACCCATGGGGAACCGCGGAAGCTGAACTTCACGCCGAAGGAACATTTTGAGCTTGGCGAAGACCTCGGGCTAATGGATTTCGAAACCGCCGCCAAATTGTCCGGCGCGCGCTTTGTGGTGCTCAAGGGGCACCTCGCCAAAATGGAACGGGCGCTGGCGAGCCTAATGCTCGACATTCACACGGGCGAGTTCGGCTATGAAGAAATTCTGCCGCCGTATCTCGTGCGTGACGATGCAGTGTTTGGCACGTCGCAATTGCCGAAGTTCGCCGAAGACCTGTTCCGCACCGAAAACGGTTTCTGGTTGATCCCGACCGCCGAAGTGCCGCTGACCAATCTCGTGCGCGAAGACATTCTGAGCGAAGAAGAATTGCCCAAACGCTTTACGGCTTACAGCCCGTGCTTCCGGTCGGAAGCAGGCTCGGCCGGTCGCGACACGCGGGGTATGATCCGCCAGCATCAGTTCTCCAAGGTGGAGCTTGTGTCGATCACGACGCCGGAAAAATCCGAGGAAGAACTTGAGCGCATGCTTTCGGCGGCGGAAGAAGTACTCAAGCGGCTGGAACTGCCGTATCGGGTGATGACCCTGTCGACGGGCGACATGGGCTTTGCCGCGCAAAAAACCTATGACATCGAGGTCTGGCTGCCGGGGCAGGATACCTATCGCGAGATTTCGAGCTGCTCGGTCTGCGGTGATTTTCAGGCGCGGCGCATGAACGCGCGCTACAAGCCATCAGGGGACAAGAAACCCCATTTCGTTCACACCCTGAACGGATCGGGCCTCGCCATTGGCCGCACTATGGTGGCGATCCTGGAAAATTATCAGCAGGCGGACGGCAGCATCGCCATCCCTGAAGCGCTACAGCCCTATATGGGTGGTCTGACCATGCTGAGCAAAGACAGCTAGAAAGAAGTCAAAGCCATGAAGCCTCTCGCCGGTGTGCGTATTCTTCTCACCAATGATGACGGCATTCATGCGCCCGGTCTCGAGTGTCTGGAACGGATCGCCAATGCGCTGTCTGACGATGTCTGGGTTGTCGCACCCGATAGCGAACAAAGTGGCGCATCCCATTCGCTGACATTGCACGAACCGATCCGCGTGCGTGAGTTCGGCCCGAAACGGTTCTCCGTTGTGGGTACGCCCACCGACTGCGTGGTGATGGCCTGTCATCACATCATGAAGGACCACAAGCCGGACCTCGTTTTGTCCGGCGTCAATCGCGGCGCGAACGTCGCCGACGATGTGACCTATTCCGGCACTATCGCCGGCGCCATGGAAGGCACCGTGATGGATGTGCCCTCAATCGCGCTGAGCCAGGCCTACGGTTGGGAGCAACGCAACACACCGCCGTGGGAAACGGCAGAGCGCCACGGGCCGGATCTGATTGCCAAGCTCTGGGATCTGGGTTGGCAGGACCATGTACTGCTCAATGTGAATTTTCCTGACCGCACGCCGGATGAAGTGACCGGGGTCGAAATCACGCGGCAGGGCAAGCGCGACGCCTCCGCGCTGAAGATCATTGAGCGCGAAGACGCGCGCGGCATTCCCTATTTCTGGTTTGGGTTTCAGGCGCCGAGCGTTTTTGCCCCCGCGCCGGGCACCGATCGGCATGCGCTCTGGCATGGGCGCATCTCCGTGACGCCGCTCCACATGAACCTGACGGAGCCGGGCACAGGCGAGGCACTGGCCGAAGGGCTAAATGCAATGGAGCCCGGTGAAGGGAGCCCGCGCTGACCATGGCCCCTGACGAGAGCCACACCCAGTCCCAAAAAATCGAGCTGATCATGAAGCTCCGCCGTCAGGGCATTACCGACGCCCGGGTCCTGGGCGCCATTGAAAAAGTGCCGCGGGATCTGTTTGTGGCCGCGCCCTTTGGCGATCAGGCCTGGGATGACAATGCGCTGCCCATCGAGTGCGGCCAGACCATCAGCCAGCCTTATGTGGTGGCCTTTATGACCCAGGCCCTGGATGTGGGCCCCCGGATGAAGGTGCTCGAGATCGGCACCGGATCGGGCTATCAGGCGGCCGTTTTGTCCCATTTATGTCGGCGCGTTTACACAATTGAGCGCTACAAGACGCTTTTGAGGGAGGCAGAGGCCCGTTTTCGGGCTTTAGACCTCCATAATATTACCTCAAAAAGTGGTGATGGATCAAAGGGTTGGCCAGAACAGGCACCCTTTGACCGAATAATTGTGACCGCTGCGGCGGAAAATCTGCCTGAGTCGCTAACCAGTCAACTAAAAATTGACGGTTCGATGATTATTCCTATTGGGCGGTCCACTGGGGATCAGAAGCTCTTCCGCATCCGGAGGACGGATGACGGGGTCATTTCGGAAGAGCTGCTGCCGGTGCGGTTCGTGCCCTTGGTTGAGGGTGCGCTGCCCACGGAGGCTTGAACAAAGCCTGCCTTCAGATATGCGGACCGCGTTGATGCGCGGGGCAATACGCGTTTAGGAAGAGGCAGGGTTTGAAGATGGCGCGGCAATACCGGAGCACGCTGCAAAGCATCGTCAGAATTGGGGTCGTTATCGGGTTGGCGCTCGCCGCCACGGGCTGTGGGCGCATTCCCTTTGTGCCCGTCTACAACGGCAACCCCCACGGATTTTTCGAACATTATGGCAGTGGCCGCACATCTACGGCAGCCATCCGGCCACACGCCGTGACCGTGCGCCGGGGCGACACGCTGTCGGAGATTGCGCTGCGCAACGGCGTACCCACTCGAGAGTTGGCACAGGCCAATGGCCTTCGCGCGCCGTTCACGATCTTTGTCGGCCAGGAGCTGACGGTGCCGGGCGCACCGACGCACACAGTGCGTCGCGGTGAAAGCCTTTCCCAGATCGCAGCGACCTATGACGTGGATGCGCGGCAGCTCGCCCGCAGCAACAATATCCGCCGTCCGGACCGCATTTACGCAGGGCAACAAATCGTTCTGCCGTGGTCGAACTCCACGACCTCCGCGCCCGCGCGGACAACGAGCTATGCCTCTAATAGCTCCTCAACGCCGGTAACGACCCGTACCGCGTCGCGTAACGCGACTGAACGCGCCGCGCCGACGCCGCGCCGGGTAACGCCGGTTGCTGCCAGCGCGGTGAGCGCTCGCGACCTCACGCCGCCCGCACGGTCGGGCCAGGGCTTCATGTGGCCGGTATCGGGCCGGATCATTTCCGACTTCGGTCCCAAGGACGAAGGCCAGCACAACGACGGTGTGAATATCGCGGTTCCCGAAGGTACCCCCGTCCGGGCCGCGGATGCCGGGGTCGTGATCTATTCAGGCAACGAAGTGCCGGGCTACGGCAATCTGGTCCTGATCCGCCATGAGAACGGCTATGTGACGGCCTATGCCCATAACTCGCGGCTGAACGTCGCTCAGGGCCATGTGGTGGAGCGGGGCGAGATTGTCGCGCTCTCGGGCCGCACGGGCCGAGTGACCGAGCCTCAGGTCCATTTCGAGGTCCGCCGGAACGCTCAGGCGGTGAATCCGGCCCAATTCCTCGCCGGAGCCTGATCTCCCAAGTCTAATGAGGGGCTAGACGAACGGCCCCTCAGTCCCTACCTAACCCTCTCCGCGCGTCCCTTGGGGCAGGCGGCCACTCAGGCCGTTTGCATTGGGGCGCGGCGTGGCTATAGTCCGCGCCAAATCATTCCAGGGCGGCCCGATTCCGGGGAGGGAGAGGGCGCCCAGTACGCGAGGGACATAAGGCTCCATGGATCCGCAACTTATCCAGACCATCGTCATGATCGCCATGCTGTTCGGCATCATGTATTTTTTCATGATCCGCCCGCAGCAGAAAAAGCTGAAAGAACACCACGACATGGTGGCCGCCATCCGGCGCGGCGACACGGTGGTCACCTCCGGCGGCATCATCGGCAAAGTCACCAAGGTGATCGATGACAATGAAGCCATGATCGAGATCGCCGAAGGGGTGCGGGTCCGCATCGTCAAGCACACGGTGACGGACGTGAAGTCCAAGAGCGAGCCTAGCGCCGCATCCAGCGCCGCCAACGATTGATCCCTTCCGCGCCGCAGTAATCAGGACCGCTTCCCATGCTTTATTTCCAGACCTGGAAAGTCATTCTCGTTCTTGGCATTTGTGTGCTCGGCCTTTTGTTCGCCGCGCCCAATGTCATGCCGCAGAACGTGCGGGACCAGCTTCCGCCATGGATGAGCAAGACCCTGAACCTCGGGCTCGATCTGCAGGGCGGTGTACACCTTCTCTGGGAAGTGGACTCTCGCGAGATCGTCGTCAGCCGACTTGAAACGGTTGAAGACGACGTGCGGCAGGAGTTTCGCGCCAATGATGTCGGCTACACCGGCATCGGCGTTGTCGACGAACACTTCCAGGTCCGCGTTCGCGACCTCGACCAACTGACGCAGGCCGTGTCACTGGTCGAAGATCTGTCGACCCCGGTTACCGGCACGGGCTTCAGCGGATCGGCGCAGGACATTGCGGTCTCCTCCACCGAAGACGGGCTCATCACCGTTGTGTTGACCGAAGAAGCGCTCGACCAATTGGTCGGGCAGGCGGTGACCCAGTCCATCGAAATTGTGCGGCGGCGGATTGACGAGCTCGGCACGCGCGAGCCGACCATTCAGCGTCAGGGCCGCGACCGCATCATTGTGCAGGTCCCTGGCGAAGATGATCCCGAACGGATCAAGCAAATCGTCGGCACCACGGCGCATATGGAATTCCGCATGCATGACGCGAGCGTGCCGATTGCCCTTGCGCTCGAGGGTCAGGTTCCCCCGGGGTCCGAAGTCCTCACCACCAACAATCCGAACGAGCCCTATATTCTGGTGCGGCGTCGCGCTCTGATTGATGGGGACCGGTTAAGCAATGCGCAACCGACCTTCGACCAAAACGGCATGCCCGTGGTTTCCATGCGCTTCGACACACGCGGGGCACAGGCATTTGCGCGCGTCACGCGGGAAAGCGTGGGCGAACGGTTTGCGATCGTTCTCGATGACAACGTGATTACGGCACCCGTGATCAACGAGCCGATCCTGGGCGGCAACGCGCAAATTAGCGGCAATTTCACTGCCGACACAGCGAATGACCTTGCCATCCTCTTGCGCGCCGGCGCCTTGCCCGCGCCGCTGACGGTGGTGGAAGAACGCACCGTTGGCCCGGGCCTGGGGCAGGATTCCATTGACGCGGGCCAGAACGCGGCCCTCATCGGTCTTGCATTCGTGCTGATCTTTATGATCGCGAGTTATGGCCTGTTCGGGATATTTGCCGACATCGCGCTGTTCGTGAACCTGATCCTGATTGTTGGGGCGCTGTCGATCCTGCAAGCGACGTTGACCTTGCCGGGGATCGCCGGGATCATCCTGACCGTCGGTATGGCGGTGGATGCGAACGTGCTGATCTTTGAACGCATCCGCGAGGAAATCCGAAGCGGCAAGACGCCAATCAATGCAGTCGACACGGGCTACAGCCGAGCCATGGCGACCATTCTTGACGCCAACATCACCACGCTGATTGCTGCGGTGATCCTGTTCTTCCTGGGGGCGGGGCCCGTGCGCGGCTTCTCTGTGACCCTCGGCATCGGGATCATTACTTCCGTCTTCACGGCCGTAACTTTCACGCGCCTTATTGTTGCCACCTGGCTCCGGGGCCGTCGCCCCGAGCGGCTACCCATTTAGGGAGAGGATAAAATCATGTTGTTGCGCCTCATCCCGCAAAAGACCGAAATCCCGTTCATCAAGTTCCGCTTTATCAGCATGGGCATCTCGGGGTTTCTCATCCTCGCGTCGCTCTTCATGTTCTTTACGCAGAGCCTGAACTACGGCATCGATTTCCAGGGCGGCATCCTGATCCAGGTGAAAACACCTGAAGTTTATGAGATCGATCAGTTCCGTGATGTGGTCGGGGGGCTTGGCCTCGGCGACAATTCCATTCAGGAGTTTGGCACTCCGGATGAGATATTGATCGTGCTTGAGGCACAATCGGTTCCGGGTGACGAACGCGCAACCGAAGTCGCCCAGCAGGAAGCCTTGACCACCGCCCGCACAGCTCTTGATGCGGCCTTCCCGGGGATCGTATATGAGCGCACTGAAGTGGTGGGCCCGAAGGTCTCGGGTGAGCTCGTGGAATCGAGTACGCTGGCCGTCGTCGTCGCCGTGCTGCTTGTTCTGATCTACATCTGGTTCCGGTTCGAGTGGCAGTTCGCTGTGGGCGCGGTTATTGCCCTTGTGCATGACGTGATCCTGACCATTGGGGTCTTCGCGCTCCTGCGGCTTGAGTTCAACCTCTCCATCATCGCGGCGCTGCTGACCATCGTGGGCTACTCGCTCAACGATACGGTGGTGGTTTATGATCGCATCCGTGAGAATTTGCGCAAATACAAACGTATGGCACTGGGTGAATTGCTCGACCAGTCGATCAACGACACGCTTTCTCGCACAACCATGACATCGCTGACCACGCTGCTCGCCCTCGTCGCGCTGTTCTATTTCGGCGGGGAAGTGATCCACGGATTTACCTTCGCGATGATCTGGGGCGTTGTGGTGGGGACGTACTCGTCGATCTTCGTCGCGTCACCCGTTCTCATGGTGTTTGGCGTGAAGCGGGACTGGTCACGCGATGCCGAGGCGGCATCCCAGACCCCCTGATTGACCGCAGACCCTGCGTCAAATTTTCCCGCAATCCGCAAAGGGTTGAATTCACACGAGTGATATTCAATTCGTGTAGATGAACCCCGCATAGCAGCCTTCGAAAGGGAAACCCGTGTCTATTGAACTACCTGATCTTCCTTATGCACATGATGCGCTTGCGCCGCACATTTCCAAACAGACCCTCGAGTTCCACCACGACAAGCACCACGCCGCTTACGTGACGAACCTGAACAAAGCCATTGCGGGCGGACCGCTGGACGGTAAGTCGCTTGAGGACATCATCCTCGCGGCCTGGAAAGACAAGAACATGGGCGTCTTCAACAACGCCGCGCAGGTGTGGAACCACACTTTCTATTGGCATTCGATGAAGCCGGGCGGCGGTGGCAAACCCACGGGCGAACTGGCCGCGGCCATCGACCGTGACTTTGGCTCGTTCGATGCCTTTGCAGAAAAGTTCAAAACCGCCGGCGCGACGCGCTTTGGTTCAGGCTGGGCCTGGCTGGTGGTCAAGGACGGCAAGCTGGATGTGATCTCCACCGGCAACGCCGAGCTGCCGCTGACGGACGGCGTCACCGCGCTGCTCACCATGGATGTGTGGGAGCACGCCTATTATCTCGATTACCAGAACCGGCGGCCCGATTACATCGGCACCTTCCTGGGTGAGCTGGTGAATTGGGATTTCGCAGCGGAAAATTTTGCCAAAGCGTCCTAGTCTTTGAGACGCCAGGGCGGGAACCGGCGGTTCTCGCCCGCCCAATAAAGACACAAGCGGTTTCCGTCGGGGTCGCGCAAACGCGCCTCGCGCCAGCCCCAGGACATGTCTTCCGGCCCGCTTTCAATGTCGATCCCTTCGGCTTTGAGACGGGTCACTTCATGATCGAGGTCTTCGTTCTCGAAATAGAGTGTCAGGTCACGGTCGCAGCCAAGATCCGAAACGACATGCAGTGAAAATGTGCTGCCGCCCGGACATTCAAAACGCGCGTAGTAATCATTGGTGCCAAGCACAATCGGCTTGAGGCCCAGAAGTTTGTAGAACGCAACCGCGCGATCAAGGTCTGTAACCGGGACCGTTACTTGATTGAGATCCATCGGACTTACTCCGCCGCTTGGCGCGTGCCGCCCAGCCAGCTCTCAATATCTGCAAGGGCCCGTACGGCCATGGCGCGCTTACGGGCGCGAGATTTGTCCTTGCCGCGGAAGCGTTTGCCGTCATCGGGGCGGGGCACTTCGATATCGGGAAAGAGCCCAAAATTCACATTCATGGGCTGGAATGACTTTTTCTCGCTTACCAGATGCCCCCCCGTGATGTGCGCGACGAGCGCGCCCATGGCCGTGGTCGGGGGCGGGGCCGTTAGCGGCTGGCCGAGCCGTTCCGCCGCGGCGAGCCGACCGGCGAGGAGGCCCATGGCCGCACTTTCTACATATCCTTCAACGCCCGTCACCTGACCCGCGAACCGCAGGCGCGGTTCCTTTTTCAGGCGGAGACTCTGATCGAGCAATTTGGGGGAATTGAGGAACGTGTTCCGGTGCAGCCCGCCGAGACGCGCGAAGGTCGCCTGCTCAAGGCCGGGGATCATACGAAAAATTTCGGTCTGCACCCCGTGGCGCAATTTGGTTTGGAACCCGACCATATTGAACAGCGTGCCCAGGGCATTGTCCTGGCGCAGCTGCACGACAGCATAAGCCTTCACATCCGGTTGGTGCGCATTGGTCAGGCCCACGGGTTTCATGGGGCCGTGGCGCAGGGTTTCGCGCCCCCGTTCCGCCATAACTTCAATGGGCAAACATCCCTCGAAATAGGGGGTGCCTTCCCATTCCTTGAAGTCCGTTTTGTCACCGGCAAGAAGGGCGTCGATGAAGGCCTCATACTGGGCTTTGTCCATAGGGCAGTTGATATAGGCCTCGGTCTCTCCCGATGGCCCCGGCTTGTCATAGCGGGATTGGCGCCAGGCCACATCCATATTGACACTGTCAGCATAGATAATCGGGGCGATGGCATCGAAGAAGCTGAGCTCGTCCTCGCCGGTAAGATTGAGGATCGCGTCAGCCAGCGCGGGCGAGGTGAGCGGCCCGGTGGCAATGATGACGCTGTCCCAATCGGCGGGGGGCAGCCCTTCGACCTCACCACGCTCAATGGTGATGAGCGGCTCCTCTTCAAGCGCCTTGGTTACGGCTGCGGAAAATCCATCCCGGTCCACGGCCAGCGCGCCGCCGGCGGGAACCTGATTGGCATCGCCCGCGCGTAGGATGATGGAACCGCAGCGGCGCATCTCCTCATGCAGCAAGCCCACGGCGTTACCTTCCCAATCGTCCGACCGGAATGAGTTGGAACACACGAGCTCGGCCAGGCCGTCAGTCTTGTGTGCATCGGTTTCACGGACGGGCCGCATTTCATGCAGCACCGCGGGAACGCCGGCGCGCGCTGCCTGCCAGGCGGCCTCGCTGCCGGCGAGCCCGCCGCCGATAATGTGGATAGGTTTCTCTGTCATGGCCGGGAACCTAGTGCAGAGGGACCGGGCTTTCCAGTCCCTCGCGAGGGCCCCTTACGCTGAGCCCCAGACCGGCGGGCGCTTGTCCGCCCAGGGACGCGCTTCCTCAAGCTGACCGGCAAGGCGGTAAAGCGTTGCCTCGTCGCCATAGCGGCCGGTGAACTGCATCCCGATGGGCAGGCCCTGATCGTCCCACGCCAGAGGCAGGGAGAGTGAAGGCTGGCCCGTGAAATTATAGGGCGGGGTGAAGGGAAAGGTTTTGGCCTGGTGCTCATCCGTGGTGCGCGGATCCTGGTTAACGGGGTCGCAATAGCCGATCTTGGGAACCGAAGTGCCAAGCACCGGCGACAGCATCACATCGAACTCAAGCCAGTTGGCCAGAATCTGGCGGCTCATCTCGCGCAGAGTGCGCCAACCGCGGCCGACATCGACTGTGGTGAGCCGTTCTTCCGAGCCCTTCCAATTGCGCCAGGTGAGCGGTTCAAGTTCATGCTCCTCCGGCTGGCGGCCCATGCGCTTGATGCGCTCGTGCATGGCGGCGGCAAAGTTCGAGCCCGATACCGCGCGCTGCGCCGCATAGAGATGGCGATAGTTTACGCCGAGCCCGCGCTCCTCGACCTTGTGGCCGAGGCTCTCAAGCTGCTTGGCGACATCCTCAACGGTCGCGCGGATGTGCGGATCGATCGGCTTGCCGCTCGGGGTCTCGGTGTAGAACCCAATACGCAAGGAACCAGGCGCGGTGGATACTTCTTTCAGGTAGCTGTCAGGCTTGGGCGGCGCGGGGTAGGGGCTGTCGGGGTCATGATGGGCCGTCGCGTCCAACATTGCGGCGCTGTCCCGCACCGTGCGGCTGACCACATGGTCAACGGAAAAGCCGATGACCCGGTCCCCATCGTGGGGCCCTTGCGGGTTGCGATCGCGTGTAACCTTCATGCCCACGAGCCCGCAGCACGCGGCGGGAATGCGGATAGAGCCAAGGCCGTCTGATGCATGGGCGAGAGGGACAATCCCCGCCGCGACAGAAGACGCCGCGCCCCCGGAAGATCCGCCTGAAATATGATCGGTGTTCCAGGGATTGCGGCAGGGTTTCAGTCGCGCGCTTTCCGTCGTGCCGGTAATGCCGAACTCTGGCGTGTTGGTTTTGCCCAGAAACACAACACCGGACTCGCGGTAACGGGTCGTGAGGCGGCTATCCTCCGTATCCGGATCATCTTTGATGAAATAGGTGCCGTCCGTGCGCGGCATGCCTTTGACCTTGATGCCAAGATCCTTGATCAGGAACGGCACACCCTTGAACGGCCCATCGGGAAGATCGCTCTTGGCGGTCGCGCGCGCCGTATCATAGGCCTTGTGCACCACGGCATTGAGGGCGGGATTATGTGCTTCGATGCGAGAAATGGCTTCTTCGGTCAGCTCCGCCGCGCTGACCTCGCCCTTGCGGACAAGCTCCGCCAGCCCCAACCCGTCGTAATTGTCATATTCCTTGAAGCCCATGGACCCTGATCCTCCGTTGATTGCCGCCAAAGTCTAGGCCGCGTGTTTCCTGTCGCCAAGAGCAACCTTGACGGTTGGGCGCATTTCCTCGCAACATGGCCCAAAAGTTGTGGGGGAGAGATCATGCGGCGATTGTTTTTGGCGGGACTCGTTTTGCTTGGGGTCAGCAACGCGGGTGCTGCGTCCGAGCTGGGTGATGAATACACAGCCTATCAGGAAGCCGCCGCTGCGGGGGATCTACATGGCGCGCTACCCCACGCACAGCGGGCCTTTGAGTTGGGCCTGGAACAGTTTGGACCGGACAGTCGAAACACGGGGTTTCTCGCCTTCAATTACGGCATGGCACTTAACGAAAGTCTGAACTTCGACGAGGCTGCCCCTGTTCTTGATCTAAGTGTCAGCGCGTTGAGCGGAAGTAACGCGAGCGACGCCATAGAGACTTACGACGCGATGCTTGAGCGCGCTAAATCGAGACTTGGCATGGGAGATGCGGACGCCGCACAAACGGTTCTGGATGATTTGTTCGCATACAGCATTGACAATTTTGGAGCCATGAGCGTGCAAGCGGCGATGGCAAATCTGTATGGCGCAATGGTTCCATTGTTTGGCGATCTAGAGGAGGGGTCTGGTCGATTCATCTCCAGTGGACGGTATGTGTTCGAACTTACTCGCCAAGAAGCTGCATTCCGGGAAAGACCGGGTCGCTCGCGCCATGCAATGGGCGAAACGGAAGAGCTGGATCAAATGTCCGCGGTTATAGATGCCGGCATTGCCAGGGCGGAAATGGCGTGGTCGGTGTTTTCCGGATTTCCGGATCGGGAGACGGATCGGGCACAAACAGAATTGGTGCTATCGGGACTCGAATTGCTTCGGGGAGAAACGGAGAGGGCGGACGAGCAGTTCAGAGATTGTCTGAATACCCTGATTGAATTTGGTTTTGCTGACCATTTCCTTACGCACATTGCGGTAGATTGGATCACCGGAATTAATCGCTACGAATGGTCACCCGAACAGCTTGCGGATAACTTCAATCTGGTCGCAACTTTCGCGGCGCTCAGGAGAGAGGGGCATATACATCCGGTCATCCGAATTCCGCCAACCTATCCGATTGCCGGATTTGATCAAAATGTCGAAGCGACGGTGTGTCTGCGTTTCAACGTATTACCGACCGGGCGTGTGGAGGGAGCAGAAGTTTATACGACTGACCATCCAAGGTACTTCAACCGATCCGCACTTGAGGCCGTTGAACAATTCATCTATCTGCCGCAAATGAGAGATGGTCACGCTGTCACGCGAGAAGCAGTCAACTTCTGTTTTGAATTCACACTAGCACAGTGATGATGCTGAAAACCATGACCTCACCCCCACACGGGCGGGCGCTTGTCTTTCCAGGGCCGTGCCTGTTCCAGCTGCCCGGCGAGGCGGAGGAGCGTGTCCTCGCGGCCCATGTCGGCGGTGAGCATCACGCCCACGGGCAGGCCAGCATCGGACCAATGCATCGGCAGTGACATGGAGGGATTGCCGGTCGCGTTAAAGATGGGCGTGAAGGGGATGTAGTCGAGCAGGGGCTCAAACGCTTTTTCAATATCTGACTCATTTGTGTGGAACTGGCCGACCTTCGCAATGGGCTGGCCCAGCGTCGGCATGAGCAGAACATCATAGTTCTGGAAAAAGGCACCGAAGCCACGCCCCACCATTTGCAGAATGGTGAAACACTGCATCAGTTGACCGCCGGTGATCTGTTTGCCCGCCTCATATAGGCCCCAGGTCATGGGCTCGAATTCCTGCTGGTGCAGTTCCTTGCCTGTCAGGAAAGCCATGCTGTCGAGCATCCCGCTGGCATTCGATGCCCAGACAGACGTGAAGGCATAGCTGAACATGCCGTAGTCAAAAAAGTTGAGTGATACGGTTTCCACATGGTGGCCGAGCTCTTCGAGCTGGCGCGCGGTATCTTCCGCCGCAAAAACATTCTCTGGTGCGGCGGGGGCGCCATTGCGCAAGTTGGTGGTGAAAAGCCCGATGCGTAGCGCGCCGGGGGCCGTCTGGCACTCCTTGAGATAGCTCGCAGCCTGCGGCGGGGCGGCATAAGGGTCACCGGGTTCAGCGCCCGCCGTCGCATCCAGCATGGCAGCCGTATCGCGCACGGTGCGACTGACGACGTGCTCTTCTACAAAGCCGCTCATGATGTCGCCCAGCGTGGGGCCCTTGGGGTTCCGCCCGCGCGTGGGCTTCAGCCCCACAAGCCCGCAAGAGGCAGCGGGAATGCGGATCGATCCGCCCCCGTCATTGGCGTGAGCAAAGGGCACGCAGCCCGCGGCCACCATCGCGGCCGATCCGCCGCTTGACCCGCCGGGCGTATAGTCTGTGTTCCATGGATTGCGCGCGGGGCCATAGGCCACGCTTTCGGTCACCGGCATGGACCCCGCCTCGGGCACGTTGGTCTTGCCCAGCGGAATGAGCCCCGCCGCGAGATGACGATCCACCAGCGTATTGTTCTGGGGGGCGGGCACCCCTTGCAGGTACCGCATGCCTTGGGTGGTGGGCCAACCTTCGCGGTCGCCCATGATGTCTTTCAGCAAGAAGGGCACACCCTTGAAAGGGCCGTCGGGAAGGTCGTGGCTCGCCTCGCGCCGGGCCTGATCATAGGCCTTGAAGATGACCCCGTTGAGTTTCGGGTTATGGCGCTCGATGCGATCGATGGCGGCGTCCACCAATTCCAGGGGTGTGACGTCTCGGTTTTGGACAAGCTCCGCCAAGCCGATGCCGTCGTAGTCGCTGAATTCTTCAAATGCCATTGAGTGATTCCTCCCCTGAAAGCGGCTGGATCGTGCCATGTTCGTCACTCCGCGACAATCACGCGAGAGCGCGACAAAGTTGTAAAAATAGACTTGGACCCGTAAGCTTTCGAAGAGGATTCGAGAGGGGCCAAACATCATGAGTGACGAGAAAATCAGGGTTGGCAAAACTCTGGATGAAGCGATTTCCTTCACCACTTCGAATATGGGCGGGATTATTCGCGTGGGTTGGTTGCCCATTGGCCTTACGATTGGCGCAACGGTGGGCTTGGCCTGGGTGCTGTTGAAGCCGCTCATCCTTGCCTATGGCGAAATGATCGCCGCGGTGAGCGCTGCCGCCAGCGCCGGCGCCGCGGATGGGGGCAAAACTCCCGACGTCGCTTTTGATCCGCAGATATTTGACTCTGCAATCCAGGAAATTGGGGCCGGCAATCTGGCGCTCGCCTATCTGCTGATCATTATTGTCTCATTGGTTGGCTTTGCCATTCCCGTTGCGGCCTATTGCCGAATGATGGTGACCGGGGAGCGCATTCGCGGTCTCGCTTACTTCCGTTTGGGCGGGCGTGAGATCAGCGTTGCGTTCACATATTTTGTGGTGACGCTGCTGGTGATGGTTGCGATGATCGCCTTAGTACTGGCCATCGTGGCGTTGGCAGGTGTCTTGGCCGCCGTACTGGGAACCGCAGGGGCTGCACTTTCAGGCCTCATTAGCATCGTGATGTTTGTGGTCATGATTGTGATAATGTTTCGCCTGTTTGGCCGGCTGGGTGTGGCCATTCCCGCCGCGGCCGTTGAAGGCGGCATCCCCATCGGTCACGCATGGGAACTTACCGAAGGCCATGCCGGGGCAATTGGCGGGGCCCTGTTCGTGGGCTACTTGGCCATGACGATTATTATGTCGATTGCCATGATGGTTCTCGGCTTGCTGTCGGGACTTATTGCTGGAGCGCTTACCAGCATGGGGTCAAACCTCACTTACGTCTTTGTCGGCTCGATCTGGGGCGTTGGTTATATCGCCATCTATTGCGTTTCAACCGCATTTTTCATGGGCCTCTTCGCGGGACCTTACAAGCGACTTGCAGGACTCACGGGTGCGCCGACGGAAGTCTTCGACTAAGCCGCCTTGCCAGGCGCTTGATTCATTGTCTTGCACTGGTGCTTCGCCTATGTTGCGCCCAAAGCAGGGGAGGCATTGATGAGCAACGCGGTTCGCATCGGAAAGACGCTCGACGATTCCATCAAATTTACCTTTGGCAATGCCGGGGCACTGATCCGCATCGGTTGGCTGCCGTTTGCGCTAACCATCGGGCTTACCAGCTTTTTGGCCTGGTATTTCTGGCAGCCGATCATCCTCGCCTATATGGATTTTCTGAACGCCTATGCCGAGGTGGCGACCGACCCGGTCGCGCTTGAACAATTGTCGGAAAGCTTCACCCGCGATCTTGAGAACGCCATTGAAATCGTCGGCCCCGCAAGTCTTATGCTCGGATATGCCGCGGTTCTGATCATCGGCATCGTCGGGGCGGCCATCGTTCTGACTGCTTATGTACGCATGATGGCCCTCGGCGAACGGCCCGGCGGTTTTGCTTACCTCCGTTTCGGCAACCGGGAACTGGGCGTGGCGATCACCTATCTCCTCGTGACGGTCATTGCGGCCTTTGCCGCCATCGCCATTACGATGCTGGTAGCGATGCTTCTTGTAGCGCCATTTGCCGGCAACGGCGGGGCGGGCAGCGCATTCGCCGCCCTGGCTGTTTTCGCCAGCATGATTTTGAGCCTGGTGGCCTTTTTCTGGATTTTTGCGCGGCTGGTCGTTGCGGCCCCCGCGTCAGCCCTTCACGGCGGTGTCCCCCTTGGGCGCGCCTGGCAGGCGTCGAAAGGCGAGGGCAGCACTATTACCTGGATCCTGATCCTCGGCTATCTGATCATGTTCGCGGTCTCCGTGATCGCGATGATGATCCTCGGCATGGTGACGGGGTTGATCGACAGCGTGCTGGTCGGCATGGGCTCACAACTGGCGCCGTACTTCACCGGCGCCCTGTGGTACGTCGGCTATATCGCCATCGCCTGCCTGTCGAACGCCTTTTTCGTCGGGCTCTTTACCGGCGTCTACATGCAGCTCGAACAGGGTGAAGCGGGCGAGGTGGCCTAAGCCACCCGGGTCCGGCGCTTCGCCGTTTTCTTCGCTGTCTTTTTCACAGCCGCCTTTTTCACAGCCGCCTTTTTGCGAGCCTTGGCTTTTGCCTTTGGCTTGGCCGCCGATCGCTTGGGCGCGGCAACTTTGGTGGTGGGTGAGCGCTTCTTGAGAAGCGGTTTGAGATATTCGCCCGTGTACGATCCGGCAGCCTGGGCCACATCTTCCGGAGTACCTGCCGCCACGATCTGGCCGCCGCCGTCGCCGCCCTCGGGGCCGAGATCAATGATCCAGTCAGCGGTCTTGATGACCTCCAAATTGTGCTCGATCACCACTACCGTATTGCCCTGATCCACAAGCTCGTGCAGCACCTCGAGCAGCTTGCGCACATCTTCGAAATGAAGACCCGTCGTGGGCTCATCCAGAATGTAGAGCGTCCTGCCCGTGGCGCGGCGCGACAGTTCCTTGGCGAGTTTCACGCGCTGCGCTTCGCCGCCGGACAGGGTCGGGGCCTGCTGCCCGATCTTGACGTAGCTGAGGCCCACACGGTCCAGCGTTTCCATTTTTTCGCGGATCACCGGCACGGCCTTGAAAAACTCAAGGCCATCTTCCACCGTCATGTCGAGCACGTCGGCAATGGATTTGCCCTTGAAGGTCACTTCCAGTGTCTCACGGTTATACCGTTTGCCCTTGCACACATCGCAAGTGACATAGACGTCGGGCAGGAAGTGCATTTCGATCTTGATAACGCCATCGCCCTGGCACGCTTCACAACGGCCGCCCTTCACGTTGAAGGAAAAGCGTCCGGGCTTATACCCACGTGCGCGCGCCTCGGGCAGGCCAGCGAACCACTCCCGGATCGGCGTGAAGGCACCGGTATAGGTCGCGGGGTTTGATCGCGGCGTCCGCCCAATGGGCGACTGGTCGATGTCGATCACCTTGTCCACCAGCTGCAGGCCCTTGATTTCCTCGTGGGTACCGGGGTGTTCCCGCGCGCCCATCACTTTGCGCGCCGCCGCCTTGTAGAGCGTCTCAATGGTCAGCGTGGACTTGCCGCCGCCCGACACGCCCGTAACGCATGTGAAGGTGCCCAGCGGAAATTCCGCCGTCACGTTTTGAAGGTTGTTCGCCTTCGCGCCTTTCACAACGATCGACTTGCCCTTGGCCGCCGTACGGCGCTCAGCGGGCACTTCGATCTGCCTAAAACCCGTGAGGTACTGACCGGTCAAACTGTCCGGCGCCTTCATGATGTCGTCGGGAGTGCCCTCGGCCACCACGAGACCGCCATGAACGCCAGCGCCGGGGCCCATGTCGATCACATGATCGGCGGTGCGGATCGCTTCTTCATCGTGTTCGACCACCACCACGGTGTTCCCAAGATCGCGCAGTCGTTCCAGCGTTACCAAAAGCCGCGCATTGTCGCGCTGATGCAGGCCGATGGAGGGTTCATCCAGTACATAGAGCACGCCGGTCAGGCCCGAGCCGATCTGGCTGGCGAGCCGAATACGCTGGCTTTCACCGCCGGAAAGAGTGCGGGAGCCGCGCGACAGGGTGAGATATTCCAAACCCACGTTGTTCAGGAAAAAGAGCCGCTCGTGAATTTCCTTCAGGATGCGCTCCGCAATTTCCGTCTGTTTCTTGGTGAGCTTTTTTGGCAGGTCGCCGAACCAATCGTTCGCGACCTTGATGGACATCTGACTGACCTCGCCGATATGCAGCCCGGCGATCTTGACCGCCAGCGCTTCGGGTTTCAGGCGATAACCACCGCAAGCTTCGCAGTCGGTGATGCCCTGGAACTTTTCGATCTCTTCGCGCACCCAGCTTGAATCCGTTTCGCGCCAGCGGCGTTGAAGATTGGGGATGACGCCTTCGAAGGCCTTAGTGGTTTCATAGCGGCGCAGGCCGTCGTCATAGACAAATGTGATCTCTTCGCCGTCCGAGCCGTAGAGGATCACGTTGCGGATCTTTTTGGGCAGTTTGTTCCAGGCGACCGTCATGGTGGCGCCGTAGTGCTCGACGATCGCCATCAAAGTCTGCGTGTAGTAGGGCGAGGTCGTTTTGGACCAGGGCGCAACGGCGCCGTCCTTCAGGGACATGGTCCCATCGGGCACCACCATCTCCGCATCGAAATAATGCTGCGTACCCAGCCCATCACACGAAGGGCATGCGCCGAAGGGGTTGTTGAAGGAAAAGAGCCGAGGCTCAATTTCCTCGATGGTGAAACCTGAAACGGGGCAGGCGAACTTTTCCGAGAAGATGATGCGTTTTGGATTGCCGTCGTCGTCCTTTTCATCGGCCATTTCGGCAAGGGCCAAACCTTCGGCAAGCTGCAGCGCCGTCTCGATGGAATCCGCAAGGCGCGATTCAAGGCCGGGCTTCACAACCAGCCGGTCCACCACCACTTCGATGTCGTGTTTCAGTTTCTTGTTCAGCGTCGGCGCGTCGTCGAGGTCGTAGAACTCGCCATCCACCTTCACGCGCTGAAAGCCGCGTTTCAGAAGATCGGCAAATTCCTTCCGGTATTCGCCCTTCCGGCCGCGCACGATGGGCGCGAGCAGATAAAGCCGGGTACCGTCTTTCAGCGATTGGACCTTGTCCACCATCTGGCTGACGGTTTGGGCCTCGATGGGCAGCCCCGTGGTGGGGGAGTAGGGCACGCCGATCCGCGCCCAAAGAAGGCGCATGTAGTCATAGATCTCCGTCACCGTGCCCACAGTTGAGCGCGGGTTGCGGCTGGTGGTCTTCTGCTCGATGGAGATCGCGGGGCTGAGGCCGTCGATATGGTCCACGTCCGGCTTCTGCATCAGCTCCAGGAACTGGCGGGCATAGGCCGAAAGGCTCTCCACATAGCGGCGCTGGCCCTCCGCATAGACCGTGTCAAAGGCGAGGGACGACTTGCCCGAACCCGACAGGCCTGTGATCACCACAAGGGAATCCCTGGGAAATTCGACCGTTACGTTCTGTAGATTATGCTCCCGCGCGCCGACCACGCGGATCGATTTCTGGCTCATTTGGCCTGCCCATACTGCTGAAAAGGCCCCGCCGTCGCGCCAGGGCCTGTCTTTGCAACATAGAGCGCTGACTCGGGATTGACATCAAGAACAAAAGAAGAACATATTGCTCGGGCCGGGCGCGGCAAAGTTTTTGGGGATAACTCGGGCACTGGGCCCAATTTCCATTGGTTTCGCGGTCGCTCTGGCTAAGTATTGGGCGTTCAGGGAAGCGATTCCGGTACTCATACCCCGTGTGGAAGAGAACTTACGGAAGCTAGAGAAACAATGAGGAGAGACACATGGCGGGTAGCGTCAACAAAGTCATTTTGATCGGCAACCTCGGGGCCGACCCCGAAGTACGGCATACGCAGGACGGCCGTCCCATCGTCAACTTGCGCGTGGCGACATCTGAATCATGGCGTGACAAAAACTCCGGCGAACGGCGCGAGCGCACCGAATGGCACCGCGTCGTGATCTTCAGCGAAGGGCTGGCAAAGATCGCCGAGCAATATTTGAAAAAGGGCTCGAAGGTCTATCTCGAAGGCGCACTTCAAACGCGCAAATGGCAGGACCAATCGGGCCAGGACCGTTATTCCACCGAAGTGGTGCTTCAAGGCTTTAACTCCACTATGACCATGCTAGACGGCCGCGATGGTGGCGGCGGTGGCGGTGGCGGCTTTTCCTCTGGCGGCAAATCTTCCGGTGGCGGCGGCGGTGGCTCCGACGACTTCCAGCGCGGCGACATCGACGACGAAATCCCGTTTTAAGAAACTTAGGCGGGGACGCCCATGCGCATCCTCATCATTGGGGCCTATGGCTTCATCGGCTCGCACCTTGCGGCGGGCCTTGCCGCCCGGGGGCACGAGATTGTCGCTGCCGGGCGGGATGTGGCCTATGGGCGGAAGCGCTTTCCGCATTTCGAATGGGTGCCTTGCGATCTCAACAAGGACCTGACGGCGGAGGCGTGGCTACCCCGCCTCGCGAATGTTGACATCGTCATCAATGCTGCGGGCATCCTGCAAGGGTCCTTGCGCGACAGCACGGCGAATGTGCATCACAAGGGGCCGGCGGCGCTCTTTGAGGCGTGCGAGCAGGTTGGTGTCAAACGGGTGATCCAGATCTCGGCCCTGGGCGCGGGCGATGCCTCTGGCACGGCCTATGCCCATACCAAGGCGAGCGGCGATACCGCACTCCAGACACACAAGCTGAACTGGGTCATCCTGCGGCCCTCACTGGTCTATGGACGTGGCGTCTTTGGCGGTACGGCGCTGTTTCGCGGGCTCGCGGGATTGCCGTTTATCGTGCCGCGCCTCTCGCGCGATCCGGTGTTTCAGCCGATCCACATCGATGACGTGGCCGAAGTCATTGCGCGGTTTTGCGAGGGGAATACGCCATCGCTCGCCATTCTCAATCTTGTGGGGCCCGAGCAAAAGCCACTCTCGGAATTTGTGCGCGCGAGCCGCCGCTGGCTTGGCTTTGGCGCGGGCAAGGTTGTCACCATTCCCTATGGACTTGCGCGTCTGGCTGCCCGGCTCGGCGACATGATTGGGTGGCTGGGCAGCCGCACCTCGTTCCGCACCACGGCGCTGAAATTGGTTGAGGAACCAAATGTCGCCCCTATGGACCCGCTGGTCAAAGCCACAGGTTTTACCCCGCGTCCCATGGCGGACGCGCTCGCCGCCGATCCCGCGCAAGTGCAAGACCGCTGGCATGCGCGGCTCTTCTTCCTCAAGCCATTGGCGCGCATCGTGCTCGCGCTGTTCTGGATCGTGTCCGGCCTCGTGCTCCTTGATCCCATCTCGTTCAGCTATGCAGCGGGCGTTGTGATCCAGATGGGCCTGTCGCCCGACACCGCAGGCCCCGTGGCCATCGCAGGCGGCATCATCGATATTGCGCTTGGGCTTTTGCTCCTTTTGGGCTGGCGCGTACGCAGCGTGATCGCGGCCATGATCCTTGTCAGCCTTGGGTACATGATCGCGCTGACCATCAGCCTGCCGGGGCTTTGGCTTGATGCGCTGGGCACGCTGACAAAGATCGTGCCGCTGATCGTTTTCATGCTCATGGTCGCCGCCATCGAGGATGAGCGCTGATGGAGCTATTTCTCACGCTTCGCCTTGTCCACATCCTCAGCGCGGCGGTGCTATTCGGCACCGGGCTTGGCATCGCCTTTTTCATGTTCATGGCGGTACGCGGCAAGGACGTCGCGAACATCGCTGTCACCGCCCGGCATGTGGTGGTGGCCGATGCCATCTTCACTGCGGTTGCGGTGATCGTGCAGCCGGTGACGGGGCTATGGCTCGCCTTGCTGGTGGGGTATCCGCTGCTGAGCCCCTGGCTCGTCGGGACGTACATTCTCTACGCGGTCGCGGCGGCGGCTTGGCTTCCCGTGGTCTGGATCCAAATGCGTCTCGCGGCCCTGACCAAGCAGGCGAGCGAGGGCGGTGCGCCCTTGCCCGATGAGTTTCACCGTCTTTTCCGTGTGTGGTTCTGGCTCGGCTGGCCGGGCTTTTTGTCGGTGCTCGGGATCTATGGCCTGATGGTCTTCCGCTCGGCCTTTGCCTAAAGGCTTAATCCGTACCAAATGATCAATCCGCCAACGGCGACCGCAAAGGCGCCCAGAAGGCGAAGGACGCCCGGTGAGAAAGCGGACCACACATTGGTGGCGAGCCGCCGGGCCCAGGCCGGGAAGGGGATCATCGCGGCCAGAGACAAAATCAGCACAAACCCCGCGATATAGGTAAGCGCGAGCGAGCCCGTATCCCTGAGGCCCCAAACGGCCCAAATGATGAGCGCGGACACAGCGCCCATGATGATACCCATCAGGCGCATTTTGCCGTCGGTATCAAAGAGCTTCAGGTAAGTGCCGCGAACGGCCTCAGGCGCAACAATCAGCGGCGCGCGAGAAAGCACGATGGATACGCCCAGAATGACGATGATGAGAGCAGTGGTGCTCATGTGAACCTCCTTCGCAAGGGAAAGGGTTGGTCCAACTAATATGGGGTGCCCGGGGCACGCCGCCAACCTGAAATCGGCGGAGTGCCAGAACGCCTTTATCGCTGCGGTGTTCCGCCCAGGCGTTCCTCGATATCGTCGAGCTCCTTCTTCTGCTGCTCGCGGAAATCACGGAGCTCAGCGCGGAGGGCGCGCATCTCGTCAGCCAGCACTTCTTGCATCTGGATGGTGGCTTTGTTTTCCAGTGCCTCGGATTCCATGGCGTTGACGATCACCGCCACAAAGAAGTTCAGCAGCGTCAGTACGGCCACCAGAATGTAGGTGAAGAAGAAGATCCAGGCATAGGGATAAACGGCCTGGACCTGATCGGCGATATCCGCCCAGCCTTCCAGCGTGATGACCTTGAAGAGCGTGTACATGGAAGTCCAGAGGTCGCCAAAATACTGGGGCGCGCGCTCCGAGAACAGATTGTAGCCCATGATCGCGGAAACAAAGACGATCAGGAACAGGAGGAGGGCGACAGAGGCAATCCCGGGGATGGACTTGAGCAGACCCGCCACGACCGAGCGCAGGCGCGGAAAAGCGGAAATGAGCCGCAGCACCCGAAACACCCGAAAGGCCCGCAGGGCGGCAAACCCTCCCGACACGGGGAAGAAGGAAACGGCCACCACGGCGGTGTCAAAAATGCTCCAGGGGTCGGTAAAGAACCGGCGGCCGTGGGCAATCAGACGCAGGGTCAACTCAGCCACGAAGATCCATAGAATCACCGAATCAATGTCATGGAGCCAATGGTGAAGCTCCGGGCCCCGGCCCGGCAGGGCCTCCATGGCCAGTATCCCGGCATTGACGAAGATGATCGCAATAATCGACCAGTGAAAGGCCGGATGCTCAACGAATGCGCGTAGCCGTTGCACGAAATTACCCCCCAAATTGGGCCCCTGTTTGAGCCCCCGGTCTAGCCCCCTAATAGGGCGCTCCCAAGGCGTCGGAACATTTGCTCGAAACTCAGGGAAATGCTAGTGATAAAGGCCAAATCCTAACTGACTCGGGGCCCCCTCAAAGGGGTCATTCCGCGCCACAAAAAAAGACCAAAAACCCAGTGAGCGATACCACCGATCTACCCCCCGGCGGCACCCCGCCTGATGAACCGCCGCAAAGCCCCATGGGCATAGAACGCATCACCATCGAAGATGAGATGCGCAAGTCCTATCTCGACTACGCCATGAGCGTGATCGTGAGCCGGGCGCTGCCTGACGTGCGCGACGGTCTGAAGCCCGTTCACCGGCGCATTCTGTTCTCCATGAACGAGAACGGCTACGACTGGAACAAACCCTATCGGAAATCGGCACGCGTCGTTGGTGATGTGATCGGTAAGTATCACCCCCACGGCGACCAGGCGATCTACGACGCGCTGGTGCGGATGGCGCAGGAATTTTCCATGCGCGTGCCCTTGCTCGACGGGCAAGGCAACTTCGGCTCGGTCGATGGCGACCCGCCCGCCGCCATGCGGTACACGGAAATCCGCATGGGCAAGCCCGCTCACGCGATCCTTGAAGACATCGACAAAGACACGGTCGATTTCGTCGACAACTACGATGGGTCCGAGCGGGAACCTTCCGTTTTGCCGGCGCGCTTTCCCAACATTCTGGTCAATGGCGGCACGGGGATTGCCGTCGGCATGGCGACCAATATTCCGCCCCATAACCTGGGCGAGATTATCGACGCATGCGTCGCGCTGATCGAGGACCCGGAAATCAGCTTCGAACAACTTGCCGAGATCGTGCCGGGCCCGGATTTCCCCACCGGCGGTCTGATTATAGGCCGGGCGGGCGCCCGCGCCGGCATGTTCAAGGGGCGCGGCTCGGTCCTGATGCGGGGCCGGACAGAGATTGAAGAAACCAGCCGCGGCGGCATGGCCATCATCATCACCGAAATCCCGTATCAGGTGAACAAGGCCACCATGATCGAGAAGATCGCTGATCTGGTGCGGGAAAAGCGTATCGAGGGCATCTCCGACATTCGAGATGAAAGCGATCGGGGCGGCATGCGCGTGGTGATCGAACTGCGCCGCGATGCGGTGCCCGACGTGATCCTGAACCAGCTGTATCGCTATTCCCCGCTGCAAACGAGCTTTGGCGTCAACATGCTGGCCCTCAACCAGGGCAAGCCGGAACTCATGTCCCTCAAGGAAATGCTGCAGGCCTTCCTGCGTTTCCGCGAAGAGGTTGTCACCCGGCGCACCAAGTTCGAACTGGGCAAGGCGCGCGACCGCGCTCATGTGTTGGTGGGGCTTGCGATTGCGGTCGCCAATATCGACGAAGTCATTCAGATGATCCGCACCGCGCCCGATCCGGCGACGGCCCGCGAACGACTGAAAGAAAGAGACTGGCCCGCGGCGGAAGTTGTGCCTCTACTGGAACTCATTGCCGACCAACGGCACGAGGTCAAAGACGACGGCACGATCCGCATGACGGACGAACAAGCACGCGCGATCCTCGAATTGCGTCTGCAACGCTTGACCGCACTGGGCCGCGATGAAATCGGGGACGAGCTAAAGGGTCTGGGCGGCAAGATCGCCGAGTATCTCGATATCCTCCGCTCACGGATCAAACTGCTTGAGATTATTCGCGAGGAACTCGCCGCCGCGCGGGGAGAGTTCTATACACCGCGCAAGACGGAAATCATCGACGCAGGACTGGAACTCGAGGACGAAGATCTGATCCAGCGCCGCGACATGGTGGTGACCGTCACGCACAAGGGGTATATCAAGCGCGTGCCGCTCGACACCTACCGTACGCAGCGGCGGGGCGGAAAAGGCCGCGCGGGCATGTCCACGCGGGACGAAGATTTTGTCACGCGGGTCTTTGTGGCCAACACCCACACGCCGGTTCTGTTCTTTTCCTCCACCGGCATGGTCTACAAGCTCAAGGTCTGGCGCCTGCCCGAAGGCACGCCACAGGCGCGCGGAAGGGCCATGATGAACCTACTGCCGCTCAGCCAGGGCGAGGTGATCACCAATGTGCTCGGGCTGCCGGACGATGAGGATAGCTGGAGTTCCCTGAACGTGATGTTCGCCACGCGAAGCGGCGGTGTGCGGCGGAATAACCTGTCCGATTTCGTGGACGTGCGCGCCAATGGCAAGATTGCCATGAAGCTCGACGACCCCAACGACGGCATTATCGGGGTCGCGATCTGTACGCCAGACGACGACGTGCTGCTGACCTCCCGCAATGGCAAGACGATCCGTTTCCCGGTTGGGGACGTGCGGGTTTTCAAGGGTCGCGCCTCCACCGGCGTGCGGGGCATCAAGCTGTTGGGCGAGGACTACGTGGTGTCCATGTCCATCCTGCATCATGTGGATGTGACCACCGCCGAGGCGCAAGCCTATCTGAAACAGGCCGCCGCCATCCGGCGCGCCGCGGGCGATGATGATGGGGAGGACGGCGCCGAAGCGGATGAGCTGGAAGAAGCCGCCTTGTCGCAGGACCGCTATTCCAGCCTGGGCGCGGAAGAACAGTTCATCCTCACCATTACCGAAAACGGCTTTGGCAAGCGCAGCTCAGCCTATGACTACCGCACCTCCGGGCGCGGCGGGCAGGGCATTGCGGCCATGGACATGACGGCGCGCAAGGGAAAGTTACTCGCCTCCTTCCCGGTTGAAGATCATGATGACATCATGCTCGTAACCGACAAGGGCAAACTTATCCGCGTGCCGATTGAAGGTATTTCAGTGCGTCGCCGCTCGACCCAGGGGGTCACGGTGTTCGCAACCGCCAAGGACGAAAAAGTCGTCTCGGTCGAACGGATCGACGAGAGCTCAAGTGGTGAGGACGGCGACGAAGAAAGCGAGACGGAATGACCAATCGCGTAGGGCTTTATCCCGGCACCTTCGACCCCATCACCAACGGGCATCTCGACATCATCCGCCGTGCGATCAAGCTGGTGGATGAGCTTGTGATTGGCGTGGCCATCAATCGGGATAAGGGCCCGCTCTTCACCCTCGAAGAACGGGTGGAGATGGTCCAGCGCGAAACCGCCGCGCTGACCGGCCCCGGGCAGGCAAAAATCGTCGTCAAACCCTTTGAAGGCCTGCTTATGCACTATGCGGAGGAAGTTGGCGCAAGCGTGATCCTGCGGGGATTGCGCGCCGTGTCGGACTTCGAGTATGAGTTCCAGATGGTTGGCATGAACCAGCGCCTCAATCCGGACATAGAAACGGTTTTCCTTATGGCCGAGGCGAAGCATCAGGCCGTTGCATCGCGTCTGGTAAAGGAAATTGCCAGGCTGGGCGGGGATGTCGCGTCGTTCGTCTCACCGGAGGTGAAACGACAGCTGGCGGAAAAATTTGGATCGTAGAAAGCCGGTCCACCTGATTGAGCCAGTAAACCCAAAGAAAGAATGGACATGATCATGCGTATTTTGAGCCTTCTGGCGCTCAGCATCTCGCTTCTTGCCGCGCCTGCCTTTGCGCAGGACGCGCCGCCGGTCGACGCGTCGGGTCGTCACATCGATCCGCAAGATGTGCTGATGCTGCAGCTTGATACCGGTACGGTTTACATTGAGCTGTTTCGCGACGTGGCCCCCCGCCACGTGCAGCGTATTTCGACGCTGGCGAACGACGGCTTTTACGACGGCATCATCTTTCACCGCGTGATTCCCGGCTTCATGGCGCAGGGTGGAGACCCGACGGGCACCGGCACGGGCGGTTCGGACATGGTGGATCTGCCGGCTGAATTTTCTTCAATCCCGCACCGCCGGGGCATTACCTCCATGGCGCGCGCGCGTGACGTGAACAGTGCGAACAGCCAGTTCTTCATCATGCTCGCCGACACACCGGATGGCGGCCCAACCTGGGCGCAGCTTGACGGCAGCTACACGGTTTGGGGCCGCGTCATTCAAGGCATGAGCCATGTGGACGAAATCGCTCAAGGCGAACCGCCCGCGGAGCCGACGCACATTGTCACCGCGCGCACGGTTGATGTTGCCTTCCCGGACCTTGCCTTTGTTTCCGGCCCGCCGGACATTCCCGAACGGGCCACGGTGGTCGAAGACCGCGCGGCCGCCACCACGGAATTCGATCCGCTTTTTGAGACGGATGTGAACATCGACATCCTGACGCCGGTTCTCGCGAACCCGTCAAACAACTAAGGACTTTGATTTTATGAGCCGACCTGAGCCTACGCCTGAAGACATCATCCATCTGGAACTCGAAAGCGGCCGTGTCACCATCCAGACCCGCCCGGACCTTGCGCCCAATCACGTGGCGCGCATCAAGGAACTGGCGCGTCAGGGCTTTTATGACGGGATCGTCTTTCACCGGGTGATCGACGGCTTCATGGCCCAGACCGGCGATCCCACGGGCACCGGCACAGGTGGTTCGGGACAGAACCTCGCCGCCGAGTTCAACAAGGAACCGCACGTGCGCGGCACTTGTTCCATGGCGCGGGCGCAAAGTCCCAACAGTGCCGACAGCCAGTTCTTCATCTGTTTTGATGACGCGCGTTTTCTCGACGGCCAATACACCGTCTGGGGCCAGGTCATCGAGGGCATGGAACTGGTCGACAAGATCAAACGAGGCGAGCCGGTGCAGAACCCGGACAAGATCGTCTCCATGAAGGTGGCTGCCGACGAGGCCGCCTGATTCAGGCTCCTATGCGCGTCGATGAATTCGACTTTGACCTTCCAGAGAGCTGCATCGCGCTGAGACCCGTCTCACCGCGCGATGCCGCACGCTTGCTCGAAGTGCGAGGGCGCACGCTGAGTGATCATGCCATTCGTGATTTGCCAGGCCTGTTGCAAACGGGCGATACGCTTGTGGTCAACCGCACCAAGGTCATTCCGGCGCGGCTTCATGGCACACGCGCATCGCGCACCGATAGCGGCGCCCCAACGCAGATCGAAGCCACACTCCACAAACGGATCAGCCCGTCGACATGGGCGGCCTTTGCCAAGCCGGGAAAGCGGCTCGCCATTGGGGACAAGGTTGATTTCGGCAATGATCTGGAAGCGCAGGTACGGGAAAAACGTGCGGGCGGCGATATCCTTTTTGACTTTCGCCTGAGCGGCAAAGCCCTCGACCTTGCCATTGCCCGCGCGGGCGAAATGCCTTTGCCGCCGTACATCGCGTCCAAACGGGCGGTGGATGACAAGGACCTTACGGATTATCAGACGGCCTTCGCCAAGGAAGAAGGCTCCGTCGCCGCGCCCACGGCGGGATTGCACTTCACGCCGGACCTTCTGAAAGCGCTCGGCGAAAAGGGCATCCACATTGAGGAAGTCACGCTTCACGTCGGCGCGGGAACCTTCCTGCCGGTCAAGGCGGACACCACTGAAGAGCACAAGATGCATGCCGAATGGGGCGAAGTATCCGCCGCCACGGCCAAGGCGCTCAACGCTCGGCGGGGCGAGGGAGGGCGCATCATCGCGGTGGGCACCACGTCCTTGCGCCTTCTGGAAAGCGCGGCACGGGAAGATGGCGTGATCGAACCCATTGCGGATGAGACCGACATTTTCATCACCCCTGGATATGCGTTCCGTGCAGTCGACGGGTTGCTGACCAATTTTCATTTGCCGCGCTCCACGCTCTTCATGCTGGTCAGCGCCTTTACCGGCCTTGCAGAAATGAAGGCGGCCTACGCCCACGCTATCGATACGGGGTACCGTTTCTATTCCTACGGGGACGCATGTCTCCTGTGGCCGGAGGCGGGCTCGTGAGCACATTTTCATTCGAGGTCAAGGCAACCGACGGCGCAGCGCGGCAGGGTGTGATTTCCACTCCGCGCGGCGATATTCGCACGCCGGCCTTTATGCCCGTGGGCACCGCGGCAACCGTAAAGGCCATGTTGCCGGAGATGGTGGCCGGGACGGGTGCGGATATCATCCTGGGCAATACCTATCACCTGATGCTGCGACCCGGCGCGGAACGGATTGAACGCCTGGGCGGTCTCCACAAGTTTATGAATTGGGACAAGCCGATCCTTACGGACTCAGGCGGCTTTCAGGTCATGTCCCTTGCGAAGCTCCGCAAGCTTACGGAAGAGGGTGTGGAGTTTCAAAGCCACGTCGATGGCAGCACGCACATGCTGACGCCGGAACGGTCCATGGACATCCAGCGCCAACTTGGCAGCGATATTGTCATGGCCTTTGATGAGTGTACGCCCTTTCCCGCGACGGAAGATCAGGCCTGTGCGTCCATGGAGATGTCCATGCGCTGGGCGGAACGATCCAAAACCGCATTTGGGTCCCGACCAGGCTATGCGCTCTTCGGCATTGTCCAAGGGGGGATCTACCCGGAACTTCGCCGTCGCTCCGCCGAAGCGCTCCAGCAGATCGGCTTCGATGGCTACGCCGTGGGCGGTCTCGCCGTAGGTGAGGGGCAGGAACTGATGTTTTCAACCCTTGATGAGACGGTGCCTGCGCTGCCGCACGACCGGCCCCGCTACCTGATGGGTGTGGGCAAACCCGATGACATTGTCGGCGCTGTTTCACGCGGGATCGACATGTTCGATTGCGTGCTGCCGACCCGGTCGGGCCGCAACGGCCAGGCCTTCACGCGGCGCGGCCCCGTGAATCTCAAAAACGCCCGCCACGCCGATGATCCGCGCCCGCTGGACGAGGCGAGCAGCTGCCCTGCCAGCCGGGATTACAGCCGGGCCTATCTTCATCATCTCGTGAAAGCCAATGAGATTCTCGCCTCGATCCTGATCACCTGGAACAACCTGGCGTTTTACCAGGACCTGATGGCAGATCTTCGCGCCGCGATTGGTGCTGGGCGCCTCATTGATTTCGCTCAAGAATTCAATGACTTATACCAAGGCTCTGATATTCCGGTTTGGACCTAAACCGTGCAGGTTTCGGTAACTTCTTCCCCTTATTCAGGATGATGCGGCGAAGTCGCCCGATTCGCTGCAAAAGGCCTGATCCCATTGAAGCACGTGCAGGGATACTGCACACTCAATGGGGTAATGAATTGGGGGCCTACGCCACCGACGGGAGCAGCTTGGCCTTTTGCGGCCCGCGTTCCCGCAGCTACGATTTGGGGTCGTTATGCGTTTCAGATACGTCCAGGATGTGCCGACCATTCGGTCAACATCATACTTTTCCGGTGGTGAGATCGAAACCGACCGAACGCCGATCCGCGCCTACATTCCAGGCGATAGCCGTTTCTTCTCCCAATGGCACTTGGTAAACACCAATACCTATGGCTCAAACGACCATATCGACATCAATGTCGAGTATGTTTGGGACGACTATACCGGCGCAGGCATTTTGGTGGGTGTTGTTGACGACGGCGTAGAGCACACGCACCCTGACCTTGCCCCGAACTATGACCTGTCCCTCGACCACGATGCCGTTGAGCATGACAATGATGCCGCGCCGTCGACTTCAGACGACAATCACGGCACGGCAGTGGCGGGCACCCTTGGCGCTGCCAACAATGACTATAACGTCGTCGGCGTAGCCTTTGACGCGACCATTGCAGGGCTTCGCATTGGCTATAACTCGGGCGACGGCCCTAGCCAACCGGCAGAGAATTTCAATTTCGCCGTTACCAACGACTTTGATGTCTTGAACAATTCCTGGGGGTATGGCGGGTTCTTTTCGAATTCGGACGACTTCAACGATCCGTATTTCTATAGCGTGCGTGATGCGCTTGAAAACACGGTTGAGAACGGGCGAGGTGGGCTCGGCGCCGTTGTTGTATTTGCCTCAGGTAATTCGGGTGACCAGGGCGACGACGCGAACTACCACAATCTGCTGAACTCTCGGTACACTCTGACGGTTGGCGCCGTTACGGAATCCGGCGACCTTGCGTATTTTAGCACGCCCGGCGCTCCGGTCCTTGTCGTTGCACCGGGGCAATCCGTTCGCACCCTCGACCGCGAAGGGACCGAAGGCTATACAAACCGCGACTACGGGTCAGTTAGCGGTACATCTTTCGCGGCGCCGATCGTATCGGGTGTCGCAGCATTGTTGCTGGAAGCCAATGCCGATTTGGGCTGGCGCGATGTTCAAGAAATCCTTGCCCTGACCGCGATTCAGAACGACTCGAGCAGTGCTTCATGGCAGTTGAATGCCGCCACAAATTGGAACGGCGGCGGAATGCATACCAGTCGCTATTTCGGTTTTGGCTTGGTCGATACGCTGGCCGCGGTCCGTTTCGCGGAAACCTGGACCGAACAAAGCACTTCCGCCAACGAGGTTTCGGTCTCGGGCTCCAGCAGTCCCCACAATACAATTTCAGACCTGGGATCGACCTCGGACACCATCGAAATCGGGTCCGGCGTCAATATCGATCATGTCGAAGTGACCTTGAATCTTTCTCATTCCGCTCCGGTGGATTTGATCGTCACCCTGATTTCTCCTGACGGAACAGAAAGCCTTCTTGTTGTGCAGCCCGGTCTTATTCCGGGTTCGGATACCACGCCCCAAGATGGCACGGCGGGCGAAGAAGGCGTTCCTGACGCCAATATCAACTTCACCCTGACCAGCACAGAATTCTGGGGGGAAACGGGCGAGGGGACGTGGACCATCCGTGTCGAGGACACGCTGTCCGGTGATAGCGGCACGCTTAACAGCTGGTCTTTGCAGCTGTGGGGCGATGCGCTTTCGGATGACACAACGTATTTCTTCACCAATGAGTTTTCAGACAATGCCGGGTCTGACGCTTCGCGACGCTCGATTGATGACGCTGATGGCGTCAATACGATCAATGCCTCCGCGGTAACGTCCAATCTGGTGCTCAATCTCACTGGTGCCGGCAACAGCACAATTGACGGCATTTCGGTTTCGCTCGCGGCCGGAACAATCATTCATCATGCCTATGCTGGCGACGGTGATGACACCATCATCGGCAACGCCTTTGACAACACGCTGTTTGGCGGACGAGGCAATGATGATGTCGATGGCGGCACCGGGACCGACACGATTGTATATTTGTCCGACGCCGACCAATTCACCTTCAGCATGATCAGCGCGACAGAGTTTCAGATCGCCTATACCGGATCTGCCGGCATTGACGAGGGGACCGACCTTGTCACCGGCATTGAGTATTTTGAATTCGGTGACACGACGCTGACCCAATCGCAGGTGCTTGTTTTGGCTGGCGGCGCCATCGCCCCAGAGTTCACTTCAGCCACAACGGCGAGCTTTGCGGAGAACGGGACCGGCACCGCCTATGACGCCGATGCCACGACGGATGGGGGCACGGCCCCGACCTATGCCATCACTGGTGGCGCGGATGCAGCCCTCTTCAGCATCAATACGGTCACGGGCGAAGTAACCTTCGATGCCACCCCCGATTTCGAGACCCCCGCTGACAATGGCGGCGACAATGATTACGTCATTGAAATCACGGCCTCGGCGGATGGAAGCGACACGGTCCAAACGGTGACGATTTCCGTCACCAATGAAAACGACAATGCCCCGGAATTCCTGTCGGGAACATCGTCCAACTTTGTTGAGAATGGTACGGGCGTTGCCTTTGACGTCAATGCCACGGACGTGGATGGTGGAACAATTACGTACTCAATTGATGGCGGGGCGGACGCGTCTTTCTTCACCATCAACACGACAACGGGCGAAGTCAGCTTCGTTTCGCCTCCGGATTACGAAACGCCGCTGGATGCAGGCAACAACAATTCCTACCAAATCCTCGTTGGCGCCTCTGACGGCACGAATTCAACGGCCACGACTGTCACAATCTTCGTAACAGATGCGGATGGCACACCGAGTTTCAGCTCCGGAACAACAACCAGCTTTGCCGAGAACGGCACAGGCACGGTTTATGATGCCAACGCCACCAGTGGCGACGGGACCGCCCCGACTTTTGCCATCACGGGCGGCGTGGATGCCGCGCTGTTCTCCATTGATACTGTCACGGGTGAGGTGACGTTCGATACGCCCCCCGATTTCGAAACTCCCGGGGATGACGGCGGCAACAACGTCTATGACATTATCATCACCGCCGATAGCGACGGGCTGACGACCTCTCAATCGGTCAGCATCACGGTTACGGACGCAAATGATATTGCGCCGGTCATCACTTCGGGAACGGCCACAAGTTACGCTGAGAACGGTTTTGGCGCGGCCTATGATGCCGACGCCACTGATGTGGAAGGCGGTGCGCCAACCTTTGCCATAACGGGCGGCGCGGATGCGGCCCTGTTCAACATCAACTCAGTCACAGGCGAAGTCACATTCAAGAACAGCCCGGACTATGAATCGCCAACGGATGCGGGCGGCGACAACACCTATGTCATCGAAATCACAGCCTCGGACGGCATCAACGACAGCGCGCCGCAAACAGTTACCATCACCGTTACCGATGTGGTCAACGAGTTCAATGTCATCTTTGGGACCTCGGGCGATGATGAAGACCTGACCGGCACCAGCGGCGCGGATCAGATCAATGGCCTGGAAGGCAACGACTGGATTACCGGCGGCGCGGGGATTGACCAGCTCAATGGCGGCGGCGGGGATGATGTTTTTCTCGTGGCCCAGGGTGACACCCCGGATGTGTTCAATGGCGGCACTGGAACCGACACGATCGCAGCAATTGAATCCGATGTGGCAATTATTTTTGCGGGCGGCACCTTCGGTCCTTCCAACTCCATCGAACTCATCACCAATGACGCCCCCAGCCTCGCGGGGGACTATACCTCGCTGATTGGCACGGCGGGGAACGACACACTTGATGCTTCAGCTCAAACGACGCCGTACTATATCGAAGGGTTGGGCGGAAATGACGACCTTTTTGGCGGATCGGCGGGTGACGTTCTAAATGGTGGCGGAGGCCGGGATGACCTGACCGGCAATGGCGGCGCAGATATCTTTGTCGTTACTGACGGATCAACCCGGGTCACGATTCGGGACTTCGATGTTAACTCCGGCGATGTCATCAACCTTGCTGGCGCATCGGGCATGAATTCGTTTGCCGACGTTCAGGCTGTCGCACAGGACAGTTCTGGTGGCAATGCGGTGATCCGCCTGCCGGATGGTTCCCGTATTGTTTTGGATGGGGTCTCAAGTGCCAGTCTGAGTGCCGACGACTTCAGCTTTAGCGCCCCGCCCGCGCCTGCGGGGTTTGCCGCAAGCGCATCGGCAGTCGTCTCGAACACGACCATCGAAGGAACATCGAGCGCCGACACCTATGATTTCTCGGCCACGACTCTCGAAGGAATCGTCGCCATCAACATGGGCGCCGGCAATGACGTGGTCGTTGGTTCAGCCGGTGGTGACGCCATCTTCGGCCAGGGCGATAATGATTCACTGGAAGGTGGCCTAGGCAACGACACAATTGATGGCGGCACTGGTACGGACACAGCCGTCTTCTCTGGCAACATCGGCGATTACACGCCGACCCAGATTGACGGCGATAGTGTGACGCTCACCGGTCCTGATGGAACCGACACTGTGCATGGGGTCGAGTTCTTCCAGTTTGACGATGGCACCGTTACCTTTGCCGAATTGCTTGGCATCAATTACGTCCCGGTCTTCAGCTCGGGCACGACCGCGAATTTCGACGAGAACGCAACAGGCGTTGCCTATGACGCAGATGCGACTGATGCGGACAGCGCCGCGCCAACCTATGCCATCACCGGCGGGGCGGATGCCAGCCTCTTCCAAATCAACACAACCACGGGCGAGGTCTCATTCAACAGCGCGCCGGATTATGAAACGCCCGCCGATGCCAACGGTGACAACGACTATGTCATTGAGATCACTGCCTCGTCAGATGGGGACGACACTGTTCAAACAGTCACAATCACGGTCGACAATCTGAACGACAATACTCCGGTTTTCACATCGGGCACCTCGACGAGTTTTGCCGAGAACGGTACCGGAACGGCATATACGGCTACGGCGACAGATGCAGATGGCACCAGCCCTTCGTATACAATTACGGGCGGGGCAGATGCGGGCCTGTTCTCCATCAACACCACGACCGGCCAAGTCACATTTGTTACGCCGCCAGATTATGAAACGCCGGGCGATAGCGGTGGCGACAATATCTATGACATCGACATCACCGCATCGGACGGCGTAAACACCGTCACCCAATCAGTCAGCATCACGGTCACCGATGTAGACGGCACACCGGTCTTTGCGTCGGGGACGTCCACAAGTTTTGCCGAGAACGGCACCGGCACGGTTTATGATGCAAACGCCTCAAGCGGCGATGGGTCGGCACCAACCTATGCCATTACGGGCGGCGCGGATGCGGCCTTGTTCAGCATCAATACGGTAACCGGTGAAGTGACTTTTGACGCCGCGCCTGACTATGAGACGCCGGGGGATGCGGGCGGCGACAACGTCTATGACATCATCATCACCGCCGACAGTGACGGCCTGACGACGTCCCAGTCGGTCAGCATCACTGTGACTGATGAGCCCGAGGGCGGGTTGTCATACACAGTCCTGACCGGCACCTCGGGTCGCGACACCCTTGATGCCTCCGGCGAGAATACCCCTTACTACATTGACGGACTGGGCGGGAATGACGAGGTCATCGGCGGTTCAGCTGACGATGTTCTGATCGGTGGCGCGGGCAGGGACACCCTGACCGGCAACGGTGGCGCGGATACCTTTGTGATCTCCGATGGCACCACGCGCCAGGTCATCAACGACTTCGACGTGAGTTCCGGGGACGTGGTCAATTTCTCCGGTGTGACGGGGTTCAATTCCTTTGGGGATGTGTTGGCCAATGCGGTAGACAACAGCAACGGCGACGTCGTCATCAGGCTGCTGGACGGTGCCCGCGTGATTATGTCGGGTGTGGGAGTTGATGATCTCAGCTCGGATGATTTTTCCTTCACGGCACCGCCCAGCCCCGCAGCGGCCAGCGCTGGGCTGAATGCCGGACCGTCGGCCCTTGCCACGGATTTCGGCGGGAACGATGGCTTCATCTGGTCCGGTCAGGACAACGGTCTGGGCTTTGAAGCCCTCCTCTCGGGGACAGGCAGCACGGACCTTGGTGTCGCACCGTTGGACTTTGGCGCGGCGGGTGGAGACAGCTTCATCCTTGACGGGCTCGACGCGCCCTTGGACGGCGTGGGCAAGTTCGGGGCGGCCATCATCACCGGGACCCTCGAGCGCGACATCCTCGGGGATGCGGATTTCCTCGACTTTGGCCCGCCTTCATTGGTTCAGCCCATCGAGGACATGGCCCCCGTGGCGATCGAAGCCCCTTGGGAGGAGCACCCCCTCACGGACCTCTTTGCCGACCTCAACACGGCCCATTCAGACCATTTCATTCTGTAGGGCGCGGACAGGCTGTTTTTCGCCGTGTTTCCGCGCGAATCTGGTAGTTGACCCTCGGCGGCGGCGCCCCTATGTTCCGGGCCCGCGCCGGAAGACGGGGGCCCATAGCTCAGCTGGTAGAGCAACTGACTTTTAATCAGTAGGTCACAGGTTCGAACCCTGTTGGGCTCACCACTTCCGCTCCTTGGCGGAAGTCCTTCATGAGCGAGAGTGGAAATGGCCGATCTTTCCAAAACCTCCGCATGGGCCGCGCTCACCGCTCACGGCAAAAGCCTTTCCGACACTTCAATCCGCGATCTTTTCGCCGACGATGACGACCGCTTGTCCTGGGGTCTTGTGGACGCCGCGGGCCTGACCCTCGACATCAGCCGCCACCAAATGACCCGCGACACACTGGCGCTGCTTGGCGCGCTCGCGACGGAGCAGGATATCTCCGGCTGGCGTGACCGCATGGTGGCGGGTGAGGCGGTGAACGGAACCGAACACCGCGCCGCGCTTCACATGGCGCTAAGGGGCGGCCTGCCCAAGCCGCCTGTCCTCGATGGCGTAAATATCGCTGAGGTGGTTGAACAAACTCGCACGCGCTTTCTTGATTTTGCCGAGGCAGTGCGCGCGGGCAAGCAAACTTCATCTACGGACAAGAGCTTTCGCACTGTCATTCATATCGGCATTGGCGGGTCGGACTTCGGCCCGCGCCTCGCCGTCGATGCCTTGCGTCCCTACGCCAGCGCGAGTGTCGACGTGCGCTTCGTCGCCAACATAGATGCGGCGGAGCTCCACCGCGCGCTCGAAGGGGCCGATGCGGAAACGACGCTCTTCATTATCGCATCCAAAACCTTCACCACGCAGGAAACAGTTGAGAACGCGAAATCAGCAGCGGACTGGCTTTCGGCAAATTTGCCCAAGGGCGCTGATGTCAGTGCGCACTTTGTTGGTGTCACTGCGAACACAAATGCTGCGCAAACGTTTGGCATCACCGAAGAGCGCATCTTTCCGATGTGGGATTGGGTCGGCGGGCGCTTCTCGGTCTGGTCCGCCGTGGGGCTTAGTCTCGCCCTTGCCATCGGTGCGGACAATTTCAAAGCCTTCCTCGCGGGCGCGGCGGAAATGGACAATCATTTTCTCACCGCGCCGCTGGAAGCGAACCTGCCGGTCTTGCTTGGCCTTGTGGGGGTATGGAACCGCAATGTGCTGGGCTGCGCATCGCATGCCGTGCTGCCTTACGATCACGCGCTCTCGCTTTTGCCTGGCTATCTCCAGCAGCTTGAGATGGAGAGCAATGGCAAGTCCGTCACCCGCGAAGGCACGCCCGTTGATGGTGCCACTGCGCCAGCGGTCTGGGGCGCTGCGGGCACGACAGGCCAGCACGCCTTTTATCAGTGGCTTCACCAAGGCACCGACCGGGCGAGCGCGGATATTGTCCTACCGCTCACCAGCCATCAGGGCCCGCAGCGTCATCACGATATTCTCGTGGCCCATGCCATCGCCCAGGCGGAGGCGCTGGCCTTCGGCCGGGATGAGGCGGCGACGCGCGCGGCAATGGCAAAAGAGGGACTGAGTGCCACGAATCAGGACCGCCTGCTGCCCCACCGCGTTTTTGCCGGCAATCGCCCCGTCAGCCTCCTCACCATGGACAGGTTGACGCCGGGGACTCTTGGGGCATTGCTCGCTGCCTATGAGCACAAGGTTTTCACGCAAGGGATTCTGTGGGACATTAACCCCTTCGACCAGTGGGGGGTTGAGCTGGGCAAAACGGTCGCGGGGCGCGTTCTGAGCGCGCTGGCGGGCGAGGGGGACCTGGACGGGATTGACCCTGCCACGCGTCATCTGATCAAGGCCGCTCTCGCGGCGCGGTCCAAAACAAAGAGTGAGACGTGAAGCGGCGCTTAGCCCCATTGATGAATGCGATCCCCGGGATCAAGCGCCCCACGGCGGCCAGGAACGGTCGCATGCGGCGGCAAATGTGCTTGCCCGACGGTGTCCGCGTTTACGCCATAGGGGACATTCACGGCCGGCTTGATCTGCTGCGCGCCCTCCATGAAAAGATCCAGCGCGATATCGAGGCGAACCAACCTGAAGAAACCATCCTCGTCTATGTCGGCGATTATGTGGACCGGGGCCCCAATGCCAAAGGCGTTATCGGCACATTGATCCGCGGTGTGCCGTTTCAGGCGGAAACGCATTATCTCAAAGGCAATCACGAAGACGCGCTGCTGACGTTTCTCGAGGACCCGGGGTTTCTGCGCCTGTGGCGGGACTATGGGGGCATCGAAACCCTGGCGAGTTACGGTATCAAAGTGCCGCAAGACGCCGACGGCGAAGACTGGATCAACGAGGTCCATTACAAATTCACCGCCGCACTGCCCAAGACTCACCTTGCGTTCCTTCAGGGGCTGAAGCTGAGCTATGAGCTGGGGGATTTCTACTTCACCCACGCGGGGATCCGCCCCGGGGTGCCGCTGGAAGAACAGCAGGCGGCCGATCTCCTCTGGATTCGCGAGCCGTTCCTCACGTCGCGCCGTTTCCACGGCAAGATGATTGTTCACGGCCACACGCCGCAGGAACAGCCGGTGATCAAGACCAACCGGATCGGTATCGACACGGGTGCCTATGTCACCGGGGCGCTGACGGCGCTGGTGGTCGAAGGTACCACCTTCCGCTTTCTTCAGGCGCGCCAGCCGGTTGCCAATCTGGAGGAATACCGGGCGCGACAGGAGCAGACAGCCTGATTGCCCCGCTTGGCCAGTCACTAAGGCAAACTCCTTGATGTCACCTCGTAGAAATTAGAAGGAACTCTTTGAAAGTGCGTAAGATTCGACCGGTAATATTGTCCGGCGGAGCGGGGACCCGGCTTTGGCCCACCTCTCGCGCGCGCTTGCCCAAACAGCTTCTGCCGCTGATCTCGGACCGCTCCATGCTGCAAGAGACGGCCCTTCGCGCGACACCCAAGGACGGAGGCTTCCTACCTCCCTATATCGTCTGCAACGAGCAGCATCGCTTCCTAATCGCTGCCCAACTTCAAAGCATCGGGATCGCACCTGAAACAATCCTGCTCGAACCTGTGGGCCGCAATACGGCCCCGGCGGCGACAGTGGCCGCGCTTCTTTCGCGCGCCCAGGACGAGACCCTGCTGATCCTTCCCGCCGACCATCATATCGAAGACGTGGAGGGGTTCCTTGTGGCGGCAAAAGCCGCCGCCGAGATCGCCGAGAACGACTTCATGGTGACCTTCGGCGTGGTGCCGTCACACCCCGAAACGGGCTACGGCTATATCCGCGCGGGCGAGCCCATCGACGCGCGTGTGAGCCATATTTCAGAGTTTGTGGAAAAGCCCGATGCCGTGCGCGCCGCTGCCTATGTGCGCCAGGGCAATTATCTCTGGAACAGCGGCATGTTCATGTTCAAACCCTCCGTCTTCCTGCGGGAAGTGGAACAATTCGCCCCTGAAATCCTCGCCGCTTGCGAAAAAGCGCTGGCAGGGGCGACCAATGAGACCGACTTTGTGCGTCTGGGGCTCGAGGCGCTGACCGCGTGCCCGTCGGAGCCTATCGACACCGCCATCATGGAGCGCTCAAGCAAAGGCGCCGTGATGCCTGTCGATATCGGCTGGAACGATGTGGGCAGCTGGGCCGCCCTGTGGGAGATCGGGGAAAAGGACGATGCGGGCAATGTCACCTCCGGCGACGTGGTGACGGAGGATTCGACCAATTGCTATGTGCGGGGGGACCGTAAGCTCATCTCCGCCATTGGTGTCGACAACCTGGTAGTCGTGGAGACCGACGATGCGATCCTGATCGCCGACCGCACCCGGGCGCAGGATGTCAAAGGCATCGTCGGACGGCTCAAGGCGAGCGCCCGCAGCGAGGCCGACCATCACCGCAAGGTGCACCGCCCCTGGGGCTGGTACGACCGTATCGAGGAAGGCCCGAATTTCCAGGTGAAGGTGCTGCACGTTCACCCCCGGCAAAAGCTTTCGCTCCAATATCACAACCACCGCACGGAACATTGGATCGTCGTAGAGGGGACCGCGCGCATCACCATCGGCGAGGACGTCAAAACTCTGGGCCCGAACCAGAGCACCTTCGTTGCCAATGGCGAACAGCACCGGTTGGAGAACGCCACGGATGAGCCCCTGAAGCTCATCGAAATACAGTTCGGGGACTATCTGGGAGAGGACGATATCATTCGTCTCGAAGACATATACGAGCGCGGCGACCCGGCCTGAACCGTTAAGGATATCGGCACCGGGATGGGGCGACAGGGGCCCACGGATCAGTTAAACAGGGGCCATGCACACGCTTAAGGGGAACACAGCCATCAACCTGAACCCGCTCGCGGCCGCCATGGCCGAGATGCGGACGGCATTTATTCTGGTTGCTGTCTTCAGCTTTTTCTTGAACCTGCTGATCCTCGTTAGCCCGCTCTATATGTTCCAGGTCTTTGACCGGGTGCTGACGAGCGGCCGCACGGAAACGCTGCTCTATCTCACGCTGATCGCGATTTGCGGCATCGGTCTTTATGGCGCGCTCGAAGGGGTGCGGTCTTTCATGCTCGCGCGCCTCAGCCATTGGCTCGAGCGCCGCCTTTCACGCGAAGTGCTTGGTGCAAGCTTGAGCCAGGCAAACCGCGCGGGGCTCTTGCGTGAGTTCATGACGGTTCAGAACTTTGTCGGCTCAACCGCCGTCGCGCCCTTTTTTGACGCGCCCTGGGTGCCGTTCTTTCTGTTTGTCATGTGGATACTGCATCCCTGGTTGGGGCTGCTCGCCCTTGGCGCCGCGATCGTGCTCGGGGTGCTGACGTTCATCAACGAAAGCGCAACGCGCAAAAAGTTTCAGGACGCCCAAAAGGGGCAAGGTACGGTGCTCAGCTCCCTGGGTCAGGCCGCGCGCAATACTGAAGTGATCGCCGCCATGAATATGGGGCCCGCGCTTTCGGCGCGGCTCGGCGCGCCACTCGACAATGCACAGGATGAATTGCGCTCGGCCGCGGACATCGCGGGGCTCATATTGGGCACGATCAAATTCGTGCGCATGTCGGTGCAAATCGGGGTCATGGGCCTCGGCGCTTTTCTGGTCCTGCGTGGGGAGCTCTCGCCCGGCGGCATGATTGCCGGCTCCATTATTCTCGGCCGCGCCCTTGCGCCCATAGAACAAGCCATTGGCGCCTGGCGCGGCTTTGTCGGCGCGCGCGCAAGCTACACCCGTCTGAAGGAAGTTTTTGACGGAAGTCCCATCGCGCAAGACCGCACCAAGCTTCCCGAGCCGCAAGGGCAATTGATCGTCGACGGGGCCACTTTCGCGCCACCGGGAGTGCCATCGCCAATCCTCAAGCGCATCAGTTTTTCGGTGAATCCAGGGCAAGTCGTAGGCGTTGTTGGACCGTCCGCAGCGGGCAAGAGCCTTCTCTGTCGCCTGCTCACCGGCGTCTGGTCGCCCCAGCAAGGGGCGGTGCGGCTCGACGGGGCGGAAGTCAGCCATTGGGACCGAGCGCAATTCGCCGCCGCGGCGGGCTATCTGCCGCAAGACGTCGAGCTCTTCGCCGGGACTGTAAAAGACAACATCGCCCGCATGGGCGCAGCCGATGACGAGGCCGTTGTCACGGCTGCGAAATGCGCTGGCGCGCATGAAATGATCCTTAAATTGCCGAACGGCTATGACACCTTTGTTGGCGCGGAGGCGGGCTCCCTTTCCGCTGGGCAGCGTCAACGGGTTGGCCTTGCCCGCGCACTCTATGGTGATCCCAAGTTGCTGGTTCTCGACGAGCCCAACTCGAACCTTGATGAAGAAGGCGAGCGCGCTCTGATCGGGGCCATTGTCCAAATGAAACAACGTGGGGCGGCAATTGTTATCGTCGCGCATCGGCGGACGATCTTGCAGGTGGTGGATCTTCTGCTGCTCATCCGCGACGGTGCTGTCGAAGCCTTCGGTCCCCGCGATGAGGTGTTGCGCGCGGTACAAGCCGCGCAGCAAAAAGCAAACCCCGCGCAAGTGGAGGGCGACGCATGAGCGAGACGAAGCCCGGCATCTGGTCCGCCATGCGCGGTCCCGCCTTCGTGGGGATCGGCGTTATCGTCTTCTTTGTGGGCGTTGGCGTTCTGTGGGGCGGCAGCGCACCCATTGCGGGCGCGGCTATCGCGCCGGGTGTCGTGAGCCCCGACGGTCGCCGCCGCACGGTGCAGCATCTTGAGGGCGGAATCATTCATCAGCTTCTTGTGACGTCCGGCGATCACGTAACGCAGGGCCAACCGCTAATCGTGTTGGAAGAGACCCAGGCCCTTGCCGACTATAACCGTATTGTCGTGCAGCGGCGCACATATGCCGCCATGCAATCGCGGCTTGAGGCCGAACAGGCGGGGGCAGAAGAAATTACCTTTCCCGACTTTCTGATCAGCAATGCTGAGAACCCCGACGTCGCGCAAATCATTGAAACCCAACAGACCCTTTTTGAGACCCGGCAAGCCGCCCAGCAAAGCCGCGCAGATATCCTGCGCCAGCGTATCGCCCAGCTGGACGAGGAAATCATCGGACTGGAATCGCAGATCGACAGTCAAAACCGTCAGATCGCACTCATCGCCAGCGAAGTGGAAGACGTGCAGGAACTCGTAGACCGTGGGCTGGAACGGCGCGCGCGCCTACTGGCCCTGCAACGACAACAGGCAGACATTGAAGGCGCCGTCGGCGCCAATGTGGCCGCCATTGCCCAGGCCCGTCAATCGATCGGCGAAACCGAACTTCAGATCCTCAATCTCGACACGGATCGCCAAGACGAAATCGCCAACGAGCTCAATCAGGTGCGCTTCGAGCGGGCAGGGATCGAGCAAGATCTCTCTCGTACTCAGGATATCCTGACGCGCACCTCTATCCTCGCGCCCATCTCAGGCATCGTGGTCGAAAACCGCTTCACAACGGTTGGCGGCGTCATCCGGCCGGGCGAGCCGATCCTTGATATCGTGCCGCAAGAGGAAGAGCTGCTCATCGATGCGCGGGTCTCGCCCAATGACATCGACTCCGTTCAGATCGGTATGACGGCGCAAGTGATCTTGAGCGCCTATTCCCAGCGCCGCCTGCCGCGCATCGACGGGCAGGTCAAATCCATCTCCGCCGACCGGCTGGTGGATGAGGTCACCGGGCAGCCCTATTTCCTGGCCCGGGTCGAAGTGAACCCCCAGGAGCTCCTCGACCTCGAAGACAGAATAACCTTAACGGCGGGAATGCCGGCGGAGGTCTATATCCTCACCGGGGAGCGGACCGCCCTGGAATACCTTATGGAGCCGGTGATTCAGAGCTTCCGCCGCGCTTTTCGGGAAACCTGAGGCCCGCGGGGCGCCTAGCCCGGGTCTTGCATATTGCCGCAGGACCTATATGTAAGCGCGACGCGATACCCGGATTGCCTCAAAACAGGCCAAAAACACGAAAAAACCGTGTATATTCCGGGGTTTGACAAAGCCGTCTTGTGCTTTATCAATGCGCGTTCGCCGGGGAGGGACAGGCGAGAATGAGTGATCAAAAGGGCAGTACTATGGATCGGCTGGATCGGCTGGAAAGCCAGAGCGTTTATATCTTCCGCGAAGCCTTCAACCGCATCGACAACATCGCCATGTTGTGGTCCCTGGGCAAGGACTCTAATGTGATGGTCTGGCTCGCCAAGAAGGCGTTCTACGGCCATGTGCCTTTCCCCGTGATGCACGTGGATACGGGCCGTAAGTTCCCTGAGATGTATGCCTTCCGCGACAAGTATGCCGACGAGTGGGGCCTCAACTTCATTCGCGAGGAATGTCCGCCCATTGAGAGCATGGATGAGACCTTGCCGCCCGCAGCGCGATCCGCGGCGCGCAAGACCGAGGGCCTGAAAGCCGCCATCAAAAAGCATGGGTTCAACGCGCTGTTTGCCGGTATCCGCCGCGACGAGGAGGCCCTCCGCGCGAAAGAACGCGTCTTCTCCCCGCGCGGGATGGAGGGCCATTGGGACTTCCGCGATCAACCGCCAGAATTCTGGGACCAGTACAATACCGACTTCCCGCCCGGCACTCACATTCGGGTGCACCCGCTGCTGCATTGGACCGAGATCGACATCTGGGAATATTCCCTGCGCGAAAACATTCCGTTGATCTCGCTTTACTTCGCGAAAGACGGCAAACGCTATCGCTCCCTGGGTGACAAGGACATCACCTACCCAGTGGAAAGCAATGCCACGACGGTGGAAGAAATCATCGAAGAGCTGAAGACGACGCGCGTCTCTGAACGCTCCGGCCGCGCCATGGACCATGAAGCTGAAGACAGCTTTGAGCGTCTGCGCGCCGATGGGTATATGTAAGGGGCGTAAAGATGGACCAGTCGAAAAACCAGGTAACCGCGCCTCTGACGCGCCAGAACACGCACCGCGACCTATTGCGGATTGTGATCGTGGGCCATGTGGACCACGGCAAGTCGACCCTTGTGGGCCGCTTGTTCCACGACACCGACAGTCTACCTGATGGCAAGCTCGACGCCATCAAGGCCATGTGCGAAAAGCGCGGCATGCCATTTGAGTGGGCCTTCCTGATGGATTCCATGCAGGCCGAACGGGATCAGGGCATTACCATCGATACGAGCCAGATCTGGTTCCATACGCCCAAGCGCGACTACACCATCATCGACGCGCCGGGCCACAAAGAGTTTCTCAAAAACATGGTCACGGGCGCCGCGCAATCAGACGCCGCCGTGCTGATCGTTGACGCGGACGAGGGCATTCAGGAACAGTCCCGCCGTCACGGCTATCTGCTTCACCTTCTTGGCGTGCGCCATGTGGCCGTTGCCGTGAACAAGATGGATCTGCGCAAATACAGCGCGGACCGCTTCAACGAAATCGAGCGCGACATTCGCACCTATCTGGAAAGCATCGGCGTTTCGCCGACTTTTGTCATTCCAGTATCCGCGCGCGAAGGCGACAACATCGCGAACCCGTCCGACAACATGCCCTGGTACCTGGGTCCGACGATCGTGCAGGCGCTGGACAGTTTCCCCACGCCCACATCGCCGGTGCACATGCCATTCCGCATGCCTGTGCAGGATGTTTATAAATTCGATCATCGCCGCATCATCGCGGGCCGCATTGAATCGGGCCGCCTGTCCGTCGGTGACTACGTGCTCTTTTCGCCATCGAACAAGACAGTGCGCGTCAGATCCATCGAAAGCTGGCCCGAACGGAACGGCGAACCTGCCGCCCATGGTGTGGCTGGCCAATCGGTCGGCATTACGTTGGACGATCAAATCTTCGTTGAACGCGGCGAGCTTGTCTCCGGTACCGGCAACCCGCCGGTGGAAACCGATGTGTTCCGTGCGCGGGTCTTTTGGCTCGGCCGAAATCCTCTGGTGGTGGGCAGCCAGTACAAGATGAAACTCGCCACGGGCGAAGCGAACATCACCGTGCAAAGTATCGAACAGATCATCGATACCTCGGACCTGTCGCATTCCGGCGCTGAGCAAGTAGAACGCAATCAGGTGGCGGAAGTCGTCATCCGGTCCAAGCGCATGCTTGCCATCGACGAGTTCACGGCGCTGCCGCGCACAGGTCGTTTCGTGCTCCTGGACAAGTTCGATATCGCAGGCGGCGGCATCATTTCGATGGAAGGTTATGCCGATCAGCGGGATTTGGTGACGCAACGGTCCACCAACATCACCAAGGTCGAAAACCGCATTTCCAACGACGACCGTTCAAAGAAAAACGGTCACGCTGGCGGAGTGCTGTGGTTCACGGGCCTTTCGGGTGCGGGTAAGTCCACGCTCGCTGTTGAATTGGAACGCCGCCTCTTTGATCGTGGCTACAATGTTTTTGTGCTTGATGGCGACAACGTCCGTCACGGCCTCAACGCCAACCTTAGTTTCAGCCCCGAAGACCGCGCGGAAAACATTCGCCGGGTGGGCGAGGTCGCCGCGCTCTTCGCCAATGCGGGGATGCTCACCCTGACCGCGTTTATTTCACCGTATCGCTCCGACCGCGACCGCGCGCGTTCAGCTGCGGAAAGCGCCTTCCACGAGATTTTCATCAAGGCCGACGTGGCCACTTGCGAAAGCCGCGACCCCAAGGGCCTTTATGAGAAAGCGCGCAAGGGCGAGATCAAGGACTTCACGGGTATCTCCGCGCCTTATGAAGCGCCCGACCGCGCCGAGTTGACGGTGGATACTTCCGCTCATGACATTGATGAGTGCGTCGACCAGCTCGTCCAATATGTGGAAGCCAACTTCCGGGTGCGTTAGAGTGCGACCACTTTCCGACGCTTCGCGAGTCGGAAACTGAAAGGGTTCTTATGCGCATCCTTCTGACCGGGGCCGCGGGCTTCATCGGCTTTCACACCGCAAAGGCATTGCTTGCGCGCGGCGATGCCGTTGTCGGCATCGACAATCTCAATGACTACTATCCCGTCAAGCTCAAGGAAGCGCGGCTAACGCAGCTTGAACCGTACGACAATTTCAGTTTTCACGTCGCGGATATCGTCGACCGCGACGCACTCCTCAAGCTCTTTAAGGGTGAGCACTTCGACGCGATCATCCACCTCGCCGCCCAGGCGGGGGTGCGCTACTCCCTCGATCATCCTTTTGACTATGCGGACTCAAATCTTGTTGGTCACCTGACCATGCTGGAGCTGGCGAGAGCGCAGCCGCATCTCAAACATATGGTCTATGCCTCATCGAGTTCCGTCTATGGAGGCAACACGAAACTTCCATTTTCGGAAGAAGACGCGGTGGATCATCCGGTCTCGCTCTATGCCGCGACCAAACGGTCCTGCGAGCTGATGAGCCACTCCTATGCGCATCTGTTCCGCCTGCCGCTGACGGGCTTACGCTTCTTCACGGTCTATGGGCCATGGGGCCGGCCGGACATGGCCTATTGGACCTTTACGCGCGACATCATCGACGGCAAACCGATCCGCGTGTTCAACAACGGCGACATGTCCCGCGACTTCACATATGTCGACGACATTGTCGAAGGCGTGCTTGCCGTGCTCGACGGGCCGCCGTCCACGGATAACAATACACCGCATCGCATCTACAACATCGGCAACAACAAGCCTGAAAAGCTGATGGACTTCATCGGCTTGATCGAACAACTGACGGGCAAGACCGCCGACAAGACCATGGAGCCCATGCAGCCGGGGGATGTCTATTCCACCTATGCCGATATTTCCGCCATCAACCGCGACTTCGGGTTTGAGCCCAAGACGTCGCTGGCCGAGGGGCTGCCGCGCTTTGTTGAGTGGTACCGCGCCTATAATGGTTAGCGCATGACGGAACGCCGCGCGCTGATAACGGGTATTTCGGGTCAGGATGGGGCCTATCTGACCGAACTGCTGCTCGCCAAGGGTTATCGCGTGAGCGGGCTAGATCTCCCCAGTACGAAGGTCTTGCGTCTTCCCGGCGGCGAGGACCCCAATCCTCATATCAGGCTTTACGAAGGCAGCGTTGCTGACGCAGGCTTTGTGCGCGATGCCATCGTCGATGCCGCGCCGCACGAGCTTTATCACCTCGCCGGGCGCAGCCATGTTGGCCAAAGCTTTGAGACGCCCTCCGAAGCGGTAGAGATCAACGCCGTGGGCACCATGCATGTTCTCGATGCGATTGGCGCCTTTGACGCTGGCAATCGCCCACGCATCCTTCTCGCCTCAAGCTGCGAGGTCTTTGGCCCTGGCGACGGCACGCCCATGAATGAGCAAACACCCCTCGATCCGCAAAGCCCCTATGGCCTGTCAAAGGAACTGGCGCTGAAGGCCGGGCGGCAGGCGCGAGAACTCTATGGCCTCCATCTTTCAAATGGCATCTTTTTCAATCATGAGAGCCCGCTGCGGGGGCCGGGGTTCGTGACGCGTAAAATCTCCATGGGCGCTGCCGCCATCGACGCGGGGCTGGAGAACGAGCTCGCTCTCGGCAACCTCGATGCCCGGCGGGACTGGGGGCACGCGGCGGACTTTGCGGGCGGCATGTGGCGCATGCTGCAACAGCCCCAAGGTGATGACTATGTGCTCGCGACGGGTGAGGCTCATTCGGTGCGCGAGTTCGTGGAGCGCGCCTTTGCCCAAGTGGGCCAAGTCATTGAGTGGCACGGGCAGGGTGTGGACGAGATCGGCGTGGACCCTGGGACGGGTGAGACGCTGGTGCGGGTGGACCCGCGCTTCTTCCGCCCCAATGAGGTGCCCGTGCGCCTGGGGGATGCCGCCAAGGCGCGGGAAGTGCTTGGATGGACCCCCTGTGTGAGCTTTGCTGACCTGGTGGGCGAAATGACCCAAAATGATTGCCGAATCGCGGCGGAAACCAATATGGCTCTCCCCAGGTGACGGGAGCCGCCGACCCGGCTAGGATCGCCCCATGACTCGCGGGATACGAAAAACCCCATGAATACCAATTGGATAGAGAGCTTTTTTGAGGCGGAATTCGCGCGCCATCGGGACGCCGTTGCGGCGACCGAGGGGGCCATGCGCGCACCCTTCGCGGCGATGATCGCGGCTTGCGCCGCCTCCATCCGGGCGGGTGGAAAGATCATGTTCTTCGGCAACGGGGGAAGCGCCTCCGACGCCCAGCACCTCGCGACGGAGCTTTCCATTCGCTACATCAAGGATCGAGCACCCATCGCCGCGATAGCGCTGAACACCGATACCTCCGCCATCACCGCAGCGGGCAATGACCTCGGCTTTGAGCAGATCTTTGCCCGCCAGATCGAGGCGCTCGCGCGGGAGGGTGACATCGCCATCGGCATTTCCACCTCCGGCACCTCACCCAATGTGATCGCGGGGCTGAAGATGGCGCGCGCCAAGGGGTGCACCACCATTGGCTTCACGAGCGAAAAGGGCCTTTCCATGGGCGCGCATGCCGACATTCTGCTGCCAGTCCCGGCCAAGGAAACCGCCCGCATCCAGGAAATGCATATCCTGATCGGGCATATGCTCTGCGGCGCACTGGAACAGGAACTCGGCCTTGCCCCCAAATCGGGAGATGCCTCGTGACCATCAGCCACGATCTCGCGGGACTTGTGGGCAAGCTCAAGGGCAAGCGCATCATCTGCCTCGGCGATGTGATGCTCGACCGCTATGTCTATGGCAGCGTCGACCGCATTTCCCCCGAAGCACCCATCCCCGTAATCGCGGTCAAACGCCAATCCGCTATGCCGGGCGGCGTGGGCAATGTCGCGCGCAATGTGGCGGCGCTGGGCGGCGAAGCAATCCTCATCGGTGTCGCGGGCAATGACGATGCGGGCAAGGAACTCAAGCGGCTGATCGCGGATGATGAGCGCATGATCGCCGACCTCGTTTATGACAAGGACCGGCCCACAACGGTCAAGACCCGCTTCATGGCGGGCGGGCATCATCTGCTGCGCGCCGACGAGGGCGAAGGGGCCACCGACATCGACGAGGGCGTCGAATACCAAGTGCTGCGCATCTTCGAATCCGAACTCGCCGATGCGGATGCCGTGATCCTTTCCGATTATGCCAAGGGCGTTCTGACCCCGCGCATCATCGCCGAAGCCATCAAACAGACGAGGGCCGCGGGCAAGCCTGTCGTGGTGGATCCCAAGAGCCGCGACTTCCGCCGCTACGCAGGCGCGAGCTTCCTGACCCCCAACGCCCGCGAAGTGGCGCAGGCAACAGGCATCACCTGCGTTGACGATGAAATGGCAGCCACCGCCGGCAGTATGGCGCGCGAAGACGCGAATGCCGCCGCTGTTCTGGTGACCCGGTCCGAGCAAGGCATGACGCTGGTGGACGGCGAGGGGGCGCAACATTTCCGTGCCCGTGCACTCGAAGTCTTTGACGTTTCCGGCGCGGGCGACACGGTGATCGCCGCATTGACACTGGCGTTGACCGCGGGGGCCAGCAACGGCCAGGCCGTGGCGCTTGCCAATGCCGCCGCGGGCGTCGTCGTGGGCAAGGTCGGCACGGCGGTGATCCACCCCGATGAGCTAGCCAACGCGCTCCATTCCGAGGAGCTCGGCTCGGCGGAAGCCAAGATCAGGGAACTGCCGCAGCTCATGGAGCGCATCGAGCGCTGGCGCAGTCAGGGCTTCAAGGTCGGCTTCACCAATGGCTGTTTCGACCTGATCCACCCCGGGCACATCTCGCTGCTGTCCCAATCCAAGGCCCAATGCGACCGACTGATCGTGGGGCTGAACTCCGATGCCTCCGTCAAACGCCTCAAGGGCGAAACAAGGCCCGTGCAGTCGGAGATGGCGCGCGCTATCGTGCTCGCCTCATTGGCGGATGTTGACGCCGTCATCTTGTTTGACGAGGACACGCCGCTCGGCCTGATCCAGGTGACCAAACCGGACGTGTTGATCAAGGGCGCGGACTACACGGTTGAAACCGTGGTAGGCAGTGACGTGGTTCAGGCAAACGGTGGCCGCGTCTATCTCGCCGACCTCAAGGACGGCTTTTCCACCACGCGGACAATCGAGAAATTGAACAAATGATCATCGTCACCGGCGGCGCCGGCTTCATTGGATCGAATGTTGTAAATGACCTGGCTACCAAACACCCTGGCGAGGTCGTGGTTTGTGACTGGCTGGAAGAAGGTGACAAGTGGCGCAACATCGCCAAGGCCGAGCTCGCCGATATTGTCATGCCTGAGGACCTGGAAGAGTTTCTCGTGGACTATGGATCGGACGTCGATCTGATCGTTCATATGGGTGCAATTTCCGCGACCACCGAGCGGGACGCGGACCTGATCGTCGAAAGCAATATCCGCCTCACGCTCGACCTCTGGCACTGGTGCGCGGAACACGGCGTACGTTTCATCTATGCCTCTTCGGCAGCCACCTATGGCGATGGCGCAGCGGGCTTTGACGACGATGCGGGCATTGATGCGCTGGCGGGGCTGCATCCGCTCAACGCCTATGGCTGGTCCAAACATTTTGTCGACCGCCGCATTGCGCGATTGATTGCACAAGGCAAAAAGACGCCGCCGCAATGGGCGGGGCTCAAATTTTTCAATGTCTACGGGCCGAATGAGTATCACAAGGACGATATGCGTTCGGTGATCCACAAGATTTTTCCCGATGCTGCCACGGGCAAGCCCGTGACCTTGTTCAAGTCGCACCGGCCTGACTTCGAAGACGGGGGCCAGTCCCGCGATTTCGTCTATGTGAAGGATTGCGCCGCAGTCATCTCATGGCTGGCGGATACGCCGGATGTGTCGGGCCTCTATAACCTCGGCACCGGGGAGGCGCGCAGCTTCAAGGACCTGGCAACCGCCACCTTCGCCGCGCTCAACCGCAAGCCCAATATTGAGTATGTGGATACACCCGAGGCGATCCGCGACAAGTATCAGTATTTCACGGAAGCCAAGATGGATCGCTTGCGCGCCGCCGGGTACGACAAACCCTTTACGAGTCTCGAAGACGGCGTCATGGATTACGTGCAGAACTATCTGGTGAAAGACGACCCGTACCTCTAAGGGCTGTCATCCCGGGGCCGCGCATCGCACGGAACCCGGGATCTCTGCCCGCCTCGACTGCTAAGATCCCGGATAAACGCTCCCACGATTTCCGGGATGACATGATTGGGGAATAGCAGCGCTATATCCGTTCGTTGCTTTTCAGCAAGTCATCGAAATAGGTGATGGTGGGCTTGAGGCCGTCTTCGAGCTTCACCTTCGGCTCCCAACCAAGGGCGGCTTTGGCGCGGCTAATGTCCGGCTGACGCTGCTTGGGGTCATCCTCGGGCAGGTCCTTGTGGATCAACGTCGACTTGGACCCGGTCAGCTCCAGCACCTTTTCGGCCAGTTCAATCATCGTGAACTCACCGGGGTTGCCGAGGTTGATGGGCCCTGTCACGGTTTCATCCGTCGCCATCAGGCGTAGAAACCCTTCGACCAGATCGTCCACATAACAGAACGACCGCGTCTGCTGCCCATCGCCATAGATGGTGATCGGCTCGCCTTTCAGGGCCTGTACGATGAAGTTCGACACAACGCGCCCATCATTGGGGTGCATGCGCGGCCCATAAGTATTGAAGATACGTGCGACTTTGATCGGCAGCGCGTGCTGGCGGTAGTAATCAAAGAACAGCGTTTCAGCGCAGCGCTTGCCTTCGTCATAACAGGCGCGGCTGCCGATGGGGTTCACATTGCCCCAGTAATCTTCCGTCTGCGGATGGACGGACGGGTCGCCATAAACTTCACTGGTGGAGGCCTGAAAGATCTTTGCTTTCACGCGCTTGGCGAGTCCCAGCATATTGATCGCGCCATGCACCGATGTCTTCGTCGTTTGGACGGGGTCATGTTGATAGTGAATGGGCGAAGCGGGACAGGCGAGATTATAAATCTCGTCCACTTCCACAAACAGCGGAAAGGTCACGTCGTGGCGCATCAGTTCGAAATTCGGGTTTTCGAGCAGGTGCGCAATGTTGCGCCTTGCGCCAGTGAAAAAATTATCGACGCATAAAACTTCGCAACCCTGATCGAGCAGGCGTTCGCACAGGAACGAGCCGATAAAGCCCGCACCGCCCGTCACAAGTACCCGCTTGACCTCATGCATGGCTTATTCCCCGTGCGGCGGTAGGTGAGGGCGGCCGACGCTGTAATAGTGGATACCATCCGCCGCCATGTCCTCGGGGCGATAGACGTTGCGAAGATCAACAAGCACCGTCTTCGCGCGATTGCCCTTGATGCGTTTCATGTCGAGGGCGCGGAACTCATTCCACTCGGTCAGCAGGACGAGCGTGTCAGAACCGGACGCGACCTCATAGGCGTCACCGCAATAGGTCACGTTCTGAAGCATCTTTTGCGCTTCCTCCATACCTTCGGGGTCGAAGGCGCGGATCTTCGCGCCGCATTCCTGAAGGATGGGAATGATATCGAGGCTGGGGCTGTCACGCATGTCATCGGTATTGGGTTTGAACGTCAGGCCCAAGACGCCGATGGTCGTGCCGGCAACTGAACCGCCTGCCGCTTCAATGATCTTTTGCGCCATACGCTTTTTGCGCTCGTCATTCACTTGCACCACGGCTTCGACGATGCGGGTAGGGGCGCCCACTTCCTCCGCCGTGCGCACTAACGCAAGCGTATCTTTCGGAAAGCAAGACCCGCCATAGCCGGGGCCCGCGTGCAGAAACTTTTTGCCGATGCGGTTGTCGAGGCCGATGCCCCGCGCAACGTCCTGCACGTTTGCGCCAACGGCTTCGCAAATCTCCGCCATCTCGTTGATGAAGGTGATCTTGGTGGCAAGGAAGGCGTTCCCTGCATATTTGATCAGTTCCGAGGTTTCGCGGCTGACAAAAAGGATCGGCGTCTCATTGATAAAGAGCGGGCGGTAGAGCTCGCGCATCAGGGCCTGGGCGCGCTCACTTTCCGTGCCCACGACAACGCGGTCAGGGCGCATGAAGTCCTCAATAGCTGACCCTTCGCGCAGGAACTCAGGATTGGAGGCCACGTCGAATTCCGCGTCCGGGCGGCGCGAGCGGATGATGTCTTCCACCTTCTGACCGGTGCCCACGGGAACTGTCGATTTGGTGACCACTACCGTATAGCCCTCGATCGCGTCGGCGATCTCGGCGGCCGCGCCTTCGACGTAAGACAAATCCGCAAAGCCGTCACCGCGGCGCGAAGGGGTCCCCACGGCGATGAAGACCGCATCGGCGTCTTTCACGGCAGCTTTCAGATCCGTGGTGAAGGAGAGGCGACCGTCGCGCACGCCCTCGGCCACCACGGCATCAAGGCCGGGCTCGAAAATGGGTATCTCACCCCGTTCCAGGCGCTCGATCTTGCTTGCATCCTTGTCGACGCAGATTACTTCCTGCCCGAACTGAGAGAAGCAGGCCCCCGAAACGAGCCCCACATACCCGGTACCGATCATTGCTACGCGCATGGATTTCCGCCTTTACCCTTTAAGTCCCAGTTCAGCGAGCGCCTCGCGGACGCGCCCTGCCATGTCTTCGCGCTTCAGCGCCAGCGCCACATTGGCTTTCAGAAAGCCCACCTTGTCGCCGCAGTCATAGCTGACCCCGTCGTACTTCAGCGCGTGGAAGGGCTGCTCGCCAATCAATTGCGCCATGGAATCGGTCAGCTGAATTTCACCGCCCGCGCCCGGCTTCTGATTGTCGAGATGCTCAAAGACTCGAGGGGTCAGAATATACCGCCCAAGAACAAACAAATTTGACGGTGCCTCCGCGGGCTTGGGTTTTTCGACAAGGCCCAAAACCTCCATCCGCGCGCCATTCGCTGCGCCCGGGGCGATGACGCCGTATTTGTTCGTGTCCTCGGGAGCGCATTCCTCAACGGCGATGACATTGCCTCCGGTCTCCTCATAGACCTTCACCATCTGGGCGAGGCAGGAGGGCTGAGCGTCCACAAGCATGTCGGGCAGGGATATGGCGAAGGGCTCATTCCCCACAAAGTGCCGGGCGCACCAGATAGCGTGGCCCAGCCCCAGAGGCCGCTGCTGGCGGGTGAAGGCAACGTTGCCCGCCGGCGGCACAGTGGGCTCCAGCTGCTTCAGAAGCGCGATCTTGTCTTTTTCCTCAAGGGTTTGTTCCAGCTCGAAGGCGTGGTCGAAGTGGTCCTCGATGGCGTGCTTGCCCCGGCCTGTGACGAAAATGAACTGGTCGATCCCCGCTTCCAGCGCTTCTTCCACAGCATATTGGATCAGCGGCTTGTCCACGACGGGCAGCATTTCCTTGGGCACCGCTTTGGTGGCCGGCAGAAAGCGCGTGCCGAGCCCGGCAACGGGAAAGACGATCTTGCGGATCGGTTGGGGCATCAGGGGGTCTCTTCGTCCTTCAGGCTACAAGCGTGATAATGAACTTAGTCCGATAATTCAATGACTTATGGTGGATACTTTAGACAACACCTGCACGCAGCAAGTCGTGAATATGGAGAATGCCCACCGGGCGGCCATTCTCGACCACGAAAAGCCCCGTGATCTTCGGCGTTCTCATGGTCATCAGGCTCAAGGCCTCCGCCGCCAGCGCGCCGGGCGCAATGGTGCGCGGGTCGCGGGTCATGACATCCTCAACACTGCGGGTGAGCAGCTCGGCACTCATTTTCCGGCGCAAATCGCCGTCGGTGACGATCCCAATCAGGGCGCCCTTGGCATCTGTCACACCGACACAGCCAAAGGTCCCCTCGGTCATGGTGATCAGGGCGTCCGCCATTTTGGTGTCCGGGGCGGTCAGGGGCAGCTCTTCCTTGCCGTGCATCAGATCCTCGACCTTGAGGAGCCGGGCACCAAGCTTTCCGCCGGGGTGAAACTGGCTGAAATCCTGGGCCGTGAAGCCCCGATCCTCAAGCAGAGCCACGGCCAGCGCGTCCCCCAGCACCAGCGCCAGAGTGGTGGAGGTTGTCGGCGCGAGGCCATTAGGGCACGCCTCAGGCGCATCCGGCAGGTCGAGGGCCACATCGGCGGCCCGCGCCAGGGCATTTTCCGTGCCCGTGGTCATGGAAATCAGGGGGATGCTGAAGCGGCGGGTGAATTCGATGAGGTCGGCAAGCTCCGCACTTTCGCCCGACTTGGAAAGGGCCAACACTGTGTCCTTTGGGGTGATCATGCCCAGGTCCCCGTGGCTGGCCTCGGCCGGATGAACAAAGAATGCCGGCGTGCCAGTGGAGGCAAGGGTCGCCGCGATCTTGCGCCCGATGTGGCCGCTCTTGCCCATGCCGGTGACGATGACCCGTCCTTCCACATGGCGCAGAGCCTCGACCGCCTTCGTAAAGGCCCCATCCAGAGTGCCAGCCAGCGCCTCAAGCGCGGCGGCCTGGGTGCCCACCGTGCGGCGGGCGCTTTCTACATGCTTTGAAGGGTCCATATTCTTCGGCGATTTCTGGCCCATTGGCGATCCTTAGCCCATTGACGGGTTTGGGGGAATTCCGATTTTCGGGGGGAGGCATAGCCGCCCCGGGCCCCCTTTGCAACGGCTCACGAAACCTTGGGTGGGCGAGGGGCCGAGCCGGGTGCTATAGACAACCCTGACAGGCAGGGTGCCCCGAAATCCAAGGCAGACGAATATGATCCGGTTTCTAGCGTTAATGGCAGTTTTCTTAGGCGTTGCAGCAGCTCCCGCGGCGGCACAAGAAGGCGCACCTGCCCCGGGGGACGCCTTTGACAGCCCGGCCTTCCAGACCTTCCTGACCAGCGAATACGCCGACCGCCTACGCCGGGAGGCCCTGCAGCGCTCTATGATTCTGCATCAACCGGCTTGCGTGGAGGTGCCGCGCTTTGAGGTGCTGGGGACCTGGCCCGTCGCCCCGATCATCATCGGCGACGGCGATGTGGCGCCCACCACGGGCGTCTGGCGCGAGCGGCTTGTCAGCACGACTTGCGAGGAAACCGCAACCGAGAACCTGGTGCATACCTTCACGTCGGACGGTCAGCGCACCTTCCTTCTGGTTCGCGGCACAACGGAAGCGGATCTTGAAACGCAGCTCGCACTGATCAACGAAGCGCGCGACGTCGCAGCGACCCAGGACGACGCAAGGGGTTGCGATATTATCCGTTTCACGAACACGTCGATCGGGAACCGCTATGGCGACGGGCGGTGGCTTGAGCACTGGACCGCCAACGCCTGTGGTGAGGACATCGTCCTCGACGTCATGTTCCAGCCGCATGACGGTGCGGCGACGACTTACGAGATCTCACCCGCACGCTAAGGCAGCATTTCGTTGTGCACCTGCGAAAACCGTTGCAGCCGTGCAACCCGAACAGCCGAAATCAGGGTTAACCCCCCTAAACCATGCTTGTCTCGCTGGTGGATGGACCGGGCGCGTGCCACTCTGAGGCGGGATATTTATATGGGGGGTGTTATGCGCAAAGCAGCACTTGTGGGGGCATTTGCCCTTTTGGTTTCGGCACCTGCGTTTGCTGGTTACGACGGCTACTATATCGAAGGCACCGGCGCGGTCGAGCTTTCTACCGATGTAGAACTCGCCGGCGTCAACGTAAGTACAGATTCCGGGTATCGCATTAGTGGTGCGGTCGGACGTGCTTTCACGGATGGATTGTCATTCGAACTTGAAGCGACCTACGGCGAGCGTGACCTGTCGGGTGTTCCTGTAACCATCTCTGGCCTCGGCCTGATGGCAAACGGTTTTCTTGATTTCGACATTCAGGGACCGCTTGGCGCCTATGTTGGCGGCGGTATCGGCGGCGTGAATGTGGAGATCGATTTCCTGGGAATTACCGGTGATGAATGGGTCTTTGGCTACCAGTTCATGGCAGGTGGCACGTTGCAAGCCTCCGAGAATGTCGAGTTCTTTGGTGAGTACCGCTACCTTGGCGCAGCGGATGCGAGCATTGGCGGTTCGACCGTCGAATATCAGAGCCACAGCCTGGGCGCAGGCGTCCGCTTCGGCTTCTAATTCTTCGCGTTAAATCCACACCATTTAGGCCCCGGAGCGGCAAAACTCCGGGGCTTATTTGTTGGCCTCATTTCGGTCATCCCGCTAGGGTCTGGTCAAAACAGAATCGAGAGGGGATCCATCCATGATCGAAGTCCGCGACCTGAGTTATGAATACCCCACGGCGCGCGCGCTGGACCATGTGTCCTTTACCGTGGGCGAGGGCGCCATTGCCGCGCTGGTCGGCCCGAATGGCGCCGGCAAAACCACGCTTCTAAGAAACATCGCCGCGCTGGAGCGCCCTTACTCGGGCACCGCCATTGTCGACGGCGTGGACGTGCGCGAGCACCCCCGCGAGGTTCACAAAAAACTCGGTTTCCTGCAGGACTTTTTCGGTCTCTATGACGACCTGACCGTCACGCAGTGCCTGACCTATGCCGCCATGGCAAATGGCCTGAAGGGTCGCAAGGTTCACGACGCGGTGGAAAAGACTCTCGATCGCATTGATCTTCGCGAACACCGCAACAAACTCTCCAAGCAACTCAGTCGCGGCATGCGGCAACGTCTTGCCATTGGCCAGGCGATTGTGCACGAACCCAAAGTGCTACTGCTTGATGAACCGGCGTCGGGTCTCGACCCCGATGCGCGGCGCGATCTTTCCGCGATGCTGCGCGAGCTTCAGGGGCAGGGCATTACGCTGATCGTGTCCTCACACATCCTTGCGGAGCTAGAGGATTACTCCACCGAGATGATCATCATGGACGGTGGCAAGGTGAAGAGCCAACGCTCAGTCGAAGAGGGCGCGGGCGCGACCGTCTACACGATTGAACTGGCGACCCCCAGCGCGGGTCTCGCCGATTGGCTCGGCGTACGCGAAGGGCTGACGGTTCACCAGGCCGATGACAGCCGTGCCATGGTCTCGCTGGAAGGCGATGCCAGCACGCGTTCAAAACTTCTGAAGGATCTGCTCGCAGCGGATTTTGAAGTCGCCGGGATCAGCGAAACCAAACGCTCACTCGCCGATGCCTATTTCGAAGAAGTCAGCGCCGAGCGCGGCGGGAAAGGAGATCGGTCATGAACCCCGAACTCCGCCGCAATCTATGGCTAGAGATGAGCCCCATGCGGCTCATTCTGATGCCTGCCGTTATCGGGCTTATCTTCGCCGCGGTCTGGACCACCTGGGGCTTTGGCTCCCAAGAGATCGGTCAGCTGGGCGCCGTCGCCGCCGTTGCGCGCTTCATCTATTTCTTTGTCGTCGTGATCTGGGGTACCTGGATTGCCGCGCGACTTGTGACCGGCGAAATCCGCGACCGCACTTGGGACTTTCAACGCATGTCAGCGATCAGTTCCTGGTCCATGGTGGCGGGGAAGCTGATCGGCGGCACGGCCTATGTTTGGTACGGCGGCTTGATCTGCCTCGTGCCCATGGTCATGCACACGGCGGCAACATCCGGCGGTGACGAAGTCTTGCGCGAAATTTTGTTCCGCGTCGGTATGGGGCTGTTTGCGCACGCAAGCGCCTTCCTCGTCAGCATGCTCGCCGTGCGGCGTGACGCGGCCTCTTCACGGCTTGCCTCCTTCTTCGCCATGGTGGCGGGCATCGGCGCCGCGGCCTGGGTATGGACCGTGTGGTACGGCACCAAGGACTGGCCTATCGATGTGCAGTTCACCTGGTTCCACATTGAAATGGCCGTGCCGACCTTCATGGTAATCAGTCTGCTGTTGTTTGCGGGCTGGGCCATAGTCGGCAACTGGACGCTGATGCGGCACGAGCTTCAAATTCCCACAGGGCCTCTTGTCTGGATCGGCTTCATTGCCTTCGCCATGATCTATTATGCGGGACAGGCCGACTTCTTTGGCATCATGGATCAACTGACTGAGGCGGCGAACCACACGTCAAAGGCAACCGGCGGCATAGTCGCAGTGGACGGCGTTCCGGACAGTGTACTCGCGTCGGCACGGTGGGCCATCGCCTATGTGGTCGCCATCACGCTGACCTATCTCACAATCCTTGTTGCGCCTAAGAACTGGGTGCAGCTACGCCAGGCACGGCAGCAGTTCCTGACAGGCCGCGTGCCGCAAGCGTTCTGGAACCTGCCGAGTTGGGGCTACGCCATGATCGCCGCCATCATCGCGGCCTTGTGTCTTGCGACCACCTTGCAGCCCTTGTCGGTCGACGTTGCGCGCGAGATGGCGAGTGAATGGCCGGGCGGCCACATTCCCTTCGACGGGCAGGTGGATTTGCGACCCACGATCTTTGCCATAATGGCCTTTATGGTGCGCGATGTCGCGATCGTCCTTTGGTTCAACGCAGCCAAGCGTGCGCGGCGGCCCGACCTGGCGGCCTTTGTGGTCTTGTGGGTCTTGCACTTTGTCGTGCCCGCGTTGATCGCGGGGACAAGCGGCCTTGGCTTGCTCTCGCTGGTGAGCCCGTGGCCCATTAACGGCGACAGCTGGATGCAGCCGGTCTGGCCCATCATCGAAGCCGCCGTCGTGATCTTTCTCGTCATTGCCCGGCGCAAAGCGGTGCGGTCGGCCAAATGACAAACCCGGGGGGCCACTAGTTGGAATCGATCCTCGACTTTCTCGGGTTTCTGCTGCTCGAACTGCCGGCGCGGTTCCTCGGGGCTGCGCCCGGATTACAGATTGGTCTCGCTGTCGTGGTCGTCGTGCTGGTGGTCGTACTGCTGTCGCGGATGCGTGGCAGACGAGGCGGACGGCGGCGGCGCTAGTCCTTTTTGTGGTCGCGCGCGGTCTTGAGCCCTGAATATTTCGGCTGGTCGATGGCAACCTTGTCCATGGTCGTTGCCCAGAGGTGATCGGCGAGCCCCGGCGTTTCAAGCGTCAGGTCGCCCGCGCGAATGGCTTTCGCGAGTTCCGCGTTGAGGTCTTCCAGCGTGCCTTCATGACCAAGCAATTGCATCAACCGCATGCGCTCACCGGTTTGCGCCGTCGGGCCCTGCTCAAGTTCCCGTTCCACAATGGCGAGGGCATTCGCCGCGACCCGCGCATGAAACGCCGTATGGCCCTTAAGTTCCGGCATGGCCTTTTCTTCGAGGAACGCGCGCACCGCTTCGATGAGTTCCTTGGTTGAAGGGGCGTCCTGCATGTCAGCTCTCCACTGCCAATAGGTTCAAGAGATCGATCTCGGTTTCCGAGGCGCGGCGGCCGATGGCGGCACGCTCGACGGAACGGTCCATGCCCGTCCGGAATGCTGACACCATCAACATGCACATGATGCCCCACTTGAGCGTTCCGAAAACCTCCCAGTATTTGACGCGGGCCGGGCTCACCTTTGCGCCGCCCGCAGCCTCATAACCGTCGAAGAGCTCTTTGTATTGACCAAAGCCGCCCACCGGGTTTTGGCTCTCACCAAAGCGCCAGGAATTGACACAGATCCAACCCAGGTCCTCCATCGGATCGCCCAAATGACAAAGCTCCCAGTCGAGCACGGCCCGCAAGCCGTCTTCACCCACGATGATGTTGCCGTTTCGGAAATCGCCGTGCACCAGCTTCGCGGGTTCGCCGTCCGGCTTGTTGTCCTCAAGCCAGCGGAACGCAAGTTCGAACACGGGGTGCGCCTCGCCCATGCCGTCATAGAGATCGAAATAGGTTTGGAGTTGCGGCGCAAGGCCGAGCGTGGGAAGGCCTTCAACGCCGCTCACGTCCGCCGCGTGGATCTTGGCGAGCGCCTCGCCGCATTGAAAGGCGAGCTTGCCGCGCGCTGCCGCATAGGCCTCATCGCGCAAGATCTTGCGCGCAATGGTTTCGCCCTCAATGCGGGACATAATGTAGCCCTCGCCGAGGCCGTTGGCGTCCTGCAGTACATAGGCCACATCCGGCACCTGTACCCCCGCTTTGGCCGCCCGGGCGATAACGGCGGCTTCGGTGGCAAGGGGCACCGCCGTGCCGGTCTTGGCCGAGTGCTTACCCCCCGGGGTCCGGCGCAGGATCAGCGGGGTGGTCCCTTGCGGGCCAGAGAGGACGAAAGACCAGGTTTCCTGGCTCGCGCCCCCCGACAGACGCCTCAAGCCCTCAACCTTGCCGGACGGGGTCGCCATCTTGCCAGCGGCCTTCTCGAGCAATTCTTTCAGGTTTTCCGCCGTCATTTCGCCGTCTTGATCCCCTATGATCCCCTGAGGGTCAAAATTTGGTAACAAATTTGCCTCGTAATCCTGTCATAGAACGAGGCATAAGGTGGGCCAAGACTTATCGAGGGCCTTTTTCCAGGGCCAAGCGAGCCAATGAACGACGAGACTGAACACCAGAGCGGCGAAGAAGAACAGACCGGTTTCCTCAGGCGGCACCGTTGGTGGGACTTGCGCGCCAGCTTCCTGACGGGCCTCGTGGTCGCCGCGCCGCTAGGCATCACCGCCTATCTCGCCATTGTGCTGATCAACTTTGCAGACGACATGGTCGAAACCATGCTGCCTGCTCAATACAACCCCGAGACCTATCTGCCGTTTTCAATCCCCGGTGTGGGGCTCGTCATTGTGGTTGTGGCCATCACGCTGCTCGGCGCTCTAACCGCGAACCTGTTCGGCCATGCGGTGGTCAACTACATGGGTCGCCTGATCGACCGCCTGCCGGTGGTGCGCACGGTCTATGGCGCGCTGCGCCAGATTTTTGAGACGGTCGTGAGCCAGAGCGAACGCTCGTTTCAGCAAGTGGGGCTGATCCAGTATCCGCGCCCCGGCCTTTGGGCCATTGTGTTCGTAGCGGCGCGCACGCGCGGCGAGATCATCGTGCACACCAAAGAAGAAATGGTTTCGGTTTTTCTGCCCACAACGCCGAACCCGACGTCAGGGTTTTTACTCTTCGTCCCGCGCAAGGACATCATCATTCTCGACATGTCCGTGGAAGAGGGCGCCAAGCTCGTTATTTCCGGGGGCCTTGTGATCCCCGAATACAAGGGCATGTCGAAAAATCCCTGCAAGGCGCTGCCGCAGCCTAAAGAACCGCCGGAGCCCACCATCGCGCCATCGGTGGAAGAAGATCCTGACAAGGACGACGCGGCGGCCTGAACGGCCTAGCCCGACTTCAGGTACCGCACCGCTTCATCACGACCGAAGAGATAGAGCAGCGTCCGAAGCGCTTTCCCCCGTTTGCCCGCAAGCTCGGGGTCTTTGTTCAAGATCAGCGCCGCATCGTCGCGCGCTGCTTCCAACAGATCACCGTGGTGTTCGATGTCCGCCATGCGGAAGGTGGGCAAGCCGCTTTGTTTGGTGCCGAGAAGTTCACCCGCGCCGCGAAGGCGCAAATCCTCTTCCGCAATAACAAAACCATCGTCGGTTTCGCGCAGGATCTTGATCCGCGCCTTTGCCGTTTCACCCAAGGGCGCCTGATAGAGGAGGAGGCAGGAGCCTTCTTCCGAGCCGCGCCCCACGCGGCCCCGCAGCTGGTGAAGCTGAGCAAGGCCAAAGCGTTCAGCGTGTTCCACCACCATCACATTGGCTTGCGCAACATCGACGCCCACTTCAATGACCGTGGTCGCAACAAGCACCTTGATGCGGCCTGACTTGAAGTCCGCCATAACGGCGTCTTTCTCCGGCCCCTTCATGCGCCCGTGGACCAGGCCCACCGCATTGCCAAGGACGGATGAAAGATGGCTGTAGCGTTCTTCCGCCGCCGCCGCGTCCACAAGCTCGGATTCTTCGACCAGCGGGCATACCCAATAGACCTGACCGCCGTCACTGATCTCGCGCCGCACCGCCTCGACCACCTCATCAAGGCGGTTGAGGGGAAGCGCCGCCGTCTTCACCGGCTTTCTCCCTGCGGGCTTTTCGGTCAGGCGGCTTACATCCATATCGCCATAGGCCGTGAGCGTCAGCGTGCGGGGGATCGGTGTCGCCGTCATCACCAGCACATCGACGCCTTTGCCCTTGCTGCCCAATGCCAGCCGCTGGTGCACGCCAAAGCGATGCTGCTCATCAATCACCGCAAAGCCGAGGTTCTTGAACTCGACACCTTCCTGGAACAGCGCATGGGTGCCCACCACCATGTGGATGGTGCCGTCGGCGAGGCCCTGAAGTATCTCTTCGCGCCCCGCGCCCTTGTCGCGACCCGTGAGCCGCACAACGTTCAGGCCCACTGCCTTGGCCAGCGGTTCGATGGTTGCAAAATGTTGCCGCGCCAGAATTTCCGTCGGCGCCATCAATGCAGCTTGCGCGCCGGCTTCCACCGCATGCGCCATGGCGAGGAAGGCAACAACGGTTTTGCCCGCGCCCACATCCCCTTGCAGCATGCGAAGCATGCGCTCGCCACCTTCGAGGTCGCGCTCGATTTCCGCGAGCGCCGTTTCCTGGCTGCCGGTAAGCGTATAGGGAAGGGCGGCTTTGATCTTGTCTTTTAACTTGCCCGTGCCCTTGAGCACGCGACCCGCCTGCTTGCGCATATGCATGCGCATCATGGCGAGGGCCAGCTGGTTCGCGAGCAGCTCGTCATAGGCTAGGCGCATGCGTTCGGGATTTGTAGGCAGCAGATTGTCCACGTCCTCCGGCGCATGGGCGGCGTGGATCGCTGTGCGCCAACTGACCCAGCCGTGCCGTTCGGCAAAGGCCGGGTCGAGCCATTCATCGAGTTCGGGCGCCAGCGCCACCGCCCCGCGCGCGGCCTTACCCATCACGCGCGCCGTCAGTCCCGCCGTCAGCGGATAGACGGGCTCGATCAGCGGCATCTCCGTCAGCTCTTCTTCGGTGAGGATGTAGTCCGGGTGCGTCATCTGCTGAACACCCTGATAGTCCTCGACGACGCCGGAGACGTAGCGCGTCTCGCCCACGGGCAGCTGCTTCTTGAGATAGTCTTCTCGCCCGTTGAAAAAAACGAGCATCATGCTGCCGCTGTCGTCCGACACCCGTATCTTGTAGGGCAGGCGTCTGGTGCGCGGGGGCATGTGATCATCCACTTGCACCTTGATGGTAGCGATCTTGCCGGGCGTCGCATGGGCGATCTGCGGGCGAGAACGGCGGTCCACAATCCCCGTGGGCAGGACCCAGAGCACATCCACCACATGTTCGCCGCCGGCGACCTTTTCCACCAGCTTGGCGAGCTTGGGGCCCACGCCTGAAAGTGTGGTCAGCGGCGCATAGAGCGGAAAGAGGATTTCTGGGCGCATCAGGTGGGACGGAGGCTCTTCTTTGCGGGGTTGGGGGGTTGCTGGCGGGCGGTCATCACGGGCACTATCCTAGACCAATCATCAGAGGCAAGTCGTCATGGACCTTGGAACCCGCGCCAAAAAAGTGCTGTACCGCGCCCACCACCGGGGCTTCAAGGAGGCCGATATCCTGATCGGCGGCTTTGCGGACCGGGAGGTCCCGTCCATGGATGCGGCCGATCTCGACGCCTTTGAGGCGCTTCTGGAGGTGCCGGATCAGGAGCTTTACGCCTGGATCACCGGAAATGAGCCGCCGCCAGCGGATTTCGACAATCTCATGCTGGATCGTGTGCGCCAATTCGGCTATTCCGACCGGCCCATAACCGAATAAGGCAACCTTCGCCCGTGAGCGAGACCTCCACCCAGACCCCCGGCGCGCTGATCCACGCCGGGGTGCCCGAGGGCTTCGACGCCCTTGTCCTCGCACGCCTAGTGCGCGAGGGCGCCCGCGCGCACATCCATGTGGCGCAGGACGAGGCGCGGATGGAGTCCATTGCCGAGGCGTTGAGCTTTTTTGCCCCCGAAGTTCCGGTGCTTAAATTTCCCGCCTGGGATTGTTTGCCGTATGACCGCGTCTCACCGCGCACCGAAGTCCTGGCCGAACGCATGGCGGTGCTCAGCACCCTCGCGCATATGCAGGTCAAGGGCGCGTTGATCGTGCTGACCACTGTGAACGCCGTCCTGCAGCGCGTTCCCTCGCGCGAGGCGGTGGCGAAAAACGCATTCGCCGCGCAGGTAGGCAGCGATCTCGATCTTGAGGCGCTGACGACCTTTCTCGATCACAATGGTTATGCGCGCGCAAGCACGGTACGCGAGCCCGGCGACTTCGCCATTCGTGGCGGCATTGTGGACTTGTTCGCGCCAGGGGCAGCCGAACCCCTGCGTCTCGATTTGTTTGGCGACACGCTCGACAGCATCCGCAGTTTCGACCCTGAGTCCCAGCGCACCACTGGCAAGCAGGACCGCATCACATTGGTTCCCGCGAACGAAGTCATTCTGGATGACGCGGCGATCCAGAGGTTCCGCCGCGGTTATGTCACGGCCTTTGGCGCGACCAGCGGGGACGATCCGCTTTATGAGGCGATCAGCGCGGGCCGCAAGTATCAGGGCATGGAGCACTGGCTGCCGCTCTTTCACGAGAGCCTTGAGACCCTGTTCGATTATTTGCCCGACGCGGGGTTGAGCTTTGACCACCTCGCCGACGAAGCCCATGAAGAACGCCTCAAACTGATTGCAGACTACTACGACGCCCGGCACGAAATCGACGAGGGCAAGGCGACCGCCATGGCGGCGCCGACCTATAAGCCGCTGCCGCCAGATCAGCTCTATCTGGATGAGGAAGAGTGGAAGGCGCGGCTCGCGCGCTTTTTTGTGCGGTCATTCTCGCCGTTCAAGCCGCCCGACGCCCCGCGCGTGGTGGACGAGGGCGCCAAACGTGCTCGTGACTTCGCACCCGAACGGAAGCGGGAAGGGGTCAATGTCTTTGAAGCAGTGGTCGACCACATCGACGCCCTGCAAAAGGCAGGCGATCATGTGGTCATCGCCTGCTGGAGCGAGGGCACACGCGACCGGATGATGTCGGTGCTCGGGGATCACGGGCTCTTGCGCATGGCCGCCGTCGCGCGCTTTGACGAGGCGACCAAACTGCCCGTCACGACAACCGCCTTTGCCTTGCTGCCGCTTGAACATGGGTTCGAGGCGGGCGGGCTCGCCATATTGGCCGAACAGGACATTCTGGGCGACCGGCTCGTGCGACAGCGGCACAAGACCCGCCGCGCGCAGAACTTTCTCACCGAAGCAACCAGCCTCGCGCAAGGTGACCTCGTGGTGCATGTGGATCACGGTATCGGGCGCTATGAGGGCCTCAAGACGCTGGAGGTGACCGGCGCGCCGCACGACTGTCTCGAGATCCAGTATCACGGCGGCGACAAGCTCTATTTGCCCGTTGAAAACATCGAGCTTCTGTCGCGCTATGGCTCGGAAGAAGCGGGGGCGCAGCTTGACCGCCTGGGCGGCTCGAACTGGCAGGCGCGCAAGGCGAAGCTGAAAGAACGCATCCGCGACATGGCGGAGCGGCTCATCAAGATCGCCGCCGAGCGGGAGCTGAAAGGCGCGGACGTCGTCCACATCGATACGGGGCCCTATGAAGAGTTCTGCTCGCGCTTCCCTTACGAGGAAACCGAGGACCAACTCGACGCCATCCATGATGTGTTGAACGATCTGGAACGGGGCCGTCCCATGGACCGGCTCATCTGCGGTGATGTGGGCTTTGGCAAGACCGAAGTGGCTCTGCGGGCCGCCTTCGTCATGGCCATGACGGGGCGTCAGGTGGCCATCGTTGTGCCGACGACGCTGCTGGCGCGGCAGCACTACGCCAATTTTGCCGAACGCTTTGCGGGCTGGCCCGTCAAGGTCCGCCAGCTCTCGCGCATGGTCTCGACCAAAGAGGCGGCGGAAACGCGCGAGGCTTTGGCGCGGGGCGAAGTGGACATCGTGATCGGTACTCACGCGCTTTTATCAAAAAATATCAAGATGAAAGACTTGGGTCTTTTGATTATAGATGAAGAGCAGCACTTCGGCGTCCGCCACAAGGAACGCCTGAAGGAGTTCAAGGCGCAGGTTCATGTGCTGACTCTGACCGCGACGCCGATCCCCCGGACACTCCAGCTCGCCATGAGCGGCATTCGGGAGCTTTCCATCATCGCGACCCCGCCTGTGGACAGGCTGGCCGTGCGGACCTTCATTTCGCCATTTGATCCTGTGGTCATTCGCGAAGCCCTGCTGCGGGAACGGTTCCGCGGCGGGCAGAGCTTCTATGTCGCCCCGCGCATTTCGGACCTCAGGGAAATCACCGAATATCTCGACGAGATGGTGCCGGAGATCAAGTACGCCGTCGCTCACGGGCAGATGCCGGCAACCGAGCTCGAGGACATTATGACGGCCTTCTATGACCGTCAGTACGACGTGCTGATCTCCACCACGATTATCGAGTCGGGCCTCGACATCCCGACGGCCAATACGCTGGTGGTGCATCGAGCCGATATGTTCGGCCTCGCGCAGCTCTATCAGATCCGCGGGCGCATCGGCCGGTCCAAGATTCGGGCCTATGCTTATCTCACCATCCCGCCGCGTAAAAAGATTACCGACAACGCCACCAAACGGCTCGAGGTCCTGCAATCTCTCGACACATTGGGCGCGGGCTTTACTCTGGCGAGCCACGATCTCGACATTCGCGGCGCGGGGAACTTGCTTGGCGAGGAACAGTCCGGCCAGGTCCGCGAGGTGGGGATCGAGCTCTATCAAGCCATGCTCGAAGAAGCGGTGTCGTCGCTCCGGTCCGGCGACCTGACCGTGGAGGCAGCAAACGCCTGGTCGCCGTCGATCAACGTGGGCACCGCCGTGCTGATCCCCGAGACCTATATTTCGGACCTCAATGTGCGGCTTGCGCTCTACCGGCGCCTGTCGGAATTGGAGACCCGCGAGGACGTGGATGAGTTCGGTGCGGAGCTGATTGACCGGTTTGGCAAATTGCCGGAGGAAGTCGAGCACTTGCTTCAGATTGTTTCGATCAAGAGCCTGTGCCGCGCCGCCAATGTGGAGCGCATCGACGCGGGGCCGAAGGGGTTGGTGCTCAACTTCCGGGGAGACAAGTTCCCGAACCTGCCGGGGCTGGTCGATTTCATCTCGAACAGCCGCACGCCGGTGAAGCTGCGCCCCGACCACAAATTCGTTTATTCGCGCGGCAGCGATCTGCCCGAAGAGCGGCTGAAGATCGCCGCGCGCCTTATGGAAACCCTGGCCGATATCGCGGCCACGGAACCCGTCAAAGCCTGAAGGAGCTGACATGCCCACCACCACTGATTTCGACGTTGACCTGACGGGGCAGGTCGCCCTCATCACCGGCACCACGTCGGGCCTCGGCAAGCGCTTCGCACAAGTGCTGGCCGCGAAGGGCGCGAAGGTCGCCATCACTGGCCGCCGCGTGGAACGTCTGGATGAGCTGAAAGCTCAAATCGAAGCGGACGGCGGCAAGGTCGCGGCGATCGCTCTTGATGTCACGGATGAAGCGAGCATCAAGTCTTGCGTCGAGGAAACTGAAAAGCAGCTCGGGCCGATCACCATCCTCGTCAACAATGCGGGCATGAGCATCGAAGGATTTGTCGTGAACACTTCGGCGGAGGATTTCGATCGCATCATGTCCACGAATGTGCGCGGGCCGTTCCTCATGGCGCGCGAAGTGGGCGCGCGGATGATCAAACGAGGCGAGGGCGGTCAAGTGATCAACATCGCTTCCATCGCGGCGAAAAAGGCCCTGCCGGGTCTCGTGCCCTATTGCACGACCAAGGCGGCGGTCGCGATGATGACGCAAGCACTGGCCCGCGAATGGGCGCGTTACAATATCAACGTGAATGCGATCTGCCCCGGCTTTATCGTCACCGAAATCAATGACAAGTGGTTCGCGACCGACGCGGGCCAGAAGCAGTTGAAAACCTATCCCCGTCGCCGCGCGGGCGAGCCGTCCGATCTCGACGGCGCATTGCTGCTGCTTGCCTCGCCGCAGTCCCGCTTCATCACAGGTGAGCTGCTGGTCGTCGACGACGCGCAATCGCTCTAGGGCAAACAAGAAGGGCGGCCACCTCTCCGAGGGAAGAGGGACCGCCCTTTAGGCTTGGCGAACAGACGTGCCGGCTAAGCCGTCTGATCGTTTCGGCCACCCAGGACCGCGGCACCGAAGGCGCCCACACCCATCAGCATGATGATGAGGAAGAGCAACTGACCGATGCCGGGAATGGCGAACAGGAACATAAAGACCAGCAGTGACACGAAGAAGATGCCGAGCTTTGCGCCCGCGCCCGTGTCACGCGGGTTCTTGCTGAGCACCAAATAGGGCACGCCCAGCACAGCCACGATGAAGCCAATCAGGAACAACACCGGATAGAACCAGAAGATCGCAATGGCGAGCGGGATCCCGATGATCGTGATGCAGAGCAGGATCGCGATCACGAAAAGTCCCACCAGCACGACAAACCCCATACCGATGCTGCCGAAGGGCCGCTGGCGAATGCCGTCGATGGTGCGCGCGGTCAGGCCCGTCATCATGAGCAGCAAGACGCCGCCACCGATCAACACCGCAATGGGCAGGAAGAACAGCAGTGACACCGCGCCGACCACACCCGCGATGGCGATGACCGGGAAGATGAGTTCCGGCAAGTCGCCTTCGAACACTTCATCAAGGTCGGAGTATTCGTATGTATAGGTGCCGCCGATGGTCAGCCCTTCGGGCAAAGTGGGCTCATGAGGGCCCTTGAATTCGAAGTCACCCGTGATGACTGTTCCTGGCGTGATCGTGAAATGATCCGCCGCGACCCACAGATCGCCCGAGAAAGTACCATCGAGATTGACGGACCCGCCTACAAAATGAGCGTCGTCCGCAGCGGTACCGGAAAAGTTGACATCACCACCGGCAAGCGAAACTTCACCTTCCACGTTGGTTTCCATGGTCAAGTCGCCGCCCGCAACGGACAGCTCACCACCCACGTCAGCGACAACGGTGATATCGCCGCCAGCGATAGAGACATCCCCCCGCGTGGTGCCGCGCACGTCAATATCGCCGCCAGCGATCGAAATGTCGCCTGCGTCGCGCGCGTCGACCGAAACATCCGCGCCGAGGATCGAAATGTCCTCGCCGTTTTCGGCAACCACTTCCATGTCAAAGCCGATGCGGTTTTCATTTGCATGAGCCACGGAAGGCGCCTGGCTGAGGAAAAGCAGGGCGAGCAGCACGGCCAGAACCACGCTGCTGATGAGGCCCGCCGCCCCCCGGTATCTTGTGTGTCGCATGTTGCGTTCCCCTTCTTCGGGTCTTTGGCCGGCGCCCCGCCAACGGGAACCCGGCTCTTCAGCCTTTGAGATGGGGAGAGTGTGACGGATGAACACCCGAATGACCCGACAAAACAAGGGGGTTTATTTGTCGGGGAGTGCTGCTAAGCCCTTGAGATCATTACGCCTTACCTTGCCGTTCCCGGTCCGGGGCAGGCTTTCAAGCACCACGACGGCACGCGGACGCTTGTAGGCGGCGAGCTTTTCAGCCGCCAGCGCCAGGACCGAGTCGCGGTCCACCCCGTGGCCCTCCGCGGGGACCACAAAGGCTGTGATGATGCGGACCCCGTCCCGCACGGGCACCTCGGTCACCGCCACTTCGGCGATATCGGGGTGGGGCGCGAGGGCGGCTTCAACCTCCGCCGGGGAAACGCGGTACCCCATGGAGGTCATCACATCGTCGTCGCGCCCGTGGAACCAGACGTAGCCGTCGGCGTCCATTTCGGCGAGATCGCCGCCCACGAACCAGTCTCCGCGAAACACTTCTGCGTCCTCATCCGGGCGGTTCCAGTAATGCAGCATCAGGCCCGGGTCAGACCGATGCACGGCGAGCAATCCTACTTCGCCGGGCGGCAATGGCTCTGCGCCGCCGTCTTGGGGCAGGATCGCCACCTTGCGTCCCGCCTGCGGCTTGCCCGGGCTGCCGGGCCGCACGGGAACCGAAGGAGAGCACGAAATGTACGTGCTGCATTCGCTCATGCCGAGCGCTTCATAGAGCGAGGTCCCTGTGCGCGCTTTCCATTCTTCGGCAACAGGCAAAGGCAGGGGCTCACCCGCCGTAAGGCCGTGACGCAGCGACGACAAATCAAACCGTGAAAGGTCACAGTGTTTCAGCACCTGGCGATAGAGCGTCGGCACAGCGGCCATGATGGTCGCTTTGTGATCCTGAATAAGCTTGGGCCAGACGCCGATGTCCTTCGCGCCATTGTAGAGAATTGACGTCGCACCATTGGCCCAGGGGTCGGTCAGACCCACACCCAATGTGTAAGTCCAATTGAAGGCGCCCGCATGAAGCAGTCGGTCGGCGGCATTGATGCCGTACCAACCTTGATACATGGGCCGGCGGCCCCAGACCGAACGGTGCGCGTGTAGCACGCCCTTGGGCTTTCCGTTCGTGCCAGAGGTGTAAACGAGAAACGCCGGGTCGACCGCTGCAGTATCGGCAAAGCCTTCTTGCGGCTCATGTGCTTTGAGCGCGGCGGTGTCCTCCGGGCCCCAAACAACAACGCCAGCCGGAACATGATCAACGGTCAGATCATCTGCAACGGCGATCACGCTCGCGCTGCTATCTTCAAGAAGGAACGCCGCTTCGCTTTGCGTGAGTTGCGCCGAAGAGGGCAGCGCCACATAGCCCGCCGCGAGAATACCGAAATAAAGAAGCGCATAATCGGACGTATTGCCCATGCGGATCATGATGCGCGCGCCAGAGGGCAATCCCTTTGTGCGAATGCCCGCCGCGATACGGCGCACCGCGTCATCTATTTGCACATAGGTCCAGTATTCCGCATCCGCAACATCATGGGCCGCATTATGGACAACGATCATCGCCACCTTGCCCGGGTCACGTGGCGCGCAAGGCTCAAGACAATAACGGGCAATATTGAACCGGTCGGGTACGCTCATTCCTGTGAGGAACCGGGATAATCGAAGGTCATGCTGTTTGTTTCAGCGATGACTTCCACGCGCCCCACCGTAGGAAGATACGACGACGTAGGATCAGAATATTCGACGGACGGAAAATAGGATGTAGATGCTTGGATCGACGTAATCATCTGTGTCGCCATCCCCGCGGGACGCATCGCCACAAAACGGTAGACGAGATGGCCTGGTTCGCTCGCGTCTTCGTCGAGGACCAGGCGCACATCTGTCCAACCACCAGTACGCGTGTGGCCCGTCGCGGTGATGATCACTTGCAGGGCCGCGCTCTGCACTTCCTGAACGGAAATGTCGGTCACGTCATAGACAAGGCGCGCCTCATTCGGCTGGGGCAGATCGTCCTTGAAACTTCCGGCCATGGAATCCTCCTCGTTGCAGGCCACGGCGAAAACCAGAATTCCGGCGCTGAGAACCGCGCGAAGGGCGCGGGCGCTCTTACCTTGCGGAAGGCTTGCATTCATGGGGCGTCTCCCTGACTCTCGTAATCCAAAGACTAGCATCCGCGTCCAATGGGGCGAAAGCAGGGAGAGAGAAAATGGCGGGACCGCTGACAGGGCTGAAGATCATCGAGTTCGCAGGCATTGGCCCCGGGCCGTTCTGCGCCATGCTGCTCTCTGACATGGGCGCTGAAGTGATCCGCATCGACCGCTATGGCGCGCAAGGGGGCTCGAAATTTGACGTCACCGCGCGCGGGCGGCGCTCGGTCGCGCTGAACCTCAAATCACCGGAAGGCGTGGAAACCGCGCTGGAGCTGATCTCAAAGGCCGACGCCTTGCTGGAAGGGTTTCGCCCCGGCGTGATGGAGCGCCTGGGCCTTGGTCCCGACGTCTGCCTCGCCCGAAATGAAAAGCTCGTCTATGGCCGCATGACCGGCTGGGGGCAAACGGGGCCGCTCGCGACCGCCGCCGGTCACGACATCAATTATATTTCCATCACCGGGGCGCTGCATTCCATTGGCCGTCCGGGGGAAAAGCCCGTGCCGCCGCTCAATCTCGTGGGCGATTTCGGGGGCGGGGCCCTTTATCTCGCCTTTGGCATGATGTGCGGCATTATCGAGGCCATGCGCTCGGGCAAGGGGCAGGTGGTGGATACCGCCATGACCGATGGGTCAGCTTCACTCATGGCCATGTTCTTTGGCTTCAAGGCAAGCGGGTTCCCCGGCATGTTCTCTGATGAGCACGGCACCAACATGCTCGACGGCGGCGCGCATTTTTATGACACCTACGAATGCAGCGACGGCAAGTGGATTTCTATCGGCTCCATTGAGCCGCAGTTCTACGCCATCCTGCGGGAGAAGGCGGAACTCACCGGCCCGGAATGGGACCCACAGATGGACTTCACCAAGTGGCCGGAGCTCAAGAAGAACATGACCGAGGTCTTCAAAAAGAAATCACGCGAGAAATGGTGCGCGATCATGGAAGGCACCGACATCTGTTTCGCGCCGGTGTTATCGCTGGATGAGGCCTATGAGCATCCGCACAATCAAGCGCGCGAAACCATTGTCGACATCGATGGCGTGAAACAGCCCAACGTCGCACCGCGTTTCTCCCGCACCAAACCGGAAATTCAGGGCCCCGCGCCAAAGGCCGGCGCGCATACGGAAGAAGTGCTGAAGGAATGGGGTATGGGCGACAAGATCGACGCGCTGAAAGCAGCGGGTGCGATCTAACCCTCATCCTCGTAGCTGTCACGAAGGTGACGGCCCGAACGAATAACACCTCGTGGACCAAGGCGGCCCTCCCAGCAGCGATGCACGCCGCGGCAATAGGAATAATACATCGCGACATTGTCGCCATCGCGATGCACCTCGAAACAGGTGGTGCCGCCACCGCCCCAGTGTGAAATGCGCTGGCAGAGCTGATCACCTTCAATGGTCCAGCGGCCGTTTTCCGAGTACCAGTTGAGACCGCGCGGCCCATGGGCCTGGCGTGAGCCGTAACGGCGGAAGCGCGCCTCGATGCGCCCATTGGGGGCGTAGTAGATGTTCCAGGGAATCTCATTCCGGTTGTCACCGCCCGCGTTCACCGAGCCATCCGCAAAGCCGTTCTGGCCTATCAGAGTCCAGCCCTGCAACAGATCGCGCAGCTGCCCGCCCGGAACGAAGGTGCCTTCACGGCCCGTATCCGCATTGCCGGATCCGCGCCCGCTATCGGTCGTGCCCAGTTGCGAGCCCGCCAGTTGATCGGAAAGTCCACCTTCGCCAGCGCCTTCACCTTCAAGGTCAGTGGGAACCTCAGCTTCGGTTTCGCGGGTCGCCTGCAGTGCCTCAGGGTCGTCTTCATCAAGGGGCGGCTCTTCGGCTTCTTCCGTGGCGTCTTCTTCCACCAGTTCTTCCTCGGGAACCACTTCTTCCTCAGGCTCGATCTCTTCGACGATCTCCTCGGGCTCCGGCTCATCGTCGGGCAGAAATTCCTCCGGCTCAGGTGGCGGCGGAGGCGGAGGCGGCGCAAACACGATGGCGACGTCCAGCGTTTGCAACACTTGGGCACGCTCAGACTCGGTTGAGCCTTCCTCGCCCTCAAGGCCGGAACTTGTCTCACGGCTCGAGCGGATTTCAATTTCTTCGGCCCAGCCGGTGCCGCCCGAATAGCCCCATTGCAAAAGGTCAGGGAACATGGCCCAGATGATCATTCCGTGGATGACGAGCGACAGGATCGTGGCAAACAGAAGCCCGATCCGCCAGCGACGGCGCGCGGCATCCGAAGGGCGCACCTTGGGCGCTTCAATGTCTTCCGGCATGAATGCCATTTACAAAATCCCCAATGACCCGGCCGTTACCGGTCTGGTCAACTCACGCCCCTCAGCCTAGGCTTTGCCTATTAAGAATATAGGGATTCATGCCATGTCCGTTAAGCCGCAAACCCCGGAAGTTCTGGGCGCCCATCATGTGGCCTACCGCTGCCGCAATGCGGAGGAAACTCGTGCCTTTTATGAGGATGTGCTTGGCCTGCCGCTCGCCCACGTGGTGCGCGATACGGCGGGGAAAACGCCCTTTTTGCACCTGTTTTTCAAACTCAATGACGGAAACTTCATCGCGTTTTTTGACGTTGGGGAAACGGCACAGGATGCCACCTGGCGCCCAAAAGACGGCATTCGCGACTATCACTACGCCATGGAGGTTGAAGACCTCGACGCCCTGAACGATTTCATGGAACGGCTCACCGCCGCGGACGTTCCAGTCTTTGGGCCCGTCGACCACGGCTTTGTCCATTCGATTTACTTTTGGGATCCGAACGGCGTGGCGCTTGAATTCACCTGCCGCGATGCGCGCTATGACGAGATCCTTGCGAACGAGGGCAAAGCCGCGCGCGACATGGTTCGCCAGTGGACGGAAGACCAACATGCATCCCAATAAACTCTTTCGCGAGGACGATCGTCACCGGCTCTTTTCCTTTGTAAAGGAGCGCGGCTTTGGCACCATCGTGGCGCAAACGGGCGAGGGGTTGCGCGGTGTGAACGTTCCCTTCGTGGCGGACGTCGCCGACTGCCGTCTGCGTTTTCACTGCTCGCGCGGCAACCGGTTGGTGGAAGCCTTCGGGTCCGAATGCGACGTCATGATCGTCGTGAATGGGCCGGATGCCTATGTTTCACCGGATTGGTACGAGGGCGAAAATCAGGTGCCGACATGGAACTATGTCACCGTACATATGCAAGGGATCTGCCACCCGTTGCCGGAGGACGCGCTTCCCAAACAGCTCGACGACCTGTCAGCGCATTTCGAAGCCGGCCTCGCGCCAAAGGCCCTGTGGACCACGGGCAAGATGGACGAAGAGGTCTACGCCAAAATGCGGCGCCATATCCTGCCGTTCGAGATCGAAGTGACCGATATCGAAGGCACATGGAAGCTGGGCCAGAACAAGCATGGCGCGGACTATGACGGCGCGATCGTGGGGCTCGAAGGCACAGGCGATGCGCGCAACGCCGCGATTGCCGCGTTGATGCGGGAGCGGGACGCCTAATTATCCGGCGTGTACCACCAAGTTTCATGCTTGAAGCGGGTGCCTTGCAGATAGCCCGTCAGCGGCGTGTCCTCCGGATGATCGATCTCACCCCAATAGGCCACGCGGTCCGCCGTCTGATGATAGAGCGGAACCACATAATTGCCGGTCAGCAGCGAGCGGTCGAGGGCGCGGGTCGCGGCTTGCAGGTCTTCGCGCGCCGTCGCATCCGAAATGGCGTCGATGAAATAATCCACCGCCGTGCTGCGCACGCCTGCGTAATTGAACGTGCCTTCAATGTCGGCTTCCTGACTGCCAAAGCGATAAGCCTGTTCATTCCCCGGCGAAAGCGAGCCGGAATAGCGGAAGGGCATCATGTCGAAATCATAGGTCTGCGACCGGCTGGTGAATTGCGCGGCATCCACCACGCGTACATTCACTTCAATGCCGATGTTGGAGAGCGTGTCGCGCAGATTGAGCGCCAGCCGTTCCTCGGTGCGGTTCTTGAGCATGATCTCAAAGCTCAAAGGTTCACCCGTCGCAAGGTTCACCATGGCGCCGCCCTGAACGCCGTAGCCCGCCTCGGTCAGCAAGCCCACTGCCGCGCGCAGATTTTCACGCAGGCGCACGCGGTCACCACCTTGAGGCGGCACCCAGCCGTTCAGCAAAATCTCTTCGCTCACCACCCCGGGGAAGGGGGCAAGCAGCGCCGCTTCGCGCGACTGGACCGGACCCAGCGCGCCGAGGTCGGAGTTGTCCCAATAGCTGCGCGTCCGCACGTAAGAATCGTGAAACAGGTTTGCGTTGATCCAGTCAAAGTCGAAGGCGAGGGTGATCGCCTGCCGCACGCGCACATCGGCGAACATGGAACGCCGCGTGTTGAAAACAAAACCGTACATGCCCGATGGCCGCCCATGGGCAAACTCGCGGCGTAGCACGCGGCCCGTGCGCGCGGCGGGAAAATTATAGGACGTCGCCCAGCGGCCCGCGTCGTCTTCGGGCCAGACGCTCGCGTCACCGGCCTTGAAGGCCTCAAAGGCCGCATTGCGGTCGCGGTAATAGTCATAGGTGATGCGCTCAAAATTGAACTTGCCCACATTGACCGGCAGGTCCGCCGCCCAGTAACTCGGGTTACGCGTCAGCTCCAGGCGGCTGCCCGCATCGGCAACCGTCACCATATAGGGGCCGGACCCCAGCGGCGGCTCCAAAGTGGACTCATCAAAGGTGTGTTCGGTGTACCAGGCCCGGCTCATCACCGGCATCAGGCCCATAATGAGCGGCAACTCGCGATTCAGCTGCGCGGGGTCAAAGACGAACTGCACCACATTGTCTTCGGGGCGGCGCACTTCAATGACGCGGCTGTAATAGTTCCGCATGTTGGGGCGGCCCTGATCGCGAAAGGTTTCCCAGGAAAAGATCACGTCATCCACCGTGATGGGCGTGCCGTCGGCAAAACGCGCGCGCGGGTCGATGCGAAAGGAAACCCAGGACCGGTCTTCGGGCACTTCCACCGCTTCGGCGATCAACCCGTACATGGAAAAGGCCTCATCATCGGAGCGCGCCATCAGGCGATCGAAGACGTAGTAGTAGACCGGCCACGCAGGTGTGCCGGTGATGATGAAAGGATTGAGGCTATCGAAGGTGTCGACCTCCGGGATCACCAGTTCGCCGCCGGGGGTTGCCAGCGGATCGGCATAATCGAAGTGGTCAAAGCCCTCGGCGTATTTGGGCGCGCCATGCATGGCGATGCCGTGGCGAAAGCCCGTGCCGGGGGATAGGGTGGTCGGCGCATCTTCGCCGAGCCGGAGACCTGGCCCTTGCGTTTCCTGCGCGGAAACCGCCGTCCCGAAAGCGAGGGCCAAACCCATCGCCACAATCCCCAACATACGCTTCATGCTCACATCCCTTATTCACGCTACAACCACGCGGCGCGGCCCCAGCCAAAACCGCCAGATTCCCTTAGTCACCGGGAAAGATGACGGAACCGAGGCGCGGGGGCAACCCGCGCTTCACGCCTTGGTGAAGCGTGGCGCGGGCCTTGCACCTCTCACCCCAGGGACGTCCCGCCGAGGGACGGATAGCGCAATGGGGGGTCGTCATGACGGAAATGGAACTGACCAAAAAACAATGGGGCACCGTGGAGGAGGTACAACTCCATGATGGCGCACCGGTGCAGCATTTCAAGGTTTACCCGGGTGGCCGCCTGCCGCTGCGCAACAACAAGTATCACTCCGAACATTGGGTGGTGGTGAAGGGCGTGGGACGCATGCACCTCGACAGCCAGGCGTTTCTGGTGGACGAGGGCAGTTCGGTCTTCATCCCGGCACGCTCCTGTCATGCCATTGAGAACCTGGGCGAAGACGTCTTACGGCTCGTCGCTGTGCATTATGGTTCCGACTGGCCCCGCGCGATTTCTGCGGCGGAGTAGTCGCGCCCATCTCGCCAACCTGCAATCCCTCATTTATGCTGCCAGCAACCTGACAGCGTATAGAGGCCCTATGTCTGATTATTCCGATCTTGAACTCGTTCAGAAGTTCATGCCGCCCTTTGGCAACACCCTCGGCATCGAGGTGGTCGAGGCAAGCAAGGACAAGATCGTGGCCCATCTTACCGTGCGCCCCGAGCTCTGCACCTATCCCGATATTCTGCATGGTGGGGCGGTGATGGGACTGGCGGACAATCTCGGCGCCATGGCGACGGTACTGAACTTGCCCAAGGGCGGGACAACCACCACCATCGAAAGCAAGACCAACTTCACCGCCGCCATCCCTATGGGCAAGGTGGCGGTCGCCACTTGCACACCCATTCACCGGGGCCGCACCACGCAAGTTTGGGAGACGCGCGTCACCCGCGGCGAAGACGGCAAGCTCGCCGCCGTCGTCACGCAAACGCAGCTTGTGAGAGAGGCGAAGGCCTAGCTCTCACTCCCCAATACTCGCCCAACTGAACTGCGGTAGGTTGTTTGCAATAATGGGCATATCCACATTGTCGCGCATTGCCCAGGTCAGCACCTGATTGTGGAGTGGAACATAGGCCACGTCCTGAATGATCAAAGCCCATGCATCGTGGATCATTTGCCGGCGCACTTCGGGGTCGAGCTCTGACGAAATCGCAGGCAGCATCTCATCAATGGCTGCATTTGAGTATCCTGACGCATTCCACGAGCCCTCCGTCCAGATGAGATAATCAAAGACGTCCGCGCTATCGAGCGTATTGGGTGTCCAGCCGAGCAAATAGAAATCGGTGGTCTGGTTTTCGATCTTCGGAAAATGGAGCGACTTGGGCTGGGCATCAAGGTTCACGTCAATGCCGATCTGCGCCAGCATGCCCACCACCGCCTGACAAATCTCTTCGTCATTCACATAGCGGTTGTTGGGGCAATCAAGCGTCACTGAGAACCCATCCCCATATCCGGCAGCCGAAAGCAGGTCCCGCGCGGCCATTGGGTCAAAGGGTAGGCGTTCGTCAAATGTTTCCTCATACCCATTGATACCCGGGGAAATGATCATGCCCGCGGGTGCGGCGCGGCCGCGCATGATGCGGTCGCGGATCGCGTCTTCATTGATCGCCTGATAAATCGCCCGGCGCACGCGCTGATCCTGAAAGGGATTGCGCCCGTCGATGTTCGAGGATTCAAGTTCATCATCGCGTTGGTTCATGCCAAGAAAGATCGTGCGGATCTGCGCAACCTCTTCGAGCTTCAGCCCCGCCGTCCGTTCAATGCGGCGCAGGTCCTGAAGCGGCGGGTCGAGGATCAGGTCCAGCTCGCCCGACAGCAGCGCCGCCACGCGCGTCGCGTCATTTTCGATTGGGGTGAAGACGATGCGGTCCACATTCCCGCCAAGCCCTTCGGCCCAGCCCCACCAATTTTCATTACGCACAAAAATGGTGCGGATGTCGGATTCGCGTAGCTCAAGAATGTAGGGGCCCGTGCCATTGGCATTGCGCACGGCATAATTTTCTTCGCCCGCTGAAAAGTTTTGCGGCACCTCGACGCCATGTTCCTCTGACCATGACTTGGACATCATGAAGATGGAGATCAGCTTTTGCGGCAGCAGCGGCGCAGGGGCATAGGTGTTAAAGGCGACCGTATGATCATCAATGATGTCAACGCTCTCGATTTCGTTCACGAGCTGCAGATAGTTGGAAAAGGGATGCTGCGCGCGCTCGATGGAAAATTTCACATCCTCGGCGGTAAAGGCCTCGCCATTGTGGAAAGTGACCCCTTCGCGCAGATGAAAGACCCAGCGCGTGGGCTCAGCAACTTCCCACGAGGTGGCGAGACCGGGGATGAGATTCATGGCCGGGTCGAGGTTGATCAGCGGTTCATAGACCTGCTGGTTCAGAATGAAGGTGGGGCCCTCGTTCTGGCCCATGGGGTCAAAGGTCAGCGCGTCCCCGTGCATGGCCCAGCGTAGCGTGTTCTCCGCATGGGCGGGGCCCGCCAGCGCCACCACGATTGCCAATGCCCCAAGTATCAACGAACGCATGGCGTTCCTCCCTCATCAAAACCCCGCGCCAGAGGGGAGGGTGGACCGGCTCGCGCGCCGGATCAAGCCACATCGGGGTGAGGAGAACGGGCGAGGCCGGAGCCCCGCCCATCCCTAGATGAACTATTCTTCGGCTCGTTCAACAACCCGCTTGCTGGACGGCAGGCAGATCATGTCGCGCCCGCCAAGGACCAGCTCATTATCCTGATCAAAGGCATTGGAGATGACCACCCGACGCGGCCGGTCGCGATTGCGGCCGAGCGTCTGATAGCAGACGTAGTGCGTTTCATTCTCGCTCTGGTCCTCGCTGTATTCCTCACCCACTGCGGCCGGATTGCAGAGCGCCACCGGATGGCCAAAACGCGATTCCATCTCGCCAAACTGATCGGTCGCAACGCGGCGTCCCGGATGCAGGTCCTGACTATGATCCAGAATGTCATAGCACTGGTACGGCGCGGGCGGTGGAGGCAGAGGCGCGCAGCTTTCGCCGGGCTGGACCCGTGCGGCCCAATTATCGGCCCAGGCTTCCGTGGTCAGGCCCTCGCGCACCTGCTGGGCGCGGCCCGTCTGGTTTCCCGTAATGAAGCCCAGTTCGATGGGAGCACCGCCACAGGAAAAGTCAGGGTGTTGCACTTCCGCCTCTTCATTTTGATCGACACGAACAAAGTCCGCCGCCGCCAATGACGAATTGAACGACTCCCATCCGTCTCCGCTGCACGCCTGCCAGAAAGGTCTCACCTGAAAGAAGACGCCGTTCTGCCGAACCAGCGCGCCATAGGCAAAGCAACTCGCCGAACTATTGGTGGACTGGTCGTATTGACCGTCGAGAGCGAAATCAATCGCGGCAATTGCAGATTGTGACGGGGCGACAATTGCTGTCGCCCGCAAATGACACAGGTAGATGCGTGCATCATATGTGTGCGCCACGTGCCGCGAAGGTTCACCATTGCCCGCTGCCGCATCCTGGACCGCGACAAAAGACGAGTTCATCACCATCGGCACATCGGGACAGAACTGAGCCGACCAATCGCCGTCAGCAAACTGGTCATCGGTAAAGGATTGCGCCTGCGCGCCGCTCGGCACCACAAGGCACAACAGGAGCATTGCCAACCCCAGGGCTGGCACGCTTCCGAACTTGGTCAAATGTTTCATTGGTTTCTCGCTTTAAATTTCACCTTTGAGTTCCGTGTAAAATTCCAACGCCCTACTATGGCGAGAGCATAGAGGGGCGAGCGGGATGCACGCCATAGGTTTAAGATGTGCGGAGCAGCAATTCTTAATTGCACCGCACAGTCTGGCTGAAACACTGGGCCGGGCTCTGTCTTGGGCTACGCCTTCGGCACCCAGTTGTCCCGGATATAGGACCGCTCAAAGCCCGCCCAGAGGATATTGCGGTAGCTTTGTTCCGGGACGCCGTCCGCCGTCTCGCCGGTTTCAGTGACAAAGGTCGTACAGCCAAGCCTCAACCCCGCATCGATCCGGTGAGCGAGCAGGGCGCGCTGAGCGCCCTTGCGGCGCGCGTCGGGGTGAGTAGCGCCAAAGGTGCAATAGCCCGCGCCATTGTGGACGAACAGGGCGCCGGCGCCGGCGGGGCGGTCACCATCCCACGCCATGAAGCAATGCCAGCGCGGGCGGCCCACCAGTGCCGCGATCCAGGGCACAAAGCTTTCCGGCGTCTCGAATGCGGTCGTGACTATTTCGGCAAATGCATGGGCATCCTGGGGCCGCGCCGGGCGCACCTCTAATGGTGAGCCCGCATTGGGGGCGGGCGCCGTGCCGCGAACGAATTTGCGATAGGCGTAACCCGCCTCATACCCATGGGCATCGAGCATGCGCATGGTCTCTTCGGAGGAGGCGCGCGGCGTCAAGCAAATGGCGCCGATCGTTTTCTGCTCGCGATAGAAATTCACGACGTTGTCGAGCACGCTTTCCGAAGCGGGGGACCACTCGGCAAACCCTTGCGCGTGGTTCCACATGATGGACCGGGGCCGCGCACGGACGGCGAAGCACTCAACGCCGTCGACCTCTTGCATCGTCACGCCAAGCTCGCGGGCGAGCGGGGCGGGACAGGCACGGACAAAATCACCCATGCCTTCCCGTTCGATGGCTTCCAGGGTATCGGTGTGATCAAGTTCCATGGCCAACATTTTGAGCCTCCTTGCTTTCGCCCTCAAGCGAGCTTTTTGCCAATGAAGAGAGACCAAATCCTTGAGGACGCACCTTCAAAGAAACCGGCTTCTCCGTCCCAGGTTCTGGGGTTCTTGAACGTGCCGAACATCATGTCGATCAGTGGAAAGTCGCAGTAGTTGTAGGCGTGCACCCCGCGCTGATGGTGCAACGAATGGCTTTCCGGCCGCACGACAAGGTAGCCGATCCATTGGGGCGTCTTGATATTCGCGTGCTGCCAAACGTTCAGAAAGAAGATGAACAGGTTGATGGCAATCGCCGCCGTCGCCGAGACGCCAAAGATCCAGACAAGCGCGAGACTGCCCAAGAGCGTGAAGATTACCGTGTCGATGGGGTGGAAGATGAACGTGCTCCACGCGTCCATGCGCTCGGCACTGTGGTGCGTCTGATGCGAATGCCGCCACATGAAGTCCACGTTATGAACCGTGCGGTGATAGGCATAGGTCCCCAGTTCCACGAGGAAGAACCCGCCGATGATTTGTGCCCAGAGCGGCAGGGCTGCAGCGCTCATCAACGAATACTGGCCCAGCAGACTATCCCACAAGAGCGGCGAATATCCGGCGAGGAAGAAATAGACAATGAAAAAGGCAACGCCGCGCAAGCGCCAAAACGGCATCTGCGGAAAGGCGCGCGGGTGGACAACAAAATCAAGGACGCAAAAGACGCCGAAGATCGATATGAAGACCCAATCAAGCAGACCAAGCATTTGAATTCTCCAACTACTGCATCGCGGCCTCTCGCCGCGTGAGATGGGGGAGATAGGCAAATTCGGTCAAAGCCACTAGTGAACTAGTGGTCTGGCGAGGATAGGAAGATTGTTTTGTCTTTGAATTCAGGGCGCTACGGGGTAAAGCGACACGGGATTTGCGTTTTTGATCGTGCAACGCCACATAGAAACCGTACCTGAGGTACAGTAGATTCAGGCCCTATAGAGGAGTTGACCATGCGGAAAGGCGAACAGACTCGCGAACGCATTTGCCAGATCGCTGAGCGCGGCATTCTGAGCAAGGGCTATGTGGCGACTTCTATTGAAGAGATTATCGTCGAAGCCGGCATCACCAAATCCGGCTTTTTCTATCACTTTAAGGACAAACTCGACCTCGCACGTGTGCTGCTGGAGCGCTACGTCGAAAATGACACGGCCTTCTTTGAGGAGATTTTTGATCGCGCGGATGAGCTGAGCGATGACCCACTTCAGCGCATGCTGATCTTCCTCAAGCTGTATTCGGAGAAGATGACGGAGGTCGAGGTTTCGCACCCGGGTTGCCTGATTGCGTCCTACTGCTATCAGGACAATCAGTTCAATAACGACATCCGCAAGATGATGGCCGACGCCATGTTCAGTTGGCGTGACATGTTCCGCCAACGATTTACGGAGATCGCGGAAAAATACCCCCCGCGCGAAGATGTCGACCTCGACGATCTCGCCGATACGGTCTCCACTATGGTAGAAGGGGGCATCATCATGGTGAAGGTATTGAAGCAGGAAGACATCATTGGCCGTCAGACTATGATCTTCCGCTCACTCATCAAAACCCTGTTCGTGCCCACCTAGAACGGATTGAGGGTATAGCCTTCCTGCTGTAGCTGTGCATGAGCCGTCATGGCGGACAGGGCCATGGTCACGCCGGGCAGCAGGTCATCGTTTGATACATCATTATAGGCCGCTGACTGCCCGCAAACATAAATGCGAACGCCGTGCTCATTGAGCGCCGCCACCAGCGCCGCGTTTGCATTCGGCATTTCCTTGAGCGGTTCATAGTGCGCGTCATTCGTGACGTCATGGGTCGCGCCGCCGTGGATGACAACGGCGAGGTGGATGTCTTCCGCCGGCACGCCCGCGGCCGCATGCATATTGATGAAACGCGCGAGGCTTTCCAGACCCCGGTTCACTTCGCCGGGCTCGCCCGCTTCGGCAAGATCGAAGGCCACGTGGAACTCGGTTCCTTCTGCAATCGGGTACTCATTGTCCACATCGGCAATGCGCCCGTAGTCGGGGATCGCGTCACCTGGGTGGAATGCCTCGGGACCTGCAAAAGCTGGAGCCGAGAAAAGAGCGAGAAAGAAAGCGAGAGCTTTGAGGAGTTTCATTGTCGTGACCTTTTCAGAAAGTCATTGAGACAGGGTGGGATGTGCTCGATTGGCGTTCCGCCAAACTGCACTGCTACCATATCACTTCAGCGCGCGACCGCGCGCCGGCCTTTCGGCCGCCTGTCGGAGCGGTGAGCGAAGCGAACAAGCGTGAGACCCAAAATGGCGGATGGGGTGGGATGTGCTCGATTGGCGTTCCGCCAAACTGCGCTGCTACCATATCACTTCAGCGCGCGACCGCGCGCCGGCCTTTCGGCCGCCTGTCGGAGCGGTGAGCGAAGCGAACAAGCGTGAGACCCAAAATGGCGGATGGGGTGGGATTCGAACCCACGAGACGCTTCCACGCCTGCCGGTTTTCAAGACCGGTGCCTTCAACCACTCGGCCACCCATCCGCGAGAGGCGAAACCCCTAGCAACGGGGCCAGAAGTCGTCAATCCGAGACCTTTGGCCCCGGGCCTCGGGTGATATAGGATTCGCCGCAGAAGCAGCCTTGGGAGAGTCGCTTGTTTGAAACCGCCCCCGAGCTTTGGCATCTGGGCCTTGCGCTGGCGATCGGGTTTCTGATCGGGCTGGAGCGCGGCTTTGTCTTCCGCGAGGAAGACCCCGGCCAGCGCTTTGCCGGTATCCGCAGTTTCACCCTTGTGGGGCTGCTGGGCGGGCTTGCCGCCCTGACCGTGCCCCCAACTGGCCCCGGCATGGCGATCACTTTCCTGGCGGGGCTCATCGCCCTTGTGGCGCTCAGCCAATTCATGTTGGGACGCAATAAAGGGGTGCTCGCAACCACCACGTCCATCGCCTTGCTTCTTACCTTTGCCCTCGGCTTTCTGGCCGTGGCGGGCGAGGCGCAAGTCGCCGCTGTCGCGGCCGTGGTGACAGCCTTCGTGCTGGCCATGAGGGAGCGGCTGCACGACTGGCTCAAACGCCTCGCCATGGTGGAGCTGCAAGCCGTGCTCCAGCTGCTGCTTATCAGCGTTGTCTTCCTGCCATTCCTGCCAAATGTGGGGATGGGGCCGGGCGGCGTGCTCAACCCCACAGAAATCTGGTGGATGGCGATCCTTGTCGCGGGGCTTTCGTTCCTTGGCTACATCGCCGTGCGCCTAGCGGGCCCGAACGCAGGGCTTTTGCTCACCGGCTTCTTCGGCGGGCTCGCCTCATCAACCGCCGTAACCGTCACCGTCAGCCGTATGGCGGAGCGAGGCAAGGCCTTTCTCTCGCTCCTCGCTGCCGCCGCGTCGCTGGCTGCGCTACTGATGTTCATCCGCATCCTGATCCTCGCGACGACAGTCAATCGCGAGATGCTGCCCCACCTCCTGCCGTCCATTGGTCTGATGGGACTGGTAACCGCCGTTGGCGCGGGCATCCTCATCATCCGCACACAGACCAAAAAGCAACCGCATAAGCCTGATCATTCGGAACTGTTGAAGAACCCGCTGGAGCTGCCGGTCGCGGTGGGCTTTGCCGCCTTGCTCGCGATCATCATCCTGCTCGCGCATTACCTCGAAGAATGGGCCGGGGCGCAGGGGCTATATGCGCTTGCCGCTGTATCGGGGCTATCCGATGTGGACGCCATTACGCTGGCCATGTCACGGCTGGCGCGGGACGGGGGCGACATCGACACCGCTGCCAATGCCATCGTCATCGCCGCACTAGTGAACACTGCCGTGAAGATCGGCATTGCCGCGGTCTTTTCCGGCGGGGCGCTGGTGGGCCGGCTGGGGCTTGTCCTGGGGCCCGTACTGGCCGCCGGGCTCTTCGCCTTCTTTTTTCTCTAGAGCGGCAGCGCGGGAAGGGCGCCGCCTTCGGGCAGGGCGAGGATCGCGTCAATCAACCCCTCGGGCTCAGGCATGCCGCCAAAGCTAAGCAAATCCTGCGCCTTGGCGATGAGCTGCTCCCGGGAAAGCGGCGCCTCAGGATCGCCCAGGGCGTCAGGACGCGCCTCCCGCAGGGTCGCGCCATCGTTGAGGGTCACCGACACCGCACCGCCCCAGCGGCCCGGGTAGGCCGCTTCCAGCGCCTCGGAGAACTTCACCGTCACTTTGGCGCGCAAGGGGGCGAGCCGGGCGCGGGCGCCCTCGTCAAAGCTCGCGAAGGTCACTTGATCGTCGCTCAGCGCCGCCGCCACCGTGTGCTGAAGCGAAAATTTCGCTGCGTATTCGGCTTCCGGGCTTTGGTTGTCACATAAATTGAGAGCTGCCTGATAAGTCTCGACAGTTACTGATTTTATCGCCTCGACGCTAGAAATCTGGGTGCGCAGGCGTTGGGCCGCATCGATAATCGGGTGCGTATGCCGGCACGAAGGCCAGGGCTTGATCGAGGTCTCGTGCACCTGCCAGCGGTGTTCGGGATCCGCCAAAACCGCCCCCGGGTCGACATCGGGGCAGGCGGCGGCGAAAAACCCACGCGGGCCCTCCAAAATCTCAGGTGGGCCGGTGAACCCCAATTTGGCAAGCTCCGCCGCCACCACACCGGCCTCCGCGCCGCGCCCGGCGTGAAGGTGTTTGGTCATGGCGCCGGTTGCCATGAACTCCCACAGGCCCGCGCTTTGGGTTCCTGCATTACCCAGGGCATCCACCATTTGCGCTTCATCGAGGCCCAGCAGAGACCCCGCCGCCGCCGCTGATCCATAGGGCCCGCAGGTCGCGGTGTTATGCCAGATGCGATAGTGGGCGGGACCCACTGCCATACCAACGCGGGTCGCCGCCTCAAATCCCCACAGCACGGCCTTCAGAAACCGGGGTCCACGCGCGCCGGAGGATTCCGCCATGGCCCAGGCCGCGGGTACCACGACGCAGCCCGGATGCACCACCGAAGCCTTATGAAGATCGTCGACCTCAAGAATGTGGGTGAGCGCGCCCATGACGAAGGCGCGGCGCCCCGCGTCCATCGCGCGGCCTTCGGCCCATTTTCCAATAATGCCGCCTTGCGCGGTGGATTGACCGGCCACGGCATTGGCCACCGCGTCCAGGGTGAAGAGGGCGGCGGCGTCCAGATCCCGCGTCTCCACGGGCTTTTGCGCCATCAGCCGAGCGAGCCCGCCGGTCAGCGACAATTCAGCCATGTCGATTGAGTTGGTTAAAGAACTCATAATCCTTTCACCATAGGCTGCTATCATCCTTCTGCTCGGCATCGCGCGAAAGCCATCCTGACATGATTTTCGCGCTGCCACGCAAGGGAACGTGTGGGTCAGACGTTTGAGGGTCTTGAAGTGATGGCGTTTTCGGTTCTGCCGCTGCGGCGGTTTGCGGGGCTGTTTCTGACAATTGCATTTGCATTGCTGCTGGGCGCTTGCGCGAGCGGGCGGGGCGCGCATCCCACCGTGGGCACCTATAAGGTCGGCCAGCCGTATCAGATCGCGGGCACCTGGTATTATCCGCGCGAGGACCCCGAGTATAACGAGACCGGCGTTGCCTCCTGGTACGGCGACGAGTTTCAGGGCCGCCCCACGGCGAACGGCGAACGGTTCGACATGAACCTTCTGACTGCCGCGCATCCAACGCTGCCCATGCCCAGCCATGTGCGCGTCACCAATTTGAACAATGGCCGTTCCATCATCGTCCGCGTGAACGATCGCGGACCTTTCGCGCGCGGCCGCATTATCGATCTTTCTCGCGCTGCTGCCCGTGAGCTGGGTTTTGAGCGAGACGGCACCGCGCCGGTGCGAGTGCAGAACCTGGGCGTCGCGCCCCTCAATGTGGCGAGCGAGGAAGCGCGCGGCGTTATGGAAGGCCGCCGCATGCAATTGGCCTCCGTCAATGCCTCCACCGTCACCGCCGCAACGCTGACCCCGCCGGGCGCATCAAGCAGCGCCCCGCAACCTGTGGCGGTCACCCCGGCGCGGGACGTGAACGGCCCTGCCGTGGAACGCAACCGCCTGCCAGATCATGCGCCGCGCCTTTATGTGCAGGTCGGAGCCTTTGGCATGGAATCAAATGCGCTGAACCTGATGAGCCAACTTCGGGCCACGGGACAGATCAACAATGCCGGCGTCGCCCCGGTTCAGGTGAACGGTCAGGATCTCTACCGCGTGCGGCTGGGCCCCTTTACGGACGTGAATGACGCCGACACGGCCCTGCGCCAGGTGGCGGGGCTGGGCTATCACGCCGCCCGCATTATCGTCGATTAATCGTCGCATTTCCCTGCTATTCCGGGCCAGATCCGGCGCGGAAATCCGCCGATCTCACCACCTCCACCCCTCCACTGGACGGGGCGGGGAGAATGAGGGTACCCATATCCCTCCCATCCCCCGCGTAACAGGGCAAAGGACGCCATGCTGCACCACCGCATACCGCTGATCATCTCCCGCCTTCTCTTCGCGCTCGCGCTGCCGTTCATGGCGAGCGCGGCACTGGCGCAGGAGATCGAGACCCCCGCCGAATATGCCATCCTGATCGACGCCGACACGGGCTTCGTGCTGTTCCAGAAGAACGCCGACGAGCTCATGCATCCGGCTTCCATGTCAAAGCTGATGACGCTCGAAATTCTGTTCCAACGGCTTCAGGAAGGCTCCGTCACGCTGGATCAGGAATTCCACATTTCCACCGAAGCCTGGCGTCGCGGCGGTTCGGCCTCTGGCTCCTCGACCATGTTCGCGGAATGGAATTCCTGGGTGCCTGTCGAGGACCTTATTCAGGGGATCACCGTTGTTTCAGGCAATGATGCCTGTATCGCCATCGCCGAGGCGCTTTCGGGGACCGAGGCGGACTTCGCCGTCACCATGACATCGCGGGCGCGGGAGTTGGGGCTTGAGCAAGCCACCTTTGCGAACTCCACCGGCTGGCCCGACCCCAACCACGTCATGACCGCGCGCGAACTTGCCTTGCTCGCGCAACATATCGTCCAGACTTATCCGGAATATCTCCATTACTTCGGCGAAGAAGAATACACCTGGAACGACCATACCCAGCCCAACCGCAATCCGCTGCTTTATCGCTTTCCCGGCGCGGACGGCCTGAAGACCGGCCACACGGAAGCCAGCGGCTATGGCCTTGTGGGCACGGCGGAACGGGACGGGCGGCGGCTCATCCTTGTGGTCAATGGGCTCACAAGCGAACGCCAGCGCGCGGAGGAAAGCCAACGCCTGCTGACCCTTGGCTTCAATGCTTTCCGCGAATACGATTTGTTTGCCGAAGGGGACATCGTTGGCAACGCCGAGGTGTGGGGCGGGCAGGAAACCTCTGTGCCGCTCACCATCCGTGACGATGTGTCGGTCATCCTGCGGCGCGAAGCGCGTCGCGACATGCGCGTTTCCATCAACTACACAGGCCCCGTGCGCGCACCCATCATTACCGGCAGTGAGGTTGCCACCTTGCGCGTCACCGCGCCGGGGGTGGAGCCGCAAGAGTTTCCGCTTTATGCCGCCGCCTCCATTCCCCGTGCGGGGATCCTTGGCCAGGTGGTGATGGCACTCGACCATCTCGTTTTTGGCGGCATCGATGAAGACGCCGCCGAGGGTCCAACCGAAGTGACCGTGGAGCCTTCTGAAGCACCCTCCGCTGACGCAGAAACGGAGTAAGCCCCTTTGAGCGCCGCGAGCCCCCCAGAAACCAAGGGCAAGTTCATCACCCTTGAAGGGGGCGAGGGCGCGGGCAAGTCCACGCAAATGGAACGCCTGGCCGAACGTCTGATCGCTTGCGGTATCGACGTGGTAACAACGCGGGAGCCGGGCGGCTCCCCCGGCGCAGAGGACATCCGCAAGCTGCTCGTCACTGGCGACACGAACCGGTGGAGCCCCATGACCGAGGCGCTGCTCAATTACGCCGCGCGCAACGATCATCTGAACAAAACCATTCATCCCGCGCTGGAAGAGGGCGCCTGGGTCATCTCCGACCGCTTTGCCGATTCAACCCGCGCCTATCAGGGTACAGCCGAGAGCATCCCCGCTGACGCGATTGAAGCGCTCGACCAGATGGTGGTGGGCGCGACGCAGCCCGACTTGACGCTGATCCTCGATCTGCCGGTGCATGTGGGATTGGCGCGCGCCACCCATGGCGACGGCGGCGATGAGAACCGCTTCGAGCGCATGGGCAAGCCATTTCACGAACGCCTGCGCAATGCCTTCCTTGATATCGCCAAGACCCACAAGAAACGCTGTGTCGTCATCGATGCCTCCGGCACACCGGACGAGGTGGCCGACGCCATCTGGGCGGCTGTCACCAAAAAGTTCCGCGAGCTGACGAAGGGGGCGGCGTAATGGCTCGCGGTGAAGTGGCAACGCCCGAGGCGGATCGGCTGCTCGACTTCGCGCACCCGCGCGAGACGTTCACACTTGTGGGTCATGAGGCGGCAGAGCGCGCCGCGCTCGATGCGTGGAACTCCGGCAAGATGCATCACGCCTGGCTCATCACCGGGCCGCAGGGCGTGGGCAAGGCAACGCTTGCCTATCGCATGGCGCGGTTTCTGCTCGCCAATCCGCGTGAGGAACTGGGACCAAAAGACTCGCTTGATGTGGCGCCCGACCATCCCGAAGGCCGCTTGGTGACAGCGGGAAGCCATCCGGATCTTTTCGTCCTGCGCCGCCCGTGGAATGAAAAGACAAAAAAACACATGAGCGGTATTCCCGTGGATACCGTGCGCAAGGTGGGCAATTTCTTTTCCACCCACGCGAGCCATGGCGGTTGGCGCATCGTGATTGTGGATGCCGCTGACGATATGAATGCCTCCGCCGCCAATGCGCTCCTCAAAGTACTGGAGGAGCCGCCGCAAAAGGCGATCCTCATTCTGGTGAGCCATTCGCCCGGGCGGCTTTTGCCCACCATCCGGTCGCGTTGCCGCAAGCTGACGCTCAACGCGCTGTCGCCCGAAGACATCGCGCAAGTGCTGGCTGCGAACGGCCACGACCTCAGCCAAAAGGATGCCGCCGCCGTTGCCGCCATTGCCGAAGGCAGCGCGGGCGAGGCGCTCTCCCTCGCGGCTGGGGGCGGGCTTGAACTCTACAAAGAAGTCGAAGGCGTGCTCGGCGCGCTGCCGAACCCCGATATCCGCGCGCTGCACAAGCTGGCCGATGCGGTGGCCAAACGCGGGGCGGATGACACATGGCGCGCCGGCACCGACATGGTGGTGCGCTGGACAGGCCGCGTCGCCCGTGCCCTTGCCTTGGGCGACCCCGGGACCGATATCGTTGTGGGAGAGGGCAGCCGCATGTTGACCCTTGCACGAGGCACCAGCGCCGATGCCTGGGCCACGGCCTGGAACGACATCGCGCATCATTTTGCGCGCGGCGAGGCGTTGACCATGGACAGAAAGCAGATGTTCCTGAACGCCATCTTCATGCTGCAGGACATCGCACGCGGAAAGGCGGCCTGAGTGTTCGTAGACAGTCATTGCCATCTCGATTTCGACGGACTGCGCGAACATCTCGACGATGTGCTGGCGCGTGCGGATGAGGCGAACGTGGGCACCATGGTCACCATCTGCACAAAGGTCACCCAATTCGAGCGCGTGCTGAGGATTGCGGAGGACTATGAGCGCGTCTGGTGTTCCGTCGGCATTCATCCGCACGAGGCCGAAAGCGAGCCGCAAACCAGCGCGGAAGAACTCATGCGCTTTGCCGAACACCCCAAGGTGGTGGGCATCGGCGAGACGGGGCTCGATTATTTTTACGATCACAGCCCTCGCGATTTACAGAAGCGCGCTTTTCGCGAGCACATCCGCGCGAGCCGTGAGACCGGACTGCCGCTGATCATCCATTCCCGCGACGCGGACGAAGACATGGCCGAAATCCTCGAAGAGGAAACGAAAGAGGGCGCCTTTCCCATTCTGCTCCATTGCTTTTCCAGCGGCCCGGAACTTGCGCGCCGCGCGCTTGCGCTCGGCGGTTACATTTCTCTCTCAGGCATTATCACGTTCAAAAAAGCGGACGAGCTGCGCGCCATTGCATCGGAAGTGCCGTTCACGCGGATGCTTGTGGAAACCGATGCGCCTTACCTTGCACCTGTACCGCATCGTGGCCAGACGAACGAGCCATCTTTCGTGCGCCACACGGCCGAAAAGCTTGCCGAAATCAAAGGCGTGCCCGTAGGCCAGATTGAAACAGCGACGACGACAAACTTTTTTGAGTTGTTCAGTAAGGTGGAACGGCCAGCATGACCCTCCGCATTACCATCCTTGGCTGCGGGTCCTCTGGCGGCGTGCCGCGCATCGGCGGGAACTGGGGCGCGTGCGACCCCGCCAATCCCAAGAACCGGCGACGACGCTGTTCAATCCTGGTGGAGCGGGGTGAGGGCGAGGCGACCACCTCCGTCCTCGTGGACACATCCCCAGACATGCGCGAGCAATTGCTGGATGCCAATGTCGGCCGCCTTGATGGCGTCATCTTTACCCATGAGCACGCGGACCAGAGCCACGGCATTGATGACCTGCGCATGATCGCCATCAACATGATGAAGCGCGTGCCGGTCTGGGCGGACCGGCGCACGTTGAGCATCCTTGAAACTCGCTTCGACTATTGCTTCGTCACGCCAAAGGGATCGGGCTATCCGCCGATCCTCGAACCTCATGTGATCGATGTTGACAGTGACAGCTTTTCAATCGAGGGCCCGGGTGGGCCGCTGACCATCACACCGTTCTGGCAAGAGCATGGGCACATCCGGTCGCTTGGGTTCCGCTTTGGCAACATCGCCTATACGTCCGACGCCCATGACATCCCGGAAGAAAGCTGGCCGCGCCTTGAGGGGCTCGACACCTGGATCGTCGACGCATTGCGTTACACGCGCCACCCGAGCCATGCGAATGTGGAGACCGCGCTTCAGTGGCTCGACCGCGCAAAGGTGAAACGGGGCGTGCTCACGAACCTGCACGTGGATCTCGACTACGAGACTTTGCGCGGCGAACTACCGGGCCATGTTGAGCCGGCCTACGACGGCATGGTGGTCCATACCTAGGCGCGTTGCATTGCAGCATCTTGTATCAACTCCAAGTTGACTGCCCCTGAGGCTCAGCCATAGGATTGGCGCATCCGATAAAGGGGATAGATCATGATGAAATCGATATTTGCTACTGCCGCAGTTTTCGCGGCACTTACCGTTGCGCCTGCCTTCGCTGAAGACAATGTCGTGTTGCCGATGGATCAACGTGTCACGAACTCTACGAACCAGGGCGGCGCCGACGTCACGCGCACGCAAACCCAGCTCAACGGCGTTTGCCTTTATGACGGTCGCGCATATTCGGTTGGCGCGCATGTCTGTACGACGCGCCACACGCTTCAGATTTGTGTGCAGGACCAACCGGGGCCCGATGAGGGACCGCGCTGGGATGCCATGATGGGCAATATGGACGAGTGCCCGGGCTAGAACGCTTCCTAGTGCTTATTCCACCAGCTGCGTGACGATGATGCCGGCCATCTGCGTATTCGTGCCGGAACACGTCATTTGCACATCCACGTTGCCGGTAAAGGTCACCGTGCCCGCGACGATCACAAAGCAGCCGCCCGTGGGGTCGGCGTTGCCCAGCAGTTCCACGTCCACACCGGGGGCATAGATCGCGCCATCGAACCAGGGGTCGGAACTGCCATTGATGATCCAGCGGTCGCTGTTGCTGCCGGCGCGGTCAGGCGCGTTCGGGTCGCGCATGAAAAGGATATCGTCATAGTCACCGCTGGTGGGTGCGCGCAGCTGGAGGTCGGAGCCGCCGTTGAACCGCACGCCGCCGGGGTCGCCGCCGCCACTGTTGGTGAAGATAAAGGTGACATCGTCGCCATAGACTTTGGCCTGGCCGTTCACAATGAAGTCGGCGCCGTCGAAGATATAGACGCCCGCGTCGAACGTGGTCTCGCTTTGCGAGCCCAGGCTGACATCACCGCAATAGACGCCGGGGGTCAGAACAGGCGGAGCTTCTTCGCCACCGCCACCATTCCCGTTGCCGTTTCCATTTCCGTTGCCGTTTCCATTTCCGTTGCTGTTGCCGTTGCCATTGCCCTTGTTACCGCTGACGAGCTTTTTGCTCACGCCGTTACTGTCACAGCCGCTGAATGCGGGAACGGTAAGGTCGGCGAAAGGGTTGGCGATAGGGTTGGCATAGGGCGCCAGCGAGGCTTGCATGTTGACGCGGTCTTCGATGCCGCCCACGGCGCGCACAATGGTACCCTGAACGTCGGCGGACCCTTGGGCAAGGATGGCGCGGTCATTTGTGGAGTTTGAGCCGATACCGCAATCAAGTTGCACATCGGAGTTGCCGGAAATCAAAATGGCCGAGGGCAGGGTGCGATCAAGCGCGAGCACGCAGACCTCGCCATCCGTGCTCGACAGGGCCACCGCGCGAGCCTGGGCCTGCGGCGTTGACTCAACAAACAGTCCGGCAAAAAAGATCGGAACGTCCTGGCTGACAATCACTTCCACCGCATTGGGATTGCCCGCATAGGCGCCGGAGGTCGGCGGGCTGTTGACCTCAAGGTTCGTCAGCGTCGCAATGTTCACGCCGCCACGGGTGAAGGTGGATTGCGCCACGGTCTCCGCCGTATCACCGGAATAGCCCGCCGCGCTTTGCAGGGCGACGTCCGCCGCAGCCGCCATGGCCGCCATGTCGGCCGCCGTTTGCAGCTTGCGGTCCGTCTGGTACCAAGAGGCCGCGTCGATGCCGAAAGCAATGGAGCCCGCGAGGACCATTGAAAGCACCGAAAACAGGACGGCCGTTGCGCCCTTATCCTCGCGCGCAAAACGCGCCAGTCCGGTGCCGAAACCGGGGCGAGGGGATTGGGACGTACTCTTGGCAGAGCGGTTGGCAGAGCGATGGGAAAGCCACCCAAGGAAAAGCATGGCGCGAAACTCCGTGCCTGAAACGCAAGGAACCCCGATTGGTCCTTGACCCTCAGTGTCGCGGAAACAGGTCAAAAAGACCTGAAGGACTATGATTAAATTGAACCAATGACCTCGATAGTTGAATAAGGGCAGCCCTCCAAACACTCGGGTTTTTGGGCGGAAACCGCAGAAATCCGGCGCTATCGATCTGGGCGGGAACCGGCTAGAATTCTCCAATGAATAGAGTCGCTTAGCCCGAAAGGCTCAGTCATGGCTTTAGTCCAATATCTGGGATACGGGGTCCGATGGGTCGGCGCTTTTGCTGTGGCCGTCGTCACCATGGTGGCGGCCCTGATGGTCATTGCCGTGGTTCCGGCACTCATTTTTGGCTCTGAGAGCGAGGAAGTCCTGAATCTGGCGCGCAGTTGGACCGCAATCTTTTGGTACGCGTTATTCCTGGTGCCGCTGGTCGCGGGGCTGGCGCTGCCGTTCGCGGCCGGGTTCTCGCTCATCGCGGAGCTGAGCGGGATCGAGATCCACGCGGGCCGTTATGCGGCGCAGGGCGCGGGCGCCGGGCTGATCGTGGGCTGGCTGACAACGCAGCAGGTCTGGGCCGGCAATCCGCCGATTGATTTCGCCATTGCCGGGGGGCTTGGCGGGCTGATGCTCGGGGCCTTGCACTGGCGGCGCTTCCAGCTGATCCCAAGGCGCCAGCCGCCGGAGCATGAGCTCTGAGGCTGTTTAGCCGCGGCTGCGCCACCAGCCGAGGGCAATGAAGACCGCGGCGCCCCAGAGGATGCTCGCCGCGCCAGCCAGCTGGATCTCAAATGACAGGCTGTAAAACCCCGGGAAGAAGGCAATCGCGATGCCGTCCAGGAACAAGGCCGCCATCGTGGCCACGGCAACGCCTGCAAAAATATTGTCCTTGGTCAGCCCAGCGAGTTTTTCCAGCAGCAGCACGAATGGAAAACTGATCGGGAACAGGAGTACGTAGAAGAGAATATGTTTCAGGCCGAAATCAAACAGCCACGAGCCAAAGAAACGAATTGCCATCGCGGCGACGAACCAAAGCACGATGCCGGTCGCAATAACGATAGTGGTTTGGCGGGTGGTAAGGGACATAACGGGCCTCCTGGTCTGAATCAGCGCATGATCCGCAGTCTAGCGCATCTCAGGGGCAGCCTTTGGCACCCTCAATATATTGCCAATTATTTACCATAATATAAATTATGCGCTATATTGAGATAAGGTCAGAATGATGCCCCACTGCAAAAATACCGCCCAGAACTAATCGTCTTCGCACCACGCTACTGGCCGCATAGACTTACCCCATGACAATCCTTCTCACGGGCTTTGAGCCCTTTGGCACGCACACGGAAAACCCCAGCCGCGATATTGTGGCAGCGGTCGCACGCGCCTGGGATGGCTCACATAAACTCACGACACGCATTCTGCCCGTTGAATACGATGCGGCTGGCGCTTCCATTGGCGAGTTGATGGATGAATTGCGCCCCCATGCGGTGCTGATGCTTGGCCTCGCCGATAGCGCGCCACGGCCCCGGCTCGAGCGCGTCGCCCTCAACATTGATGATGCGGACATATCTGATAACGCCGGGGTCCTGCGCCGCGGCAAAGCGATCCGCGTGTCAGATCCCCTCGCCCTGCAAACAACGCTTGATCTGGTCCAGATGCAGGCCCGCCTGGCCGAGACAGGCTTTGCGGTGGACGTTTCGAACCACGCTGGCGCCTATATCTGCAATCACACCTATTACGAGGCTCTGCGTCGCGCCGGCACAAGCGATACGGAGCCTCGTTGCCTTTTTGTCCATGTGCCGCCCTCCCCGGCGACGCTCAAAGAGACAGAACCCCATATGCATGCAATGGTGCGCATGACGGAACAGATCATCAAACTGCTGGTGGATTAATCACCGCCGGCTGAACCGAGGGGTCCACTATGGCCGGCAAAGCATCAGAATTCACTGGCGATATTCCTCGCAACTACAACGACGGCCTCGGGCCAGTTCTATTTGATCCGTATGCAGACGATTTAGTAAAGCGTGCCAAAGCGCTAAAACCTGTGAGAGTTCTAGAGCTTGCCGCCGGAACGGGCATCGTGACACGGAAACTGCGCGATGCCTTGCCCAAAGCAACTTCGATTGTTGCATCGGACCTCAACCAGGCCATGCTTGATGTTGCCAGCCCGCTATTCGAAACAAGCGAGAACATTTCGTTCGAAGTCGTTGATGCCATGTCGATCCCCAAGGCGGATGACAGCTTCGATCTCGTGACATCCCAATTCGGCATTATGTTCATGCCGGATAAGGTCGCCAGCTTGCGCGAGGCGCGCCGGGTACTTCAACCCGGCGGCACCTACTTATTCAATACCTGGGGCAGTTGGGACGGCAACCCCTGGGCCGGACTGGGCCACAAAGCGGTCGAAGGCTTTTTCCCAGGCGAGGCGCCGGGCTTTTACAAGGTGCCCTTTCATTATCACGACCCCAAAGAAATCAAGCGCGATCTGAAGGCCGCCGGGTTCAAGAACGTGAAGATCAAAGAGTTGAAAAAGGCGGGTCACATTTCGTCGCATGAAGTGCTCGCCCATGCAGCGGTCTTCGGCAACCCACTTGCGGATGAAATTCGCGCGCTCAATACAGGCGTGACGCCGGAGCAAGCGCAAGAGGCAGTCCGCGCCGCATTGGAGACCGCCTTCGGGCCTGCGCCAACCAAAATGCCGCTCATGGCTTTGGTGGTCACCGCGACAGCGCCCTAAGCAAACGCTAGCCGAGGACGCGCCCGTTGGAGTGCTCGTTCGCTACGATCTTGAGATCGGCGGCGACCATTTCCTTCACGAGAGTCTTGAAGCTCGTCTGGTGCTCCCAGCCGAGCACGCGCTTGGCCTTTGACGCATCGCCAAGCAGAAACTCAACTTCCGCCGGGCGATAATAAATCGGATCGACGGCGACCAGCACGTCGCCAGTCTTCGCATCGACGCCCTTCTCGTCCGTGCCCTCACCTTGCCATTTGATTGTGCGGCCGACCTCGGCAAATGACAGCTCCACAAACTCGCGCACCGAATGGGCTTCGCCCGTCGCCAGCACATAATCATCCGGCACATCTTGCTGAAGAATGCGCCACATGCCTTCGACATAATCGCGGGCGTGGCCCCAATCGCGCTGCGCATCAAGATTCCCCAGAAACAGCTGGTGTTGGAACCCGAGCTCGATCGCCGCCACCGCGCGAGTGATCTTGCGCGTGACAAAGGTTTCGCCCCGGCGCGGGCTTTCGTGATTGAACAAAATGCCGTTCGAGGCGTGGATGCCGTAGGCCTCGCGATAGTTCACGGTGATCCAGTAACCGTAGAGTTTCGCAATCCCGTAAGGGCTGCGCGGATAGAACGGCGTGGTTTCCGTTTGCGGGCTCTCCAGCGCCTTGCCATAGAGCTCCGACGTGCTGGCCTGATAGAACCGTGTTTCGCCCTCCAGCCCCAACAGCCGGATTGCCTCGAGAATGCGCAAGGGCCCCAGCCCGTCCGCGTTGGCGGTGTATTCCGGGGTCTCGAAACTGACGTGAACGTGACTCTGTGCCGCGAGATTGTAGATCTCGTGCGGGCGCACCTCCTGGATCAGCCGCATCAGGTTTGTTGCGTCGGAAAGGTCGCCATAATGCAGGTGGAAGTTGGTCGCGCTTTCGTGGGGGTCCACGTAGAGGTGATCCACCCGCCCCGTATTAAAGGATGAAGAGCGGCGCTTAACGCCATGAACTTCATAGCCTTTTTCAAGGAGGAGTTCTGCCAAGTACGACCCGTCTTGGCCTGTGACGCCGGTGATCAGCGCTTTTTTCATGTCGGTCTTCGCCGCCCCGTTGCACTCGTATGGGAGCGCTATAAACGGCGCGAGCGCACCCAAGTCAATGGTGGCGGGGTTCCGCCACGTGACCCATATGTGCGCCCGACCGGCCCTAGACATCCAGTGCCCAATCCGCAATCGTGGACCCGCTGACATTTCGTCAAACCATCGCGGCGAACGCTCGGCGGGTTGGTTGGGAAAGACCTGGGAACCATCGGGACCAAAAGGGGCCAAGCACAGCGCATGAGTACGTTTCATCTCAAACGGTGGCAGATCGCCGCCTATGCCGCCCCGTCCATTCCCAACTCCGCCCTCGGGCTTCCCATCGCCGTCTATCTGCCCGCGTTCTATGCCGAACAGGCGGGCCTGACCGTTGCGACCGTGGGCACGATTTTTATGCTCGCGCGCTTCTGGGATGTCTTTACCGACCCGATCATGGGCCTTCTGTCGGACCGCTATCCCACCCGCTGGGGCCGCCGCCGCCACTGGATCGTTATGTCGGTGCCCATCATGGTCTTTGCCGCGTGGCAGTTGTTCATGCCGCCACAGGATGTGGGCCTTATGCATCTGCTGGTGTGGATGTTTGTGCTTTACGTGGGGTACACGCTGCTCACCATCTCGCATATTTCCTGGGGCGCGGAGCTGACGCCCGATTATCACGAACGAAGCCGGGTTCAGGGCTGGCGCGAGTTTGCGCTTGTGCTGGGCATGTTCACCGTGCTCGCCCTGCCCGCCATGATCGAGATTGCGGGTGCAAACACCGCCGATGAGCCCGCACCGCAAGCGATTGAGCAAGCCGCCATCGACACGGCCCCGGAATCCATCGCAAGCAGCGAGGAAGCCGCCGTAATGGTCGCCGAGGCCGCGACCGAAAACGAAGGTCAGCGCGCCGTGGGACGGGACAAGATCGCCTCCATGGGCTGGTTCGTGATCATCCTCTTGCCCATCACCGTGGCCTTCGCCGTCAGCCTGGTGGGCGAACGCAAGGTGAAGGAACAGCCCCAGATCGAGTGGAAACAGATCTGGACCGTGCTCAAGACCAATTCGGCCGTGAAGCGCCTCTTGCTGGTGGACATCATCGCGGGCTTCGGGCCCAGCGTGTCCGGCGCGCTCTATATCTGGTTCATCGCCTATTACGTTGGCTATGGCGAATGGGCGAGCCGGATCCTGCTGCTCTATTTCGTGGCGGCCTTTGTGGGCGTGCCGTTCTGGATCAACATTTCCTATCGCATCGGCAAACACCGGGCGCTGGCTTTCGGGTTTATCTATGCCTGCGTGATCCTTGCGACCTACCTCATCTCACCCCATGCGCCCTTCCCTGTAGTTCTCTTGCTCAATGTGCTTTACGGGCTCGCCTATGGCGCGGGGCCGTTCCTGCTCCGCTCCATGATGGCGGACGTGCGCGACTATGACCTGCTGCATTCAGGGCAGGAACGCACGGGGCTCTATTTCAGCCTACTCACCATGACCAGCAAGGTCGGTGCCGCGCTGGCCGTGGGCGTGACGCTCACCCTCCTCGGCGTTGTCGGCTTTGACCCGACGCTGGGGGCTGACAATACGCCGGGCTCCATCAACGCCATTGGCCTGATGTTCGTCTTCTTCCCCATGGCCGTCTATGGGCTGGGTGCGGCTCTCATCTGGAATTTTCCGCTCGATCAGTCCGAACAGGAAAAACTGCGCGCTGCCATCGACAAAAAACAGCGCGAGCACGGGGATCATGGCGCCATCGATTCCATGACGGGTATCAGCCCGCCACGCGGTGAGATAGAAGATCAGCCTGCCGACTAGCAGGAGGATATTTCATGGCCAAACCGCCACCCAAGGACCCCGGCTCCATTGAGGGGCTTCTGGAGATTATGGCTGCCCTGCGCGACCCAAACGGCGGCTGCCCCTGGGATCTGGAACAGACCTTCGCCACCATTGCTCCCTACACCATCGAGGAAGCCTATGAGGTCGCGGACGCGATCCATGAAGGCGATATGGCGGGCCTCAAAGGGGAGCTGGGGGACCTGCTTTTTCAGGTGGTCTATCACGCGCGCATGGCCGAGGAAGCGGGAAGCTTTGACTTCCATGAAGTTGTAAAATCGATATCTGAGAAGATGTTGCGGCGGCACCCTCATGTTTTTGGTGAAGCAGATATCGCCTCCGCTGAAGCCCAGACCCGCAACTGGGAAGAGATCAAGGCCGCGGAACGCAAAGCCGCGAAGGCTACGAGCCTGCTCGACGACGTGCCCAAAGCCCTTCCCGCCCTCACTCGCGCCGAAAAAATCACCAAGCGTGTGGCCCGCGTGGGCTTTGACTGGCAGTCGCCGGAAACGGTCTATGCCAAACTTGAGGAAGAAATTGGCGAGGTGAAGGAAGCTGCCGCCAGCGGAGACAAGGCAGCGATACAGGACGAACTCGGCGACGTGCTGTTTGTGGTAGCCAACCTTTGCCGCAAGTACGGCGTCGATCCGGAAGCCGCCCTCGCCGGCACCAACCGCAAATTCGCCTCGCGCTGGCGCTACATCGAAGCCGAGGCTGGAAAGGCCGGCAAACGCCTGGAAGATCTTTCGATCACCGAACTGGACGCACACTGGGAAGCCGCGAAGGCGTTCGATCCGAAGTAGCCGCCTCTCAAAACGTCATTCCGGGGCCGAGCGATAGCGAGGAACCCGGAATCTTGCCCACAGCACGATCCGCGAGATTCCGGGTCTAACACATCGCCTCCAAAGCCCTTGGCTTTGGGCTCATGTAACGCCCGGATTGACAATGGGGGTCAGGACGGCACGCCTTTGGGGAACAATGTCTTGTGGACGAGCTCCCACGCAGGGGCGTCGGCTACGGCGATGAGCCCGCGCTTGTCCTTGGCCTGGGCCTTATAGGTCTCGCCATCGAGATAGGCTGACCGACCGCCAGCTTCGGCCACGATCAGCGCGCCCATGATGTGATCCCAAGGGTTCGCGCGCCAATAGAGCGCATGGTCGAGAATGCCGCGCGCAATTTGCACATAAGTGAGCCCGGAGCAATAAAGCTCCTCATTGCTCTTGAAGGCGCCCATATGGATGAGCACTTCGTCCCGCACCGGCCTTTCGAGATATTTGCAGTGGATGGCGCCGTGCATGTCGCCCGCGCGCTCCGGCGCTTTGCGGCCCTTGAGCTTCGCGCCGTTGAGAAAAGCACCGCCGCCCACCTCCGCAATGGTCATCTCGTCCGACGCAGGCGCATAAATCCAGGCCGCCTTCGGCGCGCCTTTTTGCACCAGTGCCACCATGACGGCGAAGAGTTCCGTGCCTTCAGTAAAGTTTTTAGTGCCGTCAACCGGGTCGATCACCCATACCGGTTCATCCTGATCCAGATGGGAAAGGAGCGAGCGATCCTCGTGCACACCCTCCTCCCCCACCACCAGAGAGCCGGGGATCATGTCGCGAAAAGCAGCGGTCAGGCGGCGCTCGGTGGCAAGGTCGGCTTCGGTAACGGGGTCGCCTTTGGTCTTATCGCGCACCTCATGATCCTTGAGGTTCCGCCAACGGGGCGTCACCTCCTCGGCGGCGACTTCTTTGATCAGCGCGGCAACTTTTTCCGGATCAACCATACAGCCTCTAATCCGCCGCTCGCGCCACGACACGGGGCGCCTCAAACCGTTTGCGGAAGCGGCCGAGTTCCCCCGGCGCAATGCGCACCCGGAGGAAACTGTGGCCTTCGTCGTCAGTGCGGCTGGCCAGCACATCCGCATGGGAATGGAGCCAGGCCATGGCCTCCCCCTCTTCTGGGCCAAGATCGAGATCAACGACTTCACGACCACGTTCGAGAGCGGTCTCAATGACGCCGAGCAGCCCGTCCATGCCGGTGCCCTTAAGCGCGGAGACCAGCACCATAGGTGCATTGGGCGAAGACCGGTCACAGGCGTTTGCCAAAACCTCCGCCTGATCGGCGGGCAGCGCATCGGCCTTGTTCATCACTTCGATGATGACGCGCTCATCATCCTCACCGATACCAAGTTCCGTCAGCACCTTGAGCACGTCACCGCGTTCCGCCTCCGTTGAGGGGCTGGAAGCATCGCGCACATGCAGCAACACATCGGCGGCGAGCACTTCTTCCAAGGTTGCGCGGAAGGCCGCGATCAGCTGCGTCGGCAGGTCGGAGATAAAGCCCACCGTATCGGACAAAATGACTTGTTGGCCCTTGGGCAATTTAATCGCGCGCATGGTGGGGTCGAGCGTAGCAAAGAGCATGTCTTCTTCCACCACACTCGCACCGGTCAGGCGATTGAACAGCGTGGACTTACCGGCGTTGGTATAGCCGACGAGCGCGACCACCGGATAAGGCACCTTGGTGCGCGTCGCACGGTTTACTTCGCGAGTGCGCGTCACCTTCTCAAGCTGCTTCTTGATCTTGTCGATGCGGTCTTGCAGGGCGCGACGGTCGGCCTCAATCTGCGTTTCACCGGGACCGCCAATAAACCCGAGCCCGCCCCGTTGCCGTTCCAAGTGGGTCCAGCTCCGCACAAGCCGGCCCTTCTGATAGGTCAGGTGCGCCAACTCCACCTGCAACGTGCCTTCGCGGGTCTGCGCCCGCGCGCCAAAAATTTCGAGGATCAGCCCGGTACGGTCGAGCACCTTGCACTTCCACGCGCGTTCCAGGTTACGCTGTTGCACGGGGCTCAGCTCCCCGTCCATCACGACCAGCGCCACATCCAGGTCATGAGTCAGGGTCGCAATCTCCTCGACCTTGCCCGAGCCGAGCAATGTCGCCGACGTCACTTTGCCCAGCGGCGCAACGGCGGCATGAACCACCTCAAGGTCGATGGCTTGCGCCAGACCCACAGCTTCCTCAAGCCGCGCCTCGGGGGTACGGCTGTAGTGGTCGCGCGCCGCCTTGATGTCGGGCACGATGACAATCGTCCGCGCGCCCGTCTGGGGGCCGCCGCTCTCAAATGTAAAAGTCGTATCTGCTGTCAAAATTTAGGGATGCCCGTGACGGGTCAATCCACCTCTGTTTCCGGTTCAAACAATTGCACGGGGCCGCCCGGCATAATGGTCGAAATCGCATGCTTGTAGACAAGTTGCGAATGGCCATCACGGCGCAGGAGGACACAGAAATTGTCGAACCAGGTAATCACGCCCTGCAGCTTTACACCATTGACCAGAAAGACGGTCAGCGGAATCTTTTGCTTGCGGACATAGTTGAGAAACGTGTCTTGCAGGTTTGGGCTCTTGTCACTGGCCATTGGTCTTCCCTGTTCTTGTTATCGTCGCCCACGGGGTCTGGCCCCCGGGCGCCGGCCGCCGGTCATTTGCGGCCTATCCTCATAGATATAGTCATAGATGGCCCAAATTCAAAAATCACCCGGCAACGGAGCCTTTCAAATAAAATTCACGCACCGCCAGGGCCACGGAGCCCGGCGCGCCGTTGGCCACAGGCTGACCGTCGATTTCCACCACTGGCAGGACCATGGCGGACGCGGACGTCTGGAAGGCTTCCCTCGCGGATTTGGCCTCTTCGACGGTAAAGGGCCGCTCGATAATCTTGCGCCCTTCTTGCTCCGCCAGGCTGATAATCACCCGGCGCGTGATACCATTGAGGATCGAGGTGTCCGCCTTTCGGGTGACGAGGTTTCCGTCCGCGTCAACGATCCAGGCATTGGACCGGCTGCCCTCGGTGATGAAACCCTCGCGGTCCACCTGCCAGGCGTCATCGACACCGGCATCCCGTGCCGCCTGAATGGCGAGCACATTCCCAAGCAGAGAGACCGTCTTGATGTCAGGTCGCGCCCAGCGGATGTCGGGGACGGTGATGACTTTGATGCCCTTCGCGACTTTCCCTTCATAGTAGGTCGTGGGCAGGTGCTTTGCCGTCATGACGACGGCAGGAGTAACGGGCTTGGTTGGAAAGGCATGATCGCGCGGTGCGACGCCGCGGCTGATCTGCAGATAGACCATGCCGTGCTTCAGCTTGTTCCGGCGCACCATTTCCTTGACAAGCAGTGACAGCGCCGCGCGGCTCATGGGCTCGGGAATGCGCAGCTCCCCCAAGGAACGCTCCATGCGGTCTAGATGCAGGTCAAAGTCGATGAGCTTGCCGCCCGCGACGCCCCAGACCTCGTAGATGGCATCGGAAAACTGATAGCCGCGATCTTCCACATGAACGGCGGCTTCCGAATGCGGCACAAAACGGCCATTGACGTAACTAACGCGAGGCATGGGGCTTGTGGTCCTTTTTCTTCGGCCTCAGTAACGCCAGAACGATCCCGTCAGCAGAATCGGCAGGGCGAGGATCTCGATCCGTCCCAAGATCATTCCAAAACTCATGGCAATCAGTGCGCCCGCGCCAAATTCGCCATAGCCCGGGGCATCGGGAAAGGCAAGGTGCAACGAGGGGCCCGTGTTCGCCAACATGGCGACGGATGCCCCCGCCGCCCATTCGAAATTGGCCATGCTTAGGGACAAAAATAGGGCAAGACCCGTAATTGCCGTGGTCAGGGCAATAAAATAGATCCAAACCGGCTCCACCATATCGGCGGTCAGATTGCGGCCCTGAACTTGCGCCCGCGAAACGCTGTTGGGGTGCGCGAGATGTTGCAGCTCCTTCCGGCTTTGGCGCCACAGGATCACAAGCCGCATCATCTTGATGCCCCCGGCCGTCGAAATGATCGACCCGCCCAAGAGGATCAGCGTGAAGATGAGCGCGGGTGGCAGCGCGCCGATCGCCCCTTCATGCACATAGCCAGATGTCGTCACCAGCGAGATGATCTGAAAGGCGTCAGGCCAATTGGCGGCCTGCCCCAAGAGCCAGAGCAGCACCAGCGCGCCAAGGGCGACGACAAAAAGCGCGATGACCTCCGGGTCGCGAACATAGGCCTTCACATTGCCCCGCAGCGCAGAGGTATGCGTCGCGAAACTGATGGCGCCCAGGGTAACCGCCAGAAGGACCACCACCTCGACCGGGGCGAAACCAAAGAGGCTGATGTCAGGACCACCCGCCGATGTCCCCCCCGTGGCAATGGCGGAAAAGCCCAGGCAAATGGCATCAAAAGGCGAAAGACCCGTGATGAGCAGCAAAATAACGATGAGCAAAGTCAGCAACAGATAAGCAGGCGCGAGCACAATCCCGATGGGCATCAGGCGGGCAACGAGGGCATCCCGTTCCAGATGAGGAACAATCACCCCCTGCACCGGCAGCGCCGTGGGCGTTACGCCGGTCAGCACGGCGGCGGCGGCGAGCAGCCCCCCGAGCCCGCCAATCCAGTGGAGCAGCGACCGCCAAAGCAGGATTGCCTGCGGCGCGCCAGAGGCTTCCTGATATTGGGTCGCCCCTGTGGTCGTAAGCGCCGAGACCGCTTCGAAATAGGCTTCAGCCAGATCGCCGGGCCAGCCGGACAGATAAGCGGGAATGGCGGCGAAAGCCGGCAAGACGGTCCAGGCGAGCAGAAGAAGCAGCACCGCTTCGCGCACGCCGGACCGGCGGCGCGGGCCGCCAAGGGCAATAACCAACCCGCCCCCTACAAAGGCCGAGAGCAAGGCGGTTCCAAGAAACTCCGCACCCAACGCAAGCTCACCCTGCACCAACGCCATGAGCGCGGGAAAGGTGGCAAGCGCCCCAAGCACAAGAAGGAAAAGACCGAGTGTGAAAAAGACCGCGGCGAAGCGCATGATCAGAAGTACTCGATGCCCACGCGGACGATCCGTTCGACCTTGCGCACCACCGATTGTTCGACGAAGAGCACGACCCGGTCGCCTGCCTCGATCACCGTGTCGCCCCGCGGCACCATCACCTCCCCGCCGCGCACAATGGCGCCGACCAGCGCCCCGTCCGGCAGGTTGGTTTCCCGCAAGGGCTTGCCCACGAGGGGCGAGGTTTCCAGCGCCTCGGCCTCAATCACTTCCGCCGCACCGCCGCGAATGGAATGCACCCGCCGGATGCGGCCCCGGCGCACATGCTGCAGGATCGTCGACACCGTCGTCGCGCGTGGATCGAGCGAGGTATCAATCCCCAGGCTCGGCACGATGGCGCCGAAGTCCGGGTTGTTGATCAGCGTCATCGCCTTTTTACAGCCGAGCTGTTTGCCGATCACTGCCGTCAGAATGTTGACTTTGTCATCATTGGTGAGCGCCACGATGCTTTCCGCATCATGGATACCTGCCTCGCGCAGGATTGAGCTGTCGAGACCGCTGCCGTTGAACACAACGGTCCGGTTGAGTTGATCGGCGGCATTTTCAGCGCGGCGCTTGTCCGCTTCGATCAGCTTCACGCGCATGCCTGGGCGTTCTTCAAGTTCCTTGGCCACAAAGACCCCGATATTGCCCCCGCCCACCACGATCACACGCCGGGCGGCGGGTTCCTGATGGCCGAACAAATCGAGCGTCCGCGCCACGTGTTCTCTCGCGCTAACGAAATAGACCTCGTCGCCGATAATCATCTGGTCCCGGCGCGTGGGCACGAATAGCGCGCCATGACGCACGATCCCCACCACCACCGCCTGAAGATCGGGAAATAGCTCGGTCAATTGTTCCAACGGCGTATCGACAATCGGCGTGTCGTGCTCAATGCGCACGCCCACGACCTGGATAAGCCCATCCGCAAAACTGGCGGATTCAAACGCGCCGGGGATTTCAAGGCGGCGCAGCACACTGCGGCCCACTTCGAGTTCCGGTGAAATGATCACGTCGATGGGCATGTGGTCGCGGCTGAACAGGTCCTGCCACATGGGGTTGAGATAGCTTTGCGCGCGAACCCGCGCGATCTTCATCGGCACGCGGAAAAGCGAGTGCGCGATCTGCGCGGCGACCATGTTCACTTCATCATAGAAGGTCACGGCGATTAGCATGTCGGATTCCGACGCCCCCGCCCGGTCGAGAACATCCGGGTGTGCGCCGTGGCCCACGATGCCGCGCACGTCGATCTGTTCCTGAAGGGATTGCACCAGCTCCGCCGACTGGTCGATGACCGTTACGTCATTGTTTTCGACGGCGAGTTGGCGGGCGATGCCGGAGCCGACCTGCCCAGCGCCGCAAATGATGATCTTCATATGTTTCCTCCCGGCACCCGCGCGCGATTACGCATGCGCGCCGCTCGACCGGCTCCCCGTGTTAACGCCCAGGGACTTGAGTTTACGGTGAAGCGCGGAACGCTCCATCCCGATGAAAGAAGCGGTCCGCGAGATGTTCCCGCCGAATCGCTTGATCTGCGCCATAAGGTACTCCCGTTCGAAGGCTTCGCGCGCCTCCCGCAGGGGCAAGGAAATGATGTGTTCCGTCTGCCCCCCATTTGACAGCGTCGGCGAACCCGACCCCACCTCGGCGGGAAGCAGGTCGGCTGTGATCACATCTTCCACATCTTGCGTGGCGAGGATCAAAAGCCGCTCCACAATATTGCGCAGCTGGCGCACATTCCCCGGCCAGTCGTGGGCCTGAAGCGCGGCGAGCGCATCGTCACCGATGCGGCGCGACGGCAGACCCGAGGAAGATGTGAACTGCCCCATGAAATGCTGTACGAGCTCCGGGATGTCTTCCCGGCGATCCGCCAATGCGGGCACATGCAGGGGCACAACGTTCAGACGGTGGAACAGGTCTTCGCGGAAGATACCCTCATCGATGGCGCGGCGCAGATCGCGGCTGGTGGAGCTCATCACACGCACATCCACCTGCACCTTGGGGCTGCCGCCCACGCGCTCGAAGTTTTGTTCTACAAGCACACGCAAGATCTTGCTTTGGGTCTCGAGCGGCATGTCCGCAATTTCGTCGAGATAGAGCGTGCCGCCATGGGCTTGTTCAAACACGCCCACCTTATGCGGCTGCTCCCCGCTCGCCTCGACGCCAAAGAGTTCCACCTCCATTCGGTCGGGCGCAATGGTCGCCGCATTGATCGCAATAAATGGGCCTTGCGTCCGGCGCGATTTGGCATGCAGCAGACGGGCGGCGACTTCCTTGCCGCTGCCCGGGGGGCCAGAAATCAGAACGCGGCTATTCGTCGGCGCCACACGCTCAATCATTTGGCGCACCTGAGCGATGGCGGAGGATTCGCCAATCAGCTCTGCATTACTGCCCGCCTTCATTTTGAGTTCGGTGTTTTCCCGGCGCAGCTTTGCCGTTTCCAGCGCGCGGTGAACAATCAACACCAGCTTGTCCGCCTTGAAGGGCTTCTCGATAAAATCATAGGCGCCACGTTTGATGGCCGCGACAGCCGTTTCCACATTCCCGTGGCCGGAGATTATCACGACGGGCAAGTCTGGATGGGTCTCCTTGATCTTCTCAAGGATCTGGAGCCCGTCGAGCCGACTGCCCTGCAGCCAGATATCGAGCACCACTAGCGATGGCATGCGGCTCTCGATCTCCGCGAGGGCGCTGTCACTGTCCGACGCAAGCCGCGTCGAATAGCCCTCGTCTTCGAGAATGCCCGAGATCAAGTCCCGGATATCCGCTTCATCATCTACGACCAGAATGTCTGACGCCATAACTTTATTCCCCTGCTTTCATCCCCATTGGTTCCGCGTGTTCCTGTGGCGCATCGGCCGCTTCCCGTTTCCACACAGGGAAGACGAGCCGGATACGCGCGCCAACGCGGTCCCACCCTGTCACCGCGTCCGGCGGTGCATTTTCAAGAACCAACGCCCCACCGTGGTCCTCCATGATCTTTTTCACGATGGCGAGCCCGATACCGGTTCCCTTCTCGCGTGTCGTGACATAGGGCTCGGCCAGCCGATGCTGTTGTTCCTTCGGCAGGCCGCAGCCATTATCGATAATCTCAACCTCCGGTGCGCCCGCAACCATGCGCAGCCGCACCAGCACATGCCCTTTCAGGTCCGGCGCATTTTCTGCCTTGCGGCGCGTTTCCACCGCTTCGGCGGCATTCTTGATCAAATTGATGAGCGCTTGGTGAAGTTGCCGCGCATCACAATTGGCGATCATATGATCTGTGGGAAGATCCGCCTCGATCTTCGTATCCTTGAAGGCAACGTGCTGTAGGAACACCGCCTCGCGCACGACCTCGCCAATATCCTGCGGTTTCAGCACTGCCTCGGGCATGCGTGCGAAGGCTGAGAATTCGTCCACCATCTGACCAATGTCTTCGACCTGACGAATGATCGTATCGGTGCATTGGTTAAAGACATGGGGGTCGGTGGTGATCTCGTCCTTATACTTGCGGCGCAGGCGCTCCGCAGACAATTGAATCGGTGTGAGCGGATTTTTGATCTCATGCGCAATGCGGCGCGCCACATCGGCCCAGGCCGACATGCGCTGGGCGGAGACTAGATCGGTCACATCGTCAAAGGTCACAACATAGCCCTTGGCCGCACCGTCTTCGGTTTCTTCCCCGACGCCTGCTTCGCCTGTCACCTGGACAGTAAGATTCCGTGTGCGACCGCCGATATCGATCTCGATCTCACCTTGCGCGCGCGTTTCTTCGCTATGCATGGCTTCGGCAACCAACGGCGCCATCTCCGGCACGGCCTCGGTCAGCGCATCGCCCACCAATTCGTCCCGTTCGCGATCAAGCAGCCAGAGAGCGGAACGGTTCGTAATGGTAATGCGCCCTTGCGCGTCGAGGCCGATCACCCCCGCGGTCACCCCGGCAAGGACGGCTTCTGTAAAGCGGCGACGGCGGTCGTATTGGCGGTTCGCTTCGATCAGCTCGTCCCGCTGGGTCTGGATCTGCCCTGTCATGCGGTTGAAGGCCCGGCCCAGGGTGGCGATCTCATCATCTTCGCGGCCTACTTCAACCCGAGCGGACAGGTCCCCCTCGGACACCCGTTCCGCCGCACCCACAAGTCGCCCGATGGGCGAGACAATGCGCCCCGCAGCCGTCAGCCCGGTCCAAACGGCAAAGAGGAGAATAAGAAGCGCGACAACGGTAAAGCCAAGGGCGAAAACCAGAAGGATCGCGCCGCGATTTTCCACAGCGGCGAGATATTCGCTTTGGGATTCATTCGCGGTGCGCAGCAACTGGATGACCGCGGGCACCACGGGGCGCCCGATATAGAGATAGGCATCGTCAAACTGATCAAGCTTGATCAGGGCGATGACCATATTGTCTTGCCCCGCCAGGATAAGCGGTCGCCCGTCCCGCGCGGTTTCAAAGGCGCCCGGCGGCGGCGTCCTCATGCGGGGGCCTCTATCAGCGGTTGCGCGCGCCAGCACAGATCCATCTGACTGCAAAACAAAAGCGCCAGAGATCGTGCGCAATTGCGCCTGCCTTCCCAGATACTCGCTGAACTGAAGCGGGCTTGCATCAAACAAAGGCTTGGCATCGTTGAGGTCCGTGGCCATCGCGATGGCATCAAGGCTCAAGATATAGCGGTGTTCCTGCTCATAGGCCTGAGCCACTTCAAGGCTGTGGGTCAGAACGTTTTGAACCCGATCATTGAACCAGGATTCAAGGCTGAGGTTGAATGTAATGACGGAAAAGGCCGCCACAACAATCACCGGAATAATGGCGATGGCACTAAAGGTGCCTGCCAAACGCACATGAAGACGCGACCCCGAATGACCCCGTTGCCGCGCGAGAAAAAACCGCACCAGGGTCCATGCAATCAAGGCAACCAGCGAAATGCCAAGAACGAAATCCACCAGCGCCAGCAGACGGATCACAAGGCCCGTATCACCGATGTCGATAATGTCATTGTAGACGAGATAGGTGATGACAAAGGACGCCCCGGCGGCCAGCGCCAGACCAGCGGCAAGGATGACCCCGCCGCGAAGCCGGCCGGCCCATTCGGGCTGGAGCATGTGTCGCCCCGCGCTGCCTGTCCGATTGTCTTTCAAGCTGCCCTCTGCACTGCCGGGTCGCCAGTCCCCGCACAATCGGCTCGCTTGCCACAGAATCTCCGGGCAGCGCGACTTATGTGCAACGATCAGCGACGATCGGCGGTAGAGTGAGGCCAAATGCTGTGCAAATCAATCACTATGTTGCCGTTAAGCATCACTACTTTGTGCCGCGGATCACTTGAATATCTAAATCTTTGATCTTCTTGCGGAGGGTGTTTCGGTTAATGCCCAAAAGGTCCGCCGCCTTGATCTGATTGCCCCCGGTGGCGCGCAAAGAGAGCTCAATCAGGGGTTTTTCGACTTCCCGGATAATCCGGTCATGAAGACCCGCGGCGGGCAAATCGCTGCCGTGCCGGTCGAAAAACCGCTTGAGGTGGCGCTCAACGGATTCCGACAGGGTTTCCTGCTCTGATCCGGCGGGCGCGAAACCCGACGCCCCTGGCCCCGCCGCCGCCGATTGTGCGAGCTCGCGTTTGACGATCTCCGGCCCAATGACCTCTTCGCTGTAGAGCGCCGCCATGCGCCGCACGAGGTTTTCAAGCTCGCGCACATTGCCCGGCCAATTATGTTCCTTGAGCAGCGTCTGCGCTGCGGGGTCGAGGCTCTTCTTCGGCAGGCCCTGCTCCGCCGCTCGTTCAAAAAAGTGCGCGGCAAGATCGGGAATGTCATCCAGCCGGTCGCGCAAGGGCGGAAGGCGAACCGGCACCACATTGATGCGATAATAAAGGTCTTCGCGGAAATCACCCTTGGCGATCAGTTGCCGCAAGTCGCGGTGGGTGGCGGCGACAATGCGTACATCCACCTTGATTGGCGCGCGCCCGCCCACGCGGGTGATCTCCCCTTCCTGGAGCACACGGAGCAATCGCGTCTGCGCCTCAAAGGGCATGTCGCCGATCTCGTCCAGAAACAGCGTGCCGCCATGGGCTTGCTCGAACCGCCCCACTCCGCGCTCGGTGGCACCCGTGAAGGCGCCTTTTTCGTGCCCAAACAATTCGGCTTCGATCAGCTCGCGCGGGATCGCCGCCATGTTGACAGCAGAGAACGGCGCGGCCTTGCGCGGCCCCATCTGGTGCAGCGCGCGAGCGATGAGTTCCTTGCCCGTACCGGACTCGCCGGTGATGAGCACCGTAAGGCCCGTCGGCATCAGGCGCGCAAGCGTCCGATAAACCTCCTGCATCGCAGGCGAGCGCCCGATAAGCGGCATCTCCTCCGCATCCGCGCGAAGTTCCGATTGGTCCGCCGCCTTCGCGCCCCGCCCGGCGAGGGCGCGTTCCACAACGCCGAGCATCTCATCAAGGTCGAAAGGTTTTGCGAGATACTCATAGGCGCCATGCGCCGTTGCATCGATCGCCATGCGCAAAGTGCTTTGCGCGCTCATGACGATCAGCGGCACATCCGGCTGCGCGGCTTTGATATGCGGCAGCACGTCGAGCACGCTTTCGTCCGGCATGTAGACGTCAGTAATGATGAGGTCGGTCGGGGCGGACTCGGCCAATGTCAAAAGCGAACTGACCGTGTTCGCCGTCCGCACTTTGTAGCCCTGCCCCTCAAGCGCGCGAGTCAGAACCGTGCGAATTGCCGCATCATCATCCGCTACCAGGATCGTGTTACCGGCCATCGCTATCGTCCTCGTTGTTCTCATTGGCGCCTTCGGCGGCCATGGGCAGGAGTACGCGGAACTGGGTGCAGCCGGGTTCCGAACTGCATTCGATGACGCCGCCATGTTCGCCCACGATCTTGGCAACGAGCGCGAGGCCAAGCCCCTGCCCCTTGCGCTTGGACGTTATGAAGGGATCAAAGATGATGGGCAGCAGGTCCTCTGGGATACCGGGCCCGTTGTCGGTAACAGTGATTTCGATGGGCAGGCTCGCGCCGCTCATTGAGCCCGGTACGGAAAGTTTCATGCCCGAATGGTAGGCCGTGCGGAAGGTGATCTTGCCGCCCACGCGACCTTCCATGGCGTCCGCCGCGTTCTTTGTGAGATTGAGAAAGAGCTGCACCAGCTCATCCCGATGGCCCAGCACCGGCGGCAACGAGGGGTCATAGTCTTCAAGGAAATGAAGGTCCTTTGCAAAACTCGTCTCACCCAATTGTTTCACGCGCTCGAGCACCGCGTGGATGTTCACCGACCTGCGGGCGTAGTGTTTCACTTCGCCGAAGCGTTCCATGCGATCGACGAGGCCCGTGATGCGATCGGTTTCTTCGGTGATCAGTGTGGCAAGCGGCTTGTCCGCCTCGGTCGCCGTGCGGCCCAGGAGTTGCGCCGCGCCTTTGATCCCCGCAAGCGGGTTCTTGATCTCATGCGCCAGCACCGCCGCAAGCCCTGAAATGGTACGCGCCGCCGCGCGATTTGAAAGTCGCCGGTCCATAGCAACGGCAATGGTGCGTTCCTGAATGGTCAGCAACACTTGGGCGCCCTCGCCAAAGGGCGTTGCCTGAATATCGACCGGCCGCGTGGGCAAACGGTGGCTGCCAAGCTCAACACCGTATTCAGTGACCGTGCGGCCGGTGCGGCGCACCTGTTCCACTGCATCGATCAGCGGGCTGTCTTCGGGCAGAAACTCACGCAAGGAGTGACGCTTCATGTAGGCGGTGCTCGATGAAAGAAACTGCTCCGCCGCTGAATTCATATATGTGGCGAACAGCCCCTCTTCGATCACAAGGATCGGCACAGCGAGTGCATCGAGGATGGCTGTCGCGTCAGGCGCAACAGGCAGCGGTGCCGGTTTGGTGTTCGTCATGCCGCCACCCGCTTGCCCGCAGTGAGGAACGCCTCTTCGAGAGAGCGCATAACCTCATTGGGGTCATTCATGCGGCAGATCGCGCGTCGTGCTTCGCGGCCATCGGGCAAGGCTTCGAGGTACCAGCCCAGATGTTTGCGCGCCGTGCGCACGCCGAGCCCCTCGCCATAGAAGGCGATGGTTTGGCGATACTGATCGAGGATCAGTTCAAGCCGCTCTTCCAATGAAGGATCATCCGGCATGGTTCCGGTTTCAAGGAACGTGGCGACCTGCCCCGGCAGCCAGGGCTTGCCGTAGGCGCCGCGCCCGATCATCACGCCGTCCGCACCGGAAAGCTCCTTCGCACGTACTGCATCTTCCGCGCTGCTGATGTCGCCATTGACGATGACCGGCACCACGACGGCTTCTTTCACATGGCGCACGAATTCCCAGTCGGCAGTGCCTTCATAGAACTGACAACGCGTGCGGCCATGCACCGTGATCATTTGAACGCCTGCTTCCACTGCGCGCGTGGCAAGCTCCGGCGCATTCCGGCTGTCACGATCCCAGCCTGTGCGCATTTTCAGCGTCACCGGAACGCGCACGGCCTCAACCGTCGCGTCAATCAGTTCCAGCGCGTGATCGAGATTGCGCATCAGTGCCGACCCCGACAGCCCGTTTGTCACTTTTTTCGCCGGGCAGCCCATATTGATGTCGATAATGGCGGCGCCTTGTCCTTCGAGATAACGCGCGGCTTCCGCCATCCAACAGGCCTCGCGCCCGGCGATCTGCACCGTCGCGGGCGCGAGATCGGGATCGATGGCCGCCTTGCCCACTGCGTCGGGGCTCTGGGTCAGGATCTCCTGGCTCGCCACCATCTCCGAGACCACGAGCCCCGCGCCCAGCCTATAGGCCAGACGGCGAAATGGCAGGTCCGTCACCCCTGACATGGGCGCCAGGAAGACGGGATTGCGGATTTCGAGGTTTCCGATATGAAGGGTCATGGAGGCGCTGCGAGCCCGGTTTCTTGCCTAATTCATAATCATTCTAGGAAGAAATCTTTATTTCGCAAGTGCAGCATTTTGGATTTGCCTAATCCTTAGGCAGAAAACCGGCAAAAATCGATGATTTGGACCCCCAAACCCTTAAAAGGGCGTTTTGTGACCCTGGAGCCGCTCGCCGAGTCCCATCGGGAAGAACTGCGCCCCGCGGCCACGGCGGACCCCTCGATTTTCGCCTATATGCCTCTCGGCATTGCCGAGGAATTCGACAAGTGGTTCAGCTGGTCACTCAACGAGGCAGGCCCAAAGCGCGGCGAAATGGTCTATGTCGTGCGGCGGATGGCAGACGAGTCCCTGGTAGGCTCCACGCGGTATCTGAACATCTCAAAGCACGAAACCAAGGTGGAGATTGGTCACACCTGGTATATGCCCGACGCTCAAGGCACTGCCGTGAACCCCGAATGCAAGTACCTACTCATGCGTCAGGCTTTCGAAGATTTTGGCTGCGTCCGCGTGGAGCTGAAAACCGACGCCCGCAATGCGCACTCCCGTCGCGCCATGGAAAAGATGGGCGCGAAGTTCGAGGGCATTCTGCGCCAGCATATGCGGGTAAGCGATAGTTTCGTGCGCGACAGCGCCTATTTCTCCATCATCGATAGCGAATGGCCCGAGGTAAAAGCCAGCCTTGAAGCGCGCCTCGCGGCATTCGAGGGGGCACCTGCATGAAGGTGGCGGCACTGATCGTAGCAGCCGGGTCAGGAACGCGCGCAGGGCGCGACGATCGGCCCAAGCAATACCAGCCCCTGCTCGGTGAGCCTGTCTTGCGCCATACGCTGCGCGCCTTTTGTCAGCATACGGATATTTCGATGGTCCAGCCCGTGATTGCGGCGGACGGGTTTGAGCTCTTCGCCGAAGCGGCCGCCGGTCTCGCAACCTTGGAGCCGGTAACAGGGGGGGCAATGCGGGGCGCCTCCGTTCTGGCGGGGCTTGAGGTGCTTGAGGACTACGGCCCCGATGTGGTGCTGATCCACGACGGCGCGCGGGCCTGCATCGATACGGACACCATCTCCCGCGTGATTGCCGCCCTGCACGAGGCGAAAGGCGCGATCGCTGCCCTGCCCGTCACCGACACGTTAAAGACCGATGCTGGCGGCAACGCCGTCACGGGCCCCGCGCGTGAAACGCTGTGGCGCGCGCAGACGCCACAAGGGTTTCGCTTTGATGACATCCTCTCCGCCTATCGCGCTGCCACGGGCGATTTTACCGACGACGCGGCAATAGCCGAAGCGGCGGGTCTCTCCGTGCGGCTCGTGCGCGGCAGCGAGGACAATCTAAAAATCACTTATGAACAGGACTTCGCGCGGGCGGAAACAATCCTCGCCGCGAGGAAAGGATCATCCATGATGGAAACGCGAACGGGCTATGGCGCGGACGTGCACCGCTTTGGCGAGGGAAGCAACGTCTGGCTCTGCGGCATCGCCGTGCCGCACACCCATGCGCTCGTCGGGCATTCGGACGCGGACGTGGGGCTGCACGCGTTGACAGACGCTCTGCTCGGCGCGATCGGGGCCGAAGACATCGGCGCGCATTTTCCCCCGTCCGACCCGCAGTGGGCGGGCGCGTCCTCAGATCGCTTCCTCGCCCACGCCGTGGAACTGGTGAAGGAACAGGGCGGGCGCATCACCCACCTTGATGTCACGCTGATCTGCGAGGCGCCGAAGGTGGGCCCGCATCGCGAAGCCATGCGCGGCAAGGTCGCCGAGATTTGCGGGCTGACGCCGAACCGTGTCAGCGTGAAAGCAACAACGACGGAAAAGCTCGGCTTCACCGGCCGCGGCGAAGGCATCGAGGCGCGCGCCGTCGCAACCGTGGAACTGCCAAGGACCTGACCTCATGACCCTTCCCGCCCTTATCGGCACTTTTTTCGGCGTCGGCAATTTTCGCCCGGCCCCCGGCACCTGGGGTTCGGCGGCGGCCATGCCCTTTATCTGGCTTTGCCTGGTCTTTGGCGGATTGCCCGCGCTCGGCGCGTTCTTTCTGCTCTCGCTGGTCGCGGGCTGGTGGGCGACGGATCGCTACCTTCTCGCCACGGGCAAGTCCGACCCGGGTGAGATCGTGATCGATGAGGTGGCGGGCCAGGCGCTGACTTTTCTCATCGCCGCGCCTTTCATTCCCGTGGTCTCGCTGGATGTCTTCGCGGCGGGGTTCGTGCTCTTCCGCATCTTCGATATCGTGAAGGTCTGGCCCGCGAACTGGGCCGATCAGAAACTGCCCGGCGCCGCAGGCGTGATGATCGACGACCTTTTTGCCGGGATCTATGGAGGCGTAATTCTGATTATTATCAGCAGGTTGATCTGACATGTTTGATCAAGACCTTATCAATCTCAGCCAGTCAGTTCAGGACCTCGCGACGGAAAAGAAAATCCGCGTCGTGACGGCGGAAAGCTGCACCGGGGGCCTCGTGGGCGGGCTGCTGACGGAACTCGCCGGGTCCTCCAACTTTTTCGAGCGCGGCTTTGTCACCTATTCCAATCACGCCAAGCTGGAAATCCTCGGGGTCTCCGGCGCTGTGATCCGCACCTTCGGAGCCGTGAGCCCCCAGTGCGCCCATGCCATGGCCGAAGGCGCGCTCAAGAACTCCCACGCCCATCTGGCCGTCGCCATTACCGGCGTCGCCGGGCCCGGCGCGCACGGCCCCAAACCCGAGGGCTACGTCTGTTTCGCGACAGCCATGAAAGATGCGGAGACCCTCACCCGTGAGGAGCATTTTGGCGCGCTCGGGCGCTCGAACGTCCGCCTCGCCTCGGTGAAAGTCGCCATGCAGATGCTGCTGGAGCGGCTGGCTTAGCCGTAGACCGCCTGCGCCCGCTTCTCGAAGGCGCGCACCATGCGATAGACGGCTTCGGAAAACACCGGCTTGATCGCCATCTGCAAAATGCGGTTGCGGAACTCGAACTCGATATAGAAGTCGATCAGGCAATCGCCGCGATCCACCCGATCCGTGAACGTCCAGACGTTGTGCAAATGCTTGAAGGGCCCGTCGAGGTAATCGACCGTCACCTTGTGAGTGCTACGATCCATGGCGACCCGCGTGTGCACCGTCTCGCGATAGACCCTGAAGGATGCCGTCATGGAGGCGTCCATGTATTCAACGCCGCCCTCTTCCCACCGCCGCGTGACAGTAAGCTTCTCACACCAGGGAATGAACGTGGGGTATTGTTCCACATCCGTGATCAGATCGAACATCTGATCGCCGGTGAAGGGAACCGTCTTTTCTTCGTGGTGGCGTTTCAAGCACCCGACCTTACGACTTGCCGAGGGATTTGTTGCGCGCTTCACGAAGCTGCGCGAAATCGTCGCCCGCGTGATAGCTCGACCGCGTCAGCGGGCTCGAGGCAACCATCAGAAAGCCCTTGGCATAGGCCATGCGCTCATAGGCCTTGAACTCTTCCGGCGTTACAAAACGGTCGATGGGCGCGTGCTTCCGCGTCGGCTGCAAATATTGACCGATGGTGAGAAAATCGACGCCCGCCGAGCGCATGTCGTCCATCACCTGCATGACCTCTTCGCGGGTTTCGCCGAGGCCCACCATGATGCCGGACTTGGTGAACATCGACGGATCGCGGTCCTTCACCTTTTGCAGCAGGCGCAGCGAATGGAAATAGCGCGCGCCGGGACGGATCGAGAGATAGAGCCGCGGCACGGTTTCAAGATTGTGGTTGAAGACGTCGGGCTTTGCGTCGATCACCACATCTTCGGCGTGCGTCTTGCGCAGAAAGTCCGGCGTCAGCACTTCAATGGTCGTGCCGGGCGAAAGTTCCCGCGTGCGCAAAATGACGTCCGCGAAATGCTGCGCCCCGCCGTCGGCGAGATCGTCGCGGTCAACGGAGGTAATTACGACGTGCTTGAGGCCGAGCTGCGCGACAGACTTGCCCACGTTCACAGGCTCGTCCTGGTCGAGGGGGCTGGGCAGCCCCGTGCGCACATTGCAGAAAGAACAGGCGCGGGTGCAGATCTCGCCCATGATCATCATGGTGGCGTGCTTTTGCTCCCAGCACTCACCGATATTGGGGCAGCCCGCCTCCTCGCACACAGTGGCAAGATTGTTGTCGCGCATGATTTTGCGCGTCTCGTTATAGCCCTTGCCGATGGGTGCCTTGACGCGGATCCAGTCGGGTTTCCGCAGGACGGGGCTATCGGGGCGCTTCTGCTTTTCCGGATGGCGCGCACGCGCAGCCTCCGCGGCTTTTTCTTTCCGCGGGTCCTTGCCATCAGTGGTGTCCAGTATCGTCGTCATTGGCAGAGAAAATGGGCCTCCAAACCCTTAAGATCAAGCTCTTCAGGCGAGCTTTCCTTTATTGCGATTTCGCCGCGCCAGGAGATTTAAAGCTTCAACCATGACCGAGAAAGCGATGGCAAAATACAAGTAACCCCGCGGGATATGGAAATGGAGCCCGTCCGCCGTCAGCGCCACCCCGATGAGGAGCAGGAAACTGAGGGCCAGCATCTTCACCGTGGGGTGCCGTTCGACGAAGCCCGAAAGCGGCTTGGCGAGGAAGAGCATCACAAGGATCGCAAGCGTGATCGCCGCCGCCATGATGCTGAGATGTTCGGTCAGCCCCACCGCGGTGAGCACACTGTCCAGCGAGAAAATCACGTCGAGTGCCACGATCTGCGCCACCACCAAGGCGAATAGCCCGGAGGCGGTCTTGGCCGTGGGGGTGTGCTCGTCCCCCTCCACCGCCGAGTGGATTTCCAGTGTCGCTTTGCCGAGCAGGAACATGCCCCCACCGATGAGGATGAGGTCCCGCCAGGACAGCGCCAGATCATTAATGGAGAAAACCGGCGCGGTCAGATGCACGAGCCAAAAGACCGAAGCGAGCAGGAGGAGCCGGGTGACGAGCGCGAGGCTGAGCCCCACGAGCCGGGCCGTGTGCTGCTGATGGGCGGGCAGCTTCGACGCCATAATCGAGATGAATATGAGGTTGTCGATCCCCAGCACGATCTCAAGGAAAGAGAGCGTGGCAAGGCTGATCCAGGTCTGGGGGTCGGACAGAAGCTCGATCATGGGCGGCAGGGCCTCTCATTCAGCCAGGGGTGGAACATTGAATCGCCTTATTCCCCGTCATCTTAATGGGGTTCGCCCCCTCATGCGAGGGGGCCGCCCAAGGGGCCTGGCCGGTTTGCCGGGCCGGACCGTTAAGGATAGTCTGGGCCCAAGAGGAATAAAGCGGGGCCAAAAGAGCCTCGCATCAATATAGCCAATGTGGTGGGGAGGACCGTCACGTGACCGATATTGCCACGAGCCCTGATCTTGAGCCTGAGATCACACCTGATGTGACGACCGAGGTCGATCTGGGCCGCTCGCTGCACCGGCCCTTTGATCTGCGCAAATCCCGCCAGTCCGTCTTCTCGGCTTTTCTGAAGGCCAAAGGCAAGCGTGGCGGCAAGACCGTGATCCTGGTCGACGGCGATGAGCGCAAGCTCACATATGACGATATTACCCGCGCCACGTTCGGCCTCGGCCATGCGCTGAAGGCTGGCACCAAAAAGGGCGACAAGGTCGGCGTGCTACTGCCAACGGGCGCGGGCGCTGTGATCGGCTTCATGGCGCTGTCGGCCTATGGCCGCGTGCCCGCCATGCTGAACTTTACCGCCGGCGCGCGGGCGCTGAAGGCCGCCTGCAAAATGGCGGAGATCGACACTATCGTCACCGCCCACTTGTTCGTCGAAAAAGGCGGCTTCCACGAGCTCGTGAATGAGCTCGCCGAGGAAACGCGCATGGTCTATCTGGAAGACGTGCGCGAGAACCTCACGCTAATGGATAAGGTCGCTGGCGGCGCGGGGCCATTTCTGCCCTGGGCATTCATGTCGCGCCCCGACCCCGATTCCCCGTCCGTTATCCTGTTCACCTCCGGCACCGAGGGCGACCCCAAAGGCGTAGTGCTCAGCCATGCCAACGTGGTCTCGAACATCGAACAGGTGCGTGACCACATCGAGCTGTTCGAAAACGACGCGGTCTTCAATCCCCTGCCCACATTTCATTGCTTCGGGCTGACGGTTGGGGCGCTGATGCCCATGCTGATCGGCCTCAAGGCCGTCATGCACCCCACTCCGCTTGAGGCAAAAAATATCGCCAAGCGTATTCGCAAAACCGGATCCACCATCCTGCTCGCGACCGACACGTTCATGAACCAGTATGCCCGCGCAGGGAACCAGGGCGATCTCGACAGCTTGCGCATCGCCGTGTGCGGTGCGGAGCGCGTGAAGGATGAGACGCGCCAACTGGTGAAGCGGAAATACAATATTGATCTGCTTGAGGGCTATGGCGCGACCGAAGCCGCCCCCGTGGCCGCGGCAAACAAGCTCGAGGCGAACCGCCCCGGCACCGTCGGCATGTTGATGGCCGGCATGGACTACAAGCTGGAGCCCGTTCCCGGCATCGACGAAGGCGGGCTTTTGTACATCAACGGGCCCAACATCATGATGGGCTATCTGAAGGTGGATCAGCCCGGCATTGTCCAGTCACCGGACGAAGGCTGGCACGACACAGGTGACATCGTCACCGTGGACGACGAAGGCTACATTTCCATTCGCGGTCGTGTGAAACGCTTTGCCAAGGTGGGCGGCGAAATGGTCTCGTTGGCCGTGGTTGAAAACTGCGCCACGTCCATTTGGGAAGATAACATGCATGCGGCGGTATCCATTCCCGACGCGCGCAAAGGAGAACAAATCATCCTCCTTTCCGACTGCGAGGATGCGAACCGCGCGGACATGGTGAGCTTTGCCAAGAACCATGGCGTGACCGCCCTCGCCGTACCACAGAAGGTGTTCTACACGCCGGAGATCCCGATCCTCGGGACGGGCAAGGTGAACTATGGCGTCGTACAGCATCTCGTTGATGAGCTGCTTGGCGGGGGCCCGGCGCCGGACGTCCCGGCCGAACCAGAACCTGAAGCGGATGCGGTGGGCATTGTGGACGCGCCGGAGCTTGATGCGGAAACCGCGGCAGCGGCGACCAGTGCGGCCATCGACGACCCCTCCGGTGATGACGGCCCCTCAGCCCTGGGCGAAGAAGAAGCCTTGGAACATGAGGTCGAGGAGCTCGCCGAAGACGCCATTCATGCCGCCGAAGACCTTGAGGAAGCAGAGGCGGAAGCCGAGGCCGATCTCGAAGCGGCTCGTTCCGAAAAACCAAAAGGGCCCGACGCACCGTCGGTATAAGGACTAAACATGAGAGCCCTTGCCCTTCTGTCGGTATTGGTTGTTGCCGCGCTTCATGCCGGATTTCTCGCGCTGGAAATGTTTCTGTGGGAAACCCCGACCGGGCTGCGCATCTTTGACATGACCGCCGACCAAGCCGCGGAAACGGCGGTGCTGGCCGCCAATCAGGGTCTATACAATGGCTTCCTGGCGGCGGGACTCCTTTGGGGCGCGCTGGCGGGTAAGCGCGACGTCACAATCTTTTTTCTGCTCTGCGTCATTGCGGCGGGCGTCTATGGCGCCCTGACCGCGAGCACGACGATCCTCTTCGTGCAGGCCGCCCCTGCCCTTGTCGCCCTCGCCCTGACGTTGATCGCGCCGAGACGCGCCTGACGCCTAGATGTGCAGTACGCGACCGTAAGCGTCGAGGACGCTCTCGTGCATCATTTCCGAAAGTGTCGGGTGCGGGAATACCGTGGCCATCAGTTCGGCCTCGGTGGTTTCCAGCGTCCGCGCGACGGCAAAGCCCTGAATGAGTTCGGTCACTTCCGCGCCGATCATATGCGCGCCCAGAAGCTCGCCCGTCTTCGCATCAAAGATGGTTTTGATCAGTCCCTGATCATCGCCCAGGGCAATGGCCTTGCCGTTGCCGACAAAGGGAAACCGGCCCACTTTGATCTCGCGGCCTGATTTCTTGGCAGCCTCTTCCGTCATGCCGACTGAGGCAATTTGCGGCAGCGAGTAAGTACAGCCCGGAATATTGCCCACGTCCATGGGGTGAACGCCCTTCACCCCGGCGATGCGCTCGGCCACCATGACGCCTTCGTGGGACGCTTTGTGCGCAAGCCACGGCGGCCCGGCAAGATCACCAATGGCATAGATGCCCGGCACGCCCGTCTCTGCCCACTCATTCACCGTGACATGACCGCGATCGACCTTCACGCCCGCGGCCTCAAGCCCCAGGTCCTCCACATTGCCGGTAATGCCCACGGCGAGGATGACACGGTCGACGGTCAGGCTCTCGCTCTTGCCGTCTTTCGTCTTGACCGTCGCCTTCACACTGTCCTTTTGCTTGTCGAGCTTTTCAACGGTCGCGCCTGTGTGAATTGTGATGCCTTGCTTTTTGAAGGACTTTTCAGCGAACGCGCCGATCTCCGAATCCTCGACCGGCAGAATACGGTCCATCACTTCGACTACGGTCACGTCCACACCCATGGTGTGATAGAAGCTGGCAAACTCGATCCCGATGGCGCCGGAGCCAATGACGAGCAGTGACTTGGGCATCGTTTCGGGCACCATGGCTTCCTTGTAGGTCCAGATCAACTTGCCGTCGGGCTCCAGCCCCGGCAGCGTCCGCGCCCGCGCGCCGGTGGCGAGAATGATGTTCTTGGCGCCAAGTTCTTGCGCCTTGCCGTCCTTGCCCGTGACACTGACCTTGCCCTTGCCCGCCAGTTTCGCGGTGCCGTCAATCTGGGTGACTTTGTTCTTTTTGAGGAGGAACCCCACGCCCTTGGACAGGCGATCCGCCACACCGCGGGACCGTTTCACCACCGCGTCCACATCGAAACTCACGTCTTTCGCCGACAGGCCGAACTCAGACGCGTGCTCCATAAGGTGCTTGACCTCGGCGGAGCGCAAGAGCGCCTTGGTGGGGATACAGCCCCAGTTGAGGCAGATGCCGCCCAAGTGCTCCCGCTCTACGCACGCCACCTTGAGGCCCAGTTGCGCGGCGCGAATGGCGGCCACATAACCGCCCGGCCCCGCGCCAATTACTACGACGTCGAATGTATCAACCATTTAGATTCTTTCCGGATTTGCGACCGTGCGGTCACCGCCCGCATCGCCCGTGTTCACGGTACCCGCGGCTTCAATCAACATTACCTCAGCGGTGGGCTCGGCCACCGGCATGTGCTCAACACCTTTGGGCACCACGATCATGTCGCCAGCGCCAAGCACTTCGTCCCGATCACGGAAGCGCATACGCATGTTACCACTGACAACATAGAACAGCTCGTCCGTGTCGGCGTGGGAATGCCACTCGAATGCGCCCTCCAGCTTCGCCAGCTTGATCTCGGTGTCATTCAGATCGGCAATGATCCTGGGCGTCCAGGGCTCGTCGAAAGTGGCGAGCTTTTCTATCAGTGAAATGCGCTTCATCGGATCACACTAGAGCAGCATCGTGACGGGGTCTTCGATGAAGCGCTTGAAGTGCGCGAGAAAACCCGCGCCCATGGCCCCATCCACAACCCGGTGATCGCAAGACAGCGTGCAGGTCATCACCGTTGCGACGGCCAGCGCGCCGTTCTTGACGATGGGCCGTTGCTGCCCCGCGCCCACGGCCAGGATCGCCGCATGGGGCGGATTGATAACGGCGGTAAAGTCCTTGATGCCGAACATGCCGAGGTTCGAGACCGAAAAACTACCGCCCTGGTATTCCTCGGGCATCAACTTGCGGTCCTTTGCCTTTTGCGCCAGTTGCGAGGCTTCGCGCGAGATTTCCGCGAGGCCTTTTTCATCCGCTTCCCAGATGATGGGCGTGATCAGCCCTTCGGGGATGGCCACCGCCATGGCGATGTCGGCGTGGTGATGCTGGATGATCTTGTCCCCCGCCCAGGACGAGTTGACGCCGGGCGAGAGCCGCAGCGCCAGCGCGCAGGCCTTGATGACAAAGTCATTGACCGAGATCTTGTAGGCCTTATCCCCCTTCGGCGCGGCGTCGTTTAGGTCCTTGCGCGCTTTGAGCAACTTGTCGATCTCACAATCAATGGTGAGATAATAGTGCGGCACGTCGCGTTTCGCGACCGTGAGGCGTTGCGCAATCGTCTTGCGAATGCTGTTAAGCGGCACTTCATCATAGGTGCCGGGCTTGAGGCCCATCTGTTCCGGCGTCTGCGCGGGCATCTCCGCCGGCGCACGAGCCGCCATCGCGGGCGCCGCGCCGGGCTTTGCCCCTTCCACATCCGCCTTCACGATCCGCCCGCCGGGACCGGACCCAACGATTGCGGATAGATCAATCCCCTTTTGCGCGGCAATGCGTTTGGCGAGCGGGCTTGCCTTGATGCGATTGCCGCTGCCATTTGCTCTCGGCGCGGGCGCAGGAGCCGTCTTGGGTGCCGCGGGCGTTGTTGCCGCTTTCGCCTCAGCCTTCGCGGGCTCCGCCTTTGCGGGTGCGGGCTTCGCCCCCCCGTTCTTACCCGCGCTGTCTGCGGCGGATTTGTCTTCGCCCTCTTCGAGCAGTACGGCGATCAACTCGTTGACCTTTACGCCTTCAGTGCCTTCGCCGATCAGGATCTTGCCCACGGTGCCTTCATCGACCGCTTCCACTTCCATGGTCGCCTTGTCGGTTTCAATCTCCGCAATGACGTCGCCGGGAGCAACCGTGTCACCCTCCTTGACGTGCCATTTGGCAAGCGTGCCCTCCTCCATGGTGGGCGAAAGCGCGGGCATGAGAATCTCAATAGGCATGACTTAATTTCTGTCCTCGTTATCCCCGATCAGCGGCACCCGGGAGAAAATCACATTCAAAAACTCGTGCGGCGGCGCGCTCATATCTCCAACACCTGTGCTGAGGGTCATGGTGCTGCCGTCTTCATTCAGATGCCACTGCAACACGCGATCCTCTGGCCCGGCAAAGGGCGTTTCCCCGAACAGGCGGATGGCCGTGTCCTCGCTGCGGTAGCGATGCTCGAACTCCTCATTGCTCCAACTCGCAGGATAGTCAAACTCCACGAAACCTTCCCGGTCGAGGTCGTAGCCGACAAACCCGTCATCGGATGTGCCATCATAGAGTTCCGTGTACCGCACCAACCCGTCTTCTTCTGCCTCTTCATAAATCCGCATGACGGTTTCGCAATTGCCGTCCTCGTCGCAGACCTGATAGACCCAGCGCCCCACCAATTGGTCCACCGCATGATCTCGTTCCGCGTCGGGGCTCAGCGATGGCGACGCGTGGATCGTACTCGGCGTCTCAGTGGACGAGGCGTGTTGCCGCATATCACCCGCGCCGCCGCTGGTGCATCCGGCAAACGCGACCGCTATAACGACGAAAAGCCCCGCGCTGCGCATCAATTCCACCTTGCCTGTTACTCGCGCCTAGTCGTCGTCCCCGCCGACGATCGGATCGCTGCCGACAATCGGAACACGGCTGAACACAACGCCCAGAAACTCACTCGTCGAATGGGTCACTTCGCCCGACGCGGTGCGCAGGGACATGGTGTCACCGTCTTCATTCATCTGCCATTGCAGGTTCCGGCGATAGGCTTCCTCACCATGCAGCGACAGATCGGTCTGTTCGCTATAGAAAGTTTGTTCGAACTCGTCGCGAGACCATTCCTGCGGATAGTCATATTCCACAAATGTGCCCGCGCCCGCGTCATATCCGACAAAGCCTTCGCGGACTTCGCCGTCAACGTTTTCGGTGTAGTAAAGAAGATCGCCTTCCGCCGCGGGTTCGTAGGTCCGCTCCACGTTACTGCAGGACGTATCCACCTCGACTTCAACGACAACGGGCTCCGCCGCACAGGATTGATAGACCCAGTTTCCCACTAGCTGGTCCACCGCGTGGTCACGACCCGCATTGTCCTGTGCCTGCGCCACCATCGGGAGCGCAAGTGACAGAACGGAAACTGCAATCAAGGTTCTCATTGGATCAACTCCTATAACAAACGGCCTTGGCCGCTTCGATGATATCGGCCACTTGCGGCAGCGCCATCTTTTCGAGGTTCGCCGCGTACGGCAGCGGCACGTCCTTCGAGCTGACGCGCATGACCGGCGCATCAAGATCATCGAAAGCTTCAGCCATCAGCGTTGCGGAAATTTCCGCGCCGATGCCGCAGATGGGCCAGCCTTCTTCTACCGTCACGCAGCGGTTCGTCTTGCGCACCGAGGCAATCACCGTATCTGTATCCAGCGGACGCAGCGTGCGCAGGTCAATCACCTCCGCATTGATGCCGTCAGCTTCCAGCGCTGCGGCGGCCTCCATCGCGTATTCCATGCCCCGGCTGTGAGAAACGAGCGTGACGTCCGCGCCTTCTTTCACAACACGCGCCCGACCGATAGGCAGCACATAGTCATCAAGCTTGGGCACTTCGAAGGTCTTGCCATAAAGCAGTTCGTTCTCGAGAAAAATTACCGGGTTCGGATCGCGGATCGCGGCCTTGAGCAGGCCCTTGGCATCCGCGGCGGTCCAGGGCGACACAACCTTTAGCCCCGGGATATGCGCGTACCAGCTTGAATAGTCCTGGCTGTGCTGCGCGCCGACACGGCTTGCCGCGCCATTCGGCCCGCGAAACACAATGGGGCATCCCATTTGTCCGCCAGACATGTAGCGCGTCTTGGCCGCCGAATTGATGATCTGGTCAATCGCCTGCATGGCGAAGTTGAAGGTCATAAACTCGACGATGGGGCGGAGCCCGCCGAACGCCGCGCCGACGCCGACACCGGCAAATCCGTGTTCGGTAATCGGCGTATCGAACACGCGGCGATCGCCGAACTCCTCAAGCAGGCCTTGGCTGACTTTATAAGCGCCGTGGTAATAGGCGACCTCTTCCCCCATCAGGAAGACGCTTTCGTTGTTGCGCATTTCTTCGGCCATGGCATCGCGCAGGGCCTCGCGCACGGTAAGCGTATCAAACTCCGTCCCCGCAGGAACGTCAGGGTCCGCGGCAATCTCCACCTGCGGCGCATCCACCCTCGCGGCAGATTGTGCGGGCGCGGGCTCTTCCTTCGCGGGCGCTTCGGCTTTCGGCGGGGCGCCCTTGGCGCCGTTCACCGTGCCCGCGTCGTCATCTTCACCCATCAGAATGGCGATAGGTTCATTCACTTTCACATTTTCTGTTCCGGCCGGGACGAGCAGTTTGCCCACGGTGCCTTCATCGACGGCTTCCACTTCCATGGTCGCCTTGTCGGTTTCGATTTCAGCAATCACATCGCCGGGGGAAACAGTGTCTCCCTCCTTTACCAGCCATTTGGCAAGGGTGCCCTCCTCCATCGTGGGGGAAAGGGCCGGCATGAGAATTTCCGTGGGCATACTGCGTTACTCGTTCCGTGATTAGAAAATGACGGCGCAGGCGATCATCGCCGTGCCGACAATACCGACGAGCCAGGCCAGGGTTCTGAGCCAGGGCACGCCAACAAAATAAAGGACGCCATGGGCGATGCGGCCCCAGAAGAAGAGCTGCGCGCCAAGCGCCGTATAAGAGTCAAGGTTTTGGGTCCACGCGGCGATCAGCACGAGGGGCGCGAACAGGATCAGCCCTTCTTTGTGATTTTCCACGTTGCGCAAGCCACGAGCGTAGGTCCCCGTTGGCGCCGGCAGGTCATCACGCGCGCCCGCGAGTTGGCCAATGGACCGTTGTTGCAGACTGAGTACCGTCGTCACCAGGATGATCACGAAAAGCCAGACCACCGCATAGGCAAGCATCATGAGTTCAACAGGCATGTGAGTCATTTTCGTTCCTCTCTATTCCTCCCCCAAGGTGTTCGAACGCAACGTTACTCATACGCTCGGCGACGGCTCCCTCAAGCCTCCGCCAATACATCGGTGTAAAGCTCTTCGGGCGCAGGCTCGGGCGAGGTCTGCGCAAAGTCAGCGGCCTCCACCACGCGCGCGCGGATCTCCTTGTCGATCGCTTTCAGCTCTTCCTCGGTCGCGTATTTCGCATCGAGGATCAGTTTCTTCGCATGATCGATCGGGTCGCGGTGCGAGCGCACATCCTGCACTTCTTCGCGGGAGCGATACTTTGCCGGGTCCGACATGGAATGGCCGCGATAACGATAGGTCTTCATTTCAAGAACCATCGGCCCTTCGCCCTCGCGCGCATGTTTGATGGCTTTTTCCGCGGCGGCTTTAACGGCCAGCACATCCATGCCGTCCACTTCCTCCCCGGGAATGTTGAAGGCCGCGCCGCGTCGATAAAGATGCGTTTCCGCCGTCGCGCGCTGGACGGAGGTGCCCATGGCGTATTGGTTGTTCTCGATCACATAGACCACCGGCAGCTTCCACAAGGCCGCCATGTTCATGGCCTCAAAGACCTGGCCCTGGTTCGACGCGCCATCGCCGAAAAAGGTCATGGCGACGCGGTCCGAGCCCTTGTACTTGTTGGAAAGCGCGAGCCCCGTTCCGATGGGCACCTGCGCGCCAACAATGCCGTGGCCGCCGAAAAAATTCTTCTCCGTGCTGAACATGTGCATGGAGCCGCCCTTGCCCTTGGAGTAGCCGCCCTCGCGGCCGGTCAGCTCCGCCATCACGCCCTTGGGGTCCATGTCCATGGCAAGCATGTGCCCGTGGTCGCGATAGCCGGTGATCATCTGATCGCCCTCTTCCATCGCGGCCTCGATGCCTACGATCACTGCCTCTTGCCCGATATAGAGGTGGCAAAACCCGCCGATCAGGCCCTGGCCATACATCTGGCCGGCGCGCTCCTCGAACCGGCGGATCAGCAGCATGTCCTTGTAATACTTGAGCAGCTCCTCCTTCGGCGCGGGCGCTTTGGCCCGGCGGCGGGAGGCAGCTTTTGGGGCAGCAGCCATTCGGCTCTCCTCGTTTCCTCTCTTCGGGCACCCATTTAGCTGAGTTTGCCCCGTTTTGTCGCGGAAAATAGCCGCTTTGCCCCGCCCCGTACAGCCCAGCGTGATAAGCGCCGCCAAGGCCCTATCCCCGCCCGCAAAGGGCCCGCCCAGGGACGCGACGCGAATATCCCCGCAGGGTTGCTGGACTTTTTGTCGCCGAGACGAAAAACTACCTAGAGTAATCCCCGGCTCCTGTCACCACCTTAAATTAGAAGCCTGTATTTGGATGAGCAACAGCATGAAAGGAGAAACAGCGATGCTCTACACAGGCAACACCCTCCGCGAGGCCCTCGGCAAGGCGCTTGGAACACGGGATCAGTACGGCCGGAAGATCGAAAGGCGCACGTACGGGAAACAGGATACCCAATCAAACCCCTTTGCCGCGCAAGCTGCCATTGCTCGCGCTAGAGAAGAGGCCGTCGCTTGGGCGGAAAATTACATGACCGTTCAAAGAACTTACGGCAACGGGCATGAGTTTGGGTGTTACGCGACTTATAACGAGGAAACCGGCGAGACGGTCAAGTACCCCCGAAATGTCGCAGGCTTTGGTGGAGGGTCCCACTATCGATTTAGCTATCGGCCCTCCCAAGGGATACTGCTGGTCACGGGACATAGTCATCCGCGTGAGTCCGACGCCGACCCCCATGGGTCATCGGACGAAACCAACGAGCAAAATACAGTGCTTACCGAAGAACAACTTGACGAGGCAGACTCCGACTTGCTGGACCACGCCCCTGTTGTAATCAAACTACCGTCTAATCGAGGCTCTCAGGTCACAGTATTGTGGGGCACTTGGAGAGGCCGCTGACATTACCACTTCACAGGGAACATTGCTGATGAAATACCTCATAAAAGCAACCGTGCGCCTAGGGCTGATAATCGGCGTCACTGCGTGTTCTCCAATGAATTTGGATCACACCGGGCAAACCTCAGGAGAGGATTGCACAGAAGTCGCAATGCCGTTGTTGTCTGAAGATTCAACGGTATATGCAGGAAGGGAAATCTGCACTCAAGCAATAGCGAGATATCAGTACTCTGAGATATATCTCCAACCTCTATCTATCGATACACAGTTGGATGCCGGAGCTAGAGAAATCTATCTCGCAGATTCGCACCCGATTGTCCGCGCTGGCGATATTCGCACGGGTGACCGTGTTTCCATTCATGGCCAGTTCGAAGTGCCGGAAGCTTGTTATCCCGTTCCCGAAACAAATAGGGAGCATGACAGTCGTTCCGATCATGAATACTGCCCCGACCCGCCGGAACCAGCATATTTCGATGTCGCTGATATTGAGGTGCTCAATCGCGGTGCCGATCATGGGTCATGTACAAATGTGCCGGTCGCCACGCTTTATGTTGATCCCCTTCCCTATAAGGAGGATATCGTATGCACGACGGGGGTCCTCCGCATCCGTGATGCCGATAAGGCCGTCCCACTCGTTTCTCTCACCCCAGAAGGATATCCGGCAGAGGATCTTGCCGGAGTTGATCTGGTCCCTGACCTGTCCTTTCAAGATATAGCTGCAGTTCGGCTTTCAGACGGAGACACGATTACGGTACGCGGGCGGTTCGGGCTAATGGAAGATTGTTGGGAGGGATATCAGTCGGGAGACGGCTGCATCCCTACTGGCGCTCCACTTTGGATCGCGGGTACAGATATTCTAGAATCTGGCAACACTGCCGATGGCAATGAGTAGGTTGCGACCCGGCAAAGAAGCGGCCCCCAAATGCGCCGCAATTATTATTGCGGCGCTTTCAAGCATTCTCTTCAGCCTCTGGACAATAGTCACAAACGCACAAACCGTTGTGCCAGACGATACATGTACTCCTTTCATAATCGACTCTCTCTATGAGGCACCCGCGGAGGTACCCTCAAGCGATATCTGCGTAACGGGCGTGCTCCGCCATTACAACAGCGTCGTCCTATTGCTCCCGCCAGGTCAAGCAGATGACGAATATTTCGACATCGCCATCGTTCTGACCAGTCACAATGAAACCATTCGATATGGAGACATTCGATCAGGAGACCTTGCCACCGTTCGGGGGCGGTTCGCCTACAATGCGGATTGCTACGCGGCTGTTCAGGAACACGGCCTCAACTACAACGGGGAGCCGTATTGCGCCTTTGGGTATGAAATGCAGATGTTTGTTCTGGGCTTGGATGTTCTGAATCGGCCTACATCAGGGGACCGTTGCCTCCCGGTTTCCATAGTTGGCCTCTTTTCCGATCCCCTTGCCTACAACGAACGCATCGTTTGCGTTGAAGGGTATGCCTATGAAGAAGAAAATGCCGGCATGGATGGACTCTGGTGGTTCGGACCAGAAGGATACGCTGAGGCGGACGCCATGCGGTATTCGATCGATCTTCTTTTAAGCGAAGGACCGGGCGTTCTGGAACTTGGCGTGCGGTCGGGTGACCGGATTGCCGTGCGCGGGCGGTTCATCGTAGTGGAGGATTGTTATCGGCAGGAGATGCTGGACGAGCAATTGCCGGGCGGCGGAGAGGCGATTTGCTGGCCGGTCGCTGCCCCCATGTACATTCTCTTTCCCCAGATTGAGATCGAAAGTTAGAAGGCTGCAAAAGCTGATTTGCGGGCCGCGCTCAATCCCGGAAGATCACGAGTTCATCTTCGCGGGCGTAGCCCAGTTCGGCGCGGGCGCGCTCATCAAGCAGATCCTGATCCACAAACGGCGGGCTGAGCAGATCAACGTCGCGCTGGATGCGGGCGCGTTCGGCCTGCACCTCAACCAGTTCGGCCTGCAGCATGTTGATTTCCTGACGGTTCTCAATGAGCGCCAAGAGCCCATGCCGCCCGGCCAGCGTGTTTTGGCCGACGTAAAAAAGCGCCAGCAATAGGCCCAGGGTCAGGGCCACTTGGCCCCATCCCGCGCCGCCATCTTGTGCAAATCGTTCGCCCCTCATGGCTTTGAGAGAATCACAACTGATTCGCCAGGTCAAGCGCGATTCTGTTAACAGAGTCAGGACTCTAGGCTGATTCTCGAAAGTCTGATTCTCTCAACCGAATCTGAGTCGTTTGAACCCGTTCGCGGGCCACCCCTACTCCCCACGATGAAGAACCTCCGTCTCCACGGTGTGGGCGGCGATGTCGTCACCATAGAAATGGATGTCGCGCCATTCGGCGTCCGAGAAGAGCTGGAGCTGATCGCCCATGCGGGCATCGCCTTCTTGCGTTGAGTTGCCATAGGCGAGATAGCCCCGCGCGCGGATCGGGCTGCTGAATTCCACCTCCGCGACGAAGGTGTTGCCGCCCGCGAGGGAATAGGTCCCATCACCCGCCGGGCGGAACCAGCCGGTGCGGAACGACCCAAGCGCCTCGCTGCCCGCGCTCGCCGGCAGGTCCTGCCCCGCATAGCGCAGGCGGAACATGTCTCCATAGGGGGCTTCGAGGGCAACCCCCGCTGCGTCCATGGCATCCACTACCGTATAGAGCGCGTCGAAAATCTCGTCCGACCGCGTCAGCGCATAGGGCGTCGAAAGTGGGTGGTTTGGATCCCAGGTGTCGTCAAAGAATGCTGCGGTCGAGCCAACGCCGACAACCCAACTGTAAAACAGGGCCGCCCCCTGGCTATCGAGGTCCGCGCGACCGTTCCAGCCGCGCAGGGCCCGCGCCGCGCGGCGGGCACGGTCATCGTCTTGCGCCTCCAGCCGGTCAATCAGCTCCGGCAAAATGCGCACGGCCATGTCGAGGGTCGTGTCATTGGCATAGTCCCGCACTTCGTCGAAGGTGATGGAGCTATCGCTCAGCATCAGCCGCGCGGAATGTTGCGGCCGGAAGGGCATCCCTTGCGGCGCGAAATAAGCGGGGTACTGATCATGCGTCACCGCTCGCGGAAACGTCGAGGTCCACGGCGGATCGTTCGCGTTCTGCACAAAGCCGCTTTCGGGGTTGGCGTATTGCGGCAGGTCGCTGAACGGGTGGTACTCCGTCCAGAGAAACTCCGATGTCGTACCAGGCAAGATGCTTTGCCACACGGCCCAGTTACCCACGTTTCGTTGCGGCATCGCCGCGTTGAAGTAGTAGGCGATTTCTCCATTGGCATCGGCATAGATGGTGTTGAACATGGGCATCTGCCCCTGCCCCAAGGCCGCAGTGAATTCCTCGCGGTTCGTGGCAAGCCCCATCTCCACATATTGCTGCATCATGTTTGCCCGATCGAGCCCCACCACCCGCACCGCAAGCGCATGACCGCGCGCCAGGGCCAGTACCGGACCAAAGACAGAGTTCGCAATTGTCGTGAGGCGCTCTTCCATGGTGCCGTCGTCCAGGCGTACCAGCATGGTCTGGTCTTCAAGTTCCAATGGAACCTCTTCGCCATCAAGCAGGTAGCTACCGTCCGGCGTCATCTGCAATTCATAAAGGTCCATACCGTCGAAGGTGTTCACCGTATGGGTCCACCCCAGGTGCTCGTTAAAACCGATGGCAACGAAGGGAATGCCCACTAGCGTCACGCCATAGACATCGAGGTCCGGCGCGGTCATCTGCGCTTCGGTAAAATAGAAAAGGTCCGACCAGGGAAGGTGCGGGTTGGCGAGCAGGATGGCATTGCCGCTTTCCGACCGTGACGGCCCAATGGCCCAGGCGTTCGAGCCGCGATCATTGCCGCTCTCCGCTGCCGCGGGCGCGGCCTGCAGCGCCCATTGGCGCGCAATCTCCGGCGCGGACCCGGCAATAAAGGTGCCGTGAATGGCCAGCTGGATATGGGCCAGCGGGTCAGTAGGCAGCACAGGCAGTGCGCGTTCCCGTTCGTCATCAATCAGTTCGGGATGCGCCGCCGCGAAGTCATTCATGCCGAGGGCATAGGCTTCCAGATAGCTCTGATACGCGGGCCCTTGCGCTTCCCACCATTCTTCGGCGCGCGCGGGCACGCCGAGCGCCCGCGTGAAACGATCCCGCAGCTCATAGTCCTCGCCCCAGTACTCCGCGCCGCGCCCTCGCGCCCGGCCATAGAGCTCAAGGATCAAATCCCCATGAAGCTGCATGTGCGCCCAGCCCAGGCCATAGAACGCCCCTGCAATATCGCCGGACGCAATGTGCGGCACACCCCACTCATCCCACTGGATTGCCACGTCGCCGTCGGCCACTGCTTCCGCTACGATATCCTGTGCCGTTTCTTCTGGCGCGGCGGCCTTGTCGCCGCAGGCGGCCAGCAACGGCAGTGCGATCAGTACGATGAGCTTCGATAATTGGCGCATGAGTTCCCCCGAGGCTGTATGCGGCGCAAAGCCTAGCCATAAAGTCCAAGCCCTGCCAAGCGGCCCGTTGTCCCCGCTTCGAGACGACGCAGGCGCGCCTTCGCCCGCGGAAACTCTCCGCTTACGGATCTTTCGCGTCAAAGTAATCCCCGCCCCGCGATATTGCCTTAGGGTTAGTGCCAATGTAGTCTCAACAAATGAGGAATGCGGCAATGAGATACGAAGGAAACACTCTCCACGAGGCGCTCGGCAAGGCCCTCGGAACACGGGATCAATACAGGCGGAAGATCGTTCGCCGCCATCATCAAACAAAGCAGTATCAAGAACACCTCAGTACGTCGGACCAACTTCAGCCGCTGAGATCGATTGCGATCGACCGTGCCAAAGCATATTTGGCGAGAGCCAACTATGACTTTGGCTCACCAGAGGATGGGTATGCTGAGATCTTCCTGATAGACCTCCAGGAAGTCATCGAACTTCCCGGATCAGAATGCGGACGTGCCGTGACCAGTCGCAACGGCACTCCGCAATGGCAGTACGACTTTGGCCAATACAGCGCGCATCCATTCTTTGTACTTGTATTCGGTCATAGCCACCCCGATGATTCACGTAATCCAAGTGACGAAGACATGCGCCGGCTATGTCGCCCCAGTTACAGGGTCCCGGGTGCCAGCTCTTCTGACAGGGACTTGTATCCTTACGCTCCGGTTGTCATCGGATGCAGAAACCGCGTTCGCGAATGGAACAGGAATGGACGCTTCAGACAATGGGATCGTTGATGAGAGCACTTTTCCAGGTTTTGCAGTCCGTTTGGCCGTTGATGGCAATAGTTTACGTGGGTGCATTTTCGGTCTCTGCATGCAACCCGCATGATGATGAAGGAGTATACGATTCCGTTGGAAGTGAATGCGTATCGCTATCGTGGAGCGCCTTCTACGCCGATCCGCTTGCCTATGATCGACAAATGGTTTGCCTAGACGGGCAAGTCATTACTGCCTTCGCGACAATACGTTTTTATCCCACTGATGCGGACTATTTTTGGGAAGCGCCTGCCTATCTGTCGCTAAACGCGAACGAAGAAATATTACGCGAGTCCGGCGTGGGCCCGGGCGATCTCGTGAGGCTCACTGGCACATTATCTGTTGAGGAGGTCTGCCCCCCTTCAGTATTCGCGCCTATCACTGACGATGGCTGTGACAACCCATTGATTGATGTTGCCCAGTTCACAGACCTCAGCGTGTCAATCTTGGAACCGGCGCGAGCTGACGCAGTCTGCCGTAAAGTTGACATGGCGGATTTTCTTGTCGATCCAGTTACCTACAATCACCGAATTATCTGTACTGAAGGCCTAGCGGAGCTACAGGGCGAGGAAGGCATACTGGTCCCCTCCGGGGCCTCACTCTCGCCAGAGCTCGCTGAGTATGTCAGCACCTTTTTTGATTCGCGATTGGGGCGACGTCCTTATCCCCAAGAGGGGGAGCAGATCCGTGCAACAGGCCTCGTTGAAGTCGACGAGCAATGTCTCGCTGAACCCGCGGAAAATTGGTCCGACTATTGCGGTTACCCAATGATGCTCCACGTATACCAATGGACATCGCAGTCGGAATAGACCTTACCGCCCCAGCACCTTATAGACCCGCGTCTTGAGGGTTTATCGCGTTTACGCTTTTTTGACCCGCCCCAAGCGCACGACCAACCCAGGAGCTTTGTCCTGATCATGCGGATCATAGACAATAGAGGTTTGACAGAATGAGAAACGAACTGCTCTTCATTTTCGTTTCTGCTGTCTCTTTGTCAGTGCATTCGCTCGCTACATTCGCTGCGGAGAGCGAGCCTTCTCATGCCCAAGTCTGCCAAACTATCGAAATCTCTGAGCTCTATGCCAACCCAATGACATACGACGGTACGCTTGTGTGTACCGAGGCGTTGGTTCTGGTGTCCTATTGGGGCATGGATCTTCTGGAGGGCCGTTTGGCGGGTTACGTGCACACCCCGGTCGATATCACCGCGCCGATTTCGTTTTGGGAGGCGCTGGAACGTGGATATCGCACCTATTACCGCGTTCGTGTTTCGGGCCGTTTCACGGCATTGGAGTTTTGTATCGATCTCTACGACCCTGCACTTCCAATTCAAGAGCAGGAAGGATGCATGCCCTCTGGGTTTCCCTTTACTTTCGAGGATGGCGTAATTGAACGCATCGAGGTCGTTGCCCGCGCGCGGAATGCGAGGCGATTACAATCGACCAGCTCTATTTCGACCCCATTCAGTTCGATGACAAATTTGTTTGCGTGGCTGGCACAGCGGCGCGGCAGGACATGGTCGATGTGCTCGCGCCTAATGCCGACTATGTGTCCTATCAAACTCACCCCATCGTGGCGGTTCGTTGGGAATTTACGGGCCCGGCGCGAAACTGGCCCCTGGCCGGCGACGAGGTTGAGGTAGCGGGCCTCGTATCGGTGCGACCTGAATGCCGCACCGGCAATGACCGGTCCGGATTTGCAACAGGTTCAGGCGGCGCGATGCCGCTCAGCATTCCCGCATGCGCCACGTCCATCATCTTGGAAGCCTATGAGGTCGAGACCCAGGACCGCAATTTACCGCGAGAGGCGTGCATGCATGTGGAGCTCAACACCCTCATGGAAGATCCGCTTCCATATGAGGCGAAACTCATCTGCTCCGAGGGTGTGCTTCATGTCTATCCGGAAAATAGCGATCAGGGTCGCATCGCAACCATCTTGCCGCCTGAAGGCATGCCGGAACACGCATACAACACCGTTGAAGTGACGGGCTATCGAAACCCGGAAGAGTTTGAGTCCATTCGGTCTGACGCAACCGTTCAATTCGCCGCCTATGTCAACACTTGGGAGGAATGCTTTGCTTCGTATTCGACACGCACCGTTTCCTCACCCGAGCCCGCCGACGACGAGTGCCAACCGTTCATCTATGTTGATATCGTCGAGATGGCGGACGAAATGGACGGAACTGAATCAACAGCGGTGGCAGACTAACTTCCGCGCCGCAACTCCATATAGACTCGCGTTTTGAGGTCCATGCCCTCGCTTTCCACGCGCCGGGCGAGGGTTTCCATCCACGGGCGCCAGTCGGCCTCAGTGATTTCGGTAAATCCGTGCCGGGCATAAAACGGCGCGTTCCACGGCACGTCGCGAAAGGTGTTTAGCGTCACCCGCACGAATCCGCGGGCGAAACCTTCCTCGCAGGCAGCGTCCAGAAGCGCCGCGCCAATCCCCTTGCGGCCATGGGCGGGGAGTACATCCAGCTCGGCGATGTAGTAATCGTCTTCCCGCACATCGGCGAGGATCATGCCGACGGGAGCGCCCTTGAAAGTCGCAACCCACAAAAGTCCCTCCCCCGCTTGCTTTTGCAGGATATCCACCGGCACCGTCTCGGGCGGGCGTACATCGAAATCGATGACGTTCAGGGGGCGGAACATTTCCGCGGCGGCCAGCTCGATGGCGGGAAGGCGCGCGCAGTCCTCAACCGTGGCAAGGCGAATGCTGTATCCTTCGGGGAGCATCAGCCGCGAAGAACGGACCGCCCGGCGTAAACGGCCTGGGTGTCCAATTCTTCCTCAATGCGCAGGAGTTGATTGTATTTCGCGAGCCGATCCGACCGCGACAGCGAGCCCGTCTTGATCTGCCCGCAGTTGGTGGCAACGGCGAGGTCCGCGATGGTCGCGTCTTCCGTCTCCCCCGAGCGGTGCGACATGACGGCGGTATAATTCGCCTTGTGCGCCATCTCAACCGCGGTGAGCGTTTCGGTCAGCGTGCCGATCTGATTGACCTTCACGAGGATCGAATTGGCGCAGCCCTTTTGGATGCCGTCGGCGAGACGCATGGGATTCGTCACGAACAGATCGTCCCCCACCAGCTGCACCTTGCCGCCCAGCTTTTGCGTCTGCAGGGCCCAGCCCTCCCAGTCATCCTCGGCCATGCCGTCTTCGATGGACAGGATCGGATAACGCGCCGCGAGATCGGCAAGATAGTCGACCATCCCGGCACTATCGAGCATTTTGCCCTCGCCCGCGAGATTGTAAGTGCCGCCTGAGAAGAATTCGGTGGAGGCGGCATCCAGCGCGAGCCAGACATCGTCGCCCGGGGTGCGGCCCGCGGCCTCGATCGCCTTCATGATGAAGCCGAGCGCTTCGTCAGTGGAGGAAACACCGGGGGCAAAACCGCCCTCATCGCCCACGTTGGTGTTGTGGCCCGCGTCCTTCAGACCTTTCTTGAGCGCGTGAAAAATTTCCGCGCCCCATTGCAGACCTTCGGCAAAGGTTGCCGCGCCCACGGGCATGATCATGAATTCCTGGATGTCCACCGGGTTGTCGGCATGCGCCCCGCCATTGATGATGTTCATCATGGGCACGGGAAGGACGCGCGCCGAGGTGCCGCCTACATAGCGATAGAGAGGAAGCCCTGAGGCTTCCGCCGCCGCTTTTGCCACGGCCAACGATGCGCCAAGCATGGCGTTCGCGCCGAGGCGGGATTTGTTTTCCGTGCCGTCGAGGTCGATCAGCGTTTGGTCGATGTGGACTTGTTCTTCCGCATCAAAGCCGGAAAGCGTGTCGAAGATCTCGCCGTTCACGGCCTCCACTGCGCGCGTGACGCCCTTGCCGCCGTAGCGTTCGCCGCCATCGCGGAGCTCCACCGCTTCATGCGCGCCCGTGGACGCGCCGGAGGGAACGGCCGCGCGGCCCATGGATCCGTCTTCCAGCAACACGTCCACTTCCACGGTCGGGTTGCCCCGGCTGTCGAGGATTTCGCGGCCGATAATGTCGATAATGGCGGTCATGGACGGGGTCTCCGGCTTCAAGGAATCTCTTGGGCCGGTGGTTTAACCCATGGGCGAGTAAGGGAAAAGCCCTTACAAGGCCTTCGCCAGCGCGTCGAAGTCCTGAAGCGTGCGGATGAGGCCCTCCATCTCAGAAATCGGCACCATATTGGGCCCGTCGGAGGGGGCGTTGTCCGGGTCTTCGTGGGTTTCCATGAAGACGGCGGCGACTCCCACGGCCACCGCGGCGCGCGCCAGCACCGGCACATACTCTCGCTGCCCCCCTGAGGAAGCACCCTTCCCGCCCGGCTGCATCACCGAATGAGTGGCATCGAACACGACCGGCGCACCCGTCTTTTTCATCTCCGGGATGCTGCGCATATCCGAGACAAGAGCGTTGTAGCCGAAGGAAACGCCGCGTTCCGTCACCAGCACATTGGGGTTGCCCGCCCCGGTGATCTTGTCGACCACATTCTTCATGTCCCAGGGCGCGAGGAATTGGCCCTTCTTCACGTTTACCACCTTGCCCGTCGCGGCGGCGGCAAGCAGCAGGTCCGTCTGGCGGCAGAGGAATGCGGGGATTTGCAGAACGTCCACCGCCTCGGCCGCGATACGGCATTGCTCTTCGGTGTGGACGTCCGTCAGCACGGGAAGACCCGTCGTCTCGCGGATCTCGTTGAAGATCGGCAGCGACGCTTCAAGCCCCAGGCCCCGCTGGGCACTCCCGCTCGTCCGGTTCGCCTTGTCGAAACTTGTTTTGTAGATGACCCCGATGCCGAGCTTGTCGGAAAGCTCCTTCAGCGCGCCGGACATCTTCAGCGCATGGTCGCGATTTTCAAGCTGGCACGGCCCCGCGATCAGCGTAAGCGGCTTGTCATTGGCAATTTCGACATTGCCGACGCGGACGGTGGAATTGGGTTGCATCTCGTTACTTTCTACTTGGCGCTCAAGAGCTATCAATATCGTCTTGGAAGGCCTTCCGGCAAGGGCGGCGCGACGCGGCGGTTAACCCTTGAAAGCCGCATTGAGTACCGGCGCATAGGCAAAGAGCCCCGGCGTGCCGCCCGTATGGATGAAACAAACACCTTCACCCGCTCCAAAGGCCCCGGCCCGCGCAAGGCCAATGAGCCCGGCCATCCCCTTGCCGGAATAGACCGGGTCGAGCAGGACTGCCTCAAGACGGGCCGCGAGCCCCAGCGCCTCGATCATGCCCTCCGTCGGGATGCCGTAGCCCTCCCCCCGATAATCGCCATGGACAATGATGTCGGGGACGCGGGCATCGGACTTCAGAAGCGCGAGGGTTTCGCTGGCGAGCTTTGCCACCGCTTCCGACAATGTCGCCGGGTCGTCTTCGTAGACGTTGACACCGTGCACATTGACGTCCGCCCCCATCGCCGCGAAGCCCGCGACGAGCCCCGCTTGCGTTCCCGCGCTGCTTGAGGCGACAACAACGTGGCGCAAGTTCGCACCTGTCGCTTCGGCTTGCGTCGCGAGTTCCATCGCGCAGTCCACATAACCGAGCGCGCCCACGGCGGTGGAGCCGCCCGGCGGCATGAAATACGGCGTCTCGCCCGCGGCCTGAAGCTCGCCAATCAAATTGAGAATAAACTCCGGCGCGGTTGCTTTGTTTTCCACCGGGTGAAGCTTCGCGCCGAGCAGGTGATCAAGCAGCACATTGCCTGAATGAATGTAAGGCGGCGTCTTGATCGGCACCTGATCCACCAGCACCAGATGGCACGGAAGTCCCGCCTTGTTCGCGGCGGCAACGGTCTGGCGGCAGTGGTTCGATTGGATTGCGCCGACGGTCACAAGGCATGTCGCCTTTTGCGCCAACGCGTCCCCCACGAGGAACTCAAGCTTGCGTGTCTTGTTGCCGCCGAAGGCAAGACCCGTGCAGTCATCACGCTTGGCAAAGAGCTTCAGCCCCAACTCATCACCCAGCCGCGACCACTCCTCGAACGGCGTCGGCAAATGCGCAAGTTGGAAACGCGGATACGTGCTGAGATCGGTCATGGCGGGATATTCTCTAGCAATTCTGACAAGTCATGCTCCGGCTTGACCGGAGCATCCAGTGAAAATGCTCTGGACCCTCCGATCAAGTCGGAGGGTGACAATACTTGTGACTACACCAACCGGCTCTGCTTGACCGCCGCTTCGATGAAGGACGCAAAAAGCGGATGCGGGTCGAAGGGTTTCGACTTCAGCTCGGGGTGATACTGCACACCGATGAACCAGGGGTGGTCGGGGATCTCCACGATCTCCGGCAGGCGGCCATCGGGGGACATACCCGAAAACACCATGCCCTGCCCCTCAAGCCGTTCCACATACTCGGCATTCACTTCCCAGCGGTGGCGATGGCGTTCAGAAATGCGCGTGTCGCCATAAATCCCCGCGACCTTCGAGCCCGGCTTCAGCTTCGCTTCATAAGCGCCAAGGCGCATGGTGCCGCCGAGATCGGTTGCCTCGGTGCGCGAGACCTTTTCATTGCCCTTGATCCATTCGGTCATCAGGCCGACGACCGGTTCATCGCAGGGCCCAAACTCGGTGGAGTTGGCTTTCTCAAGTCCCGCAAGATGGCGGGCCGCTTCGATCACCGCCATCTGCATGCCGAAGCAGATACCGAAGTACGGGACATTGCGTTCGCGCGCGAACTGCGCGGCTTTGATCTTGCCTTCCGCGCCGCGATGGCCAAAGCCGCCAGGGACGAGAATGCCGTGCACACCTTCCAGATGGGCGGCCACGTCCTCGCTGTCAAAGACTTCTGAATCCAGCCACTCGAGTCTGACTTTCACCTGATTGGCGATGCCGCCATGGGTGAGCGCTTCCATCAGCGACTTGTAGGCGTCTTTCAAACCAACATACTTGCCGACGATGGCGATGGTCACTTCGCCTTCGGGTTCCAGGTGGTTGTGAACGATGCCTTCCCAGGTCGTGAGGTCAGGGTCTGGCGCATCATGGATACCAAAGGCTTCGAGCACTTGCGTGTCGAACCCTTCGCGGTGATAGGCGAGCGGTACTTCGTAAATTGATTTCGCGTCGAGCGCAGCGATCACTCGCTCCGGCCGGACGTTACAGAAGAGCGCGATCTTGCGGCGTTCGTCCGCGGGCACTTCGCGGTCGGCGCGGCACAGGAGAAGGTCTGGCTGAATACCAATGGAGCGCAGTTCCTTCACGGAATGCTGGGTGGGCTTGGTCTTCAGCTCGCCCGCGCTCGGGATGTAAGGGACCAGCGTCAGGTGAACAAAGATCGCCTCGCCCACAGGCAGCTCGTTGCGCAATTGGCGAATGGCCTCGAAGAACGGCAGCGCTTCAATGTCGCCCACCGTGCCGCCGATCTCGCACAGCATGAAGTCTACGTCGTCGGGGTCCTTCAGCGCGAAGGATTTGATCTCGTCCGTCACGTGCGGGATCACCTGCACCGTCGCACCCAAATAGTCGCCACGCCGTTCCTTGGTGATGATGTCCTGATAGATGCGGCCCGTGGTGATGTTGTCGTTCTGCCGCGCGGGAACGCCGGTGAAGCGTTCATAGTGACCAAGGTCGAGGTCGGTCTCCGCCCCGTCGTCGGTCACAAAGACCTCGCCATGCTGATAGGGACTCATGGTCCCCGGATCGACGTTCAGATAGGGATCGAGTTTCCGCAGGCGGACCGAATAGCCGCGCGCCTGCAGAAGCGCTCCGAGAGCCGCAGAGGCAAGTCCCTTACCAAGTGAGGAAACCACGCCGCCGGTTATGAAAATGTACCGCGCCATGGAATTTCACCTTACTTACTTCGCTACAACAATCAAAACAGAAATGACCCGCCCCGGTCGCCCGGCGCGGGCCTTGGAAAAAAGCTATGCGATTCTTAGGCTTTTGAAACCTACTCGCCGGTGGGAACTTCAGGCAGACCCTCGTCCGATGCGGGCGCGGGGCTCTCGGCCGGGGCACTCGCGCCCGACTCATCCCCGGGAACCGGCGGAAGATCGTCAGGCAAAGCGAAGGGTTGGTCCGCCGCGGGGCCGGAGACCGGGACCGAATCGGTGACCGAGCCCGTGCCCGTGCTGCCGCCCCGTTGAATGCCCGCGAGCAATGACAGGGTGATTGAGGTGATGAAGAAGGCCGTCGCAAAGCCCATGGTTGCGCGGGTCAGGGCGTTCGCCGTGCCACGAGACGTCATGAAGCCGCCGCCACCGCCGCCGCCGATACCAAGCCCGCCCCCTTCGGAACGCTGCACCAGCACCAGGCCCACAAGCCCGATGGTCACAAACAAATGGACGATCAACAGTAAGGTCATCATGGCCCAGCGGCCCTTCCTGAAACGGTTCTGGAAATTTGGGGCGGTTGTAACGGCACGGAACCCAAAAGCCAAGCCCAGGCCGCAGCCTGGCGGCGGACCGGGCCCCAGCCCCTATTCTCGGCCCCTATTCAAAGACCGTGAAAATCCCCGCGAAATCCCCGGCCTTCAGGCTGGCGCCCCCCACAAGGGCCCCGTCCACATCGGCGACATTAAGGATTTCCCCAGCATTTCCGGGCTTCACCGAGCCGCCATAAAGCAGCCGGATCGCGGGCGCCACGTCCCCTTTGAGGTCCGCCACCGTGCGGCGAATGAACCCATGCATGGCCGCGATGTCATCGAGGGTCGGCGTCCGGCCTGTGCCAATGGCCCAGACGGGCTCATAGGCGATGATGGTGTTTTCAGCATTCACATCGTCGGGCAGCGATCCACGGATCTGTTCCCCCACCACGGCTTCGGCGTCGCCCGCATCGCGCTGATGCTCGGTCTCGCCCACGCAGATGATGGCCGTGAGCCCCGCGCGGTGGGCGGCTTCGGCCTTGGCGCGGACGATCTCGTCACTTTCGGCGTGGTCGGCGCGGCGCTCCGAATGACCCACGATAACCGCCTTGGCCCCACAATCGGCCAGCATTTCGGCGGCGATATCGCCTGTATGGGCGCCGGATTCGCTGGCGTGGCAGTCCTGGCCGCCAATCGCCAGCGCCGAATTCTTTGCCGTGTCGGCAAATGCGGCGACCAGCGTCGCGGGCGGGCAGATCATGACGTCGCAGCCCTGCACGTCGCCTGCGGCATCCATCATCGCCTTCAGTTCAGCGACAGAGGCCTTCAGGCCGTTCATCTTCCAATTTCCGATTACCACCGGGCGGCGTTCGCGGCTCATGGGGGTCCTCTCTCCGATAAGGGCGCCAATTGATGGACCGGGCTCATAGCACCCGTTCCGACCCCCCGCAACACAGGCAGAAACCAAAGGCAATTCCGTTGCTTGCGGCGGAGGGCCCTCATTCCTATGATGCGCGCCGCCCCGGCACCGGAGACCGGGGGCCAACGTCAGATAGAGGGTGCGTCGTACCGCCATGATGGAGCAAATTCGCAACGCCACGAAATCCTGGCTCGCCATGGTCGTGGTGGGCATTCTTGTTGTCAGCTTCGCCATCTGGGGGGTGCAGGACGTTTTCAGTCCCGACCCGAACGCCCCGATTGCCGTGGTCGGCGATATCGATATCGAGCAGGACACCTTTGCCCAGCAATACAACCTCGCCTTCCGGCAGGCCCAGGCGCAACGCGGCGGCAACTACACCCAGGCCCAAGCCCTGGAAGATGGTCTGGCGCGCGACACGCTCGACATTCTGGTGCGCCGCAATGTGGTCAATCACATGGCCGCGCAATTGGGGCTGACCACCTCCGACCAAATGCTGGTTCAGGAAATTCGTCGCAATCCGGCCTTCGCGGGCCCGACGGGTCAGTTTGAACAATCAAGCTATGCCGAAGCGTTGCGCGGCGCGGGCTACACCGTGGGTCTGTACGAATCCGAACTGCGCGCCGACATCACACGCAGCCAACTGATCAGCAGTCTGATTTCCGGTTACTTCATGCCGCGCGGTCTTGTGCTCTCTCACTATGCCTATGCGTTTGAAACGCGTGAGGTTGATTACTTTCTTCTGCCCACCGCCTCTGCCGGTGACATTGCCGACCCGGGTGATGAAACGCTTCAGGACTATTTCGACCGTCACAACAGCAGCTATCGCGCGCTGGAATATCGCGCGGTAACCTTGCTTCGGCTCAACATCCAGGATCTCGCCGCGCAGATAGACGTTGCCGAAGATGACATTCGCCAGCTCTATGACATCCGTCATGACAGCCTGCAGGTGCCCGAGCGCCGCCATATTGAACAACTGTCCTTCCCCACAAGGGAAGCGGCCGAAACCGCGCTCAATCTTTTGAATGCCGGTGGCGATTTCCAGAATGTCGGCGGCACCTATGTCGACCTGGGCGATGTGGCGCAGAACGAAGGAATCGACCCCGCGGTGATGGCGGCGGCCTTTGACCTTCTTGAGCCTGGCACGACCGATGTTATCGATGGCGCACTCAGCACCGTTGTCGCGCGTGTTGTCTCCATCACCCCGGGCGAGGCAACGCCGTACCAAGATGTGCGCGACCAGCTTCGCGAAGAGCTAGCCGAAGACGTGGCGGGCGAAGAAATCTATGCCATTTCCGAAAATGTGCAGGACGCGCTGGCGGGCGGCGAAGAACTCGCGGCCATCGGCGAACGCCTCAACATTCCTGTCATCTCCTCTGAAGGCGTCGACCGCAACGGCATGACTCCAGACGGCCAATTGGAACTCGACCTTCTTGCAACACCGGGTCTGGTCGAGGCCGTGTTCGATCTTGCCGAAGGCGAAGACACCGGCTTCCGTGATACCATCGAAGGCGACTTCTATGTGGCGCGCCTGACCGGCATCACCCCGGCCCGGGCCAAGACCTTTGACGAAGTGCGCGAGCAGGTGCTCGCCGACTGGCGCGAGGAACAGGTCGACGAGATCCTGTCGGCCATGGCGACGGAAGCGGCGGACCGCATCAATACGGGCGTGAGCCTTGCCAATGTGGCGGCGAGCCAGGGCCGTGAAGTGCGCGAGACCCCGCGCCCCGTGCGCCGCGGCGATACGTCGGAGATCTTTACCGCTTCCATGCTCAACACTCTGTTCACGGAACCCGCCGGCCGCGCCGCCGCCGCGCCCGTGCAGCTCGGCGCAAGCTACGTGGTGGCACAAGTGACGAACGTCATTCCCGCCGACCTCGAAAGCGAGAACGATCAAATCGTGAGCTTGCGCAATGGGCTTGAAGACCGCGTCGCGGGCGAATTGTTAAACGCCTACGTCGATGATGCGGAAAACTCTCTCAACGTGCGGATCAACGAGCAGGTGTTGAGCCAGGTCACTTCGAATATCAATTAGGAATGACCATGGACACCTCCCCCGAGTATGGCGATGCGTTTCAATCGGCTTACGACCGGGGCGAGGCGCAGCTTGTCTGGACGCGCCTGATCGCGGATCTGGAAACGCCGGTCTCCGCCATGCTGAAGCTTGGCGCGGGGGCCCCCAACAGCTTTCTGTTTGAATCTGTTGAGGGCGGCGAAACGCGCGGGCGTTATTCCATTATCGGCTTGAAGCCCGACCTCATCTTCCGGGCAAAGGACGGCACGGCGGAACTGAACCGCACTGTGTTTGATGCACCGGACGCTTTCGCGCCTTGCGACAAGCTCCCGCTCGAAGCCTTGCGCGATCTCATCAACGAATGCCGCCTGACCGTGCCGCACGAACTGCCGCCCATGTCGTCGGGGCTCTTTGGGTATATGGGCTATGACATGGTGCGGGAGATGGAGCGCCTGCCGGGCGTCAATCCCGATCCGCTCGGTATCGAAGACTCGATATTTCTGCGGCCCACCATTGTCTCCATCTTTGACGGCGTGACCGGTGAGTTGATTGTCGTGACGCCCGTTTGGGCCGACAGAAATGTGACTGCAGAGGCCGCCTATGCCCGCGCGCAGGAACGCATTGCCGAAGTGGTTGCCCTGCTCGACCGCGCCCTGCCGCATCAGCAAGTGCCCGATGACGTGCTGCCCACGCCCATTGCCACGTCGAACACAAGCCACGAGGACTATCGCGCCATTGTCGAGCGGGCGAAGGATTATATCCGCGCCGGGGACATCTTTCAGGTGGTGCCAAGCCAGCGCTTTTCCGCCCCCTTCGCGCTGCCGCCCTTCTCGCTTTATCGCGCGCTACGGCGTTTGAACCCTTCGCCCTATTTGTTCTTTCTCGACTTTGGTGGGCACGCCATCGTGGGCTCCAGCCCCGAAATCCTCGTGAAGCTGAGCGAAGGCAAAGTCACCATCCGCCCCATCGCGGGAACGCGCCCCCGCGGCAAAACGCCGGACGAAGACCGCGCCCTTGCCGCCGACTTGCTGGGCGATCCAAAAGAACGCGCCGAACACCTCATGCTGCTTGACCTTGGGCGCAACGATGTGGGCCGTGTCGTGAAGACCGGCACCGTCGATGTGACCGAAAGCTTCACCATTGAGAACTATTCCCACGTCATGCACATCGTCTCGAACGTCGAAGGCATGATCGCGGAGGACCAAGACGCGCTCTCCGCGCTCATCGGCGGCTTTCCCGCAGGGACCGTTTCCGGCGCGCCAAAGGTTCGCGCGATGGAGATCATCGACGAGCTGGAAAAAGAAAAGCGCGGCATCTATGCGGGCGGCGTTGGCTACTTCGCGGCGGACGGTTCGATGGACACCTGCATTGCCTTGCGCACCGCGCTCGTCAAAGACGGCACCATGTATGTGCAGGCGGGCGGCGGCGTCGTCTATGACAGCGACCCCGAGGCCGAGTATCAGGAAACCGTGAACAAGTCCCGCGCCCTGATCCGTGCGGCCGAAGAAGCGGTCCGCTTCGCCAACGAAAAGCCGGGGAATCTGGGCGGTCACGACTAGTTCCAGACAACGCCTTGGTTGTTGCCTTGTCCATTGCATTCTTGGAAGTTGTGACCCACACTCCCCTTGGCGGTGCATCAAGAAGGAGTGCTTTTATGGTCCGGGCTAAAACACTGATCCTCGTCTCCCTGGCGGCCCTTTTTTCGTCGAGCGCCTTTGCTCAGGATTATTCGTCCCTGGCAGCAGATCGCCGCGCGGAGGTTGAGCGCGGCATCTATCACTGTGATGTCGCGGACATCGCGGTCTTTCCAGGCCGCATGCACATCACCTGCGGGCGGTACCAAGGCGTTTATTTCTCACTCGCATTGAATGATCAGCCCTTTGTCGATCATGTCCTTGATCTGGCGCGCACCGCGGTTGCCGTTGAAGGCAAAGAGCTGCTGATCCAGGTCAACACGGCCCGACCCGACAATCCTGCCGGCTGCCTGCAAAGCGATTGTTATCGCATTCAATCAGCGGTGTTGCGCGCTTCGGTTTGGAACTAGTTGCGGGCGTCCAGCCGCCTTTCAGGCCCAGCCCTATCACCCGATTGTTAGCGGCGACATTGGGTAAGTCATCGTAGCATGGCATCCTATTTTTCATGGGGGATGCCATGCGTTCGATACTTATTGCCGTTCTGTTTGTTTTTGCCGGTGCCACTGCAGCTGTCGCGCAAGGCAGCCCGCCCATTCTTTATCAGCCCGACCCGGACTCGCCCATCGGCACACGCAATCCCAATGCGCCGCCGGAGACCGCGCAATATGACTTTGTCATTGGCGACTGGGACGTGGTGATTAACTTCCGTAATCCAGACGGCAGCGAGATCACTTATAACGCCCGCTGGCACAACACATGGATCGTCGACGGCTATGCGGTGATGCAGGAATGGCGCGGCCCTTATGCCAGCGGTTCCGAAATTCGCATCTATAACTCGCAGGAAGGCCACTGGATGGGCTTCAATGTCTATAACGCCTGGGGCACGCCCAAAGCGGTGACCGCCGCATTCGCCGATGGCGAGATGGTCGTGATGGTCGACCCGGTGACGGACGAAACCGGCACTTTCATCAACCGCGAGACCTATTTCAACATCACCGCAGATCGCTGGGAAATGCGCTCCGACCGCTCCTACGACAGCGGCGAGACATGGCAACAAGGGGCCTATGACCTGGTCGCGACGCGCGGCAATTAATCCGCGTCAACGCTCGCTGGAGTCGATCTCAAATTCGCCGGAATAGGCAAGCGTCTTGCCGAACCAGGGATGCAGCGTGTGCGTCCACATGGCAAAGCGCGTGTCCGAGAGCGGGGTCTCCTCCCCGTCACCGCGTCCCAGCCCCAGCCCCATGGGCAACGGAATGGTGAGCCCAAGGATGCGCCAGGCATAGCCCCGGTGGCTGTAAATGACTTTCTGCCGCGCTTCGTCCCAGGAGATGGTGAGCCGCCAGGCAAAGCCAAAGGCCATGAACTCCAGCAATTCGTTTCCCCGTTGCAGCTCCATGCGCGAGACAAATCGCTTCTCCCCACGGCCCGGGAAGCGAAAGGTGCGGTCGAAATAAAACGAGCCGTATTCGTCGCTACGGAACGTGACGGTCACGGGCACCTGCTCACCCGACCAGGGAACGAGCGATCCGGAAAGCCGCGCCATCAGGCTCACGTGCGATGCAATGGCGACGTCGAGTAGCCCTTCGATGCGGACCTGGTCCGCGCTATACGGGCGAACGGAATATTGCGTCTTGAATACCTGTGGCAGGCGTTCCCAATCCGCGCCAAAGACGCTCGCAAAGATGGGCCGATCCGGATCGAGCGCCAGATTGTTCAGTCCTTGAACACCGCGCAGCCGAATGAGCAGGTTCCGCACACCCCGCAACACCGGGTATGCGATCCTTGCAACTCGCTTCGATCGAAACAGCAGGGCATTCATTCGGTTGAACCAACCGTGCCCGCTGCCCAAGAGCGCCATCATGTGCATGGCGTCGTCCCCGTGGTAGTATTCGCCTTGAAACTTCAACACCGCGCCTGCGTCCAGATCGAGCTGGCGGGCGCTGATGTCTTTCAGAATAGGATCATCTTTTGCGGCTCGGGCGTCGACCAGATGCAGCGCGCCGACCGTTCGTTTGATCTGAAGCGCATGCGCCGCCGTCGCGCAGATGGGGCAATCGCCATCATATACGAACCAGACATCGCCTTGCGGCGCGGTGACCTCGCTTCCTTGCTCACTCACCGGACTGGTCCTGTTTCCGCGCCAATAACGGCACTGGCCGCAAATACGATCTGCGTACGCATACTCACTCTCGCCGCCCTCCCGCTTTGGTTGCGGAAACCTAGCAGAACCTCTAGATTGCGCCAACTCGAAACCCTTGACCCCGCGCCAATGGAATGACAGTCATCGGGGGAATTTCGGAGTCCTTTTTGTGAGTGATTTGACCAACCCCATGGGCGAGGACCGCCATCAAAAAGTCCTTTACGTAGGCGGTGCCATGCGCAGCGGCACCACGGTCATTCACCGAGCTCTATGCCAGGCGCGCAACTCCAACCCCTATATTTCCGAGAGCTGGTACTTGCACGACCAGTTCAATTTATTTGCGTGGAACATGGAGCGCTTTGAAGTCCGCCACGCGGACCAATTCGGCGAACCAGAAAAACTCACAGATATCTTCAAATTCAATCTGCACTACTACCTCAATCTGGTTTCGGACCGTTATGACAATCCGGAACTGCTGATCCTGAAACACCCCGAACTGACGCGGCACTTTCTGACGCTGCGGAAAATGATGCCGGGCTCCAAGTTCCTTGTCATCGTGCGCGACCCGCGCGACGTGATTGGCAGCATCAAAATGGTGAACCAGCGCCATCGGGCGAGCCGAACATGGAGCCCAACCGTCAAGTTTCAGGTAATGGCGGAGTACTGCAGTTTCTATATGAAATACTACAAGACCATCATCGAGGAACGCGGGCTGTTTGGCGATGACCTGATGTTCGTGCGGTACGAAGACGTGGTGACGGACCCTGCAAAAACCTTTGCCCGGATCAGTGCGTTTTCCGGCGCGGTCTATGAGGGCGACGAGATGGTCAAATTCGACCCGGCCAGCACTGACAGCAAGAACCTGACGCGCGAGGTGCGCCTGAAAGACGCCTTCAGCGGTGCCTTCTGGTCAGACCTGTACACCAAGGATCTGAGCACTGAATCCATCGGCACCTACAAGGAACGTTTGACCCCGACCGAGACGCAGGAAGTTCAGACCTTTCTTTTCGATATGGGATCAGAATTCGGTTACTGGTGACGGATTCTTGAAACGGAAGTCACACAATGGCTGAATTCAAGCCCGCGATCATGAACCAGGCAATTGAATTGATGAATCGCTCGACGAACACGAACCGGCGAGTTGGCGCGGTCATCACCAATGGCGTGGGCGCACACAATACGAGCCTGATCAATCGCGAAGGCCCCGCGACGACCTTGCATGCGGAGGCACAGGCCATCTGCTGGTCAGCCGCCGAAGGTCATGCCACCAAAGGCCACGAAATTTATGTCACTTTGTCGCCCTGCGTCGCATGCGCAAAGCTGATCTTCCAATCAGGAATCAAGACTGTTTATTACTATGAAGAGGATTCAGAACAGCCCCTGGCGCTCGTGTTGCTTCAAGCTGCCGGTGTCGGTCTTTTTGGACCATACAAAGGGAAATAGACCCTTCCCAGACGCCCAAAGCTCTAACCTGCCATATTGCCCCCCGGGCCCCGCGTGGTAGGTTCTTCCCCAAATGGCTCAGATAATTGGCGGACCCCATGATCCTGCTGGTCGATAACTATGACAGCTTCACCTACAACCTCGTTCACTATCTGGGTGAACTGGGGGCTGAGGTCGAGGTTCATCGCAATGACGCCCTGACGGCGGCGGAGGCGCTGGCCAAGCGCCCTACCGGCATTGTGCTGTCGCCTGGGCCCTGCGACCCGGACAAGGCGGGCATCTGTCTCGATCTCATCAAAGCTGCGGACGGCCGGGTGCCGATCCTCGGCGTCTGCCTGGGGCATCAATCCATCGGCCAGGCCTATGGCGGCAAGGTGGTGCGCGCGCCGGTCTGCATGCATGGCAAGACCAGCATGATCCATCATCAGGGCAAGGGCGTCTTCAAGGGCCTGCCCAATCCCTTCGAGGCGACGCGCTATCACAGCCTGATTGTCGACCGCGCGAGCCTGCCCGATTGTTTCGAGGTCACGGCGGAAACCGACGATGGCCTCATCATGGGATTGCAGCACAAGACCCTGCCGCTTCACGGCGTTCAGTTTCACCCCGAGAGCATCGCGACCCAGAACGGGCACGCGCTCCTTAAAAACTTTCTCGAGATCGCCGACCGGGCGGTCGAACCGGCCTGAGTCTCATGGCCACATTTCACGACATCCTGACCAAGCTCGCGAGCGGCGAAACGCTGAGCGATGCGGAAGCCGAGTTTGCCGTAGGCGAGCTTATGTCCGGCGAAGTGGACGCGGCACAGGGCGCGGGCTTTCTGATGGCCATGCGCGTACGCGGGGAAACGGTTCCTGAAATCACCGGCGGCGCGCGGGCCCTTCGCGCGCGCATGATCCGGGTGAATGCCCCCGACAATGCGGTCGACACATGCGGCACGGGCGGCGATGCGCACGGCACGTTCAATGTCTCTACCGCCGTTGCCTTTGTGCTCGCGGGCGCGGGCGTCCCTGTGGCCAAGCACGGCAACAGGTCCGTCTCGTCCAAGTCCGGGTCATCCGATGTGCTCGCTGCCCTCGGCGTCAATCTCGACGCACCCTTGGCCGCGTCGGAACGGGCTATCAAGGAAGCGGGCATCGGCTTTCTGTTTGCCCCGCGCCATCACGGGGCCATGCGCCATGTGGCGCCGGTGCGCCAATCATTGCGATTGCGCACGCTCTTTAATCTGCTTGGGCCGCTTGCCAACCCCGCAGGCGTTAAGCGTCAGGTGCTCGGCGTCTATTCCGAGGAATGGCTGATGCCGCTTGCCGAGGTCTTGCGCGAGCTGGGTGCCGTGTCGGCCTGGATCGTCCATGGCGCGGACGGCCTCGACGAGCTTTCCACCACCGGCGACAACAAAGTCGTTGCACTCAAGGACGGCAAGATCACCGAGATGGTAGTGACGCCCGGGGATGTGGGTCTGCCCACCGCGCGCCTGAAGGATCTCGTTGGCGGCGATGCTGATGAAAACGCCAAAGCCCTGCTCCGCCTGCTCGAAGGCGAAGAAGGCCCCTATCGCGATATCGTGCTCATGAACGCCGCCGCAGGCATGGTGGTCGCGGGCCGCGCGACGGGCATCAGCGAGGGCATCCATATTGCCAAGTCCTCCATCGACGCGGGCGCGGCGAAAAAAGCGCTCACCGAGCTGATCCGCATTACCGGCGAGGTTGTAGGGTGAGCATTCTCGAAAAGATCAAAGCCTATAAGCTTGAAGAAGTGGCAGAGCGCAAAAAGCGCCACCCCCGCGAAGAGGTGGAAGCCGCCGCGCGGCTGCGCAGTGTAACGCGCGACTTTCATGGCAGCCTGAAGGCCGCCCATCGCGCCGGGCGCTTTGCCCTGATCGCGGAGGTAAAAAAAGCCAGCCCCTCGAAAGGGCTCATCCGCGAGGATTTCAATCCGCCGGAAATTGCGCAAGCCTATGAACGCGGCGGCGCGGTATGCCTCTCCGTGCTCACCGACGGACCAAGCTTTCAAGGCGCGGATGAATTCCTGATTGCCGTGCGGGAAGCAACCACCCTTCCCGTCCTGCGCAAGGACTTTATGTTCGACCGCTATCAGGTGGCCGAAGCGCGCGCCATGGGCGCGGACTGCATTCTCATCATCATGGCGGCCGTCGATGACGCGATGGCTCGCTCGATCGAAGCCGCCGCGCTCAGCTGGGGCATGGATGTTCTGCTCGAAGTGCACAACGAAGACGAGCTAGCTCGCGCGCTGGAACTTGAAAGCCCACTCATCGGTATCAACAATCGCAACCTCAACACTTTCGAGACGACGCTGGAAACCTCCGAGCGGCTTTCGAAGCTCGTGCCGCCGCACAAGACCATCGTCGGCGAAAGCGGCATCGCCACGCACGACGACCTGAAACGGCTTGAGCAATGCGGCATCAAAACCTTTCTCGTAGGCGAAAGCCTGATGCGGCAGACCGACGTCGAGGCCGCCACGCGCAAACTGCTGGAGGGGTGATGTCAGACAAATCAAAGCTCACCCATTTCACCGAAAATGGCGCGGCGCATATGGTCGATGTTTCGGCGAAAGATGTGACGGAACGCGTCGCCATAGCGGGCGGGCGTATCTCCATGTCCGCGGAAGCCTTTGCTCATGTGAAGGCGGGCACGGCCAAGAAAGGCGACGTGCTCGGCACCGCGCGGCTCGCCGGGATCATGGGCGCGAAAAAGACGTCCGACCTCATTCCGCTCTGCCATCCCTTGCCGCTTTCCAAGGTCGAGATCGAATTTGATCTGGATGACGCGGCACATGCGGTCGACATCCGCGCGACGGTGAAGGTCACCGGCAAAACCGGCGTCGAGATGGAAGCGCTCACGGCGGCGTCCGTCGCGGCGCTCACGATCTATGACATGCTGAAGGCGGTGGATAAGTCCATGGTGATCGGTGACATCCGCCTTCTCAAGAAGAGCGGCGGCAAGTCCGGAACCTATGAGGCCCAGTAAAGGGACAATGTGATGACCCTCATCCCCGTCCGCGAAGCGCAGGAAAGACTGATCAAGGGCCTGAAACCTCTCGGCGCGGAGCGCATCCCCTTGCGCGACGCGGGCGGGCGCATCCTTGCCGAAGACTTGACTGCTACGCGCACCCAGCCACCCTTTGATGCCTCGGCCATGGACGGGTTCGCCGTGCGCTTCGCCGATGTGTGCGAGTTGCCGGTCACGCTCAAGATCGTCGAGGAAGTGCCAGCGGGCACTATGCCACGTGCAAAGCTCGGCAAGGGCGAAGCCGCGCGGCTCTATACCGGCTCCCCCGTTCCTGAAGGCGCCGACACAGTCGTCATGCAGGAAGACACATCATTTGCGGATGATCTCAGCACCGTCACCATCAACGAGGTAAGCAGCGAAGGCGCGCACATTCGGGAAGCCGGCAATGACTTCAAGGAAGGCGACGTGCTGCTTCGCGAGGGCGCTCGCCTGAATGCACGCGCGCTCACCCTTGCCGCCGCCATGAATTGCGCGGAGGTCGACGTGGTGAAACGCCCGCGCGTTGCCATCATTTCCTCTGGCGATGAACTGGTGCCCGTGGGGGCGAAGCCGGGCCCGGGACAGATTATCGCGTCGAACGGTATCGGCCTTGCCGCCTGGCTCACCGCGCGCGGTGCGGAGGTCGACGACTTCGGTATCCTGCCCGACGATCTCAATGCTCTTGCCGTCGCCATCTCGCGCGCGAGCAATGCGGACCTCATCCTCACCATCGGCGGCGCGTCGGTGGGGGCGCACGACCACGTTGGCGATGCGATCAAGGCGGCAGGCGGCACCATCGATTTCTGGCGCGTGAAAATGAGGCCCGGCAAGCCCGTCATGGTGGGCGAGGTGAACGGCACGCCATTGATCGGCCTTCCCGGCAATCCGGTCTCGGCCTTTGTTGGTGCTGAGGTCTTCGTGCGCCCGGCCCTTGCCGCGCTCATGCGCGACCCTGACCCCATCCCCGCGCCCACGCGGGTCCGCCTCGGCGCCGATATGGCCCCTGGCGGCACACGTCAGGAATATGTCCGCGCAGCTGTGGAGCCCGGACCCGACGGCGTGCCTTTGGCGCAGCCCTTCACACGGCGGGATTCTTCCCTCATGTCCGTCCTTGCGCGGGCCAACGCCCTTCTCATTCGCGAGGTGGACGCCCCACCCGCCAAGGCCGGTGATCTAGCCGAGGCGCTGCTGCTGGACTAGCTCCCCCGAGGGTTGACGCCGCGGGAGAACTAAACTAGAACATTCGTGATGTTTAGGTTTTGTTCCGGTAGCGACCGCGTTTCATACGTGCCGGTTCCAGAATTCGCGAGGCCCCCATGCTGACCCAGAAACAGCACGATCTGCTGCTCTTTATCCACGAACGGGTACAGAAAACTGGCGTTTCCCCCTCTTTCGACGAAATGAAGGACGCGCTCGATCTCAAATCCAAGTCCGGCATTCACCGTCTGATCAGTGCGCTCGAGGAACGCGGCTTTATCCGCCGAATCGCGCACCGCGCGCGGGCGCTGGAAGTGGTGAAATTGCCCGAGGATATCGCGGCGAAAAAGGCGCCCGCCCCCGGCTTTGCCGAAGAGGTGCCGGGCTTTACCCATGCGGCGAACGAGAACGAGCCCATGGCGATCCCCCTTGTGGGCAAGATCGCCGCCGGTACGCCCATTGAAGCGATCCAGCATGACGGGCATTTCGTGGACGTGCCCAAGGGCCTACTTGCGCGCGGGGAACACTACGCCCTCGAAATCGAAGGCGACTCCATGACCGGCGCCGGCATTCTCGACGGCGACACGGTGGTGATCCAGCGCGCCGACACGGCGCAGAGCGGTGACATCATTGTGGCGCTGGTAGACGACGAGGAAGCGACGCTCAAGACCTTCCTGAAAAACGGAAGCAAGATCACGCTTCAGGCGGAAAATCCCGCCTATGAACCGCGCGAGTTCACAACTGATCGCGTGAAGGTTCAGGGCAAGCTCGTCGGGCTTTTGCGTCGCTACTGATCCTCGCGCGGCGCCATGGGGTGCGCCCATGGCCGCCCGGCCCTTGCGTCTTCCGCTCGCGCAATGACGGGCCCGTCCTCCCCGAAGGTGATGCTGTGCGCCCCGCCCCGGCGTAGCGCGTAATAATCAATGACGATGGTCGGATGCGGGCAGCTGATGCGCACTGGCATAGGCGTCACCAGAATATCTGCCCGCGCGCAGTCATCGATCAGCGATTGCGGTTCTGCTGCAAAGGCAAGCAAACGCCCATCGGGTAACGGCACGGTGCAGCCCACCGCGTCACAGGGGAACGCGCCGCCCGCGTCGCGCAAGTCGCGCCGGTCCCCATCACGGCGAAGCCAAAGTTCCTGCTCATATTGTGCGCGCCGGGGATAAAGCAGCGCGAGCTGGCCATCGCCGCCGCGCACCGCAAGCGTTTCGCCTTCGGCCTGGATCAGTACATCCGGCCCGCGCGCGAGAGGGAACGCGGCAAGCCCCGCGGCGATGAACGCGAGCCCAGCCCAGCGCCACCGCCCGCGCCAGATGGCAATCCACGCCCCACCCAAAGCAATGACAGCGAGCACCCAGGGCGCGACGGCAACGACGGCGGCCTCCGCCCCCGGCCAGCTTGAAACCCCATGCGCCGTGCCGAGGATGACATCAATGCCCCACCCCATGGGCTGCAGCGCGAGATTTTCCAAACCAAAGGGCATCAACAGAACGGCAAGAATACCCCAGGGCATGACCCAAAAAGCCATCACCGGCATGGCGACCAGGTTCGCCGCAACCTCGTAATTCGAAAAGCGATTGAAGTGATAAGCCGCGAAGGGCGCGATGGTCAGCCCGGCAATCAAGCTGGTCGCGATGAGCCCGCCCAGGTAAGTGGCGATGCGCTGCACCCACCCCCGCTCCCCCGCCAGCACGCCATCGGCAAGGCGCGGTGCAAGCCATTCGCTCAAGGCGATGAGCGCGATCACCGCCGCGAAGGACATCTGGAATCCCACTTGGCTGACGCTCTCCGGCGCAAGGATGAGGATCGTGCAGGCCGCCACGGCCACCGTGCGCATGGTCAACACGGGCCGGCTTGCAAGCACCGCAAGGAAGGCGATGGAGATCATAATGAAGGCGCGCTGGGTTGAGACCGATCCGCCCGACAAGATCAGATAGGCGAAGGACCCGCCCATGGCGATGATGGCCGCCCATTTTTTGATGGGCTTGGTCAGCGCCCATTCTTCGCGCAGGGCCAAAAGCATCCGTATGCTGATGAACAAAAGCCCGCCCACCAGCGCCATGTGAAGCCCAGAAATGGCAAGCAGGTGCGCGAGCCCCGCACCGCGCATCGCCGTAATGTCATCCTCGGCAATCCCGCTGCGGTCACCGGTGATGAGCGCGGCTGCCACGCCGCCCTTTGAGCCTGGCAGGGCCTCGCGCACACGCGCCGACATGGCGTACCTGAGCCGCGCGATGGCGCCTTCCGTTTGCGCGCCAAGGCCCGGCGCACGCGCTTCTACATCCAGCGTTGGTGCTGTGAGGGAATAGCCCACGGCGCCGAGCCCGTCGAAATAGGCGCTGCGGGCAAAATCAAATGCGCCCGGTGCGGCGGGGCCCGAGGGCGGCAAAAGCATGGCGAGAAATTCGACGCTTTGCCCAGGCAGGATTTCTTCCCCGCGCTGGCGCACGGTTACCCGAATGTTGTGCGGCACCTCCTCCGCGCTCAGGTCCTCGATACGCGCCGGCGCGAGCGTCACCCGGCGAAAGCCATCGTCGGTGACCTCGACACGTGTGACGCGCCCCTCAACCCAAGTGGGCCCAACCTCATCTGTCAGCATCGGCGCGGCAACCCGCGCGGTGCGCCCGGCGCCAAGGGCAAACCCGCCCGCGATCAGCAAGGCGCTGGCCGCCAGCGCGATGAGCCAGCCTGGCCCCCGCTCCATGCGCCAGACCATGAGCAACGCCGCCAAGGCGGCCACGGCGAGCGAAGCCCAGAACGGTACGACAAAGGGAAGCTGAAAATAAAGCGCCGCGCCCGTGCCCAGCGCCATGGGGGCCCACAGGATCCAGCGCTCGCGTTCGGCCATCAACTGCGCGATAAGCCATTCCGCGCCCGCGCCAAGCGCGGCCCGCACCCTCGCCCAGGCACCGGCCAGCGCGCCGATTTCCGAGCCGCCGCTCACCGCGCCCTCTGCCCTATGGGCCCCAGGGGCCCTATGGCATTGGGGGCGTCCTGTGCTAAACAGCGCCCAAATCTGCGGCCCATTTGGCCCACCCGTTTCCGGCCCATCACAACCTCCAAAGAGCGCATAGTATGCCACAGCGTCCCGTTGTCACTCGTTTTGCCCCCTCGCCGACCGGCTTTGTCCATATCGGCAATGCGCGCACATGCCTGTTCAGTTGGCTTTATGCGCGGCATATGGGCGGCAAATTTCTGCTCCGCATCGAGGATACGGACAAGGAGCGCTCGACCCAGGAAGCCATCGACGCGATTTTCGAGGGGCTGGAGTGGCTGGGCATCGATTGGGACGAGGAGCCCGTGTTTCAATCCGCCCGCGCGGGCCGTCATCGGGAAGTGGCAGAGCAACTGCTGGCGAGCGGCAATGCCTATAAGTGCTACGCGACACAGGAAGAGTTGACCGAAATGCGCGAAGCCGCCCGTGCGGCGGGCAAGCCGCCCCGTTATGACGGGCGCTGGCGTGACCGTGAGCCGAGGCCAGAACAAGGCAACCAGCCTTACGTGATCCGCCTGCGCGCCGAACAGACAGGCGAAACCGTCGTGCGCGACCATGTGCAGGGGGATGTAACCTTCCGGAACGATCATCTCGATGATCTCATCCTGCTGCGCTCGGACGGCACGCCCACCTATATGCTGGCCGTGGTGGTGGACGATCACGACATGGGCGTCACTCATGTGGTGCGCGGCGATGACCATTTGAACAATGCCGCGCGGCAAATGCAGATTATCAAGGCGCTGGGCTGGGACGCGCCGGACTATGCGCATGTGCCGCTGCTCCATGGGCCCGATGGCGCGAAGTTTTCCAAACGTCATGGCGCACAAGGGGTTCGCGAATATCGCGACCTTGGCTATTTGCCCGACGCCATGCGGAATTATCTATTGCGCCTCGGCTGGTCCCATGGCGATCACGAAATCATCAGCCAGGAAGACGCGATTAAATGGTTCGACTTGGCCGGGATCAACAAGGCCGCCGCGCGGTTCGATTTCGACAAGCTCAACCATGTGAACGCCCATTACATTCGCGAACGCGATGGCGAGGCGCTGCTCGGTGAAGTGCTGGCGCTCACGGGTCCGCTTCATGATTGGGACCTGAGCGACGAGCATAAGGCGCGGCTCCTTCGCGCACTGCCCAGCCTGTCGGAACGCGCCAATACGATGATCGACATGATCGAGGGGGCGGATTTCCTGTTTGCACCGCGGCCCATTCCCATCGAGGACAAGGCCGAGAAACTGCTGACCGATGAGAGTCGCCCCATCCTGGCTGCCCTTGCAGATGCGCTGGAAGGCGAGCTTGCCAGCGACGCGGACTGGACCCTTGAGGCCATTGAGGCGCGCATCCGGGCCTTTGCCGAGGCTCAAGAGTTGAAGTTTGGACAAGTGGCTCAACCTGTGCGGGCATCCTGTGCCGGAAAAATGAAATCCCCGGGCATTTTTGATGTGCTATATGCTCTGGGACGCGCGGAATCCCTGGCGCGAATGCGTGATCAGGTCCGCTGACCTTGCCTTTTCCGCCAGATCGGATAGTTAAGTCGCGCTGATGACGCAGTGCAGCATCCCGGGTTATAATCCCCGCCAACGATAAATCTACCGGCGCTTGCCGCGGGGTCCACCCCAGCCGCGCGCCACCCGCAAAAAAGAGGAACGCAATGAAAAGCCAAGTCAAATCGGGAGAGAAGTCCGGCCAGGTTTCACTGACCATCGATGGCAAGGCCGTCGAGCTGCCGACCCTGAAAGGGTCTGTCGGTCCGGAAGTGATCGACGTCCGCACCCTCTATGCGCAGACCGGCAAGTTCACCTATGACCCCGGGTTTACCTCCACGGCGAGCTGCGAAAGCACCATCACCTACATCGATGGCGACAAGGGTACGCTGCTCTATCGCGGCTACCCCATCGATCAGCTGGCCGAGCAAGGCAACTTCATGGAAACAGCTTATCTGCTGCTCTATGGCGATTTGCCGAACCCCAAGGAAATGAAAGATTTCGAGAGCGCCATCACCTATCACACTATGGTGCATGAGCAGCTGCAGAATTTCTATCGCGGCTTCCGGCGAGACGCGCACCCCATGGCGATCATGACCGGTGTCGTTGGCGCGCTGTCGGCCTTCTATCACGACAGCACGGATATTTCCGATCCCTACCAGCGCATGGTGGCGAGCTATCGCATGATCGCGAAGATGCCGACCATGGCGGCGATGGCCTACAAATATTCCGTGGGCCAGCCCTTTGTTTATCCGCGCAATGACCTCGGCTATGCGGAAAATTTCCTACGCATGTGCTTTGCGGTCCCAGCGGAAGACTACAAGGTCAATCCGGTTCTGGCGCGCGCCATGGACCGGATTTTCATTTTGCACGCCGACCACGAACAGAACGCCTCCACCTCCACGGTGCGGCTGGCGGGTTCGTCCGGCGCGAACCCCTTCGCCTGTATCGCGGCGGGCATTGCCTGCCTTTGGGGGCCCGCGCACGGCGGCGCCAATGAGGCAGCCCTCAATATGCTGGAGGAAATCGGCACCGTTGACCGCATTCCCGAATACATCAAGCGCGCCAAGGACAAGGACGATCCCTTCCGCCTGATGGGCTTTGGCCACCGGGTCTACAAAAACTATGACCCCCGCGCGAAGGTGATGCAGCAGACCGCCCACGAGGTGCTGGACGAGCTCGGCATCGACGATGACCCGCTTCTCGATGTTGCGGTGGAACTTGAGCGGATTGCGCTAAGTGACGAATATTTCGTGGAAAAAAAGCTCTATCCCAATGTTGATTTCTATTCCGGGATCACGTTGCGGGCGCTCGGCTTCCCCACCACCATGTTCACGGTGCTCTTTGCCCTGGCCCGCACGGTGGGTTGGATTGCCCAGTGGAGCGAGATGATCGACGACCCGAACCAGAAGATCGGCCGTCCGCGGCAGCTTTACACGGGCCCGACCTATCGGGACTACACGTCGCTGTCAGATCGCGGCTAACCCTCATATCGGTTTTGGAGTTTTGGGGATGAGTACCAGTACGATCCGCCGCGGTGCCGCGCGCACCCGCAAGGATACGCGTAAAACATTTGCAGCGCGCCGCAGGATGGACCCTTGCCGCGATTTGCGGCCGGCGAATGACAACCCACAGCCGGAATCCAATGTGGTGGACCGCACCGCCGTTTGGCTTGTGCCGGTGGTGGCCTTTGCCCTGTTCGCGCTGGTCGTAATCTCAGCGAACTGAGCACCGTTCCTCGGCAATAATATCAAGAAGCGCCTGCGCGGCCCGTTCAGAGGGCGGCGCATCCCCCAGTCCCATTTCCACAAGCGCGGATTGGCAGCCCTCCACCTGACGGCGGGCGGCCTCTTCATTGGTCAGTAGCGCCTCTGCCTCCGCCGCGATGTCGGGGGCGGTGCAATCGTCTTGAACCAGTTCGGCGATCACCCCGCGTTTTTCGATCAGATTGATGAGCGAAATGAAGGGCACTTTGATCAACCCGCGGAACATGGCGTAGGTGAACCAGCCGAGCCGGTAGGCGATCACCATGGGCACCTTGGCAAGGGCGAGTTCCGTGGAAACCGTGCCGCTGGCCGCGAGCGCCGTATCGGCGGCGGCAAAGGCATCCGACTTTTCATCCTGATCGACAATGGTCAGCGGCGTTGGCCAGTTTTCCTTACCCGCAACAACCTTGTCCCGCACGTGATCAAGCGTGACGATCACGGTCTGCAGCCCGTCCACCTGGCCGCCCAGTAATGCGACCGCTTCCTTGAACACCGGCAAGATCATGCGCACTTCATTCGAGCGGCTGCCGGGCAAGACCGCCAGCACCGGTGCCTCCGCGGGGATGCCATGCCGCGCTCTGAACCCCGCGCCATCGCCCTTTTCAACGCGCTCCACCACCGGGTGGCCGACAAAGCGCGTGTCGAGCCCGTAGCTCTCAAAAAACGGGGGCTCAAACGGCAAAAGGCAAAGGAGATAATCCACAAACTCGGCGAGTTTTTCAGCACGCTTGGGGCGCGAGGCCCAAACCTGGGGCGCCACATATTTCACCACGGTGATGTCCGGCGCGCGCTTGGACAGCCGTCGCCCGATACGGTGCGTGAAGTCAGGACTGTCGATCAGCACCACCAGGTCGGGGCGCGTCTCCATGGCATAATCCGCCGCCTGGCGCACCCGCGCGAGGATCTTGGGGATCTTTGGCACCACCTCGTTGAAGCCCATGACGGAGGTGTCGGCGATCGAATAAAGACTGGTCAGCCCTTGCGCCTCCATGACGGGGCCGCCAACTCCGGTGATTTCCACCGCGTCGCCGGTCAACCGCTTGAGCGCCGCCATGATTTGCGCGCCGAGCAAATCGCCGGAGGGTTCGCCCACCACCATCATGATCCGGGGGACGTGCGCCTCTCCCGTCATCGGGAAGACCTCTCGGGAACGCCGATGACAAAGATGCCCAGCTCGTCCGCCAGTTTCGCCACGGCCTCGCGGTCGATGACCAGCGCGCCGCCGGCGGCGACCGCCACGCCCTTCAGCCCTGCGTCGGCAACGCCGTGGAGGGTTTTTTGGCCGATGGTGGGCAGGTCGATGCGCCTTTCCTGCATAGGCTTGGGAAATTTCAAAAGAACGCCTGCGCGATCTTCCGGCGTGCCGCGGATTTCCACCCGCATATGGGCAACCCGGTCGAGCATGGCGTCGGTGCCTTCAGCTGCTTCCACCGCCAACACAAGCCCGCGCGCGACCACCGCGCCCTGGCCCACGTCGAGCGAGCCGAGAGCCTCGACCACTTCGCGCGCCTTGACGATGTCGTCCATGGCGTCTTCGTCAGCGCTGAATGACCCGAGCGGGCCTTCCTCAATCAGGAGCGCCTCGAGCACCTGATGCGCGCCGATCACTTCAAAGCCGGCCTCTTCAAAAATCTCGACGAGCATGCGCAAGAGCGCCTCGTCCCCTTTGCGCGCCGCCATGATGGCGCGCGGCAGAAGCTTTGCGCCCGCCCAGTCAATTTTGAGGTTCCTGAAATCAGGGCGCTGTACATTGCCTGCAAAGACGACCTGCTTGACGCCCTCGTTGGTAAAATACTTCGTGAGATTGCTCAGCTCCCCAATGCCGAACCAGCGATGGGGATGGTCCTCCACCTCCTGATCGGCCCAGCCGGACAGGGCGCAGATGGCATAAGCGCGTCCGGTTTCCCGGCACACCTCCGCCAGCTTGAGGGGCAGCTGCCCACCGCCCGCAATGATGCCCAGTTTTTGTGGGGTATCGCTCACGAGGTCCCTCACGAGCCCCGATCAGTTTTGGGCGCGCAAAGGGGGCGGTTCGATTCGGCGCGGATGAAATCCACGATTTCCATCACCTCTGCATGTTCGGCGAAGAGTTCCTTCACGTCCTCGATGCGTTCGGCCATGGTGCCTTCTTGCGCAAAGAGCATGCGATAGGCGGCGCGCAATGCGTGGATGGTCTCGCGGCTCAGCTTGCGTCGCTTCATGCCGACCACATTCAGCCCCGTCAGCACCGCGCGGTTGCCCAGGCACATGCCATAGGGGATAAGGTCGCCTTCAAGCGCCGCCATGCCGCCCACAAAGGAATAGCGCCCGATGCGGGTCCATTGGTGCACGGCCGCGAGCCCGCTGATGAATACGAAATCACCCACGCTCACATGGCCGCCCAGCGTCGCGTTGTTGGCAAAGATGACATTGTTGCCGATCTTGCAATCATGCGCGACGTGACAGGCTGCCATGAACAGACCGTCGTCGCCGACGATCGTTTCGCCCCCGCCCTGTACTGTCCCTGGGTTCATGGTGACATGTTCGCGAATGATGTTGTTCTTGCCGATCACCAGCGTCGTGTCTTCACCGTGGTAGCCAAGGTGCTGCGGCGGGTGACCGATGGACGCGAAGGGATAGATCAAGGTCCCCTCGCCCACCGTCGTGTGCCCGTCAACGGCCACATGCCCCGACAGCCGCACGCGGTCACCCAGCGAGACCTGCCGCCCGATCAGGCAATAGGGCCCAATCTCGACATCTGCGCCAATCTGCGCGCCATCTTCGATGATCGCTGTGGGGTGAATGTTGCTCATTATGCTGATGATCTCCGCGCCTAATTATCAACGATCATGGCGCTGAAGACGGCATTGGATACGCGCTTGTCGCCCACATAGGCATCACCTGAAAACTTCCAGATTTGTCCCCGGCTTTTGATCTTGTTGACCGCAAAGCGCAACGTGTCGCCCGGCACCACCGGCTGGCGGAAACGCGCTTCATCTACGGTCAAAAAATAACTCACCTTGCCCTTAGCCTCATCCCCCAGGGAATGAACCACCAGCGCGCCGGCGGTCTGAGCCATGGCCTCGACCTGCAGAACGCCCGGCATGACCGGGTGGCCGGGAAAGTGACCGACAAAAAACGGTTCGTTCATGGTCACAGCTTTCAGCCCCACCGCGCTTTCATTGGGCACGATGTTGTACAGCCCATCAATCATCAGCATGGGGGGGCGGTGCGGAAGAAGTTCCATCAGGCCGATGACGTCGACCGATGGCAAATCTTCGTTCCGTTCGCATTGTTTCAGAGTATCGATATCCGACATGGATCCCGCGGGTCCCTCGTCTTATTTCTTTTTATTACCGCGCTTCGCGAGCAGCGAAACCGCCGCGATTTCGCGCATCCATTCTTTTACAGGTTTCGCCGGGGCCCCGCCATAGACGCCGCCCGCGGGCAGATCGTCCTTGATTCCGCTGCGCGCCGCCACCATCGATCCCGTGCCGATGGTCACGTGTCCGGCCGAGCCCACTTGGCCCCCCAAAACCACGAAATCCTCAAGCACGGTCGACCCCGACAGGCCCACCATGCCCACGATGACGCAGTGACGCCCGATGCGGCAGTTATGGCCAATCTGGACCAGGTTATCGATCTTGGTGCCTTCGCCGACGACTGTGTCGTCCAACGCGCCCCGGTCGATGGTGGTGCCTGAGCCGATCTCCACATCGTCCTGAATGATGACGCGGCCCACCTGCGGGATTTTCTTGTGCCCATCAAGACCCATGGCATAGCCAAAACCGTCGGCCCCAATTGCGGCATTGGGGGAAATGCGCACGCGGTTCCCAATCAGCGCCTTTTCGATGGAGACATTGGTGCCGATGAAACAGTCACGCCCGATGGTCACCCCGGGGCCGACGACGGCGCCAGGCATCACTTGCGTGTTTGCGCCGATCTCAGCGTCCGCACCCACAACTGCGCCCGCGCCGACATAGACGCCGTCTTCGAGCTTCGCCGTGGGGTCCACATGCGCGCCCTTGTGTAAGCCATGACGTTCAGGGTGAGGATGAAAATGATTGAGAGCATCGGCAAAAGCGCGCTGCGGATCTGCGACCACCAGAACGGCCATGCCCTTAGGCGCGGCGTCTTCGAGGCCCTTACCCAAAAAGCAAGCGCCAGCCCGGCTTTCGCCCAGGCTGGCCTTGTGTTTCTTTCCCGTCAGGAAGGTGATGTCCTCCGGCCCCGCACCCGCGATGGGCGCAACACCGTGGATCATCCGTTCCGCCAAGTCAGGCGTGGCAAGCTCGGCCCCGGTCACCTCGCACAAGGCAGTGACAGCTGTTGGTCCTGCCTGTGTGTAGAATCTCGGATCGGCCACCAACGCCCCCTTGAGGCTGCGGTCAGACTAGTTGTTGCCGCTGCCTTCGGAACGCTGCGGCAGCAGTTGCACTTCCAGTTCGGTGATGCGGTTGTTCACGCGCGTAATCACGTCATCGGTAATGTCGATGTCCTCGGACGACGCGACCAGTGAATGCAACTCGGACAGTGCCGTACCGTTCCGCTCATCCATCTCTGCTTCAATGTCGGGATAGATCGCCTGGAAAAAAGCTTCGGCCGCACGGCCCCGGGCGTATTGAACGGCCTGGGTGCTGACTTCGTAACGGGCCCGCAGTTGTTGGTCCTGCTGTTGCAGTTCCATCATGCGTTGCTCAAAAACTTCATCAGTGATGATGAACTGTTCGTGCTGTTCCTGAACTTCGGTCAACGCAGCTTGAAGTTCATCGCCGCCCGTTTGCAGGTTGGCGCGGAACTGTTCTTCAAGCTCGGTCACCTGACGCTGGATGTCAGCCCCCAGTTCCGTTTCAGCTTGAGCGCGGGCAAGGTCGATGGTCAGCAGTACTGTGTCTTGCGCTGCGGCCGGCAGGGCCGAGACAAGGGAGATCACTGCCACGACGGTGGCAATAGCCAAATTTCTCATTTGCATTTCTTTCGTTCCTTAAAATCTCGTCCCGCCTGAGAACCGGAAGGCTTCTGTTCGGTCATACTCTTCTCTGGCCAAAACATGGGCAAAATCAAGGCGAACTGGTCCGAATGGTGAATCCCAGAACACCGAGACGCCGATAGAAGCGCGCATCGTAAGATCGTCCATGACGTACTGACGGGCAATGGAGCCGCCGATATCATCGTCAGTGAGCAATCCAACCGTACCAAAGTCGGCAAACAGGGCAGCATCAAGGCCAAGTTCACCTGGGGTTGGCAGCGGGAAGCCGATTTCCGCGGTTCCGATGGCGTACATACGCCCACCGATCGCATCGCGGGTAATGGTAGAGCGCGGGCCCACCCCGGACGGTTCAAACCCACGGAAGCTCGCGCCGCCCTTGAAGAACCGGTCATTGGGGCGAAGGTTTCCGTCGCCGCTCCAGTCAAAGATGTAACCGCCGGTTCCCCGGAGGGAGAACACCACATCGTCGAGGAAACCCCGGCGGAACGGCGAATAGTACAACCGCGTGTCGATTTCAGACCGCACGTAGTGGATGTCGCCGCCCAGGCCTGCGACCTGCTGGCTGATGCTCATGAAATAGCCGTTGTGCGGCTCCAGGAAGTCGTCCCGGTGGTCCGACGTGAATGTATAGCCGGCCATGGACAGCCAGGTCGTCGTTTCCAGCGTACAAACGCGCGGCAACGGAATGTAGCCGTCATCGTCATTGCCATCCATGTCCGCGTCTTCGATATAGCGTGAAGGATTACAATAGCCGTCATCGGGCTCAATGGTTTCCCGCCGCAGCGTGTAGTTCAGGTTCAAACGATTGTGTTCCGAGATCGGGAAGCCCAGCCGCACGCCGGCACCGGAGGTCTCGGTCGAGAAGTTCGATTCGATGTAGTTGTTCCGGACCTGGAAGAGGTCAAAGCCGGCCGCAAGGTTCCGACCCAGGAAGTAAGGCTCGGTGAAGCGGATATCGACCTGACGCGTCCGGGAGGAGAATTGCACGGCAAAGCGCAGGTACTGTCCGCGACCCAGAAGGTTGCGTTCCGTCACCGACAGGTCGAACACATAGGCGTCGGTGGAGGAGAAGCCGAGACCGAAGCTGATTTCCCCGGTGGATCGCTCTTCCACTTCCACGTTCAGAACCGTGCGGTCGACCAGCGAGCCCGGCTCCTGCGTCACTTCAACGGATTCAAAGAAGCCGAGGCCCCGCACCCGGGCGCGGCTGCGTTCCACCAGAACGCGGTTAAAGGCATCACCTTCGGAAAGACGGAATTCGCGGCGGATCACGCGGTCCAGCGTCCGCGTGTTGCCCACGATGTTGATGCGTTCAATATAAACGCGCGGGCCTTCGTTCACGTCGAAGGTCAGGTCGACCGTATGGTCTTCCCGGTTCCGACGCACCCGAGGCGTAATGTCTACAAAGGCATAGCCAGCGGCGCCCGCAAAGAATGTCAGGTTGTCGACCGAGTCTTCAATGAAGTCGGCGTTATAGGTTTCGCCCTCATGGATCGGCACGAGACGACGCATGACGTTTTCGTCGAGACGTTCAAGCTCGCTGTTCACTTCTACATTGCCGACGGTGTACTGCTCGCCCTCTTCCACCGTGAAGGTGATGAAGAAGTCGCGGCGATCCGGCGTCAGTTCCGCGACCGAATTCACAACGCGGAAATCAGCAAAGCCCTTGGACAGATAGAAGCGGCGCAGCTGTTCGCGGTCATACGTCAGGCGGTCGGGGTCATAGTTGTCGTTCGAGCTGAGGATCCGCCACCACTTGGTTTCCTGGGTCGCGATCACGCTCCGCAGACGACGGTCTCCGAATTCCTCGTTGCCAAGGAAGTTGATGCGACGCACGCCCGTTTCCGGGCCGTCATTGATTTCAAACACAAGGTCAACGCGGTTCTGGGGCAGTTCCACAATCTGCGGATTGACCTGCGCGGAGAAGCGGCCCTTGCGGCGATAAAGTTCGAGAATGCGCTGCACATCGGCCTGCACCTGCGCCCGGGTGAAGAACATGCGCGCGCGCAGTTCAACTTCGGTGGTCAGGTCGTCATCCTTGATGGCGCGGTTGCCGCGGAAGATCACGCGGTTGATCATCGGGTTTTCGACAACGCGCACCGTCATGGTGTGGTTGCGCATGTCGATCACGATGTCGGAAAAATAGCCGGTTTCGAAAAGAAGCTTCAGGGTCTGGTCAGCGGTCTCAGCGGTGTAAGTATCACCAGCGTGAAGCAGCATATAGGCCTCGACCGTGCTGGTCTCGGTCCGCACGTTGCCTTCAATAACAACGGCATCGATGACCTGACCCTCAGCCCCCGCTTCGGACCGGATGGTTCCTTCTTGCGTGGTGACGATCGCGTCATCCTGGGCATAGGCGACTGACGCGGGTACCGCGAAAGTGACGGCGAACGCCAGAGCAAAAGCCTTGATGCCAGCCGCTCCAATAAGCCGGGACAAATACCGCGTCATGAAAACATTCCCTCGAGAAACTCAAAAACTTGCAGGTGCACGAGATCGTTCCACGTTGCGAAGATCATCAACGACAGAACAACCACGAGCCCTACCCGGAACCCTACTTCTTGTGCCCCCTCTCCGAGAGGCTTGCCCGCCAGGGCCTCGTATCCATAGAAGACAAGATGGCCCCCGTCGAGGATCGGGATGGGGAAAAGATTAACCAGCCCGATACTGACAGACAGAATAGCGATCAATTGTATCAGCGCAAATGGGCTGATTGAGGCAATTTGCCCAGAAGCCTGCGCGATTCGCAAGGGTCCCCCCAGCTGATCGGCGCTCTGTCGCCCTGATATCACACGTCCCAGATAGACAAAGGTCTGGGTGACGATGTCATATGTCTGCCGCGTTCCCTTTGCCGTGGCGACAATTGGCCCATAGCGGACCCATTCGGGCTCCTCGGTAAAGGTCAGCCCGATAACCCCCAATTGATGGACATTGCCGAACCGGTCTTCGCGGGATTCCTCCTGCGGTGTGACACTCAGTGTCACTTCCTCGCTGCCGCGCTGGACCACAAAGGTTAACGAGGCCCCGGCGCTCATGGCGATCACGGGCAGCACCTCGGTGAAATTGGTAATGTGGCGACCGTTCATTTCCACAATCAGATCGCCCGCCTCGAACCCGGCCGCCTCCGCCGGCAATCCTTCGGAAACTGACGTGACCACGGGCGGAACATTGGGCTCGCCCACGACCATCAACGCCCCGGCAAAAATCGCGATGGCGAGTACGAAGTTCGCGAGCGGGCCTGCAAGGATGATCAGGACACGCTGATAGAGCGGCTTGAAATGGAAGACCTCGGAATGATCGACACCGTCTTTCTTGAGCGCCTCAAGGATTTCCGGGTCGGGTTCGCTGGCAGGGCCCATGTCGCCATAGAATTTTACATAGCCGCCAAGGGGCAGCCAGGCGACGCGCCAACGGGTGCCCAGCTTGTCAATGCGGCTGAAAATTTCGGGGCCGAAGCCGACGGAGAATGAATCGATCTTGGTGCCGAACAACCGCCCCATCCAGAAGTGCCCCAGCTCGTGGATTACGACCACGACCGACAGCACAACGATGAAAGGAAGTATCCAGTGTAGCGCCCATGAGGCGGCGCCTTGTACGCCAAGCAGCAGATCCATCGGCCCAACATTTGTTTAGATGCCGCCTGCCCCTACCCCTAGGATCAAGCGGACATCAGTCGCATTGCTTGCTCGCGCGCTTGGCTATCGAGCGCGAAGACGTCATCAAGTGCGGTGAGTGCCGCAACGCCCCTACCGTTGTTCATACGGTCAAGCGCCCCCTCCACGACCCTCGGAATATCGAGAAATCCGATCTGGCCGCCCAAAAAGGCTGTCACGGCTGCCTCGTTCGCAGCGTTGAGGATAGTAGGCGCGCCCCCGCCGATTTGCAAGGAATTCCGGGCTAAACGTAAGGAAGGAAAGCGCTTTTCGTCCGGAGCTTCGAAGCTCAGTTGACCCATCGCGGCCAGGTCCAGCCGCTCGGCCGGGGCGGCCATCCGGTGGGGCCAGGCGAGCGTATGAGCGATGGGCGTCCGCATGTCGGGAGAGCCGAGCTGCGCCAGCACCGAGCCGTCGCGGTAGGCCACCATGGAATGGATCACCGATTGGGGGTGGATCAGGACCTCGATCTCTTCCGGCGCGAACCCGAAAAGGTAATGCGCTTCAATGACTTCAAGGCCTTTGTTCATCATGGTCGCGGAATCGACCGAAATCTTGGGGCCCATGGACCAGTTGGGATGAGCCACGGCCTGTGCCGGGGTCATGCGGGCCATATCGTCCAGCGAGGTCGTGCGGAACGGCCCGCCCGAGGCGGTCAGGATGATCTTTTCCACTGCCTCGCGGTTCTCGGCTTCCAGCACCTGGAAGATCGCGTTGTGCTCGGAATCCACTGGCAGGAGCGTCGCCCCCGCCCGTTTGGCCTTGGCCATGACAAGCTCGCCCGCGCAGACGAGGCATTCCTTGTTGGCGAGTGCTACCTGTACGCCCCGCTCAATCGCCGCATAGGTGGGCCGCAGCCCCGCCGCGCCGACGATGGCGGCCATCACCCAGTCGGAGGGGCGCTGGGCCGCCTCGACAATGGCTGTGGGGCCCGCGGCGGCTTCAATGCCGGTGCCCGCTAGTCCTGCGCGCAAGTCCTCAAGCAGATGCCCCTCGCCGATCACGGCAAGGGCGGGGCGAAATTCTTTTGCCTGGGCGATGAGGTCCGCAACGCTGGAATGGGCGGTCAGCGCTTCGATGGGATAGGCGCCCTCGCCCTCCGTCTCCCGCGCGCGGGCAACAAGGTCGAGCGTGCTGCACCCCACCGAGCCGGTTGAGCCGAGGACCGTAATGCGTTTGGAGGTGTTTGCGGTTTGCATCGGTCCTACCAGTTCCAGATCGGCCCTTGGACCGCGAACAGGATATGGATCAGGAAGGTCACTGCGACAGCAGCGAGGAAGGCATCGAGCCGATCGAGCAGGCCGCCATGACCGGGCAACAGCGAGCCGCTGTCCTTCACATTGACGGCGCGTTTGAAAATCGATTCCACAAGGTCGCCCACTTGCCCGACAACGCCCACAATCAAGCTGATCACCATCACGAGAACGAGGGAGTCAAACCCGCCCATGATGGGCAAGGCGGCAGCTGCCACACCCGCGGCAATGGAACAGATCGCCCCGCCAATGGCGCCGGACCAGGTCTTGTTCGGCGAAACCACCGGCGCGAGCTTGGGCCCGCCAATCCAGCGGCCAAACCCATAGGCGCCTGTGTCCCCGGCCCAAACCACGGCGTAGAGCCATAAAATGTTGACGAGGCCAACTTCGGGCAGCGCGCGCAACCAAAGCGCGGCGAGGCTCGGCAAACAAACATAGAGAACGCCCAGCAAGGCATGGGCGACCCGGTGCCCGGCGATGGAGGCGGCAACCCCCGCCGCAACAGCGCCCACGCCTACAACGGCAAGACCCGCCTCTGGCGCGCCCCAGGCCGCGAGGCCCACGGCGGCTACCCCGGTCGCGGTTTGCAAAACGCCCGTGGGCGAGGTGCGTTCGACGCGTGTCATGGTCTGCCATTCCAGCAGCATGAGCACGCAACAGCCCATCACCATGGCCGCAAAGAACCAGCCGCCCGCAATAACGGTGCCGAGCGCGAGGGCGATCATGATCAGCGCCGGGACAACGCGCCGAACGGCGCCCCCACCGGGGTGCGCTTTTACGCCCGCGTTTGCGGCGGCTTCCGCTTCACCCTGCCCGGTCAATCCGTTTCCCCCCATGCCCGTCGCCGGACATGTCATCATGATTGTCATCGGGGCGCCCGCCGAACCGCCGCTCGCGATCCGCAAAGGCTTCAATCGCCCGCTCCAGATGCGCCCGGTCGAAGTCGGGCCAGAGCACATCATCAAAATAGAATTCCGCATAGGCGGACTGCCAAAGCAAGAAATTGCTGAGCCGTTCCTCGCCGCTGGTACGGATCACCAGATCAGGATCCGGCAAGCCTTTCGTCTGAAGCGCGCCCGCAAAGGCCGTCTCGTCGATCGTGTCAGGGTCGAGCTCGCCCGCCGCGACTTTCTTTGCCAACTGCCGCACCGCGCTGACGATTTCCTGCCGTCCACCGTAATTGAAGGCGATGGTCAGGAAGCAATCGTTGTTTGCCGCGCTGCTGCTTTCCGCATCCTCGATCAGTTTGATAATATCAGCAGCCAGGTTCGAGCGGTCGCCAATAATCCGTATGCGGACGCCATTGCCGACAAGCTCCGCCAAATCTTTTCGAATATAAAGCCGCAAAAGACCCATGAGGTCATTCACTTCGGCTTCGGGGCGGCTCCAGTTCTCCGATGAAAATCCATAGAGGGTGAGATATTTGATGCCGAGGTTCCCAGCAGCGCGCACCGTGCGGCGCACGGCCTCGACACCCTGTTCATGCCCTACCTTGCGGGGCAGACCCCGCGCCTTCGCCCAACGACCGTTGCCATCCATAATGATGGCAATGTGCCGGGGACGAGCGTCCACCGGCACACGCAAATCAAATTCGTTCTGGGGATCGGTACCTGGCATTGTTGTCTCCAGGCAGCGGGCGCGGTCCGTCGCGCGCCGTCAGACCTGCATGATCTCCTTTTCCTTGGTCGCGAGCAGCTCATCAATCTTGCCGATCATCTCATCGGTCAGGGACTGCACGCGATCGGAATATTCCTTCAATTCGTCTTCACTAATCTCTTTGTCTTTTTGGGCTTTTTTGAGGTGATCCATGCCGTCGCGCCGGACATTGCGTACCGCAACCCGCGCCTGTTCGGCATATTTGCCGCCAACCTTGGTCAGTTCCTTGCGGCGCTCCTCGTTCAGCTCGGGAATATTGATCCGCACCGTTTGGCCCTCGGCGGCGGGGTTCAGGCCCAGACCAGACTCGCGGACCGCCTTTTCGACCGAGGCGACAAGTCCCTTGTCCCAGACGCTGATCGAAATGGTGCGCGACTCGGGCACCGAGATCGTGCCCACCTGATTCATGGGCATCTGGCTGCCATAGGCATCCACCGTGATGGGCTCAACCAGGCTCGCGCTCGCCCGGCCGGTGCGCAGGCCCGCGAACTCCGAATGAAGCGTTGTCAGCGCGCCTTCCATGCGACGCTTGAGGTCGTCAAAATCAACACCGCCCTGAGCAGCCATTTTCTTCTCCCTTAGTCCTTATACGGATGGTCTTAAGAGACCACCGTGCAAGGGCCGCCCCCTTGCAGAACTTCCACAAAGCGGCCCTTATCATGAATGGAAAACACCACGATGGGAATGTTGTTGTCGCGGGCCAGCGAGACGGCGGATGTGTCCATCACGCGCAGGTCCTGCGCCAATACATCGTGGAATGTGAGTGTGTCATAACGCGTCGCGTCAGGCGTTGTTTTCGGGTCGGCGGAATAGACGCCGTCCACCTGTGTGCCCTTCATCAGCGCATCGCAGCCCATTTCCGCCGCGCGCAAGGCAGCAGCAGTATCAGTGGTGAAAAACGGATTGCCCGTGCCGGCGGCAAAAATGACCACCCGGCCCTTTTCCATGTGCCGCATGGCGCGGCGCCGGATGTAGGTTTCACATACCGAGGACATGGGGATTGCCGACTGCACCCGCGTGTCGACGCCGACGCCTTCAAGGGCGTTCTGCATGGCAAGAGCGTTCATCACCGTCGCCAGCATGCCCATGTAATCGGCGCTTGCGCGTTCCATGCCCCTGGCCGCAGCCGAAAGGCCCCGGAAGATGTTGCCACCCCCGATGACGAGACACACTTGCGCGCCGATTTGAGTCGCATCGCGAACTTCGCCCGCGATGCGCTCCACGATATTGAGATCGATGCCGTAGGGCTCTTTGCCCATCAGGGCTTCGCCGGAAACTTTCAGAAGGACGCGGCGAAATTTCGGGCCGCCGCTGGTTGTCTCACCGCTTTCGCCCATTGCCGCCTCGTCCTTTCCTGCCGTTGCTTCCGTGTTCTTAAGACCCCACCGCAGCGGCAACTTCCGCCGCGAAATCGCTTTCTTCTTTCTCGATGCCTTCGCCGAGGGCGAAGCGCACAAAGCCGACAACTTCGATGGGCGCGCCAACATCCGCTTCCGCGGCCTTGACGGCTTTCTCGACGGTGTTTTCACCATCGATCACGAAGGTCTGCTTCAGAAGAACGACTTCCTCGTAGTACTTGCGGATACGGCCTTCCACCATTTTCTCAATGATGTTGTCAGGCTTGCCGGATTCTTTGGCTTCGGCAATCAGAACCTGACGTTCGCGTTCCACGAGCTCCTGGTCGAGATCCTTTTCCGACAAGGCCAGCGGGCCGGTCGCTGCAATGTGCATGGCCACCTGGCGGCCCAGCGCGTTCAGCTTGTCCGCATCGCCCGAAGACTTGAGAGCCACGATCACGCCGATCTTGCCCATGCCGTCGGAGACGGAGTTATGGATGTAGCTCGCGACCACACCTGGGTTCACCGACAGGCCGGCGGAGCGGCGGAAGCTCATGTTCTCGCCGATCTTGCCCACCATCTCGGTGACTTGATCGTCAACCGACTTGCCCGCGCCGGGGTATTCCGCGGCGCGCACTTTGGCTTCGTCCCCACCAACGCTGAGCGCAACGTCGGCAATGTCTTTCACCATCGCCTGGAAGATGTCGTTCCGCGCCACGAAGTCGGTTTCGGCATTCACTTCCACAACGGCACCGTTGCCGTCAGCGGTCGCGACCGCAACAAGGCCTTCGGCCGCCACACGGCCCGCCTTCTTGGCGGCCTTGGCAAGGCCCTTGGTGCGCAGCCAGTCAATGGCCGCTTCCATTTTGCCGTCGTTTTCCTTGAGGGCGGCTTTGCAGTCCATCATGCCAGCGCCGGTTTTTTCGCGCAGTTCCTTGATCAAACTCGCGGTGATCTGTGCCATGGGTTTCCCCTGTCTTTCTAGGTTCAGAATTGCCAACTCATCCGGGCGCGGACTAGTCAGCCTTTTGTTCGGTTTCGCCTTCGGTCGCGGCCGGCGTTTCTTCGGTGGCGGCCGGCGCTTCTTCAGCGGCGGCGCTCACGTCGGGCAGAACTTCCGGCGCGGGCTCAGCAGCTTCGCCCATGTCGCCGCCCATTTTGGAGGTACCGGCGGCGAGACCGTCGATCACAGCCTTGCTGACCAGATCGCAATAAAGCGCGATGGCGCGGCTGGCGTCGTCGTTGCCCGGAATCGGATAGTCGATGCCCGCGGGGTCGGAGTTCGTGTCCACAATCGCGATCACGGGAATGCCGAGTTTGTTGGCTTCGTGAATGGCGATGGCTTCCTTGTTCGTGTCGATGACGAACAGAACGTCCGGCAGGCCACCCATTTCCTTGATACCGCCCATGGAAAGCTCCAGCTTGTCGCGCTCGCGCGTCAGGCCCAGAAGCTCTTTCTTGGTGAAGCCCGAGCCGTCACCCGACAGAAGGCCTTCGAGTTCCCGAAGCCGTTTGATCGAGTTCAGCATGGTCTTCCAGTTGGTCAGCGTACCGCCGAGCCAACGGTGATTCATGTAGTACTGGGCGCAGCGACCCGCGGCTTCCGCGATCGGCTGTTGCGCCTGGCGCTTCGTCCCGACAAAGAGAACGCGGCCCCCACCGGCGGCAACGTCGCGCACGGCAACCAGCGCCTGGTGCAGAAGCGGTACGGTTTTCGACAGGTCGATAATGTGGATCTTGTTGCGGTCACCGAAGATGTACTCGGACATCTTGGGGTTCCAGCGGTGGGTACGGTGACCAAAGTGCACGCCAGACTCAAGCAGCTGACGCATATTGTATTCCGGCAAAGCCATCGGCTTATCTCCTTTTCCGGTTTATCCTCCGCAGGTGCGTGTGAGGTGGCAAATGCCGCCCACCGGAAGGACGAGGGCCTATGTAAAAGCTGGCCCAGCGCCCGAAGCGCCCGCGTGTGGTTTAGTGGGGCGGGTTATACTGATGCCGCCCCGGCAGCGCAAGGCCTAGCAGGCACCCGCTGAACGAGCCGTTAAAGCGCAGATTTCCGGCGGTTTTCGGGCTTAGACTTCCTCGACTTGGGCGACGCCCTTGAGCGACTTGAGCGCCGCGCGCACCTTGGGGTCCACCTTATAGCGCCCCGGCAGGTCCATATGGACCTCCTTGAGGCCCTCATCGGCCATGACCACCAGGGTCACAATCCCCTTCCCCGCATTGCCCAGGCACGCCTTGATGCCGGGATAAGCCTCGGCACTTTCGATAAAGACCTTGAGCCCGGCGCCCGCGTCGGCCACCGCGCTGTCGACGGGCTCGGCGGACTGGATAAGGGGGCGCACGCCGTCCTCTGTGTGGTCGACGGTCACCGACATGACGATTGATTTGCCAGGCTCGAACAGATCGCGCGATACGGCAAGCACGTCGGAAAATACCGTCGCCTCATATTCGCCCGTCGGGTCCGACGCACGGACAAAGGCAAAGGGCTTACCGCTCTTTGATTTGCGGTCGAACCGTTCCATTACCGTCCCGGCGATGCGGACAGGCTTGCCGTGACGCCCCGCCCCGCCAAGAAGTTCCTCATAGGTGACCACACGCGCCCGCTTGAGCGAACGGCTGTAGTCATCGAGCGGATGGCCGGAGAGATAAAACCCGATGGCTTCCATTTCCGCGGTCAACCGATCGAGCGCTGGCCAGTCATCCACGTCAGGCAGTTTGGGCGGCGGCACTTCGATGTCCGCCCCGCCAAACAGGCTCTCCTGATTGCTCGTCGCTTCTTCGTGGCTGAGCGCGGCGTAGTCCGACAGCACATCAGCAGCGGCAAAAGCCTGCGCTCGATTGGGATGAATGGCGTCGAACGCCCCTGCCTTGGCCAGCGCTTCGATGGACCGTTTGTTCACCTGGGTCGGATCGGTGCGGCGGGCAAAATCAAAAATGTCCTTATACGGACCGTTTTCGTTCCGCTCCCGTGCGACAGAGGCCATAGCTGCCCGGCCCGTCCCTTTGATGGCCGCAAGCGCGTAGGGAATAACCCAGGTGCCGTCGGGGTCCTGTTCAGCCGTGAACAGCGCTTCGGACCGGTTTACGTCCGGCGGCAGGACCTTTACATCAAGGCGCTTGGCCTCTTGCCGGAAAATATTAAGTCGGTCTGTGCGGTCCATATCGAGCGTCATGGACGCCGCGATAAACTCAACCGGATAGTGCGCCTTCAGGAACGCGGTATGGAACGCCACCTGCGCATAGGCGGCGGCGTGGCCCTTGTTAAAGCCGTACCCTGCAAACTTCGCCGCCACTTCGAAGATCTGTTTGGCCACATCCGCGTCAATGCCATTGTCATTGGCACCCTGCAAAAAGCGCTCTTCCTGGATCTTCATTTCGGACGCGATTTTTTTACCCATGGCGCGACGCAGAAGGTCCGCCTCCCCCAGTGAATATCCGGCGAGGTCGCGCGCCATCTGCATGACGTCTTCCTGATACGTCATGACGCCAAAGGTCTCTTCAAGGATCGGCTTCAGCTTGGGGTGCAGATATTTGGGCTGCTCGCGCCCGTGTTTGCAGGCGATGTATTTGGGGATCGAGTCCATAGGCCCCGGGCGATAGAGCGCCACAAGCGCGATGAGGTCTTCGATGCGGTCAGGCTTCATCTGGCGCAGGAGGTCGCGCATGCCCGTGCTTTCCAACTGGAACACGCCAACGGAGTCGCCGCGCGCCAGCATCTCGAAGGCCTTTTCATCGGCAAGTTCGATGTCCTGCGTCTTGATCTCGATGCCGCGCTTGGCGAGCAATTCTTCGGTGCGCGCAATCACCGTCAGCGTCTTCAGCCCCAGAAAGTCGAACTTCACGAGGCCCGCTTGTTCCGCAATCTTGTAGTGGAACTGGGTCACCGGCATTTCGGCGCGCGGGTCGCGATACATGGGCACCAGCTCATCCAGCGGCCGGTCGCCAATCACAAGCCCCGCCGCGTGGGTAGAGGCGTGGCGGTAAAGCCCTTCGAGCTTTTGCGCAATCTCCATCAGTCGCTCGACAGAGGCGTCCTCGCGGATCATCTGGCGCAGGCGCGGTTCGCCATTGATCGCGTCCTTCAGCCCCACCGGCTTGCCCGGCGGGTTGGGGATCATTTTTGAGATGCGGTCCACCTGGCCATAGGGCATTTGCAACACGCGGCCCACGTCGCGCACGCAGGCGCGCGCTTGCAGCGTTCCGAAGGTGATAATCTGCGCCACCTGATCAAAGCCGTATTTTTCCTGAACGTAGTGGATCACTTCTGAACGCCGGTCCTGACAAAAGTCGATGTCAAAGTCCGGCATAGAGACGCGCTCAGGATTGAGGAAGCGCTCGAACACGAGGTCGAAGCGGATTGGGTCGAGGTTCGTAATGTCCATGGCCCAGGCGACGATGGAGGTCGCGCCGGACCCCCGCACGCCGACGGGAATATTTTTCGCCCGCGCCCATTTCATGAAGTCCGAGACGATCAGGAAATAGCCGGGGAACCCCATGCCGATAATGACATCGAGCTCAAACGCCAGCCGTTTTTCATAAACCTCGAGATCGGCATAGGGCTTGTTCTCGGCCAGCCGCCGCTTGAGCCCCTCGGTTGCCACCACGCGTAGCTCGTCATCCGCGGTGCGGCCCTCCGCCACTTCGAACTTGGGCAGGATGGGCTCGTGCCGCTGCGGGGCGAAGGCGCAGCGCTGGGCGATCTCCACCGTGTTTTCAATGGCCTCGGGCAAGTCGGCGAAGAGCGTCGCCATTTCGGCGGCGGATTTGAAATAGTGCTCCGGCGTCAGCTTGCGCCGATCGTCCTGCATCACATAGGCGCCCTCCTTGATGCAGAGCAGCGCGTCATTCGCCTCGAACTCTTCGCGTGTCGCAAAATAGGGCTCGTTGGTCGCCACCAGCGGCACATCGTTGCCATAGGCCCAGTCGATCAGCGGACCCTCGGCCTGGGTCTCGATGCGGCGGCCGTGGCGTTGCAGCTCCACATAAAGGCAGTCGCCATAAATCTCGTGCAGGCGGGCTAGCAGCGCCTCGGCCTCAGGCTGGCGATTGTTGACGATCAGCCGGTTCACCGGGCCGTCCGGGCCGCCGGTCAGGCAGATCAGCCCCGCCGCATGGGCGACCAGATCGTCGACCTCAACATGGGCGTCGTCCTGGGTCTCCGTCTTGAAGAAAGACATGGAGCTCAACTTGAGGAGATTGCGGTAACCCGTTTCATTCTTTGCCAAAAGAGCAATTCGTGGCAGGCGCTCCGCATGGCGGGAGCGCCCCTCCCCCTCGCTGCTCAGTTTCAGCGCAATGGACGTGCCGATAATGGGCTGGATGCCCGCGCCGGTCAGGGCGCTCGCCACCTCCATAACGCCGAACATATTGCCCGTGTCTGTAACGCCCACAGCGGGCGTGCCGAACTTTTGGCAAAGCCCCGGCAGGGCCTTGATCCGGATCGCCCCTTCCAGGAGCGAATAGGGCGTGTGCACCCTGAGATGCACGAAGGGCGTGGGCGTGGATGACGGCATGGCCGCAGTCTCATTTGATTCTGTGAAACCCGCTATGGGGCCGGAAGACGATGGGAGCGGCTCAGAGCGAGCCGCTGCCCAGAATGGCTGACCATACGGTCACTGCCCACAAAACGCCAACCACCGAGGAGAGTGCCAACACGTCTTTGACCAAGTCACTGAAATTGCTGCGATACATGGTGTATTCCTTCCATCTTGGGCAGCAATGTTCCCGTTTTGTTCTAAGTCTGTCAACAGGTTTTTCGTTAACGCGGCAAGGCCCCAGCAAATGCCTAGCACCAGCTGGCCTCACTCCCCTTGGGCTGGCGCAGCAGTTCCTCAAGATTGGCTTCGATCAGCCGGTAGCCCACATTGCCGAAGAGCTTTTGCCGCCCCTCGTTCATGACGAAGGTGGGGCTGCCGGCGACCCCCAGCTCCTGGCCGAGCTTGAGATCCGCGTCGAGCCGGGCCATGGCCTCCCCTGAGCGGATCCTTGCCTCGACGGCGGCGAAGTCGATGCCGAGGGCGCCGGCGATCTCCTGATGCGTTTCCCATGCGGCGACATCCCGCCCCTTCGCAAAGAAGGCATGGCGGGTAGCCTTCACCGCGTCGAGAAAACGGTCCTCCTCCCAGCCCCGGTCAGCCTCCACTAATTGCACAGCCTTAAGGAACAGATGCGCCGCGCTGGACGTAGGGGGGCGCACCTCCCGCCAGAGGCGGTCCGACAGCTCGATATGGTGGAACTTGGCCGCGACCTCATGGAGGTGCTTGGCGAACCCCTCGAACCCGCCCCGGCCCTCCCAGGTCTTTTCCACCTTGCCGTGGGCATCGCCGAAGACAGAACAGAAGCGCATGTCGAACTGCACGCGCCCGCCGAATTTGGCCCGGGCCTCATCCAGCCGTGCCTCGGCCACATAGGCCCAAATGCAGAGCACATCGGAAAAGTAATAGACCTCGATAGGGTCCGTGGCGGCAGCGGTCATGGGGGCTCCTCTCGCGTGGTGCAGCGCAATACTAGCCCGATTTGGCCCGGGCAAAAGCGCTCGCGCAACCTTTACTGGACCCGGCTGCCCGGCGACGGCACTCTCTGCCGCGATGGAAATATTTGGGGACTGACTATGAAAACGAATTTGCTTGCCGCGACGCTCGTCAGCGTTCTGGCCCTGGGGGCGCCGGTGGCCTTTGCCGCCCATCACGAGAGCACCCACGAAGAAGGCATGTATGAGGGCGACGATCACGCTGCCCACTATGCCGAACATCATGCGGATGACATTGCCGCGGCGATCAACGCCGAAGACCGGGCCGAAGACGAGCGCGCGCGCGACGCTGTGCGCCATCCGGACGTAACGTTGAGCTTCAGCCAGATCGAGCCGGGCAGCCGCGTCATGGATATCGGCGCGGGCGGCGGATATTACACCATGCTGGTGTCAGGGCTCGTCGGCCCCGAGGGTCACGTGACCGGACAGAACCCGCAAATCTGGGAAGACAACTACGGCGCCGACTGGCCCGAAGTTCAGGGCGCAAAGACCGATGCGCGCGACAACATCGACTTCGTGATTGCCGAGTTTGACGATCTGGGTGTTGAAGACGGCAGTCTCGATGCCATCACCTTCATGCTCACCTATCACGACAGCGCCCTGCTGCCGATCGACCGCGCGGTGATGAACCAGGGCTTTTTCGATGCCCTGCGTCCCGGCGGCCTTCTGATGATCAGCGACCACTACGGGCCTGAAGGCACCGGCACGGAATGGACCAATGATCTTCACCGCATTGATGCGGAAACGGTGCGCGAGGAAGTGGAAGCCGCAGGCTTTGAGTTGATTGCCACGTCCGATGCCATGCGGAACACAGACGACGATCACCAGACGAATGTGTTCAACCCGGCCATCCGTGGGCAGACAGACCGCTTCGTCTATTTGTTCCGCAAGCCGGAATAAGGCTTAGCTCAAGTCAAGCAAACGGCGCGCGCGGCGGGTCCTGATCTTCATCGGGATCCGCCGTCGGCGTTTTGATGGCCGGCTTAGCCTGCGCGGGGCGGCCCTCCACCAGCTTGCCCTCGTGCAGCACTAGGGCGCGGTCCATCTTGGCGGCAAGGTCAAGATTGTGCGTAGCGATTAATGCCGCGAGCCCCTCGCGCCGCACGAGCTGGATCAGCTCATCGAAGACCATCTTCGACGTTTTGGGATCGAGGTTCCCGGTGGGCTCGTCCGCCAGCAGCACACGCGGATGATTGGCCAGCGCCCGCGCGATGGCGACACGTTGTTGCTCACCACCTGAAAGTTCCGTCGGCAGATGGAGCAACCGCTCACCAAGACCAAGCAGCGTCAAAAGGCGCGTCGCCTCGGCAAAGGCGTCTTGCTTCGGCGTGCCGGCGATCAGTTCCGGCATAGCGACATTTTCCAGCGCGTTGAATTCAGGCAGCAGGTTGTGAGCCTGATAGACAAAGCCAAGTTCCGCGCGGCGCATATAGGTGCGTTCGCGGTCTGGCAGATCGACGCAATCGATCCCACCCAATAGCACCATGCCCTCGTCAGGCCGCTCCAGAAGCCCCGCAATGTGGAGCAGCGTAGACTTGCCCGCGCCCGAGGGACCGATCAGCGCGACGATCTCGCCCGGGCGGATTTGCAGTGATGCCCCGCGCAGGATGCGCAGCGCGCCCTCGCCCTCGCGGAAGGACCGCGTGATATCGCGCAACTCCAGGATAGGCCTTTGTTCCACAGGTTTGTCACTCATAACGCAGCGCCTCCACCGGATCGAGACGCGCGGCGCGCCAGGCGGGATAAAGCGGCGCGAGCAGCGACAACGTGATGGCAACGATCATCACCGCCGCTACTTCGCCGTTGTTCACCTGCGCCGTCATTTTCGACAGGAAGTAGATGTTGGGATCGAACAGGGTCGCCCCCGTGATCCACATGATGAACTGGCGCACGGATTCGATATTCGCCGCAAAGACGATGCCGAGGATCAACCCGGCGATGGATCCCAGCACCCCGATGCGCGCGCCCGCGATCAAAAAGATGCGCATGATCATGCCTTGGGTCGCGCCCATGGTGCGTAACACAGCGATGCCCCTGCCCTTATCCTTGGCGAGCATAATAAGGCCCGAGACGATATTCATGGCGGCAACCAGAATGATCAGCGTCAGGATGATGAACATCACCATGCGCTCAAGCTGAAGCGCCCCCACAAAACTCGCGTTGAGCTGTTGCCAGTCATAGATGCGCGCGGGGATTCCAATGACTTCCGAAATCGCCGTGCGGTAGTCCGCCACCTTGTCCGGATCATCCACCATCACTTCCAGATAGCTGACCCCGTCTCCCGTGCCGAAAAAAAGCTGCGCCTGTTCAAGCGGCATATAGATGAAGCTCGCGTCGTATTCGCTCATGCCGATCTCGAAGATCGTAGCGATGCGATAGGTCTTGACCCGCGGCGTGGTGCCAAAGGGCGTCACGTCCCCTTGGGGCGAGATGATGGTGATCTCGTCCCCCATACCGAGGCCAAGGTTTTCGGCAAGGCGGCTTCCCACCGCCACCGCATGGCCACCCTGGAAATTGTCAAGCGAGCCTTGCTGAATATTGTCGGCCACCAGACTGAACTGGCGAAGATCGGCATTGCGCATACCGCGCACTTGCGCGCCGCGGACCACGTCGTGGGCAGAGGCGATCACTTGCCCTTCCACTACAGGCGAGACGCGCGAGACGCCGGGAACGCCGCGCACTTGATCGGCCCAATAGTCGAATTCCTCCATGGGCGCGCCATAGGCTTGCACGATTACATGGCCGTTCGCGCCCAGCACGCGGTCAAGCAGTTCGGTGCGAAAACCGTTCATCACGCCCATGACGACGATCAGCACCGCAACCCCCAACATGATGCCGAGGAAGGAGATAACCGAAATGGCGGAGACAAAATTGTCGCGCCGACGGGAGCCGAGATAGCGGCTCGCCATCATCCATTCGACGGGAGAAAAAGGTGCCGCCCCCTTGGTCACATGGGGCGGAGATTTGGGCGCATCGGGGGATTGCGCGGGGGCAACGTCACTCATACCGGTCCCTTCAGGGGCAAGTCACGCGAGGGGCAAAACGTACCGGCAAGGTTTAGGGGTTCGCGCCGTCCCGCGCAACGGCGACGAAGGGTGTGCACGAGGAAATGAAAAGCGCCGGTGGGGGATCAGGTTGGGGGCGAGATCCGGGCCACCGGCGGCTAGTCAAGCGACCAAGCTTGTGAGGGCATTGATAGGGTGCCTCAACGGGCGGGAGATTAACCCTGCCCGCTAAAATCGCGGTTCAAAGATTTAAGACAATTTGAATAAAAGGCCGCACGCTTCGCCTGTCAGACGAGGCCCCTGCCCCAAGCCCTTCAACTACAAAGAAAAAAGGCTGCCCCGGTTGAAGGGGGCAGCCCAAGTAAAGGGAGGAAACGCCATCAAGCGCTGCTCGGGCCCTCGCGGACCCCAGCTGCAACAAGAATGAGTTCTTTTCCGGCCGCTTTCAACCCCAAACCGACAATAAATTGCCCTCCTGCGTCAAAACGCGCAATTTTGGGTGACAGTTTGTCCTGTTCTAGGGGGCTTCTAACCCCAGCTCAGCCCCTCGGTGAAGTGAAACACGTTGAAATAGATGAGCAGCCAGACGATGGCCCAGAGGACAGCGGCAATGCCCGTTGTCACCAGCGCCTTTTTGCCCAGGCCATGGACCTGCGGCGCGCCGGCGTCCGTCCCTTCCGCCACCCGGCCGTCTTCCCATTGGCCGCGCACGCCAAAGGGCAGCGACATGAAAAAGATCAACCACCAGATGACAACATAGACGACGATGGAGCCGGTAATACCCATCAGCTCTTCACTTCTTCAAGCTCAATGAGGGCGCCATTGCAGTCCTTGGGGTGGAGAAAGATCACCGGATTGCCGTGGGCGCCGATCTTGGGCTCCCCCGTCCCGGTAATCGTCACGCCCTTTTCCTTGAGCCGGTCGCGGAGGGGGATCAGCTCGTCGACTTCAAAGCCGATGTGGTGAATGCCGCCCTTGGGGTTCTTCTTGAGAAAGCCCTCTATGGGTGAGTTCTCACCCAGCGGTTCCAAGAGCTCGATCTTGGTATTGGGCAGGTTGACGAAGACGACGGTCACCCCGTGGTCGGGTTCGGGCTGGGGCTCGGACACATCCGCATCGAACCGGTCCTTCCACAGCTTCGCGGCCTCGCGCACGTCCGGCACGGCGATGGCGACTTGATTGAGCGGTCCCAGCATTGTGTTGTCCTTCTTCGGTCTGTCGGTTTAGTCGGCTCTGATCACTTGAATATCGAGGAGCGGTCGTTTGCCCCAGACCCTCTTTATATGGGGCCGAACGGCCTTGCGCACGACCTCTTCGACGGCAAAATCGTCGCGGATGCGCTTGTTCGAGAGACGGTCCACCGCCTCTTCCGCCGCGTTCTGCAGGGTCGCCACGAAATCGGGGTCCCGGCTCAGGGTTTCCTGCGGCACCCCGGCCAGACGGATGGTCGCATCGGCAATCAGGTCCCCCGCCTTGTCCAGTACCAGTGTCACCACCACATGGCCGGTGAAGGATATGCGACGACGGACAGCAAGCGCCGGATCGTTGCTTGAGACGAGCAGGTTCCCATCAAGGTAGAGCCGCCCGCTCGGCACCTGATCCACGATCTGCGCGGGGCCGGGCGCGAGGCGAAGCATGGACCCGTTCGGCGCCACATGGGCTTCTGGCACCTGGAGCGATTTGGCAAGGCGCGCGTGTTCGAGCAAGTGCCGCATTTCCCCATGCACGGGCACGGAGATCTTGGGCCGCACCCAGGAATACATGGTGGCGAGTTCTTCGCGGCACGGGTGACCGGAGACGTGAATGAAATGATCGCTGTCGGTAATGATCTCGATCCCGCGTTCCGCGAGCTTGTTCTGAAGTTCAAAGATGCCGATGTCGTTTCCCGGAATAACGCGGGAAGAAAAGATCACAGTGTCATCGGCTTCAAGCACCGCCTCAGGGTGATCGTCATTGGCGATACGCGATAGCGCGGCACGCGGTTCCCCCTGACTACCGGTACAAAGATAGAGCACCTTGTCCTTGGGTAGAAAACCTGCGTCCTCCGCGGCGATGAGCTTGGGCATATTCTTGAGGTAGCCGACCGCCTTGGCGGCTTCGGTGTATTTGTGCATGGACCGGCCCACCAGCGCCACATGGCGGCCATTGCGGGTGGCGGCCTCAACCACCGTCTCAACGCGCGCAAGGTTCGAGGCAAAGCAAGCAACCGCCACGCGGTTCTTCAGTGTACCGATCAGTTCGGTCAGGCTTTCGCGCACGTCACCTTCGGAGCCGGACTCCCCCGGCACAAAGACATTGGTGGAATCGCACAACATGGCGAGCACACCTTCATCCCCCATCTTGCGCAGGTATTCCTCATCCGTCTTGTCGCCGATAAGGGGATGGGGATCGATCTTCCAATCGCCCGTATGAAGGATCGTGCCCATGGGCGTACGAATGGCGAGGCCGTTGGGCTCCAGCGTCGAGTGGGTCAGGGTCACAAGCTCAATGTCGAAAGGGCCAAGCTCAATGTGCCCACCCAGTTCCACCACCGTCACATAGGCCTCGTCGCGAAGGCCCACTTCCGCCAGCTTGTCCCGCACCAATTCCGCCGTGAAAGGCGTTGCATAGATGGGGCAACGCAGCTGCGGCCACAGCCGCGCGACCGCGCCGATGTGGTCTTCGTGGCCGTGGGTGAGCACGAGCCCCAGAAGGCTGTCCTTGCGCTTCACGATGAATTCCGGATCGCCCATGATGAGGTCGATCCCGGGCGTCGAGGCATCCCCGAACGTCACGCCCAGATCGACCATGATCCATTGGTGTTTGTTTTCAGGGCCGAGACCGATGAGGCTCAGGTTCATCCCAATCTCGCCGCATCCGCCCAGCGGCAGAAACACAAGTTCGTCTTCGCGTGATTTAGCCAAGAGGCCGCTTATCCTTTCGCGGCAAAGGCCGCCTTGTTGCGTTCATAGATCATGTGCAGCCCGCGCACCGTAAGGTCGCTATCCACATGGTCGATGACTTTCACCGAATGGCGGAACAGGTTCGCGAGACCGCCAGTGGCGATCACAGTCATGGGTGCTTCGTATTCCACCTTGATCCGCTTCACGAGCCCTTCGATCAGGCCGACATAGCCCCAGTAGATACCCGACTGCATGGCGGGCACCGTGTCACGGCCGATCACCGCTTGCGGCCGTTCAATCGCAATGCGCGGCAGTTTCGCCGCCGCGCCGTGCAGCGCCTCAAGCGACAGGTTCACGCCGGGCGCGATCACCCCGCCCTCATAGGCGCCGGTCTTGCCCACTACATCGAAGGTTGTGGCCGTGCCAAAATCGACAATGATCAGCGCGCCGGGATAGGCGGCATGCGCGGCGACGGCATTCACCAAGCGGTCAGCGCCGACGACGTCTGGGCGTTCCAGCGCAATGTCGATACCGATATCCACGTCCCGTTCACCGACGACCATCGGATGGGCGCAAAAATATTTGGCGCATAGCTGGCGCAAAGCGAAGAGCGCCTGAGGCACCACGGTCGCGATAATAGCGCCGTCGATGTCGGCGGGCTTGAGACCATCAAGCGCCATGAGCTGCGTCAGCCAGATGAGATATTCATCCGCCGTGCGCGAGGCGCTGGTTTCCGCACGCCATTCAGCGCGGACCGTATCGCCATCCCAGATGGCAAAGACCGTGTTTGTATTCCCGGCGTCGATGGCGAGCAGCATTCTTTCGTTCCCTGCGGCCTAGTCGAAAAAAACTTCGCCCGCGGTGATTTTTCGCGTGGCTCCTTGGGTTTCTAGCACTAGCGCGCCCTCCTCGTCGATGCCGGCAAAAGTGCCGTGTAGTTCCTCGCGCGGCAGGCGCACGGTGATAGGCTCCCCCAGCCCCCGCGCCCGCGCAAGCCAGGGCTCGCGCAAGGCGGCAAAGCCGTGGGCCTCATAGGCCGCAAACCATTTAGCGAAGGCCGCTGCAAGGTGGGTAAGCGCTTCGCTAGGCGATGGCGGTGACGCAACGTCCGCGAGGGCAATGGTTCGCGGTTCATCCAGATGCGGGTGATTGGCCAGATTGACGCCAATGCCGACGGCAAGCCAGTCCACTGCCCCGTCGGAGCGAGCAGAGCTTTCCAGCAAGATGCCGCAGACCTTGCCCCCATCCAGCTGCACATCATTGGGCCACTTTAGTTTGACGCGGGAAGGCTCAACAAAGGCGTCAAGCAGATCCGCGACCGAAAGTGCGGCGGCAAAGGACAGCCGCGCGGCCTCCGGTGCGCTCATCGCCGGGCGGATCAGCAGCGTGGCGAACAAATTGCCTGCCGGGGAAACCCAGTCCCGGCCCCGGCGCCCGCGGCCCTTTGTCTGTACGTCCCCGCGCAGCCAGATCGGCCCGGGCTGGCCCGCTTCCGCGCGGCGGCGCGCTTCTTCATTTGTGGAATCAATCTCGCCAAACTCGGCGAGCTGCACCCCGGCTGGCCAAGCGGGCGTCATCCCCTATTGCAGCAGCGACGCTGCCGCCTGCCCCGCAAGTTGCGCCACGGGCCCCGCGATCAGGACAAAGAGCACGGTTACCGCGGTGGACCCGAGCAGGATCAGTCGCATCTCGGTACCCATGACCTGTTCAAAGGCCGGAGCGGGATCGTCGAAATACATGATTTTGATGATGCGCAGGTAATAGAAGGCGCCCACCACACTGGCGACCACGCCAATCACCGCGAGCCACCAGAGACCGGCGGCGACGGCAGGAATGAAGACGTAGAACTTGCCGAAGAACCCGGCCAGCGGCGGAATACCCGCGAGGCTGAACAGGAACGCAGCGAGCGCCATGGCCATGGCGGGCCGGGTCCGCGAAAGACCCGCCAGATCGCTGATGTCCTCGACCATGCCTTCCTTGCGGCGCATAGAGAGGATCACAACAAAGGTACCTATATTGGTGATCATGTAGATCGCCATATAGATCAGCACGCCCTTGATCCCCGCTTCGCTGCCCGCGGCAAGACCCACCAGCGCATAGCCCATGTGACCAATGGTCGAGTAGGCCATCAGGCGTTTGATGTTGGTCTGGCCAATGGCGCCGAACGCGCCAAGCACCATGGAGGCGATGGAGACGAAGATGATGATCTGCTGCCACTCGGCGACCAGCGGCATCAGCGGATCGGAAAGAACGCGGATGATGAGCGCGAAGGCGGCAACCTTTGGCGCGGCGGCGAGAAACGCCGTCACGGGCGTCGGCGCACCTTCATAAACGTCAGGCGTCCACATATGGAACGGCACGGCGGAGATTTTGAAGACGAGACCGGCAAGAAGGAACGTGAGGCCGAAGATCACACCCAGGCTCGGCTCGGCCCCGGTCAGCACATCCGACAGGACGGCAAAGTTCGTGGTGCCGGTAAAGCCGTAGATGAGCGAGGCGCCATATAGCAACAGGCCCGAGGAGAGCGCCCCGAGAACAAAGTATTTAAGGCCCGATTCCGTTGCGCGTTGGCTATCGCGGTTAAACGCGGCGAGCACATAAAGCGCGAGGGATTGCAGCTCGATCCCCATGTAAAGCGAGATGAGGTCGTTGGCCGACACCATCATCATCATACCAAGCGTCGCCAATACGATGAGCACGGGAAACTCGAACCGCTCGAGCTTTTCTGTCCGCATGAAGGTTTGCGACATAAGGATCGCAAGCGCGGACCCGGTCAGGATCAATACTTTGGCGAATGAGGCGAAAGCGTCGACGGCAAAGCTGCCGCCAAAGGCCGTCAGCGAGTCGCCCCAGGACATGACCACATAGGCGGCGTCCCCGATCAGGAGGAGCGCCGCAAGGCTGGAGACGAGGCGCGCGCTTTGCTGCCCCCGGAACACGCCGAACATAAGGAGCGCCATGGCGCCCAGCGCCAGCGCGATCTCCGGCCGCAGAGCGGCCATGTCGGCGAGAATGTTGATCTCGGGAAGCGCAACGAGTTGCTGTTCCATCAGTGCTCTCCCCCTGCTTCGTGGGCCTCGGGCTCATGGTCCGTTTCCGGGACGCCTTCGCCGGGAATGACTTGTGGCCGGTCGAGCTCGCCATGATGAGCGATCAGGTCCGCTTCATATTGTTCGACAAGGTTCTCAACCGACGCGGCGGTGATGTCGAACATGGGGATGGGATAAACGCCAAAGAAGATCGTGGCGGCGATCAGCGGTCCCATAAGGATCTTTTCCCGCAGGTTCATGTCCGAAATACCCTTGAGCGAATCTTTCACAAGCTCGCCAAACATCACCCGGCGATAGAGCCAAAGGGCGTAACAAGCAGACAGGATCACCCCGAAGGCGGCAAAGAAGGCAACCCAGACATTCACCTGGAAGACGCCCACAAGGGTCAGAAACTCCCCAACAAAGCCGCTGGTGCCCGGCAGGCCTACGTTCGCCATGGTGAACACCATAAAGGCGAAGGCGTAGAGCGGCATGCGGTTCACCAGTCCGCCGTAATCGGCGATCAGGCGCGTGTGCATGCGATCATAGATGATGCCGACGCAGATAAAGAGCGCGCCCGACACGATGCCGTGGCTAATCATCTGAATGATACCGCCCTGAATGCCCTGCATGTTGGCGGCAAAGATGCCCATGGTGACAAACCCCATGTGCGCCACGGACGAATAAGCGATCAGCTTTTTCATGTCTTCCTGCGCCAACGCCACCAGAGAGGTGTAGATGATCGCAATGACCGAGAGTGTGAACACCATCGGCGCGAACATGTCCGCCGCGATGGGGAACATGGGCAGCGAGAAACGCAGGAAGCCGTAGCCGCCCATCTTCAGAAGGATCGCCGCCAGGATAACGGAGCCTGCGGTTGGCGCTTCCACGTGCGCGTCGGGCAACCAGGTGTGCACCGGCCACATGGGCATCTTCACGGCAAAGGAGGCAAAGAACGCCAGGAATAGCCAGGTCTGTATACCTGGCGCGAAACTGTAATCGTTGATCAGAACCTCAATATCCGTCGTGCCCGCGATGCCATACATGGCGATCATGGCGATCAGCATGAGGACGGAGCCGAGCAGCGTATAGAGGAAGAACTTGAAGCTCGCGTAGACGCGCCGCGGCCCGCCCCAGATCCCGATGATCAGGAACATGGGGATCAGCCCCGCCTCGAAGAACAGATAGAAGAGCACGAGGTCAAGCGAGACGAAGACGCCGATCATCACCGTTTCCAGGATGAGGAAAGCGATCATGTATTCCTTGACACGGGTCTGGATCGCCTCCCACCCGGCAAGGATCGCGACAGGCGTCAGGGCGGTCGTCAAAATCACGAAGAGGATCGAAATGCCGTCAACGCCAAGCTTGTAATTAATGCCCCCGCCCAGCCACTCGTATTGTTCGACGAACTGGAAGTCCGCCGTCGAGGGGTCGTAGAGGAACAACAAGAACAGCGAGACTAGAAACGTGAAGACCGAGCCGAAGAGCGCCAGATTGCGCACATTCGCCTTGTGGTGCTCTTCCTCGCCCGAAATGAGCATGATGAGCAGCGCCACGGCCGTGGGCAGGAACAGAATGACAGAGAGAAGGTTCGACATCATGATGCGCCTCCCGCCATGTGCCACATGAACCAGGTTAGAAGCGCCGCGATCCCGAGCAGCATCGCAAAGGCATAGGTGTAGAGGTAGCCGGACTGGAGGCGGACCACGCGGCGGGTCACATCGACCACACGGGCCGAGATCCCGTCGGGACCAAGACCATCGATAATGAGGCCGTCGCCGATCTTCCACAGCTTGCGGCCAAGCCACAGAGCCGGGCGCACGAAGAGGAAGTTATAAAGCTCGTCGAAGTACCACTTGTTGTAGAGGAAGGTGTAGAGAAGCCCCTTCTTCGCCGCCATCTTGGGCGGCAGGTCGGGCCGTCTGATGTAGTAATACCAAGCCACCAAAAGCCCCGCGGCGGTTACGAACAGAGGCGAAAGCTTCACCCAGACGGGAACCCCATGACGATCATGCAGCACGTGATTGTGGGGATCGACAAAAATGGACGCGCGCCAGAACTCAGCCGCATGCTCACCCACAAAGAAGCTCGCGAAAAGCCCGCCCGCGAAGACCGCGCCCGCGCCCAGCACGAGCAAGGGGATCATCATGACCGAGGGCGACTCGTGAATGTGTTTCACCACGCTTTCGCTTGCGCGCATGGGCCCATGGAACGCCATGAACAGAAGCCGGAAGGAATAGAAAGAGGTCAGCCCCGCCGCGATCACGCCCATCCAGAAGGCGTAGGGGCCAAAGGCGCCATGGCTCGCGAAGGCGGATTCGATGGCCGCGTCCTTTGAATAGAACCCGGCAAAGCCGATGTTCGGCAAATCCCCGAGCAGATGCAACGGCAAGCCTACACCGGTAAGCGCCAGAGTGCCGATGAGCATCAACCCCCAGGTCATGGGAAGCATTTTGTAGATACCGCCCATTTTACGCATGTCTTGTTCGTGGTGCATGGCGTGGATCACGGACCCCGCGCCCAGGAACAGCAGCGCCTTGAAAAAGGCATGGGTGAAAAGGTGGAACATAGCGACCTGGTAGGCCGAAATGCCCGCGGCAAAGAACATGTAGCCGAGCTGCGAACAAGTCGAATAGGCGATGACGCGTTTGATGTCGTTCTGAAAGAGGCCCACGGTCGCGGCGAAGAATGCGGTGGTCGCGCCAACGATGGTCACGAAGTTCAGTGCGATGGGCGCATATTCGAACATGGGCGACAGGCGGCAGACGAGAAACACACCCGCCGTCACCATGGTCGCCGCGTGGATAAGGGCGGACACCGGCGTCGGGCCTTCCATGGCGTCAGGCAACCAGGTGTGCAGCAGGAACTGCGCCGACTTGCCCATGGCGCCCATGAAGAGCAGCAGGCAGATAACGGTCAGCGCATCAATCTGCAGCCCCAGGAACATCATCTGCGACCCTGCCATTTCCGGGGCGGCAGCAAAGACTTCATCAAAATTCAGCGTGTGAAACAGGAAGAAGACGCCCGCGATCCCCAGGGCGAAACCAAAGTCCCCCACCCGGTTGACCACAAAGGCCTTGATGGCGGCAGCGTTGGCTTCAGGCTTTTTGTACCAGAACCCGATGAGGAGATAGGAACACAGCCCCACACCTTCCCAGCCGAAGAACATCTGAACGAAGTTATCGGATGTTACCAGCATCAGCATGGAGAAGGTGAAAAGCGAGAGATAGGCAAAGAACCGCGCCCGGTGCGGGTCGTCGTGCATATAACCGATGGAATAGATGTGCACGAGAGAGGAAACCCCCGTCACCACCACCAACATGACCACGGTCATCGTATCGATGCGCAGGGCCCAGTCGATGGCGAGCGCGCCGGAGTCCATCCATGACAGCACATGGATCACCTGATCCTGCCCGCCGATACCGACGTTGTAGAAGGCAACGCAGGACAACAGCGCCGAGACCACCAGGAAACTGGAGGTGATCACTTCGCTGGCGCGCGGGCTCATCAAGCGGCCAAAGCAGCCCGCGATGATCGCGCCGAGAAGCGGCAGGAAGACGATGAGATGATACATGGGTCTTCCCTAGCCTTTCATCATGGAGACGTCTTCGACGTCGATGGTGCCGCGATTGCGGAAGAAGACAACAAGGATGGCGAGGCCAATGGCGGCCTCGGCGGCGGCGACGGTCAGCACGAAAAGCGCGAAGACCTGCCCCACGAGATCGCCCAGATAGGCTGAAAACGCCACCAGATTAATATTCACCGCGAGCAGAATGAGCTCGATCGACATCAGGATGATGATGACGTTCTTGCGGTTCAGAAAGATGCCGAAGATCCCCAAGGTAAAGAGGATTGCCGCGACGGTGAGATAGTGTCCCAGACCGATTGTCATATCAGATCCCCTGCCCCGGCTTAACTTTGACCACTTCCATGGCGTCCTCGCGACGGCGGTTCACCTGCTCGCCGATGTTCTGGCGTTTGACGTGAGGCTTGTGCCGCAGGGTGAGGACGATGGCGCCGATCATGGCGAGCAGCAGGATTAGCCCCGCCGCCTGAAAGAGGTAGATGTAGTCTGTGTAAAGAATGTGCCCCAGCGCCGCGATGTTGGAGACCTCGCCCGGGTTCGGTATCGGCTGGGTCGCCACATTGCCGATGGCCGGATCAATTCCGAGGGTGCCCACCACCAGCACGATCTCTGCAAGGAAGACGAGCCCCACGAGCCCGCCGATGGGTACATAGTGGAGCGCGCCCTTTTTCAGCGCCGCGAAATCCACATCCAGCATCATCACGACAAAGAGGAAGAGCACCGCCACTGCACCCACATAAACAACGAGCAAGATGAGCGCGAGAAATTCCGCCCCAAGCAGAACAAACAGCCCCGCCGCCTGGAAGAAGGTGGCGATGAGAAAGAGAACCGAGTGCACAGGGTTGCGCGCGGAAATCACGCCAAAGGCGCAAATCACCGCGAGGCTGGCGAACACCCAAAAGGCTATGCCGCTCCAGAGCGTATGTTCAATCATCGGTAGGGCGCGTCCATTTCCATGTTCTGTGCAATCTCGCGCTCCCAGCGGTCGCCGTTCGCGAGCAGGCGTTCCTTGTCGTACATGAGCTCTTCCCGCGTCTCGGTGGAGAACTCGAAATTCGGACCTTCCACAATCGCATCCACCGGGCAGGCTTCCTGGCAATAGCCGCAGTAGATGCACTTGGTCATGTCAATGTCGTAGCGCGTGGTGCGACGGGTGCCGTCGCTTTCGCGAATGCCCGCTTCAATGGTGATCGCTTGCGCGGGGCAGACGGCCTCACACAGTTTGCAGGCGATGCAGCGCTCTTCGCCGTTGGGGTAGCGCCGCAGGGCATGCTCGCCCCGGAAGCGAGGCGACAGCGGGCCTTTCTCAAACGGATAATTCACCGTCGGCTTGGGCCGAAAGTATTCCCGCATGGCGAGGAAAAAGGCGGACACAAATTCCAACAGGAAAAAGGACCGGAGCGTTTGAACGATGGTGCTCATATCGTATTCCTTTCCTTTCCTAAATGACCGCGAGGATGATCGCTTCCGCGATCACGAAAAACAGGCTGAGCGGAAGGAAGACTTTCCACCCGAGGCGCATGAGCTGGTCATAGCGGTAGCGCGGCACAATCGCCTTCGCCATCGCGAACATGAAGAAGAAGAATACCAGCTTGATCAGGAACCAGAAGACCCCCGGAATGAAATCGAGCGCGGGGATGGGCGCATGCCAGCCGCCCATGAAGAGAGTGGTCAGCAGCGCGCACATCAGAGTGATGGCGGTGTACTCGCCGATCATGAAGAGCAAATAGGGCGTCGAGGAATATTCGATCTGATAGCCTGCGACGAGCTCGGATTCCGCTTCGGGCAGGTCAAACGGCGGCCGGTTCGTTTCCGCCAGCGCCGAGATAAAGAAGACAACGAACATGGGGAACAGTGGAATAAAGTACCAGTTCCAGAAGCCCCCCGCCTGCATCTCGACAATCTCACCAAGGTTCATGGTGCCTGCAAGCAGGATGACCGTTACCACCACAAAGCCGATGGAGACCTCGTAGGAGACCATCTGCGCGGCGGAACGGAGCGAGGCAAGGAAGGGATATTTCGAGTTCGAGGCCCAGCCGCCCATGATGACGCCGTAGACTTCCAGTGAGGATACGGCGAAGACAAACAAGATACCGATGTTGATGTTGGAAACTTCCCAACCCGGCGCGACCGGGATTACCGCCCAGGCCCCCATGGCGAGCACAAAGGAAAGGAGCGGCGCGAGGAGAAAGACCACCTTGTCCGCGCCCGCGGGAAGGATCGGCTCCTTCAGCACAAATTTGAAAAAATCAGCAAAGCTCTGGAACAGGCCAAAGGGGCCCACCACGTTCGGCCCTTTGCGCATTTGCACCGCGGCCCAGACTTTGCGGTCAAAGAGCAGCAGGAAGGCGAGCGCCACGAGGATCGCCACCACCAGCGCCAGAATGTGCAGGACGGCGGCAACGAGATAGCCCCACTCAGCACCCAGCAGCGATTGGAAGTATTCGTACATCGTTCTCCCTACTCCGCTGCCTGCGCCGTGGCGCCGTTAAAGGTGCGGCTGCATTCGGCCATGGTCTTGGACGCGCGCGCGATCACGTTGGTGAGGTAGTAGTCCGTCACCGCCGACGGAATGACGCCGCCTTCGATGGTGCCGGCGGTGCCAACGCCATTGAGGTCACCACTATCCGCGCCCGGCGCGTGATTGATGGACCCGAAGCTCGGGTGCGCGGCGAACAATGCCTTGCGCAATTCGGCTTGCGTATCAAAGGGCAACGCCTTGCCCATCACGCCGGAGACGGCGCGAATGATGGCCCAGTCTTCTTTCGCTTCGCCCGGCGGGAAAATGGCGCGGCGAGCTTTCTGAACGCGGCCTTCGGTATTGACCCAAAGCGCGTCTTTTTCCGTATAGGCCGAGCCCGGCAGGATCACATCGGCCAGATGCGCACCGCGATCGCCGTGGTGGCCCTGATAGACCACGAAGGTGCCCGCCTGTTTCTGGAACGAAACTTCATCGGCATTGAGGAGATAGACGAACTGGATCTCCATCTTCTCAACGCCTTCGGCGATGCCTTTGACGTCGCGCCCGCCTGTCCCCGGCACGAAGCCGAGGTCGAGACCGTTCACCCGGCCACTTGAGGTGTGCAGCACGTTAAGGCCGTTCCACTCATCCGTCTTCTTGGCGAGCTTGGCACAGGCAGCCAGGATCGCCGCGCCGTCAGCGCGGGTAAGCGCGCCCTGGCCAACGATGATCATGGGGCGTTCCGCGCCCTCAAGAATTTTTGCCGCCTCGGCGCTTTCCACCAGCGACGCTTCGGTGCCCAAGTGCTCATACGCATAGGTAAGGTCACGCGCGGCACCGATGACGCCGATCTTTTTGAAGCCGCGTTCGAGATAGCGCTTGCGGATGCGCGCGTTGATGATCGGCGCTTCTTTGCGAACGTCCGAGCCGACGATCAGCAGCGCGTCGGCCTGATCAATCCCCTCGATGGTGGAATTGAACAGGTACCCGGCTCGATTGCCGCTCATCAGTTTCGTGCCGTCTTCGCGGCAGTCGATGTTGGTAACGCCAAGCGAGGTCATCAGTTCTTTCAGCGCGTAGGTGCTTTCCGCGCAGGCGAGATCGCCCGTAATGGCCGCGGCCATCTTGGGGTCCGTCGGGAAGGCGTCAGCAACAGCCTTCAGCGCTTCGTCCCAGCTCGCGGGCTGTAGCTTGCCGTCTTTGCGAACATAAGGCTTGTCGAGCCGCTGCGACTTCAGCCCGTCCCAGATGAAGCGGGATTTGTCGGCCAGCCATTCCTCGTTCACCGCCTCGTGGGTGCGCGGCATGATGCGCATGACCTCGGACCCGCGGCTGTCCACGCGGATCGCGGTGCCGACCGCATCCATCACGTCGATGCTTTCGGTCTTGCGCAGCTCCCACGGGCGCGCATGGAAAGCATAAGGCTTGGACGTCAGCGCGCCCACCGGGCACAGGTCGATGACGTTGCCGGAAAGCTCCGATGCCAACGCCTTTTCCAGATAGGTGGTGATCTCGGCGTCCTCGCCACGACCGAGTAGCCCCATGTCCTTCACGCCCGCAACCTCGGTCGTAAAGCGGACGCAGCGCGTGCAGTGAATGCAGCGGGTCATGATGGTCTTGACGAGCGGGCCCATGTGCTTGTCTTCAACCGCGCGCTTGTTGTCCTCAAAGCGCGAGCGGTCGGTGCCATAGGCCATGGCCTGGTCCTGCAAATCGCATTCACCGCCCTGATCACAGATCGGGCAATCAAGCGGATGATTGATGAGCAGAAACTCCATCACCCCTTCGCGCGCCTTCTTGACGATGGGCGATGATGTATTGATCTTCGGCGGCGTGCCGTCGCGGTCGGGGCGCAGATCGCCCACACCCAGGGCGCAAGAGGCTTGCGGTTTCGGCGCGCCCACCCATTCGACGAGACACATGCGGCAGTTGCCCGCCACGGAAAGACGTTCGTGATAACAGAAGCGCGGGATCTCGGCGCCCGCCGCCTCACACGCCTGCATGACCGACCAGCTCCGGGGAACTTCGATTTCCTGCCCATCGACGATGACTTTGACGAGATCGCTCATAGCCCCTACTCCGCCGCCGTTGCGCCGCGCCGGGCGTAATCATCAATGCGTTCTTCGATCACGTGCCGGAAGTGTCGGATGAGGCCTTGCACCGGCCACGCCGCCGCATCGCCCAGCGCGCAGATGGTGTGGCCTTCGATTTCTTTCGAAACATCCAGCAGCTTGTCGATTTCCGCGTAAGAGCTTTCGCCGCGCGCCATGCGTTCGAGTACGCGCCACATCCAGCCCGTCCCCTCGCGACACGGCGTGCACTGGCCGCAGCTTTCGTGCTTGTAGAAGTACGACAGCCGCGCGATTGCGCGAATGATGTCGGTGGATTTATCCATCACAATCACCGCCGCGGTTCCCAGGCCCGACTGGTGGTCCCGCAAGGTGTCGAAATCCATGGGCAGGTCGTCGCACACCGTCGCCGGCAGGCACGGCACGGAGGACCCGCCCGGAATAACGGCGAGCAGATTGTCCCAGCCGCCGCGCACACCGCCGCAATGGCGGTCGATCAACTCGCGGAAGGGAATGCCCATTTCCTCTTCGACGTTGCACGGATTGTTCACGTGCCCCGAAATGCAGAAAAGCTTGGTGCCGGTGTTGTTCGGGCGGCCGAGACCGGCAAACCAATCCGGCCCGCGCCGCAGAATGGTGGGCGCAACGGCGATGCTTTCCACATTGTTGACGGTGGTCGGGCAGCCATAGAGCCCCATGTTCGCGGGGAACGGCGGCTTCAGGCGCGGTTGGCCCTTTTTGCCTTCCAGGCTTTCAAGGAGCGCGGTTTCTTCACCGCAGATATAGGCGCCCGCGCCGTGGTGGACATAGATGTCGCAATCCCACTCGTGAATATTGTTCTTGCCGATGAGTTTGGCTTCATAGGCCTCGTCGATGGCGGCCTGAAGGCGCTCGCGCTCACGAATATATTCGCCGCGAATATAGATATAGACCGCATGGGCGCGCATGGAGAACGCAGCAACAAGGCAGCCTTCGATAAAGAGATGCGGATCGTTCCGCATGATCTCCCGGTCTTTACACGTGCCGGGCTCGGATTCGTCGGCGTTGACCACGAGATAATGCGGACGCTCGCCCACTTCCTTGGGCATGAAGGACCACTTGAGACCCGTCGGAAAGCCCGCGCCGCCTCGGCCGCGCAGGCCGGAGGCTTTGACGCCTTCCACGACGCCTTCGTGACCCATTTCCAGAAGTGCGCGCGTATTGTCCCACGCGCCGCGTTTTTTGGCTGCTTCCAGACGCCAGTCATGGAGGCCGTAGAGGTTCGTGAAGATGCGGTCTTTATCTTCCAGCATTACTCCGTCACCTCTTTCAGGGTCGTCAGCCCGCCTTCCGGCTCCGACGTAACGCGGCCCGACTGCGAGCGCGGTTTCACATCGCGACCGGCGGCGAGGTCATCCAGCAGCTTGGTGAAGCTGTCCGGTGTCAGGTCTTCGTAATAATCCTTGCCGATCTGCACCATGGGCGCGTTGCAGCAGGCGCCGAGGCATTCCACTTCCATCCAGGAAAACTTACCGTCAGCGGTGATCTTGCCCGGCGCGCCGATCTTGTCGCGGCAGATTTTTTTGAGCTCATCCGACCCGCGCAGCATGCAGGGCGTGGTACCGCAAAGCTGAACGAAGTGCTGACCCACCGGTGAAAGGTTGAACATGGTGTAGAAGGTCGCGACCTCCAGCACGCGAATTTCCGGCATATCGAGCATCGCCGCGATGGCATCGATGGCGGGTTTCGAGAGCCAGCCTTCCTGTTCCTGCGCGCGCCACAGAAGCGCGATCACGGCAGAGGCCTGACGCCCCGCCGGATACTTCGCGATCTCTTTTTGCGCCCAGGCTTCGTTCTCGCTCGTGAAAGCGAAATTTGCGGGCTGGTTCGTGCTCAATTTCCGTGCGGCCATGATCAGTACTCTGATTACCTGTCAATCTCGCCAAAGACGACGTCGAGGGTGCCGATGATGGCACTCACGTCCGCCAGCAAATGGCCCCGGCTCATTTCGTCCAGCGCGTGAAGGTGGGCATAGCCCGGCGCGCGGATTTTGCAGCGATAAGGTTTGTTGGTGCCGTCCGAGACGAGGTAGACGCCGAACTCGCCCTTGGGCGCTTCCACCGCCGCATAGGCCTCGCCCGCCGGAACCTTGAAGCCCTCGGTGAACATCTTGAAGTGGTGGATCAGCCCTTCCATGGAGCGCTTCATTTCCGAGCGCTTGGGCGGGCGAACCTTGTAGTCCTCGATCATCACTTCGCCCTCGGGCATGTGTTCGAGGCACTGGCGCATCAGCGAAAGCGACTGCACCATTTCTTCCATGCGCATCAGGTAACGGTCGTAGCAGTCGCCGTTCTTGCCGATGGGAATGTCGAAGTCGAGGTCGTTGTAGCACTCATAAGGTTGCGCTTTACGCAGGTCCCAGGCGAGGCCCGTGGAGCGCAGCATCACGCCGGACATGCCCCAATCGAGCGCCTGCTCCTGATCCACAACCCCGATATCCACATTCCGCTGTTTGAAGATGCGGTTGTCGGTGATGAGATCGTGAAGCGCGTCCATCACCTTCGGGAAGGTTTCGGTCCATTCGAAAATATCGTCGGCCAAACCGTCCGGCAGGTCCTGGTGGACACCGCCAACGCGGTAATAGGCGGCATGCAGCCGCGCGCCGCAAACGCGCTCATAAAAGACCATGAGCTTTTCGCGTTCCTCAAAGCCCCAGAGCGGCGGCGTCAGCGCGCCCACGTCGAGGGCCTGGGTCGTCACGTTCAGCAGGTGATTGAGGATGCGGCCAATCTCGCAATAGAGCACGCGGATATATTGCGCGCGCTTGGGCACCTCGAGGCCGAGCAGCTTTTCCACCGTCAGGCAGAAGCCATGCTCCTGATTCATGGTGCCGACATAGTCGAGCCGGTCGAAATACGGGATCGCCTGCGTATAGGTCTTGTGCTCGATCAGTTTCTCGGTGCCCCGGTGCAGCAGACCGATATGCGGGTCGAGGCGATCAACGATCTCCCCATCAAGTTCCATGATCAGGCGCAACACACCGTGGGCGGCAGGGTGCTGGGGTCCGAAGTTGATCGTAAACTTGCGGTCGTCAAAGGTATTGAGCTCGGTCATTCGCTGGCCTCCCCTTCCTTCGCGGCGGGGGTCTCATACTCCGGCCCTTCCCACGGGGAGAGAAAGTCGAAGTTGCGAAACTCCTGAGTGAGGTTCACCGGCTCATAGACGCAGCGCTTCACGTCATCGTCGTAGCGCAGCTCCACATGACCCGTGAGCGGAAAGTCCTTGCGCAGCGGGTGGCCGGAAAAGCCGTAGTCGGTCAGCAAGCGGCGCAGGTCCGGATGGCCGTCAAAGCGGATGCCGAACATGTCGAAGGCTTCGCGCTCGAACCAGTTCGCCACTTTGAAGACGTCGGTGATCGACGGTACCGCCGTCACTTCGTCCGTCTGCACCTTCACGCGCACGCGCTGGTTCTGATGCAGCGACAGCAAGTGATAGACCACGTCGAACCGCTTGGACCGGTCGGGATAGTCCACCCCGCAAATGTCGATCAGCTGCGAGAAGCGGCACGTGGGATCGTCGCGCAGAAAAGTCATGAGCTGATGCACATGTTCCGCGTGGGCGGTGATGGTCAGCTCGTCGTTGGCGATGGAGGCATCCAGCACCACCTGCTCCATTTCCGAAGAAATGTGTTCGCCAAGATCGATCAGGGCACTCGTGTCCATGGCCCTACCTCTCGATCGTTCCGGTGCGGCGGATCTTCTTTTGCAAAAGAAGAATGCCGTAAACCAAGGCTTCCGCCGTGGGCGGGCAGCCGGGAACGTAGATGTCGACCGGCACGATGCGATCGCACCCGCGCACCACGGAATAGGAATAGTGATAGTAGCCGCCGCCATTCGCGCAGGACCCCATTGAGATCACGTAACGCGGCTCGGGCATCTGGTCGTACACTTTGCGCAGCGCCGGGGCCATCTTGTTGGTCAGCGTGCCGGCAACAATCATCACGTCGGACTGACGGGGGGAGCCGCGCGGCGCAAAGCCGAAGCGTTCCACATCATACCGCGGCATGGAGGCCTGCATCATCTCAACGGCGCAGCAGGCAAGCCCAAAGGTCATCCACATGAGAGAACCCGTCCGCGCCCAGTTGATCACCTGATCGGCGGAGGCCACGAGAAAGCCCTTGTCCGCCAGCTGGCGGTTCACATGGACGTAAAACGGATCATCCCGGTTCACCGCCGCGCCGCCTTCCACGCCGGCGCGCGCACCAGCCAGGGCCGGCGTTTGGGTGGGTGTCGTTTCTACTCCCATTCCAGCGCCCCTTTCTTCCACTCGTAGATAAAGCCGATGGTCAGCACGAGCAGGAACACAATCATGGACAAAAGACCCAGCGAGGTGAGCGCGGGCAAGCCGCTGCCTTCCACCAGGTCGTTAAACACCACCGCCCAGGGGAACAGGAACGCCACCTCAAGGTCGAAGATGATGAACAGGATCGCCACGAGATAGAAACGCACGTCGAATTTCATGCGCGCGTCGTCAAAGGCATTGAAGCCGCATTCGTAGGCGGAAATCTTTTCAGGTTCGGGATTGTTCGGCGCCAGGATGAACGGCAGCCCCATCAGCACAATGCCAAGGCCCGCCGCAATGCCGAGAAAGATCACGATCGGCAGGTATTCAATCAGCAGTTCCGACATGGGTCTGACCTCTAAGGTGTCCCGTATTTAGAAGTGTCCGCCGCGAGGGACGGTGTGGTTGAGCGGCGAGCGGCCGAATGGCTCCGCCCACGAGGGGATGTAGCGCGTCTTCAGGGGCATTCAAAGCAGGCCGAAAGACCTCAATCGAGCCGTTTTCAGCGGCCAGAACCGCCCCCAAGTGATGCGCCAAAGCCCATCACGCGGCGAGCTGCCCTGCCCGTCACGCGGGCCGGAACCTAGGACTGTTCGCCGCGCTTCGCAACGCAAAAATGGGGGAAAATCGCGGGCGCGAATTGACGCTGCGAGAGCCCTAACGCTGATGACATCTATAGAGAGAAAATGGCGGGAGTGACGGGACTCGAACCCGCGACCTCCGGCGTGACAGGCCGGCACTCTAACCAACTGAGCTACACCCCCGCATGGGTGCCCGGGTCGCGAGATGAGCCGCGCTCGGGAGGGCTGGAAATAGAAGAGCCGCCCCTCCCTGTCAAGCACTCTTTGAAACGCGGCAAATAAAGGCTGAGTGCGGGGTTGGGCGCCCGGTCCGCCGAGGCGCTGTTGCCCCCCTCCGCGCCAAAGTTGACAACCTGTCAGCTTGGGCGGAAGCTTAATCCACGCGATTACCGGAGGCCCTAATGTCCGCACTCGTCTTTTCCCGCGAGGATTTGCTCGCCGATCACCCCTATGACCGCGGCCAAGAGGAAGCAGGCTACAAGCTCCATGGCGGATACACAGCCGATGGCGCCTATCATTCGCCCAAGACGCTGAACCGCTGGCCGGCCGTCAAGGCGTGGCAGGCGCAGCTGACGGGCCGCGGCTGGCCCCTGATCGACGCGAGCCAAAAACTCCTCAAGCGCGGCAATTATCCCAATCTCGCCCAGCAGATCCTTTTGCAGAAGAATGGCTTGGGCCAAAGTTTTTGGAACGCGCTGACGGTCACCGGCGTGATCGAGGCGCGGGGCCGCGCCCTTTGCGAGTTCTCCCCGCCGGACTGGCAGGACATCATCGTGGACGATGTGTCGGAAACCTGCACCGGGCACCTGCACAAGGGGTTGCTCTATGCTCACGGGGCGGACGAAGGCGGCGATCCGGACATTCCTGAACGCGGCGCCCATGACGCCATGTGGTTCGCGGCGCGCGACCTCGTTTACGGCAAAGACGCGTTTCCCATGTGCGAGATCCCCGAATCCATCGCCCGCCCCGACGAAGGCCCCGCCTTCTCTCAGATTGAAGCGGCGTACGGGGAGCTACTCTCGCTCCTCGCCAATGTGCTGATGATCGAAGTGCGCGCCGAATGCTTTTTCGCCTTCAGCTGCGCCGTCCTCCGCCACCCGGATACTTTTCCGGGCAAGGACGCCGAATGCGAACAGGCGGCGCAAATGATCGAGCGCATCCGCACGGACGAGGCGATCCACGTGGGCTATCTCGTCACCGCCATCTCGGAAATGCGCAGCTTCACCTTCAAGACGGTGGAGGGCGGGCGGATCAAGGGCGCGGAAATGATCGATCCCTTCTGGGACAAGATCGTGGACTGGCATTCAACGACGCAGTTCGACGAAGCCGCCAAACGGACGCGCGCGACCCTGGAGCCGCAGATTTTGGAAAAAGGCGGCGAAAAGCTGCTGGCCGAATTCGATGCCCTCGCCGATGCGCGGCCCCTGGCGGCGGAGTAGAGCTTCCGACCCCTGCCATGTGAAGGCAGTGCTCTCAGTACAGAGATTCATCAGCGCGCGACTGGACGTCGGCCTTTCGGAGCAAGGATGGCTTGCCACCCGAAGCTGATTGGAACGTTCTCCTTCGCCAAGGCTTCGGAGAATACCCTTCTCGTAGCGGTTGCCAAGGCAACCTGACTGCGAAGGGTGGTGGGCGGTGCAGGGCTCGAACCTGCGACCGTTCGGATGTAAACCGAAAGCTCTACCAACTGAGCTAACCGCCCAAAGACCCCGGTCAATGCGGGAAAGAAGAAACCGCCCGGCGCAAAGTCGGGCGGTTTCTATCATAGCGCTTGATGGACTTGAAGCCCTGCGTTCTAGCTGTTCACAGCATCTTTCAGCTGTTTGCCAGCCTTGAATTTCGGCTGCTTTGACGCGGGAATATGGATCTTTTCACCCGTACGCGGGTTGCGGCCTTCAGTGGCCTTGCGGTGAGACACGGAGAACGTGCCGAAGCCGACGAGGCGTACTTCTTCTTCTTTTGTGAGCTGGGCCGTAATCGTATCGAATACGGCGTCGACGGCACGGGTGGCGTCAGCTTTTGACAGATCCGTGTCGTCCGAGATTTTTGCGATCAGTTCATTCTTATTCACGGGGTCCCCCTAAACTTGGAAGTTGGGAAGGGTTATCGAAGGCTGGAGTCTAGCCCTGTTCCGCCCCCCGTCAAAGCCAGATTCCGCAGTTTTCTGCCGTTTTTGGGTTAAAAATGCCCCTTTTTTGGGTCAAAACCCGTTGTGCAGCGCAGAAAAACCCCGCCGGAAGCGATTTTCCGGCGGGGTGAGTCGTTTGGGGCAGGCCCCCAAAATCAGTGGGTAACGGCCGCCGAGGACCCGTCGTCCTTGCCTTCGGCCTTTGCCTTTGCCGAGGCGATCTCGGCCTCTTCATCCCACTCAATGGGCTCGAGCTTTTCCGTCAACGCGTGGCTCAGCACCTCGCTAACCGTCCGTACAGGGATGATTTCCAGCGCCGCTTTCACGTTGTCGGGAATGTCCGCCAGGTCCTTCACGTTTTCTTCGGGGATCAAGACCGTCTTGATGCCCGCTTGAAGCGCGGCCAGCAGTTTTTCCTTGAGCCCGCCAATGGCAAGCACCCGGCCCCGCAGCGTGATCTCGCCGGTCATGGCGACATCGGCACGCACAGGAATCTGCGTGAGGACCGAGACGATGGAGGTTGCCATGCCCACCCCGGCCGAGGGGCCGTCCTTGGGCGTTGCGCCTTCGGGAACGTGAACGTGGATGTCTTTCGTCTCGAACAGCGTCGGTTTGATACCCATGCTGACGCTTTGGGCCCGGACAAAGGATTTGGCCGCGTCGATGGATTCCTTCATCACATCGCCGAGCTTGCCCGTGGTCTGCATGCGGCCCTTGCCGGGCAACATGACCGCTTCGATGGGCAGGGTCACACCGCCCACTTCCGTCCAGGCAAGGCCCGTGGTCACGCCAATCTGATCTTCCTCATCGGCTTGGCCGAAGCGGAAGCGCGGCACGCCCGCATAGTCCTCAAGGTTTTCCGGCGTCACATGAACCGCCTTCGCGCCGGTCATCTGAATCTCGGTCACAGCCTTCCGCGCCAGGTTTGCAATCTCGCGTTCCAGATTCCGCACCCCCGCCTCGCGGGTATAGGTGCGGATCAGGCCGCGAATGGCATCGTCGTCAATGGACCATTCCTTGGCCTTGAGGGCGTGGTCCTTGGCCTGCTTCGGCACAAGGTGGCGCTTGGCGATTTCCAGCTTCTCATCCTCGGTGTAGCCGGGGATGCGAATGATCTCCATCCGGTCCATCAACGGCCGCGGCATGTTGAGGCTGTTCGCTGTCGTGATGAACATAACGTTCGACAGGTCGTAGTCCACTTCAAGGTAGTGGTCGTTGAAGGTCGCGTTCTGTTCCGGGTCCAGCACCTCGAGCAGCGCCGAGGACGGGTCGCCCCGGAAATCGGCGCCCAGCTTGTCGATCTCATCGAGCAGGAACAGCGGGTTCGAGGCCTTCGCCTTTTTCAGCGACTGCACGATCTTGCCCGGCATGGAGCCGATATAGGTGCGCCGGTGCCCACGGATTTCCGCCTCGTCCCGCACGCCGCCCAAAGACAGCCGCACGAACTCACGGCCCGTGGCCCGCGCGATCGATTTGCCAAGCGAGGTCTTGCCCACGCCCGGAGGGCCGACGAGACACAGGATCGGGCCCTTCAGCTTGTTGGTCCGCTGCTGAACGGCAAGGTATTCGATGATGCGTTCCTTGACCTTCTCCAGGCCATAGTGATCGTCATCAAGGATTTGCTGCGCGCGCTTGAGGTCTTTCTTGACGCGGGACTTTTTGCCCCACGGCAGAGCCAGCATCCAATCCAGATAGTTGCGCACCACGGTGGCTTCCGCGGACATGGGGCTCATCTGCTTGAGCTTCTTGACCTCGGCATCGACCTTTTCGCGCGCTTCCTTGGACAGCTTGGTCTGTTCGATCTTTTCTTCGATTTCGGCCAGCTCATCGCGGCTCTCATCGTGATCGCCCAACTCGCGCTGGATCGCTTTGAGCTGTTCGTTCAGATAATACTCGCGCTGGGTCTTTTCCATCTGGCGCTTCACGCGGCTGCGGATGCGCTTTTCAACTTGCAGCACCGAGATCTCGCCTTCCATGTGGGCGTAGATATTTTCTAGCCGCTGGACGAGGTCGAGGGTTTCGAGAAGCTCTTGCTTCTCGGAAATCTTGATCGCCAGGTGCGAGGCAATGGTGTCGGCCAGTTTCGAGGGGTCCTCGATCTGGCTTACCGCCGCCAGCACGTCGGGCTGAATGCGCTTGTTGAGTTTGACGTATTGTTCGAAGTGGCTGATCACCGACCGCGCCAGCGCCTCGGTGTCTTTCGTCACCTCGCCCTCGCCTTCGCCATCAATCACGTCGGCCTTGGCCAGGAAAAACTCCGTGTTCGGAAGAAACTCCGTGATCTTCGCGCGCGGGCCGCCTTCGACCAGCACCTTCACGGTGCCATCGGGCAGTTTCAGAAGCTGCACCACCGTCGCGATAGTGCCCACCTCATAGATGTCCTCGGGCGCGGGGTCGTCGGCTTCTTTATCCTTTTGCGTCGCAAGCAGGATTTTCTTGTCGTCCACCATCACGTCTTCGAGCGCGCGTACGGATTTATCGCGCCCCACAAACAGGGGCACAACCATATGCGGAAAAACCACAATGTCGCGCAGCGGCAGGACGGGATAGCTGTCCTGCGGCGCGGCGGTTTCCGTGCCGGCTTCGGTTTCGTTCTCGGTGGTGTCGTCGTGTTCGCTCATATGTTCCTTCGAGTCCTGCTTGGCGGCGGGCCGTCCCATCGGATGGTGGCCCGCCAGATTAAGGCCCTCAGGTGCGCCCCGGCGCCTCGTTTTCTTCAGCAACCCTAACAGGTGCCAAAGCCATCGACAGCGCATTTTCCCCCGGAATTACGAGGAATTTGGGGCACAACCCATGCATGGGCGCCCCCCGTCACAGGCAGGGCGTCCAGTAATGATGTGGAGATCCCCGCCCCCCTTTCAAGTCTTGACGGGGGTGCGGGATCAGATTGGCTGATTCGGCGAGGATTCGCCTCAGGCGGTCGTGGCCGGGGTTTCTTCCTGGCGGTCGGCGTAGATGTACAAGGGACGCGCGCGCCCTTCCACCACTTCGCCATTGATCACTACTTCCTCAACCCCTTCCAGGGCCGGCAGCTCGAACATGGTGTCGAGCAAGATCGCCTCGAGGATCGAGCGCAGGCCCCGGGCCCCGGTCTTGCGTTCAATGGCCTTGCGGGCCACCGAGGCAAGAGCGTCCTCGGAGAATGTGAGGCTCACGTTTTCCATTTCAAACAGCAGTTCATACTGCTTGATCAGGGCGTTCTTGGGCTTGGTCAGAATCTCGATCAACGCGCCTTCGTCCAGATCCATCAGCGTCGCCAGCACAGGCAGACGGCCAACGAATTCCGGAATCAGGCCGAACTTGAGAAGATCTTCCGGTTCCAGTTCCAGCAGCAGGTCGCCCGTCTTGCGGTCGTCCGGCGAGCGCACATCGGCGCCAAAGCCGATGGAGCTGCCCTGCCCGCGCTGGGCGATGATCCGGTCGAGGCCGGCAAAGGCGCCGCCACAGATGAAAAGAATGTTCGTCGTGTCAACTTGCAGGAATTCTTGCTGCGGATGCTTGCGCCCCCCTTGCGGCGGAACAGAAGCGACCGTGCCTTCCATGATCTTGAGGAGCGCTTGCTGCACGCCCTCGCCCGACACGTCACGGGTGATGGAAGGGTTGTCCGACTTGCGGCTGATCTTGTCCACTTCGTCGATATAGACGATGCCGCGCTGGGCACGATCCACATTGTAGTCAGCGGACTGGAGCAGCTTCAGAATAATGTTTTCGACGTCTTCACCCACGTAACCGGCTTCGGTCAGCGTAGTGGCGTCCGCCATGGTGAAGGGCACGTCGAGAATGCGCGCCAGCGTTTGCGCCAGCAGCGTCTTGCCGCAACCCGTCGGGCCGATCAGCAGAATGTTTGATTTCGCGAGTTCAACATCGCCGCCCGTTTTGGCGGCGTGGTTGAGGCGCTTGTAGTGATTGTGGACGGCGACAGCGAGCACGCGCTTCGCCTGGCTCTGACCAATCACATAATCATCGAGCGTTTTGTGAATGTCTTGGGGGGTCGGCACCCCTTCGCGAGTCTTCGACAGGTTTGTCTTGTTTTCCTCGCGGATGATCTCCATGCACAATTCGACGCATTCATCACAGATGAACACGGTGGGACCCGCAATCAGCTTACGCACTTCGTGCTGGCTCTTGCCGCAGAAAGAACAATACAGCGTGTTCTTGGAGTCGGTGCCGGTTGGCTTTGTCATGAACGCTCCTTGACGTCACACACCCGTCTTCGGATCAGTCGATCCTGTCGGGTACCCTAATTTGCCCATCCCGGGAGTTCTGGCGGCCTCCGCCCATCCCGGTGCCCCACGAGACTATGCAAGCACGATAGCCCGCGAGGGATCAACAGACGTTTAAACGGCGCGGCAATATTGCCATTTTGGGCAGCAAGCGCGCCTTTTCCCCCGGCTTTCCCAAAGGGCACAAGCGACCGTGCAAGCCCCGGACCAGCCCCTAAAAGGGCCAATTGTCCCAGACCGTCATGATTTGGTTAAGAAAGTCTAGCCTTACTCGCCCTCAACCGCTTCCGGACGAGCGGTGAAAACTTCATCGATGATGCCAAATTCGCGGGCTTCTTCCGCGGTTTGGAAATGGTCGCGATCGAGGGTCTTTTCAATGGTCTCGTAATCGCGTCCCGTGTGCTTGACGTAAATCTCGTTCAGCCGACGCTTGGTCTTCACGATGTCTTCGGCGTGGCGTTCGATATCGGAAGCCTGCCCCTGGAACCCGCCCGAGGGCTGGTGAAGCATGATGCGGGCATTGGGAAGCGCAAAGCGCATCTCGGCCGCGCCACCGCAAAGCAGAAGCGAGCCCATGCTCGCCGCCTGGCCGATGCAGAGCGTCGAAACCGGCGGGCGGATGTATTGCATGGTGTCATAGATCGCCATGCCGCTGGTCACCACGCCGCCCGGCGAGTTGATGTACATGGAAATTTCTTTTTTCGGATTTTCCGCTTCCAGGAAGATCAGCTGAGCGGTGATCAGACCGGCCATGTGATCTTCAATCGGGCCGGTCACGAAAATGATCCGTTCCTTTAGAAGGCGGGAATAAATGTCATAGGAGCGTTCGCCGCGGTTGGTTTGTTCCACAACCATCGGGACCAGCATGTTGTACGTATCGATGGGATCGCGCATCGGAAAATCAGCCTCTTTATGGACGGCGCGAGGCGCGGCCGAGCGCCCAGCGAATTCAGGAAGGACCCCTGCCCAGCGCCGCGAATCGTCAGAACGGACTTATTGCCACGAAAAGCGCCACTGAAGGGTTAACACAACACGATATGTAGCGTTGGGGCCCGGCAGTGCAAGTCCGCCGGACTGGTTCTCCCTAGGGAACCCCAATAAAGACCTAGGCTTCGTCTTCGTCGGGGTCCTTGAAGAGCTCATCCTTGGAGACCGTTTTGTCGGTCACGTCGATCAGTTCGAGTACGAAATCGACAACCTTGTCTTCAAAGATCGGCGCCCGCAGCTGGGCCATCGCGCCCATGTTCTGCTGGTAGTACTCATAGACTTCGCGTTCCTGACCCGGATATTGACGGGCGAGTTGGCTCAGCGCGCGACCCAGTTCTTCCTGCGTCACGTCGACCGAATTCTGATTGCCGATCTCGGCGAGCACGAGGCCGAGACGCACGCGGCGTTCGGCGATCTTGCGGTACTCGTCTTTCATGGCGTCTTCGGATTCAGCTTCGTCCTCGACCGACTTGCCGCGTTGCTGCAGATCTTGCAGCACCTGGGCCCAGATCGCCTGGAATTCGGCGTCGACCATGCCCTTGGGCAGCTCGAACGAATGGCCTTCGTCCAGAAGGTCCAGCAGACGGCGCTTCGCGTGGTTACGCGAGACATCGTCATATTCATGCTGCATGCGGTGCTTCACCGCATCCTTCAGCTTGTCGAGAGATTCCATGCCCAGGCCCTTGGCGAACTCATCGTCGAGCGTCACGTCCTTGGGCGCTGCAACTTCGTGAACCTTCACGTCGAAGACCGCTTCTTTTCCGGCGAGGTGTTCGGCCGGATAGTCGGCGGGGAACGTCACTTTGACTTCTTTGTCGTCGCCGGCTTTTGCGCCCGCGAGTTGCCCTTCGAAACCGGGAATGAACTGGCCCGAGCCAAGCACCAAAGGCAGGCCCTCTGCGCGACCGCCGTCAAAGGCGACGCCGTCGATGGAGCCGTCAAAATCAATGGTCAGCTGATCGCCGTCCTGGGCCGCGGCGCCTTCGTCACGCGGCTCATAGCTCACTTGCGACTTCGCCAGTTCTTTCAGCTGCTCATCTACGGCGTCGTCGCTGATCTCCGCAACGGGACGTTCAAGCTTGAGGGACTTCAGATCGATAACCTCAAAGGTCGGCATCAGCTCAACCTCAACCTTGAACTCAAGGTCGGCGCTGCCGCCCATAACCGCTTCTGCGTTTGACGTCAGATCGATCTTCGGCTGCATCGCGGCGCGCAGGGAGCGCTCTTCCAGCGCCTTCTGGCTCGACTCGGTAACCGTCTCTTCAATGATTTCGCCCATCACCTGTTTGCCATAGGCTTTCTTCAGGTGGTCCACCGGCACCTTGCCGGGACGGAAGCCCTTTAGGTTGACCTTGTCCTTGAGACTCTCAAGACGGTCGTTCAGCTTCTCGTCCAGCTCGCTCGCCGGGATCGTGATCTGGAATTCGCGGTAAAGGCCTTCCGCGGAAGTTTCGGTCACCTGCATTGTATTGCCCATTCACTCTTTATCTTCGCTGCTCCACTCATTGGAGCGGCGGTCAAATCTCGTTTCAATCGCGACCCGATCTGTGGTGCGGGCGGAGGGACTCGAACCCCCACACCTTGCGGCACAAGAACCTAAATCTTGCGTGTCTACCAGTTCCACCACGCCCGCGCCGGACGCGCCTCACGCGCGAGCCGCATCGCACTCCCTGACCCAAGGCGCAGGGCGCGCGAAAGCGGCTTAATATACGAGGGAAATGGGGTTGGCTAGCCCCTTCAGGATGCTGGGGGCCAACAAGGTGAAGAAGGGGTCGGTCTGGTGCTCAAACCGGCCCCATTTCGGGGATTTGCGGGGCTATCGGCCTCAGGCCGCGAATTGGCCTGCGATCGAGCCCGCCAGCGGCGCTTCCCGGGCATCGTGGAGATGGCTGCGCAGCATCCAGATGGCCTTTTCGTGGATCTCCAGCCGGCCATCGAGCAGCGAAGCGGTTGCATTATCGGCCCGATCGTCGATCAGGGGCCGAATGCTGCGGATATGCTCCACAATCGCCTCGTTGTCCTTGGCCAGTTGGGCAATCATCTCATTGGCATTGGGAACCGAGGTTTCTTCCTTGATATGTCCCAGTTTTGCAAAATCCGAGTAGCTCGCCGGCGCGAAGTAACCAAGTGCCCGGATCCGCTCCGCAATCTCGTCGTTGGCCGCCGCCAGGTCGGTGTATTCGGTCTCAAACAGGGTGTGGAGCGCGCTGAACTGCGGGCCCTGCACATTCCAGTGGAACCCTTGGGTCTTGAGGTAAAGCGTGTAGGTGTCGGCGAGAAGTACCGCCAGACCGTGGGCGATGTCTTTATTGTCGGTGCTCATTTTGGCCCCTCCTTTGGTGGGAGTCTTATGTTAGAATAATTCTAATCTAAGGTGAGGGGGTCTGGCTTTCAAGGGCTTAAGGGAGAAAACTCATCCCAATTTGAAAGTTCGGCGAGCACATCGGGCACAAGGTCCGGCAGATCGCCCGCAACCAGCCCAGCGCCGAAAACATTCGCCGCCTCCCCATGGATCCAGGCCGCCATGGCTGCCGCGACGAAGGGCTCGACCCCTTGCGCCAGCAGCCCTGTGATGAGCCCCGCGAGCACATCCCCCGATCCGGCGGTGGCGAGGGTCGGCGGGGCGTTCGCATTGATCACCGCCCGGCCATCGGGCGCGGCAATAATCGTGTCCGGCCCTTTGAGCAGGATGATCGCCTTGGATTGGGCCGCGGCGGCGCGAGCAGCGGCAAGCCGCCCTTCCCCCTTCTCAAGTAGGCCGGGGAAGATACGAGCAAACTCCCCCTCATGCGGCGTGAGGACGCAAGCCCCGTGCAGTGCATTCAAGAGCGCCCCCGGCGCATTCTTGAAACTTGTGAAGACGTCGGCATCGAGAACCGCGGGGCGGCGTGTCTCGAGCATCGAAAGCGTCATGGCCTTCGTTTTCATGCCTACCCCAGCGGCGGGACCAATCAGCAGCGCATTCTTGCGCTCGTCTTTCAGTACTTCGTTGAGGCCACCTGCGTCCCCCGCCTCCGCCAACATGATGTCGGTAACCTGGCCCGCGTGAATGCGCAGCGCGTCACGGGTCCCCGCGAGCGTGACAAGCCCCGCCCCGATGCGCAGCGCCGCGCGCGCGGCAAGGCGGCTCGCACCGGTGTGCAGCTCATCCCCCGTAACCACAAGCGCATGACCGCGTGCATATTTGTGGGCGTCTTCTTCAGGCCAGGGCATAGCCGCAAGCCAGTGTTCGGGATCGTTGACGAATGTTTTTGGCAGGATCTTGTCGAGCACGCTTTCCGGGATGTCGATGTCGATCACCGTCAGGTCACCGCACAGCCCTCGCCCCGGATAAAGCATGTGCCCCACCTTGGGCCGAAAGAAGGTGATGGTTTCGTCCGCGCGCACTGCGGGGCCCTGCGCCTGCCCGGTCGTTCCATCAAGACCGCTCGGCACATCCACCGCAATGATCCAGGCGTCCGACGCGTTGATCGCATCGACGGTTTCCGCCGCGACACCATCAAGCGGGCGCGCAAGACCCGCACCAAACATGGCGTCCACAACAATATCCGCGCCCTTCACGGCAAGCGGAGACACCGCGCCAACAGGGCCGTCCCATTTCGCGGCGGCGGCGGCCGCATCACCTTTCAGACCTTTGAGATCGCCGAACAGAAAGACGCGCACGTCGCGACCCCATTCCTTCAGCAGTCGCGCCGCAACGAAACCGTCACCGCCGTTGTTGCCGGGGCCGCAAAGAACATGGATCGCGCCCTCGCCCGCTTCCTGCGCAAGCTCGGCAACGCCATAGCCCGCGTTCTCCATAAGCTCGATACCGGGAATGCCGCCCGCAATGGTGAAGCGGTCGCATTCCGCCATCTCTGCTGTCGTCAGAAGCTCAAGCTCGTGCGTCATAAGGGCTCCTAGAGAGGTGCGTGCCGGGTGGCATCGGGCTCGATTTGTTCAAACGCGTGGCTTGCACGCAGAACGCCCGCATCATCATGCATGCGCCCGACGATCTGCAGCCCCACAGGTAAGCCGCTTTCAGTGAAGCCGCAGTTAATAGAGGCGGCGGGCTGTTGCGTCAGGTTGAAGGGATAGGAGAAAGGCGTCCATTCCATCCACTGCCGCCCGTCATATCCGGGTGGCGCGACAATGCCGACATCGAATGCGGGAATCGCAAGCGAGGGCGTCAGCAGAAAGTCAAAGCCTTCCATGAACTGCCGCATCTGCGAGCCATAGGTTTCGCGTGCTTTGACGGCGCTGAGATAGTCGTGCAGCGAAAACTTAGCGCCTTCTTCCACGACCTCCGCAAGGCCCGGCTCAAGCAATGCCTTCTTCGCGTCCGGCAGATGCCCCAAAGCGAAAAAAGCGCCCGACCACCAGAGCGTTTGAAACGCGTCCGATGGATCGCCCATTGTCGCTTCAAGGTGCGGATCAACCTCTTCCACCGTCGCGCCAAGTTCCGTAAACCGATGCGCCGCACGCGCGACCAGTGCTTCGACTTCCGGGTCGATCTTTCTCACAAAGCCAAGGCGCGGGCTGAAGGCGATGCGCGCGCCCTTGATGCCGTCTTTGAGACCGTCAACGTAGTCGCGCCCGTCCGGCGTCATTGCATACCAGTCGCGCGCGTCCCCTTCCGCCATCACGGAGAGGAACAGCGCAGCGTCCTCAACCGTGCGCGCCATGGGCCCCACATGCGCAACGGTGCCAAAGGGACTGATGGGATAGGCCGGCACGCGACCGAAGCTCGGCTTGATACCATAGGTTCCGGTGAAGGCCGCAGGAATGCGGATCGAGCCGCCACCGTCCGTTCCCACGGCGATGGGGCATAGCCCCGCGGCCAGCGCCGCGCTCGCCCCGCCGCTAGAGCCCCCGGGCGTCTTGTCCAAATTCCACGGGTTGCGCGTAACGCCCGTAAGCGGCGAATCCGTCACCCCCTTCCAGCCGTACTCGGGCGTCGTTGTCTTGCCATAGATGACCGCGCCGTGTTCGCGCATGCGCGCCACGCAAGGCGCGTCCTCATCCCACGACTGATCCGCATCGACGGTCTTCGAGCCGCGCAAAGTGGGCCAGCCCTTGGTGAGTAGAATGTCCTTGATGGCCGTCGGCACACCATCGAGGCGACCGAGGGGCGCGCGCTTTTGCCAGCGCGCTTCACTGTCGCGCGCTTGCGCCATTGCCGCGTCATGATCGATCAGGTTGAGGGCGTTGAGTTTGGGGTTGAGATCGTCCGCGCGTTTGAGGGTCGCTTCCGCCACCTCGACGGGACTCAGAGTCTTAGTCTTATAGGCTTTGAGCAGCTCACTCGCGCTCATCCAGTGAATGTCAGACATAAACCCTCGCGCTCAGTTGACGCGGGTTTCACCTTCCGCGCCCAGCTCCAGTAGCTGCAATTCATCCACAACGGACCGGAGCACCGTAACCGAGCAATTGTCCGGGCGGAAGACCGTGACCTTGTCGTTTCCGGTGGCTGCACCCACCGCCGCGTTGATGGCGATGAAGTGCGTAAAAACAACCGTGTCCTGCGGCAGGTCGGTGAGCGCGCGCACCACATTCGCGCGCCAGGACTGGATCGCCGGTGTTTGCCCACCCCAGAAGCCCGGCATCATGGCGCGCAACCATTTGGTGCGCTCCGCCAAATCCTCCGTAGGCGAAGGAATTTCAGAAACGCCCGCGTCGATGGTGGGCTCAATGTTCCAGGCCTTCATCAGGGGCTCGGCTGTTTCCCGCGTACGCCGCATGGGGCTCGACAGCATTTGCAGGGGCGGCATCGACGCAAAGCGTTCGGCCACCTTCGCCGCCTGCTCGCGGCCCAATGCCGAAAGGCCGGGGTCGAGATCGTCGGCCCAGCCACCTGCCGCCTCGCCATGTCTGATGAGATAGAGTTTTGCCATGGGCCTTCCTTAGCACTGCGTGCGTTTTGTCGTCACCCTCCGGCTCGACCGGAGGGTCCAGGGCCTATTGCGCTGGATGCTCCGATCAAGTCGGAGCATGACATAGAGGATGTGTCAGGTTCTCGCTCAATCAAACACAAACTTGTTTTTGAGCCCCTCGCCCGCTGTTACCATTCCCGTGCGGCCCGCGCTATCATCGGCGCGCAGGGCGGCGATGGCTTTCTCGTCGGTGTCGGTCTTAGCCACAAAGCGGCGGCCATCCTCGAGCCGCCCCACGACGATGCCCATCATCGGCCCTTCACGGCCATAGACGAGGGTCGAGGTCTCCACCGTCCCCTTGCCGTCCGGTTTCTCGGCCACTTCGACGCGGGGGCCCGCGTCGAGTTCGGCTTGCAGAACCTTCGGGTCCTCTCGCGACCATTCACCCTCAACAGGTTTGGTGGAATAGATGCCCAGCGAGTGCTTGGTCACGTACCAGCCATTCGCGGTGCAAAGCCCGAAGCTGCCCGGGTCGGCGCGCAGCTTATCGAGCATCGTCACGACGGAATGCATGGCGTAGTTGTTGCCGGGGCCGCCGAAATACGGCAGCCCGCCCGTGACCGTAAGCCCGCGCGGGTCATTTTCCTTGAAGCCGATTTCGCGGCAAGCGATTTCCACCGCCGAGGGAAAACACGAATAGAGATCGATGTAGTTGAGATCGTCCGCGCCAATGCCCGCCATGGCACTCGCGCGCTGCCAGCATCCGGCAATTGCCGGAGAGCGCGTCAGCTCGGGCCGCTCCGTCACGTTCCAAACGTCTTTCGCATCGCCGCAACCGTGGAGATAGACCCACCGGTCTTCCGGGATGCCAAGCTCCCGCGCCTTGCCAACCGACGTCAGCACCACGGCAGCGGCCATGTCCACGCGCATGATGGCGTTCATGTACTTCGTATAGGGAAAGCCCACCATGCGGTTCTTGGGCCCTTCGGTGGCAATCTCTTCGGCTGAGCGTTCCACCGGAAACCAGGCGTAAGGATTGGCGGCAGCAACTTTCGTAAACGGCGCCATGAGGCGGCCCATAGACGCCAGGTGCTCGGCAACGGTGGCGCCACGCTCGGCACGGATTGCATTTTCGATCAGCGGATAAACGTTGGTGGGGCGTTCCATCCCGTTCGCTTGCTCGATGGCGCTTTCGCCGTCGCGCGCGTCGCCGATCTTTTCATTCGGTTCGGGATCGTCCGTACGCCAATGATCCATAGGCGCGCCGGACTGAACCAGCGTCCAATAGTTGTTCAGAAACTCCGCGCCGGAAATGACGCCGCAGCCCGCATCCCCAGCTGCGATCTTTTCGGCGATGTGATTGATCATCTGCTGCGGCGAGTTCCCACCCGGCCCGTCACACTGGATGGTGTAGGCACCTGCCTGCCCCAGCACGCGCGCAAGACCCGTCGCCGAGTTCTTCGGCTTCGGGATTCCCATGTCCTTGAAAAAGGGCGCGTCGATGGTGAATTCGATGGTCGCCACCGTATCGAGCGCTTCCGCCCCAACGCCCGCGTCCGCCAGCGCGAGCCGGGCCGCCTCCTCGATCATCTCAAGGGCGGTGGGCATCTCCTCCGGGGTGACGCGCCAGGTTTTTTGGCCGCCACCGACCAGAATCGGGGTTGAGGGACGAGGCACGGTCAGAACTCCATTTTTCACGCGGGGCCATCCCTTTTAGGGGCCCCCGCAACACGTGCAAGCGTGACCAAGGGGAAGGCTAGCCGCGGCTTCTTGCCCTGCTTAAAAATTAGGCACGCTGCATCGGCAATAGGCGGCCCCCCGCAGGCCCCAACCAGAAACTTGGGGAAAACCGGTGGAAAACCCACGATTTCAGGTGCGCCCAAGGCTGGCACGTCCTATGCGTTAAGGAAGGACAAGCGGGGGCATGCGCCCCCGTCCCGTTCATATGAATTCGAGGGCCCGATGAAAAAAATCGAAGCGATCATCAAGCCGTTCAAGCTCGACGAGGTGAAAGAAGCGCTGCAGGAAATCGGTCTGCAGGGCATCACCGTGACCGAGGCGAAGGGATTTGGCCGGCAGAAGGGCCACACCGAGCTCTATCGCGGCGCTGAGTATGTGGTGGATTTTCTGCCCAAAGTGAAACTGGAAGTCGTGTTGGAAGAATCCCAGGTCGAGGCCGCCCTGGAAGCCATCCAAAACGCCGCCCGTACCGGCAAGATCGGCGACGGCAAGATCTTTGTCACGTCCGTCGAAAAAGTCATCCGTATCCGGACCGGTGAAACCGACAAAGCGGCGATCTAACCCGCTTTGCATAATCATCTGTCACGCAAGTCAATCTGTCAGCCAGAAGAGGGAACAACATGTCTGACAAAATCCTGAAACGATTCAAAGACGAGAACATCAAATTCGTGGACCTGCGGTTCACCGATGCTCGCGGCAAGATGCAGCACGTCACCTTTGACGTGGCCCTGTGCGATGCCGACTTCTTTGAAGAAGGCACCATGTTCGACGGCTCGAGTATCGCGGGCTGGAAATCCATCAATGAGTCAGACATGACCCTGATGCCCGATCCGGACACCGCGGTCGTCGATCCGTTCTTTGCGCAACCGACCATGGCAATCTTCTGCGATGTGCTGGAGCCGTCCACGGGCGAGCCCTACAATCGCGACCCACGCTCCACCGCCAAGCGCGCGCTGACCTACATGGCACAAGCGGGCATTGGCGACACGGCGTTCTTTGGCCCCGAGGCCGAGTTCTTCATCTTTGATGACGTGCGCTTCTCGGTCGAACAGAACTCCATGGGCTTTGCCATCGACTCTTCCGAAGGCCCCTACAACGCGGCGACGGAATATGAGATGGGCAACCTCGCCCACCGTCCGGGACCGAAGGGCGGTTATTTTCCGGTGCCGCCGGTCGATAGTGGCCAGGATATCCGCTCCGAAATGCTCAGCGTCATGGGCCAGCTCGGGCTCGAGCCGGAAAAACACCACCACGAAGTGGCCCCGTCGCAGCACGAGCTCGGCATGAAGTTCTCGACGCTGGTGACCATGGCCGACCGCATGCAGCTTTATAAATACATCGTGCATCAGGTGGCGGCCGCTTACGGCAAGACCGCGACCTTCATGCCCAAGCCCGTGTTCGAGGACAACGGCTCAGGCATGCACGTGCACCAATCGATCTGGAAAGATGGCCAGCCGCAATTCGCCGGTTCGGGTTATGCGGATCTTTCGGAAACCGCGCTCTATTACATCGGCGGCATTATCAAACACGCCAAGGCGCTGAACGCTTTCACCAATCCGTCCACCAATAGCTACAAGCGTCTGGTGCCGGGGTACGAGGCGCCGGTGCTGCTCGCTTATTCCTCGCGGAACCGTTCGGCCAGCTGCCGCATTCCGCACGCGCCTTCGCCCAAGGGCAAGCGCGTCGAAGTGCGCTTCCCCGATCCCACGGCGAACCCGTACTTCGCGTTCTCGGCAATGCTCATGGCCGGCCTCGACGGCATCGAGAACAAGATCCACCCGGGCGACCCGATGGACAAGGATCTGTACTCCCTGCCGCCGGAAGAACTGAAAGACGTGCCCACCGTGTGCTCGAGCTTGCGCGAGGCGCTTGAAAGCCTCGACGCGGACCGCGCCTTCCTCAACAAGGGCGATGTGTTCGGCGATGACCTCATCGACGGTTACATCGACCTGAAGATGGAAGAAGTGAAACGCTTCGAAATCACGCCGCACCCGGTGGAATTCCAGATGTACTACAGCGTCTAAAGCCCCTTCGTTTCAGACGCGTTTCCTGGCCGGAGCCTTCGGGTTCCGGCCTTTTTTGTTGCGCTACCTTTGCGGGATTGCAACTTGCCCTCCTTCGCGCTTAAGCCGTTAATTCAGACAAAACTAGGCACGTAGGAGTTTCCCGCGGCGAATCCCTTTGATGGTGCAGCGCCCATCTCTCTAAGGTTTGGACAGCCCCGAGCTCTACTTGTCTCGGGCCCGCACCATACGGAGGGACCTTTTCATGCGACTTCAAACTTCAATTCTTGCGCTTGCGCTTGGTACCGGCTTTGCCCTTACCGGACCCGCAATCGCTCAGGACACGGACGAAATGATCGCCAGCGCCATGTCGGCGGGGCCGTCATCATTGGCCGAGAATGCCACCATTACCGACCGCGCGGGCAATGTGCTGCGCGAAGGGACCAACGGCTGGACCTGTTTTCCCGACAACCCGGATGCCGACGGCAACGACCCGTGGTGTTTCAACGCACCCTGGGGCGCATTTCTGGCCGCCTATGGTGCGGGCGAGCCTTTTGAAGCGACGTCCATGGGCATCGCCTACATGCTCGCGGGCGACGCGCCGACCTCCAATACCGATCCCTACGCCACCGGTCCGACGGAAGATAACGACTGGATTTCCGTCATGGGCGGACACTTGATGATCGTGCTGCCGGGCGAAGACCCCTATGCCGGATATTCAAGCGATCCCTATAACGGCGGGCCTTTTGTCATGTGGGGTGGCACGCCTTACGCCCACCTGATGGTACCCATCGACACGGCGCATATGGATCACATGAACCACATGCCCATGGACGACGGCGAAGCGCACGACGACATGGATCACGGCGATCACATGGAGTAAGCGGCTTTCATGCTTTGCATAGGGGCCGGCGCGGAAACGTTCCGGCCCTTTTTCTATGCCTCTTGACTATATTTCGGTAATTACCTAAATACCGAAATATGACTGACGTGTACAAGGCCCTGGCCCACCCTGTGCGGCGGGACATTCTGAAACTCCTGCGCGCGGGGCCAAAGTCCGCCGGCGAGATCGCCGAACATTTCGATCTCGCCAAGCCAACGCTCTCGGGTCACTTCACCGTTCTGAAGGACGCGGGCCTCGTCACCGTTAGTCGTAAGGGCACCACACTGACCTACCGCCTCAACGTGTCGGTGCTGGAAGAATCGCTGGCCGGTTTTCTCGACGCCTTCAAGGTTGGCAAATCCGGCGATAAGGGAGGGAAAGGAAAATGATCCGTATTGGAATAATCTGGTCGCTTGTAGTTTTGGTGGCGGTTGCCGCGCTCAGTTTCTACGGCCAAACCATGCTACCTGCGGACGCTCAGATTGCGGTGCACTGGGGGCCGAGTGGCGCGCCCGACCGTTTTGCCGGACTGCTCTTTGGGCTCTGGTTTATGCCCGTGCTGGTCGCGGTGATGGCGGCGGCTTTCGCGATCCTTCCCGCCATTGAGCCGCGCCGCGGGAACTTGCTTCAGTCAAGCACGCTATACCTGACCCTTTGGGTCGGGGTCATGCTGGTTCTTGGTATCGCTCACGGCTTCGTGGTGTTGACGGCGCTGGGTTACGACGTGCCCGTGGCGCAAGGGGTGATCGTAGTAGTTGGCTTGCTGATGGCCGTTGTCGGCAACGTTCTCGGCAAGAGCCAGTCAAACTTTGTTCTTGGCATTCGCACGCCCTGGACGCTGTCATCCAATGAAAGTTGGGACAAGACCCACCGCCTTGCCGGGCGGATCTGGGTGCTCGGTGGGCTGGCCATCGCCGCGGGCGCGTTCTTCGTACCATTGCCTGACTACCTTTACGGACTTGTGGCCATCGTCGCCGTAATGGTCTTCGTCCCCCTTGTCGCCTCATATGTTTATTGGCGCGGCGCAAGCGACAGGCAGACGGGCGAGGCCTGAGCCGCTATAAGGGCGCTCCGAAAAAGGAGCGCCCCATGTCCGAAACCAAATCCATCAAGAAGAGCCCCCACCCCATGTCGCGCGCGACTCTCGCCCGCGACTTAAAAAAGCTTGGGCTCAGGCCGGGCGATGTGGTGCTGGTGCACAGCGCCTTCAGCAAGCTCGGCTGGACCATGGGTGGGCCGCAAACAATGGTCGAAGCGCTGACAGATGCGGTGGGGCCCGACGGCACCGTGGTCATGACCGCGCAGACCGGGCTCTCCGACCCGGCGGAATGGAACAGCCCACCGGTCCCTAAAGAATGGGTCGCCACCATCCGCCGCAACATGCCCCCCTATGACCCGAAGTTGACGCCCGTGCGCGGGCAAGGCGTGCTGCCGGAATATTTTCGCGGCTGGCCCGGCGTCGTGCGTTCTGCCCATCCAGAAATTTCGTTCTGCGCCGTTGGCAAGCGCGCGCGCAGCTTGATGCGTGGTCACACATTGGAAGCAGATTTTGGCACCAAATCACCGCTCGGCAAGATGGTGCGCGCGGGCGCGAAAATCCTGATGCTGGGCACGACGTATGAAAGCTGCACCGCGCTGCATCTTTCCGAACACGTGAGCGACACCGTCCCCCTCGTCCGTCAGGGCGCGCCCATGATGGTGGATGGCAAGCGCAAATGGGTTTGGTACAAGGGGCTTGAGCACGACAGCTCTGACTTTGACGACATCGGCCGCGCGTTCGAGCGCAAATGCAAAGACAGCTTCACCAAGGGCAAGGTGGGCATCGCCCCCTCGCGCCTCGTGGATATGAGCGCCCTCGTCGACTTCGCCAGCGACTGGATGGAAGACAACCGCGCGAGCTAGCGCACCAGCGCTTTTGCCTTTGCCGCTTCGGTTTTGTCATAGGCGACAAAGGCCTTGAACCCGCTCAAGTCGAGGTCCGGGTCCTTGCCGTCGGCCAGACGATAGATCTGCTCGTAATACCAGCCAATACTCGCAAAGCCGTTGAGCGCCTTGATGATGCGGATGGGTGAGTTGGGGCCGAAGAGCCCCGGGCCAAGGCGGATGGAGCTGTCCACATCCGGCGCGGCGGCAATGTCGCCCGCGATGATCTTGTTCGGAAAGTCCGGATCGACGCAGAGGGGCCGCCCCAGGCCGATCATGTCTACGTCGCCGCCGCTGAGCGCTTCGTCCATCCCGGCCCGGCTGCGGAAACCGCCGGTCACCATCAGGGGCATTTTCGCGATCTTCCGTACACTGACCGCATAGTTAAAGAAGTAGGCTTCCCGCGCGCGCGTGGATTCCTGCACTTTTTCGGCAAAGACCGGCTCGATCCCTTCCAGACCCAACAAACGCGGCTGCTCATAGGTGCCGCCGGAAACCTCCAGCAGATCGAGCCCCTCTTCGTTGAGGAGCGCCACCACGGCGAGGCAATCCTCAAATGAGAAGCCGCCCTTCTGGAAATCGGCGGAATTGAGCTTCACCGCCACCGGAAAATCGGGGCCGACCTTCGCGCGCACCGCGCGGATGGTCTCGATGAGAAGCCGCGCCCGGTTCTCGATACTGCCGCCCCATTCATCGTCCCGCACGTTGACGCGCGGGGAAAGAAACTCCGAAAGCAGATAGCCGTGGGCGGAATGGATCTGCACCCCGGTAAAGCCGGTCTGCTTGGCAATACTCGCCGTATGGGCGAAGCGCGCGATCACGTCGCGAATTTCCTCACCCGTCAACGCGCGCGGCTTACCGAACCGTCCGCCGGGCAGCGCCAGCGGAATGTCCGACGGGCCCACGGGCTCTGTTGCGATGTTTTTCGGCGTCTGCCGCCCGCCATGACTGATCTGCATCCAAAGGTGGGTATTGTTGGCGGTTCCGGCCTCGGCAAAGGCGGCCAGCGCGGCAAGGCGCTCATTATCCTGGGGGCCGTCGATCACCACGTTCCCGGCACGCTCAAGATAGCGCCGATCCACCTGCACGTTCCCGGTGAGCAGCATGCCCGCCCCGCCCTGCGCCCAGCGGCGATAGAGGGTCACATGGCGGCCCGTCGCGCGGTTTTCCGCGTCGGCCAGCCCTTCGGTCATCGCCGCCTTGCACAGGCGATTCTTGATGATCCCGCCGCACGGCAGGCTTAAAGGGTCGGAAATCGTCGTCATATTGGCCCCGTATCCAGATAGAGATGCGTTATGCTGGCACCTTGATTCGGTCGATGCCGCGTCAGTCCAGCCTAGCAATTTTGACATTATGGGAGGCAACCTCCGCGTATGGCCAGTTCAGCCAAGAAAAAAGCAGATGCCGACGATGACCTGTTCGCCAGCGATGCCCCCGTCCCCAAGGGCGGCAAGGGCAGCAGCTATACGGCGAAGGACATCGAGGTCCTGGAGGGGCTGGAGCCCGTTCGCCGTCGCCCGGGCATGTATGTGGGCGGCACGGACGAAAAGGCCCTGCACCATATTTTTGCTGAAGTGCTGGACAACGCCATGGATGAGGCCGTCGCGGGCCACGCCAACCGCATCGATGTGGAACTGGACAAGGACGGGGTCCTGTCCGTCTCCGACAACGGGCGCGGCATCCCCATCGATAAGCACCCCAAGTACAAAGACAAGTCGGCGCTCGAAGTTATTCTCACAACCCTCCACGCGGGCGGCAAATTCGGCGGCGACGCCTACGAGACCTCAGGCGGTCTGCACGGCGTCGGGGTCTCGGTCACCAATGCGCTCTCGGAGTTTCTTGAAGTCGAAGTGGTGCGCGATCGGGAGCTCTATACCCAGCGCTTTGAGCGCGGCAAGCCCAAGGGCAAACTGAAGAAGGCGGGCGGCGCGCCCAACCGGCGCGGCACGAAGATCAGCTTCAAGCCCGATGCGGAAATTTTTGGCAAGCGCGCGGCGTTCGACCCTAAACGGCTCTACCGCATGTCGCGATCCAAGGCCTATTTGTTCGCGGGCGTCAAAATCAATTGGAAGTGCGCGCCGGAACTGATCCGCGACCCGGACAAGGTTCCCGCGGAAGATACACTCCACTTTCCTAATGGGTTAGCCGACTTTCTTGAAGCATCGGTTGGGGGTCATACCCGCGTCACCGACGGCGCCTTCACCGGCACGGTAAAGAAGGACGACGGCCCGGGGCGCGTGGAATGGGCGGTGACCTGGATCGGCGACGGGGACGCCTTTGTGCATTCCTACTGCAACACTGTGCCTACCCCCGACGGCGGCACCCACGAGGCGGGCCTGCGCGCGGCGCTGACCAAGGGGCTGCGCGCCTATGGCGAGCTCAAGGGCAACAAAAAAGCCGCCGCCATTACCGCCGACGATGTCATGGCGAGCTGCGCCGCGCTTCTGTCGGTCTTTATCCGCGAACCGGAATTTCAGGGTCAGACCAAGGACCGCCTCGCCAATGCGGAGGCGCAGCGGCTGGTTGAAAACGCCGTGCGCGACCATTTTGAGCATTGGCTGACGGGCGATCCGCGCACCGCCGACCGGCTACTTGCCTGGACCATCGAACGCGCCGATGAGCGCGCACGTCGCAAACAGGAAAAGGAAGTCGCGCGTCAGGCGGCAACCCGCAAGCTGCGCCTGCCGGGCAAGCTCGCCGACTGCACCCAGAAAGACCGCCAAGGCACGGAGATTTTTCTGGTGGAAGGGGATTCCGCCGGCGGCTCCGCCAAACAGGCGCGCCACCGGGCGACACAGGCGATCCTTCCCCTGCGCGGCAAGATCCTGAACGTCGCGAATGCGACCACGGCAAAGCTGCACCAGAACCAGGAACTGTCGGACCTGATCCAGGCGTTGGGGGTCGGCCTAAAAGACAATTATCGCGAGGATGACCTGCGGTATGAGAAGGTCATCATCATGACCGATGCCGACGTGGATGGCGCGCATATCGCGGCGCTGCTCATGACCTTTTTCTATCGCCAATTGCCGGCGTTGATCCGCGAGGGGCATTTGTATCTTGCCCTGCCCCCGCTCTATCGCCTGCACCACGGGGGCAAGACAATGTATGCCCGTGACGAAGCCCACCGCGATGAGCTGCTGAAGTCGGAGTTTAAGAAGGGCGCGAAGGTGGAAATCAGCCGCTTCAAGGGCCTGGGCGAAATGATGCCCGCGCAATTGAAGGAAACCACCATGGCGCCGGGCAAGCGCACCTTGATGCGCGTCGAAATCCCCGACGATGACGGCGGCGAAACCGCCGACATGGTGGAAAGCCTGATGGGCAAGAAGGCCGAGCTGCGTTACCGCTTTATTCAGGAGAACGCCGAGTTCGTCGAAACCTCGGTGCTTTAGTTCGCCTCGTCCGCTCCGTCGTCAATGTCATCAGTACTGTCACCCGTATAGGGCCGCACGGGATAACCGGGAGAGCCGGGCCGCAAGGCGGGCGGCGCATGATCACGGCTGCAGGTGATGAACTCGAACCCGTCGCAGGTGTGACCGAGGCTAGAGCGGCACGTTGAGCCATCGCCCATGCGCTGCGTATCTTGCACATCGCGTTCGCCGCGATAGTTCTCGATCTGGCGATAGCCCTCGCGCTGGCAAAAGGCGAAAGCAGCGGCAATGCCGCAATCGATCCCCTCGTAGCGGCAATAGTCCAGCCGGAAGCGCCCCTCCATGGGGTCTTCGAATGTGGTGGTTTCGGCCCTCACGGCGCCGGGCAGCATTACCGCCAAAAGCGCCAAAATCGGCCAGATATGGGTCGTTTTCATCGTGTCATCCTAGCCCGGGAAAGCTGAACCGGAAATGAAGCAAAACCGGGGCGGTTAACCGGTTTGATTGACTTTCCCCGAACAAACCGTATGTTCCCGGCCATCAGTATGAGCCCGTCGCGATGGGCGCGGCGGCAGGGGGCATGGCACCCCACCCTTTCTTAGGCAAGGAAAGTGGTGGTGCGAGTGCAGCTTCGAAGCCGGATCCGCCGGTGCACCGAAGCAAATGTCCTTCCTTGCATTAACGCCGTAACAACAAAGAGACTACATGACATTCGAAGACCTCGGCCTTGGCGACAAGGTCCTGAAAGCCATTGCGGACGCGGGCTATACCGCGCCCACACCCATTCAAGAAAAAGCTATTCCGCAAGTCCTCATGGGCAAGGACGTTCTGGGCATCGCCCAGACCGGGACCGGCAAGACCGCGTCGTTCACCCTGCCCATGATCGAGATCCTGAGCCAGGGCCGCGCCAAGGCGCGCATGCCGCGCTCGCTGATCGTCTCGCCGACGCGGGAACTCGCTGCCCAGATCGCCGAAAATTTCGAGATCTATGGCAAGTACGACAAGCTGACCATGGCGCTGCTGATCGGCGGCGTTTCCTTTGACGAACAATTCAAAAAGCTCGATCGCGGCGTTGACGTTCTAATCGCGACGCCGGGCCGCCTGCTCGATTGTTTCGAACGCGGCAAGATCCTGCTTTCGGGCATTGAGATTTTCGTGGTGGACGAAGCCGACCGCATGCTCGATATGGGCTTCATCCCTGACCTGGAACGCATCTTCGGCATGCTGCCTTTCAGCCGGCAGACGCTGTTCTTCTCGGCGACCATGCCGCCAGAGATTCAGAAGATCACTGAAAAGTATCTGTTCAGCCCCGCGCGAGTTGAAGTGGCGCGTCAGGCGACCGCCGCCGAAAGCATCACCCAGGAAGCGATCAAGTGCGAACGCACAGCGAAGCGCGAAGTGCTGCGCCGCCTGATCAACGATAATGACATCAAAAATGCCATCATCTTCTGCAACCGCAAACGCGATGTAGATGTCCTTGGCCGGTCATTGAAAAAGCACGGTTTCAGCGCCGATACGCTGCACGGCGATATGGATCAGGGCAGCCGCACGAAGACATTGGAGCGCTTCAAGGCGGGTGAGATTCGCCTGCTCGTAGCCTCCGACGTTGCCGCGCGCGGGCTGGATATTCCCGACGTCAGCCACGTCTTTAATTTTGATGTGCCCACGCACCCTGAAGATTACGTGCACCGCATCGGCCGCACGGGCCGCGCGGGCAAGCTGGGCCACGCCTATACAATCGTGTGCCCCGATGACCGCAAATACCTGAAGGGTGTTGAGGAGCTTCTGGGCAAGTCCATCAAGCTCGTAGAGCTCGACGGGCTCGCCGCGCCGGAAGCCGGCAACGAAGACGCCGGTGAAACCCGCGAGGAAAGCTCTTCCCGTGGACGCGGTCGCCGCCGGGGTGGCCGGGGCCGGTCACGTCGTGGGTCTGATGACCAACCGCAGACCGCGCAGGATGCGCCCGCCGTGGAAGAAGTTGAAGCCAAGGCCGACGCCCCTGAAACAAAGAGCGAAGACAATTCCGCGGACGCCGATGGCGAAGGCCGCACGCGCCGCCGCCGGGGTCGTCGGGGTGGCCGAGGTCGCCGCCGCTCGTCCGATGGGCAAGCCGAAGCAAGTGCCAACGCGTCCGATGAAAAGACCGAAGCAAAAGCTGAAAAGCCCAAGCGTACCGCAAAGGCCGATGCGGAAGACAAGCCCGCCAAGCCGGAGCGCACGCGCCGTCAGACGCGCGGCAATCAGGACCAAACTCGCGGCAAGAAGGAACAGCCGCGCGGTGGTCGTGGCCGGGATCGCAACAACAATGGCGAGCCGGAAAAGATCAAGCCGCGCCCTGATGAGCTTCCCGCGTTCCTGCTGCGGCCCGTGGAATAGCCGTCACATTTCCGCCAGACCTCTGGCCTAGCGTTCTCATGTCATGCATTATTCCGGCGGGGCAAACCGGGAGATCACGCATGCGTTCCATTTCTGCACTTAGTGCCATATTGGCCGTCACCCTTTCGGCATCCGCTTGGGCCACCGTGCCCGAGGAAGTTGCCGCACGGCTGGACCAGGACCTCACACCCTTTGGCGCGGAACGCGCGGGCAACGCGGACGGCACCATTCCGGAATGGACGGGCGGGCTGCAAACCCCGCCCCCCGGCTATCAGCCCGGCGATTTTCATGTGGACCCGTTTGCCGATGAAGAGCCCCTCTTCACCATCACGGCGGCGAATGCGGACCAATACAGTGCGCGGCTAAGCGGCGTATCGCGCGCCATGTTCAATGCCTGGCCCGACACTTACGCCATGAACGTCTACCCCTCGCACCGCACCTGCGCGAACCCGGACTGGGTCTATGACTCGATCCGCAACAATGCGCGCGTGGGCGAGATGGAAGACGACGGCAACGGCGTGCTGCATGCCATTCACGGTCAGCCTTTCCCGGTTGTCTCCAACGGGCTTGAGATGATCTGGAACCACATGCTGGATTACCTGCCCAACAAGATCGAGCGGCAATTCGCGGCCATCATCCCTACACGCAGCGGCGACTTTGTTCCCTACATTGCGCAGGACGACGCCATCATCAATTGGACCAATCCGGATTACACCAGCGCGGAAGACCTCAACAATGTTTCCGCGCTCTATATCCTGCACACCATCGCGCCCAGTCGCGTGGCGGGGAATGTGATCCTGGTGCACGAGAGCCTGAACATGCGCAACGGCTCGCGTCAGGCCTGGCAGTACAGCCCGGGGACGCGCCGCGTGCGCCGCGCGCCGGACATCGCCTACGACAATCCGGGCACGAACTCCGACGGCATGTCGACGGCGGATAGTTTTGGCGGCTTTAACGGCGCGCCGGACCGCTACAATTGGCGGGTCGTGCGTAAGCAGGAAGCCTATATCCCCTACAACAACTATCGCCTCGGCTCGCCCGAACTCGAATACACCGACATTATCCAGATGCCGCACCTGAACCCTGAGTATGTCCGCTATGAGCTGCACCGCGTCTGGGTGCTGGAGGCGTCGCTGCGCCCCAACACCCGGCACACCTACGCGCGGCGCGTCTTCTATATCGACGAAGACACCACGGGCATTGTGCAGGCGGAAATCTATGACAGCCGGGGTGAGCTCTGGCGGCTTCAGGAGGGGTATCCCACCGTTGCCTATGAGGTGCCGGCCTGTGTGGGCGTAGCGGGCATCAGCTACGACCTCAACAACGGGCGCTACATCATTGGCGGACTGCTGAACCAGGAAGGCCCGATCAACTTTTTCGCCGATGATCTGGACGAAAACCGCTATTCGCCCTCGGCCATCCGGCGCCTGGGAACACGGTAATCAGTTCACCGTCACGGTGAAGCCGTCTCGCAAACGCCCGGCCGCCCCACTCGGCGCAACGGGGTGCGGGATGTAATCTGCTTCTAGCCGCGCGATCTCATCCTGCGTCAGATCGACATCAAGCGCGGCGACGGCGTCGGTGAGATGGTAATCCTTGCCAACGCCCACAATTGGCGCTGCCACTTCCGGTTTCTGGAGAACCCAGGCCAGACCCACTTGCGCGCGGGTTACGCCGCGCTGCTGCGCGATCTCGCCCACTGCTTCAACTATTTTTCGGTCCTGCTCCAGAACAATGCCGCCAGCAACGCTTCCCATTTCCTCGAGGTACATCTTCTGGAATCGATCACCGCCCGACCGTTCCGTTTGCTCATCCCACCCCCGCGTGACGCGGCCACGGGCAAGTGGGCTCCTGGGGATAACGCCAACGCCTTGATCGGCGCAGAGCGGTAACATCTCGCGCTCTTCCTCACGATAAAGAAGGCTTACCTGGTTCTGCATGGAAGTGAATTTCGTCCACCCGTTACGCTCCGCGACCTGCTGCGCCTTCGCAAACTGCCAAGCCGACATGGTCGAGGCGCCGATGTAACGCACTTTCCCCATCTTGATAAGATCGTGAAGCGCCTCCATGGTTTCCTCGATGGGCGTGTCCTCATCCCATCGGTGAATCTGATAGAGGTCGATGAAATCAGTCCCCAGGCGCTTCAGGCTCGCATCGCATTCCGCCATCAAGTGCTTCCGTGACAGGCCGTTTGTGTTGGGACCCTGGCGATATCCGAAAAAGGCTTTTGTGGCGATGACAACCTCGTCCCGGTCGGCGTAGTCGCGAAGCGCCCGCCCGAGAAACTCTTCCGATGTGCCAAAGGCATAAAGGTTCGCTGTGTCGAAGAAATTGATGCCGCTTTCCAACGCCTGACGGATGAGCTTGCGTGCGGCTTCTTCATCGACCACCCAAGGGAAGAATTGGCTCTTCTCACCAATGGACATGCACCCGAAGCAGACGCGGGAAACCTTGAGACCAGAGCGGCCGAGGTTTGTGTAATCCATGAGAATCTCCTTTGCGGGCAACGAAGTGCACTGGCGGTAAGATGTATTCCAGGGCTTTGTCATTTTTACATTTTTCGTTGATTTGTAAATTTGACATTTACTCCGGTGATGTCAAATTGTCAACATGATTGAACGGGAAGTGAAATTCGTGGAGGCCGCCAAGCGGGTCATCAGCCGTTATGGCGTGAAGCGCACAACAATGGCTGATATCGCCGAGGAAGCAGGCGTTTCCCGACAAACCCTCTATTCCGTCTTTTCCAACAAGGATGAAGTGTTGCGTGCCACCCTGCGTCACCAAGCCGATGTTTGGATTGGTCATATCGAGGACGGCTGCGCCAAGGCGCACGACCTTGGTGAGCGTTTGGATACCATTTTCAAATGGTTGGCCCTGGAGCCCTATAAGCTGCTCCATTCGGGACCGGATTCAGAGGATCTCATCAGTGGCTTCAATGAAGCAGGAAAATCCCAGATCGAGGCCAATATCGCGCGTTATCAAAAGGCGATCCAGCACGCCTTTGAACCCTACACGCCGCAAATCGAAGCTGCCGGATTTGGTCTCAAACCCTTCGCGGACTTCGTTTGCACTTCGGCCGCCGCCTACAAACACGATGCGAGAAGCCGCCCCCATCTGAGCATGCTCCTCGCTTCGCTGAAATCAGTAATCCTGACAACCCTGAAGGTCGACTAGGGGCCCTACCGCGTAACCTGGCCGCCCACGAGCTTGCGATATTTCTCGCCATAGGGGGGCCGAATTTGCGCGAGCAGGTCCTTGCCCACCTGGCGATAGACCGTGCGCGCGTGGCTGAATTCGCGGAAACCTTCTTCGCCATGATAGGAGCCGATGCCCGCGGGGCCGACACCACCAAAAGGCGCATCATGCTGGCTCACATGCATCACCACGTCATTGACGGTCACGCCGCCGGACATGGTGTAGTTGATCACCTTTTCCCGCTCCGCATCGTCATTGCCGAAGTAGTAAAGCCCCAGCGGCCGGTCGTGAGCATTGACGTAGGCGACAGCTTCGTCCGTCGACTTCACGGTTTTCACCGGCAGCAACGGGCCGAAAATCTCTTCCTGCATGATCTTCATATCGTCGGTGGGGTTCATCACCAGCGTCGGCGGGATCTTGTAGTGTTCCTGTTGAGAAAAATCCTCGTTCGCGGGATTGATCTCGACGATTTCCGCGCCCTTGGCCTTCGCATCTTCCAGATAACCTTGCAGACGCTCGAAGTGACGCAGGTTCACCACAGAGGTGTAGTCCGGGTTCTCCTTCAGCGTCTTGTACATGCTGTGCACGGCGCGCGTCGCGCCCGCGACAAAATCCTGCTTCTTGTCTTCAGGGATCATCACGTAGTCGGGCGAAAGGCAAATTTGCCCCGCGTTCAGCGTTTTGCCGAACATGACCCGGTTCGCCGTGATTTCCACGTCCGCGCTGTCGCCCACGATGACCGGTGATTTACCGCCGAGTTCCAGCGTAACCGGCACGAGGTTCTCGCTCGCCGCGCGCATCACGTGGCGGCCGATGGGCGTTGCGCCCGTAAAGACCAGATGATCAAAGGCCATCTTGGAAAAGGCCTCGCCCACTTCCGGGCCGCCCTGCACCACCGCAATCACGTCTTCGTCGAAGGCGGTGCGGAACATGCGGTCCATCAGCGCCGAGGCATGCGGCGTATATTCCGAGGGCTTCACAATGGCGCGGTTGCCCGCGGCAATGATCCCGGCGAGCGGATTGAACGTCAGGTTGACCGGAAAGTTCCACGGGGAGATGACACCCACGACGCCCTTGGGGAAATAGCGCACTTCCGTTTTCGCGCCAAAGAGGCCCAGCAACGCCGGTTCCGTCTTCCGCTTGGACGCCTTCATCCATTGGCGCAGATGTTTTTTCGCGTACTTCACGCAAGAGATGGAATCGGCCACATCGGCAAACAGGCTTTGGTCGATGGAGCGATGGCCAAAGTCTTTGGAAATCTCTTCACAGATTTCGTCCTTATGATCGACCAGAAGACCGATCAACCGGTCGAGCCGATCCATGCGTTGCTCATAGCTGGGCGGCCCTTCCTTGATCTGGGCCTTGCGCTGCTTGTCGAGCAACGCGTGCATCCGCGCGATTTGCGCCTGGGAATCATCTGCCGCTGCGTGTGTCTCAGCCATGGGAAGGTCCTCGTCTTGCCTGTTCCGGGGTCCGGGCGCTCGCCCGGGTTTGCGCCGAATCTATCAGTTGCTCAGAAAAATCAAATGCCTAGAGGCCAAAAATTACACGGACCTGCCCCAGCGGCAGCAACGCATTCTGCCCTGTCTCACTACCCTAGCGGCATCTGGACAGGGCGCGCGCCCCGTTTATGCTCACGCTCAAAAGGCCCCGAGAGGCGAGGGCCGCTAGGGAGGCCCCCATGGATTTCGAAAAACTCACACTCACGATCGACGACGGCGTCGCGCTGCTCACCCTAAATGACCCGGACGTCTTGAACGCCGTTTCGGTGCAAATGGTCGAGGAACTGAACAAGGCCATCGACCTGGTAGAGGACCCCGATAGCAGCGCGCGGGTGCTTCTGATCACCGGCGCGGGACGCGGGTTCTGCGCGGGCGCGAACCTGGCCGACCCCAAAGGCGGCGCGGCCAGCACGGCGGAAGGCGGCGAACGCGATGCGGGGATCGTGCTTGAAAAATACTACAACCCCCTCTTCCTGAAACTGAGCGATCTGCGCATGCCCATCGTCTCCGCCGTCAATGGCGTCGCCGCCGGCGTGGGGATGAGCCTCGCGCTTTCCGCCGATGTGGTGGTGGCGGCGAAGTCTTCCTATTTCCTGCAAGCCTTCACGCGCATCGGATTAGTGCCCGACGGCGGGTCGACATATATCCTGCCGCGGCTAGTGGGCGCGCGCCGCGCCATGGAGCTTTCCCTGCTGGCCGAAAAACTCCCTGCCGAAAGCGCTCTCGAATGGGGGCTGATCAATTACGCGACCGAAGACGGTGAGGTGATGGACAAGGCGATGGACCTGGCCCGCCGTCTCGCCAAAGGGCCAACGGTCGCCTATCGCCTGACGCGGAAACTTTATTGGCAAAGCTGGGAAACATCTTACGACCAGCAACTCCATGCCGAACGCATCGCCCAGCGCGAAGCCGGCCAAAGCGATGACAGCCGCGAGGGCGTCATGGCCTTTCTGCAAAAACGCCCGGCGGACTTCAAAGGCAAGTAATCAGGATTTGGCGGCGATGGCGGCATCAATGGCGGCCATGGCCCAGGACTTGAGCTCGTCTGCATCATCAAAGCAAAGCTCTGGCATGCGGTAGTAACTCATAGAGCTGCGCGTGCCGCGCTTCGTCTCATAAGTGAAGGGCTCAAGCTCGCGCTCTTCAAAGGCCGCGCGCGTATCGTCACCGGCCTTCAGATAGATCGTCTCAGAGATCACCAACGCGAACATCAACTTGCCCGCCGGCGTTTCCTTGAACACCCCTGCTCCGCCAAACATGCGCCTCACCGAAATGGGCGCGACGGGCTCGAACAGCTCTTCGAGATATTCCTTGAACTGCGGCGATAACGCCATCAGGCCCGCGTGTCCTCGGCATCGAGGCTGGCCGGAACGATGGTCACGCTTTCCCCGCAGCCACAGGCATCGGTCTGGTTCGGGTTGTTGAAAACGAACTTGGCCGAGAGCTTTTCGACCACATAGTCGACTTGAGAGCCGATAAGGAACAGGACCGCGGCGGGATCGATAAAAATCGTCACCCCATTGTCCTCGACCACCTCATCGATCGGCCCGGGCTCGGTCACATAGTCCATGGTGTATTCCATGCCCGCGCAGCCTGCGTTCTTCACGCCCACGCGCACGCCGACGAACTTTTCATCCGCCTGGGCCATGATGTCCTTCACGCGGCTCGCGGCAGCGTCGGTCAGGGTCACGACCTTGGGTCTTGGTCTTGGTTGCGCAGTCATCGCTTCACCTTAGAACATATTCAGTTCAAGTTTCGCCTCGTCCGACATGCGGCTCGGGTCCCACGGGGGCTCGAAGGTCAGGTTCACCGTCACATCGCGCACGCCGGGGACAGAGCGCACCGCATTTTCCACCCAGCCCGGCATTTCCCCCGCCACGGGGCAGCCCGGCGCGGTCAGCGTCATGTCCACCGTAATGTCCATGTCGTCGCTCACGTCAACCTTGTAGATAAGGCCGAGCTCGTAAATATCCACCGGGATTTCCGGGTCAAAGACCGTCTTCAGAGCCGTCACAATCTGATCGGTCAGCTGGTCAAGCTGTTCCTGGCTGAATTTTGCGTCCTGCGTGCTCACGTCAGAAGCCCTCTTGCCTTTTGCAGCGCCTCAACAAACCGGTCCACCTCGCCTCGCGTGTTGTACATGCCGAATGACGCGCGCGCGGTGGAGCTTACCCCAAGATAGGACATCAGCGGTTCGGCGCAATGCTGGCCGGCGCGCACGGCGATGCCGTCCTGATCGATAATGGTCGCCACATCATGAGCGTGCGCCCCGTCGACGTTAAAGGAAATGATCGAGCCCTTGCCCGGCGCCTGGCCAAAGATCTTGACCCAGTTCAGGCTTTGCAGCTGTTCCGTCGCGTAGGTGAGCAAGTCCGCCTCATGAGCGTGGATCGCATTGCGGCCCAGGCGCTCCACGTAATCGATGGCGGCGCCGAGGCCGATGGCCTCAAGGATCATCGGCGTGCCGGCCTCGAACCGCGCGGGCGGCGCGGCATAATCGATGCCGTCCATGGTGACGCGCTCGATCATCTCACCGCCACCGCGATAGGGATGCATCCCCTCAAGATGTTCGCGCTTGCCATAAAGCACGCCAATGCCGGTGGGCCCATAAAGCTTGTGCCCCGTGAACACATAGAAATCGGCGCCGATGTCCTGCACATCGACCGTGGAATGGACCACCGCCTGGCTGCCATCGAACAGCACGGGAATGCCGCGTGCGTGGGCGGCCTTGACGATCTCCTTCGCGGGCGTTGCCGTGCCGAGCACATTCGACATATGCGTCATCGCCACCATTTTGGTGCGGTCCGACAGCGCAGCCTCGAAGGCGTCCATGTCGAAGCTGCCGTCTTCGCGCAAAGTGACCCACTTCAGCTCCGCGCCGCTCTTCTCGCGCAGAAAGTGCCAGGGCACGATGTTGGAATGATGCTCCATGAGCGTGAGGACGATCTCATCGCCCTCGCCCACCCTCGCCGCGCCAAAAGTCGCCGCCACCAGATTGATGGCGTCCGTCGCATTCGACGTGAAGACGATCTCAGACCGATCGCCAGCGTTGATGAACTTTGCCACCTTGTCCCGCACGCCTTCATAGGCTGCGGTCGTCTCATTCGCCATCGTATGAAGGCCGCGATGCACATTGGCATAGGCATGCTCCATCGCGCCCGCCATGGCGTCGATCACCTGACGCGGCTTCTGCGCCGACGCCGCGCTGTCGAGATAGACGAGCGGCTTGCCATTCACTTCACGGCTTAGGATCGGAAAGTCGGCGCGAACGCGGAAAACATCAAAGCTCATGCCGCGGCCCTCCAGGCTACCGCATGGGCGGCGAGCCAGGCATCGACGCGCGCCTGTAGCACCGCACGAACCTGTTCGTCCTCGACCTCGAGCAGTGCTTCGGCCAAGAAGCTTTGCATCAAAAGGCCGCGCGCCGTTGCTTCATCGATGCCCCGCACGCGCAGGTAAAAGAGTTGGTTCGCATCCAGTTGCCCCGTGGTCGCGCCGTGGGAGCACTTCACATCATCCGCGTAAATCTCAAGCTCGGGCTTGGCGTCCATTTCCGCGCGGTCGGAAAGCAGCAGCGTCTTGTTGAGCATATGCCCGTCGGTTTTTTGCGCATCCTCGGCAACGATGATCTTGCCCTGAAACACACCGCGGGCCTTATCCGCGATGACGCCCTTGAACACCTCGCGGGAAACGCAGTCAGGGACCGCGTGATTGACGCGCGTGGTGATGTCCCCGTGCTGGTCGCCGGACAGCATATAAGAGCCGCTGATGTGGGCCTCGGCATGCTCGCCGGAAAACTCGATGAAGCTCTCATTGCGCGACAACTCTGCACCCGTGGTGAGCACGAAACCGCGATAGTCCGCCTCCGTCGCCACGTCGACGAGGTCCGTCGTCAAATGCACGGTCTTCCCGCCAGTGTCTTGAAAACGGATATGAGTGAGCTTCGCACCCTTCGCGACAAAGATCTCGCTGACCTGCTGAACTTGCTGCGCCTCATCGCTGCCTTGATGGGCTTCGATCAGAGTCAGCGCCGCGCCTTCCTCCACCACAATCAGATTGCGCGTCGTTTGACGGCCGGATGTTCCCTCGTGAGACAGCACGAGCGTTCCCGCCTTCACCCCTTTGGCAACGCGGATGGCCACACCCTCATGCACAAGCGCCGTGTTGAGCGCCACCATAGGATGGCCTTCCGGCGCTTTGCCTTTGCCGTAATGAGCCTTGGCCCAATCAAGGGCCATCGCATCGACCAGCGGTGACACCTCAACCCCTTTCGGGAGCTCGCCCTTGATGCCTGCAAAAAAGCCATTGCCCAACTGAATGGTTGCGCCCGCCTTGTCGCCAAAGGGATGCGCGCCTTTGGGCTCTGTCGGTCCCGCTGCGGGCAACGCCTCATGCAAGCGCGCATGGAGGTCTGTGTATTTCCAGTCCTCCATGCGCCGATGGGGCAGGCCCGTCTTCGCAAATGCGGCGCGCGCGGCGGCGCGGCCCGGAAAGTCCGGGCCTTCGGTCGCGGCATCAAGCCAGCTTTGCGTTGCGGCGTCGGTCATGCGGCCTCTCCGATGACGGCGTCATAGCCTTTTTCTTCGAGCGCCAGCGCCAGTTCTTTGCCGCCAGATTTCACAATGCGGCCGCCCGCGAGAATGTGCACATGGTCCGGCACAATATGATCAAGCAGGCGTTGGTAGTGCGTGATGACGAGGAAAGACGCATCGGGCCCACGCAGGGCGTTGACACCTTCGGCAACCACTTTCAGCGCATCAATGTCGAGACCGGAGTCCGTTTCATCCAGCACCGCGAGCTTCGGCGCGAAAAGGCTCATCTGCAGCACTTCCATGCGCTTCTTCTCCCCGCCGGAAAAGCCGACATTGAGGGAGCGCTTTAGCATGTCATCGCTGATGTTGAGTTCCTTGGCTTTCGCGCGAACGAGCCGCAGAAAATCAGGCGCACTCATTTCGTCCTGTCCCCGCGCCTTGCGCTGGGCATTGAGCGCCGTGCGCAGAAACGTCATCGTCGTGACGCCGGGGATTTCCACCGGGTACTGAAGCGCGAGGAAAAAGCCCTTCGCGACGCGTTCTTCCGGCGATAGCTCGCGAATGTCTTCGCCGCCAAGCAAGATGTCGCCGCCCGTCACTTCATAGCCATCGCGACCCGCAAGCGTGTAGGAGAGCGTCGACTTGCCCGAACCGTTCGGCCCCATGATGGCATGCACCTCGCCCTTGCCCATTTCAAGGCTGATGCCTTTCAGGATTTCCTTGCCGTCGACGGTGACGTGGAGGTCATTGATTTTGAGCATGGTTATCCGACGCTTCCTTCGAGTGAGATGCCAACGAGTTTTTGCGCCTCGACGGCGAATTCCATGGGCAGTTGCTGCATCACTTCGCGGGCAAAGCCATTGACGATCAGGGCAACCGCCTCTTCCTCGCCGATCCCCCGCGCGCGGGCATAAAAGAGCTGATCTTCCGAAATCTTCGAGGTGGTCGCTTCGTGTTCCACCGTCGCGGACGGGTTGCGGCTCTCAATATAGGGCACTGTATGGGCGCCGCATTGGTCGCCGATCAGGAGCGAGTCACACTGCGTGTAGTTCCGTGCATTCGTCGCCTTGGGATGCATGGAGACAAGCCCGCGATAGGTGTTCTGCGCATGCCCCGCCGAAATGCCCTTGGAGATAATACGGCTTGAGGTGTTCTTGCCGAGGTGGATCATCTTCGTGCCGGTGTCGGCTTGCTGGTAATTGTTGGTGATGGCGATGGAATAGAACTCGCCCACCGAGTCATCCCCTTGCAGGATGCAGGAGGGATACTTCCAGGTGATGGCGGAGCCGGTTTCCACTTGCGTCCACGAAATCTTTGACCGCGCGCCGCGGCACGCGCCGCGTTTGGTCACGAAGTTATAGATGCCGCCGCGCCCTTCCGCGTCGCCCGGATACCAGTTCTGAACCGTCGAGTATTTGATTTCCGCATCATCGTGCGTGACAAGCTCCACCACCGCGGCGTGGAGCTGATGCTCGGACCGTTGCGGCGCGGTGCAGCCCTCAAGGTAGCTGACATAGCTGCCTTCGTCCGCGATGATCAGCGTGCGTTCGAACTGGCCCGTCTCCGCCTCGTTGATGCGGAAATAGGTGGAAAGCTCCATGGGGCAGCGCACGCCCTTGGGGATGTAAACAAACGAGCCGTCCGAAAACACCGCCGAGTTGAGCGTGGCGTAATAGTTGTCGGTGATCGGCACGACAGAACCAAGGTACTGTTTCACCAGCTCGGGGTGCTTTTGGATCGCCTCGGAGATCGGGCAGAAAATGACGCCCGCTTCGGCGAGCTTTTCCTTAAACGTCGTCACCACCGATACGCTGTCAAAGACCGCGTCCACCGCCACGCCCGCGAGCAGTTTTTGTTCTTGCAGCGGGATGCCGAGCTTCTTGTAGGTTTCCAGAAGTTCCGGATCGACCTCATCCAGGCTTTCGAGGGACTGCTTCTTCTTCGGCTCTGAATAATAGTAGGCGTTCTGAAAATCGATCTTGGGGTAATGGAGCTTTGCCCATTCGGGCTCCTCCATCGCCTGCCAGCGGCGAAAGGCCTTCAGCCGCCATTCGAGCATCCACTCGGGCTCATTCTTCTTGGCCGAGATGTAGCGCACGGTGTCTTCGGAAAGACCCTTTGCCGCCTTTTCGGACTCAATGTCGGTGACAAAGCCGTACTTGTATTTTTCGCCGGCGCCGTCGTGGATATCAGGAGCTTCGGTCATTGCGCCGCCCCCGCTATGCCATGCCCGCACATCTGCATCACTTGTCCGCGCCACACATCGATAAAGCGATCAACGTCATCCGACTTGGAGTTCCACCCCAGGCTCACGCGTAGCGCGCCCATCTTCAGCGCTTCATCCACGCCCATGGCCGCCAGCACATGATTGTTCGCCACCTTGCCGGAAGAACAGGCCGAGCCGGAGCTGACCTCAATTCCGCCGAGGTCAAGAAGCATCAGCGCCGTTTCGGCCAGCACGCCCCGCATGGCAAAGCAGCAAGTATTGGGCAAACGCTCAGCGCCCGCCCCGAAAATCACCACCGCGTTGCTGATTTCGCGCAGGCCCGCCTCGAGCCGGTCGCGATGTTCGGCAAGCGCGGCAAACTCTTTGAGGTGCGCACCCGCAAGTTCCGCAGCGAGGCCGAAGCCCGCGATCCCGGCAACGTTCTCCGTTCCCGAGCGGCGACCCTGTTCCTGCCCCCCGCCCAGAATGCGCGGGGTGATGGCAACGCCTTCCCGCACGACCAGCGCGCCGACCCCTTGCGGGCCGCCGAACTTGTGCGCGGCAATGGACATGGTGTCTGCGCCCAGCATGACGATATCGACAGGGATTTTTCCTGCCGCCTGCACGGCATCGCAATGGACAAGACCCAGCTTGCGGTCGCGCACCATCTGCGCCACGTCCTGCACGGGCTGCAGCACGCCGGTTTCGTTGTTGGCGCGCATGAGCACGACCATTGCCTTGCGGCCCGCGGCGGCAAGATCATCAAAAATCTTTTCCGCTGCGGCGAGATCGACGATCCCCTCGCCCGTCACCGGAAGGGTCGTCACTGGCAAGGCGCTTTGTCGGGTGGCGCCGTGGCTCGCGGGGTGTTCCACCGCGCAAACCACCAAATCGGTAATGCCGTTTGCAGAGGCGACTCCGTTCACGGCGAGGTCCGTCGCCTCTGTGCCACTGCCGGTAAAGACCACCTCAGCAGGCAGCGCATTCACGAGGCCCGCCACTTGCGCCCGCGCCGTCTCGACCCGCGCACGCGCCTTGCGCCCCCGTCCGTGTACGGACGATGGATTGCCGCCGTCCCGCATCACCTCGGCCATCTGGTCGATGACTTCAGGGCGCGGCAGGGCCGTCGCGTTATAGTCGAGATAGATACGCTCCATAGCAGGTCTACAGTTCTCTTTGAATTACTCGCCAGCGGCGGCGGAAGGTTGTTCGGTCTCTTGCGCGACGGGAAAGACTTTCGCGGTGCCCAGCACCCGGCGATTGATAACTTCGTCGAGGCTGACGGTGCTGAGGAACATATTGATCTGGCGGCCGAGCTCGTCCCACAGGTCGTGGGTGAGGCAGCGCCCACCGCTAGCGCGACAGCCCGAGGGCGAATTGGGGTCGCAGCGGGTCACCTTGATGGGCTCGTCCACCGCCATGATGATGTCGGAGATGCGCGTGTCGCTGGCGGCCTGCGCCAGCTTGTAGCCGCCCCCCGGGCCCCGCATGGAGGTCACCAACCCCGCGCGCCGCAGCTGCGCGAACAATTGCTCCAGATAGGACAGTGAAATTTCCTGACGCGTTGCAATATCGGCCAGGGTCACCGGCTTGCCGTTTTCGATCCGGGCAAGGTCGGCCATGGCCATCACGGCGTAGCGGCCTCGGGTGCTGAGTTTCACGTCTCTCTCCTTTGGCCCGAATCTCTTGACCCTGCGGCCTGCGGTTTTGATCCTTGAGGCCCGAAAACATTGGCATTTTCGGGTTTTGCTAGGCGGGACGCGCGGGCCGTGTTAAGAGACCCGGCCTCGAAGGGTGTCGAATCCCGCCGGTCGAGATGGAGATATATTTCCAGAGCTGGGTAGTCAACAAATAGGACTGCAAAAAAGCCAGATAATTGCCATATCCGTAATTTTGTTACGGATTTAGCGCCCCGCGAACCTGAAACTGCAAAAGCCTCACGGAAAGTCAGAGAATGCCTGAAGTCATCTTTACCGGACCCGCCGGACGCCTCGAAGGCCGTTACCAGCAGGGAAAGGGCAAGAATCCGCCGATCGCGATCATTCTCCACCCGCACCCGCGTTACGGCGGCAATATGAACAATCGGGTGGTCTATGACCTCTTTTACGCCTTCCACAAGCGCGGCTTCTCGGTCCTGCGTTTCAATTTTCGAGGCGTGGGCCGCAGCCAGGGCAGCTTTGACCAGGGCGTGGGCGAATTGTCCGATGCGGCAGCGGCGCTCGACTGGCTGCAACTGACCAATGACAACGCCCAGCAATGCTGGATTGTTGGTTTTTCCTTCGGTGCGTGGATCGGGATGCAGCTGTTGATGCGGCGGCCGGAGATCGATGGCTTCATCTCCATCTCCCCGCCCGCGAACATGTACGACTTCTCGTTCCTCGCGCCGTGCCCCTCGTCTGGCCTCTTGCTTCACGGCACGGAAGATTCCGTTGTGCCCACCGAAGACGTGGACAAGCTCGCTGAAAAGCTGAAGACGCAAAAGGGCATCACCATCACGCAGGAATGCATTCCCGGCGCCAATCACTTCTTTGAAGGCATGGAAGACGTAATGGTGGCCGAGGTGAACAAATACCTCGACAAGCGCGACAGCGGCGAGATCGTCTAGGCCGTCACTTTCGACGAGCGGCTTTTTCGACTTCATATAAGACGCCGCCGGGCATAGCGCCCGGAACGCCGGTGGTGGTGGGCAGGCTGAGCGGCATGCCCTTCACCGATCGCGCGGCGAGGAAGGCAAAGGCTTCGGCTTCCAGATGGTCGCCGCGCCAGCCCATATCCTCGGCGCTATAGACAATGGCGGGCACCGCCGCGCTGATCATCATCATCAAAGTGGGGTTGTGACGCCCCCCGCCGCAAACGATCCAGGCGACCGGTTCGGCGGGAAAATGCGCGCGCGCCTGCGCCACGCATATGGCGGAAAAGGCTGTGAGCGTCGCCGCGCCGTCTTCGACACTCAGGCCGCCAGCAAGTTCCATAGTGAAATCCAGCCGGTCGAGGGATTTGGGCGGGTCTTGCGCAAAGTAAGGATGCAGTAGCGCCTCGCGGATGCGGTCTTCCTTCACGCGGCCTTTCGCGGCAATGGCGCCGCCCTTGTCATAGCTCTGGCTCGTGTGGGCGGCGACCCAGTCATCCACCGGGCCATTCGCGGGGCCCGTGTCAAAGGCGAGCACTGTCTCGCGATCAATGTAAGTGACGTTGCCTACGCCCCCCATATTCACGACCACGGCGGGGCCCATAGCGGGCGCAGCGTCTTCGGGCAGGCTGCGGATCAAGGCACGGTGATAGAGCGGCGCAAAGGGGGCGCCCTGCCCCCCGGCGGCGACATCGGCCTGGCGAAAATCGCCCACCACGGGAATGCCGAACTCGGCGGCCATGGCGGCGCAATCGCCCAATTGAACCGTCCAGCGCCGTTCGGGCCGATGCAGCACCGTCTGCCCGTGAAAGCCGATCAGATCCACTTTGCCGCGCTGGAACTGGAGCAAGCCGGCCACCGCCTCGATATGCCGCCGCGTGACGATGGCCTCGGCCTCGTCCAACACAGCAGGCCGATCCATATCCTGCGTCCAGAAGCGCGCTTCCTCCACGGCCTGGCGCAGAACCGCGCGCTCATCAGGGCTGTAGCTCAGGGAAAAGGTTGAGCCCCGCCCCGTGACCTGCACCCCATTGGTCTTGAGGATCGCCGCGTCCACCCCATCCATGGAGGTGCCGGACATGAGGCCAATGACTGTCAGCTCATCCGTCATGCGGTTTACCCTGATACCCGGAAGGGCCTTTCTTGCTTATTGGGCGCGAGGTGATAAACCATTCCACCCAATTCAGTTGTCCGAAATGTGACGCGAGCGATGACCAAATACAAATCCGATTTTCTGCGCGTGCTCGAGGCACGCGGCTTCATTCAGGACCTTACCGAGCCGGAGGAGCTGGACAAGCTTTTGTCCGCGGAAACGGTAACGGGATATGCGGGGTTTGACGCCACAGCAGACTCCCTCCATGCGGGCCATCTTATTCCCATCATGTTGCTCTACTGGCTACAGCAGACCGGTCATCGCCCCATCGCCTTGATTGGTGGCGGGACCACCAAGGTCGGCGACCCAACGGGAAAGGACGAGACCCGTCAGTTATTGAGCGACGATGCAATTGCCGGCAATATTGAATCCATTCGCGGCACATTCGAAAAGATTCTCACATTCGGCGACGGTGCGACCGATGCCATCCTGGTCAACAATGATGAGTGGCTGGGTGGGTTAAGCTACATCCCCTTCCTCCGCGAGGTCGGCCGCCATTTCACCATCAACCGCATGTTGACCATGGACAGCGTGAAGCTGCGGCTTGAGCGCGAGCAGCCGCTCACCTTCCTTGAGTTCAACTACATGATCCTTCAGTCCTACGACTTTGTTGAGCTGAACAAACGTTACGGCTGCCGCCTACAAATGGGGGGCTCCGACCAATGGGGCAACATCGTCAATGGCATCGACCTGGGCCGTCGCATTGCGGACGCCCACATGTTCGGCCTGACGACGCCGCTGCTCACCACATCGTCGGGCAAAAAAATGGGCAAGACGGTGGAGGGCGCCGTGTGGCTGAACCCCAACCGCCTCTCGCCCTACGACTACTGGCAGTATTGGCGGAACTCAGAAGACGGTGACGTGGGGCGCTTCCTCAAGCTCTATACGTCAATGCCGCTTGCCGAGATTGAACGGCTGGAAAAGCTGGAAGGCGCGGAGATCAACGAGGCGAAAAAGATCCTCGCCACCGAAGCAACCGCTGTCATCCACGGACGCGCGGAAGCGGAGAAGGCCCTCAAGACGGCGGAGGAAACCTTCGCCGGTTCCGGCGTCAGTCAGGATCTGCCAACGATTGAGGTTGCGCGCGACAAGCTGGAAGCGGGGCTGGGCGTTCTTGAAGCCTTCCACACGGCGGGACTTGCCGCGTCAAACTCCGAAGCGCGGCGCCTGATCAAGGGGGGCGGCGCGAAAGTGAATGACAAAGCGGTCAGCGACGAACGGTCGAGCCTCACACTTAGCGACCTCGACAGCGACGGCGTGATCAAGCTTTCCATGGGCAAAAAGCGCCACGTGCTGGTCAAGCCCGTCTAAGGCAAATCCTCAATTGGGATAGGGCTGCGGCTCAGGATCAACAACATCATTTGTGTCCAGTTCCTCCGGCGCGGGCGCGGTGTCCGTCTCCGTTTCGGCTTCGGCGCGTGGCGGCGCGGGTTGTGCGGGCGGATTGCCGCTGAAGATGCGGCGGAACAGACCCGGCGTTAGCGCAGACAGCGGGTTCACATAGACCTGCGGGTCATTGGTGGGGCCGATGACGCCGTAGTTAAAGGCGATCAGCCCTTCCCCTTCGCGGTTCACGAAAAGCTCGCCAAACACCGGAACATTGCCGAGGAAACTGTTGATGTCATAGGCGGGCACGAGCGAGCCCGTGAGGTTCGTCTGCCCCCGGTCGCGGTCAATGGTGCCGTCAAGCGTAATGCCCAGCGCCGAGCCATGGGCATTGCCGGACTCAAACCCGAGCACGCCGCCATCCGCATAGAATGGCAACTCAAGCGTGGAGAAGGCGATGCCGTCCCCGTTCAGCGTATCGGCAAGGCCCTGGAGCGAGCCAAGCGACAGAAGCTGCGCGAGCACGGGGGCGCCGACGACACGGAACCGGTTGATGGTGAGAATGCCGCGCGTGGGCTCATGCGGCGTGGCAACTTGCGGCTCCTCCGTGGGCGCGGGCTCGACGCCGGTCAGGGATTCCGTATCGGGCAAAGCGTTCGGGTCTGGCGCAGGCTCGTCTTCAAGTGCGTCCCCTGAATCCCGCACCACCACGTCGAGCACAAGATTGCCGCCGGAAATGTAATCAAACCCCACAAGACCGTTGAGAAGCTCGCCGGCGTTCGTGGTGGTCGCCACAAAATCGCGCGTGCCGTCCGTTCGGGGGATCAGGTTCGCGCGGATCGCGCCCCCTGTCGCAAAACCACCGGCCAGATCCATCTCAACAATCTTGGTGCCGTCGTTATAGAGGTAGAGATCAATGTCATTGACCTCCACATCTTTCAGCATGGTCAGGCGGTTCAGCGACCCTTCGACGGAAAACGGAAGACCGGGGCCCTGATCTTCGGCGCGAGTGAAGCGCTGCATAAAGGGCGCGGCGTTGAAATAGTCGCCGTCAAGTTCAATAGAAAGCGCGCCCTCATCGTCGCGCGCCGCATCCACCGACACATCAATCAGGCCATCAAGGCGGACACGTTCCAGATCGGCGGTTTCAAGTCGCCCATTTGCGCCAAGGGCAAAGCCGCCGCGGATCAGCGCCCTGTCGCCCGCGAACAAAAGATCATGCACTTCAAAGCCGCCATCTTCGGGGAACATAAGCCGCAGGCGCGCCGCGCCAATTTCCCCCGCCGGTTTGTGCCAGTCGGTGTTGGGAATAAGAACCGTCGCGGCGGCAAGGTCGGCGCGGATGTCCACCTCTCGCATGAGGCGGCCGCGCCCGCGCGTTTCGATTTCCACGTCGACGGGGCCGGAAACGGCGGCGCCAAAGTCCATGCCGAGACGAATGCGGTCACTGTCATTGAGGGTTCCGGCAAGTGAAAAGCTCGACGGGGATTCCCGATCACCGAAGTTCTCGCTCCATGAGAGATCAACCGGCACGCCGTTCAGCGCGGCGGTGCCCGAAGCGCGCAAGCCCGCGCGCGAGAGATCAAGGGTAACTGATCCATCGGTCAGGTCCATGTTCGGGCCGACTTCCGGCAGAGCGAGACCACGGACAACGGCATGGGAGCTGAAATCAATCCGGTCGCGCGGCGGGCGCGACAACATGGGTAACTCAATGTGCAGCGTTCCGCGCCCGGTGCCGCTGACCGCCGCCGGGTCAATGCCGTAGCGTGTTGGATAATCAAAGGGGCCTGAATCAAGAATGCGGAGCACTTGCTCAATGGGGCCTTCGGCATCGGCGTCAATCACGCCGGTGGTGCCTTGAATATGCATCTGATCAACGACCAGACTACCGCTGTGGATCACCACCTCGCCAATGCGGCCGCTATCGACCTCCACATTGAACTGATCGGCGAACAAAGTGCCGCTACCGCTCGCATCGGTCATCACCGGCAGTCCGGTAACAAAGCTCGCCGCCGCCTCATCGAAGGTGAAGTTCACTTCAATGGTTTCATTGGGCAGAAACGGTTCGGCGAACGTGCCCGGCGGCGCATCGATTTCAAAGTTCGCCGTGCGCACCATGCCCGCGCGCAGATTGTTGCCGATCCATTGCCGCGCGCCAAGCGCCCGCCCCATGGGCCAATAGGCCAGGATCTCCGATGACGGAATATTGCTCGCGGTGCCGTTGGCATAGAACTCGACCCGGCCCGTCGCGTCGCTCGCGCGCGCGGTCATGTTGATCTCGCCACCTTGCGTGATGCCATGAAAGCTGCTGATGGAAAGCGTGCGCGCGGGATCATCAAGCCGGCCCGTTAACTCGGCGCGGTCATAGACAATGGGCCGGTCCTGCAAGCTGGTCATGAAGATCGACAGGTTCTCCGCCACCACATCGAAGTCAAAGGCGATGGCGCGCAGCGGATCATCCTCCGCCGTTTCCACATGTATGCTGCCGCTGATATCGGCGCTGTTGTCACCGGCGCGATAGGTCAGATGGCGGATCTCGGCGGACTGGTCCTGCGGGCGAAACTCGCCCACAAAGCCCGCTGAATCCACCGGCACGGGCTCGTCAAAAAAGCCCGGCAGACCGAACTCGCCGCTACCCACGACGACGGACAAGTCAGCGGAGGTGATCTGCCCTTCGCCGGTAAAGCCCAGGGCCACATCCCCCTGAATGGGAAGGTCGATGCCCGCAAGGCTCGCCAGCGCGGGAACCGCGGCGGCAATGTGCGAGGGGTTAAAATCGCTGAACTGCCCTTCCAGGTCGCCCCGGCTGGTGACCGGATCAAAATTGCCGCTGACGTCGAGGCCCCATTTCCGCCCGCCCACTTCCACATCGGCGTCGAGGCGAAGCGAAAGCCCATGATCGCCGCGCCCAAAAGACAGAAAGCCGTTTGGCGCACGCCAGAAGGAACTCGTCGGCGCATCAAAATAGCGCAAGGTCGAATCCCGAATGATGAATTCAGAGAGATAACCTGCCCGGGTCGACCGGTCCGGCGGCTGAAGCAGTAGATCGATAATGGATTGCACGATGCCCAGCGGTGCAATCTCGTCATCGGTATCACGATCTGTTGCGCCGCCTTCGGGTGTCGAAAGGCCGAGTTGCAAGCCCCCGTCCCGGCGGCGGATCATGAGGGCCGTCGCGCCGATAAACTCAATACGTGAAGGGGCGACGATGCCGCGCAACAAGGCATCGGCGCTGATGCCGATCTCGGCGCGCGGTACGTCGGCCACCAGATTGTCCTCGGCATCGAAGATTTCCACCTGATCCACACGGAACTGAAAGGCGCGGTTTTCGCCTGACCACACCAGCGTCGGATCGATGAATTCAATACGAAGCGGGGCAAAGGCGTCGGCAAAGGCGGACTTGATCGCCGGGCCCGCCGCGTCCACCGCCACCGGGCCGCGCGTGAGCATCCAGAAGCCGATCAACAAGGCAAGCACGATCACGGCGAGCACGCCGCCGACGGCTATCGATGCATATTTTGCAGAAGTTCTGATCACGCCAAGCTTCGGGGGTTAGAGGGTCGTTCGGGGTTCACCAAAAATCAATCGAGGCTCGCCCTGCCCGCCCTTCACCGGCGGAGGCAAGCCCCACTTATCGTCCATCTGCCCCCACAAATCACCCCTGCGCCTGTCGTATCAGATATCGGCGGCAAATGCAGCCTTTCCCAAGGCCTTCAGCCCTTGCGGGAGGCTGCCCGTCTCGCCAATATCCCGCCCAACAATGTGCGACTAACCGTTCAAAGGAGACCAAATCATGGCAAGCGCCCCCGCACTCACCGAAGGTAAAAAGGCTCCGGCCTTCAATATGCCCACCGATGGGGGCGGCAAAGTGGCGCTCAAGGACCTCGCGGGCAAGATCGTCGTCCTCTATTTCTACCCCAAGGACGACACCTCTGGCTGCACGCGGGAAGGGATCGAATTCACTGAAGCCTTGGCCAAATTCAAGCGCGCGGGCGCGGTGGTCATCGGCGTCTCGAAAGACACCGTCGCCAAACACGACAAGTTCAAGGACAAGCACGGGTTGAAGGTGATCCTGGGGTCCGATGAAGACGGCAAGGTGGTCGAAAAATACGGCGTCTGGATCGAGAAGAGCATGTATGGCCGTAAATATATGGGCATCGACCGGTCCACCTTTCTGATAGATGGCGCGGGCAAGATCCAGCGCATCTGGCGCAAGGTGAAAATCCCCGGACACGTCGCAGAAGTGCTGGAAGCGGTGAAAGCGCTCGCCAAAGCCAAGTGACGGACATCCAAACCATAGGGCAAGCGGCCCTCGGCGTTCTTTCGGCTGCCGATCCGGCGGCCAAAGTCGCGGCGGCACTCGCGGCGGCGGCGGACTGGCGCGCGGACAAGCTGCTGATGGATGAAGCGCCCCTGCCCGTGCCGGACCGTCCCGCTCGGCCGACCCGACCCGAGCTGCGCGACCCCGGCGCCATGCCCAAACGATCCGCGCGCGGTGCGGCGGGGCGCTTCGCCATGCTGCACGCCATCGCCCATATCGAATTCAATGCCATCGATCTTGCCTGGGACATGGTCGCCCGCTTTGGGCCAGAAGTCGCCGAACGCGCGTTTATCGACGACTGGGTTCGCGTAGGAGGCGAAGAGGCCACCCACTTCGCGTTGGTGCAGCGGCGGCTCAAGGCCCTTCATGCGGACTACGGCGACCTGCCCGCCCATGATGGGTTGTGGCAGGCGGCCACGGACACCGCCGACAGTGTGCTTGCCCGGCTGGCGATCGTGCCGCTGGTGCTCGAAGCGCGAGGGCTCGACGTCAATCCGCAGATGGCGGCAAAGTTCCGCGAAGGAGGTGATGAGGAAAGCGCGGCGGCGCTCGACATCATCCTGCGCGACGAGGTTGGCCATGTGGCCGTCGGCATGCGCTGGTTCAGCGCCCTTTGTGCCAAATCGGATCAGGACCCGCTTTCGACCTTCCACGCGCTTGTCGCGGAACGGTTCAGAGGGGCCCTCAAGCCGCCGTTCAATGAGGCTGCACGGGAGCAAGCGGGCCTTTTGCGTCCGTTTTACCATAACCCCTAACCTTCGGCCCGAGACTTGCGAGGGAGTCCCTCGATAGGCCGGGAAGACTTTTTTGCCGCCGATCCAGTGCTTTAGCTTGTAATTTTGAGCTGGATTGGGTGGAATGAAGCCTGGTGTGGGATTAACAACTGACCCGATGCAGGACAAATGTCCGCGGGGGCCAGACAGGGGAAGCGTACTAGATGTCCAATGGCTTCTGGACAAAGCTCCGCGCAGGGGCTGCCCGTCTATTTCCTGAAAGACAGATTTACCACCGCAGTCGCGGTGAAGTTCACTTCGTCACGATCCCCGCGCGCACCCAGATGGTGCTGATCGCGGTGACGCTTGCCTTCCTGACGTGGGTTGCCTTTACGTCCGTGAACGTCGTCTTCAAGGACCAGATCATTGAATCCAAAGATCGCCGCTTCAACGAGATGCAGGCGAATTATGAAACGCGCGTCAATCGCTTGCAGCGCGAGATCGACAATGTGAACGGCGCCATGCGCGTGACGCAGGATCGTTTTGAACGCGAGCTTGAACTTCTCGAAGAACGCCAGGAACAACTCGACCGCCTGATGGACGATCAGGAAGTGCTGAACCTCGAACACGAAGATCTGCGCACCCGCGTCGCCGTCATGGGCAACAATCCCATGAACGAAGCGGCCGAAGGCACCTCCGTACTGGCAATGGACGTCAGCCAACGCGATACGGCCGTGCGTCAGGGCCGGCCCCTGCCGCCTGTGCGCGCCAGCACTGTTGACGGCGTTTCCACGGTGCTCGCCACGATCGCCCAAGGGGGGGGCCATGTTCGCAACGCGCTGACCACGCGGGCAACGCGTATCGCCCGCATGGAAGATATGGCGCGCGATCTGCGCACCACCCAGCGCGATGCGGTTCTTTCAATGGAAAATCGTGCGGTGGAACGCATTGGTCGTTTGCAGACCATTCTCGCCTCCACCGGTCTCGACCTCGACGATTATATGGGCGCCTTTACCGCGGATGATTTCAGCGGCGTGGGCGGCCCCGGCATAGACATTGAGGATCTGGAGCCCTTCATCGACGAAGATGAAGACACCGCCGATTTCAGCCGCTACCTGATCCGCGCCTCCAACCACATGGACGAGCTGTCGGTTCTGCAAGCAGCTATTAACAATCTTCCCCTCCTGCGCCCCTCCGACCTTTATCGGATGACCGATGGCTATGGCATGCGCCGCGATCCCTTCAATCGCCGGCTGCGGATGCACTATGGCCTCGATTTTGCGGGGCCCTCAGGCACGCCTGTGATGGCGACCGCCGGAGGCACGGTCACCCGCGCAGGAACGATGTCCGGCTATGGCCGGGTCATCGAAATTGATCATGGCAACGGGATATCAACACGTTATGCCCATCTTAGGCGCATCAACGTGTCCGTTGGAGATGAAGTTTCGGCTCGCCAGGTTATCGGGCAACTTGGCAGTACGGGCCGGAGTACGGGACCGCACGTTCACTATGAGGTGCGGTACCATGGAGAGCCCTTAGATCCACTCCCTTTTCTTGAGGCAGGTCGTCATGTTTTCGAAAGCTAAAGATAACGGAACGCCCGCTCCGCAAAAGCAGAGCGCCGCTCCGATCCCCCAACCCCCGCAACAGAGCAAGCGAGGGTCCAAATCCTCCGTTCCGTCGATTATTTCGACCGATTTGACCGTTATCGGCACGCTGAACGCGTCCGGCGACATTCAGATCGACGGCAAGGTTGAGGGTGACATCAACACCCAATCCGTCACCGTCGGCGAAAAAGCCGTCGTAAATGGCGAAATTCGCGCCGAGGAATGCACGGTACGCGGTCATGTCATCGGCCAGATCCGCGCCCGCAAGGTTCACCTTTGCACCACAGCCCATGTGGAAGGTGACATCATGCATCACGCGCTCGCCGTTGAGACCGGCGCCTTCTTCGAAGGCAACTGTCGTCATTCGGACGATCCGCTGAATGCGGAATCCCCCCGCCCCCAGGTCATGACCAACGCGGCACGCCAACAAGCTGAATCGCCCCGTCAGGCGATGAGCAATGGCTCCGCGGCGCCCAAGCCTCTCGGCGGCGGCGGTGGTCTTCTTGGTGGCAAACCCGCCAACGCTCCGGCCGCGCCCGCCGAATAGGCGCAAGGCACCAGGGGCAATCTAGGGCACTCCTTCATCTCGAGGGGATGCTGCACGGGTTCCGCGTATCGGAATTCGTGCGGCATCCCCTTTTCTATTGCGCCGTCATCTCCCTGGCGGCTTGACCTTCCCCTAACTGGAATGTCTACGGTGCAATTCGATTCTGCAAAGGGAGCGGCCGTTGAAGGCAATTCACATCATTCTGCTGAGCATGCTTGCTGGCGCGGCGGCCCTGCCGGCGCACGCGGACGAGTATTTCATCACCATCGACGAAGTGACCATGACGGTGGATGGGGAAACCACCACCGGCATCGGCATGAACGGCACGATCCCCGGCCCCACCTTGCGTTGGCAAGAGGGCGAGGACGTCACCATTCACGTCACCAATAATCTCGATGAGGACTCGTCGATCCATTGGCATGGCATATTGCTGCCCGCCAATATGGACGGCGTGCCAGGGTTCAGCTTTGACGGCATCCAGTCGGGCGAGACCTTCACCTATAATTTCACGGTGCGTCAGCACGGCACCTATTGGTACCACAGCCATTCGGGCTTTCAGGAACAGCAAGGGGTCTTCGGCTCGCTGATCATTGATCCGGCGGAACCCGACCCCGTGCAGTACGACCGCGAATATGTGGTCGTGCTTTCGGATTGGCTGAACGAAAATCCCTACACGGTGCTGCGCAATCTCAAAGGCAGCCCCGAGTTCTACAACTACAATCGCCGCACATTGGGCGATTTTTTCCGCAACGTTTTTGGCGCGGAAAACGCGGCGGACCGGAACGCCGCAATTCAGGATCGCCTCGATTGGGGCCATATGCGTATGGACCCGACCGACATCGCCGACATCTCCGGTTACACCTATCTACTCAACGGCCAAGAGGCTGCCGACAACTGGACCGCCTTGTTCGCGCCTGGCGAGCGCGTGCGGCTGCGCTTTATTAATGCCTCCGCCATGACCTATTTCGACGTCTCGATCCCCGGCCTTCCCATGAGCGTCGTCAACGCCGACGGCAATAATGTGGTGCCCGTGCCGGTGGAAGAAATTCGCATCGCGGTCGCGGAAACCTATGACGTGATCGTCGAGCCCGATGGCCATACGGCCTATACGATCTTTGCCCAGGCGCGCAGCCGCGAAGGCTATGCCCGCGGCACGCTCGCGCCGCACGAGGGCATGGAAGCCCCGGTTCCGCCTATGTCGCCGCGCGAGGTGCTGACCATGGCGGACATGGGCCCCGCCGCCCATGGCGGCATGAATATGGGCGGCATGAATATGGGCGGGATGGATCACGCCGCGATGGGCCACACCATGCCGACGGAAACCATGGAAGACCCCCACGCGGGGCATGACATGGGCGCCATGGAACCTGCCGCAATGGACCATGCGGCTATGGATCATCCAGCGATGGGCCATGGGGGCATGTCTGAAATGTCCATGCCCGGCACCATTGAGCGGCTGTCCTATGATGATCTTGAGGCGCTCACCCCTTACGACGGCGCGCGGGAGCCCGACCGCGTGATTGAGGTGCGCTTGACGGGAAACATGCACCGCTATTTCTGGACCATCAACGACGTGGGCTTTGACGATGCCGAACCCATTCACCTCACCCTGGGCGAACGGGTCCGCTTGCGCTTTGTGAACGAGACCATGATGGATCACCCCATGCACCTGCACGGCATGTGGATGGATTTGCAGAACGGCAATGGGGACCGCAATCCCCGCAAGCACACCATTTCCATTCCGCCCGGCGGCACGGTGGAGGCGGATGTGACCGTCGATGCGCTGGGCGACTGGGCGTTCCACTGCCACCTCATGTTCCACATGGACACAGGCATGATGCGGCGTGTGGTGGTTGCCCGCGCGGTGGAAAGTTGAGGGGCGTAGAGATGAAAGCGACGTTTTTCCTGATTGCCGCCCTCGCCCTTTGGCCTTCGCTTGCCAGCGCCATGGGGAACGAGCCCTTTTACTATGCCCGCGTCGACGGTGACGTCGGCACCAGCGACGGTGACACCGTCTATTCCTGGGACGCCGAAGCCTGGGTCGGTGGTGACGTGAACAAGCTATATGTCACTACGCAAGGCGAGGCCGATGAGCACGAGGTGGAAAGTGCTGAAGTGCAAGTCCTCGTCAGCCACATGATTGCGCCCTTCTGGGACGTGCAGGCGGGCGTGCGTCATGACTTCCAGCCCGGCGGGCTCAGCCACGCCACGGTCGGCATCCAAGGCCTCGCGCCTTATCTGTTCGAAGTCCACGCAGCGGGGTTCCTCTCCGAGGATGGCGATCTGAGCGCCCGCGCCGAGGTGGAATACGAGCTGCTGCTCACCCAGCGACTGATCCTTTCGCCTGACGTGGAGGTCAACGCCTATGCCGGTGACATCCCCGAACTCGAGGTCGCATCCGGCATCGCCACGGTGGAGGCGAACCTGCGCTTGCGTTACGAGGTCACGCGCAAGTTCGCGCCTTATGTGGAAGTAAGTTATGAGCGTGCGCTGGGTGAAACAGCCAACTTGCGTCGTGCGGCCGGCGATGACGTGGAAGCAACGATTGTCCGCGCCGGGCTAAGGTTGATTTTTTAGTCGAGGTCTTCGACTTCCGTCGAGGTCCCTTTTACCCGCGCCGCAAGAGCTGCAGCCATGAACTGATCGAGATCGCCGTCGAGCACCAGCGCGGGCTGTGAGCTTTCAACGCCGGTGCGCAGGTCTTTGACCATCTGATAGGGCTGCAGAACGTAGGACCGGATCTGGTGGCCCCAGCCGATCTCCGTCTTGCTGGCGGCTTCGGCTTGCGCTTCTTCCTCGCGCTTTTGCAGTTCGAGCTCATAGAGCCGCGCGCGCAACATGTCCCACGCGGTGGCGCGGTTCTTGTGCTGGCTGCGCTGGTTCTGACACTGCACCACGATGCCCGTGGGCACGTGGGTCAGGCGCACGGCGCTATCGGTGGTGTTCACGTGCTGCCCGCCCGCGCCCGAGGCGCGGAAGGTATCGACGCGCACGTCCTTTTCTTCGATCTCAATCTCGATGTTGTCATCGATCACGGGAAAGACGCCCACGGACGAAAATGACGTGTGCCGCCGCGCGTTGGAATCGAAGGGCGAAATGCGCACCAGCCGGTGCACGCCGCTTTCGGTCTTCAGCCAGCCATAGGCGTTGTGCCCCTTGATGAGCAGCGTCGCGGATTTGATGCCCGCTTCTTCGCCCGCGCTTTCTTCGATGATTTCGACTTTCATCTTGTGGCCTTCGGCCCAGCGGATGTACATGCGCTCCAGCATGGAGGCCCAGTCCTGGCTCTCGGTCCCGCCCGCGCCCGCGTGGACTTCCACATAGGCGTCGTTGGCGTCGGCCTCCCCCGACAGCAGCGTTTCAAGCTCAAGCTGGGCCGCGCGCTTTTCAAGATCGCGCAAGGCGGCTTCGGCCTCTTTCACGACATCCTCGTCGCCTTCGGCCTCGCCCATCTCAATGAGTTCAAGATTGTCGTTGAGGCCCTGGTCCATATCGATGCAGGCCTGCATCTGGGTATCAAGAGCCGTGCGCTCGCGCATTACCTTTTGCGCGGCGTTCGGGTCATTCCAAAGGTCAGGGTCTTCGGCTTTGGCGTTCAGTTCCGCCAGGCGCGTTTCGGCTGTATCCCAGTCAAAGATGCCTCCTTAGCAGGTGGAGGCTGTCGCGAATCTGGCTTGCCAGCGCTTCGATTTCGGCGCGCATGGTCACGTCCCCTGCTTCGTTGGAGGTCATCAGAAGGGCCGGAAAATAAGAACAAGTATCCCGGCTGTAAAGACCTTAATAGAGTCCGCCCGACCCCGAGCGTAAATCATCGCTCTCATCGGTTTGGGTGTTGAAGCCATCGGCACCAATGACCGACCGCTCGCCCGTGGGTTCAGTCCCGGGGCGGAAAGCCTCTTCAATGACATTGAGATCGCCGGGCTGGGCAAGCTGCCCCGTCTCCGCATTCACCCGCACGATGCGGATGCCGGGCGGACGGCGGAACGGAATGGGCGGGCGCGTCGCCACGGTATGTTCAAAGAACTCGCGCACCACGGGCGCGGCCACCCGGCCCCCGGTTTCGGCGCGGCCCATGGGGCGCGGATTGTCAAAGCCCACATAGGCGCCCACCACAAGGTCGGGGGAAATGCCAAGGAACCAGGCGTCGCGCTCGTCATTGGTGGTGCCGGTCTTGCCGCCCAGCGGTACGCCGAGCGAGCGCAGCGACCGGCCCGTGCCCCGCTGCACCACGCCTTCGAGGATCGACACGATCTGATAGGCCGTGCGCGGGTCGAGCACTTGTTCGCGGTTGTCGGGCAGCGTGGGCGCGGGACGGCCGTCCCATTCTTCCATGTTGCAGTTCGAGCATTCGCGCGTGTCGGCCCCTTCCAGCGTATGGCCATAACGGTCCTGCACCCGCTCGATGATGTAAGGGTGCAGTCGCCGCCCTCCATTCACGAACTGGGAAAAGCCCGTGACCTGACGTTCCAGTGTCGTCTCGCCCGCGCCGAGTGCATAGGCAAGGTAAGGGTCGAGATGATCCACCACGCCAAAGCGCACGGCCATGTCGACGACCTGTTCCATGCCGACGTCCTGTGCCAGGCGCACGGTCATCGCGTTTCGCGACCGTTCCACCCCACTGCGCAAGGTGGACGGACCATAGAAGCGGTCGGAATAATTGTCCGGGCGCCAGAGCGGCAGCCCGTCGCCCTGCGGCATCACGAATGGCGCATCGAGGATGAGATCCGACGGCGTATGCCCCGCTTCCAGTGCGGCGGCATAAACATACGGTTTGAAACTTGAGCCCGGTTGGCGCCAGGCCTGAACCGCGCGATTGAATTCCGAGGCATCAAAAGAGAAGCCGCCCACCATGGCAAGGATACGGCCCGTGTGCGGGTCCATGGCCATGATGCCGCCGTTGACGGCGGGCACCTGACGCAGGCCGAAGGTGGGCTGATCATAGGTTACGGCGTTCGCCGCGTCATTCGCGACTTCGCTTTCTTCGCCATCTTCGTTGATCTCGGTCTGAGTGCTGGCGGCGGTGAGGTCCACGGGCTCGACCCAGATGACATCACCCACATGAAGCACCTGACTGGGGCGTTCGATCGCCGCGCCAATGTCGATACCATTCGAGGCTTGCTCCCGCGCCCAACTCATTTCCGACAGGGGAATGATGCCGGGACCAGGGTTATCATCAGCGAGATTGATCTCAACCGTTCCTGCCCCGTCGTTCACGCGCTCCACAACGGCGGGGCGCCAGGGCGCGAGATCGCGCGGCAGTTCCAGCGCGGCCACTTGCGCTTCCCAGTCCTCCATTGTGTCGAGGTGCGCGACGGGCCCGCGCCAGCCGTGACGCTGGTCATAGGCGACAAGGCCGTGACGCAAGGCATCCCGCGCGAAGCGTTGATAGTCCATCTCGATGGTCGTGCGCACGGAAAGACCGCCGTCCAGCAGCGCGTCATAGCCAAAGTCACCCGCCACTTCGCGGCGCACTGCCTCGGCGAAATATGCTGCCTCCACCGATTGCGCACCGGCGGGGCGCTCATAAATCACCAATGGCTCCAGCATCGCTTCATCGGCTTCTTCACGCGTGATGTAGCCGTCCTCCGCCATGCGGTTCAGCACATAGTTGCGACGCTCAAGACTGCGGGCGCGGGTCGATTCCCGGTCGGGGCGATAATTGTTCGGCGCCTTGGGCATCACGGCGAGATAGGCGGCCTCGGCGATGGTCAGCTCGTCCAGCGACTTGTTGAAATAGTTGAGCGCGGCGGCGGCAATGCCATAAGACCGCCAGCCGAGATAGATCTGGTTGAGATACAGCTCGAGGATCTGATCCTTGGTGAACGTACGTTCGATCCGCAGCGCCAAAAGCTGCTCACGGATTTTGCGCTCAAGCCGCACTTCGGAACTCAGCAGGAAGTTTTTCGCCACCTGCTGCGTGATGGTCGATGCCCCTTCGAGCCGGCGGTCGTTCAAATAGTTGAAGATGTTGGCAATGGATGCCCGCGCGATACCGCGAATGTCGATGCCCGGATGCTCATAGAAGTGCTGATCTTCCGCCGCAACAAAAGCATGCACCACCGTATCGGGCATTTGTTCGATGGGAACGAACAGCCGCCGCTCATTTGCGTATTCGGCAATCAGTGTGCCATCGCCCGCGTGAATGCGCGTCATGATGGGCGGCTCGTATTCGGTGAGCACGGTGTAGTCCGGCAGGTCCTGATTGAGGCGATTCACATAAAGCGCGACCCAACCCGCAACGGCGAGCCCCGCAATGATAAAGAGCACCGCGACGGTTTTCACAAGTCCGAAAAAGAGTTTCGCAACCACGCCACGATTCCTTTTCCGCTCGCGCCGGGCCTCACGCTTTTCACGGCGCCGTTCGCGCGGGCTTTGCCGCCTGCCCGTCCGTTTGGCCGCGGCTTTTTTGGTCGCGGCCTTTTTGGTCGCCTTGCGTCGTGGCGGGGGGCTTGCCGGGGCGACATCAGTGGGCCGTTCAATCGCGCCCGATGTTACCGCCGCCGCGCCCGATGCAGCAGCTGCCGCTTTGGGCGCTTCAGCTTTGGGCGCTTCCGGCTTCTTCGGCAGCTCGGCCTTTGGCGTTTCTGCTTTCGGGTCCTCTGCCTTCGGCTTCTCCGCCTCGGGTTTTGGTGGTGCCGCCTTGGGCGCTTCGGGCTCGACCTTATCGGATTTTGGGGCGCTGGGCTTTACCGGCCCGGACCCGCCCGCCTTGGCCGCCATTTCCGCGCGGATGGAACTGGGCGGCGCCGCTTGCGGTTCAGAAATCGGGGGTTCGGGTTCGAATTGTTTGGCTTTGGGGGGCTCGGGTTTTTCCGGCTCTACCGGTTTCGCGGGCTCTTCATCCTTGGGCGCTTCATCCTTAGGCGTTTCGGCCTTTGGTTCGTCAGCCTTGGGGGGCGTGGGCTTTTCCGGCTTCGCCGGTGCCGCATCGGACGCCTCATCAGACGTCGGCGCTTCCGCCTTGGGCGGAGCGTCCTTGGCGGGCCCCTCTTGGGAGCCCTCGTCCGGTTTCTTGTCGCCCTCGTCTGCCATAGCCCCGTTATACCTGTTTACTGCCCATACCGCGCCAAATTGTGCGCCCGAGCGGGGCCCAATTCTCTACGAAGGGATTGTGACACACAAATGGCAGATCAGTTCCCCGCCACCGCATTTCGGGCCAATGTGGCGCGGTCTGCCTCATCGAGATCAAAATAGACGATCAGGGCCTCAGTCAGCGAACGGCCCAGCGCCTGTTGATAACGGTCGGTCACCAAGAGCGCCGCGTCCTGGCGATTGGTGCCAAAGCCCGCCTCAATCAGGATCGAGGGCACATCCGGCGCGGTCAGCACCCGGAAACCGGCAAAACGGTGCGGGCGTCCCACGGTCGCCACCTCGTGGCTGGAAAAGCTACCCACCACCATGGCGGCCAGTTCCGCCGACAGGTTCATGGTCTCGCGCTGCGCCAGATCGATCAGGATGCGGGTCAGCTCCTCATCCACCTCATAACCCGCCACCGCGTCGGACTGGTTTTCCCGCCGCGCCACCCGCGCGGCCTCGGCATCCGAAGCGCGTTCCGACAGCGTATAGATGGTCGCCCCGCGCGCGCTGCTGTCGTCGTTAGAATCCACATGGACAGAGACAAAAAGGTCCGCCTCCATATCTTGGGCGATGGCGTAGCGATCGCTGAGAGGCAGGAAAATATCCTCGTTGCGGGTCATATAGACGTCAAAGAGGCCCGAGGCGGTCAACTCGTCCCGGATAGCGCGGGAGACATCCAGCACCACTTCTTTTTCGTCATGCCCATTGATGAGCGACATGCCCGGGTCATGACCGCCATGGCCAGGATCGATGACGATAACGGGACGCGCATGAATCGATTCAATCGGCGTTTCCGTGGTTGCCGCGGGCTCCGGCTCGCTGACCGTGCCCTCCCGGTCCCCCAGAGCGGCTAGAACCTGCTCAATGGTGCGGAAGGCGCCGGGTTCATCCTCAGCTGGTGGGCCGTAAGTATCGGGCCGCACCTCCTGGGAGGGAAAGCCGGAGGCGGACTCAAAGGTCTGCTCATTCGCCCCGGAAAGGGTCACCACGATCCGCGCCGGAATGCCGTCGCTGGCGTCCGTCACCGTGGTGGCCGCCACATTCGCGGGGGCCAGAAGGTCGAGCACGATCCGCGACTGGCCAGGGCGGTTCCGGCCATAGCGCACCTGCTGCACCAGCCCCCGGCCCGCAAGGGTAGCTCCCCCGGGAACGGTCCATTCCACCTCCGGCAGGTCGATGACCACCCGATAGGGCCGTCCGGCCTCCGCTGCCAGGGTAAAGACGTTGAGGGGCTCCACACGGGCCGTCAGATCGAGAGTCACGAGGGTCTGGCCCCCGGCGGCCTCAATATGGGCGGCCTCCACCGTCGCGGCCTGGGCCGCGGGGGGTAAAAGGGCCAAAACGGCCGTTAGGGCAGCAAAAATGACGAGCCGCATCCGCAAATGATCCTGAATCCTCAAAAACGTTGTCCCGGCCCCTGAATTCCTACCTTTATCGGAACATGGCAAGTGTTTACAGGTCGCTAACCCTATTCTCTCAAGCTTGTGAGGCTGGCCCTCACTCTGGGGGCCGGGCTTTCCGGAATAGCTTGCTATTTTCGCCATCCGGTGAGTAAAAGAGGGCGTGGGCGGCCTTTCGCCGCCCCGGCGCGTGCCAATAAACCGCGCCAAAACGAGGGGTCCCGGGCTGGCGCTTTCCGCCCGACGGGACCAGATGAATGACAAGGTTTGCGGCTGACCGGCTTTACGCTTTGAGGGACGGACCAGCCGCCGAAATTTGGGGTTGCGCGAACCTGGACGACAGAATGGTCCAGGGCCACGCGCGAGGCATTATGAACAAGCAGCCTGCCCTTCGTTCGCAGACTTGGACCCGCCACACCCCTAAGGCGGGACCCGCGAAACGTACGCCCAATTTTTGGGCGGTCCGGGCAGGACATTTCCTTTCAACCAGATCTATCGGCACGACGGCGCCAGCGCGGGCGAGGACTAATCCCTCAGTTCCTTCCCCCGGCGCATTCCGTGCTGGAGCACCCATCAATGACAAAAAGAATGCTGATCGACGCGGCCCACCGGGAAGAAACCCGTGTGGTCGTCGCAGACGGAACACAAATCGATGATTTTGACTTCGAGAGCGAAGCCAAGAAACAAATCAAAGGCAACATCTATCTCGCGCGGGTAACGCGCGTCGAACCCTCGCTGCAAGCGGCGTTCGTGGAATATGGCGGCAACCGCCACGGGTTCCTTGCCTTTTCGGAAATCCATCCGGACTACTACCAAATCCCGGTCGCGGACCGGGAACGCCTGCTCGCCATGGAAGCGGAAGCCGAAGCCCGGCGCGCCCAAGCCGATGACGAAGCGGACGAGGAAGAAGACGACGACGACGATGCCGAAGGCGATGATGAGCTTCTGGCCGACGCGGACCTCCAGGACAACGACGAAGATGAAGACGACGATGAGGATGACGAGGAAGAAGACCTCGTCGCCTCAGCTGAGGACGCCTCCGAGGATGAAGACGACGACGAGGATGATGAGGACGGCGATGACGACGATGACCGCACCGTCAGCCTCGCCGCCAAGACGCCGAGCACCCTGAGCAGCGACGAAGTCGAGACACCCGAAACCGAGGCATCGGAAGAAGCCGACGAAAGCGGTGAAAGCGACGACGCTGAAGAAGACGGGGCTGACGACGAAACCGAATCCGCCGCGGACGAAGACGACGGCGAGAGCGAAGACGCCGGTGATGACACCGAGGCGTCGTCGGATTCTGAGGAAGAAGGCGAAGAAGAAACGCCCAGCCGCTCCCGCCGGGGACGCCGGGGTGGCCGTCGCCGCTCTACCCGGGGCGACAGCAGCCGCAGTGACAGCAGCAAAGGTCGAAGCAATGGCCGCCGCCGGGGCGGCGGGCGCAAACGGAGCAGCGGCGACGAGGACGAGGATCTGAGCCGCGATCCCCGGCCCTTCTTCAAGAACTACAAGATTCAAGAGGTCATCCGCCGCCGTCAGGTTCTGCTGGTTCAAGTTGCCAAGGAAGAGCGCGGCAACAAGGGCGCGGCCCTGACCACCTATCTGTCCCTGCCCGGGCGCTACTGCGTCCTGATGCCGAACACGGCGCGGGGCGGCGGCATCAGCCGCAAGATCACCAATGTGTCTGACCGCAAGCGCCTGAAGGCAATTGTCGCGGAACTCGACGTGCCCAAGGGCATGGGGCTGATCGTCCGTACCGCGGGCGCGAACCGCACCAAGGCTGAGATCAAGCGCGACTACGACTATCTGATCCGTCTGTGGGAAGAAATTCGCGGGCTGACCCTGAAATCGTCCGCCCCCTCGATGATTTACGAGGAAGGCAATCTGATCAAACGGTCGATCCGCGATCTTTATACCAAGGACATCGAGGAAGTGCTGGTCGAGGGCAAAGAGGCTTATACCGAAGCCAAGGCCTTCATGAAGATGCTGATGCCGAGCCACGCCCGAAATGTGAAGCTCTATACCGAGCGCATGCCGCTCTATCAGCGCTACCACGTGGATGTGCAGCTCGACTCGATGCTGTCCCCCCGCGTGGACCTGCCGTCCGGCGGTTACATCATTATCAATCAAACCGAAGCGCTGGTCTCTGTCGACGTGAACTCGGGCAAATCGACCCGCGAACACAATATCGAACAGACCGCGCTGAAGACCAACCTGGAAGCCTCCACCGAGCTCGCCCGGCAATTGCGCCTGCGCGACCTTGCGGGCCTTATCGTGATCGACTTCATCGATATGGAGGAAAACCGCAACAACCGCGCGGTGGAACGCCAACTCAAAAAGTGTCTTGAGCAGGACCGCGCACGGCTGCAGGTCGGACGCATCTCGAACTTCGGCCTTCTGGAAATGTCGCGGCAACGGTTACGCGCCGGCATTCTGGAAGGGTCTACCCGTCCCTGCCCGCATTGCGAGGGCGCGGGGATTGTCCGTTCCGTGGAAAGTGCAGCCTTGCGCATCTTGCGCGCCTGCGGCGAAGAAGGCGCGCGCGAACGCAGCGCGTCGATCACCGTGCGCACCAATCGCGAGACGGCGGAATTTATCCTCAATCACAAGCGTCGCCAATTGCTTGATTTCGAGGATCACTACGGCATGCGGACCATCGTCAGTGTCGATCGTGATCTCATGGGCGACGAGTTCGAGGTTGACCGCGGCGAGCCCTTAAGCGAGTTACGCCGCAAGGAACTGCACGATAGCGAAACCGTTAGCCTCGATACAGCCTATCTTAATGAAGATGACGACGAAGACGTTGTGGTCAAAGAGGAAGTAGAAGAAGCAGAAGCCGAGACGACTGCGGATACCGACGCCGATTCCGACGACGACAAAAACGACGAGGCGAAAGCCGAAGCCACGGCGGAGGAAAAATCCCGCCGTCGCCGTAGGGGTCGCCGAGGCGGACGCCGCAATCGCCGCCGCCGCGAAAAGACCGATGACCAAAATGGCGCATCGGGCGACACGCAAAATGGCGATCAAGCAGAGGCCGCGTCCGGCAATGATGACAAGGGCGACAACACGCCCTGCGCCCCTGCCTCGGACCGTCAGCTTGAATCCGTGGGCGCCGCGCCGTCAGGCAGCGAAGGCCCGGGTGCCGGAGATGATGATGGCAAAAAGGGCTGGTGGCAGCGCCGCTGGTTCTAGGCTTCGCTAATCAGGCAAACACGCCAGACATAAAAAAGGGCCCGGGTGAAACAATCATCCGGGCCCTGATCTTTTTTGTGAGGTGTCTTAGCGCAAGGACTCGGCGCCGAGGCCTGAGCCGCGCGGATCAACGCCGATGCTGCAACGACCGTCGCGCCCGCCTTCGCAGGAAATGGCGTTCACCGTGCCCGTCATTTGCGAGCCGTTGTTTTGGAGTGCATTACCCAGCCCCTCGGCCCGCGCATTGACGGCGGTGTACAGCAGCGCCGCGGCGGCGTCCGGGCCCCCGGCGGAGGCTGCGGCGAGGCGCAGCTCGCCACTTTGGTCCGTGGCAATGAGCGGCGTCAGGAACGCCCCTGACAGGCCGTATTCGATATCCGACGGTGAGCGCGCGAAAACAACGCCCGTGGACCGGCCCATGTTGGTGGTGCCAAAGACGCCGTTCATGGTCACACCGCAAACGATGGTGAGGCCGCTTTCGTCTGTCACCGCAAAGGACGTGGAGCCGTAGTCATTCGGCAGGCTGCCGCGAACGCCGCTTTCCGCCAGAACGCTGGCCGCATCAGCCCGGATCGAAGACACTGAAGGCGTGCCCGGCGCGGGGTTTTGCGGCAGACCGCGCAGGGCCTTTTGCGTCATCTCGGGAAAGAAGAACCCGGCGCCCGTATCCCCCGCCGGAATGAAGCCCGTCTGCCCCGCGATATCGATGGACTGGGCCGTCGTCACATGGGGGCGATAGGACTGCATGTCGATGGTGGTCAGGCGTCCGCCGTCTTCAGCGGCTTCTTCCACAAAGCGATAGGCCAGCTCGCCCGTGTACATGTCCTGCGGGCCGCGGTTCGCGATAATGCCGATGGTGCCGGCAAGGTTCGGCTGTGTGAAGTCATCGCCCTCGTCGAGAAAAACGCCATCTGTGTTAGTCAGCACGCGACGCAAACGTGGGCTGCCCCGGAAGCTTGAGTCCGCGTGGTCAAGGCGGCGCGCCATCGTGCGCGCCATGGGATGGGACGCGGCCGCCGGCACGGTGCTGTCGACCACATCATTCCACGGCATGGATCCGAAGGCAGCGTGGATCTGGCCAAATCCGCGCACATTGCCGGGGATGGCAATGGGGCCGCCCTCGGTCGCCGCGCGCGGCAGAAAGTCGATGCTTTGGGTGCGGCCCGCTTCCTCGTCATGGATCAGGCAGACGCCGCCACCGCCCAGGCCCGCCGCCGCGGGGTTGGTCGATGCGAGCGTGAAATAGAGCGCGGTCACCGCGTCGGCAGCCGTGCCGCCTTCATCGAGAATATTTCGCGCGGCCAATGCGGCGCGCGGTTCGTCCGCGACAACAAGACCTGCGTAATTGGGACTGGCAACGCTGACATATCCCCAGTCGGTGCCCGGCGCGGCAAAGACACCCGAGGCCACGTTGCGTCCCCCGCCCCCGATGGATGGGATGCTGAGCGACGGGACGGTCGGCATATCGAAAGAGCCAACACCACCACCACAGCTCGCCAGAAACGACGTGGTGACGGAAAGCACGAGGACCTTGCCAATGGTGGTCCGGCGGGCCGCCGAGACGATTTTACGCAGCATATTGCCGTCCTTTTGTTATCCGCGCCCAGGATTGCGGGCGGATCTGGGGGTGGCTGACCCGGCGCCCGGAAAGGGCCCGAATGCGTGAATTAAGCCAACGGATTAACCCTTGTGAGCCGTTATTTCAATGGATTGCGTGTTCTTGCCCCCAGATCGCCTTTTTGTTGGTCCCTATGATCTCTGACATGTGAGTGCATCCGCGGGCAAAATCGCTTAGGCTTGGGTCCAGGCGGGGGCCGGTGGTAATGGAGTTTTCTTTTTGATGGTAGCGAAAACCCGGCATTTTGTTCTGAAGCTGGCCACCTTGTGCCTGGCGCTTGTGATGGTGACCGGCCAGGCCATAGCGCAAACCTCGATCCGCGATGCGGAAATCGAGGAGCTTCTGCGCGACTATTCCGACCCCATTTTCCGCGCGGCGGGTCTTGAGCCCGGCTCCGTCGATATCTATTTGATCAATGATCCCGCCATGAACGCCTTTGTCGCGGGCGGGCAGAACATGTTCATCCACACAGGCCTGATCCTGGAAGCGGATGAACCCAACGAGCTGATCGGCGTGATCGCCCACGAAACCGGCCATATCGCCGGTGGACACCTGGCGCGTACCAGTGACGCCATGGCAAGCGCGTCTATCCCCGCCTATCTGGGCGCGGCCATCGGGCTGGGCCTGATGATCGCCGGCGCGCCCGAGGCGGGCATGGCGGTGATGATGGGCGGCCAGCACGTCGCCTTGCGCCAGTTTCTGTCTTACAGCCGGGTTCAGGAATCCTCCGCTGACCAGGCCGGTGTTACCTATCTGAATGAAACGCACCAATCGGGCCGCGGCATGGTCGCCTTCTTTGATCGCTTTCGCGATCAGGAAGCGATGATCACCACCGATCAGGACCCCTATGTTCGGTCTCACCCGCTTTCGAGCGAACGGATCGCCCTGCTGGAACAACGCGTGTCGCAATCGCCCTACTACGATGAGCCGGACAGCGAAGAAAGCATTCATCGGCTGCGTATGGCCCAGGCAAAGATCCACGGCTTTCTCGATTCCGTGTCCGTGGTGTTCCGGCGCTATCCGCCAGACGACCAATCCGACGAGGCGCTTTACGCCCGCAGCGTAGCCTACTTCCGTCAGGGGCAAACTGAATTGGCGCTCGCCGAGATCGACCAATTGCTCGCCGAAGATGAAGACAATCCCTATTTCTATGAATTGCGCGGCCAGATCCTGTTTGAGGGCGGCCGGGTGCGCGACTCTATTCCTGAATATCGCCGCTCGATTGAACTGCAGCCGACTTCTGCGCTCCTGCGCGTGAACCTTGGCCAGGCGCTCATCGCTTCCGAAGAAGACCGTGGCAACTCACCCACCAATCAAGAAGCGCTGCAGAACCTTCAGTTCGCCGTCGCGCATGATGACACGAGCTCATTCGCCTGGCGCCAGCTCGCCATCGCCTATTCCCGCGCGGGCGAGGAAGGCATGGCGGACCTTTCCATCGCCGAGCAGTACTACATGGTGAACCGGCTGCAGCAGTCTCGTGAGTTCGCGGCCCGCGCGCGCGACAAGCTGCCCGAAGGCACGGTGCACTGGAACCGGGCCATGGACATCCTGTTCCTGACCGACCCGAGCCGCGCCGATTATGAAGGCGGACAATAGGTCAATTTCCTGATAGGACACGGCGGGGCCGCGAGGGGCGGCCCCCAACAATCATCTCATCGGCACCCGAGGGGGAAGCATGCGTTTTCTGAATATCGCCTTGATCGTAGTCGCGGGCCTGCTGGGCGCGCTCATTGGCATCGTCGCCTCCAACCTGCCCATGGGCGATGGCGCCACCATGGACGACGCGGTCTTTGCCGAGCGCGTCCGTGAGGCACTGATCGCGGAGCCCGAAATCCTGCGCGACGCTTTTTATGCCCTCGACGCTCAGCAGCGCGACGCGGAAATGACCGCGCTGCAAGACGCCATCGCGCGCAATTACAGCCTTATTGAGTCCGCCCCCGCCGCCTTTGAAGGGGGCAACCCCGATGGGGATCTCACTATCGTTGAATTCTTCGACTATGAGTGCGGTTTCTGCCGCCGCGCGCAGGAACCCTTCCATGCCATGGTCGAGGCCGACGGCAATATCCGCGTCATCTATTTCGAGCTGCCCATCCTGGGCGAAACATCCTATCGCGCCGCCCTCGCCGCTTTGGCCGCGGATCGCCAGGGCCTTTATATGCCCTTCCACGATGCAGCGATTGCCTCCAGCGACCGGCTGACGGATGAAACGATTTTCGAGATTGCCTCGGACGTTGGCGCAGACATCGATCAACTGCGCGCTGATATGGATGATCCTGAGATTGCCAGCCGCATCCAGGCGAACATGCAGCTTGGCGATGCGCTGACGGTTAATTCGACGCCGACCTACATCGTCGGTGGCGCAGCGTCACTCGGCTGGAATGAAGAACGCATGCGCGATCTTATTACCGCCGCCCGCGAACGAGACTGATGAGATCAGGCCGCTAGATCAGGCCACCAAGTGGCGACGACGGATCGGCATACATTTTTTTGGCCATGCGCCCGGCTAGATAGGCTTCGCGCCCGGCGATGACCGCGTGCTTCATGGCGGACGCCATGAGCACCGGGTTCTTCGCTTCCGCAATGGCCGTATTGGTAATCACGCCGTCACAGCCAAGCTCCATGGCGACAGCGGCTTCGGACGCGGTGCCAACGCCCGCGTCCACCAGCACGGGCACGCCCGCGTTTTCAACGATGATACGGATCTGCACGGGGTTCTGAATGCCGAGCCCCGAGCCGATGGGCGCGCCGAGCGGCATGATCGCGCAACAGCCGATTTCTTCCAGCGTCTTCGCAGCGATGGGATCGTCATTGCAATAGACCATGACGTCGAAGCCGTCCTTGATCAGCATCTCCGCCGCGCGGAAGGTTTCGGGCATGTTGGGATAAAGCGTCTTCTGATCGCCCAGCACTTCGAGCTTAACAAGGTTCCAGCCGCCCGCTTCGCGCGCGAGGCGCAAGGTCCGCACGGCATCTTCGCCGGTAAAGCACCCAGCCGTGTTGGGCAGGAAGGTCACGTCATCGGGGCTGATGTGATCGACCAGCATGGGCTGATCGGGATCCGTCAGATTTACGCGCCGCATGGCAACGGTTATGATCTCCGCGCCGGAAGCTTTCAACGCCTCGGCGTTTTGCTCATAGCTTGCGTATTTCCCCGTGCCGATAATCAGCCGCGAGCCATATTTTTTACCCGCAATGACGAGAGCCCCGTCTTCAGAGATATTGGTCATGCTTATCCGCCTCCAACGAACCTGACGATTTCCAAACGGTCGCCACTATCGACCGTGACCGTGTCATAGGCCGAACGGGGCACGATTTCCAAGTTCCGTTCCACGGCAATTTTTTTGGCCTCGAGTTTGAACTCGGCCAGAAGCTCCGCAACGCTCATGGGGCGCGGCAGGGAGCGGTCTTCGCCGTTGAGGGTGATGGAGATCGCCATGGTCATTCCGCAAGGTCGTCGAGGGGCAAGCGCACCCTTGTAAGCTGCCACCTAATCCCCTGAAGCCGGAATTCAAGCGCCATGGGGCCCTCTTCGCTCAGCACCTTGCCGCTCTCCGCAGGATAAGCCACCTCGACACGAAAGCTCGTGAGCCCGGTAAAGCCCGCCGAGGAAATATGATTGAACCAGGTGTCTTCCGCCGGAAAATCCTCCTCCAGCGCCTCGCCCGGATCATCGAGAATCACTTGCGTGTTGAGGAGGTACGCAAGGCCCCGCGGGGTCGTGTAGAAGTCCACGATGGGACCGATGAGAAAGTCCGTAAAGACCCCCAGAAGGTTTCCGGCCAGCTGGTCCATGGCGTCACCGCTGGCGGGATCAGGATGGTCAAACAGGCCCTCAAGGTCGTCCTCAAGGCCCGCCCCCAGGGAGTCCCAGTCCACCAAACCTTCGAGGGCACTTTCATTCTGCGCCGTAACCGCTTGATCCAGTTGCCAAATCGTGGCGTAGGGGTAAATGGCGTAGAGCAAGCCCAATAGAGCTACTGCGCCAACGAGGGTTAAAACCCGGACCATATAATTTTACCCTTTCACTACGCCTCTGAGGGCATGATGGCCGAGAAAGCCGCGCGGGGCCAACGGGCCCAACGTCACAGCCCCGCCAAGGTCGTTGCAAGCCCTGTCTCCGAGAGTATAACACCCGCCATGAGTCAGAAGCCCATTTACATCCTCAACGGCCCCAATCTGAACCTGCTCGGCAGCCGGGAGCCGGAGATCTATGGCCGCGACACCCTCGCCGATATCGAGGGGATGTGCGCGAGCCTGGCAAAGGACCTGGGGCTCACGACCGTGTTCCGCCAGAGCAATGTCGAAGGCGAGCTCATTACATGGATTCAGGAAGCGGACAAAAGTGGCGCGGGCGTCATTTTGAATGCCGCCGCCTTTACGCATACCTCGGTCGGGCTTTTCGACGCCATCAAGGCCGTCGACGTACCCGTGATCGAGGTTCACTTGTCCAACCCCTACAAACGTGAGACGTTCCGCCACAAATCCTTCATCTCTCCCGCCGCTGCAGGAGTGATCTGCGGTTTCGGCGCCACGGGCTATCTTCTGGCGCTCGACGCGATGGCGGACCTGGTGAACGGCAAAAGCAAATAAGATGGCGCGAACCATCCGCAAACGGAGGAAACTGTGAGTTCGGACGACGGAAAAAAACAAAACCCCAGCGAGCAGGACCTGATCAAGGAACTGGCCGCGATCCTGACGGACAATGCGCCGTCCGAAAGCAAACCTTCCGGCAAACCGGCCAGCAAGTCCGTGGCGCCGTCGAAAAGCGGCGGCTCGCGCATTGATCATGACCTGATCCACGAGCTGTCCTCGCTGCTTACCGAAACGGGCCTCACGGAAATTGAAATCGACCAGAACGGCCTGCGCGTGCGCGTCGCGCGCAACGCGGGCGTTCCGACGGTGGGCGTTGCTGCCCCCGCGCCAGTTGCCGCTCCGGCCCCCGCCGAAAGCGCCGCGCCCGCAGCAGAATCGCACGTGGGTGCCGTTGCTTCGCCCATGGTCGGAACGGCGTATCTTTCGCCCGAACCCGGCGCCGCGCCTTTCGTCCAAGTGGGCGACAGTGTGCGCGAGGGCCAGACGCTGATGATCGTCGAAGCCATGAAGACCATGAACCCCATCCCCGCGCCGAAGGCGGGCAAGGTAACGCGTATCCTCGTCGATGACGGCCAGCCGGTCGAATATGGCGAAGTCCTGATGGCCATCGAATAGGCGCGGCATGTTCGAAAAAGTTCTCATCGCCAACCGCGGAGAGATCGCGCTGCGCATCCACCGCGCGTGTCAGGAAATGGGCATCCAGACGGTTGCCGTTCATTCCACCGCCGACGGTGACGCCATGCATGTGCGCCTTGCCGACGAAAGCGTTTGCATTGGGCCGCCGCAAGCGGCGCAAAGCTATCTCAATATCCCTGCCATCATCGCCGCCGCCGAGATTACCGGCGCGCAGGCGATCCACCCCGGCTACGGCTTCCTGTCTGAAAATGCACGCTTCGCCGAAATCGTCGAAGAGCACGGCATCACCTTCATTGGCCCGACGGCGGAACACATCCGCCTGATGGGGGACAAGATCGCCGCCAAAAAGGCCGTGGCCGATGCGGGCATCCCCGTGGTGCCGGGCTCGGACGGCGGCGTGACCAATGACGCGGACGCGAAAAAGATCGCCAAGAGTATCGGCTATCCGGTGCTCGTGAAGGCGGCGGCGGGCGGCGGTGGGCGCGGCATGAAGGTCGCGCTTCGGGAAGACGAACTCGTCAATGCGCTGCAAACCGCACGCAGCGAGGCCAAGGCCGCCTTTGGCGACGATGCGGTCTATATCGAAAAATATCTCGGCCAGCCGCGCCACATCGAAGTGCAGGTCATCGCCGACAGCCACGGCAATGTGGTGCACCTTGGCGAGCGGGACTGCTCGCTCCAACGGCGCCACCAAAAAGTTTTGGAAGAGGCCCCCTCGCCCGCGCTCAATGATGCGCAGCGCAAGGAGATCGGCAACGTTGTCGCGAAAGCCGTCAAGAAACTGGGCTATCTAGGCGTTGGCACGGTGGAGTTCCTATTTGAGAATGGCGAGTTCTTTTTTATCGAAATGAACACGCGCCTGCAGGTGGAACACCCGGTGACCGAAGCAATTACCGGCCTTGATCTTGTGCGCGAACAGATCCGCGTGGCGAGCGGCGCGAAGCTTGGCTACACACAAAAGGATATCAAGTTCGAAGGCCACGCCATCGAGTGCCGCATCAACGCGGAAAACCCAAAGACCTTTGTGCCCTCGCCGGGGCGCATCGATCAATACCATGCGCCGGGCGGGCTCGGCGTGCGGGTCGATAGCGCGGTCTATTCGGGCTATTCCATTCCACCTTATTACGACAGCCTGATCGGCAAGTTGATCGTCGAGGGCCGCACGCGCAACGAATGCCTGATGCGGCTTAGGCGCGCGCTCCACGAATATGTTATTATGGGTATCGATACGACTATCCCGCTGTTCGACCAGATCATGGACGAACAGGAATTTGTGGATGGCCAATACCACATTCACTGGCTGGAGCAATTGCTCGAGAACGAATGACGCGACCGCTCGAAAAGTTCACAGCGGAACATCTGATCAAAGCCTACGCGCTGGGCATTTTTCCCATGGCCGAAAGCGCGGACGCGGAAACGCTTTTCTGGGTCGACCCTGAATATCGCGGCATCCTGCCGTTTGACGGATTTCATGTCCCTGCGCGGCTTGCCCGCACCGTACGGCAAGACGTTTTTGACGTTCATGTAGACCTCGACTTTCCCGGCATGATGCGCGCCTGCGCCAAGTCGCGAGCGGAACGTCCCAGCACCTGGATCAACGACGAGATCATCTCTCTGTATACGGAGCTTCACGAACGCGGCCTCGCTCACAGTGTTGAATGCTGGAAGGACGGGCACCTGGTAGGCGGCCTTTATGGAGTTGAACTGGGCGGCGCGTTCTTTGGCGAAAGCATGGTCAGCTTTGAACGGGACGCCAGCAAAGTGGCACTGGTGCATCTGGTGGCGCGGCTCAAGGCCGGCGGCTACGTCTTGCTCGATACGCAATTTGTGACCGACCATCTGCGCCGCTTCGGGGCAATTGAGATCCCGAAAGAGCGCTATCACAAGCTATTGGAAAAGGCGCTGACGACACCGGCGAACTTTTTCGCCCTGCCCCGGCAAGTGTCAGGTCAAAGGGTTCTGCAGTCGATCAACCAGACGTCATAGGTGGAATGTTCCACCGGGTTGAGCGACGGTGACGAGGCATACATCCAGCCTGAGAAAATACGCTCCAGCGTATCGTCAAGGCGATGTTCCGTGATCTGAATAAAGGCCGTTGTTTCCGGCGTTTCCTCCGGCGGGCGGCGGTCACAGGTCTGCGCCAGGATCTCAAAGGAATTGTACATCACCGGCACGCCCACCGGCACTTCGACGTCCCGCACTTCGGCGGTGATCTTGTCGAGGCCGCGTACAACAGCGATGCGTGAGATGCCTTCGTCGTCGGGGATCGGCGCGGGCAGGTTTTCCGGCCCATCCACTTCGGCGTCGTAGATCGGTCCCGCGTCGATGGGCTGCATGAAGCGGTCCATCAAGTCTTCGTCGCTGAGGCTTTCGTTCGTCGGCGCGGGCGGCAGGTCGATGGAGTCGCCGAACTGTTCGTCCTCATCCGCCGCGTTGTTCAGGCGAATGTCGGGCGCGGTCGCGGCCGGGTCATCTTCCTGCACCTCGGCGTCGGCGTCGGTATCCGTCGTGGGCGGGTCGAGCGGAATGGTGATCACTTGCTGCGCCAGTGCCGCGCCCGCAAGAGCCATTGCCAGTCCAACAATCAGAAATACGCGTGCCACACGAGGTCCCCGGGGTTTTGCCCTGTCCGCCACGAAACCAAGGGATCATGGCAAGGGTATGGCGGCGAGATTACTCGTCGCCGCCGTTGTTGCCGCCACCGAACATGGCGCGCTGGATCAGCCCGATAATGTCGATAGAGCCTTGGGTGTGAACGATCTCATCGCCGTCGGCGAGCATGTTCTCGAAATCACCGCCCACCTGAATCTGCAGAAAGCTGCCGCCAAGCAGTCCTTCCTGCGCGATGCGGATGGAGCTGTCTTCGGGCAGCTCGACGCTGTTCTCGACCGTGAAGTTGACCGTCGCCGTATAGGTGAGCGGGTCCAGCTCGGTGCTCGTGACCGTGCCCACCTTGATGCCGGCGATGCGCACGTCGGTGCCCGCCGATACGCCGGTGGCATTGTCGAGGCGCGCGCTAAGCGCATAGCCCGGCCCCGCCGCCTGTTCCGTTTGGCCATAGGCGAACCAGAGAAAGACAGCGGCGACAATAACCACTAGCGCGCCGATGATGGTTTCAACCATTTGGTTTTTCATGGGAGCCCCTTCCTCTGTTTGATCTTGTTAGTTTGCGCCTGCTTCGTCCGGTGTCCAGGCTTCATAATCGCCGGTCGCCGGGGCGCGAATGCCCTCGCCCGCCAATGAACCCTTGGGTACATAGGCGCGCGGTGTGCCGGTCCAATTGGGTTCAGCGGCCTGTTCCCAAGGCTTGGGTGCAATCGGGGTTTCACTGGGGGGTGTCGGGACCGTGTGATGCAGCCAGGCATTCCATTCCGGCGGCACCTTCGAGGCTTCGGCGAGGCCGTTATAGACCACCCAGCGCCGGGCCTTCATGCCCTTGCGCGCGCGGTTTTCCAAAAAATACCGATTGCCGAAGTCATCCTTGGCCACGAATTTGCCGTGACGCCAGATGGTCCAACGCGTGCCCAAAGTGGCACCGTTCCACCAGGTGAAGATCGCCCGAAATAGGTTCAACACGTCCAAATTTCCCTGTTTTGGCGAAGGGGCCCGAGTCGCCCCGCCCCTTCGGATTCGGCGGGACTATTACACCGGCCCCGGCCCCAGTCTAGGCCTTCCTCCGCCCCTTGGGGGCCCGGCAAAACAGCTTTGTGACGAATCGAAAGTGTGCATCGATTTAGCGGGGGTGCCCTACCGTCACAGATGCCGATGCGGACGCGGCAAAGTGCCTCTCGCGACCTCCAAATGGGTGACAAAAATAGTGTCGGTCGGACCCCGCGAGGGGGCCTGCCCAAAAAACTATATCTAGGGGGCCCCTATATCTAGTGCCCCAAGACCTGTTCTGAACGAGCGGCCCTAAGTCATTGACTCAACGGCATTTTCAAGGACGTCACAAAATCTATATGTAGTGGGCCACCAAAAAAATGACACAAAATGTATTGCATCCCCCGATTATTCGGCATAGCGTTTGTGTCCGCTTTGGGGAGGCCGCTACACGCGGCGCCGCAACCAAAAATAACGGTGTTGGACCGACCGCAGGGAGAAAAATATAGCCCCTGTGGACAGGAAAGCTGTGTCCGGAAATATAATTCGGACTGGTGGGGCTTCACGGGGCGGACGTAGGATTGAATTGAGACGTAAGACCGAGGGGCCATCTAATGCGTATCGAACGCCGTTTTACCACTGAAGGTAAATCTCCTTACGACGGAATCGAATTCCGTACCGCCACGAGTGAAATTCGAAATCCGGACGGCTCGGTCGTCTTCCATCTCGACGGCGTGGAAGTGCCCAAGAAATGGAGCCAGGTGGCCTGCGATATCCTGGCGCAAAAGTATTTCCGTAAAGCCGGTGTCCCCTCCTCGCTCCGCCGGGTAGATGAGCCGGGCGTTCCTGAATGGCTGCAACGCCACGAGGCCGACGCGGACGCCGATGAGCTTGAGTATGACTCCGAGCGCAGCTCCAAACAGGTCTTCGACCGCCTGGCCGGGACCTGGACCTATTGGGGCTGGAAGGGCCGTTACTTCGATACCGAAGGGGATGCCGAAGCCTTCTACGACGAAATGCGCTACATGCTGGCGACGCAAAAGGCGGCGCCGAATTCTCCGCAGTGGTTCAACACCGGCCTTCACTGGGCTTACGGCATCGATGGGCCGAGCCAGGGCCACTACTATGTGAACTATCTGACCGGCAAGCTGGAAAAATCCAAAACCTCTTATGAGCACCCGCAGCCGCACGCCTGCTTCATCCAGGGCATTTCCGATGACCTGGTGAACGAAGGCGGCATCATGGACCTTTGGGTGCGTGAAGCGCGGCTGTTCAAATATGGCTCGGGCACGGGGTCAAACTTTTCGAACCTGCGCGGCGAGAACGAACCTCTTTCCGGCGGCGGCAAGTCCTCCGGCCTCATGAGCTTCCTGAAGATCGGCGACCGCGCGGCGGGCGCGATCAAGTCCGGCGGCACCACGCGCCGCGCGGCAAAGATGGTGGTGGTCGATATCGATCACCCCGATATTGAGCTTTTCATTGACTGGAAAGTGAAAGAAGAACAGAAGGTCGCCGCGCTGGTGACCGGGTCCAAGGCGCTGGCCAAGCACCTGAAAGCTATCATGAAGGCTTGCGTGAACTGCGAAGCCGACAGCGACGACTGCTTCAACCCGAAAACCAACCCGGCCCTGAAACGGGAAATCAAAGCCGCCAAGGCCGTGCAGATCCCCGACAATTACATTCAGCGCGTCATCCAATTCGCGCGTCAGGGATTCAAGGACATCGACGTCCCCACCTACAACACCGATTGGGATTCTGAGGCCTATCTGACCGTCTCGGGGCAGAACTCGAACAACTCCGTGCGCGTGACGGATGATTTCCTCGCGGCGGTGGAAAAGGATCTCAATTGGGACCTGACCTTCCGCACCACGGGCGAAACCGCCAAGCAGATCAAGGCGCGCGACCTGTGGGAAAAGATCGGCTATGCCGCCTGGGCCTGCGCCGACCCCGGCATGCAGTACCACACCACCATCAACGACTGGCACACCTGCCCGGCGGGCGGCGATATCAAGGCGTCCAATCCGTGTTCGGAATATATGTTCCTGGATGACACCGCCTGTAACCTCGCCTCGCTGAACCTGATGGCGTTCCGCCGCGATGACCTCAGCTTCGACACCGAAGCTTTTGCTCACGCCGTGCGCCTGTGGACCATCGTTCTGGAAATCTCCGTGCTGATGGCGCAGTTCCCGTCCAAGGAAATCGCGCAGCTGTCTTACGACTACCGCACCCTGGGCCTGGGCTTTGCCAACATCGGCGGCCTGTTGATGGCGTCCGGTTTCTCTTATGACTCTGACGAGGGCCGCGCGCTCACCGGCGCTATTACCGCGCTGATGACGGGCCAGTCCTATGCGACCTCCGCCGAGATGGCGAAACAGCTGGGCGCCTTCGACAAATACTGGCTGAATGACGACAACATGCTGCGCGTCATTCGCAACCACCGCCGCGCGGCGTTCGGCGAGCACGAAGGCTATGAAGAGCTGCACACCAAACCGGTACCGCTCGACATCGCCAACTGCCCGCAAGATGACATCGTCCGCGCCGCGCAAGCGGCTTGGGATGACGCCCTCGCCGTCGGCAACGAGTTTGGGTTCCGCAACGCGCAAGTCTCGGTGATCGCGCCCACGGGCACCATCGGCCTTGTGATGGATTGCGACACCACCGGCATCGAGCCCGACTTCGCTCTCGTGAAGTTCAAAAAGCTCGCAGGCGGCGGTTACTTCAAGATCATCAACCGCACGGTGCCCGAGGCGCTCAAGAACCTCGGCTACAGCGATGACGAAATCAAAGGCATCATCGACTATGCGGTGGGCCACGGCACGCTGGACGGATCGCCGGGCGTCAACGCCGAAGCGCTGAAGGCCAAGGGCTTTACCGATGAAAAGATCGCCGCGATTGAAGGCGCTCTCGCCACGGCGTTCGACATCCGCTTTGCCTTCAACAAATTCTCGCTGGGCGAAGAGTTTTGCGTGAACACGCTGGGTCTCGACAGCGAGGCGCTGAACGATTTCGAATTCGACATGCTGGAGGCCCTGGGCTTTTCCAAGAAAGACATCGAGATTGCCAACCTGCACATTTGCGGCGCGATGACGCTCGAAGGCGCGCCGGGCCTCAAGGATGAGCACCTGCCCGTCTTTGATTGCGCGAACCCCTGCGGCCGCATCGGCAAACGTTATCTGTCGGTGGAAAGCCACATCCGCATGATGGCAGCGAGCCAGCCATTTATCTCCGGTGCGATTTCCAAGACCATCAACATGCCGAATGATGCGACGGTCGAGGATTGCCAGGAAGCCTACATGCTGTCGTGGAAGCTTGGCATCAAAGCCAACGCGCTCTATCGCGATGGCTCCAAGCTCAGCCAGCCGCTTTCTTCGCAACTCTTGGAAGACGTAGAGGAAGACACCGCGGCGGAAGACGTGGTCGGCGCGGACGTGCCCGCCACTGAACGTGCCAAGGTGGTCACCAAGACGATCATCAAGGAAGTCATGCGCCGCACGAAAGAACGCGAACGCATGCCCCACCGCCGCAAGGGCTATACGCAAAAAGCCATCGTAGGCGGGCACAAAGTCTATTTGCGCACCGGCGAATACGACAATGGCGAGATCGGCGAGATCTTCATCGACATGCACAAGGAAGGCGCCGCTTTCCGATCGATGATGAACAACTTCGCCATCGCGGTCAGCCTGGGCCTGCAATACGGCGTGCCGCTGGAAGAATACGTCGACGCCTTTACCTTCACCCGGTTTGAACCGGCGGGCATGGTGCAAGGCAACGACGCGATCAAGAACGCCACGTCGATCCTCGACTATGTGTTCCGGGAGTTGGCGGTTAGCTATCTCGGCCGTCACGACCTCGCCCACGTGCCCCCGGGCGCGGAGGATGACCAGCTCGGCGGCGGCGCGGACGAAGACCGCCCCACCCAGCGTCAGGTGGAAATGCCCATCGAACAAGTGGCGAGCACCGGCTACATGCGGCAGGCCTCGGCCGGTCGTTTGATCCGCCTAGCCTCGGCGCAACCCGCCGAAACGGTTTCCACCGCCAGCGAAGCCCTGGCCGCCATGGCGGAGGACACGGTGCCTGCGACCATGGAAGTGCGGGAAACCACTGTGCATGCGGAAACCACGGCCCTGGGCGCGGAGCTCGACGTCATCGACCGTGAAACCTCCATGCCCATGAGCGACGAAGCGCAACGGATCATGGAAGCGCGCATCAAGGGCTATGAGGGCGACCCCTGCACCACCTGCGGTCACATGACCCTGGTGCGCAACGGGACGTGCTTGAAGTGCGATACCTGCGGCTCGACGACCGGCTGCAGCTAAGAATCAAGTTTTGAGAGGCCTTCGGGAACGAGGGCCAACCAAAGCGGTGGGGCGAGCTTCGGCTCGCCCCTTTTTTGTGTGGATGAGAGGCCCTTACGCCTTTTCCGGCGGGGGCACCATGCGGATGAACAGCTCCCGCAGGTGATGGACTTCGGCTTCGCCGGGGGCGCCCATCATCAGGTCTTCGGCCTGTTGGTTCATCGGGAACATGGTCACTTCGCGCAGGTTCTCTTCGCCCGCAAGCAGCATGACGATGCGGTCGATGCCCGGGGCGATGCCGCCGTGCGGGGGCGCGCCATATTTGAACGCATTGATCATGCCGCGGAATTTGTCGTCGACGACGGACTTGTCATAGCCCGCAATCTCAAACGCCTTGTACATGATTTCCGGACGGTGGTTCCGGATCGCACCGGAGGAAAGCTCGATGCCGTTGCAGACGATGTCGTACTGATAGGCAAGGATGTCGAGCGGGTCTTTGGTTTCCAACGCTTCCATCTCGCCCTGCGGCATCGAGAATGGGTTGTGGGAAAAGTCGATCTTCCCTTCCTTCTCATCGAACTCGAACATGGGATAGTCGACGATCCAGCAGAAGCGGAAAACATCTTTTTCCACGAGGTCCAGTTCCTCACCCACACGCACCCGGGCGCGTGACGCAAAGTCGTGGAAGGACTTGGGCTGACCGGCGACAAAAAACACCGCGTCGCCGTCCTTGAGACCCAATTGATCGCGCAGCGCGGCGGTGCGTTCCTCGCCGATGTTTTTGGCAACGGGCCCTGCCCCTTCGCCGTCGCGGAAGAAGATGTAGCCAAGACCCGGCTGGCCTTCCTTTTGTGCCCAGCCGTTCATGCGGTCACAGAAGGCGCGGCTGCCGCCCGTCGGTGCGGGGATCGCCCAAACTTGCGCCTTGCCGTCTTTTTCCAGGATGTTGGCGAAGACCTTGAAGCCCGAATCGCGGAAGGTCTCGCTTACATCAGACATTTCGATCGGAATGCGCAGGTCCGGCTTGTCGCAGCCGTATTTGCGAAGCGATTCCGCATAAGGAATACGCGGGAACTTGTCGTCGGAAACGCGCGTGTCGCCCGCGAACTCCTTGAACAGTCCGTGCAGCACCGGCTCGATGGCTTCAAACACGTCTTCTTGCGTTACGAAGCTCATTTCCAGGTCGAGCTGATAGAACTCACCCGGTGAGCGGTCGGCGCGCGCGTCTTCGTCGCGGAAGCACGGCGCGATCTGGAAGTAACGGTCAAAGCCCGAGACCATGATCAGCTGTTTGAACTGCTGCGGCGCCTGGGGCAGCGCATAGAATTTGTTCGGGTGCAGGCGCGAGGGTACCAGAAAATCGCGCGCGCCCTCGGGGCTCGAGGCCGTCAGGATCGGCGTTTGATACTCGGTAAAGCCTTGCGCCACCATGCGATTGCGGATCGAGGTGATGATCTGGCTCCGCAGCACGATGTTCCGGTGAATCCGGTCTCGGCGCAGGTCGAGAAAACGATAGCGCAGGCGCGTGTCTTCGGGATAGTCGGACTCGCCAAAGACCGGCAGGGGCAGTTCCTCGGCCGCCGACAGCAGCACATAGGAATCGATGCGCACTTCCACCTCGCCCGTGGGCAGGTCCTTGTTCACCGTCTCGTCGGAACGGGCGACCACCTTGCCGCCCAGGGTCACGACGCTTTCAGCGCGCAGGCGCTCCAGCTCGGCAAAGATCGCGTTATCCGGCTCGATGACGCATTGGGTCAGGCCGTAGTGATCGCGCAAATCGATGAAAAGCAGCCCCCCATGGTCACGCTGACGGTGAATCCAGCCCGACAGGCGGACTTCGGTGCCAACGTCGCTCTTTCTGAGCGCGCCACAGGTATGGGTCCGGTACTGATGCATTGCCTTAAGGTCCCCGGGATTTCAGTGGTTTTCGCGTAGGGCCAGGGCCCCGGCGAAGCGGGCGCAAAGGCACACGGGTTGCCCCCTTTTGTCAAGGCCATGGGCCCCCTCTGGCGGTCCCGCCCCCTTGCCAGAACCCAGAATCTGGGGCGAGCCTCAATCAATGGCGACAAAGCGGACGAACCGCGCTATAGGGAGCCCATGCAGATTGTTACAGAGACCCGGGACCTGGCCAAGCTGACTAAGGCCCTCGCCCGGGACGCGTATGTCACCGTCGATACCGAGTTCATCCGGGATGCCACCTATTGGCCCCGGCTGTGCCTGATCCAGATTGCCGGCGCGAGCGAAGAAGCCATTATTGACCCCCTCGCCAAGGGGCTGGACCTAGCGCCCTTTTTTGAGCTCATGGCCAATGAAAACGTCATCAAGGTCTTTCACGCAGCGCGGCAGGACCTTGAGATCTTTTTCCATGAGACCGGCAACCTACCCACGCCCCTCTTCGATACCCAGATCGCGGCCATGGTCTGCGGCTTTGGCGATCAGGTGGGCTATGAGACTTTGGTGCGGAAGGTCCTGGACCAAAGCTTGGACAAATCCTCGCGCTTTACCGATTGGTCGCGGCGGCCCCTGTCTGACAAGCAACTGAATTATGCCCTCGGCGATGTGACGCACCTGCGCCCCATCTACGAGACTCTGAGCAAGCAGGTGGAAGAAACGGGCCGGCATCATTGGTTGGCCGAAGAGCTTGCCGTGCTCACCAGCCCCGATACCTATAACCTCAGCCCCGAGGACGCCTGGAAACGGCTCAAGATTCGTTCCGGCAACAAACGTTATCTCGGCATCCTGATGGAAGTAGCCGCCTGGCGCGAACGCGAGGCCCAATCCCGCGACGTGCCCCGCAACCGCATCCTGAAAGACGACGCGCTGATGGAAATCGCGGCCCATGGGCCCAAGTCGGTTGAGGACCTTGGCAACTTGCGCGGCGTGCCCAACGGTTTTGGCCGCTCATCCGCGGGCAAGACGTTGATCGAGGCGGTGAAGGCGGGGCTTGAGCGCGACCCCAAATCCCTGCCCAAAGTGAAGCGGAATGAGCCCACCCCCAACGGCATTGGCCCGCTGGTGGAATTGTTCAAAGTGCTGCTGAAAGCCAAGTCCGAGGAACACGAGGTCGCCCCGCGCATGATCGCGACAGTTTCAGACCTCGAAAAAATCGCCGCAGATGACAACGCCGACGTTTCGGCGCTCAAGGGCTGGCGACGGGAAATCTTTGGCATCGCCGCGTTGGAACTCAAACACGGCTTGATGGCGATCGGTATCCGCAAGGGCCGGGTAACGTTGCTGCCGCTCGACGGCAAGTCCGACAAAGCCGCGGCCGAGTAGGCTCTATTCAAATTCGAATTTGGCTTCGAGGCCCAAGGCATCGGCCAGGGCCTGGAACCGCTTTTCGACGATCTCGCCCGCCAGGCGGCCCTGCGACTTGTCAAAGCTCAGCACAAGAACCTTTTTCTTTATCTTCAGGGCGCTGTGCGGCAGAAGCCCAACCACCGAACCGGAAATACGGTAGGCAAGCCGCAAGGCGAGCCCCACAATTTGCGCCTTGCTGATGAAGTCATCTTCCAACAGGCGCCGCGCGGGCTTGTAGGGACCACCCTGTGTATTCGCCCCATATCGCGTTGCGACCGCAAGCGCAAGAAAAGCGCGCGCCTGATGGGTCAGCCCCGCAACGGGAAGCCCCAGCGCCCGCTCGAAGGCGCGTTCGGCGCGATAGTCGGGATGATCGCGCCAGCCAATGTCGGACAGATAGCAAACCACTTGCTCAAAACGTTTCAGATCGCTGGGCCACCCCTCAAACACCGGGGCGATCCACTCAAGGAGCTCCGGCGCAAGCCCGGGCGACCGCGCCAGTTGCACATTGAGGTCAGCCGCCGCGGAAAGCAGTGGATCATTTGCCCGCTCCTGCAATGCCAATGCCTCGAACAATACACCTTCACGCACGCCGTAAACCGAGGTCACCACGCTACCCACGCCCGTCACTTTGATGAGCCGCTCGAGCACCGCCGCGGCATAGGGCATGGCATCCACACGGCGCGAGGACAGCCCCTTTGTCTGACGCAATGACTGGGCGCTCATTTGTTTCAGTATGGTAGCGAGGCCACGCGCCTTGTCGGCGGACATGGAATAGTTCTGCAAAATGCGGATCGGGTGATCGTCCTGTTCCATCATGACGGATGAAAAGTTCCGCCACGCGCCGCCCACCAAATAGAGCGTCCGCCCCTTGAAACTGTTGAGCCATTCAGCCTTGGCCAGCTCCTTTGCCGCGATATCCTGGGCCGATTTGATCTTGCCACCCGAAGCATCCATCAGGCGCAAGGGACCCAGCGGGAACGTCGCGCCGTTACCCAACGCGCCGCCCTTTACCTCCATCAGTTCCAGACTGCCGCCCCCAAGATCGCCGACAATTCCATCGGCGTCGGGAATACCGAAGATGACGCCATGACCGGCGAGGCGCGCTTCTTCCTCCCCCGTCAGCACGTGGATCGGCGCGCCCACCGCGCGTTCGGCTTTGGCGGCGAAGGCCTCGCCATTCTTTGCGTCGCGCACGGCGGCGGTGGCCACTACTTTTAGTTCAGGAACATGCATGCCGTCGGCAAGGGTGCGGAAGCGCGCGAGCGCCTGTAACGCGCGGGCCGTGCCGTCTTCATTCAACTTGCCGCTTGTCACCATGCCGCGCCCAATGCCGCAGACGACCTTTTCATTGAACAGCGGCCAGGGATTGCGCGTCAGGCGTTCAAAGATAACAAGACGAATGGAGTTTGATCCGATGTCCACCACGCCAAAGGGCATAGCGTCGGCCATCGCGGAGGGTGAGACGCGTCCCGCCCCCTCGCTCATCGGCCCTTGAAGGTTTCGGCAACGGCAGGCGGCGGATCATATTTGATCGCGCGGCCCCGGCCCGAAAGGCTTGGGTTGTTCATGAAATAGGTGTGCGCATTGAACCGCGCTTCGCCCTCGCGCGGCCGCACGCGGGTGTAGCTTCCGTCGGTCTGCAAGACCCAGCTTTGCTCATTGTCTTTCAGGTTCGCCACCATGATCTGATGCATCACCTGACGGTGTACCGTGGGATTCTGGATCGGAACAAGGGTTTCCACCCGGCGGTCCAGATTGCGCGGCATCCAGTCAGCGGACGAAATATAGACCACTGCGTCATCGCTCGGCAGGCCATACCCATTGCCGAAACAGACAATGCGCGAATGTTCCAGAAACCGGCCCACGATGCTCTTGACCCGGATGTTTTCCGAAAGGCCCGGCACTCCAGGGCGCAGGCAACAAATGCCGCGAATGATCAGCTCGATCTGCACCCCGGCCTGGCTGGCGTTATAGAGCGCATCAATCACCACCGGGTCCACCAGAGAGTTGAGCTTGGCCCAGATTTGCGCAGGCTTGCCGGCCCGCGCATGGCCAATCTCTTCGTCGATGTGGTGGAGCAAGCGCGAGCGCAAGGAAACGGGTGAGACAGCTATCGCTTCCAGATCGCGTGGTTCCGCCCCGCCCGTGATGAAATTGAAAATGCGCGCGGCGTCTTTCGCGAGCACCGGGTCGTCACTAAAGAGCGACAGGTCCGTATAAATCTTTGCCGTGATCGGGTGATAGTTGCCGGTGCCGAAGTGCACATAGGTGCGCAGGTGTCCGTTTTCCCGCCGCACAATCAGGCTGATCTTGGCGTGGGTCTTCAGCTCGATGAAGCCATAGACGACTTGCACCCCTGCGCGTTCCATATCGCGCGCCCACTTGATGTTGGCTTCTTCGTCAAAGCGCGCTTTGAGCTCGACCAGCGCGGTGACGGACTTACCCGCCTCCGCGGCTTCAATCAGTGCGGCAACGATGGGCGAGTTTTTGGAGGTCCGGTAAAGCGTCTGTTTGATCGCCACCACATTGGGGTCGGCCGCGGCTTGGCGAATGAACTGCACCACAACGTCGAAACTTTCATACGGGTGGTGGACCACGAGGTCTTTTTCGCTGATCGCGGCAAAGCAATCGCCGCCGTGGTCGCGGATGCGTTCGGGAAAGCGCGCGTTAAACGGCGTGAACAACAGGTCGGGCCGGTCATCGGTAATAAGTTGCGAAAGATCGGCAACGCCCAGAATGCCGCTCACCGACACAAGGCTGCGCCCGGGGACTTCCATTTCGCGCGCCACGAATTTTTGCAGATCGCGCGGCATGTCGCCCGACACCTTGAGGCGGATCACCTCCCCACGGCGGCGGCGCTTGAGTGCGGTTTCATAGAAGCGCACGAGGTCTTCGGCTTCTTCTTCGATCTCAATATCGCTGTCCCGCAGGATGCGGAAGGCGCCCTTGGCGAGCACATCATAGCCGGGGAACAATTTGTCGAGAAAAAGCCCGAGAATGTTTTCAAGCGAGATGTAACGCACACGACCGTTGACGCGCTTCGCGCCCGGTTCCGGCACGCGCACAAACCGCGAGATCTGGCTCGGCACGGGCAGCAAGGCATTGAGCATGTGCCCGTCCTTGCGGCGGCGCAATTGCAGCGCCAGGGAAAAGCCCAGGTTCGGAATAAAGGGGAACGGGTGCGCCGGGTCGATGGCGAGCGGCGTCAGCACCGGAAAGACCTGTTCGAGGAAATAACTTTCCACCCAACGGCGGTCGACGTCGGTCAGTTCCTCGGCGCTCAGAACCGTGATGCCTTCTGCGCGCAGCTCTTCGCGCAGTTGTAGCCAGCGTTCCTGTTGTTCGGCCATTAGCGCGCTGGCGGCCTTGTTGATTTTTTCAAGCTGCTGGGTCGGGGTCAGACCTTCAGGCGACACCGCCTTGATGCCGGCCTTCACCTGCCCCATCAGGCCCGCCACGCGGACCATGTAAAACTCATCGAGGTTCGAGGCGGAGATCGACAAAAAGCGCAGGCGCTCGAATGCCGGGTGATTGGGGTTCTTGGCTTCTTCCAGAACGCGCCCGTTGAACGCCAGCCATGATAGCTCGCGGTTGATAAAGCGCTCCTTGCTGGTGAGCGTGATGGCGCGCGGATCGGCGCTCGCGCGCATGGGGACAGCCCCCTTGGCGGCGCGGTGCGGGTCGAGCGGTTCGATTTTCATCTGGTCAGACACAGCAAGGCTCTTTCATGGGCGGAGGAAACATGTCGCTTTTGTAACAGGTCCCCATCACCACTATATGACAGCCATCTTAACCGTTGGCTTATGCCCTGTCATTGGGCATCAGTGAGAATTCTCAAGGTCTTCAAGGACTTGCGCGGCCAAGGGGACCGAGGCGCGGCGCTGGGCCGCAAGGGTTTGCCGCCCGAAGGCCTGGGTCACCGCGTCGATCGCGCCATAGCTGCGCTCCATCCGGGCAAGCAGATACCGCATCACCGCAGGTTCCGCGTCGATCCCAAGGTCCGTGAAGCGCTTGATCAGGATCGCTTCCACCAGCCCGTCATCAGGGCCGCCAATCTCCACAACGGGAATGGCTTTGAGCCGCGAGGCAAGATCAGGCAGCGCCACTTTCCATTTCGCGGGGGCAGCGCGCGCGGTGATCAGGATCGATCCCTGTTCCTCCCGCGCGAGATTGAGCGTGTGAAACAGAACGTCTTCATCGAATGCTTCCTCATCGTGGCGGTCAATCCAAAGAGGCCGGTCAAGGCCGCCTTCGATATCGCTCGCCTGAAGCGCGGACAAGGCAATGGCCGCGCCTTGCGCCCGCTCGCACCACATCATGCCGAGGTGCGATTTGCCCGATGCCGCGGGCCCCGCAATGCAAACCGCCGGCGCGGGCCAGTCAGGCCATTGGTCGACCAGACGCGCAGCTGCTTCATTGCCGGGCGCGCGGGCAAAGGCGGAAGGCGAAAAATCGGCGGGACGGTCGAGATCGAGCGTGAATTGGGGGTGCTTCATGCGCGTTGCAGAGGATTAATCCTCCACCGGCTGCATGGTGCCGGGGCGGTCGCCCAGGCCGCGGTCGCGGCGGTCCTCAACCTCATCATCGCTCAGGGGCTCATCGAAAATGCCAAGCAGATCGTCCTGCGTCAGCACCGGCGCGTTCTGTTGCACGCGCGGCTGCACCGTCACGGTTTCTACCGGCGGCATCGCCCCAGAGGCGCGGTAGCTGCCATAGCCGCCGCCCGCGCCCGCCGCTTGGCCCGCATATGCAGGAAGCTCCCGTGTGTTGGCGTTCTTCACGCGCAGGTCCCAATAGCCGCGTGAACCCGATAGCGCCACGCCTGCCTGATCGAGCGTAATCATCAATTGTTGTGGCGAGCCCGCGAAGTCGATCGAAAGCTCCGCCCCGCGCGCTGACAAGGCATGGGTGTCAAAGCCGTCCACGGTGGCGGAATCTTCCAATCCGCTACGAATGACTTCCCATTGCTCGAGAGTGTCAAACAGAGCCGTCGCCTGTATCCGGTGAAGCGAGTCATAGGAGACAAGTGTGCGTGACTTCCAACGCTCCTGAAGTTCTCCCGACATTAGAGTGATGGCACGACCGGCAAGACCGTTGAGCGGTTCAATTTCTTCCGCTGCCGTTCCGCTGCGCGCGGGCGCTTCTCCTTCAACGGGCAGCACATAGGGACCGGCAACGCGCGTGTCGATCACCTGCCCCACGCCGCCTTCGGTGAGCTCGGTCATGCGGGCATAAAGCGTCGCCGTGCCGTCCACCGCCGGAACCAAAACCGCATGGGCCACATAGACCGTGCCGACATTGTACCGGTTGGCGAGGAACTGTAGGGCGTCCCAATTGCCCTGCACCACATCATCGGTAGTCACCACCGTGACGTCGGCCAAATCGCCAAGGGGCAGGATCATGGGCAGAAGCTCGTGGCTGAAATCATTGGCGTACCAGCCCGCGGCCCATTCGTTGCCTTCTTCCCAAAGCATCAGCGTCTCGGCCCCGCCGCTGCGGACCTCAAAAACCGGCAGCACCAGCGCGGGCGCGGCCTGACTTTCGGAAAAGGCGATGCCTTCGCTGCGCAACAGCGCCCGCACCCGGTCGCGGCGGAAGGAATAGGTGATATCCGCGAGATAGCGGTTCTGCTGCCCGGCGAGGGTCGAAAAGCGCTCGTGTTCCACCTCAAAACCGACCTGGAGGTCCAATAGCTCGTTCAGGCGCGGCCGAGGCAGATAGGGCCAGTCGCTGGAGGGGGTCAGGCGCTGCAACAGGATATGGAGCGCCTGGGCCCGGCCCTGGTCCTGGGCGATCAGGCGGGCTTCTTCTGCCGAGGGGGCCTCGGCCATTACGGGCACCTGGGAGACGGTAAAGACGTCCGCGGCGCCCTGAGGCGCCGTCTGCGCGCCCGCCGAAAGGGGGAAAAACGCCACCAAACCCAAGGCAAAACCTACAATTACTCTGATCATGTCCCTCGACTTTCCATCGGCCCCCGCGCGCCCAAATGCAGATGAGGCCCGGCGCACTATAACGGGGCGATCTGGGCGGCAAAAGGGCGGAAACTGCCCTTCCGCCCCCTGCCGGATTGCGTGGGGGGACGCGATGGCTTATGCGTGTCGCCAAATCGCGACACAGGGGATTCGAGTGACCTCTAAATCCGGGAAAAATGGCCTGACCTATGCCGATGCGGGCGTCGATATCGACGCCGGGAACGAGCTCGTTCAGCGCATCAAGCCCATGGCAAAGTCCACTTCGCGGCCCGGCTCTGATAGCGACCTGGGCGGCTTTGGCGGGCTTTTTGACCTGAAGGCCGCCGGTTTCAAGGACCCAGTGCTTGTCGCCGCCACCGACGGGGTGGGCACAAAGCTGAAGATCGCCATCGACACCGGCAACGTGGCGACTGTGGGCATCGACCTTGTGGCCATGTGCGTGAACGACCTGATCGTTCAGGGCGCCGAGCCGCTTATGTTCCTCGACTATTTCGCGACCGGCCATCTGGACGTTGATCACGCGGCACAAGTTGTTGACGGCATTGCCGAGGGCTGCCGTCAGGCGGGCTGCGCGCTCATCGGCGGGGAGACGGCGGAGATGCCGGGCCTTTATGCCAAGGGTGACTTTGACCTCGCCGGGTTTGCCGTAGGCGCGGCGGAACGGGACGCGCTGCTGCCCGCGAACGATATCGAGCCGGGCGATGTGCTGATCGGTCTTCCCTCCACTGGCGTTCACTCGAACGGCTTCAGCCTTGTGCGCAAAGTTGTCGAAGCGGAAGGCCTTAACTGGGATGCGCCCGCGCCCTTCGCTGAAGGACAAACACTTGGTGAAGCCTTTCTCACGCCCACCAAGATTTATGTGAAAGAGACGCTGCCGCTGATCCAGGCGGGGCTGATCAAGGCGCTGTGTCATATTACCGGCGGGGGTTTGCCTGAAAACCTGCCGCGCATTTTGCCCGAAGGCGTTGGCGCAAAGATCCACGCCAAGTCATGGGAGCGCCCTGCCGTCTTCGATTGGCTGCAAAAGGCGGGCGGCATCGACGACTTTGAAATGCTGCGTACCTTCAACTGCGGCATCGGCATGGTGCTGGTGGTCAGCGCCGAAGAAGCAACAAAGCTCGACCTGCCCGGCGCCACATGGATTGGCGAGCTGACCGCCGACGCCGGCAGCAAGGTGGTCTTTGAATGAGCGGGCGCATGAAAGTCGGTGCGCTCATCTCCGGCCGCGGCACCAACTTGCAGGCATTGATCGACGCCGCCAAAGACCCTGCCTACCCCGCTGAGATTGTTGTGGTGATTTCCAACCGCCCCGGCGCGCAAGGGCTGGAACGCGCGGCACAAGCGGGCATCCCCGCCGTCACCATCGATCATAAGGCCTATGAGAGCCGCGAGGCCTTTGAAGCCGAAGTGCAGAAAGCACTGGGAGCCCACAACGTCGAACTCGTCACCCTCGCCGGGTTCATGCGCGTGCTCACGAACTCCTTTATCGAGCGCTGGCCGAACAAGATCGTCAACATCCATCCCTCCCTGCTGCCGAGCTTTCCGGGTGTGCATGTACACGAACAAGCATTGGAAGCAGGCGTGAAGGTTTCGGGCTGCACTGTGCACTTTGTCGTGCCGGAAGTGGACGCCGGGCCCATCATCGGTCAGGCCGTCGTGCCATTGCGCGATGACGACACGCCCGACGCCCTTGCCACGCGCATCCTCAATGCCGAGCACAAGCTCTATCCCACATGCCTTCGCCTGATCGCGGAAGGCCGTGTGCGCATAGAAAAAGGGCGGACGCTTGTGGACGCCCGCCCCTCGGAATTCGAAGTGATCAGTCCGAGTTCCTAGAGTTCTATTGCAGAAGCAAGCTCGGCAACGATGTCGGCGGCGGGACGAATATCTCGCACGCTCTCGACACCCGTTCCCGCATACATGACCGCGGCTTCAAATTCGCCGCTCATGCCGCGCTTGGGCGCCATGGCGTGATAGCGCGGCAGGCCCTCGCCATTTGAAAATGTCATGACGATGTCGCCTTCGCCGGGGCGCTGGCCGCTTTCGGGACAGCCCGCCGCTTCCCACATGTCATAGGTCGAGTTTCGCAACGCGCGGAGCGGCGCATCGGGCCAGCCGATGTCGAAAACCTTGGTCCGTACCGTTGCGTTGGCACCCGCATTGATCAGCGCCTGTTTGTAGGCGTCATGGGCATCGGCCTCATCGCTTGCCACAAAGCGCGTGCCGCAAAGGGCGCCCGCCGCCCCCGCCGCAACCACGCGGGCAACATCGCCCGATGTCGACAGGCCGCCCGCCGCGATCACCGGAACGGCGCCCGCGAGGTCAAGCACGGTCGAGAGCAACTCATCGCGCGGGGTTTCGCTCAGCACGTGACCGCCCGCTTCAACCCCTTGTGCGATCAAAGCCGCCGCCCCGGCATCAAGTGCGGCCTTCGCTGCGTCAGCATCGTCAACGGTGACAATCAATGTGGCATTCGCCGCGCGGACCGCCGCGGCAGAGGGGCCCGGGTCCCCCCAAAAAAGATGGATGATGGGGGCGCCTGAGCCCGCCGCCATGGCGATGTGGTCGAGCTGCTTGAAATCAGAGCGCAGGTTCACACCAAACGGTCCATCGGTGAGCGCCCGTGTTTCCGCGATCATCGATTGCGCGTCAGCAACCGACCTGCCCCACACCGGCAACATGCCAAGACCGCCCGCATTTGCCACCGCAGCCACGAGCGCCGGGCCCGAGGTGCCGCTCATGGGGCCCTGAATGAGGGGCGCCTTGGTGCCGAAGGTTTCGACAAAGACTGATGAAGGCGAATTGTTCACGGCTCTATTCCTCTCGGCAGCTACAGATCGGCAGGATGCGGCGCGATTCAAGAGCCGAGCCTGTGACGACCATCAACCTACATAGACAAAAGGCGGATGCCTTTCAGCACCCGCCCTTCGCAAAGTTGGTCATCCAAGTCCGGCTAACTAGCCGACAATCTCATCATCATTGAAGAAGAATGCGATTTCGTCTTTCGCAGTCGCGGGGCCGTCGGAGCCGTGCACGGAGTTGCGCTCGATGTTTTCGGCGAACTCGGCGCGGATGGTACCCGCGGCGGCTTCTTCGGGGTTCGTCGCGCCCATGACTTCGCGGTTCTTGGCAATCGCGTTTTCGCCTTCGAGAACCTGCACGACCACCGGGCCGGAGGTCATGAATTTCACCAGGTCACCATAGAACGGGCGTTCCTTGTGGACGGCATAAAAGCCTTTCGCCTGATCCTCGGTCATCTGGATGCGCTTCGAAGCCACCACGCGGAGGCCGGCGTCTTCCAGCTTGGCGATGATTTTGCCGGTAAGGTTCCGCGCCGTGGCGTCGGGCTTGATAATCGAAAAAGTGCGTTCGAGGGCCATTTGGTGCCTCTCCCTTGGCTGAATTGGAATGGGTGTCGAATCTCGGGCCGGGGTATAGCGGGGCCCGCCGCCCTCCGCAAGTGGGGCCCCGTCGCGCGGCAAGTGGCGCGCGGCGAAACCCTGTGATAGACACCGCCCTCACTTTTGGATCAGGGCCATGCTGCACATTAACGACATCACCTATCGCATTGGGGACCGGGTGCTTTTTCAAGGCGCCACGGCCGCCATCAATGCGGGCCACAAGGTGGGGTTTGTGGGCAAGAACGGGGCCGGAAAGTCCACCCTGCTCAAGATGATCCTGGGGGAGCTGGGGTCCGAAACCGGCTCCATTTCCATGCCGAGCCGGACCCGCGTGGGGAGCGTGGCCCAGGAGGCGCCGGGCACGGAGATAAGCCTGCTCGACACGGTGCTGGAGGCCGATACCGAACGCAACGATCTGCTGATACGCGCAGAGACGGAAACCGACCCCCATGAGATCGCAGAGATCCAGACCCGGCTCGCCGATATCGACGCTCATTCGGCCCCTGCCCGCGCCGCGACCATTCTCGCTGGCCTCGGTTTTGATGAAGAAGCCCAAAAACGGCCGTGCTCGGAATTTTCCGGCGGCTGGCGCATGCGCGTGGCCCTGGCCGCGGTTCTGTTCGCCGAGCCGGACTTGCTGCTGCTCGATGAGCCGACCAACTATCTCGACCTTGAAGGGACCCTGTGGCTGGAGAGTTATCTCAAGGCCTATCCCTATACGGTGCTGCTGGTCAGTCACGACCGCGATTTGCTCAACAAAGTGGTCGACCACATCCTGCACCTCGAGAACGAAAAGCTGACGCTTTACACGGGCGGTTATGACCAGTTCGAAGCAACGCGCCGCGCGCGGCTGGAACTGCAAATGGCCATGAAGAAAAAGCAAGAGGCTGAACGTCGGCACCTGGAAAGCTTCGTGGACCGCTTCCGCTACAAGGCCTCAAAGGCGCGCCAGGCGCAAAGCCGCGTCAAGATGCTGGAAAAGATGCAGCCCATCGCCGCCGTGATGGAAAGCCGCATCATACCGTTCAAGTTTCCGCAGCCCGAGCGGCTCTCGCCCCCCATCATCACCATGGAAGGCGTGAGCGTGGGCTACGAGCCCGGCAAGCCGATCCTGAAAGACATTGACCTGCGCATCGATCAGGACGACGTGATTGCCTTGCTAGGTGCGAACGGCAACGGCAAGTCCACCTTCGCCAAGCTTCTGTCCGACCGCCTGAAGGCCGAGACGGGCCGCGTGCGCCGCTCGCCCACGCTGAAGATCGGTTATTTCGCGCAACATCAGCTTGATGAACTGAACGAGGCGTGGACACCCTATCAATATTACGAAGACCTGTTGCCCGACAAAACCGAGGCTCAGCGGCGTTCCCAATTGGGCGCGGTTGGATTCGGCAAGGAAAAGTCCGACACAAAGATCGAGAACCTGTCGGGGGGCGAAAAGGCGCGCCTGCTCATGGCGCTTGCCGTTTTTCACAAGCCGCACATGCTGATTTTGGATGAGCCCACCAACCACCTCGACGTGGATAGCCGCGAGGCGCTGGTGCAGGCCATCAACGATTATGAAGGCGCGGTGCTGCTCATCAGCCACGACCGGCACTTGATCTCCCTCTGCGCCGATCGGCTGTGGCTTGTTGAAAACAGTGGCGTGCACAGCTTCGACGGCGACATCGATGATTATCGCGAACACCTGCTCGCGCTGCGGCGCGGCTCGCGCAACCAGAAACGCCGTGCGGGCGATGACAGCCGCGCGGACGCGCGCCGCGACAAGGCGGCCCGGCGCGAGGAGCTGCAACCCCTCAAGGACGAGATCGCCAAATGGGAAGGCGCCATTGAAAAACTCAACGGCCAGATTGAAAAAATCGATGCCGCCCTCGCCGATCAGATCACCTATGCGGGGCCGCCGGAACGCGCACGAAAGCTTAACCAGAAGCGTGCTGAGATCGTGAAAATGATTGAAGGGGCGGAACGCCGCTGGTTAACTGCGACAGACGCCTATGAAGAGGCCCTGAAGACCTGAAAGCGAGCTGGCATGGCGCATGACAAACACGCGGGCGATACGCCCAATCACCTGCCCCGGCTGACGAAGCAGCAATACAAAAATCAGCTCTACAAGGTGCAAGTGGAGCTCGTGCACATGCAGCGCGACCTCATCAACACCGGCGCGCGAGTTGCCGTGATTGTGGAGGGGCGCGACGGCGCGGGCAAGGACGGGTTCATCAAGCGCCTTGTGGAACACATGGCCCCGCGCGAAACCCGCGTGGTGGCGCTGGGCAAACCCAACACGCGGGATGAGACGAGCTGGTATTTTCAGCGCTACGTGCCGCACCTGCCCGCGGCGGGCGAATTCGTCGTCTTCAACCGGTCCTGGTACAACCGCGCCGGTGTCGAGAAGGTCATGGGTTTTTGCACCAATGCGCAGTATCAGGAATTTCTCGACGTGGTGCCGACGTTCGAGCAATTGCTCGTCCGCTCCGGCATTCAACTGCTCAAATATTTCCTGGATATTTCAAAACCTGAACAGGCTGAGCGCCTGGGCGCGCGCAAAAAAGATCCGCTCAAGCAGTGGAAGAACAGTCCTATCGACGCCAAGGCCATCGAACTGTGGGATGCCTATTCCGAGGCGCGAAACGTGATGTTGGAACGCACGACCCATGCCATGGCGCCCTGGCATGTGGTGCGCGCGGACGACAAAAAAACGACGCGCGTTGAAGTCATCAAGGACATTCTTTCGCGCATCGATTATCCGGACAAGGACGAGGACCTATGCAGCCCCGACCCGCGCGTAGTCTTTCCCTTTGATACGGAGTTTCTGACGCGCAAATGGATCGCGCCGTAAAATCTGCACCTATTCAGAAACTCTACCGCACGCTTCCTCGTTGCCCAAAAAGCATGCCTGATTGAAAGCAGTGCGGGCGGCCCGGACATTCCGCGCCGTGTACTCACCAGCCTCAAAGATTTCACCTCGCGTCAGGCAAGCTTCGGCAATGTCCTGCGCGCAAGCATCTGAAATCGCTTCCAGCGCATTCTGAGTGTTTTGCTCCCCGCCAATCCCCTCCAGTTGCATGACGGCAAGGTAGTAACAGGCGCTCTGTGACCTGACGCACAATTCGGAGTAGATTTGCCTCAACGCCGCTGGATCGCTCTCAAAAGCATATCCGTCTGTGTAAATAAGGCCCAGTTCGCGACATGCTTCCGATTCATTGAGTTCGCACCCACTGCGAAAGGACGCCTCGGCCAAGTCGTAGTCGATCTCACCATTCATGCCGTAGGCATCGTATCGCCCAGTATCCAAGCACCCTCGCGCGTCGCCCAAGTCACAAGATCTTCGGAACAATCTATAGGCTTCCTCAATGTCTATCGGCACGCCTGAGCCACCCCAGTACAAGGACCCCAGGCCATAGCATCCTATTCCGGAGTCTAGATCACAGCCCTGTCGCAAAAAGATAGCTGATCGCTCCAGGTCCTGTGTGCCCAAATACTCACCAAAATACATCTGGCCCAGGTTCGAACACGCATCGCCGACCCTGCCTTCGCACGCGGCACGCAAGAAACGGGCGGACTGTTCATAGTCTTGAATGCCCAAAGAGCCATAGAAGTAGTGCCATCCCAGCGCGTAGCATTGGTCTGCCAATCCAAGCTCGCATGAGCGCTCTAATGATGTTCTTTCTACGGAAAGAACATCAGGTTCATCGCACCCGAACATGAAGACTGATATCGAAATGAGAACCGTAACACACACAAGCCTTGCCACAAGGTCGCGGCGTTGCTTCATGCCCGCTTCTCCCAGCCGCCGGATTGGGTCTGCTCCCAATAGGAAATGTTGAGGCCCTTGTCTTTGGCCTCTTTCCACATGGCGCGGGCCTGGTTAAGCGCCTCCGCGTCCTTGCCAGAGAACAAAATCATCGTGCGCTCATAGGCGTCCGTCTTACCGCTGCTGAGTTCCGCAAACTCCGCACCGTCGACAACGATCAACGCCTGCGCGCCGTTCGGGTTTTCCGTTCCGGTGGTCAAGTAAATTGGTTGGTCTTCCGGGTGCGCCCGGCCTGACCGCCCATGGGCAAGAAAGCTTTCGTCCTTGTAGGTCCAAAGCCGCCCGTCGAGCGCATCGATGCGGGCGTCGGAGCCGGCGCGCACCACGGCGCGCCAGCCCTTCTCAAGTGTTTTTTCGAGAAGACCCGGCAAGGTCTCCTCCAGCCCGGTTCGCTCCAGTTGATAGAACCAGATCTCAGCCATGCGTTACTTGCGCTTCGCTGACCGCTTGGCGGCCTTTTTCGCGGCTTTCTTTGCCGTCTTACGCTTCGCCGGCTTTTTGCGCGCGCTGCCCTTTTCGTAATTGTCCTTCACGAAACGATCGAGCAACTTCACGCCATAACCCGTACCCCAAGTATGCACCGTGGGCTTGGTGTTCGGCCGCCAGGCCATGCCCGCGATGTCGAGGTGCGCCCAAGGCGTGCCGTTGGTGAAGCGTTGCAGGAACTGCGCGGCGGTGATGGAGCCTGCGCCCCGCACGCCGATGTTCTGCATGTCCGCGATCTTTGAATCGATCTGGGTGTTGTATTTGTCGGTAAGCGGGAAGCGCCACACGGGCTCGTCCACCGCCTCGCCCGCGGCGGAAAGCCCCTTGGCGATGTCGTCGGAGTTCGTGAACAGCCCCGCGTGCTCATGACCCAGGCTGACGATGATCGCACCGGTGAGCGTTGCAAGGTCGATCATGAATTGCGGCTTGAAGCGGTCTTGCGTGTACCAGAGCGCATCGGCCAGCACGAGGCGGCCTTCCGCATCGGTATTGAGCACCGCGATGGTTTGCCCCGACATGGAGGTGACCACGTCACCCGGGCGCTGCGCACCCGTGCCGAGCATGTTTTCGGTGAGGCCCACAACGCCGACCACGTTCACTTTCGCCTTGCGTTTGGCGAGCGCATGCATGAGGCCGGTGACAGCCGCCGCGCCGCCCATATCGCCCTTCATGTCTTCCATGCCGCCCGAGGGCTTGATGGAAATGCCGCCCGCGTCGAAGGTGAGCCCCTTGCCCACAAAGGCGATGGGGTCGGAATTCGGCTTGCCGGCGGAGTTGGTGTCGCCCATCCACTGCATGACCGCGAGCTGGCTTTCATAAGCCGAGCCCTGCCCCACGCCGAGCAGCGCGCCCATGCCAAGCTTTTTCATTTGCTCTTCGCCGAGCACTTGCACCTTCACGCCTTCTTTGCTGAGCGCCTTGCAGCGCGCGGCAAACTCTTCCGGGTGCAGATGATTGGCGGGCTCGTTCACAAGGTCACGAGCAAGGAACACACCGTCGGACACTGCGTCGAGCTCGGCCCAGAGTTTGTCCGCCGCGCCTTTGGCCGCGCAGCCAAAGACCACCGAGGTGTTCTTGCCGGCTTCTTTTTTCTTGCCGTTGTCGGTCTTGTACTTGTCGAACTTGTAGCTGCGCAGCTTCGCGCCGAAGGCGGCATGCGCGGCAAGCTCGTTCGCGTCCAGCTTCACGCCGGTCACCCGCTCAATGATGAAGGTCGCATCGCGGCCCGCGCCGGTGGACAGCGAAGCGAAAGCCTCGGCCGCGGAGTCTTCAACGGTAATCGCGGTCACCGCTTTCGGGTCGCCCATGCCCACAACGACGATTCGGTCGAGGCCGGAGCCCGCCGGGGTGAGCATCTCAACAACCTTGCCGGCCTTGCCCTTGAAATTTTTTGCCTCGAGCGCGCGGGTCACGCCCCCGTCCATCGCCTTGTCGAGGTCCCGGCCGAGGGGGCCAAGGGCGCCGTCTTCATAGGCGGAAAGGACAAGGGTGCCCTCACTTGGCAGGCTGGCGGCTTTGAAACTGATTTCCATGACGATTCCCCGTTTTCTGCGGTTTTTGTGGGTGCCGGGCGGGAGATCCACCCGGTGATAAGAAACTCTTGGGTGTGCCCATAGCAGCAAGATGGCCGAGCCATGACCGCGAGGGGCATCACTTTCCCGGTACGAACCCTCAATTTTTGTGGTGAACCGGATTTGGAGCGCACCTTAAGACCTTTGCGCCCAAAGGCAAATTAGGCGAGAGTTACGCCCAGGGAAGACATGAATCGGCGGCCAGCCGGAAATCGGCGAATTTGGCGGGGTTTCCACCTTTTATGGGGGGGCGGGCCCGGCAGGGCTTTTATATGGGGCAAAGGGCGGAAATGACGCGCCTAGGATGGTACATGCTGCGGCAGATGGCTGTACCGATGGTGTTCGGCACCATCGGCATGACCGCCATTGTGTGGCTGACCCAGTCCCTCGACATGATCGACCTTGTGGTCAACCGCGGTCAGTCGGCCATGGTGTTTCTCAAGCTATCGGTTCTGATCCTTCCCCTGCTCCTCACCAACATTCTTCCCATCGCCGTTTTCGTGGCGACCCTTTATGCCCTCAACCGCATGCGCGAGGACTCTGAGTTGATCGTGATGAGCGCTTCGGGCATCTCGCGCTGGGGTCTTGCGCGGCCCGTCATCGTCTTTGGCGGCATCACGATGTTGATCGCCTATTCCCTCAACCTCTATTTCATGCCCGCCGGGTACCGGACCATGAAGGACATGGTCTATGAGATCCGCGAGGACATCGCGGGCGCTATTTTGCGCGAAGGGGAATTCATAACGCCGGCGGACGGTGTGACGGTCTATATCGGCTCCGCCCCGCCCGGCGGGGACTTGCTCGACCTTATGGTGCACAATGCGCGCGACCCCGATCAGCCGCTCACTTATCTCGCGCGGCGCGGCGCCTTTGTGCGCACCGATGGCGGCCCCCGCCTCATCATGGAAAACGGCACGATCCTTCACCGCGATGTAGCGACCAACAATGTCACGCTGCTGCAGTTCGACAGTTACGTTTTCGACCTGTCGCAATTCATGGAACCGCGCGGGCCCCATTCACGTGACTTGAGTGAACGGTATCTGAGCGAGCTCTTGAACCCCGACCTTACGCGCAACTGGGACCGGCGCAATATTGATCGGCTCTATGCCGAGGCGCACGACCGGCTTTCAAGCCCGCTCTACAATCTCGCTCTCGCGCTCATCCCCTTCGCGGCGGTTGCCTGCGGTGTCTATAACCGGCGCGGCTATGCGGGCCGTATTGCGCTTGCCATGGCGGCGGCCATCGGTGTGCGGCTCGCGGGCTTTGGCATTCAGGCTATTGCAGCGGCGAACCCGGGGCTCTCCGCGCTCCTATATGTCATTCCGCTCGGCGCCATCATTGTATGCCTGATGATCATCGCGGGCGTCATGCCCGGCTGGTCGCGCAAGCCAGCCCCCATTCCTGACGATTATTCGGCAGAGGGGGCCTAGGGCGATGCGCTTGTCTTTCACTCTCTCTGTCTACATCGGGCGCATCTTCCTGGTGCGCATGGCGGTCGTCTTTTGCGGCATCCTGCTGCTCGTCTTCCTGGGGGACTCGGTCGAGATGCTGCGCCAGCATGCCTCGCGCGAGACCGTGACGCCCATGACCGCCCTCGGGCTTAGCCTTCTCAAACTACCGAACATTACGGAAAAGGCCCTGCCCATTGCCGTGTTGATCGGCGCCATGTGGGCCTTCACCACCCTCAACCGACAAAAGGAACTCGTGATTGCCCGTGCCTCGGGCGTTTCGGCCTGGCAGTTCCTGACCCCGGCGATCTTTATCTCGGTGTTGATGGGCGTTTTCGTGGTGCTGGTTTACAACCCCGTTGCCGCGACCATGTTTTCCCAATATGCGCGGCTTGAGGCGCAATGGCTGCGCGGGCAGACGAGCCTGATCGCCGTGTCGGACACGGGGCTCTGGCTACGGCAGGCGGAGAATGGCAACCAATCGGTGTTACATGCCCTGCGCATTGACGATCGGGGCGACGTGCTCTTGGGGCTTGAAGATGTGACCGTCTTCACCTTTGAAGGCACCAACGAATTCCAGCGCTACATCACGGCGGATTCGGCGCGGCTGGAAGAGCCCTTCTGGCGGCTCGAGAACGCCTATGTCACGCCCGACGAAGGCTCACCTGAACATTTCGATAGTCTGACTCTGCCCACGTCCCTCACCCGCGACCAGATCCGTGAAAGCTTCGCATCGCCCGAGACGCTCTCGGTCTTTGAGCTGCCGCACTTCATCCATCAGGCCGAAGAGGCCGGGCTCAGCGCCGCACGCCACAAGGTCCATTGGTACTCGATCCTCGCGACCCCCTTCCTGTTCCTGGCCATGGTGATGATTGCGGCGACCTTCTCGCTCCGCACCGCGCGGATCACCGGCTTTGTCAGGTTGGCCGCCGCGACCGCGGCCACGGGATTCGGTCTCTTTTTCATTGCGGATGTGGCCGCCGCTATGGGACAAACAGGCGTCATGCCTGCCCCCCTGGCGGCCTGGGCGCCGACAATCGTTGCGCTGCTTTTTGGTACAACCGCGTTATTGCATCTGGAGGATGGCTGAGTGCGTATGAAACGCCCCTTCCATAAGGTTCTGTTCGGTACCTGGTTCCTGGGGGCGCTGCCCCTTTCCGTGGTTCTGGGCGCCCTGCCCGCCGCAGCCGATATCCCCACCTCGATGGACGAGGCCATGGGGGAAGAGCCCGCCGAACAAGTGCTGTTCGAAGCGGACAATCTTTCCTATGACCCTGAGTCAGGCATTGTGACCGCCACGGGCAATGTGGAGGCCAACTACGGCGACCGCATCCTGATGGCAGATCAGGTGACCTACAACGACAGGACTGACGAAGTTTTTGCCGAAGGCAATGTCGTCATCAGCCAACCCTCGGGCGAGGTTCTGTTCGCCGACCGCATCCGCCTGCGCAATGACCTGTCCGAAGGCATTATCGACTCTCTGCGCATTCTGCTGGCCAACAATGCCCAGCTTGCCGCGACGCGCGCGACGCGCACGGGCAACAATGTCACCGAACTTGAAGAAGCCGCCTTCACCGCGTGCGAGGAATGCGAATGGGCCGGCGCACCCTTGTGGCAAATCCGCTCCTTCCGCGTGACCCACGATCAGCAGCGCCAGCGCATTACTTATCGCAACGCCTCGTTCGAAGTGCTGGGGGTTCCCGTCGCCTACCTTCCCTATTTCAGCCATGCGGATCCGACCGTGCAGCGTCAGTCAGGCGTTCTGCCGCCCGCCATGGGGAACACGACAGAACTCGGCAACTTCATCGACCTTCCCTACTACTTCGCCCTTGCGCCCAATTACGACCTAACCGTCACCCCGCGCATCACGTCGAGCGAAGGCGTCGTGTTGAACGGCGAATGGCGGCATAGGACGCGCAACGGCGGGTATGAATTCACCGGCAGCATCACAAACGCCGAACGCCGCGATGACAACAACAACCAAATCGGTGGTCGCCGCATTCGGGGCCACCTGTTCGGGTCGGGCGAATTTGACCTCGCCAATGATTGGGAATGGGGCTTCGATATCGAGGCCGTGACCGACGACACCTATCTGAAGCGTTATGACTTCACCGACCGGGACCGGCTGACCAACAATGTCTATGCCCGGCGGTTCAATGGACGGAATACAACGACGCTCGATTCCTATTACTTTATTGGTCTGCGTGAAGACGACGATGCGGGGCTGACGCCGATCATCCCTCTGCTCGCCGATCATCGGCAAATCCTCGACCAGCGCTATTTCGGCGGCCAGGTTGGCGTCAACTTCAATGCCCTTGTCCTGCAACGCACCGACGGCACGGACACAACGCGCCTCTCGGGGGAAGTGAACTGGACACGCACCCATGTGTCCGACATCGGACAGGTCTATACGATGTTCCTGAGCGGGCGCGGCGACGTCTACCACGTGAACAACGTCCCGCTGATGCCCGGCGATCCGGATGATGAAGAAGTCGTGGTGCGCGTGCTCCCCCTCGCCGCCTTTGAATGGCGCTGGCCCTTTGTGCGCCAGAACGGCAGCGTGCGGCAGGTGATTGAACCCATCGTCCAGGTCATCGGCGCGCCCTACGGCGGCAACCCGTCGGACATTCCGAACGAAGACAGTGCCAGCTTCGAATTCGATGAAACCAATCTGTTCAGCTACAACAAGTTCCCCGGCCTCGACACTTGGGAAGAAGGTCCGCGCGTTAATGCGGGCGTGCGGCTGGCCGCCCATACGCTCGGCGGCGGGTCGGGCTCGATTGTGCTGGGCCAATCCTATCGCTTCCGCGATGACCCGACCTTTGACCAGGACTCGGGACTGGAAAGCGAACGGTCAGATTTTGTGGGCCGGATCGATTTGCGCCCCGGGCGGTATCTGGACCTGATCCACCGCTTCCGTCTCGACCGGGATGACCTCCATTTCCGCCGCAATGAAGTCGCGCTCTGGGCCGGGACCGAGGACTACAATGTGGAAATCGGCTATGTGCGGCTGGCCGACGACCAGATCGCCTCTACCCTGGGCAGTCGGGAAGAAATCAGCGCCGGCACCTATCTGACCCTGGCCGACAACTGGGCCTTCCGGGCCGGGGGCCGCCGCGACCTCGAAAACAGCCATATGATCAACAGCTACGCCGGCCTCGTCTATGCGGACGAATGTACAGAGATCGAGCTGTCCTACCGCCGGCGCTTTACACGGGACCGTGATATCGAGCCCTCCACCGCCATTATGCTGCGGGTGCGGCTGAATGCGCTAGGGAACTAGCGCCGCCTTGCGTCAGCCCGTGAAATAGGTATGTTTCGGCGGGGATTACGTGGGGCGATAGAACGCGGCCCAATGCCACTTCAAACGGGCCGCATTGCCAATGCCGGACGCGCCGGCGACAGATCGGGATAGATTCGTGACCTCCAAAATGACTCGCCATTTCATCAGCCTGGCTTTCCTTTCGCTTTGCGCCGTCGTTGCCTTGGCAACCCCCGTTGCCGCGCAGGACCAGCAGCGCATTGCCGCTACGGTCAACGACGAGATCATTTCCACCTATGACGTGGAACAGCGGGTCAACCTCTTCATCTTTTCAACGGGCGCCGAAGCGAACCCGCAGGCCATCGCCCGCTTCCGGCAACAGGCCCTGCGTCAGCTGATTGATGAAACGCTTGAGCTTCAGGAAGCCTCACGCTGGGAATTGACCGTCTCCCCCGAAGAGATTGAAGGAACCGTCAGCGACATCGCGGGCCGCAACAATATGACGAGCACGCAGTTGATTGAGCTGCTGCGCGAACGGAACGTCAACCCGCTGACGCTGATCGCCCAGATGCGCGCGGACATCGCGTGGAACAAGCTCGTGGGTGGGCTCTATGCGGGTCAGGTTAGCGTCAGCGAGGAAGAGATCGACTTCGTGCTCGACCGGATCAGCCGCAGCATCAACCAGCCTGAATACGACGTTTCGGAAATCTTTCTTCCCGTCGACAGCCCGGACCAGGACGAACAGGTTCGGCAGAACGCCGAACGCCTTGTTGCGCAGATCCGTCGCGGTGCGAGCTTTCCGGCCGTCGCGCGCCAGTTCAGCCAAAGCCCCTCTGCCGCCGCTGGCGGTGACCTGGGCTGGGTGCTGGACGGGCAGCTTCCTGATGAGCTCAACGACATGCTCCGCCGCCTGACGCCGGGCCAGTTCTCCCTGCCCGTGCGCTCCACCGGCGGCTATTACGTCCTTGCCCTGCGCGATCGGCGCATTACCGGCGCGACGGACCCGAACCTGATCCAGATGACCCTGCGCCAGATCGTCGTGCCCGTGACCGCGGACATGGACGAGAACCGCATTCGCCAGGCGGGCGAGCTCGCCTACCGCGTATCGGAATCCGTTGAGTCTTGCGATCAAATGCGCGAGATCGCTCTTGGCAGCCCGCTGATGGTGGGCGGCGACATTGGCACGCGCTATCTGACGGAACTCGCTGAACAGTTCCAGCAGGGGCTGCGCGGCGTTCCCGTGGGCGGCGCTACCGCGCCCATCCCCAGCCAGATCGGCTTCCACGTGGTCTTCGTGTGCGATCGGCAAGGGGACGATGTGAACCTGCCATCGCGCGAGAGCATCAACGATCAGCTTTTCCAGCAGCAGCTTTCGTCCATCGCCCGGCGCCACCTGCGCGACCTGCGCCGTGACGCGCTGATCGATATCCGGGAAGGCTACGACGGCTAACATGTCCTCCGCCCGCCCGCTTGCGCTCACCATGGGGGAGCCCGCGGGCGTGGGCGGTGAGATCACGCTCAAAGCCTTTGCCGCGCGGACCAACGCCGACCTGCCGCCCTTTCTTGTCATTGACGATCCCAAGCGCCTGACCGCACTGGCCACGGAGATGAACCTCAACATCAACGTTGCGCCTATTGCCGCCGCAGCGGATGCGCATGAGATGTTCGCTGACCGATTGCCCGTTCTCGATGTTGGTCTTTCCGGAACCTATGTGCCGGGCAAGCCCTCGCCCACATCCGCGAAAGCGGTATTGGGGTCTATCGACCGGGCGGTGAAACTGGCCCTCGCGGGCGAGGTGGCGGGCATCGTGACGAACCCGATTCAAAAGTCATCGCTTTACGACTCCGGCTTCCGCTTTCAAGGCCACACCGACTACATCGCGCATCTGTGCCCCGGATCGTCAACGCCGGTCATGATGCTGGCAAGTGACACGCTTCGCGTGGTGCCCGTGACGCAGCACATTCCGCTCGCCGCCGTTCCCGGCGCGCTGACCACTGACATGATTGTAGAGACGGGCCGCATTACCGCCGCCGCGCTGAAAATCGATTTCGGAATACAAGCCCCGCGCCTTGCCATTGCGGGGTTGAACCCCCACGCGGGCGAAAGCGGAAAGATGGGCACGGAAGAAGAAACGATCATCGCCCCGGCCGTCGCCGCATTGCGGGAACTCGGCATTGACGCGATGGGCCCGCTTTCCCCTGACACCATGTTCCATGGGGAAGCGCGCGCCCATTATGACGCCGCGCTCTGCATGTATCACGATCAGGCGCTGATCCCCATCAAGACCATCGCTTTCGACAGTGCGGTGAATGTGACCTGCGGCCTGCCCATCGTGCGCACCTCCCCCGATCACGGCACAGCGCTCGATATTGCGGGCAAGGGCGTTGCCTCCCCCGCGGGGCTGATCGCGGCAATCAAGATGGCGGGCCAAATCGCCCAGCGGCGCGGACTATGAGCAACGAAGACGGCCTGCCGCCCCTGCGCGAGGTTATCGCCGCCCATGGGCTCAACGCCAAAAAATCGCTGGGGCAAAACTTTCTTCTCGATCTCAATCTCACGCGCAAAATCGCGCGCGGCGCTGGTGATCTTTTCCAAGGCACCGTCATCGAAGTGGGGCCCGGCCCCGGCGGTCTGACCCGCGCCCTTCTGATGGAAGGCGCCAAGCACGTCATCGCCATCGAGCGCGACGCGCGTTGCCTGCCCGCACTTGAGGAAATCTCTGCCGCCTACCCCGGCCGCCTCACAGTCATCGAAGGCGATGCGATGACGGTGGACGAGACCGCGCTGGCGAACCCCGCCAAGATCGTCGCGAACCTTCCCTACAATGTGGGCACGGCCCTGCTGATCAAATGGCTCACCATGGAGCCCTGGCCGCCGTTCTGGACCTCCCTTACCCTCATGTTTCAGCGCGAGGTGGCCGAACGCATTTGCGCCGCGCCGGGGGGCAAGGCCTATGGCCGCCTCGCCGTGCTCAGCCAGTGGCGATCGAACCCGGCAATTCTGTTCGATGTGCCGCCCACGGCCTTTGTGCCCGCCCCCAAAGTGACCTCCTCGATTGTGCACATCACGCCCGGCGCACCGCCCGCCAATGCCCCTTCCGTTGGGGCATTGGAGCGGGTCACTGCGGCCGCCTTCGGCCAGCGCCGCAAGATGTTGCGCGGCAGCCTGAAGCAACTCACGAGCGCGCCTGAGCCCCTGCTTGAGGCGGTGGGCATCGCCCCCACGGCGCGCGCCGAAGAGGTGGATGTTGCGGGCTTCTGTCGCCTTGCGAAGGCCTTCGAGGACGCCTAACCTCTCTGACAAATTCTCATTGCCGAACCCACGCGGGAGACCCTCATGGCCGTTTTGACTTTTCAGACCACCACCCAGTTCGATCACGGCGCCATCAATCTGCTGCCGAAAATTCTGAAGGAACAGGGCCTGAATCACCCGCTCATTTGCACCGACAAGGGCATCATCGCGGCGGGCATTCTGGACAAGGTGCGCGAGGCCATCGGCAACGAGTTCGAAGTGACGGTGTTTGACGGCACGCCGGAAAATCCGACCGAGGCCGCGGTGCGCGATGCGCTGGCGGTCTACAAATCCGCAGGCTGCGACGGCCTCATCGCTTTGGGCGGCGGCTCCTCCATGGATTTGGCCAAGGGCGTCGGCATCATGGAGGCCCATGAGGGGCCCATGGAAAAGCACGCCCCTCTCGCGGGCGGCAAAATCGGCGAAATTGTTCCGCTGGTGGCGATCCCCACCACTTCCGGCACAGGTTCGGAAGTCTCAAGCGGCGCGGTGATCATCACCGACGAAGGGCACAAGCTCGTTTTCGTGAGTGGAACGATCATCCCCAAAGTCGCCGTCTGCGACCCTGATCTGACCATCGGCCTTCCCAAGCACCTGACGGCGGCCACCGGCATGGACGCGGTCACCCACTGCATCGAGGCGTTCCTGACGCCCGCCATCAACCCGCCGGCCGAAGGCGTGGCCCTCGACGGGCTCGAACGCGCCGTGCGCATGGGTTATCTCAAACGCGCCGTTGCGGACGGCACCGACACCGAAGCGCGCTGGCACATGATGATGGCCTCCACTGAGGGGGCGCTCGCCTTCACCAAGGGATTGGGCGCCGTACATGCCATGGCCCACGCGGCCGGGCGGCAGCACGAGTTGCGCCTTCACCACGGCACGCTGAACGCGGTGATCCTGCCCGTGGTGCTGCGCTGGTCCGAAGGCACTAATGACGAAAAATACGCGCGTCTGCGCCGCGCCATGGGCCTCGACGAAGGCACCGATATCGCGGACTTCATCGAAGGGCTGAACGCCGAACTCGGCATCCCGAAAAATCTCGGCGACATGGGCGTCACCAAAGAAATGATCCCCGGCATGGTGGAACACGCGCTCACGGACGTTTGCCACTTCGGCGCACTAAAAAAACCCGACGCCGAGGGCTATGCGCATCTCTATGAGCTAGCGATCGCGAAGTGACCTGAAAGGTCATCCCGGACACCGAAGGTGATCCGGGATCTCATTCAACGAGTCGTGGCTTCGAGATTCGGGGTTCCGCGCATAGCGCGATCCCGGAATGACGAAATTTTATGACTCCGCCTCAAGCAGCTCGGCTTGCGCGCCTTTGAACCACTGCTGCATTGAGGGCAGCTCCCACATCATGGCGGCATAGTCTGCGGCGGGACCGTCGAGCTTGACCCCATAAGTCCGGAAGCGGCTGACCACCGGCGCGTAAAACGCATCGGCAATAGAGAACTTGCCGAACAAAAAGCGCCCGCCCTGCCCAAAGGTTTTGCGCGCGTCATTCCAGATGCTTTGAATGCGCAGGATATTCTGGTTACAGGCGTCCGAGGGCGTAACGTGCTTGCCCTCCTCCGCGAAGAGCATTTCCATCTCGCTGCGCAGCGCCGCAAAGCCCGAATGCATTTCCGCCGTCACCGACCGCGCCACCGCACGGGCGCGTTTGTCGGCAGGCCACATCTCATACTCGGGAAAGGTCTCGGCCAGATATTCGGCAATGCCCAGCGTATCCCACACAGGCTCACCCTTGTGGAACAGTACCGGCACCCATCCGCTGGGCGAGGTCTCGTTCAGCTGCTTTTTGCCCGCTGGGATACGATAATCCACGTGATCTTCGGCAAAGGGAATGCCGTAGTGGGAGAAGAGTATCCAAGCGCGTAAGGACCATGTGGATCTGTTCTTGGGGCCAATCAAAAGAACCATATCCGGCGTAGTCATCCGCACTTACTCCTATACTTAGTCATTCCGGGGCCGAGCAAAGCGAGGATCCCGGAATCTCTCTGCCCCAACCGCGCCTCACAGAGATCCCAGATCGCCTCCGGCGTCCGGGATGACAGAGAGTGTGAGGTCATGGGGCGTTACTCCTCGCGCAGCTTGTTGACGAAATCGCTCAATCCCGGTTGCCGCCGGAGCTTCAGTCGTTCGGCGCGCAGAATATCGGTTATCTGCTCATAGGCCTTGTCCAGATCATCATTGACGATGACGTAATCGTATTCGGCCCAGTGGCTCATCTCGTCCGATGCGCGCGCCATGCGCCCGGCCACAACTTCCGGCGGGTCCTCGGCGCGGCGCTTGAGACGGTCTTCAAGCTCGCTGCGGCTGGGCGGCAGGATGAAAACGCGCACCACATCTTCCTTGGCGTTTGACACGAGCTGCTGCGTGCCTTGCCAATCGATATCGAACAGCACATCGCGCCCCGCGGCGAGCGCTTCCTCCACCGGTTTTTTCGGTGTGCCGTAAAAATTGTCAAAGACTTTGGCATGCTCAAGGAATTCGTCGCCATCGACCATGGCGTCGTATTTTTCCTTGGAGATGAAAAAATAATCCTTGCCGTCCTGTTCACTGGCGCGCGGTTTGCGCGTTGTGGCCGAGACCGAAAGCGTGATATCTGCATCCTCAGACAACAGCTTGCGTGACAACGTTGTCTTCCCTGCCCCAGAGGGTGAGGAAAGAACGAACATCAGGCCGCGCCGCGCGATCTTGGTCATGCCTACTCCAGGTTCTGCACTTGCTCGCGCATCTGATCGATGACCGCCTTGAGGTCAAGCCCGATGCGCGTGAGGTCGATATCCCCCGCCTTGGAACAAAGCGTATTCGCTTCGCGGTTAAATTCCTGTGTCAGAAAGTCGAGCCGCCGCCCGACGGGCTCATCAGAGCCCAGCAGTTCCCGCGCCGCCGCCACATGGGCATTCAGGCGATCAATCTCTTCGCGGATGTCCGCCTTCACCGCGAGCATGGCGAGCTCCTGATGCAGGCGTTCTTCGTTCAAGGGTTTGCCCGAGTCCATCAGGGCTTCAACCTGTGTCTTGATGCGTTCACGCATGGCCTCGGGCCGGGCGGCCGCGCATTTGTCCGCCTCTTTCGCGAGCCGTTCGATTTTTTCCACCTGATCAGCAAGTACCGCGCCGATTTTGGCGCCCTCTTCGCCGCGCGCCTTTTGCAGGGCGGCGATGCCGTCGGCAAGTGATTTCAGGATGGCCTTGCCGCGCGCGTTGCGTTGGTCTTCGCTCTCCTCGGGCTCGGCCACTTCCAGAATGCCGCGCAGGCCCAGAATACCGTCGACCGTCGCCGCCATGGCGCCGGTTTTTTGCTGGAGCTCGTTCATAACGGGAAGGATCTGCGCAAGCGCATCCTGGTTGATGCGCAGCTCGGCGCTGTGCCCCTCGCGGGCGACGGTCAGGTTGGCATAGACCGAGCCGCGACTGAGCGCGGCCTGCAGGGCCTTGCGTGCCTCGCCCTCGAGCCAGTCATGGCCGGGCGGCAGGCGGAAGCGGAGTTCGAGATTGCGCCCGTTGACCGATTTGAGCTCCCAGGCCCAGCGCCAATCGCCCTCCGCGCCCTCGGCCCGCGCAAATCCGGTCATGCTGTTCAGGCCCATGCGACTCGCCCCTTTTTGCGTTATCTGTTGGGTAGGGTGTCCAACATTGTTGGTCAAGTATGCCCTACCCGCCCAACAAAGTCGTCATGCTCCGACTTGATCGGAGCATCCAGTGCGAATCTCGTCTGGACCCTCCGGTCAAGCCGGAGGGTGACTTACAAAATCTACCTAAGCCCGTTTTCCCGCTGATACTGCCGGTAGGCCGCCACGTTGCGATTGTGTTCCTCGACGTTGCGGGCAAAGGCATGACCGCCCGTCCCGTCCGCCACGAAATAGAGATAATCCGTGTCCGGCGGATTGAGAACGGCCTCGATGGCATGACGCCCCGGCGCGGCAATGGGCGTCGGCGGCAGCCGGTCGATGTGATAAGTGTTGTAGCCCGTCACGCGATCAAGCTCGCTCTGCCGGATTGGGCGGCCCAGCGGCACGCCTTGGGTCAGGCCATAGATGATCGTGGGGTCCGATTGCAGGCGATAGCCGATGCGCAAACGATTGATGAAAACGCTCGCCACCAGCGGTGTTTCCTCATCAAGCCCTGTTTCCTTCTGCACGATGGAGGCAAGGATCAGCGCCTCGTAAGGCGTCTCGAGCGGCAAGCCCTCTTGGCGGTTTTCCCAAAGCTCCACCAATGTTTCATCCATCGCCTCTTGCATGCGCTCGACGATTTGCGCCCGCGTGGTGCCGCGCAGAAAATCGTACGTCTCGGGAAGGATCTCGCCCTCCCCCGGCAGCTCGGGCATGTCGCCCACCAGCACGTCATTCGCGGCGATGATTTCCGCGATCTGGATGTTCGCCAAACCTTCGGGAATGGTGATCCAGTGTTTGATGGATTGGCCCAGGCGCATGATCTCCATAATGTCGTGCATGGAGGCCTCGGAAGGGATCGCGTATTCGCCGGCTTTGAGATTGTTCTGTTCACCGGCCAGCCGCACGCCGATGGAAAAGAGCCGCGCGCTGGAGATGAGCCCGTCCGCTTCGAGCCGCGCGCCAATAGAGCTGACGCCCATGCCGCGCTCTACCATCACCACGGTTTCTTCCGCGCCCTCAGCTGCCGCGGGGCCCGGTGCCTCGAACTGGGCCTTGCCCCACAGATAGACACCGCCCACCGCGAGCGCGGCGAGCAGGATCATGCCGAAAAAGATGGATGCCAAAGCTCTCATGAGCGGCCCTACCCCCCGAAGGCCCTACAGGTCAGGACTATAGCCTAACCCTCGAACGCTTTCACAATCACGGAGGCGTTGGTGCCGCCAAAGCCAAAGGAATTCGACAGGGCCGCTTTGATTTCCCGCTTGCGGGGTTCGAGCGGGACAAGGTCCAGGCTTGTTTCGACAGAGGGGTTCTCAAGGTTGAGCGTCGCGGGCGCGACCTGATCGCGGATCGCGAGGATGGAAAAAATGGCTTCCACCGCGCCCGCCGCGCCGAGCAAGTGCCCGATGGCGGACTTGGTGGACGACATGGACATGCTCGAGGCCGCCCCGCCGAACAGCCGTTCCACCGCCCGCAGCTCAATCTCGTCGCCCTTGGGCGTCGAGGTGCCGTGCGCGTTCACATAGTCAATGTCGGAAGGTTTGAGCCCCGCATGGTCCAGCGCCATCTTCATGGAACGGTAACCGCCGTCGCCATCGTCCGCCGGCGCGGTGATGTGGTGCGCATCGCCTGAAAGACCATAGCCCACGACCTCGGCGTAGATTTTCGCACCGCGCGCCTGCGCATGTTCAAGGTCTTCGAGGATAACGACCCCCGCGCCCTCACCCATGACGAACCCGTCGCGGTCCTTGTCATAAGGGCGCGAGGCTTTCGTCGGCGTCTCGTTGAAGCCGGTGGACAGCGCACGCGCCGCCTGGAAGCCCGCGATACCAAGACGGCAGATCGCCGCTTCCGCGCCGCCCGCCACCATCACGTCGGCGTCGCCGCGCTTGATGATTTCCGCCGCATCGCCAATGGCATGCGCACCGGTGGAACACGCCGTCACCACCGCGTGGTTCGGACCCTTCAGCCCGTGGCGGATGGAAACCTGCCCGGAGGCAAGGTTGATCAGCATGGCCGGCACGATGAACGGGCTCAGCCGCCGCGGGCCTTTTTCCTCAAGCAGCAGCGAGGCGTTGTAAATGGTTTCAAGACCGCCGATGCCGGACCCGATGAGAACACCCGTGCGGCACTTGTCTTCTTCGCTTTCCGGTTTCCAGCCGGAATCGGCCAGCGCCTCGTCGGCGGCGGCGATACCGAACAGAATGAAATGGTCGATCCGATTGCGTTCGCGCTCGGGCATCGTTTCTTCGGGATCGAAGGCATCGTCGTTGGGGCTTTCGCCTTTCAGCGGCACCCCACCCGCGATCGAGCACTTCAGATCGTCGGTCGGAAATTTGGTGATCGGCTTGATGCCGCTTTCACCATTGAGCAACCGTTTCCACGACGGCTCAACACCGTTCGCTAAAGGGGTGACAAGTCCAAGGCCGGTAACAACAACGCGTCTCATGGAAAATCCCTTCTCGCTGCTCAAATTTCACGCAGATACAAAAACGCCGCCCATGATGCTCACAGGCGGCGTCTTGGCAAATAACTTTACGATGCGTTGGCGTCGATGAATTTGATCGCGTCGCCAACGGTTTGAATGGTTTCCGCCGCGTCGTCGGGGATTTCAATACCGAATTCTTCTTCGAACGCCATGACCAGCTCGACGGTGTCGAGGCTGTCCGCGCCGAGATCGTCGATGAAGCTGGCGCCTTCGACTACTTTATCGGCATCAACGCCCAGGTGTTCCACAACGATTTTAGCAACGCGTTCTTTGGTATCGCTCATTTCAGCCCTCATAGGTTTTTAGACACGGAGGGCAGAGAGCCCCCGAATTTTTCGCCCGTGTCCTAGCACACTTGTGTGCCGGACGCCACTTGGAAGACGCCCCGGAAACGCAGGGCTAAGTCCTTAGATTTACTAATAATTTCGCCCCGGAAGACGATCAGATCATGGCCATGCCGCCGTTAACGTGGAGCGTCTGCCCCGTCATATAGGCGGCCTCGTCGCTGGCCAAATACGCAACTGCGGCGGCTACGTCAACGCCCGCGCCCATCCGGCCGGCGGGAATCGTGCCGTTGATAGCGGCCTTTTGGTCATCGGTCAGGGCATCGGTCATGGCGGTTTCGATAAAGCCCGGCGCCACGCAATTCACCGTAATGTTCCGGCTGGCGACTTCCTGGGCCAGGGATTTGGACATGCCCACAAGGCCCGCCTTGGTGGCCGCATAATTGCCCTGCCCCGGATTGCCCATGGTCCCGACAACAGAGGTGATGGAAACGATCCGCCCCCAACGTTGTTTCATCATGCCGCGCAAGGAGGCGCGGGCGAGGCGAAACGCGGCGGTCAGGTTCACCTGAATCACTTCGTCCCATTCATCGTCTTTCATGCGCATGAAAAGATTGTCGCGGGTTAGCCCTGCATTGTTCACCAGAATATCGAGCCCGCCCATGGCCTCGACTGCCTTGCCCGGCAGCGCATCAACGTCTGCATTGTCTTTCAGATTACAGGTGGCGATATGCGCGCGATCGCCCAGCTCGCCCTTAAGCGCTTCAAGCTTTTCGGCGCGGGTACCCGAAAGCGTGACAATCGCGCCCTGGCCGTGAAGCGCGCGGGCGATGTCGCCGCCAATGCCGCCTGATGCGCCCGTCACGAGAGCGCGCTTGCCGCTGAGATCAAACATATAAGGTCCTCCGGAAACGGAAATGGAATTAGAGCGTCTTTGCGAACGCTTCGAGATCGTCGGGCGATTCAACGTTGAAATTCGTCAGTTCGCGGTTGATGCGCTTGGCCATGCCGGTCAGCACTTTTCCCGCGCCAGCTTCCACCAGCGTGTCGACGCCATTATTGCCGAGCCACACAACGCTTTCGCGCCAGCGCACACGGCCTGTCACCTGTTTAACCAGCAGGTCGCGAATGGTTTCGGGGTCCGAGGTTTGATCGGCGATGACATTCGCCACCAGCGGCACTTGCGGCGGCGCGATGGTCACGGCCCCCAGCGCCTCGGCCATGGCATCGGCGGCAGGCTGCATCAGCGGGCAATGGAACGGCGCGGAGACCGGCAGCGGCATGGCGCGCTTTGCGCCAGCTTCCTTGGCACGCTCGATGGCGGCATCCACGGCGGCTTTCGCGCCCGAAATCACCACCTGCCCGGGGGCATTGTCATTGGCGATGGAACAGACGCCGTCTTTCTGATCGGGGTCCATGACCTTTTCTTCGACGACCGCTAGATCCAGCCCCAGCAACGCCGCCATGGCGCCCTCGCCCACGGGCACGGCTTTCTGCATCGCCAGGCCACGGGTCTTGAGAAGCTTCGCCGTGTCGGAAAGGCTCAGCGAGCGCGAAGCGGCGAGCGCGGAATACTCGCCCAGGCTGTGCCCCGCCACGAAAGCCGCGTGCTTGCTGAAATCAAAGCCTGCTTCGGCCTCGAGCGCGCGGATCACAGCGACCGAGACCGCCATCAGCGCTGGCTGGGCGTTTTCCGTCAGGGTCAGCTCGTCGCCCTCGCCCGCCCACATCAGGGTCGAGAGTTTTTGGCCCAGGGCGTCGTCCACTTCCTCAAAGACTTCCCGCGCCGCCGCATAGGCGTCGGCCAGCGGCTTGCCCATGCCCACCGCCTGGCTGCCCTGCCCGGGAAAGGTAAACGCCCGTGTGACCATGATCGCTGTTCCCTCAAAATCTTCGGTAATTTGCGGCTTCTGTGCCCCGGAGGTGCTAGAGTGTCAAGGTCGGCGCGCCCTGGGGGCGCAGGCCGATCCAAAGGGGGAAAAGATATGTCCAAGAAAAAGCCTCTGAACCGTCGATCCTTCCTGCGCAGCGTCACCGGCGCCGCGCTGGCCCTGGGCGCCTTTGGCGCCGTCTCAGGTACGACGTCCGGCGCACGGGCCCAGCCTCGTGGCGACCATGGGCCCAATAATGACACCGGGCCAAACAATGACCGCTCCCGCGCGGCGGAGGGGCCGAACCAAGGCAACGCCCATCCCCGCAGCGGCGATGAAAGCGGCTATTTTTCCGATAATGACGACGGTCGCAACGCGGATCCCAAATATCGGGAGCACGGCAGCTACACTGGCTATACCGACACCGATTCCGGCGCCAAGGCGGACGAGACCGGCGAAGGACGCGGGCCCAATAATATCCTCAATTCGGATATCGACATCGGCCCCAACTCCGATCCGATCGGTGGCGGTCGGGGCAGCCGCTAGGGGCCGTTGCAGCCTGTTCCACGTGAAACAGGCAATTGTCGGGGGGCGAGGCCGGTATCGCAGGCCCTCAGTGCCCAGATAATGCGCCCCCTTGCGTATCCTGCCCCGTTCCTCTATATCCCGCGCCTTCGACGTGCTGCGGTCGTCGGGCGGGCCTTTTTGGCCCAGCGCTGGGGGTTGTTCGTACCCCCTTCCGTCCCGGGGAACCGTCGCTTTTCAGGGCAAAATCCCTGAGAGGTGCCGCGGCGCGAGGGTTTAACAAGCAAAAATGAGGGCCAATATGCCACTCTACGAACACGTATTCATTGCGCGGCAAGATGTGTCGACGCAACAAGTCGACCAGATGTCCGACGCCTTTAAAGCCATTGTCGAAGAAAACGGCGGCACGGTGTCGATGGTCGAAAGCTGGGGCCTTCGCACCCTTACCTACAAAATCAAAAAGAACCGCAAGGGTCATTACGTGCGCATGAATATTGATGCGCCGCACCCCGCCGTCGCCGAAATGGAACGCCAGATGCGCATCCATGACGACGTCCTGCGCTTCCTCACTGTCCGTGTTGACGAGCTTGATCCCAATCCGGCCGCGCTGCTTCGCGCCGGCCGCGATGATCGCCCGCGCCACGGTGGCGGCGGACGCAGCTTTGGTGGCCGCGACCGTGACGACCGTGGCCCGCGCCGTGACCGGGACGACCGTCCCCGTCGTGATGACAACAAACCCGCAGCATCGTCTGCAGAATAAGGGAGCCTGAACCAATGTCAGATCGTATTCCTCAAGTTCCCGTTCGGCGCCCGTTCTTCCGCCGCCGGAAAACCTGTCCCTTCTCGGTCACCGGTGCGCCGAAGATCGATTACAAGGACACCCGGCTTCTGCAGCGCTTCGTTTCCGAGCGCGGCAAGATTGTGCCGTCCCGCATCACCGCCGTATCTGTGAAGCACCAGCGCAAGCTCGCCCAGGCGATCAAGCGCGCGCGCTTCCTGGGGCTCCTGCCCTATACGCTCGACTAAGCGAGAGAGAAGGAAAAGACCAATGGATATTATCCTGCTCGAACGCGTCGAAAAGCTGGGCCAGATGGGCGACCTCGTCCGTGTGAAGGACGGCTTTGCCCGCAACTATCTTCTGCCGCGTGGCAAGGCGTTGCGCGCCACCGAAGACAACAAGAAGCGTTTTGAATCGCAAAAAGCCGAACTCGAAGCGCGCAACCTGGAACGCAAGTCCGAAGCCGAAGCCGTGGGCACCAAGCTCGACGGCGTTGGCATCGTGATCATCCGCCAGGCGGGTGAAAGCGGTCAGCTTTACGGTTCGGTCGCCGCGCGCGATATCGCCGAAATGCTGAGCGAACAAGGCTTCCATGTGGACAAGCATCAGGTGATCCTGGACAAGCCCGTCAAGATGCTGGGCCTGTTTGACCAACGTGTGCAGTTGCACCCCGAAGTCACCGTCACCATCACCGTGAACGTGGCCCGCTCAGCAGAAGAAGCTGAACGCCAAGCCCGCGGTGAAAACGTGCTGGCGACCGAGGAAGAACGCGAAGCTGCGCTCGACATCGAAGAAGTCTTCGAAGAAGACGTCATCGCCGAAGTGGCGGACGAACTTGCCGCCACCGAAGAAACGGGCGCTGCAGAAGACGAAGCAACGGAAGAAGAACCCAAGTCCGAATAACGGCTTGGCGTCAAAGCTTCACATCAAACATTCAGATCAAGGGCGGTGCGGAAACGTACCGCTCTTTTTCGTTCCGCGCGCGCGAGTTTCAATTGATGAAAGATCATCCACAGTCTTATTCAAACTGGGAGTAACTTCGTTGGCCCGAATCACGAATACTGTTTGATTCGTGAAACGATTCGGAATTCAATCTGCGCCATGGAAGCCGAAGACATACTTGCGCAAATGGACACCCCCGACGCCGAAACGCTGGAAGCGGTTCGCGACGGGCTCTCCAACATCGAAGCCGAGCAGATGGTGCTGGGCGCGATTCTTTTGAACAACGAAGCCTTCTATCGCGTGCAGGACATCATGCGCGCGGAAGATTTTTCGGAAGGCCTGCACGAACGCATTTTCCGCACGGCGGCGAAACTGATCGACAAGGGCCACATCGCGTCCCCCATCTCCATGTCCGCTTACTTCGAACGCGACCCGGCCATGGCCGACGTGGGCGGCACGGACTATCTCGCGCGTATTGCGGCCTGGGCGACACCCGTTTCCATCGTCACCGATTATGCGCGGCTGGTGCACACCCTCGCCCAGCGGCGCGGTCTGATCGAGATCGGCCAGCGGCTGGTGGAAAGCTCGGTTCACGCAGGGGTCGATGACGACCCTGAAGGGCTCATCTCCGACGCGGAACAGAACCTCTACTCCCTGGCCGAGACGGGACGCACCGCCGGCGGGTTTCTCGATTTCAAGGACGCGCTGGAACAGGCCCGCGTCATGGCGGAAAGCGCCTTCAGCCGGGATGGGCACCTGTCTGGCGTCGCCACACGGCTGACCCGGCTCGATGCGCTGTTGGGCGGGCTGCAAAAGTCCGACCTCATCGTCCTCGCGGGACGTCCGGGCATGGGGAAAACGTCGCTCGCCACCAACATCGCCTTCAACGTCGCGCGAACTTTCAATAAGGAAAGCCAGGCCGAAGAGCCCGAGCACTTTAAGGTGGCGTTCTACAGCCTTGAAATGTCAGCGGAACAGCTCGCCACGCGGATCATCTCCGAGCAGGCCATGATCCCCTCGAGCGATATCCGCCGGGGCAAGATTTCTGAGAACCAGTACCGCCATCTGGTGAGAACCATCGACGAGCTGCAGGAGCTGCCCCTCTACATCGACGACACGGGCGGGCTCACGGTTGCCGCCCTCGCCGCCCGCGCGCGGCGGCAGGCACGCAAGTCGGGGCTCGACCTGATCATCATCGACTACATCCAGTTGCTCGCCGGGTCCGACAAGCGCAAGAACGATGGCCGTGTGCAGGAAGTGACGGAAATCACCACCAATCTCAAAGCCTTGGCGAAAGAACTTAATGTTCCCATCGTGGCCCTCAGCCAGCTGAGCCGGGCGGTGGAAAGCCGCCCCGACAAGCGTCCGCTTCTGTCGGACCTGCGGGAATCGGGCTCCATCGAACAGGACGCCGACGTGGTGATGTTTGTGTTCCGGGAGGAGTACTACAAGCGCCTCGAAGGGGCCCTGCCCGAGGAGCTCGCCGCCGTCGAAGGCAAGGCCGAGGTGATCGTTGCCAAACAACGTCACGGCCCCACTGGCGATGTGGAACTCAGCTTCACGGCGGAATACACCCGCTTTGGCAATTTGGAAGAACGGGAAGATCTGGATCAGCACCAGTTCTAGGGGCCCTTTCCGATCAGGGGGTTAACCCTGCCGCGCCTTGACCTTGCCATTTTGCAGGCGTCTATAGGGCCTTAGCCATGACCAGAGATTTCGCCATGACGCCCGAGACCGCGCGGCTGACCGTCGAGCTTGAGGCATTGAAAGCCAACTACCGGGCGCTGAAAGCGGCCGCCCCCGGCGCGCGCATGTCCGCCGTGGTGAAGGCGAACGCCTATGGCCTGGGCGCGGAGGTGGTGGCCAAGGCTCTTGAGCAAGTCGGTTGCGATCTCTTCTTCACCACCCGCGCGCACGAAGGGGTGGAGTTGCGCCGCGCGGGCATCGACGCGGAGATCTATATCCTCGACGGTCTGGTGGGCGACACGGGCGGCATTTTTCACCGCTACAACCTGACCCCCGTGCTCAACAGCCTTGATGAGATCCGGCAATACCGTGCCATGCGGCGCTCACGCCACGAGCGCCTGCGCGCCGCCATCCATTTTGACACCGGCATGCACCGGCTTGGGCTGCCAGAAGAAGAGCTGGAAACGCTGGCCGGTGATCTCTCGCTGCTCGACGGCATTGAGGTCACATTCTGGATGAGCCATCTCGCGTCTTCCGAAGACGCCGCCTCTCATGTGAACACCAAACAGCTGGAACGCTTCCGCGCTGGCCTCGCCCGCCTGCCCAAGGCCAAGGCGAGCCTCGCCAATTCCGGCGGCATCCTGCTGGGGCAGGACTATCACTTTGACATCTGCCGCCCCGGCGTCGCGCTCTATGGCTGCGGACCGGGGCCCAAGGTGCACGCCCCCATCCGCAACGTGGCGACGGCGGAGGCACGCATTCTCCAGGTTCAGGAGCTGGAGCCCGGCGAGAGCGCCGGCTATGGCGCGACATGGACCGCCGATCGCCCCACGCGGCTCGCCACCCTCGCGCTCGGGTATTCCGACGGCTATCCCTGGACGCTGGGGAACAAGGGATTTGTGCACATCGGCGGCATCCGCGCGCCGGTGGTGGGGCGCGTCTCAATGGACCTCATCACGGTCGATATGACCGATGTGCCGGAAAAGGCGGTTTTCGTGGGGGGCTGGGCCGAAACCATGGGTGCGAATGTGACGCCGCAGGAGCTCGCGCAAGCGGCAGGAACCCTGCCTTATGAGCTTTTTACAAGTCTCGGCAAACGCTACTTAAGACGCTACATTTAGGTTCAGCGATTCGAATGGCCCTTCGCGTGGCGGGCCACCCTTTTCTATTGCCGCGCGGGCCGTCCTATCAGGCAATCAGGGGCAGACATGACATTCACAAATCCGTTCGCGGTTATCGGCAGTTCCACGCTTGCGGGATTTCGGGCAACCGGCCATTTCATGCGGTTCGCCCTTGCCGCAATACGCCATACATTCCTGCCGCCGTACTACCCGCGCCTGATCATCGAGCAACTCCTGCGCATCGGCTATTTCTCATTGCCCGTCGTCGGAATGACAGCCGTATTCACGGGCGCGGTGCTGGCGCTGCAGATTTATATCGGCGGCGCGCGTTTTAACGCTGAAAGCATTGTGCCGAACATCGTGGTGCTGGGTATCACGCGGGAGCTTGGCCCCGTCATTGCCTCGCTGATGGTTGCGGGGCGCGTCGCGGCCGCCATCGCGGCGGAGATCGGCACCATGCGCGTGACCGAACAAATCGACGCGCTAAGAACGCTTTCGACGAACCCGTTCAAATACCTTGTGGCGCCGCGCCTGATCGCGGGCGTCATCGCACTGCCCCTGCTTGTTCTGATCGCCGACATCATCGGCGTCATGGGCGGCTGGCTGGTCGCGACGCAGGGGCTGGGCTTCAACTCCAGCGTCTACATTCAAAACTCCTATGACTTTGTGGAAATGGGCGACGTATTGTCCGGCCTCTACAAGGCGGCCGTCTTTGGCTTCATCATCGCCATGATGGGCTGTTATCAGGGCTTCAATTCCCAAGGCGGCGCGCAAGGCGTGGGCCGCGCCACGACGAACGCCGTGGTCTTTGCCTCGATCCTGATCCTTGCCGCGAACTATCTGATGACCTCCCTCCTCTTCAACGAAGGCGTGACCCCGCTCTAGATATGGCTGATACACCCAAGATCGAACTCACTGGCGTTTACAAAGCCTTCGGCTCCAAGAAGGTGCTGAATGGCCTCGACCTCACTGTCGAAGCCGGCAAGTCGCTCGTCGTGATTGGCGGCTCGGGCACCGGCAAGTCCGTGATGCTGAAATGCATTCTGGGTCTGCTCACACCGGACAAAGGCTCCATCAAGGTGGACGGTCAGGAAACCGTTGGCATGAGCGCCCATGCGCGCGAAAAACTGCTGAACAAATTCGGCATGTTGTTTCAGGGCGCGGCGCTGTTTGACTCCCTGCCCGTTTGGGAAAATGTCGGCTTTGGCCTGATCCAGTCCAAACGCATGAACCGCAAAAAGGCGAAAGACGTCGCCATTGAAAACCTGCGCAAGGTGGGCCTGCCTTCTGATGTGGGCGAGCTTTATCCGGCGGAACTTTCCGGCGGCATGCAAAAGCGTGTGGCGCTTGCCCGCGCCATCGCCTCGCAGCCGGAGATCATTTTTTTTGATGAGCCCACCACGGGGCTCGACCCCATCATGGCGGACGTGATCAACGAGCTGATTGTCGAACGGGTGAAGGACCTGGGCGCGACGGCACTTTCCATCACCCACGACATGGCGTCCGCGCGCAAGATCGCCGACGACATCGCCATGATCCACAAGGGTCAGATCATCTGGCGCGGGCCCGCAAGCCAGATCGACAGCGCGGGCAACGCAATGGTCGATCAATTCGTGCATGGCCGCGCGGAAGGGCCGATCCAGATGGACGTGCTGAAGAGCTGATATGGCCCGGCCCGCGCCCAATTATGTTTGCCAGTCCTGCGGCGCTGTTACCTCGAAGTGGCAGGGCCGCTGCGACGCCTGCGGCGAATGGAACACCCTGCAGGAAGAACCCGGCCGCACAGGCGAAGCCGCGCCGAAAACTTCCCTCGCGGCTTCAAAATCCAAAGGCGCAAAGCTTGAGCTTGTCGCCTTGAGGGGCGAAAGCGCCGAGCCGCCCCGCGCCATCAGTCACATCGATGAATTTGATCGCGTCACTGGCGGCGGGCTGGTGCCCGGCTCAGCCATCCTCGTGGGCGGCGACCCGGGTATCGGCAAATCCACATTGCTGTTGCAAGTGGCGGCGAAACTCGCGGACGGAGGCGAAGTGATTTACGTTTCCGGCGAAGAAGCCATTGCGCAGGTGCGACTGCGCGCGAGCCGCCTCGGCCTGTCCGATGCAAAAGTCGAACTCGCCGCCGCCACGAACCTGCGCGATATCCTTTCAACGCTTGAAGCGAAAAGCCCACGCCTGGTGGTGATCGATTCCATTCAGACCATGTGGTCGGACGTGCTGGAAAGCGCGCCGGGCACGGTGAGCCAGGTGCGCGCGTGTTCACAGGAACTCGTGCGCTACGCCAAACGCTCCGGCGCAACGGTGCTGCTGGTCGGTCACGTCACCAAGGATGGGCAGATCGCAGGGCCCCGCGTCGTCGAGCACATGGTCGACACGGTGCTTTATTTCGAAGGCGAGCGCGGCCACCAGTTCCGCATTTTGCGCGCCGTCAAAAACCGCTTTGGCCCGACGGACGAGATCGGCGTGTTTGAGATGACCGGCGAGGGGCTCTCGGAGGTCGCAAACCCCTCCGCGCTATTTCTCTCCTCCCGCGACGAAGCCGCCTCTGGCTCTTGCGTCTTTGCGGGGATCGAGGGCACCCGCCCCGTTCTGGTGGAGCTACAGGCGCTCGTTGCCCCCTCGCCCCTGGGCACACCGCGCCGGGCTGTGGTGGGATGGGACACAGGCCGCCTCGCCATGGTGCTGGCGGTGCTGGAAACCCGCGCGGGACTTAGCCTTGCCGGGAACGATGTCTATCTGAACGTCGCGGGCGGCTTGCGCGTGAACGAGCCTGCCGCCGACCTTGCCGTCGCCGCGGCGCTCATCTCCTCGCACCTGAATATCCCCGTGCCCCCGCATATTGTGCTTTTCGGCGAAGTCTCGCTGTCGGGCACCATCCGCCGGGTGGCGCAGGGCGATGCCCGCCTGAAAGAGGCAGGCAAACTGGGCTTTCGCGCCGCCCTCGCCCCCGCCCGCCCCAAGGGCGAAACGGGGAAAAAGGCAAAAGGTGAACCGGCGTTAACCACTTATGAAGTGGCGGACCTTAATGCTCTGCTTGATCTCCTGAAGGACGGGTCGCTGGGCAGCTAGACGCATCGCGCGCGGCGGGGCGAGCCGCCGAAACCCGGGGAGGAATTGATCCATGAGTTTTATTGATCTCGGCATTCTGGCGGTCATGCTGATTTCCGCCCTTTTTGCGTTCCGACGCGGGTTCGCGCGGGAGACGATCTCAATCTTTGCCTGGGTCGCCACGGGCGCCAGCACCTACTTCGTCTTTCCGCTGGTTCAACCCTTGGCCCACAACGCGATTTCCGTGGGAATCATCGCCGACGTCATCTCGCTGTTCGTGACCTTCTTCGGCTCGCTTTGGATCCTGAATTTCTTCTCCGATCGAATCGCCGATATGCTCAAGGTAGACAATCCGGGCCAGTTCGATCGGTCTCTGGGCTTTGTCTTCGGCATCGCGCGCGGGCTTGTTCTGGTGGCCGTGGGCTTTTGGTTTTTGGGGCTCGCCGGCACCGATGAGGAGCCGCCCGCCTATGTGGCCGAGGCCAGTCTTTATCCCTTTATCGACATTACGGCCCGGGGCCTCTCGGCAATAGTGCCACAAGATGGCGCACACGGTGCGCGAGGGGTTGCTTCGACCTCCGATCCCGCCTATGAAGCGCCCGCAGGCGAAGCTGACGAGGATGGCTATGACGATTCTGAGCGGCAAGCCCTCGATCAGCTGATCGAAAGCACCAGTGGCGACTGATTAGGTTTTGGCACTAAATGGCGGATTTTTCCGGCTTTGAGACCGGCGAGAGCGGCCCCACCGCCCTCACCACCAATCCCTTCGATGACGATAAACTGCACGAGGAGTGCGGGGTCTTCGGCATCTTCGGCAATGCGGACGCCGCCGCCATGACCGCGCTCGGGCTCCACGCCCTGCAGCACCGCGGCCAGGAAGCTGCTGGCATCGTCACCTTCGACGGCAAGAACTTCAACGCAGACCGGCGCCTCGGGCTTGTGGGCGACAAATTCACCCGCCCCGACGTGATCGCCCGGCTGGCCGGCGACTGCGCCATCGGGCATGTGCGTTATTCCACTGCCGGTGGCGGCGCGGTGCGCAACACCCAGCCTCTCTTCGCCGATCTGGCGGGCGGCGGCATCGCGGTGGCCCACAACGGCAATCTGACTAACGCCCGTACCCTGCACAAACAGCTCGTGCAGGACGGCGCAATTTTCCAAACCACCTCGGATTCGGAGAACGTCATTCACCTGATCGCGCGCAGCCGGGAGCCCGATACGCTCTCTCGTCTTGCCGACGCGCTGCACCGGGTGGAAGGCGCCTTCTCACTTGTCTGCCTCAGCAAGAAAAAGCTGGTCGGTGTACGCGACGCTTATGGCGTGCGGCCGCTTGTGCTCGGCAAGCTGGAAGATTCGTGGATCCTGACGTCCGAGACCTGCGCGCTAGACATTATCGGCGCGGAATTCGTCCGCGATGTGGAAGCGGGCGAGATGGTGGTCATTACCAAGGACGGCATCGAAAGCTTCTGGCCCTTTGCCAAGAAGCCGCAGCGGTTCTGCATTTTCGAGTACGTCTACTTTGCGCGCCCCGACAGCCTGGTCGAAGGGCGCTCCGTCTATGAAGTCCGCAAGCGCATCGGCGCGGAGCTCGCGCGGGAAAAACCCATCGATGTAGATCTGGTTGTGCCGGTTCCGGACTCCGGTGTTCCCGGCGCCATCGGTTATGCCCAAGCCTCTGGCGTGCCCTTCGATCTTGGCATTATCCGCAATCACTACGTGGGCCGAACCTTTATTGAACCCACCGATCAAATTCGCCACTTGGGCGTAAAGCTAAAGCACAACGCCAACCGCCCCCTTGTGGCGGGCAAGCGCGTGGTGCTGATTGACGATTCCATCGTGCGCGGCACGACCTCGGTCAAGATTGTCGAGATGATGCGCGAAGCGGGCGCGAAAGAAGTGCACATGCGTATCGCAAGCCCGCCGACCACGGACCCGTGCTACTATGGCGTCGATACGCCGGAAAAAGACAAGCTGATGGCCGCGCGCCTGAGTTTGCGCGAGATGGAAAAGGTGATCGGCGTCGATAGCCTCGAGTTTCTTTCCATCGACGGGCTTTACCGCGCTGTGGGGGAAGCCGCGCGGAACGGCGAGTGCCCACAGTTCTGCGACGCCTGCTTCACGGGCGAGTATCCCCTGCCCCTGGTGGACAAGGACGGCGGCGAAGACGACGCGCAGCTTTCCCTGCTCACCGAAACTGAATCTGCCTGACAAAACGAGACGTTCATGACCGACAAGAAACTCGAAGGCCGCGTCGCGCTTGTGACCGGCGCCTCGCGCGGCATTGGCTGGCAAGTGGCCCTGGGCCTTGCAAAAGAAGGCGCGCATGTGATCGCCGTCGCCCGCACCTCCGGCGCTCTTGAGGAGCTCGACGACGAGATCAAACAGCTCGGGGGCTCGGCAACGCTGGTGCCCTTTGACCTGCGCGATTTCGAGGGCTATGGCCGCCTCGCCGCCTCGATCAACGAACGCTGGGGCAAGCTCGATATCCTGATCGCCAATGCAGGCTCGCTGGGCGCGCTGACGCCGCTGAACAATCTTGAGCCCAAGACCTGGCTCGAGGCCATGGACGTGAATGTCAACGCAAGCTGGATGCTGATCCGCACGCTCGATCCATTGCTGCAAAAATCGGACGCGGGCCGCGCGGTATTTGTGACCTCCGGTGCTGCCGTCCGCGCCAAAGCTTATTGGGGCCCCTATTGCGTATCCAAGGCCGCGCTCAACATGTTGGGTCAGGTCTATGCGGCGGAAAACGACAAGACCAATGTGCGCGTGAATCTGATCAACCCCGGACCCATGCGCACGGCCATGCGGGCACGCGCCTTCCCGGGCGAAGACCCCGATACGCTGCCGCATCCAAGTGAGATTGTGCCGCTGTTCCTGGAACTGGCTGGTCCCGCCTGCACGCGCAATGGCGAGATCGTCAATTTCCAGCCGCGCTGAAGTGAAAAGCTGTCACCCTCCGGCTTGACCGGAGGGTCCAGACGACACCACCCTGGATGCGCCGATCAAGTCGGAGCATGACCAAAAGCGCTATTTCTTTTTCTTTGAGTGACTGAGCGTTCGCGTTTTGCCCTTGGGGCTGTCCTTGGCCGTGTCAAAGGGGTTGTCGCGCTTGCGCAGGTTCAGCCGCACCGGCACCGCGGGGATGTCAAAGGCTTCCCGCAATGAATTGATCAGATACCGCGTATAGGAATCCGGCAGCTTGTCCGCCCGCTGCGTAAAGGCAGCAAAGGTGGGTGGGCGTGCGCTTGTCTGCGTCACATATTTGATGCGGATACGGCGGCCGCTGACCGCGGGCGGCGGATGGCGCTGGGTCGCCATGTCAAGCCAGCGATTGAGATGCCCGGTGGGCACGCGCCGGTTCCAGTACTCATAGACCTTCATCACGGCCTTGAGCATGGCCTCCGTGCCGCGCCCCGCCTCCGCCGTCATGGTGACAACGGGAACTTCAGGCACCTGCGGCAGGAGCCGCGCCACGCGTTCCTTGATCTCTTTGAGTTTTTGGTTCTTGTCCTCGATGAGGTCCCACTTGTTGAAGGCCAGCACCAGCGCGCGGCCTTCGCGCGCCACAAGGTCGGCGATCTGCAAGTCTTGCTTTTCCAGCGCGTCGGTCGCATCCATCATCACGACGACCACTTCGGCGAAGCGCACGGCGCGCAAGGTCTCGCCCACCGACAGCTTTTCAACTTTCTCCGTCACTCGTGCCTTGCGGCGCATGCCCGCGGTATCGAACAATTTGATCTTCTGATCCTGCCAGACCCAGTCCACTGCAATACTGTCGCGGGTGATGCCGGCCTCGGGCCCCGTTAGCAGGCGGTTCTTGCCCAGAATGCGATTGATGAGCGTGGACTTGCCCACATTTGGGCGCCCCACGATGGCAATGCGCAGGGGCTTGTCCGGGTCCTCTTCCGCTTCTTCCAGCGCCTCTTCTTCGAGCTTGGCGGCATGGAAGGGCTCAAGTACGCCATAGAGATCACCCATGCCCTCGCCGTGTTCGGCGGAGATGCCGACAGGATCGCCGATCCCAAGCCCATAGGCGTCGATCAGCCCCGCCTCGCCGCCCCGGCCTTCGGCCTTGTTGGCCACAAGCACCACGGGCCGTCCGCCCTTGCGCAGCAATTCGGCAAAATGTTCATCCGCCGGCGTCACGCCCGCGCGCGCATCGATCAGGAACAAAGTCACGTCGGCTTCGGAAATAGCGGTCTGCGTTTGCGCCCGCATGCGTCCTTCAAGGCTCTCGTCGGTGGCATCTTCCAGGCCCGCTGTGTCGATCACTCGAAAATCGAGATCACCCAGCCTGGCATCCCCTTCGCGCCGGTCGCGCGTCACGCCAGGCATGTCGTCCACCAGGGCAACACGCTGACCGACTAACCGGTTGAAGAGTGTGGATTTACCGACGTTCGGCCTGCCGACTATCGCGACGACCAGGGCCATCTGAACCCTCCGCCGCTATCTTCGTCTTCGGCGCCGTCCGCGCCGTCGTCAGAAGAGGTGGTTGAAACCGGTGTTGCGTCTTCTTCCGGGGCGTCCTCCGCATCGTCGCGGCGCGACCACGGCAAGCGGAAGCCCCCGCCTTCGCCCTCGGCATCCGCTTCGTTCACCGGCTGGCGCACGCGGCGCTGGCGTTGTTCGCCTTCGCCGCGGAAGGCCACAAGGTCCGCATCGTCCGTATACACATAAAGGGTGTTGTTCGCGACGATCGGCGGCAGGGACACAGGGTCACCCACGCGATGAGAATCGAGGAATTCACCGGTCTGCGGAGAGTATTCTTCCATGTGCCCTTGCGAGGAAATCACCACCAGGCGGTTGGAGATCAGCACCGGGCCCACATATTGGATGGCGCCTCGTTCACGGTTCTCGTTCCGCCATTGGTCAAGCTGCGTGATCCAGCGCACACGGCCATCGCGGGTCGAGATGCATACGAGTTCCGCATCCAGTGTCACCACAAAGGCAAAGTTGCCCGCGATCCACGGGGTCTGCGTGCTCGCCACATTCGTGGTCCAGATGCGTTCCCCGGTCCGCAAGTCGATGGCGACAAAACGGCCCGAATGGCTGATGGCGTAAACGCGGCCATCGACAATCACCGGGCGCGCGGCAATCGCATTGATGTTGGCCAGCGGCGTGAAGTTGCCCGTGCGCGTCAACTGATCCGACCAGGCAAGACTGCCGGTTTGGATCCGCACCGCGTCAAGCTCACCGGAGGAAAAAGGCGCGATCACCACATCATTGGTGGCCGCCGGGCTGGTCGCCGCAATCAACCCCGCGCTTTCCTGAAAGGCGCGCTGGTTCCACAACACCTCGCCATTGTCCGTATCAACGGCAAGGAGCTGGTTGTCGGTGGTCACCACAAAGGCGCGGCCCGACATGACCGTGGGCGAGGTGCGGATCGGTATGCCGATCTCGCGCACCCAAAGTTCATCACCTGTTTCCGAATTCAGCGCGTAGATATCGCCAAAACCTGTCGTCACGATGACGCGGTCACCAGCGAATGCAACGCCGCCGCCAAAACCCGCGCGGCGCGCTTCCCCCTCCCGGCGCAAACTGGTGCGCCAGATACGGCTGCCGTCTTCGGCGTCGAGCGCGTGCACTTCCGCTTCCGCGTCCAACATGTAAAGACGCCCGTCCGCCATGACCGGCGCAGATGTGAGCCGCGAGGCCGACCCATTGCCCGCACCCGCGCCGCGCGACCACACGCGGTTGAGCTGGCCATCAAGTTCCAGGTGCTGCATCGCGTTGGTGGGGGCACCACCGGGCTGCGGCCACTGCGCGTTCGTATAGGCGCGCGGCAGGTTGACCGGCATTTCCGCGATGCGCGGGTCCGCGGTCAGCGTGTCTTCAAGCGACAGGATGGCGATGGTCTGGCCCGTGACCTCTTCGTCCGTTTCAGTGGACAACATGTCCGAGACGGAACTGCACGCCCCCAGACCGACAAACAAGCCGGCGGTCATGCAGAGGGCAAAGATACGTTGAACCTGGGTCATGGCGATCCTAATCCTTGGTTTGGCGCGAGGCGCTTATTCCGTGGGGGCGTCTTCTGCCGGGGCGCTTTCAGCTTCCGGCGTTGCGGGCGCGTCGGCCCCGCCTTCGGCTTCGACAGCGGCCAGGGCAACATTGAGCATTTCATTGGCGCGCGCCGCAATTCCGGCGGGCACGAGCGCATCTGCGGTCAAGCTTTCATAATAGGTTTCGGCGACATCGTTCTGCCCTTCACGCAGCGCCGCATAACCAAGCGCTTCCTGGGCATGATAGCGCCAGGGGCTGTTGCCAGTGGCAACGGGCTCAAGGCGGTTTGTGATGTCTTCGTAGGTGGCGTCGGGGCTCGAGATTGCCGTGAGCCCCGCATAGAACTGCGCAAGGTCGCGAAACTCCGCGTCGTAGCCATTGTTCGCGGCGATGCTGTCATAGGTCGCGATGGCGTTGGTGAGGTTTCCCATCTGACGCATGGCGCCCGCTTCCTGGAACGCGGCCAGCATGGCGTAACCGTCGGGGCCGCTGTCGCCGAGCGCGCCAAAGGTGGCAAGCGCCCCTTCTTCGTCGCCACCCACAAGGGACTCGATGCCGTGCATCAATTGGTCAGCCGCCGCCGAGGCGCGCCGTTCCTGATAGCCCTGCCAGAACATGAACCCGGCATAGCCCACAAGGATCACAATCAAGCCGCTCAGTATCAGAGGGCCGTAGGTCTTGAAGACTTTGTCGAGATGCTGGCGGCGAAGTTCTTCGTCGACTTCCTGAAAGACGTCACTCACGGGGCGATGGCTCCAAAATAAAGGGGCGGCGGCGTGGAAATCCCTCGCCGCCGGGAATGGCGCGGTACCCTACCTCCAGCCCGCGCAGGATTCAAACGGAAGATAGGCCCAAATGGGGCAGATTTATGCGGCCTTCAGGCGCTCTTGGCCTCGTTGGCCGCCTTCAGCGCCTCTTCGTCCTCTTTGAGCGCATAGGTGTGCTCAAGGGCCGGGAAGCTGCGATCCCGTACGTCGGCCGCATAAGCGGTCAGCGCCTCGCGGATGACCCCGTCCAGATCGGCGTATTTCTTCACGAATGTGGGCACGCGCGGGGTCAGACCCAGCAGGTCGTCGATCACGAGGATTTGCCCGTCGCACTGGGCCGAGGCCCCGATGCCGATGGTCGGCGCGCTGATCATACTGGTGATTTTCGCGGCCAGCGGTTCGGCCATGCCTTCCAGCACCACCGAAAAAGCGCCCGCTTCCACCACCGCCTTGGCGTCCGCTTCGACTTCCGCCCATTCCGTGCGGCAGCGGCCAGAGGTCTTGTAGCCGCCCATGGCGTGCACTGCCTGAGGCGTCAGGCCGATATGCGCCATCACGGGGATGCCCCGCTTCACGAGGAAAGCGATGGTGGGCGCCATATGCGCGCCGCCTTCCAGCTTCACCGCCGTGCAGCCGGTTTCCTGCATCAGCCGCGAGGCGTTGCGATAAGCGATCTCGGGGGATTCTTCATAAGAGCCAAAGGGCATGTCCACGACGACGCAGGCCGCCTGGCTGGCGCGCACGACCGCCTGGCCATGCATGATCATCATGTCGAGGGTGACGGGCACCGTGTTTTCGAACCCATGGACCACCATGCCGGCGCTGTCGCCCACAAGGATCAGGTCCGCCACCTCGTCGGCCAGTGCCGCGATGGGGGCCGTATAGGCGGTCAGACAAACCAAAGGCGCCTTGCCCTTGGCGGCGCGGATCTTGGTCACGGTCTTACGGCGGATTTTTGCCTGGGCGGACATAGGGGGCCTCCTATACGTCACGCGATGGTCAGGGAGGCGGACATTAGACGAATCTATGATGCGGCGCAAACAAGAACGATTTCCGCTTACGTTAACGTAAGATTATTGTTCCGCGGCGCCGATCTCCGCCAGCTTCTGCCGGATGCGCGGCTCGTCAGGGGCAAGGTCCACGGCGCGGTTATAGCTCTCCGCCGCGCGGGTCAGGTCCCCCGCCGACTCATAGGCAAGCCCGCGATAAAAATGCGTCTGCCAAAGGTGATCGCCATAGACGACAGCCTGATCGGCATCCACTTGCGCGGCTTCCACATCGCCGAGCTGCATGAAGACATAAGCGCGGCTCGCCAGTGCGATGGGGTCTTCGGGCTCCAGGCCCAGCGCCTCATCACAGTCAAAGCGCGCCAATTCAAACCGCCCCTCCACCGCGTGGATCCAACAGCGGTTGGTGAGCGCCACCGGATTATCCGGATAAAGACGAATGGCCTCATTGAGGTCTTCAAGCGCCTGCGCGTTTTGGCCCAGCTCAAGAAAAGCCGCGCCACGATTGGAAAGCGTGACGGGATCGCCGGGCAAAAGATCGAGGGCGATATTGTAATCGCCTACCGCGCGATCATATTCGCCAAGGTCGTAATAGGAATTGCCGCGATTGGAATAGGTGAGCGCCAGGCTCTCATCATCGAGATCGCCTGCTTCGATCGCCTGGGTACAGAGGATCACCGCGCTGGAGGGCTCGCCCTCGGACTGGTAACAGGCCTCCGCCACATCGCTCCATTGCGCCGAGGCAGGCGCAGCAAAGACCATCGCCCCCGCCGCGAACATCGCGGCGACGCCGGAAATCACTCGATTTGAAACACTCAGCACCATGGCGATATTGGAGCCCCAAAGCCGGGGCCCGTCAATCGGCGCGGGAAAGCTGGCAAAAAACCGTCATACTTGGCAAAATGCCCAAAGTTCTAAGGTCTGGAGGCCCCCCATGCCCCGCTGGGTGCTTGTGCTTATAGGTTTCGTCGCGATTGGTGCATTTCTGCTACTGCTGTTTTGGCCGAGCGGCGAGCGCAGCACCGCGTTCAATCAGCCGCCGCGGGGCGAAAATACCTACGAGGATGTGGACTGGACCCGATACGAAGGGAACGCCGCCGACGGTGAAGCGCTGGCGCAAGAGCTCTGCTCGCGTTGTCACGCGGTAGCCCGGACGGGCGAGAGCCCCGTCGCCGACGCGACCCCCTTCCGCCAGTTCGTGACCATGTGGCCGCTGATGTATCTCGAAGAAGCCCTGGGCGAAGGAATCATGGTGGGCCATGAAGAATATGAGATGCCGGTCTTCCAGTTCGACACGAAACAGATTGCCGATCTCACTGCATATCTTGAGGAAATCGGCGAGGAATCGGACGAATAGAATCGATTCGGCGAACCAATTGATTCGCACCCTGATTATTCCAACCCATTCGAATCATTGACCCATACCGGAATCGAACCCTAGGGATTCTCGTGACGCTTCGGTCTGACCCCGTAGTGTCTTCCCGAGGAACCCTCCCCAAGGTTCCACACCCCCCTGGCCCTGCGGTTCCCGCCGCAGGGCCATCCCATTTCTGGATGGCCAAGAAATTAAGCGTCCTCCCATTTTTGGGGGATGGTTTCGGCACAGCCCTTCGCGATAATTTCAACCATGGCCATCGATCTATTCGGACATAGCGCGCTTTCCCGTATCGAAACGCCAAAGCGGATCGTGCGCGCGCGCGCCGAACATCCCGAATGGTTTGACGGGCCCCTGATGCTGGCGGATGCGAAAAAGCTCGGCCCCTTTGGTGCGGAGATCGCACAGGAGTTTGGCATCGAGGCCAAATGCCAGTTCGGGCTCTTTCTGCACGAGAATGAAAAATCAGAACTGATCACGCCCGCGGCGGAATATCTCTATGAGCTGTTCGGCACGGACAACGTGGTCATCACCCACGGCATGGACACCGTGTGGAAGCCCAAGGCGGAACATCCGGGGGTCGACCTCGACTAGCCCTCCACGAGCGCGGCGAGTTTTTCCCTGTTCAGAAGTGCAATGCGGCGCGGCGCCGTATCGAGCAGCCGTTGGCTCGCAAGGTTCCTGACAAGGCGTGAGACCACTTCGCGGGATGTTCCCAGGTGCGCGGCCATTTGATCCTGCGACAGTCGCACGACGCCCGCTTCATCCGCTTGCGCCAGCAACAAAGCCGCCAGCCGCGCCTCTTGAGGCAAGCGCATGCGTTCCTCCAGCACCTGAAGCAATCCATAGACGCGCCCCGAGAGCTGATCGAACAGAAAGCGTTGCACGACGGGCTCGCGCGCAAAGAGGTCGCGAAAGATCGCACCAGGCGCATGGAGTATCTCCGCGCCCTCCGCTTCGGCCGCGGCAAAGGCGGGATACGGCATGTCAGTAAAAAGGCTGTTGAGGGCAAGGATGCAGCTTTCCCCCGGCGCAATCCAATAGAGCGTGCCTTCGTGCCTCTTGGCGTCCACATAATAGACACGCAGGGACCCCGCGCGGACAAGGTAGGCCCCGTCCACTTCATCGCCCGGACGCAGGATGTCGCTGCCCGGCGCGATGGTATCCACGGACACGGCGTCGCGAAGGCGCGCTTGCGCCTCCGCGCTCAGATCATCAGAGAAGGGGAACACGAGGTCCGTCTTTTCAGTCACTCCATTCCCCTTTCCCGGCTATGCCGCCACAGGCCCCGCGAACAGATCGCCGGGGCTCACCATGGAGACCTCGGTGATCGTATCAAAAGGCAGGCCCACTTTTTCGTGGACCCGGGCAACCGCTTCCGCGCTCGGGGCCATGTTGAAACAGAAGGCGCGACCTTCGTCAAAGCAACCATGAATGCGCATGCTCACAACGCCTTCTTCGGCGCAGGCCGCTTCGTATTGTCTGTAGAAGTCCGCAAAATCCGCCGGTGAAATGCCCGCCGGAAACGTGCTGTTCGCGGAATCGTGGGTATCGATAAAGAATTTCATCTGTTGCATGAGTTGCTCCCTTGTTTGGCGCCACATGGCGCGTCGGAAGCTTTCCAACATGAGGGCCCGCGCCCCGTCTGGAACAATTGTTACGCCGTTACGGTTTTCGCCTTATAGCGCGCCGCGTCCGTCTCGAACTCCGCATGGCCGTAGCTCGCGAGGCGCTGGGCGAGTTTGCGCACCAAAATACGGTCCGCCCAATCCTTGAGATATTTGTTCCGTGTGGCAAAGCCGAAGAAGCGGAGCCGCGCGAAAATCGTGAGCGCGCCGGCCACCGCCCAGAAGCGGTCCCCCGCCGTCACCGGCACGCCGATTTCCTCGGCGCGTTTGAAATCCTTTTCGCAAAAATTGTTTACGAAAAAGAGTTTCGAAATGCCGCGTTCGATGCCCGTCTTGATGCGGCCCGTGAGCGAGGTGTCGTCGGACAATTTGGCGCGCATGGTGGCGCGCACCAACTCGCCGCAGGTGGCGTCGTCATAGCCCGCGCGCAAGGTGACATGCCGCGTGAGCAGAAGGTCGATGATCTCCTGCGGCGTAGACCCCACCAGTTCTTCTGGTAGACCCAGAAGGAAACAGCGATAACGCGCCATCTCCACCCGCGCGCGTTCGGTTGGCGTAAATTCGGTTCGTCCTTCGCGCAACACCATTGCCGATAAAAGGAAGATGTTGATGTTGCCCGCGGGCATCTGATCCACTTGAGGGATCGGCACGCCATAGACCGACTTGTCCCAATCGGGCGAGCGCAACAGATGAAAGCGCACCATGGAATGCATCAGCCGCACTTTAGCCGCGGCCTTGAAGCCCTCGCGGAACCGGTCGAGCGCGCCAGGCATGACCGTGATGCCGAAAAACGCGGAGGTCTCGAATGCGCGCTTCGCGGCCTGTCCACCCGATAACGTACCGGTCATCGCCATGGGCAGGGCGGAATATTTGTTCATGTAGGTGGCAATCAGTGCGCCGCGCACAAAGTAAGGCGCGGCGTGGGCAGCGACGTTGCGTTCAAGCCGCGCGCCCTCCTCCACCAGATCCATGTCGAGCCAGTCAGGCTTTTCTTCCATGGCTTCGATGAAGGTTTTGAGTTCCTCCGGCGCGCCCTCCACGGCTTGCACGCCCTTGTCGCAGGCAAGCTCCAGCATTTCCACCAGGCGCTTGAAGCCATATTCGGGGATCAGCGCGGCATAGGCGTCCGCCACCCGGTCGCCCATCATGGTGTAGTTGCGGATCAGGTTTACCCGTTCGGTATTCTCGAGCAGCCGGGGCAGATGTTTGGAAAAGGCACCCACATTGGCATTTGCGGTGTCAAAGACATCAGTGAACCGTTCGGGCAGATGGTCAAAGTCCACCTCGCCATACATGACGGGATTGGCGGCCTTCTGCGCCACTACGTCGTCAGTGAAAAGCTTCGCCGGAGCGTCCATGGCCTCCTCGCAGGCGTTCGTGCCTCGGCACAAACCTAGGGCGATCCGCGGCACCATTCAATTGGCCGATATTGACGCGGGGGAAAGGTCGATGGGCCCAAGTGGCCTAACACGCCTCAAGAAGCCGCAGGCGCGGTTTGTGCCGAGCGGAATAGAGGTGGCGGGCCCAAAGCGCGAAAATTGGTGTCAGGAGACCGGCATCGATTTCTATCCGGTCTGTCAAACGGCTACCGTCTTCGTGAGGGGTAACCGTCAATGTGTGGTTCCAGCTCTTAACGCCCGCGCCCACTTCCGAGGACCGCAGGATCATGCGGTCATCGTCACATTCAAGAACTTCCATGTGATAGGGCTGGGGCGGAAACCGGCCGAACAGGGAAACCATGACGTCGAGCTTCTGCCCGGTTTCGGTGCGCCCCTCAGGCAGTCCATCGAATTCGGCAATGCCCTTCATCACCTCGCGCAGCGCGCCATAGTCGGTAACAAGTGCCCACAGCCTTTCAGGGGCAGCTGCATAATCATTGATGATTGTCACGGTCCGCACGGTTAACTGCCTTTGCAGAAGGATCGCACCCCTACTCCCACTCAATGGTTCCTGGGGGCTTTGAGGTGATGTCATAGGTGACGCGGTTGATGCCCTTCACTTCATTGATGATGCGCGTCGAAACGCGACCCAAAAACTCGTGATCGAAGGGATAGTAATCCGCCGTCATGCCGTCGGTGGAGGTGACGGCGCGCAGGGCACAAACGTAGTCGTATGTGCGCGCGTCGCCCATCACGCCCACAGTGCGCACCGGCAGCAGCACGGCGAAGGCTTGCCAGATGGCATCGTAAAGCCCCGCCTTGCGGATCTCGTCGAGATAGATGGTGTCGGCCTTGCGCAGGATGTCGAGCTTTTCGCCCGTGATCTCCCCCGGCATGCGGATGGCAAGCCCCGGTCCCGGGAACGGGTGGCGCGCGACGAAGGGTTCAGGCAGGCCAAGCTCGCGGCCCAGCACGCGCACTTCGTCTTTGAAAAGCTCACGCAGGGGTTCCACCAGTTTCATGTTCATGCGCTCGGGCAATCCGCCCACATTGTGGTGCGACTTGATGGTCACCGACGGTCCGCCGGTGAAGCTGACGCTTTCAATGACGTCCGGATAGAGCGTGCCTTGCGCGAGAAAATCGGCCCCGCCGACGCGCCGAGCCTCTTCTTCGAACACATCGATAAAGGTCGCGCCGATAATCTTGCGCTTCTTTTCCGGGTCGCTGACCCCTTCCAGCTTGCCCAGGAATAGATCCTGACTTTCCGAGTGCACCAAAGAGATATTGTAATGATCGCGAAACAGGGTGACGACTTCTTCAGCCTCGTTCGCGCGCATCATGCCGGTATCGACGAAGACGCAGGTGAGCTGATCGCCAATCGCTTCATGCAACAGCACCGCCACAACGGAACTATCCACGCCCCCAGACAGCCCGCAAATGACACGGCCTGATCCCACTTGATCGCGCACCTTGGCTATGGCCTCGTCCTTGAAGACCCCCATGGTCCAGTCGCCTTTGCACCCGGCGATATTGTGGGTGAAGTTGCGGATGAGCTCCGCCCCTTGGGGCGTATGCACCACTTCGGGATGGAACATGAAGCCATAGAACTTGCGCGCCTCATCCGCGATGGCGGCAAAGGGCGCCCCGTCGGAGTTACCGATGACCTTGAAGCCCTCGGGAATATCGATGACGCGATCACCGTGGCTCATCCAGACCTGTTCCCGGTCACCGGGTTTCCACAAGTCGCCAAAAATAGCGCTCTCGGTCTTCACATCCAGGAAGGCGCGGCCAAACTCGCGGTGGTCGGGGGCTTCGATCTTGCCGCCCAGTTGCTCGACCATGGTCATCTGCCCGTAGCAAATGCCAAGCACCGGGATGCCGCGCTCAAAAACTTCCTGCGGCGCGCGCGGGGTCCCCTCGCCGATTACGGAGGCCGGACCGCCGGACAGGATCACCGCCTTCGGGTTCATCTCCTCAAGGGCCTTGGCTGCATTCTGGAAGGGCACAATTTCAGAATAGACGCCGCTTTCCCGCACCCGGCGCGCGATGAGCTGCGTCACCTGAGAGCCAAAATCGATGATGAGAATGCGGTCGTGCTGCATGGGGGCCTATCCTGATTTGCGCGTGAAGGCGGCGAAGAAGAATCCGTCGGTGCCGCTCAGGGTCGGTGATAACTGAAGAAAGTCGCCGTCAACAAGCCCATCGTTTAGGGCAGAGGGGAACGGCTGGCTGATGTGGTTTTCCCACAACGTGGGCGCGGGTTTGGGGGCGAACTCTGGCGCGGCTTGCATGAAGGCGCGCACCTGTTCGGCATTTTCCCGCTCAAAGACCGAGCACGTCACATAGATGAGCCGCCCGCCGGGCCGCACCAGACGCGCCCCGCGCCGCAGGATGGCGGCCTGCACCGCCACCAACTCTTCCAGCCGTGCGGGCGTGAGGTTCCATTTGCCGTCGGGCTGCCGCCGCCACGCGCCGGACCCCGAACAGGGCACATCGAGATAGACGAGGTCCATCTTGCCCACATGCTCTTCCAGGTCCGGGTCCTCGCCACCATTTGCGGGGTCCCATATGGAAATGTGTTTGGGTTGCACGATGTGGAGCCCCGCCCGCTTGACCCGGGACTGCCCGGCGTTGAGGCGCCGTTCGTCCGTGTCACAGGCATAGAGCTGCCCGCGCCCATTGAGCGCCGCACCAAGCACGAGCGTCTTGCCGCCCCCGCCCGCGCAAAGCTCGATCACCTGGGTTCCCGGCGCGACACCCGCGAGCATGGCGACCAGCTGGCTGCCCTCGTCCTGAATTTCCAGGCGCCCGTCCCGGAACAGCGGCAGGGCGCGCACGTTTTGGGATTCCATTTCCTGCGCATTACGTTTGATGCGCAGGCCGACGGGACTGAAGGGCGTGACCTTGGCCGTAAAGCCGACAGCCTCCAGCGCATTCAGCACTTCGTCGCGCTTTGCCTTTACTGCGTTCACGCGCAGATCCAGCGGCGCCATCTCGTTCAGCGCATTGGCAAGATCGTTCGCATCCTTTACCTCGCGCCCCCGCTCAAGTTCCTCAAGCGCCCAGGTCGGCCATTCAATAGTTTCTTGCGGGGCGTCCTTGGCCAGCGCGGCGCGTTCATCCTCGGTCAGGGGCGCGGCGTTGTGCCCCTCGCCCGTGCAGACCTTTTCGATCTCAGGAAGCGAAAACCCCTCCCCCCAGCGCATGGCCGCGAGGGTGAGCGCACGCGCTTCGTCAACGCCCATGGCTTTGGCATAGCTCGCCCGATGGCGCAGCGCGCCAAAGACAAGTTCACGCAAGAAGCGCCGGTCTTTGGAGCCCGCATAGCGATTTTTCGCCCCCCACCCCTGAAGGTAGCGGTCGGCGGGCTCGCCGGTGCGCATGAGTGTTTCGAGGATTTCGGTCGCAGTTCGAATGCGCGCGCCAGGGGTCATTCATGACCCCCTTGCGTCTGCGCCGTCACTCAGGACCCCATTGGATAGTTGGGAGCTTCGCGCGTGATCGAGACATCGTGGGGATGACTCTCACGCAACGACGCGGCAGTGATTTTGATGAATTCAGCACGGGATTGGAAATCCTTCACGGTGGCGCTGCCTGTGTAACCCATGGCGGCGCGCAAGCCCCCCACGAGCTGATGGATCACCGCGCCGACCGGCCCTTTGAAGGGAACGCGACCCTCGATGCCTTCGGGCACGAGTTTGAGCGAGTCCGTAATGTCTTGTTGGAAATACCGATCGGCGGAGCCGCGCGCCATGGCGCCAACGGAGCCCATGCCGCGATAGGATTTGTAGGACCGGCCTTGATAAAGAAAAACTTCACCCGGGCTTTCGTCCGTTCCGGCAAGCAGGGAGCCGATCATGGCGCAATCCGCGCCGGCGGCGATGGCCTTTGCAAAGTCGCCGGAATATTTGATGCCGCCGTCCGCGATTACCGGCACATCGTGTTTGCGCGCTTCGGCGACACAATCCATGACGGCCGTCAGCTGCGGCACACCCACACCCGCGACAACGCGGGTGGTGCAGATGGAACCGGGGCCAATGCCCACCTTGATCGCGTCAGCGCCCGCATCGACCAGCGCCTTCACCGCATCCGCGGTGGCGACATTACCGGCAATCACCTGAACGCGATTGGAATGTTTTTTCACCCGCTCAACGGCGGAGATCACGCCCCGCGAATGGCCGTGCGCGGTATCAATGACAACGCAGTCCGCGCCCGCGTCGAGCAGCGCCAGCGTGCGCTCGAACCCGCCGTCACCCACGCCAGAGGCCGCGGCAACGCGCAGGCGGCCCTGTTCGTCCTTGCAGGCGTTGGGGTGCAGCGTCGCCTTTTCGATGTCTTTCACGGTGATCAGGCCGACGCAGCGGTTCTCATCATCCACGACCAGCAGCTTTTCAATGCGGTATTGGTGCAGCAGACGCTTGGCGTCTTCCTGGCTCACCCCATCATGAACGGTGATGAGATTTTCCTTGGTCATCAGCGCGGCGACAGGGGTGTTCGGATTGTCCGCAAAGCGCACGTCGCGGTTCGTCAGAATACCGACGAGCTTGCCGCGGCCATGTTCGTCCAGCGGTTCTTCCACCACCGGGATGCCGGAAATCTTGTGCCGCTCCATCAGGGAATAAGCATCGGCAAGGGTTCGTTCCGGCGCGATCGTCACCGGGTTCACCACCATGCCGCTTTCAAACTTTTTGACCTGGCGAACCTCTTCGGCCTGTTGCTCGGGCGTCATGTTCTTGTGCAGAACGCCCATGCCGCCTGCCTGCGCGATGGCGATGGCGAGACGGGCTTCCGTCACCGTATCCATGGCGGAGGAGATAAGCGGAATGCCGAGGGAAATGGAGCGCGTGAGGCGCGTTTTCGTGTCGACCTGGCCGGGCAGTACATCCGAGGCAGCCGGCTTCAGGAGGACATCATCAAAGGTCAAAGCCTCTCGTATATCCAAAACGCACCTCCTGAAAAAAGTTGCGGGGGAGTATCAGAGGGACCGGGCGAATGCAAGGGGCGCGTGAAACGTCAGTATTCCCGCGGGTCATCGCGCTCAAAGGGCTTGAAGCCCTGGGCCACAACGTACATCTCCGCCGAATCCTGACGACTCGCCGGGGGCTTGGCATGGCGCACGGTTTCAAAGTGCGCGCGCATCTGTTTCAGCAACTCTCCTTCGGTCCCGCCGCGCAAGACCTTGGCGAGGAAATCGCCCCCCGGCGCGAGCACGTCATAGGCGAGATCCAGTGCCGCCTCGCACAGCGCGATGATGCGCAAATGGTCCGTCTGGCGGTGGCCGGTGGAACTTGCCGCCATATCGGACATCACAATATCCACGGGGCCCCCGAGCGCCGCCTTGATCCGGTCCGGCGCGTCCTCGGCCATAATGTCGAGCACCATCAGCTCTGCCCCGGGAATGGCGTCAATCTCTTGCAGGTCGATGCCCAGCACATTCCCTTCACCGCACTTGGCCACAGCCACCTGACACCACCCACCCGGCGCCGCGCCAAGATCGAGCACCTTGCGGCCTTTTTTCAGAAAGCCGAATTTTTCATCCAGCTCAACAAGCTTGAACGCCGCGCGGCTGCGATAGCCCGCAGCACGAGCCGCCTCAACGTAAGGGTCGTTCAACTGCCGCTGCAGCCAGCGGGTTGAGGACAATTTTCGCCCGCGCGCGGATTTCACTCGTTCCTTGAGTTTGCCGCGTCCGCTTGTGGGTTTGCCCGCGCCACCCTTTCCTCGTCCGCTGCTCATGAATTCTGTTCCACCGTATGGCTCTTTGCTGCGCCCATGATCCGTTCCCGCGCGAGGGCACTATCCCCCGCTTCGGCCATAAGGCGGATCAGGATGCCTTCGCGCAAGCCCCGATCCGCAACGCGCAGCCGGTCACTGGGCCAAAGATCGCGAATGGCCTCGAGTATGGCGCACCCCGCGACGATGAATTCCGCCCGGTCCGCCCCGATGCAAGGATGCCGTGATCGCGCGGCACGACTCATCTTCGCAACGCGCAAGGAAACCTGCCGCACAAGATCGAGATGCAGCCAGGTGCCGTCCACCTTGGCGCGATCGTATTTTTTGAGGCCCAAGGCAATGCCCGCGACCGTCGTGACGGTTCCCGATGTGCCCAGCAGATGCGCCGGCCGATCATCGGGGCGGTCTGCGAAAAGCTCATAGGCCCCCGACGCGCGCAACCGGTCGCGCACGTAATCCACCATCTTGTCGTAAAGCTCGACGCCAATGCAGTGCTGCTCAAAGCATTCATCCGACAGGCCGAACATGTCGGTCAGGGTGACGACCCCGCAAGGGAGCGACGTCCAGGCAACGATGCGCGGCTGGCCCGTTGTCTCGCACCGTTCGCAAAGGTCGAGCCAAACGAGTTCCGTACTGCCGCCGCCAATGTCGAAGACGAGAACGTTTTCGCAAGTGGGGTCGGCCAGCGCGGCGCAGCCTGCCGCGGCCAGCGCCGCCTCCTCCCCCGCCGTGATGATATCGAAGTGAAGGCCCGTTTCCCGCTCCACCCGCTCGATAAAGGCCGCGCCGTTTTCGGCAAAGCGGCAGGCCTCTGTCGCGATGGCACGCACATGGGTAGCGCCGTCGCGTTTGATCTTGCTGGCGCAAACCTTCAGCGCGCTGATGGCGCGGTCCATGGAACTGTCAGAAAGGGCGCCGGTGGAATTGAGCTGTTCGCCCAGGCCCACGGTGCGCGAGAAAGCGTCGATCACCTCGAACCCGCCCGGCGCGGGTTTTGCCACCAGCAGGCGGCAATTGTTCGTGCCCAGGTCGATAGCGGCATAGACATTGCCGTCGTCGGGAAGCGGATGGGCTGCGGGAATATCAACACGCCTTTGGGCCTCTGGCCGGGGGGCCGGAGGCCTCTTGTCGTTAGGTCGACGGCGCCGATTTCCGCCGCGGCGAGATCGGTGCCGCTTTGGACCGTTTCCACGTTCCTCCGTCGACACGTCGATGCCTTTCTGTCGGCATGGGCGCGCGGGAAAGGCCCCGCGACTGGCTCCAATGCCACTTTGATTTGCAGTCTATCAGAAGCGCCGCTTTCTGGGAATGTGCGGCGAAAAATCCACAATATTCACCAAGAGCGCAAAAAGCGGGCGCGGAATGGTTGAATATGACCTTTTCCGACCCCATACCCTCTTGACCAGCTATATATCGAACCAATATAGGCTTCATATGCTGAACCGATATATGCTGGGCTGAAGTAGGGATACCCATGGACGTACGGACCATTTGTTTGGGTCTGCTGACCTCGGCGGACCGCTCGGGCTACGAGATCAAGAAGCTTCTCGAGGAGGGGCCGCTCGGCCATTTCGTCGATGCGAGCTTCGGCTCGATTTATCCCGCCCTCACCCGCATGACCGAAGACGGGCTTGTGGAGTTCCGTACCGAGGAACAGGACGGCCGCCCGGACAAAAAGACCTATTCGATCACCCCCAAGGGGCGCGAAGAGTTTCGCACGACCCTGGAAGGCGCCGTCGCGCCGGACCGCTACCGTTCGGATTTCATGTTCGTATTGATGTTTGCTGATGAGCTTTCGCCCGAACGCGTTCGCGCGATTGTCGACGAACGTCTTGCCTACTATGAGGACAAGATTACCCACATCCGGAACGAGCTGGGCAATGACGCCCCCCCGGGGCCCTGCTTTGTGGCCGGTCATGCCATCGCCATTTTCGAGGCTGCCAAAACTTATCTCGAACAAAACCGTCATCTGCTTGAGCGAAAAGAGATCCGCGACATGGACGCGCCTCTCATCGCCGCGCGTGCAGATTAAATCGCCGAGGATTGATTATGCGTATTCGTAGTTCATTTGTTATCGCCATCGCCATCGGCGCCATTATCGTGGTGTGGATGGCATCCGGTTCAGTGGGCAACCGCTCGGGACAGAATCATGCCGACGCCGATGCCGCGGCTGAAACAGATGCGGCCGCCATCAGCGTGCGCGTGGCGACAATCACCGCGCAGAACCGCGATGCAGCCCTGACCATTCGTGGCCAGACCAGTGCTCTGCGCAAAGTCACTTTGCGCTCCGAAACCCAAGGCATCATCGCTGAGCTTCCCGTGGAACGAGGCGAGCATGTGGCCGAGGGCGACATCATCTGCCAACTCGCGATCAATGACCGCGAGGCACGCGTTGCCGAAGCCCGCGCCCTGCTCGACCAGCGCGAAGCGGAATACACCGCCGCGCAGGAACTGGGCGAACGCGGATACCGTTCCGACATTCAGCGTGCCGGCGCCCTCGCCGCGCGGGATTCGGCGCGCGCCACCATGCGCGCCGCCGAAGTGGAGCTGGAACGCACCCGCATCCGCGCGCCCTTCGACGGCATTCTGGATGATCGCAGCGTGAACGTGGGCGACTACATGTCCCCGGGCGCGGCCTGCGGCATTGTCATCGACCAGGATCCGTTCCTGATCGTTGGTCAGGTTTCCGAACGTGATGTCAGCAAACTGACCCTTGGCAGCCCCGGCGTGGGCCGTCTGGTCGACGGGTCGCGCGTGCAAGGCACCATCCGCTTCATCGGCACGCAAGCCGACCCCGCGACGCGCACCTTCCGTGTGGAACTGGAAGTCGCGAATGAAGACGGCGCCCTGCGCGACGGCATGACGAGCGATATCATCGTTCCCATTCGCTCCGTCGAAGCGCATCTGATTTCGTCGTCGATCCTGTCGCTCTCTGACATCGGCGAAGTGGGCGTGAAAATCATCGACGAAGACAATGTGGTTCACTTCATGCCGGTGGAAGTGATTGAGGACGCCGGCGACGGCTTTTGGGTTCGCGGCCTGCCCCGCACCGCGCGCGTGATCACCGTGGGCCAGGAATTCGTGGTGGACGGTGAACGCGTCATCCCGGTCGAGGTCGGCGAGGAGGTTCAATCGTGAACGCCATTGTTGACGCGGCAATTGCCCGCTCCCGCACAGTCATGCTCATCATGGTCGTGGCGGTGCTCGCGGGCATTGGCTCCTATGTAGGTCTGCCCAAGGAAGCCGACCCCGACATTGCGATTCCGGTTTTCTTTGTCTCCCTCTCCATGCAAGGCATCTCGCCGCAAGACGGTGAACGCCTGCTCGTGCGGCCCATGGAAACCGCCCTGCAATCGGTGGAAGGCGTTGAAGAAATGACGTCTTATGCCGCGCGCGGCCATGCCGGCATCGTTCTGGAATTCGACGTCAGCTTCGACAAGGACGCCGCCCTGCGCGATGTGCAGGAACAAGTAGATATTGCCCGCGCCGAATTGCCGGACGACGCCGAAGAACCGCGTGTTCTCGAATTCAATACGAGCCTTCAACCCGTTGTGATTGTCGCCCTGTCCGGCAATGTACCAGAACGGACGCTCTATCGCCTTGCCCAGGAACTTGAAGATGAGATCAAGACCGTTCCAGGCGTGCTGGATGCGGAACTGACGGGCACGCGCGAAGAGCTGCTGGAAGTCGTTATCGACCCGGCGCGGATGGAAAGCTATGCCATCACGCAGACAGAACTGTTCAATGCGGTCAGCCTCAACAACCGCTTGATCCCCGCAGGGTCAATGGACAATGGCGACGGGCGCTTTGCCGTCAATGTGCCGGGGCTCTTTACCACAAGCGAGGATGTGCTCAGCCTGCCCATCCGGGCGAGCGGTGACAGCGTTGTCACCTTGGGTGATATCGCCCAGATCCGCCGCACCTTTCAGGATGCTTCCGGCTATGCCCGCTTTAACGGCGAGCCCGCCATGGCGATCCAGGTGACCAAGCGCATCGGCGAAAACATCGTCTCCACCAATCAGGCGGTGCGGGACATCGTGGCGGAAGTTACCGCCGAATGGCCCGACGAAGTGAATGTGGAAGTCACATTTGACGCATCGGACTGGATCTTTCGCTCGATAAACCAACTTCAGAACTCGATCCTCACCGCGATTTCGCTTGTGTTGATTGTCATTGTGGCGGCACTCGGATTCCGTTCGGGCTTGCTCGTCGGTTTCGCTATCCCCAGTTCCTTCATGATCGGGTTCCTGCTCATCGGCTGGGCCGGACTGACCATCAACATGATGGTGTTGTTCGGCATGGTGGTCGCTGTGGGGATGCTCGTCGACGGGGCCATTGTGGTTGTGGAATATGCCGACCGAAAAATGTCTGAGGGGCTCGACCGGCGGGAGGCCTATGCCCTTGCCGCAAAGCGCATGTGGTGGCCGATCATTTCATCAACCGCGACGACGCTTGCCGCCTTTGTGCCGCTGCTGTTCTGGCCCGGCGTGTCGGGGCAGTTCATGCAGTACCTGCCGCTCACCGTGATCTTTGTTCTCGTGGCGTCCCTCTTCATGGCGCTCTTGTTCCTTCCTGTGTTCGGGTCGCTGATCGGCAAGCCGCAGCCAGGGAACGAAAAAACCATGCGTGCGCTTGCCGCCGCCGAAGGCGGAAATTTGCGGGAAATCGGCGGCTGGACCGGTGCCTATGTGGCGACGATCTCCACCCTCGTGAAGCGCCCCCTGATGGTCATCATCGCGACGGCCTTGCTCCTGTTCGGCATTATCATGGCCTATGGCGCGGGTAATAAAGGCAGCTTGTTCTTCGTCGATACGGAGCCTGAGTTCGTCAGCGTCTTTGTCAGTGCACGCGGCAACCTTGCCGCCGACGAAGCGCGTGACCTCGTCATTGAGATCGAGGACATCATGCTCGACATCGACGGCGTGAGCTCCAGCTTCACCAACACGCGCTCAAGCGGCGGTGGCGGCGGCGGTGTCTCCATTGGTGGGTCATCCGCACCACGCGATGAAATTGGCCGCTTCTTTATCCAGCTGCTGCCGTATGAACAGCGGCGGCCCGGACGCGAAATCCTTCGGGAGATGCGGGAGCGCACGGCGAATATCCCCGGGCTGCGTGTCGAAGTGCGGCAGCAGGAACAAGGCCCGCCCACGGGCAAGGACATTCAGATCGAACTGCGCTCCATCAATTACGAGTCGCTCGACCGCACCACCGCCATGATCACCGAGCACATGTCAAACATGTCCAACCTGATCGAGGTGGAAGACTCTCGTCCCCTGCCCGGTATCGAATGGGAGCTGGACATCGACCGCGAGGCCGCGGGGCGGTTTGGCGCGAACGTCACCTCCATCGGATCGGCGGTGCAGCTCGTGACCAATGGCCTCTTGATCGGGCGCTACCGACCCGATGACGCCGACGACGAAGTGGACATTCGCGTCCGCTTCCCCGAAGGCGCGCGCTCCATCGACCAGCTCGACCAACTGCGGGTGCAGACCAACGCGGGCAACGTGCCCCTGTCAAACTTTGTGACGCGGACAGCCCAACCGCAGGTCAACCAGATTGATCGGGTGGACGGCCAACGCGTCATGACGATACGCGGCAACTCGGCGGAAGGTACCCTAACGAACGACAACGTTCGCGAGGTGCAGGCCTGGCTGGATGAGCAGGAAATTGATCCTCGGGTGCACTACCGCTTCCGCGGCGCGAACGAGGAACAGGATGAAACCGCGGCGTTCCTCGGCAATGCCATGCTCGCTGCCTTGTTCCTGATGTTCCTGATCCTGATCACGCAGTTCAACAATTTTTTCCATTCCTTCGTGATCCTGCTCGCCGTGATTTTTTCTACTTTCGGCGTGCTTTTGGGCATGCTTGTGATGCAGCAGCCTTTCTCCTTCATCATGACGGGGACAGGGATCGTCGCATTGGCCGGGATTGTGGTGAACAACAACATTGTGCTGATCGACACCTACCAGCGCCTTCTTGAGGAAGGCTTCTCAGGGGTTGATGCGATCATCCGGAGTTGCGCGCAGCGTCTGCGGCCGATCTTCCTGACCACGGTCACCACCATGTGCGGCCTTGCGCCGATGATGTTCCAGCTCAATGTGGACTTTTTCGCGCGGCATTTTTCCATCGGCGGGCCGGTCTCCACCTGGTGGGTGCCCTTCTCCACCGCCATCGTGTGGGGCCTTGGGTTCTCGACCCTGCTGACGCTGCTGGTAACCCCGTGCCTTTTGACCTTCTGGGGTCACATCACGGGCGAGATTGAAAGCGAGGGCCGCCGGCGTCGCCGGGAACGGCGCGAGCGCCGTTTGGCCAAAAAGGCAGGTCGCGCTCAACCCGCGGAATAATTATTCCGCGGGCACTGCCGCCTCATCGCCTTCAAGTTCTTCAAGCTTGTGGGCGATATCTTCCACTTCGAGCTGACGCCGCCACATGGAGGCATAGCGCCCATTGGCGTCCAGCAAGTCGTTGTGGCGCCCCCGCTCGATAATGCGGCCGGCATCCAGCACGATGATTTCGTCCGCGTTCACCACTGTTGAAAGCCGGTGGGCAACAATCAGCGTGGTCCGCCCCAGGGCCGCAGCGTTGAGCGCGGTTTGGATTTCCTTCTCCGTATGGGAATCAAGCGCCGAGGTCGCCTCGTCGAGGATCAGGATCGGCGGGTTCTTGAGCAACGTCCGCGCAATGGCGACCCGTTGCTTTTCCCCGCCAGACAATTTCAGCCCCCGTTCACCGACCCGCGTATCGTACCCTTTCGGCAGGCTAGCGATGAAATCATGGATCTGCGCCGCCTTGGCCGCATCCTCGATTTCTTCCGCGCCCGCGCCGGGGCGCCCATAGGCAATGTTGTAGCGGATGGTGTCGTTGAACAGCACCGTATCCTGCGGGACCATGCCAATGGCTTCGCGCAAGCTTTCTTGGCTGACATCGCGAATGTCTTGGCCGTCGATGGTTACACAGCCGTCGCTCACATCGTAGAACCGATAGAGAATACGGCTGAGCGTCGACTTGCCCGCCCCCGTCGGCCCCACCACGGCGACGGTCTTGCCCGCTGGAATGGTGAAATCAATGCCGTGGATAATGCTGCGGTCCCGATCGTAATGGAAACTCACGTCCTTGAATGTGACCTCGCCGCCCTTCACGTCGAGCGGCTTGGCCGTTGGGCTATCCTGAATCTCGGGGCGTTGCTCAAGCACATCGAACATGCGTTCCATATCCACCAGGCTCTCGCGGATCTGGTGATAGACGAACCCAAGCAGATTCAGAGGCACATAGAGCTGGATCAGCAGTGCATTGAGCATCACGAAATCGCCGACGGTCTTGTTGGCCGCCGCGACCTCCGCCCCCGCCAGCAGCATGAGGATCGTGAGACCGATGGTGAAGATGAAGGCCTGCCCGAAGTTGAGGAACGATAGCGAGGTCATCGCCTGAATGGCCGCGCGCTCATAGGCCGCCATGGATTTGTCGAAGCGCTTGGTCTCGTGCTCCTCGTTGCCGAAATATTTGACTGTTTCGAAATTGAGCAGGCTGTCCACCGCCTTGCTGCTCGATTCCGTGTCCGTGTCGTTCATTTCGCGGCGGAAACGCGTGCGCCACTCGGTGATGCCAAAGGTAAACCAGATATAAAAAACAATTGTACCGCCGGTGATCGCCGCAAAGCGCCAGTCAAAGGCGAGCGCGAGGATGGTGCAAACAAAGGTCAGCTCAAGGATCGCCGGGACGATGTTGAACAGCGTGAAGCGCAAGAAGAACCCGATGGCGTTCCAGCCCCGGTCGAGCACGCGGGAAAGCCCGCCCGTGCGCCGGTCAAGATGGAACCGCAGCGACAGACGATGCAAATGACGGAAGGTTTTGACCGCGATGGACCGCTGGGCGTGCTGGCTAACCGGCACAAAGATCGCGGTCTGCAATTGCTGGAATGCCGCCATCAGAATGCGCGCGACGCCGTAGGAAATGACTGCCATCACCGGAACGGTGATGACCGCGGCGGTGGCGGTCCCCACCGCGGGCGTCATGGCGTCAACGGCGAGCTTGTAGAACCAGGGCACCACCACGGTAATGGCGCGGCCCGCGACCATGACGATTAGCGCGAGCGCCACTCGCAGGCGCAGGTCGGCGCGGGACCGGGGCCAGAGATAGGGCAGCAGCTCACGCACGGTGCGCAAAAAGCCCCCCGCCGTTTCATGCATGGAGGCGGACGCCGCGGCTTCATCGAGCGGCGGCGGCGGGGCGGAATGAGATACGGGAATTCTGGCCATGGAGGGTCAAGATGGGGCGCTTTCCCCCATCCGGCAAGCCCAACCGGCCGCGAGAGGCGCTAATTCCGGTTGGGAACGTCGAAAATCTGGCCGGGATAGATGAGGTCCGGATCGCGGATCTGTTCGGCATTGGCCTCATAGATCACCGTGTAGCGGACGCCCTCCCCATAGACCGCGCGGGAAATGCGCCACAGGCTGTTGCCCGGCTGAACCACCACATGACCGCCGCGCAAGACGACGTCAGAGGGCAACGCCCGCTCAAAGGGCACTTCGATGCGTTCCAGCACCGAGCCGTCTTCTTCGCTGAGCAGGTCGACGCGAAGAGTATAGAGCCCGGGCAAGATCGGGTCGACGGGTTGCACTGTCCATTCGCCGTCTTCATTGGCGCGGGCCGCGCCCACGGGCCGGTCGCCCACATAGACGCGCACCGGGGCGCCTGCGTCCGCTTCGCCCGCAAAAATCACATTGCCCTGATCGTCATAGTCGACGGAGCTGAGCACCAATGAACCCTGGCGCACACCATCCTGCGGCGCCTGAAGAACCTGGCTTGGCTGATCGGGGGTCGAGAGCACCACAAGGGGAAGCTCATCCGGGCGATCCGGCACCGCCACAACAACAACCTGTTCGGAATTGATGGACCATCCGTTGTCGTCAATCGATGTGATGACGAGTTCCTGGTCCCCTTCGTCGAGGGGTGTTTCGACGATCATGGTCCACTCCCCGCGCTGATCGACCGTCGTGGTGCCGATGACGTCGCCATTGGCACGCACTTCCACCGTGGTGCCCGGGGTAGCGCGGCCCGCGATAACGGCTTCGCCCGTCTGGTCGACGCGCACAATGTCGAAGGTCGGCATAACGAGATCGGCGGCGGGGGGCGGCAGTTCATCACCATCGGCAGTCGGCGCGGGCGCGACCGTTTCCTGCGTCACATCTTGCGGCAGGTTCGGTGTACGCACGCCGAACAACAGATAGGCGACAATCGCTATCGCGGCGAGAGTGATGATCCCGACAAAGATCAGAATGACGCGCATGGTCCAAGGTTCCCTATAACCGCCTTAATGAAGACTATTCTTGAAATTGTGGCTATCGCGTGTCCCAAACTAGGTTAAGACGATAACCCCTGTATGACCGGAAGGGAAAGTCCGGAGGAATTTGCTGTGAAACTTCAATCGGTTTGCGTCTACTGCGGCTCCCGCGTCGGGGCGCGCGACAGCTATATGGAGGCTGCCCGCACCCTGGGCCGGGCCCTTGCCAAAGCGGACATCGAGCTCGTCTACGGCGGCGGCGACATCGGCCTGATGGGCGCGGTGGCGAACGCGGTCGTTGACGGCGGCGGCGTTGTGACCGGGGTCCTGCCCCAGTTTCTGCGCGAGGTGGAAATCCCCTCCCACCGTATTCGCGAGCTTGTCATCACCGAAACCATGCATGACCGCAAGGCGTTGATGTTTGAACGGTCAGACGCCTTCTGCGTGCTGCCCGGCGGCATCGGCACGCTGGAAGAAATGGTGGAGATGATGTCCTGGGCCTACCTTCGCCAACACGCCAAACCCATCGTGCTCGTGAATCTTGATGGGTTTTGGGACCCTTTCTTCGCCCTGGTCGACCACATGATCGCCGAAGGCTTTGCCCATGAAGACATGCCCAAGCTGTGGCAAGTGGTGGACAAGATTGAGGACGTCCTGCCCGCCATGCGCAAATGGCTGGACGGCGCGGCGCACGAAGCAGCGCCCAAGTTTTAGCGCGGTGTCGCGAGACGGCGGCGCAGCATTGTCTCCTGGCGGATGGCATCTGCTGTGTAGATAATCAGCCCCGTCCAGATCAACCCGAAGGTAATCAGGTGGCGCGTGGTGATGGTCTCGCCATAGCTCACGGCCAGGGCGAAGTGGAGCGAGGGCGCGATGTACTGCGCCAGCCCCACGCTCGCGAGGCGCAGCCGCCGCGCGGCGATGTTATAGAGCATCAGCGGAATGGAGGTGAAAGGCCCGGCAAACATCAAGAGCAGCGTGAAGCCCAGGCCGCCGGAAATGAAATGCCCCGTCCCGCTTACCATCAGCCAGATGAAATAACCGAGCGCGATCGGCGTAACGAGCAAGGTCTCCACGAACAAGCCTTCCAGCGCCTCGATCTCGACGGTTTTGCGCACATAGCCATAGAAGGCGAACGTCGTCGCCAAGGTCAGCGAGATCCACGGAAAGGTGGACAGGTTCGTCGACAAGACGAGAACGCCCAGTACCGCAAAGCCCACCGCCACCTGTTGCGGGCGGCTCAGCCGTTCGCCCAGCAGCCACGCACCGATGGCGACGCTCGCCAGAGGATTGATGAAATAGCCAAGGCTCGCATCAAGCACGCGGTCATTCATGGTGGCCCAGATGAACAGCAGCCAGTTGATCCCGATGAGCACGGTGGAAATACACAAAAGCCGTAGCACCTTGGGGCGCTTGAGCTGTTGAACGATGGGGGCAAAGCCCTCGCGCGTGGAAATCAGGATGCCGAGGAATACCGTCGCCCAGATGATCCGGTTGACGAGCACTTCCAGCGCGCCGAACTGAAGAAAGAACCGCCAATAGGCGGGACTAAGCCCCCATAGCGTGAAAGCCGTAACCGCCGAGGCCACGCCCACCCGCGTGCGGGCGCGTTCCTCTGGCGTGGGGTCTGCCGCGCTCGTCACTTCGCAACTTTCCAGGTGGTGCCGTCGGGGCTGTCCATGATCTCGACTCCCATGGCGACGATCTCATCGCGCAGGCGATCAGCCTCCGCAAAGTCTTTGGCCTTGCGCGCTTCGATGCGTTTGGCGATCAGCTCCTCGATGACAAAGGGGTCAACTCCCGCTCGCGCCATGCCCTGCTCTTTCCACTCTTCCGCCGTGTGCGAAAGAAGCCCGAGCAATTGCGCCCCGGCCTTGAGCGCGGCGGGATCGCCTTTCAGCTGATGCAACTCGGCAATGGCCCCCGGCGTATTGAGGTCGTCGGAAAGCGCGGCCAGCACACTCTCCGGCACGGCACCGGCCTCAACGCCGTCCGTCAGTTCGTACCAGCTATCAAGCGTTGCCACCGCCCCACGCGCCGACCGTTCCGTCCAGTCGATAGGCTGGCGGTAATGGGTCATGAGCATCTGCAGGCGCAGCGCCTCCCCCGGCCAATTGGCGAGCAGATCGTGGATGGTGTGGAAATTGCCGAGGGACTTCGACATCTTTTCCCCTTCCACCTGAAGGAAGCCGTTGTGCATCCAGTAGTTCGCTAGCGGTGCGCCGTGGTGGGCACATTTGGATTGGGCGATCTCGTTCTCATGGTGCGGGAAGACGAGATCGTTCCCGCCGCCGTGAATGTCGATCGTCTCGCCCAAGTGTTTTTCGATCATGGCGGAGCATTCGAGGTGCCAGCCCGGGCGACCGCGTCCCCAGGGGCTGTCCCATCCGGGCTCTTCCTCCGACGGCTTCCAAAGCACAAAGTCCATCGGGTCACGCTTGTAGGGCGCGACCTCAACCCGCGCGCCGGCGATCATGTCATCGACGGAGCGGCCCGAGAGCTCGCCGTAGTCGGCCATGGATTTGACAGAGAACAGCACATGGCCTTGCGCCTCATACGCATGGCCCCGGTCGATGAGGGTGCCGATCATCGTCACCATCTCATCAACGGTTTCCGTCGCGCGCGGGGTCATCGTTGGCACGAGTGTGCCCAATGCGGCTACGTCTTCCATATAGACGCGCGTGGTTTCCTCCGTCACTTCACGGATGGTTTGGTTGTTCCGCGCAGCGCGGGCGATGATCTTGTCATCGATGTCAGTAATGTTCCGCGCGTAAGTGACGTGGCTCTCCCCATAGATATGACGAAGCAAGCGGAACAGGACGTCGAAGACAATAGCGGGCCGCGCATTGCCGATGTGCGCGTAATCGTAAACCGTCGGCCCGCACACATACATACGCACGTTTTCGGGATCGATGGGTTTGAACTCGTCCTTGTGACGGGTCTTGGTGTTGTAAAGCTTGAAGGTCATGGCGTTGGTCCGTAGTCAAAAGCGAGTGTCAGCCGCGAGCGCGCTCGCGGCGGGCCGGACACGAAATCAATCAAAAAGATAGTGGAGTCGGGACCGGCAGCGGAAAGGTTCAGGCGCACCACGAACAACAGGTGGCGTCGGTCCACGCCTGCGCTGCCATTTTGGTCTGTGTGCGAGCCATTTCGTCTCTCCTGTCGCCGATCAGGCCACTTCGCCTTTAAGCCGGGCGCGGATGCGCGCCTCGCCGATCAGCGGCAGCAGAGTACCCATTTCCGGCCCGTGATCAAGGCCGGTCAGCGCCTGGCGCAAAGGCATGAAGAGCCCCTTGCCCTTGCGGCCCGTCGTCTCTTTCAGCGCCTTGGTCCAGGCGCCCCAGGTCTCCGCCGTCGGCTCGCCTGCGGGCAAGGCCGCTTCGGCAGCGGCGATATAGTCCGCTTCCTCGACTTTCGGGGTCACAGGGCCTTCGACAATTTTCCACCAGTCGGCGGCTTCGGCCACGTGTTTCACGTTCCCGCGCACGGTGGTCCAAAATTCTTCGCCGCCGGTTACGCCCAGCTTGGCGAGGCGATCTTCCACCGCCTTGTAGGGCATCTCGTGGAGCAGTTTGGCGTTCAGCGCTTCGAGCTCCTTGGGGTCGAACCGCGCGGGCGCGCGACCGATCTTGTCGAAGGAAAACTCAGCGGCGAGTTCGGCAATGAAGTGACGCACTTCCACCGGGTCGGAGGTGCCGATCTTGGCAAGCTGTGAAAGCAGCGCCAGGGGTTCGATATTGTCTTCGCGAATGCTCTCGATGGAGAGGGAGCCAAACCGCTTGGACAGTTTGTCCCCATCCACCCCTACCAGAAGCGGAAAGTGAGCAAAGGCCGGCGCCTTCGCGCCCAGCGCCTCGAAGATCTCGATCTGGGCGCCGGAATTGGTGACATGGTCCTCGCCACGCAGGATGTGCGAGATTTCAAAGTCGATGTCGTCGACAATGCTCGGCAATGTATAGAGATAGCTGCCGTCCTCGCGGATCAGGACAGGGTCGGAAATCGACGCGGTGTCGATGACTTGCTCGCCGCGCACTTCATCGGTCCATTTGACCACGCCGCCCGACAGCTTGAAGCGCCAATGGGCGGCGCGCCCCTCGGCCATCAGCGCCTTCTTTTCGTCATCGCTGAGGGCCAGCGCCGCGCGGTCATAGACCGGCGGCAGGCCGCGCGTGCGTTGCAGCTTGCGCTTGCGGTCAAGCTCATCGGCGGTCTCGTAGCAGGGATAAAGCAGCCCCGCCGCCTTCAGCTTGTCCGCCGCGGCATCATATTGGGCAAAGCGTGCGGACTGATGTTCAATCCGGTCGAAGGTGAGCCCCAGCCATTCCATGTCATCGATGATGCCTTGGGCGAACTCCGCCGTGGAGCGCTCAAGGTCCGTGTCGTCCAGACGCAGCACAAATTGCCCGCCCTGCCCCTTGGCATACAGCCAGTTGAACAGCGCGGTGCGAATGTTGCCTACGTGAAGTCGGCCCGTGGGGCTCGGCGCAAATCGGACGGTGACGGTCATGAATAAAGCCTAGCTCTCAGAATGAGGGCAGAGGCATACAGCTAAGCGCCTGCCCCGCGCAACATCTTGACGATGGCGACGGCGATAATGATGGCGAGGGCGCCCGCCAGCATCAGGGGCAGGAAAAAGAGCAAAAGCCCCATGAGGGCGAAAATGGCCCAGAAAACGGCTGAAAAGACAGCCGCAATAACGGCGAAGACCCCAACGATAAGGCCGATCACCAGGGCGAAGACCTGGACGATAAAGCCGATGACCGCGGGCACGAGCCACAGGAGCCCGATAATTGCCGCCACGATCAGGATGGCGATGCCGAGCGCGCTGCGCGAGCCCGCGTCCGCTTCCTCGCCGCCGTCCGCCGGGCTGTAGCTGTCGGTCCCGTTGTTAGTCTCTGGCATCCCTGAACCTGTTCACGATCGGGTAGCGCCGGTCCCGGCCAAAGTTCCGGGCGGTGATCTTCACCCCCGGCGCGGCCTGCCGACGTTTGTACTCTGCTATATATAAGAGATGTTCGATGCGTTTCACCACCTCGCGGGCATGGCCCCGGGCGATGATTTCATCGACCCCCATTTCCTTTTCCACCAGACACTCAAGAATATCGTCTAAGTCCTTGTAAGGCGGAAGAGAATCCTGATCGGTCTGGCCCTCTTTCAGTTCCGCCGTGGGGGGCTTTGTGATGATGTTTTCCGGGATCACCGGCCCCTCGGGGCCCAGCGCGTTTTTCGGCATGTGCTCATTCCGCCAGCGCGAGAGCGCAAAGACCTGCATCTTGTAGACGTCCTTGAGGACGTTATAGCCCCCCGACATGTCGCCATAGAGGGTGGCGTAGCCCACGGACATTTCCGACTTGTTCCCCGTGGTCAGCACCATGGAGCCGAATTTGTTCGAGATCGCCATAAGGGTCACCGCCCGGCTCCGTGCCTGGAGGTTTTCCTCTGTCGTGTCGGCGGCGGTCCCTTCGAAATAGGGATTGAGCTCCTTGAGAAAGGCCTCCACCGGCCCACCGATCGGGATGGTGTCATAGCGCACGCCGAGCAGATGGGCGCATTCTTCCGCATCCGTCAGGCTTTCGCTGCTGGTGTACTTATAGGGCAACATCACGCAGTGAACCCGGTCCGAGCCTAACGCGTCGACCGCAACGGCGGCGGAGAGCGCGCTATCGATCCCGCCCGACAGACCCAGCACCACACCGGGAAAACCGTTCTTGCCCACATAGTCGCGCAGGCCCAGCACGAGCGCCTGATAAATGGCGGCGAGCCCCTCGTCCACCGTGGCCTTGGGGCCCGGTGAGCAGAGCCATCTTCCGCCCTCGCCCTCTCCTTGGCGGTGCCACTCGGTTAGAAGGATTTCCTCTTCCCAACCAGATAGTTGCACGGCAATGCTGTCATCCCAGTTGAGTACAAATGACGTGCCATCGAAGACCAGTTCGTCCTGCCCACCCAGCTGGTTCACATAGACAAGCGGCAGGCCGCTTTCCTTCACGCGGGAGGCTGCGTGTTTCATCCGATCGTGGATCTTGTCGGTCTCGAAGGGGGAGCCGTTGGGGACCACCAGAATCTCCGCCCCGGCTTCGGCGAGGTGCGCCACCACATCAGGGAACCAGATGTCCTCGCAAATGGGGAGGCCCAGTTTCACGCCGCGAAATTCCACCGGTTCGGGCAACGGGCCGGACTTGAAGACCCGGTATTCGTCAAAGACGCCGTAATTGGGCAAATGATGCTTGAAACGGATGGCTTTGATCTCGCCCCCGTCGAGCAGTGCCACCGCATTGTGGACGTGGCCGTTGTGGGCCCAGCAGGTCGGCAGGACCATCCCCGGCCCGCCATCGGCGGTTTCGCGCGCCAGGGCCTCGACCGCCTCATGGGCGTCTTCCTGAAAGGCGCGCTTGATGACCATGTCCTCGGGTGGATAACCCAGCAGAAAAAGCTCGCTGAAAACGATGAGGTCCGCGCCCCGCGCGGCGGCCTCGGCCCGGACCGCGCGCGCGCGGGCGGCATTGCCGTCAATGTCGCCCACCACGGGGTTCAGCTGCGCAAGCGCGATTTGGAGCCGGTCGGTCATAATGGCTAGGTAGCGCGCCCCGCGCGCCACCGCAATGGCTTAGAGCGTCCCTTAAACAGCCGCCAGCACCACGTCCGCCACGCGGTCCACCTGCCCTTCGGTCAGGTAGGGGTGCATGGGCAGGGACAGAAGCTCGCGGGAAAGCCGCTCGGACATGGGCAGCCCGCCCGCGGGGGCGTAGGGCGCAAAGGCCTTCATGGTGTGGAGCGGCTGGCTGTAATAGGCCGCGCAGGGGATCGATGCCGCCTGCAGCGCCGCCTGCACCTCGTCCCGGTTTTCCAAGGCGATGGTGTAGTAGCCCCAGGAGCTTTGGAAGCCGCCGTTGCGCGAGGGCAGCGCGATCTTTTCGCTCAGCCGGGCGTCGTAATGCGCCGCGTGCTTGGCGCGCAGCTCTAACTCTTCAGGGAAAATCGCGAGCTTTTCGAGAAGCACGCCCGCCTGCATGGAATCGAGCCGACCGTTGAACCCGACACGCACGCTTTCCTTGCGGCCCTCATCAGTGCCGTGCCAGCGGATCGAGCGCCAGATTTCACCCTTTTCCTTGTCCATGGTGAAAAGCGCGCCCGCATCGCCATAGGCGCCGAGCCCCTTGCCCGGAAAGAAGCTGGTGGAAGAAATCGGCGCCAGCGCGCCCACGCGGGTGTTGCCTTGCGCCCCGCCAAAACTTTGCGCCGCATCGGCCAGGATTTGCAGGCCGTGCTGGTTCGCGATCTTGTTGATCTGTGGATAGTCCGCCGGAAGACCAAAAAGATCGACGGGGATCACCATCTTCGGCTTGAGCTTGCCTTCGGCCAGCACGCCTTCGATTTTGGCGGCGAGATCGGCAGGGTCCATGTTGAATGTGTCGTGTCGTACGTCGACAAAGACCGGCGTCGCGCCCGCGAGCAGCACCGCATTGACCGTGGCGTTATATGTGACAGACGGTACGAAGACCGCGTCCTCGGCACAGACGCCCTCGCCCATCATGCCGATGACGAGACTGTCAGTGCCGCTCGCCACGCCCACGCAATCCGCCGCGCCGGTAAACTCGCACAGCGCCGCTTCCAGCTCAAAAAGCTCCGGCCCGTTGATGTACTGGCCGTGGTCGAGCACGCCCAGCAACCGCGCTTCAACTTTTTCGCGGATGCGCGCCTGTTGCGCTTTCAGGTCCATGAACTGGATGGGACTTTGGTCAGTCATTACGCAAGTACCTTCTTATGCAGCCGGGGCAGCAACGCCCGCTGCCTTGTGAATCTTGAGTGCGGTGTCGAGCGCGCGGCGGCCGCAGCGACCCGTGATCGCGGGCTGGGTCTTGTTCCGCACGCTTTCAACAAAATGCGCCACCGCATGGCCCAGCGGATCTTTCATCACCGGGTGATCCACATCGCCGAAAATATCGCCCAGTTGATGCGGCGTTGTGTTTTCCACCGTGCGGCCAATGAAATCGATGTTCACCGCGCCGTCGGGATAGGTGAGCGACATGGTGCGGTTCGGCCCTCCCGCGATGCGACTGGCGAGAAGCGTGACTTCCGCGCCGTCTTCAAAGGTGAGCTTTGCCGCCACTTCGTCAGGGTGATCGCCATGCACGGTTTTGGCGTCGGCTTCCACTGCCGCCACCACGCCGGGCACCACCTGATGAATGAGGTCGAGGTCGTGGATCATCAAATCCATCACGACAGAGGTATCAAGCGCGCGGCCTGAGAACGGGCCCGCGCGTGTGGCACTGATTTTGGTCGGCGCCACGTCGCGGGTCAGAAGCCCCACCGCGTCAAACACGAACCGTTCCTGATGACCCACTTGAAGGATCAGATCGCTCGCTTCGGCAAGGGTGATGAGTTCATCCGCATGGGCTGTGCTGAGCGACAATGGTTTTTCCACGAGCACATGTTTGCCCGCGACCAGCGCTTCCTTCGCCGTCTCATAGTGATAGACGGCGGGCGTCGCCACGGTGAGGATTTCGATCTGGGGTAGCGCATCGGCGAGCCGCGCGATGGCCTTCGCGCCCACTTCCTCGGCCAGCTTCGTTGCCCGGGCAAGATCGGGGTCCACGATCGCGACCAGCTCCACATCCGGGTGCGCCGCATATTTGCGCGCGTGATAGGTACCGAACACGCCCGCGCCCGCCACGGCGGCGCGCAGCGGTTTCGTGCCCGACGGCCGGTTTGTCTCTTCTGTGGTCACTACGGTTTACCCTACGCAAGGGGGTGAAAATTCTGGCCCCCATATAAGGCCATTGGCCCCACAAGTCCGCCCCCCGGCAACTCAACTATTGTTTCACGAATATTACGGGCTAGGGTTACGACCAACCTATCCCACCATACAGAGGAACGCCCTATGTCCGGTATCAAATCCAAGGAAATTCATCTCGCCTCGCGTCCCACCGGGATGCCGACGAAAGACAATTTCAAGCTGGCCGAGGTGGAGATGCGCCCCATCAAGGATGGCGAAATCCTGATAAAGAACCATTGGATGAGCGTCGACCCCTATATGCGGGGCCGGATGATGGACATGGAAAGCTATGTGCCGCCCTTCCAGATCGGCGAGCCCCTGTCGGGCGGCGCCATCGGCGAGGTGATCGACTCCAAGAACCCGAACGTGCCCGTTGGCACCTGGCTGAACCATTTCAACGGCTGGCGGGAATACGCGATCTCTGACGGCATGCTCGACCAGAAGATCGACCCGACCCTTGCCCCCGCACAGGCGTACCTGGGTGTGCTCGGCATGCCGGGGATGACGGCCTATGCGGGCCTGCTTCGTATCGGAGAGCTGAAAGACGGCGACGACGTCTTCGTCACCGCCGCCTCCGGCGCGGTGGGCAGCGTGGTCTGTCAGATTGCTAAGGCCAAGGGCCACCACGTGGGCGGCTCCGCCGGGTCCGACGACAAATGCAAATGGCTTGAGGATGTCGCCGGGATCGACAAGGCGATCAACTACAAGAACCACAAAACCCAGCCCGAGCTCGAAGCCGCCATGCGCGACGCGTGCCCGCGCGGCATCGACGTCTATTTCGAGAACGTGGGCGGCGATCACCTGACCAGCGCGCTCAACCTGATGAAGCCTTTCGGGCGCGCGCCGCTGTGCGGCATGATCTCCCGCTACAATGACACCGAGCCCACGCCGGGCCCGTGGAACCTGGTGATGGCGGTGGGTAAGAGCCTCAAACTCCAGGGCTTCATTGTGTCGAACCACCTCGACCTCGCCGAAGACTTCATCCGCGACATGTCAGGCTGGATCAAGGACGGCAAGATCAAGTGGGAAGAGACCGTCTATGACGGGATCGAAAAAGCACCGGACGCGTTTCTCGGCCTCTTCTCCGGCGCCAATTTCGGCAAGATGCTGGTAAAATTGACCTGAGCATTATCGTGTCATTCCGGGCGCTACATCGAGCCAGACGCAGCAGGCGTCAGTTGCGAGATGTTGGACCCGGAATCTCGGCGCTTTTGGCCGTTGCCTGAGATTCCGGGTTCCTCGCTATGCTCGGCCCCGGAATGACGTGTGATTTCGCATAGCGTTCATGCGTAACCGGGCATGCCTGCCGCCGCATCAGAGGCTACACTGATGCAGCAGAAAGGAATGCGGCATGCCCGAATACCCCAGCGACATCGGCTTTACGCCATCCGTGAAAGCCGAGCAGGAAGCGCGAGGCTCCCGCGAGGCCTACGCGCGGATGGAGGAACATGGCGGCTGGCGCACGACGGTCGATGACCGCTTGGCTGGCTTTATCCGCGAGCGCAATTCGTTCTTTCTCGCCACCGCCAACGCGCAAGGCCAGCCCTATATCCAGCATCGCGGGGGCCCGAAGGGGTTTCTCAAGGTGCTTGATGACAAGACGCTTGCCTTCGCAGACTTCGCGGGCAACCGGCAATACATCACGCTCGGGAACCTCAAGGATAACCCCAAGGCTTATATCTTCCTGATGGATTATGAGAACCAGCGGCGCATGAAGCTGTGGGGCACCGCGCGCGTCGTTGAGGATGATCCGTTCCTGCTTGAACAGCTAGCGGATGAGAGCTATCCCGCCCGCCCCGAACGGGTGATCCTGTTCACGCTAGGCGCCTATGACATCAACTGCCCGCAGCACATTCCGCACCTGATGGCGGCGGAAGATTTTGATGAGCACATCAAAACGCTCCAGCCCCGCATCGAGGAACTGGAGCAAGAGAACATTCGGCTCAAAAAAGAACTGGCGGGGGGTTAGTACGGCACCTCGATGATTACGATTTCCGGCGGGCGATTGATCCGCACCGGAAGAATGCTGGTGCCAATGCCGCTCGAAACATAGAGCGGAATGCCATCAACATGGTGCAGCCCTTGCGCCCACTCCGGCCCAGCCCGCCCCGGCGTCACAGGCGGAAAAAGCCACGGCAGATAGATCTGCCCACCGTGAGTATGGCCCGCCGCCATGAAGAGTGGGCGCGCTGGATTGCCATAGTCGAGATACGCCCCCGGATCGTGGGTGATGAGAATGCTGGCGGCGTCTCGTGGCACGCCCGCGAAGGCACTCGCAAAATCCGGGTGACGCGTCGTGTCATCCGCCGCGCCGACGACCCACAGGTTTGACGTGACGCGGACGCTTTCATTTTCCAGAACGGCAATGCCAACGCTTTCAAGCGCATCGGCCATCGCCTCGCCATCCTCCCACCAATCATGATTGCCGAGAATCGCAATCGTTCCCAGTGGCGCACTCAGCCGCGACAGTTCGTGGGCAATCGGTTCAGGTTCCACATAGGTGCCGAGCAAGACGCCGGAGATAAGATAGTCACCCAGCAACAGCACCAAATCGGGATGTTCTGCATTCGCCGCGTCGACCACGCGCCGGACCTTACCCAAGCCGGACATTGGCGAGCCCGTGTGCAGGTCCGCGATCAATGCGACGCGCAAGGTTCGCACTTGCCCGGGTTGGGCCTCCAGCGTCACGTGTCGGACCACAAGCCGGGACGGTTCGATTACGACCGCATAGAGCGTGAGCGCGGCACCAAGAAACGCCGGAATGAACAAAAAGAGGATCAGAAAACTACGCAAACTGATCAAGGTGAGCTTTACTCCTCTTCTGCTTCACTACTTGGCATTGGTTCCACAGCGTTGCCAAACTGATCGCAACGTGGGCGCGTTCCAAGATTGTCCGCTCGAACATTTGTCTCCCTTGTGCGCAAATAGGGACCGGTATCACGATTCACAACCACGACCTCGATCGGGACTTGGACATAGTATGTGAATTGACCATTCTGAATGTCCTCGATGACACCATCGTCAGATCGCGGCGACCAATCGGCTGAAGGATTACAAATTAACTCAATCCCATTTGGCCCAATCCGAACACGAGTAATCTCTCGTGCGTTCTGCAGCTCATCAATCTGCAATAATTGCGCAGTTGCACTAGCGTCTGCTGGAACCGCACCCGAATTTTGGCTGAAGTAGACTGCGGCCCCAAGCGCACCCAGAACCGCCCCCACTAAAAGAACAAAAATCCCCCGCATATCCGCCTCCCATTTCAGAAGCGGACAATCATAGGTGCAGAGATGGCCAAATGATGGCTAGGCGACAGCTTTCGCCTTATCCCGCTCCTTGCGGATGTTTTCCGCAATCAGGAAGGCAAGCTCCAGCGCTTGGGAGGCATTGAGCCGCGGGTCGCAATGGGTGTGATAGCGGTCGGACAAGTTTTCCGCGGTGATGGCCTGCGCGCCGCCGATACATTCGGTCACGTCCTTGCCGGTCATTTCGAAATGAACGCCGCCCGCATGGGTGCCTTCGGCCTGGTGCACGGCGAAAAATTGTTCCACCTCTTTCAGCACACGCTCGAAGGGCCTCGTCTTGAAGCCGGTTTCGGTTTTCACCGTATTGCCGTGCATGGGATCGCAAGACCACACCACCTTGCGCCCTTCACGTTCCACCGCGCGGATCAGGCCGGGCAGATGTTCGCCCACCTTGTCCATGCCATAGCGGCAGATGAGGGTGAGGCGTCCCGCCTCGTTCTGCGGGTTCAGGATGTCGATGAGGTCGAGCAATTCATCCGCGCCGAGGGATGGCCCGCACTTCATGGCGATGGGGTTCTTGATGCCGCGCATATATTCAACATGCGCCCCGCCCAGCTGCCGCGTGCGGTCACCGATCCAGAGCATATGGGCGGAGGTGTCGTACCACTCGCCGCTGGTTGAATCGATACGGGTGAGCGCTTGCTCGTAAGGAAGAAGCAGCGCCTCGTGAGACGTGAAAAACTCAGTCTTCTTCAACTGCGGCGCGGTTTCCGGCGTGATGCCGCAAGCTTCCATGAAGTCGATCGCTTCGGAAATGCGGTCCGCCATGACGCGGTATTTTTCGGACTGCGCGCTGTTTTCAACAAAGCCCAAATTCCAGCGGTGCACGTTGTGCAGATCCGCATAACCGCCGCCCGCGAAAGCGCGCAACAGGTTCAGCGCCGATGCCGCCTGGCTGTAAGCGCGTTCCATGCGCGCGGGGTCGGGCTCGCGGCTTTCAGGCGTGAAATCAATGTTGTTGATGATGTCACCGCGATAGCTGGGCAGTTCCACATCGCCCTGTTTTTCCATATCGGCGGAACGGGGCTTGGCGAACTGACCCGCGATGCGGCCCACCTTCACGATGGGCATGGCCGCGCCATAGGTGAGCGCGGCGGACATTTGCAAAATCACGCGGAAGGTGTCGCGAATGGTGTCGGCGGAAAATTCCGCAAAGCTTTCGGCGCAGTCGCCCCCTTGCAGCAGAAAGGCCTTGCCGTTCGCCACGGCGGCAAGCTCAGCCTTCAGCGCCCGCGCCTCCCCCGCAAAGACGAGCGGCGGCAGCGATGCCATGCGCGCTTCGGCAGCGGCCAGCGCCGCCGCATCCTTGTAGGTCGGCAATTGCAGGGCCGGCTTTGCGCGCCAGCTTTCGGGTGTCCACTTCGCAGACATGATTTTCACCAAACTCAATTCGAACCAAAGACAGATTTAGGCCCTGATCGTTGCACGAACAGGGCCATTTTGCACCGCACTCAAATCTTTATGTAATGCAATAAATCTTCGAAAGCAACCCATAAGGCCGCACAAAATTGCGAGAGGTTAATGGGCCCTAATCGCTGCCGAGCTGGGGCTCAGCGTGGTGTCCGGTGTGATCCACCTCGATTTCTTCCTCGACGTATTTTTCCCGCATGGTGACCATCTCTTCCGCCGCCGTGGGGTGGACGGCGACGGTGGCGTCGACTTGAGCCTTGGTCACACCCATTTTCACGGCGATCCCGAGCATCTGGATCATTTCCCCGGCTTCATGCCCCATGATGTGAGCGCCGAGCACGCGGTCCGTTGCGCGGTCCACGATCAGCTTCATGAAGGTCTGTTCGTCCCGGTCGGCAAAGGAATGGCGCATGGCGCGGAAGGCGGTCTTGTAGATGTCGACCGTGTAGCCCTCTTTGCGCGCATCTTCTTCCGAGCAGCCGACGGTGCCGATGGGCGGCTGGGAAAACACCGCCGTCGGGACATTCACATAGTCCATCTCGGTGGGATTATTCTTGAAGTAGGTTTCGGCAAAACAAATGCCTTCGCGCAGGGCGATGGGCGTCAGCGCCATGCGGTCGGTGACATCGCCAATGGCGAAAACGCTTTCCGCGCTCGTGCGGAAATATTTGTCCACTTTGATCGCGCCGTGATCGTCAAGCTCAACGCCCGCGGCCTCGAGCCCCAGGCCCGCGGTATTGGGCCGCCGCCCGGTGGCATAGAGAACCAGATCGCAAGGAAACTCGCGTTCGGTCTTCGAGATGACGACAAACCCATCGCCGTCTTTCTCGATGCATTTGACGTCCGTCTCGATCGCGACGCGGATGCCCTTGGCTTCCATTTGGCGGCGGACCATGACGCGCAAGTCGAGATCAAAGCCGCGCAACAGCTCCGCCCCGCGATAGAGCAGCGTCACGTCAACGCCAAGGCCGTTCATGATGTTGGCGAACTCAACGGCGATATAGCCGCCGCCCACCACCACCAGCCGCTCGGGCAATTTGTCCAGCAGGAACATTTCGTTCGATGAAACCGCGTGTTCGATTCCCATCACATCCTGGGGCAGGAAGGGCCAGCCGCCGGTGGCGACAAGAATCTTTTCCGCCGTCACGTCGCGGTTCTCGTTCACGAGATGGACCGTGTGGGCATCTTTCAGGATGGCGCGGTCATTGATCAGCTCCCCGCCCGCGATCTTCAGGTTACGCTCATAAGCGCGCGCCAGGCGGTCCACTTCCGTCTGCACATTGTCGCGCAAAGTCGGCCAATCAAAGCGCGCATCCCCCAGCGTCCAGCCATAGGCGCTCGCGTCGTCAAAATCCTCGGCAAAGCCGCTGGCATAGACGAACAGCTTTTTCGGAATGCAGCCGCGCACCACACAGGTGCCGCCGGGCTTGTGTTCCTCCGCCACCGCCACCCGCGCGCCGGTCTGCGCGACTAGCCGGCTGGCCCGTACGCCGCCGCTGCCTGCGCCGATGGTGAAAAGATCAAAGTCGTATTGGGACATGAACACTGTCCTTGCTTGTCGTGGGCCAGACTATTCCGATGCCACCTTAGCTCAGGCGTTACGGGCGCGCAGGAATACCACCTATGCGCCGGACGCCCGAAGGCCCCCCGATCAGGATCAGTTCCGCCATGCCGAGAAAAAGCCCGTGGTCCACCACGCCGGGAATGCCGGCGAGCGCCATGGCGAGGGCTTCGGGCTGCTCAATCGACCGGCAATGGGCATCGATAATGTAGTGGCCGCCATCGGTGAGGAAGGCTTTGCCCTCCCCCGTCTGGCGCAGCTTGAGGTCCACTTCCCGCCCCAGCACAAAGCGCGTCGCGTTGGAAAGCGCCGTCACTGTGAGTGAGAGCGCAAAGGGCACCACTTCGATGGGCAGCGGAAATTTGCCGAGCGTTTCAACTTCCTTGTTGTCATCAGCGATCACCACCATGCGCTGGGACGCGCCCGCGATGATTTTTTCCCGGAGCAGCGCACCGCCCCCGCCCTTGATGAGGCGTCGTTCACCATCGAATTCATCCGCGCCGTCCACCGTGACATTGATCACGTCGATCTCGTGAAACTCCGGTAGGGGGATGTTCAGGCTCTTGGCTTGCGCGGCGGTGGCCTCTGATGTGGGCACCCCGCGCACCTTCCAGCCCTCCGCCACGCGCGCGCCGAGCAGGTCGACAAAGTGCTTCGCCGTCGAGCCCGTACCGAGCCCGATGGTCATGCCATCGCGCACCTCGCCCATGGCGGCTTCCGCCGCGGCCCGTTTCCAGGCGTCCTGATCGCTCACCCTTGCCCTCCTATATTCCGCCGAAGCAGAGGTATTTCGTTTCGAGAAATTCATCGATGCCGTATTTCGACCCTTCCCGACCGATACCGGATTCTTTGATCCCGCCAAAGGGGGCAAGCTCGGTGGAGATCAGCCCCGTATTGATGCCCACCATGCCGAATTCCAGCGCCTCGGCCACTTTCCACACCCGGCCCACATCGCGGGCATAGAAATAGGAGGCAAGGCCATAGCGGGTGTTGTTGGCTTGGGCGATCACGTCCGCCTCATCCTCGAAGCGGGCGACGGCGGCGACGGGGCCGAAGGTTTCCTCTCGGGTCATGTCCATATCCGGCGTGACACCCGCAATCACCGTGGGCTCGAAAAATGTGCCTACGTTGCCCGCGCGCTTCCCTCCAAGGGCAATCTTCGCGCCCTTGGCCGTGGCATCGGCCACATGACGTTCAACCTTTTCCACCGCCTGCTCATTAATGAGCGGGCCCAGGTCGAACTTGCCTTCCAGATTGTTGCCGCAAGTGAGCCCCTTTGCTGCTTCGGCCAATTTCGCAACAAAGGCGTCATGCACCCCGGCCTGCGCAAAGATGCGATTGGCCGCAACGCAGACCTGGCCCGCATTGCGAAACTTTGCGGTGATACAGCCCGCCACCGCCGCGTCCACATCCGCATCGTCAAAGACGATAAAAGGCGCATTGCCGCCGAGCTCCAGCGAGATCTTTTTCACCGTATCCGCCGACTGGCGATAAAGCAGCTTGCCCACGGCCGTGGAGCCCGTGAACGTAATCTTGCGCACAACGGGGCTCGACGTCATCTCACCGCCGATCGCTTCCGCATCACCCGTCACCACATTGAAGATGCCGCGGGGCACCCCGGCGCGCGCGATGATTTCCGCAAGCGCCAGCGCAGACAGAGGCGTATCCGGGGCGGGCTTGACCACCATGACGCAGCCCGCCGCAAGCGCGGGCGCCGCTTTCCGGGCGATCATGGCAGAGGGAAAATTCCACGGCGTAATGGCGGCGCAAACGCCCACGGGCTGTTTGATGACCACCAGTCGTTTGTCGGCGGCGAAGGACGGAATTGTCTCGCCATAGGCGCGTTTGGCTTCTTCCGCAAACCATTCAAAAAAGCTCGCGCCATAAACAATCTCGCCCATGGCCTCGGCCATGGCCTTGCCGTTCTCTGCCACCATGATGCGCGCAAGGTCTTCCTGGTGCTGCATCATCAACTCGGCGACGCGGCGCACAATCTTGCTGCGCTCCTTGGCGGTCAAGGCCGCCCAGGCCGGCATGGCGTTTTCGGCCGCCGTAATTGCGGCGCGAGTTTCCTCAACTCCTAGGTCGGGGGTTTGCGCAAAGCTTTCGCCCGTTGCGGGGTTGATAACCGGGTTCGTTTTGCTGCTTCCCACCCAGGTCCCGTCGATATAGGCCGCCTCACGCAGCAATTGCGGATCATTCAATGTGTCTTTGAATGTCACTGGTAACCTCGTATTCAGCTGAATTCGCGGCGATGATAGCGCGCCTCCCCCGCCACTCCTATTCTTTCCCCATGAGAAACGTCAAATTCCAGATCCGTTGCTGGGGCGAAGAGCTGGGCAATTACAATTGGCTGGCCCACCGGGGCTTTCACGGCCATCTGGCGGCGGAAAAGAACGCGGGCGCGCATTGGGTCAAACATCTGCTGGGTGTCGTGTTGGCCGAACACTATGGCCTGGAGCCGCCAGATTATTTCAATCCCGATGGGGCCAACGCCTTTATCGCCAACCCGAGGGTCCAGCGAAACATTCGCGGCCTGCCCCGGCTCATGAGTTCAAGCGGCATTCCCGGATTTGGCTTTGATGGCGGGCCGCTGCGCCCCGGCGCCTATCCCCCCGTGGTGGTTCTGGTGCGCGACCTGCGGCAAGTCCTGATCGCCCATTATGAGCGCTGGAAGAACCGTTACGGCATCAGCTGGAGCCAATACCTGCGCCTGCCCATCGATCAGGACAAGGCGCGCTGCGATTTGTGGTGGCACATTCATTTTCTCAACCGCTGGGGCGATTGTGCCAAGCGGCTGCCCCACGAGATCACAAGTTTTCATTACGAGGATCTGCGCGCGAACACCGCCGCCAATGTGGAATGCATCCTGCGCCATTTCGATTTGCAGGTTCCCGGCGCGACGGTGCGGCGCGTCATCGACAATCTGCCGCTCCACATCCGCGAACAACGCACGGACCCCGATGCGCCCGAACGAATTGTGGGGCAGCAGGAAGGCCAGTTCGAAACCTATTTCTCAGGCGCGGACGGCGACTATTTCAGAAAGGTCGTTGCGCGCAATCTGCGCCACACCTTCGGCTACAACTACGAGACCGAAGCGATCAGCACACGTCCCAAATCGACCATGAGGAACAGGGTCGCCAAAAACCCGATAATGTAGAAATAACTGCGCGGGCTGGGGTTCTTTTCCGTCGCGATCACATAATAAAGCAATGCGTGGATGATGCGCGCGACAGCGTAGATCCAGACCACGATGGCGAGCCGCCCGGCATCGTAACCGGTAAGGATCGCGAGAATCGCGAGCCCGAACAGCGGCACAATGTTTTCAAGTGAGTTGCGGAACGTCCGGTCGCTGCGAAAGACAAAGGAGCTGTGCCCCAGCGCCGCATCGACAATGCCGGGCACATAGACCTTTTGCCGCCGATGCGCGACGGAGGCGACAAGCGCTTGCACCACAATGGTGGTGAGAATGACCCAAAGGCCAAGAAAGCTTGATGCGTAGGATTCCATGGGCGTGCCCCTCCCGACTCGGTGAGGGGCAAGTCTATTCCACCGTCACCGACTTGGCGAGGTTGCGGGGCTGGTCCACATCCGTGCCTTTGGCGACCGCCGTGTGATAGGCAAGCAGTTGCACGGGGATTGTATAGAGCAACGGCGCGATGAAGGGATCGGCCTCCGGCACTTCGATTTGCGCCCAGGTGCCTATGCCCGCCTTGGCGATGCCTTTCGCGTCAGAGATCAGCACCACCTTGCCACCCCGCGCGATGACTTCTTGCATATTCGACACGGTCTTCTCGAACAGATGGTCCGACGGTGCGATGACGATCACCGGCACGTTTTCATCGATCAGTGCGATGGGGCCGTGTTTCATTTCACCGGCGGCATAGCCCTCGGCGTGGATGTAGGAAATTTCTTTCAGCTTCAGCGCGCCCTCAAGCGCGATGGGATAAGTGAGCCCGCGGCCAAGATAAAGAATGTCGCGCGCTTTAGACAGTTCATGGCACATTGCTTCGATGTCATGTTCATGCTGCAGCATCTTGGTCATGTGGCGCGGCACTTCGAGCATCGCCTGGCAAAGCTCGTGTTCGCGCAGCTGATCGATCGTGTCGCGCTGCCGCCCCGCCGCGATGGCCATGGCCGCGAGCACGGTGAGCTGGCAGGTAAAGGCCTTTGTGGAGGCCACGCCGATCTCTGGCCCCGCATGGGTTTTCAGAACACCGTGGCTTTCCCGCGCGATGGTGGAGTGCGGCACGTTGACGATGGACGCAATCTTTTGTCCCTGCCGCTTGGCATAGCGCAAGGCGGCGAGCGTGTCGGCGGTTTCCCCCGATTGCGAGATGAATACCGCCAAGCCACCTTCGGGCATGGCCGCTTCGCGATAACGAAGCTCGGACGCCACATCAACTTCCACCGGCAGGCGCGCGACCTGCTCGAACCAGTATTTCGCCACGAGCGCCGCATAGAAGGCCGTGCCGCAGGCGGACATGGTCACGCGCGGCACATCGTTGAAGTCGACGCCCAGATCGGGGATCACCGCTTTCAGATCGATGGGCGAGATGAAGCCGCCCAGCGTGTGGCCGATGACCTCTGGCTGCTCATGAATCTCTTTCGCCATGAAATGACGATGGTTGCCCTTGTCCACGAGCCCCGCACCGATGTCGACCACCTGCATGGGGCGCTCGACCTCTGCGCCATCGGCATCAATGAAGACAACGGCATCGCGGCGGAGGATCGCGCGGTCACCTTCTTCCAAGTAGGCAACCTTGTTGGTCATGGGCGCGAGCGCGAAGGCATCCGATCCGAGATAGACCTCCCCATCGCCATAGCCCACGGCAAGCGGGCTGCCGAGCCGCGCGGCATAGAGCGCGTCGGGGTCCGCGCGCATGACGACGGCAAGCGCAAAGGCCCCTTCCAGGCGCTCGACGGTTTTGGCAAAAGCGTCTTCCGGCGAAAGACCCTTGCCCAGGAAATGGGTAATCAGATGGGCGATCACTTCTGTATCCGTCTCGGATTGGAAGTCATGGCCGCTGTCCGACAGCTCACCCTTCAGCTCGCGAAAGTTTTCGATAATGCCGTTGTGCACCACGGCGACCTGATCTGTCGCATGAGGGTGCGCATTGCCGACCGTCGGCGCGCCGTGGGTGGCCCAGCGCGTATGGCCAATGCCGACAATCCCCGTCAGCGGATGATCGTGCAATTCTTTCGCCAGATTGTTCAGCTTGCCTTCGGCGCGGCGCCGCTCAATCCCTCCGTTGACGATGGTCGCGATGCCCGCTGAGTCATAGCCGCGATATTCGAGCCGCCGGAGCGAGTCGAGGATCGTTTCGGCCACATCCTGCTTGCCGAGAATGCCGACAATGCCGCACATAAATCAGTCCTTTGATTTTTCTTTTTTCTTGCGGGCGCGAAACTTCGTCGCCCAACCGCTGATCTGCTTAAATTCGGGACGCGTCAACGCCAGCGCGTCTTTGTCCACCGTCTTGGTGATCACACTGCCCGAGCCCACATAGGCACCCGCTTCCACCACCACCGGCGCGACCAGCGACGTATTCGAGCCGATGAAGGCGCCCGCGCCAATGTCGGTAAAGTATTTATCGAAGCCGTCGTAGTTGCAGGTGATAACGCCCGCGCCGATGTTGGCACCCACGCCCACGCGCGCATCGCCGATATAGGTGAGGTGATTGACCTTCGCCCCTTCTTCGATGTGCGCTTTTTTTACCTCGACGAAATTGCCGACCTTCGCGCCCTTGTCCAATTGCGCGCCGGGGCGCAGGCGGGCGTAAGGTCCTACTTGCGCATTCGCGGCAACCGTTGCCCCCTCCAGATGGCTGAAGGCATTGATCCGAGCACCCTCCCCCACGGTCACGCCGGGGCCGAAAACCACATTCGGCCCGATCCAGCTGTCGGGGGCGAGCTTTGTGTCATGGCTCAGAAAAACCGTCTCGGGCGCGACCATGGTAACGCCGCCGTCCATGGCGCGCACGCGCAACCGGCGCTGCAATGCGGCTTCGGCTGCGGCGAGTTCCGCGCGGGAGTTGACCCCGAGCACTTCATCCTCAGGGCATTCGATCACGCCGCAGGAAAGACCTGCTCCATTCGCGAGACCCACGATGTCGGTGAGATAATATTCGCCCTTGGCATTGTCGTTGGTCACTTTGGAGAGCAGGTCGAACATCGTCTGCGCGTCAGCAACCATGACGCCGGAATTGACGAGGTCGATCTTGAGTTCCGTCGCGCTCGCTTCTTTGGCTTCGACAATGCGCTTTAGCGCGCCGCCGTCCATAATCATGCGGCCATAGGGCCCGGGGTCCGCGGCGCGAAATCCGAGCACAACGACATCGGTCCCGCTGGATCGGGCGGCTAGCATCGCCTCAATGGTGGCCGGTTCGACCAAGGGCGTGTCGCCGTAGAGGATCACGAGATCGCCGTCGAAATCTTTGAGAGCGTCTTTCGCGGCCAGCACCGCGTGGCCCGTGCCAAGCGGTGGGTCCTGGATCGCCGCGCCCGCCCCGGCCGCTTCCGCCGCCGCGCGCACATCCTCACCCGCCGGGTTCGACACCACCACCACGTGGCCCGTCTTCAGCGCCGCGCAACTCGCCAGCACGTGGCCCAGCAGGCAGCGCCCACCGATCTCGTGCAGCACCTTCGACTTTGCCGACTTCATGCGTGTGCTGTGGCCCGCCGCCAGAATGATCGCCGCTGTCGCGCGCGTCATACGTTCGCTCCCTTTTTGTTAGCGGGGACAATGGCATAGGCCCCACTACCGGGAAATTAAAATAATATTTCCCAATCTTTCGCGAACGAAGGTTCTTCGCCGCAAATGCCATGGTAAAAGACGCCGCGATTCACCACGGCAATAAGACGGAAACAAGGCCCTTGCCCCCTTCCCAGCCTCATCCCAAGTCCCTTCCAGAGGGGACCACGATTGTCTTTGACCTCGATGGCACCCTGGTCGATACGGCCCCCGACCTTCTCCTGACCCTTAACACGGTGCTGGGGGAGGAAGGCCGCGACTGGATCGACGCCCCCCATGTGCGAGAGCTGGTGGGGCGCGGCGCGCGCGTGATGATCGAGGAGGGGCTGAAGCTGACCGGCGCGCCCGGCAACAAGGCCCAGATCGATGATCTATTCGACCGCTTTGTTGATCTTTATGCCCGGAACATTGACCACCTGAGCCGGCCCTTCGACGGGGTGGTCGAGGCGCTGGACCGATTTGCCGGCGCGGGGGCGCGGCTCGGCGTCTGCACCAACAAGCGTGAGGCCCTGTCGGTGGACCTGCTCACCAAGCTCGACCTGATCAAGTATTTTCCCGTGGTGCTGGGGGTCGACTCCCTGGCCGTGCACAAGCCCGACCCCGCGCACCTGACCCAGACCATCGCACGCCTGGGCGGAGATGAGACCCGCGCCATCATGGTGGGCGACAGCATCACCGATGTGAAGACGGCGCAGGCCGCGGGCATCCCCGTGATCGTGGTGGATTTCGGCTATACGGAGATCCCACCGCAGGATCTGGGCGGGGACGCGCTGGTGAGCCATTACCGGGAGATCCCTGAGGCCGTGGAACGGCTCCTCGCTCGCGCCTGACGGGGGCATCCGTGCGGAGCTTGACGCGCCCCCCTGCCTTGGGTAAGGGAAGCGTCCCTTGTTTAACCGGGGTTTCCGGGCGATTAGCTCAGCGGGAGAGCACTGCCTTCACACGGCAGGGGTCACTGGTTCAATCCCAGTATCGCCCACCATTTTCATCCTTAGGTGCACAAGGATCCAGCCCATGTCTTTGAATGCCGCCCTCAGCGCCCGCAGCAATGGCGCTTGCGAATTGTGCGGCAGCACCGCGGACCTTGCACCTTACGTGGTGCCGCCGGGGGCGGACGACGACGACGCCATGTGCGCTGTCCTGTGCGCCACCTGCCGCGATCAGATTGAGGGCACCGTCGAGCTCGACGTGCACCACTGGCATTGCCTTTCCGAAAGCATGTGGAGCGATGTGCCCGCCATCCAGATCCTCGCGTGGCGGATGCTGACGCGGCTCAATGCGGAGCCTTGGGCCCGCGATCTGCTCGACACGCTCTATCTTGATGACGCGACGCGCGCCCTGGCCGAAGCACAAGATGGCGCCGCAACCGAAGAAACGGTGGAACATCGCGACAGCAACGGTGCCGTTCTTGCCGCGGGGGATACAGTGACCCTGATCAAAGACCTGAACGTCAAAGGCGCCGGGTTTACCGCCAAACGCGGCACCGCCGTGCGCAATATTTCTTTGGTGCAGGACAATCCGCTCCATATCGAAGGCCGCGTGAATGGCCAACAAATCGTCATTTTGACGGAATTTGTGAAAAAATCGGCCTGAACCTTCCGTTATCTTGGGCGACGGCACCAAGTTGAAGGAGGACCCCCATGACCATCGAACGGATTATCGACAAACGCGGCCACGACCTGGGCGGCGGGTTCGAGGTGGGCCGCGTGCTGCCCTTTGCCCAGCGGCGCATGGTCGGCCCCTTTATCTTTTTCGATCACATGGGCCCCGTGGACCTCGCCCCCGGCATTCCGCGCGAGCTTGACGTCCGGCCCCACCCGCACATCGGTCTCGCCACGGTCACCTATCTCTATGATGGCGCGCTGACCCACCGCGACAGTCTGGGGGCGCATCAGGAAATCAAACCCGGCCAAGTGAACTGGATGATCGCAGGCAAAGGCATCACGCATTCTGAGCGCTTCGAATATGCCCGCGCGAACGGCGCGCACATGCACGGCATTCAGTCCTGGGTCGCGCTGCCGGAGGAAGACGAGGAGATGGACCCGGCCTTCTTTCATCACGACGGCGCGGACCTGCCCACCTGGGAAGAAACGGGTATCAAAGGCCGCCTGATCGCGGGCGCGGCGGAAGGCATGACGGCGGCAGTGAAAACCAACTCCCCCCAATTCTATATGCACTGGCAGATGGATGCGGGGAGCGCACGCACCCTGCCCGCTGAATATCCCGATCGCGCGATCTATGTGGCGAGCGGCGAGGTGGAGGTCGCGGGCACGGCACTCCACGCCGGGCAAATGGCGGTGCTCGACCCCGGCCAGGCGGTGAGCATCAAGGCCCTTTCCCCCGCGACCGTGATGGCGCTGGGCGGCGAGCCCCTGGGGCAGCGCTATCTGTTCTGGAACTTTGTTTCCTCGTCCAGGGACCGGCTGGAACAAGCCAAGGAAGACTGGCGCCAGCAACGCATGAAGCTGCCCGTCGGGGACGATCAGGAATTCACGCCCCTGCCCGAAAAGTAACCTTGCCGCCGCTCAAGGTTTCCCCTCTTCCCGCGCGAGGCTAGACTTCGCCCATGACTGAATTTGTCTACACCCTGACTGCCGGGCGCACCGGTACGGCATGGCTCGCGAAGCTCTTCGCCGCCAATGTCGATTGCATCGCGCATCATGAGTTCATGGGCTTTGGGCAATTCGGCATCCTGTCACAGGACGTGGGCCTGATGGGCGCATTCAATCATTGGGGCAATCGTGAGCGCGTGCAGAATTTCTGGCAACGCAAATTCAGCCTCGTCCCCGATTGTTCCCTGTATGTGGAAACGAACCACGCGCTTGCGAAATGTGGGCTGATCGAGAACCTGTCGATGCTGCCCGATGATGCGACGGTTTCGATCATTGTCCTGCAGCGCGACTGGCTGGCCCAGGCATCGAGCTATATCGCACGGCATGACTTCGCAAATTATTCCACGGTTTGGCTTTGGTATCTCGACGCGCGGTATCAGAACGTCATCGTCAGCGCCGATCCTTTTGCCAATCTGGGCACCCTCGGCCATATCGCCTGGTACATCGCGGAAATGGAAGCGCGGCAGGCCTATTACCCCCTGCTGTATGGTGACCGATACCGCTTTGTTAGTGCGCGGCTTGAAGAAATGACCACACACGCAGGCGCGCAACGCCTGCTCGGTCAGTTCGGACACACGGGGCCCGTTGAGCTGCCCCCGCGAACAAACGCCAATGCAAGTCAGGTCGATACGGAAACCGAAGAACAGTTGCGATCACTGCTAGACCGGATTTCATTTGATGCAGTTGAGCTTGCCCAAACCTACATCAACGCGGGCCGACGGCTGGATGTACGTTTCGAAGGCTAGTTGCGCCAGAGGGCATAGCCCAGAAGCAAGTCGACGTCCGTATCCGATTGCAGCGGAAACATTACCGTCGTTGCTTTTTTGAAATGCCGACCCGCAAATCCAAGGTCAAAATCCACAGCACTGACGGCTTGCTTGTCGAAGCAGTAAGTATTGGCCGCATTCCAACGCGTGAGCGTCTCATCCTGGGTGATCTCATCCAGCGCAAGGCCGGTGATTTCGCCCCCCAATGTCTCAATGAGATCATTTCCAATGAAGCGGATGAAAATGCGGGCACTGCCGACAGGTCGTTCAAGCACGAAGGCGCTCAAGATCAAGTCAGGGCGCGTATGGGGCTGAAGGGACGGCCAAGTGGGGGGCCGGTCCCCCTCAACTTTCTCGAACCAGAAATTTCCAAACAATTTTACAGAACTCGAGCCCAGGTCATCCAAAAACAGCGAGAGACGTTGCTGGAACTCAGGTCCCGCCGACAAGGCCGGACCCGGCATAAACACCGCCTCTTCCGTATTCTCCTGGCTGAGTGCATTGGTCAAATCGAATATCTCTCCGGATCGGACCTGACCCTTAATTTTGACTTAGGACTATTCCGCCACAATGACCTCAGTGTCGGCCCAAAGGGTAAACAGAAACTTGAGGAATTCAGCACGCCGATAGCTGGTTTCTCGCGCAAAGCGGCGCCGCCCCGCGCGGCACCCGGTAATTTCAAGCAGGGCCGACCTACCGCCTATGACAAACACATCGCACCCTCCGATACTGGTCGCTGAAGACAACGCGATGAACCAACGCGTCATCGGTGCGTTTCTGAAAAGCCTGGGCGTCGAACATGTCATTTCGGAAAACGGGCAGGAAGCCATCTCGCATCTCTGCGAGTCTGACTTTTCCCTGGTTCTGATGGATATTCAAATGCCCGTGCTTGATGGGATGACAGCAATCCGCCTGATCCGGTCAGGCGCGACTCCGAACAAGGACATTCCCATCGTCGTCGTAACCGCCAATGCCATGGCCGGTGATCGCGATGCCTACATGGGGGCCGGTGCGGATGGCTACTTGCCTAAACCATTTACGCTCAATGCCATGCGCGAGGTGTTGGAACGATTTTCACTGCTGCCAGACGCAGCCAAGAAAGCCGCCGTCAACTCCTGATATCATTCGCCCGGTGGACAGCCATGCTCGGCGTCGGCGCGCGCTTCGGCCCCTGAGGGCAACGGCCCACCCGGATCCGCGATAAAGGCCGCAATATCCGCCCAGACAATTTCCGCCTCCAGATCACGCAAGAGCAAGTGATAGCCGTTTTCATAGATCGCCACGCGCCGCGCGGGGCACATGCGCGCGATCACATCGTTCACGGGGCGCGGTGGAATGATCTGATCCTGCTCCCCATACAAAAGCAGCACTGGCGGCGGCACGTCGCCCGCATCCTTGTAAGCCCGGTCCATGAGTGAGACCACGCCGTAGAGCGCGTCAAAGCGCGTGTCGAACAGCATGTTTGGATCTGCCGCCATGGCGCGCAGGGCATCGATATTGTCCGTGGGCCAACGATTGAGGCTCTCGCCCGTTGCCGTCAGCGCCGGCACCGTGTGCGCCACGACCCACAAGGTGGCATCCAGCGGAAAGGGAATTGTCGACCAGCCCCAGACCGCGGGCGCGACCAGAATTGCCCCATCCACGTCCGCGCGACCCTCCGCAAGGGTCGTCATCACCACCGCACCGCCCATGCTGTGGCCCAGGGCATAGACCGGTGTTCCGGGGTATTGGGCATGAACCACGGAGACAAAATCGGCCAGGTCATCGATCATGCGATCATTGCCGGGCCAAATGCCGCGTTGGGGCGAGCGTCCATGACCGCGTTGATCGAAAGCGTATGTCGTGATGCCCCGCTCCGCCCACCAAGCGCCCGGACCCGCGAAAGCATTGCCGTAATCATTCATGCCGTGGAGGGCGATCAGGATCGCGCGCGGGTCTTCCGCATCCCAATGGCTGAGCCCGAGCCGTAACCCGTCGCGCGTGACAAAGGCATCGTCCTCAAGGTGCGGTTCAATGAAACCCGTCCCCGCCGCCGGACCCCATTCCTGTAGGCGCGGCGCACAGGCTCCAACGGCGAGCAGCGCAGCAAGCACAACGAAATGCAGAAAACGAGTCGGCGTCATTCGCCAAGCTTACTTCACGAGCCGCGCAACTTCACGCCTGAGGACAGGCAAAACTTCGCGCTCGAACCAGGGGTTCCTTTTCAGCCATCCCGTATTGCGCCAGGATGGATGCGGCAAGGGCAGGAACGCGGGCATATAATCTTCCCACGCTTTGACCGTCTCAGTGAGCGTGCCCTTGGCGCGCGCGCCCAGGTGCCATTTCTGGGCATAGCCGCCCACAAGGAGCGTCAGCTCATGCCGGTCGAGTGCTGTAAAGACCTGCTCCCGCCATGCCTTTGCGCATTCGGGCCGGGGCGGCAGATCGCCCCCCTTGGCATCGAGCCCCGGGAAGCAAAAACCCATGGGCACAATGGCGATGCGCGCTTCGTCATAGAAGGTATCGCTGTCCACCCCCATCCAATCGCGCAGGCGATCGCCCGAAGGGTCATTGAACGGAATGCCGCTCGCGTGAACGCGCGTCCCCGGCGCCTGCCCCGCAATGCAGAGCTTCGCCGACCGCTTCCCGCGAATGACCGGGCGCGGCTCATGCGGCAAGGGCCCGCGCCGACCCGGTGCCTCCACACAAATGCGGCAGGCACGGATTTCAGAAAACAGGCTGTCGATTGGCTCCCGCGCCATTTAGCGCAGTTTGACCGCCGTTCCGGTGACGAGAATTTCCGCCGCACCTTGCATCACCATCGATGTGGTGAAACGCACGCAGACCACTGCATCCGCGCCTTTGCTCTGTGCATCCGCAAGCATGCGATCCATGGCTTGCTCCCGCGCTTCCGCCATCAGTTTGGTGTATTCAACAACCTCACCGCCCACGATCATGCGCAAGCCGGCAATGATGTCGCGCCCGAAAAAGCGCGCGCGCACCACATTGCCGCGCACCATACCAATGGTTTGGGAAATTTCTTTGTCTGCAAAAGTATCTTGGGACGTAATCAGCATCAGAGTCTCACTTGTCTACATTCTTGGCGTAATAGTCATCTTCCTTGCTCGTAAGCTGGCCGCGCACGACCACAAACAAGAGGATCAAAACCGCCGTGAGCGGCACGAGCCCCAACAAGCCAAACGGAAAGGCCGCGATCATGCCGAACAGAAGCGCGAGCACATATCCCGCGACGGCGACAATGGCGGTAATGATCAAAAGCGTGAAAGCAAATTTGACCAGCGGGCCATTCGGCTCCGCATTGGAATCGGCCATGACGGTTCTCCCCTAAAGTTGCGCTACCATAGATGTCGGGATTGCCACAGGAAAATCAAGGAGCATCTGGGCATAGGCTTTGCCTTGCGGGTCGTTGCGCAAGCTCGCCATTCCGCCGCCACCAAGAGCATTCGTCAGCAAAAAATTGAGCCCATTTATTCCCGGAAGGTCGAAGCGCGTGACACCCGTATGCCCCGTGTGGGCCATATAGCGGCTCACTGCCTCTTCACTCAATGCCGCCCGAATGTACGGCAGATATTTCGCGTCGCGCGCGATGACGCCGATGTTGGCGCTGTCGCCCTTATCGCCCGAACGGCCATAGGCAAGCTTGATGAGCGGCACCTCAGTTACATCGCCTTGTGCCGTCTCGCCGGGGCCGCCGGGGCGGTCGAGCGCGTCAACGTCGAAGGGCCCGCCAGGCGCGACGGGGATCGCAATGTCCTCACCCGCCACATGTATGGAAACGGGCACATCTGATTTCGGGATGAGACAAGAAAAGAGCCGCACCACTGGTGAGGGCTTTGACCGATTGCCGCCCATGCCCGTCGTTCCCGGCGACATGGAGGTGCCGCTTGAGACAAGCTCCCGCAGCAACATGGAAAGCGCGAGCGGGTCCTCATGCTTTGCGGCGAGCTTCAGAATCACCGTGCGCGGATTGATGCCCGCCGCATTGGGCCCATAGCTGTCTTCCGCGCCGATCACCTCGACGCTGGTTTCTGTGAAGTCCGGCGCATTGCGGGCGCGCAGCATGCCGCGCGCGCGGGTGAGCACCGCCTCTGCCGTCTTGCGCGCCTTGGCCGTCGCATCGATGCCGCCAATGGTGAGATAGGTCCCGACGCGAAAGCCGTCACGATAGGTCACCGAGCACTTGTAGGTGGTGGTCGGCGCGCGCCCCCGCGCGTTTGCAACGCGCACTCTGTCTTTCCCAACTTCCTCAATATGTACTTCGCTGAAATCGCAAATCACATCGGCGAGGAAATAGGCCTGCGGGTCGCCGATCTCATAGACCATTTGTTCCGCCACCGTGCCAAAGGAGACGAGCCCCCCCTTCCCTTCCGGCTTGGTGAGCACGAATGAGCCGTCGGTTGAAACCTCCGCGATTGGATAGCCGATATTTTCCCAGCCCTCGACCATATCCCAATCGGTAAAGAGCCCGCCCGTTGCCTGCGCGCCGCATTCGACAATGTGCCCGGCAAGAGAGCCGCCCGCCAGTTCGTCGTAATCTTCATCGCCCCAGCCGAATTCATACATGCACGCGCCCAGCGTCACGGCGCTGTCCACACCGCGGCCAGTGACCACAATGTCCGCGCCGCGCGCCAAAGCCTCCGCAATGGGCCGCGCACCCAAGTAAGCGTTAATGGACATAACGTCATCGAGCGGCGGAAAGTCTGCGCCGGAGAACATTTCCTTCGTGCCGCCCTCTGCGAACTCTTGCGCGCGGCTGAGCAGGTCATCGCCCACCACCCAGGCGACTTTCAGATCCAGTCCCTGCTCCTTGATGAGCGCTTCCAGCGCTTCGCCGCAGGCTTTGGGGTTCACGCCGCCCGCGTTTGAGATGACTTTGATGCCCTTATCCGCGATGGCTTGCAGGTGCTGCTTCATGGTCACGGAAACGAAATCATGCGCGAAGCCCGCGTTCGGATCCTTCGCGCGCTGCCGCGCCATGATCGACATGGTGATCTCAGCCAGATAGTCGAACACGAGATAGTCGATATTGCCCTTGTGGATGAGCTGCGGCGCGGCAGTCATGGAATCGCCCCAGAACCCGCTGGCGCAGCCGATGCGGATTGTTTTGCTCATGGGGCGCTCCCTTTAGACTTCGAGGTTGCGGAGCAAGTTCCGCGCGATGACGATCTGCTGAATCTGGCTGGTGCCTTCATAGAGGCGGAAGATGCGCACGTCGCGGTAAAAACGTTCGATGCCATAGTCGGTCACATAACCCGCGCCGCCGAAAATCTGCACCGCACGGTCGGCCACGCGGCCCACCATTTCGGAGGCAAAGAGTTTGCAGCTGGATGCGTTCATGGACATGCCGGGCGCCTTGCTGTCGTATTGCCGCGCGGTTTCCATGATCATCGACTTGGCGGCGAAAAATTCCGTCTGGCTGTCGGCGAGCATGGCCTGGATCAATTGAAACTCACCGATGGCCTGGCCGAACTGTTTCCGGTCACGCGCGTAGGTCACGCTTTCGCGGATCAGCCGATCCGCAACGCCGGTGCAGACCGCCGCAATATGAATGCGCCCCCGGTCGAGAACCTGCATGGCAACCTTGAAGCCCTGCCCCTCTTCCCCCAGCAGGCAAGAGCGTGGCACGCGGCAATCCTCAAACACGACGTCACAGATATGCGCGCCGGCCTGGCCCATCTTGGCCTCGGGTTTGCCAATGGTGATGCCCGGCGTGTCCACCGGGATGACGAAAGACGAGATGCCCTTCGCGCCGGCGATGTCAGGGTTGCTGCGCGCCATGACGGTGAGCACGCTCGCGCGGTTCGCATTGGTGATGTAACGCTTGGTGCCATTGAGCACGAAGCCGTCCCCATCGGGGATGGCGGTCGTGCGCACCGAGGCCGCATCTGACCCGGCTTCCGGTTCGGTGAGGCAGAAGGAGGAGATTGCCTCCCCGCTTGCCAGTTTGGGCAGCCACTCGGCCTTTTGTTCGTCATTGCCGAACATCACGATGCCCTGGCTACCGATACCTACAGTGGTGCCGATCACGCTGCGGAAGGCAGGCGACGTCTGCCCCAACTCCAGCACCACCAGCACCTCTTCTTCCATGGTCAGGCCGAGGCCGCCGTATTCCTCCGGGATCGAGAGGCCGAATAGCCCAAGCTCGCGCATTTCCTGCACGATCTCGGCGGGCACCTCATCGGTCTCCGCCACTTGCGCTTCGATGGGAACGAGCCGTTCGCGCACAAAGCGGCGGACGGTCTCGATCAGCTGATTTCGTGTTTCAAGATCAAGTGCCATGAAATGAGCAAAGCAGAAGGTTCGCGTGAGATCAATCAGGGTGGAAGCGCCATCTTTGCCCTGCTACAACGCGGGGCATGACTGAACAACATTCCGGCGCCCTTTCGGGCCTACGCGTCGTCGATTTTTCCCGCGTCCTAGGCGGCCCCTACGGCACCCAGCTTCTCGCCGACCATGGCGCGGAGGTGATCAAGGTTGAACCACCCCAGGGGGACGAGACCCGCGAGTGGGGCCCGCCGTTTGAGCCGGCCGAAGAGAGCGGCAAAAAACGCAGCTCCTATTACCTCGCCATCAACCGGAACAAGCGCGGCTTCGCGCTCGACCTTTCAAAACCCGAGGGCCGCGAGGTCGCCTTCAAGCTGCTCGAAGACGCCGACGTCATGGTGGAAAATTTCAAGCCCGGCACATTGGAAAAATGGGGCATGGGGTATGAGGAGGTTCTGAAAGAGCACTTCCCGAAACTCGTGCATTGCCGCATCTCGGGCTTTGGCGAGGATGGCCCGCTGGGGCATTTTCCCGGATACGACGCGGTGGCGCAGGCGATGGCAGGGCTCATCTCCGTTAATGGTTCACCGGAAAGCGGGCCTGTCCGCATCGGCATTCCCATCATCGATCTGGCGACGGGGCTGAATGCGGTGATCGGCATCATGATGGCGCTCTTTGAACGCCAGCGATCGGGCAAGGGCCAGTTCATCGAGGCGACGCTCTATGACACAGGCATCAGCCTGATGCATCCGCACGGCATCAACTGGCTGATGTCGGGCAAGGAGCCCAAGCTCACCGGCAATGCCCATTCCAACGTCGCGCCTTACGATTTGTTCGACACTGCCACCGGGCCCATCTTCATGGGCATCGGCAACTCAGGACAATTTGAAAAGGCGTGCAAGCTGCTCGGCCGCGATGACCTCGCCCAAGACCCGCGCTATGCGACCAACGCCTTGCGGCTTGAAAACCTCGAAACGCTCACTGTTGAGCTGGCAACGGCTCTTGCGTCCCGCGACGGCGAAACGTTCTGTCTCGAACTCTTGAAAGCGGGCGTGCCCGCGGGCCCCGCGCATACGGTAGGCCAGGTGATGAGCCATGAGCACACCCACGCACGCGAGATGGTCATCAACGAAGAAAACGTCAAAGGCATCGCGACGCCAATCAAGCTGTCGCGCACGCCGTCGACACGCCGCGACGCCCCGCCCCGTTTTGGCGGCGAGGCGCAGAAAATTCTATCCGGCCTTGGTTACGACGAGGCGGCAATTGATGAATTGATCGCCTCCGGCATCGTCCCCATTCCGAACAAGGACTAAACATGCGTCACACCATCCGCCCCGCGTCAGAGTTTTCCGATGACCCGCGCCTTGAAGGATACGTCACTTTCCATGGCGACGACCCGTTTGAGGAAGCCATCGGGCCCTTTTGCTGGAAGGAGTTCGACGACGGATCGGTCAAATGCGCCTTTGTTGTCGAGCGCCGCAATCTGAACGACGACGGCTTCGTCCATGGGGGCTGCCTGATGTCGTTCGCCGACTTCGCGCTCTTTCGTTTCGCGGGGCCGTTCAAAGATGGCCCAGCCGTGACGCTCAATTTCGCTTGCGACTTCACCTCCGCCGCCATGGACGGCGAATTCGTGGAGGCGACCGCCGATGTTGTGCATTCAACGCGCAACTATGTCTTTCTGCGGGGCGACGTCTTCACCCATCGCGAAGGCAAACGGGTGGTGATCCTCAGCTACAAAGGCACCGTCAAGAAGTTGAAAGCGAAGTCATGACGCTGAAACTTTCTGTTCTGGACCAAAGCCCAATCCGCGAGGGCGGCACCGCCGCCGATGCGCTCGCCGAGACCTTGGAGCTGGCGAAGCACGCGGACCAGCTGGGCTATCACCGCTATTGGGTGGCCGAGCATCACAACACGGAAAGTTTTGCTGGCAGCGCGCCGGAGATCATGATCGCGAAACTGGCCGCGGAGACCGATCGTATTCGCGTGGGCAGCGGCGGTGTAATGATGACGCACTATGCGGCGCTGAAAGTCGCCGAAACATTTCGCGTGCTACACACACTCGCGCCGGGGCGCATCGATCTCGGCATTGGTCGCGCGCCGGGCTCGGACCTGCGCACGATGGCGGCGCTGCAGCCCGGGCCAGAACGCTATGGCCCTCAAGTTTATCCGCAACAGATCCAGCTTGTGAAAGACCTGTTGGCGGACGCTAGCGGCGAGGCGCCGCTCGGTGAGAACCATCCCTTCTTTGGCATTCACGCGCGGCCCATGGGCCCCGGCGGGCCGGAGATGTGGCTGCTTGGGTCAGGTCCCGACAGCGCAGAGGTCGCCGCCGTCACCGGTCGGCCGTTCTCTTACGCTCACTTCATTGTGGGGGATGGCGGTACCGAGGGCATCGGCGGCGTTGAAACGCTGATGCACTATCGCCGCCGCTTTGTCCCGTCCAAGGATTGCCCCGCGCCTCACGCCATGATCGGCGTCGCCGCCATCGTGGCGGAAACGGATGACGAGGCAGAGCGGTTGTCGTCGTCCGTTCGGCTTTGGGCGGCGCGCGTGGGCAAGGGGCAACACGCCCCCATCCCTTCAGTTGAAACTGCGCTGGCGCATGAATACTCCGAACAGGAAAAGGCGACCATCGCGGGGCGTGAGCAACGCTTTTTTCTCGGTACACCGGAAAAGGTCCGTGACGCGCTCGTTGCCAAGGCGGAGGATTACGGCGCGGAGGAAGTGATTGTTGTGACGATCACCCATGATCACGCCGCACGGATGCGGTCTTATGAATTGCTGGCCGAGGCCTTTGGGCTCTAGTTCCCGACCGTCTATTCTAGCCCCCCCACCCTGGCCCTCCCCCACAAGGGGGGAGGGAATTGAAATTGCACAACGTCATACCTCCCCCTTGATGGGGGAGGTTAGTGAGCCGAAGGCGAGCCGGTGGGGGTGAGGCTTCTAATCGCCCGCAAGCTCCCGCAACGCCTCAAGCCGTTCCGCTTCGCTTTCAACAAACCAGCTTTGCGCGCTGAACTTGCCATAGGCGAGTGAGGCAGGCTCACGTGCTCCCTCGGTGTCGCCCAAGGCCGCGCGGCAAAGGGCGATCTCCTCGGCCACATATTCGTCTTCCTGATCGAACTCGGTGCGGATCGCTTCGAAGGTTTGTTCCTGAAGAGGCAGCGCGGCTTCGCAACGATCCAGCCGCCGCATGGCCTGGCCCACAGAATAATCGGCGATCAGAGTCTCATAGCGCTTGCCCTCCATGGCGGCATAGGCATCACGACTCGCCTGAAACTCGGTGAGCGCCTCCTCGAACCGCTCCGCCGACATGTAACTCCAGCCGAGGTTATTGTGCATGGCACCGAACCAGTAGTTGGCGGGGCTATCGGGGCGCCCGTCCACAAACTGCCCCAGCACGCCAACCCAATGGCGCTCGCCTTCGATATCGGCGGCGATCCCGGCCATGTGCAGGGCATCACCGGCAAGAAAGTCCTCTCCGTTCGCGGCGGCAATTTCATAAGCCTCTTCAAACAAGGGCAATGCCACATCCGGCTGCCCGCCGGAGTTCAGCGTCCGGCCCCGTTCCAGAAGGCTGCGCACGCGCACGACCGGCACGCTGCCTTGGGGCCCCTCATCCACCACATCGAGGGTCGCGTTCGCCTGATCGAAATCCCCGCGCAACGAAAACGTACGCGCCACCTGTGTCATCGCCTCCGCCGCATAAGCGTCATTGCCCGCGGTTTCCGCCTCGGCAGCGAGTGTGCGAAAGGCCGTTTCGCTTGCTGCCGGGTCCTGAAAATTCCACATTTCGCGGATGGGCGTCAGTTCAGCCATCTGTTCAGCTCCCTCGTCATTCGCGGAAGGGGCATTGCCGCAAGCCGCCAGACCCGCGGCCATAAACGCCGCAATCGCAATCCATCGCATGCCAGTTCCTCCCGTTTTCAGGGATGTTAACCGCAC